>Ga0268266_10000005_pt1 | contig 1448194 bp, 1409 predicted proteins | sample KBSS13metaG_FD_190356 | JGI IMG/M metagenome (GOLD analysis project Ga0268266, IMG submission 190356) | Switchgrass rhizosphere microbial communities from Kellogg Biological Station, Michigan, USA - KBS S1-3 metaG (SPAdes) (version 2) | ecosystem: Host-associated > Plants > Roots >...
TTTCGACGGCGTTTGCCGGGCGATCCTCAGCGCTTGTCGCGAGACCGATCCGCGACGGCGTGGGCGCCGGGTTGATCGGCGAAGGTGAGGTTGCGTTTCGGGAGCCAGCCGGGTCCAAGGCTGGGGCCGTGGCCATTGCCTACGCCGCCCTCTCCCAGCCTCTCCCACAGGGCTGCGCCCTTGGGCGAGGGGCGGATTCGATCCGAACGCGGCCTAGCGGGTCGCGCCCGACTGCCAGAAGACCTCGCTGGCGCCGCGGTCGTTGGCGTAGCGCGCGGCCACGAACAGCAGGTCCGAAAGCCGGTTCAGGTAGCGCAGCGCCGGGCCGCTGACCGGCTCGCCCGCCTCGACCAGCCGCACCGCCTCGCGCTCGGCGCGGCGGCAGACGGTGCGCGCCAGGTGCAGGGCCGCCGCCGCCGCGGTCCCGCCCGGCAGCACGAAGGAGGTCAGCGGCGGAAGTTCGGCGTTCAGGGCGTCGATCTCGCTCTCCAGCCGGGCGACCTGGCTGTCGAGGATCCGCAGGACCGACCCTTCGGCCTCGTCAGGCTTGGCGGGCTGGGCGAGGTCGGCGCCGAGATCGAAGAGCTCATTCTGGATGCGCGCCAGGATGGCGTCGAGCCCCGTGGCGCCCTTGGTATGGATCCGCACGAGACCCAGGCAGGCGTTGGTCTCGTCCACCGCGCCATAGGCCTCGACCCGGCGGTCGGCCTTGCTGACGGTCTGGCCGGTCGCCAGACGGGTCGAACCCGCGTCGCCGGTGCGGGTGTAGATGCGGTTCAGCGTCACCATGCGGGGCTCCTGGACGGTGACGCGCTCAATGCCGGGTCCGCCACCAGACCGCCCCCATCAGGACGGCGATGGCGATGGCCTGCATGAGGACCCGCAGGCGCATCAGCTTGTTCGAATAGGAGCGGCCGAAATCGCCGCCGCGGAACAGGGCGTAGATGCCCAGGGCCAGCACCGCGGCCACGGCGAAGAGCGCTATGGGAATCAGATAGCTGAAGATATCCATTCGTCGATCTTATTTCACGGCGGGGTTGCGGACTACGGCCAAGCACGGTATGCGCCGCCTCCGAAACGGTTGATGAGCGTGTTCAACGAGCCATAGTCGTTGAAATGGTCGAAATTCGGCCCCACTCTGGTCGCATCGGGAATCCCAGGTTTCCCAGCGGCCAATCAGCCCTTCAAGTTGCGTTGATTGCCTGCCCCTTTTCGTTTCGCATTCGGGTAACTTGATATATGAACGCGTTCACCGAACCGGTCTAGAGCGCCGGCCGCGGGGACCCAACGAGAGAGGACGGCTCTGCCGTCGAAATTGAACATGATGCACGTCGCTACCATCCAAGCCGCCGACCAGAACGGCGCAAAGGCCCCCACCCGCCGCGCGCTCGCCAAACAGCAAACCCGCGCGAAGGTCCTGGCCGCCGCCCGCCGCCTGTTCAGCGAGCAAGGTTACGAAGGCGCCACCATCCGTGACATCGCCGCGGCCGCCGGCATGTCCACCGGCGCGGTGTTCGCCAACTTCGCGGACAAGTCCGACCTGTTCCGCGAGATCATGATCACCGACATGGTCGCCCTCGGCGAGGACATGCGCGCCGCCGCCCAGCACGGCAATGGCGTGGAAGACACCCTGCTGCGCATCTTCACCGCCGGCTACGCCTTCTATCAGACGCAGATGCCGCTCGCCCGCGCCGCCTTCAGCGTGGGCTGGTCCCCGGATGACGGCCCGGCGCTGCGCGGCTCGCCGCCGGTGCAGGTGCTGCGCGACCTGATCGCCGAGCAACTCGCTCGCGGCGTCGAGCGCGGCGAACTGGTCGAAGACGCCCAGGCGGCGCTTCGGGCCGACATGCTGTTCGACGCCTACCTGTCGAACTATCCGCAGGCGATCTTCGAAAGCTGGAGCCTCGAGAGCCTGCAAGCCCGCGCCCGCAGCCAGATCAGCCTCCTGCTGGCCGGCGCGCGGAGGAGCTAGGCGGTCGGCGCCGTCTGACCCGCGATGACATCGCCGCCAGAACTCCCACGCCTCGACGACGGCGAGGCCGCGCCCGCGGCCGCGCCGCCGCCGGCTGTCGCGGGCGCGGCGCCGAGCGCCCGGCAAACCCAGAAGGAAGCGACGCGCAATCGCGTGATCGCGGCGGCGCGCGAGCTCTTCGACACCCAGGGCTATCAGGGCACGACGATCCGCGAGATCGCGCGCCACGCCAAGGTGTCGGTGGGCAGCGTGTTCACCACCTTCGCCTCCAAGTACGAAATCCTCAGCCAGGTGATGGTGAACCGGCTGGACGGGCTCTACGCCGAGTTCGACCGGGTGACGCCGCACCTGCGCGGTTCGACCGCCGACCGCTTGAGGACCATCTTCGCCGTGCACTTCGCCTTCGAGGCGCGCCACAAGCGTCTGTTCCTCGCCTATATCGCGGCGACCTACGACTGGACCCTGCCGCCGACCTCGACGCCGATGGGCCGCAACCGCCGCCTGCAGGACGTCATCAGCGACTGCCTGGAGAAGGGCAAGGCCGAGGGCGACGTCAATCCGGACATCGAGGCCCAGGAGATCGTCGACCTCCTGATGGCGGCCTACGTCTGGATCTACCGTCTGGCGGCCTGGCATGACGCCGACGCCAAGGCGATGACGGCGATCATGGACCGCCAGATCGGCCTGATCGCCGAGGGCTTCAAGCCGCGCTGACGGATGCTGGATCCCCGCCTGCGCGGGGATGAGCCGGCGCTTCGCGCCCGCTCAATTGGCGCCTTCCAGCAGGCGCCGCGCGATCACCTGCGCCTGGATCTCCCCGGCGCCCTCGAAGATGTTGAGGATGCGCGCGTCGGCCAGGATGCGGCTGACCGGCTGCTCGACGGCGAAGCCCGCGCCGCCATGGATCTGCACCGCATTGTCCGCCGCGGCCCAGGCGACGCGCGCGGCGACCAGCTTGGCCATGCCGGCCTCCAGGTCGCAGCGGCGGCCCTCGTCCTTGGCCTGGGCGGCGAACCAGGCGAGGCGCCGCGCGCCCAGGATCTCGGCGGCCATCATGGCGAGCTTGTTGGCGACCCGCGGAAAGGCCGTCAGCGGCTCGCCGAACTGGCGGCGCGCCAGCCCGTAGTCGAGCGCCAGGTCCAGCGCGGCCTGGGCCACGCCGATGGCGCGGGCGGCAGTCTGGATGCGGGCGCTTTCGAAGGTGGCCATCAGCTGGACGAAGCCCTGGCCCTCGCGCCCGCCGAGCAGGTTGGCGTGCGGGACCTCGAAGCCGTCGAAGGCGATCTCGTACTCCTTCATGCCGCGGTAGCCGATGACGCCGATCTCGCCGCCGCTCATGCCGCTCGCGGGGAACGGCTCGGCGTCGGTTCCGCGCGGCTTCTGCGCCAGGAACATCGAAAGCCCGCGATGGTCCTTCGAGGCCGGGTCGGTGCGGACCAGGAGGGTCATCAGATCGGCGCGGGCCGCATGGGTGATCCAGGTCTTGGCGCCGCTGACCCGCCAGACCTCGCCGTCGCGCACGGCGCGGGCGCTGAGCGAGCCCAGGTCCGAACCGGCCTGCGGCTCGGTGAAGACGGCCGTGGGCACGATCGCGCCGGAGGTGACGCCGGGCAGGAAGCGGGCCTTCTGGTCGTCCGTCCCGTGGGCCAGCAGCAGCTCGGCGGCGATCTCGGAGCGGGTGCCGAGCGAGCCGGCGGCGATCCAGCCGTGCGAGAGGGCTTCGGTGACCACGCACATGGCGACCTTGCCCAGGCCCGAGCCGCCCCATTGCTCCGGCGCGGTCAGGCCGAAGACTCCGAGCGCGCCCATCTCCTCGATCAGGCTGAGCGGGATCAGCTCGTCCTTCAGGTGCCAGCCGTGGGCGAAGGGCGCGATCTTCTCGGCGGAGAAGGCGTGGAACTGGTCGCGGATGGCTTCCAGGGTCTCGTCGAGGCCGCTCGCCTCCAGCGCGGGACGGCCGCGCGCCTGGTCCAGCAGCTCGACGATGCGGGTCTTCACCGCCTGGGTCGCGCCGGGGGCCAGCCGGCTGACGATGGGCCCCATCGACAACGACGGCACGCCGATGTCCCAGGTCCGGAAAGTCTCGCCCTGGTTCATGGGCACGCCCCCCAGGAGCTGGCTGGCATACTCGTAGGCCAGGAGCTGCGCCGGCAGGGCCTCGGCCTCTCCAAGCCGACCCTCGGCCTCCAGCGCACGCGCCCAGGCGGCGGTCTGGCGCAAGGTTTCCGCATAGGCCGACGCCCAGGCCAGGCCATGGGCGGCGTGTTGCTCGGCGTCCAGGGCGGGGCGATCGAGCCGCCCATCGCGGCTGACGCGTGCGGTCACGGCGGTCTTCAACTCCGCGACCAGCGTCCAGGCCGCCACGCCGGCGGCGTCGAGCAGGTCGGGGAGGTCTTCAAGGATCAGGCTCATCGGGCGGGACTATAGGGCAAGCTTGCTTTGCGTCGCGTCAGGCGGCTTTGCTGGCGTCCCGCAAAGCAAAGGTCCAGCGCATGCTCGTCGTCCATCACCTCAACGACTCGCGCTCGCAGCGCATCCTGTGGCTGCTGGAGGAGCTGGGCGCGCCCTACGAGATCAAGCCCTACCAGCGCGACGCCACGACCCGGCTCGCGCCGCCGGAGCTGAAGGCCGTCCACCCGCTGGGCAAGTCGCCGGTGATCACCGACGGCGGCGAGACGATCGCCGAGTCCGGGGCGGTGGTCGACTACATCCTGCGCAAGTACGGCAAAGGGCGGCTGGCGCGGCAGCCCGGCGACCCGGACTTCGAGAAATACAACGAGTGGCTCCACTATGCCGAGGGCTCGGCCATGCTGCCCTTGATGCTGAACATGTATGTCATGCGCCTGGGCGAGGCGGGCGCGCCGCTGCATCCGCGCATCGCCGACGAGATGGCCAACCACATCGGCTATGTGAACCAGTCGCTGGAGGGCGGCGACTGGCTGATGGGCGACGACATAACCGGCGCAGACATCCAGATGAGCTTCGTGGGCGAGGTCACCCGCGCCTTCGGCCAGGCCGACCGCTACCCGAACGTCAAGGCCTGGGTGGAGCGCTTCCAGGCGAGGCCCGCCTACCAGGCCGCGCTGGAGAAGGGCGGGCCCTACAACCTGGGCCCCCGCAAATAGGCCTCACTCGAACGGCGGGAAGTCGTCTTCGTCCAGCAGGCCGTCGAGGAAATCGAACACCGCGGCCTTGGTGAGCGCGTGCGGGATCGCCGAGAAGTGGTCGCAACCCTGAACGGTCACGGCGTGCCCGCGCGGGAAGGCGCGCGCCAACCCGTCGGGGTCGCCGGCCATGGTGTCGCCCTGGCCGGTCACGACCAGCACCGGCATGCTCAGAGCCGCCATGGCGTCGCGGTCGAACGGGGTGCTTGGCCGCCGCGTGAGCGCAGCCAGCGCCTTGCGGTCCTCGCCCTGCTCGTCGGCGAACTGGCGGAAGCTCTGCAGCATCGGTTCGGCGATGGTCGAGATGTCCTCGGTCAGCAGGGCGTCGGCCATGGGCTCGCCGACCACGACGGGCGCGGGCTCCAGCATCTTCTCGCCGACCCCGCCCAGGATCAGGTTCGAGACCCGCTCCGGCGCGGCGAGCGCCGCGGCCAGCGCCGTGCGCGTTCCCATGGAATAGCCGAACAGGTCGGCGCGGCGGACGTCGAGGTGGTCCATCAGGGCCAGCACGTCGCCGGCCATCTTCTCGCGCCCGTAGGCGTCCGGGTCGTAGAGCTTGGCGCTCTCGCCGTGGCCGCGCTGGTCGAGCGCGATGACCCGGAAGCGGCGGCGCTCGAAGGCCGTGTACCAGCCGGTGCGCTTCCAGCCCTCGTTGCGGTTGGAGACGAAGCCGTGGATCAGCACGATGGTCCGTTCCGCGCCGCCAGGCGGGGTGACGTCGTCATAGGCGATCTGGACGCCGTCCGAGGTGAAGCTGGCCATGGGTCGAGACCCTAGCGTCAGGGCGCCTCGCCGGTCCACTCCCAGTGCCAGGGTTCGAACGGGTAGGGGACGAAGCCGAAGCGGTCGGCGTTGGCGACCAGCCAGCGGTAGGCGGCCGTGTGGCTCATGAACAGGCGGTTGGGGTCGGCGGTGGAATCCGGCCCGAAGCCCGGCGCCTGGCCGACGTAGAGGTCCATGGCGAGGCCTGTGCGGTGCGGCGAGCAGGTGGCGCGGACGACCCCGTTGCAGTTGTGCTCGCGCGCGCATCGCTCGGCGTCGGCGGCCGGGCTGCGGTAGCCGGAGAAGATGGTCAGGTTGCGCGGGTCCGCCGCGACGGCCCGGTCCTCGGCGCGGGCGGCGGCGGCCATCCGGCGGTAGGCGGCAAGCGCGCCGGGCCGAAGCTGGATCGCCTTGCCGGCATAGCCCTCGGCCCGCTCGGCGCCGGCGAGCGCGCCTTCGGCCGGCGGATTGGGGCAGACGCCGCGGGCGCTCAACTGGACGAAGGCGCGGCGTGTCTGAACCACGCCCTTCAGGCGGTTGAACACCGGCGCGGTGAGCACGCCGTCGGCGGTCAGGCGCTGGGCTGACTGCCAGGCCGCAAGCGCCGCGGCGAAGCCGGGGCTGGCGGGATCGCAGGCGGTGCGGATCTCGCGGGCGATGAGCGGGGCATAGGTCTCCCATCCGGTCTCGGCCCGCCCGAACGGCGACCAGGCCAGGGTGCGCAGCGAAGCGGCGTTGGCTTGCGCCGCCGCGGCAGGACCCTCACCGCAGGGCTCGGCGCGCGCCTGGGCCGGCGGCAGCGGCGCGGGCGGCGGCGAGGGTGGCGCGATCGGGATCGCCTGGGGCGCCGGCCTGGGCGGGACAGGCGCGCAGCTCGTCACGCGCAGCACCACGAAACCCAGGACCATCGCGATGATGGCCAGGCCGCCCAGGAACCGCAGAGCTTCTGAAGGCTTGAACCTCACGCCGCCGACTAACGCGCGGCGCGCTGTCGAGGTCCACAATGATGTTTCGCAAGGCGGCCCTTTGGGGCGGCGTGTCCCTGCTGCTCCTCGCCGCCGCGTGCGACGACTTCAAGCCCAAGTCGCAGACGACGACCACGACGACCGCCGCCTCGGCGACGGCTCAGGGCGCGCCCGCCAGCGCCGTGGCGGCGAACAGCATCCCCGCGCCGGACGTGCACCCCGCGCCGCTCGAAGACATCCCGATGATCGTGGAGTCGGTCTCGCCCCTGGCCCAGCCGATCGACACGGCCGAATGGACGCTCGCGCCGGAGACGCCCGAAGCGCGCAAGCACGCGCTGCTGAGGGCCGAGGTGCTGCTGGCGCGCGCCCACTTCTCGCCCGGCGTGATCGACGGCCAGGACGGCGGCAACCTGCAGAACGCCATCTCGGCTTTCGAGGCGGCGCACGACCTGCCGGTGGACGGCAAGATGGACGAGAAGGTCTGGGCGGCGCTGGCGACGGACAAGCGGCCGGCGCTGACCGACTACGTCATCACCGCCGAGGACGTGAAGGGACCGTTCCTCGCCAAGATCCCCACCGACATGGCGGAGATGGCCAAGCTGCCGGCGCTGGGCTTCACGAGCCCGGTCGAGGAACTCGCCGAGCGGTTCCACATGGACGAAGCGCTGCTCAAGTCGCTGAACCCCGGCGTCGACTTCGGCGTGGCGGGTACGAAGATCGTGGTGGCCGCGCTGGGACCCGACAAGCTGCCCGCGCCCGTCACCCGCGTCGAGGTGGACAAGACCAAGCGCCAAGTCCGCGCCTATGGCGGCGAGACCCTGCTGGCGGTCTATCCGGCGACGGTGGGTTCGACCGAACGCCCGGCGCCCGACGGCGACTGGGAGGTGCGCACCGTCGCCCCGAACCCGACCTACACCTACGACCCCTCGCGGTTGACCTTCGGCAAGGCCTCGAACGGCAAGCTCACCATCAAGCCCGGGCCGAACAATCCGGTGGGCTCCACCTGGATCGACCTCACGAAGGACACCTTCGGCATCCACGGCACGCCCGATCCGCGCCTGGTGGGCAAGACCGCGAGCCACGGCTGTGTGCGCCTGACCAACTGGGATGTCCGCCAGCTCAGCCAGGCGGTGAAGAAGGGCACGGTCGTCTCCTTCGTCGGCGCCGAGCAGGCAAAGCCTGCGAAGACCGCCGCCGGCTGAGGCTCAGCATCTGTGGAAGATGGCGCAGCGAACGCCCGGATAGCCGGCGTCGCCGGGCAGCTCGCGATAGGTCTTCATCTCCCGCTTGCGGCGGCCCTCCGCCTCGAAGCCCCCGAGCTTGCCGTCCCTGGCGGCGTCGAACTTGGAGGCGGCGAGCTCGCCCGCGTCGGGCGGGCAACCGAGCGGGCGCTCGCCTGAGCTGAGCGGCGTCTTGCACGAGGGCTTCACCGGACCTATCGCCCGGCGACCCTTGGCGAAGGGCGCGCCGGCCGGGCCAGGCGCCTCCGGCTTCACCCGCCATTCGGGCGAGATGTCGGACGCCGGCGGTTCGGCGGGCTTGGCGACGACCGGCGCCACCGGCTGCGGCTCCTGGGCCTCCAGCGGTCGGGAGAGCACGCGAAGCGTCCGGGGCGGATGAGGTTTGGAGGGCGCCGAGACGGCCGGCTTCGGCGGCAGGCGCATGAGGGTCACCTGCATCGCTGGCGGCTCCACGAAGCGCAGGTCGTGGCGCGTGGAGATCCAGGCGACGAGCAGCAGCGCGTGCGCAAGCAGCGACGCCGCCAGGACGATAAGGTCGCGCCGTCGCCTCACGCCTGACTCCCCGCCGGCGCCCCCAGGGATCAAGGGTCCGGCGCGGGGTGTTTGATTTATGGCCTAGCTACGCCATTTCAGTGTCGCGGGCTCGACCGGGTTGGCGAAGGCGCGGCCCTCGCGGCGGCTCGCGGTCCATTCGCGCTTGAGCTGCTGGTACCACTTGGCCTGGCGGTCGGCGTCGTCGATCCAGAGCAGCGACGGATCGTATTTCAGGCCCTGGTTCTGCAGGTTCACCATCTCCCCGTCCTGGCGCAGGAAGGCCCGCGCGCCGGCGGCGATGAACGGCTTCAGGAACAGGAACGCCGGGTGGTCCGACCAGACGATCTGGGTGATCCGGGTCGCCCGCGCGTTGAGCGGCGTCAGGCAGGTGAGCGAAAGCACCTGGCGGTCGCCTACCGTCACGTGCTCCCAGCGCAGGCCGGGGATGCGGAAGGTGATCTCGGTCAGGGGCTCGCCGCCGAGGATGGCGTAGGCGCGGGAGTTCTTCGACGGCTCGTGGCGCACCATGGCGAAGCCCTGCTCGCGCGGCTCGAAGCGCTTGGCCTTCTCGTGCTGGCTGGCCCTGGAGCGCCACCACCACTGCTGATGCACATAGGGTCCGTGCGCGGGGTCCATGAGGCCCACCACCGCGTGGTCGATGTGAGCCTCGAAATCCATGCGGTCGACCAGCTTTGGCCCGCCGCCGACCACGCCCTCGAAGGTTGGCGGCGGCTCGCTCGGCTCCCCCTGGCCGCGCGGATCGGAGCTGATCCAGACGAAGACCAGGCCCTGACTCTCGGCGACCGGATAGCGGCGCACCCGGATGCGGCTTACGTCCATCGGCTGGTCGTCGACCAGCGACGGGATCGCCGCGCAGGCGCCGTCGGCGCTGAACCGCCAGCCGTGGTAGGGGCACTCGACGGTGGTCTCGCCGCCGGCCTCGTTGTGGAAGCGCCCGGCCGACAGCGGGGCGGCGCGGTGCGGGCAGATGTCGCGAAGCGCGAAGACCTCGCCCTTCGGCGAGCGGCCGAGCAGCACCGGCTCGCCGAGCAGCTCATGTCGCGCCAGCTTGCCGGGCTTCAGGTCGCTGGCGAGCGCGGCGAAGTACCAGATGTCGGTCAGGAAGCCCTGGCCGAACTTGGCGTCCGTCTTCGCCGTCCTGGTCGCGTCATCGGCCATTCGTCAGCTTCTATTCGCCCACGCCCTAGTTGGGTAGCCGCAGGAATGCGGCGGCGTAGGCGGAGAGGCCGATGGAGCCGCCGCGCACCTCGGCGTCGCCGGCCCGCAGCTCCAGCGGGATCGCGCCCTCCAGCTCCGGGGCGTCGACGAACCGCGGCTCGCCGCTGAGGTTGAAGACGCAGGCGATCGCCTCGTCGCCCTCGCGGCGGACGAAGGCCAGGATCGGGTCGGCGACTTCCAGGAACTCGAAACCGCCGGCCGTCATCGCTGGAGACGCCCTGCGAAAGGCGATCATCTCGCGCGCAAACGCGAGGTTGGACTCCGGATCGGCCTCCTGGTCCTCGACGGTCAGGCCGGCGTGCTCGGCGGCGGCCGGCAGCCACGGTGTCCCGGTGGTGAAGCCGAGCGTCGGGCCCGGCGCCCAGGGCATGGGCGTGCGGCAGCCGTCGCGCCCGCCGGAATAGGGCCAGTAGAGGTCGCCCACCGGATCGCGGAGCTGGGCGCGGGTAAGGCTGGCCTGCGGGAGGCCCAGCTCCTCGCCCTGGTAGATCAGCGTCGTGCCCTTCAGGCTGAGCAGCAGGGCGAAGAGCAGCTTGGCGAGCTCCGGCGGCGGGTCGTCTCCGCCGAAGCGGCTGACGGTGCGCGGCACGTCGTGGTTGGAAAAGGAGATGGTCGGCCAGTGCGCCGGATAGGCGCCGAGCGTCGCATAGTGAGTCCGCACGAAGTCCGGCGTCAGCTTGCGGGCCAGCAGCAGGACGAAGGTGTAGGCCGAGTGCAGGCCCTCGTCGGGCGAGAGGTAGGCGCCGCAGCGCTCCTCCTCTTCCGAGAACTCGCCGAAGACGAAGCGTTCGCCGCCGTTCAGCCCGCTGTGGGCTTCGACGCGCCTGCGGATGACCTCAAGGGTCTCGACGTTCTCCGGAAGGTTGGAGTCGTAGAGGTGCCGCTGCAGGTTGCCGGCGTGGGACCAGTGGTAGCCGCGCCGCTCGCCCTCGGGCACCGGCGGGTTGTCGGTCAGCGCCGCGTCGTGGAGGAAGGTGCCGGCGACGTCCAGGCGAAAGCCGTCGACGCCCTTGGCCAGCCAATGGTCGAGGACGGAGAGCGCCGCCTCGCGGGCGCCGTCGCTGCGCCAGTTCAGCTTCGGCTGCTGGCGCAGGAACTTGTGGTGGTAGTGCTGGCGGCGCGCCGGCTGATAGGCCCAGGCCGGGCCGCCGAACACCGAGAGCCAGTTGTTCGGCGCGGTTCCGTCGTCCTTGGGATCGGCCCAGACGTACCAGTCCGCCTTCGGGCCCTCGGCCCCGCCGGTCAGGCTTTCCACGAACCAGGGATGCTCATCGGAGGTGTGGCTCAGCACCTCGTCGAGGACGACCTTGAGCCCCTTGGCGTGGGCGGCGTCCAGCAGGTGCTGGAAGTCTTCCGCCGTGCCGTAGTCGCCCTGCACGCCCTCGTAGTCGGCGATGTCGTAGCCCCAGTCGCGGTTCGGCGAGGGGTGGACCGGCGAGAGCCAGATCCCGTCGACGCCGAGGCTGCGGATGTAGTCGAGCTTGGCCTCGACGCCGGGCAGGTCGCCGTGCCCGTCGCCGTCGCTGTCGAAAAAGCTGCGGACGTAGACGTGGTAGAGGACAGCGCCCCGCCACCAGGGTCGAGTCACCGACGCTCCCCCTCAGGGGGAGCTGTCAGCCCCCGGGCTCGGCCGCAGGCCGACCCGCGGATGAACTCCGCTGACTGAGGGGGTTGAAGCCCACTGGTCTGACCGCCGTGGATGGAACCCCCTCCGTCGCTTTGCGCCACCTCCCCCTGGGGGGAGGATCTTAGGCTCCCCTAGACCTCAGACGTGTCGTTGATGATCCGCGAGACGAGGCCGTATTCGATGGCTTCCTCGGCGCTCATCCAGAAGTTCCGCTGGGTGTCCTTGACGATCCGCTCGACCGTCTGGCCGGTCTCCTTGGCGATCATCCGGTTCACGCGGTCGCGCATCTTGATGATCTGCTCGGCCTCGATCTGCAGGTCGGAGGCCTGGCCGCGCATGCCGCCGGCCGGCTGGTGCAGCAGGAAGCGGGTGTTGGGCAGGCAGAGGCGGTTTTCCTTCTTGGCGCCCAGGAAGATGCTGGCGCCGGCGCTGGCCACCCAGCCGGTGCCGATGGCCTTCACCTCGACGCCGCAGAAGCGGATCATGTCGTGGACGGTGTCGCCGCTCTCCACGTGGCCGCCGGGCGAATTGATGATCACCCGGATCGGCTTGTCGCTTTCGGCGGTCAGCGCGGTGATCTGGGCGGTGACCCGCTCGGCCAGCCGCATGTCGATTTCGCCGAAGATTAGGACGGTGCGCGACTTGAAGAGGGCGTTCTGCACCGGCCCCGCGGTCATCGGCATGTCGGGCTGACGGCCCTTGTCCTCGTCGTCGCCGTCCTCGTCGTCGAGGTAGTCCCGGTAGATATCGCGCATAAAGTCCTCTTGAATCCGTGTGCCCGGAACGTGCGTCGCCCAGGCCGCCGCCGCAAGGGGGCCTGCGCCGATTCCCGGGAAAGCCGCGTTTGCGGGGGGTTTTGGCGCGATATGCGCAATCACCCCTGTTCGATGTCTGTATCGCTATCTGTTACCAAGGCTCGCCGAACGGCAGTTTGCGGCCTCCGAACTGTGAGGACAGGACATGAAGAAGTACATTATCGAGCGGAACATCCCGGGCGTGCACAAGCTGTCGCCCGAAGAATATCAAGGCGCCGCCGCCGCCTCGAACGCCGCCCTCGTCAAGCTGGCGCCGCGCGTCCAGTGGGTGGAGTCCTACGTCTCCGAGGACAAGACCTTCTGCGTCTACATCGCCGAAGACGAAGCCGTGATCCACGAACACGCCAAGCTGAGCGGCTTCCCCGCCAACAAGATCACCGAGGTCGGCCGCAAGATCGACCCGATGACCGCCGAGGCCTGAAAACCATGGGGGGCCGCGCCGTGTTGGACGTGACCGTGGTGCTGCTGGACGATGGTCCGACCTCCACGGCCATCATGCCGGTCGAGATCTTCTCGTTCGCCGGCGTCCTGTGGAATCAGCTCCATGACCGCCCGCCCGAGCCCGGCTTTCGGGTGCGGACCGTATCCATCGACGGCCATACGGTCCGCAGCCCCTATGGCCTGAAGATCGTGCCGGAGGGCGCGGTGGCCGATGTCGAGCGGACCGACATCGTCATCATCCCGACCTCCGGGCTCGAACTCACGCCGAAGTTCGTCGAGAACAGCGCGCTCCTGCCCTGGCTGCGCAAGCAGTACGCCCAGGGCGCCTACCTGGTCGGCGTCTGCATGGGCGCGGCCTATCTGGCGGAGGCCGGACTTCTCGACGGCAAGTTCGCGACCACCCACTGGGCGGTCTGCGAGCAGCTCGCCATGCGCTACCCGAAGGTGAACTGGCGGCCGGACCTGTTCGTCACCGAGGACAGCCGGCTGCTCTGCAGCGGCGGCATCTCCGGCTCCAACGACGTCAGCCTCTACCTGGTGGAGAAGCTCTGCGGGCACGAGGTGGCGGTGCAGTGCGCCAAGTCGCTCTTGCTGCCGATGCCGCGCACCCATCAGTCGGGCTTCTCCATGCTGCCGGTCTCCAAGCCGCACAACGATGCGCGGATCCGCGACGCCGAGGCGTTCCTGCAGGTGAACTTCCGCGAGGACGTGGCGATCCCGTCGCTGGCCGACCGCGCCGGCCTGGGCGTGCGGACCTTCGTGCGCCACTTCAAGGCCGCGACGGGACGCCTGCCGGCCGACTACCTGCAGGCGCTGCGCATCGAGGCGGCGAAGGTGATGCTGGAGCACGACGCCAAGCCGATCCAGGCGATCAGCTCGGAGGTCGGCTACGACGACGTGGCTTTCTTCCGCAGCCTGTTCAAGCGCATCGTCAAGATGACGCCGACCGAGTATCGCGCCCACTTCGCCCCGCTCACCATGCGCGGCCAGGCGGCCTAATCGGCCGCGGTGGCGATCAGCCGGGCGTAGAACTGCACGCATTGCTCGAGGTTCTTGAGCGTCAGGTGCTCGTTCGTCCCGTGGATCATCTCGGTGTCGGAGAGCGAGAACTCCATGGGCTGGAAGCGATAGACGTCTGCGGCGACGCCCTGCAGGTAGCGGCTGTCGGTGCCGGCGGTGACGAGGCTCGGCGCGACCGGCGCGCCGGTGACCTGGCCGGCCACGGCCGACAGGACCTTCCAGCCCTCCGAGCGGGTGGACGAGACCGGCGACGGCTCCTCCGGCTTGGCGACCCAGGACAGGGCGACGGGCAGGCCGCCCACCGCCGCCTTCGCCCGCGCCATCACGCTCGCCGAGCTGTCGGCGGGCGAGATGCGGTAGTTGATCCAGGCGGTCGCGTCCTGCGGCAGGACGTTCTCCTTGGGGCTGCCCTTCAGCATGGTGGGCGCGATGGTGGTGTGCAGCAGGGCCGCGCCCGCGGGCGTGGCCCCGATCTGCTTGATCAGCAGCGGCTTGAAGAGCCAGGCGTTGGCGACCGCCATGCGCACCGGAAAGGCCGCGCGGGGCGCCAGCGTGCGCAGCATCTCCGCGCCGGGACCGCTGAACGCCATGGGGAAACCGTGGCCGGCGATGGCCGTCACCGCGCGGGCCAGGGTCACCACGCCGCCGCCGTCCGTCGGCGGCGCCGAGGAGTGCCCGCCCTGCGCTTTCGCCGTCACCACCAGGGTCGCATAGCCCTTCTCCGCCGTGCCGATCAGCGCCAGCCGCCCGCCGGTGACCGGATTGTCGGCGATCACCGCCAGGCCCTCGTCGACCACGAACTGCGCCTTGATCCCGCGCGACTTCAGGAGCGCCGCGGCGGCCCGCGCGCCCACGCCGCGCACCTCCTCGTCCTCGCCGGAGACGATGATCACCGTGCGGCGGGGTTTGAAGCCTTGCTTCGCCAGGGCCTCCGCGCCCTCGAAGAGGGTGATGAGCGAGCCCTTGTCGTCGATGGAACCGCGGCCCCAGACCGCGCCCTCGGCGATCTCGCCGGCGAAGGGCGGATGCTTCCAGTCGCGCTCCGTGCCGGGCGTCACCGGCACCACGTCCTGGTGGGCCATCAGCACGACCGGGGCGAGCGAAGGTTCGGAGCCCTTCCAGGTGTAGACGAGGGTGTTGGCGGCCACGATCTCACGGGTCATGGCGGCGTGGGCGGCGGGGTAGGTGGCGGCCAGGAAGTCGTGCAGCCGCGCCCATTCGGCCGGCTGGTTCTCCGCCGGGTCCTGATGGCTGACCGTCTGGATCTGCACCGCCTGGGACAGGTGCTGGGCGGCGGCGGCCAGGTCGACCATCACGGCCGGCGCGACTTTCACCGAGGCCGCGTCGACGGCGGCCGGCCCCTTGAAGGTGAAGGTCCTGACCAGCACCACGGCGATCAGCAGGGCGAAGACCAAGACGATGCCCAGCGCGATCCGGCCCAAGGTGCGCATGCGAGACCTCCCAAGCTTGAGCGGCGAGCCTAGAGCGCCGCGTGGCGATTGTCGCTGGCCGGTGCGGCGGCTAGCCTCCAGCGATGTCGCGCCTCGCCGAACCGTCCAACCTCAGTCTCGATATCGCAGGCCCCGCCGACACCGCGGCCGTGGCCGAGGTGCTCCAAGAAGCCGCCCGCTGGATCACCACCTGGCGTTCGCAACTTTGGGATCCGGAGCTGCTGGGCGAGGCCTTCGCGGCGCCGTGCATCGCGCGCGGCGAGGTGCTGGTCGCACGGGCGGACGAGACGGTCGTGGGCGTGGTCATCCTGCAGCCCGAGGATCCGCATTTCTGGCCCGACCGGCCGCCGCGCGAGGCGCTCTACCTGCACAAGCTCGCCGTCCGTCGCACACACGCCGGTCGCGGCGTGCCCGGCCTGCTGATGGAGCACGCGGCGGCGCTCGCCCAGGCCCAGGGCCGCGCACTGCTGCGGCTCGACTGCGATCCGCCGCTGGCCGGGTACTACGAAGGCCTCGGCTTCCAGCGGGTCGACGAAGTCGACGTGCGCCACCCGGAGGCCGGCGACATGCGGGTGGCGCGGATGGAGCGCGCCGCCTAACGCCCGCCCTTCGGCCGGAATGCCAGCATGACGTTGCCCGGCGCCTGGCCGAACATGCCGTAGCCGGAGTTGGCGAGCAGCAGGCCGTTCACGCCGACGAAGGAGGCGGTGTCGATGGAGCCGCCGTGGCCCTTGACCCCATTCAGCGTGTCGAACGTGGTGGCGGTGTCGTACTTCCAGAGCTCCTGGCCGGTCTTGGCGTCGATCACCCTGAGCCAGCCGTCGAGGCTGCCGGCGATCACCGCGCCGTCGATGACGGTCGGCGCGGCCGAGAAGCCGTAGTGCCGCTGGCAGTTGGGCGAGCGCTTGTCGCGGCCGTTGGCGCAGTCCGGGGCCGAGGCGAAGTTCCACTTGATCGCCCCGGTGGCGGCGTCGACCGCATAGAGGCCGGGTTTGAGGCTGGGATCGACCGGCTGGCCGGGAAGGTCCTTGCCGACCACCGCGATCGGCACGAAGACCGTGTCGTCGGAATAGGCGATGCCCCAGTGGATGCCGCCGTTGGCCGCGCCGGTGCCGATGTCGCGGCGCCAGACCACCTTGCCGGTGGCGGGCTCGAGCGCCCACAGCGTGCCCGACTTCTGGCCGGCGAAGAGCAGCTCGCGGCCGCTCTTCAGCTTGCCCAGGATCAGCGAGGCGCCGAAGTCCACGTCGCGATAGACCGTGTCGGAGACGCAGTTGTAGAGGCCGGCGCGCGGCTTGGGCCCGCAGCCGGCGTTGTAGATGTCGCGCTCGGTCGCCTGCATCGACCAGGCTTCCTTGCCGTCGGCGAGGCGGATGGCGATCAGGGCGTCGGTGTGTTTGTGCGCGGGCGGGGAATTGGCCTCGCCGGTGCCGAAGTAGATCAGGCCGCGCGCCTCATCGACGACGGGCGAGTTCCAGATCGGCGCGCCGGAGGGGCCCAGCAGCATCTTGCCGTCGCCCCGGTCGCGGATCGGCTTGGCGTCCTCCATGGTGTCGTAGCGCCATTGCTGGGCGCCGGTGTTGGGCTCCAGCGACAGGACGAAGCCGTGGTTCGTGCAGCAGGGCACCGCATTGTCGGCCGCCGTCATGATCTCGTACTGCGACACCGGCACGATGATCCGGTCCTTCAGCACCCGCGGTGTCGCCGTGGTCATGGAGAAGGAGTAGGACCCCACGTTCTTGGTCCAGAGCCCCTGGCCGGTAGTGGCGTCGACCACGTGGACCGTGGAATCCAGGCCCGAGAACGCCAGCACCTTGCGGCCGGCCTTGTAGCCCGGGGCGGCGATCACGCCGTAGGCGGCGCTGGTCCGTAAGAGGGTGTTCTTGGGCGTCCGGTAGACCCACTTCACGCAGGGCTTGGCAGGCACACTGACGTCGAAGGCGTAGAGGGCCGAGGCCTCGGCGACCGGCAGGAAGACGGTGTTGCCGACCACCGCGGCCTGGGAGCGCATCATGGTCACGTCGGGAAAGGCGATCGACCAGGCGAGCTCCAGCCTGCCGAGCTTGGCCTTGGTGAGGCCGGTCTGGGCGGGCGTCAGGACCCGGGTGTTGCGCGCGTCGAAGCCGAAGGTCGACACCGTCGCAGCTCCGGTGAGCGGGGCGGCGCTGCGCCGGGCGTCGCAGGCCATGGCCTGGCTCCACTGCTCCACCGTCACCCCGGTCTTGCCGGTCAGGTAGTTGATGAGCTGGCCGCGGGTCTCGTCGGTCAGGCCGGCGCCTTGCGTGCGCATCTTGCCCTCGGTGAGCGCGTAGGTCAGCGCCTGGACGCTCATCGCCTCCAGGGTCTCCTTGGTCGGCGCGCGGGTCTGGTCGGAATGGTCGTGGCAGGCGGCGCAGTGCTGGCGGTAGAGCGGCTGGCCGGGATGCGGCACCGGCACCTGAGCGAAGGCCGGCGCGGCGATGGCGGCGAGCACGAACGCCGCCAAGAGACCCATGAGCTTCATCTGCTTCCCCGATTTCCTCGCGGACCCTCTGACGGGGCCCATCGCGCGGCAGGATAGGACCATCGGCGCCGCAGGATGAAGCGATAAAGGCGCCGCTTGACCTCACGACGGGCCGCATCGCAAATGGCCGAAAATCAAACGAACGTTTTAGAGGAGCGCGCCATGAGCGACGTGATGGACAAGCCGGGCACCCTGGCCGGCACCCTGTTCGACCTGACCGGCAAGGTGGCGGTGATCACCGGCTCCTCACGCGGCATCGGCAAGGCCATCGCCGAGCAGATGGCGGCGCACGGCGCCAAGGTGGTGATCTCCTCGCGCAAGGCGGGACCGTGCGAAGAGGTCGCCGCGGCGATCAACGCGAAGAGCGCCGGCCACGCCATCGCGGTGCCGGCCAACATCTCGTCCAAGGACGACCTCCAGCGGCTGATGGACGAGACGCGCAAGGCGTTCGGCAAGATCGACATCCTGGTCTGCAACGCCGCCTCGAACCCGTTCTATGGCAGCCAGCTCGACATCAGCGACGACGCCTTCTCGAAGATCCTCTCCAACAACATCGTGGCCAACAACTGGATGATCGGCATGGTCGCGCCGGAGATGAAGGAACGCCGCGACGGGGCGATCATCATCGTCTCGTCGATCGGCGGCCTGCGCGGCTCGACGGTGATCGGCGCCTACTGCATCTCCAAGGCGGCCGACATGCAGCTGGCGCGCAACCTCGCCCAGGAACTCGGGCCCCACAACATCCGGGTCAACTGCGTGGCGCCGGGCCTGGTGAAGACCGACTTCGCCAAGGCGCTGTGGGACACGCCCGAGGGCGAGAAGCGCGCCAGCTCCGGCACGCCGCTGCGCCGCCTGGGCGAGCCCGACGACCTGGCGGGCGCGGCCGTCTACCTGGCGTCGCGCGCCGGAGCGTGGACGACGGGGCAGACCATCGTGGTGGACGGCGGCTCGACCTGCTGAGGCATGTCGCTTGCGGGTCCTTCTCCCCTTGCGGGAGAAGGATGCGAAGTCAATCTCCCGAACTCAGCGAAAGCAAGTTTCCGTCGGGGTCCTTGAACCAGGCGACGCCGGTGGCGGGGCCGGCGGGCGACCAGACGCCAAGCTCGTCCTGCTCCATGCCGTCGAAGCGCTCGAAGACGACGCCGCGCGCGATCAGGTCGCGCATGACGCCGCGCAGGTCGTCGACGCGCCAGCCGAGCGTTGTGCCGGCCCGCGGCGTCACCGTTTCCATCTTCTGGATCATGAGGCGGGCGTTGGCTGTGTCGAACAGCAGGGCGTGTGGGTGGTCGGCAACGAAGGCGAGGCCGAGGGTGTCCTCGAAGAACGCGCGGGCCGCCGCGGGATTCGACGTGGCCAGCATCGCGACCAGTTTTTCCTGTCCCAGCATCGTGATCCTCCCTAGCTGTCAGCCGGAATAGTTCGAGATCGAATTATCGCGCGCCTTCGCCAGCCGTTCGACGCCGGCGTCCAGGGTCTCGTCGCGCTTGGAGAAGCACAGGCGCACGATGGAGGTGACCGGGTCCGCCTCGTAGAAGGCCGAGACCGGGATGGCCGCGACGCCGGCGTCCTTGACGGCCCGGAGGCAGAAGTCGCGGTCGGGCTCGGCGATGCCGGAGGCGGTGAGGTCGATGTTGGCGAAATAGGTCCCTTGCGACGGCAGGACCGCGAAGCCCTCGCGCCGCAGGCCTTCGCTCAGGCGGTCGCGGGATCGCTCGAGGCCGCGAGGCATCTGGCGGAACCAGTCCTCGGCGTCCTGCAGGCCGAAGGCCACCGCCGCCTGCAGGTTGGGCGGGGTGGTGAAGGTCAGGAACTGGTGGGCGCGGGCGAGCGTGTGGCTGAGCTGCGGGGCCGCGCACAGGAAGCCCACCTTCCAGCCGGTGAGGCCGAACATCTTGCCGGCCGAGCCGATCTTCACGCACCGCTCGCGCATGCCCGGATAGGCGATCAGCGGCCGGTGGCGGGCGTCTGCGAACACCACCTGCTCCCAGACCTCGTCGCAGATCGCGGTGACGTCGTGGGTGACGCAGGCCTCGGCGAGCAACGCCAGGTCCTCGTCCGGCAGCACCGTGCCAGCCGGGTTGTTCGGGTTGTTGAGCACCACGAAGCGCGTGCGCTCGCTGAACGCCGCCTGCAGCGTCGCCCGGTCGAAGCGCCAGTGGGGCGGCTGCAGGCTGACCAGCTTCGGGACGCCGCCCGCCAGGCGGATCATCGGCAGGTAGGAGTCGTAGAACGGCTGGAAGACGATGACCTCGTCGCCGGGTTCGATCAGGCCGAGGAAGGCCGCCGCCAGCGCCTCGGTGGCGCCGGAGGTGACGGTGACCTCGCTCGCCCAATCGAGGTCGAGGCCCTGGGTGCGCGCGTAGTGGGCGGCGACCGCCTGGCGCAGCTCCGGCAGGCCGGCCATCGGCGGGTACTGGTTGTAGCCGTTCAGCACCGCGTCGGCCGCCTTGGCGCGGATCGCCTCCGGCCCCGGATCGTCGGGGAAGCCCTGGCCCAGGTTCACCGCGCCCAGGGTGCGGGCCAGACCCGACATCTCCTCGAAGATGGTGGTCGGCAGGCTTGAGAAGATCGGGTTGGGCATTAGATCATCGGTTCGAGGGCGAGCTTCGCCTTCATGACCTGTCCGGAGCCGGCCCGTCCATGCAGATCGTCGAGTTCGCGCCCGAGCACGCGGCCGCCTTCAAGGCGCTTAACGAGGCCTGGATCTCGAAATACTTCGCGCTGGAGGCCAAGGACCGCGAGGTGCTGGACGACCCGCAGGGCAAGATCCTGGCCAAGGGCGGCCGCATCTTCATGGCGCTGAAGGACGGCGAGGCGGTGGGCTGCGTGGCCCTGCTGAAGATGGCCGACGGCGGCTTTGAGGTGGCCAAGATGACCGTGTCGGAGACCCTGCGCGGGTCGGGGCTCGGCCGCGGGCTCATGCAGCGCTGCATCGACGCCGGCGCCGAGGACGGCGCGCCTCGGCTCTATCTGGAGACCAACTCCAGCCTGGCGCCGGCGCTCGGCCTCTACCGCGCCATGGGGTTCGTGGACCTGCCGGCGACCGAGACCGCCTACGTGCGGGCCGACGTCTTCATGGAGCGCCGTTACTAGCTGTGGGTCGCCAGGACGACGCCGACCAGCACCGCGGCCCAGTGGGTCGCGGCGGCCGCCACCACGTGGCCATGCCAGATCGCGCGGGCGAACTTCAGGCGCTTGTTCACATAGAAGATCACGCCGGTCGAATAGAGCACCCCGCCGGCCAGCAGCAGCAGGAGCGCCACCCAGGTGACGTGGTCGATCATCGGCTTCAGCGCCACGACCACCAGCCAGCCCAGCGCCAGGTAGACGGCCGCGCCAAGCCTGCGGTCCAGCATCGGAACGAAGATCTTGGCGAGCGCGCCGACGAGCGCCAGCGACCAGATCGCCGCCGTCATGCCCCAGGCCCAGGCGCCCGTCAGATTGTGGATGGTGAAGGGCGTGTAGGAGCCGGCGATCATCAGGTAGATGCCGGCGTGGTCCAACCGCCGCAGGACCGGCCGATAGCGCGCCTTGGCGAAATTGTAGGCGGTGGAGAAGGCCAGCATGGCGACCACGCCCGCGGCGTAGATCGAGACGCCGACGATGCGGCTGATCGAGCCGGCTCGCACGGCCAGCGCCAGCAGCACGATCCCACCCACCAGGGCGAGCGTCAGGCCCACGACGTGCACCACGAGGTCCGCGCACTTGGCGGCCGCGGTCGGATAGTGCCGGGGCGGCTTGGCCGGTTGAGAAGAGGCGGCGGGCAGGTCGGGAAGCGAAGCGGCGGTCATCGGGAATACTCCGGTCCGCCTATCGGTCTCATTCCCAGGGCGTGTCGTCCAGTTACCGCTGTGCAAGATCGTCGGTATCCTGGGCCGGTCTCTCAACGTTGGCGCAAGGGGAAGTTCGATGGTCGGTCGTTGGGTGACGGCGTGGCCACGGCGCTCGCGGCGGATCCGGTTGCGATGAACGTCCACACGAACGCGCAACGCGACGGCGAGATCAGCGGCGACGTGGTCCGGGCTTAGGCTGGCGCTTTCGGGCTGACGCGCAGCCCGTCCAGCAACAGATCGATCACACGGCGGATCTGCGCCGGGTCCCGGCCCCGTCGCGAGGCGCAGAGGCTGGCGATCGCCCACAACAGATCGTTGGCGTCGGCGTCGGGGCGAATGTGGCCGGCCGCCGCCGCGGCGTGGAGCAGATCCGTCAGAGCCGGCTGGAACCGGGTGTCGAAATAGGCGGGCAGGGCGCCGTAGGACGGGTTGCCGGAATGCAGCGCCTTTCCCAGCCCGCGCTTGGCGACCAGGAAGGCCGTGAAGCGCTCGATCCAGCGCTGGAGCGCCTCGTCCGGCCCGTATTGGGCGGCGAGCGTCGTCGCGGCGTCGGCGCAGGCGTCGACCTCGTTGCGGAACACCGCCTCGATCAGGTCGGCGCGCTCCGGAAAGTGGCGATAGACCGTGCCGACGCCGACCCCGGCGCGGTCGGCGATCTGGCGGATGGGTGCGTCGACACCGGATTCGGTGAACACCGCCATGGCCGCGTCCAGCAGGGTCGCGAGATTTCGCTGCGCGTCGGCGCGCAGCGGCCGGTGCGGCTTCTCCGCCCCTGGCTCGACCTTCTCCTCGGCTTTCCGCGCCACCCCGCGCACTCCGCCTCTTGCTAAACGGAACATGGTTCCGTATAAACGGACGGCTGTTCCGTTTCATCAGATAGAACGTCCCGGCGGTCTTGACCAGCCGCGGGACCGAAGGAGTTCTCATGCCCGAAAACCGCATCGCCCTCATCACCGGCGCCAATCAGGGGGTCGGCTTCCAGGTCGCCAAGGAGCTGGCGGCCGCCGGCCTCACGGTGCTGGTGGGTTCGCGCGACCTTCCGCGGGGCGAGGCCGCGGCCAGGGAAATCGGCGCGGGCGCAACCGCCCTGCAACTGGACGTGACCGACCCTGTCTCCATCGCGGCGGCGGCGGACCACATCCGGGCGACCTTCGGCCGCCTAGACCTGCTGATCAACAACGCGGCGATCTCCAACACGCGCAAGGCGGACATGACGCTGGCGGACTATATGGCCGCCAGCCGCGCCAGCGTCGTGCCGCTGGAGGAAGTGCGCGCGGTCTGGGAGACCAACGTCTTCGGCGTGCTGGCGGTCTATCAGGCCATGCTGCCGCTGCTGAAGGCCTCGTCCGACGCCCGGATCGTCAATGTGTCGAGCGCGGTGGGGTCGCTGACGCTGAACGCCGACCCGACCAGCCACTACTTTTCGATCAACGGGCCGGTCTATCCGGCGTCCAAGGCGGCGATGAATGCCATGACGCTGGCGATGATGGCCGAACTGGAAGGGACCGGCGTCAAGATCAACCTGGCCTCGCCCGGATTCACCCGGACCTCGCTCAACGGCTTCGAGGGGACCCAGTCGCTGGAGGAAGGCGCCCGGGAAGTGGTGCGCGTGGCCCTGCTCGGCCCCGACGGGCCCAGCGGCGCCTTCACCCGCTGGGAGAACCAGCCGATCCCGTGGTGACGCCTAGTCTTCCTTGACGCGCTTCTTGCGGAAACTGGGGTTCAGCACCTTCTTGCGCAGGCGGATCGACTTGGGCGTCACCTCCACCAGCTCGTCCTCTTCGATGTAGGCGATGGCCTGTTCGAGGGTCGGGCGGCGCGGCGGGGTCAGGCGCACCGCCTCGTCCTTGCCGGAGGCGCGGACGTTGGTGAGCTGCTTGGCCTTCATCGGATTGACGTCGAGATCGTCGCCGCGGCTGTTCTCGCCGATGATCATGCCCTGGTAGGTCTTCTCGCCGCCGCCCACGAACATGGTGCCGCGGTCCTCGAGGTTCCACAGCGCGTAGGCGGCGGTCTCGCCGTCGGAGTTGGAGACCAGGACGCCCTTGCGGCCGGCGTCGATGGCCCCCTTGTAGGGCTCGTAGTGGCTGAACACCCGGTTCAGCACGCCAGAGCCGCGGGTGTCGGTCAGGAACTCGCCCTGGTAGCCGATCAGCGAGCGCGACGGGCTCATCAGGCTGATGCGGGTCTTGCCGGCGCCGGACGGGCCCATGTCCTTCAGCTCGGCCTTACGGGCCGACAGCTTCTCGATGACGATGCCGGTGAACTCCTCGTCCACGTCGATCATGACGTCCTCGATGGGCTCCATCCGCTCGCCGGTCTCGGGATCGGTCTGGAAGACCACGCGCGGGCGGCTGATGGAAACCTCGAAGCCCTCGCGGCGCATGCTTTCGATGAGCACGCCGAGCTGCAGTTCGCCGCGGCCGGCGACTTCATAGGCATCCTTGTCGGCGGTCTCGGTCACCCGGATGGCGACGTTGGACTGGGCTTCCTTGAGCAAGCGGTCGCGGATCACGCGGCTTTGCACCTTGTCCCCCTCGCGGCCGGCGAGTGGGCTGTCGTTGACCGAGACGGTCATTGAGATGGTCGGCGGGTCGATGGGCTGGGCCGGCAGGGCCTCGGTGACCTCCATCGCGCAAAGGGTGTCGGCGACGGTGGCCTTCGAAAGTCCCGCGATGGCGACGATGTCGCCGGCCTCGGCGTCCTCGATCGGCTGGCGCTTCAGGCCACGGAAGGCCAGCACCTTGGTGATCCGGCCGCGCTCGACCTCCTGGCCGTCGATGCCCAGGGCGTGGATGGCGAGGCCCGGCGTCGCCTTGCCGCTCTCGATGCGCCCGGTCAGCAGGCGGCCGAGGAAGGGGTCGTTCTCGATCAGGACCGAGAGGATCTGGAAGGGCTCGTCCTTGCGCGCGACGGCCTTGGGCTCCGGCACGTGGCTGACGATCAGGTCGAACAGCGGCGCCAGGTTGTCGTTGGGCTTGGCCATGTCCATCGTCGCCCAGCCCTGCTTGCCCGACGCGTAGATGTGCGGGAAGTCGAGCTGCTCGTTGGTCGCGCCCATGGCGTCGAAGAGGTCGAAGGCGTCGTTGAGTACGCGGTCGGGATCGGCGTGCGGCCGGTCGACCTTGTTCAGGCAGACGATGGGGCGCAGGCCCATCTTGAGCGCCTTGCCGAGCACGAACTTGGTCTGCGGCATGACGCCTTCCTCGGCGTCGACCAGCAGGACGCAGCCGTCCACCATGCCCAGGATCCGCTCCACCTCGCCGCCGAAGTCAGCGTGGCCGGGGGTGTCGATGATGTTGATCCGCGTGTCCCCGGCCGCTCCGTGCCACAGGACGCTGGTGCACTTGGCCAGGATGGTGATCCCGCGCTCGCGCTCCTGGTCGTTGGAATCCATGGCGCGTTCGGCGTGCGCCTCGTTGGCGCGGAACACGCCCGATTGGGCGAGCAGCTGGTCCACCAGCGTGGTCTTGCCGTGGTCGACGTGGGCGATGATGGCGATGTTGCGAAGCGACATGGGTTTTGGAGAGGGCGTCTCGGAGGCGAGGAAGGCGCGCTTGTAGGGGAGAGAGAGGCTAACCGCCAGCTTGAACTCGCCGGCTGCGACCCCGGAGCCGCCCCTTACGGTGGCGCTTCGTTGTGCGGTGCAAACTAGATAGGCGCGATATGCGTCGTTACAAGGTCCGGAAAAGCTTGGCCTTTTAGGGCGCACCATCATGAAAATGCAGGTTTTTTGTCGCACCGGCTTGCACTCTTGTGCACTGCACAGTACATTCGATTTGTGAGGCGTCCCTGACGCCTCTGCCCTTCCTGGGCGTTTCCTCCCTATAAACTGCCGCGCCTTCGGGCGCGGCTTTTTTTTGGTTTCTGCCTCCGGCAAGGCGGCGGGAGGGTTAGCCCCTTAGCCCCGAAGCGCGGTCCAGTCGGCGGCGGCCAGCGCGCGGGTCAGCGCCTCGAGGTTGGCCTTGAGCTGATCGAAGCCGGCCGTCGGCGTCAGCTTCGCCTCGTCGAGGTAAAGGCCGCGGTTGATCTCGATCTGCAGGGCGTGGGTGCGCCGCGACGGGCGGCCATAGTGCTCGGTGGTGTAGCCGCCGGCGTAGGGCGTGTTGCGCGCCACGCGGTAGCCCATGGCCTCCAGTTCGCGCTCGACGCGGCTGGTCAGCAGGCCCGAGCAGGCTGCGCCGAACCGGTCGCCGAGCACGATGTCGGCCGGGCGGTCGCGGCCGCCAGCCCGCGCCGCGGCGGCGGGCATGGAATGCCAGTCGATGAGGATCGCGAAGCCATGGGCCCGGTGCGCTTCGGCGATCAGCCGCTCCAGCGCCGCGTGATAGGGGCGGTGAGCGCCTTCGATCCGTCGCCGCGCCTCTGCGAAGGTGAGCTTGCGGGCGTAGATCTCCTGGCCTTCCGACACGACCCGGGCGATCGCGCCGAGGCCGGCGGCGACCCGGGCGGTGCGTGCGCGGGCGAAGTCCGGCAGCTCGTCGGAGAACATCCCGGGGTCGAGCTCGAAGGCCTCACGGTTCAGGTCGATGTAGGCGCGCGCGTAGCAGGCGGTGAGCGTGGCGGCGCCGAGATCGGGCGCGGCCTGGATAAGATCGTCGACCAGGGCGTCTTCCGAGCGCCGGATCGCCTGGGCGTCGAGGGCCGCGGCCGCCATCATGTCGTCGGGGTAGTCGCGCCCGGAGTGCGGCGAGGCGAACACCAGAGGGGTCGGCGGCGCGGCGCCGTCCACGGCCGCGCGGCGCAGGCCAAACGCCGCCCGCGCGGGCGCGTCCTCGGTGGCGACAGGCTCCCAGGCGTTCATCGCCGCCATAGAACGCCCAGCGTCGGCATGGGTCAAAGGGTTCTGGGGCAAAGGGTTCATCGCGCCTTAAAGTTTGTGGCGGTAATGTGGGGCCTTCGCCCGTTCGCCGCGTCGCCCCGTCCGAAGAGCCCAAATGCCCCGAATCCTCCTCGCCGAAGACGACGACAGCCTTCGCGGTTTCCTGGCGCGCGCGCTGGAGCGCGCCGGCTATGAGGTGACGGCCTGCGCCGACGGCGAGGAGGCCGCGGCCATCCTCGACCAGGACTGGGACCTGCTGCTCACCGACATCGTCATGCCCGGCATGGACGGCATCGAGGTCGCGCGCCAGGCCGCCGCCCTGCATCCGGGCCTGCGGATCATGTTCATCACCGGCTTCGCCGCCGTGGCGCTGGCCGCCGGCGACCAGGGCCCGCCCGGCGCCAAGGTGCTGTCCAAGCCCATCCACCTGCGAGAGATCGTCTCCGAGGTGGAGCGGATGATCGCGGCTTAAGGCGCCTACGCCCGCGCTTGCACGGCCGGGGTCTCATCGGTATATCCCCGCCTTCCCGAGACGACGGTTAGGACGTGTAGCTCAGCGGGAGAGCACCTCGTTGACATCGAGGGGGTCACAGGTTCGATCCCTGTCACGTCCACCATCCTTCCCCCGATATCCGCAAGCCGACCCGCGCTTGTGACGGCGCCGGACGCACGTTCGGCGAACGCCGATATAGCCCAGTGCAAAAGCATGAAGAGGTGTTAAGCTAGGCCATAGCCTCGTTCGACGGGAGGATCGCATGAATGTCATTGCGAAGCCGAGGATCGGAAATGGCGTACCCTACTTCATTGCGGCCGGAAGCCTGGCCGCGTTCGGCCTAGCCGCCTGGCTGGCAGGCGTCGGCGAAGGCCGCGACACCCGGTGGCTGGCGATCGGGGCGGTCGGCCTGGCCGCCGTGGGCGCGGCGACTGGCTTCCTCGTCAGGCTGTTCGGCCTGATCGAGCAGCGGCTCGTCCAGATCCAGGCTGACCTGCAACTCGCGGACCTGAAGCCTTTGCCCGCGCCGCCGGCGGCCCCGGCCGGGGTCGACCGCTACGGGCTTCCGCTTCGGTCGCCGGAGATCGCCGGCCTGAGCAGCGGCGCCTGAGTCGGCGCGGATCCGGCGAACCCCCCGCCTTCAAGTCACTGCTGTTCACCTTGCGGGACCGAGCGCTTCCGCCTGGCCCTGTGGGCGCCGGCGCCTGCAAATTCCGGCGCGCGACATTTCCGCAACAGGCCCGGCCATCCCCAAAGTTCGAATTTCGAGTATGCGCGGTACGGCTGACGCGGGGGAAGTTGACGGCCCCGTCACTTCAATCCCCGTGGAGTCTCCGGTCTTCGTAGCACCTTGAATGTTGCGATGCCGAAACGCGCCTGCACCCGCGATCGATGGGCGTCGCAGCTTAGAAACCTAGGTATGGGCGAGAGCAATCGAGGCGATTGAGCGGCCAACTGTTGCCCGACATTTTCAGTACGGTCGCGTTATGTGTCGTTTTCGAAAAGGACTAGCCACCCTCTGAAACCCATCGGATGATCCCTCATTACCGCGGAACAGCCCTGCATCAGACGGGGATGACCGCTCCTCTGGGGAGGGAACCCGAACATGTTGAAGAGCAGATATTTCTGCGGCGGCTCGATCCTGGCCGTCGCCCTGGCGTTTGGATTTTCGCAGACCGCCGTCGCTCAGACGGCCAAATCCGCCACCACCGCGGCCGCTGCGCCGTCCGCTCCGGAAGTGAGCGAGGTGGTGGTCACCGGCTCCTATATCGCGGGCACGCCCACGACCGCCGCGCTGCCGGTCAACGTCATCGGGGCTGACGACCTGAAGAAGCAGGGCTCGCCCACGACGGTGAACCTGGTCAAGACGATCACCGCGGCCCAGGGCTCGATCGGCGAGTCCAACCGCTTCCTCGGGACGGCCGCCGGCGCCGCCACCGTCAACCTGCGCGGCTTCGGCTCGGCGCGGACGCTCGTGCTCTTCAACGGCCAGCGGATGGCGAACTCGCCGGCCGCCGTGGCGATCGAGTCGGTGGACATCAACTTCATCCCGACAGCCGCCATCGGCCGCATCGAAATCCTGCGCGACGGGGCGGCGGCGACCTACGGCTCGGATGCTGTGGGCGGGGTGGTCAACTTCATCACCCGTCGCGACCTGGACGGCTGGGAGGTCAACGGCAACTACTCCTACATCAAGGATTCGGGCGGCGACTACGACCTCAGCATCGCCAAGGGGTGGCAGTTCGACCGCGGCGACGCCCTGCTGACCGCCAGCTATCGCCGGCGGAGCGAACTTCGAACCACCGACCGCGACTGGGCGCTGCAACCCTTCGCGAACAACAATTTCGGCGGTTGGTCGACGGCGTCGAACCCGGGCGTCTTCACGACCGGGACCGCCGCGCAGCTGGCGAGCGGCACCTTCAGCCAGTCGTTCCTGGACAACGGGTGCGCGGAGCTCGGCGGGGTGCTGGTGAACGCCGCGGCGCCGGCCTCCGGCTGCCGCTTCCAGTTCACCCAGTTCGATAACCTGGTGAACGACGAGTACCACTACTCGGTCTACGGCCAGCTGAACTTCAAGGTCACGGACGACATCGATTTCCATGGCGAGCTGCTGTGGGCGCGCCACGATGTGCCGAACGAGCGGGTCTCCCCGGCGCAATCCACCACCCAGTTCCCAACGCCGATCGTGGCGTCCGGCGGTTCGCCCGGGGGCGGCACGTCGCCCTATCCGGCGGTGGGCCTGAACCAGCAATCGCGGTTCTACATCCCCAACACCAACCCCGGGCTGATCGCCTTCCTGGCCAACCCGGCGAATTGCCCGGCGCTGGGCTCGATCTGCACCAACGCCGCGGCGAACGGGGTGATCGCCTCGCAGACCCTGTGGCGGCCCGAAGGCTATGGCGGCAACCCGCTGTTCGGCGACGGCGCCGACCACCAGGCCCGCCGCGCGACGGCGTTCCGGGTCGGCGGCTCGCTGACCGGCCACATGTGGGACGACATCGGCTGGCGGGTCTCGGCGACCTATCAGGTGAACCACGGCGAGGCCGGCGCCGGCCCCGACATCTCCGTGACGCGCCTGGAGCTGGCGCTGCGCGGACTGGGCGGCCCCGGCTGCAACCCCGTGACCGGAACGCCGGGCGCCGGCGGCTGCATGTACTTCAACCCGTTCGCCAACGCCTACGCGGGCAGCAAGGGGGTCGGTGGCGCGAACCCGTTCTTCGCTTCGGGCGCGACCAACAACAATCCGACCCTTCTGAACTGGCTGCATATCCAGCTCACCGGCGACACCTACACCGAGCTGGCCGTCGGCGAGGCCGTGTTCAACGGCAAGCTGCCGATAGAGCTCGGCGGCGGGCCGGTCGGCTGGGCGCTGGGCGGGCAGGTCCGCTACGACCGCACCCAGATCAGCGTGCCGGACTTCTACGACATCAACGCCACGCCCTGCGTCGACAGCATCCCCTACGGCGACGGGCTGCCGGGCTGCGGGACCTCGGGCACCGGCGCCTACACCTTCTATTCGGCCGTGCAGGAGATCGATGTCGACCGGACGGTCTCGTCGATCTTCGGCGAGGTGAAGCTGCCGATCACCGACAAGCTCGAGGTCTCGGGCGCGGTTCGTTACGAGTACTACGGCGGCAACTTCGGCTCGACGACCAATCCGAAGGTCTCGATCCGCTGGCAGGCGCTCGACTGGCTGGCCTTCCGCGGCTCCGCGGGTTCGACGTTCCGCGCGCCGACGCAAAGCTCGATCACGCCCGGCAACGTGCGGGGCCTGGCGCAGTTCAACCTGCCGGGCGTCGGATCGCTCTATCGCCCGGTCGACACCGCCAACAACCCGCACCTGCAGCCCGAAACCGCCGACACCTACAACGTGGGGGCCATCGTCTCGACACAGCGGTTCCGCGCGACGCTCGACTACTTCCGCTTCAAGTTCAAAGACGAGCTGACCAACGAAACCGCGGCCTCGCTGGTTTCGACCATGTTCCCGAGCGCGACCCCGTCCACCTGGCAGTGCGGCGTGGCGGCGTTCCGCAGCCGCTTCACCTTCGCCGATGACGGCAACCCGGCGACCGACGACTGCACGCCGGGCAACCTGCTGGGCGTGAAGGCCAACCTGATCAACGGCCCGAGCGTCGACACCTCCGGGCTGGACTTCGCCGGCACCTACGACTGGCCGGACGCGGCGTTCGGCGGGGACCTGACCTTCGGCGGCGACGCGACCTACACCATCGAATACAAGCGGGGCGCTCTCGTCACCCTGGACGGTTTCACCATCGCCCCCGCCATCGACCGGGCGGGCAAGACCGAGCTGCTCAGCGCCTTCTATTCGTATCCGAAGCTGCGGGCGAACGCCTACGTCCAGTGGAGCCGGGGCGGGCACAACCTGCGCTGGACGACCCACTTCAAGCAAGGCACGGACAACCTGGTCGGCGCCTCGACGATCAAGACGGACGACGAGGTCACGCACGACCTCGTCTACACCGGCCAGATCCCCTGGGACACGACGCTGACCCTGGGTGTCATCAACATCCTGGACAGCGATCCGCCGTTCACGCGCAGCCAGTACAACTACGACTATACGAACGCCTTCTTCCTGGGCCGCGTGGTCCAGGTCGGCCTGCGCAAGCGGTTCTGATCCCGCCGGGTCCGGGCGGCGAGCCGCCGTCCGGACTCACCCGTTCTTTCCCCAAGGCGTCGGCCCTCGTGCCGGCGCCTCTTTTTGTGGGTCAGGGCTTGGCGCGGCGGGGCAGGGCGGCGATCTCTTCCGGCGTCAGCTTGCGCACGCTGCGCACGGCGCAGCGTTGCGGGCCGATCGGCGAATGGGTGACCACTTCGGCGTCCATGCCGGTGCAGATGGTCGAGCCGCCGCGGGAGACGAGCGCAATGCGCTGGTTCCAATCGATGTCCGGGCAAGGCGCGAACATCTCGAACTGGTAGACGTCGCGGACGCCCACCCGGACGTTCAGGGTGTGCTCGTCGGCGGCGGCGAAGCCGTCGGCGTTGCGGGTCCAGAAGCACTGGCGCTGGGGGCCGTCCGGCGATTTCGCCGAGGCGGCGGTTGCGCTGAGCGCCAGCAGGGCCGCGGCGGCCGCGGCCAGGGCGACATGGGTTCTCATCACTCGGTCCTCACGAAGGATGTCCCCCGAGTTCAACCTCTATAGGCCAAGCTCGGTTTCCTAGGAACCGCGCCGCGCGGCGCGCCGGGCGAAGCGGGCGGGATCGACGACAGCGGCGAGCGGGCCGGGCAACGGCGAAGGCGCCGCAAAGATCAGGGCCGCGACATGTTCGGCGAGCAGGGGCGCCAGCGTGAAACCCCGCGCGCCGAAGCCGCTCAGCACGAAGAGGCCTCCGGGCGCGTCCGGCGCCGCCCCGGCCACCGGCAGCCGGTCCGGGGTCGCCACGCGGATCGAGGCGCGGCCCTCGAGAGGCGCGTGCGCCAGGCGCCCGGCCAAGCGGGGCAGGCCTTCGGCGAGGGCTTTCAGATTGCGCGCGTGGTCCTCCTTCCGCACGTCACGGGCGACGTCGCCGCGGTCGTTGGTGGCGCCGAACAGCACCCCGTCGCGGGTCGGGATCGCATAGCCGCCGAAAGCCGCGGCGGGCGGCGGGTCGGCCAGGGCGGTGAAGCTCGCCTGGCCGCGCACGGCGCTCAGCAGCAGGCCGGGGACCAGGTCGGCGGTCGCCAGGCCGGCGGCCACGACCACGGCGTCGGCCTCGGTCACCAGGGCGCCGTCGACGGCGAGCAGGCGCCAGCCCTCCGCGCCGCGCTCGATCCGCGCGACCGCGGCGGGTTGCACCTGCGGCGCCCAGGCGGCCAGCGCCACGGCGGGCTCGATGACCAGGCCGTCGCGGAGCTCCAGGGCCTCGGGCGCCGGCTCGCCGGCGCGGGCGGCGGCTTCGGCGGGGCGCAGCATCGCAAGCGATCCCGGCTCGAACAGGTCGGCGGCGGCGATCTTGGCGAAACGGGCGGCGTCGCGCGACTGGACGGCGAGCTGCAGGGCGCCGCGCGTGACGAGGGCGTCCGGCAGGTCCTCGTAGAGGGCCACGGCGCGACGGAAGGCCTGGGCGAAGAGCTGGGCCGGCTCGGCGAGGCCGGCGTCCAGCCGGGGCGTCACCAGGGCCGCAGGGTTGCCCGAGGCGTCGGCGCCCGGCCCCTCGGCGTCGAAGATCACGGCCTCGCCGCCCAGCGCCCGGACAGCGCGCGCCGCCGAGGCGCCGGCGACGCCCGCGCCGACGATCGCCACGCGGCGCGGCGCGACCGGGTCGGAGGCTTCGCCGGGCAGTCGGGCGGCAAGACGCTCGCGCTTGCGCCCGAATCCGGGCTGCTTCTCCACGGCGAACCCGGCGGCGGCGAGCCCGCGGCGCACGGCGCCCGCGACGGTGAAGGTCGCTGCCGTGGCCCCCGGCGCGGAGCGCGCGGCCACCAGCGCCAGCACCTCGTCCCGCCACATGGCCGGGTTGCGGGCCGGGGCGAAGCCGTCGAGGAACCAGGCGTCGGCGTGGCCGGTCCAGCCTTCCAGCGCGCCGGCGACCTCGCCGACCGCGACGTCCAGGATCACACCGAGATCCGCAAGCTCGACCCGGTGCGGGCCCCGCGCCCGGCCGGGCCAGCGCGCGAGCAGCCGCTCGGCCAGGCCTGCGAGCTCCGGCCAGCGGCTGAGCGCGCGGCGGGCGTCCTCGACGCCAAGCGGGTGGGCCTCGATGGAGAAGATGTGCAGCTGGCCGAGCGCCGGGCGCTCGCGGCGCCAGAGGTCGATGAGGGCCAGGATGTTCAGGCCGGTCCCGAAGCCCAGCTCGCCGACCACGAACCGGCGTCGCCCGCGCCATGCTTCAGGCAAGCCGCAACCTTGCAGGAACACCGCGCGGGCCTCGGCCAGGCCGTCCTCGGCGGAGTAGTAGACGTCGTCATAGAGCCGCGAGCGCGGCAGGCCGTCGTCGCCCCAGTCGAGCGGGCCGGCCGAGGGCGGAGGCGGAATCTCGTCGTTCATCGTGGCGGCCAGGATAGCGCCTCGCCCACGAAAAAGGGCCGCCCGCGAGGGCGGCCCTTCCATCGCGATTGCGCCGAGAGGCTTACTTCTTCTCGGGCGTGGCCGGCGGGGTCGCGGCGGCGGGCGCAGCGGCGGCGTCGGCGGGCTTGGCGGCCGCATCGGCCTTGTTGGCGTCGGCCGCAGCGTCGGCGGCCGTGGCGGCCGCGTTCTGGGCGGTGTCGGCCGCGGCGGCGGCGGTGTTGGCCGAGGTCGTGGCCGCGGTGGCCGCGTCGCCGGTCTTTTCAGCCGGCTTGTTGCAGGCTGCGACCGACAGGGCGGCGACAGCGGCGCCGGCGACGAGCAGCTTGCGGAGGAGTTCTGAGTTCATGGTGCTTAGGTCCTTGAATTCGGAGTGGAGCTCACGCCCAAGGGCGCCGAATGGGTCGCCTTCCACGGGGAAAGCAGCCCGTCGCCTCTGCGAGGCTGGACCGACTATGCCCTGCTTCGCGGGCCGGGCAAGCCCTATTATCACGAGTTCGTGATCACTTTTTCGCCCAGGCGGAGTGGGCGGATCAGGCGGCGGGGGCGCCTTCCGCCGGGATGGCGGAGAGGGCCTCTTCCAGCTCCAGGAAGCTGGGCTGGGCGCCGGACGGCACGTTGCCGCGGCCGATTTCCACGGAGATCTGGGCGGCGTTGCCGTGCAGGTGGGCGACCAGTACCGACTGGATGATCTTGTAGAAGGAGCCCTCCTCCTCGAGGACCGCCGCCATCCGCACCGCCATCGGGCCGACCAGGCCATAGGCCAGGAAGACGCCGAGGAACGTGCCGACCAGGGCCGAGCCGATCATCTCGCCCAGCACGGCCGGCGGCTCGGTGATCGCGCCCATGGTCTTGATGACCCCGAGCACCGCGGCCACGATGCCGAGCGCCGGCAGGGCGTCGGCGAGGTTGGTCAGCGCGTGCGGCGCGCCCAGGGCCTCATGGTGGTGCTTTTCGAGTTGGGCCTCCATCGCGTCTTCGACCTGGTGCGGGTCCTCCAGGTTCATCGTCATCATCCGCAGGGTGTCGCAGATGAAGTCGACCGCGAAGTGGTCCTTCATGATCCGCGGATAGCGCGAGAAGATCGAGCTCTCCTTGGGCGTCTCGATGTGGCTTTCGAGCGCGATGACGCCCTTGGACTTCATGGTCTTGGTGAGCAGGAAGAGCAGGCTGAGCAGGTCGCGGTAGTCCGAGGGCTTCCACTGCGGGCCCTTGAACACCTTGCCCATGCCGCCGCCGACGCTCTTGATCACCGGCATGGAGTTGGAGATCAGGAACGCGGCCACGCCGGCGCCCCCGATGGCCATCATCTCGTGCGGCAGCGCGCCCAGGATGACCGCGATGTTCCCGCCGGAAATGATGAAGCTGCCGAACACCAGTCCGAACAGCAGCACGATGCCAATAATCTGAAACATAGGGTCTCCCGCAGGTGGGCGGACCTTGGCCGTTATTGCTTAATTTCGCGTGGACGGGCCTTGGGATTTGCGCCTCGCGGCGTGGGGCCTTAAGCCGCATTTGATGGCTACGGACGCGACCCCGGGCGGACTTCCCAAGCGTGCGTTCGCGATCATCTTCTGCTCTTCGGTCGCCACCGCGATCGGCAACACCGGCCTGATCTCCGTCCTGCCCCTGATCGGCCGCTCGCTGTCCATCCCCGACGAGATGGTGGTGGCGATCTTTTCGCTGTCGGCGATCCTCTGGGCCCTGTCCTCGCCCTTCTGGGCCAAGGCCTCCGACCGCTATGGGCGCAAGCCGCTGATGATGGTGGGCCTGGCCGGCTTCATGGTCTCCATGACCGTCTGCGGGCTGGTGGTCAGCGCGGGTCTGCGCCACATGGCGGCGCCGATGGTGATCTTCGGCATGCTGCTGCTGGGCCGCGCCCTGTTCGGCCTGTTCGGCGCCGCCTCGAACCCGGCCAACCAGGCCTATGTGGCCGACCACACGCCGCGCGCGGAACGCACCCAGGCGATGGCCAGCCTGGCCGGCGCGTTCGGGCTGGGCACGGTCTTCGGGCCCTGGTTCGCGCCCTACTTCATCTATCCGGGGATCGGCCTGGCGGGCCCGCTCTTCACCTTCGCGGCCATCGCCGCGGCCATGCTGTTCGTGGTCTGGCGCTTCCTGCCGGAGAGCCGGCGGCGGGGCGGCGGGGACGAGGACATCGGATCAGCCGCCGAGGAGACCCTCGAGAAGGTCAAGCCCATGTGGCGCGACCCGCGGGTCATACCCTTCGCGCTCTACGGCTTCGTCGTGGCCACCTGCCAGACGGCGCAGCAGCAGACCATCGGCTTCCTGGTGATCGACAAGCTGGGCGTCTCGCCGCTGGCGGCGAAGGAAAGCATCGCCATGGCCATGGCCTTCGGGGCGATCGCGGGCCTGCTCGCCCAGTGGGGCCTGATCCGCATGTTCCAGATGACACCGCGCCAGCTGCTGCGCTGGGGCGTCGCCTGCGCGGCCGGCGGCAACCTGTTGGTGGCGGTGGCCCCGGACTACCACACGGTGGTCGCGGGCTATGCGCTGGCGAGCCTCGGTTTCGGCTTCGCCCGGCCGGGATTCACGGCCGGCTCGTCGCTCGCGGTGGGCTGGAAGGACCAGGCCCGGGTCGCCGGCGCGATCGCGGCGGTCAACGGGATCAACGCGGTCTTCGCCCCGGCCTTCATGGCGCTCTACCGGGCCGACCGCGCCGCGCCCTTCGTGCTGATCGTCGTCCTGATGCTGGCGATGCTGGTCTACGCCTTCACCAGCAAGGCGCTGCGCAACGCCGACCCCGCGCCGGCGACGCGGGCCGACGCGACCATGGCCACCATCGAACGCAGCGACGAGGGCGGAGCCTAGGACGTAGGCGCCGCCGGGGCCGGCGGTGGTTGCGGCGTCGCGGCCTCGGCCTTCAGCCTTTCCACCATGGGCGGCGAGAGGTAGCCGTCGGCGGTGAGGCCGCGGGCCTTCTGCCAGGCGCGCAGCGCCGTGCGGGTGCCCATGCCGACGATGCCGTCGGGGTTTCCGGGGTTGAAGCCGAGGGCGGCCAGGGCGCGCTGCGCGGTCATCCGGTCGGCCAGCGACAGCGGGACCTCCGCCGGCCAGGGCTTGACCAGCGGCCCGCCGCCGGCGATGCGGTCGGCCAGCAGGCCCACCGCCAGCGCGTAGGCCACCGAGTTGTTGTACTTGCGGATCACGAAGTGGTTCGGCAGCAGGAGGAAGATCGGCCCGCCCGCGCCGGCCGGCGCCACGAGCTGGGCGGGCGCCGTGCTGTCGGCGCCGGACCACGGCAGGCCGTCGGCGCGGACCACGCCCTTCTCGCCCCATTCGGCGGGCGTGAGCTTGGGACCTTCGCTGAGGCTGAAGTCGAAATCGGCGGGAACCGTGACCTCGCGCGCCCAGCCCTGGCCGGGGGTCCAGCCGCCCTTGGACAAGAGGCTTGCCGCCGAGGCCAGCGCATCGGCCGAGGAGCCCCAGATGTCGCGCCGCCCGTCACCGTCGCCGTCCACCGCGGTGGACAGGTAGGCCGAGGGCAGGAACTGGGTCTGGCCCATGGCGCCGGCCCAGGAGCCCTTGAGCTGGCTGCGCGTGGCCTCGCCAGAGCCGATGATGCGAAGGGCGGCGATCAGCTCGCCCTCGGCCCAGTCGCGCCGTCGGCCCTGGGCGGCGAGCGAGGCCATGGAGCGGATCACGTCGAAGTCGCCCTGGATGGCGCCGAACGCGCTTTCCCGCGACCAGACGGCCAGCAGGATCTCGCGCGGCACGCCGAAGCGCTGCTCGATGGCGTCGAGCTGAGGGATGGAGGCGCGCTTGGCCTGGCCGCTCGCCACCGGGCCGTCGGTGACCGCGGCCTTGATGTAGACGGAGATCGGCTGGGAGAACTCCGGCTGGCGGCTGTCGCGCGAGGTGACCCGCGGGTCGGGCGTCAGGCCGGCCATTTCGCGGTCCAGCAGCGCCGGCGAGATCCCGGCCTTCACGGCGCGGCCGTAGAACTCCGCGGCCCAGGCGTCGAAGACCATGTCGCCGGAGGCCACGGGCGGGGTGACGGGCCCGATCGGAGGCGCGGCGGGCGCTGAGGAGGGCGCGGGCGCCTCGGCCGCCGGCGGCGGCGGCGCTGGGGCCGGCCGAGGCGACGGCGGCGGGATCGAGCGCGGGCTTGCGCACCCCGCCAAGAGGAGCAGAACGAGCAGGAGGCGGCGATGGCGAAGCATCCGGCTGAGTCTAACGAGCGTCGACTCCCGGCTCAATCGGAACCGGTCCAGCGCGACATTGACTTGCGCCAGCCCTTTCCGTATATCCGCGCGCTCCCTGTGAAACCCGGACGCCTACGTCCGCGCCCGAGATCAAGGTCATGAAGGTCAGAAGCTCGCTCAAGTCGCTCAAGACGCGCCACCGCGACTGCAAGCTCGTGCGCCGCAAGGGCGTGGTCTACATCATCAACAAGACCAACCCGCGCTTCAAAGCCAAGCAGGGCTGACGCCTTAGCCGATGTCGACGCCTGAGGGTCACGGGCCCAAGGCGGTCATCTGGGATGTCGGCAACGTCATCGTGCGCTGGAACCCGCGCACGCTCTATTCCCAGGTCTTTTCCGATCCGGCCGAGTGCGACCGGTTCCTGAACGACGTCTGCACCATGCGCTGGCACGCGGTGACGGACTGCGGCGTCAGCTTCGCCGACAACTGCGCCGACCTCAGCGCCCGGCATCCGCACTACGCGCGTGAGATCGGCTTTTGGCATAGCCGCTGGTGGGACATGTTCTCCGGCGCCATCCCCGAGACCGAGGCGGCCATCGAGGCGCTGCACGCCAAGGGCGTCGCGCAGTACGTGCTCTCCAACATGAGCCACGAGACCTTCGACGGCTCCTTCGCCATGAGCCCGGCGTTCGGGCGCATCGCCGACCAGGTGATCTCCGGCCGCGAGGGGGTGATGAAGCCGGACGCCGCGATCTTCCGCCTGGCCGCCGAGCGGTTCGGGGGCGAACCGGGCGACTTCCTGTTCGTCGACGACGGCGCGCACAACACCGAGGCGGCCCGCGCGCTCGGCTTCCACGTCCACCACTTCACCGACCCGGCGGCGCTCAAGCCGGCGCTGGAGGCTGTGGGGCTGCTGTGACCTCTTCCTTTCCCGCGCAGCGGGAGAGGGGAACCGCTCGCCGAAGAGCGAGTGGTGGAGAGGGAAAAGCTCAAGCGCCGAGTTTGCGGCTCGCCCTTTCCACCATCGGCTCTTCCCCCGGCTCGAGGCCGGGGTCGGCCGATGGCCCCCCTTTCCCATGAATGGGAAAGGAAGTGCGCTAGACATGGCCGTTCCTGACCAGGTCAAAGAACTCCTGGCGCGTGCGGGGATCGTCGCGGACGACGCCCAGCAGGTGGCTGGTGGTGAGCCGCGTGCCGGGCGTGTTCACCCCGCGCATGGTCATGCAGCTGTGTTCGGAGACGATCACCACGCCCACGCCCTTGGGCTTCAGGATGTCGCAGATGGCGCCGGCGATCTCGGCGGTGAGCTTTTCCTGGATCTGCAGGCGGCGGGCGAAGCCGCGGACGACGCGGGCCAGCTTCGATATCCCCACGACGCGGTTCGACGGCAGGTAGCCCACGTGGGCGCGGCCGATGAACGGCAGCATGTGGTGCTCGCAGAAGCTGACCACGGGGATGTCCTTCAGGATCACCAGTTCGTCGTAGCCGGCCACCTCCTCAAAGGTCTTGGCGAGATAGTCCTTTGGATCGGTCTCATAGCCGGCGAACAGCTCGCGGTAGGCGCGCGCCACCCGCGCCGGGGTTTCCAGCAGCCCCTCGCGGTCGGGGTCGTCGCCCGCCCATTCGATCAGGGTGCGGACGGCCGCTTCCGCGTCAGATTGGGTCGGTCGAATTTTCTCAGCCATCTCGCCCTCCGCGTGGTTGCGAGTGAACGGCTAGCATGCGGCGAAGGTTCGCGGGGAAAAGGGCGTGGGGCGGATGACATGGCGCCGAGCCGCCGCTAGGGTCCGCCGACCTGCCTTTCCAGCTTTGAAGAGACTCCCATGGCCGACGACGCCTCCGCCCATCCCGATGTGCTGAACCAGGCCGCCCAGGGGCAGCTGAAGAGCATCATCGAACGCATCGAGCGGCTGGAGGTGGAGAAGGCCGAGGTCGCCGAGCAGATCAAGGAAGTCTTCGCCGAGGCCAAGGGCAACGGCTTCGACGTCAAGATCCTGCGCAAGGTGGTGCGCATCCGTAAGCAGGACCGCGCCAAGCGCCTGGAAGAGGACGCCATCCTCGACCTCTACCTCTCGGCGATCGGAGAGATTTGAACCGAAAGCCGCCCAAGAAGCCGCTCGAACGGAAGCCGCCGGACCGCAAGGCGGCCGCCAAGCGCGCGGCGCTGAACGCGTTGAAGCGCGCCCAACGCCAGGCCGACCGCGCCGGCGTGAAGCTGTCCGAATGGGAGGGCGAGTTCCTGGGCTCGGTGGCCGACCGGCTGAAGACCTTCGGCCGCGCCTTCGGCGACCCGGAAAAGGGCGCGCCGGGCGAGGCGCTCTCGGCCCTGCAGACGGTGAAGCTCAAGGAGATCACCGCCAAGGCCAAGGGCGAGAAGAAGGAGCTGAAGCGCCGGCCGTTCCGGCGCAAGCGCGGCTGAGGCTCTCTACTTCACTCCGCTCGTCCCGGCGAAGGCCGGGATCCAGATTCTGAAGCTCAGATGTGGGTTGGGCGAGCTCCGAGTTCCTGGAGCCCAACGAGAGCGCTATTCCATCTGGATCCCGGCCTTCGCCGGGATGAGCGGGAAAGATGGGATTTCTTCAAGGCGGGGTCACGAGCACCATGAAGACGGCCTTGCGCGCTTCGGCGACGATCTGGTCGTTGGAGCCGACGGCCTTGACCACCGTGTAGTTGGCGAGGTCCGGAAGTTCCTCGAGCATGGCGCGGACGTAGGAGACCTTGAGCGCGTAGTTGACCATCTCCGGCGCGAGCTTTTCCGGCTCCTCGCCGAACTTGGTCAGCTTGGCCTCCACGACGCCGACGACGGAGCCGTCCCAGCCGATCACCGGGCCGCCGCTGTTGCCTTGCTGGACCGCGGCGGAGATCTGCAGGAAGCGGGCGTCGTCCTGATAGCCGGCGGTGCTGCTGACCTGGCCGGCGGTCATCTTCACCCGCTGGCCCAGGCTGTCCGGCTCCGGATAGCCCAGGACGAAGATGCTGCGCCCGAGGCTCGTGGGCCTGGTGGCGAGCGGCAGGATGGTGAGCTTGCCGGGTTTGGCCGGCTTGAACTTCAGGACCGCGAGGTCGTTCGCCGCGTCGTTGACCACGACCTGCGCCTCGCCGACCTTTTCGCCGTTGTTGTAGACCTCGATCTTGCCGCCGTTCTCGATGACGTGGCTGGCGGTGACCAGATAGCCCTTGTTGGTCCCCCAGGCCGTGCCGACCGAGACGCCGTGGGCCTCATCCGCGGGTTTCTCCGGCGTCGCCGCCGCGCAGATCAGCGGCAGGCTGCGGGCCAGGAAGCTGTTGGGCGGCGCGGTTTCGAAATGCACGTCCTTGTCCGCGACGCGGAAGGCCTTCACCCGCACGGTCGGGGTGACGAACAGGTCCGCGCCCAGCGACGCCGACTTGCCGTGCGCGCAGTCGATCGCGTTGGCGATCACCCCCAGGCGGATCGGCAGGCCGTCGATCAGCTCGGGCTTGGCGTAGATCGTGCGCGACATCGCCATCACCGGGCCGTCGCTCAGCTTCACCACCGCGTCGATCCGCACCTGCAGGCGATACTTGCCGTCGCCCGACACGCCCAGGTCGCTCCAATTGCCCTTGTCCGGCTCGGCGTCGAAGGGCGGGTCGGCGGGCGGGTTGGCGACGGCGCAGGCCAGCCGGCTGATGCTGGCGGCGATGGAGCCGGGGCTTGGCGACTGCCAGCCCGCCGACAGGGTCGAGCCCGTGCCGGCCACGGTTCCCTGAGCGTCGCGGCGCACGTAGGTCCCGAGCTGGAAGCGGTTGTGCTCGCAGTCGTCGAACCGCTCCTGCAGGTCGACGACGTAGGGCTTGCCGGTGGCCTCGTCGCGCCTGGGCCTGGCCAGCGTCAGGCGGGTCCAGGAGCGGACGAGCCCGCCCTGGTGGTTGATCGAGCTGACGTCGGTCTCGAAGACCGCGCCTTCCGCGCCGAGGCCGGACATCGCCCAGTCCGCGGCGTGCGCCGGGACGGCCTGGGCAAGGCTGAAGCCGCAGGCAATGGCGATCAGGCCGAGAGCCGGCCGGTTCAAGCGACGAGACATGGGAACCTCAGGCGACCTGGGCGTCGGCTTCGTCGGCGGCCTCGCCGTCGTCAGCGCCCTTGATGATGTCTTCCAGGCCCTGCTCGCGGACCTTGCGGTAGAGGGTCGAGCGGCCGATGCCGAGCCGGCGGGCGACCTCGCTCATGTGGCCGGCGTAGATCTCGATGGCGAGCTGGATCAGGTCGCGCTCGATCTCCTCCAGCGTGCGCAGGTGGCCGCGCTCGTCGAGGATGCGCACCGGGATGGCCTGCGGCAGGTCGGGCATCAGCGCCGGGCTGGAGCCCACCGGCTGGACATGGACCGTGGACGCCGGCTCGGCCGCCATGGGCGGCGGGGCCACGCCGGAAATCGCCGGGAAGTCGTGCGGTTGCAGATAGGGCGCGTCGGCCAGCACGATGGCGCGGTAGACCGCGTTCTCCAGCTGGCGGACGTTGCCCGGCCAGTCGAAGGCGCAGAGGTAGGCCATGGTTTCGGGCGCGGCGCCTACCACGGACTTGCCCTCCTCGACGTTGAAGCGGCGCACGAAGGCGTCAACCAGGGCCGGCACGTCCTCCTTGCGCTCGCGCAGCGCCGGGGCCTCGATCGGGAAGACGTTGAGGCGATAGAACAGGTCCTCGCGGAAACGGCCTTCCTTCACCGCGCCGGAGAGGTCGCGGTTGGTGGCCGAAACGATGCGCACGTCGACCTTGATCGGGCGCTTGCCGCCGACCGGGTCGATCTCGCTTTCCTGCAGGGCGCGCAGCAGCTTGACCTGGATGTCGAGCGGCAGCTCGCCGACCTCGTCGAGGAAGAGGGTGCCGCCGTTGGCCTCCTGGAACTTGCCCAGGTGCTTGTCGGTGGCCCCGGTGAAGCTGCCCTTTTCGTGGCCGAACAGGATCGATTCCACGAGGTTCTCGGGGATCGCGCCGCAGTTCACGGCCACGAACGGCTTGCCGCCGCGGTCGGACGAACCGTGGACGGCGCGGGCGATGACTTCCTTGCCGACGCCGCTTTCGCCGGTGATCAGGATCGGAATGGAGGACTTGGCGGCCCGTTCGCCCAGGCGCTTGACCATGGTCATGGCCGGCGAGGCGCCGATCAGGTCGTCGAAGCTGGTGCGGCCGGTGGCGTGCTTCTTCAGCCGGTCGACCTCGCCCTTCAGCGCGCCCATGGAAAGCGCGTTGCGGATCGAGACGATGATCCGCTCCGGCGCGGCGGGTTTGATGAAGAAGTCCATGGCGCCGGCCTGCATGGCCTTCACGACGGTGTCGATGCCGCCGGTGGCGGTGACCACGATCACCGGCTGGTTGAAGCCGCGGGCGCGCATTTCGACCAGGGTCTCCTGGCCGGAGATGCCGGGCATGACCATGTCGAGCAGGATGACATCGGCCGGCGAGCCCAGCGCCAGGTGCTGGATCGCTTGGTCGCCGCTCTCGGCGTGCGCGACCGCGAACCCGTCGCGCTCCAGGACGGCCTGGATCAGCCGACGCTGGGTCGGGTCGTCGTCGACGACGAGAACGGTTTTAGCCATTTGAAAACACCCACACCGGAAACCGGCCATCGCCTCATGGACGAAGGCTCCTGTTGTCACGAATTGATACAGGCGAGCGGTAAAGGCCGGGTTTCGGAGACCTGAGTCAGGCGTTAACGGCCGGGACCCTGCGCGTCGTCGTCAGGCGCGACCGCCGTTGCGGTTCCACTGAGCATGAGCGTGGCCAGGTCCGAGCTCGCCGCGGGCGGGCCGCCGGGCTCGGCCTGGGCGTAGGTGGCGGGGATTCCGAGGTGCGTGATCTCCGCCCGCGGTACGGAGGCCACGATGGGCGTCGGCGCGTCGAGCGCCGGCGGCGGCAGGTCGAGATTCGGCGCCGAAACCGGCGTCGCCTCACCTGCGCAATGCAGGTTCGCCTCGAGGCCGCGCAGGAAGCCGCGACGGGCGAAGCCGGCCATGGTGGCGTCCATCAGGGCGTGGTCGTGCTGATCGGCCTGGGTCAGGAAGCGTACGACGCCGCGGTAGGGGACCATGCCGCGCACCGAGTTCATGGCCCACTTCACCGCCTGGGACTTGTGTTTGCGCGGCGCGTCGGCGTCCGCGCCCAGCACCTCGTCAAGCGCCTTCAGCTCGGCGGGGATCGTCTCGCAGGCGGGTTCCGCGGGCGCCCGATAGGGGTCCGCCGCCACGGCCTTGAGGAACTTGGGCGTGTCGGCGCCTCGTAGCCCGAGGCCCTGGGTTTCGCCGGGGCGGACCTCGGCTTGGGCGGCGAAGGCCGCGCAGGCGACCAGCGTCGCGGCGACCAGTCCTGAAGCGCTTCCAACGGGGCGCACCTTGGCGTCCTCCTTTGGCTCCTCAACGCCAGGCTTCCCGCAAGGTTCACGCCAAGCGGCCCGATCGAATTGTCACGAAGTCGCGACATGGTGGGCGTTTTCGCAGTCGGGACACGCGCTGAAACGATGCTGAATTCGAGACTTGCCGCGGCCGGCGCGCTGCTGGCGGCGGCGATTACCGTGTGCGGACCGGCCCAGGCGCGCAATGTGATCATCTTCGTGGCGGACGGCCTGCGCTCCCACGCGGTGACGCCTGAAACCGCGCCCGCGCTGGCGGCGGTGAGGGCGCAGGGCGTGGACTTCGCCAACAGCCACTCGCTCTACCCGACGGTCACCACGCCCAATTCCTCGGCGATCGCCACGGGCCACCTGCTGGGCGACACCGGCGACTTCGGCAACACGATCTACGTCGGCCCGGGGCTTCCGCCGCCCTACAGTTCGGTGATCGCGGGCGTCGAGGACGACGACATGCAGGCGGTGATGAACCGCCGCTACGCCGGCAACTACCTGGGCGAGACGACGCTGCTGGAGGCCGCGCGCGCCAAGGACTTTTCGACCGCCGCGATCGGCAAGCACGGACCGGTCGGCCTGCAGGATGTGGTCTCGCGCGACGGGAAGGGCACGATCGTCATCGACGACGCCACCGGCGGGCGCGACGGGGCCATGGGCGTCCCGCTGGCGCGCGACGTGCTGCAGGCGATCAAGGCCGCCGGCCTGCCGGGCGACGTCCCCGACCGCGGGCTGAACGGCTGGGGCGGCGCCTACAACATGCCGGGCGTGAAGGTCGCCAATGTGGAGCAGCAGACCTGGTTCCTGGGCGTGGCCACCAAGGTGCTGCTGCCGAGGTTCAAGGCGGCCGGCAAGCCGTTCGTCCTGGTGTTCTGGTCGCGCGACCCGGACGGCACCCAGCACGACCAGGGCGACAGCCTCAACGCCCTGGAGCCCGGGATCAACGGCCCGACCACCCTGGCGGCGTTCCGCAACGTCTCCAACGACCTGCAGGGCCTGCGCGATGCGGTGAAGGCGCTGGGCCTGGAGAGCGACACCGATATCGTGGTCACCGCCGACCACGGCTTTTCCACCATGTCGCGGCAGAGCGAGACCAGCTTGGCGGCGAAGCTCAGCTATCCCGACGTGGTCCAGGGCTTCCTGCCGCGCGGCTTCCTGGCCATCGACATGGCCAAGGCGCTGGGCTTGCGCCTGCTGGACGCCAACGGTTTCGACGTGGAGACCGCCAAGGGTTTCTACCCGAAGACCGGCGCGCTCTTGGGCGCCGATCCGGCGCACCCCGACATCGTCATGGCGCCGAACGGCGGAACGGCGCTGCTCTATCTTCCCGGATCGAACGCCAAGGCGCTGGCGCCGCGGGTGGTCGAGTTCCTCACCACCCAGGACTACACCGGCGGGATTTTCGTCAACGACGCCCTGGGCTCGATCCCCGGCGCCTTGCCGATGAGCCAGGTCGGGCTGATCGGCTCGGCGCGCACGCCGCAGCCCTCGATCGTGGTGTCGTTCCGCAGCTGGTCGACCGGCTGCGCCGACCCGGAGATGTGCGGCGTCGAAGTGGCCGACAGCGGGCAGCAGCAGGGCCAGGGCATACACGGGGCCTTCAGCCGGGCCGACACCCACAACTTCATGGCCGCCATCGGCCCGGACTTCAAAACGGGCTTCGTCGACCCGGCCCCGGTCAGCAACGCCGACTGGGCCAACACGCTCGCCCACGTCCTGGGCCTGCAGCTCTCGGACAACGGCCAGGGGCGCGGACGGGTGATGCGCGAGGCGCTCGTGGACGGCGGGCCGCCGCCCGAGAGCCGCGCGGTCGTCGTGCGCTCGGAACCGGCCGCCAACGGCTTCACCACGGTGCTGAACGCCCAGGAGGCGGCGGGGAAGACCTACTTCGACGCCGCCGGCATGCCGGGCCGCACGCTGGGGCTCAAGCCCTGACGGCGGATCCGTTCCGGCATGCGGCCGGGCTTGGCGCGGTCGCCGACCCTCCAGCCGTCCGGACAGGGGCCGATGCGGCGGAAGCGCCGGATCTCGCGGACCGGCGGGCCGGCCTTGCCGAAGCCATAGATGCTGATCGGTGTCAGGGCGACGTCGAGCTGGAAGTCCTCGGACGGGTCGCCGGCGGTCGCGGCGCTGACCGAGAAGGGCTGAGGTCCGACCATGCAGCGCACGAACCAGGCGTTGTCCTTGAGCGCGGGCGAGGTGATGTCTTCGCAGGCGCGGCCCTTGACCCTGGCGGGCGGCCGCTGAAAGGCCTCGCGCAGGGCCGCGTCGGTGCAGACGTAGCGGGATGCCGAACGCACGCCGTCCTCGCCGACCGACTGCACGAGCCAGAGCTGCCGTGGGTCCGGCTCTGGCGCCGGCGCAGCCGCCTGCGTCCGCGATGGGCGCCAGCTGTCGCAGGCGCCGAGTGCGAGCAGGACGAGAATAAGGACTGCGCTTCGACCGCCGCCGACGGTCTCCGCCATGGACGCGCCCCTTGCGAGCCTATCCGGCGCGCGGCTGGAAGTGGGGCGACCGGATGATGATCGCCTCCATGCTGTGATGGTGGTGTTCCACGGGCACCAGGATCGGCGGCATGCCCTCGGCGGGCGGCGAGGGCTGGGCGCGCCAGGCGCAGAAGGCGGCGAGGGCGACGGCGCAGGCCATGACGATGGCGCCGGTGTCCTGGCGCTGGAAGTCGGGCGCGGGGCGGCGCAGCGCCTTGATCCGCTGCTCCAGCGGGTGCGGCTCGCCGCCGGCCAGCCAGTGGCAGCCGATGGGGGCCGAGATGGCGCCGATCTGGGTCTTCAGCAGGGTCTCGGCGTAGCGGCGTTTCTGGCTCGAACGATGGGCCAGCACCGCGGCGTCGCAGGCCAGCTCCTGGTCCAGGCGAGCTTCGCGCGCGCCCAGGTGGATCATCGGGTTGAACCAGCAGAGGCACTGGAGAAGCGCGATGAAGCCGTTGGTGCGCGGGTCGCCGCGGTCGATGTGGGTCCGCTCGTGGGCGCGGATCAGGGCGCGCTCCTCGGGCGTGTAGATCGTCTCGACGTCGGCCGGCATGACGATCCGCGGCACGATGAAGCCGGCGACGGCGGGGCCGGCCAGGCCGCGGCGGGCCATGGCCAGGAAGCGGAGCTGGCCGGCGGCGACCAGGCCGCAGGCGAGCACGGCGCCCGCCAGCCAGAGCGCGAGCAGCAGGCCGGCCGGGGCCTGCAGCAGGCTCTGCGAGGCCTGATAGATCGGGTCGAAGTGCGGCCCGTCGCCAGGCGGGATGATCTGGGTCGCGGCGGCGGCCGGGAACAGGGCGGCGGCGGCGGCGATCGGCACGCAGAGCCACAGGCTATAAGCGATCTGCGGCCCGAAATGCCGCCGCACCGTCTTGCGTGCGGCCAGCACCGCCAGGACCGTGCCCGCGGCGGCAAGATTGAAGTGGACCAGGGCGACCAGCAGGTCAGTCGCCATTGTCGAAGTCCTCGATGAGCCGTTTCAGCCGCTTGACCTCGTCGGCCGACAGGTTGCGGTGCTTGGCGTAGTGGGCGACCAGCGGGGCGAGCTCGCCACCGAACAGCCGGTCGAGCAGGCCCTGGCTCTCGCCCTGCACATAGTCCGCGCGGCTGACCAGGGCGCGATAGCGGGTGCGGCCCTCGCTGCGCTCGGAGATCAGCGCCTTCTTCTTGAGCAGCCGGTTGATCAGCGTCTTGACGGTGGCCTCGCCCCAGCCCTGCGGCCCGCCGACCTCGCCCACGATCTCGTCGGCGGCGAGGGGGCCCTTGCGCCACACCGCGTCCATCACCTGGCTTTCCGCCGCCGAGATCCGCGTCATGGGGTCTTGTATCCGTCTACGTCTGTCAATGCTTACAGCCGTAAACCGGAGCGTCAAGTCAATGCTTCGCGAGCCTGGCCGTTCAGCCGACCCTTACACGCGGCGCACCCACGCTCATCCGGCCGACGACGGCGGCGCGCGCGAAGCCACGGCCACGGGCCAGCGCCAGCACCTCTTCGGCCGCCTCCGGCGCGACCGCGATCAGCAGGCCGCCGCTGGTCTGGGGATCGGTGAGCAGGTCGCGCTTCCAGTCCGCGAGGCCCGGCGGCAGGTCGATCTCGGCGCCATAGCTCGCCCAGTTGCGGGTCGAGGCGCCGGTCCTGACGCCGGCTTTCGCCAGGGCCTCGGCGCCGGCCAGCAGCGGCGGGTCGGCGGTGGCCTCGGCGGCGAGGCCGGAGCCGCGGCAGACCTCCAGCAGATGCCCCAAGAGGCCGAAGCCGGTGACGTCGGTCACGGCGTGCACGCCGGCGATGCCGCTCAGGTCGGCGCCGACGGCGTTGAGCTGGGTCGTGGAGGCGATGAGCGCGGCGTAGCCTGCCGCGTCCAGTTTCTCCTGCTTGAAGGCCGCGCTCAGCACGCCGACGCCGAGCGGCTTGGTGAGGATCAGCACGTCGCCGGCCCGGGCCGCGCGGTTGGTCAGCACCTTGTCGGGATGGACGAGGCCCAGCGCGACCAGGCCGTAGATCGGCTCGACGCTGTCGATGGAGTGGCCGCCGGCCACCGGTACGCCCGCCTCGGCGCAGACCGCGGCGCCGCCCTCCAGGATCGCGCGGATGGTCTCGGCGGGAAGCCGGTCGACCGGCATGCCGACGATGGCCAGCGCCAGGATCGGCTTGCCGCCCATGGCGTAGACGTCGCTGAGCGCATTGGTCGCCGCGATCCGCCCGAAGTCGAAGGGGTCGTCCACCACCGGCATGAAGAAGTCGGTGGTCGCCACCAGGGCCTGCGTGTCGTTCAGCCGCCAGACCGCGGCGTCGTCGGAGGTTGCGGTCCCTACCATCAGGTCGGAGAAGGCGGCCGTGGCGGGCATGCCCTTCAGGATCGACTGCAGCACGGCCGGCGCGAGCTTGCAGCCGCAGCCGCCGCCGTGGGCGAGGGAGGTCAGGCGGACAACTTGCGGGCTGGCCTCGGGAGCAATCGCTGTCATAGGGTCGACTATAGGGCGAACGCGCCCTCAAGCCGAAGGTCGTAAGTGCAAGGTCGTCAGTGGCTGGCATCCAGATCCTCAAGACCGCTGACGCCGAAAGTCTGGCCCGCTTCGACATGGTCATCGACGTGCGCAGCCCCGCGGAGTTCGCCGAGGACCACGCGCCGGGCGCGGTGAACCTGCCGGTGCTCTCCAACGAGGAGCGCGCCGAGGTCGGGACGATCTATGTGCAGGAGAGCCGCTTCAAGGCGCGGCGTATCGGCGCGGCCTATATCGCCTGCAACGTCGCCCAGCATCTGCAGACGGTGCTGGCCGACAGGCCAGGCGGCTTCCAGCCGCTCATCTACTGCTGGCGGGGCGGCCAGCGGTCGAACGCCATGGCGACGATCCTGAGCCAGGTCGGCTGGCGCACCACGGTCCTGGCCGGCGGCTACAAGACCTGGCGGCGGCACGTCACCGCGCGGCTCTACGATGCGCCGCTCGACCTGAAGGTCGTGCTGCTGGACGGCGGGACCGGCAGCGGCAAGACCGAGGTGCTGCGCAGGCTGGCGGCGCGCGGCCAGCAGGTGATCGACCTGGAACGGCTGGCCGCCCACCGCGGCTCGTTGTTCGGCGCGCTCGCCGACACCGCCCAGCCCAGCCAGAAGATGTTCGAGTCGCGGCTCCTGGGACTTCTCGACAAGCTCGACCCGGCGCGGCCGGTGATCATCGAGGCGGAGTCGAGCAAGGTGGGCGAGCGGATGGTCCCGCCGGCCTTGTGGCGGATAATGGCCGCCGCGCCCCGGATCGAGCTTTCGGCGCCCGCCGAAGCCCGCGCCGGCTACCTGGTCAGGACCTACCGCGATATCGCCCGCGATCGCCCGGCGCTCGACGAGGCGCTGCGGCGCCTGCCGACGCCGCCCGGCCGCAAGCGGCTGCAGGCCTGGGGCGAACTGGCCGACGCCGGCGAGTTCGAGGCCCTGGCGCTCGCACTGATGGAGCTGCACTACGACCCAGCCTACCGCCGCGCGGCCCGCAAGACCGCCCACCCGAGCCTGGGCGTCCTGGAACTGGAGCGGCTCGATGCGGACGATCTGGAGGCCGCCGCGGTGGAGATTGAGCGGCGGATGGTGGCTTTCGGAGGCGATTGAAAGAAAGCGCGGCGCCGGCGGTCGGCGTGCTACAAGCCGTCATCACCCGAACGACGCGCCCTGCCGCCGAGCGTTCCCGGCGTCTCCGCTCGCCAAGCCGCGCTCCGCGGCGCCGGGCCAGGGATGCCGACATGAAGACCTATCAGGGCACGATGACGCCGAACCGGCGCGACCTTTCCGACCCGCGCTCGTCCGGCAAGCCCGTCCAGACGCCGCGCGCGCCGCTGCTCAACGATCGCCGCAGCACCCGCTGATCGCTCATTCGAAGGAGCTCGACATGGCCAAGGGTCAGAAGAAGTCCAACAAGGAAGCCCGCAAGCCGAAGCAGCCGAAGGCGAAGCCCGCCGAGGTGGTTTCGGTGCTGAACCCCGCGCACAAGAAGCGCTAGGTCGGATCGACGTTCAACGGCGGTCGGCGAGGAACTCGCTTCCCCTCCCCCTCGCGGGGAAGGGTTGAGGGGTGGGGCGCCGGCTGTGAGCTTTGCGCCCTGGCCCCCTCACGCGCCGAGCTGACACCCCCACACCCGACCTCTCCCCGCAAGGGGGAGAGGAGCTGTGATCGCCCCCCTCGCTAGCGAGTGTCGATCGTCCCAAGCACGAGCGCCGCCATGCAGCGGCGTATGGCCGGCCCACGCGGACACACGTCGCGGCGGGGCCGGGGATAGGCTACCCCTGGCGGATCGCAAACGCGGGGGCGGACGATGTTCGTGGGACACTATTCGGCGGCGCTGGCCGCCAAGGCGGCGGAGCCTCGCGCTCCGCTATGGACCTATGTGATCGGTTGCCAGCTGCTGGACGTGGCCTGGTCGGGCCTCGTCGCCGGCGGGGTCGAGAAGCTGCGGATCGATCCGAGCCTGCCGGGCTCGACGCTCGACCTCTACCACATGCCCTGGACCCACAGCCTCCCCGGCGCGCTCGCCTGGTCGCTGGCGGCGGCAATCGTCGTGCGGCTTTTCATGAAGCTGCCCTGGCGGGCCGCGGTGTTCGTGGGGCTGGTGGTCTTCTCGCACTGGCTCCTCGACCTTGCGGTGCATCGGCCGGACCTGAGCTGTGGTTCGGCGGCGCCAAGGTGGGCTTCGGTCTCTGGAACTATCCCGTGCCGGAGGAGGCGCTGGAGATGGGCCTCCTGGGCGTCGCCGGCCTGTTCTGGGCCGGCTGGCGGGTGCGTGACGGCCGCAGGGTCTGGCCGGCCGCGGTCTTCCTGGGACTGCTGGTGGTCCTGCAGATCTACGCCGCCGTCATGCCGCAGGACGCCAGCCACCCGGTGTCCGTCGGCCTTCTCGCCATGGCCGCCTATCTGCTGGTCGGGCTGATCGCCTGGGTGGCGGAGCGCGGCCGCGTTGACGCTGGGGAGCGCTTGCCCGCGTCGCCCCAGCGCGCATAGTGCCCGCAAGGCCGAGGTCTACGGCCAGAGGGAAATGCTCGGGGAGAGGGCGACCATGAGGATCTTCAAGCTGGGTCTGGCGCTTGCGCTGGCCGTCACCGTGGCCGCCTGCCAGAAGCCGGCGGGGAAGGCGAACGTCGACGGCGCGCGGATCGCGGCGGCCGACACCAACGGCGAGTGGGTCTCCTACGGCAAGGGCTATTCCGAGCAGCGCTTCAGCCCGCTCGACAAGGTCAACACGACCAACGTGGGCCAACTGGGCCTCGCCTGGTACGCCCAGTTCGACACCGACCGCGGGCAGGAAGCCACGCCGCTGATGGTCGACGGGGTGCTCTACACCACCACCGCCTGGTCCAAGGTGTTCGCCTTCGACGCGGCCACGGGCAAGCCCAAGTGGTCGTACGATCCCAAGGTCAACGGCAACAAGGGCTTCGACGCCTGCTGCGACGTGGTCAACCGCGGCGTCGCGATCTGGAAGGGCAAGGTCTACGTCGGCACGCTGGACGGGCGGTTGATCGCGCTCGACGCGGAGACGGGCAAGCCGGTCTGGTCGGTGCAGACGACCGATCCGGCCAAGCCCTTCACCATCACGGGCGCGCCGCGCGTGGTGAAGGACAAGGTGCTGATCGGCAACTCCGGCGCCGAGTACGGCGTGCGGGGCTACATCACCGCCTACGACGCGGCGACCGGCAAGGAAGTCTGGCGCTTCTACACCATCCCCAACCCGACCGGCGCGCCGGACAACGCGGCGTCCGACAAGGTCCTGAAGGAAAGGGCCCAGGTCACCTGGCCCGAGGGGCAGTGGAAGCTGGTGGGCGGCGGCGGCACCGTCTGGGACGCCATCGTCTACGACCCGGCGCTCGACATGATCTACTTCGGCGTCGACAACGGCACGCCCTGGAACCAGGAGCAGCGCTCCGGCGGCAAGGGCGACAACCTCTTCGTCTCGTCCATCGTGGCGGTGAAGGCCGACACCGGCGAGTACGTCTGGCACTACCAGGTGAACCCGGGCGAGAGCTGGGACTATTCGGCCGTGCAGCCGATGATCCTGGCCGACCTGACGATCGCAGGCGCGCCGCACAAGGTGCTGATGCAGGCGCCGAAGAACGGCTTCTTCTATGTGCTCGACCGCACCAACGGGAAGCTGCTCTCGGCCAAGAACTTCGTGCCGGTCACCTGGGCCACAGGCATCGACATGAACACCGGCCGGCCGATCGAGAACCCCTCGGCGCGCTACAAGGACAACGTCGAGCTGCAGATGCCCGCGCCGCTGGGGGCCCACAACTGGCACCCTATGGCGTTCAGCCCGAAGACCGGCCTCGTCTACATCCCCGCCCAGCAGATGCCGTTCGCGTTCCAGAACGATCCGAGCTTCATCTACAAGCCCGGCGCCTGGAACCTGGGCGTGAACCTGCTGGCCAACGCCGCGCCGATGACGCCGGAGCAGACCAAGACGCTCGCGGCCAGCATCAAGGGCAGCCTGATCGCCTGGGACCCGGTGAACCAGAAGGCCGTGTGGACCGTGCCGCGGCCCTATTTCTGGAACGCGGGCGTGCTCGCGACCGGCGGGGGCCTGGTGTTCCAGGGCGCCGCCGAAGGGCAGGTCTATGCCTACGACGCCACCAACGGGAAGCAGCTCTGGGCCTATCCCACCGGCAACGGGGTGATCGCCCCGCCGATGACCTATGAGCTGAACGGCGAGCAGTACGTGGCCCTGATGGTGGGTTCGGGCGGCGGCGGCCAGGTCTCGGCGCCTTCGCTGCTGCCGACGCGGCCCCGGCTGCCGGGCCGCCTGCTGGTCTTCAAGCTGGGGGCCACGGGCAAGGCGCCGGACTTCGTCCTGCCCGCGCAGCCGACCATCGACTTGAGCCACATCTCCACCAGCGGCGACCCGAAGCACGGCTATGTGGTGTTCAACAACAACTGCCAGGTCTGCCACGGCGCCAACGCCACCGGCTCCTGGCTGCCGGACCTGAAGCGCTCGCCGCTGATCACCACGCCCGCCGACTTCAACTCCGTCGTCATGGACGGGGTGAAGGCTCACAACGGCATGGTCAGCTTCTCACGCTTCCTGAAGCCCCAGGACGTCGAGGACGTGCGCAGCTTCCTGGTCGGCCAGGGCCGCGGCGATCCGATCCCGGTGGTGGCGGCGCAGTAGGTGGACCCCTTACCTCCCCCATTGCGGCAGCAATGGCGGGAGGGGGACCGCTCGCCGCAGAGCGAGTGGTGGAGGGGGCATGCCGCGGTCACCGATGTAAGGATGGGCGATCATAACGCTGAGCCTGAGGCTCGCCCCCTCCACCATCGGCTCTTCGGCCGACGGTCCCCCTCCCGCCGCTTTGCGGGGGAGGTTAGAGCACCGCCTCGAACTGCTCGGCGATCCAGTCGGCCTGGTCGGGGCAGCGAAGCGGAGGAAGCTGGGCGGAAGCCGATCCGAAGTGCGCTGAGGGCTGGCCCTAAGCTCTACTCGGGGGCGCCATCGAGTGGCTCGTTGTGGCTCAGATTTCGCAGGCTTCGACGATCTGCGGAAGATGGCTTTGGCAGAAGTCGAGAAATGCCCGGACGATCGTGGATTGGTGACGTTGTGGCGGATAGAGTAGTTGGATGCGCCACTCGGGCAATGGATGCTGCGGTAGTAATTGCACCAAACGCTTTTCTCGGATGGGTGCAGCCACAAGGAAGGGTGGTAACTCCGTTACGACATCTCCGGCGAGAGCCCGGCAATATAGAAGATGATAGTCGTTGGTAGAGAGTACCGGCTTGGGTTCAATTATTTGGCCGCCCAATTCCCACATGACCGGGACGTCGACCCTCGAAGCCCACACCGCACAAGGAAATCGATGGAGTGCCTGCGGTTCGTTGGGCGCGCCGAAGCGGTCGACCAACTGCGGGCTGGCCACGAGAATATTCCGACATGACATAACATGCTTTGCCACCATGGTTTCGTGTAAGACCGACCCGACGCGAAGGGCGACATCGATCCCATCTGCGATCAGATCCATGCGCCTCTCGGTTGAGTAGACGTAGACCTGGATATCAGGGTAGCGGCGTTGAAAGGCCGCAAGCAGTTCCCACCACGGCAAAACCGTCGGAGGCAACGACAGTCGAAGGCGCCCCTTCAAATCCGCTTGGTCGCTTACGACGGCCTGCTCGGCCTCCAGAAGTGCTCCAATTCCGCGGTTGGCGTGTTCATACAGCCTCGCTCCGGCATCGGTGAGCTTTGTCCCCTGCGCCGAGCGGACCAACAGCGGCACGCTGAGTTCCCGCTCCAAGTCACGGACGCGACGGCTCAGCGTCGCAAGCGGAATTCCGAGACGGCTCGCTGCCGCCGAGAGACTGCCGGCCTGGACCACAGCGACAAACATACGTGCAGCATTCAAATCCATCCATCATAGGCCTACCATATTTGGTGGTCCCTTGGCCATTCTTGAGCAATTCACTCTCATTTTTGAATGGTCTAAGTTGACGCTCGACCAAATCCGGTCGCTCGGGAAGACCCATGAAAAAGACGAGCTTGAGGATCTTAGCGAGCATGTCGCTGATGGCAGCCAGTTCGCCCGCGTTGGCGCAAGCCACCGCTCCCCAAAGGGAACTTGTCACCGTCGATAACTACAACCGGGCTCAGACGGATGTCTATTTTGCCGGCGTGGTTAAAAGCGGCGGCTTCGGAAAATTTCGACATGGCCGCGAGCTTGCCGCTCCCGTCCAACAAGGCATCCCTCGCCCCAACCGGGATACGTTGTATTCGTTTGTCATTGTCGACCTCGATGCTGGACCGGCGACGATTACGCTTCCGAACGCGGGCAAGCGTTTCATGGGGCTTCAGGTCGTCAATGAGGATCAATACTCACGGGCTAGCTATTACAATGCAGGAAGCTACACCCTGACCAGGGAGATGATTGGTACGCGCTATGCGATCGCCGTGGTCCGCTTCCTTGCGGATTTCTCACGCAAGGAGGATGTCCAGCAAGTTTATGCATTGCAGGACGCAATTAAGTTCAATCAGGAACGCCCGGGCGCGTTCGAAATACCTGATTGGGATTCGGCAAGCCTCAAAAAGGTGCAGACCGCACTCTTGCAGCTTGGAACGACGATTTCAGACACCCGCCGCATGTTTGGCGCCAGCGAAGATCAGGTCGACCCGGTCAAGCATCTGATCGGAAGCGCCATGCTTTGGGGTGGCAATCCCGAGAAGGATGGCCTGTATCTCCCGACTACCCCAGCGCGAAATGACGGCATCACGATCTACAAGCTGAGGATCGGGGAGGTGCCGGTAGACGGGTTTTGGTCGGTTACCGTCTACAACAAAGATGGCTATCTCCAGCCGAACCCTCGCAACGCCTATTCGGTGAACAGCCTCACCGCCAAGAGGGGCGCAGACGGAGTTGTCGCTATCCAGTTTGGCGGGTGTGACGACAAGGTTGAGAATTGCGTGCCCATCACAGATGGCTGGAATTACACGGTTCGCCTCTTCCGCCCGCGCCGGGAAATCCTCAATGACACGTGGAAATTCCCCAGCGCGCAGCCGGTGATCGTCAAGTGACCTCAACACCGACTGCGCTATGTCTCTCCGGGAGGTTAGGCGCCCTCATCTGTCACCCTTCGGGCGACACCTTCTCCCGCAAGGGGAGAAGGGTCACTTTGGAAGCACCGCCTCGAACTGCTCGGCGATCCAGTCGGCCTGGTCGTCGGTGAGGATCAGGGGCGGGGCGATGCGGATGGTGTGCTCGTGAGTCTCCTTGGCCAGGAGGCCGCGGGCCTGCAGGGCCTCGCAGACGCGGCGCGCGCCGCCGGCCTCCGCGTGCAGTTCGACGGCGATCATCAGGCCGCGGCCGCGGACCTCCTTGACGCTGTCGGCGCGGATCGCGGCGAGCGAGGTCGTCAGGCGCTCACCAACGCGGGCGGCGTTCTCGACCATGCCTTCCTCGACGAGCACGCGCAGGGCCGCGCGGGCCACGGCGCAGGCCAGCGGGTTGCCGCCGAAGGTCGAGCCGTGCTCGCCCGGGTGCAGGACGCTCATCACCTCGGAGTTCGAGAGCACGGCGGAGACGGGGTAGAAGCCGCCGGAGAGCGCCTTGCCGATCAGAGTCAGGTCCGCCTCTATCCCTTCATGCGCCTCGGCCAGCAGCTTGCCGGTGCGGCCCAGGCCCGTCTGGATCTCGTCGAGGATCAGGATGACGTTGTGCTGGGTGCAGAGCTCGCGGGCGCGCTTCAGGTAGCCGGCCGGCGGGATGATCACCCCGGCCTCGCCCTGGATCGGCTCGACCAGGAAGGCCACGGTGTTCGGCCCGATGGCCGCTTCCAGCGCCTTGGCGTCGCCGTAGGGGACGACCTTGAAGCCGGGCGCGAAGGGGCCGAAGCCGCCGCGCGACTGCGGGTCGGTGGAGAAGCCGACGATGGCCACGGTGCGGCCGTGGAAGTTGTCGGCGGCGACGATGATCTCGGCCTGGCCCTCCGGCACGCCCTTGACCTCATAGCCCCACTTGCGGGCGACCTTGATGGCGCTCTCGACGGCCTCGGCGCCGGAGTTCATCGGCAGGGCCTTGTGGCTGCCGGTGAGCGCGCAGAGCTCCTCGTAGAAGGGCGCGAGCTGGTCGTTGCGGAAGGCGCGGCTGGTCAGCGTCAGGCGGCCGGCCTGCTCGACCATGGCTTCCAGGATCTTCGGGTGGCAGTGGCCCTGGTTCACGGCCGAATAGGCCGACAGGCAATCGAGGTAGCGCTTGCCCTCGACGTCCCAGACATAGACGCCCTGGCCGCGGGTCAGGACCACGTCCAGCGGCTTGTAGTTCTTCGCGCCATAGAGCGACTCCAGCGCGATCAGGTCGGCGGTGAGCGAGCGTTGCAGGGCGATGTCGTTCATGGGGATGGCCTTACCTATTCGGCGGCGAGGATGGCGGGGGCCGGCTGGCGGGTCCGGTCGAGGCGCAGGGTCATGCAGTAGGCCGCTCCGCCGGAGAGGATGAAGGGGTCGAGGTCGATCTCGGTCAGGCTGTAGCCGCGGGCCGTGAGCTTGACGCGCAGCGAGGCCGGCGCGCGGGCCATGATCACCCGGCTGCCCAGGTTCACGGCGTTGACGCAGAAGGCGGCGGCCTCCTCGTCGCTGGCCTCGATGCGCTGGGCCTCCGGCACGTGGGCGCGGATCGCGGCCTGGGCGGCGGGCGTGAAGGCCGGCGGATAGTAGAGCACCTTGCCGCCCGCCAGCGGGCAGAAGCAGGTGTCGAGGTGGTAGAAGCGGTCGGAGGCCAGTTCGAGCGCCACGACCTCCTCGCCGAAGGTGCGCGCGATGGCGCCGACCGAGGCCTTGCTGGAGCGCGGCCCGTAGCCCACCCAGAAGTGCTGGCGATCGGCGTCCCAGATGCAGTCGCCGGCGCCTTCCTGCAGGACGCCCTCCGGCAGGTCGACGATCTCGTCCACCAGGCCGCGCGCCTGCAAGCGCGTGAAGGCCGAACGGAAGACGGCCTCTTCGCCCTGCCGCTCCGGGTGGCGGAAGCGGGCGAGCAGGACGCGGCCGTCCAGCACCACCGCGGCGTTGGCCGGGAACACCAGGTCCGGCAGGCCGCGCACCGCCCCGATGGTCTCGACCCGCGCGCCCGCCGCCTTCAGCGCCGCCTTGAGGTTCGCCGAGGCCGCCAGCGCGGCGTCGCGATGCTCCGGCCGCCAGGCCTTGGGCGCCATCCACGGGTTGATCTGGTAGCTGACGTCGAAGCAGGCCGGGTCGGTCATCAGGAAAAGGGGCATGCCGAACCTCGCGAGTGACTTTGACTGACGATCAGCATGGCGCCGGGCCCCGCTAGCGAATAGCAGGCAACCTGCTACAATTAGCATCCCGTGTTGGCGATTTGGATAGTATGGATGGCGATATGATGGATGAGCTCGATCGCCGGCTGCTGGCGCTGCTGCGGGTCGATTCGCGGGAGTCGGTGGCCTCGCTGGCCGCCAAGCTGAAGGTGTCGCGCGGCACGGTGCAGAACCGGATCCGCCGGATGATGGGGCCGCAGGGGGCGATCCAGGGCTTCACCGTGCGCACCCGCCCGGAGATGGAGGCGAGCCGCGTGCGCGCCGTCATGACCATCGCCATCGAGGGCGAGCGGTCGGGCGCGGTGATCAAGGCGTTGCACGGCTTTCCCGAGGTGGACAAGGTCCACACCACCAACGGCCGCTGGGACCTGATCGCCGAACTGGACACCGAGAACCTCGCCGAGTTCAGCCGCACGCTCGACGGCATCCGCCTGATCGACGGCATCGCGTCGACCGAGACCTCGATCCTGCTCGCCACGCAGAAGATGTAGCACCGGGAACCTTCTCCCCTTGTGGGAGAAGGAACGTTACCTGCCTCCCGCCCGTGCGGCGGATGGACTATGTGAAAGCCCATGAACGCGCCCTTCAAGACCGACGCCCTGCCGCAGTGGAACCTCAGCGACCTCTATTCGGGGCGCGACGACCCGCGGATCGAGGCGGACCTCGCCAAGGCCAAGGCGGACAACGACGCCCTGGTGGCGCTGAAGGGGCGGTTCGTGGCGACCCGCGCCGACGCGCGCCTGCTGGGCGAGCTACTGGATCGCGGCATCAGCCTCTACGAGGCGGCGACCAATGGGCTGTGGGGCGTCGGCGCCTATGCGGGCCTGGCGGCCTCGACGGCCAGGGACAACCCGGCCTGGGCGAAGTTCGAGGCCGACCTGCGGGCCCGCTCGTCGCAGATCGCCGCCGAGAGCCTGTTCTTCACCCTCGAGATCAACGAGCTGGACGACAACGAGATCGAGGCGGCGTTCCGGGCGCACAAGCCCGCGGCCCGCTGGCGGCCCTGGATCCGGCGCGTGCGCCTGTCACGCCCGCATGAACTCTCCCCCGACCTGGAGCGGATGCTGATCGATCGCGGCCCGGCGGTGGCCAACTGGAGCCGGCTGTCGGAGGAGACGCTTGCGGCGCTCACCGCCAAGGTCGGCAAGGAGACGCTGACGCTCTCGGAGACGCTGAACCGGCTGTCCGACCCGGACGGGGCGCGGCGCAAGCAGGCGGCGCAGGGCCTGGCCAAGGCGCTGGAGCAGCGCACCTCGACGCTCGCCCTCTGTCTCAACACGCTGGCCTTCGAGAAGCAGGTGGAGGACCGCTGGCGGAAGTATCCCGACCCGGCCGCCTCGCGGCACATCGCCAACGAGGTCCACGCCGACGCGGTGGCTGCGCTGGAAGCCGCGGTGGTGGAAGCCTACGAGCCGGTCAGCCACCGCTACTATCGCCTCAAGGCCAAGGCCATGGGCCGCGACGTGCTGGACCAGTGGGACCGCAACGCGCCCCTGGATACCGCCGCGCCCAAGACCTACGGTTGGGACGAGGCCAGGGGCATGGTGCTGGAGAGCTTTTCCGCGCTCGCGCCGAAGTTCGCCGACACGGCCCAGACGTTCTTCACGCATCCGTGGATCGACGCGAAGCCGCGGCCCGGCAAGCAGTCGGGCGCCTATTCGCACCCGGTGACCGCCGAGCGGCACCCCTACGTCTTCCTGAACTACATGGGCGAGCGGCGCGATGTGCTGACCCTGGCCCACGAGCTCGGCCACGCGGTGCACCAGACGCTTTGCGCGCCGCTCGGCACCCTGCTCGCCGACACGCCGCTGACCCTGGCCGAGACCGCCTCGATCTTCGGCGAGGGCCTGGTCTTCGAGCGCCTGCTGGCCAACGCGTCGAAGGCCGAGCGCCGCGGGCTGTTGGCGGGCAAGATCGAGGACGGGATCAACACGGTGGTCCGCCAGATCGCCTTCCACCGCTTCGAGACCCGCTTCCACGCGGCGCGCATGCACGGCGAACTGTCGCCCGACGACATCGGCGGCCTGTGGCTGGAGACGATGGGCGAGAGCCTGGGGCCGGCGATCAAGCTCAACAAGGGCTACGAGCACTACTGGGCCTACGTCAGCCACTTCGTGCACGCGCCGTTCTACGTCTACGCCTACGCCTTCGGGGACCTGCTGGTGCGCGGGCTGATGGAGAAGCGCCGCGAGGACCCCAAGGCCTTCGCACCGCTCTACGAGGACCTGCTGGCCGCCGGCGGCACGCGCACCTACGTCGAGGCGCTGGCGCCCTTCGGCCTCAACCCGCGGGAGAAAGCCTTCTGGGCGGCGGGGATGAAGCAGCTCGAACGGCTGGTGGACGAGTTCGAGACGCTGGTGTGAGGGGAGTACGCCTTGCCGTGGTCGCGGTCGTGGCCCTGTCTTGCGCTTGCGCGACGGCCGCTCGTGCCTGTGAGCCCATCTGGGTCCGCCCGGTGGACGCCTCGGCCTACGGTTCAGCATTTCTTGGTCGGGTCGATCGCGTAGATTGGGGGCGAGGGCGCATAGAAGTCGCATCTCTCCGGTCGAGTTCCGGCAAGCGGGTTCCGAAACTGGTGGCGCGCTTCAACAACATCCCGCTGACCTGCGGCTGGCAGGCCTTCCATGTCAGCGAGCAGGTCTACGTGTTTGTCAGTCCGGGTAGTTCCTGGGCGGCGAAAGTGTCAGACGTGACGTTCGCTCCGCCGAAGCTCTAGACCGCCAAACCCCAGCTTAAATCTCATGCCGGCCAGTTTGCCTTCGGGCCTGGGCAACTCAAGGACGCGCCTTCAGGCGCGCCGCGGGACGGCCGGCCAGGGGCCGGTCCTTGACTTGCCCAGGCCCGAAGGCTCGCATCATCCATGAGACGTAAGGGCGGGTAAGTCCCGGTCGGGACGTTCCCTCACCTCTTTCCCGTGTCCTCCCGGAAAGCCGCGAAGCGGGTTGTCCGGGATAGATGCCCGCATGGGTGAAATGGGCAGTGGCGCCACTGCGCTTCCCCGGCGCCGATGGCGTCCATGGGTCCCGGTCTTTCGCGTTCCGCGAAAACCGGGATGACAGCGATGGAGGGCTTTCGTCACCGCCGATGTCGGGCCGGGGCGTCGCCGTTCGTCCTCTGCGCGAAACGCCACGGAGAGATGCGATGAAGACCCTCAAGTTCCTGGCCGGGATGAAGGCCGCCTCGCTGGCGCTGCTGGCCGGTCCCGCCATTGCCGCCACGCCGGCCGCCAAGCCCGCACCGCAGCCCCAACCGCCGGCGGGGGTCTACACGATGGACAAGGCCCACAGCTCGGTGACCTTCCGGGTCAGCCACCTGGGCTTCTCGCGCTACACGGCGCGCTTCGCGACGATCGACGGCAAGCTGAAGTTCGACCCGGCCCGTCCGGCCGCCATGAGCGTCGAGGCGACGATCGACCCGAAGTCGCTGGCGCTAAACGCGCCGCCGGCCGGCTTCCACGACCAGCTGATGGGCAAGGAGTTCTTCGACGCGGTGAAGTTCCCCGCCATCACCTTCCGCTCGACAAGCGTGCAGCTCACCGGCCCGCACGCGGCCAAGGTGACCGGGAATCTGACCCTGCACGGGGTGACGAAGCCCGTCGTGCTGGATGTGACCTACAACGGCGGCTATCCGCCTAACGCCATGGACCCGGGCGGCGCGCGGGTGGGCTTCTCCGCCCACACCGTCTTCAAGCGCTCGGCCTTCGGCATGGGCTACGGCGTGCCGGCGCCGGGCTCGAACATGGGCGTCGGCGACGACGTCGACGTGGCGATCGAGACCGAGTTCTCGGACGGCAAGCCGCCGGCGAAGAAGTAGCCGATCAGGCCACAGCGGCCGGCCATACCCCGGTCGCGGCATTGACCGGCGAGGGCGCGACCAACGTCCAGCGCAGGGGGACGGCAGCCTTTCGCCGCCAGCCGCCCTCGACCTGGAGCGACCACATGCGCTGCGCCCCGGCGAAGCCGGTGGCCGCCTCGTCGGCGGCCCAGGCGACCTCGACGCGGCCCTGCAGATGCAGGAGATCGCCGGTGTCGAAATCCGGAAACAGGACCGAGGCGCGCGGGTAGGCCAGCATGTTGCCCAGCGTGTTGAAGTAGCGGTTGCCGCGATAGTCCGGGATCGTCAGGCGGTCTGCCTCTACCTTCACGAAGCCCGGCCGGCCGCCGCGGTGCGAGATATCGGCGCCGCCGTTCGGGCCCACGGCGGCGGTCGCGACGAAGAAGGTGTCGGCGGCCACGACCTGCCGAGCGGCCTCATCATCGATGGAGGTCAGCGTCTCGAGCGGCCCGGGCGGTTCCGCCGCGGCGCGCACCTCGCGCTGCTGGATGTATTGCGGGCAGTTGCCGAAGCTCTGGTCGACGACCAGCCAGTAGCCGGCCGGAGCCACGGCGGCGACCCGGCCGTTGGCGCGGTTGCGTCGCCGGGTCGCGAAGTCGACACCGATCAAGGCGTAGGGCGCGCCGGGCGCGAGCGCCGCGGCCAGCGGATCACGCGGGTCCAGCGAGGTCGCGAGGCTCAGCGTCAGCGGATTGGGCGCGGAGATGAAGCCGGGCGGGCCGGCGACCAGGGTGGCGACCGGCTGGCCCGCCAGGTCGACCCCGGCAAGGACCGCGTAGGGCAGGCTCTCGAAGAACAGGCGGTGCTGGTCGGGCATGGCCTCGCGGATGCCGTGGCCGCCGGGCGCCAGGCCTGCGCGGCGCTGCGCTTCCAGCTCGCCGCCGTGGAACGGGTGATCGGGATGCATCATCCGCAACCAGATACGTCTTGCGGTGAACGGTTAGAATTGGCCTACTCGGCAAGTCATCATTGCGAATTGTGGAACAATGGACCGTCTCGACGAACTGGCGGTGTTTGTCGCGATCCTGGAGACCGGCGGCCTGGCGCGAGCCGCGCGCCGGCTGGGCCGCTCTCCCGCGGCGGTGACGCGGTCGCTGGCGACGCTTGAAACGCGGGCGCGGGTGCGCCTCGTGGAGCGCAGCACCCGCAAGCTGGCCGCGACAGAAGCCGGCCGCCGGCTGGCCGAGCAGGCGCGCCGCGTGCTGGTCGACTACGCGGCGGCCGTCGACGCCGAGACCGCCGAAGGGCCGCTGAACGGGCGCATCGCGGTGACCGCGCCGCTGGTGTTCGGCCGCCGCCACGTGACGCCGGTGGTCACCGCCTTCCTGGACGCCCACCCGCGGGTCTCGATCGACCTCAGCCTGTCGGACCGTAACCTCGACCTGATCGACGAGCACCTGGATGTCGCCGTGCGCATCGGGCGGCTGGCCGACTCCAGCCTTGTCGTACGCAAGGTGGGCGAGGTGCGCCGTCTGACCGTCGCCGCGCCGGACTACCTGGCGCGGGCCGGGGCGCCGCGGACGCCGGCGGACCTTGCAGACCGCCAGACCCTGTTCACCAGCGGACGTTCGCAGGCGCCGGAATGGCGCTACGCGGGGCCGGACGGCCGCGAGGTCGTCGTCAGACTGAGCCCGCGCCTGACCGTGAGCGACGTGGACGCAACCCTGGCCGCGGCCCGCGCGGGGCACGGGATCGCGCGCCCGCTGAGCTACCAGGTGACAGAGGATCTCGCCGCGGGGCGGCTGGTGCGCGTGCTGGAGGCCTACGAGCCCGCACCATTGCCGGTTCAGCTCGTGACGCCCAGCGCCCGGCTGACCCCCTTGCGCGTGCGGGCCTTCCTCGACCAGGCCGCCGCGACGCTGTCAGCGTTGCCGGTCATCAGGCCCGTGCGGACCTAGCGCGCGTCGAGCCAGGCGCGCATGTCGGCGGCCTCGCGGCGGCCGGCCTGCAGGTAGCGGGTGTCGGCGCCGACGGTGACCAGGTCGAAGCCGCGGGCGACCATCTTCTGGGAATAGGCCGGGCTGTTGGTGTGCACGCCGACCTTCACGCCCGCGGCCTTGCCGGCGGCGAGGATGCGGTCGAATGCCGCCATCAGCTCCGGCGCGTCGGAGTCCTGGCCGGGTGGGCCGCCCATGGCCAGCGACAGGTCCGAGGGTCCGATGTAGAGGCCGTCGAGGTCGGGCGTGGCGACGATCGCCTCCACGTTCGCCAGCCCCGCGGCGGTCTCGATCATGGCGAAGGTCAGCATCTCGCCGTTGGCCTCGGCGTGATAGCCGGCGCCGCCATAGACCGCCGCGCGCGTCGGGCCGGAGCTGCGGAAGCCGTCCGGCGGATAGCGGCAGGCCTGGACGAAGGCCGCGCATTCGGCCGCGTCGTTGATCATCGGGCAGATCACGCCATAGGCGCCCGCGTCGAGCGCCCGCATGATCTCGCCGGGCTGGTTCCACGACACGCGCACCAGCGGCGTCGCCGGCGTCGTCGAGATGGCCTGCAGCATGGCCAGCATCTCGGAATAGCCGATGACGCCATGCTGGGTGTCGACGGTGACGGCGTCCCAGCCCATGCTCGCCATGAGTTCGGCCGAAAAGGCGCCGGGCATCGAGCACCAGCCGTTGATCACCGGCCGGCCCGCGGCCCAGATCTGTCGCAAGGCGTTGGGGCGCATTCGGGTTCTCCCTGGGTTCCTCGCGCCACCATAGGTGAACCGCGCCATATCGCCGCAGCGGATTCAGCGCTGCCGTAAAGCCAGAAACCTGCCTCATTTCCCCTGTGAAACGAATTCGAACGCGAGGGACTCGCGACCTGTCAGCCGGGGGGCGCGGGAAGCCATGGAACGGACTCTAAACACCAAATCAGCACGCCCCTCGGAGATCATGCGCTCGCAGCGCGAAGTGATCCGCCAGCAGGACGAAATCATCGACGTGCTGAAAAGCGCGCTCGCGGCGGCCGGGGTGAACACCGTGCCGACCCACGACGGCTGGATGACCGGCCTGACCCGACAGGAGCGGGCGCTGATGGGCGTGCTCTTCGCGCGTTATCCGCACGCCATGCCCCGCGACACCCTGCTCGACTTCCTGCCCGGCCAGGACCACGCCCGTGAACGCCAGCTGCAGGTGGTCGACGTGATCGTCCACAAGGTCCGCAAGAAGCTGGGCGTCCACGCCGTGGAGACCGAGCGCGGCCATGGCTTCCGGCTGGGCAAGGTTTTCTACGACGCCCTGCCCAAGCAGCATCTCGACGACGCCGGCCGCGGCGTCGTGCGGCCGGAGCATCCGAGCTTCCTCTAGGGTTCAGCTCAACTATAGCGTCATGATATCAGAAGCTTAAATATCCCCGTCATCCCGGACGGCCGCCAGGCCGAGCCGGGACCCAGGGTAACCGCACAGCCTGAGCCCCTGGGTCCCGGCTCTCCGCTGCGCTCCGGCCGGGATGACGGATTTGGAGGTTCGGAAGATTGGGCCTCCAACCTAGCCCTCAGCCGCCGGCGTAGGCCTTCACGAGGTCGGTCAGGTAGTCGCGGCCCGTGTAGACCGAGACCGCGGCCATGTGCTCGTTCAGGCCGTGAGCGCCGCTGCCCTCCGGCCCTGACCAGAAGCCCGGGACGCCATAAGTCGGGATGCCGACCGGCGACAGGTAGATCGCATCGCTCGCCCCCGTCGACATGGTGGGCACCAGCGGCACGCCCGGGAAGTACTTCGCCGCGACCTTCTCCATCGGGCCGATGATCTTCGGATCGAGCGGCGGCGGGGTCGGCTTGGCGCGGATCGGCTGCAGGGGCGTGAGCTTCACGCCCGGATCGCCGATGGCGGCCTCCAGAGCGGCCTTGGTCTGCTCCATGGTGTTCCCGGGGAACATCCGGCAGTTGATGTTGGCGCCGGCCCGCTGCGGCAGGGCGTTCTCGGCGTGGCCTCCGTCCAGCAGGGTGGCGACGCAGGTGGTGCGCAGCATGGAATGGAAGCCGCGGTCCTTGTTGAGCTCCGCCTCGGCGGCCTTGTCCGACGGGTCCTTGGAAATCGCCACCATGGCCTTGCCGGCGGCGTCGGTGCGCCCGGCCCCGGCCTTGGCGAAGAAGGCGCGGGTGGTGTCGTTCATCTGCAGCGGGAAGTCGTAGTCACGCACCTTCAGGAGCGCCTGGGAAAGCTGGTAGATGGCGTTGTCGCGGATCGGCACGGAGGAGTGGCCGCCGGCGTTGGTGGTCTCCATGCGGAACTGCTGGACGACCTTCTCGCCGACCTGCACGCCCTGGCTCTGCAGCTTGCCGTCCTTGTCGGCGCGGCCGCCGCCGCCCTCGTTGAGGGCGAACTCGGCGTCGATCAGGTCGCGCTTGTTCTTGGCCAGCCAGTCGGCGCCGTTGAACGCCGTCACCGTCTCCTCGCCGCAGGTCAGCGCCAGCTTGATCGTCCGCTTGTTCTGGAACTTCTCCTCCTTGAAGCGGATCAGCATGTCGACCCAGGTCGCGTCGATGACCTTCATGTCCGAGGTCCCGCGGCCGTAGAAGTAGCCGTTCTCCTCGATCAGCACGAAGGGGTCGCGGGTCCAGTCGGCCCGCTTGGCCTCGACGACGTCCAGGTGGCCCAGGAGCAGCATCGGCTTGGCCGTCTTGCTGGTCCCCGGCAGGATGGCGACGAGGCCTCCGTCCTTCGGGTGCTCGGGCACGGAGAAGTAGGTGAGCTGGGTGTCGGTAAAGCCCGCCGCCTTGAGCCGCGCGCCCATCTTGGCGGCCGCCTCGGTGCAGCTTCCCACCGAGAGCGAAGTGTTGGTCTCGACGAGCTCCTTGTAGATCTCGCGGAAGCGGACCTGGTCCGGACGGAGATCCGCCGCGCTCGCCGCGTGTGCGACTCCAAGTCCCGCAGTCGCGGCCAGCACCGCGCCCAACACCCTGCCCAGCATCCCGATCTCCCCGACTACGATGCCCCCGGCAATAGGCGAGCCGCCGGATGCGGTAAAGCGCTCAGGCCGGGGGGCTCAATGATCCTTGGGCGGAATGCCCGGGCCTTGGGCAGGGACGGCGTCCAGGGCCTCGTCCAGCCAGGCCGGGACGAGCATTCGCGCGCCGGTGGCGCTCAGGTGGTCGTCGTCGGCGTAGAGCAGGCTGCGGCGCAGGACGGCCACGCAGCTCGTCTTCGTGCAGAGATGCTTGAAGGGCCAGGCGACGGCGGCGCCCGGGTGGCGCGCCAGGGCCGCGGCGATCTGCGTCTCGGCGCCCCGTGCGCGGATCAGCGGCAGCTTTGCCGGGGCGTCCCAGCACGCCCAGGGCTTGCGGCCCAGGTGCAGGGCCTCAGCGATGCAGTCGTCGGGGTTGAAGGTGAGCTCGGGCACCGGGCCCATGACCACGACGCGTGCGTGGGTCCCGGTGGCGGCGATCTCGGTCAGGGTGCGGTCCAGCGCCTGGCTCAGCGGGTACGGCCGCTGCGACGTCGAGCGGGCGTCCTGCAGGCGGATCGAGGGCGAGTCCGGGTCGTAGACGACGACCGGCTCCGCATACATCGGCCAGCGGGCGGAGAGCACGATCAGCTTCAGCGCCGGGTTCTCGGCGATCTCCTTCATCAGGACCGGGGCGCTGGCGCGACAACCGGGCAGGGGCCCGCGCTTGGGCGCGACGTTGAGGATGTCGACGAGCGGCGGGCAGCCGCCGCGCGTCGCCTCGCGGACACTCCAGCCGCGCTTCTGCGCCCAGGCGATGACGCCGGGGGTCACCGCGTCGGCGTGGCTGTCGCCCCAGACCAGGACGTCGTAGTCGCGGGCGTCCTGGCGCGTCCCGAACCGGCAGCCGGACGGGACGGGACCGCCGTTGGCGAAGCAGCGCTCCCGGGCGGGGTTGAAGTCGTTGAAGGCGGCCGCGGCGCGGGCCGCCGGCGCAAGCCGCATCGGCAAGCCCTTGCCGACGAAGAACAGGGCGCCCGCCGCGACCAGCACCAGGAGCGGCGAGAGCGCCAGCGCCAGGTCGCGCTTGCGGCTGCTGGGCGGCGGCCCGCGGAACGGCCGCTCGACGAAGCGCCAGGTCAGGACGGCGAGGCCGAAGCCGAGGGCGACGAGCACCGCCGTCTCGACCGGGCTGAGCGGCCTCTGCAGGTAGATCCGCGCCAGGACCAGCAGCGGCCAGTGCCACAGGTAGAGCGAGTAGGAGATCAGGCCCACGCCGACCATCGGCGGCGAAGCGAGCGGCGTGGCGGCCAGCGGCAGGCTCCGCTGGCCGGCCCAGAGGACGAGGGCGGCGCCCAGGCAGGGCGGGATCGCGGCGACGCCTGGGAACGGCGTCGTATCGCCGATGAGGAAGATGGTTCCGACGATCAGGGCCAGGCCCACGACGACAGCGGCGTTGGCGCTGACCGTGCGCTTCGGCGCCAAGGGCCTGAGCGCCAGGACCCCGCCGGCCAGGAACTCCCAGGCCCGGGTCGGGAACAGGAAGAAGGACCAGACCGAACCGCCGTGCGCGGTGAGCCATTGGGCGGCGGCCAAGGAGACCAACAGAAGGGCGACCGCGCCGCCCAGCCTCGCCTTGCGCAGGGGCGCCCAGGAGAGCCCGGCGAAGAGCAGCGGCCAGACCAGGTAGAACTGCTCCTCCACGCCCATCGACCAGAGGTGCAGCAGCGGGCTTTGCTGGGCGCCCGGCCAGAAGTAGCCGAAGCCCTGGGTGAAATAGATGTTGGTCAGGAAGAGCCCGGAGGCGGCGAGGGCTCCGCCGAAGCGCAGCAGCCAGAGCGGCAGCATGATCCAGGCGGCGAGCGCGGCCACGGCGGCGGTGACCGCGACATAGGCCGGCACGATGCGGCGCGCGCGGCGCAGGTAGAAGCGGGTGAAGGAGAACCGTCCGGCGTCCCGCTCGCCGACGATGATCCGGGTGATCAGGAAGCCGGAGATGACGAAGAAGACGTCGACGCCGACGAAACCGCCGGGGAACCACGTGGGCGCGGCGTGATAGGCCACGATGGCCAGGACGGCGACGGCCCTCAGGCCGTCGATGTCGCGCCGGTGCGCCGGGGCCGAAGCCTCTTCCTCGCGGTGATGCATTTCGCCTCGCTTACATCTGTAATACGAGAGGATTGGCGCGAGGGTCGGAGCCGCGTCAAGCGCGCCGTCGGCGAGCTTGACTGCAGTGAATTACATTCGTAAGATTCTAGTTTCGGCGCGTGTTTGCCGTGTCAGGCGGAGGAGCCGGCGATGTAGTCTGGCAGCTGTCCGTAGTAGTCCCCGACGGCCGCCGTCAGCGCGGTGACCAGTTCCCGTTCCGGCGGCGTCACGTAGGGGTTCCAGGTGTCGAGGATCAGCACGGCGCGCGGCTCGTCGCTGTCGTTCCAGGCCTCGTGCTCGATGGTGTCGTCGAAGACGAAGGCCTTGCCGGGCTCCCAGCCGCGCTGTTCGGCGCCGACGCGGAAGCCGCAGCCCGGCGGCACGACCAGCGGCAGGTGGACGATCAGGCGGGCGTTGTTGACGCCCACGTGCGGCGGGATCCGCGTCTTGGCGTCGAGGATGGAGAACACCGCCGTGGGGCCGGTGCGGAGCAGGTCGCAGCGCGGCCAGGCCTCGAGCGCCTTGGCGGTCTTCGGGCAGCGCGCCAGGTTGGCCTCCACCGCCTCGCCCGCGCGCCAGAGGTAGAAGACGCCCCAGCGCCGCGAGTTGTTGAGTTCGCGCCAGCGGGCCTGCGGCGTGCGCTCGGCCATGTAGGGCTCCAGCACGCTCGGCCCGTCGGACAGCACCCCGATCAGCTCCTCGCGGATGTCGTCCGTCGCGGCCTCGAGCGCGTCCAGCCAGGGAAATTCGGCGCGGTCGTAGAACTCGTAGGCCGGCAGGTTGGGGAAATAGAGGAAGGACGGCGCGGGGCGATAGACGCGGCGCTTGCGCAGCAAGGTGTCGCGGCAACGGTCGAAGCGGTCGAGCGGGGCGTTGTGATGCCGGCGGCGGAGGTCGCCGAGCCGGTCGTCCAGGAAAGTCTCGAGCGCGCGGTCGTTGGCGTCCACCGCCGCCTTGACGTGGTCGAGCACCGGCTTGGCGCTCGGCGGCAGGAACTGCGGGATCGCCTGCAGGGCCGTGCGATAGACGGCCGCGGCCGTGCGGGACTGGCCATCGGCCTCGAACTGGCATCCCGCCTGGAGCAGGCTGCGGAAGCCGCTGGCCGGCAGGGCGTCGATTAGTTGCCGCAGCTGCGGATCGTCGCCGTACGCCATGGGATACTCGAACTGTGGGTATGCGCCGCACCTGCTGGCGAGCGTCGCCATGGCTCAGCCAGCGATTTTGTGCAGGCGGGTAAAAACTTGCGACGAACGCGGGTTGATACGCTCGCGTTCGACTATTTTGTTATCTGAAATAGCCGTGGTCGTCGGTTTTCGAACGCCTAGTACTGGCCGTAACGGCCTTTCACCGAGTCCAGCAGCTTCGGCGCGTCGAAGCCGAGGCCATCCTTGAAGACGATCTCGACGTTCTCGATGTCGGCGATGGCCTCGGACGGATCGCCGGCCACGACGACGAGGTCGGCGTTCTTGCCGGGCGCGATGGAGCCGATGCGGTCGGCAAGGCCGAGGTAGGTGGCCCCGTTCAGGGTGGCGATCCGGATGGCCTCTTCCGGCTTGAAGCCGGCGTCGACCAGCAGTTCGATCTCCCGCTGGTCGCCGAAGCCCGGGATGACGCCGCCGTTGCCGGTCGGGTCGGGCCCGGCGAGCAACAGGCCGCCCGCGGCCGCGAACTTCCGCTCCAGGGCCAGGTCGTTCTGGTAGGCCCGCGCGCCGTCGGCATAGCGCTCGCGCGACGCCTGGTTCACCAGGTTGCGGGAATAGAGGTAGGCCTCGCGCGCCTCGGCGGTCAGCACGGCCATGGCCTTGGGGTTTAAGGGCGCGTGCATCGGCACCCGCTGTTCGAAGACCGGCAGGGTCGAGGTCACCGCGACCTTGCGCTGGACCAGGAGCTTGATCAGGGCGTCGGCCTCAGGGCTGTCGGCGGTCATCTTCAGCAGGGTCGGCGTGCCGGTCCCCTCGGAGCAGAGGTCCGGCTGCTTTCCCGGATCGAGCTCAGTGTTGACGAAGAAGCCGTGCTCCAGGTCGTCGATGCCGAGCTGGGCGGCCTCTGGATAGGTCACCGAGCAGAGGTGGCCGGTGAGCTTCAGGCCACGCCTGTGTGCTTCCTCGATCGCCGCGCCGAGCTCCGCGCGGGTGATGTTCATATAGGCCTTGAAGGAGGTCGCGCCCTGGTCGGCCCAGTAGCTGACCATGCGCCGCGCGTCCTCGGCGTCCTTCAGCTGGTGCATCTGGATGAACGGGCTGCCGGCGCCTTCGAGGTAGGGCGCTGTGACGTCCATGTGCGGCCCGACCATCCGGCCGGAGTCGATCTGGGCCTTCACGTTGAGGTCGGCGTAGGGCTCCACAGAGCCGGTGGTGCGCATGGTGGTGACGCCCGCCGCCAGGTAGAGCCGGGGCGAGGAGAAGGTCATCTGCGGCACGACCAGCGGCGGCTCGGAATGGCCGGCGGCGTCCAGATTCGGCCGGGCGATGTAGTACATGTGGTCGTGCAGGCCGACGATGCCGGGCATCACCGTGCGGCCGGTCAGGTCGATGTCTGGCTGGGCGCCAGGAGGATAGAGCGTCCAGCCACTTGGCCCGGAAGGTCTGATCTCGGCGATCTTGCCGTCGCGCAGGACGATCGTCTGGTTTTCGAGCGGCGGCGCGCCCGTGCCGTCGATAATTCGCGCATGCGTTAGAGTGATCGTTCGGCCGCTCACCTTCACATAGGGCTCCACCGAGGCGTCGGGTTTCGGCGGCGGGGCGAGGATGGCGGGCGCGGCGGCGGCCCCGGTCAGCGCCACGAGCGCCGCGGCGCTTCCCAGGATCAACGACTTCAACATCACGCGCCTCCAGCCCAGCTTGGCGTAGGACCCTAGCGTCCGGACGAACCGCTTGCCATTTTTCAAACGGTTGTTAGTCACGAACCCCATATTGGCGGGCCTTCCTCCCCTTTGCCGGGCCCAGGTATTTTTCGAGGACGCGATGGCTGAAGACGTGAAGCCGGCGACGGACACCTATGACGACCGTCCGGTTCACACCGAGCCGACCCTGCCGCCCGAGGTGCAGGCGCCGCTGGCCGCGTACAGAGGCGAGCCGCCGCCCTCGCCGCAGTGGTTCAAGGACGCCATAGCTCGCGAGCCGGAACGGTTGTTCGTCGAGTCGCTGGGCTCCAAGCTCGAGGTCCTGACCTGGGGCGAGGTCGGCAAGCCCGGCCTGCTGTTCGTGCACGGCAACTCCGCCCACGCCGACTGGTGGAGCTTCATCGCCCCCTTCTTCGCCGACGACTACCGGGTGGCCTCGATGTCGCTGGCCGGCATGGGCGCGTCCGACTGGCGCAAGCGCTATTCCTTCACCGACTTCTCGGAAGACGCCGAGGCCGTCGCGCGGGCCACCGGGCTCTACGAGGGCGGCCGCAAGCCCACCTACATCGGCCACTCGTTCGGCGGCGGCCAGGTGTTCTTCGCCGCCGTACGCCATCCCGACCGGATGGATGCGGCGGTGATGGTCGACACCGGCTTCGGCCCGCCGCCGGAGGAGCTGGCCAAGCGGCAGGCGCAGATGGAGGCGGTGCGCAACATCCCCACCGTCGACCGGCCGAGCCGGGTATACCCGACGCTTGAGGCGGCGCTGGCGCGCTTCCGCCTGATGCCGCCACAGCCGGCCGGCAACCCGTTCATCGCCGACTTCATCGCGCGGCGCTCGCTGAAGCGGGTTCCGCTGCCGGCGGGCGAAACCTCGCCGGACGGGTCGGGCGAGGGCTGGACCTGGCGCTTCGACCCCAACATGTGGGCCAAGCTCGACCGCGAACGCGCGATGGGCGGAGATCTCTCCCAGGCCGTCAACGTCAAGACGCCGATGGTGCACATCTATGGCGCCAAGAGCCGGATCGTGGAGCACCGCAAGTCCGGCGCGCCGTCGCCCTTCCCGCCGGGAATGATCGAGATCGAGATCCCCGATTCGCACCACCACATCATGATCGACCAGCCGCTGGCCCTGGTGGCGGCGCTCCGCGCCCTGCTGGCGGCCTGGCCGAAGTAGGCCGGCGGCTTGAGCGCACGGCCGGTCTCGTGTAGCACCCGACACAGAGTTTTATTGACGAGAGAGCGCGCTTCTCATGGCCGGCCAGGCTTCCGAATACCACCGCGGCGAGATGGACATCCACGAGCAGGTCTCCACGTTCCATCTGGTGATGAACATCACCAAGTGGGGCTCGCTCGTCCTGGCGGCCCTGCTGCTGACGCTGGTGCTCTGGTTCTGCACCGGCGCGGGCTTCCTGGCCGGCGCGATCTCCGGAATCGTCGTGATGGTGCTCGGCATCCTGCTGCTGCGCGGCGGCGGCGGTCACTGAGGCGCCAAGCCCGGCCGTTGGCTGGACAGGTTTCGACGCGCACACCTAAGGTCTAACGCAATCGCGCCTGAGGAGGGCCTGCGTACAAATGGCCGTCATCGCCGTCACCAAGGAGCGCCGGGCGGGCGAGACCCGCGTCGCCGCGGTTCCCGAGACGGTGAAGAAGCTGATCGCGCAGGGCTTTTCGGTGGTCGTCGAGGCGGGCGCCGGGAGCGCCGCCTCGTTCCCGGACGCCGACTACCAGGCCGCCGGCGCGACCCTGGCCAAGACCGCCAAGGACGCGCTCGCCAAGGCCGACATCCTCTTCAAGGTCCGCGCCCCCGAGGCCGCCGAGATCGCCGCGATCAAGCCGGGCACGCTGGTCGTCGCCACGCTCAATCCCTACCAGGACAAGGCCGCGCTGGACGGCCTCGCCAAGGCCAAGGCGAGCGCCTTCGCCATGGAGTTCGTGCCGCGGATCACCCGCGCCCAGGTGATGGACGTGCTGTCGTCGCAGGCCAACCTCGCCGGCTACCGCGCGGTGATCGAAGGCGCTGAGGCGTACGGCCGGGCCATGCCGATGATGATGACCGCCGCGGGCACCATCGCCGCGGCCAAGGTCTTCGTGATGGGCGTCGGCGTCGCGGGCCTGCAGGCCATCGCCACCGCCCGTCGCCTGGGCGCCGTGGTCACGGCCACAGACGTGCGGCCGGCCACCAAGGAGCAGGTGGAAAGCCTCGGCGCCAAATTCCTCGCCGTCGAGGACGAGGAGTTCAAGAACGCCCAGACCGCCGGCGGCTACGCCAAGGAGATGAGCGCGGCGTACCAGGCCAAGCAGGCCGAGCTGGTCTCCAGCCACATCGCCAAGCAGGACATGGTGATCACCACCGCGCTCATCCCCGGCCGCCCGGCGCCGAAGCTGGTCAGCGCCGCCCAGGTCGCCTCGATGAAGCCGGGCTCGGTGATTGTCGACCTGGCCATCGAGCAGGGCGGCAACGTCGAGGGCGCCAAGCTTGGCGAGGTCTTCGAGACCAAGAATGGCGTGAAGATCCTGGGGGTCGCCAACCTGCCCGGTCGGATCGCCGCCGACGCCTCGGCGCTCTACGCCCGCAACCTGATGGCCTTCGCCGGCCTCTTCCTCGACAAGGAGGGCGGCTTCGCCCTCGACTACGAGGACGAGATCCTGAAGGCCGCCCTGGTGACCCGCGACGGGGCGGTCGTGCACCCGAACCTCAAGGGCTGACCCATGGAAGCCGTCGATCCCACCGTCTTTCGCCTGGCGATCTTCGTGCTGGCGATCTTCGTCGGCTACTACGTGGTCTGGAGCGTGACGCCGGCCCTGCACACGCCCCTGATGGCGGTGACCAACGCCATCTCCTCGGTGATCATCGTGGGCGCCCTCCTGGCAGTGGCGGCGCACGCGCCGGGCGGTGAGCTGACGCCCAGCATCATGATCTCCAAGGGCGCGGGCGCGGTCGCCGCGGCCTTCGCCTCGGTCAACATCTTCGGCGGCTTCCTGGTCGTGAGGCGGATGCTGGCCATGTACAAGAAGAAGGCGCCGGCTCCGAAGAAGGATGCGGCCGCGTGAACGCCAACCTCGCCGCCATCCTCTACCTGGTCTCGGGCGTCCTGTTCATCCTGGCGCTGCGGGGCCTCTCCTCGCCGACCACCAGCCAGGCGGGCAACCGCAACGGGATGATCGGCATGGCCATCGCCGTCGGCACGGCGCTGGCGACGCTGTGGAGCCAGGGGGCGCTCGACACCCTGACGCTCGGCCTGATCGTGGGCGGCGTGGCGATCGGCGGCGGGGTCGGCGCGGTGATCGCCCGGCGCGTCGCCATGACGTCGATGCCGCAGCTCGTGGCGGCCTTCCACTCGCTCGTCGGCATGGCCGCCTGCCTGGTGGCGGTGGCCGCGATCCACGCGCCGCAGGCCTACGGCATCGCCGGCGCCGATGGCGTCGTGCACCTCAATTCGCTGATCGAGCTTTCGGTCGGCCTGGCTATCGGGGCCATCACCTTCACCGGCTCGGTGATCGCCTTCGCCAAGCTGAACGGCAACATGAGCGGCGCGCCGATCCTGCTGCCCGCGCGCCACCTGCTGAACATCGCCATCGCCCTTGGCATCGTGGCGCTGATCGTCGTCCTGGTGATGAGCGGCGGCTCGGCGATCTGGGCTTTCTGGGGCGTCTTCGCCCTGGCGCTGCTGATCGGGATCACCCTGATCATCCCGATCGGCGGCGCGGACATGCCGGTCGTGGTCTCGATGCTGAACAGCTATTCCGGTTGGGCGGCGGCCGCGCTGGGCTTCACGCTCGAGAACACCACCCTGATCATCACCGGCGCCCTGGTGGGCTCGTCCGGCGCGATCCTCAGCTACATCATGTGCAAGGGGATGAACCGCAGCTTCGTCTCGGTGATCCTGGGCGGCTTCGGCGGCGAGGACGCGGCGGCCGGCGCGGGCGGCAAGGTCGAGACGCGGCCGGTGAAACAGGGCAGCGCCGACGACGCGGCCTTCATCATGAAGAACGCGTCCAAGGTGATCATCGTCCCCGGCTACGGCATGGCGGTGAGCCAGGCGCAGCATGCGCTGCGCGAGATGGCCGACAAGCTGAAGGCCGAGGGCGTCGACGTGAAGTACGCCATCCACCCGGTCGCCGGCCGCATGCCCGGCCACATGAACGTGCTGCTGGCCGAGGCCAACGTCCCCTACGACGAGGTCTTCGAGCTGGAGGATATCAACGCCGAGTTCCCGACCGCCGACGTGGCCTTCGTGATCGGCGCCAACGACGTCACCAACCCGGCCGCCAAGACCGATCCGCAGAGCCCGATCTACGGCATGCCGATCCTCGACGTGGAGAAGGCCCGCACGGTGCTCTTCGTGAAGCGCGGCATGAGCTCCGGCTACGCCGGCGTCGAGAACGAGCTCTTCTTCCGCGACAACACCATGATGCTGTTCGGCGACGCCAAGAAGATGGTCGAGGGCATCCTCAAGAGCCTTTGACCGCAAGCGCATAGCCGCCGACAGGCCGCCAAACTGGCCACGTTTTAGTGGCTATATCTGCGCCGCTTCGCGGCAGCCAGTCGCCGGCCTGTCGCCTTTTCAGCATTATTGCCACCAAGCAGCGCCGTTGACCTCGACGCGTCACAATGGCCTGACCATATGGCGGGGCGTCACCCCCCATCGGAGATGCCCCATGAAGTACAATCAGCTTGGCCGCACGGGCCTGTTCGTCTCCGAGATCTGCCTGGGCACGATGACGTTCGGCGGCTCCGAAAGCGCCGGCATCTGGAAGGCCATCGGCGCCCTGCAGCAGGGCGAGGTGGACAGCATCGTGGGCCGTGCGCTGGAAGCCGGGGTGAACTTCTTCGACACGGCCGACGTCTATTCCTTCGGCGAGTCGGAGCGGCTGCTGGGCCAGGCCTTCAAGAACCTCGGGACGGCGCGCAAGGACGTGGTGATCGCCACCAAGGTGTTCGGCGAGATGGGCCCGCGCCCCAACGACCGAGGCGCTAGCCGCGGCCATATCATGGACTCGGTGCAGGGCAGCCTGGAGCGCCTGCAGACCGACCACATCGACCTCTACCAGATCCACGGCAACGACAGCGTCACGCCCATCGACGAGACCCTGCGGGCCCTGGACGACCTCGTGAGCCAAGGGCTGGTCCGCTACATCGGCGTCTCCAACTGGTCGGCCTGGAAGATCGCCAAGGCGCTCGGCCTGTCAGAGGCCAAGGGCTACGCCCGTTTCGAGACCCTGCAGGCCTACTACTCCATCGCCGGGCGCGACCTGGAGCGTGAGCTGGTCCCGATGCTGACCTCCGAGCAGCTCGGGCTGATGGTCTGGTCGCCGCTGGCGGGCGGCCTGCTCAGCGGCAAGTTCGGGCCGGGCTCGAACAATCCGGAGGGCTCGCGCCGCACCACCTTCGACTTCCCGCCGGTGGACAAGGACCGCGCCTGGAAGTGCGTCGAGGCGATGCGCGAGGTGGGCGACGCGCACGGCGCCTCGGTGGCCCGCGTGGCGCTGGCCTACATTCTCCAGAAGGCCTTCACGATGAGCATCATCATCGGCGCCAAGAGCCTGGAGCAGCTCGACGACAACCTGGCGGCCGCAGAGCTGACGCTCACGCCCGAGGAGATGGCGCGGCTGGACGAGGTCAGCGAGCTGCCCTCGGAATATCCCGGCTGGATGTTCGCCCGCCAGGGCGGCAATCGCCGGCCGAAGCCCTTCGTCAAGGCGGGCTGAGGCCGAGCGCCGATGTCGGTCGCCCGATCCAGCCACGCCCCCAAGGCGCCGCCCAAGCCTCCACGCGGCGAGATGATCGACGTCGGCGGCCGGCGGTTGCGGGTCGTCCGGGCCGGCGCTCCGAGCTCGCGGCCGACGATCGTGCTGGAGCACGGCGCCTTCGGCTGCGCGGCCGACTGGGCGGTGGTGCAGGAGCGCCTGGCGGCCAAGGGCCTGGCGAGCCTGGCCTACGACCGGGCGGGCCTCGGCCACTCCGAGCCGGGCCCCAAGCCCCGCGACGGCCACGCCATCGTCTCCGACCTGGCGGCCCTGCTGCGGGAGATCGACGAGGCCGGGCCAGTGGTGCTGGTCGGCCATTCCATGGGGGGGCTGATGGTGCGGCTCTATGCGCTCACCCATCCGCGCCAGGTGGCGGGCGTGGTGCTGGTGGACGCCGTGGTGCCGGAGGTGCTGGCCTCGCCGATCGGCGCCAAGGCCGTGCGCGCCTTCAGCCGGACGCTGGGCTGGGTGAGCTACGGCGCCCGCTACGGCATGATGCGCCCGGTGGCGGTGCTGGCCGGCGACCGGATCGGCCTGACGCCCGAGGCCTCGGCCGAGAAGCGGCGCATCCACGGCTCGGCGCCGCATGCGCGCTGGGCGGCCGAGGAGGTCGGCCAGTGGACGGCGACCTCCGACCAGGCGCGCGCCGCGGACTTCCCGCCGAACCTGCCGATCGCGGTGATCACCGCCGGCGCGGCGGAGACCGCCACGGCGCTGAAGAAGGTCCAGGTGCTGCCGGCGCTGGCCTCGCGCAACGGCTACATCGAGCATGTCGCCGGCGCCGGCCACGCCAGCCTTCTCGGCCGCCGCTTCGCCGACCCCATCGTGCGCGGCGTCGAGCACGTGCTGGCGTCCGCCCACCGCTAGGCCGGTTCGCGCTCCACGGCGCCGCAGGCCGCCAGCAGGCGCTCGTAGGCGAGCGGCCGCCCCGCAACGGTGGGCTGTGCCGATCCCGGCGCGGCGCACGCCTCCAGCGCCGCTTCCGCAGTGATCTCGAAGCGGCGGTCCCAGACGCCCGTCTCCCCAGCCGCCAAGCGAAGCGGTGCGAGACCGCCGCGCGCCGCTTCGCCGGGCTCACGCCGAAAGCTCGCCAGCGTCGCATCGGCTTCGATCCGCGCACCCGCCAGGGTCGCCGTGAAGCGGTCGTCTGACGCGAGGCGGGCGACAAGGCGCGCCAGCTTCTCGCGGCGGGGCGGCCGATCGGTCCCGGCGGCGCTGAGGCAGGCGGCTGAGACGAAGCGGCGGCACGCCTCGGGATCGGCGGCTCGCAACAGAGCGCGATCGATCCGCAGGCCGCCTTCGGCCTCTGGGCGGCAAGCTCGGGCGAGTTCGGCCGCAGAGGTGTCTTGCGGCGCGGCGCCGGTTGAGGGCGGCGAGGCTGCCAGAGCCTGTCGCGCCCGGGGGCGGGCGTAGGCCAGGTCCGCGTTGGCCGGATCGTCGATCCAGGTTTCGCCTCGCGCCGTCAGCCAGTCGCGGATGTCCGCGCGCGCGACGCCGAGCATGGGGCGCAGGATGAAAAGACCGCGGCCCTGCGGCCAGACCGGCGAGGGCGACCACTCGCGCGGGTCCGGCGTCGTCGAGCCCGCGGCGCGCATGGCGGCGGCCTCCCGGATGTCGCTGGCCGTGTGGCCCATCAGGATCACCCGCGCGCCGGCCTCGCGCGCGGCGTCGGCGAGCAGGCGGTGGCGAGCGAGCCGGGCGGCGGCGGGCAGGCCGGTGGCGGGCTTCTCGCCGGTCCAGGACAGCGCGCGGAAGGCCAGGCCGAGCCGCCGCGCGGTGGCCGCGCAGGTCCGCGTCCAGTCCGCACTTTCGGCGCGCAGGCCATGATCGACGGTGAGGACGAGCAGCTCGCGGCCGGCCCGTTCCGCCCAGGCCGCCGCGGCCAGCAGCAGCGCCAGGGAGTCGCCGCCGCCGGAGAGCGCCATAGCGATCGAGCGCGGATGACGGGCCTGCAGGCGGCGGTCGAGGACGTCCCCGACCGCCTGTTCGAGGCCGAGGCGGCGGATCGCCGGGGCCGTGGCTAGCTGCACTTCGCCTGGGCGCGGACGGCCGCGGCGCGGCTCGTCACGGCGGCCGGCGCCTTGGGATAGCGGCGCTTCAGCTCGGTCAGGGTCTGGCAGGCGTCGTCCGGCTTCTTCAGCGCCGCCAGCGCCCGGGAAAGCTCGACGACGGCGTCGGGCGCCCAAGCGGTCTGCGGCCAGCCGCGGATCGCCCCGATGAAGGCGCTGGCCGCCTTCACGTTGTCGCCGCGCACCATCAGCGTCTTGCCCCACCAGTAGCGGGCTTCCGGCGTCTTGGGCGTGTCGGGATAGGTGGCGACGTAGCTGCTGAACGCGCCTTCGGCCGCGTCATAGTCGCCGCCCAGCATCAGGCCGCGGGCCTTGGAGAAGGCGTCCGCCGCCCCGGCCTTGGGGTCGGCGACCGGCGCCGGAGTGTCGGGCGGGGCCGGCGGCGCCGTGGCGGCGGCCGCGGCGTCAGCCATCTTCTGCTCGTCGGCGGTCAGCCGGTCGCTCAGCGCCTTCACCTGGGCCTTCAGGGCGGCGTTGTCGCGCCGGGTCTGATCGAGCTCGTGGGTCGCCACTTCCAGTGTGCCGTTGAGCTTGGTCAGCGACTGCTCGAGGTCCGAGAGGCGCGTGGCCAGGTCGGCGAGGCGCGAGTCGGTGTCGGCCGGCTGGACGACCACGGGCGAGCCGCTGCGCTGGGCCTTGAAGACGATGTCGCGCAGCTCGCGCACCACCTTCTCCATGCGGTCCACGCGCTTGGCGTCCCGCGCGTCCAGCGGGTCCTCCATCGGCGTCTGGGCGAGCGCGGGAACGGCGATCAGGGCGATCGCCGCCGCCGCTCCCGCCAGGCGCAGGCCTCGGAATGACGGGCGGCGCCCCGTCATCATTGCATCCGGGCGCCGCTGACGATCGCGGTGTGGGCGTTACGGTTGTGCTGGTCCGCCTCGTCGCCCGACCCCAGGTCGATCGGCTTTTCCTTGCCGTAGGAGACGGTCGAGATCCGCCCCGCCGGGATACCGTGGGCGACCAGGTACTCGCGGACTGCGTTGGCCCGGCGCGCGCCGAGCGCGAGGTTGTATTCGCGGGTGCCGCGTTCGTCGCAGTTGCCTTCGATCCGCACCTGCACGGCCGGATAGCGCTTCAGCCAGGACGACTGGGCGTCCAGCAGGGGCTGGGCGTCGCTGCGCACGTCGTAGCGGTCGAAGTCGAAGTAGACGCGGTCGCCCACGTTGATCACGAAGTCCCGCTCGGAGCCCGGCAGCGGCGCCTCGGTGACCGGCCCAGCGGGCGGCGGCGCGGCGGGGCCGCGCGGCGGCTCGGCGCGGGCGGCGGGCGGCGGAGGCGTCGTCGGGAAGGCCGGCTTCGGCTTGGAGGCGCAGGCGGCGAGCGAGAGCATCGCGGTCGCGACCAGGGTCAGGCGCAGGGCGCGTCCGGCGTTGAAGTTCGTGGCCATGGGGAAGACGTCTCCTTTTGCGGCGCGCCCGACGGCGCAGGACAAGAACTACGAGCCAGGCGTTACCCAGGTATTATTCAGGTCATGTGCAGGCATTGTGGCGCACACTTAATTGAGTAACGGCGACCAGGCCGGATCCGATCCAGCGCCGGGATAGGGCATGGGCTGGATGATGCGGCCCGTGACATCCACACTCCACAGTTTCGAGGCGCCGCCGGCGCTCTCGCGGCTGAACAGCAGCACACGTCCGTTGGGCGCCCAGGCCGGCCCTTCGTCAAGATAGCTGGAGGTCAGAATCCGTTCGTCGGAACCGTCCGGCTTCATCACGCCGATGTGGAACTCATTTCCGACCTGCTTGGTGAAGGCGATGAACTCGCCGGTGGGGCTCCAGACGGGCGTCGTGTATTTGCCGCCCTGGCCGTAGCTGATCCGCCGCGGGTTCGAGCCGTCCGCGCCCATCACATAGAGCTGCGGCGAGCCGGAGCGGTCGGAGTTGAAGACGATCTTCGAGCCGTCCGGAGAGAAGGATGGCGAGGTGTCGATGGACGGGTCGGTGGTCAGCCGCACGGTGGAGCGGTTCTTCAGGTCCATCACGAAGATGTCGCTATTGCCGCCGCGCTCGACGGAGAAGGCCACCTTGCCGCCGTCCGGCGAGAACCGCGGCGCGAACACCATGCCCCGGAAGTCGCCGATGCTTTCGCGCCGCGTGGTGTCGAGGTTGAGCAGGTAGATCTTCGACCCCTCCGGCCGAAGCTCCATGTAGGTGATCTCCTGGCTGGTCGAGGAGAATCGCGGCGTCACGATGGTGGACGAGCCATCGGTGAGGTAGCTCGGGTTGGCGCCGTCCTGGTCCATGATCGCCAAGCGCTTGATCTTCTTGCCGCGCCCGCCGGTCTCGGCGACGAACACCACGCGGGTGTCGAAATAGCCCTTCTCGCCGGTCAGGCGCTCGTAGACCGCGTCGGAGATCTTGTGCGCCACGCGACGCCAGTTCTCCGGACTGGAGGAGAACTGCAGCCCCAAGAGCTGCTGTTCGGCGAAGACGTCCCAAAGGCGGAAGTCCACCTGCAGCCGCGCGCCGGACACCGTCACCTGGCCGTTGACCAGGGCCTGGGCGTTGATCTGCTTCCAGGCCGCGAAGCGCGGCTGGACGGCGGTGTTCAGGTCGCGCTCGACGAAGCTGGCCGGGTCGAGCGGGCGGAAGAGGCCCGAACGCTGCAGGTTGGCCGCGATGACGCCGGAGATGTCGGTCCCCGCGGGCGCGCCGCCGAAGGCCGGGATGGCGATCGGCAGGGGCTGGACGTCGCCGCGGTTGACGTTGACCTCGATGTCGGCGCGCGCCGGACGGGCGATCAGCCCCGCGGCCGGCAGGGCCGCCAGCGCCATCAGCAGGGTCCGTTTGGAGAAGGGCGTCATCAGGAGCAGGCCTCTCGCGCGTTGAAGTTCACCTTGATCTTATCGCCATAGAATTCCCGCGGCAGGTTGCGGAACGGGGCGGCGGCGTAGACCGCGCTCACCGCCCGCTCGGCGGCGGTGCGGGAGACCGGCGTCTGGGCGCCCGCGATCTGCGAGGCGACGTTGCCGACCACCTGGCCGCCGGCGCCGAGGACGAAGGTCACCTGCACCTTCACGTCGCGCCCGCCCTCCACGTCGCAGTTGGGGTTCCAGCGACGCTGCAGCTCGTCGGTCAGGCCGCTCAGCGCCGCGGCCGCCACGCCGGCGCCCAGGGCCGGGCGCGCCTGCAGCGCGGTCTCGGGCCGCGCCGGTCCCTTGGCGGCGGAGGACGGCTTCGGGGGCGAGGCCTTGGTCATCTTGGTGAGGCTGGCGGAGAGCGCATCGAGGTCGAGGCTCTTTTCCGGCTTGGCCGGCGGCGCGGGCTTCACCGGCGCGGGCGCCGGGACCGGCTTCACCACCTTCGGCGTGGGCTTGGGTGTCGGAGGGGGCGGCGTCGGCTTGGGCTGCGGCGCGGGCGGGGTCGACTCCAGCGGCGCCTGCGGGACCGGCTCATCGGCCTGGGCCGTCTGCTCCACCGGCGCCTGCTCGGCCTTGCGGACGTCGGCGGCCGGCGCGCTGGAGACGATGGTCACCGGCACCACCGAGCCCACCTTCAGGTTCCGCGCGAAGTTCCAGGAGATCATCAGGGCGACGGCCGCGGTGGTGTGCAGCAGCACCGAGCCCAGGAACGCCGGCGAAAGTTCCCTGCGGGTCACGGGGCGCGCGCCTCCGCAGGCTTCGGGCCGGTGTCCTTGGCGCCTGATGACGGGCCGCCGGTGTCGGTGATCAGGTTGATCGCGGTGAAGCCCGACGTCGACAGCGCCGCCATCACCTGGGCCACGATGGCGTAGGCGGCCTTGCCGTCGGCGCGGACGTAGATCGGCTTGGTGACGTTCGGCCCGGCCATCTCATGCAGGCGCGGGGCGAGCTGCGAGAAGGGGATCTGGTCCTCCTTCACGAAGATCGATCCGTCGGCGCGGATCGAGACAGTGAGCGGCTCCGACTGGTCCTGCAGGGACCCGGCCTCGGTCTTGGGCAGCTCCACCGGCACGCCGACGGTGAGCAGCGGCGCTGAGATCATGAAGACGATCAGCAGCACCAGCATGACGTCCACGAGCGGGGTGACGTTGATTTCCGAGAGCGCGCCGCGCCGGCCGCGTCCGCCGCGCCGCCGCCGGCTGCGGCCCCCGGCCGCGAAGGCGTCGTTGGCCGACAGCGCCATGGCTCAGCCCCGCTCCGCCAGCCGCCGCTGGATGGCGGTCGAGAGGTCGTCGGCGAAGCCCTCGAGGCGGCCGGAGAACTTGGCCGCATCGGTCGAGAACTTGTTGAAGGCGATATAGGCCGGGATCGCCGCGATCAGGCCGATGGCGGTGGCGAACAGGGCCTCGGCGATCGGCGGGGCGACCACGACCAGGGAGGTGTTCTTCTGGATCGCGATCGACTGGAAGGCGTGCATGATGCCCCAGACGGTGCCGAACAGCCCCACGAAGGGCGAAGCGGTGGCGACGATGGCCAGCGAGCCCAGGCCGTCCTCCACGCGGGCGCTCTCGCGGGCGATGGCCGCGTCGAGCACGCGGTCGATCCGCTGGATCAGGAAGGCGACCTGGGTGTCCGTCCCCATGCCCTTGGTGCGTGCGTCGCGCCATTCGCGAAGGGCGCCCTGCAACATGCGCGGCAAGGCGTGGGCCGGCCGCTCGCCGGCCTCGGCGGCGACTTCCTCAAGGCTGCGGCCGGAGGCTACCGCGTCCTCGAACTTGTCGGCCTCGCGGTTCAGCTTCGAGAGCCGGAAGGTCTTATCGAGGATCACTGTCCAGGACCACAGCGACGCCGCCGTCAGGCCCAGCATCACCAGCTTCACCACCCAGTCCGCGTGCAGGAAGAGGACGAAGAAATTGAAGCTCTGCGGCGTGACGGCGGTAGGGTCCATGCGAGGTCCGAGAGCTCCGGCGAATCGGGGGAGATGCGGTGGTGCGGCGAGGCGGTGGCGATCTTATGGCGAAGTCAGAAACAGCGGCGCGAGCGCCTCGGCCATGCCCGGCGGCGGCTTGCGCGCACGGCCCTTGAGGTCGATGCAGGCGGCCTCCACCTGGGCCGTCGCGATCAGCTCTTCGCCGCGGGTGATCCGTTGGCTGATGAACAGTCGCGGCCCCTTGGCGCTGTCGTAGGTGGTGCGCACCAGGAGCGCGTCGTCGATCCTCGCTGCGCGTTTGAAGTCCACGGTGATCCGAACGATCGTGAAGGCCGCCGGATCCGGCCGGTCGAGCAGGTCGGAGTGGCTGATGCCGACCACGCGGAAGAAGTCGCTCCGCCCACGCTCGAAATAGCGCAGGTAGTTGGCGTGGTAGACGACGCCAGTGAAGTCGGTGTCCTCGTAGTAGATGCGCACCGGCAGCTGGTGCTCTCGGCCGACGATGCGGCCGGCGGAGGGCAGGTCCTCACTCATAGCCGCTCATCCCGGCGAAGGCCGGGAACCCGATCGCGAATCGCTGATGCTGACAGGACGCCCACAGCGTTTTTCGAGCCCACCTAGGAGCCATCCTATCTGGATCCCGGCCTTCGCCGGGATGAGCGGAAAAGATGATCATTCGTCGAACAGGTCCCCGGGCTGGGGCTGGCCCGCCGTCTTCGGGGCGACCAGGCCCAGGTGGGCGTAGGCCTTCGCGCAGGCCATGCGGCCGCGCGGGGTGCGCTGGATGAAGCCCTGTTGCAGCAGGAAGGGTTCGATGACGTCCTCGACGGCGTCGCGGGCCTCGGCGATGGCGTAGGCCAGGGTCTCCACCCCGGCGGGGCCGCCGGCGTAGTTCTCGATCAGGGCGCGCAGGTAGCGACGGTCGAGCGCGTCCAGGCCCATCTCGTCGACGTCGAGGCGGGCGAGCGCCGAGGCCGCGGCCCGGCGGTCGATCAGCTCCACGCCGTCGCTGGCGGCGAAGTCGCGGACCCGGCGCAGCAGGCGTCCGGCGACGCGCGGGGTGCCGCGGGCGCGCGCGGCGATCTCGGCCGCGCCTTCCGGGTGCAGTTTCAGGCCGAGCTTGGCGGCGGCTTGCGACAGCACCTTCTGCAGCTCGGCCGGCGTATAGAACTCCAGGCGGATCGGGATGCCGAACCGGTCGCGCAGCGGCGTGGCGAGCAGACCGGCCCGCGTCGTCGCCGCCACCAGGGTGAAGGGCGCCAGGTCGATGCGGATCGAGCGCGCCGAGGGGCCCTCACCGATCATCAGGTCCAGCACATGGTCCTCCATCGCCGGATAGAGGATCTCCTCCACGTTGGCGGCCAACCTGTGGATCTCGTCGATGAAGAGGACGTCGTTGGGCTCGAGGTTGGTGAGGATGGCGGCCAGGTCGCCGGCCTTGGCCAGCACCGGGCCGGAGGTGGCGCGGAAGTTGACGCCGAGCTCGCGGGCGACGATCTGGGCGAGCGTGGTCTTGCCGAGCCCCGGCGGGCCGAACAGCAGCACATGGTCCAGCGCCTCGCCGCGCGCGCGCGCGCCCTCGATGAAGACGCGCAGGTTCCCCTTGGCCTGCTCCTGACCCACGAATTCGGCGAGCGTCTGCGGCCGCAGCGCCTTGTCCGGCGCCTCGAGCGGCGCCGGTTCGCCGGAGACCAGGCGGGTCACCGCCCGAGCTCCTGCAGGGCGGCCTTGATGAGGGCGGGCGCTTCGGTCTCGTCGCCGAGGCGCAGCGCGGCCTGTTCGACGACGCGGCGGGCGGCCGGCTCGGCGACGCCCAGGCCCATCAGCGCCGCGACGGCTTCGCCGGCGGCGGTGGGCCTGGCGGGCTCGGCCGGCAGCGCACCGGCGTGGAAGGCCGCGATCGAACCGTCGCCGATCGGCTTGTCCTTGAGCTCCGTGACGATGCGCAGGGCGAGCTTGGGGCCGACGCCCTGGGCGCGGGCGACGGCGGCCTGGTCGCCGCGCTGGGCCGCGGCCGAGAGCTCGGCCGGCGGCAGGACGTCCAGCACCGCCAGCGCCGCCTTCGGCCCGACGCCCTGGATGGTCTTCAGCATGACGAAGGCGCGGCGCTCGTGGCGGTCGAGGAAGCCGTAGAGCGTCATACCGGTCTGCTCGCCCCACTGGCTCTCGATATGCAAGGTCGTGGTCTCGCCGGCCGCGGGCAGGCGGGCGAGCGTGCGCGATCCGCAGCGCACCACATAGCCCACGCCGGCCACATCGATCAGCGCCTCCTCCTCGCCGATCTCGGCGACGATTCCCCACAGCCGCCCGATCATGCGCGGCGCTCAAAAATGTGAATCACGTTCGGCATCTGTTCCGATCCTGGCGTAAACCATGTCGCCCGCTTGACCAACGTGAACGTCTCAGGACCAAACGGCCGAAAACCTACCCAAGGGTTAACCACGTCATTCAACTGTCGGGTGCGCCACTCGCCTCGGCGCCCTTCCCGAAGTGTTCCAGCTTCACTGTAGACGGGCTCTCAGGCCGCGCCGCGATAGCTCCGGGCGCGGCGGGCGTGGGCGTGGGCGATGGCCACGGCGAGCGCGTCGGCGGCGTCGGCGGTGGTCTCGCCGGCGGTGGGCAGCAGGCGGCGGATCATGAAGCCGACCTGGGTCTTGTCGGCCGCGCCGGTGCCGACCACCGCCTTCTTGACCACGGTCGCGGCATATTCGGCGACCTCGATCCCGGCGCGGGCCGGGGCGATCAGGCAGCAGGCCCGCGCGTGGCCGAGCTTCAGCGCCGAGGCGGCGTTGTTGTTCATGAAGGTCTCTTCGACCGCGGCCTCGTCCGGGGCGTGAGTGGCGATCACCTCGGCGATGGCGTCGAACAGGATCAGGAGTCGCTCGGCGAAGGCTAGGCTGTCCTTCGGCGCGATCACCCCATGGGCGACATGGGTCAGCCGCGCGCCGTCGACCGCCACCACGCCCCAGCCGGTGCGGCGAAGCCCCGGGTCCAGGCCCAGGATGCGCAAAGGACTGCCGAGTGGCCGAATCGCGTTCATCGTCTGTTCCAGTGTGGCTCAGCGAGGGAAGCGCGGGAAGGGTTGAGGAAGGATGAGCGCTGCCGGACCCAGCTCAGTGCGCAAACATCCAGTCCGCCGCGAGCGCGAGCAGACCGGCCAGCACCTCCGGGTCCTTGCGCCCCGTCTTGGCCGGCACGTGGAAGGAATGGTCGGCGTCCGGGATCAGCATGAGGCTCGAGCGTGACCCGAGCGATGCGACGACGCTCCTCAGCAAGTCGAGGTCCGCCAGAGCGTCCTTCGTTCCCTGCAGGAACAGCATTGGAATGGCGACGTCCGAGAGGTGGGGCGCTCGGTCCGTCGATGGCTTGCCGGCCGGATGCAGCGGGAAGGCGAAGAACACCAGGCCGCGGACCGCGTCGAGCGGCGCAAGCGCCTGGGCCTGCGAGGTCATGCGTCCGCCGAAGGAGCGCCCGCCGGCGAAGAGCGGCAGGCCGGGCGCCAGCTCGCGGGCCTTGGCGACGGCGGCGCGGACGGCCTTGTGGGCGACGGGCGGCGCATCGGGCCGCTTGCCGCCCTTCTCCATGTAGGGGAACTGGTAGCGCAGGGTCGCGACGCCCAGGCCCTCGAGCCCGTCGGCCGTGGCCGCCATCGCCTTGTGCGTCATGCCGGCCCCCGCCCCGTGCGCGAGAACGAGCGCCGCCCTGGCATCCGACGGCGCTTGCCAGAGGCCCGAGACGGTCTCGTCGTTCGGCAAGGAAAGGGTGACGGCGGTTGCAGACATGGCGCGAGCATAGACGAGCGCGGGCCGGAATGCGCATGCTCGCGGCGATGGCCTCGGGCTTGGACACCTACCGCGCCAAACGGCGCTTCAACCGAACCCCGGAGCCGGCGGGAAGTGTCGGGTCGACCGACGCGCCGCGGTTCGTCATCCAGAAGCACCACGCGCGGCAGATGCATTACGATCTGCGCCTGGAGATGGGTGGGACCCTGAAGAGCTGGGCGGTGCCGCAGGGCCCGTGCCTGGACCCCAAGGTCAAGCGCTTCGCCAAGCTGGTCGAGGACCACCCCATCGAATACGGCGCCTTCGAGGGCCGCATCCCCGCCGGCAACTACGGCGCGGGCACGGTGATCATCTGGGACCACGGGACCTATGTGACCCAGAAGGACCCCGAACAGGGCCTGGCGGACGGCGAGATCAAGTTCCGGCTGGTCGGCGAGAAGCTCGACGGAGGCTGGACCCTGGTGCGGCTGAAGGACGATCCCACCAACTGGCTGCTGATCAAGGAGCGCGACCCCTCCGCGCGCCCGCTGGCGGACTACGACGTGCTCATCGAGCAGCCGGACAGCGTCGTGACGGGCAAGCCCGTGGACGAGCCGCCGCCGGAGCCGCGCAAACCCGTGCGCCGCAGGGCGGCCGGAAAGATCGCCGGCGCCGTCGCCGCGCCGCTTCCGGCGAAGTGGAAACCACAGCTGGCCTCGCCGGTGGAGCTGGCGCCGCGCGGCAAGGGTTGGATCCACGAGATCAAATACGACGGCTACCGCACGCTGGTGTTCTTCGACGCCGCCCAGCCTGCAGGACAGCGGGTGAAGCTGATCACCCGCAACGGACACGACTGGACCCACCGCTACTCGGCGCTCGCCAAGGCCTTCGAGAAACTGCCCTGCAAGGCCGCCCTGCTCGACGGCGAAGTCGTGGTGCAGGACCCGCGCGGGATCACCTCCCTCAACCTTCTGGAGCACGCGCTCAGCGAAGGCGATTCGCATGCCATGACCTATTTCGCCTTCGACCTGGTCCACCTGGACGGCCACGACCTTTCCGCCGCGCGCCTGAGCGACCGCAAGCTGGCGTTGGAAGGGCTGATCGGTCCGCTGATCGACGCGCGCTCGCCGATCCAGATCAGCGATCACGTGGACGGCGACCACGGCGAGGCCCTGTTTGCACAGGCCAGCCGGATGGGGCTGGAGGGGATTGTCTCGAAGAAGGCTGACGCCCGCTACGTGCAGGGCCGCACCCAGACCTGGCAGAAGGTGAAGCGGGTCGACGTCGACACCTTCGTGGTCGTGGGGTTCCTCTCCAACATGCCCCGCAACGTCTCGTCCCTGCTGATCGCCGAGGAGCGGGACGGCGAGCTGGCGTACGCGAGCCGGGTGGGCTCGGGGATCAACGAGGCCAAGTCGCGCGAACTCTACCGGGACCTCTCCAAGGTCGTGCGGGAGAAGCCCGTGGTGGCGGTCCCGAAGACGCCGGGCGCGGTCTGGGTCGACCCGGTCTGGAGCGCCGAGGTCGGCTACCGCAGCCGCTCGGTGAACGACGCGCCCCGCGCGCCGGTCCTCTTCGGGGTGTCGCCGCGCGACACCCGGCCCCGGCCGGCGGCGGTGCGGCCCCGGCTGGTAAGCGACCGCGACCTGGCGGCCATCCACCTCACCAACCCGCAGCGCGAGTTCATCGGCCGCGAGCCGACCGGCGTCACCAAGCTCGACCTGGCGATCTACTACGCCCGCGTCGGCGACTGGCTGCTGCCTGAGGTGCTGCGTCGGCCGGTGACGGTGATCCGGTGCCCGACCGGCGACCTGCATGACCTCTTCTACCAGCGCCACGCCTTCCAGGGCCTGCCGCCCGGCATCGAGACCGTGGAGCTTTCCGACGAAGAGGGTCGCGCCGCCTTCATCAGCGTCACGGAGGCCAAGGGCTACCTCGGCCTCACCCAGTTCGGGGCCGTGGAGTTCCACCTCTGGGGTTGCCGCATCGACGACCCGGAAGACCCGGACCGGCTGGTCATGGACCTCGATCCCGACGAGTGCCTCCCCTGGTCGCGCGTCTGCGACGGCGCCGAGATCGTGCGCGACCGGCTGCAGGCGATGGGCCTGCGCGCCTTTCTGCGCACCACCGGTGGGAAGGGCGTCCACTTGGTCGTGGCCCTCGCGCCCGGGCACGACTGGCTGACGGTGAAGGGCTTCGCCGAAGCCCTGTCGCGGACCATGGCCGCCGAAGCGCCCGGCCTGTTCACCGCCGTCTCGTCGAAGGAGCGGCGGAAGGGGAGGATTTACCTCGACTACCTGCGCAATGCGCGCGGCGCCAGCGCGGTCGCTTCCTACTCCCTGCGCGCCAAGCCGGGCTTTCCGGTCGCCACGCCAATCGCGTGGGAAGAGCTGCGCAAGCTGTCGGGAGGCGACGCCTTCAATCGTCTTACCATCGTGAGGCGGCTGGAGAGTCTGGCCGCGGACCCCTGGGATGAGCTATTATCGAGTAGTTCAAAGATCACGCTTAAGATGCGGCGCGATGTGGGGATGAAAAGCTAAAGGGGTTGCGAGATGGCGGGTCGCGCGAGCTGGAAAGGCTATCTGAAGCTGTCGCTGGTCTCTTGTCCGGTGAAACTCTATCCCGCGACCTCGTCGTCGGCCGGGAAGATCTCCTTCAATCTCCTGCACAAGGACACGCTGAATCGCGTGCAGCAGAAGTACCACGACCCTGAGCTCGGCGAGATCGACCGCGCCGACCTGGTGAAGGGCTACCAGTTCGAGAAGGACAAGTACGTCGTCGTCACCAGCGAGGAGCTGGACGAGATCGAGATCGAGTCCAGCAAGACCATCGACATCGACGGCTTCGTCGACCAGGGCGACGTCGACCCGATCTATTTCGACTCCACCTACTACCTGGCCCCCGACGGCCCGATCGCCGAGGAGACCTTCAGCGTCATCCTCGAGGCGATGCGCAAGGCCGGCAAGGTGGCGGTGGCGCGGATCGTCCTGTCGGGCCGCGAGCGGCTGGTGACCATCCAGCCGATCGAGGACGGCTTCCGCCTCACCACCCTGCGCTCGGCGAAGGAAGTCCGCGAACCGGCCAGCGCGCTCGACAAGCTCAACGCCAAGTACTCGGACGACATGCTGGGCATGGCGGGACAGATCATCGCCCAGAAGCTGATGAGCTTCGCCCCCGACGCCTTCGAGGACCGCTACGAGGAAGCCCTCCTGGCGCTGGTGAAGTCCAAGATCGCCGGCGGCGACCCGGTGATCACCAAGGCGCCCGAGCGGGGCAATGTCGTGAACCTGATGGACGCCCTGAAGCGCAGCATCGAGGAAGACCGCCGCCCGCCGGCGCCCAGCCTCGGCAAGGCCGCCGCCAAGGCGGGCGGGGCCAAGGCCCCGGCCGCGAAGGCCGCCGCGCCCGCCAAGAAGAAGGGCGCGGGCGGCGCCTGACGCGATGGACCTGCGCGACCGTGCGATCGCCCTCTACGGCCGGTTCTCGCACGGCGTGCGCGACCGGCTGGCGCACGGCGTCGCCGCCGCCGGCGGAACCGTGGCGCGCGACCTCACGGCCCACAGCGACGTCTTCGTCGTCGGCGCGCTCGCGACCCTGCTGATCGACGGCGGCGCGCTCGCGGCGCGCATCGCCGCGGCCCGCAACCGCGGCGTCCCAGTCCTCGGGGAGCGCGCCTTCGCGGCGGCTATCTCCGGCACGCCCAAGCCCGCGGCGGCGACCCTCCGCCTGGCGACCGCCCTGGCCGAAACCGGACTGAGCGCGGCCGACGCCGCGGTCCTGGCCGCCTTCGACCTCATCGTCCTGGACGGCGACAACATCCGGTTCGGCGACGCCCGCGCCATCCGCGCCGCCGGCGAGCTGATCGGCGCCGGCCGCACACTCGGCGAGGCCGTGAGGATCCTGGCCCGCGCCCGCGACCTCTCCCCTCGCGGACGCCACAAGATCGTCCTGACCCCGTCCGGGCAGGCCGCCCTGCAGTGGCCGGACGGGCTCACCACCCTCGAGGGCCAGGGCGTACTTGCCTTCGACGAGGCCCATGCGGGACCGGAGGACCTTTTCGAGGCCGCCGCCGTCGCCGAGATGAACGGCGACGTCACCGAGGCCGCGCGTCTCTACGACCTCTGCGCCCGCGCCGACCGCAAGGACCCCATCGCACCCTACAACCTCGGCAACATCCGGCTGGCTGAAGGCGCCTTCAACGACGCCACGCTGGCCTACCGGCAGGCCCTGGCGCGGGACCCGCGGTTCATCGAGGCGCGGTACAACCTGGCCCAGGCGCTGGAAGCCGCGGGCAAGCCGGACGCGGCGGCCATGGAACTCGAAGGGCTCCTGAAAGCTGACGACGCCCATTCCGACGCGACGTTCAACCTGGCGCAGCTGCGCATGAAAGCCGGCGACACCGCCGCCGCCATCCCGCTCTACGAACGCTACCTGGCCCTCGATCCCCCCGAGGACTGGGCCATGAAAGCGCGACGCGCGATCCAGTACTGCGCCGCGGCGCTGTCCGCCTAGCGCCAGGAGCGGACCCCTGCGCCGAACCCGCCGTGCATGTGGACTTAGTACGCAGCATGTGTACTACGTACGCAATGAGCCGGGACCGCATCTTCGAGGCCGCCAAGGCTGTCGTCGCCGAAGAGGGACTTGCCGGCCTCACCATTCGCAAGGTCGCGCAGCGCGCGGGCATGTCGGCGATGGCGCTCTACCGGCACTTCGCCGACAAGGACGCCCTTCTGAACGCCCTGATGGACGACGGCTTCGCAGCCTGGGAAGGCATCGTGCGGTCGATCCAGGTCGAGGACCCGATCCGGTGGCTGGAACAGGTGCAGGAGGCGTTCCTGGCTTTCGCCCTCACCGAACCGCACCGCTTCGACGCGGCCTTCCTGTTTCCCGCGCCGCGCGCGCGGCAGTATCCGGATGACTTCGCCGCCGGCCGCTCTCCAGCGGTCGCGATGATCATGGACCGCATAGACCAGGCAAAGGCCCAGGGCCGGCTGGGCGACAGGCCTGCCCTGGACATCGCGCTCGGGCTGTCCGCCCTGGCGCAGGGGCTCGTTTCCATGCAGCGCGCCAACCGCTTCTCCAGCGAAGCGCAGTTCAAGGCGCTGTTCCGCAGCGCCCTGCGACACGGTCTCAATTCCTATCGGTCGCCCGCACCGGAGAACCTCGATGACTGACCTGCCGACCACGCCGATCGCTGGCGCGACGTCCGATCTGCCTATCGGGCGTCGAGGCCGCCGGGCGCGGGCCTGGGCGACCCAGCTCGCCGCGCTTGCCGGACTGGTGCTCCTGGGCCTGGCCGGCCCGGGCGTCGCCGCCGGCGCGAAGCCACCGCAGGAGCTCGCCATCGTGGGCGCCCGGATCTATCCCGCGCCAGACGCGGCGCCGATCGCCGACGGGGTCGTCATCGTGCGCGACGGCCGGATCGTTCGCGTCGGCGCCCGCGCCGGCACGCCGGTCCCCAAGACCGCCCAGGTGATCGACGGCCACGGCGCGGTCCTGGTCGCTGGGCTCTGGAACAGCCACATCCACCTCATGCCGCCGCCCCTGCTAAACGCAGCGACGGCCCGGCCGGAGGTCCTGCAGGGCGGCCTGGAGGCCATGCTCACTCGTTGGGGATTCACCTCCGTGTTCGACATAGCGTCTTCGACCGACAACGCCCTGGCGCTGCGCCAGCGGGTGAGCTCGGGTGAGGTCGACGGCCCGATGATCCTCACCGTCGGCGATCCCTTCTTCCCGAAGGACGGCACGCCGATCTACGTGCGCGGCTATCTCAAGGCCTATGGCATGCCCGACGAGGAGGTGGCCACGCCGCAGGAGGCGGCCGCCCGCGCGGCCCGGCAGCTCGATCGGGGCGCCGATGGCGTCAAGATCTTCGCCGGCGCGATCGTCGGCGGAAAGATCGGCGTGCTGCCGATGCGGGTCGATATCGCCAAGGCGGTGGTCGACGAGGCTCACCGCCGCGGCAAGCCCGCCTTCGCCCATCCCTCAAACCTGGCGGGGCTGAACGTGGCGATCGAGTCCGGCGTGGACATCCTGGCGCACACCACGGCGTCGGACGGCGGCGGTGTCCCCGGCGGGTGGTCCCCCGACCTGATCGCCCGCATGCGGGCCCGCAACATGGCCCTCATCCCGACGATGATGCTGTTCGAGGTGGAGGCGAAGAGGTCCGGGGAGAGCGCCGAAGGCCTCGCGCAGGCCATCGCGATGATCAAGGCGGAGGTCCGGGACTACGCCGCCGCCGGCGGCCAGATCCTGTTCGGCACCGACGTCGGCTACACCGACGCCTTCGACACCACCGAGGAATACCGGCTGATGTCGGGCGTCCTGACCTGGCGGCAGATCCTGACGTCGCTGACGACCGCGCCCGCCGCGCGGTTCGGGTTTGGCGCCCGCAAGGGCCGTATCGCCGCGGGGATGGATGCGGACCTCGTCCTGCTGGCCGCGGACCCGGCGAAAGATCCGACCGCCTTCGCCCAGGTCCGCGACACGATCCGCGCGGGACGGGTGATCTGGGGCGCCGATCGAAAGCCGTAGGATTGAGGTTGGGAGGGCGATCGTGGCGCTGATCAAGATGCGGCGCGCGCGGTAGGCCTCGGCCGGCCCCAGACGATCCGCGACCGGACCTCGTAGGTCACGCAGCCAGCATCGTCCGCCCACGGCGCGAGCGCCGCGCGCAGGTCGGCGTCGAAGGCCGCGGCGAGGGCGGGCCCCAGCCGGGCCAGCGACCAGGTGGCGCGCGAATGCTCGCCCGCGATCAGCGCCTCGGCGGGCTGGCGGACGCTTGCCGTGAAGCTCTCCTCCCCCTCGACGTCAAACCAGGCGTCGTGGGCGTGGACCAGGGCCTGATGAGCCGGGTCGTTCCAGGTGCGGCCGAGGCGCTCGACCCAGGCCTGGATCACCTGCTGATAGGCTGCGCGCCAGGGCGCCTCCGAAGGGCCGTCGCCGTCGACCAGGGCCAGGGGCGCGCCGGGCGCGAGCGCCCGGGCGAGCATGGGGAACAGCTTCGCCGGGTCCATCCAGTGGATGGCGGCGCCAGCCACGGCGAGGTCGAGAGCCGCGTCGCCGAGGGCAAGGTCTTCGGCGGCGGCGCAGATCCAGCGGATGTTGGCCGCATCGCCGCCCTCCAATGCCTGGCCGAGCCGCAGCATGGCCGCGGACGGATCGACGGCCAGCACCTCGCCGACCTGCGGCGCCAGCCCACGGGCGATCTTGCCGGGGCCGCAACCGAGGTCGAGGACCGCGCGGCGCGCCGGCATCAGTTCCAAGAGGCGGCGGTAGAGCGCGTCGGGATAGGGCGCGCGGTGGACATAGGCGGCCACGACAGCCTCGTCCTGGAACTCCGCGGCGCCGGAACGATCGGGTTGCGTCATGCGCCGCGTCCTCGCTGTGCAGGGAGCATGTGCGGACGAACGGACAGCCGCAAGCCGGCCAATTCCATCGAGCCAAGCCGAAAAACTCCCGACTCCGGCGAGTTTAACCCGTTAAGGTTTAAGGCAGAGCTCCCATATGGGCGCCTTATGTCTTAACGACCTACTAGGGGTAGTGGCCTTGGTCCGGCGTTAACCATAGACCGTGTTCGCCGAGTAACGTTGTCGTGCGAATCGCGGAAATAACGCCTTGTTAACCTTTGGAAACCTTTACAGTCCCGCTCCAGTGGTCATGATTAATCGCCATCTCGTTGGGGCATATTCATGCGTGACCAGGGTATCTATCGCGCCATTGGCCGGCGCTTGCGCGCCCGCCGCCGGTTGCTCGACATGACACAGCGCGAGGTCGGCGCCCGTTGTGGCCTGACCTTCCAGCAGGTGCAGAAGTACGAGGCCGGGCTGATCGCCATGCCGATCGCCAGGCTGCTGGCGCTCGCCGAGGCGCTGCAGGCTCCGATCGACGACTTCATCCACGGCCTGCCTGACGGCCGCGCGGCCAATGCCGAGACGCGCGAACGGGTGACCTGGGCGGCCTAGGGTTCGGGGTAGCGGCCCTCCGTCTGCTCCGCCGCCGCCTCCCCCGCCGGCGGGGGAGGCGCTTGGCGCTTCCGGCAAACCGGTGTTTTCGCAGGCACAAACCGCAGGCCCCGGGCGTTGAAAACGCTCGGACCAACAGCCCGCGAGCGCCGTCTTGGCCCTGGACATCCCCACAGACCCGACCCTGCCGCCCTTCGTGGACCAGGCGCGCAGGCTGATGTTCGGCGACACCGAACTCCTGCGTCACCTGGCTGACGCCGCCGGCGGACTGGCCGTGAACCTGGCCGTGGCGGCGCTGATCTTCGCGGGCACGCTCTGGGCCGCGAATTGGGCTTCGCGGCTGGCCGCCCAGGCGATCCAGCGCGCGCATCGCCGCAATCCGCCCGACGCGACCCTGCAGTCCTTCGTCTCGTCGCTGGTCCGCTACACGGTGGTGATCGTCGGGCTGGTCGCGGTGCTCTCCCAACTGGGGGTCAAGACCACCTCGGTGATCGCGGTGCTCGGCGCAGCGTCCCTGGCCATCGGTCTGGCCCTGCAGGGCGCGCTGGCCAACGTGGCGGCAGGCGTCATGCTCCTGGTGCTGCGGCCCTACCGGGTCGGCGACGTGGTGGAGATCGACGGCAAGACCGGCACGGTGCGCGGCCTCGACCTCTTCGCGACGCGGCTCTCGGACGGCGACAACCTGATGATTTTCACACCCAACGCCAAGGCGTTCGGGGCGACGATCGTCAACCTGAGCGCGCCGGTCGCGCGGCGCGCGCAGCTCGACTTCGTCATCGACTATGGCGACGACGTGGACCGGGCGCTGGCGCTGCTGCTGGCCTGCGCTGCGGCCGAGCCCCGCGTGGCCAGGACGCCCGCGCCCTGGGCCAAGCTGACGGCCCTCGGCGACAAGGGACTGACGGTCTCGCTGCGCGCCTGGATTCCGCCCAAGGACTTCGAGGACGCCCGCTTCGACCTGATGAAAGCCGCCAAGGACCGGCTCGAGGCCGCGGGTTATTCCTTCCCGTATCCGCACCAGGTGGCGGTGGCGCAGCGGGGCTTCCAACCCCCGCACTCCAAGGCCAATGGGGCCACGGCCGGCGACGGCGCCGCGCCTAGCCCACGATCGTTCTCTCCTCCCCCCACCACAGCGGGCTCTTCGCCAGATCGATGAAGCGGCGTTCGTCCTCCAGCAGGAGGGCGGCGGCCGCGTGGGTCTCGGCGGACTGGTGGGCGGCCATGTCCTCCAGGCTGTCGAACCAGAGCTCGGCCACCCCGTCGAACTCGGGCGGCGCGTTGCGGCTCGCGCGCAGGCCCGCACTGGCCTCGCTGGGAAGGCTGTGCATCTGCACATAGCGGCGGATGCGCAGGGTCTCGGCGACCGAGGCGACCAGCGGGGCGTGGGTGTTGAACCAGTAGGCCTGGAAGGCCTCCCGGCTCAGATGCGGCAGGCGGGTCAGGCAGAAGGTCAGCTTGATCATGCCCGGAGCGTGCGGCCGGTGATGACCCCAAAGCAAGGGGGCCGCAAAGCAAGAGGCCCGCGATCGGGGAGGATCGCGGGCCTTTCCGCCCCGCGGCCGGGGAGCGCGGGGCGGAGCTGGCTGGGCCCCCAGGGTGCAGGGCGGGCCCGTTACGCCGACTGGCGGCGGCGTCTCTTGAAGGTCTTTAGCGGCTGGCGACGCGGACGCCGGAGGCGAGCTTGGCGTTGACCTCGTCGCGGACGCCGGCGGCGCAGGCGGCCTGCAGGTCCAGCGTGGTTTCGCGCGAGCAGAACCGGCGGGCGGCGGCGTCGAGGCGCTGGGCGTAGACCGCCTGGCCGGAGGCGCTGTTGAGGTTCAGGTCGGCGACCTGGACGCTCGTCTGCGGCGCGGCGGCGGCGTAGGCGTTGGTGCTGAGCGCGACGGCCGGCGTGAAGGCCAGGGCCAGGGTGGCGATGCTGGCGATGCGGGCGGTGAGCTTCATGGCTGTAATCCCTCGTCTGAATGTTTGGGGCGGTAGGTGAACCGCCGATGACGAGTGAATACTTCCGGCGTTCAGTTAAGTCCCGTGAATAGGGCGTAATGACCTCGAATTCACAAAGTTACGAGCGTTTAATTACCTAAACGGCTTGTAATGTTCAGGCCGCGGCGTGATCCGGCACGCCGATGAGCTGCAGGAAGGTCACCGCCGCCACGCCGCGCTGGGGCACGGCGCCGGCCGAGGCGCGGGGCTTGGCCTCGACGCTGAGCGCCGCGACGATCCAGGCGCCGGGGAAGGCCTTCAGCTCGTGATTGGCCATGCCGCCCAGGTGCGGGCAGTGGGTCAGCGCGCGCTCGGCGCAGGCGCGGTGCAGGGGCGCGATCGCGCCGGCGTCGAACAGCGGCTTGGCGTCGGGAAACTCCGGCGGCAGCCAGACGCCGAGGCCGCGGGCGCGGATCTCGCCGGCGGTGGTCCAGCGGCCGGTCTGGCTCCAGCGGTCGCCGTCGGGCGTCGGCTCGCCGCACATCGGGCAACGCATCTCGCGCACCGACTTGCGCTGGCGGAAAAGGTGGTTGCGGGAATAGAGCGGCCGGCCTTTGCCGGGGTGCTCGGCCTGGCCGATGGCCAGCGCCCCGTCGACCGAGGGGCAGGGCGAGACGCCGGTCACCTGCTCGGACGACCAGCTCGTCACCCAGGGGACGTCGACCCCGACCTTGAGCTTCGAGACGCCAGCGGGGCTCACGACAGGCCCGGAGCGGGTGAGACGGGCGTCGGCGTGGGGGCCGGCGGCGCAGCGGGCGCCGGTGTCGGCGGCGCCGGCTGAGGCGCCGGCGAGGGCGAGGGCGCGGTTGGGGCCGGAGCGGCGGCCGGGACGCGCCGGATGGAGGTGATCTTCAGCGGCTTGGCGATCATCTCGCCCTTCATCGCGCCGATCCCGGCCTTGGGGTCGGTGGGCAAGCCGAGGATCTGCTTGGCGACCGGCATGCCGTCGACCACGCGCCCGAAGGCGGCGAAGCCCGGGTCCTTCGCGGTGGCGTCGAGGTAGGGCATGTCGCCGATGCAGATGAACCAGTCGGCCTGGGCGCTGCCCGGCGCATGGCGGCCCATGGAGATGGTCCCGTCGGTGTGCTTGAGGCCGGTCTTGGTCGTGCTCTCGTGGGCGATCGGCGGCAGCACCTTCTTGGGGTCGTTCTGCAGCCCGCCCTGGATGGAGCCGTAGTCGTTGCTCGCCTGCCCAGGCGGTTTCGACGCCCGGTAGAAGGTCGCCCCGTCATAGAGCTTGCGGTCGACGTACTTCAGGAAGTTGGCGGTGGTGATCGGCGCCTTGTCGGCGAAGAGCTCCAGCGTAATCGAGCCCAGGGAGGTGTTGATCACCACCCGCGGATTGGCGGGCTGGGCGTGGGCGGCGGTGGCAAGGGCGAAGCCGGCGGCAAGGGCCAGCAGAGTGCGGCGAAGAAGCATGGCGTCAGCCTAGCCGCCGCTGCCCGAAATGGAAGGCGCGGTCAAAAGAAGAGGCCCGCGACCGGAGTGGTCGCGGGCCTCGGCGCAGGCCTCGGGCTGGGGAGCCGGGGCAGGCGTTTTCGGCGCTAGCGGGCCGCAAGCAGGGTCGCGGGCGCGATCATGGCGAGCTTTTCGGTCGCCTCGTTGCGGACGGCGATCCGGCAGGCATGCTGGATTGTCAGGTCCCGCTCGCCGCCGCAGACCTGGTTGGCGGTGACGGTGACGCGCTGCGCGAACGTCGCCTTGCCGGCGGCCGTGGCCAGGTTCAGGTCGACGATGCGGATCGTGCGCTGGGCGTGGGTCGTCGGCGCGGCGGCGAACTGGGTCGACGGCGAGATCGCCGCGAGCTTTTCGCTCACCTCACTGCGCACGGCGGCTTCGCACGCGCCGCGGATCGAGAAGTTGCGCTCGTCGCCGCACACCTGGTCGGCGGCCACGTTCACGCGATGGTCGAAGGTCGCCTTGCCGGCGGCGGTGGCCAGGTTCAGGTCGCCGACGCGAACCGAAGGCTGCGCCTGGGCGGCCGCGGCGAGGACGGAGACGGCGGCCAGGGTGGCGACGCCGGTGATACGGGTGACGAGTTGGGTCAAGGGGGTGGTCCTTTCGTGTTTCAACGAGCGACCTTATCCACCACCACGAGTTGAAGGAGTCCTTAGATATAGCCTTAGCATATACTGAATCCGGAAGAAAAAACCAAGTTGCAATTAGGTGCAGATCGGTGCAAGATGAAGCATAGAGTTGCTTTTGACTCAATTAATTGAGTACGAATCCTGGATTTCTTGTCCGAAACATCGGAGAATTCGCAGAAATAATCTCGGAATTAGTTCGTTATCTCGAAAATTGACGAATGGTATTCGGATATAACGCGGAGGTGGGCCAAGTCATCGGGGTGATGCAGGGGAGGCTAAGTTCAATCCTCGTCACCGCGACAACTTCCGGCTGTATGCCGGATTCTGGTCCGAAGAATATGCATGGCCGACTTTATCGGCCGAGCCCCGCGTGGCAGCGCACGATGGTGTCCGTCTGGCCTGTGGCGCGCATGCCTGCGGTTGTGCGTTCGAATGTCTCGACCCGTCGCGCACAGACCTCGCGCGTCGCGCCGCCGCTGGAAATTTTCGAGACCACCCGCGCGGAAAGTCGGGCGGACCTGCCGTCCGGCGCGAGGGTCACCGCGTCGATCGTGGCGGTCTCGTGCGCGGCGCCCTTCGCCAGCGTGCGGCGGCTCTGGGCCTGGGCCTGCTCGCGGGTGCTCACGCCGAAGGGCACGATCCGGTTGTCGTTGCCGAGCGCTTGGTCGGTGAAGCGGGCCGTCGGCGTGAAGGTCGCGAAATAGGCGGCGAGGTCGCCGGCGTTCCAGGCGCGGGACTGCCGCTCGGCCAGGGCGCGGACCTGCGCCTCGGTGATCGCCGCCGGGCCGGCGAAGTCAGGCCCGGCGAGCAGCAACAGGCCCAGCGCCAGCGTCTTCACCGCTGCGTCTCCAGCCAGCGCTGGCGGTAGGCGTTGACGGCGGTGTCGCCCAGCCTGTCGAGCAGGCTCCAGTTCACCACGGCGCCCACCGGCGCGCCGATCAGCGGAACCATCTGGGCCATCTTCGGCAGGTCGATGTAGTCGCGGTACTCCTGCTGGAAGGTCCGCCAGTCGAAGGCCTCGAAGTCCTGCGGATGGCTCTGGGCGTCCCAGTCCTCGAGGCTGTGGAACACGGCCGCGCGGTGATCCGCGCCGGAGAAGGCGAGCTCGAAGAGCTTCAGGATGAAGAGCCGTTCGGCGAAGGCCTCGCCGGGATGGCCGTAGATCGCGGCGAGCTCGAAGAGCAGCTTGAACTTGATGACGATCAGCGCCGGGAAGTCCGCCGCCGACATCCAGAAGCCGCCGGCGCCGGTGACGCCGCCCTCCGCCGCCGCGGTGGCGCGGTAGCCGAGGATCGCCGCCCGCGCCCGGCGGTCGCGTTCGCTCAAGGGCGCGTCCTGCAGCGGGGTCGTGAAGGTGGCGACATCGGCGCCCACCAGGATGGCGCGCGTCATCCGCTCCATGACGGTCGTCACGACCGCGTGGACCTTTTCCGGGATGATCCGGTTGATCCGCTCCTGCACGGCGCGGGCGGCGCGGTCGAGGCCGCCGGGGCCTTTCAGGACCTTGCGCCGCCAGTGGTCCACCTCGCCCTTGGCCCAGGCCTCGTATGCGGCCTCGGTCAGGCCGGGCGGCGGCGTGGCGGCGGTCATGCGGGCCGCCAGAAGTGGAAGGCGCGCCAGCCTGCCTGCAAGGCGCCGAGGTCGAGGCCGAGCGTCGCGCTGAGCGCCGCCGCCCAGCGAACCAGGAAGGCGCTGGCGCCGGGGACCACGAAGATCAGCAGCAGGAGCGCGACCATCGCCAGCCCCTCCGCACGGCGGATGTGCGGCGTGAAGCTGGCGGGCAGGAACGGCCGGATCGCGCCGAAGCCGTCGAGACCGGGGATGGGTAGCAGGTTGAGGATCAGGGCGGTGGCCTGCAGGAAGGCCAGCATGGTGATCGCGCAGAAGAGCGCCTGGGCGCCCGCGCCCTCGACGCCCCAGCCCTGCCAGAACGACAGGCCGAAGCTGAGCACGAGCAGCAGGACGAGCGTCGCCGCTGGCCCCGCGAGCGCCGCGGCGGCCCGCCAGAGCGGCCCGCGCATCAGGTCGTTCCTCAGGAAGACGGCGCCGCCGGGAAAGCCGATGCCGCCCAGGGCGAGCGCGATCAGCGGCAGCACCAGGCTGACGCCCAGGTCGCCATAGCGGCGCGGGTCGAACGACAGGTAGCCCTTCTCAGCCACCGTATGGTCGCCGCCGAGCCAGGCTACGGCGGCGTGGCTGAATTCATGGACCATCACCGCCAGGATCCAGCCGACCATCACGAAGGCGAAGACCAGCACGCCGGACGGGGCGGCGACCAGCGCCGCGCCGAGCGCGATCCAGACGAGGACGATGGCCGGCCCGACGAACGGGTTGGGCGGACGGGGCGGTGCGGGCTGGGATGCGTCGGCGGTCACGACGCAAGGCCTATCACATCGGCGGCTTGGCGCCGTTCTCCCCGACCGAGACGGAGCCAGCCATCATGCCGTTGGCGGTCTTCTGCACCACCATGAAGACCGGCGTGCCGACCTTCACCAGGTCGCGCTTGCCGGGGGCGATCTGCACCACGGGCACGTTGGCGGGCACGGTGATGTGGCGCTTGCCGTAGGAGTAGGAGACGTCGAGTTCGCGGCTGCCCTTCTTGCCGGCGACGACCTCGCCCACCGTGCCGTTGGTCATCATCGAGCCGGGCTTCAGGTCCCAGCCGTAGTGGCCCTCGCCCATCTTCACGCCGGGCGGGAAGACGTGGACTTCGAGCGACTTGCCGCTGGTCCCGTCCTTGTTGGGCATCTCCGAGGTGCCGATGAAGCTGCCGGCCTGGATGGCGTCGATGGCCACCGGCTTCATCACCGCCACCGACCAGGAGGGCGTCAGGCCGACGGTCTGCGGGCCCTTGTCGGTCTTCACGGTCATGGAGCTGTCGGTGAGCGCGGTCACCGTGCCGCGCACGACGGTCGGCGCGGGCGGGGTCGGCGGCTGGGCGGACGCGGCGCCGGCGATGGCGAGCGCGGCGAAGGCGATGGCGGTCTTGCGGAGCATGGGCGGCGGCTTCCTGGGTGTTCTTGGGGCTAGCGACGGCGGTTGTCGAGCTGAACGCCGTTCACCGGCGCAGATAGGGAGCTGCGCCGTGCCGGTCAACGCGCCGTGAGACGGCGAGGAGCCTATTTCCGCTGCGCCTTGGTCGCGTCGCGGATGGCCCTGAACTCCGAGTCGGCGTTCCAGTCGGGCCAGCGCGTCGAATTGGCGAGGTCGCGGCCGACGTCATAGAAGAGCTCGATGTCCTGCGCCGCGCCGCGCAGGTCGAGGTCGGGGCGCCAGTTGTCGCAGACCTGATGGTAGCAGCGGCTGGTGTAGTCGTTGACCCAGCGGTCGCCGGCCTCGCGTCCGCCCTCGATCAGGTCCGGGCCCGCCGCCATGCCCATGATCAGGGCGGTCGGCACGCCGCGCTTGGCGACGCTGAAGTGGTCGGCGCGATAGAACAGCGCCTTTTCCGGATGCGGGTCGGGGGTGATGGTGCGGCCCTGACGCGCGGCGGCCTTGACGAGGTCGGCCTCCAGGTTGTCGTGACCCGAGCCGACCAGGATCATGTCGCGGCTGGGGCCGGCGGTCTGCACGACGTCCATGGTGAAGTTGGCGGCGGTGGTGGCGAGCGGGAACTTCGGGTGGTTCGCATAGAACTCGCTGCCCAGCAGGCCGCGCTCCTCGGCGGTCCAGACGCCGAAGGCCACGGTGCGCTCGGGTTTCGGCCCCTTGGCGAAGGCGCGGGCGATCTCCAGCACCCCGGCCACGCCCATGCCGTCATCGACCGCGCCGTGACGGACAGGGTCGCCGCTGGCGTCGGGCGGGCCGATGCCGAAGGCGTCCCAGTGGGCCGCGAACATGACGCTCTCGTTCGGCCGCTTGGTTCCCGGGATCTGCGCCAGGACGTTGTGGCTGAGCAGCCGGGTCGTCTTGATCGCCAGGTCCGCCGAGAGGCTTGCGCCCTTCAGGGTCACCGGACGGAAGCCGTAGGCGCGGGCGCGCACCTTCTCCTTTTCGAAGTCGAGGCCGGCCGACTTGAAGAGGTCCACCGCAAGGTCGCGCTGGATCCAGCCCTGCAACAGCGGATGGACCTTGGCCGGGTCGGGGCGGACGATGTCGTAGCTGTCGCCGTTGGAGGCCACGACCGTCGACCAGGGATAGGCCGCGCCGGCGGTCTCGTGGACGATGATGGCGCCCAGGGCGCCGTGGCGGGCGGCCTCCTCGAACTTGTAGATCCAGCGCCCGTAGTAGGTGGCCGCCTTGCCGCCGAACTTGCCGGCCACCGGCTCGCCGGCCTCGGCCTCGAAGTCGGGGTCGTTGATCAGGATGACGGCGATCTTACCCTTCAGGTCGACGCCCTTGAAGTCGTCCCACTTGCGCTCCGGCGCGGTGACGCCGTAGCCGACGAAGACCAGGGGCGCGGCCTTGATGTCGACCGCGGAGACCGGCCGCTGCGTCCAGGCCATGATCTCCTTGGTCGCGGTCAGGCGCTGGACCTTGCCGGCCGAGGTGAGGTTGAGCTTCGGGTTCGGCTGCACCTGGAAGCGCAGCAGCGGGACGGCCTGGGTCCAGCCGCCCTTGTCGCCGGCCGGCTTCAGCCCCATCGCTTTGAACTGACCCGTCAGGTAGGCGATCGTCCCGGCCTCGCCGGGGCCGCCCGGCGCGCGGCCCGCCAGCTTGGAATCGGCCAAGACTTTGACGTCGGCGGAGAGGCGCTCCGGCGAGATCGGATTGGCGGCGGGCTGGGCCGCGGCGGGAAGGGCGACGAGGGCGGCGGCGAGGGCGAGGACTGAGGAATGCATGGCGCGACACTAGCCTCAAATCGCGGCGCGGCCAGCCCGCCCCTCCGTCAGCTTCGATGACACCTCCCCCGTCGTCTTCGCGTCGGGGGAGGAGCATCCCGTATCGCTCCTCCCTCGCTTGCGGGGGAGGTGGCGGCGAAGCCGACGGAGGGGGCAAGGCCTCCAAATGACAAAGGGCCGGCGCCTCGCGGCGCCGGCCCTCGTCAGTTCTGCGCGGCTCGAAAGCGAGCCGGCGCGAAGTCCTTAGGCGCTTTGCAGCTGGCCGGCGGACGTCTTACCGTTACGCGGGTCTTTTTCCAGCTCGTAGCTGATCTTCTGACCCTCGTTCAGCGAGGACATGTTCGCGCGCTCGACAGCCGAAATGTGCACGAACACGTCTTGTCCGCCGTCATCCGGCTGAATGAAACCAAAGCCCTTTTGGCCGTTGAACCACTTCACGACACCAGTCGCCATATCAGTATCCCCTTCCGGGTCTTAAGTATTCACGCGCCCACGATAGGCGGCGAGATCAAATTTTCGGAGAGGGTCGAGGGCGGTTCCGGCGCCCGATTTGAAAATCGGGGGTGGAGAGCGGGCGAGCCAAAACGATATTCGATAAGGCCATCGTCTCATGCAGACGCGCCAGATGCAAGGAATTTCCCCCGAGCTTTACCGAAAGGGGGAGACACGGCGCTGTTTTACATATAGAAATCTTATCCCTTAATCACTCCATAACAATCCCGGGGCCGCGGCCGGAGCGCCGCGCTTAGAAGGATCACAGACATGGCCATACGCGGCGCAGCCGATCGCGAAACCCTTACCGTGGCCCGCCACGAAGGCCGCTGGGCCGTGGAGCACCAGGGCGTGTTCTCCGATCACACGGCCGAGAAGGAAGAAGCCAAGGCCGCGGCTAACAAGCGCGCCCGCGCCCTGCAGGACGCGGGCCGCGCCTGCCAGGTGCGGGTGAGCGGCGAACACGGCTTCTTCGCGGACGCCTGAGATGAGCGCCTCCAACGCCCCCAAGCCCGCCCGCCGCCGCGGCACCGCCGCCGAAGAAGCCCGCATGGCCATCGAACAGGCCGAGGCTGACGGCGTGGCGCGTGACGCCATGACCCTGCGCATGACCCTGCGCGACGCCTCTGAGCTGAAGCGCGACCCTAAGGTCGCCGTGGCCGACGTCACCTTTGGCGACGGCGGCATGCGCTACCTGGGCGTCGCCGTCGACCAGGGCGGCGGGGTGACCCAGTCGATCCTCGACCGCGGCGACACCGGCTATGTCCGCGGCGCCGCCGCCGAACCGCCCCCGGCCAAGCCGAAGGCGGTCCGCAAGAAGGCCGTCAAGAAGGTCGCCGTGACCGCTGAGGCGGTCGACTGACGTTGTTCTCCTCCTCCGTAGGGGGAGGGGGACCGCACGAAGTGCGGTGGAGGGGGATCGCCGTCGCGTGGGCGTGTGCTAGATCGGCCCCGCCATGGAAGCGCCGAAAGCCACTGTTCAGCGCGCACGCTCGCTGCGCCGTCGCCTGACGCCGCCCGAGGCCCGCCTGTGGGTCGCCTTGCGTCGCCGGGCGCTGGACTGGCGCTTTCGGCGGCAGCATCCTATCGGCCCCTATGTGCTGGATTTCTACTGCGACCGCGCCCGGCTGGCCGTGGAAGTCGACGGGGCGATGCATGGGATTGGCGACGCGCCCGAACGCGACGCCCGCCGCGACGCCTGGCTCGCCCAGCGGGGAGTCCGCACACTTCGCCTGCCAGCCGCCTTGATCCGCGATGACCTCGACGCTGCGCTTCGGATGATCGATCACTGGGCGCGGGGATTGGAATAGGGGCCGCCGCCGTGCGGTGGCGTTCCCCCTCCACCATGCTGCGCATGGTCCCCCTCCCCCTACGGAGGAGGAGAGGGAGCCGATCCGTCTACTTCTTCACCGCCGCCTGGATCGACTTGATCTTGTCGAGGTGCATCTGGACGGTGGGCGCGATCTTGCCCGCCGCGTCCTTCAGGCCCGCGTCGGAGCCGTCCTTGGCGTAGCCCTGCATCAGGGTGAGCGCCTCTTCGTGCGCCGCCACCTGCTGGTCGACATAGGTCTTGTCGAAGTCCGCGTCGCTGGCCGATTTCAGGTTGTCGATGAAACCCTGACGGCGCTGGTCGAGCTTGTCGGCGGGCGTCTCGCCGGCCGCCGCGATCAGCGGCTTCAGCATCGCCGTGCTCTTGGTGTGGTCGGCGACCATCATCTTGGCGAAGGCCTTGATGTCGGGGTTCTTGGACCGCGTTTGGGCGATCTTCGCCGCCTCGACCTCGTACATGTCGCTCTGGCTGGCGTTGGAGACGAAGGCGCCGGTGTCGTGCGAGCCCAGCGTGGCGGCCGACGTCGCGCCGACCGCGGCGCCGGTGGCGTCCTGGGCCTTGTCGACCGCCGCGCCGGCGGCACCAGCCGTGTTGCTGGCCGCATTGCCGGCGGCGTTGGCGGTGTCAGTGGCGGTGGTGCTCGCCGGCTTGTTGCAGGCGGCGAGCGAGAGCGCGGCGACCGTGGCCGCGGTAAGGAAAAGGGCGTTTTTCATAGCGTGACGTCTCCCGGAAGTTTGAACCGGGAGCAAAAGCCCGCATCGTCGAGCTTGGTTCCGCCGGCTACTTCCGGGCCGCCTCGACCTTGTTCAGGCCCGCATGGAGCCAGCCGCTCTCATTGGAATTCTTCGACGCCGCGAGCAGCTTTTCCAGCGCGTGCTGGCGGGCGGTGAGCGCGGCGGGGTTCTTCGGCTCGGCGGCCAGGGCGGCGCTGGTCAGGCGCAGCGCCAGCGCAGGGTCGCTGGCCACCAAGGCCTCCGCCCGCGCGGCCACCGGCCCCGCGCCGCCAGCCACGCGGACCAGCTCGGCGTAGGCTTCCGAAGGCGCGGTCGCGTACATGGTCGCCGGGTCGGTGTCGAACCAGCCGGCGTAGCCTTCGTAGATGCCGCGCACCGACCAGCTGATCGCGCCATAACCCTCGCCGACCTCGAGTTCGGGCGGCAGCTTGATCGACTTCATCAGGCTGTAGACGTCCTTGCCCTCGTTCATGCCGCGCACCGTGGCGTCGTGCACGTAGAGGATGGCGTCGCGGTATTGGGTGAGGACCTTACGCACGTTCTCGGCGCCGACGATCGGCACGCCGTGGCTGGGCAGCACGATCTCCGGCTTGAGCGCCAGGACCTTGTCGATCGACTGGACGTAGTTCAGCGCCGGCCGCGTGAGCGTGCCCCGCAGCGTGTACATGTTGGGGAACGACGCATAGTAGTTGTCGCCGATGAAGAGCGCCTTCAGCTCAGGGATCCAGACATTGAGCATGTCCGGGGTCTCGCCCGGCATCGCCAGGCAGTCGAAGGTCAGGTCGCCCAGCTTGAACTTGTATTCCTTGTCGAACAGCACGTCGGCGAGCGGCGGGGCGGCGTAGTTCCCCGGGTTCGGGTTCACCGCGCCGGCTCGGCCCGGGCCGCCCAGCGCGCCCTGCGGGGCGTTGTACTGAGCGGCGTTGCGAGCCAGGAAGAAGCCCTCCAGCCGGGTCTGGTAGTTGCGGAACTCGACCTCGTTCGCCTGGCCGATGACGTGGGTCCCGGCCTCCTTCCAGGCCGAGACGCCGCCGGTGTGGTCGCCGTGGCTGTGGGTCAGGATGATGTCCTTGACCGGCCCGGCGGAGACCGCGCGCAACAGCGCCTTGTGACGCGCCGCGTTCATCGGCAGCGAGGTGTCGACGATCACATTGCCGGCCTTGGTGGTCACCATGAAGGTGTTGCCGAAGCCGGTGGCCTGGAAGATGCGCCCGCCCGCGAAGCTCAGCGCCTTGGTCTGGCCGGCGCCGGCGGTGGTGGGCTGGTTCGCGCCCAGGCGCTCCTGCGGCTGGGCGTCGGCGGGGGCGGCCAGGGTCAGGGTGAGCGCGGCGGCCAACAGGATGCGCATGGACGAACTCCCTATTTCCCGCGCCGACACGCGGCGCTTGACGGATGAGCGCCAAGGAGGCTCATCCGCCCTCATGAACGACACGCCCCCAGACCAGGCCCCAGACCAGGCCAGCGGCGCGCCCAAGGAAGACGAACGCGAGCTGGCCAAGCGCAAGTTCCTCGGCCGCGCCATGGTGATCGGCTTCCTGGTGCTGGTCACCATCTACGCCGTCGCCACCTTCATGGGCCGGCGGTAGCGCCTACTTGGCTTCGGCGGTGGCCTTCATGGCGTTGATCAGGACGGTGAACTGCTTGGTGCGGTTCTCCTTGTCCTTGGCCTTGTCCTCGGGCTCGTGCTTGGGCAGCGCGTCGGCGTCGTAGACCAGGGTGTAGAGAAGCTTGGAGTGGCCCTTGTCGATCGGGCGGATCTCCACCGTGCCGTGGTAGTCGATCGGCGACTTGGGCTGGCTGTAGCTGTAACTCCAGGCGGTGCTGGCCACGAGCAGCTCGGTGACGCGCCCGGCGATCAGGCGGATCGCGCCCATCTCATGGTCCTTGCCGGAGGTGATCTCGCAGGTGGTCTTGAACCAGCCGCCGATCTGGCAATAGCCGTTGATCTTCGGCCAGGCCTTGTCGGCCGGGGCGTTGATCGTCGCCTCCAGCGGCACGGTCACGAAGTCGGCGGCGCTGGCCGCGCCGGCCACGAGCGTCAGGGCCGCGGCGGCGGCGAATAGCATCTTCATCGATTGGTTCCCCCCAGTTTGGTTGGCGGGGAGTTTGGCCACGCGACGTGGCGGAAGCCAAGTCCGAAGCGAAGACCGGGACGGATCGAAATTCAACGACGGTGGGAGGCAAACTTGCTTCCCCTCCCCCTCGCGGGGAGGGGTTCAGGGGTGGGGGCGCCGGCTGTGAGCTTCGCGCTCCGGCCCCTCAAACGCCGAGCTGACACCCCCACACCCGACCTCTCCCGGCAAGGGGGAGAGGAGTCCAGATAGTCACTTGGCGTCAGTGAATGTCGACCGGCTCTAGCCCGCCAGCTTTTCGAGCTCCGCGGCGTCGATCTCCTCGTTGGAATAGACGTTCTGCACGTCGTCGTCGTCCTCGAGGGTCTCGAGCAGCTTCATCAGCGAGGCCGCGCCGTCGCCGCTGATCGGGGTGCGGACCTTGGGCCGCCAGGCGATGGCGGTGGATTTGGCGGGGCCGAGCGCGGCTTCCAGCGCCGCCGCCACGTCCGAGAGGTCCGCGAAGGCGGTGTAGATGGTGTGGCCGTCCTCGTCGGATTCGACATCGTCGGCTCCGGCCTCGATGGCGGCCTCCATGACCTTGTCCTCGGAGCCGGCTTCGGGGGCGTAGACGATCTGGCCGACCCGATCCCACATGAAGGAGACCGAACCCGTCTCGCCCAGGTTGCCGCCGTGCTTGGTGAAGGTCGAGCGCACGGTCGACGCGGCGCGGTTGCGGTTGTCGGTCAGCACCTCGACGATGACGCCGACGCCGCCCGGGCCGAAACCTTCGTAGCGGATCTCCTCGTAGGCCTCGGCGTCGCCGCCGCTCGCCTTCTTGATGGCGCGCTCGATGACGTCCTTGGGCAGGGACTCACTCTTGGCGTTGTTCACCGCCAGGCGCAGGCGCGCGTTCATGGCGGGGTCGGGCAGGCCGGACTTGGCCGCGACGGTGATCTCGCGCGAGAGCTTGGAGAACAGCTTGGAGCGCGCGCTGTCCGCGCGGCCCTTGCGGTGCATGATGTTCTTGAACTTGGAATGTCCGGCCATGGTCCGTCGCAGTCTGGAAAGCGAGCGCTGCTTCTAGCTCCGGCGGGGGCTGTTCGGAACCCCTGCGATGCGCGAGGGTTAGCGGCAGGGGACCTAGGCAAGGACTGGGCGTGGCTGGAGGCCGACCATGAGCGAGCAGGTTGTGGAAGACGTCGAGGCCGCGGAGGCCGCGTCGGCGACGAACGGCGAGCTGGTCCATTGGATGGAGCCCGGACCGTTCAAGGTTGGCCCGGCCGGCATGTCGCTGGCGGCGATCGGCGGCTTTGCGCTGGGCGTCGGCGCGACGCTGGCGGTGCTGGCGCTCTCCGACTGGCTGAGCCCCGAGCGGGTGGTCGAGGTCCCTGTGCGGGGCCGGCGACGGGGTTAGGCGTCTTCCTCTAGGCGTCTTCAAGGGGCTCGCAGTCGATGCGGCCGACGCCGCCGTGCTGCAGCAGGTAGACGGCGTCCTGCGGCACGTCCTGCTGGCCGGCGGCGTCGCGCCCGAGGTTGGCGTAGAGTCCGCGCAACACGCGGCCCGAGACGCCGTGGCTTACGGCGATGATCTTGCGCTCCGGCTCGGGGGGCAGGCTCGCCAGCCAATCGCCGACGCGGGCCGCCACCGCCTCATAGCTTTCGCCCGAGCCCGCGTCGAAAGCCCAGCCGGTGCGGCCGAAGGTTTCGGCGTGCTCGGCTTCAAGCTCGCTGCGCAGCCGCCCGTCGTGCGGCCCCCAGCTCATCTCCTTCAAGCGGTCGTCCAGCTCGACGGGCAGGCCGCCGAGCTTCTGCGAGACGATCTCGGCGGTCGAGGCCGCGCGGCCGAGCGGGCTGGAAACGATGCGCCAGCCGGCCGGATCGCGGATCAAGTCGCGCAGGAGGCGGCCGACCGCGTGGGCCTGGCGGACGCCGAGCTCGGTGAGCGGTGAGTCCACGTGCCCCTGGATGCGGCGCTCGCGGTTGAACTCGGTCTGGCCGTGCCGAACTAGGTAAATCACGCGAGGTCGATCACCGCTTGCGGCGCACCACAGGGTGGGAGGTCGAAAGCCCGCCATCGACGGCGATGGTCTGGCCGTTGACGTAGGACGAGTCGTCGGAGGCCAGGAACAGGCCGGCGTGGGCGATCTCGTCCGGCACGCCGTAGCGCGTCAGCGGGTTGAGCTGACCGATCTTGTCCTCGTTGCCGCGGGCGCGTGCGCCATCGAAGATCGGCTTGGTCATGCCGGTCTCGATCAGACCGGGCGCGACGGCGTTGACCCGCACGCCGGTCCCGTAGAACTCGTTGGCCGAGGTCTGAGCGAGGCTGATGACGCCGGCCTTCGAGGCGGAATAGGCCGGGCCGCCGGCGCCGGATCGGATGCCGGCCACCGAAGCGGTGCAGATGATCGAGCCCTTGCCGGCGGCGATCATCGGGACCGAGGCGTGCTTCACGGCCAGGAATGCGCCGATCAGGTTCACCCGCAGGATCTCGGCCCAATAGTCGGCGGTCTGTTCGTGCAGCGGTGTCCAGCCGCCGGAGATGCCGGCGTTGGCCCAGACGACGTCCAGGGAGCCGAACTCGGCCTGGGCGCGATCGACGTAGGATTTCACGAAGGCTTCGTCGCCGGCGTCGCCGGTCATGGCGACGGCCTTGCCGCCGGCCTTGCCGATCATTTCGACGGTCTCGGCGACGGCCTCGGCGCGGTCGGCGCAGACCACGCGCGCACCCTCGCGGGCGAAGAGCAGGCTGGCGGCGCGGCCGATGCCGCTGGCGGCCCCGGTGATGACGGCCGTACGGCCCTGGAGACGTCCCATGCTCTTCCTATCCTAGGCTGTGGCTTTGGCGCGGCTGGCCGCAGTGACGATGGCGTCGACGAAGGTGTCGTAGAGGCCGGGCGGCAGGTCGTGGCCCATGCCCGGGATGATCCGTAGCTCGGCGCCCGGAATGGCCGCGGCCGTGGCTTCACCGCCAACCTTCATCAGCAGCGGGTCTTCGGCGCCGTGCAGCACGACGACCGGAATCTTCAAACCGCCCAAGGCGGCCGTGCGGTCGCCGTCGGCCCCGACCGCGCTGCGCTGGCGTCCGACGCCCGCGGGATTGAAAGCGCGCTCGTACTCGGCGATCACGCGTTCGCGGTTCTCCGCGTCGGTCCACGGATAGGCCGGGCTGCCGATCGTCCGCGCGTTGGCCATGCGGTTCTGCACGAAGGCCTCGAAATCGGCCTTCGGGTCCGGCGGCGGGACGTTGAGCACGGCCTCGGCCTCAGGCGTCGACTTGAAGGCGTCCGGCGCGCCGGTGGTGGACATGATCGAGGTCATCGAAAGCACCCGGTCCGGATGGTCGAGCGCCAGGCGCTGGACGATCATCCCGCCCATGGAGACGCCGGCGATGTGGGCCTTCTTCACGCCGGCCGCATCGAGCACGGCGACGCCATCGTCGGCCATGTCCGCCAGGGTGTAGCGCCCGGTCGGCCAGATCGAGAGGCCGGTGTCGCGGTTGTCAAAGCGGATGGCGCGGTAGCCCCTGGCGACCAGCTTCTCGCAGAAGGCCTCCGGCCAGCGGGTCATCTGCGAGCCCAGGCCGTTGACCAGCAGGATCGTCTCCGGCCGATTGTCGCCGAAGCTCTGGTACTCGATCTCGACGTTTCCGTTATGGGCGCGGGGCATGGGTATCTCCAAATTCCTCTCCATCGGGGGAGGTGGCGCGAAGCGCCGGAGGGGGTCCGCTCGGACCGTTAAGGATCCCTCAGTCAGCGTCGCTGACAGCTCCCCCGAAGGGGAGCATCCTGGCTTACGGAATAAGAAGCACTCTCCCCACCGCCTGGCGGCTTTCGATGTAGCGGTGGGCTTCGGCGGCGTCGGAGAGGGCGAAGGTCTTGTCGATGACCACCTTCAGCTTGCCGTCGGCGACATCCTGGATGAGCTGCTGGATGTTGTCGTGGACGCGGTCGGTGGCGATCTCGGCGCCCAGGAAGACGCCACTGAGCGTGCGGTTGCCGCCCATCATCGAGCCCACGTCGACCTTCATCGGCTCGCGCCCGGCCTGGCCGACCATGGAAACCCGGCCGCGGTAGGCGAGGCTGAGGATCGAGGTCTGCAAGGTGGGGCCCCCGACGGAGTCCACGATCACGTCGGCCATGTGCTTGTCGGTGAGGCGCGCGACCTCCTGGGCCACGTCGTCGCGCTGGTAGTTGATGCCGTGGGTGAGGCCGAGCGGCTTCAGCGCCTCAAGGCGCGCGTCCGACGAGGCGGTGGCCAGCACCATCGAGGCGCCGGCCCGCGCGGCGAGCTGGATGGCCGCCACGCCCACGCCGGACGCGCCGGCCTGCACGAGCACGATGTCGCCCTTCTGCATCCGGCCGAACTCGAAGAGGCAGTCGTGGGCGGTGCCGAACGGCACAGGGATGGCCGCGGCCTCGCGCACGTCCATGCCCTTGGGGATCACCCAGGCGGTGCGGGCGGCGACGGCGCGGAGCTCGGCGTGGCTGCCGAAGGCGCCGGTGGTCACCGCCTTGTCGCCGACCTTGATGCCCTCGACCTCGTCGCCGACCTCCACAACCTCGCCGGCCGCCTGGTAGCCCACGATGTGCGGCTTGGTCGCCAGCGCGCCGCGGAAGCGGTTCAGGGTGTCGCCGCCCTCGATGGAGACCGCCTCGACGCGGATGACGATGCCCTTGCGATGGCATTCGGGGTCCGGGACGTCCTCGTAGCGGAAGACGTCCGGGGCGCCGTTCTCATAGTAGACCGCAGCCTTCATGATCGCGTTCCCGGGCCAAAAGTGGAGGTAAACATCTGTTTGACTCCACGCATCCCACGCGGAAGTTGGAGGCGCAAGATGGCGACGGGATTTGGCGGCATGGACCTGGCGAAACCGAAGATCGACATCGGGCTTTCGGCGCACGACCTCGCGCCCGTACTGGCCTTTTGGCAGGGCGAGGCGGGCGTGGCCTTCGATCATGTGCTGAAGATCAGCCGGACCCAGGAACAGCACCGCCACGACATCGCCGGCAGCGTGTTGAAGATCAATCACTACGCCGAGCCGCTGCCTGCAAATCCGCCCAGCGGCTACCGCGAGCTGATCATCGCGCGGGCGGGCCTGGCGTCTCCACGGGCGCTGACGGACCCAGGAGGCGCCCGGCTTTCGCTCGTGCCGCCCGGCCACGAGGGCGTGACCCAGTTGGCGGTGCGGATCGGGGTGCGCGACCTGGACGCCCACCGGCGCTTCTACGGCGAGGCGCTAGGACTGGCCGAGGCGCGCCCCGGCGTGTTTCGCGCCGGCGAGAGCCTCATCTTCCTTGAGCCGGACGCCCACGCGCCCGCCGACGCCCAGATGCGCGGCCCGGGTTGGCGCTACATCACCTTCCAGGTGTTCAAGGTCGACGAAGAGCACGCCCGGGTGCTGGCCCGGGGCGGGCGCGAGGCCCTGGCGCCGGTGACCCTGGGGACGACCGCGCGGATCTCCATGGTGCGCGACCCCGACGGCAACTGGATCGAACTGTCGCAACGCGCCTCGATCGTGGGCTCCCTGAACTAGGCGCGAGGCCGTTCCGCATCCAGGCATTGCGCGTTCGTAACCCTCCGGTAATACGGTAGGGCTCCTTTATGCGTACGTTATAAGTTCGAGTCGTCGAGGGCGCGTCAGCGTGAACGTCTTCTTTGTCTGCGGAGCGCCGAAGTCAGGGACGACCTGGCTGCAGCGGATCCTGGACGCGCATCCGGAAGTCTGCTGCTCGGGCGAGGGGCACTTCGTAGGGCGGTTCACCGCGCCGCTGGCCCGGATCGTCAACACCTACAACAGCGGCCTCGCGCTGGAGACAGAGCAGGTCTACGAGGGCCACCCCTACTACCAGCCCATCAGCCAGGCGGAGTTCGACGAACTCGCCGCGGGCTTCATCCTGAAGCGGATGAGCGCGCGGGCGGACGCCGCGACCCGCTGGATCGGCGACAAGACGCCGATCTACACGCGCCAGCTCGACCAGCTCCACCGCATCTTCCCGCAAGCCAAGATCATCCACATCGTACGCGATCCCCGCGACGTGGCGGTCTCGCGGATGGGCCACAGCCGGCGCGTCGGCGTCAGCAAGGTGTTCGAGCCGCAGACCGATGAGCACCGGCAGACGATCGAGGCGGCGGTGGCCCTGTGGGTCGAGGCCGTGACGGCGATCGACGCCTTCGCCCAGGCGCACCCGACGCTGGCGCACGAGGTGCGCTACGTCGACCTGCACGAGGACCCGATCGGCACGACGACAGAGCTGTTCCGGTTCCTGGGCGCGCCGGTGGAGCCGGTGCTGATCGAACGGATTGTCGCGGCCACCAGCTTCAAGACCCTGGCCGGCCGCGAGCCCGGCCAAGAAGACGCCGCCTCCTTCCTGCGCAAGGGCGTGGTGGGCGACTGGAAGGCCGAGCTCCCGCCGCAGAGCGCGCAGTTCATCGCCGACAGCTGCGGCGAGCTGATGCGCCGCAAGCGGTTCGCGGCCTAGCCCGCTGCGGCGGTAGACTCCGCCCGCCGTCGCGCCGATGCTCCGCCCAACGAAACGGGAAGGGAGCAGCCATGACCTCGCGTGCGCTGGTGCTTGGCGGCGGCGGGCCGGTCGGCATCGCCTGGGAGAGCGGGTTGGTGGCCGGGCTGGGGCAGGCCGGGGTCGACCTCGGCCAGGCGGACTTCACGCTCGGCACCTCGGCGGGGTCGTTCGTAGGCGCGCGGCTGGCCCTGGGTTCAGACGCCAAGACCTTCGCCGACCCGATCATCGCCGACCGGATTCCGGGCGATGAGCGGCGGCCGTCCGGTGACGGCGCGCCGCCGGCGGATCTTTCCAAGCTGATGCAACTGATGGGCGAGGCGCAGAGCGGCCTGCGAAATCCGGCGGAAGTCCGTGCGGAGATCGGGGCCTTCGCGCTCGCCGCACAGACCGTGGATGAGGACGCCTTCCTGGAAAGCTTCGGGCGCTCGTTCTCCAGCCTGCCGGTGGACGCGTGGCCGGACCGGGGCTTTGCCTGCACCGCGGTGGACGCCGAGAGCGGCGCCTTCCAGCTCTGGACGAAGGAGTCGGGCGTGGGCGTGGTGCGCGCTGTCGCCTCGAGCTGCAGCGTGCCGGGGGTATATCCGCCGATCACGCTCAAGGGCCGGCGCTACATCGACGGCGGCATGCGCTCCTCCACCAACGCAGACATGGCCTCGGGTTACGACCTGGTGGTCGTCGTGGCGCTGCGGCTGGGCGGGGCCGGCGGCGCGGTCGGGGAGCGGATCGCCGCGCGGCTGGACGAGGAGATCGAGACCCTGAAGGACGGCGGCGCCACGGTTGCGGTGATCACCCCTGACGAGGCCAGCATCGCGGCCTTCGGCGCCAACCTGATGGACTTCCGCCGGCGGCCCGACGCGGCGCGGGCGGGCCTGGCCCAGGGGCATGCCTATGCGGCCGACCTGAAACCGCTCTGGGGCTAGGCCGGGACGGCTTGGGTGGGCGCCGTCGGCGCCCGGCGGCCAAACAGGAAGCCGTCGACGAAGGTCCAGAGGTCGGCGATCTCGCGGCCCGCCTCGCCCAGGGCGTCGACCTCCTCGGCGGACCGGCCGGTCTCGAAGGCCGACTGGTAGGCCATGCGGGCGCGCAGGACGGTGGGGACCACCGGCAGGCGCAGCAGCTTCAGGGCCTCCAGCGAGCGCTTGACCGAGGGCGCCTCGACGCCGGCGCGCGGCGACGGCGCCTGGTTCAGCACGACCAGGCCGGGCTTGCGCAGGCGGCGCACGATCTCGGCGGTCTGGATCGCGGCGGCGAGGTCGAGGAAGGTCGGGCGGATGACCAGCAGGCAGAGGTCGGCGGCTACGATGGCGTGGGCGATCTCCTCCTCGACGACGGCCGGCGTGTCGACGACCATCAGGTCAATGCCGGCCCGCACCGAGGCCGCCTGCAGGGCGAACAGCTTGCCGCCGGTGGTTTCGGCCAGTTCGGGCCCGTCGCCCTGCCGACCCTTCAGGACCTGGCTGGCGGAGCGCTGGGCGTCGGTGTCGGCCAACAGGACACGCCGCCCGCCGAGATGGGCGGCCAGAGCGACATGGACGGCTACGGTGCTTTTGCCCGAGCCTCCTTTGCGCGCGATGACGGCGATGGTGTGCATGCTGCGAACGCCAAACGTACGAGACTGCCCCAGGTGTCCCCAAGGTCGCCGAACCGTGTGACCGACTCGCGACGGCCGGCCTAGCGGGTTCGCCTATCCGGCGTTCTTTTTCACGAAAGCGCGGATGGCGGCGACGATCTGGTCCTGGTCGTCGGCGCTCAGGTAGGGGTGCATCGGCAGGCTGATCACCTGGCCGGCCTTGGCCTCGGTGACCGGCAGGCCGCCGGGCGCGGTCGGATAGACCGAATAGACGCCCTGCTTGTGGATCGGGATCGGATAGTAGACGGCGGTCGGGATGCCCTGCTCGCGAAGCTGGGGCGCCAGGCGGTCGCGGCCTTCAAGCTCGATGGTGTATTGCGCCCAGACGCTGACGCCGCCCTCCAGCACGGTGGGGACCTTCACCAGGTCGCCCAGGCCCGCGGCGTAGCGGTCGGCGACGCGGTTGCGGGCGGCGATCTCGTCCTCGAAGATCTTCAGCTTCTCGATCAGGACGGCCGCCTGGATCGTGTCCATCCGGCTGTTCATGCCGATGCGGACGTTCAGGTACTTGGGGTCGTGATCGAAGGTCTTGCCCTCGATGTCCGACTTCACCGCCTGGCCATGCACCCGCAGGCTGACCAAGAGGTCGTGCAGCTTTTCGTCCTTGCAGAGCACCGCGCCGCCGTCGCCGTAGCAGCCGAGCGGCTTGGCCGGGAAGAAGGAGGTGGTGGCGACGTCGGCCCAGTGGATCGGGTGCTGACCGCCCAGGGTGCAGCCGAAGCCTTGAGCGGAGTCGGAGATCAGCTTCAGGCCGTGCTTGGCGCAGACCCGCGCGATGGCCGGATAGTCGGCCGGGCCGCCGAACAGGTCGACGGCGATCACCGCGCGCGGGGTGAGCTTGCCGTCCCGCTTCACCGCCTCGATGGCGGCCTGCAGGCTCTCGGGATCGAGGTTGTAGGTCTCCGGGTCGATGTCGACGAAGACCGGCGAGGCGCCGACCAGCGGCATGGCCTCGGCGGTGGCCGCGAAGGTGAAGGACGGGCAGAAGACCGCGTCGCCCGGGCCGATGCCCCAGGCCATCAGCGGCAGGACCAGGGCCTCGGTGCCCGAACCGCAGGAGAGCGCGAAGGGCGCCTGGCCGAAGGCGGCGAGCTGGCGTTCGAACTCGCCGATCTCCGGGCCCATGATGTAGGCGCCGGACCGCACCACCTTAAGGATGGCGTCCTCCAGCGGCTGGCCGAGGCGCTTGCGCTGCGCTTGCAGGTCGATGAACGGGATCATGGGCGGGCCTCTCGCAGTTCGCGGGGCGCCTATGCCATGCGTCGGGCGCCCGCGCCAAAACACGCTTGGTGTCGCCGTGTTGCGGAATAGCGGCGTTCGACGAATGGGGCCATGATCGGCGCCTCGCGAAGAATGGGGACGACGGACATGACGGCCACGACGATGGCGCCCCTGCGGCGTGCGATGGGGACCTTCTACGTCTGGATGGCGGCGCTCTTCGTGCTGATCGCCTTCAGCGGGTTTGCGGAAACCTACTGGCTGCAGATCCCGGCGGGGACCTTCACCGGGTCGCCCCTATTGCACCTGCACGGCGCGCTGTTCTCGGCCTGGACGCTGTTCTTCCTCAGCCAGACCTGGCTCGCCGCCAGCGGGCGGATGCAGCATCACCGGGCCTGGGGCGTGGGCGGCGTCTCGCTGGCCACCGCGATGCTGTTCGTCGGCCTGGCGACCGGCATCGCCAGCATGCAGAAGGGCGTCGCCGACGGCCATGTCGAGGCGGCGCGGGCCTTCGCCATCGTGCCGCTCACCGGGATCGTGCTGTTCGCGGCGCTGGTCGCCTGGGCGGTGGTGACGGTCAAGACGCCGGAGGTCCACAAGCGCCTGATGACGCTGGCGACGATCTCGATCCTGCAGGCGCCGATCGGCCGCTTCTTCTTCCTGACCGTGGGCGGCGGCGGCGGGCCCGGCTCGCGGCCGGGCAGCGGGCCGCCGGCGCCGGCGGTGACCACGGCGGGTGCGGGCGTCGTCGTCGCGGTGCTGATCCTGATCGCTCTCGTCTACGATTGGCGCAAGAACGGCCGGCCGCATCCGGCCTATCTGATCGGCGGCGCGGCGGTGCTGCTGGTGGAGTTCGTCCGCATCCCGCTCGCCGAAACACCGCAGTGGCAGGCGATCGCCACGGCGCTGGGGACCTTCGCCGCCTACACCTGAGCGGGCGTGTCCCTCCCCGCAAAGCAGGAGGGAATAGTCCTAGATCTGCCGGGCGCGGCCTTCCCAGTAGGGGGCGCGGACCTTGTTGCGCTGGATCTTGCCGGCTTCGGAGCGGGGCAGGTCGGCGACGAAGTCGACGCTGCGCGGAACCTTGAAGGCCGGCAGGTTGATGCGCGCGAAGGCCAGGATCTCCTGGGCCAGTTCGTCGGACGGCTGGTAGCCTTCCTTGAGCATGATCACCGCCTTGACCTGCTCGCCCCATTCGTCGTGCGGCACGCCCACGGTGGAGCTGTCCGCGACGGCGTCGTGCTTGATCAGCTCGTTGTCGACTTCCTGCGGATAGATGTTCACGCCGCCGGAGATGATCGTCTCGGCGTTGCGGCCGGTGAGGAAGAGGTAGCCGTCCTCGTCGAAGTAGCCGACGTCGCCCATGGTGAAGTAGTCGCCGACCCGGTTGGCCTGGGTCTTGGCCTCGTCCTTGTAGTAGGTGAAGCCGCCGCCGGGCGGGAGCTGGTGGTAGATGCCGCCGGCCACGCCGGTCGGGCATTCGTTGCCCTGTTCGTCGAGGATCTTGGAGCCGAGCAGGGCGGGGCGCTTGCCGACGCTGCCGGGCTTCTTCAGCCATTCCTCGGAGGAGATCACGAAACCTGCACCGCCCTCGGAGCCGGCGTAGTACTCGTTCAGCACCGGGCCGAACCACTCGATCATTGCAGCCTTCACCTCCGGCGGACAGGGCGCCGCGCCGTGGACGATGTAGACCACGCTGGAGAGGTCGTACTTGGCCTTCACCTCGTCGGGCAGGGCCAGCAGGCGCTGGAACATGATCGGGACCAGGTGCAGGTGGCTGACGCGCTTGTCGTTCATCAGCTTGAGGACCGTCTCGGAATCCCACTTGTCCATGAAGACGAGCTCGCAGCCGGCGCCCATGGCGCCGCGCACGTCGAAGGCGAGCGGAGCGGCGTGGTAGGCGGGCCCCGCGCAGAGCTGGACCGAGGTCCCATGGTCGTAGCCGCGCATGGCGTAGAGGCCCTGCACCGGGATCACCGGCTGGGCGCGGTAGACGCCCTTCGGCCGGCCCGTGGTTCCCGAGGTGTACATCATGGCGTTGCCGAGCGTCGGGTCGGGAATGTCCGAGCCGTCGAGGGGCGCGAGCGCGGCGTCGTAGTCGAGGAAGCCCTCGATTCCGCCGCCGATCGCGACCTTGACCAGCAGGTTGGGGCACTGGGCGACAGCGCCGGCCGAGGCGGTCACGCGCTGCTCGCAGAACACCGCCTTCGCTTCGCAGTCGTTGATGATGTAGGCGATCTCGTCGGCGGTCAGGTGCCAGTTGACCGGCGTGATCCGCCATCCGCCCCGTTGGGTCGCCGCCAGGACCTCGACGAACTCCGCGCGGTTCGAGCAGACGAGCGCCACGGCGTCGCCGGGCTGCAGGCCCTTGGACCGCAGCAGGCGCACGATGCGGTTGGCCTGGGCGTTGACCTTGCCCCACGTGTGGGTCTTGCCGTCGGGATCGTGGATGAAGGTCGCATCGGGCTTCAGATCGGCCCACACCGCCGTGGTCATGCCGCTCTGCGCGGCGGCGTTCAACCGGTCGTCCAGGCTTACGCGTTCCTTCAGGTCTTCCATTCGAAATCCTCCCGGCGCCTCACTCTCAAACGGCGCGATGAATGCTCTTGGAGAGCCCCGGAGGACGGGACGAAATAGTCCGCGCCTTGGTGGTTCCGGGACCTCGCAAGCACCATCACACGAGTGAAAGCGGGCGACAATTGGGAGGACGCCGCGGCGTCCGTTACGAACCCTCGCGGACCAGGTCGCAGATCCAGTTCACCTCCCAGGTCTTGCCGCCGTCCGGGGAGAAGGCCTGCTCGAAGTGCGCGGCGTTGGCGCCCTGGTGGGTCCAGACGTAGCGGACCAGGACGTAGCGGCCCTTCCAGTTCTCGTAGTCGTAGAGCTCGCCGCGGCCGTTCGTGAACTGGCCGACCGTGGCCGGCAAGCCGAGCTGGCCCTTGTCGGCGTCGAGCCCGTAGATGCTCCACTGGCCGCTGGCGGGATCGTAGAGCCGAAGCGTCTGGGCGCGGATGTGCTGGTCGGGCTTGGCGCCCGAGACCTCGAACTCCTCCATGTTGGCGTTGCTGCCGAAGATCTTGTGGGTGCGCGAAATGCCGTCGTATTCGATCCAGGCGGTCGAGCCGACGAGGCGGTCGGGCAGGCGCTTGAGGTGCGCCTTCCAGTCGCCGATCAGGAAGTCGAAGTCGTGCGAGCCGTCGTGTGGGGCCGGCGCTGTCTGCGCGAGCGTTCGCGCGGGCAGCAGCAGCGCCAGGGCGACGGCCGCGAGGGCGAAAGAGCGGTTGAAACGAGCGGTCATGGGAGCCTCGTGGATGACGAAGGCCCAGCTCTAATCCCGCCTAGCTGACATCGAGTGTCAGGAATTTTCGCCGGTTGTCGGACCGTGAAGCGGGGCCGCGATGTGGACACCGTCACTCCCGACGGCGCACAATGGCAGACACAGCTATTGGACAATCTGGAATGAGCGATTCGCCCCCCACCGGGCGGGGTGCGGCGTCGTCTGACGCGCCGACCGTTGACGTCTCGGCCATGCCGCAGGTGCTGGCCCGGATCTCCGGGCTGGCGTTGCGCTATCCGTGGCGCGTGGGGCTGACGATCCTGACCTCGCTGCTGGCGGCGGCGGCGAGCCTGATGCTGCCCAGGCTGATCGGCGGGGCTATCGACCAGGCGCACCATCTCCTGAGCGCCGGATCGGCGCATGGCGCCGAGGCGCGCGCGGCGCTCTGGCGGACCGCGCTGCTGGTGATCGGAGCGACGCTCGCGCGCGGCCTGCTGACCATGGCGGCGGGCTACCAGGGCGAATACCTGAGTCAGAGGGTGGCGCTGGACCTGCGGCTGAAGTTCTTCCAGCAGCTCCAGCGGCTGTCGTTCGGCTTCCACGACAAGATCCACTCCGGCGACCTGATCACCCGCGGCATGCTCGACCTGGAGGGTGCGCGGACCTTTATCCAGGGCGCCCTGGTGCCGGCGCTGTCACTGGTCCTGCTGATCAGCTTCTCGGCCTTCATGATGATCTCGGCCGATCCGGTGATGGCGGCGATCGGGATGAGCTTCGTGCCGATCGCGGCGGTGTCGCTGGCCAGGATGGGCTTCCTGCTGCGGGTCACCTGGCTGCGGGTGCAGCAGCTCATGTCGATCCTGACGCTGACCATGGAAGAGAACCTGCAGGGCATCCGCGTGGTCCGCGCCTTCGCCGGCCGGGCCTTCGAGCTCGCCAAGTTCGACGCCGCCTCGCAGGCCGTGCTGGGCTTCCAGTACAAGCGGATCACGCTTCGCTTCCGGGGGGTGGCCTGGATGCAGGTCAGCTACTACGCCGCCCTCGGCGCGCTGCTCTGGTACGGCGGGAACAAGGTGCTGAGCGGGCGGATGACGGTGGGCGGGCTCACCAGTTTCGTCGTCTACATGTCGCTCCTGCAGGCGCCCATCCGGCAGATCGCGATGATCTTCAACTCCGCGGCGCGGGCGACCTCATCCGGCGCGCGGCTGTTCGAGGTGCTGGACCTGGAGCCGGAGATCGCCGACGCGCCGGGCGCCAAGCCGTTGGCGGCGCCCAAGGGGGTGTTGCGCTTCGAGGACGTCGGCTTCCGCTACGATCCGGCGGGCAAGCAGGTGCTGACCGGCATTAGCTTCGAGGTGCGGCCGGGCCGGACGCTGGGCGTCGTCGGGCCGCCGGGGTCGGGCAAGTCGACCCTGGCGAACCTGATCCCGCGATTCTACGACGTCAGCGCAGGCCGGATCACGATCGACGGCGTCGACATCCGCGACGTGACGCTGGCGTCCTTGCGCGAATACGTCGGGCTCGTGCAGCAGGAGGCGTTCCTGTTCGACGCCTCGGTGGGCCACAACGTCGCTTACGCCGATCCCTGGGCCGAGGACGAGCGCATCGTCGACGCTGCAAAGACCGCCCAGATCCATGAGCATATCGCCAGCCTGCCCGGCGCCTACGACACCCGGGTCGGCGAGCGGGGCGTGGCGCTTTCCGGCGGCCAGCGTCAGCGGATGAGCATCGCGCGCGGCGTGGTGCCGGGGCCGGGCGTGATGATCTTCGACGACTCCACCGCCGCCATCGACGCGGTGACCGAGCGCAAGGTCCGCGAGAATCTGGCGCAGGCGACCAAGACCAAGGCGACCGTGATCATCGCCCACCGGCTCTCGTCACTGATGCACGCCGACGAGATCATCGTGCTGGACGAAGGCCGGATCGTGGAGCGCGGGAACCACGCGAGCCTGCTCGACGCCGCCGGAACCTATGCCGAGCTCTTCGAGCTGCAGAGCCGCACCGCCTCGGGCGACCTGGAGGCGGTGGCGTGAGCGAAGCGGCGGTCCAGACCCCGCGCAAGGCGCCGCGGGCCTCCCTGGGCTCGCCCGAGGGCGACGACATCTTCGGAACCTTCGATCCCAAGGTGGCGCGGCGGTTCTTCGCCTACCTGGGTCCGCACCGCCGCAGCTTCATCATCGCCCAGGTGGCGGTGCTGTTCTCCGCCGCCTCGCAGCTCAGCCTTCCGCTGCTGATCGGCTGGGTGGTCAACGCCGCCCTGAAGCACGACGCGGCGCGCCTGCACCTGACGCTCGCGCTGTTCGCGGTCGCCGCCGTGACCTTCAGCTGCATGTTCTTCCTGGAGCAGTGGCTGTCGCAGCGGCTGGCCAACCGGGTGATCTTCGACGTCCGGCGGCACATGTTCGCCCACTTCCAGGACGTCAGCCTGTCGTTCATGGACAAGACCCACGTGGGCCGGCTGATGAGCCGGCTGCAGGGCGACGTGGGCTCGCTGCAGGAGTTCCTGGAGAACACCACCGGCGCGGTCGGCGATTTCGTGATGCTGATCGGCATCGCCATCGCGCTCTTGAGCCTCGACCTGCAGCTGGGCCTTCTGACCCTGACGGTGCTGCCGGCGCTGATCGCCATCCGCGCGGTCTGGCTGCCGTTCTCCAAGATCGCCTTCCGCCAGGCGCGCGACGCCTCGTCCAACGCCAACTCGGCTCTGGCCGAGAACATCAACGGCGTGCGCACGGTGCAGGAGACGCGGCGCGAGGCGCTGAACTTCGAGCTCTATGCGGAGAAGGCCAAGGACAACTTCAAGGCCCAGGTCGGCGCGGCCTGGATGAGCCAGATCATGGTGCCGACCGTCGACGTCCTGACCGGCGTGGCCATGGCGCTGGTGATCGTGGTGGGCGGCCAGGCGGTTCTGTCGGGCCGCATCGAGGTCGGCGTGATGGTGGCCTTCATCCTCTATGTGCAGCGGTTCTTCGATCCGGTGCGGATGCTGTCGATGCAGTACACGATCATGCAGCGGGCCATGGCCGCGGCGCACCGCATCTTCGAGGTGCTGGACGTGGCGGTGACCATCCAGGACAAGCCGGGCGCCCAGGCGCTGGCCGCCGAAGAGCCGACCGTCGAATTCAAGCACGTGACCTTCGGGTACGATCCGGCCCGGCCCATCCTGCACGACGTGAGCTTCCAGGTACGCCCGCGCGAGGTGGTGGCGCTGGTCGGGCCCACGGGGTCAGGCAAGACCTCGATCATCGCGCTTACCCACCGCTTCTACGAGGTCGACCAGGGCCAGGTCCTGGTGGGCGGCAAGGACGTGCGCGACGTCACCCTCGACAGCCTGGGCCGCAAGATCGGCATGGTGCTGCAGGAGCCCTTCCTGTTCACCGGCACCATCGAGGAGAACATCCGCTACAACACCGAGAACGCAACGCGGGTGGAGATCGTGGCGGCCGCCAAGGCGGTGAGTGCGCACGACTTCATCATGCGCCTGCCGGAGGGCTACGACACGAAGCTCGGCCAGCGCGGGCGCAACATCTCGGTGGGCCAGCGCCAGCTCGTCTCCTTCGCCCGCGCCCTGGTGGCCGACCCGCGGATCCTGATCCTCGACGAGGCGACAGCCAACATCGACAGCTTCACCGAGCAGGCGATCCAGAGGGCGCTGAAGGTGCTGTTCGAGGGGCGAACCTGCATGGTGATCGCCCACCGGCTGGGCACCATCCGCGACGCCGACCGGATCATCGTCCTGAACCAGGGCCGCATCCTGGAGCAGGGGCCGCACGACGCCCTGATGCAGGCGGGCGGCCTCTATCACCACCTCTATACCTCGGCGCACGCCAGCTTCGACGACCAGGTGGTGGCGGCGACCGGCGACGCGGAGTTCGCGACGCGGACGTGAGGATTCGCCCCCTCCGCACCGCAGGTGACGGAGGGGGCGTTCAGCCCTTGAAGTTGTCCTTGGCCGTGCGCACGGCGCCGAAGGCCTTGTAGTCGGGCTCGCCGCCCGCGCCCACGCGCTCGGCCAGCTTCGGCGCGCGCAGGAAGGGGTTGGTGGCCTTCTCCAGCGCGATGGTGGTGGGCACGGTCGGCTCGCCCCGCTCACGCATGGCGAAGATCTTGTCGGCGCGGGCCTTCAGCACCGGGTCGTCGTCCACCGAGAGCGCGAAGCGGGCGTTGGACGCGGTGTACTCGTGCGCGCAGTAGACGGTCGTGTCGTCCGGCAGGGCGGCGAGGCGCTGCAGGCTGGTCCACATCTGCTCGGCGGTGCCCTCGAAGAGCCGCCCGCAGCCCAGAGCGAAGAGGGTGTCGCCGACGAAGGCGATGCGGTCGGCGGCGTCGAAATAGGCGATGTGGCCGAGCGTATGGCCGCCGGTCTCGATCACCTCGAACTTCGTCTCGCCCAGCATGACCATGTCGCCGCCCTTCACCTCGCGGTCGATGGGCGTGAGCCGGGTGACCTCGGCCGGGCCCACGATGGTGGCGCCGGTCGCGGCCTTGATCTCGGCGTTGCCGCCGGCGTGGTCGGGGTGCCAGTGGGTGTTGAGGATGAAGTCGAGGGTCCAGCCCGTTTCCTTCAGCGCAGCGAGGATCGGGCCGACCTCGGGGGTGTCGATGCAGGCGGTCTTCGCCGTCGCCTCGTCGTGGGCCAGGAAGCCGTAGTTGTCCGACAGGCAAGGGAACTGGTGGACAGTGAGCGGCATGGCGGTCTCCCGGGCGGCTCCGTGAGGCGATGGAGCCAGGACATGCGATTTAGGTTGGCGAGAGGGCTTAGTCGAGCATAGCCATGGGGCGATGCGCCGCGACGTCCTGGAACTCCGTCAGTTCTACGCCTCCGACCTGGGTCGCGCCGCGCGCGCCATGGTCGGGCGAAAGGTGCTGGAAGCCTGGGGCGACGCGCGCGGCCTGGACGTGCTGGCGCTGGGCTATGCGACGCCCTTCGTGGCCCCGCAGCGGCATGCCGCGCGGCGCGTGGTCGGCGCCATGCCCGCCCAGCAGGGCGTGGAGATCTGGCCGGGCGGCGAGCCCAACCTGACGACCCTGGTGGGCGAGGACAGCCTGCCGTTCACCAACGCCCTCTTCGACCGCATCCTGGTGGTGCATGGGATCGAGGAGAGCCCCGACGCCATCGGCCTGCTGCGCGAGGTCTGGCGGGTGCTGGCGCCCTCGGGCCGCGTGGTCGTGGCGGTGACGGCCCGCAACGGGCTGTGGGCCAACACGGAGCGGACGCCCTTCGGCCACGGCCGCCCCTACAGCCGCGCCCAGCTCGCCGAGTTGCTGCGGGAGGCCGAGCTGGAGCCGTCGGGCTGGACGCGGGCGCTCTATGTGCCGCCGGTGAACTGGCTGGCCGGCTGGGCGGAGGGCTTCGAGCAGACGGGTTCCCGCCTGTGGCCGGGGTTCGCCGGCCTCCTCCTGATGGAGGCGGTGAAGCAGACCTTCGCCGTCAAGCCGCGCGGCCTGGGCGCGCGGGTGCGCCGCGTCAGCCCGCTGCTCGCGCCCAGCCCGGCGCCCAGCGGGGCGCCCTTTTCTCAGGCGCCGGACGCCCGCGCGCGGCGCGGGCTCTTGGAGGGCGGCGGGGAAAGCCTTAGCGTCACGGCCAAGACCAACCGAAAGGCTGCGCCATGAAGATGATCGTTGCGGTCATCAAACCCAGCCGGCTCGACGCCGTGCTCGATGCGGTCACCGAGGCCGGCGCCTCGGGCCTGACCGTCACCGAGGTGCGCGGCTATGGCCGCCAGCGCGGCAAGACCGAGGTCTACCGGGGCGCCGAATACGAGGTGAAGCTGCTGCCGAAGGTGAAGCTGGAGATCGCCGTGCCGTCGGACATCGTGGACGCGGTGGTCGACGCGGTCGCGCGCACCGCCAACACCGGCAAGATCGGCGACGGCAAGGTCTTCGTCATGGACCTGGAACAGGCGCTGCGCATCCGTACCGGCGACCGCGACGCGGCCGCGATCGCCGGCTAGGGTGGGCGACCTCGCCGACGCCCGCATCCAGGTCGTTCGCGACCACATGGCGTTGGAGTGCGTCCACGACTGGGACGCGGTGATCGCGACCTTCGCCCATCCCCGCTACGAGATGTACGGCTCCGGCGCGGTGTTCGACGGCGAGGCGGCGGTGCGCGGCTACTTCGCCGCCTCGCGCACGCCGTTCCCGGATCAAGGCAACGAGGTCATCGCCATCGCCCATGACGGCGACACGGTGCTCGTCGAGTTCTGGCTGACCGGAACGCACCTGGGGCCGTTGCGGCTGGGCGGCCGCGAGGTGCCTGCGACGGGAAAGAGCTTCCGCGTGCGGATGGCGGCGAGCTTCGAGTTCGCGCCCGGCAGCGACAAGATCGTCTGCGAGCGGCCCTATTTCGGTCAGGGGGCCGTGGTGCGGGCGCTGGGCCTAGGCTAGGCCTTCGCGCGTCGCCGCGGCGGCTTGGCCGGCGCCTGGGGCTTCGGGGCTTCGACCTCGCCGAAGAGGTTCTGGACGGCGGCGACCGGGGCGGGCTCGGCGCGGCGGCTGAGGAGGAAGAGGGCCGTCTCGGACCGCCAGTTCTCCAGCAGGCCGTCCGGCTGGATCGGGCGCGCCGGCTTGCCGCTGGAGAGGGCCGCGCAGGCGTCGACCCGCAGGTCGAGGTCGCGGGTCAGGTCGGTGAAGTCGCGCAGGGTGCAGAGGTGGATGTTGGGCGTCGACCACCAGGGATCCGGCAGGGCGCGGGTCTCCGGCATCCGGCCGCGGGCCATCAGCGAGACGCGCATCCGCCAGTGACCGAAGTTCGGCACCGAGACGATGGCCTGGTCGGCGATGCGCAGCAGCTCGGAGAGCACGTGCCGGGGCTCGCGCATCTGCTGCAGGGTCTTGGACAGGATCGCGTAGTCGAAGGCCTTGGCCGGGAAGTGGTCGAGGTCGCGGTCGCCGTCGCCCTGCACCACCGCCAGGCCCTTGGCGAGGCAGGCGGCGACGCCCGCCGGACTGATCTCCAGGCCCTGGCCGTCGACGCGCTTCTCGCGGGTCAAGAGCTCCAGGAGCTCGCCGTCCTCGCAGCCGACGTCCAGCACCCGCGCGCCGGGCCGCACCAGCCGCAGGATCTCGGCGAAGTCCTCGCGCATGGCGCCCACGCCTACAGCCCTCTGGCCTGGGCGGCCGAGGCGAAGAAGCCGCGCAGGGTGGCGTCGAGCTGCGGCTCCTCGAGGAAGAAGGCGTCGTGGCCCTTGTCGGTCTCGATCTCGGCGAAGCTCGCGCGGCAGCCGGCGGCGTTCAGCGCGCGGACGATGTCGCGGCTCTCGGCGGTGGGATAGAGCCAGTCGGAGGAGAATGAGAGCACGCAGAAGCGCACGCCGCGCGCCTTGCGGAACGCCTCCGCCAGCACCCCGCCGTGCTTCGCGGCCAGGTCGAAATAGTCGAGGGCGCGAGTGATGTAGAGGTACGAGTTGGCGTCGAAGCGGTCGACGAAGCTGGTCCCCTGGTGGCGCAGGTAGCTTTCCACCTGGAAGTCGGCGTCGAAGCCCCACGAGAGGCCGTCGCGCTGCAGCTCGCGGCCGAACTTCCGCTGCAGGGCCGGTTCGGAAAGGTAGGTGATGTGCGCGGCCATGCGCGCGACGGCCAGGCCCTTCTCCGGCCGCACCCCCTGGCTCTCGTAGGCGCCGCCGCGCCAGTCGGGGTCGGCCATGATCGCCTGACGGCCGACTTCGTGGAAGGCGATGTTCTGGGCGGAGTGGCGGGGCGCCGCGGCGACGCAGACCGCGCTGAACAGCTTCTCCGGATAGTCCGCCGCCCACTGCAGCACCTGCATGCCGCCCATGGAACCGCCGACCACGGCGAACAGGGTCTCGATGCCCAGCGCCTCGATCAGCATGGCCTGGGCGCGGACCATGTCGGCGATTGTGATGATGGGGAAGGCTAGGCCGTAGGGCTGGCCGGTCTTCGGGTTGGTCGACGCGGGGCCCGTGGACCCCATGCAGCCGCCGATGACGTTGGTGGCGATCACGAAGTAGCGGTCCGGGTCGAGCGGCAGGCCGGGGCCGATCACGCGGTCCCACCAGCCAGGCCGTCCGGTCACCGGGTTCACCGACCCGGCGTGCTGGTCGCCGGTCAGCGCATGGCAGACCAGGATGGCGTTGGTCTTGGTCTCGTTCAACCGGCCATAGGTCTTGTAGGCGATCTCCAGCGGCTCGAGCCTGGCCCCGCTGTCCAGGCGCAACGCGCCCTTGCCAGCGGGAAACCGCATGGTCCCGCCGTCCGCTTCGATCGCAAGGCTGGGCTTGGCCGCGACGGTCATGCGGGCCTTGGACCGCCAAGCCCAATCCCTGTCAATGGCCGCATGGCGGCTTCGCAGCCGGCGCGGGCGCCGCTATGACGACCCTAAGGCGGGAAGTTTGGGGCAGGGGTGGAGTGTTCATGGAGCGGCTGATCCTTTTCCGCCACGGCAAGGCCGAGCCGGAGTCGGCAAGCGGCGAGGATTTCGACCGCCGGCTATCGCCGCGGGGCGAACGGGAGTCGGCGCAGATGGGCGCGCGGCTGGCCGACCTGGGCTTTTCGCCGGACCTGGTGCTGGTTTCACCCGCCGCGCGGACGCGGGAGACCTGGGCGGCGGCGGAACCCCACTTCGCCGGCGCCAAGGCGAGCTTCGACGCGGACCTCTACCACGCCGATTCCGGCGCGGTGCGCCAGGAGGCCGAGCGGGCCGGCAAGGCCGTGGGCACGGTCATGGTCGTGGGTCACAATCCGGGTCTCCAGGAACTGACCGTCCAGTTGCTGACCGAGGGCTCCGCGCCGCCGTCGCTGATCGACCGGGCCCGGCGGCAGTTCCCGACAGCCTCGGCCGCGGTCTTCCTGTTCGACGCCCACGACCGGCCATCCTTCGACGGCCTGTTCTTTCCGGAGCGCGGCGATTGAGCCGCATCTATAAGATCCTGCCGCGTGAGGCCTGGGAGGCGGCGCTGGCCGAGCGCCGCTACGACGGCTCGCCGCTCGACCGGCAGGACGGTTTCATCCACTTCTCGACGGCCACCCAGGCGCAGGAGACCGCGCGCCGCCACTTCGCAGGCCAGGAGGACCTGGTGGTGCTGGCGGTGGAGGCCGACGACCTGGGCTCGGCGCTGAAATGGGAGCGCTCGCGCGGCGGCGACCTCTTCCCGCACCTCTACGCGCACCTGGAAACGGCGCTGGTCCGTGAGGTGACCGAAGCGCCGCTCGGCCCGGACGGCGTTCCGCGCCTCGAGCTCGGCGCGTGAGCGATCTGCACGGCCTCGCCACCGAACTGCTCCGGCGGCTCGACCCGGAGGACGCCCACGGCCTGGCCATCCGCGCGCTGAAGTTCGGCCTGGGGCCGATCGGCGGGCGGGAGGATCCGATCCTGGCGACCGAGCTGGCGGGGCTGTCGCTGCCGAACCCGGTCGGCCTCGCTCCGGGGTTCGACAAGGACGCCGAGGTGTTCGGTCCCATGCTGCGCGCGGGCTTCGGTTTCGTGGAGTGTGGGACGGTGACGCCCAAGCCGCAGGCCGGAAACCCTAGGCCGCGCCTCTTCCGGCTCAGCGAGGACCGCGCGGTGATCAACCGCATGGGCTTCAACAACCAGGGCCTCGACGCGTTTTCGACCCGGCTGAGCCGCCGCGGCGCGGGCGTGATCGGGGCGAACATCGGCGCCAACAAGGATTCGCCCGATCGCGTCGTCGACTATGTGACCGGGCTGAAGCGGCTGTGGGGCAAGGCGTCCTATTTCACGATCAACGTGTCGTCGCCCAATACGCCGGGCCTGCGCGCGCTGCAGACCGAGTCCGCCCTGCACGACCTGCTGGGCCGCCTGGCCGAGGCGCGCGAGACCCTGCCCGCCCAGGGCCGTGCGCCGATGTTCCTGAAGGTCGCGCCGGACCTGCAGGGCAATGAGGTCGAGACCATCGTCGAGACCTGCGTCACCTACGGCCTGGCCGGGATCATGGTCTCCAACACCACGGTCTCGCGCCCGACGCTGGTGTCGGAGTTCGCCGGCGAGCAGGGCGGGCTTTCCGGCGAGCCCTTGATGGAGCTCTCGACGCGGGTGCTCGGGGAGTTCGCCCAGGCCGCGTCCTCGCGGCTCGCGCTGGTGGGCGTGGGCGGGATCGCCTCCGGCGCTGACGCCTATGCGAAGATCCGCGCCGGCGCGAGCGCGGTGCAGCTCTACTCCGCCCTGGTGTTCGAAGGCCCGGGCCTGGTGACGCGCATCAAGCGCGACCTCGGCCAGCGGCTGCGCGCCGACGGCTTCGGTTCGGTGGCCGAGGCGGTGGGCGCGGACTAGGCAGGCTCCCGCGCGGCGCCTCCTGAGACGTGCGCTGCGTTGCCGAACTGGCTGGGCTGGATTAACTCGGAAGGATCATGGCGGACGCCGCCCCAACGCCGCAGGAGCTCCCAAGGCCCAGGAGGCCCCGCTTCTTCTGGCCGGGCGGCCTTTCTGCACGCCTTTTGACGCTTACCATCCTTTTCGTCGTGCTGGCCGGCGCCTGCGCCCTGCCGCCGGCGCTGGCGTCGTTCGAGGAGAAGTGGCTGCTGGACCGCATCCGGCAGGGCGAGCTGGCCTCGCTCGCCCCCGACGTGGCGCCCGACCGCAAGGTCTCCCAGCAGATCGCAGCCCAGCTGCTCGAGGGCGCAGGCGTGGCGCGGGTGGCGATCCAGACCGACGGCATGCGCCGGCTCGTGCTGGGCGGTCCGTCGCTGAAGCGCGCGCCCTATCTGGTCGATCTGCGCGCCCAGGCGCCGACCTCCTGGCTGATGGCGCCCTTCGAGACCCTGCTGGGCGGCGAGGGGCGCTATGTGCGGGTGGTGGCGAGCCCACGCTTCCGCCGCGGTGACTTCGTGGAGATCGTGGCCGCCGACGCCGCCCTGAAGCGCGAGCTGATCTCCTACCTCTGGAAGCTGGTGCTGGTGGCGGCCTTCGTCTCCACCGTGGCGGGGCTCTTGGTCTACCTGTCGCTGAACTTCTTCCTGGTGCGGCCGATGCAGCGGATCACCTACGCCATGGAGCGGTTCCGCGCCGACCCCGACGATCCAGAGGCGCGCGTGCAGCTTTCCGGCCGCCGCGACGAGGTGGGCCGCGCGGAGGCCGAGCTCGACCGCATGCAGGCCGACCTGCGCACCGCGCTCAACTCCCGCGCCCGGCTGGCGGCGCTGGGCGAGGCGGTGGCCAAGATCAACCACGACCTGAAGAACATGCTGACCAGCGCCCAGATCGCCTCGGAGCGGCTGGCGGCGCTGAAGGATCCCAAGGTGAGCCAGGCCCTGCCGCGCTTGGAGCGCGCGCTGGACCGGGCGGTGAAGCTGGCCTCCGGCGTGCTGGCCTACGGCAAGACCCAGGAGGCGGCGCCGGAGCTGCGGGCCGTGCCGCTGGCCGCCGCCGTGGAGGCCGCGGCTGAGGAGGCGCGGCTGGCCGAGCACGACGTCGCGCTGGTCCTCGACATCGCGCCGGGCGCGCAGGTCAGCGCCGACCCCGACCAGCTGCACCGGATCCTGGCCAACCTGTTGCGCAACGCGCGCCAGGCGATCGAGCACCACGAGGGCCGGCGGCGGAAGGGGCGGGTCGCCGTGAGCCTCACCCAGACGGGCGACTCCAGCCTGGTGCGGGTGGCGGACAATGGCCCGGGCGTGCCGGACCGCGTGCGCGAGCGGCTGTTCCAGCCCTTTGCGGGTTCCGGGCGGCCGGACGGGGCGGGCCTCGGCCTGGCGATCGCCCGCGAGCTTGCGCAGGGCCATGGCGGCGACCTGACGCTGGCGAGCACCGGGCCGAAGGGCTCGACCTTCGAACTGCGCCTGCCGGGCGCGCCGCCGGCTGCGGCCACGCCCACGCGGCGGCGGGCGGCGACGCCAGCGGCGCCTAAGCCCTAGTAGCCCTTGGCCACGCCCTCGCGGCGGGGGTCGGCGCCGCCGCGCAGGCCGTTGGGGGTGACCTCGATGCCGTGCAGGCCGGAGCCCTCGCCGAAGGGGCCACCCTGCAGCTTCACGCCCTTGGCGGCCAGCTGGTCGACCACGCCCGGCGGGTACTTGTCCGGTTCCGAGGCGTAGAAATTGCCGGCCGCGATCAGGTTGGGCAGCGCCAGCGCCGGCTGCATCGGGAACTTCCAGTCGAGCGTCGCCACCAGGGCCTTCAGGGCGAAGGCCAGGATCGACGGGCCGCCGGGCGAGCCCACCGCCTCGACGAGGCGACCCTGCCGGTCGAGCACGATGGCCGGCGCCATGGACGAGCGCGGCCGCTTGCCGCCGGCCACCGCATTGGCCGCCGGGACGCCGTCGCCGTCCTTCGGTTCGAAGGAGAAGTCGGTGAGCTGGTTGTTGAGGAAGAAGCCCGCGACCATGCGCCCGTCGCCGAAGATGCTCTCGACGGTGGTCGTCATCGAGACCGCGTTGCCGGCCTTGTCGACGATAACGAAGTGGGTCGTGCCGCCGGGCTCCTGGGTGTGGTCGACGCCGCGCACGCCCGCGCCCTTGGGATTGCCGGGCTGCGGCGGCGGGCCGGCCTTGTCGCGGTCGATCAGTTTGGCGCGCTGGTCGAGATAGGCCGGGTCGAGCAGGCCCTCCATCGGCACGGAGACGAAGTCCGGGTCGCCGTAGTAGCGGTCGCGGTCGGCGTACATCAGCCGGCTCGCCTGGCTGAACAGGTACCAGCCCTGGGCGTCGTTCTTGTGCGCGGCGATGTCGGTGCGTTGCAGGATGCCCAGGCCCTCGAGCACCGCCGGGCCGCCGGACGGCGCGGGCGGCACGCAGACCACATAGACGCGGTAGGGCCGGCAGACGGCGGGCGACGACTTGGGCCTGTAGCTCGCCAGGTCCTTCAGCGTCATGGTGCCGGGCATGGCGCCCTGGTGCAGCTTGTCGACGATGGCCTGGGCGATCGGGCCTTCCAGGATCGCCTTCGGGCCCTCGGCCGCGATCTTCGTCAGGGTGTCGGCGTAGGCCGGGTTCTTCATGATGTCGCCGGGCTTCACCTTGGTCCCGTCGGGCTTGGTGAAATAGGCGACGGCGTCGGGCTGCGAGGCCTGTGGCGCGCGGCTCGAGGCTGCTTCAGCCATGCGGCGCGGGACCGGGAAGCCGTCGGCGGCCAGGCGGTGGGCGTCGCCAAACAGGTCCTTCCAGGCCAGCTTCCCGTGCTCGCGCTGGGCCATGTAGAGCATGGCGATGGCCCCGGGCACGCCGGCCGAGCGGCCGGTGACGATGGCCTGGCCTTTGGGCAGGGACTTGCCGTTCGGTCCGTAGAACATGTCCGGCGTCGCGCCAGCCGGGGCGGTCTCGCGGCCGTTGTAGGCGGTGACCTTCTTCGTCTTGGCGTCGTAGTAGGTCATGAAGGCGCCGCCGCCGAGGCCGGAGCTCTGCGGCTCGACGAGGCCCAGCACCGCCTGCACGGCGACCGCGGCGTCCACCGCCGAGCCGCCGGCCTTCAGCACGTTCAGACCCGCGTCCACCGCCATCGGATTGGCCGCGGCGACCATGGCGGTCGGGCCTTTGGCGGCCGGAGCCGGGGCGGCCTGGACGGTGATCGGCGTGACCGAGGTGGCGATGAGCGCGGCCGAAAGGCCAAGGGGCAGGAGACGCTTGACGAAGGTCACGTGAGGGAAGCTCCGGACGGTCAGGGATGTAGCGCCACCATATGGGCCAGCGGCGCGTGGACAACAAACCTTCCGCCGTGCGACGTCGCTGTCCGATGGAGACCATGCCTTCGCACGCCCGGCCGGGCGCCCGCAACCTGATCACCGACGTGCCCGGCCTGAAGGTGGGCCAGGCGCAGGACGAGGGCCGTCGTACGGGGGTGACCGTGCTGGTCCCGGACGCCCGGGCGGTCTGCGCCTGCGACGTGCGGGGCGGCGCGCCGGGCACGCGGGAGACCGATGCGCTGGCGCCGGAGAACCTGGTGGAGGCGGTGGACGCCGTCGTGCTCTCAGGCGGCTCGGTCTATGGCCTGGCGGCCGCCGACGGGGTCGCGGCCTGGCTGGGCGCGCGCGGCCGCGGCTACGGCTTGGCGCAGATCGCGGGCGCGCCCGTCTCGCCGGTGATCCCGGCGGCGATCCTGTTCGACCTGGCCAACGGCGGCGACAAGGCCTGGGGCGAGACGCCGCCCTACCGCGCGCTGGGCGTGACGGCGGTGGCGGGCGCGACGGAAGACTTCGAACTCGGGACGGCCGGCGCGGGCTATGGCGCCATGGCCGGCGCGCTGAAGGGTGGGATCGGCTCAGCCTCGGTGGTTACCGGCGACGAGATGGCCGTGGGCGCCATCGTGGCGGTGAACTGCTGGGGCTCGGTGACGGCGCCGGGCGGCCGGACCTTCTGGGCCGCGCCCTACGAGATCGGCGACGAGTTCGGCGGGTTGGGCGCGGTCGGCCTCGCCGCAGGTCCCGAAGCCTGGGGCCTTGCGAAGTCGCCGGACGACGCGCGCAACACCACCATCGCCTGCGTCGCCACGGATGTTGCGCTGACCCCGGCCCAGGCCAAGCGCGTGGCGATCATGGCGCAGGACGGCCTGGCGCGCGCCATCCGGCCGATCCACGCCCCCTTCGACGGCGACGTGGTGTTTGCGGTCTCCACCGCGCTGCGGCCGATACCGCAGGACGCGGCCGACTACACGGTCGCCCGCCTGGGCGCCCTGGCCGCCGACACCCTGGCCCGCGCCGTCGCCCGCGCGGCCTTCGAGGCGAGCCCCTGGCCGGGGGTGGACATCGCCTGCTGGCGCGACCTGAAGGACGCCTGAGGCACGCAGGCTTGATGCGGCGGGATTGCGTAAGGGGTTGAACCGCCAGGGTCGGGCGGCTAGATAGCCGCCTCGCCGTCAGGCGGCGCGCGCCCGTAGCTCAGCTGGATAGAGCATCAGACTACGAATCTGAGGGTCGGACGTTCGAATCGTTCCGGGCGCGCCATTCTTTCTTAGCCAAATCAGGGTGGCCCCGATCCCCTCTGGGGAAAGGCTGTGAGCCCGTGCGCCTGGCGCAGGTCATTCCCCCTGAGGAGGGCGCGCATGACCTACGGTCCTATCGATCGATCCCGAGCGCCTGGACGGCGACGCGCCTAGTCGATGGCGCCTCCGTACACCTGACGACCTCGAGCAGGAACGTCAGGACGCCGCTGCACAGCGCTACCGGGACGCTTCGACGACGCCGCCGGGGCGCCTGCGCGCGAGCCGCTTGACAGGACGTCGTTCACGCACATTAATCGATATCACAAATAACGGAATTTGTTCTCTACAGCGACGGATCGGGGGATCGGCCATGCAGCGACGTTTGATGTTGTGCCTAGGGGCGGCGGTCTTGGGGCTGCTTCCGGCTTGCGCCCAGGCGGCGGATGCGCCGGCGTCGGCGACGGCTCCGGGCGGCGCGGTTTCCGAAGTGGTGGTGACCGCCAACAAGCGCGAGCAGTCCGTCCTGGATGTGGCCGGATCTGTCACGGCGGTGAACACGCGTCTGATGCAGGACCAGGGCGTCCACGACCTGATGGGCCTGGCGGAGCTGACGCCTGGGCTGTCATTCTTCTCGCGCGGCTCGGGGGCGGGCTCGAACCAAGTGATTCTCCGGGGCCTGACCTCGGGCAGCCAGCAGACGAGCCCGACCGTCGGCTTCTACGTGAACGACACGGCGCTGGGATTCTCGATCCCGGTGGGCGGCGGCTCCAGCATCCTGCAGCCGGACCTCGATCCGTTCGACCTGGACCACATCGAGATCCTCAAGGGGCCGCAGGGCACGCTCTATGGGGCCAGCACCCTGGGCGGCCTGATAAAATATGTGACCAAGGCGCCGGACGCCCATGCCTTCAGCGGTGCGGCCGAGATTGGCGCGGTGGCCGTGGATCACGGTGGAGAGGGGACCAGCGAGCGGCTGGCGCTGAACCTGCCGCTGGTGGACGGCAAGGTCGGCCTGCGGCTCTCTGGTTTCGACCGGATCGATCCCGGCTTCATCGACAACACCCGCACCGGTGGCCACGACGTCAACCGCACCAACGCCTATGGCGGCCGCGCGGCCCTGGGGTTCTATCCGACCGACGACCTGTCGATCGTCTTGAGCGGCATGATCCAGAAGGCCGACACCCGGGCCTTCGGGGCGGTGACCGGCGATCCGGTGACCCTGCGGCCGACGGCGGGCGACTTCACCCAGCAGTACTTCATCGATCAGGCGGCCAGCACCGACTACCAGTTGGCCGACGCCGAGGTGAACTGGAAGTTCGGCGGCGGGTACACCCTGGTGTCGTCGACCAGCGCCAGCAAGGTCGACCTCAGCCTCATCTTCGATTTCACCAACCTTTTGCCGCCCGGATTCCTGGGGTCCACCTACACGACCGGGCCGCAGCACCTCGGGTACAAGAAGTTCGCCCAGGAGATCCGGGTCGTCTCGCCCTCCGGCGGCGCGCTCGAATGGATCGCCGGCCTCTACTACACCAAGGAGGACGTCGCCACGGCGACCTCGGTCAGCGACTACACCGCCAACGGCGGCCCGGGACCGATCATCCCGCTGCTGAGCCTGGCCTCGACAACCGCCCATTACGAGGAAAAGGCAGCGTTCGGGAACCTGACCTGGAACGCCACCGAGACTCTGGCCATCACGGGCGGCGTGCGGCTGGCCTCCAACGAGACGAACGACCGGGTGCTGGCGGCCGGAGCCCTGTCGGGCACGGCGTTGAACGCGCCCAACATCCAGATCGGCCATCAGAAGGAAGACGTGGCGACCTATCTGGTCACCGCCAACTGGCGCTACGCCCCCGACAGCTCCCTCTATGCCCGCGCGGCCAGCGGCTACCGCCCCGGCGGGCCGGTCGAGCCGCCGCTGGTCAACCCGGGCAATGTCGTGGTGCCCAAGCAGTTCAATTCCGACAGCGTCTGGAACTACGAGATCGGTGGCCACAGCGCGTGGGCCGACGCGCGGCTGCAGGCTGACTATTCGATCTTCTACGTCGACTGGCGCGACATCCAATTGCCGTTCCTGGTGAATGGCTTTCGGGTGCTGTCGAACGGCGGCGGCGCGCGCAGCCAGGGCGTGGAGTTCGATACGCGCTGGAGGGCGACCGAGGCGATGACGCTCGGCCTGGCCGGCGCCTACACCGACGCCACCTTGACCTCGCCCGCGCCCCTGGTGTTCGGCAATACCGGAGACCGCCTGCCGTTCGTGCCCCGCTGGAGCCTCTCGGCCCACGCCGAATACGAACACCCGCTGACCGATGACCTGATCCTGAAGCTGGGCGCGGTCTATCACTACCAGTCGGGGGTCAACTCGGCGCTCAGCCGCGCCGACTCCTCCTTCGCCGCGCTGAAGGGGTTCTCGACCGTCGACATCCGCGGCGGCTTGGTGCGCGGGCGCTATGCGCTGGACGCCTACGTCCGCAACCTCTTCGACGAGACGGCCTACATTTCCGGCGGCGACACCGGAGGACGGTCCAACCTAATCCCGCTGCAGCCCCGCACCGTGGGCGTGAGCCTGCGCGCCACCTTCTAGGGGCGCTGCGCACGCCAGCGGTTTATCAAGGGGTCAGGACGCCGGAGCCGTTGTCCGACCAGTTGGTGTTGGCGCGGCCAAGAACCGGGGCGATGCGGCCAAGGCCGCGGTTGTGGGCCTCGAAGCCCAGCACCTTCAGCTCGGCCGGGGTGAGGCTTTCATAGACCTCGTCCAACAGGGACAGCGGGATGTTCTCCTGCTGCCGCAGGAACGGGGCACAGTAGTAGGAGAACAGGGCGGGCCGGGGCTGGTCGGTCGTGTTGGCGCCCGCGCCGTGCCAGAGGCGGCCGTCGAACACCAGGGCCGAGCCGGCCGGCGCCTGGGCGACCACCGTCGGCGCGCGGTTGGGCGCGAGCCGGGCCACGCCGTCGGCTCCGCGCTCGAAGCGGATCTCTGGCAGGCCCCACAGGTGCGAGCCCGGAACCAGACGCGTGCCCCCGTTCTCGGGCGAGAAGTCCACCAAGAGCCAGACGACGTTGCAGACCACCGCCTGCGGCGTTTCGAAGGGAACGAACTGCTGGTCGGCGTGGATCACCTGAGCGACGCCGCCCTTCTGCATGATCATGGCGCTCAGGCTGGAGAGCAGGTAGTCGCGCCCCAGCATCTGCGGCACGACCTCGCCGATCAGCGGATGGTTCAGCAGGGTGCGGAATACCTCGCCCTTGTTCAGCAGATTGCCGATCCGCTGGTTGGGCGCCGGCTTGTGGCCACCGTGCGTCCCCGGCATGCCGGTCTGGTCGTCGCCGAAGTAGTAGGCGACATCGTGGGCGCGTTCGCCGGCGGCCTGTTCCAGCACCCGCGCGCGCAGGGCATCCAGCAGATCGGGGGCCAGCGCGTCCAGGAGGATGCCATAGCCGCACTCGGCGATATCGCGGCGCAGCTGGTCGAGGTCGCGCGTGGGCGCGGGGCTGCGGCAGGGCGGGAAGGTCGGGACGGCGGTCATGGCGGCGCTCAGAGGGTGCGCAGGGCCTGCAGCACCTGCTCCAGGGTGAAGTCGATGTCCGCCGCGGTCATGGCGGTCGACAGGGTGAACATCAGGGCGGGCGAGGTGAAGACGCCACGGTTCATCAGCTCGCGGTGCACGGCGGTCTGGGCCTCGGCGAACTTGGCGACGTAGCTCAGTTCGCGGTGGTCGCTGAACGGCCGGTCGCTGAGCGACAGCAGGGCGAGCGAGGCCTGGCCTTTCACCAGACCCTCGCGTCCGGCAAGCTTGAGGCATTCGGCGAGCCCCGCGCGCATCCGGTCGCCGAGCGCGGCGAGTTCCTGGGCGGCTTGCGGGGTGAACAGCTCCATCGCCACGCGGCCGGCGGCCATGGTCACGGGATTGGCGTTGTACGTCCCGCCGTGCGGCACCATCGGGCGGCCCGTATCGAAGCTGAACACCGACATCACCTCGCGCCGCCCGCCCAGGGCGCCGACCGGGAAGCCGCCGCCGATGATCTTGGCCATGGTGGTGAGGTCCGGCGTCACGCCGAGCTCGCCCTGGGCGCCGCGGTATCCCAGCCTCAGGCTGTAGACCTCGTCGAGGATCAGTAAGGCGCCGAGCCGGGTCGTCACCTCGCGCAGCATCGCGAGGTAGTCCGTGGAGATCGGCGTCAGCGCCAGGCGCGAGGGCAGGGGATCGATCAGCACCCCGGCCAGCCGGTCGCCGGCCTCCTCGAGCAGGCGTCGGCTCGCCTCGACATTGTTCCAGGGCAGGATGACCACGTCATCCAGCACGCCGCGCGGCGTGCCGGCGCTGAGCGGCGCGCTGGCCGGCCGGTCCGCCGGGCCCCATTCGTCGGACGTCGGCTGCTGGCTGATCTCGGCGACGTCGTAGCCGCCGTGATAGCAGCCCTCGACCTTGGCGATCTTCGGCCGGCCGGTGAACGCGCGCGCCGCCTTGATCGCCAGCATCACCGCCTCGGTGCCGGAATTGGCGAAACGCACCTGCTCGACGCTGGGGATGCGCTCCACCAGAAGCTCGGCCAGGGCGATCTCGCTCTCGGTCGGGGCGCCCACGGCGGTCAGCCGGCCCATCTGGTCGGCGACCGCGGCCATGATCTGCGGATGCCGGTGGCCGTGCAGGAGGGCCGAGTAGTTGTTGATGAAGTCCAGGCGTTCGACCCCGTCCTCGTCGACGATCCGCGCGCCTTCGCCGCTGCGGATGTAGGCCGGATAGGGAGGGAAGAAGACGGTCAGGCGGGAGTTGCCCGACGGCATCACTTCGCGGGCCCGGGCGTAGAGCGCGGCGGACCGCGACTCGGGGTTCGGGTATCGGGCGTTGGGCGCGAGCGGCATCGGTCTTCTCCCAGGGTCTCAGGCCGAGGCGCGGGCCAGGATGCGTTGGGCGTTCTCGTCGGCCTGCCGGCGCCCGATCGGGAAGCCGAACACCAGGAAGGCGCCCAGGATCTCGAACGGCGCGGCCGCGAAGACGCCGGCCAGGCGCAGGGCCGACAGGCCGTTCGCGCCGACCGCGGGAGCGGACGGCTCGAAGCCGGCCAGGGCCAACAGCGGGAAGAGCACGATGAACGGCGCGGCGTTGGCCACCTGGCTGATGAGCTGGCTGAGCGACACATAGATGCCGGCCCGGTCGGCGCCGCTGTCCAGCGTGCCCTGTTCGATGGCCAGCGCCTGCAGGGTGGGCGACAGGATGACGGCGGGCGCCAACAGCACGGCCTGGACCACTTCGACGGCGATCAGCGGACCCGGACGGCCAGGCGCCAGGAACCAGAAGCCGATGGCGTGGGTCAGCGCCGAACCGATCACCGCCAAGCCGATGATCCACTTCAGCTCGAAGCGACGGGACAGCGCGATCCACAGCGGCGCGGAGACCACCGAACAGAGGCCGCCAATCAGCAAGAGGGCGCCGAACAGCTGCGGCAGGTGAAGGATGCGCGAGAGGAAGAAGTAGGAGACCGACTGGCCGAGGCCGATGCCGATATTGATGGTCTGGAAGCCGAAGACGCAGGTGCGGTAGGCGCGGTTGCGCGCCAGCGCGTCCCAGAAGTCGCGCAGGGTCTGGAGAAGGCCCGGCCGTGCGGTGTCGGCCGCCCGGATCGGCGGCTCCGGCGAGCCCAGCAGGAGCAGGGCGGCGCTGGCCGGGATGATCACGCCCAGCGCGACGGCGAGGCCGCCCATCGCCGCACGGCCGTTGGAGGGATAGCCGGCCATGGCGGCCAGCAGCGGGGCGCAGCCCGACAGCAGCAGGCCGGCGAGGCCCGCAACCTCGCGGATGCCCAGCATGCGCGCGCGGCCGAACGGCGTGGCCGGGTATTCCGCGCCCCAGGCGTAGTAGGGGATCTGGATGAAGCTGGTGGCCAGATAGAGCAGCGCGAGGCCAGCGGCGAGATAGGCGGGGGTCGCGTGCGCCACCGGCGGGACGAACAACAGCCAGACGGCGATCAGGGCCATGACCACCCCGGCCAGGATCCAGGGCCGCCGGCGGCCGATCGGCGTGCGCGTGTGGTCGGAGAGCGTCCCGGTCAGCGGATCGCTGGCGATGTGGATCAGCCGCGCGGCGCCGGCCACCGCGCCCACCATGGCCAGGGGCACGCCCATGGTCTCGGCGAAGAAGCCCGGCAGCATCAGGGTCAGGGGCGGCACCAGCAGCCCGACGGGAAACTGGAACAGGCCATAGGCCAGGGCCGCCGCAATGGTCGGGCTTTCGATGCTGTCGCGACGCGCCAAGATGGGTCCCCCAAGAACGCCCTGGGTACTATCGATATTCGTGATCACAATTTCAATGGATTTTTCCCACCACCGTCTTGGTCGGCGCGTGATCCTGAATTATGAGATCACAAATAAACCGCCGCGGGAGCCTCGGCCAATGAGCAACGACCTGTGCGTCCAGACCCGCGACGGGACAGTGCGCGGCCGCCGCGACGAGGCCGGCGTGCTCCGCTTCCAGGGACTGCCCTTCGCCGCCGCGCCGGTGGGGCCCCTGCGGTTTCGGCCGCCCGCGCCTGTCGCGCCATGGCCCGATGTGCGCGATGCGACCGCGCCGGGGCCGGTGGCGCCGCAGGAGCGGCCCGCGGCCTCCACGAATCCGATGGACGAGGACTGCCTCTGTCTCAACGTGACCACGCCCGCGGCCGACGGAGCGCGGCGTCCGGTGCTGGTCTACATCCACGCCGGCGCCTTCATCACCGGCGCCGGCAGCGCCGAGGCCTACAGCGGCGTCCAGCTGGCGTGCGACCATGGCCTGGTGGTGGTGTCGATCAACTACCGCCTGGGCGTGCTGGGCTTTCCGCCTTTCGCCGTCGCGCCTGGGGCGCCGCAGAACCTGGGGCTGCTGGATCAGATCGCGGCGCTGGAATGGGTGCGCGACAACATCGCGGCGTTCGGGGGCGATCCGGACTGCGTCACGGTCTGCGGCTATTCCGCCGGGGGCTGGTCGATCGCCGCGCTGATGGCCATGCCGCAGGCGCGCGGCCTGTTCCACCGCGCCGCGCCGCAGAGCGGCGGCTTCATGTACGCCATGTCGCCCGCCGGGCAGGCGCGGCATGCCCGGGCCATCGCGCAGGCCATGGGCGACGCCGCGCCCGACATCGATCGATTGATGGCGGCCTCGGTCGACGAGCTGCTGCGGATCCAGGCGGAGACCGTCGCCGGCTGGCAGGCCGCCACTGCTGACGAGCAGGTCGTGGAGCTCGACTTCCCCTTCACGCCGGTCTGCGATGGGATCACGCTCGCCGAACATCCGCTGGCCAGCGTGGCGGAAGGCAAGGGCGCCGACGTACCCCTGCTGGTCGGCAGCACCGGCAATGAGCTGGGCGCCGCGCCCTTCCGCATGGCGCTGCCGTGGCTGCGGAAGACCTACAGCCGCGAAAGCCTGGGCGCCGCGATTGGCTCCCTGGGCGGCGACGCCGATGGGATCTGGCAGGCCTACGCCGCCCGCCATCCGGGTGAGGACGAACAGGCGCTGGCAGGGCGCATCCGCAGCGACTGGATGTACCGCATCCCGGCGATCCGCCTGGCCGAAGGCCGCGCGGCAAGCCCGCAGCGGGCCTGGATGTACCGGTTCGATCTGCCGGCGGTTTCGGCGGAGATCGGTGGGATCTCCACCCACGCCACCGATGTCACCTTCTGGTTCGGCTCCATGGACCAGTCGCCCTATCAGATGTTCTTCTTCGGCCGCGCGCCCACCGAGCCGGAGCGCGCCCTGTCGCTGCGCATGCAGGCCGACCTGGCCTTTTTCGCGCGCACCGGGACCTGCGAATGGCCCGCCTATGACCTCGCCCGGCGGACGACGATGATCTACGACCTCGAGACCCGCCCGCTGGACGATCCGGACGGCGGCGAACGCTGGCTGTGGGGCGGCGTGGTCTAGGCGGAGGGGACGTCTGGTGCGCTGCTTCATGGCCATGCTGGCCACCGAGACCAATACATTCGCCGCCCTGCCGACCGGCTGGACGGCCTTCCTGGAGGGCGGGATGGCGCATGGGACCGCCTCGCAGTCGCCCGACAGCAGTCTGGGGGTGTTGCTGGCGGAGTGGCGCAGGCTGGCCGAGGCCGATCAGATCCAGGTGGTCGAAGGCACGGCGGCGGCGGCGCAGCCGGCCGGCCGCACTCTGCGCGACGTCTACGAAGCCCTACGTGACCGCATCCTGGACGAGCTGGCGGCCGCGCTGCCGGTCGACATGGTGCTCTTGAACCTGCACGGCGCCATGGTCGCCGAGGGCTATGACGACTGCGAGGGTGATCTGCTGACGCGGGTCCGCGCGGTGGCGGGGCCGGAGGCGGTGGTCGGCGCGGAACTCGACCTGCACTGCAACGTGACGCCGGCGATGTTCGCCAACGCCGACCTGCTGATCGCCTACAAGGAATATCCTCACACCGACGAAATCGCCCGTGGCCGCGAGCTCTACGCGCTCTGCCGGGCAGCGGCCCTCAAGCAGGTCCGTCCGACGACGGCGGCGTTCGACTGCCGGATGGTCAGCATGTGGCGCACCACCGAACAACCGACCCGGGCCTTCGTCGACCGCCTCCAGGCGTTGGAGGGCAAGGACGGGGTGCTGTCGATCTCCTTCGGCCACGGGTTCCCATGGAGCGACGTGCCGGCGGCCGGGGCCCAGCTATGGGTGGTCACCGACGGCGATCCGGCGAAGGCCGAGGCCCTGGCCGCCGAGCTGGGGCGGGAAATCTACCGCCTGCGCAAGGCCACACGGCCGGTGGCCCTGAAGGTCGAGGCGGCGGTGGATCGTGCGCTCGCCGTCCAGGGGCTCTGCGTCCTGGCCGACGTCGCCGACAACCCGGGCGGCGGGGCGGCGAGCGACAGCACCTTCATCCTGGCCGAGCTTCTGCGGCGCGGTGTGCGCAACGCCGCGGTGGGCTGCCTCTGGGACCCCGGCGCGGTGAAGCTTTGCCATGAGGCCGGCGTCGGGGCGACCTTCGCCCTGCGGGTCGGCGGCAAGCTGGGGCCGGCGTCCGGGGCGCCGATCGATCTGCTGGCCACGGTGATGGCCGTTTCCGAGGCGCACCACCAGACGGGGTTGAGCGGCGAGCGGGTCTCGTTCGGGGCCTCCGCCTGGATCCAGGCGGAGGGGATCGACGTGGTGCTGATCAGCCGGCGCGAGCAGGTCTTTTCGCCTGACGCCTTCAGCAACCTTGGCCTGCCCGTCACCGAGCGGGCGGTGGTGGCGGTGAAATCCACCCAGCACTTCCACGCGGCCTTCGCCCCGGTGGCGGCCGAAGTGATCTATGTAGACACGCCCGGCGCCATCTCGCCGGACTTCGCGGGCATCGCCTACAGCCGGCGCGATAGCGACTACTGGCCGCGCACGGCCGATCCGCTGGGACTGGACTAGAAGGCGACGGCCGCCGCGCCCTTCAGCTTCAGGATCTCGCGCGCCTCGTCCGGCGTGGCGATCTCGAAGGACAGTTCCTCGGCGATGCGGCGCACCTTGGCGACCTGCTCGGCGTTTGAGCGGGCCAGCTGGCCCTTGCCGAGGTAGAGGCTGTCTTCCAACCCCACGCGCACATTGCCGCCCAGCGCCAGGCTGACCGCGCAGATGCTCATCTGGTGTTTCCCGGCGCCCAGGACCGACAGGTAGTAGTCTTCTCCGAACAGCTGGTCGGCGATCGAGACCATATGGGTCAGGTTCGACGGGTGCGGCCCGATCCCGCCCAGCACGCCGAATACGCCCTGGATGAAGAACGGCGGCTTCACCAGCCCGCGGTCGGCCATGTGCGCCAGCATGTAGAGGTGACCGACGTCGTAGCATTCGAACTCGAAACGCACGCCGTGGCCGTCGCCCAGTTCGCGGATGATCTGTTCGATGACCGACGGCGTGTTGAAGGCGATTCGGTCGCCGGAGGTGGCCACATGCTCGACCTCCCAGGCGTGCTTCCACTCTGTCACCCGGTCACCCGCGCCCGCGTAGTCGAAGTTCATCGTGCCCATGTTCAGCGAGGTGACCTCGGGTGAGAACCGCTTGCCGGCCGCGATCCGCTCCTCGACGCTCATGCCGTTGCTGCCGCCGGTGGTGATGTTGATGACGGCGTCGGTCTGTTGCTTGATGCGGGCCAGAAACTGGCCGAACACCTCGGGGTCGCCGGTCGGGCGCCCATCCTTCGGGTCGCGGGCGTGCAGGTGCAGGATGGCCGCGCCGGCCTCGGCGGCCGCCACCGCCTGTTCGACGATCTCGTCCGGCGTCACCGGCAAGTGCGGCGACATCGACGGCGTGTGCACCGAACCCGTCACCGCGCAGGTGACGATGACCTTGGACGCCTTCTTCATGCCGCTCTCCCCAGCCCTCACGCGTTGCAACATATTTCGTTATTTGTGATATCTATTTTATAGGAGGCAGGTCAAGGCGAGCGTGACTTCCGCGTCCCGATCGCCCATTTTCAGCCCGCCGACGGCGGCATTGGCGGAGCAGGGATAGATGGCGAAGGCTGGGGCGACCGGCTTCAAGTTCGAGCTCGCCGACCGCGACACCCTGCATGAGCAGATCTATCGCGAGCTGCGCCGCGCCCTGATGGCGGGCGCCGTGCGGCCGGGGCAGCCCCTGTCCTACCGCAGTCTGGCCGAAGTCTTGGGCACCAGCCCGATGCCGGTGCGCGACGCCGTGCGCCGGCTGATCACCGAGCGCGCGCTGGAGGCCCTGCCCAATCGCACCATCATCGTCCCGGACCTGACCGCCGAGCGCATCGACGAGATCTACAAGATCCGCCTGGCGCTGGAGGGCCTGGCCACCGAGGAGGCGGCGGGCCGGATGACGCTCAAGATCGTGCGCGAGCTGCGCGGCATGGAGCAGCAGATGGAGGCTGCGCTGGCAGATGGCCACGTGGGCCGCTTCACCGACGCCAACTGGCGCTTCCACTTCCGAATCTACGCCACAGCCGAGCTGCCGCAGTTGAGCGAGATCATCGAGGGCCTTTGGCTGCAGGTGGGCCCCTCGATCTGGCGGCAGAAGCCGCAAAGCCACGTGGACTCCATCGTCAGCCGCCACAACGCGATCATCGACGCGTTGGAGCGGGGCGACGGCCCAGGCGCGCGGGCGGCCGTGACCGAGGTGCTTGTCGCTGGCCGCGAAGCGCTGAAGGAGTCGCTCGACCAGCCGTCGGAGGCGGCGCCGATGTTCACCGCCCCGCGCCGCGGGCGGCCCCGGCGCTCGGCCCCGATCGGCTGAGGCGGGATCAGCGCACCAGCGGCGCCATCGCCCGGAAAGCTTCGGTCCCGGCCGCGCCCGCCCACTCGAACAGGATCATCTCGACGCTGACCACATGCACGCCCGTCTGGCGCAGCCGGGGCAGGGCAAGCTCGACGCTTGCGGGGTGGCGGGAACCTATCGCGTCGGCGACGACGAAGACCTCGCGGCCCGCCGCGCGAAGCTCAAGCGCCGTCTGCAGCACGCAGACATGGGCCTCGATCCCGCAGATCACCACAGCCTCGTCGGGCCTCGCGTCCGGCCGCGCGCGCAGGTGGGGGTCGCTCGCAGCGGAGAAGGTGAGTTTGGGATAGATCGCCTCAGGGGCCAGCAGGGCCGCCAACTCCGGCGCGGTGCAGCCCAGGCCCTGCGGATATTGCTCGCACGCCAGCGCAGGCACGCCGAAGATCGCCGCGCCGCGCAGCAGCGTCCCGCAGGCCGCGACCACGGCCGCTGCCTCGTGGATATGCGGTGTCAGGCGCACCTGGACGTCCACCACCAGCAACACGTTTCGCTCCGCCCGCGCCAGCAACCCGTCCTCCTTGCGTCACATCCGCGATATGTGAAATATGATATCACAAATTGTAAAGGCATGACGCATGGCGGGGCGGGTTTGAGCGGGCGGCGGCTGAGGGTCGCGTTGGCGGGCCTGGGCGACGTGGGGACGGTGCATCTGGCCGCGGCCCTGGCGAGCGAGCACGTCGAGGTCGCGGCCGTGGCCGACAGCGATCCGGCGCGGTTGGCGGCGGCGAGGGCGCCGGCGTCCGTGACGCGCCACGCCAGCGCCGAGGCCCTGCTGGCGGCCGGCGGCATCGACATCTTCTGCGTGCTGACCCCGCCCGCGACGCACGAGGCGCTTGTGCGGCTGGGGGCGGCGCACGGCGCGCACGTCCTCTGCGAGAAGCCGCTGGCCCTCAGCGTGGCGGCCGCTGAGCGGATGATCGCCGCCTGCGACGCGGCCGGAGTGAGGCTGCACTACGGCGCCTCCTACCGCTTCCTGCCGGCTCTGGTCACCGCCCGCGCCCTGATCGCCAACGGGGCCATCGGGACCGTGAGACTGTTGCGTGAGCAGGTCGTCGGCGGCCTTGGGGCCGCGGCCCAGATCACCCTGCCCGCCAGCCACTATCCGCACGGCGGACCGGGCGGCAGTCCAATGGGGCTGATGGATCACGGCGTACACCTGGCTGACCTGTTCGCCTGGTTGACCGGCGAGCCGGTGGTCTCAGCCAACGGGGTCGGCAACCGCGCCGGAGAGCCCCTGGCGCCCGAGCATCTGACTCTGCGGCTGTCGGGCGGGGCGGTCGGCTCGCTGCTCTACGACGAGGGCACGTTCTTCACCGACCTGCCGGGGGAAGGCCTGTTCAGTTGGGGGGCCGCCTGGACCGCCGGCGGCTATTCGCCGGGCGGCGGCTGGGATGCACATCCCGGCTGCGTCCACATCCACGGATCGCGAGGCGCACTGCGCGCCTTCCACTACGCCAACGCCCTGATGCTGTTCGACGCCGACGGCCTGCGGCAGGTCCCCTTGCAGGGCCGCCCGGCGCCGGGTCATTTCACCACCCAGATCGAGACCTTTGCGTCGGAGATCGTGGGGGACCTGCCGCCGTCCTGTCCGCCGCAGGCCGGGGTGGCGGCTTTGCGGGCCGTCCTGGCGGCCTATGACGACAGGCGCGGCGCGACGCTGATCGGGGGCTGAGGATGGCCGATACCACGGGGCTGGAGAGCTTCTCCGTCTATCTGCCCATGCGCGACGGGGTGCGGATCGCGGTCCAGGTGTTGGGACAGCCGGGGTTCCGTGATCGCCGCGCCCCTGTGGTCACGGTCTTCACCCGCTACGGCCGCGCCACGCCGTTCGCCATCGCCGAAGCGCCGTTCAGCGAGTCCCTGACCTTCACCGAATTGGGTTTCGTGGTGCTGTCGGTGGACGTGCGCGGCACCGGCGCCTCTTTCGGCTGCCGCCCCCGCGGCCGCAGCGACGACGAGCTGGCCGACTGCGGGCAGGTGTTCGACTGGGCCGCCACCCGGCCCTGGTCAGATGGGCGGCTGTTCTGCACCGGCGTCTCCTACGGCGGCAATGTCGCGGACCTGGTCCAGGGCCTCGGCCATCCGGCGCTCGTGGCCGTGGCGCCGAGGTTCACCGACTTCGACCTCTATGAACATCTGCTGTTCCCGGGCGGTATGCCCAACACGCTGTTCACACGGGTCTGGGGCGAACTGACCGCGGCCCTGGACCGCGGCGAGCCGGCGGCCGACATGGACCCCGTAGCGGAGGCGCGGCTGCGGGCCCGCTACGTGGACGGCGACGGCGAGGGCGACCTCTACCGTCAGGCGCTGGCGGACCACGCGGGCAACACCGACTTCACGGCCCTGATGGCGGGCGTCGTCTATCGCGAGCAACTGCGCAACGGAGCTAACCTGCGCGAAGCCGCCGCCGTTCTGGGGGACCGGGCGCGTCCCGCCTACCACTGGGCGAGCTGGATGGACGCGGGAACCGCCGCCGGGGCGCTGGAGCGCTTTGCGGCGCTGCCCGGGCCGATGCGGGTCCGCATAGGGCTCTGGAACCATGGGGCGGTCGAGCACGCCGACCCGCTGGAGGGGAGCCGGCCGCTCTCGGCTGCGGAGCGACGCGCCGACGTCGAGGACATCGCCGCCTTCTTCCTCGATGTCGCCGAGGGCGCGGGCGACCGCTGGATCGACTACCGCACGGCCGGCCGGCCGGCCTGGCGCAGGACGAACCAGTGGCCGCCGGCGGGCGCCTGCGTACGGGACCTTTGGCTGTCAGCGGGAGGTCGCCTGGCCGACGCACCGCCAGAGGCGGATGAGGGCGCCGATCTCTACAACGTCAATTTCGAGGTCGGGTCGGGTGTCCTGACCCGCTGGACGACCCAGGTCGGGACGGCCGTCGACTATCCCGACCGCGCCTCGGCCGACGTCCGCTTGCTTGCATATGAGAGCGAGCCAATCGGGGCGCCCCTCGAAGTCACTGGCGCGCCAGAGCTTGACCTATGGCTGGCGTCGACGCGGGAGGACGGGCTGGTCATTGCCTACCTGGAGGCCGTCAGCCCGGAGGGTGGGGTGCGCTATCTGACCGAAGGCGGCCTTCGGCTTCGCCACCGCTGCGCCCGAACCTTCGCCGCGGCCGACGCACGCCCGCTGACCCCCGCAGAGCCGGTGAAGTTGAGCCTCTCGCTGTTGCCGCTCTCCGTGCTGCTCCCGCCGGGGACGCGCCTGCGCCTGGTGTTGGCGGGCGCCGATCGCGACACGTTCGCCCGCATCCCGGTCGAGGGCCCGGCAGCTCTTCGTATATTCCGCAACGCGATGATGCCCTCCAGGCTTCGTGTCCCTGAAGTCCCCCTATAGAGAGCTCCGAAGTCCGCTCTGCGAAACGCGGCCAGGGTCCCGCACCCGGCGCAATGTTGACTTTGGCTCGCGGCGACAGCGCCGCCCGCCACCGCCGCCAGGCGGCGCGCGCCTCGCGCGTCCGTAGGGGAACGCCGTCCTTGGCCGTACTACATGTCGAGAGGGCGGGAGCGACGGATGAGGCGGTGGGCTTGTGCGGTCTTGGCCGTGGGTGTGTTCGGCGCGGCCGGGGCGTCGCGCGGCGCCGAAGCGCCCGTAATGACCGTGCGGATTTCGCCCGGACCAATGGACGAAGCCAAGGGGGTGGGCGAGGTTAAGATCCTCGAGATCATCCCAGCGATGGACGCGCCGGCCGGCGCGGCCCTGTTCCCGGTGCAGGGAGAGGACCTGGAGGTCACGGACGCGCGAGGACCCGTGCTCCGCGCGGCGGGTGGAGCGGATTTCACGCCGGCGCGCGCGGTGCAGGGCGACCTGACCATCCGCTACCGGGTGAGGGTCGAGAACACGCCCGACAACGGCGGCACCACGCCGATCCGCCCGCGCATCGACGGCCGCGGCTTCTCGGCCCTGGGGATGACGATGCTGTCGGTCCCGGACCGCCAGACGCCCTATCGCCTGCGCCTGACCTGGGACTTGTCGGACATGGGTCCCGGCGCGACGGCGGTGTCCAGCTTTGGCGACGGGGACGTGGACGTCGCGGCCATGCCCCTTGCACGGTTGGGTCGGTCGATCTTCATGGCCGGCCTGCTCGAGCGGGAACCGCCGCCGCCCGCAAACGGCCGGTTCTCGGCTGCGTGGTCGGGCGACCCGGGGTTCGACCTGCGGCCCCCGATGCGGTGGACCGAGCGGCTGCACGGTTGGATGGTCGATTTCTTCCGAACCCCCGACGATCCGGCCTACCGGGTCTTCCTGCGCCGCAACGGCGCGCGCAATCCCGGCGGCGGGGTGGCGTTCCCGAACTCGTTCTTCGCCACCTATGGACCCGGTGTGACCGGCGAAAGCATGAAGCAGATCCTCGGGCACGAGATGGTCCACACCTTCACGGCCCACGACCTCGGCAAGTGGTATGACGAAGGCAACGCGGTCTTCTACCAGGTGCAGCTTCCGTGGCGGGCGGGGATGGTCTCAACAGAGACCTATCTGCGGGACATCAATCTGACGGCGGCGCGCTACTTCACCAACGCCGAGATCGATGCGCCGGAGGCGAAGATCGCGCCGAACTTCTTCAAGGACACCTGGCTCAACACCCTGGGCTATGACCGCGGCGCGCTCTATTTCGCGATCCTGAACGGCAAGATCCGTCGCGCGTCGGGCGGTGCGCGATCCGTGGACGACCTGCTGCGCGAGATGGTGCGGCGCGACCGCGGCGGCGAGACGCTGACGGAGGACGCTTGGCTGGCGCTGGTGCGCCAGGCGATCGGCGAGGACGGGATCGCCGTGCATCGCGCGATGATGGCGGGCGGCGTCATCCTGCCGGAGTCGGACGACTACGGGCCGTGCTTCCGCCGTGTGCCGGCGAAGATCCGCCGCTATGAGCTGGGGTTCACGCCGAAGACCCTGGTCGACCGCCGGGCGGAGGTGACCGCGCTCGTCGCCGGCTCCGAAGCCGAGAAGGCCGGGCTGAAGAACGGCGATGTCGTGACGATGCCGGTGATCACAACCGAGGGCGCGAAGCGTGATCCGAACTGGACGCTGACCGCGACGGTCACGCGCGCGGGCCGCACCTTCGAGGTCACTTGGCTGCCGCGCACACAGGCCGCCTACGACGCCTGGCAATGGGAGCGCGCGCCCGGCGTGCCGGACGACCGGTGCCGGCCATGACCAGCGCGAGAAAGGCGCGTCGCAAGACGGCCGGGCTCGCGGTGGCGCTGGCGCTCGCCGCCGCCTGGCCCGCCTTTGGGCGGGACGACCGCCGTCCGCCGAGCGACCCGGCGGTCTATCTCAGCGCGCCCCCCAAGCCAGCCAGTGTGAGGGGACGCTTCAGCCTGGCGTCGGTGGGCGATGTGATGCTGGCCCGCCCACAGGCCGGGACCGACGATCCCGAGCTCAAGAAGGTCCTTGGCCTGATCCGCGGCGCCGATGCGGCCGTGGGCAACCAGGAAGGCCCGGCCCTGGACCTGAAGGCCCTGCCGCCCGGGACCTTCGGCCTCTACGGCGGCCTGATCGCCGAGCCCGCGATGGCGGCCGACTACAAGGCCATGGGCTTCGACCTGATGTCGGTGGCCAACAACCATTCCACCGACTGGGGCGGCGACGGCCTGCTGCGCGCGCTGGACCTGCTGGACAGCGCCGGAGTCGCTCATGCGGGCGGCGGCGCCAGCCTGGCCGCCGCGCGGCGCGCGGGCTTCGCCCAGACGCCGAAAGGCCGGGTGGCCCTGGTGGCGACGGCCTCGACCTTCAAGGCCAACGCCCGTGCCGGCGACGCGGGGCCGCTGGCGCCCGCCCAGTCGGGGATCAGCACGCTGCGGACCCGAACGATCAACCTGGTCACCGCCGCCCAGTTCGCCACGATCAAGCGGCTGGCCACGGAGCTCGCCTCGCCGCTGAAGCCCGCGCCCGCGCCGGACGCGACGGAGGTGGTGTTCGACGACCAGATCTACCGCGTCGCGGCGCGCCCGGGCCTGGCCTACCAGATGGACCAGATCGACCACGCCGCGCTGCTCAAGGCGGTGCGCGACGGCAAGGTGCAGTCGGACCTGCTGGTCTTCCACATCCACGCCCACGAAACCCCGACCGGCGTCGACGACGACACGCCGCAGCCGCCGGACTTCCTGGTGCGGCTGTTCCACGACGCCATCGACGCCGGCGCGGACGTGGTGATGGGCGGCGGACCGCACGCGCTGCGCGGGGTCGAGATCTACCACGGCAAGCCGATCTTCTATGGGTTGGGGCTGTTCTTCTTCAAACCGCAGCTCATGGGCGCGGCGGAGAGCAGCGAGCGGGTCTGGCCGCAGGACGGCTACCCGCCGCAGCCGGATCCGCGCCCGAACAATCCGAGCGCCTGGTACGACAGCGTGCTGGCGATCAGTGAGTTCGACGGGGCAAGGCTGAAGGCCGTGCGCCTCTATCCGATCGACCTCGCCAATCCTCAGCCCAGCCGCGGGCTGCCGCACTTGGCCGTCGGGGCGCGGGCGCAGGCGATCCTGGCGCGGTTGCAGCGGGACTCCGCGCCGCTCGGCACGACCATCGCCGTCGAGGACGATGTCGGCGTGATCCGGCTGCCCTAGGGCGGCGGCGTCAGGCGCCCCAGATGTCGCGGGCGTAGCGGACGAAGTTGGCCCCGAGGATCTTCTCGATCCGCGCCGGCTTGTGGCCCCGCGCGGCCAGCAGCCGATAGAGCTTCCTGAACTGGTCGGACCCGCGCAGGTCGTCGACGAAGGGGTGAGTGTCGGCCCGCTCGCCGGCCGCGGCGATGCCCTTGGCCACCCGGTCGTCGTGCTCCTTGGAGAGCGCGGCCTTGTAGGCCTCGAGGTCGTCGATGGGCGTGGTCCCGCCATCGGTGCCGATGCCGACGTGGTCCTCGCCGCAGACATTCAGCGCATGTTCGATGTGGGCGACGACATCGGCGGCGGTCGCGTGGCCCGAGACGTTCAGGAACGGCATGAAGTAGACGCCGACGAAGCCGCCCTTGTCGGCCACCAGCTTCAGCTCCTCGTCGGTCTTGTTGCGCGGCAGGTCGACGAGCGCCCGGCAGCCGGTGTGGTTGATGGAGATCGGCTGCTTCGAAGCCCGCGCGGCGTCGAGGCAGATCTGCCGCCCGGAGTGGGAGAGGTCGACCATCACACGGCGCGCGTTCAGCCGCTCGACCACCTCGCGGCCGAATGGCGTCAGCCCGCGGCCCTGGGGCGCCATGGAGCCGTCGCCGAGCTGGTTGGCGTTGTTATAGGTGAGCTGGATCACGCGGACGCCCATGTCGGCGAAGGTGTCCACACGGCCAGCGTCGTCGCCCATCATCGCCGCGTTCTGGAAGCCGTAGATCAGGCCGATCTTCCTCTCAGCCTTGGCGCGGGCGATGTCGGCGGTGGTCAGAACCTTGATGAGGTCGCGCGGGTGGGCGGCGACCAGGCCGTCCCAGTGCTTCAGGTCGGCGACCGTGGTCTCGAACGGCGCCTCGGGCCCGAAGACGTAGCCGAGGGTCACGTTGACCGCGGCCTCGCCGGAGGCGTGGGCGTCGGCCAGCATGCGCGGCGTGATCTTTGCCGGGCCAGGGTCGGGGTGGTTGGGGTCGTCCAGGCCGCCCAAGGCGTTGATCACAGTCCATCCGGCGATCGGGTCGGCAGGCCCGGCGGCCTTGGCGCCGGCGGCCGTGGCAGCGGTGGAGGCGGCGGCGAAGGCCAGGACGGTGCGGCGGTCGAGGGTCATGGGGCGTCTCGTCAGGGAAGGGCGGCGGCGCGCGCCAGGGCCCGCATGTCGGCGGCGAACTGGGCGCGGGGAACGGTGTCTCGATAGATGGCGTGGCCCGCCAGATAGCAGTGGAAGCTCACCTGGTCGCGCGCCGGCGGGGCAAGTCGACGGCCGTGCTCGGCGTCGACGGAACAGCCGCCCAGCGGATCGTAGGCCCCGTGGGCCACGAGGACCTTGAGTTTCGGATTCAGCGCCATCGCCTCGGCGGCGCCCGGCAGGTTGGGACCGAAGTGTCCCATGCCGATGGCGCCCGTCTTCTCGTAGTCGGCCTGGGCCTGGGCGATCTGGGCGTCGGTGGCGCCGTAGACGGTGGAATGGGTCCAGCGCCCGTTCACCGGCTTCGGGTAGACCCCGTCGGGCGCGAACCCGTCGGTGATGGGTTCGACGCCGAAGTATGGAAGGTCCGTGGCGTAACCCAGGTCGTGGCGCAGATAGCGCACCCCGCTCCGCAGGGACGGGGCGACGTAGGGCTCCTCGGCGCGATAGTCCGAATAGTAGAGCCGCTTTGCGCCGCCGATCTTCTCCAGGAAGTCACCCTCGGTGACGCCCAGCGTCGCGGGATCGATGTCGGCCGGCGCGAGGCCGATATGGCGCGCGAGGTCGGCGCTGAGCCGGGTGCGCTCCGCGGCCGTAAGCCGGTCGAGCCGCCGCAGCGCCGGCAGGTAGGTTTCGCGTCCCCAGGCCTCGCCGACGGCGCGGGCCTGCTCAGGCGTCGTCCCGAACTCTGCCGGCAGCTTCTTGTAGTAGAGCGCCGCCACCGCGTAGTCGCCGGTGTGCGCGGCCAAGGCGACGGCCTTGCGGTCGGGATAGTCCGGCAGGCCGGTGGTGTTGGAGATCAGCGCCAGGCCGCGGACGTTCATGCCGCGCTTGAGGAGCTGGTAGGCGACGCCGCCGGCGCGGCCCGCGCCATAGCTTTGGCCGGCAATCACCAGGGGCGCGTCCTCGGCGCCGTGGGTCAGCACCCAGCCGCGGACGAATTCGGTGGCGGCCATCACGTCGCCGACCCAGCTCGTGAACGCCTTCTCGGCCTGGGGGCTGACCGCGCGGGAGAAGCCGGTGGCCACCGGGTCCATGAAGACGAGGTCGGCGTCGGTCAGCCAGGTGTCGGGGTTGTCGCCGACCCGGTCGCCTTCGACCCGCTTTGGCCCGGCCCCTTCGAAGTTCAGCGAGGCCGCCGGCAGGCCGGGGCCGCCGTTCCAGATGAACATGACGGGCCGCACCTTTCCGGGCGCCGGCGGCGCGCGGTAGGCGACGTAGAAGACGTAGCCCAGCGGCTCGCCGGTCGCGACGTCGCGGATCGGCAAGCGCCCCGCCTCGGCGTCGTAGGCCAGCGGGCGGCCGGCGATCATGATCTTTTGGTGCGTGACGACGGGTGGCGGCTCGGGGCCGGCGGCTGGCGCGGCCGGAGCGTGCGTCGCAAGCGCCAAGGCTGCGGTCAGGGCTGCGCCCTTCACGGCTTTGCGTGCGATCATCGGCGTGGCGTCCCCAGGCCCGTTTCCGAATCCTAATACGCACGGGGGCGGCGCGCCCACTAGTCGTCCGGCGCCGGGATTTGGGCGTGTCGGGCGTACTACTCTGCAGGGTCTGCGGGGAGGCGTGCATGAGGACGGTCGTGGGTGCGGCGGTGCTGGCCCTGGCGCTGGCAGGGAGTGCGGCAGGCGCCGAGGCGCCGCTAATGACCGTGCTGATCAGGCCCGGGAAGGTCGATCCGGCAGTCTCCAGGGGCGATATCGACGTCGTCATGACCATCCCCGGGGTCAGCGCGGCGGCTGGCCAGCCCTTCCTGTCGATGGGGATGTTCATCCCTGGCCTTGCGCGTCCGCAGGCGATGCGCAGCCTCTTCCTGGCCGACGCCGCCGGACCCGCGCCGGTGACCGAAACCTTCGACGACGACGGCGTGCATCGCTGGACCCCGGTGCGCGCGCTGAAGGGCACGGTCACCGTCAGGTATCGGCTGCTGGCCGAGAACATCCCGGCGCTGAAGGGCGGCCCGCCCACGGCGCTTCGGGTGGACGGCGATGCGGTCTCGGCCGAAGGCGGCTCGCTGCTGATCTCCCCGGCGGTGACGGGCGACTACCGCATCGCGGTGAAATGGGATGTCGCCGCCATGGGCAAGGGCGCGGAGGGTGTCTCCAGCTGGGGCGACGGCGACGTCATGCTGCCGGCCGGGCCGGTCAGCCGACTGGGTCGCGCCGTCTACATGGCCGGCCATCTCGGCCACGAGACCGACGGCGCGTTCTCGGCCGTCTGGGCCAAGGGCCAGCCGCCCTTCGACCCGGTTCCGCCGATGAAATGGACCGCGGAGCTGCATCGCCGGATGAGCGCCTATTTCCATGACAAGAGCGAGCCGCCCTATCGCGTCTTCATGCGCTTCAACCCTATGAACGCCGGCGGCGGCGCGGCGCTCACGCACTCGTTCATCATCACCTACGGCAAGGACGTCACTGGCGAGAACTTCAAGGCCATCCTGGGTCACGAGATGACCCACACCTGGACCGCAAACGAGATCGGCAACTGGTACGACGAAGGCGACGCGGTGTACTATCAGGCGCTCATACCCTGGCGCTCAGGCCTGATGACGACCGACCAGTACCTGGCCGATCTGAACGGCACGGCCTACCGCTACTTCACCAATGCGCTCCGCGATCTGCCCGAGGACCAAGTGGCCCCCCGGTTCTGGGAGGACACCCGCATCCGCGTCCTGCCCTACGACCGCGGGGCGATGTACTTCGCGGTGCTGAACGGCAAGATCCGGCGCGCTTCGGGCGGCAAGCGCGGAGTCGACGACCTGGTCCTGGTCATGATCGACAAGGCGAAGAAGGGCGAGGCGCTCAGCGAGCAGGTCTGGCTCGATCTGTTGCAGAAGGAGCTCGGCGCGGACGGTCCGGCCGCCCACCGCAACATGATGGCCGGCGGCCTGGTGCTGCCGGAGTCCGACGATTTCGGGCCGTGCTTCCAGCGGGTGACGAAGAAGATGCGCCGCTTCGACCTGGGGTTCGACAACGCTTCGATCCTCACCAATCCGAAGGTGATCAAGGGCCTGAAGGCGGACTCCGAGGCGGCCAAGGCGGGCTTGAGGGACGGCGACGTGGTGACCTATGCCGTGGCGCTGGACGCGGTGCAGGGCGACCTGGACCGCAAGCTGGAGCTGAAGGTGACGCGCGGCGGAAAGACCTTCCCGCTCGCCTATCGCCCGCGTGGCGCGGAGGTCGAGGCCTACCAGTGGGAGCGCAGGCCCGGCGCGCCCGACGACGCAAGCTGCAAGGTCTTTTGAGGTGGCCATGACCCCGGACAGGCTTCGCCGCCGCGCTGTGGGCGCCCTGGCCGCCGCCGCCATCGGCGTGGCGGGACCTGTTCTGGCGCAGCCGCCGCAGACGCCGTCGAACGAACCCCAGGACTACGTGAGGACACCGCCGAAGCCCGCCAGCTTACCGGGCCGCTTCAGCCTCGTGGCGCTGGGCGACCTGCTCTACTCGCACCCCATGGCCGAGCGGGCCGACCCCGAGCTGCAGAAGGTGATCAAGCTGATCGCCTCGGGCGACGTAACCATCGCCAACCGCGAGGGTCCGACGCTCGACATCAGCGACCGCAAGCACACCGGGTACGGGGACGGCCTGCTCTGGGCCGAGCCCTCGCTGGCCAAGGACGAGAAGGCGATGGGGATCGACATGGTCTCCATCGCCAACAACCACGCCACCGACTGGGGCGGCGAGGGCATGCTGGAGACGATCCGCCTGCACGAGCAGGCGGGCATTGTCACCGCGGGCGGAGGCCCCAACCTGCAGGCTGCGCGCAAGGCGGGCATCCTGGCGACGCCGAAGGGCCGCGTGGCCCTGGTTTCCGCGGCGGCGACCTTCAAGGCCAACGCCGGCGCCAACGACACATTCGGCGAGGTCGGCGCGCGGCCCGGGATCAGCCTGTTGCGGACGCGGACGATCCACCGGGTGACCGCTGACCAGCTCGCGAAAGTGCGCGAACTCGCCACCGAGCTCGCCTCGCCGCTGAAGCCCCCGCCCAAGCCGGACGCCCGCGAGGTCGTCTTCGAAGACGCGATCTACCGGGTCGCCGACAAGCCGAGCCTCTCCTACGAGATGGAGCTCTACGATCACGCGGGGCTGCTGCAGGCGGTCCGCGAGGCCAAGGACAAGGCCGATCTGGTGGTGTTCACCATCCACGCCCACGAAAGTGCCACCGGCGACGACGACGACACCCCGCCGCCGCCGGATTTCCTGGTGAAGCTGTTCCATGACTGCGTGGACGCCGGCGCCGATGTGATCCTGGGCGGCGGCCCGCACTCCCTGCGCGGGGTCGAGGTCTACAAGGGCAAGGTCGTGCTGTACGGGATGGGCGCCTTCTTCATCAACGGCGAGATCCGCGGCCTTCAGGAGAGCGCGCAGCAGGTCTTCCCCGACCAGACCGGCCACGCCCCGCCGCCGAAGCCGGAAGAGCGTTCGGTCCGGCCAGGCGGTAATCCGGCGAGCTGGTACGACGGGGTGGTGGCGATCACCGAGTTCGAGGGCGCCAAAACCACGGCGGTGCGGCTCTATCCGCTGGACCTGGGCAACACCTACGACCGCTCGCGCAGGGGCATTCCGCACCTGGCCGATCCGGCCAATGCGCGGCGCATCCTGGCGGACCTGCAGAAGAATTCCGCCGCGTTCGGCACGAAGATCGTGATCGAGGACAACGTCGGCGTGATCCGTATCCCTTAGGGCGGCGGTGCGGCCTTGGCGGCGCAAGATTGCGCCCCTGTCATTCGCATGTCGCGGCGAAGACGTACCTTGATCGCACCTCGCCAGGGTGGGAAATCGGCGTGTCGCACGTATTACGAGCGACGGCCTGTTGGCCGAGGAGTGGAGGGGACGTGGTGCGACCCGAAGCGAACGCAGCCGCCAGCGCGCTCAGCGAACGCTTTCGCCCGGCGTTGCTTGCCTTCTTCCAGCGGCGGATTCGCAACGCGGCCGAGGCCGAGGACCTGACGCAGGAGGTCCTGCTGCGCGTCGCGCAGAAGGGGGCGACCATCGACGCCTCGCGTCCCGACGCCTACGTCTTCCAGATCGCCGCCAATCTGCTGCGCGACCAGGGCCGCCGCCAAAGCGTGCGCAACGCCTACCAGGCCACCCTCAGCGCCGAGGCCGCCTGGGTCGAGGAGCGCGATCCCGACCGTGTGCTGCAGGCCAAGCAGTCGTTGACGACGGTGCTGGAAGCGCTGCGTCAGTTGCCTGACCGGACCCGTACGATCTTCGTGCTCTTCCGGTTGGAGAACATGAGGCAGCGCGAGATCGCCGACATGCTGGGCCTGTCCGTCCGCACCGTCGAGCAGCACGTGGTGCGCGCAAGCGTGCATCTTCGCGAGCGCTTCGGAGACGGCCGATGACCGCCGCGCCGCTTACTTCGCACGCCGAACGCGCCGAACGCGCCGCCACCTGGGCCGCGCGGCTCGCCGACGGCAGCCTGCCGGTCGAGCAGCAACGCGAATTCCAGGCGTGGATCGACGCCGATCCCGCCAACGACGAGGCCCTGCGCGAGATCATGGGCGCCTGGCGCGCCGTCGAGCGCTACGCGGCCAGCGCGGAAGTCATGGCGCTGCGCGAGGCGGCCCTGGCGTCAGCCGGCCGCTCGATGCATCGGCGGGTGGGGCGCAGGGCGCAGCTTCGCCTGGCCCGCGCCGCGGCGGTTGTGCTGATCCTCTTCATGGCCGCCGCGGGCGCCGGCGCGTGGGTGTGGCTGACGCCGCGGACCTATGAAACGGGCGTCGGCGAGCGGCGGGTTGTGGCCCTGAACGACGGCTCGAAGCTTTCGCTGGACGCGGACACGATCGTGAAGGTCGCCTTCTCGCGGGACAACCGGAAGCTCTGGCTGGAGCGGGGGCGGGCGCGGTTCGAGGTCGCCAAGAACCCACTGCGGCCGTTCTCGGTGACGGCCGGCGACGAGGTCGTGGTGGCGACGGGGACCGCGTTCAGCGTCGAGCTGCTGCAGAAGCAGGTGCATGTGGTGCTCTACGAAGGCCATGTGATGCTGCTGGATCGCAACACCGACGGGGCGCGGCGCACGGTGGCCGTCGGGGCGAGGACCCTCCCGGCCGACCAGCTGCTGGGGCCGGGCCGGGAACTGATCCTGCCGGCGCACCCGCTGACGCCCACGGCGGTCGTCCCCGCGGTCGTCACCGCGGCCGATCCGGTGCGGTCGCTGTCATGGGAAGGCGGCCAGCTCGTGTTCGAGGACGAGAGCCTCCCGACGGTGGTCGAGCGGATGAACCGGTACGCGGAGCGGCCGCTCTCCGTCGGCGACGCGGGCGCGGCGCGGCTGCGCGTTTCGGGCGTCTTCCGCGCCGGCGACACGGACGCGCTGGTGCAGGGCCTGGCGGCCGCGTTCGACGTCAAGGCGCGCAACGGCCCCGACGGGATCGTTCTTTTCCGCGGTGAAACGTCACGTCCGCCGGCTTGAGGCCTTCGGTTTTCCCAAGCTCGTGCGTACCACCCTCTAGATGGCGGACCCTTGTTCGCTGATCCAAAGAGGGGGCTCTGGTTATGACGGGGATTCGATTGGCGGGCCTGCGCGGGTCCGCGGCGGCGGCGACGCTCATGATGTTCGTCGCGCCGATCGCGGCGCAGGCGCAGACGCAGACTTTCAGGTTCGACGTCCCGGCCCAGAGCCTGGGCGGCGCGCTGCGGGCGTTCGGGCAGGCGTCGCGCCAGCAGATCATCTTCTCGGAAGACGACGTCCGCGGGAAGACGAGCCCCGCCTTGCAGGGATCCTTCACGGCCGACGACGGCCTGCAGCGCCTGCTGGCCGGAAGCGGCCTGGCGGTGCGGCGCACGGCGGCGGGCGTGCTCTATGTGGGGCGAGACACCGCGGCCAGCGCGCCGGTCCCCGGCGCGACGGCCGCGAACGACCTGTCCGAAGTGCTGGTGACGGGCTCGCGCATCCGCCGCACCGACACGGCCAGCGCGTCGCCGATCACCATGGTGACCTCGGAAGACCTGAAGGAGCGGGGCTTCACCCAGGTCGGCGACATGCTGAACCAGCTGACCTCGAACACTCCGTCGTTCGCACAGCCGCCCTTCTCCGGGATCCCGGCCGGGTCCGGCCAGACGTTTCCGAACCTGCTCAACCTGGGCTCGGGGCGGACCCTCTCGCTGATCAACGGGCGGCGGATGGTCTCGACCTCCAGCGACAACTTCGGGGACCGCGGCGTCGACGTGAACATCATCCCGGCGGGCCTCATCGACCGCATCGACGTGGTGCAGGCGGGCGGCGCGGCCGTCTATGGCTCCGACGCCATCGGCGGTGTGGTCAACTACATCCTCAAGAACCATTTCGACGGCGTCGAGATGGACCTCCAGTACGGGATCGGCACCAACGGGGACGACCGGCGCCCGGCCGCCCGCATCACGGCCGGGAGGAACTTCGCGGAGGGCCGCGGCAACATCGCCGTCGACCTCGAATACTCCAAGACCGATCCGCTGCTTGAAAGCGACCGGCAGTTCTTCAAGTCGGGCGTCCGCAGCGTCACCAACCTGGCGAACACCTCGCTGACGGACGGACAGCCGCCGACCGCCCTGATCCTGAACGGGCACCTGTGGCGCTACAACACCAACGGGGTGATCTTCACCACCAACACGACCTCGCCCAACGGCCTGCTACGCACCGGGACGGGCCAGGCCCTGCAGTTCTCCGGAGACGGCCTGTCCGTCATTCCCTACGACACCGGCGCCATTGGACCGAACTCCAGCTCGGCCTCGGGCGGCCAGGGCCTGGACGCGCGGCGCCTTTCAACCCTGGTGACCGGCGTGCAGCGCTACACCGGCACCCTGGTCAGCCACTACGACCTGAGCGATCACGTGAAGGCGTCCACGGAGCTTCTCTATTCCCATGAGGACGGCGACGACGAGATCGGCACCCAGGGTCTCGTCAAGTTCGTGGGCGGCTTCGCGCCAGGCGGCCAAGGCCCGCTCAGCTTCACCAAGACCAACCCGTTCCTGACGCCGGCCCAGGTCGCGACGCTCAGCGCCGCAAGCCCTGCGTTCGCCGCCGGCGGGCCCCTGGTGCTGTCGAAGATGTACGACGTCATTCCGCAGAACCGCGACACCAAGACCGACGTCTGGCGCCTCGAGGCGGGACTCGACGGGGACTTCAAGTGGGCGGAGCGCGACTTCTACTGGAGCCTCTCGGCCAGCCACGGCGAGACGCGGTCGCGCCAGACGGTGCTCGACTTCAACCTGACCAAGACCGCCAATTCGTTCAGCGCGGCGAAAAACGCCGCGGGCCAGATCGTCTGCGCCATCAACGCCGACGCGATCGCCACCAACGACGATCCCGGCTGCGTGGCCTTCAACCCATTCATCAACGGCGGCAACAAGGCCGCGGTCGCCTATTTCTCCGTGCCGGTGGGCGGCTCGACGCGCAACAAGCAGGACGATTTCCTGGCGACCCTCGGTGGCGACGTGGTCACGCTGCCCGCCGGCAAGGCGAAGTTCTCGGTCGCATTCGAGCATCGTGCGGAAAGCGCGAGCTTCAACCCCTTCGAAGCGAACCTGGACGGCATCACCGGGCAGGGACAGAGCTTCGCCGAAGCCGGAAAGTACAACACCAACGAATACTCCGCCGAGCTGCTCGTGCCGATCGTCGGCGGCGACTTCACGCTGCCGTTCGTCGAGGCCCTGGATGTGAACGGCTCGTACCGCTACGTCGACAACTCCCTGGCCGGCAAGGAAAGCGTCTGGGGATTCGGCGGCAACTGGACGATCGGCGCGGGCCTCGGCCTGCGGGCGTCCCGCAGCCGGAACTTCAGCGCGCCGACGCTTGGCCAGCAGTTCGCGCCGACCAGCGTCAACCCCGGCAATCCGGCCCAGGATCCCTGCGACCGCACCCTGATCAACAGCGGCCCGAACCCGGCGGTGCGGCTGGCCAATTGCCAGGCCCTGTTCGCGGCGCATCCGGAATACGGTCCGCTGGCCTCGTTCAACGATCCGGCCATCAACACAGGCTTGGTCGCCCTGACCGAGGGCGGCAATCCGGACCTGAAGAACGAGGTGTCCAACACCACGACGTATGGGCTGGTCTACACGCCGAAATATGTTCCCGGCCTGACGCTGAGCGTCGATCGCATCGAGATCGACCTGACCAACGGGCTGTCGTTCTTCGGGGTCAACGACTTCCTGAACACCTGCTACGACACCAAGCCGCAGCAGACCTCCTTCTGCGACACCTTCACCCGCAATGCCCAAGGCTTCCTGCAGACGGGCCGGGAAACCACCTTCAACGCGGGCTCCCTGCTGTTCCGCGGCGAGGTCTACAACTTCAGCTACCGGTTCCCGATCGGACGTTTCTTCAACGACGCCGACTACGGCACGCTCGAGGTGGCCACTGAGGCGACCCACACCTCGCGGCAGGAGACCTCGGTGACGGGGTTCGACCTGACGAGGAGCCAGGACACCCCTTCGGCGCCGGACTGGCGGATCCGCTACGACCTGCGCTACGCGAAGGGGCCGCTGAAGGTGTTCTACTCGCTCTACTACCTGCCGGCGGTGCGCTCGAGCGCCACGGCCACGATCGAGTCGACCCCAGTGCCGGTGATCAAGGAGAACTACCAGCACACGCTTTCGGCGCAGTACGACGTGGGCAGCCGGTTCACGATCCGCGGCGGCGTGGTAAACCTCACGAACCAGGGCCCCTCGTTCAATTCGCGGATCTATGGCGACCTGTACGGCCGCCGCTTCTTCCTCGGAGTGACGGCGCGCTACTAGGCTCCGAGGTTCCCGCGTCGTGACGATCTTCCTGTGCTTCCTCGCCGCGCTGCTGGAAGGCGCGGACATCGTCTCGATGGGCCTGGCGGCTCCCTCCGTCGCCAGGCAGTTCGGGTTCGGGCCCGGGGAGATGTCGTACATCCTGACGGCGACTATCGTCGGCCTGATGGTGGGTGCGGCGCTAGGCGGCCGGGCGGGCGACCGCATCGGCCGCAAGCGCGTGCTGCTGTTCGCCTTCCTGATGCTGGCGGTGTTCTCGCTGGCGACGTCGCTGGCCGGCGACCTGACGCAGTTCATCGCCGTGCGCCTGCTGTGCGGTCTGGGGCTGGGCGCGGCCTTCCCCAACCTGATCGCGCTGGCGAGCGAGGCCTCCAGTCCGGAGCGGCGCGCGACCGGCGTCGGGCTGATGTTCTGCGGCCAGCCGGTCGGCGGCTCGGCGCTCGGGCTGTTCGTCGCCAGTCAGGCCGGCGCGCTGGACTGGCGCACGATCTTCCTTATCGGCGGCGCGCTGCCGCTCCTCCTGCTGCCGTCGCTGGCCTTCGCGCTTCCGGAGTCGAAGGCGTTTCGTGAAGCCAAGGGCGACGTGGCGGCGCTCCGCCCGCCCGTCCCCGCGGCCTTGTTCGGGGACGGACGCGCGGCGGTGACCCTGCTGCTCTGGCTGAGCTACGGCTTCACCCAGGTCGTCGTCTATCTGATCAACAACTGGCTGCCGACGCTGATGGTGGCCAAGGGCTTCACGCCCGCGCAGGGCGGCCTCATCTCGGCCTTCGAGAACGCCGGGGCGGCGGCGGGCTGCATCGCGCTGGCCAGCCTCGCCGACCGCGGCCGGCTGAAGGCGGTGCTGGCGTTCAGCTATGTGGCGATCGCGCTGTCGCTGGCGGGGCTCGGCGCGGCCCAGGGGTTCTGGCCTGTGGTCGGCGCGGGCATCCTCGTCGGCTTCTTCGCGATAGGCGGACAGCTTGTGCTCTACACCCTGGCGCCCGCCCACTATCCGACGCTGAGCCGGGCGACGGGCGTGGGCGCAGCAGTGTCCTTCGGGCGGCTGGGCGGGATCGCCGGGCCCCTGGCGGCGGGCAAGCTGCTGGCCCTGGGCTTGGCGCCGGCGATGGTGCTGCTGGCCGCGACCCCCTGCGCCCTGCTCGCCGGCGCGGCCGCGCTGGGCGTGGCGTTCCGGCCGCCGGCGCCCGACGCCTGACGGGGAGGCGAGGTGCGACGGATCGGGCGGATAATCCTCGGCGTCGCGGCGGCCCTGGGCCCGACCGCGCAGGCGGCCGCCGCCAAGGGGCATCGGGTCATGGCGCAGGTGCAGTCGAGCTGGTTCCGGGTCTACGATCGCAATCCCCAGACCTTCGTCCCGAGCATCTTCGACGCGCAGCCGGGCGACTATCGGAAGGCGACCATGAGCGTGACGCACACTCCGACCCAGGCGAGCGCGATCCGCCCGCCGATCGCGGGCAGGTAGGTGGCGGACCTCTCGCGGCGCGGTCTTCTGGTTGCGGCCGGCGGCCTGGCGCCCGCCGTCACCGCCGCTGGGGAGGCGGCCGCCACTCTGCCGGATCGGACGAGGTTCACGTTCGACGGCGTCTACCTGGACGCAGCCTTCACCCATCCGGTGGGGACATTCGCTCAGGCGGCCGCGGCGCGCTATGTCGAGGCGCGCCGCCGTGACCCGCAGGCTGTGGGCCCGCGCGGCAACCCGCGGCGCGGCGCCGTGGAGCGCTTCGCGCGGCTGATCAACGCCGCCCCAGCCGACGTGGCCGTCACGCCGAGCACCCTGGTCGCCGAGAACCTTCTCAACGCCGCCCTGGGGATCGGCGCCGGCGCCGGCGTGGTGACCGACGCGCTGCACTACGACGGGTCGCTGGCGCTTTACGGCGAACTGAAGCGGCGGGGCGCGCCGGTGACGGTCGTGCGTCCACGCGGCGGCGGCATCGACCTGGCCGATATCCGCGCGGCGATCACCGGCGAGACCCGCCTGGTCGCCGTGTCGCTGGTCTCGGGCGTCACGGGCTTCACCCACGATCTCGCCGAGCTCTGCGCGGTCGCCCACGCTCGCGGCGCGCTGGTCTATGCCGACATCATCCAGGCGGCCGGCGCCATGCCCATCGACGTCAAGGCGACCGGCGTGGATTTCGCCGCCTGCGGAACCTACAAATGGCTGATGGGCGATTTCGGGACCGCCTTCCTCTACGTGCGCCCGGACCGCTTGGACCGCCTGCGCCGCGTCGAGGTCGGCTGGCGGCAGGTGATCCGGCAGGAGAGCCATGTCCTGCCATTCGAGACGCCCGGCCCCGCGCTCGGCGAATACGAACTCTCCGGCGGCGCGGCCGGGATCTTCGAGGCGAGCACCCCGGCCTGGGGCGCGTTGGCGGTGGCGCAGGCCTCGCTGGACTACGTGCAGGAACTCGGCGTGGACGCGATCTCCCGGGCCCGGCAGCCGCTCATCGACCACCTGCAAGACGCCATGCCGCGCTCCGGCTTCAGGCCGCTGACGCCTCGGGGCGCCGCGGGGCCAGTCGTCGTCTTCGCCCAGCGGGACGCGGAGGCGAGGCACGGGGCGCGGCTCGCGGCCGCGGGCGTTCGGATCTCGACCTATCCGCACCGGATCCGCATTTCGCCCTCGGTCTACAACACGCCCGAGGACATCGCACGATTGGTAGAGGTCCTCGCGGGGCCCTAGTGGCCGTGATGGCGTGGAAGCCTGCCGCGGTGCGGAAAACTAGGCCTTCTGTTTCGCCGCCCAGTCGCCCTGGGCTTCGACGGACACGTCGTTCCACGCCTCCCAGGTTTCGATGCGCCGAGCGTATTCGGCGCGGGTCATGGGCAAGCCCACCGTTCCGAAGAAGATGCGCAGCGGCGGGTCCTTGGCGTCGACGACCTTGAGGATCGCAGGCCCGCTGGCGTCCGGGTCGCCGGGCGTGGCCGCGGCTCGGGCGGCCGCGCGGGCGGCGCGCACCTCGTCGTAGGCCGCGATCGGCTCGGCGCGCTTGGCCGACGGGCCGCTCCAGTCGGTGGCGTAGCCGGCCGGCTCGACGATGGTGACCTTGATCCCGAAGGCGGCGACCTCGGCGGCCAGCGACTGACTGAACCCTTCAAGCGCCCACTTGGAGGCGTGGTAGAGGCCGATGGTCGGAAACGCGTTGACCCCGCCGATCGAGGAGACCTGGATGATGTGGCCGGAGCCCTGGGCGCGCATCTGCGGCAGGACCGCCTGGGTGACCCAGAGTGCGCCGAAGAAGTTGGTCTCCATCTGGGCGCGGGCCTCGGCCTCGCTGACCTCCTCGATGGCCCCGAACTGGCCGTAGCCGGCGTTGTTGACCGCCACGTCGATCCGCCCGAACCGCTCGATCGTCTCGGCGATGGACTTGTCGACCGCGGCCTTGTCGTCGACATCGAGGCTGAGCGCCAGGACCTGGTCGCCGTACTGGTCGACGAGGGGTTTGAGCGTCTTCACATCGCGCGCCGTCGCCGCGACCCGATCGCCCCGCGCCAGGGCCGCTTCCGCCCAGATCCGGCCGAAGCCCTTGGACGTCCCGGTGATGAACCAGACCTTGCTTGCCATGTCGTCGTCCTTCGTGTGTCGCCCAGGCGCGGGTTCGCGCCTTGGCCGTAAGATCATGTCCGTCGCCGCCGCCGCGCCGTCAGGCGTCGAGGGCCGGGACGATGTCGAAGCTCAGGATGTGCGCCCCGCGCATCACGCGCACCGGGATGGCCTGGCCCGCGAGCTCGGCGGTCAGGCGGCGGTGCAGGTCGTCGACGGAGGTGACCGGCGCGTCGCCGAAATCCAGGATCACATCGCCGGCCAGGAGGCCGGCGCGCGCCGCCGGGCCGTCCGCCTGGGCCTCGCTGACCATCACCGCCGAGCCTTCCCGGCGCAGACGCGCGGCCAGCCGCGCGTCCAGCATGGTGGTCTGGCCGCCCAGCCCCAGGCGCGTGCGGCGCACCTTGCCGTCGCGCATGAGGCGTGTGGTGACGTCCACGACGGTGTCGGCGCCGATGGCGAAGCACAGGCCCTGGGCGCCGCCGATGATGGCGGTGTTGATGCCGATCACCCGGCCGCGGCCGTCGGCGAGCGCGCCGCCGGAGTTGCCGGGGTTCAGCGGGGCGTCGGTCTGCACCACGCTCTCGATCAGCCGGCCGTTCGGCGAGCGCAGGGTGCGGCCGAGCGCGCTGACGATCCCGGCGGTCACCGTCGCCTGGAAGCCGAGCGGATTGCCGACGGCGATGGCGAGCTGGCCCACCCTCAGGCGCGACGACGAGCCGAACTCGGCGTGCGGCAGGCCGCTGGCCCCCAGTCGCAGGACGGCGAGGTCGGTGGCCGGGTCGTCGCCCACCAGCCGCGCGGGGAAGCTGCGGCCGTCGGTGAGCGAAGCGGTGAGCTCCGTGGCGCCGGACACCACGTGGCTGTTGGTGATGAGATAGCCGTCCGGCGCGAAGATCACCCCGGAGCCGGTCCCGCCGCGTCCGCTCGCCTGGCGCGCGGCGATGTGGACCACGGCCGGTCCGACGGTCTCGAAGGCGTGGACGACCTGGGCGGAATAGGGATCGAGCGGCTCGTCCAGCCACTCGGCGCTGTCGTAAGGCATGGGAGTTGAGATGGGCGTTCGGCGCGGCGCTGCAAGGCCGTCGCCCCCGCGCGCCGCAACCAAGGGCCATTAGGCTCCCGTGAACAACTTGCGCGCGATTATCGGGGCGTCTCGGATCGCCGAGGGGTTGCGTATGAAGCCGTCGGACGGAAAGCACCGGCTGGGCGCCGGCCTATTGAACTCGCTGGCGGTGGTGGCCAAGCGGCTGCTGCAGGACCAGGAAGCGGAGCGCCCCATGGGCGGCGTCTCGCGCCATCGGGCGGCCGTCGCCGAGCGGCCCGCCGAGGCGATGGTGCCGGTCTGCGCCTTCCGAATGGTCGGCCTGGCCGAGGTGCAGGCCCGGCTGGCCGACCGCTGGCCGGCTCAGGCCGAGAAGGTGCACGCCACGGCCCGCAGCGTCATCCAGCGGCACCTCGTGCGCGGCGACGTCTTCGACCGGCACGGCGAGGACGGCTATCTGGTGCTGTTCTCGACGCTGGGGCCGGCGGAGGCCGAGTTCAAAAGCCGCGTCATCGCCCGGGAGATCGTCGAGCGCCTGCTGGGCGAAAGCGAGACGGCGGGCCTGAACGTCTCCGCCCAATGCGCCGCGATTCCCGCGGAGGCGCTGGTGAGCGGCGACCTGGAGATCGTGGTCGGCCAGGCGCTGCAGGCGGCCGAGGCGCTGCCGGACGTCGTCGCGGTGGCCCCTGAAGCGCCTGAATTCGGGACGCCGGCCTTCGGGGCGCCCGACGCCGAGGACGCGACCCACAGCTATTCGCCGGTGTGGGACACCCGGCAGATGACGCTGCTGCACTTCCGGGCCCACGCGCCGCGGTCCTGGGGCGAGTTCGACGACCGGGCGCGCGAGGTCGGGGCCTACAAAGCCGACATCGCCCTGGTCCGCGCCGTGGCCGTCGATCTGCAGGGGCTGGCGGCCGAGGGTCGGCGGCTGCCCGTCACGGTCTCGATCGAACACTCCAGCCTGGCGTCGAACAGCCAGAGGGCGAGCCTGGTCCAGGCCCTGGCCGCCATCCCGGCCGCGGCGCGCAAGATCCTGACGCTGGACGTCAGCGCCCCGGTCGACGGGTTCTGGACCTATGGCTGCAAGTCGTTCCTGGAGATGAGCCGCCCGCTGGGCGTCGCGCTGGCCGCGCGGGTGCGCCTGGACGAGGCGCACGCCATGCCGGCCGCGGCCGGGCTGAAGTGCGTCGCGACCGACCTGGAAGGCCCGCCGCGGCGGGAGGCGGCCAGCTTGCAGCTGCTCACCGCGTTTGGAGGGCTGGCGCGGGCGCAGGGCCACGAGTGCGCGGCCTATGGGCTGAAATCGCGAGCCCTGGTTCTGGGCGCGATGGGGGCCGGGTTCCGCTACGTGGCGGGGCCGGCCGTGCATCCGGACGTAGGCGGCCTCGCCACCGCGCTGCGGTTCGAGCCGATCGACCTCTACGCCGACGTTCAGCGCGCGGTGGCGCGCTCCTCGTAGCCGCCGGCCGAGGGCTTCAGCGCCGCGTCGACCGCTGCGATCAGCTCGGCCTGGCGGATCGGCTTGGTCAGGGTCGCAGAGGCGCCCAGCCGTTCGGCGAGCGTCAGGAACAGGTCGCCGCCGCGGCTGCCGCCGCCCGACATGGCGATGATCGGCGTTTCCGGCGCTCTGCGGCGCATCTCGCCGATGGTCTCCACGCCTTCGCGGTTGGGCATGATGATGTCGGTTAGCACGAGATCCGGCTTCTCGACATTGAACTGCGCGAGGCCCTGATTGCCGTCCTCGGCCTCCACCACCGTGTGTCCCGCCCGTTCCAGAAGGGCCCGCAGCGTGCGTCGCAGCATCTGCTCGTCGTCGATAACCAGGATGTGGGCCATCTTGCTTCCTCCTTACGCGCTACATCAGCCGACGGCCGAGGCCGGCGGGTCTCGAACGGCCGAAACCTCGGCGGCCAGGGCCTCGCGCAGCTTCGCCGCCAGTTCCGTCACCCGGTAGGGTTTGCTGATCACCATGTCGGCTCCGGTGACCCGGCTGTTGTTGGCGGTCGCCGCGCTGGTGAAGCCGGTCGTGAACAGGGCCTTCAGGTCGGGCCGCGCCTCGCGCGCCGCGGCGATCATCTCGATCCCGGTCATGCCGCCCGGCATGACGATGTCGGTGAAGACCAGATCGACGCCGTGGTCCTGCGAGAGGACCTCCAGGCCAGCCGCGCCGTTGTCCGCTTCGACGACCTGATAGCCGAGCTCGGTGAGCTGGCGGACGGCCACGCGGCGGACGTCGACATTGTCCTCGACCACCAGGATGCGCTCGCCGCGGCCTTTCACCAGGCCGGCGGCCGGCGCCTTCGGGGCTTCCATGGCCTCTTCGGAGCGCGGCAGGTAGAGGCGCACCGTCGTGCCGTGGCCCACCTCGCTGTAGATGCGCAGCTGGCCGCCGGACTGCTTGGCGAAGCCGTAGATCATGCTGAGGCCAAGGCCCGAGCCCTTGCCAACGCCCTTGGTGGTGAAGAAGGGCTCGACCACCTTGGCCAGCAGCTCGGGCGGGATGCCGGAGCCGGTGTCGGAGACCGCGATCACGGCGTAGTCGCCGGGCGGCAGCTCGGGATTGTCGGGGTCGACCGTGGCGTTGGCCGTCTCGACGGTCAGCACGCCGCCCTCCGGCATGGCGTCGCGGGCGTTGATCACCAGGTTCAGCAGCGACGACTCCATCTGCGCGGAATCGAGCTTGGTGCGCCACAGGTCGTCGGTGAGCTCCAGCTTGACGGTGACGTTCTCGCCCAGGGTGCGCCGCAACAGGGGCGCCATGCCTTCGACCAGGCCGTTCAGCTCCACGACGCGCGGGTCCAACGTCTGGCGGCGCGAGAAGGCGAGCAGTTGCTTGGTGAGTTCGGAGCCCTTCAGCGCCGCCTCCAGCGCCGTGCCAGCGAACTCCTTCTCGATCGAGCCCTCTTTCAGGTCGTCGGAGATCAGGTCGAGGTTGCCGATGATGATGGCCAGGAGGTTGTTGAAATCGTGGGCCAGGCCGCCGGTCAGCTGGCCGACCGACTCCATCTTCTGGGCCTGGCGAAGTTGGGCCGCGGCCGTTTCACGTTCCGTGACGTCCTGGCAGAACCCGACCAGGCCGATCGGGCGGCCGGCGGCGTCCAGCTCGGGCCGGCCCTGCACCCAGCAGTTGCGCTCGCCCCCGTCGCTCCGCTGCAGCCTTAGGCTGAAGCCGAAGGCCTCGGTGTGCTGGCCGTCCAGCAGGGCGCGCAGGCGCCGCTGGCCCTCGTCGTCCAGGCGACTCAGCATGCGCTCAGCCGCGGGCGGTCCCTCGACCGGATCGAGGTCGAAGATCTCGTAGAGTTCGTTGGACCATTCGGTCCGGCCGTCGGCGAACGCCCGGCGCCAGGAGCCGATCTTGGCGATCCGCTGGGTTTCCTGCAGCGACGCCTCCGCGCGGCGCACGCCGGCCAAGGTCGCGTTGAGCGCCCGCCAGGCCGCCCACAGCTGTTGGCGCGCCGACAGGAACTCCATGGCCAGCATGCCGATCACAAAGGTCGTACTGATGGCCCGCACCCACAGGCCCTGCTTGAGGGCCGTCGCGGCGAGGCCGTAGCCGACCAGGCCCAGGATGCCGACCCAAGGCACCAGGCTGGCCGCCAGGATGATCGGCGAGCGGTAGTGGCGCATCAGCGCGTGCACCAGGGCCGCGCTGATGATGGCGAAGGCGAATAGCTTGTCGCCCGGCGCGCCCTTCACGATCAGGACGAACGAGGCGAGCGCGAAGAGGGTGGTCACCGCCACGCGCATGCCGGCGGCCAGCCGCGCGGCGAGGCGGGCGCCGGCCGGGGCCCGCGCGGCGCGCTCCAGAAGGCGGTCCTCGATGAGGGCGAAGACGGCAGTGGCGGCCATCCAGCCACCCACCAGGCCCCACGGCAGGGTGAGCTGGGCGACGAGCCCCACCATGCCGATGCCCAAGGCCTGGACGATCAGATTCTGGGGGCCGTGGAACGCCGAAGGGGTCGACCGGCGCTGCGCCGCGGTCGCGAAGGACGGCAGGAATTCCGCCAGAGCCATGGACGCCGCTCCTCTTCGCTGAAAGCGAAGCGGCGCATCCTTGCGCCGGCGAAGTTAAAAAACGCCTTCAGTCGCCCGGGCAGGGGCCACGTGTCGCACCCGGCCCCCAGGCCTGGTCACGCCCTTCAGCGGCTGCGCAGGAGTTCGTCGGCGCGGCTGTTGAGCTTGCGGACAAGCGCCGGCGCGCCGCCCGAGGCGAGCGTCGAGGCATATTCCGACCTCTGGCCCAGGAGGGAGCTGACCGCGCCGTTGTAATAGACGTCGATGACCTTCCAGACGCCGCCGGCCTGGCGCATGCGATAGGCCAGGTCGGTGCTATCGCCGCCGCCGGCGAGCTTGGTGTGGACCAGCTTGTCGAGGCCGCGGGTGTCGACCTTGCCGATACTGAAGGTTTCGCCGCTGTAGCCGTCGAAATTGTGCGCGTAGGTGGCGGCCGTCATGCGGGAGAACGCGCGGACGAGGTCCGCCTGTTGGTCCGCCGGCAGGCTCGACCACCCCGATCCCACGGCGAACCGGGTCATGGCGGGAAGGTCGAAGGTCTTTTCAAGCACCGGCTGGAGCGCCTCGGAGCGGCCTCGCGGCCCGAGCCTGGCGGCCTGTTTCATCACGCCGAGCAGGGCGTCGTCGAAGGCGCGGATCTGCTGGGCCGCGGGGTCGGTCGCCTGGGCGTGCGCCGCCGGCGCGGCGCCGGCGAGGCCGAGGGTGAGGGCGAAGAGAAGGCTGGCGGTCCTACGCATCGGATCAGGCCGTCTTGGCCAGGCTGGTTTCAACAACGCGCACGATGTCGGCCGCGTTCAGGCCGGCGTAGGAATACTGCTTCTGCGGGTCGTCGTGATCCTGGAACTCGTCCGGCAGGATCAGGGTGCGCACCGAAAGCCCGGAGCGCATCAGGTCGTTGTTCACCAGGTAGTCGAGCACCTGGGCGCCGAAGCCGCCGATCGCGCCCTCCTCGATGGTGATCAGCATGTGGTGGCTCTGGGACAGCCGGCGGACGAGGTCGCGGTCGAAGGGCTTCACGAACCGCGCGTCGGCGACGGTGCAGGAGATTCCGCGCATCTGCAGCCGCTCGGCCGAGTTGAGCGCCGCCTGCAGGCGGGTGCCGACGCTCAGCAGGGCGACGTCCTTGCCCTCGCGCAGGACGCGGCCCTTGCCGATCGGCAGCACCTGGCCACGTTCCGGCAAGGCCACGCCGACCCCCTCGCCGCGCGGGTAGCGGAAGGCGATCGGCCCGGCGTCATAGGCCGCGGCGGTCGCCACCATGTGGGTCAGCTCCGCCTCGTCGGCGGCGGCCATGATCACGAAGTTGGGCAGGCAGCCCAGGTAGGCCATGTCGAACGAGCCGGCGTGCGTCGCGCCGTCGGCGCCCACCAGGCCCGCCCGGTCGATCGCGAACCGCACCGGCAGCCCCTGCAGCGCCACGTCATGGACCACCTGGTCGTAGGCCCGCTGCAGGAAGGTGGAATAGATGGCGCAGAACGGCTTGTAGCCCTCCGTCGCCAGGCCCGCGGCGAAGGTCACGGCGTGCTGCTCGGCGATGCCCACGTCGAACATCCGGTCCGGGAATTTCTTCTCGAAGAGGTCTAGCCCGGTGCCGGAGGGCATGGCGCCGGTGATCGCGACGATCCGGTCGTCGTCCTCGGCCTCGCGCATCAGCGATTCGGCGAACACCTTGGTGTAGCTGGGCGCGGCGGCCTGGCCCTTGGACTGCACGCCGGTCAGCACGTCGAAGCGGCTCACCGCGTGCAGCTTGTCGGCGGACTTGGCCGCCGGCGCGTAGCCGTGGCCCTTTTCCGTCACGACGTGAAGCAGCACCGGGCCGCCGATGTTGTTGTCGCGAATGTTCTCCAGGACCGGCAGCAGGTGGTCGAAGTCGTGGCCGTCGATCGGCCCGAGGTAGAGGAAACCGAGCTCCTCGAACAAGGTCCCGCCGGTCACCAGGCCGCGGGCGTATTCCTCGGCCTTCGCGGCGGCGGTGTGCAGCGAGCGGGGCAGGCGTTCGGCGATGCCGCGCCCGAGCGCGCGAAGGCTCTGGTAGCTCTTGGACGACACGACCTCGGCGAGGTGGCGGCTGAGCGCGCCCACAGGCGGGGCGATGGACATGTCGTTGTCGTTGAGGATCACCAGCAGCTGGCCCTTGCGGGCGCCGGCGTTGTTCATCGCCTCATAGGCCATGCCGGCGCTCATGGCGCCGTCGCCGATGACGCAGATCACCCGGTTGTCGCCGCCCGAGAGGTCGCGCGCCACGGCCATGCCGAGGCCGGCCGAGATCGAGGTCGAGGAGTGGGCCGCGCCGAAGGGGTCGTATTCGCTCTCGCTGCGCTTGGTGAAGCCGGAGAGGCCGCCGCCCTGGCGCAGGGTGCGGATGCGGTCGCGCCGCCCGGTCAGCACCTTGTGCGGATAGGCCTGGTGCCCGACGTCCCAGATCAGCCGGTCGCGGGGCGTGTCGAACACGTGGTGCAGGGCGACGGTGAGCTCTACGACGCCTAGCCCCGCGCCCAGATGCCCACCCGTCACCGAGACGGCGTCGATGGTTTCCTGCCGCAGCTCGTCCGCCAGCTGTCTGAGCTCGTCCTTCGTAAGCCCGCGCATGTCGGCAGGGACATGGATTTGATCCAACAACGGGCTGACGATGCTCATTTAGGCCTCTCCGGGCGTTTCAATCATTCGGCTGGCTGCGGCGCCCGCTCAGGAGCGGCGGTCCAGCAGGTAGAAGGGCAGGGTGCGAAGGCGATCGGCGGCCTCGCCGAACGGGGAGAGGGCGGCGCGTGCGCGCTGGGCGAGGCGGGCCGCCTCTTCGCGGGCCCGGGCTATGCCCCAGTGGCCCACGAGGGTCGCCTTGCCCTGCGCGGCGTCCTTGCCGACCTGCTTGCCGGCGGACTCCGCGGAGCCCTCCACATCGATCAGGTCGTCGCTGATCTGGAAGGCCAGACCGAAATCGCGCGCGAAATCGACGAGGGCGGCCCGCTCGCGCGCCGGCGCCTGGCCGAGGATCGCGCCGGCCAGGCAGGAGAATTCGAAGAGGGCGCCGGTCTTCTTGGCCTGCAGCTCGATGATGTCGTCGGGGCCCAGGCGGCGCGTGGGCGCCTCGATGTCGATCATCTGGCCGCCGATCATGCCGTCGCTGCCGGCGGCGCGCGCCAGGCTGGCGACAAGCTCGGCGCGGACCTCGCCGGAGGGATGGGTGGCGGGATCGGCGAGCAGCTCGAAGGCGAGCGTGAGCAGGCCGTCGCCGGCCAGGATAGCCGTCGCTTCGTCGAACTGCCGGTGCGCCGTGGGCTTGCCCCGCCGCAGGTCGTCATCGTCCATCGCCGGCAGGTCGTCGTGCACGAGGGAATAGGTGTGCAGGGCCTCGATGGCGGCGGCGACGCGCAGCGCGCCGCTGGCCGGCGCCCCGAACAGCGCCGCCGATTCGAGGACGAGGAACGGCCGCAGGCGTTTGCCGCCGGCGAAGACGGCGTAGCGCATCGCCTCCTGGGCGCGGGCGTGAAGGCCGGCGGGCTTGGGAAGCAGGTCGTCGAGCGCCGCCTCTACCTGCGCGGCCGCCGCGGCCATGCTCGCCGCCAAGCGCTCGCGCGCCGCGGGACCGGGCGGGGCGTGAGCTTGCGATCGTGCTTCGTGTTCGTCCGCCGCGATGCCGTCCAAGTCTAGGCCTCCGTCACGTGCGGTTCAGTGTGCTGGTCAACGACTGGACGCCGCCAACCTCCCCGGACCACACCCGACACTTGCGGCTCTGGCGCCGCTGGATCGCCTGCGAGGCGGACCGGGTTGTGATCTTTTGCGGTCTGCACTTGCATGACGGCCTATCGTAACCAGCTAAACCCCCAGATGGTAAGTCGCACGGCGTTGTAAACCCGCACGCTGAGGGACTAGAGAAATACGTGGCCCTCGGACGATCGCGCTTCCGGTAAGTCGGATCGCGAGGTCTAGGCAATCGCCCGATTGGCGGGCAGCGGAGGTTGCGATGCGAGTGGTCCTAGCCCAGCCCCGCGGCTTCTGCGCCGGAGTCGTCCGGGCCATCGATATCGTCGAGCGCTCGCTCGAGAAGTTCGGCGCGCCGGTCTATGTGCGCCATGAGATCGTGCATAACCGCACGGTCGTGCGCAGCCTGGAAACCAAGGGCGCCCGATTCGTCGACGAGCTCAGCGAAGTGCCGGAGGGCGCGGTCACGATCTTCAGCGCGCACGGCGTGCCGCAGTCGGTGATCGATGAGGCGAAGGCCCGCGGCCTCCCCGTGCTGGACGCTACCTGCCCGCTGGTCTCCAAGGTGCACGCCCAGAGCCGCCGCTACGTCGCCCAGGGACGCACCCTGATCCTGATCGGCCACGCCGGGCACCCGGAGGTGGAGGGCACGCTGGGCCAGGTGCAGGCGCCTGTGCACCTGGTCTCGACGGTGCAGGACGTCGGCCGGCTCGACCTGCCGCCCGACACCCCGACCGCCTACGTGACCCAGACGACCCTGAGCGTGGACGAGACCCGTGACGTGATCGCGGCGCTCAAGGCCCGGTTCAGCGATATCACGGGCCCCAACACCTCCGACATCTGCTACGCGACCCAGCATCGGCAGACCGCCGTGCGCGACCTGTGCCGCACCGTCGACGTCCTGCTGGTCGTTGGCGCGGCCAACAGCTCGAACTCCAACCGGCTGCGGGAAATCGGAGTCGAGGAAGGCGTGCCGAGCTATCTGATCGCCGACGCCGAGGCGCTGGACCTCGACTGGGTGCGAGGCGCCAAGGTGGTAGGCCTCACCGCCGGCGCCTCGGCGCCTGAGGAACTGGTGCTGGACGTGATCGCCGCGCTGCGCCAAGTCGAGCCGGTCGAGGTGACGCAGATGAACGGCGTCGAGGAAGATATCGTGTTCCGCCTGCCCCCCGAGCTGCGTCGCGCCGACAGCGAACTCGATGGGGTCGAGGCCTAGGAAAGAAGGAAGCGTTCGTGGGAATTCCGCTCGGTCAGGCCGCCCGTATCGGGGGCTATGTCGTCAAGCAGCACCTGATGGGCCGCAAGCGCTATCCGCTGGTGCTCATGCTGGAGCCGCTGTTCCGCTGCAACCTGGCGTGCGCCGGCTGCGGCAAGATCGACTATCCCGGCGAGATCCTGAACCAGCGCCTCAGCTATGAGGACTGCATGGCCGCGATCGACGAGTGCGGCGCGCCCGCCGTCTCGATCGCCGGCGGCGAGCCCCTGCTGCACAAGGACATGCCGCGGATCGTCGAGGGTTTCATCCAGCGCAAGAAGTTCGTGATCCTCTGCACCAACGCCCTGCTGCTGGCCAAGAAGATCGACCAGTACAAGCCCTCGCCGTACCTCTCGTGGTCGATCCACCTCGATGGCGACCAGGTCATGCACGACAAGTCGGTCTGCCAGACCGGCGTCTATGACAAGGCCGTCGAGGCCATCAAGATCGCCCAGGCCAAGGGCTTCCGGGTGCAGATTAACTGCACGCTCTTCGACGGCGCCGACCCGGAGCGGGTGGCGGCGTTCTTCGACGAGATGACCGCGCTCGGCATCGACGGCATCACCGTCTCGCCCGGGTACTCCTACGAGCGCGCGCCTGACCAGGAGCACTTCCTGAACCGCGAGAAGACCAAGAACCTGTTCCGCGACATCTTCAAGCGCGGCAAGAACGGCAAGGCCTGGTCGTTCACCCAGTCCGACCTGTTCCTCGATTTCCTGGCCGGCAACCAGACCTTCGAGTGCACGCCCTGGAGCATGCCGGCGCGCACGGTCTTCGGCTGGCAGAAGCCCTGCTACCTGCTGGGCGAAGGCTATGTGAAGACCTTCAAGGAGCTGATGGACGACACCGAGTGGGAGAAGTACGGGGTCGGCAACTACGAGAAGTGCGCCAACTGCATGGTCCACTGCGGGTTCGAAGGCACGGCGGTGCGCGAGTCGGTGACCAATCCGCTGAACCTCATGAAAGTGGCGATCGGCGGCATCAAGACCGAGGGCAAGATGGCGCCGGACATCCCGCTCGATCGCCAGCGTCCGGCCGACTACGTGTTCTCAGCCCACGTCGAGCGGAAGCTCGAGGAGATCCGCAAGGCCAATCCGCGGGCCAAGAAGACGGCGCCCGTCGGCTAGGGCGCGGAAGGCGCGGCCGGCGTCGCGGCCCGCCCGCATCAGGGCGGGCAGCTGGCGCGGGTTGCGCGCGAGATCGCCCAGCACGGCGGCGAGCGCCATGCCGCCGTCGGGCTTCATCCCCACCAGCACCGCCGGCGGCAGGTCCTGCTCGGCGCCGTCCGAGATGACCCTGACCACGGCGAAGGGCGCGGCCATGCGCGCGGCGGCCCGCGCCGCGATGTGGGACTCCATGTCGACCGCCACCGCGTCCCAGCGGCGATGGGCGGCCTGCTTGTCGGCGCCCGTGACCAGCATCCGGTCCGATCCCAGGATCGTCCCATAGCCGCGCGGCGCGAGGCGGCGACGCAATTCTTCCGTCCATGTCGGATCGGTGGCGTGCCGGCCGGCCTCCGAGGCCACCGCCGTGGCCACCACCCAGTCGCCGGGGGACAGACCAGGGACCAGCGCGCCGGCGAGGCCGATGCTGACGACGGCCTCCGCGGCGGGCTCGGCGGCAAGCATCGCTTCCAGCGCATCCGTGCGACCGCCGCTCACCAGCACCTTCACGCCCGGCCCCCGGAGGATCGCGGCTTCCCGCTGCAGGCCGGTGACCGCCAGGACCGTCACATGCCGAAGCCGACCTGGCGGCTGTTGGCGCGGATCAGCCGCCGGTAGCGGGCGAGCGCCCAGAGGGGGAAGAATTTCGAATAGCCGTGGTAGCGCAGGTAGAAGACCCGCGGGAACCCGCCGCCGGTGTAGCCGGGCTCCGGCCAGAAGCCCTCGTCGTCCTCCACCCGCATCAGCCAGGCCACGCCCTTCGCCACGGCCGGGTGGTCGACGAGGCCGGCCGCCATCAGGCCCATCAGCGCCCAGGCGGTCTGCGAGGCGGCCGACGGCGCGGGGCGATGGCCGCTGTAGCCGGCGTCATAGCTCTCGCAGCCCTCGCCCCAGCCGCCGTCGGCGTTCTGGATCGCGATCAGCCAGTCGGCGGCCCGGCGCACCGTCGGATCGCCGAGGGTCAGGCCCGCGGCCGCTAGCGCACAAAGCACCGACCAGGTCCCGTAGATGTAGTTGACCCCCCAGCGGCCGAACCAGCTGCCGTCCGGACGCTGGCTCTTGGCCAGGAAGTCGAGGGCGGCCTTCATCCGGGGATCGTCCGCCCCGACCCCGAGCTGGGCCAGCATGCTGATGCAGCGGGCGGTCACGTCGTCGGTGGGCGGATCGAGCAGGGCGCCGTGGTCGGCGAAGGGGATGTTGTTGAGATAGTGGTAGGCGTTGTCGGCGTCGAAGGCGCCCCAGCCGCCGTCGCGGCTCTGCAAGCCCTCGACCCATTCCCGGCCCCGGGCGATCGCCGGGCCGAACGTCTCGCCGCTGCCCTGCGCGCGGTCCATGGCCATGACCACCACCGCGGTGTCGTCGAGGTCGGGATAGTGGGCGTTGGCGTACTGGAAGGCCCAGCCGCCGGGACGCACGTCGGGCCGCTGTTCGGCCCAGTCGCCGCGCACGTCGAGCACCTGGCGCGGCGTCAGCCAGTCGAGGCCGGCGGCGGCCGCGCCGCGGCTCGCCTCGTCGCCGAGTTCCAGCATGGCGTGGCAGGCGAGCGCGGTGTCCCAGACCGGCGAGACGCAGGGCTGGCAGTAGGCTTCGTCCGCCTTGACCACCAGCAGTCGCTCCACCGAGGTCCGCGCGAGGGCGCGTTGCGGATCGTCGGCGGGGACGCCCAGGGCGTCGAACATCATCACGCTGTTGGCCATGGCGGGATAGATGGCGCCCAGACCGTCCTCGCCGTTCAGCCGTTCGCTCACGAAGTCCACGCAGGCTGCGATCGCCCGGGCCCGCAGCCCTTTCGGCCAGAGCCGCTCCACGGCCTTGAGGATCCGATCGAGGATGCCGAAGCCGAAGGTCCAGGCCCATTTGGTGTCGGCTGCCTTGGAGACGGGCTTGATGGCCGCGGCGCCCTCGTAGAGTTCGGCGATGCCGATGGCGCGCGGGTTGCGGGCCACGGGCTTGCCGACCTGCAGCACGAGCAGCGGCACGATCACGGTGCGCGCCCAATAGGACATCTTGGACAGGTGGATCGGGAACCAACTGGGCAGCAGAATCAGCTCCACCGGCATGGTGGGGATCTCGTCCCAGGACATCTGGCCGAAGAGGGCGAGCTGGATGCGCGTGAACACGTTGGCGGCGTGCGGGCCGCCGTGGGCACGGATGGCGGCGCGGGCGGCGGCCATGTGCGGGGCGTCCGGATCGTCGCCGATCATCTTCAGCGCGTAGTAGGCCTTGATGCTGGCGCTGATGTCGAAGGGGCCGCCGTGGACCAGCGGCCAGCCGTGGTGCTCGCCCTGGATGCGGCGCAGGTAGACAGCGATCTTGCGCTCGAGCTCCAGGTCGTCCGGTTCGCCGAGGAACTGGCGCAGCAGGATGTATTCCGCCGGGATGGTGGCGTCGGCCTCCAGTTCGAAGACCCAGTGGCCGTCTTCGCGCTGGCGCTTGCGCAGGGCGTCGGCGGCCTTGTCGATGCGCCGGTCGAGCCGGGCGTCGTCCAGCGACAGGGCGGCCACGGAGTTCACGCGAAGGCCTCCTGCACCAGGCCCGCCGCCTTGACGCCCGAGCGCAGCGCACCCTCGATGGTGGCGGGCAGGCCCGTCGCCGTCCAGTCTCCGGCCAGCACCAGGTTCGCGTAGGCCGTGCGCGCGGGCGGGCGCAGGGCCTGTTGGTCGGGCGTGGCGAGGAAGGTGGCGCGCTTTTCCTTGACGATCTGCCAGGGCGGCAGGTCGGGGCCAAGGTCGAGCGCCCGGCTCACGTCCGCCCAGAACTGCCGCGCAAGCTCCTCCCGCCCCAGCCCCATCAGCCGGTTGGCGCCGCTGACCGTCACGGAGATGCGGTCCTCAAAGCAGAAGATCCACTCCACCATGCCGCCCAGCACGCCGATGATCCGGGCCGGCCCGCCTTCAGACCGGAGGCGGAAGTGGCCGTTGACGATCCCTTCGAAGCGTTCGGGCGCGGACAGTTGCGGCGCGAGCTCCTTGGCCACCCAGGGCGGCACCGCCAGGACGACGCGGTCGCGGGCGGCCACCTCGACCGGGCCGTCGGAGAACTCCAGCGCCGTCACACGGTCACTGTCGGTGCGCAGCGCGATGAGCCGGCGCTGCAGCCGCAGGGTCCCGCCGCGGGCCTCGAGATAGTCGAGCGCGGGATTGATGAAGGTCGCCGAGAGGCCGGGATCGGGCACCCGCGGCGCATAGGCCGAGCCGCCGCGGGCGAGGGTCTCGCGCACGACCTGGGCGGCGAGCTCGGCCGCGGCCGATTCCGGCTCGGCGTTCAGGGCCGCCAGCAGGAAGGGTCGCATCAGCCGCTCCCACACCGGTCCCTGGCAGCGGATCGCCTCGTCCACCCGCTGGCCGGGTCTGGCGCGCAGCAGCCCCGCCATGCCGAGGAAGTCGCTGAACCTCGCGCCCGGGACGCCGCGGCTCGGGCTGAGGATCCACCAGGGCACCGCGCCGGGATTGGGGCGCACGGTCCAGCTTTGCCCTGTCGCCAGGTCGACGAACGGGAACTGTGTCTCGGCGGGGCCCGTCAGCCGGTCCGAGGCGCCGATCCGCGCCAGATAGTCGTGCACCGCATGGTTGCCGGAGAGCACCAGGTGGTTGCCGTTGTCGATGACCAGGCCGATCTGGCGGTCGAAGTAGGAGCGGCAGCGGCCGCCCGCCTGGGCCGCCGCCTCCGAGATCTCGACAGTCACCCCGCGCGCAGCCAGGGCGGTCGCGGCGCTGAGGCCTGCCAGGCCTGCGCCGACCACATGCGCCTTCATCCGAACAGGCCCTCGCGGGCGAGGAGCCAGAGCATGGCGGCCTTGTTCACCCGCACCCGCCGGCGCGGCGGCGTCCAGCCCCGGCGCAGCATGCCCTTCAGGACGCCGGAATAGCCCGCCGCCATCAGGCGCGGCGCGGCGAGCCGGCCCGCTGGGCGCGCGGCCAGGACGGCGTTGGCGCGGGCGTAGTGGTCCTCCGCCCGCTCGGCGAGCGTGCGGCACACGCCATCCACGCGCGGGTCGGCGATCGCGGCCATAGGATCGCGGCTGGTCACGCCCGCCTCGGTCAGGAGCTCGTCCGGCAGGTACAGCCGGCCCATCTCGGCGTCCTCGTCCACGTCGCGCAGGACATTGGTCAGCTGCAGGGCGCGGCCCAGGTGGTGCGCCAGCTCCAGCCCAGGCGCGTCCTGCATGCCGAACACCTTCACCGAAAGGCGCCCCACCGCCGAGGCCACCCGGTCGCAATAGAGGTCGAGCGTCTCCATGGACGGGCCGCGCAGGCCTTCCAGGTCCATCCGCATGCCGTCGATCACCGCCTGGAAGTCGGCTTCGGCCAGGCCGTAGCGCGCCACCGGCCCCACGAGCATCGCCGCCGGCCCGGGATCGCCGCCGGCATAAAGCGCGTGGATGTGGCCATGCCAGGCGTCGAGGGCGATGCGCTGGTCGGCGATCGGGAGCACCTGCTCGTCGGCGATGTCGTCGACGATCCGGCAGAAGCCGTAGATCGCGTACATGGCCTCGCGTTCCGCCTTGGGCAGCACCCGCATGCCTGCGGCGAAGGAGCTGCCGGACGCGACCTGGGCGTTGGCGGCGGCCTGGCTTTCGGGACGTGTGGCGGTCAGCGTCATGCCGGCTACTCCGCGTTAGTGGCGCTGTGCGGGGTGGCTCGCGGCGCCGGCCAGGCGGCGCGGACGAGAGCCAAGCCGGCGAGGCCGACGAGTTCGATCTTACGATGATGCACCCGCTCCGACAGCGGGTCACGCGTCATCAGCCGCTGGGTGAGATCCTCGGCCAGGCGCTGGATCACGGCGATTTCCAGGCGAAGGCGGCGGTCGCGCACCTGGTCGGCGAGCGGACGGCTGCGCCGCAGCAGCTCTGCCGTGCGTCGCGCCAGGCCGGCGATGACGCTGCGCAAAGGCGGCTCCGCGCGAGGCGCGGCCAGGGCCGCGACCTCGACGCCGGCCTGCTTGAGTTCGTCCAGCGGCAGGTAGACCCGGTCCAGCAGGCGGTAGTCCTCGCCGCAGTCCTGCAGATGGTTGATCACCTGGAGAGCCGCGCACAGGGCGTCCGAGGCGGGCCAGGTCGCTCGGGCCTCTCCGTGGATATCCAGCACCATCCGCCCCACGGGCGCCGCGGAATAGCGGCAGTAGGTCATCAGGTCGTCCCACGCCGCATAGCGGGCGGTCTCGGCGTCCTGCCGGAAGGCGACCAGCAGATCGAGGCCATGGGCGGCCGGCAGGCCCCGCTCGGCCAGCACCTGGCGCAGGGCCACGGCCACGGGCTCGGCGTCCGTCTCGCCGGCCAGGCCGGCGCGCAAGGCTTCGAGGCGAGCGAGCTTCTCCGCGGGCGAGAGCGTCTCGTGGTCGGCGATGTCGTCGGCGGTGCGGGCGAAATCGTAGAAGGCCAGGATCACCGGCCGATGCCGGGCCGCGATCAGCCGCGAGGCGACGGGGAAGTTCTCGTCGCCGGACGACTTGCCGGAGCGCAGGTCCGCCGCAGCCGTCATGACGAGCGGGCCAGGGCCTGGGCGCGGCCCTTCCACTGCCCGCCGCGCCCGCGCCAGACGTCGATCGCCGAGCGCAGGGTAAAGGCGGCGTAGAGGCTGGCGATCAGCGGCAGGGCGATCCCCCATAGCGGCGAGCGGCGGTAGGCGCGCAGCATGGGCTGGAAGGCGAACGCCATGGCCGCCCAGGCCGCCAGGCCCGTCCACCGCGCGAGCCCATGGCCGAACAGCGCGAGGGCCGGCGGCGCGAGGTAGGTGAGCGCCAGGCCAACGATGGTCCCCACGAGCTTCAGCGGCGAATAGTCGAGCTGGGCGTAGGCCGACCGCGCGATCATCCGGCCGATGACGCCGACCGTCTCGTAGGGGCGAAGGCTGTGGGCCCGGCGGGTGAGGCCGAGCCAGATCGGGCCCTCGCGCTTGAGGTTGGCCGCCAGGGTGCAGTCGTCGATCATCGCCGCGCGGATGGCCGCGACGCCGCCCGAGCGCGCCAGGGCCTCGCGATCCGCCAGCATGCAGCCGCCGGCCGCCCCAGCCACGGGATGGTCGGGCCGGTTCACCCATCGGAACGGGTAGACCATCTGGAAGAACAGCACGAAGGCCGGGATCAGCAGGCGCTCGGCGAAGGTCTCGCAATGTAGGTCGACCATCAGCGAGGTGAGGGTGAGGCCGCCGGCCTCCGCCCGGCTGACCAGCCGGCGCAGGTTGTCGGGATCGTGGGCGATATCGGCGTCGGTGAGCCAGAGGTACTTGGGCGCGTCACCCGCCGCGGCGACGCCCTGCGACATGGCCCAGAGCTTGCCGGTCCAGCCGGCGGGGAGCGACTGACCGCGCAGCACCGTGAGGCGATACGGGCCGGTGGTCTTGACGGCGGTCGCTGTCGTCGCCGTGCCGTCGGTGCTGTCGTCGTCCACCAGGATGATTTCAAAGGCGCCGGGGTACTCCTGCGCCAGGAGGCTGCCGATCGAGCGGGCGATGACGTCCGCCTCGTTGCGCGCCGGCACGACCGCGGTGACCGCCGGCCACGCGCGCGGCGCGGCGGGAACCTCGGCGTCGGTCTGGTCCGCGCGCCAGAAACCGCCGCGGCCCAATATCAGATAGGCCCATATCCCGAGGGTGAGCACGCCCAGCGCCGCGGCGATCATCGCAGGTAGCCCTCTGCGCGGAACCAATCGAGGGCGTCGCGGATCGCCTCCTGGTGGGGCCGCGCGGCGTAGCCGAGCTCGCCCTGCGCCTTGGCCGAGGTGAAGTACATGTGCTGGCGGGCCATCTTCAGCGCGTCGCGGGTGAGGAAGGGCTCGCGGCCGGTGATGCGGCCGGCCAGCTCGGCGATCTCGGCCAGGGGCGCCAGCGGTCCGAGCGGCAGTTTCACGGCGGGCGGCCGACGCCCGGTCAGGCGGGCGATCTCGGCCAGCATCTGCTGCAGGCCGATGTCCTGGCCGCCCAGGATGTAGCGCTCGCCGATTCGGCCGCGCCGCAGCGCCAGCAGGTGCCCCTCGGCGACGTCGTCGACGTGCACGAGGTTCAGGCCGGTGTCGACGAAGGCCGGCATCCGCCCGGTGGCCGCCTCCACCAGGATCCGCCCGGTGGGTGTCGGCCGCACGTCGCGGGGGCCGACCGGCGTCGACGGATTGACGATCACCGCCGGCAGGCCGCGCTCGGAGACGAGGTGAAGCACCAGGGCCTCGGCGACGACTTTGCTGCGCTTGTAGGCGCCGACGGCCTCGCCTTCGGCGAGCGGCTGGCTTTCGTCGGCCGGCGAGCGGTCGGGCCGCAGCCGCAGGGTGGCGACGCTGCTGGTGTAGACCACTCGCTCGACGCCGGCGGCCAGAGCCGCCTCCATCGCGGCGCGTGTCCCGGTGAGGTTGTTGCGGACGATCTCCTCGGGATCGGGCGCCCACAGGCGGTAGTCGGCGGCGACATGGAAGAAGTAGCGCATGCCGGCCAGGGCCGCGGCCATGGCGGCGGGTTCGCGCACGTCGCCCTGCACCACCTCGGCGTCCAGGTCCGCCAGGTTCAAGGTCGGGCTGGAGCTACGCACCAGCACCCGGACACGCGCCCCGAGCGCCGTGAGCGCGTGGGCGACGGCCGAGCCCACGAAGCCCGAGGCGCCGGTGACCAGGACAGGCTCCCCATGCAGCGACGCCGATCCCGCGGATTCGGTGATGCGCGCCTTGCCTCTGGCCAAGGTCATGAGGGCGGCGGCTCGGCGGCCGGCGGCTGAGGGGCCGACGCCTCTGGGACCGGCGCCTTCGGGGCAGCCTCATCCGAGGGCGTCGGCTGCGGAGCGGCCTGCGGCGGCGCAGCCTCGGGCGGATGATCGGACGGAGCCGTTGAGCCGGGCGGGGGCGCGGAGGTGGGCGGAGCCGCGTCAGGGAAATCCAGGTCCGGCAGGCTTTCGATGCTGGCGGTCTTGCCGGTGATCTCCGCCTCGCGGTTCTGCAGGTAGTAGGAGCGCAGGGTCGCGTAGGGATCGGTGGAGGTCGCGCGGATGGTGTTCAGGTCCCGCTCGCTGTCGACGCGCTCGCCCAGCCCCTGGATGATGGTCACGCCGATGCTGATCTCGGTCTTGCTGCGGTAGTGGACGTACGTCAGCGGGTTGAGTCCGCCGTCCGCCGCCGACCCGAAAGCGTCGCGGAAGGTGGTCGGGCCCACCAGCGGAATGAACAGGTATGGGCCGGGTCCGGCGCCCCAGCGGCCCAGCGTCGTGCCGAAGCTGTTGTCGTGGTGCGGCAGGTGGTTCTTCTTGGCGATGTCCATCACCCCGCCCACGCCGACGGTGGTGTTGATCACGATGCGAGCGACGGTCACCGCGGCCTGCTTCACGCGGCCTTGCAGCAGGTCATTCACGAAGACCACCGGCTCGCCGAGGTTGCGGCCGAAATTGCGCAGGGCCATCCGCAGAGGCCCGGGCGCGGCGCCGAACCCGTGGGCGAGCGGCCCGAGCACATGCTTGTCGAGCGCCTCTTGGATCGCGAAGAACCGCCGGTTCATGCCCTCGAACGGATCGTTGGGCGTGGCGGCGCGGCAGGGATTGGCGAAGACGATGGCGGCGATCAAAGGAACGGCAAGCAGCAGGCGCGAAAAACTCGACTGCATCGCTTTGCTTCCAAACAGGCTGAGAATGGCCGACCGTTCCACCATATAGGACCCGGGATTGGGATGCGAAGTCCGCGCACGTGTCATTTTTCGTGACGCTCATCGGTTGGGTGTTTGCGGGTCTGGCCCTGGCCGGGTGCGCCTACCAGGTGCTGGCCGTCAACCTGCTTCGCCGCCTGCTGGCCCAACCTGCGCCGCGGGCGCCCGCACCGTGGCCGGGCGTGACCGTGCTAAAGCCGCTGCATGGCGCCGAGCCCGGCCTCGAGGCGGCGCTCGCCAGCCTTCTGGCCCAGGACTATCCGGGGCCGTTGCAGGTCGTGTTCGGGCTGCAGAGTCCGACCGACCCGGCCCAGGCGGTGGTGGGCACGCTGCGGCGTGCGCATCCCGGCGCCGACGTCGCGCTCGCCGTGGACGGCGCGGAGCACGGCGCCAACCGCAAGGTCTCCAACCTGATCAACATGGCCGGCCAGGCGCGGCACGACGTGCTGATCGTGGCCGACAGCGACATCGTCGTGCGGACCGACTATCTGCGCGGCGTGGTGGCGGCGCTGGACGATCCGCAGGTCGGGGTGGTCACCTGCCCCTATCGCGGCCTGGCCACGCGGGGGCTCTGGCCGACCCTGGCGGCCATGGGGATCAGCTACCAGTTCCTGCCGAGCGTGGCGGTGGGCGTCGGCCTGAAGATGGCGCAGCCCTGCATGGGCTCGACGATCGCGCTTCGCCGCGAGACGCTGGAGCGCATCGGCGGTTTCGCGGCCTTCGCCGACCAGTTGGCGGACGACTACGCCATCGGCGCGGCGGTGCGCGCCACCGGCCTGCGCAGCGTCGTAGCGCCGGTGCTGGTGGATCACGTCAGCAGCGAAGACAGCCTCGGCGAGCTGGTCCGCCACGAGCTGCGCTGGGCGCGCACGGTGCGCGGCGTCGACCCCGCGGGCTTCGCTGGCAGCGTCGTGACCTATCCGACGCCGCTGGCCTTGCTGGCCGTAATCTTCGCCGGTGCGGCGCCAATAGGCTTGGCGACGCTCGTGATCGCGCTTATCTGCCGGTTCTGGTTGCAGCGCGACGTTGATCGGCTGGCGGGCGCCCGGACAGGGCCTTGGTGGCTGACGCCGTTGCGGGATGGTCTATCGTTCGCCGTGTTCGTGGTGTCATTCTTCGTCCGCGCGGTGGATTGGCGTGGCGTGCGTTTTCGGGTCGACGCTCAAGGGACCCTGGAGCGCATGGAGGAACCCTCATGATGCGAAGTCTCTTCCTGCAGGCCCCGTCCTTCGACGGCTACGACGGCGGGGCCGGTGCGCGCTACCAGATGAAGCGCGAGGTGAAGTCGTTCTGGTTCCCCACCTGGCTGGCGCAGGCCGCGGCCATGGTGCCGGGCTCCAAGCTGATCGACGCTCCGCCGCACAAGACCTCGTTCAAGGACATCGAGGAGGACGTGAAGGCCCACGAGCTGATCGTCATCCACACCTCGACGCCGTCGTTCAAATCCGATTGCCGCACGGTGCGGATGGTCCGCGAGCTCAACCCCACGGCCAAGATCGGCTTCATCGGCGCCAAGGTGGCGGTCGAGCCCAAGGAAAGCCTGGAGGCCTGCCCCGAGCTCGATTTCGTGGCCCGCAACGAATACGAGTTCGCGATCAAAGAGCTTGCCGAGGGCCGCGACTGGAAGACCATCCGCGGGATCACCTACCGCGACGCCACGGGCGCGCTGATCTCGAATCCCGAGCGCGAGATCCTGATGGACATGGACCAGCTGCCGTCGGTCCTGCCCCTCTACAAGCAGCTCAACGTGGAGAGCTACTTCGGCGGCTATCTGCTGCATCCGTACATGAGCTGGTACACCGGCCGCGGCTGCAAATCGCGGTGCACCTTCTGCCTGTGGCCCCAGACCATCGGCGGCCACAAGTACCGCTACCAGTCAATCGAGCGGGTGGTAGAGGACGTGAAGTACGTCCGGCGGGAGTTCCCGCAGGTGCGCGAGATCTTCTTCGACGATGACACGCTCACCGACGACCACGCCCGGGTCGAGGAACTGGCCCGCGCGCTCGGCCCGCTGGGCGTCGTCTGGTCCTGCAACGCCAAGGCCAATGTGCCGCGCAAGACGCTCGAGGTCATGAAGGCCAACGGGCTGCGCCTGCTGCTGGTGGGATATGAGTCCGGCAACCAGAAGATCCTGCACAACATCAAGAAGGGCCTCCTGGTCGAGGTCGCCCGCCGCTTCGCCAAGGACTGCCACGACCTTGGCATCATCGTGCACGGCACTTTCATCCTGGGCCTGCCCGGCGAGACCCGTGAGACGATCCAGGAGACCCTGGCCTTTGCCAAGGAGGTGAACCCGCGCACCCTGCAGGTGTCGCTGGCCGCGCCCTATCCGGGGACCTTCCTCTACAACCAGGCCAAGGAGAACGGCTGGTTCGCCTCGGACGTTGACCTGTTGACCGACGACGGCACCCAGATCGCGCCGCTGGACTATCCGCACCTCAGCCACACGGAAATCTTCAATTCGGTCGAGGATTTCTACAAGAAGTTCTACTTCCGCCCGTCGAAGATCGCCGAGATCGTGGGCGAGATGCTGACCTCGCGCGACATGCTGGTCCGACGGCTGCGGGAAGGCGTCGAGTTCTTCCAGTTCCTGCGCACCCGCGAAGACATGATCGTCTCCTGACGGCGCGGCTGATCATCACCGCCGACGACTTCGGCGCCGCGGCCCAGGTCAACGAGGCGGTGGAGATCGGCCATCGCGAAGGCGTGCTCGCCGCGGCCAGCCTGATGGTCGGCGCGGCGTCCTGCGACGACGCCGTGGCCCGGGCGAAGCGCCTGCCGAAGCTGCGGGTGGGGCTGCATCTGGTGTTGGTCGAGGGGCGTCCGGTCTTGCCGGCGTCCGAGGTGCCGGACCTGACGCGCGGGGGCCTGTTCCGCACCGACATGGCGGCGATGGGCGCGGAGATCTTCTTCCGGCGCAAGGTGCGCCGCCAGCTCGCCGCCGAGATCGAGGCGCAGTTCGAGGCCTTCGCCCGCACCGGCCTGGCGCTCGATCACGTCAACACCCACAAGCACTACCACCTGCATCCGACCATCGCGGGGCTGATGTTGGAGATCGGCCGCCGCTACGGGATGGCCGCCAGCCGTGCGCCGATCGAGCCCCGCGCCGTGCTGGCCGCGGTCGAGCCGTCGACGGCCCTGCCGGGCGACGCCCTGACGGAGCCCTGGGCGCGGATGGTCCGGTCGCGCTACCGCCGCGCGGGCGTCGCGGTGGCCGACCAGGTGTTCGGTTTGGCCTGGTCCGGCGCGATGACCACGGACCGGGTCGCCGGCATCGTGCGCCACCTGCCCCAGGGCCTGAGCGAGCTCTACCTGCATCCGGCGACGGGCGGCGGCTTCGAGGGCGCGGCCCAGGGCTACGACTACGCCGGCGAACTGGCCGCCCTGCTGGCGCCGGACACCCGGGCCGCGATCGCCGAGCGCGGCGCACGGCTCGGCGGATTTTCCGACCTTGTCTGAGGGACGCATGGTTCCCGTCGCCGCGCGGGCGTCCTAAATGGCCCTGGTGTCCGTGGAAAAGGAGCGCCCGTGACCGCCAGCGCCTTCGCCGACTATCCCAGCGTCGCCGTCGACCCGCCCGCGCCCGGAACGCGCGTGCGGCTGGGCAGCGACGCGCACAAGGCGCTGTTCTGCGACGCCCTCCTGAGCACCCACGACCCGTACAAGCCGGCGATCATCGACTGGCCGAAGCTCGACGAGGCGACCCGCGCGCGCATCGTCTCCCTGCCGATCTGGGACATCGCTGTGCAGACCGAGGAAAAGGCCGGCTGGAACGTGCGCGTCTACGGCGAGACGGTTTCCGACCCGGTGTTGAAGTCGGCGGTCGCCATGGACGCCTTCGAGGAGAGCCGCCACAAGCTGGTGCTGGCCAACATGGTCGAGGCCTACGGCATCAAGCTCGACCCGGAGCCGGTCTATCGCCGCCCCAAGGATCGCGAATGGGCCTTCATGGTCACCGGCTACTCGGAGTGCATCGACAGCTTCTTCGGCTTCGGCCTGTTCGAGATCGCGCGGCGCTCCGGCTTCTTCCCCACCGAGCTGGTGGACACTTTCGAGCCGGTGATGCGCGAGGAGGGCCGCCACATCCTGTTCTTCGTCAACTGGGTGGCGTGGTGGCGGCGCAACATGCCGATCTGGCGTCGGCCATGGTTCGAGCTGAAGGTCCTGGCGGTGTGGCTGTTCCTGATCGCCGAGCGGATCGGCATCGCCGGCGACATGGAGAAGAGCGACAAGGCCCAGGACAACAACTTCACCCTGAACGGCTCCAAGGAGCTGGGCGTGGAGATCAGCTTCCCGGAGCTGGCCCGGGTCTGCCTGGCAGAGAACGACCGCAGGCTCGCGCCCTACGACCCGCGTCTGATCCGCCCGGTGTTCGTACCGAACATGATCCGGCTCGCGCTGCGGTTCATGAAGGCGCCGCCCGCCGCGGCCTGAGGATTTAGGCCTTCTTCTCCGGCGGCGGCGGGCCCAGCAGCGCCGGCTCGAAGATCAGGGCGGCGACCAGGGTCCAGATCAGCGAGATCATCAGGATCTTGCCCATGCTGGCCGTGCCGGGGTGGCTGGAGAGGATCAGGCTGCCGAACGCCGCGCCGGTGGTGAGCGCGCTGAAGAACACGCCGCGCGCCAGGCTGGATTGCAAAAGGTCCGTGGTTCCCGCCCGCCAGGCCATGACGAAGTAGATGTGAAAGGCCACGCCCACCCCGAACAGCAGCGGGAAGGCGATGACGTTGGCGAAGTTGATCGGCTGGCCGATCAACACGCAGGTCCCGAGCGTCAGGAAGCCGGCCAGTACGATCGGCGCCAGGGTGAAGGCCACCTCCCGCAGGCTGCGCAGGACGATCAGCAGCAGGATGGTGATGGCGATAAGCGAGAGCAGGCCCGCCTCGATGAAAGCCCAGCTCACGGTCCGACCCGCCTCCTGGATCGAGATCGGCGGCCCGGAGGCGTCGGGCGCGACAGCGAGGACGGCCTTGGAGAACGCCTTGAGCACGCCGTTGTCGTTGGAATCGCCCTTCGGCGAGAGCTGGACGCGGGCGCGGCCATCCGGCGTCACCCAGTCGCGCACCATGTCCGGTGGCAGGCTCTGCAGGGTCACCGGCTCCGCGGTCAGCAAGCCGCGAAGCTGGTCCAGCAGGGTGTTGAGCGGCGGGATCAGCGCCTCAGTCGCCTTGGCGCGCAAGGCCGGCGGGCCGGCCGCGATCGCCTCGAGGGCGGCGGCCAGCCGCAGCGCGTTGGCGCCGCCGCCGGCGCCGCCGGACCCCGCTGACGCGCGCAGCTTTCCCGCCGTGCTCCGCAGGGCGGCCACGACCTCGGCGTCGCTGGGCGCGGGCTGGGTTTCGAACGGATTGAGGGTCGGGTCCAGCAGCAGCTGGGCGTCGGAGATCGCCGCCAGCTTGGCGGGCTGATCGTCGGGCACGAGACTGGACAGGGTGACCGCCTGGGCGACTTGCGGAAGCTTGCCGAGGCGGTCCGCCAGCCGGTCGGCCGCGGCCAGGGACGGCGCCAGGACGTCGATGGTGTTCGGAGTCTCCGCTGGGTCCTTGATGATGTCGTTGAGCGTCGACATCGCTTCGCCGTGCGGATTGCGCAGGTGCATCGGGTTGAAGTCGAAGCGGACGAAGGGCAGCAGGGCGATGCTCACCAGGGTCGAGCCGGCGAAGGCCCAGAGCACCAGCTTGCGGCGATGGATCAGGAAACGGTCGACCGGCGCCATTCGAGGCGAGCCCACGTCTTCGCTCTGCGGCGGCGGCCGCAGCAGCCGGATCAGGGCAGGCAACAGGGTCAGGTTCAGCACCAGGCCGATCACCATGCCGACGCCGGCGATGACGCCCAGCTCGGAGACGCCGATGTACTGGGTGGGCAGGAAGGCCAGGAAGCCCAGGGTGATCGCCACGGCGGCCAGGGTCAGCGAGCCGCCGATACCCGCCGCCGCCCCGGCCAGAGCCTCGCCGAGGTCATCCGTGGTCAGGCGTTCGGCCCGGAACCGCACGCTGAACTGGATGCCGAAGTCGACGCCCAGCCCGACGAACAGCGGAATGAAGGCCACCGAAATCAGGTTGAACCGCCCCACGGTCACCAGCCCCATGGCCGTCGTCAGCAGGAGGCCGATCAGCGTCGTGACGAGGATCGCCGCGACCAGCCGGACCGACTTCACCGCCAGCCACAGCATCACCAGCACGGCCAGGAGCATGCAGCCGCTGACCAGCCAGGCGCGGTCGGCCAGCGAGCCGAATTCCTCGTCCGAGAGCGGCGTCGAGCCGGTCAGCCGCACGTTGACGCCGTGGGCCTTGTCGAGCGCCAGGCTCTTGGCCGCCGCGCGGATCGCGTCGCTGGAATCGACGCCCGGCATCAGGGCGCCATAGTCGAGCTTCGGCCGGGCGATGATGAAGCGCCGGGTCGGCGCCTTCAGGCCGCCGCCGTCGGCGGCCACCATGGCCTGCCAGGAAAAGAAGGCGGGCTTGCCCGCCGCGACGGTCTGGAGAGCCCCGGCGAGGGCGGCGATCGGCTTGTCGACCGCGGCGAAGGTGGTCTGGCCCTGGGCGACCCCGTCGGCCAGGGCGCCGATGGTGGTCATCACCCCTCGCAGGCTGGGATCCGCCGCCATGGGGCCTAGAAAGGGTTGGGCGGAGACCAGCTGGTCGGTGGTCGCGCGGACCTCCGGCGTCGACAGGAAGAGCAGGCCCTCCCGAGCGAAAAACGGGCCGGCGTCCGGACGCCGCACGCTGTGGAACAGCCTGGTGTCGGCCGCCAGCTTCGTCGTCAGGTTCGCGGCGGCCGCCTCGGCGAGTTCCGGGGTGGCCCCGTCAACCACCACGACCGTGGTGTCGCCGTTCTGCGGGAACGCCTTGTCCATGACGCTCTCGTGCTGCCGCCAGGCGACCTTGCTGGAGATCAGCGCGGCCGTGTCGCTCGTCATGCTGAAGTGCCCGACGACGAACCACAGGGCCGCCGCCGAAAGCGCCAGGGCCGCAAACAGAGTGATCCAGGGATGCTCGGAGCCGACCCGGACCGCCGAGCGAATGGGGGTCGCCGCCATGGCGTCAGTCTCTCAGGAACTTCCCGGCGGGGCAAACCCCGACCGGGTTTTCGAGGCCAACCACTTTTCCGCCCGGCGAACCGCACTACATCAAACGCAGACGGGACTTCCTGAGAGGTGGCTATGCGCGCGGGCTTGATCGCGCTCCTCGTCGTGGCGTGTGCGGCGGGCGCTTGCAGCAAGAAGAGTTCGCTCTACCTGGACCCGGGCGAGCGCGGGTCCTCGGCAAAGGCGGCCCCGCCACCGGCAGCACCGCCTGTGGCGACGCAGGCGATCCCGGCCAGCGCGCCGACCGCGAAGGCTCCTGCGCCACCCAAGCCCTGAGTTGGCGCGGCGCGGTCCGGCGCGCCTCTTGGCTCGGCTTCCGATCAGTTTCGCGTCATCGGCGACGCGCTCTGGAACCCTTGGCGCCGGCCGCGGGTATTGCGGGCAGCAAGTCGGGCCACGAGGCAGAACTCAGGAGATTCCCATGCGAGTGAGCGAATGCATGACGCGCGCGGTGCGGATCGCCGATCCGAATCAGACGCTGCAGGAAGCCGCCAGCGTCATGGCCGACGCGGACGCGGGCGTGCTGCCGGTTGGCGACAACGACCGGTTGGTGGGCATGCTCACCGACCGCGACATCGCCGTGCGCGGTGTGGCCGCGGGTCGAGGTCCGGACGCCAAGGTCCGCGACGTGATGAGCGCCGAGGTCATGTACTGCTACGACGACGAGCAGATCGAAGACGTGCTGGAAAACATGGGCGAGCTGCAGGTAAGGCGCCTGCCGGTGGTCAACCGCGACAAGCGGCTGGTCGGCATTATCTCGCTCGGCGACCTGGCCGCCAAGGACCGGTCGGCGAAGACCGCCGACGCCCTTTGCGGCATCTCCAAGCCGGGCGGCGAGCACTCCCAGACCCAGCACTAGGCGGGTGAGGCGGCGCGGGACCGCATCTCCAGGAACCGTCGTTCGGCGGTGAACATCTGCGCCGGTGCGGAGTTATGATCCGATAGGCGGTCGGGGCGCGCGCACAAGCCCTCACCGCGGGGCGTTTGCTGTCCAAAGGATCGCCGATGAGGATCGCTCAGGTTTCACCGATGTACGAGGCCGTGCCGCCGCGGCTCTATGGCGGCACGGAGCGCGTGGTCGCCCACCTGTCGGACGCCTTGGTGGAGCTCGGCCACGATGTGACCTTGTTCGCCAGCGCCGACGCGCGCACCCGCGCCCGGCTCGCCCCGGTCCGCGACCAGGCCATCCGGCTGGACCCCGCGCCGCTGAAGTCAGACCTGGCCGCGCATCTGAGCCAGCTCGCCGAGGTTCGCCGGCGGGCCGATGAGTTCGACGTCATCCACTTCCACACCGACATGATCCACTTCCCCTTCTTCGAGCAGGAGGCGGAGCGGACGATCACCACGCTGCACGGCCGGCTCGACCTCAAGGACCTGCCGGAGGTCTATCGGCGCTGGCGCCAGTTCCCGCTGGTTTCGATCAGCACCGACCAGCGCCGGCCGATCCCCGACGCGCACTGGGTGGGCACGGTGCACCACGGCGTGGCCTCGGAGCTCTACCGCTACAGCCCAACTGCGAACGGCTACCTGGCCTTCCTCGGCCGTATTTCGCCGGAAAAACGGCCGGACAGGGCGATCGAGATCGCCAAGCGCTCGGGCCGGCGCCTGCGGATCGCCGCCAAGGTCGACCGCGTCGACCAGGCCTATTTCGAAGAGAAGATCGAGCCACTGCTGCACCATCCGCTGATCGAGTTCATCGGCGAGATCGGCGACGACCGGAAGTCGGAGTTCCTCGGCGGCGCCGACGCGCTCCTGTTCCCCATCGACTGGCCTGAGCCCTTCGGCCTGGTGATGATCGAGGCCATGGCCTGCGGGACGCCGGTCGTGGCCTACGACTGCGGCTCGGTGCGCGAAGTCGTGGAACCCGGTCTGACCGGCTTCATCGTGCGCGACATGGACGAGGCGCTTGCCGCACTGGAGCGCTTGCCCGACCTGCCGCGCCCGGCGATCCGCCGCCGCTTCGAGGCGCGCTTCTCGGCCATCGCCATGGCCGGCCGCTATCTCGAACTCTACCCGCAATCGAGCGTGGCTCTGCGCGCGCAGGGACCTTTCGGGGCAGTCGCCTGAGATGTCGGTCGACGAACTCGCCCCCAACGTCCGCGGGCCGATCGAGTGGGGCGAGGTGGAGGAGCCTCGGACCCCGCAGCGGATGTTCGCGCTCAAGGACCGCGACACCTTCGTCGTCGCCGATTCGCATGGTGACATCCTGGGCGCCGGCGATGGCGTCTTCCACGACGACACCCGCATCCTGTCGCGCTGGGAGCTGCTGGTGGACGACGCGCGCCCGACCCTGCTGTCCGGCGCGATCTCGCAGGACAACGTGGTCTTCACCGCGCAGAGCCTCAACAAGGCCCTCCCGGCGCCGGGCGGGCCGGTGACGCCACCAGGCATCCTGCACATCGAGCGCAAGCGGTTCGTGTGGGAAGAACGGATCTATGAGCGCGTGACCATCGCCAACTACGGGACCGAAGCGGTCACCCTGCCGTTGGCCTTCGAGTTCGACTGCGACTTTCACGACATGTTCGAGGTCCGCGGCGCGCGGCGTCCGAAGCGCGGCGTACGGCGCAAGCCGGCGATCGGCGAGCGCGGCGTCGCCTTCCGCTATGACGGCCTCGATGAGGTCGAGCGCAGTTGCGTCATCGCCTTTTCAGAAGCGCCGCGGCGGCTGACCGCCGGGCGGGCCGAGTTCGTCTACGACCTACCGACTGAGGGGCGCCTGGACCTGCATGTGGAGATCGGCGCGCATGCGGGCCCGCCGCCCAGCCGCGAACGGCATCGGGCCGCCGCCGCGCGGGCGCGCTGGGCGATGCGGGTGCGCCGGCGGCATGGCGCGCGGCTGACGACCGGCGGGCGGCTGTTCAACAACTGGATCGACAAATCCGTCGCCGACCTGGCGCTGCTCACCACCCTGATGGAGACCGGGCCCTATCCGTATGCCGGCATCCCCTGGTTTTCGACCGCCTTCGGCCGCGACGGCATCCTGACGGCCTGGCAGGTGCTGTGGTTCGAGCCGTCTCTTGCGAAGGGCGTCCTGACCTACCTGGCCGCGCACCAGGCCGAGGCGACCTCGGCGTTCCGGGACAGCCAACCCGGCAAGATCATGCACGAGACGCGGCGCGGCGAGATGGCGGCGCTGGGAGAGGTGCCCTTCAGCCGCTACTACGGCGGAGTCGACACCACGCCGCTGTTCGTCGCCCTGGCCGGGGCCTATGCGGCGCGGACCGCCGACTTCGCCTTCGTCGAGGGCCTGTGGCCGGCGCTTCAGCGCGCCATGAATTGGATCGTCAGCAACCTGGACCGGCATCCCGACGGCCTGCTGGCCTATGCCCGCGCGCGGGACAGCGGGCTTTCCAACCAGGGCTGGAAGGATTCCGGCGATTCCATCTTCCACGCCGACGGCCGGTTTCCAGTCGGCCCGATCGCGCTCGTGGAGGTGCAGGGCTACGTCTACGCCGCCCTCCGCGGCATGGCCGAGCTCTCCGTTCGAATGGGCGACGATGGCGAAGCGGACCGCTGGGCGCAGCGCGCGGAGCGCCTGCGCGAGCGGGTGGAGCAGCTGTTCTGGATGGAGGACCTGGGCTTCTACGCCATCGCCCTCGACGGTGACGGCGCGCCGTGCCGGGTCTGCGCGTCCAACCCCGGCCACCTGCTGTTCACCGGCCTGCCGTCGCCCGACCGTGCGCGGCGGGTGGCGGACCATCTGTTGTCGCCGAGCTTCTGTTCCGGCTGGGGCGTCCGCACGCTCGCCACGGGCCAGCCGCGCTACAACCCGATGTCCTACCACAACGGCTCTGTGTGGCCGCACGACACGGCGATCTGCGCCCTCGGCCTGTCACGCTACGGGGACCGCGAAGGCGCCGTACGGCTGACTGCGGGATTGTTCGAGGCCGCCGTGCAGCTCGACATGCGCCTGCCTGAGCTGCTCTGCGGCTTCCCGCGCCAGGCCGGCGAGCCGCCGACGCCCTATCCGGTGGCCTGCCTGCCGCAGGCCTGGGCGGCGGGTTCGGTGTTCATGATGCTGCAGGCCTGCCTGGGGATCTCCGTCGACGGCGTGCGGGGTCGCGTCGAGATCTGCAACCCGCACCTGCCGATCGGCATCGGCGAGTTTACCGTCGCCGGCCTGAGGGTCGGCAACGAACGGGTGAACCTGCGCTTTGACCAGGCGGCGCGGCGGGTCGACGTGCATGCCGACAGTCGGGCCGTGGAGGTGGACGTCATCTACTGATCGGCGCGCTCAGAGGTCGCGCAGCACCTGGTCCAGGGTCTCGGTCCAGTCCCGGGGCTTGGTCTGGCGATAGAGCTTCATGGTGGGGTACCAGGGCGAGTCCGTGCGGCCGAGCAGCCAGCGCCAGTCGCAGTGGACGAAGGGCAGCAGGGTCCAGACCGGCTTGCCCATCGCGCCGGCCAGGTGGGCGACCGAGGTGTCGATGGAGATCACCAGATCCAGTCGCTCGATGATCGCGGCGGTGTCGGCGAAGTCCTGGGCGCCGCTGTCCTCCGGATGCAGGCTGATCGCGCCGCGGTCGAGCAGGCGCTGGGCGAGCTCGTCCGGCAGGCCCTTGTTCTCGGCGTTGTAGCCCGTGGGGCTGGCCTTCCAGGCCACGCCGATCCGGCCGCCGACATCAGCCACCCTCGCGCGCCGGTCGGCTGGCGCGGCGAGGTAGGGCTCCGCCGGCAAGGTCTCGAGCGTGATCCCCAACGGCTCGGGCGTGGAGAAGTAGCGCGTCCAGTAGTCGTGAAGGGGCACCGCCGCGCTGCCGCGCGGCGCGACGGGGATCACGGCGTCGGCGCCGGCGAGCGTCGAGAAGAGGTGGGCGAGCTGCGGGCGGCATCCCAGGGTTACGCGCGCCGCGCCGCGGGCCTTCAGGCTGTTCGCGAAGCGGCACATCTGGATCTGGTCGCCGAAGCCCTGCTCGACCCAGATCAGGATCGACCTTCCCTCCAGCGGCTCGCCGCGCCACGGCGGGTAGCCGAGCTCGATCGGCGGCACGACGTCGGGACGCAGAGCGACCCGCGCGTCGAGCAGCGGCCAGCCTTCCGCATAGCGCCCGAGCGAGAGATAGAGGCCGGCCAGCCCCAGCTCGGCGACCTTGTCGCCGGGAGCCAGGGCGAGGGCCTTGCGATAGGCCTGCTCGGCCGCCTCCGACCGGCCTGCGCCGGCGCCGGCGTCGGCGAGCGCGCGCTGGAAGGCCGGATTGGCCGGACGATGCTTCACGGCCAGCTCGAGGTAGCGCAGGGCGTTCTTCCAGTCGCCGAGCTCGCCCAGGCAGACGCCGTAGTTGCAGGCCAGGTTGGAGGTCAGGCGGATGCGCGCCAGCTCGCCGTAGATCGCCGCGGCCTCGATGTAGCGTTGCGCCTTCTGCAGCTCGAAGGCCCGTACGAACTTGGCTTCAGGCGTCTCGTGCGGCATGCGTCCCCAGCGGATCGGCCCGGCGATTGGATTTGTCGGGCCCGTTGTCTGTCTCTAACTACGATTCCAGCCGACAAGGAGCCCATGGGAATCTTCGCGCGCCGCGCCGCATCGCCCGAGCCGAGGACCGCGTGCCGTGGCGTCTAGGCTCGCGCTCTACATTCCGGCCGGCCGCGTCGGCCTGGGGGCCAACCCCTTCGGCAAGGACATCGCCAACCTCGAACTCTACCAGGCGCTCGCCCGCCACGGCGGGTTCGAGCGGATGGACGTACTCAGCCTGCGGACAACGACAGAGGCGCAGCTGCGCGAAGACCTGCTGGACAACCCGGCCGCGGCGATCCAGCTGACCTCCGGCTCGATCCTCACCCAAAGGACCGCCGCCGACGCGGGCGTGCTGCTGCGCGGCCAGCCGGACCTCTACGACCTGGCGTGGCTGCGCCGCCGCACGGTGGGCGACCACGCCTACAGCCTGCTGGGCCTGGTCCACACCATCGCCCCGCCGGCGATGCGCCAAGTCATCGCCATGGCCTCCGTGGCGCCGGTGCATCCCTGGGACGCGATCATCTGCACCTCGCCCAGCGTGCGCGACGCGCTTTCGCAGATGTTCGACGGCTGGGGGGCGCATCTGGCCGAACGGACCGGCGGCTCAGCTCCGCCGAGGCCCGCCCTGCCGGTCGTGCCGCTGGGCGTCGACGCCGCCCGCTTCGCCGGCTTCGCAGACCGGCCGCAGGCCCGCGGCAAGATCCGCGCCGAACTCGGCCTGGCGGACGCGGATGTGCTGGTGCTCTGGGTCGGGCGGCTCTCGTTCTTCGAGAAGGCCTTCCCGCAGGCGATGTTCAAGGCGGTTCAGCAGGCGGCCAAGGACAGCGGCGTGAAGCTGCACTTCGCGCTCGCCGGCTGGTTTCCGGGCAAGCAGGACCGGCCGCGCTACGAGGAGGCCGCGGCGACCTACGCGCCGGACGTGGCGCTGCACATCCTAGACGGCAACGACCGTACCCTGCTGGGCGAGCTCTGGGCCGGCTCGGACATCTTCCTGTCGCTGGTCGACAATATCCAGGAGACCTTCGGCATCACGCCCCTGGAGGCCATGGCCGCGGGCCTGCCGGTGGTGATCAGCGACTGGGACGGCTACCGCTTCACGGTGCGCGACGGGATCGAGGGCTTCCTGATCCCGACGCTGGGAGGGCCGCGCTCGGGCCTGGGCGTGACCATGGTCCAGCGGTACATCTTCGGCACCGCGACCTACCAGAGCTACGTCGGCGAGGTGGCGCAGCACACCGCCGTGCACGTGGGCCGCGCGGCCCAGGCGATTGCAGAGCTGGCGCGATCGCCGGACCTGCGACGACGGATGGGCGCGGCCGGCCGCGAGCGCGTGCGCACGGCCTTCGACTGGCCGGTGGTCGCGCGCCTGTTCCACGACGTGGCCGACCAGATGGCCGAGGTCCGGCTGGCCGCGCCGGAACCTCAGACGCGGCCGCCTCCGGACCCGGTTCGCGGCGACCCCTTCCTCGACTTCGCCGGCTTCCCCAGCCACGTCCTGACGCTGGACACGCCCATCGCGGCGGTCGGCGGCGCGAGCGGCGCCGATGTCCTGGCGTTGCAAGGCGCGCTCGACACCGCATTCCCGGGCTTGCGGGCGACCCTGGAAGAGTGCGCCCAGGCCCTCGACCTGCTGGCGTCGGGCCAGGCGCGGAGCGGCCGCGAGGTCTTGGTCCATTTCCCGATGGAGCGCCGGCGCCTGGTGGAGATGGGCCTGGCCTGGATGGCCAAGCTCGGCCTGATCGACTGGCTGGCCTGAGCGCCCCGCGCTAGGCTCGGCCCATGCAAGCGCGCGACCTCGTGGACGTGGCGATCGAGGAGGACCCGAGAGCTCCATGCCTGTGGGTGCCGTCCGAGCTGTGGCCGGAGTTCTGCGCCGCCATCGACCAGCGGCCCAACCGCATCGGCGCCGTGATCTACCGAAACAAGACCGTCCGCGAGGGCGCGCCGCTCACCGACATCACCACGCGCCGACCGTGAGGCGGGTTTGAGAAGCGCCACCACCCTGATCGCGGCGCGCGGCGTGCGGGGCTTGGGCGACGGGTTCACCGCGCTGCTGCTGCCGGTCTATCTCGCGAGCCTGGGGTTCGGAGCCTTCCGCGTCGGGGTGCTGACCACGGCGACCCTGCTGGGCTCGGCGGCGCTGACCCTGGCGGTGGGTCTCGCGGGCCATCGGGTCCCGGCCAAGCGCCTGCTGTTCGCCGCCTGCGGCCTGATGGCGGCGACCGGCGCGGCCTTTTCCCAGGCGCACGCGTTCTGGCCGCTGGTGGTCATCGGGTTCGTCGGCACGCTCAATCCGTCCGGCGGGGACGTGAGCCCGTTCCTGCCGCTGGAACAGTCGCTGCTGGCCCACGCCGGGCCGCCCTCGCAGCGCACGCACCTGTTCGCCCGCTACAGCCTGACCGGCACGCTGCTCACCGCCGTGGGCGCGCTCAGCGTCGGCCTGCTGGGACCGATCGGAGCGGCGACCGGCCTGCCGAGACTGACGCTGATCGAGGCGAGCTTCGGCGTCTATGGCCTACTGGCGCTGGCCGCCGCGACCCTCTACCGGGGGCTGCCGGACGAGCCGATGGAAAGCGCCGCGCCGCGCACGCCGCTGGGGCCCTCGCGCCGCAACGTCGTCGGACTGGCGGCGCTGTTCAGCCTCGATTCCTTCGGCAGCGGCTTCATGGTCCAGTCGCTGTTCGCGCTCTGGCTGTTCCATCGCTTCGGTATTTCGCTGGCTGTGGCCGGCGGTTTCTTCTTCTGGACCGGCGCGCTATCGGCGGTCTCCCAACTCGCGGCGCCGGTCCTGGCCAAGCGAATTGGTTTGATAAGAACCATGGTCTTCACCCACCTGCCGGCCAGCCTCTGCGTGATCGCGGTGGCCTTCGCGCCCAATGTGCAGGTCGCCTTCGCGCTGCTGGTGGTCCGTGCGCTGCTCTCCAACATGGATGTGCCGGCGCGCACCTCCTACGTCATGGCGGTGGTGACGCCGGCGGAGCGGGCGGCGGCGGCGGGCGTGACCAATGTGCCGCGAAGCCTCGCCTCGGCGTTCAGCCCGGCCCTGTCGGGCCTCTTGTTCAGCCTCAGCCCCTTCGCCTGGCCGCTGGTGATCGGCGGCTCGCTGAAGGCGCTCTACGACGTGCTGCTGCTCTGGCGCTTCCAGAAGGTGCGGCCGCCGGAGGAGGCGGACTAGGGCCTTGCGCCCTGCACGGCCGCCATGGCCGCGGCCTTCACCGACGCCGGCAGGGTGGTGAACCAGGCCTGGGGCGACAGGCGCTCTGCGACCCGGGCGCGGGCCGCCGCCGAAAGGCGCGCGCGAACCTCCGGCTCGGCGCGCAGCCGGCCCAGCGCCTGGGCCGCGGCGTCCAGGTCCGGCTCAGCCCAGGACTGGCCGCCATAGATGCCTTGCGGATCGGCCACCGGGGTCTGCGTGAACGGGACCAGCAGGCCGCAGCTCTCGTCGATGAAGTCGAGGACCCCGGACCAGCCGGTGGCCAGCACCGGTGTTCCCAGCGCCATGGCCTCGGCGGCGGTCAGGCCGAAGCCCTCCGCGCGGTGCAGGGAGACCAGCACATCGGCGCCGGCGATCAGGGCCTGGACGTCCGCGTAGGGCCAGACCTCGTCGATGACGCGCACGTTGGCCGGGGCGGCGGCGCGGAGCGCGGCCAGGGCTTGCGGGAAGGCCGCGCCGTTCTGCGTCTTCAGCGTCAGTTCGCAACCGGCGTTGTCGCCGAAGGCGGCGGCCCAGGCGCTGATGGCGCCCTGCGGGTTCTTGCGCGCGAGCGACGAGTTGAAGTCGAACACGCTCACCCCCTGGAACGGGGCCCGCCGCGGCGCAGGCGTCACGGCGGCGTAGTCCTCGATGAACAGCGGATGCGGCACCACGCGGACGGGCGCGGCGGCGCCGGCGAGGGCCTCGGCGGTGTAACGGCTGGGCGCCCAGACCTCGTCGACCATGGCCGCGTCTTTCAGCCAGCGACGCGGCGCGCGCGGCAGCTCCCAGGCCCAGTAGCCATAACGCGGGCCGACCACCTGGCGGGGACCCAGGCAGGCGAGCGCCGCCAGCAGTTCCGGAGGATTGAGATGGAAGATCCAGGCCGACGCCGGTATCGGCTCCACGAGCCGGCCGCTCCAGTCGAGCTTGGCGTCGGTGGCGTCGATGCACTCGACGGGCGCGCCCAGGGCCTCGAAGGCGCGCGCGGCCAGGCGGGCTGAGGCGGCAATGCCGTGGGAGCCCGCGAAATAGCCGACGATCTTGATCGGGCCTTCGGTTGTCTCCGCGCCGTGCGGACGCCGCGCGCTGGACCGGACGTAGGCCCCGAGCGCTCTGTTGAGCGCAGGCGCGGCCAGCCTGCGCAGCGGCTCCGGCAGGGCCGCGCGCCAGAGCCTGCGGGCCGGGCCCAGCAGGCTCACGCCGCGCCCACTCTCGATGGCAAAGGAGGAGCTTGCGCCTTCACGGGTCGGAACAGCCCGCCGGCGGCCGAAGACGCCCAGATCTCGTCGACGAAACCCAGCCCCACGGTATCGGGCGTCAGCGCGGCGGCGGTCGCCGCGTCCCAGATACCGACCGCGCGGCTCCAGCGGACACCACGGGCGTGCAGGGCGACAGCGTCGGCCGGGACCAGGTCCGGATGGGTCAGGAAACGGACGAGCTCCGCATGGGCCGGCGCGGCGGCGGGGCCGGATGGGCCCAGGAAACGGCATTCCACGGCTTCGTAGACCAGCCGGTCGGCGGCCGCCTCGGCGGCCAGCTCCGGGCCCTCGACGACCCAGAGCTCCGGGACGCGGCGCTCGGCGACGGGACGCGCGGCGGGCTGGCGCTGGCGCACGGTCAGGCGGGCGAGCTGGGTCTGCGGGTGGAGGCGCACGGCGGGCGGCAGAGCGTCGAATTCCACGCCGTATTCCGCCAGTCCCCCGCCCATCAGCCAGCGCAGGTACTTGAAGCGCTCCGGCCCGGTGCGCAGCGGCAGCAGGCGCTGCACGTCGACGCGGCTTTCCCAGATGTCGAGGAAGAGCTGGATGAAGGGCGCGGGCAGGCCGCGGGCGGGCGTCAGGAACGGCGCGCGCAGAGCGCTGGTGAGCGTCTCGGGCCATCCGGCGCGGGCCGCGACGCCGAAGCCCGCGGACAGGCGGCGCTTTAGATCGTTGGCGCCCGGCTCGGCGAGACGTGCGGCGGAGAGCAGGGGCGCCGGATCGCGCGCCAGATCCTCGATCACCGCCTGGGGCAGGAGGTCCGGGGCGAAGCGGCCGGCGGCGGCTTCGGCGCCCAGGCACCAGGCGATCAGGCCGGCGCCGTCGCCTTCGAACTTGGCGCGCAGGTCGGCGCGGGCGGCGAGCAGGGCCTTGGCGGCGCGCGGCGGCCCTTCGGCCGAGGGCTCGCGCAGCCAGTCGAGCACGCCGGAAGCTGGGCCTTTCCAGGGCGCCTCGCGCCAGACCGACGCGTCCGCCTCGCGCGCGCCGCTGCGCCAAGCGGCGAGCAGGGCCTGGGCCGCGGACCCGGCCAGGGCGTCGGCGCCCAGGGTCGCGGCGTGCTCGGCGAAGAACTGGTGGAAGCCGAGGCGTCCCGCCTCGTGATCGAGCTGGAAGCCGGTGGGAACGTCGCGCCAGACCTGGTCCATGGTGCGGGTCACGTCCGGCAGGCCGGGAACCGAGGCTTCGGGGTCCGGCGCGTCGACCCAGGCCTCGACGGCGGCGGTGAGGCCGGCGGAGAAGTCCTTGCCGTCGCGGGCGGCGCGCAGGGCGCGGCGGCGCATGGCGCCGGTGATCGGTCGTCCGGAGGGGAACTTCAGGTGCGCGTAGGGGATGGCGCGGCTGGCCGCATGGCCGTTGCGCAGCATGGCCGCGGCGTAGTCGGCCAGCAGTTCGGCCAGCGGCGAGCCGGGGACCACGCGCACCCGGTCCTGGTGCTTGGAGAGCACGTCCGGCCGCGCAGGATCGAAGCCCGAGTAATGGAAGAACTGCAGCGGCTCGCCGTCGACGGTCCAGCCGGCCTTGCCGCGGGCGAGGGTGCGGCCCTCGAGATTCCAGTAGGCGAGGTTGAGGCCGGGGGCTCGCAGGACAGCCAGGCTGTCCACGAAGCCGGGCGCGAGGTCCATCCAGCGCTGGTCGGTGAAGAGGCCGTTCTCCAGGTCGACGCGGCAATCGAACTCGCAACGGTCGGCCCACCAGCTCATTAGGTCGATCACCTTGGGCTCGGCGCGCGCGGCGCAGAAGCCGAGGTTGAACGAGCCCGACCGCAGGATCGCGTGGTCGTTGGGCATGGCCGAGCCGAGCAGCGGCTTGGTCAGGTGCGGGGTGAGCGCGAGTTGCGCCTGCGCCAGGCCCTGGCGCACCCCGTCGAGCGGCCGGAAGACGAAGATGTCGGGGTCGAGGTAGGTCGCCGAGCCCACGCCCGGCTCGCTCAGCAGCTTGCGGAAGACGTAGGGCTTCACCGCCGTGTTCAGCTCGAGCGCGTCGTAGTAGACGCTCATCGCCGCGTAGGGTGCATCGAGCGTCGCCGCGTCGATCACCTGCGCCAGCTTCTCCAGCGCCGGGATCGGCCCGTCGGTCGCCACGACCACGCGCCGGGCCTTGGGCTCGGCCTTGGCCAGGCTCTCCATCAGCGTCGCGGCCTGGGCGGCGTAGTTGCGGGAGACGATGGTGAAAATGACGTCCAAAGGCGGTATCCGCGAGCCCCCGCTCGATTGGGTTCGTCTATCAGGCGTCGGCTTCGGCCCGCAACGTGGCGGGCGCGTCAGGCGGCCAGCAGCTCATCCAGTTTCTTGATGTCGGTGACCGGCGAGGCGACGCCGCCCTCCATCCGCATGACCTTGTTGCAGTAGAGCCGGAGCAGCTCGACGTCATGCGAGGCCAGCACCAGGATGCCGGCCCGCTCCACCAGCTTCAGCAGGCGCTTGTGGGCAAGCTTCTGGAAGTCCGCGTCGCCGACCGCGATCCACTCGTCCATCAGGAGGACGTCGGCCTCGACCGCAGTGGCCGCGGCGAAGGCCAGGCGCGCCTGCATGCCCGCCGAATAGGTCTTCACCGGCATGGCCAGGAAGGGGCCGAGGCCCGAGAACTCCGCGATCTCGTCCATCCGCGCGGCGACCTCGCGGGCGGAGAGGCCGGCGATCCGGCCCCGGAGGCGGATGTTGTCGTAGCCCGTCGCCGAGGGATCGATGCCGAGGTTGAGGTCGAGGAGGGCGGCGATATGGCCCTGCACCTCGATGGCGCCCTCGTCGGGCTCATAGGCGCCGGAGAGCGCGCGCAGCAGGGTGGTCTTGCCCGAGCCGTTGTGGCCGATCAGCCCCAGCCGATCGCCGGCCTTCAGCTCCAGGTTCAGCCCGGAGAGCGCGGTGACCTCGGTCGAGCCGTGGCTGCGCGCCAGGCTGCCGCCGACGGTGATCTTGGCCAGGTGCTTCTTCAGCGACTTGGCGTCCACGCCATAGACCGGAAAGCGCAGGGTCAGGTCGCGGCAGGAGATGGAGACCGGAGGCGCCTTCATAGGTAGTGCACGATCCGGCGGCGGGTGTAGGCGAAGATCGCGAAGGTGACGGCCCAGCCGACGGCGGCCATCAGAGCCAGGATCAGGTAGGTGTGCGGGGCCACGGCGGCGCCCATCAGCGGCGCGCGGATGGCCTGCAGCAGATGGTAGAACGGGTTCAGGTCGAGGATCGCCCGGTGCTCGGGGCTGATCCGGTCCGGCAGCCAGAAGACCGGAGTCATCAGGGCGGCGGCCTGGGTGATCGAGGCCACGATCTGCGGGATATCGCGGAAACGCGCCGAGACGATGGCCACCAGCATCGACAGCCACGCGACGTTGACCACCATCAGGATGACCCCGAGGGCGGCGACCGGATAGTTCGCGCTGCGCCAGAAGCCGAAATAGATCAGCACGCCCAGCACGATCACCAGGTGGTGGCCGAGGTTGATCAGGTTCCGGAACACCGTGCGCCAGACGAAGGTGAACATCGGCAGGCTGGTCTGCGACAGCATGCCGGATGCCTGGACGAAGGTGTCGCAGCCCTCATTGATGGTGCCGGTCACCGTTCCGAAGAAGACGATTCCCAGGGCCACGAAGGGGATGAACTCGTGGATCGAGACGCGGAACAGCTCGCCCCACAGGAAGCCGATGCCCAGCACGATCAGGCCCATGGACAGCGTGATCCAGAACGGCCCGAGGATCGAGCCGCGGTAGCGGGAGATTACGTCGTGCGAGGCCAGAGACCAGGCGAGGTCGAGGCGCTCGCCCGACGCACGCAGGTCCCGCAGCGCCATCTGGAACTCGAACAGCGGCCCGCGCCGTCCGGTCCGCAACATGTGGGTGGCGGTGTCCATGCTCTCCCGGTGAGGGGCTCTCCGACGAAGGGGCGCTCCTAACAGGGGCGCATGAGGGGTGCAAGGCGACGGCTGGCGACGCTTTGCCACCGCGAGGCCTTCCATGTTAGCCCGAGTCGGACGGCGATCCCGGAAGGCGCATGACCTCCATCGACAAGATCAAGCGCGGCGCTCCGCGGGGCACGGAGGAGCGGCGCAAGTTCCACCGCGCCTTCGACCCGACGCTGGACGGCGCCGGCGTCTGGCTGGTGGTCCCCTGCTACCGGGTCAAGGCCCACATCCTCGACGTGATCGCCAAGACCCCGGCCTGGGTCGACGGCGTCGTCTGCGTCGACGACGCCTGCCCGGAGCATTCCGGCGACTTCATCGAACAGAACAACACCGATCCCCGCGTCGTCGTGGTGCGGCTGGCCCAGAACCAGGGGGTTGGCGGCGCGACCCTGGCCGGCTACCGCGAGGCCATCGCCCGCGGCGGGCAGGTGCTGGTCAAGGTCGATGGGGATGACCAGATGGACCTGGGCTACATCGCCCACCTCGTCGCCCCCATCCTGCTAGGGGAGGCGGACTACGCAAAGGGCAACCGCTTCACCTCGATCAGCCACCTGCAGGCCATGCCGCCGATCCGGGTGTTCGGAAACGCCGCGCTCTCCTTCGCGGCCAAGGTCTCCACCGGATACTGGAACATCTTCGACCCGACCAACGGCTACACGGCCATCGAAAGCCAGGTCGCGGGCATGGTGATCGAAAAGCGCGTCTCTCGCCGGTTCTTCTTCGAGACGGACCTGCTCTATCACCTCAGCACCCTGCGCGCGGTGGTGCGCGACGTGCCGATGCCGGCCCGCTACGGTGGCGAAGTCTCGAACCTCCGGATCGGGGCCATCGTCGGGCCCTTCGCGCTGAAGCACCTGCGCAATTTCCTGCAGCGGGTGCTCGGCCAGTACTTCGTGCGCGACTTCAGCGCCGCCAGCCTGGAGCTGGTGTTCGGCATCTTCTTCATCCTGTTCGGGGTGGGCTACGCGGCGCACTACATGGCCACGCCGCACACCGCGGCGGCCTCCGCGGGCGTGGTCATGGCCGCCGCCTTACCGGTGATCCTGGGCGCGCAGCTCCTGATGCAGGCGCTGAACTTCGATGTGCTGAACGTGCCGAGCCGCCCGATCCACCCCTACCTGCGCACCATCGCGCGGATGGAAGCCGAGGAGCATGCCCGTGACGACTAAGGACATGCTGCTCTGTGCGGGTTTCTCGCTGGCGCTGCCGATCGGCCAGACCCTGTTCAAGTTCGCCGCGGTGAACAACGAGAGGCTGACCGGCAACCCGGTGGTCAAGCTGATCACCAACGGCCCGCTGATCGGGGCTTTTGCCTGGTATGGCCTGACCGCGCTCTTCTGGTTCTACATCCTGACCCGGGTGCCGCTGTCGACCGCCTACGCCTTCTCGATCGTGGGCTCCGGGCTGGTGCCGGTGGTGGCTTGGCTGGTGTTCAAGGAGCCGCTCGGTTGGCGGTTCCTGGTGGGCTACGCCCTGATGCTGAGCGGCTTCCTGGTGATCATGCAGGGCCAGCGCGCCTAGCGCGGGCGGCTGAGGAAGGCGTCGGCCGCGGCGCGGACCTCGGCGTAGGGCACCTTGAACATCCGCTCGTAAAAGAGCGACCCCTGGTGCGGCCGCTGATGGACCCGCGCCGTGTCCAGCCGCTGCACGCCGAAGCCGCGCCAGGCGTAGCTCCAGAACATTGCCGGCCACAGGCCCAACCAAGTCTTGATCTGCGAGGGGAAAAATCGCACGGCGGCCATCCAGCGCAGCCAGTCGCCGGCGCTCAAGCGCATCTTCCGCACCGGCCCGTTCTCCGCGAGCGGCCACGCGCCGTGGAAGAAGGGGCCGCCGAGGCCGGGGCCGGTGTAGAGGCTGATGGTCTCGATCGGCGGGTTTCCGCGGGACTTGGCGAGTTCCGTGGTCATCAGCGCGCACATGTCGTGGTCCATGTGGCCGCCTTCCCAGGCGAGCGTCACGAAGCGGTCGATCGGGCCGACGCCGGCCAGCGCGGCCTCCAGGGCGGCGTAGGCGGCCGGCAGCGCGCGGAAGACGCCGCCGTCCACCGCGCCGGTCCCGCGCCCGGTGTGGAGGACCCTCGCGCGGTCGACGCCCAGGTGTTCGAGCAGGGCCTTCGTCTCCCCGAAGCGGCGCTCCGCCAAGGCCGGGCGGGCGTAGTCGGCGACGTAGAGGAAGATCTGGTCCTCGCCGGCGGCGGCGCGCTCGGCGACCAGCGGCAGGCCGCAGTACTCGTCGTCGAAGTGGGCGAAGACGTGGACGGTGGTCATCTCAGTACGGATCGAAGTCGAGGAAGTTGATCGCCACCGCGTCGGGGCGCAGGGCGGCGGGCGCGGCCTCGCCCAGCCGTCGCCAGATGAGGTTCAGCGGCGACGGGCGCAGGCGCTCCGGGATCGGCGCGAAGCCGAGGCGGCGCAGATCGATCCGGGGCTCCAGGCCCATGAACAGGGTCGCGGCCATCGGCGCGGCTCCGGCGAGGTCGGGGTCCGCCGCGCCCGGCAGGAAGGCGGCGCAACGGACGAAGGGCAGATGGGTCTTCGCCCAGACGCCCAGCAGCTTGCCACGCCGCGCGGCGACATAGCGGCCGTTCGGATTGGCGAGCCGCCAGCGCAGCAGCTCTGGCCGCCAGGCGCCTTCGAATTGCACAGGGGAGTCGGCAAAGGCGGTTGGCGCGCGCATGAGTAGCCCGGCCGCCAGCTGGCCCACATGCTGGAAGGCGAGCTTGCGCAGGAAGCCCGGCGTGGAATTGGCGTTGGAGACCCCGATCACGAAGCCATAGCCCCCGTCGGCGCCAGCGCCGTAGGCCGCCTCCGCGAGGCGGGTGAAGAGGCCCTGGCCCTGGTAGTCGGGATGAGTCGCGGTGTTGAGCGACAGCAGGCCGCGCACCGGCGCACCGTCGATCCGCGCCTCCAGCGGGCAGGTGACGTAGTGGGCCGCCAGCCGCTCGCCGTCCCAGGCGTCGGCGCCGACCACCTGGCCCGCGGGGTTGTCGCGGTAGCGCCACGCGAGCGCCTCGGGCGTGAACCGCCGCGTCCCGAACGTGGCGTTGAGCAGGTTCGCGTAGGCGTTGAGCTGGGCCGGAGATGCGCCGGCCGGCCGGATTGCGAGCCCTTCGGCGGTCATGGCCGGCAACTCACCATGATTGGCGTGGGCCGCCAAGCCGCGGGTGTTTTCCCTTCTCTTCGGGGCAGGCGCACCGTAACCAGACCGCGCAGCACGGGGGTTCGAGGCGCGCCGGCGATGGCATTGAAGGTGCAGATCAGCGCACGTTCCGCCCTGCGTGCGGTGCTGGCCACAGGCCTGCTGGCCATGCTGGGCGCGAACCTGCCGGGGCACCTCTCCTACGACTCGGTCGCCCAGCTCTACGAGGGCCACTTCCACATCCGCGAGACCTGGGGGCCGGCGCTCTATGCCTGGATCCTGGGCCTGTTCGACGCGGTGATCCCGGGCACGGCGCTCTATGTCACCACCAGCGCGGCGATCTTCTACGCGAGCCTGGCGTCTTTGACGGACCTTCGGCCGCGGACCCGCTGGCTGGCGGTCGCAGTGGCGATCCCCATCATGCTGATCCCGCAGGTGATCATCTACCAGGCGATCGTCTGGAAAGACGTGGCCTTCGCCAACTGCGCGGTGGCCGGGACGATCTGCGTGGCGCACGCCGGACGGGTCTGGTCGCGGCCGGCGCGGCGCTGGCTGTTCCTGGCCGCGGCGCTGGTGCTGTTCGCCGTGGCGAGCCAGGTGCGCCAGAACGGGGTCATCGCGGTCTTCTTCGCGGCCCTGGCCTTGGGCTGGATGGCGAGCGCCGGAAGCTGGCGGCGCGGGATCACCTGGGCCGTGGGTGGGCTGGCCGCCGCGGTGGTCGCCGGCTTCGCTTTGACCGCCGTCTCGATTCCGCCCGGCGCGCCCAAGGAGGAGGGCGTCAAGTCCGGGCTGCGGATCGTGCAGAACTACGACCTGATCGGCGCGGTGGCGCTCGACCCGACCTATCGCTGGGACCACATCGCCAAGGCCGATCCCGCCGACTCGGCCATCGTGCGGGCGCGGGCCAAGGCCGACTTCTCCGGCCGCCGCGTGGACTTCATCGACCGCGACCAGCCGGTGAACGACGCCATCTGGCGGGTCCCGGACGACGCGGCGATGAAGCAGTGGGCGGACCTGATCCTGAAGCATCCCTGGCTCTATCTGCGGGTGCGCTGGGAGGACTTCCGCTGGGTGTTCGCCACCCCGGTGATCGACTGGTGCCTGCCGGTCTACGTCGGCGTCGACGCGCCGTCGGAGAAGATGATCCCGCTGAGGCTCGAGCACCGGTTCATCGAGTCCGACGCGCAGCTCAACAACTACGCGAGCTGGTTCCTCGACACGCCCTTCTACCGGCACTGGTTCTACGCCGGCGTGTCGCTGATCCTGGCCGGCCTGTTCCTCTGGCGCCGCCAGACGGCTGATGTGGCGCTGGCCGCCCTGCAGCTCAGCGGCGCGGCGTTCGCGGCAAGCTTCTTCATCATCTCGATCGCCTGCGACTACCGCTATCTCTACTTCACCGACATGGCCGCCCTGACCGGCCTCATCTATGCGGCGATCGATCCGCCCATGCCCTGGCGCCGGAAGGTCTAGCCGAACCGGGCTTCCCAGTCGGTGGCGACGCCCAGCCGGGGCCGGCGCGCAGCCAGGAAGCGGTAGAGCGAGAGCTGGCGGCCGATTCCGAAGCTCCGCACCTCGACCTCCTCGAAGAGGGCGCGGATCAGGGTCTCGATCTCGAGGGCGTCGTTGACGTGCTCGTGGGCCATCATCAGGCCGTAGTCGAGGCCGTGGCGCAGACGAAACTCCAGGCCCGTGGTCGCCATCCAGCCGAGCTTCCAGAGGAAGCCGCCCTCGCTGGGGATCGCCGCGCGCAGGGTTCCACCAGGCCTCAGCCGCCGCGCGGCGCGGGCCAGCACCAGCGGCAGGTCGCAGATGTGCTCCAGCGCCGCGACGCTGGTGATCCGCTCATAGGCGCGGTCCGGCGGCACATCGGCGACGTCGGCGTAGATCGAGCGCACACGGAGCCTCAGCGGCGAGTCTCGATAGAGCGCCTCGAAGGGCTCGACGATGTCGTAGGCAGGGTTGGCCGGCTCGAAGTTGAGCTGGTTCAGCGTGCCCGCGCCGATCTCCAGCGTCGCGCCGGCGGAGCCTTGCGCCACGTCGCTGGCGACCTGGCGATGCAGCCAGCGCTCGAGGCGTTGGGACATGGATGAGGCGGGCGTCTCGCCGCCACGGTTTTCGAGGTACTGGCGGGTGTAGATCGCCTGCAGTTTCGCCGGGAGCGTGGGTCGCGTCTTGGGGAACCGCGCGAGCACGGTCGCAAGGTCGCGCGCTCCGCTCATTCATGGCTCCCTCGACAGCGCCCGCCCCTCGGACGACGCCACCCTTAGCAAGCGCCCCTGCGCCGCCACAAAGGCTTTTGCCGCTTCCCATGGTGCGGGACGCCTTTTACCAACGGCCTCGGTGGAGACGGGACGCGCGGTGAGCGAGGCGGCAAGCGATAGGCGACGGGATCGGGCGGGCGCCGCCTTCCGGACCGCCATGGGCCTTGGCCTGCTGCTGACGCTGGCGGCCAACGTGCCCGGCCAGATGTCGCTGGATTCCGCGGTGGCGCTCCTGGAGGCGCGGACAGGCGTGCGCCAGACCTGGGCGCCGGCGATCTCCTCGGGCTTGATCAGGCCCTTCAACGACCTGGTCGGCGGAACGGGCCTCTATGTGACCGCCTCGGCGGCCCTGCTGTTCTTCAGCCTGATGTCGCTGACCCGGCTGCGGCCGAGGTCGACCTGGCTCGCCGTGGCGCTAGGGGCGGCGGCGGTGCTGACCCCGCAGATCCTGCTCTACCAGGGGATCGTCTGGCGCGATGTGATCTTCGCCAACCTGACGCTGGCGAGCTTCGTGATGCTCGCACACGCGGCCAAGGTGTGGAGCGCCCGGACGCCGGTCCTGTCGCTCGCGGGCGCGCTCGTCTGCTTGGCCCTTGCGGCCCTCGCACGGCAGAACGGGCTGATCCTCGTCTTGGCGGCGGCGGCCGTCTTGGCCTGGACCGCGCGCGGCGGCGGCTGGCGCGCGAGCCTGGCCTGGGGCCTTGGCGCGCTGGTCGCGACCGGCGTCCTGGCGCTGGCGATCAACCAGTTCGCCACACCAAAGGAGACGGTCGGCAAGCTGCGCGCCAACGGCGCCTCGCTGATCCTGCAGCACTACGACATCGTGGGCGCGGTCGCCCATCGCCCAGGCCTGAAGCTGAAGGAGATCGGCAAGGCGGACCCTAAGGCGCAGACCGTGATCGAGACGGGGGCCGCACGGCTCTACACGCCCAGCCGGATCGACACCCTGGACAGCGACGACGCCTTCCGCCGAACGCTCTGGCACGTGCCGGACGCGGCGATGCGGGCGCAGTGGCGCCACGTGATCGTGCATGCGCCGGCCGCCTACCTGGCGCACCGCTTCGATGTGTTCCGCTGGACCTTCCTGACGCCGGACCTTCAGGCCTGCCTGCCGGTGCAGGTCGGCGTCACCGGACCGCCGGCGATGCTGGACCGCCTCAATGTGCAGACTGGCGTCGACATGCAGGACCGTGGCCTGGCGGCCTACGCCAAGCGGTTCTACGGCACCCCGGTCTTCTCGCATCTGACCTGGGCGCTGGTGGCGCTGGGCGCGATCGGCTGGCTGCTGCGCCGGCGCGATCCGGCCGACATGGTGATGGTCGCGCTGCTGACAGGGTCGCTGCTGTTCACGGTCAGCTTCGCGGTGATCTCGGTCGCCTGCGATTACCGCTACCTCTACCTGCTGGACCTGGCGGCTATCGCCGGCGCGCTCTACGTCGCCCTGGACCCGCCGCGCTGGAAGCGGGCCTAGGCGCGCCCGATGGCCTGCAGCCGCTCGACGTAGCGCCGGCCGATCGCCGCCACCGAATAGTGCTCGGCGATGTAGCGGCGACCGCGCGCACCCATCGCGCGGGCCTCCGCCGGATTGTCGAGGAGTTGTTCGATCAGCCGCGAGGCATGCTCCGGCGACGCCTCGGCCCAGACCTGGCCCTCGCCCTGAGGATAGGCGCCGGGTGAGACAGGGGTCAGCTGATAGTCGACCAGGAGGCCGGTCCCCGGGACCATGAAGTCGAGGTTCCCGGAGTAGCCGGTGGCGATGGCGGGGCGGCCCAGCGCCATGGCCTCGGCCATGCCGCGCCCGAATCCCTCCGAGCGGTGCAGGGAGACGAAGACGTCGCAGACCCGGATCAAGTTCTTGATCTCGTTGTCGTTGAGGTCGCCGTAGATCGCCTGTGCGCGGGGAGCCAGCGCCGCCAGCCGCGCTTCGAGTTCGGCCTGCGCCCCGTCGGCGTCGGAGCCGCCGCGCGACTTGATCACGCAGTGAAGGTCGGCGTCAGGGCGACGCGCCGCCAACCGCTCGAACGCCTCCAGCACCGCGGCTGGGTTCTTGCGGTCGGCGAAGGAGGCGAAATCGAAGAAGAACAGCACTACGAAGGCGTCTTCCGGGATGCCGAAATGCCGGCGGCCGAGGAAGCTGGAAAGCTTCAGGTCGACGGGGAGCGGCATGCGGTGGACAGGCTTCGAGACGGTCTCCTCCAGCGCGTGTTGCACGAAGGCGGACGGGGCCCAGATCTCGTCGAAGCGGTCCAGCACCTGAGCCCAGGCTTTCGGATAGCGGGCGAGCTCCCAGGCCGGATAGGCGATGTTGTAGGCAGTTTCGAAGGCGGCCTCGCCGACCTTGTCGATCACACGGGCCGCCTCGTCGCCGTTGACGCCGAAGAGGTTCACGCCGGTCCCCAGCGTCGAGACCAGGTGCGGGGCGAAGTCGCGCTCCAGGTCGGCGTCATAGCCGCGGTTGGCGTCGGCAACGTCCAGCAGCCGAGGTTTGAGGCCGGCCGCCTGGAAGGCGCGGAAGGTGGAGCGGGCATGCTCGGCCATGCCGGTCGGCTGGAACGGATAGCCGACGACGGTGACCTCGGCGCTCATACGCCGTCCTTGGCGGTCAGCAGGTCGGCGTCGGCGGCGTTGGCGACCGCCTCCAGCCAGCCGTGGCCGAAGCGCAGGTCGGGGCTGAGCGCCGCGCCGGTCTCCCAGTCGTTCCAGGCGTGGACGAAGACGAGGCGCCGGTCTGTCGGACGGTCGGCCACGGCGTCGCCCGCGGCCTCCAGCCAGGCCTGCAGCGCGCCCGGGCTCGCCCCCTGCCAGATCACGGGTGCGTCCTGCGAACGCGGCGTGGTGTCGTGAGCGGCGACGACAAGCGGGATCGCGTCCGGCGCGAGGGACTGCGCCAGGCGCTCGCGGACCAGCGCCTGGTGGTCGTGGACCTGGCCGCGGAAGTCGGGGTTGATCGCCGGCCCGGGCGGGCCTTCGGGAACCCGGTCGAGAGGCGGGTCGGCGAGCCAGGCGTCGAAGGCGGGATCGGGCGCGCCGCCGCGCTGGATCAGGAAGAGGTCGGCCGACTTGCGCCAGGCGGCGGGCTTGGCGGTGGCAGGCAGAACCAGGACCGGCCGGCCGTCGACGCGGATCGCCTGCCGCGCGGCGAAGGCGGGCGCCAGCGCCGCCAGCGCCTTCTTGGGGTCCGCCGGTCCGGTCCAGGCCAAGCAGAACGACGGCGCGTCGTTCCCGCAGATCGCGGCGACGGCCTTCGCATCGGCGACCTCATGGCAGAAGCCCGCGAGCCCATAGCGTTCGGCCAGGCCTGCGTCGCGCCGCAGGGCCGCCGGATCGGCGGGATCGGTGAAGCCGTCGGCGGGCAGGCGCGGCTGCAGGTGGCCGCGGAAGTTGGGCAGGGCGCTGGCGACGGCCAGCCAGTCGGGGGCCGTCGTCCTTCGGAACGCCACGACCTTCACGGGCTCTCGCGGACCGGCGTCGCGGCGGGTTGGGCGCAGAACCGTGTAGGCGGCGTTGTCGTAGGCCTCCGGGTCGGGCAGGCGACCGCGGCGCAGGTCCGCGAAGAGGGTTTCGGCGGTGACGGCCTGCCCCGCGACAGGTCGCGCCGTGCGGTGGAGGACCCAGTGTTCCAGGGCGCTCTCGGCGCCGTCCACGGCGTCCGAATGGGCGGCGAAATAGCCCGCCTCGTCGAAGTCCGGCGCGGGCGACAGGCCGGCGTGGGCGCCCACGGTCAGGTAGTGCAACAGAGGGTTGGCGCGGGCGGCCGGGGAGGCGCCCGCCTGCTCCAGGTAGTGGCGCGGCTGAAAGAGCGGCGTCGGGCTGCGCAGGGCGCGGGCGCCAACCGTCAGGAAGTCACTGAGGGCGTCGCCCCGGAACGCGCCGTAGCGCTGTTTGCCGTACCAGGCCGGTTCGAACAGCGGGTGCGGGCTCAGGCCCTCCGCGGACCCGGCCGTCACGTAGTGCAGCAACGGAGCTATGCCGGCCTCGCGAGCGTGCGGGTTCTGCTCCAGGTACCAGCCACCAGCGAACAGCGGATGGGGCTCCAGGCCGTCGCGCCAGCCGGCCCGCAGGTAGTGGACCAGCGGGTTCTCGCCGGAGGCGGCGACCTCCTCCGATTGGCCGACGTAGAAGCGCGGATCGAAGAGGGCGTGCGGGGCGGCGCCCTCCGCCGCGCCCTGGAACAGGAAGTGCTCCAGGGTGGTCAGTCTCGCGGCGCTCATCTCCGCACCGTATTTCGCGCGGTAGGCGGGTCCGTCGAACAGCGGGTGCGGGCTCAGGTTGTGGCTGTCGCCGACGACCAGATAATGGGCCAGGAGCGGCCAGCGGCTGCCGGGCAGCGCCGGCGCGCGGTCGAGATACCAGCTCTGGTCGAAGAGGGCGCGCGGCGGCTGCGTCGGATCGGGCCCGGCCCGGACGTAGTCGCCAAGCCGCGCCGCGGGGCCCGGCATGGAGCCGAGGCTTACGGCGATCTCGTCGACCCATACCCCGGAGCGGCCCAGCAGCAGGACACGGCCGGGCGCCTTGGCCCGCGCCAGCAGCCGCTGCATCGAGGGCGAGGCCCGGCGCGCCGCCAGACCGCCGTAGCGCTTGCGATTGGCCGCCTGGAAGCGGGCCCAGCGGGCGTCGGCGATCCGCGCGCGCTCGGCTTGGGCCGCGCGGCGGCGTTCGATGAGAGCCGCGGGATCGGTGGGCTTGGCCACGCCGCGCCGACTCAGCCGTCGGCCAGGGCGGCGTCGAGGCTGGCGGAGGCCTCGGCGCATTCGCGGCGCAACGCCTCGACCTCGCCCTCCAGGTGGGCGTGGCGCTGGCGAAGGTCGAGCAGTTCGGCGCGGGCGGCGTCCAGGTCGCGGGCCGCCGGCGAGACCAGCACGCCGATCTCGTCGTTCCGCCGGGCGAGCTCGGCGGCGGCCTTGTCGAGGGCTCGCGAGGTCGGCGCTGGGCCAGTCGAGGCCGCCTCGAACCAGTCGAAGACCTGGCCCGCCAGGGCGCCGGCCCAGCCCAGGCCGGTGAGATCGGCGTCGCCGGCGTTGTGGCGCAGCTCCGGCGTCAGGAAGCGGTCGATCGCCTTTCCCGCGGCGTCGGTCATCTTCGGCAGGCCCGCGCCGTGGGCGGCCTCAATGCGGGCGACCTCGCCGCGCCAGTCGCCGAGCAGGCCGTCGTAGCTGACGAAGGCGCGGGGCAGGTCACGGGTATAGGCCTCGGCAGCCAACATGTAGGCGGTCCAGACCAACACCGACTTCTCTGGGGGAAAGCCGTTTCGGCGCGCGAGCGAGCCCGCCACGGCCAGCGGGTGACGCACCGGGATCACGCAGCGCGGTGCGATCTCCAGGTCGCCCAGCACCTTGCGCCAGAAGGGCAGCAGCACCGTCACCCGCGGGTCCTTGAGCAGGGGATGGCGGACATCGCCGTACTCTTCTTCGAACAGCGCCTCGGCGCGGTTCAGCCAGCCGCGCTCGTCTTTGGCCGGCAGGGCGCGGAACGGAAAGGCGAAGACGTCGTCCCAGGCGCCGCCGGCGGCGCGAAGGCGCTCGTCGTTGAACATAGCGATCTTCCAGGGCTCGAAGTAGCCCTTGGCGTTGTGCTCGTCGCCGGCCATCACGTTCTCGGGCAACGAGGCGCCGGCGAGCGCCAGCACCTGGGTCACCGCCGAGGTGCCCGAGCGGTGCATCCCCAGCACCAGATAGGCGGCGCGTTCGGCCGCCGCGCCGGCGACGGGTCTCGCGCTCTTCGGAACGGCCTTGGCGGTGGTCATCGAACGTCCGGTCACAGCCCTGCTCAAGGCCCTGGCTCTACGGGCGGCGCGCCGGTGTCGCAAGACCCGCGCCGGTTGATCGCCCCCGCCTTCTGTTGCACACAGCCCCGGATACCGCACAGGAATTTGCGCCGCATGGCCGCTCCGGCCCGAGCTGACGAGGCCCATCTGGCAATCTCGACCGCGGTCGACGGCGCCTTCTATCGGGCGGTCAATCCGGACCTGGCGAAGAGCGAGCTGGATCCGATCGGGCACTATCTGCAGAGCGGCTGGCGCGAGGGGCGCGATCCCGCGCCCTGGTTCTCGACGACAGCCTATCTGGACGCCAACCCGGACGTCGCCGAAGGCGGCTGGAACCCGCTGCACCACTATCTGGCCGTGGGCCGGCGCGAGGGTCGCGAGGTGGTCCGCTCGGCGCTCGCCGACGACTATCTGCTGCGCGGTGCGCGGGTGGGCGAGGTCCGCGCCTGGGACTTCGAATCGCTGACCGCCGACGGGCGGGCCGCGGAGGAGGCGCGCGCGGCGCGGCGCGGCGAGCGCACGCTGGCCGCCGCCGAATTCGATGCGGCCTTCTACCTAGAAGCCAACCCGGACGTGGCGAAGACCGGCGACGATCCGCTGGAGCACTTCCTGGCCAGCGGCTGGCGCGAGGGGCGCGACCCCAACGCGACCTTCTCGGTGAAGGACTACCTGGAGAGCTATCCGGACATCGTCGAAGCCGACATCAATCCGTTCGTGCACTACCTGCGGGTCGGGCGCGCCGAGGGGCGGACGGGGCGGGCCGAGCTGGGTTTCCGCTATGAGATCATCCGCCGGCTAGTTCCGGTGCAGGCCAAGGTGGCCGCGGTGGCGCGGGCCTCGGCGCGGTTGAAGCTGGAGACGGCCGCGACGCTGGCGACGGCCCTGGCGACATCGCGCACGGGCCTGGCCGACCTGCACATCACCTTCAGCCACGACGACTACACCGCCAATACGGGCGGGGTGCAGCTTTGCCTGCAGCGGGAGGGCGCACGGATCGGCGCACTGGGCCGTGACCATCTGCACATCTTCCCCGCCAAACCCTGGCCGGTGGTGCGGGTGCGCCAGGAGGCGGGCCACCTCGGCGTGCTGTTGAACGGCGAGGCGGTGGGCGTCTTCGCGCCGAAGACCATCGTTGAGGCGCTGAAGGGCGTCGCGGTGAAGCCCGGCCGGCGCAGCTTCGCGATCCACAGCCTGCTGGGCCACAGCGCCGTAGAGACCGCCGACATGCTGGCCGCCGTGGGCCTCAGCGCGGGCTACTTCTGGCTGCACGACTTCGCGAGCCTCTGCGCCGGCTATCACCTGCTGCGCAACGACGTGGAGGACTGCTCGGCCCCGCCGCCGGAGAGCGCGGCCTGCGGGATATGCGCCTATGGCCCCTGGCGGGCGCGACACCTGGCCGAGCACGAGCGGCTCTTCGAGCGGCTGTCGCTGACCGTGGTCAGCCCCTCGCAGCCAACCCTCGACCTCTGGAAAGCGAGCGCGGACTATCCGACCGCGGGCGAAGTGGTGCTGCCGCACGCGCGCCTGATCGAGCGCGGGCCCGTGCCGGCGACGCCGGAGGGGCGGCCGTTGCGGATCGCCTATGCGGGCATGCCGGCGGCGCACAAGGGCTGGGAGATCTTCCGCGACCTCGTCGCGCGCCATGCCGAGGACCCGCGCTACCGCTTCCTGCATCTGGGCGGGCGCACGCCGGGCGGGCTGCCCCTGGAGTTCCACAAGGTGACAGTCACCGAGGACCAGCCGCGCGCCATGCAGGAAGCCATCGAGCGGCACGAGGTGGACGCGGTGCTGATCTGGCCGCTCTGCCGCGAGACCTTCTCCTTCCTCGCCTACGAGACCGTGGCCGGCGGGGCGGCGGTGATCGCAGGCCCCGACAGCGGCAACGTCGCAGCCTTCGTCGAACAGGGCGGGCACGGCGTCGTGCTGACCGGCGAGGACGCGCTCGGCGCCGCCTTCGAAGACGGCTCGCTCGCCAGCCTGGCGCGCTCGGTCCGCAAGCCGGTTCTCTACGATCTGGCGTTCAGCGCGCTGACGGTGGACCTCCTGGAGGGCGCGGCGTGAAGGTGCTCTGCTATTCCAGCTTCACCTTCTCGTACCTGAACCGCGCGCGGGTGCTGTTCCAGACGCTGCGGCGCTTCCATCCGGACTGGGAACTCGTCGCCCTGATCACCGACCGGCCGCCGGAGGGCTTCGCGTTCGACGTGGCCGACGAGCCTTTCGACCGGGTGGTCTGGGCCGAGGACCTTGGCATCGCCGACTTCGCGGCCTGGCTCTTCAAGCACGACGTGGTGGAAGTCTGCACCGCGGTCAAAGGTCCCTTCCTGCACCAGGCCTGCGGCGGGGGCGCCGATGCGGTGATCTACCTCGACCCGGACACCGCGCTGTTCGCCAGTCTCGCGCCGCTGGAGGCCTGGCTCGAGGACCACGACATCCTGCTGACGCCGCACCTGGTCGACCCGAACGAGACAGCCGAGGCGATCCGCGACAACGACCTGTCGGCCTCGCGCACCGGCATCTTCAATCTGGGTTTCGTGGCTGTGCGGACCAGCGGCGAGGGCGCGCGTTTCGCCAGGTGGTGGAACGACCGGCTGCTGGACTGGTGCTACGACGACATGCCCAACGGGATGTTCGTGGACCAGCGCTGGTGCGACCACGTCCCGGCGCTGTTCGACAAGGTCAAGGTGGTCCGCGACCCCGGCTACAACGTCGCGAGCTGGAACCTCTCGACCCGCACCGTCGCCGTCCAGAAGGACGGCCAGATCACCGTCAACGGCCACCCCCTGCGCTTCTGGCATTTCACCAAGCTCGGCCCGATGGGCGACGCCATGACCAAGAAGTACGGCGGGACCAATTTTCCCGTCTATGAGATCTGGCGCTGGTACAAGGCCCAGGTGGGCGAGGCGACGGACCCGGCGATCCCGGCAGGCTGGTGGGCCTACGGCGCCTATTCCGACGGGGCTCCGATCGAGAAGGGACACCGGGTGCTCTACCGCGAGCGCCCCGACCTGCAGGCCGCCTTTCCAGACCCCTTCGAGACGCGCGAGGGCGGCTACCGCAAATGGCTGATCGCGGAGGGGCTCTGAGCCGGTCGCTTGCTTGACAGCCCCGGGTTGACAGTGTTGGGCGCGCGCCCGAGACACCGCATAGGATTTCAACGGGAGGGGCCGCGTCGATCGAGCGGCCACAGACTTGGCCAAGACGCGACCCGCTCCCTACACGGCGCACGACGTGGCCCGCAAGGCCGCCGCCGTGGCGCAGAAGGTCTCAGGGCTCCGCGCCGACATCGGCCTCGCCCACGAGCTCGCTCACCAGGCGCAGGTGCGCGAGGCGCTAACGCGCAACGAGCTCACCCTGGCGCTCACTGCGGCGCTGAAGGGACGTGCGGCCGCGGACGCCGCTGTGCGCCGGCTGGGGGCCGAACGGTATCTCGACACGGCCAAGCCGCGGCCGGTCAGGCGCCGCGGGAAGCTGCAGCGCGGGTTCGACCGGCTGTTGCTGCGCGCCGGCCGCGCGGGCCAGGCGCGGCTGATCGCCGACGCCGGGGTCTGGCGCGGCGGCGACGCCACGGCGATAGCGGCCTATGTGAGCCGCGGACCCGATCCCTCCGCCGCGCCGGCCACGCTGTTCGACCAGACCTGGTACCTGGACAGCTATCCCGATGTCCGGCCGTCAGGGCTCGCGCCGCTGACCCACTACCTTGCCCGAGGCGCTGCGCTGGGGCGGGCGCCGCATCCCTTGCTGCACCCCGACTACTATGCGGCGCAGAACGCCCCGGTGCTGCAGGGGCGCCAGATCTCGCCGCTGGAGCACTTCGTCTTCGAAGGCGCGGCGCTCGGGCGCAATCCGCACCCGCTGTTCGACGTCCTCCACTATGGCGGCCAGGGCCCCGATCTCGCGGCCGAGGAGGACCCGGCGTCGCACTACATCCGCATAGGCTGGCGCGACGGGCTTTCGCCGCATCCGCTGTTCGACGGGGGCTGGTACCGGCGCCAGATGCCCGCGGAGGCCGCCGAGGTCGCGCCGCTGGTCCACTACCTGACCGTCGGCTGGCGCGAGGGGCTGACGCCGCACCCGCTGTTCGACCCGGCCTGGTATGTGGAGCAGAACCCCGACGTGGCCGAACTCGGGACCGAACCCCTGACCCACTTCCTGGTCGGCGGCGCGGCCGAGGGGCGCAGCCCGAGCCCCTGGTTCAACCTCGCGCACTACGTCGCGGCGCGCGGTGAAGCGCTCGATGCGGCCGTCAACCCGCTCGTCGACTACCTGCAGGGCGGGGCCTGGGCCGTGGCCGAGGCGCGTCCGGGCTTCCCGACCGCCGCCTACCTGGCCGCGACGCCGGAGCTGGTGGAGCAGGGCATGACGCCCCTCGAGCACTGGGCCCGCAAGATCGCCGGCGCCTAGGCCACGACGGGTTCGCCGGCGCCTAGACGTGCAAGCTGATTCCAGATGTCCTCGTAGTATTCGGCGACGTAGTGGAAGGGGCTGAGGCCCCATTGATGGCCAGGATCGGCCAGGCGGCCCTTCGGCGCCTCGACGCGGGCCATCGGCGGCATGAGTTCTGCGAAGGCGGCCTCGTAGCGGGCCAGGAGCGCGTTGTGGGCGGCGACGTCCGCCGGCTGGCCCTCGAGGATCTGCGCGCCGCTGACCGGCGCCGTGCGCCCATTGGCGAGGCGTTGGCGTTCCGCCCACCGCGCCGAGTGCAGGATCAGCCGCGCGTCGGCGAGCGGCGTCCCGCGCACGAAGGCCGCAAATTCGCCCGCCGCCTCCAGCCACAACCGCTCGCAGGCCGCCGAGAGGCGCGGGACGAGACGGGCTCTTTCGAAGGCCGGCTGGTTCAAGTAGCCGCTGGCCGCCAGCTCCCAGCTGTTGCTGATCAGGCCGCCGGCGACGGCGAGCAGGTCGTAGCGCTCGTCGATGAAGTCGAAGATCAAGTGGGTCGGGCGGAAGGCCACGAGCTCGGCCAGCGCTGTCTTGCGCAGGTCGGCGACCAGCGCGCGGTGCTGCTGCGGCCGAAGCCCGCCGGGCGGCGGCTCCTCCGAGCGGAAGCCGGCGACGGGTGTGGCAAAAAGGCTCGGCAGCGAGGTGCGCGATATGTAGAGCGGGCTGCGCGTCGGATCGGTTACGCCCGCGCCACGGAACCGCCACACATCCCGCGTTATGCAGCTCCCCACGATGGCGACCCTAGGCATTCCAACTCCAGACGCAGACGGCGCGGCGGTGTGCGGCGGAGGGCGTTCTAGCACGGGATCTGCGGCGTTGCGGCGGATGCGCCGCATTGACAGGCGAGGGGCCTCCAAGCATGTCTCTGCCCGCCCTGGGGCCCCGGCGGCGACCTCGGCCGGCTGACGATATCCTCACCCCGCGTTCACCCTTTTAGATATAGTTACCTGGCTGCACGGACGGACGGCGAAACTCAGCGCGCATGAAGATATTCAGCTTTCTCACGAATCAGCCCGACAACGTGCTGACCCGCGCCCTGAATGACGGGAAGCATCCGTTCGCGGTCGCCGCGACGTTTAGCTTCTTCTCGAACGTGCTCTATCTGGCGCTGCCGCTCTACACCTACCAGGTCTACGGGCGGGTGATGGTCAGCCAGAACATTCCGACCCTCATCGTGCTGACGTTGATCACCCTCTTCGTGTTCGCCGTCTCCAGCGCAATCGACGACTATCGCGCGCGCATCCTGATCAACTACGGCGTCATGCTCGACCAGCGGGTGTCCGGGAAGGTGTTCTCCGCCCTGTTCGACGCGTCGGTGCGCGGCGATCCCGGCGCGCGCGCCCAGGCGCTGCGCGACCTCGACTCGTTCCGCCAGACGCTAACCGGCATCGCCGCGGCGGCCTTCTTCGATGTGCCCTGGATCCCGGTGTTCCTGATCGCGCTGTTCATGATCGACCCCGCGGTGGGCGTGGTCACGACGGTGGGCGCGCTTGTCCTGCTGGGCCTGGCCCTGATGCAGGAGCGCATCCTGCGGCCGATCCAGAAGGAAGCCGGCGACGCCCAGCTGCGCAGCTACGCCTTCACCGACGCGGCGCTTCGCAACGGTGAAGTGGTGCGCGCCATGGGCATGCTGCCGACGCTGGGCGGTTCCTGGGCCGGGCACCGCGCGGTCACCATCGAGCGCGGCGCCGCGGCGTCGGAGTACTCGAACACCTTCACCGACATCATCAAGGCCGTCCGCATGGGCATCCAGGTGCTCATCATCGCGATCGGCGCCTACCTGATCATCAAGGGCAAGCTCCATCAGGGCATGCTGTTCGCCAACATGATCCTGGCCAGCCGCGCCCTGCAGCCGATCGAGAAGATCGTGGGCTCGTGGGATCCCTTGAACAACATGGTCCGCGCGCACGGCCGCCTGATGGATCTGCTGTCCAAGGCCGAGCCGTCGCGGACGGCGACCGCCCTGCCGCGGCCGGCCGGCCGGCTGACCGTCGAGGCGCTGAACTACGCGCCGCCGGGGGCCAACAAGCTGTTGCTCGGCAACATCAACTTCGCCCTCGAACCCGGCGAGACCCTGGGCGTCATCGGTCCGTCCGGCGCCGGGAAATCGACGCTGGCGCGGCTGCTGGTCGGCATCTGGCGGCCGGTGAACGGCGTCGTGCGCCTGGACGGCGCGGACGTGTTCAGCTGGGACCGCGCCGACTTCGGCCGTCATGTCGGCTACCTGCCGCAGGACACCGAGCTGTTCGGCGGGACGATTCGCGACAACATCGCCCGCTTCCGCTCGGACGTGAGCGACGAGGAGGTCGTGCGGGCCGCCCAGCTCGCCGGCGTCCACGACCTGATCCTGCGGCTGCCGCGTGGCTATGAGACCGACGTCGGCGACGGCGGCCATACACTCTCCGCCGGCCAGCGCCAGCGGGTGGGCCTGGCGCGGACCATGCTGGGCGACCCGGCGTTCATCGTGCTCGACGAGCCCAACGCCAGCCTCGACGCCGAAGGCGAGGAGGCCCTGCTGCGGGCGCTCGACGCCATGAAGTCCAACGGCGCCACCGTGGTGATCATTTCGCACAAGCCCAGCATCTTCCGCGCGGCGGACCGGATGCTCGTTCTGCGCGAGGGCCGCATCGAACTGTTCGGCCCGCGCGATCAGGTGATGAACCGACTGATGAAACCGACCGAAATCCGCGCCGTCGAGGCCGGCTGATGAAGCTCGACCTGACCCCCGTCCGCTCGTCCTATGTCGTGCCGACGTTCGGCGGCGACGACCTGCTGCCGATCGATCCGGCGCTGCAACGGCGCATCCGTCACCCGATGATCGTCGGGGCGTCGCTGATCGGCGTCCTGGTGCTCGGCCTGGGGCTCTGGGCGTCGCTCACGCCGCTCGCCACGGGCATCACCGCGCCTGGCGAAGTGCGCGTCGAATCGAACCTCAAGACCGTCCGCTACCGCCAGGGCGGCACGGTTCGCCAGATCCTGGTGCGCGAGGGCCAGCACGTCCGCGCCGGCCAGCCGATGATCCTGTTCGACGACGTCGAGCCGCGCGCCTCCAACGACGTGATGCAGAACCAGGTCGACGCCGCGGAGGTCAATGCCGCGCGATTCACGGCCGAGGCCACGAATCGACCCACGCTGGAGTTCCCGCCCGACCTGATGGCGCGGATGAACGACCCGCGGGTGGCGGGAATGATTCGCGACCAGCAGTTCCTGTTCACGACGCGCGCGCAGCTGTTCCAGAGCCAGAACTCGGTGCTCGCCCAGCGCCTCGACCAGATCCAGACCCAGATCGAGGGCCAGCGCGCCCAGGTCGCGTCGGTCGACGACCAGATCAAGCTCACCCAGGAGGAGATGGCCGGCTACCAGACCCTCTACGACAAGGGATACGCGCCGCTGCCGCTCATCCTGCGCTACAAGCGCTCGCTGGCCGATCTGCAGGGCCGCAAGGGATCGCTGCTGGCCGACATCGCGCGCCTGGGCCAGCAGGCCGGCGAGACGCGCATGCAGATCGCAGCCAACCGCGACACCCGCACCAGCCAGGCGGCCGACGGCCTGCGCGACGCCCAAACCAAGCTTGCCGACGCCCTGCCGCGGCTCGCCGCGGCCAAGCAGGCGCTCGACGCCACCGTCGTGCGCGCGCCGGTCGACGGCTACGTCTTCAACCTCACCCAATTCACCGTCGGCGGGGTCACCGGCCCCGGCGAAGGCCTACTCCAGGTGGTGCCCGCCAACGCCCCGCTGGTCGTCACCTCGATGGTCGATCCCAAGGACATCGACAAGGTCCGCAACGGTATGGACGCTACAGTGCGGTTCACCGGCCTCAATCAGCGTTGGCACGGGCCGATGAAGGCAAAAGTGGTGCTGGTTTCGGCCGACAAGACTACCAACGAAAAGACCGGCGCCTCGTTCTACCGCGTCGATCTGCGGGTCGATCCGATCGAGCTCACGAAGCTCAAGAAGACCGCTCAGATCACCCCCGGCATGCCCGCCCAGACGCAGTTGGTGAGCGGCAAAAGGACCGTCATGGGATCGCTGATTTCACCCATCACGGACACCCTCCACGGGGCGCTCCACGACCAATAGATGCGTCTCGGTAACAGGGGCTTAGGGGAAGGATTCCATAGCCTTTTTGCTGTTGCGTAAATTGAAGGCTTCCGATACGTCTTCCCTCGGGCTCGTTTAACCTTCGCCGCAGCCACGCTATGGCGCTTGGGACAAATGGACCGTCGGGACTGCTCCATCGGGGATGGGGGTCAGGCGTGCCGGGGGTCCGTGTGACACAGACTGGAGAGATCTATGGCGACTTATATTTTTGAGACCATCACGGCCGCGCAGGCGCTGGCCTTCAACTCGACGACCGACACGCTGATCTTCAGCAACTCGACGTCCTCGGGCACCAAGATGTCCGTGACCTACAATGCTGCGACGGCGACCACGACCGCGACGGAAACCGTCACGGACCTGGTGACGGGCCGTGCGGTGGTTTTCGGCCCGGCCGCTCTGCAACTGGGTGAAGCCGGCCACACCTCCCCGGTGTTCTCCGACTCTTCGACGTTGATCGTCGGCAGCCCGGCGGCCAACGACACCGGCACGATCACCACCTTCGGCGGCGCCTTCGGCGGCGACGGCAATGATACGCTCGACGCCTCGGCCAGCACGGGCGGCAACGTCCTGCAAGGCAACCAGGGCAACGACATCCTCACGGGTGGCGCTGGCAACGACACGATCTTCGGCGGCAAGGACAACGACACGATCGACGTCGGCGCCGGCGCGAACTTCGTCAACGGCAACCTCGGCAACGACACGATCACTGCGGCGAGCAGCACGTCGGCGAACATCCTGCTGGGCGGCCAAGGCAACGACAGCATCATCGGCGGCACGGGGAACGACATCCTCAGCGGCGACCTCGGCAACGACACCATCGTCGGCAGCGGCGGCAACGACAGCATCGCCGGCGTTGACGGTGATGACCGCCTGACCGGCGACACCGGCAACGACACCATCGACGGTGGAAACGGCAACGACACCATCGCCGGCGGTACGGACGGCAATGACATCCTGACCGGCGGCAACGGCGCCGACAGCATCAACGTGACGAGCGCTGGCGACAGCAATGTCAACGGCGGCCAGGGCAACGACATCATCACCGACTCCGGCTCGGGCTCCGACACGGTTCTCGGCGGTCAAGGTGACGATACGATCGCCCTCAGCGGTACGCATTCCGGCCTGGTGATCCTCAACGGCAACCTCGGCGACGACACGATCACGGAAACCGGCAACAACACCGTCTCGGTCTCCGGCGAAGATGGCAACGACAAGATCACCGTCAGCGACGGCGCTGGCGCGGTGGTTTCCGGCGGGGCCGGCAACGACACGATCACGGTCGGCAACGGCGTCGGTGACTCGGTCTCCGGTGGCGACGGCAACGACACCATCACCGGCGGAACGGGCGGCGACATCATCGATGGCGGGATCGGCAACAACTCGATCACGGCCGGGTCGGGCGCCGACACGATCACGACGGGCGCTGGCAACGACACCATCATCGGTGGCGGCGGCAAGGACGTGATCAACGCGGGCGACGGCGCCAACACCGTCACTGTCGCCGGTGCGGGCAACGCCTCGATCACGACGGGCGCCGGCAACGACACGATCAACGCGTCGGCCTCGACCGGTAACGACACGGTCAACAGCGGCGACGGCAACGACAACATCACGACGGGCTCCGGCAACGACGTGATCAATGTCGGTGCGGGCAACGACGTGATCACCGCGGGTCAGGGCAAGGACATCCTGACGGGCGGCACCGGCAACGACACGTTCAACTTCGGCGTCGGCGGCACGACCGCGGCCCCGTCGGGCGACTCGTCGATCACCGTGGCCACCGGCGACCAGATCAAGGATTGGGAAGGCGGCACCTCGGCTGCGCCGCTGGATCACCTGCACTTCGCGGGCCTGGCTGGCGTGACCACCGTTCTCGGCACTGCCGACGCGTCGAACTACGTCGAGGTCACGGCCGCGAGCTACGATGCGGCGACGGCGCTGGCGAACACCTTCTTCCAAGGCAACCAAGTCCACTACGTGGTGGCTCAGGTTGGCACGGACGTGGTGGTCTTCGCCGACACCACCAACGGCGGCGGCCTCACGGCTGGCGACGACGCGGTGGTGCTGGTCGGTCGCTCGCTGACCGACATCGACACGACGAGCATCATCTAAGCTCCCACTTCGGAGTAAGGTTCAGGGCCGCCCCTCGGGGCGGCCCTTTTCTTTTTGCGATCTGTCTCCCGGGACCGGCGAGCCACGACCTCAAGCGTACGATGACCAACGCTGCGATCTTCATGCATCCGGACGGGTTCGACACGACCACGGGCCGGATCCTGGGCCGGCATTCCGCGGGGGAGAGCTTCCTTCGCGGCTTCCTGCGCCACGCCGAGGTTGAGCGATTCTATTTCTGGAACGCCGGGGCCACGACGATCGCCAACCTCCAGGCCCTGGTCACCCGTATCCAGCCGACCGACAAGCCCAGGACCTGGATCACCACCAACAACCGGCCCGGTCTCGCCGAGCCCGGGGTGCTGCACCTTCCCGGGCCCAATCTGGGCGACGAAGCGTGGGCGCGGCGCCTCCATGGCGCGAACACCTATTCGATCACCGGCCTGACCCACACCACCGCCACCTCGCGGGTGATGGACCTCCTCGCGCAGTTCGCCACGGCGCCGCTCAGTGACCACGACGCCCTGATCTGCACCTCGTCGGCCGTGCGCGACAGCGTGGAGACCCAGCTGGCGGGGATCCGCGAGTACATGGCCGAGGCCTATGCGGGCGCTCGCCGGGCCCCAGAAGTCCAGCGCGCCACGATTCCGTTGGGCGTCAACACCGAGGAATTCACGACCACGGCCGAGCAACGCAAGGCCTGGCGTGAGCGTCTGGATATCCCCGCCGACGCCGTCGTCGCCCTCTACGTCGGCCGCTTCAACCACAAGGAGAAGATGAACCCGGCGCTGATGGCGCTCGCCCTTGAGAAGGCGGCCCAGGCCACGGGACGACCGATCTACTGGGTGAACTCCGGCTGGGCCGAAACCGACGCGGAGGCGGCGCTCTATCACGCGGGCGCCCGCGCGCTCTGCCCGTCCGTCCACTATCGCGAGGTCGACGGCCGTCCGCCGGACGTCCGCTTCTCGATCTGGTCGATCGGCGACTTCTTCATCAGCCTGTCGGACAACATCCAGGAGACCTTCGGCCTTACGCCGCTTGAGGCGATGGCGGCGGGTCTTCCCTGCATCGTCACCGACTGGAACGGTTATCGCGACACCGTCTTCCATGGCGAGCACGGCTTTCGCATCCCGACCGTCGCGCCCAAACCCGGCGACGGGATCGACCTGGCCCACTGGTACGCCAACGGCTGGATCACCTACGTCGACTACGTCGGCGCCGCGAGCCAGGCCGTGGCCATCGACTTCGCCGAATCCACCGCCGCCATCTCGGCCCTGGTGATCAACCCGGACTTCCGCCGCAAGCTGGGCCGCCAGGCGCAGGCCCATGTCCGGGCCGCGTTCGACTGGTCGAAGATCGTGCCGCAATACCAGGCCCTGTGGGGCGAGCTCGACGCGCGCCGCCGCCGCCGGGCGTCCGACGCCACGGCCGCCCGCACCAATCCCTACCGTCCCGATCCCTTCCGGCTGTTCGGGGCCTATCCCACCCATCACCTCGCCGACGACTGGAGCGTCACCCCGGTCCCGGGCGTCGGCGCCGCCGACACCAAGGCGCTGCTGTCCGCCCCGCTCACCAAGTACAGCGCCTTCAACCGGCCGAGCCTGGAGGAGGTCGAGCAGATCGTGGCCTGGTTGGCGGACCACCCTGACGCGAGGGTCAGCGACGTGGTTGAGAGCTTCCCGCAGCCGCGCCGCAGTGTCGTGCGCAGGGGCCTGCTGTGGATCGCGCGCTACGGCGCCGTCACCCTGCGGCCGCCCGGCTGAGGCCCTGAAACACAAAGGCCGGGCAGTGGATCGCGAAATCCACTACCCGGCCAAAGCGACACAGCCATTGGAGAGCTAGGCTGACGGCCAAACCTAGCGCAAAGCGTCACCACACGGAAGCGATCACCGATCACTAAAGGGTCAACTTGACCACAGAGGAGAGACCGGCCTTGGCCGACCTGACGTTCCAGAATCCGACAGCGGCGATGCTTATGAGCATGGCCGACGGGCTGATGCTCGGGGGCAAGGCCGGCGACGCGGCGAAGATCTACCAGATCGCGCTGAAGACGGCCCGAGGCGCGGAACGCCAGCGCCTGCAGGTGCGCTTGGGCCTGGCGACCTCATCGTCCCGGCAGCGTCTCCAGCTGTTGAAGGTGCTGCTCGGCATCGAGGAGTTTGGAGGTCCGGCCTTTGTCGGCGACGGCCTGGTGACCTGGGGCAAGTCCATGCCCTTCCTCGACGACGAGCGGTTCGCGGCCTTGGCGCAGAAGCACGCGAACCTGCTGCCGATCGCCAACTGGCACTGGAACCTGCAGGCGGCGATCTGGGCCATGCGCCAGGCCAGGGCCGCAGAGGGCGATTTCGTCGAGCTGGGCGTGTTCAAGGGTCACACCACGATCTTCGCGGCCGAGTACCTCGAGTTCGAGACCTGGCCGCGGCGCTGGTTCCTCTACGACACCTTCGACGGCATTCCCGACGATCAGCTCGACCCGGGCTGGGCGGAGATGAACCAGAAGGCCTATGGCGACACTTTCAGCTACGAGGAGGTCCGCGACCGCTTCGCCGCCTTCCCGAACATCGAGGTGATCAAGGGCCGCGTACCGGAGGTGCTGGACGGGACCTGCCCCGAACGGATCGCCTTCGTGCACCTCGACCTCAACAATTCTACGGCCGAGATTCAGGCGCTGGACGCGCTGTACGATCGCATCTCGCCCGGCGGGGTGATCCTGCTCGACGACTTCGGATGGGCGACGGCGCGGGCGCAGTATGAGGCCGAGAGCGCCTGGTTCGCCGCGCGCGGCCTGCAGGTGCTGGCGCTCCCGACGGGCCAGGGCGTCTTCGTGAAGGTCGCCTAGGCCCTCGTCAGAGCGTCGTCTGCCACCGACGGCTGAGGGCGACGGCGCCGGCGCGGCGTACGCGGACCTGAGCGCGGTAGACGCCATGGGTCCAGCCGGCGGCGGGCGGCCTTTTGCCCACATAGGCGATGTACTGGTCCTTGCCGCTGGTCAGCGGCGCGAGCTTGGTCTCGGCCAGGACCTCGCCCTTCGATCCGCTGAGCGTGAATTCGACGCTGTCGCCAGGCTCCAGCCCGATCAGCCGGGCATAGGCGATGAGGGGCGCGGTGAGCGTCGCGCCGGGCACGCCGCCGGCCTCCACCGCGGCCATGGTGACCGGGCCCGGGGCGAAGCCCACGTTCAGGACGGCGCCGGCCTTGTAATCGAGCTGGCGCAAGGCGTCCGGCGTCCAAAGCGTCGTGGCCTGGGCGGCGCAGGAGGACGGGTGGCTCATGTCCGGCGCGAAGGGATCGATCACCTGGCCGGCGTGGCGCACGGTGAAGTGGAGATGCGGGAACTCGGTGTCGCCCGACAGGCCGACGCGGGCCAGCGGCTGGCCGGCCGCCACCACGTCGCCGACCTTCACCCGAACGCTGCCGCGGGCCACGTGGCAGTACTGGGTCTCCCAGCCGTCGCCGTGATCGACGACCACGCCGTTGCCGCACTCTTGCCCGGCCACCGAGGGCGCGCCGGGCGCGCGGATGGAGATGTCCTGCACCCCGTCGCGCAAGCGGGCGACCTTCCCGGCGGCCGCGGCCAGGACGTCGACCCCGGCGCGCTGTGCGGTCATGTCCAGCAGCCGGATGTCGACGCCGCTGTGACCCTGATAGGTGCGATGCCCGCAGCGGTAGTCGAGCGCCGCCGGCCCGGGATCGCGGTCGACATAGTGCTGCACTTCGCATGACGTGCCGATCACGCAGGCCAGCGGCAGGGCGAAGCTGGGCGGAGCTTCAGCGGCGCGCGTCGTCAGCGGCGCCAGCGCGAAGGCCAGTCCGAAGAGGGCAAGCAGGGCCGGGCGCATTATGGGGTCCTTGCAACGGTTGGGGCGAGGCTCGCGGCGCGCGAGGACGAAACTATGACATCAGGTGAAGCGGACGCCGGTCAGGTCCGCCAGCCGCTCGGCGTCGCGGGCGTAGACGCCGCGCAGATGGGCGACGTCAGCGGGCGTCAGTTCCGAGCCATAGTCCATGTCGCGGCCGACGTGGACCTCCCGGGCGGCGGCGGCAGGGCCGGGTCCAAGGCCGAGGAAGCCGCGCACCCGGGCCAGGGTCGCGGCGGGCTCGGCCCGCAGGTCGTCGGAGCGCAGCACCAGCACCTGCTCTTTGGGGAAGAGTTCCAACAGCCGCACCATTTGCTCGCCATAGAAGCCGCGCTCCACGTATGAAAGCTCGCGATGGAAGCCCCACGGGTCGGCGTCGAACAGGCGCTGGCGGCCCTCGCGGACGCACCAGGCGAACGGCTGGGTCTCGACACCCCGGGCGTATTCCATCTTCCAGTGCGACCAGGCCCGCTGCACCGGGTCGCGCAGCATGACGATCAGCTTCATCGCCGGGTTGTAGGCGGCGATGCGCTCCAGGCTGTTCGGCCAATAGAGGTAGATCGGCGTCGCCTCGCCCCGCGGCCGGCCGTCGAAGGCCGCGAAGGCGGCATGGTATTCGGCATAGTCGGGCTGGGCCCAATCCCGCGCGTCGTCGTCGAAGAAGTGGACCTCCTTTTCGCGGGAGAGCGAGATCTCCGGGGCCTCGCCCAGGTGGTCGAAGAGCGCGGTCGTGCCGCCCTTCTGGACCCCGGCGATGATGAAGGCGACGCGATCCTCAAGCATGGGCCATCCCATCTCCCGTCGGACGCGGGGCCGCAAGGGGTGCGGTCCATTGGCGCTTCATCGCCCGCGGCGTACGCGATATGAGGGGCGGCGGTGCGCGAGCGGTCCCAGGGGCTTTGATCTGATGAAGACGGTGATCCTGGCGGGCGGCCTCGGCACGCGCATCTCGGAAGAGAGCCACCTGAAGCCCAAGACGATGATCGAGATCGGCGGGCGGCCGATCCTCTGGCACATCATGAAGCTCTACTCGCACTATGGCTTCAACGACTTCATCGTCTGCCTCGGCTACAAGGGCTATGTCATCAAGGAGTACTTCTCGAACTATGTGCTCCACAACGCGGACCTGACGGTGGACCTGGCGAAGGGGTCGATCGAGTACCACGCCACCAATCACGAGCCTTGGCGGGTCACGCTGGTGGACACCGGCGCGGAGACCATGACCGGCGGGCGGCTGAAGCGGGTCGCGCCCTACCTGGACCCCGGCGAGCCCTTCTTCCTGACCTACAGCGACGGTGTGGCCGATCTGGACCTTAAGGCCCTGGCCGCCTTCCATCGCGAGCATGGGCGCGAGGCGACCGTGACGGCGGTGTCGCCGCCGGGGCGATTCGGCGCGCTGGAGATCGTCGACGGCCAGGTGGAGCGCTTCGTCGAGAAGCCGCCCGGCGACAACGGCCTGATCAACGGCGGTTTCTTCGTTCTTCAGCCCAGTGTGATTGACCGCATCGCCGGCGACGAGACGATCTGGGAGCAGGAGCCGCTGGTCGGCCTGGCCCATGACGACCAGCTGATGGCCTTCCGGCACGACGGCTTCTGGGCGCCGATGGACACCCAGCGCGACAAGAACATCCTGGAAGCGATGTGGGCTTCGGGCGAGGCGCCGTGGCGGCGCTAGACCCAGGGTTCTGGGGCGGCAAACGGGTCCTGCTGACCGGCCACACGGGTTTCAAGGGCGGATGGGCGGCGATCTGGCTACGCGAACTCGGCGCCGCGGTGACCGGCCTGGCGCTGGCGCCGGACCAGGAGCCCAGCCTCTTCGAACTCGCCGGCGTCGAGGGCGTGGTTGCGGAGTCGCGGATCGTCGACCTGCGCGACGCCGCAGCGGTGGAGGCCGCCCTGGCGGGAGAGCGCTTCGACCTCGTGCTGCACATGGCCGCCCAGCCGATCGTGCGCACCGCGGTGGTCCAGCCGGTGGAGACCTTCGCCACCAACGTCATGGGCACTGTGCATCTGCTGCAGGCGCTCCGTACACAGACGTCATTGCAGGCGGTGCTGGCGGTCACCTCGGACAAGGTCTACGCCAACGCCGAGACCGGCCGCGCCTTCCAGGAGGGTGACGCGCTGGGCGGGAAGGATCCCTATTCGGCGTCCAAGGCCGCGTGCGAGATCGCCGTGCAAAGCTTCGCGAAAAGCTATTTCGAGCTGGCCGGCGTGCCGCTGGCCACGGCCCGGGGCGGCAATGTGATCGGCGGGGGCGATTTCTCGCGCCATCGCATCGTGGCCGACATCGTGCGCGCGGCGCGGGCTAAGGAGGCGGTCGTTCTGCGCCATCCGGAGGCGACGCGTCCCTGGCAGCACGTGCTGGACTGCGTGGCTGGGTACCTCGTCTACCTGCAAGCCCTGGCGACCGCGCCGGTCCAGACGCCGCGGGCGCTCAACTTCGGGCCGCGCTCTGGTGGAGTCGAGGTCACGGTCGGCGAGCTGGCGACCCTGGGCGTCGAGGCGCTGGGCGCAAAGCCCTGGAGGCATGAGCCGGATCCGGGCTCGCTCGAGGCGAAGTCGCTGGCGATCGACGCGGGCCTGGCGCGCAGCGCGCTGGGCTTCGAGAGCCGCCTGGATGCGCCCGCTGCGGTCGCGCTGACCATGGACTGGTACCGCCGCCAGGCGAACGGCGAGGGCGCGCTTGGTCTTTGCCGCGAAGAGATCGCGGCCTACGAAGGCGGCGCATGACCGCCCCGCTCTGCCGCTTCTGCAAGACGCCGCTCGTCCACACCTTCCTGGATCTCGGCCGCCAGCCGCTGGCGAACAGCTACCTCACCGCCGAGCAGCTCGCCGCGGGGACCGAGGCCGCCTATCCGCTGCACGTCCACGTCTGCCACAATTGCTTTCTGGTGCAGGCCGACGACGCCGTGCCGCCCGACGCCATCTTCGACGCGGACTACGCCTATTTCTCCTCCTACTCGACGAGTTGGGTCGATCATGCGCGCCGCTATGCGGTGGCGATGGCCGAGCGTTTCGAACTCGGCCCGGAGTCGCTTGTCGTCGAAGTGGCGAGCAATGACGGCTATCTGCTGCAGCATTTCGTCGAAATTGACATCCCCGTGCTGGGGATTGAGCCCACCGCCAACACCGCTCAGGCCGCCATCGCCCGCGGCGTGCCGACCGAGGTGAGCTTCTTCGGCGAGCGAACCGCCCAGGCGCTGGCGGCGCGCGGCTACGAGGCCGACCTGATGGCCGCCAACAACGTCCTGGCCCACGTGCCGGACATCGGCGACTTCGTGGCGGGCTTCCGCGAACTCCTGAAGGATGAGGGCGCGGTGACCTTCGAGTTCCCGCACCTGCTGAACCTGATCGAGAAGGTGCAGTTCGACACCATCTACCACGAGCACTTTTCCTACCTGTCGCTGCTGGCGGTCGAGCAGGTGCTGCGCGCCAATGGACTACGACCGTTCGATGTCGAACGACTTTCCACCCACGGCGGGTCACTGCGGCTGTTCTGCTGCCACATGGGCTCCGGCCATGAGGAGACCGACGCGCTCGTGGCGCTGCGCGACGAGGAGCATGCGGCGGGCTTCGATCGCATCGAGACTTACGCCGGCTTCGCCCCGCGGGTGGAGGCGGTGCGCGACAGCTTCCGGGCCTTCCTGGCGGCGGAGAAGGCGGCAGGGCGAAAGATCGCCGCTTACGGCGCGGCCGCCAAGGGTAATACGTTCTTGAACTATTGCGCCGCGACGCCCGCCGACATCGTCGCGGTCTTCGACGCGAGCCCGGCCAAACAGGGCCGCTTCCTGCCGGGCAGCCACCTGCCGATCCTCGCCCCAGATGCGGTGCGCGAAATCCGGCCGGACGACCTGCTGATCCTGCCCTGGAACCTCAAGGACGAGATCATGGGCCAGATGGCGTTCATCGGGGACTGGGGCGGGCGCTTCGTCACCGCTTCGCCGGAGACGAAGGTCGTATCCTGATGCGGTTTGCCGAGGCCACCATCGCCGGCGTCGTCGTGGTCGATATCGAGCCGCATGAGGACGAGCGCGGCGCCTTCGCGCGCCTGCACTGTCCGGCCGAGTTCGCCGCTGCCGGCCATCCGTTCACCCCGGTGCAGACCAGCCTGTCGCGCAACCCTCGCACTTGCACGCTGCGCGGGATGCACTACCAGCTCGCGCCTCACGGCGAGGCAAAGCTGGTGCGCGCCGTCCGCGGGCGGATCTTCGACGTGGCGCTCGACCTGCGCTCGAAGAGCCCAACCTATCGCCTGTGGACCTCGGCGGAGCTGTCGGCGGACAACGGCCGCGCGCTGCTGATCCCCGAGGGCGTCGCGCACGGCTTCCTGACGTTGGAGCCGGATACCGACGTGCTTTACCAGATCAGCCCGGCGTTCCAGCCGGGACACGAGATGGGCGTGCGCTGGGACGATCCGGCGTTCGCGATCGCCTGGCCCGCGAAACCGTCGCTCATCTCGGCCCGCGACTCCGGCTATCCCGATCACCAGGGCTGAGCGCGCCGCCGCGATCTGCTAGATGTGGCCGCGCTTCATATAGGAACAGGTACGCTTAGATGGCTCAGGAGAAGGCGCTGGAGGCGCTGGCCCGCATTGCGCAGGACGAGGCCTGGAAAGCCGCCTTCATCCGCCAGTTGATCGCCTTCGAAGGCGCGATCGACGCGCCCGGCGTGGACGTCCGCGAGGAGATCACCGGCCCGCTGGTCGACGCCCTGTTCCACGACGACCAGGTGGTGAGGAAGACGCTGTCGAGCGGCGTCACCTTCGAGTTCCTCTACCGCTCGAAGATCGCCCGCGATTTCGTCATGTCGACGCCCGAGGCCCCCGACCACGCCTGGGAGCCGCAGACCAGCCGCATCCTGGTGAACCTGGCCAGGCGGGCGCAGCAGGTGGTGATCGGCGGCGCCTATTTCGGCGACCATGCCGTGCTGATCGCCCGCGAGATCGCCCCGCGCGGCGGGGTGGTGCACGCCTTCGAGCCGAACGGCGAACAGCGCGCCATGCTGGCCCGCAACGCCGAGCTGAACGGCCTGACCAACATCCGGCCGCGGCCGGAGGGGCTGTGGTCGGACTCCAGCACCAGCCTGAAGCTGGTGGGCTACGACAGCTTCGCCAGCGCCGAAGTGGCGGAGGCGGGCGCCGAGGGCGGCTTCCAGACGGTGACCATCGCCGACTACCTGAAGGCCGCCGGGGTCGATCGCCTGGACCTGATCGTCATCGACATCGAGGGCGCCGAGTTGGGCGCGCTGAAAGGCGCGGAGCCCTTCCTGGCGCTGCCGGCCGGGCAGGCGCCCGACATCCTCTTCGAGGTGCACCGCCACTACGTCGACTGGTCGGACGGTCTCCTGGCGACCGAGATCGCACGGCTGCTGACCGGCCACGGCTACCACCTCTTCGCGCTTCGCGACTTCAACTCGAACTACGACCTGGCCGGCCGGCCGATCGAGCTGATCCCGGCCGACGCCATCCATCTCGAAGGCCCTCCGCACGGCTTCAACATGGTGGCGGTGAAGGATCCCAGCGTCTTCGAGACCGACGCCTACCGGATCGTGCGCGACGTCTCACCGAAGCTGCTGCGCCACAAGGATCCGAAGCTGCACCACCCGGTGGGAGGCCTCTGACCCAGGTGCAGGGGCTGGCCACCATCCTGGGCGCCACGGGCTTCGTCGGCCGCCGGCTCGCGGCCAGGCTCGCCGCAGACGGCTGGGACACCTATGCGCCGGCCAAGGGCGACACCTCGCTGTTCGGCCGCGACATGGGGGTGGTGTTCTACTGCGCGGGGCTGACCGCCGACTACGACCGCCGGCCCTTCGACACGGTGGAGGCCCACGCGGCCCTGGTCAGTGAACTGGTCCGCGCCGGGCGATTCGAGCAGCTCATCTACCTGTCCTCGACACGGCTCTACGACGGACTGGGCGCCTCGGCGGTTGACGAGGCCACGCCCCTCGTCTTCGACACCGCCGACCCGCGGCGGACCTACGACCTCTCCAAGGCGCTGGGCGAGAACATCGTACTCAGCCGCGCTGAGGGCCGTGGCGCGGTGGCGCGGCTCGCCAACGTCTACGATTGGGAGCTCGAAGCCCCCGGGTTTCTGTCCCAGTGGCTGGTGGAGGCGCGGCGGTCGAAGGAGCTCAGCCTGGAGTCCAGCCCGCACGTGGTGCGCGACTACGTCCACCTGGACGATGTGGTCGCGGCCCTGGTCGCCATGGCCGACCGCAGCGCGCGCGGCGTCTTCAACGTGGCGAGCGGCGAGCTGACCAACAACGGCGAGATCGCCAATCTCTTCCTCTCGGCCGGCTGGCGCGTGACCTTCAGCGGCGACGCCTCGCCGCCCGTGCCGCCGCGCACGGACATCGCCCGGCTGCAGGCCCTGGGTGTCTCGCCGGCGCCGGTCAAGGACGTCGTGCGCCGCTACCTGAAGAGGCTGACGGCGTGAAACTGAAGGAGCACACCCGCGAGAGCCTGCTCAGCTACACCGTGGCCCAGTGCGCCGCGACCGTGCCGGACGGGCGCGAGGCGTCCTTCCGCGCGGCGGCCGACGCCCACCTCGACGAGGCGTTGGAGCGGCTGCACGGCTGCATCAACGCCTGCGCGCCCTGGCGGCCGGACGAGTTCAACGTCCTGCAATCGTCGCAGCACACCATCTTCCTGTATTTCCTGGCCAATACGATCTGGACCCGGTCGGGCGACACCGCGGCGGCCACCCGGCTCTTCCTGATGAACAAGGCGCTGAACGGCATCGACCTCTTCTACGAGATCGCCATGCCGCCGGTGTTCTACATCGGCCACAGCGTCGGCATCGTCCTGGCCAAGGCGACCTACGGCAACTTCCTGGTGCTCTACCAGAACTCGACGGTCGGGCGGCACAAGGACCAGATCCCGGTCATCGGCGAGCGGGTGGTGCTCTATCCCAACACCGCGGTGATCGGCCGGTCCCTGGTCGAGGACGACGCAGTGGTGAGCCAGGGCGTCAGCGTCGTGAACAAGCACGTGCCGAAGGGCTCGATGGCCTTCGCCGGGGCGCCCGGCGAGCTGGTCTTCCGCCCTCGGCCGAACGACCTGCTCAGCGAGTATTTCCGGCTCTGACGGCCACCGGCGCCTCGGCCGCCGCGCCGGCGATCATGTCGTAGAAATCGCGGGCGAACTCGTCGGTGCGGCCGAGCGGGCTGTTGCGGATCCGATCGCGCAGGGTCGCGCGCAGGTCGCGCCGCCGCTCGCGGTCGCCGGCGAGCTTCAGCGCGATCGCCTGGTACTCGCCCAGGTCGCCGCCGACCAGATCTCCCAATCCCGCGTTCGACAGGATCGAATAGCTCAGGCGCTCGAAGAAGGCCTCGCCGCGCAGGCTGACGACGGGTACGCCCATCCAGAGCGCCTCGGTGGTCGTTGTCCCGCCGGTCAATGGGAACGGGTCCAGAGTGATGTCGATCTCATTGTAGAAGGGCATGTGCGTCCCACGCACCGCGTGGAAGACGATCCGTTCCTCGCCGACGCCGTGGGCCGCGAATTCGGCGAGCACATTGGCGCGGAAGCTCGGCGACGAGCCCTCAGGCCGCACGAAGACGAACTTCGAACCGGGCACGGCGGCCAGCACCCTCGCCCAGGCGCCCAGCACCGCGCGGTTGTACTTGTGCGGATTGTTAGCCGTGCCGAAGGTCAGGAAGCCGTTGCGCTCCTCCGGAAGGCCGTCAGCGATCGGGGTCCGGTCGGAGAAGACCGCGCGGCCGAGCGCCAGCCAGGTGTGCGGCATCATCAGCGGCTTTTCGATGAGCAGGGCAGGATCGGTCGGCGCCGAGAACGGGTCGCAGATGAAGTTGTCGATCGTCGAGAGGCCGGCCGAGTGCGGATAACCGAGCCAGCTCGCCTGACGGCGCGCCGGGCGGAAGGCCATCACCTCGAGCTTGTTCATGTGCGTGGAGCCGCCGAGTTCGATCAGCATGTCCAGCTGGTCGTCGGCGATGGCCTGGGCGACCTCGCGGGTGGACTTGTCGCGCAGCCAACGGAAGGCCGTCACCTGCCGGCCAATGTAGGCCTGGACCTCGTCCTCCTCGCCTTGGAAGAAGGAGTAGCAGTAGAGGTCGAACCGCTCGCGATCGATGTGGTCGAACAGCGGCAGGGTGAAATAGGCCACCGGGTGGCGGCGCAGGTCCGACGACATGAAACCCAGACGGATGCGTCCGTCGGCGGGGCGCGGGGGCGGCTTGCGGATCGGCGCAGCGGCGGCCGTGGCCTCCACGACGCGACCCCAGATGCGGTGCTGCTCGACAAGCTCGAGCCGGTCTTCGTGGCTGCGCACGAAGGCAAGCTGCTTCAGAAGCGCGGTGTGGCGGCCGGTCGACGCCCACTTGCGGCCCAATGTCTTGAAGTCGCCGAGCTGTTCGAGGGCGGTGAAGTCGCATACCCGGATCAGCACCTCGTTGAGGATCTTCAGATGCCCGGGATCGGTGGGGCCCAGCGTGACCGCCCGGCGGGCGAGCTGGTAGGCCTCCTCGATGTGGCCGCCCTCGTCGCCGCTGCGGGTGCGCTCCAGGCTCTCGATCAGCGGCATGAGGTAGCTGAGGTTCGCCGGATCGAGCTCGACGGCGCGGCGCAGGTGCACATTGGCGCGGTCGCGGTCGTAGTCGGAGATGGCCGTCCCGAGCTGCATCTGCAGCCAGGCGGCGTCCGGGAAGCGCGGCAGCAGCCCGGTCAGGAATTCCTCGCACCGCCGCCGCTGTCCGGCGCGCCGCATGAGCATGGCGCGGGCCTCGAGCAGGCGCGGATGGTCGGGGTTGGCCGCAAGCCCGCGTTGCAGGACGGCCTCGGCCTCATCCAGGCGCAGGGCCTCGCTCTCCGCGCCCGCCAGGTCGAGCCAGGCCGCGACATAGTCCTTTTTGAGCGTCACCGCCTGGCGCAGGCGCGTCAGGGCCGCGGCTGTCTTGCCTTGCAGCGTCAGGGCGCGGGCCAGCAGCCGCTGCAGCTCGGCGTTGCGCGGATCGGCGCGTAGCAGCTTGGCGAAGATGGGTTCGGCGCGGACCCCGTCGCCCATGTCGAGCAGGACGTTGGCGCGGTTCGACTGCACCGCCGTGCTGCCGGGGCTGAGCTTGGCCGCCTGGTCGAAGGCCGCCAGCGCCTCGGGAAACTGGCGCAGGCGCCGGTGGTTGACGCCCAGCAGGTTCAGGATATCGGCGTCGCGGGGATAGCGACCGGCGGCCGTCTGGCCCCAGGTGAGGCCGTCGGCGGCCCGGCCGGTACGAAAGAGCTGCACGAGGAGGGCGCGATAGACCGAAGCGGGTTGCGCCGGGTCGTCGTCCAGCAGCGTCATCAGGAGCCCGATCGCCTCGTCGGCGCGTCCTGCCTTCAGCGCCGCATCCGCCGCGGCCAAACGCTCATCCATGCTTCCGCTCGGGCAGGCTTCACTTGACGATTTCGCGCCCAGCGGCGCGAACCGCGAGCAGCCTTAAGGCCGCCGATTGCGCGTGGCTAGGGGACGGACCCGCCGCCGTGCGTCAGCCTCGCCGGCTGAACCGCCACTTCAGCATCAGGATCGCCCCGGACAACGCCAGGCAGATCGTGTTGGAAACGGCGACCGGCCAACTGCGCGTCAGCACGCCATAGGCGATCCACAGGCTGAAGCCGGTGACGGTGATCAGGTACATGCGCAGCGAGATCTCGGAGGCGTCGCGGTCGCGCCAGATCTTGACGATCTGCGGAACGAAGCTCGTCATCGAGCAGAGCGCCGCCAGCGTGCCGACGATGTTCGGGACCAGTTGTTGCAAGGTCGGCTCAGCCACGGGCCTGGCTGACGGGAAGGGCGACGGTGGCGCGCACGCCTGGCCCCGCGTCGGACACCACGAGTTCGGCATGGAGCTGCTGGCAGAGCAGCTTCATGATCGTGGAGCCGAAGCCGGGCAAGCCGCCCGCAGCGCCGACCCCATCGTCGGTGACGCTGAACACGCAGACGTCGCCGCGATCGGCGAGGCGCACGGCCACGCGTCCGGCGCGGCCCGGCGGGAACGCGTGCTTGAGGGCGTTGCCGATCAACTCGTTGGCGACCAGGGCGAAGGCCGCGGCGGATGAGGCGGGGATGGTGACGCGGTCGAGCTCGAGGGCGATCTGCAGGTCGTCGCGCCCGGCGGCGGCGGCCATGTCCGAGGTCAGGTCGCGCAGGAAGTCGGCCACCTCGAAGTTCAGCGGGTCGTCCTGGAACAGCCGGCGGTGCACCGTGGCCACGGCGGTCACCCGCTCCAGCACGGTCTTCAGCGCCTGGCGGGCCGCGGGGTCGGTGGCGCGGCGGCTCTGCAAAAGGATCATCGAGGCGATCAGCTGCAGGTTGTTCTTCACCCGGTGATCGACTTCATGCAGCAGCGTGCGCTGCCCGCCCGTGCTGACGGCCGCGGATGCGCCATCCGGCCCTGCGTCGCTAGGATCGCTCATAGTCCGACGAAATCTTTCCACGCCCCGGGAACGACATCCTACAAACGGAAGCGGACAAGCTCAGGTTCCTTGACGGCTGTGACGCAGAACCGTCACCGAGCTGTCACGGGACTGAGGATGCTAGACGTTTTAGGAACGGAGATTCGCCACTGCCTCCCGACGCCAGCCTCTACGCGGCCCTGGTCGACGCGCTTCCTGACCCGATCCTGGTGGTCGCCGGTTCCAGCCGCGAGGACCTGACGGGCCGGCGGTTCATTTTTGCCAACGCCGCGGCGCGCGAACTGCTGCGCCTGACGTCCGGCGAAGGGATGCTGCTGTCGGCGGTGCGCGACCCGGAGGTGCTGGCGGCAGTGGACCGGGCGTTGTTCGACGTCGCCGATGCGGAGGTCATCTACGAGACGACAGGCGCCCAGTCGCGCAGCCTGCGTGCGCGGGTGCGCCCGCTGTCGTCGATCGAGGATGACAATCGCCTGGCGCTGCTGACTTTCCACGACGAGACCGAGGTCCGCCGGGTCGAACGCACCCGGGTCGACTTCCTGGCCAACGCCAGCCACGAGCTGCGCACGCCGCTGGCCTCGCTTTCCGGCTTCATCGAGACACTGCGCGGACATGCGCGAGACGACCCCGCGGCCCGCGACAAATTCCTCGGCATCATGCAGGGCCAGGCCGACCGCATGGCGCGGCTGATCGCAGACCTCACGTCGCTGAGCCGCATCGAGCTCGACGAGCACGTCGCGCCGCGCGGCGTCGTAGATCTCGGCCTGCTGGTCGCCGAGGCGGTGGAGGCGGCCGGGCCGCTCGGCGCGCAGCGCGGCGTCAAGCTCGACTGGCGGCCCTGCGCCGCGGGTTGCCAGGTGATGGTGCGGGGCGAGCGTGACCAGATCGTCCAGGTCGTCCAGAACCTGCTCGACAACGCCATCAAATATTCCCCCGACGGCGCCGCCGTGCGGATCGAGATGCAGAGTGGCCTCAGCGAGCTCGCCGCCGCGGCCGTGGGGCAGGATGGCACGCCGCGGCTCTCCCTCGTCGCGCCGGACCCGTCGCCGGAAAGCTACGCCACCCTGCGGGTCAGCGACCTGGGGCCTGGCATCGCGCGCCAGAACCTGCCGCGGCTCTCCGAACGGTTCTATCGCGTGGACGGACAGAAGAGCGGCGCGCGTTCCGGCACGGGCCTCGGCCTCGCCATCGTCAAGCACATCATGAACCGCCACCGCGGCGGTCTGGTGGTCGCCAGCGCTGAGGGCGAAGGTTCGACCTTCACCGCCTATTTTCCGATGGCGAACGCCGCGGAGGGCGTCGTCAAAGCGTCATGAGACTGTAGCATAGGGACCGCGCGGGCCAATCGGCAGCGTTTGGCGCGCCGGGGTTCCGGAGTTCTGGGCAAGGCGGATGAACGAGCACATCGTCAAATCCTACGAAGACGAGCTGAACAGCCTGGCGGCTGAGTGCGTCCGCATGGGCGGCCTGGCCGAGGCGCAGGTGGCCGACGCGGTGAACGCGGTGGTCAAGCGCAACCAGGAGCTGGCCTCGGCCGTGGTTCTGCGCGACGACAAGCTCGACGAGGCCGAGCGCGACATCGAGCGCAAGACCATCGTCCTGATCGCCCTTCGCCAGCCGGTCGCCGACGACCTGCGCCGCGCGATGTCGGCGATGAAGATCGCCAACAACCTCGAACGCTGCGGCGACCTGGCCAAGAACATCGCCAAGCGGACCCTGGTGATCATAGAATCCGACCCGCTGACGCCGCTCACCCGGTCCATCGAGCGGATGGGCAAGCTGGTCCTGGGCCGGCTCTCCAGCGTGCTGGACGCCTACAGCCGCTCGGACATCGAGCGCGCCATCGCCGTCTGGAGCCAGGACGACGAGGTCGACGAGCACTACAACTCGCTGTTCCGCGAGCTCCTGACCTACATGATGGGCGACCCGCGCACGATCACCGCCTGCGCCCACATGCTGTTCGTCGCCAAGAACCTGGAGCGGATCGGCGATCACGCGACCAACATCGCCGAGATCGTCCACTATCAGATCACCGGCTCCGAGATGATCGGCGGCCGCCCCAAGACCGACGAACTTCAGGTCTGAATCAGACATGCAAATGACGCCTCACGTCCTCGTCGTCGAGGACGAGGATTCGCTGGCGACCCTCCTGCAGTACAATCTGCAGAAGGAGGGCTATGACGTGGCGCTGGCCGGCGACGGCGAGGAGGCGCTGCTGCTCGTCGACGAGCGCCTGCCCGACCTCATCGTCCTCGACTGGATGCTGCCCAAGGTGTCGGGCATCGAGGTTTGCCGCCGGCTTCGGCAGCGCAACGAGACGCGCAACGTCCCGATCCTGATGCTGACCGCGCGCGGCGAGGAGAGCGACCGGGTGCGCGGCCTCGACACCGGCGCCGACGACTATGTGGTCAAGCCCTTCTCGATGACCGAGCTGACGGCGCGGATCCGCGCGGTGCTGCGCCGCCTGCGCCCGGGTCTGGCGGAGGACCGCGTGCGGCGCGGCGACATCCTGATCGACCGCGTGGCCCATCGGGTGAAGCGCGCCGGCCAGGAGATCCACCTGGGTCCGACCGAGTTCCGCCTGCTCGACTACCTGATGCAGCATCCGGGCCGGGTGTTCTCCCGCGAGCAGCTGCTAGACGCCGTCTGGGGCTCCGACGTCTATGTCGAGGCGCGCACGGTGGACGTCCATATCGGGCGCCTGCGCAAGGCGCTGGGTGTCTCCGAGACCGACGACCCGATCCGCACGGTGCGTTCGGCCGGCTACTCGCTCGACCTGGAGGGTTAGGCCGCCCGGCCGGCGCCCGCCGGCATGGTCTTGAACATCAGGGTGATCCGCAGGTCCCGGCAGCGCTTGGACATCGGCCGGGCCACGTGCGGGATGTTGCCGGCGAAAACGGCCAAGCGATTGGGCTTCGGATAGATGGCGGCGACGATCTCGTCGCCTTCCGGCGCGAACAGCAGGGTCTCGCCGCCGAAATTCGGGTTCCACGCGAGGTGCGGGTAGTAGATCGCCGTGAAGTGATCCGAATGCGGCGAGTCCAGGTGCACGCCGCCTTCCACGCCGCCGCCCATCGCGTTCGCGTAGCAGCGCGCCAGCGCCTGTCCCTGCAGCGCCGCGCCGCGGAGCGTCTGCCACAGCTTGGCGAGCATCGGGGCGCTGCGCGAGAGCTGATCCTCGATCTCCTGGGCGGTCAGGGGCTCGCGCCCATCTTTCACGAAGCCGGCGAAGTGCTTGTAGAAATAGCGCTCCGCATCGGCGCCGGTCGCGGAATAGCCGCCATAAGCCCAGCCCGGCTCGTTCAGGTACTGCCAGATCGCCGCGTGACCGTCCGGCGTCAGCAGGTTGTCGAATATCCTTACGGCGTTGGGCATGGCGGTCTGGGAGTCCGAGGCCGGCGTGGCGTCAGCCAATGAGCTTCGCAGTGCATCACAATTCGCCGGGTCGAGTGTTTCGCGAGGTTTGCGCAACAGCGTCCGGCTGACACGATCGCGGCGTCTCCGATCTGGAAAGCCGAGCCTGCCGGGCCTATCCTCTCCGCGGCGGGAGGACAGCTCATGCTGAAGCTGGACCATGTGGTGTTCCCGGTTCGCGACGCCGAACGCACGCTGGCCTTCTATCGCGAGACCCTGGGCCTGCCGCTGGTGGCCGCCCACAGCGGTGACGATTGGGACGGCCACGCCTGGCTGATGATGATCTTCGGGCTGGAGCACGGCCAGGAGATCGTCTGCGTGGCGCTGGAGGGCGCGCCGCAGCCCGACTACCGCGGCCTGCCGATCGACGTGCGCCACTACGCCTTGAGCTGCGGCGACGCCGCCGAGCTGGAGGCCTGGCGCACCCGCCTGACTAAGGCGGATATCGATTTCTGGGAGGAGCGGCACGGCGAGGGGACCTCGCTCTATCTCCCCGATCCGGACGGCGTGATCCTGGAGATCACTTGGCCGCCCTCGAAGGCTGTTGGCGCTGAGAGCGTGACGTCGCTCGCCGCGGCGAAGCGCTGGATCATGCGGGCCAGGACGCCAGCCTAAACCAGCGGCCTTGACCGGCCCGCCGCCCCGCGCGAAAGCCCGGGCCATGAATATCCTCCTGGTCGGGTCCGGCGGTCGCGAGCACGCGCTGGCGTGGAAGATCAAGCAGTCGCCGTTGCTGACGCGGCTGGTGTGCGCGCCCGGCAATCCCGGCATGGCCGCCGTCGCCGAGGTCCGCGACATCAAGACGATCGAGGTGGCGCGCCTCGTGCAACTCGCCCAGGAGATCGCCGCCGACCTGGTGGTGATCGGCCCTGAGGTGGCCATCGAAGCCGGCTTGGCCGACGCCCTGGAGGCGGCGGGCATCCCGTGCTTCGGGCCGACCGCGGCGGCCGGGCGGCTGGAGTCCTCCAAGGCCTTCACCAAGGCCTTCTGCGAGCGCCACCACCTGCCGACCGGCGGCTACCGGATCTGCGACGACGCGGCGACGGCCAAGGCGGCCCTGGCCCACTTCCAGCCGCCCTATGTGGTCAAGGCCGACGGCCTGGCGGCCGGCAAGGGCGTGACCGTCGCTGCGGACCTGGCGACGGCGGAGGCGGCCATCGACGAGGCCTTCGCGGGCCACTTCGGCGCGGCCGGCGCGCGGGTGGTGATCGAGGAGTTCCTCGACGGCGAGATCGGCTCGCTGTTCGCGCTCTGCGACGGCAAGACCTCGATGCTGTTCGGCTGGGCCCAGGATCACAAGCGCGCCTTCGACGGCGACGAGGGGCCGAACACGGGCGGCATGGGGACCTATTCGCCGGCCCCGGTCTTCACCTTGGACCTGGTGGACCAGGTCGACCACCGGCTGGTGCGGCCGGCCTTCAAGGGCATCGCCGCGGACGGCGCGCCTTATCGCGGGGTGCTGTTCGTGGAACTGATGGCGACGCGGCACGGCCCAATGCTTGTGGAGTTCAACGCCCGCTTCGGCGACCCGGAGTGCCAGGTGCTGATGCTGCGGCTGGAAAGCGACCTCGTGCCCTATCTGATGGCCTGCGCCACAGGGCGGCTGCACGAGATGCCGGAGCCGAAATGGCGCGACGCCGACGCGGTCTGCGTGGTGCTGGCGACCCAGGGCTATCCAGGTCCCGCCCAGGCCGGCAGCGTGATCGGCGGCCTCGACAGCGATTTCGGCGAGGGCGTGGTGGTCTTCCACGCTGGGACGTCCGCGGGGCCGGATGGCGCAGTGCTGGCTGGCGCGGGCCGGGCGCTCAACGTCTGCGCCATAGGCAAGGACTTCTCCGAGGCGCGCGAGCGGGCCTATGGCGCGATCCCGCTGATCGACTGGCCGCAAGGCTTCCACCGCACTGACATCGGCTGGCGCGCCCTGAGCCGCTAGCGCGCCTTGCCCCGGCGCGGGCCCCGCCGGTAAGGTGGATTCAAACAGATGTAAGGGGAAACGCCATGGCCGACGTCGTCGACGCCGCCGAGCAGGAACGCGAGGCGCTGAACACCGGCACCAAGCCCGTGGCCGAGACCCACAAATTCGACGAGGCCGCGCTGGCCCGCTGGATGGAAGCCAATGTGGCCGGCTATGCAGGCCCGCTGGAGGTCCGCCAGTTCAAGGGCGGCCAATCCAACCCGACCTACCAGCTGATCACGCCGAACAAGAAGTACGTCCTGCGGCGCAAGCCGCCGGGCAAGCTGCTGCCTTCGGCTCACGCCGTCGACCGCGAATACAAGGTGATCACCGCGGTGGGCACGACCGGCTTCCCGGTGGCCAAGACCTACGGGCTGTGCGTCGACGACGAGGTGATCGGCACCTGGTTCTACGTCATGGACATGGTCGAGGGCCGGATCCTCTGGGACCAGACCCTGCCGCAGTACGAGCCGCCCGAGCGGCACGCGATCTTCATGGACAAGATCAAGACGCTCGCCGACCTGCACAACACCGACTACGAGGCCATCGGCCTTGCGGAGTTCGGCCGGCCCGGCAACTACATGGGCCGCCAGGTCGAGCGCTGGACCAAGCAGTACAAGGCCTCCGAGACCCAGACGATCCCGGAGATGGAGCGGCTGATCGAGTGGCTGCCCGCGACCCTGCCGGCGCAGGAGCGGACCTCGATCGTTCACGGCGACTATCGCCTCGACAACATGATCTTCCACCCGACCGAGCCGAAGGTGATCGCGGTGCTCGACTGGGAGCTGTCGACGCTCGGCGAGCCGCTGGCCGATTTCACCTATCTCCTGATGAACTGGGTGAACGGCTCGATCTCGACGATCGCCGACAAGGCGGCCCACGGCATCCCGACGATCGAGGAGACGGTCGACTACTACTGCAGCTTGACCGGGCGGTCCGGCCTGCACGATCTCGACTGGTTCTTCAGCTACAACGCCTTCCGGCTCGCCGGCATCCTGCAGGGGATCGTCGGCCGCGTCCGCGACGGTACGGCCAACAGCCCGCACGCCGCCCAGCAGGCGGACCGGGTGGTCTCGCTGGCCCAGGCGAGCTGGAAGTTCGCCGAGAAGGCCGGGGCGAAGGCCTAGAGGCCGAGCTTCGCCAGAAGGGCGTCCAACGCCCCCGGGTCGTCGAACTCGGCGCGCACCGGCCAGGGCGCGATGCGCGCCTGCCAGGCCGGCGGCAGGCGAACCCAGTCCTTCTCGGTGGTCACCAGGCCCGCGCCGAACACCAGCGCGCGGTCGGCCAGGCGCTTGAGCGTGGCTTCGTCATAGGCCGCGTGATCGGGGAAGGGCGCGAAGTCGACGAGCTCGCAGCCAGCGGCCTGCAGGGCTCGCTCGACCTTCCAGGGCTTGCCTACGCCCGCGAACCCGACCTGCGGCCCGGCTGGCATGGCGGCGGTCGCCGCCAGATGCGCGGCCAAGAGCGGTGGGCCGGCTACCTGACGCACCAGCTCCGGATCGGCTTCGGGCAGGTCAGCCGGCATCAGGATCAGGACCGCGTCGGCGCGGGCCAGGCCCGCGGCCAGCGGCTCGCGCATCGGGCCCGCGGGGAAGACGCGGCCGTCGCCGAACGGCCACTCGGCGTTGCGCGTCTCGCCGTCGACCACGACCAGGGACAGAGCCTTCTTCACCGAGGGGTTCTGGTGGCCGTCGTCCATGACCACGACCTCGGCCCCGGCCTGGGCGGCCGCGCGGGCGCCCGCCGCGCGGTCGCGGGCCACCCACACCGGGAAGTCGCGGGCCAGCATCAGGGGTTCGTCGCCGACGTCGGCGCTGGTGTGCCGGGCGGGATCGACCCGCACGGGGCCTTCAAGGCGTCCGCCGTAGCCGCGGGAGAGCAGGTGGACGTAGCGGCCTCGCGCGGCCAGTCGGGCGGCGATCGTGCGGACAACCGGCGTCTTGCCGGCGCCGCCCACCGTGACGTTGCCGACGCAGATCACCGGGACGCCCACGTCGGCCGGGACCGTGCGGGCGATCCTGCGCGCCGTAACCGCCGCCCAGATCCAGGAGATCGGCGTCAGGACGCCACGGACGGTCGCCATGCCGCCGCGCCGCGCGCTGAGGTCGCGGACGTACCACCACTGCGGCGTGGATAGCTTCATGCCGGCAACAGGGGTTCGATGAGCGCCAGGGCGGCGTCGAGCGCCGCGCCCTGCCGAACGGCGTAGTCGGCGGCCGCTTCCCCGATGCGCCGCGCGATCGCCCGGTTCGCCAGGAGGCCGGCGATGTGGCGAGCCAACACGGCGCCGTCAGCGGCCGCGATGGCGGCGGCCTCGGCGAACATGCCGGCGTAGATGTCCTGGGCGTTGAAGACGTGCGAGCCGGTGACGATGGCCGCCTGCAGCCGCGCGGCCTCCAGCGGATTGTGGCCGCCGATCCCCTCGACGAAGCTTCCGCCCATCACCACGACATCGGCTGTCGCGTAGAAGGCGCCGAGTTCGCCAAGCGTGTCGGCGACATAGGCGGTGGTCGCGACCTCCAGCGGCTCGCCCGCGGCCCGACGCGCGACGGCGAAGCCCAGGCGGCGCAGTTCCTCGGCGACCTGCGGCCCGCGGTCGGGATGCCGTGGTGCGACGATCAGCAGGCCTTCCGGCGCCGCGGCGCGGACCGCCCCAGCGATGAGCGGCTCCTCGCCCGGATGGGTGCTGGCGGCCAGGATCACGTTGCGGTCGCCGATGGTGGCCTCCAGGGACATGACCAGGTTTCCGTCCACCGGCGGCGCCTCGCCGATCAGCTTCAGGTTCAGCCTCGGCCCGACGGTCGCGCCGAGCGCCGTTAGGCGCGTCTCGGTCGCGGCGTCCTGCGGCAGGACCAGGTCGAAGGCCTGCAGGAGGCCCCGCGCGCTGGCCCGTGCCCGCGCCCAGCCGTCGGCGCTCTTCTGGGTCATCCGCGCGGAGATGAGCGCCAGGCGCACGCCGCGCGCCCGGGCCGCCAGCACCAGGTTCGGCCAGAGCTCGCTCTCGACCAGCAGGGCCACGTCCGGCCGCCAGTGGTCGAGGAACCGGGCCGCTACGCCCGGCGTATCGACCGGCGCGAACTGGTGGATCACGCCCTTGGGCAGGCGCGCCGCCAGCACCTGGGCCGAGGTGACGGTGCCGGAGGTGACGATCAGGTTGAGGCCCGGCCGCCGTTCGCGCAGCGCCGCGATCAGGGGCAGCAGGGACAGGCTTTCGCCGACGCTGACGCCGTGCAGCCAGACCAGGGGGCCGTCAGGACGCGGGGTTTCGGACCGCCCAAGCCGTTCGCCGAGGCGCGCGGGATCCTCCTTGCCCGCTCGCGCCCGGCGCCGCAGCAGGGCCGGCGCCAGCGGCTCGAGGAGGCCGGTCGCCGCGGCGTAGAGGGCCAGCGGCAGGGTTCTTGGAGGTCGGCTCACACCACCCCGGCGGGGGCGAGGCGACAGGCGCTGTCGGCGTCGGTCTCCACCTGCAAGGTGGCGTGGCCGATGTTGAAGCGCACGGCCAGGCCCTCGCAGGCGCTGTGCAGGAAGTGGTCGCCGTCGTCCCCCTCCGGTCGAATGGCGGCTGGGCGGATGACGTGCGCGGTGAGCGCGGTCTCCGTCGTGCTCATGGCCCAGATGTGCAGGTCGTGGATCTCCTGCACGCCGGGCAGGGCCGACAGCCAAGCGCGGACCTCGCCCACGTCGATGCCGCGCGGCGCGGCGTCGAGCGCCAGGTTCACCGAATCCCGCAGCAGGCCCCAGGTGCCGATCACGATCACCGCGGCGATGGCCAGGCTGAGCGCCGGGTCGATCCACTCCAGGCCGGTGAGCGCGATGGCGCCGGCGCCGATCACCACCGCCACCGAGATCGCCGCGTCGCTGGCCATGTGCAGGAAGGCGCCGCGCACATTGAGGTCGTCGTGGCCGCGCATGAAGAGGAGCGCGGTCGCGGTGTTGATGACCACGCCGATCCCGGCGGTGATCATCACGGTGAGCGTGGCCACATCGTGCGGCGCGGAGAGCCGCTGCAGCGACTCCGAGGTGATCGCGCCCACGGCCAGCAGCAGGAAAACGGCATTGGCCAGCGACGCGAGGATCGTGGCCTTGCGCAGGCCGTAGGTGCGCCGAGCGGTTGGCGCGCGCTTGGCCAGCGCCACAGCGCCCCAGGCCATCAAGAGCGCCAGCACGTCGGACAGGTTGTGGCCGGCGTCGGCCAGCAGCGCCATCGAGTGCGCCAGGAAGCCCGCGACCACCTCGACCGCGACGAAGAGGGTGTTCAGCCCGACGCCGATGGCGAAGGCACGGCCCATGTCGGCCGGGGCGTGATGGTGATGACCGCCGTGGGTGTGGCTGTGCCCATGGGCGTGCGAATGGCCGTGATCGTCCGCGCCATGATCATGGTCGTGATGCGCGTGGTCGTGATCGTGCGAGTGGGCCATCGGCTTCTATGTCTCACCGCGCGGGGGCGGGATCAATGTTGGCGCGCGGCCGACCACCGCCTCGGCGCGCCGCGTGGCGGCTGAAAGGCGGGCCGACCAGTCGGTGATGAGCGCGTTCACCTGCTCTTCGTCGGCATCGGGCGGCACATAGAGCGGGCCGTCCCAGACCACCGCGCCGCGGGCGAACGGCGGGGCGAACATCACCTTGTCCCAGGTGTCGAACTGCTTGGCCGGGTTGGCCGCAATGCCCATCAGGAAGACCGGTTGCTTCGAGCGCCGCGCGATCTGCAAAGAGCCTGCGGCGATGATCTCGTTGGGGCCGCGCGGGCCGTCCGGGGTGACCACCAGGGCGCCGCCCTGCGCCACGTGGTTGATCGCCTCGCGGAAGGCGGCCACCGCCTGACGGGCCTTGGCCGTGTCGCCGGGCTTGGCGGTGGAGATGCGGATCGCCGGGAAGCCCGCCATGGCCAGGGCCTGGGCGATGAACTCCCCGTCCGCGGAAGGCGAGATCAGCGCCTTGGTGTTCTTGCGCCACCACTGCGGCGCGGTCGCCAGGCACAGCGGGATGCGGCCGTGCCAGAAGAGCGCCACCGCGCCCGCGTCGCCCGCCAGCACCGGCTCCACGCAGGCCAGGTTCTCGTGGCGCCAGCGCACCGTCTTGAGGATCAGACGGATGTAGACGCCCAGCAGCCAGCCCAGGAAGGCCTGCACCGCGTCGCTGCGCAGCAGCTTTTTCAAGCCGCGGTCTCCGCCTCCAGGTCCTGGTTGCGGGCGAGCCGGGCATAGAGGCCCCGCTTGCGCACCAGGCTCTGGTGGTCGCCGGTTTCGACGATCCGGCCCTTGTCGATGACATAGATCCGGTCGGCGCCGCGCACGGTGGAGAGCCTATGGGCGATCAGGATGGTGGCGCGGCCGGCCATCAACCGCTTGAGGGCGGCCTGCACCTGGGCCTCGCTCTCGGTGTCGAGCGCGCTGGTCGCCTCGTCGAGCAGCAGGATCGGGGCGTCCTTCAGGAAGGCGCGGGCGATGGCGATGCGCTGGCGCTGGCCGCCGGAAAGCCGGGCGCCCGCCTCGCCGACCGAGGTGTTGTAGCCGTCGGGCAGCGCCAGGATGAAGTCGTGGGCCGCGGCCTCGCGGGCGGCCCGCTCGACCTCGGCGTCCGAGGCCTCCGGTTGGGCATAGGCGATGTTGGCCTGGATGGTGTCGTCGAACAGGAACGGCTCCTGCGTCACCAGCGCGATCTGGTGGCGCAGCGAGGTGAGCGTCACGTCGCGCACGTCCTGGCCGTCGATGGTCACGCGCCCGCCGGTCGCGTCGTAGAAGCGCGGGATGAGATTCAAGAGCGTGGTCTTGCCGCCGCCGGACGGGCCGACCAGAGCCACGGTCTCGCCGCGCCGCACCGTCAGGGAGACGTCGGTCAGCGTGGGGCCGCCATCGCCATAGGCGAAGTCCACGTGCTCGAAGGCGATGTCGCCGCGGCCCTTGGGCAGCTCGTGGGCGCCGGGACGCTCGCGCACCTCCGGCTCGACGTCGAGGGCGGCGAACAGCCGGCGGGCGGCGGCCATGCCCTCGGCGAACACCTGCTGCTGGTTGGCGAGCTGGCGCAGCGACTGCGAGGCGACGCCCAACGCCAGGATGAAGGCCGTGAAGGCGCCCGGCGTCATGTGGTGGTGCAGCGAGCGCCAGCCCGCGTAGGCGAAGACGCCGGCCGTGATCAGGGTCATCAGCAGCTCGGTCGCGGGCGCGGCGAAGGCGCGGGCGTTGGAGCCCTTCACCAGGTGCCGCTGGCGGCGGTCCACCACCTCGGAGACGCGGGCCTCCTCATAGGCCTCGCGGTTCTCGATCTTCACCACGCGGACGCCGTCCAGGCTCTCCATGATCGCCGTCGAGAGCGCGGATGTCTCGGTCATGGCGCCGCGGGCGGCCTTGCGGGTGCGCTTGGAGAAGCGCCGCATGATGGCGCTCGCGCCCGGCGCGGCGATGATCATCACCAGCGAGAGCACCAGGTCGTTGGAGATCATCACCGAGATGGCGCCGATCACCTGCAGGAGGTTCTGGGTGTAGGTGACGATCCCAGCCGTCGAGGCCTCGCGGATCAGGCCGGCGTCATAGAGGACGGAGGAGACGTAGGCGCCGGTGTGCTGGCTGCGCAGGCGCGCGAGGTCGGCGCGCACCAGCTTGCCGAACAGCTGCACCTGCACGTCGGCCACGACGCCATTGCCGATCCGGTTGACCATTGCGGCCTGCACGATGGCTGCGATGGCCCGCACGACGGCGTAGGCCACGATGTAGAGCGGCCAGCGGATGATGGCGTGCGGCTTGTGGAAGACCAGCAGGTCGTTGGTGGCCGGCTCCACCACCTGCACCAGCATGCTGGTGCCGTAGGCCACGGCGACCGCAGCTACGATGGCGAGGACGCAGCCCTTCCAGCGGGGCGCCAGATAGACCCGCGCCACCCGGCCGATCAGGGCGCGGGCCGAAAGCTCAGGCTGGGCGCGCTCGCTCATAAGGCTTGGGGTCGTCCGATGCGGGGTTGAAGTCAAGACGACGCGGCGGCGCGGCGCCCCCTTAGGCCGTCCTCGGGGGGTGTGTCATTGAAGCCGCGCGGCTTCCGTCGGCGCGGCGGACGCCTTAGGTAGGGCGCGATGAGCGTCACGCCAACCGCCCCGGGATTCGACCTCGCCACGCCGGGCGGGCGGCTGAAGACCTATGCCGACTACCTGTGGAACGACCACGCCTACCTGCGGCTGGGCTTCCAGAACGCCCACTGGATCTCCGACGAGCTGGTGCGCACCAACCAGCCCTGGCCGCACCAGCTGGCCGCCTGGCGGGACCGCGGGATCAAGACGATCGTCAACCTGCGGGGCGGCTTCGACGCCAGTTTCCATGCGCTGGAGAAGGACGCCTGCGAGAAGCTCGGCCTGGAGCTGGTCGACTTCACCATCACCTCGCGCGAGGTTCCCAGCCGCGATCGGGTGCTGGGGGCCAAGCGGCTCTTCGAGACCATCGCCTACCCGGCCCTGATCCACTGCAAGTCTGGCGCGGACCGGGCGGGGATCATGAGCGTCTTCTACATGCACTTTCGGAAGGGCAGGACGATCCGCGAGGCGCTGGACCAGCTCCACCTGCGCTACCTGCATGTGAAGCAGGGCAAGACCGGCGTGCTGGACTACACCTTCGAGCGCTACCTCGAGGCGGGCGAGCCCGCCGGCATGTCGTTCCTGGAATGGGTCGAGAGCCCGCTGTACGACCCCGCCGGCATGAAGGCCGATTTCCGCGCCGGCATGCTGGGCTCGGTGCTGACCGAGAAGCTGCTGCGCCGGGAATAGCTTTTTCCTTTCCCATTCATGGGAAAGGGGGACCGTCGGCCGACCCCGGCCTTGAGCCGGGGGAAGAGCCGATGGTGGATAGGGCAAGTTTCAAGTTCCGAGTCTGAGGCCTTCCCTTTCCACCGCTCGCTCTTCGGCGAGCGGTCCCCCTCTCCCGCTTCGCGGGAAAGGAAGAGGTCGCGACTTTTCTCCAGCGGCCTAGAGCCTTTCCCACTCACGTGGGATCATCTTGAGTGGGAAGCACACTAGCCGGTGTCGGCTTCGGCGAGCTGGAGCGGCTTCGCGGCGACAGTTCCGGCGGCCTCGCCGAGGGTGAGCGCCAGCTCTCCGGCAAGCCCCATGTCCGACCCGATGGCCTGGGCCAGCGCGACGACCGGGGTCTCCAGGAAGCCCTCGCAAAGCGACGCCTCGTCGAGGCGGGCGAAGAGGTCGTCGCGCAGGACCTCGTAGTCTTCCTGGTCGCCTTCGCTCTCATTCCAGATCAGCCGGTTGAGCAGGCCGGCGACGCGCGCCTTGTGGCGCTCGGCGGGCGATGGCGGGGCGTCCCGCCCCTGCTCGACCGCCCGGTCAAGGGCGGCTTTGTGGTTCTCAGCTTCGACGCGGCGCCGGGCCTGTGTCTCTTCCCGCGCGTCGCGGGCGCGATCACGCCGCAACCTGGCCTCCAGCGCCAGCGTCAGGCGCACCGCCCGAGACGTCTTGTTGAAGGCCGTGACGAGCCGCTCGGTGTCCGCCGGTTCCTCGCAGGCGCGGGCCTGCGCCGCCAGATCGCGGGCGAGCATCAGGCCAAGCTCGGCGAGCTCGCCCAGAATGGCCTCGGCGCGGGCTTGGCTGTGGTCGACATCCGTCATTGGAACAAAACGAGAACACACAGATCCGGAGAAGTCAAGTTTCGCGGTGAGAAAATGCGCAGTCTGCCCGGCGCGCTTCGACGCGAGCCGCTCCCGGTCGCCCGTGAACTCCCGACGCTTTCAAGGCCCGCTGTGGGTGGAAAGGCGTTCCTCGCGCAATGCCCTCGTCCTCTGACGGGGCGACACGTTGACTTCACGGGCGTCAGGCAAGAACTTAATGCCAAGCTTGCTTGAACCTCCGGTCCATGGGTGGAACGCCGATGAACGTCGTCCCTTCGATCACGGCGTCACGGCCCCTCGTTCTGGCGGGTCTGGCGGCCTCGCTCCTTGCCATATCCGGCCACGCCGCCTTTGCGGATCCGGCGCTCACAACCAAGGCCCTCGAGGGCGTCTGGAAGGTCATCAAGATCGTGAAGACAGGGCCCAACGCCGGCACGAATACGCATCCGCAGGCGAGTCTTGTGATCCATTATGGTGGCTATTTCAGCACCGTGAGAGACGACAGCCTAGAGCCGCGCAAGCCTGCGCCGGCGGCCAAGGACCCAAAGAACCTCACCGACGCGGAGAAGGTCGCCTTTTATGACGAGTGGGCGCCCTTCATCGCTTCCGGCGGAACCTATGAGGTCAGGGGCCACACGATCATCACGCACAACATCCTGGCCAAGCGGGCCGCCGGCGCGACCGCTACGGAGGAGGCGGACATCGTCCAATTCACCGGCGACACCTACGTGGTGCGGCCCCAACCGAACCCGCTCACGCCGCCAGGTGAGGTCGTCGAACGGACCTACACGCGCATCCGATAGCGCGGCGTCAGGCGTCAGGCCGCCAGGATTGAGCGGGCGATGACGGCCGCCATCCGCAGACCGATCTGAGTCCGTAATGGGTCGAGCGCGGCCTTGGGCTCGATCCAGGAAGCGGACAATCGGGGGCGCCGGCCGGGAAGCTGGCGTTCTGGCTCCTCAAGCGCGGAGGCGCCACCCCCCCGCCGGTAAATAGCGATTGGCCCTCGGGGCAATCGACATTCAACGTTCCCAACACGTAGTCTAAGATATTGATTTAATTAGCTCGTCATTCCCGGCCTTGTGCCGGGAACCTATGAACTCCGTGCCGCACGGTGCGCGCGGCGACGCCGTGCTTCGTTCTGAGGGCCTTGCGATCATGGGTTCCCGGCACAAGGCCGGGAATGACGGACGAATTTGGAGGCGGGCGACGATCGCTGAATAGCGATCCGCCCTAGTGCTCGTGCGGGTGGTCCGATTCCGGGTCGAGCAGCTTGTGGGCGTGGATGATGAAATAGCGCATCAGCGCATTGTCGACCGTCGACTGGGCCTTGCCGCGCCAGGCGGCGAGCGCGGCGCGGTAGTTCGGATAGGCGCCGACCATATCCACCTTGGACGGGTCTCGGAACTCGGCCGGTCCTTCGAGCGACTTCAGTTCGCCGCCGATCACCAGGTGGAGGAGCTGTTTTTCGGGCATGGCCGGTCTCGTAACGTCTGAAACTATCCGTGGCGCAGCCGATAGGCCGACCGCGCCTCGGGATCAATGCCTCAGGGTGCGGCTTAGAGCCCGGCGATGGCCAGGTTGTCCACCAGGATCGAGGGCGCGTTGGTCGAGCCGCGGATCTCCAGGTCGGCGCCCGGGACCAGGCGGGCGTAGATGTCGATCAGGTTGCCCGCGACGGTGATCTCGTTGACCGGATAGGCGATCTCGCCGCCCTCGAACCAGAAGCCGGAGCAGCCCACCGACCAGTCGCCGGTGTTGCCGTTCAGCGAGGGGCCGAACATCGAGGTGACCAGCAGGCCCGCCTTGGCGTCGGCCATCAGCTCGGCCCGGGAGCGTGTCCCCGGCTGCAGGGTCAGGTTGGAGGTCGAGACGCCGGGCGGGCCGGCCAGCCCACGCGACGCGTGGCCGGTGGTCGTCAGGCCAAGCTGCCGCGCCGAGGACGAGTTCAGGAGCCAGGTGGTGAGCAGGCCGTCGGAGATCAGCTCCAGCGAGCGGTTCTCGACGCCTTCGTCGTCGAAGGGCGAGGAGCCGAGGCCCCGCAAGCGGTGAGGGTCGTCGATGACGCTGATCCCCTTGGCGAACACCGCCTGGCCCAGCTTGTCCTTCAGGAACGAGGTGCCGCGGGCGATCGAGGGGCCCGAGATGGCGCCGATCAGCGGGCTGAGCAGAGAGGCGGCGAGCCGGTTCTCGAAGATCACCGGGGCGGTGGTCGAGGCGATCTTGCGCGCGCCCAACCGTTCGGCGGCGCGCCGGCCGGCTTCGGCGCCGATGGCCTCGGGCTTCGGCAGGTCCGCCTGCCAGCGGACGGAGCGACCCTCATAGCCCGTCTCCATGCCCTCTCCGTCGCCGGCGATGCAGGAGGCGCCCAGCGAGAAGGCCGAGGCGCGGTGCAGGCCGGAGAAGCCGGCGCTGGTCACCATGCGCCACTGACTGGTCGACCAGGAGCCCGATGCGCCGTCGGAGTTGGTGACCTTCGGGACGGCGCGGGCGGCGTCTTCGGCCAGCCGCGCCCGGGCTTCAAGGTCCTCCGGCGCGGGCTCCGCGGGATCGTAGAGGTCCAGGTCGCGCAAGGGCCCGCGCGCCAGGCGCTCCGGGTCGGCGAGGCCGGCGTAGGGGTCTTCCGGCGCAAGCTTCGCCATGGCCACGCAGCGCTCGACGAGCTTCGCGCGGGCCTGGGGGCTGACGTCGGAGCCGGAGACCGTGGCCTGGCGGCGGCCCACGAAGACCCGCAGGCCCAGGTCGCGGGATTCCTCGCGCTCGACCTCTTCCAGCTCGCCCAGGCGTACGGTGATGGAAAGGGCCCGGCGCTCGGCGCCCACGGCCTCGGCGGCGTCCGCGCCGGCGGCCAGGGCGGCGGCCACTACGTCGTTCAGCAGGTTTTCGTCCATCCCGGCCATATGGCCGAGCGGACCGCCTCCGACAAGCTAGGGGATCGCGTAGAAGATCAGCGCCACGCCGCCGGCGATGTAGGCGAGCCAGGTCAGGATGATCCCGGCCGAACGCAGGATCGAGGAGCCGCCGTGCCGCGACAGGCCGATGGCGTGCGAGATCCGGCCCGTCAGCAGCAGCAGGCCGGTCAGGTGCACGACCATCGGGGGGGCTCCGGCCATGGCCAGGACGGCGATGGCCACCAGGCCGGCCGGCACATACTCCGTGGCGTTGCCGAAGGCGCGGACGGCCTGGGTCAGTTCCGGAATGGCAGCGTCGCCCAGCACCACGCCGTGGGTCCGCCGCTGGCGCACCACCAGCATCGACAGCACGAGCAGCAGGATCAGGTGCAGGCCGACCCACAGGGCGGCCGCATGGGCGGAAGCGTTTGCATCCATGGCGCGAACCCCCGTTCGATACTCGGCCAAGGCGGAGTTGTGGGCGCTTCGGGCCGCGCGGCAAGGTCAGTCGACGGGCTTTCCCTCGCCCGGCAGGCCCAGCCGGGACCACATCTGCGTGACCGCGTCGATGGTGGCCTCGTCCATGGCGAGCTTGCGGCCCCATTCGCGATGGGTCTCCGGGGGCCACTTGTCGGTGGCGTCGAGGCCGATCTTCGAGCCCAGGCCGCTCTCCGGCGAGGCGAAGTCGAGGTAGTCGATCGGGGTGTTCTCGATGACCGTGATGTCGCGGGCCGGGTCCATGCGGGTGGAGATCGCCCACATGACGTCCTTCCAGTCGCGGGCGTCGATGTCGTCGTCCACGACGATCACCCACTTGGTGTACATGAACTGACGAAGGTAGCTCCAGACGCCCATCATCACGCGCTTGGCGTGGCCGGCGAAGGCCTTCTTCATCGAGACCACGGCGATGCGGTAGGAGCAGCCCTCCGGCGGCAGCCAGAAGTCGACGATCTCCGGGAACTGCTGGCGGATGAGCGGGATGAAGACCTCGTTCAGCGCCTCGCCCAGCACGCTGGGCTCGTCGGGCGGGCGGCCGGTAAAGGTGGTCAGGTAGATCGGGTCCTTGCGCATGGTGATCGCGCTGACCTGGAAGATCGGGAATTTCTCGACCGAATTGTAGAAGCCGGTGTGGTCGCCGTAGGGGCCCTCGTCGGCATAGTCGTCCAACAGGACGTGGCCCTCGATGACGATCTCGGCGTTGGCCGGGACCATCAGCGGCACGGTCTTGGCCGCGACCAGCTCGACCTTCGCGCCGCGCAGCAGGCCCGCGAACTGGTATTCGGACAGCGTGTCGGGCACCGGCGTGACGGCGGCCAGGATGGTTCCGGGGTCGGCGCCGATCACGGCGCAGGCGGGCAGGGGCTCCCGCTTGCCTTCAGCCTTCCAGCGGCGGTGGTGCTGGGCCCCGCCGCGATGGGCAAGCCAGCGCATGACCGTCCTGTCCGGCCCCAGCACCTGCATGCGGTAGATGCCCAGGTTGTAGTCGTCCTCGCGGGTCTCCGACGGGCCCTTGGTCACCACCAGCGGCCAGGTGATCAGGGGCGCGGGCTCGCCCGGCCAGCAGGTCTGGATCGGCAGCTTGGCAAGGTCGATGTCGGCGCCCTTCCAGACCACCTCCTGCACCGGCGCCTTCTTCACCGTGGCCGGGCGCATGGACATCACCGTCTTGGCGAGCGGCAGCATGTCGAAGGCGTCCTTCAGGCCGCGCGGCGGCTCCGGGGCGCGCAGGAAGGCCAGGAGTTCGCCCACCTCGCGCAGGTCGCTCGCCGTGGCGCGCTCGCGGCCCTCCAGCGTCACGCCCATGGCCACCCGCCTGACCGTGCCGAACAGGTTGACGAGGCAGGGCATCGGCGAGCGCTGGCCGTCGGCGCGGATGACGTTTTCGAAGAGCACGGCCGGGCCGCCCTCAGCCAGCAGCCGCCGGTGGATCTCGGTCATCTCAAGAACCGTGGAGACGGGCTCGGACACGCGGACGAGTTCGCCCGCGGCCTCCAGCTTGCCCATGAACTCCCGCATCGACCGGTACGCCATGGCTCTCCTTAAGGGGCGCGGGGCTCCCCTGTCACCTTTGCCGCTGGATTTGGCCGGCGCTAGGATCGGCGCATGAAGCGCATCGACCTCGACGACCTGCCGCCCAAGCTGGCGGCCCTGCTGGCCGGCGCCGAAGAGGGCGAGGAGGTGCTGCTGGTCCAGAACGGCGCGGTGGTGGGACGCCTGATGGCGGCCGCCGCGCAGCCCGCTTGCCCGAGCCAGGAAGACCCGGAACAGCCGTCCGAGGAACGGGCCAAGGAGATCTTCGAGCTCTTCCGGTCGTCGATCGAGGACGAGTTCTAAAATTCATACATTTGATAGGTTGCAAATTACCCAGACGCCCGCCTACCGTGCGTAGGGGGTATTTCACATGCGTACAGACGACCAGCCCGCCTGGGCCGGGTTCTGGAGGCGACTCGGCGCCTTCCTTGTGGACTGGGTGTTGGTCGGCGTCGCCGGCTATCTGATCGGGGCGGCGGCGTTCGACGCCCTGGCGACCATGGAGGTCGGCGACCGTCTGGTCGGTCTGGCGCTGGCGGTGGCCTACTTCGGCGTGTTGGGCAGCCGGATCGGTGGCGGCCAGACGCTGGGCAAACGCGCGTTCAACCTGCGCGTAGCCGCGCTGGACGGTGGGGGATTGCCCCTGCCGAGGGCGCTCCTGCGGGCCTTGGTCCTGTCGCTTCCCTTCGTCGTCAACGGCGTGGGCCTGCACGCCAACGGCGGCCTGCTGGTCTATGTCGCAGGGGTCCTGGCGGCCACAGCACTGTTCGGCCTCGGCCTCGCCCAGCTCTACCTGCTGGCCTTCAACCGCCCGTCGCGGCGGCTCGCCCACGACCTCGCGGCCGGCTCGGTGGTATTGCGAGCCGACGGCGCGGTGACAGACGTCCCCGCCGGGACAGCGCACGGACGCATCGCCATCGGTATCGTGGCCACCTCGTTCCTGCTCACCGCCGGCAGCACGGTCTATTTCTCGTCCGTCTCCCCCGGGCTTCTCACCCGCTTGCGGCCGCCGCTGTCGGCGGTCGAAAACCTGCCCGAGGTCATGGCGGCCACTGTCGCGGAGACCAAGACCGCCTTCTCGGCGACGGGACAGCCGTGGGCGACAAGCCGGGCCCTGGTGATCAACGTCCGCCTCAGGGCGTGGCCGCGGGATCCGTATTTCGAGGCTCGCCGGTTGGCGGGAGCCGCCCTGGCGCACTATCAGCCCGCGGCTGGCCAATCCGTCTTCGTGACTTTGCGCTACGGCTTCGACCTCGGGTTCGCGAGCAACTGGCGCAGCTACAGCACCGATATCGATCACCGGCCCTAACGCCTGCAATCGCGACAGGCGAGCCTCCAAGGCTGGATTGCTTCAGGCCGGCGTCTGGGCGTCGTATTCCTTCACCACCGCCTTCTTGGCGATTTTGCGGAAGCGGCGCTCCAGGAAGTTCCGGAACGAGCCGGGGTGCAGGGTCGCGATGCGGGCCAGGACGCTCGGATAGTCCTTGTAGTGGGCCGTGAAGTGGAAGGTCTGCGGCTCGGCCTCGATCAGCATCTCGCGCTCGTCGAAGCTGACCTCCAGCAGCACCATCGAATCGTCCTCGCGGCGCAGGCGGGTGAAGAACTTGCCGTTCAGCTTGTAGGAGGGCCGGCCATAGCTGACGCCTTTCTCCGCCCCTGGAAAGGCCATGACGATGGCCTCCATTTCGTCCTGGGTCATGCGGTCCTCCCTCAGTAGGCCAGCGCCGTCCCGTCCTTGCGCATCTCGGTGGCGGCGGCGTAGCGGCCGGGCCAGCGCTGGATCGCCTCATAGCCACCATAAACGCCCGGGTTGGGCCCGAGCTTCCAGCCGAGATCGGCGAGCGCCTTCTGGGCCTTCGCCGGCACGCCGGTCTCGAGGTTCAGGACGCCCAGCGGATCCATCGCCTCGCCGGTCGGCTCATGGCCGCCCTCGTGGTGCCAGCGCGGCGCGTCGCCCGCCTCCTGCAGGCCGAGCTCGAAGTCCACCAGGTTGGAGATCACCTGCGCCTGGCCCTGGGGCTGCATGTCCCCGCCCATGACGCCGAAGGCGAGCAGCGGCTCGCCGCCCTTGGTGGCGAACCCCGGGATGATGGTCTGGAAGGGCCGCTTGCCCGGCGCATAGATGTTCGGGTGGCCGTCGGCCAAGGCGAAGAGCTCGCCGCGGTTCTGGAACATGAAGCCCAGGCCGTCCGGCATCAGGCCCGAGCCCATGCCGCGATAGTTGGACTGGATCTGGCTCACCATCATCCCGTCCTTGTCGGCGACGGTGAAATAGGTGGTGTCGCCATGGCTGGGGGCCTGGCCGGCGTAAGCGGGCGTGAGGATCCGGTCCGGCCGGATCAGCTTGGCGCGTTCCTTGGCGTAGTCCTTGGAGAGCAGCCAGTCGGTGGGCTGCCTGTAAAAATCCGGGTCGGCGTAGTAGCGGGCGCGGTCTTCGAACGCGAGGCGCTTGGCCTCCACTTCATGGTGGATCGCCGCCGCCGACTGGAAGCCCATCCCCTTGATGTCGAACTGCTCCATGATGTTGAGCAGCTGCAGGGTGACCAGGCCCTGGCTGTTGGGCGGCAGGCCCCAGACGTCGACGCCGCGGTAGTTGATGGTGCGCGGCTCGACCCACTGGGTGTGGTGGGCGGCGAGGTCGGCCTTGGTCATCCAGCCGCCGATCCGCTTGAAGTAGCGCTCGATCTTGTCGGCGATCTCGCCCTCGTAGAAGGCGCGGCCGCCGCCCTCGGCGATCAGGCGGTAGGTGTTGGCGAGTTCGGGGTTGCGGAACACCTCGCCCTCGCGCGGGGTCTTGCCGTTCGGCGCCCAGAGGCGGTTGAAGTTGGCCACCTCCTCGATGTGGTTCTCGGGCTTGTTGAAGATCCTTTCGGACGAGCCGACGTAGAAGGCCACGTTCTGGACGATCGGCGCGCCCTCCTCGGCGTGGCGGATCGCCGGCTGGAAGAGGTCCTTCCAGGGCAGCTTCCCGAACTTCTGGTGCAGGGTCCACCAGGCGTCGACCGCACCCGGCACGCTGACCGAGACCGCGCCATAGGAATTGATCAGGCCCTTGGCGTTGGCGCGCTTGCGCTGTTCGGCCAGGGTCAGGCCCTTGGGGCTGCGCCCGGAGCCGTTCAGGCCCAGCACCTTGCGGCTCGCCGGGTCCCACATCAGCACGAAGCAGTCGCCGCCCACGCCGCAGGAGATCGGCTCGCCGAAGCCCAGCACGGCATTGGCCGCGACCGCCGCGTCCACCGCCGAGCCGCCGGCCTTCAGCATCTCGATCGCCGCCAGCGTCGCCAGCGGATGCGCCGTCGCCGCCGCGCCATGCAGGCCCCAGGCCGGCGAGCGGCTGGCCCAGGTCGCCCCGTCGATCCGGTCGCCGCCATGTACGTCGGGGCGGTCGCGATTGGGGTTTTCCTGGCGGCTCGTGGCGAAGGCGCGGCCGGCCAGCGCAGCGGCGGCCGGCGCGGCGGCCAGGAAGGTGCGGCGATGCATGAAACGGAAGCTCCCCCGAAAGCGGAGCGCCAGTGTTAGCAGATGATCGAAGGCGCGCGAGGCCCCACTCCGCACGGCGAGGGTCGATTCGACGATGTGATCGCCCTATGTCTCGCCGACGCCCGCCAGGAGTGTTCACGTGCCCGATTTCGACGTCCTGATCATCGGCTCCGGCATCGCCGGCGCGGGCGCGGCCTACGAGCTTTCCGACGGCGCGCGCGTGCTCCTGCTGGAGCGTGAGGACGCCCACGGCTACCACACCACCGGCCGCTCGGCGGCGCTCTACATCGAGGCCTATGGCAATGCGGTGATCGGCGGGCTGACGCGGGCCAGCCGGACCTTCTTCGAGGCGCCGCCGGAAGGCTTCGCGGACTATCCGTTGCTGACCCCGCGCGGCTGCCTCTACATCGGCCGCGCCGATCAGGCCGACGCCTTGGCGCAGACGTTCGAGAAGGCGCAGGGGACCATGCAGGCGCTGGACCGCGAGGCGGTGCTGGACCTCGTGCCGGTGCTGCGCGGCGACTATGTGGCGTCCGGGCTCATCGAACCGGCGGCCATGGACGCGGACGTCGCGGCGCTGCACCAGGGCTTCCTGCGCGGCGCCAAGGCGCGTGGCGCGGACATCCGATTGGGCCAGGAGGTGACCGGCATCGAGCGCCGGGCCGGCGGGTTTGCGGTGCGCTGCGCATCCGGCGAGGTCTTCGGGACGGAGGTGGTGGTGAACGCCGCCGGCGCCTGGGCGGACCGCGTTGCGGCGCTGGCCGGGACCCGGCCCATCGGCCTGCAGCCGCTGCGGCGAACCGCGGTCATCGTCGACGCGCCGCCGGAGCGCGAGGTGCGGGCCTGGCCCGCGGTGATCGACGCCGACGAGCAGTTCTACTTCAAGCCCGACGCCGGCCGCATCCTGGCCTCGCCGGCCGACGAGACGCCAAGCGAGCCCTGCGACGCCTGGGCCGACGACATGGACGTCGCCGTCTGCATCGAGCGCGTGCAGGCTGCGGCCGACATCCCGGTCCGGCGGATCGTCCGCTCTTGGGCGGGCCTGCGTAGCTTTGTCGCCGACCGCTCGCCGGTGATCGGCTTCGACGAGGCCGTTCCGGGCTTCTTCTGGCTGGCCGGGCAGGGCGGCTACGGCGTCCAGACCGCCCCGGCCGCCGCGCGCGTCGCTGCCGCCCTAGCGAGGGGCGAGGGCCTGCCCGAGGACGTCGCCACGCGCGGCGTGACGCTGGAGAGCCTGGCGCCTGCACGGCTGCGATAGCTGGAACATTTACAGTCGTAATAATGTAGGACTACAAGCGTAATCCTCGAGGGAGGCGCATGAAGTCCTTCATCCCTGTCGTCGCCGCACTGCTGCTGCTCAGCGCCTGCGACGCCGGCCCCGACGCGGCCACCCGGCTACTGGCCCGCCAACAGGTCGTCGATCCGCCGCAGCTCTGGCGCATCGAAGCGCTGGGCGGAAGCGGCGAGGCCGCGGGCGTCAGCTTCGTGTGCGCCGACACGCCGCTCAGCCAGACGTTCGTCCGTATCCATCCCGTGGTGGAGGAGACGCCCTGCCGCACCACGTCCGGGCCCGTGGCCGAGGCCGGGTGGTCGACCCTGCGCTGCACGGCGGAGGGACGAAGCTATGTGTTCAGTTCGCGGACCGTTGGCGACCCAACCCGGGATTTTCGGCTCGCGGTGACGGTCACGCCGCTCAGCCGCGAGCTCGGGCCGACGCGACAGGTCCGCCGATTCCAGCGCCTGGGCCCCTGTCCCGCGAGCTGGAGGGTCGGCGACCAGGCGGCCGCGCGGCCCTAGGCGCCGTCCGATCCGCGGACGTGCGGAGCCTTGCTCGCAAGCGGGCTCGCGGCAACAACCACTGTGATTCGGCCGATATTTTACTTTGTATTTTTCGGTGAATCTCCAAACCCGTGATCGATTCGAGATCACGCCGATACCCTTAACATTTCACGGTTGAAAATCGTCGATATCGGTCACTACACTTGCTTCGATCAGTGCTTCGAATACTGTTTGGGTAAGTTAAAGTGTTTCTGGATCGTGTCTCAAATCTCATTACATTTTATAATATCATCTCGCAACTGGCCGAGCGCCAGGGCGGGCGGAAAACCCTAGCGGCTATCGAGAGCGGCCAGGTCTGGCCCACGCGGGGCATCTATTTCTTCTTCGAGCCCGGTGAAGTGCGGACGATTTCGGGTGAAGGGGACCGCGTTGTCCGCGTGGCCTCCCACGGTTCCGGAGCGAACGATCCGTCCACCCTCTGGGGGGGATTGCTTGGGACCCGGGGCGGGCCGTCGGGCCGGGGCAATCACCGCGCCTCCATCTTCCGTCTGCTGATCGGCGAGGCCCTGCTGCGGCGTTCGGGCCGGTCCTTGCCGAGCTGGGGGGTCGGCGGCAGCCAGCGGGACACGGCCCGCAAGCTCGGCTTGGACCTGGCGGCCGTGGCGGCCGAGGAAGGCGCGCTCGAGGTCGAGGTCAGCGACTACATCCGGCAGATGCCGTTCACCTGGATGTCGGCCCCGCCGGGACCGTCGCCGGACGGCCGCCGCGCCTACTACGAACGGCAGGCGATCGCGCTGCTGAGCAACGCGAGCGGCCAGGCCGACCCGCCCTCGCCAAATTGGCTCGGACGACTGAGCAGCCGCGAGCGAGTCCGTGTCAGCGGCCTGTGGAACAACAACCACGTGCAGCGCGAGTACAGCGACAAGTTCCTGGCGGCCCTGACGGCGGCCGCCGACCGGGAGGTGACGCGCCGCGCGAGGCCTTGACCGGAACGCTCCCGCCAACGACGGCTTGGTGGGTCCCGGACGGCCAAGCCAAGTTCAGGTCCAGCAGTTGCGGCGCCCGTTCTTCAGAAGAATCACGTGGTTAATCAATACGGCGTATCGGCTTACTATTGTTGTTATGCATCAGTTTAGATGCTCTTTTGACGACGGCTTAACGCCAACCCGAGCATTCTGGCGCAATGGAAAAGCGCCGCCTTCAATTGGGACTTCGTCGCGCGCTGCGTGAAGCGCGTCGCGATGACGGCAACGTCCTGACGATCTTCGCCCTGGCCCTGCCTGTCGTCCTGGGGGCGGGCGCCTTCGCGGTCGAGACGACCTTCGAATACATCAGCCAGACCCACCTGCAGGTGGCGGCGGACGCGGCGGCTTACGCCGCGGCCCTGGACAACCGCGCGGGCCAGCCGCTCGACACGATCACCGCCGGCGCGAACTCGGTGGCCACCTCCAACGGCTGGGTGTCCTCGAAGGGCACGATCCAGGTCAGGACGCCGCCGACCTCCGGCCCGAACCAGACCCCCACCGCCGTCGAGGTCGTGCTGACCCAGGACGTGCCGCGCTTCTTCACGGCGGTCTTCTCCCCCAAGCCGCTGACCATCAAGGCCCGCGCGGTGGCGATCTACCGGACCGCGGCGGACGCCTGCATCTTGGCGCTGAACAAGACCGCCAGCCAGTCGGTGAACGTCCAGGGCAACACCCACGTCAACCTGGTCGGCTGCGACGTGATGTCGAACTCCATCGCCAACGACGCCGTCAACGTCTGGGGTTCCTCGACGATCAGCACCGAGTGCGTGGTCTCGGCCGGCGGCGTCGCCAACAACGGCGGCCTGACGCTCACCGGAACCGACTGCCACAGCCCCATCACCCAGGCGCCGCGCGCCCACGACCCCTTCGACAGCCTGCCGGCGCCCAGCCCGGGGCCGACGCGTAACGTGCCAGGCGGTCCCAACAAGAACGGGATGACCCTCCTGCCGGGCAACTATGCCAACGGCATGAGTCTGCAGGGCAATGTGACCCTCTCGCCAGGCACCTATTACGTATCGGGCAGCGGCTTCGACGTCGCGTCCACCGCGAGCGTCACCGGGTCCGGCGTCACCATCTTCCTTCAGTCGGGATCCAACGTCACGATGAACGGTAGTTCCCATGTCGCCCTTTCGGCCCCGACGTCCGGGACCTATTCGGGCATCCTGTTCTTCGGTGACCGCAACGCCACTGGCGGCAACAACAAGTTCAACGGCGACGGCTCGTCGCAACTGACGGGCGATCTCTACTTCCCCACCCAGGCGGTGAACTACCAGGGCAACTTCTCTGGGCAGGACGGCTGCATGCAGATCGTCGCCGACACGGTGCAGTGGACCGGCAGCACGACCATCTCGGTGGATTGCTCGGCCCACGGCATGGGCGGCATTCCCGCCCGCCAAGCCGTCAAGCTGGTGGAGTGACCATGCGCGCCCTCAAAGCCTTCCTCCGCGACCGCTCCGGCCTAGCCGGCGTCGAGTTCGCCTTCATCGCGCCGATCGTCATCGCCGTGCTGGTGCTGGGGGTCGACGGCTGGCAGCGGGAAAACCAACTCGCCGGCATGCGCACCGCCATGCACACGGGCGCGCGCTACTACGAGAACGGCGGCTCCGACGACACGGTCGCCCAGACGGTCTCGACAGCGGCCTGGACCACCAAGCCGACGGACGGACTGATCTCCGTCGCGCGCGCCTGCACCTGCGGGGCCACGGTGGTCTCCTGCACCAGCGTCTGCAACGGCACGAGCCTGCCCTCGGTGTTCGTCACCCTTTCGGGGACGGGCACCTACGCGGGCCTTCTGCAGTCGCACGCCATCGCCCAGAGCGACGTGATCCGTGTTCGCTAGGCGCAAAAACCGGCAGCCCGACCCGCGCGCCGAAAGCGGCGCGACCGCGGTCGAGTTCGCCCTGGTGATCCCGGTCTTCCTGACCCTGCTGATCGGAACCTTCCAGGTCGCCTGGATCATGCACTGCGCCGGCACGGTGCAGTTCAGCCTGGAGAGCTGCGCGCGCGCCCTGCTGCTCGATCCGACGATCACCGAGGCGCAGCTCAAGTCCGCCGTGCTCGCCAAGCTTTCGGGCATGGTCGACACCACCAAGGTCAACGTCACCCTTACGCCCGACACTTCGGTCACCGGCGCGCCGGTGCTTCGGGCGTCGAGCACCTACCAGCCGACCCTGTCGATCCCCTTGGTCGCCGACTGGTCGATGACGCTGAGCTCGACCACGACGGTCCCGACCCCTTAGGCGACCGGTCAGCGACCGCCAAGGTGGGCCACGACGACGCCCGCGAAGGCCTGGCCGAACCATGGGACCGTCAGGATCAGCGAGGAAACGCCGACCCGCACCAGCATGGTCTGGTCCACCGGCCACTCCGGCGCAGCGGCGATCCGCGCCTCGTAGGCCAGCAGGCCCTGGAGCTGGGCGGCGGCGGCCTTGTCGGTCCCCAGTCGCGCCGAGAGGCGGGCGATCTCGTCGCGCAGCCTGTCCAGTTCCGTGGCCTTGGCCTGGCGGATCCGGTGGTGCATCTGGCTCATCGTGCCGATGAACACCCAGACGCCCATCACCGCGCAGGCGACCAGGATCACGGCGCTGTAGAGGGTGAAGCCGGTGCTGGCGAAGAGCAGCAGGGTGGAGGCGCAAACCGTGAACCAGACCAGCGAGGTTCGCGTGGCCGACCGTCCCCACGGATAGAGCCGCTCGATCCGCAGAAGGTCGATCTGCAGGCCTGCCTCGATGACCTCGCGGGTGTGACGGGCGGCGGCGCGCGTCAGCACCAGCCCGCGGAAGAAGAGCGCGCCCAGGAGGGCCGCGAGCCCCCCGAACCAGATGAGGGTCGCCACGCGGTGCGTGTCCGGCGCCCGCGCGGCGGCGAACGCCACGATGGCGAGGCCAACGACCGCGCCGATGGCCGTGAAGACGCGCAGGTGCCCCAGGGGGAACACCGGCATCCAGTTCGCGCCGGGCTTCAGGGCCTGGGCGAAGGCCTCGGCGTCGCGAAGCTCGCCGAGCCTCGAATAGCGCTGCATGCAAAGCACCGTGCAGGCGATGAGCGGCAAGACCAGCCCGACGTCGGTGGCGTAGTCCGCCCCGGCGGGGAAGGAGAAAGGGGCGCCGTCGATCAGGCCCGCGACCGCGAGGAGGCCGATCAACGCCGCGTAGAGCAGGGCGGTGGTGATCCACAGGTTGAAGGGCGAGCGCGCGTAGAGCGCCTGCTCGGCATAGAGCACGCGCCTGCTGTCAGGACCTGCCGCTCCGCCGCGCTCCGCCATCCGTCCTCCACCCGTCGCCGATAGGAATGACAGGCGCAAAGCCGCGAGTCTGCAACCGGCGCGGCGACCGCGCGAGGATATGTAACAGACGGCAACGGCTTGGCCTTGTTCCCGTCGCCCTTCGCCCGCACTCTGGCGCCATGCGGACGCTCGCTCTCTTCGTCGCGGCCTTCCTGTGGGGCGGAGCCGCCCTCGCCGCATCGCCGCCGGCCCCGATCGCGGTTCCGCCCCAGCCGCCGCACGAGGTCTCCGGTGTGACGGTCTACGCCAAGACCGACCCGCCGAAGGTGACCGCCACCTATCCGGCCGCGGGCCAGGCGCTGCAGGCCGGCGTGACGATCCTCACCGTCACGTTCGACCAGAAGATGCAGCCGCAGGGCTTCGATTTCAGCGCCGGCGCGGGCGGAGAGATGCCGCATTGCCTCAAGACCCCGCGCCTGCTGGCCGACGAGAAGACCTTCGCGCTGCTGTGCACGACCGACCCGCACAAGACCTACGCCCTGGCCTTCAACGCCAAGCCCGCGGGCGGCTTCGTCAACGTCGCCGACCATCGCGCCGACCCGGCCACGCTCTCCTTCACGACCACGGACGGCGACGGACCCCGCTCCATCGGCGACGCCCTGAAGGCCCAGAACCTCCCGAACATCGACATGCCGATCCAGGTCGATCCCGGCCCGGCCGGAGAGCTGCCCCCCGCTCCGAAATAGGGCGCGGCAAGGCCTCGGCCGCCGCACGCCGGCGCCAGCCGCGCCCGGCGCCTGCCGCCGCGAGCCCGTCCCCGTGATGGTTAGCCAATGTTTAAGAATTGGCCCACCGCCTGCATAACCGGTTCCACGAGACGGGCGGGCCGTCTCAAAACGGGACTTGCAAGGTGACTGAGCTTCTCGACAACACCCGGTTCGCCCTGATGGACCTTGGAGTCCACGCGGCTGGCCACGCGGGCAACATCGCCGAACTGGCGTTCGCCCATCCGGTCATCAGCTTCCAGATCTTCGCCGTGGCGTCGATCCTGCTCAACCGCATGGGCTCGCAGGTTCGATGAAAGATCCTGCGCTCAAGGTTCTGATCGGCAGCCTGCCCTGGCGCACCGCGCGACGCGACGTCCGCGCCGTGGTCAAGTTGCTCGACCGCGCCGAACTCGAACGCGAGAGCGCGCTGCGCCTCGAACTCGAGGCGATGTTCCACCAGCGGGTCAGCGAATGCCGCGACTTCTTCGTCCTGCGCGGCGTGCGTCCGCGCCGGCCGACGGTCCTGCAGATGGCCGGCCGCTCGCTGGCTTCCGACCGCGACCAGATCGCGCGGCTCGACCAGATCACGCCCGGCATGGGGTTCGCCCTGCTGCGCGCGCTGTCGCAGCTGATCGAGACCTGGGCGAGGAGCGGCAGGATGGCCCTCGCCTGAGGCGGGAAGCCGGTGGAGGCTTCAACATAACGTTGATACGAAAACTTGGGGGGCGACGGGTGGGACCGCGACGCCACGGGGACGAGGTGGTGGGGCGCGATGATCCAGGGCAGTCGACTTCTCCCTGAGCCGGGTTCGGCCCAGGCTGGCGAGCGCGCCTTCGCGCGCCTCGTCGACTTGCAGCTCTTCGAGAGCGAGAGCGGCACGCTGGGCGTGGCCGAGGCCGCGGTTCATATCGGCTTTCCGGTCCTTCGCACCTACTTCCTGACCGGCGTGCCGCGCGGGATGGGCCGCGGCGGTCATGCGCACAAGACGATGCGGCAATGCTTCATCTGCCTGCGCGGGCAGGTGACGGTCGCGGTCACCAAGCTGGGCCAGACCATGACCACCCGGCTGGCCGACTATTCGAAGGCCCTGGTCGTCGACGCCGGCTGCTGGCGCGACCTGTTCAACTTCTCGCCGGACGCGCTGGTCCTGGTGCTGGTGTCCCAGCCCTACGACGAGCCGGATTACATCCGCGACTATTCGGAATTCCTGGATTGGGAGGTCGCGACCCAGACCGGGCGCATCCCCTACGTCGACCTGTCGCGGCAGGACCCGCAGATCGAGTGCGCCGTGGCCGACGCCATCCATGGGGTCATCCGCGATGGCGTCTACATCGGCGGCCCGCACCTGGCGGCGTTCGAGGCGAGTTTCGCCGAGTACTGCGGCGTGGGCCACGCGGTGGGCGTGGGCAACGGCCTGGACGCGCTGGCGCTCGCGCTGGCCGCCTGGGGCATCGGACCGGGCGACGAGGTCGTCGTCCCGGCGCACACCTTCGTGGCCACGGCGCTCGCCGTCGACCGGGTCGGCGCGACCCCGGTGCTGGTGGACGTCGAGGCCGAGACCGGCCTTCTCGATCCGGCCCTTCTGGAGGCGGTCATCACGCCGCGCACCCGCGCCGTCATCCCGGTGCACCTCTACGGCCAGGCCTGCGACATGGACGCGATCCGCGCGGCCATCGGCGGGCGCGACATCAAGATCCTGGAGGACGCCTGCCAGGCGCACGGCGCGCGTTACAAGGGCCGCCGCTGCGGCGGGCTGGGCGACGCGGCCGCCTTCAGCTTCTATCCGACCAAGAACCTCGGCGCCGTCGGCGACGGCGGAGCGGTCGTCACGGACGACCCGACCCTGGCCGCCGCGGTCCGGCGGCTCGGCAACTACGGTTCGGTCGCCAAGTATCAGCATGAGGTCATCGGCCAGAACTCGCGGCTCGACCCGCTGCAGGCCGCGGTGCTGTCGGCGAAGCTGCCGTTCCTCGACCGCGCCAACGCGCGCCGCGCCGAATTGGCCGAGCTCTATCGGACGGGCTTGCCGAGCCACCAGACGCTGGTTCTGCCGACCGCCCGCGAACATGGCCAGCCGATCTGGCACGCCTTTGCGGTGCGCTGCCGCCGCCGCGACCAGCTGTTGCGCTTCCTGGCCGAACGCGGCGTCGACGCCAACATCCATTACCCGACGCCGCTGCACCAACAGGCCTGCTACGCCGGGCGCTTCGAGGGGCAATCCTTCCCCATGGCCGAGATGTGGGCGAGCCAGGTGCTGAGCTTGCCGCTGGACAGCACCCATACGAATGCGGAAATACTCGCCGTGATCGAAGCGGTCACCGACTTCTTCGCGCCGCCGAAGCCGGCCCCGATTGCCGCCGAATGACGTCCGCCGGGGGGCGGATCGGCCGTAGTCAAAAGGTAACCGGTCTTCGTTAGGCGGGAAGCGGACGGAGCCACTTGGGCTTGCGATCAGGTGGGGACCTTCGGCGCTTATGACCGGCGATGCTGGACGATCTGACATGACCGCCCAACCGCTGGTGAGTGTCATCGTGGTTTCCTACAACCAGGAGGCCTTCGTCCGCGAGGCCGTGCGGAGCGCCTTCGCGCAGACCTATTCTCCCCTGGAGATCGTGCTCTCCGACGACTGCTCGGCGGACCGCACCTTCGCGATCATGGAAGAGGAGGCCGCGGCCTACGGCGGCCCGCACAAGGTCGTCCTGAACCGCAATCCCACCAACATCGGCGTGGCCCAGCACTATAACCGCGCCGCCGGCCTCGCGACGGGCGAGATCATCATCGTGCAGGATGGCGACGACGTCTCCCTGCCGGGGCGCGCCGCGAAGATCGTCCACGCGTTCCAGGCCCCGGCGCCGGTCGATATGGTCTGCTCCAACGTCCTGATGATCGACAAGGCGGGCGCGGCCCTGCCGCCGCGCGAGGCGCCGCCGGTCGTCCCGCTGAGCCTCGAAGCCGCCGCGGCCAAGGGTTCGGTCAGCGCGCTCGGCTGCGCCGCGGCCTATTCCCGCGCCCTCTGGACCAAGTACGGGCCGATCGATTCCGAGGTCCTGCAGGAGGATGTCGTCCTGCCGTTCCGCGCGCTTCTGGAGCGCGGCATCCGGATCGTCGAAGAGCCGCTCGTCAAATACCGCATCCATGACGACAACCTGTTCGGCGGGCGCTCCGCGCCGAAGACGCGGGCGACGCGGCGGCGCTGGGCGCGCAGCTGGCTGGCGATCTCGCGCGACTGGAGCCAGTCGTGGGCGAAGTCGGGCCGTAAGGATCCAGTCGTGGAACGGCAGCTGCGCCGACGCCTCATCTTCCGCGGCTACGACGCGGAATGCTACGACCGTTCGCGGCTCCACGCGTTGATGGTGGCGTTCGCCGGCTTGGCGGCAGGGCTGAAATTCCGCAACGTCGGCGGGATCCTGCTGCGCCATGTGCTGCGCGTCGGCTAGCCGATCTGGCGAACTGGCGCGCGTCGCGGCGGCTTCTTACATTTTGTGGATCAGGGAGACTTCGATGGCCAACCTCCGGTCCAGGATCTTTGCGGCGCTCGGCATGACGCTGGCGCTCAGCATGCTCGTCGCCGAGCCGGCCGACGCGCGGCGGGGCGGCAGCTTCGGCAGCCGCGGCGCGCGCACCTATTCGCAGCCCCGCGCGACGGATACCGCCCCCGGCTACGTGCCGCCCGTGCAGCGCTCGATGACGCAGCCCGGCGTCCAGCCCGGCGGCCCGGGCGCTTTCGCCCCGTCGCCTGGTATGCCGGGCTACAACGGCTATCGGCCGCAGAGCCGGTTCGGCGGCTTCGGCGGCGGGTTCCTGGGCGGCCTGGTGGCCGGCGGCCTGATCAGCGGACTGATGGGCCACGGCTGGGGCGGCGGTTGGGGCGGCGGCGGCGGATTGGGCCTCCTGACCATCCTGATCCAACTCGCGGTCGTGTTCTTCGTGGTCTCCTGGCTGGTGCGGCGGTTCGCGCGGCCGCGCGCGGCGGCCTTCATGCCCTGGGACAATCCGCAGACCGCGGGCGGACCGCAGCCGGAACCGTTCGGCGGCCTTGGTGGCGGCCTGGGCGGCGGCTTCGGCGGCAGCGGCTTTGGCGGCGGCCCGGCGGCGGGCTCGTACGTGCCGACCGGCGGCCCGGCCTGGGAAATCCCGATCACCCCGCAGGACCAGCAGGCGTTCGAGACCCTGCTCAAGGAAATCCAGGACGCCTTCGGCCGCGAGGACTACGCGGCGCTCCGTGACCGCACGACGCCGGAGATCATGTCCTATCTGGCCGAGGAGCTGAGCGAAAACGCCACTCACGGACGGCGCAACGAGGTCAGCGACGTGCGCCTGCTGCAGGCCGACGTCGGCGAGGCCTGGCGTGAAGGGTCGGTGGACTATGCGACCGCGGCCATGCGCTTCCAGAGCATCGACCTGATGCGCGACCGCACATCGGGCGCCGTGCTGTCCGGCGATCCGTCCACGCCGACGCAGGCGACAGAGCTCTGGACCTTCGCCCGCCAGACGGGTGGTCCATGGAAGCTCTCAGCCATTCAGGAGACGTGACAGTCCAGGGCGCGTTGCAAACCTGTAATCAAACAATGGTTTCCGCGACGTCGGGAAGCATTGCGGGAAGGCTGGCGCGCCCGTAGGTTCCGCGGATTCTTAGAACCGCGCCCGACGCGGGGACATTTCATCTGGAGCTAGCCGTGAACCGCGCCCTTATTCTCGCCCTCGGAACGGCCCTGTGCGCCGTTCCGGTCGCCCTGACCGGACCGGCGGCCGCTCAACCCAAGGCCGCCGCGCCCTACAAGGCGCCGCGTGACGCCGAGGGGCATCCGGACCTCTCCGGCTTCTGGTCCAACGCCACGCTCACCCCCGAGCAGCGGCCCGCCAACCTTGGCGACCGCGCCGTCTATACGCCCGCCGAGGTGGCCAAGCTCGAGGGTCAGGTCGCCAAGGAAGTCGAGGAGGGCAACAAGCCCACCGATCCCAATTCCGGCGCCGAGGGCGGCAAGGCCGACCCGAAGACCCTGCGGCCCGAGTTCGCCGCGGCCGGCGGCGACGTGGGCGGCTACAATCGCGGCTGGCTCGACCCCGGCTCGAGCGTGATGCGCGTGCACGGCGAGCCGCGCACCTCGTTCATCACCACCGCCAACGGCCAGCCCCCGCCGCGCAAGGGCGGCGGCGCCGCGGCCGGCGGCTTCCCGCGCGGTGGCGGCATGGGTTCGTTCGACAACCCCGAGAACCGTTCGCTGGGCGAGCGCTGCATCATGGGCTTCGGCCGTAACGCCGGCCCGCCGATGCTGCCCAACGGCTTCTACAACAACAACTACCAGTTCGTGCAGACCAAGGACGCCTTCGTCATCGAGGTCGAAATGGTCCACGACACCCGCATCGTGCACATGAACGCGCAGCACCGCACGGACGGCGAACGGCCGTGGATGGGCGACTCGGTCGGCCACTGGGACGGCGACACGCTGGTGGTCGAGACCACCAACATCCCGCAGGCCCAGGCCTATCGCGGCTCGTGGAAGAACCTGAAGGTCACCGAACGCTTCACCCGCGACGGCAAGAACCGGGTCCTCTACCAGTACACCCTCGAAGACCCGACCATGTGGGACAAGCCCTGGGGCGGCGAGTACGAGTTCTCGCCCCTGAACGGCGTGATCTACGAATACGCCTGCCACGAGGGCAACTATGCGCTGCCCGGCATGCTGGCCGGCGCGCGGAACCAGGAAAAAGAAGGCAAGGGCGGCGCGGCCCCAGCCGGCGATTCCAAATAGGCCTCAGGCCGGCGGCGCGAAGGACCGGGACGCCGGCCTGACCGACGCCGTCAGCGGAATAGTGATCGTGAAGCGCGCGCCGTTGTCGTCGCGCGCTTCCAGGCTGCCGCGCAGCTGCCGCGTCACGGCCTTGACGATGGTCAAGCCGAGCCCGGTCGCGCCCTCGGCGCTGAAGTCATCGCCGAGCCCGGCGCCGTCGTCCGAGACGCTGAGGCGCAGGCTTTCCCCATCGCGGTGGCAGTCGACGTGCAGGCCGCCGGGCTCGCCCTTGCGATAGGCGTGCTTGGCGGCGTTCATCGCCAGCTCGTTGATCGCGATGCCGAGCTGCTGGGCTGTCTCGCCCGGTACGACCACCGGATCGGCGTCGAGCGAGAAGGACAGCCCCGTGCCGTCCATGATCCGCGCGCAGAGCTCGCTCAGGAAGGCCTCGAGATTGACGTTCGGCGCGTCGCGGTGGGCGCTCAGGAACCGGTGCAGCTGGGCCACCGCCAGCATCCGCGAGGCCGTCTGCTGAAGGGCGGCGCGGGCGCGCGGATCCTCGGTGCGGGCCTGTTCGAAAGCCAGGAAGTCGGCGGCCAGCTGCAGGCTATTGGCCAATCGGTGGTCGACCTCGCGGCGCTCGTCCACGGCGGCCAGCATGGGCGTGCGCGACCCGCCGGCGGGGGCCTGTTCCGGCGACATGTACTCTGCTGGGGTGCGCACCTCAGCCTCCGCGATTCAAGCGCCCCCGCCGAACGACGAGCCGACATCTCACCACCATAAGGTGTAGGAGAAACCAACAAGCGAAGCCTTGGAGGTGCGACAAGCTGCCGCACCCGTCTCGCCGAGGCGCAACCCTAGATGGGCTGTTCGATCGACTTCGCGAGCGGGGTGAAGGGCTTCGGTCCGGCCTCAGTCATGTGCCAGCAGTCCTCCAGCCGGACGCCGAACTCGCCGGGAATGTAGAGGCCGGGTTCGTCGGAGAAGCACATGCCGGGCATGAGCGGCGTCGCGTCGCCGTGCACGAGGTACGGAGACTCATGGCCGTCCATGCCGATGCCGTGTCCGGTGCGGTGCGACAGGCCCGGCAGGCGATAGCCGGGGCCCCAGCCTTCCTTCTCGTAGTAGGCGCGCACGGCGTCGTCGATGGTCCCCACCGGAACGCCGAGCCGGGCGGTCTCCAGCGCAATCTCCTGGCCGCGCTTGACCGTCGCCCAGACCTTGCGCTGGCGGGCGGTGGGCGCGCCCATGATCCAGGTGCGGCTGATGTCGGAGGTGTAGCCCTGAACCGTGCAGCCGACGTCGACCAGGACAACCGAGCCCTCGCGCACCGCCTGCTTCTGGTGCGAGCCGTGCGGATAGGCGCTGGCCTCGTTCAGCAACACCAGCCCGCCGTCCCAGCCGCCGCCGGCCTGAATGGTGGCCGCGCCGATCAGGTTTCGGACGTCCTCCGGCGACATGCCGACCCTGGTCTGCGCATGGGCGTGGCGGATCGCCGCCAGGGTGATCTCATTGGCGAGCTGCAGGAGGGCGAGCTCGGCCGGCGATTTCACCATCCGGCAGGCGCGCACCAGGCCGTCACCCGACACTACGCTATAGGCGCCGCCGCCCCCCTCGCGCACCCCGTCGACGATGAAGAGGCGCGTGGTGGCCTCGAAGGCGATGGGGCCCGAGACGACGCCGCGGTCCTTCAGCGCCTGGACGATCCGCGCGAAGGGGCTCTCGTGCTCGTTCCACGGCCGCACGTCGTCGCCGACCGCAAGCGTCTCGCGCACCGACGGCTCCTCGAAGGCGGGGGTTACGATGACGACGGCGCCGCGCGCCGGGATCACCGCCGCGGTGGTCCGCTCCGAGCGCCACCACTGGATGCCGGTGAAGTAGTCGAGGCTGGAGCCGGACTCGACGATCATCGCGCCCACGCCCTGGTCGGCCATCAGCTTCTGCAGCTTGGCGATCCGTCCGCGCCGCTCCTCCGCCGAGATCGGCTTGGCCCCCGCCGTCGTCGGCCGCCCGTCCGGCGGGCCAGTCAGCGCCCCTGCGCCCGTCGGGATCAATGTCGAGGCGACGCCGGCCGCGACCGCTGCGGCGAGGAAATTGCGGCGATGCATCGGCGGCCCCTTTTGTCGTCAGCCGCTGACCTTCAGCGACAGAAAGTCGAGGGCGTCTCCGATGGGAATGAAGAAGTTCAGCACTGAACCTGCTTCAGCGGGCACGCCCCAGTCCGTCAGTCCAACCACAGCACCGCGTTCGTCAAGTAGGGGACCGCCGCTATTGCCATGGGTAACCGGAACATCGCCTTGGATGAAGCTGAAACCATTGACGATGCGGCTAGCCGATACGACCCCGCGCGTGACGGTGCTCTGAAGCTTCGGATCGAGCGGGGTGCCGATCGCATAGACGGGCGTTCCCGCAGCCGGAATGGCGCGGTTTACCGCCAGAGCGGTGCGCCCTCGTGGCGCTGTCTTGATGAGAGCCACATCCCGACGCTTGTCCGAACGAACCACCTCGCCGGGCGTCTCCAAGCCGTCAGACCACCGTATCCTCACCACCTTGGCCCCCGCTACAACATGGTGGTTCGTCAACACGTAGCCGTCGGATGAAACCAGCACGCCGCTTCCGAAGGCATCGCCCGAAAAAACTGACACCACCGAGCCGACCGCGTCGGCGATACGAACGGTCCCCTTGGTCTGACCTGCAAGTACAATCGGCGCCTGCGTCGCAGCAATGGCCTCTGCGCTAGGCATGACCGGGTCCGGTGCGACAACGATTTTCCGGAACGCTTCATTTGCCAGCAGCCCGCGGACATTTGCCGCGAAGGCCAGCTGAGGAAGGGAACGTCCCTCGTCCTTGCCACCCATGCCTCGTGATTTCTCGGCCATTTCGTGGGTCGAGATGGTCGCGATCACCTCTCGGCGAAGCGTCGAATAGACCTGCCATTCGACGTCGATCCTAATCTTGCCGGAAACATGGAGGAGGTCACCGCAATAGGACGCATCAACGCCCTTGATCATTCCACCGACCTGCAGGTCGGTGGCGACATGTTCTTGATCTGCGAAGAGGTTGCCCGGATCGCTTTCCGGTTTGAATCCTGCAGCCTTTAGCTCCTCACCGAAGATCTGATCAAAATTCACGAACTGAGGTTCGATCTGCTTCCAGAGAAGTGCGTACGGCGAAACGCAGACTACACCGGCCCGGTATACTCCGACCTGCTGGTCTGGCCGAAGCTGCGTGCGCAATCGGGCCAGCGCGACGGGTCTCGCGACCGATCCGTCCGGTAGAGGCGCCACGACGACCTGTGTCGCCGCATTCGTGTCGGACCTCGGAGCGGAAGTTCCGGACGTCGCGGCAGCGCAAAGCGCCAGCGCCAACAGTAGTGTACGCATGAAACTCCCCCCGGAGACCGCGCTGGCTGCGCGGCTACAAATGACACTCTAGGATTGCAGCCAGGCCTTACCCTTCGCTGAACACGCCGAGTTCGTTGCCGCTGGGGTCGCGGAAGTGGAAGCGGCGGCCGCCGGGGAAGCTGAAGATCTGCCGGGTGATGGTCCCGCCGGCGGCGCGGACCTTGGCCTCCATGGCTTCCAGGTCGTGGGCGAAGAGAATGACCAGCGGCGTTGAGACCCGATCTGCCGGATCGGCGTTGAAGCCGCCGTCCATGCCCTCGGTCATGGCGGCGTAGCCGGGGCCGTAATCGGTGAAGCTCCACCCGAACGCCTGAGCGTAGAAGGCCTTGGTGGCCGGCAGGTCGCCCGCCGGGAACTCCACATAGTCGATCTTGCCGTCTTCGCGCATGGCCGCGATCTCCCAGATGTTCGCAATTTGTTCCAGGATAAGTCGCCGTTCCGCAAGAGTCCAGCAGGCAGCCACTGGCGCCGGGCGACCCGCGCGCCCAGCTTGGCGGCACGGCAAACAAGGAGACGACGATGATCCGCAAGGCGAACGCTGTGTGGCGCGGCACGGGACGCGACGGGACGGGCGACCTGACCACGGCGTCGGGCGTCCTGTCGTCGACGCCCTACAGCTACAAGACCCGCTTCGAGACCGCGCCGGGGACCAATCCGGAGGAGCTGATCGCCGCGGCGCACGCGGGCTGCTTCACCATGGCGCTGGCCTTCGCCCTGCAGCAGGCTGGAACGCCGGCCGAGGCGCTGCACACCGAGGCCGCGGTGTCCCTCGATCCGGACGGGCAGGGCTTCAAGATCAGCCGCTCGGCGCTGACGCTGCGGGCCAAGGTCCCGGGCCTGGACGCGGCCAAGTTCCAGGAGCTGGCCAAGGCCGCCGAGCAGAACTGCCCGGTCTCCAAGGTGCTGAACGCCGAGATCACCCTCGACGCCCAGCTCGAGGCCTAGAGCAATCGGCGCTGAGGCGGCGCGGTCGGCTCAACCGAGCCGCCGGACGCCCTAGCTCGCGAGCAGGATCGCGCCGGTGGCGATCACCACCGCGCAGGCGGCGCGGCGAAGGGTGAAGCGCTCCTTGAGGAAGATGGCGCCGAGGATGGCGGCGAAGAGGATGCTGATCTCGCGCAGGCCGGAGACCTTGGCCATGTCGGTCGCCGACATGGCCCAGACGACGACGCCGTAGGAGATGAGGCCGATCAGGCCGCCGCCCAGCGCCTTATAGGTTTCGCGGTCGGCCCGGATGGGCGGAAAGCGCCGGCGGATCGCCAGGTAGACCAGCGGCATGGGCGCGCCCTGGACGAAGGTCATCCAGGCCACGTAGGAGGTCGGCCGTCCGGACAGCCGCACGCCGATCCCGTCGGTGACCATGTAGCCGGCGATGAACATGCCCGCGACGAGGGCGGCGGCGATGGATCGGCTGTCGGCGCGGTCGCGGCCGAGGCTGAGGCCGACGATACCCGCGCAGACCAGGACCAGGCCGGCGATGGCCGGCGCGGCCAACCGCTCGCCGGCGAACACCGCCGCGCCCAGCGCCACCAGCATGGGCGCCGTGCCGCGGGCGACCGGGAAGACCTGGCCGAGCTGGCCATCGCGATAGGCGCGGATGAGGAAGAGGCAGTAGCCGATCTGCAGGCCCGCCGAACCCAGGATGTAGGGCCAGCTCGGCCGAGCCGGCGCGGGCAGCAGGAACAGGAACGGGAAGGCCGCGATCGCGCCCACCAGGCACATCAGGCTGATCGACCACAGCCGGTCCTCGCCGCTGCGCAGCATGGCGTTCCAGGTCGCGTGCAGCAGGGCCGAGCCCAGCACCAGCGCGAGGACCAGCGGCGGCACGGAGCTCACGGCAGGGCCCAGACGGCGGTCTTCTTGACGGCTATGTCCTCCAGCTCGGTGGTGGTCGCCACCTGGTATTCGGCGAGCTTGATAAGGCCCGAGCGGGGGAAGTAGCTGCGGCCCGGGTCGCCGATCAGCACGCTCGCCCCGCCCCCGCGCGCCGTGTGCAGCCAGGCCAGCACGCGCTCGGCCAGCGGCTTCTCGTAGCAGATGTCGCCCGCCGCGATCACGTCGGCCCAGGCCGGCGGGGCTGAGTCCAGCAGGTCCTCCCCGGCGTAGTCGCAGGCGACGCCGTTGGCCTGCGTGTTCACCGAAAGCGCCGCCTCGCAGAAGACGTCGATGTCGGCGCAGAGCACCTGCGCCGCGCCGGCCCGGCTGGCGGCGATGCCCACCAGGCCGGAGCCCGAGGCGAAGTCGAGCACCCGCTTGCCCGCGACGACCTGCGGATTGTCCAGCAGGTAGCGCGCGAGCGCCTGGCCGCCCGCCCAGGCGAAGGCCCAGAACGGCGGCGGCAGGCCGATCTCGGCCAGGGCCTCTTCGGTCAGCTTCCAGATGGGCGTGATCTCGTCGGCCAGGTGCAGGGCGATCTCCGGCACGTGCGGCGGCCGCTGCAAGCGGGTGTTGGCGAGAATGAACTCGCGGCGGCCTTGCAAGGTGGCGGGGATCATCCGCCGGGTGTTAGGGCGCGGGCGCGCAGGCGCCTAGTGGCCCGGATCGATGATCCGCTGGGCGCCCTCGATCAGCTGGCGGTCCTCGAACTTGCGCATCGCTTCCTGGCGGGCGGTCGAGCACATCTTCACCGGCAGGCGCGAGCCCAGCATCGGGGTGGTGCGGCAGACGCGCTCGTCCGGCGAGACCTTCTTCGCCGCGTCGGCGGTGGCGGTCGCGGTTTGCGGCGTGACGGCCGGCGTCAGCGCGGCTTGCGGCTGCGGGGCGGCCGCCGCTGCGTCGGTCAGCAACAGTGCGGCGGTGAAGATCACGCTGATCATGGTCGAATGCCCCAAGCCTTTCGCGACGACTTTGAACCGTGGTGCGACATGCTGAAGCATATTCGGCCGATCGTCACCACTTCCTAACGACCCCTACGGCACCTTGGGCGGCGTCACTGCCGAGCTGGCTCACATGCCCAGGTTCCTACTGCTGCTCTGCGCGGCCTCCGCGCTCACCTTCGAAGGTTGTCAGACCGTCGCCGGCGACGTCGCGCGCCAGGACACGGAACTGGCGAGCTACCTGCAGGACCGCTGGGTGGTCGTCGGCGACGAGACCGCCGCCCCGGAGCTCTTCTGCCGCAACGGCGCGTGGCGCTCGCGCGACGCCGGCCAGTCCGCCGCCGGCCGCTATGTGCTGAAGGGCTCGACGGTCTGCGTGACCTCGGGCGAGGGCCAGGCTTGCCGCACCTTCTCGAAGACGCCGGACGGCCGCTACGTCGCGGCCTCGCCGGCCCACCCGCAGGGCGTGGCGGACGTCCAGCCGCTCACCCAAGCCTCCGCCTTCGCGATCAGCTACGCCTGCAATTCCTGAGCGGCGTTGCCCCGCCGCCGGGTCGCGGCGATGCTGGGGTGATGAGCAAGGAATGGCGATGAAGAAGCCGGCTGGTCCGAAACCGAAGGCATCCGCCGTTCAGGCTCAGGGGCGCTGTGTCTGCGGCGCCGTGCGGCTGGAGATCGACGTGCCGGCGCGCTGGGCCTGGCATGACCACGCCGCCGCCAGCCGCCGGGCCCAGGGCTGCGCCTACGCCACCTATGTCGGCAGCTACCGCAGCCGCTTCCGGGTGCTCGACGGCGAGGACCACATCACCCGCTTCGAGGACGAGGCGGCCGGCACGGCGCGCAGCTTCTGCGCCCGCTGCGGCACGCCGCTGATCTATGAGCGCCTGCGTTCGCCGACCATGGTCAACATTCCCCGCGCGATCTTCGACGCGCGGACCGGGCGCGAGCCGCGCTATCACATGAACCTCGACCAGCAGGCGGACTGGACCTACCTCGGCGAGCCGCTGGCGCCGCTGAAGGGCTATCCGGGCGTCATGTGGGAGCGGCCCCGCAAGAAGAAGCGCCCGCCTTTCGAGCCGATGTTCTGAACGCCGGAATTAAGCGCCGCACGGCGTTGTCAAAGCCTGCCCCCGCAGCCTAGCTTGCCGGCACATTTTTTCGGGGGAGTCTCAGATGTTCAGGAAAGTCTTGCTGGCCGGCGCCGGCCTGTCGTTGGTCGCCGGCCTCGCCATGGCGCAGGAGACCCCGCCCGCCAAGGCGCTCAACGCCGACAAGAAGCCCTCGGCCGCCACGACGGCCGAGCCGAACGCCGGCGTGCTGTTCCAGCCGGAGCGGTCCGACAGCGACGGCTCGGTGACCATCCGTGGCCAGAAGATCGACTACCACGCGGTCGCCGCGACCATCATCGTCCACCCCAAGGGCTGGGACGACGCCGCGCGCCGCGAGCGCACCGGGCCGGACGGCAAGGACCTGGGCGACAAGGAGGGCGGCCCGCAGGCCGAGGCCTCGATGTTCTACGTCGCCTACTTCAAGAAGGGCGCGCCCAGCGCCGACCGGCCGATCACCTTCATCTACAACGGCGGGCCCGGCTCCTCGACGATGTGGCTCCATATGGGCGCTTTTGGACCACGGAAGGTGGTGACGGCCGACAACGGCGGCCACACGCCGCCCGCGCCCTATGCCGTGGTCAACAACGACAACTCGATCCTGGACGCCAGCGACCTGGTGTTCATCGACGCGCCGGGCGTCGGCTTCAGCCGCATCGCCGGCAAGGACAAGGAGAAGGCCTTCTGGGGCGTCGACCAGGACGCCTATGCCTTCGAGCAGTTCATCCTGGCCTTCCTGTCGCAGCACGGCCGCTGGAACTCGCCCAAGTACCTGTTCGGCGAGAGCTACGGCACCCCGCGCTCGGCGGTGCTGATCAACAACCTGACGACCGGCGACAGCGTCGACTTCAACGGGGTGATGCTGCTCTCGCAGATCCTCAACTTCGCGCTCAGCGTCGACGGCGTCGACTCCAACCCGGGCAGCGACACCGCCTACATCACCGGCCTGCCGACCTATGCGGCGACGGCTTGGCACTACAAGCTGGTCCCCAATGCGCCGGCCGACCTGACGACCTTCCTGAAGCAGGTCGAGCACTGGGCCACCACCGACTACATGCTGGCCCTCACCGCCGGCGCGGAGCTCGACCCCGCCAAGAAGCGGGCGGTCGCCGAGCAGTACGCCGCCTACACCGGCCTGCCGGTGGACTATGTGCTGAAGGCCGACCTGCGGGTGACCGGCGGCATGTTCGAAAAGACCCTGCAGTCGGCGCGCGGTATGACCACCGGGCGCATCGACACGCGCTTCTTCGGACCGGACATGGACCCGCTGGCCAAGGACGCCGATTACGACCCGCAGGCCGCGGCCCTGTCTTCGGCCTATGTCACCGCCTTCAACGACTATGCGCGCCGCACCCTGGGCTACGGCGCCGGCAAGACCTTCAAGCCGTCGGTGCCGCTCTTCCGCTCGTGGGACAACGCCCACCAGCCGCCGGGCGCACGGTTCACGCCCAGGGCCATGCTGAACGTGATGCCCGACCTGGCCTCGGCGATGAAGTACAACCCGGGCCTGAAGGTGCAGCTGCTCGGCGGCTACTACGACCTGGCGACGCCCTACTTCCAGGGCTGGTACGAGATGCACCACCTGCAGATCCCCGACAGCCTGCAGGCCAACATCGAGTACCACTACTATCCGTCGGGCCACATGGTGTACGCGCAGGAGGCCTCGGCGCGCGCCCTGCACGACGACGTGGCGGGCTTCATCGTCAAGAACAGCCGCCGCTAGGGACTCACGAAACACCGTTTCCCTCCCGCCTCGATCGCGCCTATCTTAGCAGTGTCAACATAGAGGGCGAGGCGATGAGCGGCGGGGAAACGGTGCTGGTGACCGGCGGGTCCGGTTACATCGGCGGATGGTGCGTCGCTGGCCTGTTGCAACAGGGCTATGTGGTGCGCGCCACGGTGCGGGACCTCGCCAAAGAGCCGGCGGTTCGCGCGGCTCTCGGCAAGATCGTCGATCCCGGCAATCGGCTCAGCTTCTATGCCGCGAACCTCACCGCCGACGACGGCTGGGACGCCGCGGCGGGCGGCTGCGACTATGTCCTGCATGTGGCCTCGCCGCTGGGCGTCGCCGACCCGAAGGACCCCAACGAGCTGATCACGCCGGCCCGCGAGGGCGCCAAGCGGGCGGTGGGCGCGGCGATCAAGGCCGGCGTCAAGCGGGTCGTCCTGACCTCCTCGGTGGCCGCGACCAACAAGGGCGCGGCGGGCGGCGACTGGACCGCCGACGAGACCGTCTGGACCGATCCCAAGGCGCCGAAGCTCAGCGTCTACGCCCAGTCCAAGACGCTCGCCGAGCGCGCGGCCTGGGACCTGATCAACACCTCGGACGGCAAGACCTCCATGGCGACAGTCAACCCGGCCCTGGTGCTGGGGCCGGTGACCAGCGGCGACTTCTCCGAGTCCATCCAGGTGGTCGAGCGGCTGGTCTCCGGCCGCGTGCCCGGCCTGCCGCGGCTGGGCTTCAACGTCGTCGATGTGCGCGACGTGGCCGACCTGCACATCCGCGCCATGACCGATCCCAAGGCCGCGGGTGAGCGGTTCATCGCGGCGGGCCAGTTCGCCTGGATGGCGGACCTCGCGGAATTGCTCCGCGAGCGGCTCGGCGCCGACGGCGCCAAGGTGCCGACCCGCAAGGTCCCCGACTTCGTGATCCGCCTGGCGGGCCTTTTCGACAAGGACCTGGGCTCGGTGACGCCGGGCCTCGGCCACAAGCACGACTATTCCTCCGAGAAGGCCCAGCGCATGCTGGGCTGGAAGCCGCGGCCGCTCGAGGAGACCGTGCTGGATTGCGCCCGGAGCCTGATTGCCGCCGGCGCCGTATGACCGATGCTGAGCGCCGACCCTGACGCCGCGCTCGAGCGCTTGCGGGCGATCTGCCTGGCGCTGCCTGAGACCGACGAGGTCATCTCGCATGGCATCCCGGCCTTCCGCGTAGCCGGCAAGATGTTCGCCTACTTCCGCCACAACCACCACGGCGACGGCTCGACAGCCGCTTGCCTCAAGACCACCGGCCGCGACGAGCAGGAGATGCTGATCGAGGCCGATCCGCAGCTGTTCTCGCGCCCCGCCTATCTCTGGCCGTCCGGCTGGGTCGCCATGAGCCTGGCGGGCGAGCCCGACTGGGACCACGTCGAAGGCCGCGTGCTGACGAGCTGGCGGCTGGCCGCGCCCAAACGCCTGGCGGCGATCTAGCCCGGATAGTCGCCCCCTCGTCGGCTTCGCCGCCACCTCCCCCGAAGTGTTCCCTTCGGGGGAGGAGCGAAGCGCGTCTCGCTCCTCCCCCGCTCCGCAGAGTGCGGGGGAGGTGTCACCGCAGGTGACGGAGAGGGCGGCAGGGCAGGTCAACATTTTGAATCCGAGGCGGGATTTCAGTCGCCGGCCGATTTCGCTCGGGCGCGGCGTGCTTTAGCGTCGGGCGCAGTCTTGTGGGGGATCATCTGAATGCGCCGTTTTTTCGCGGGCCTGTTTGCGCTCGCCCTGCCGATGGCCGCCGCCGCGGCGCCGCTCACGCCGCAGCAGAAGCAGGACATCGACGCCAGCGTCGGCGAGTGGCTGGCGCGGACCGGCGCGCCGTCCGTCTCGATCGCGGTGGTGAACGGCGGCGAGGTCGCCTACGCCAAGGCCTATGGCAAGGCCCGGCTCGCGCCGGCCAAACCCGCCACGCCTGAGACGCGCTACGCCATCGACAGCATCTCCAAGGAGTTCGCCGCCGCCGCGATGCTGAAGCTGCAGGAGGAGGGCAAGCTCAGCCTCGACGACAAGGTCGCGAAGTATTTCCCCGAGCTCGCCAGCGCCGACCAGGTGACGATCCGCCAGCTGCTGAGCCATACCGCCGGCTACCGCGACTACTGGCCCCAGGACTTCGTGCCGCCGGAGATGGCCCGGCCCACGACCGTGCGCGCCGTCCTCGACGAATGGGCCAAGAAGCCGCTCGATTTCCCGCCGGGGACCGACTGGCAATACTCCAACACCGGCTTCGTGGTCGCCGGCGCGATCGTGGAGAAGGTCACCGGCAAGCCGCTGGTGGACTTCCTGCACGCCAACGTTTTCGAGCCCCTGAAGATGGAGGGCGTCGTCAACGCCGACCAGGACGCGCTGGGCCCGGCGGACGCCGGCGCCTACACCCGCTATGGGGCGGGTCCGGTGCGCCCGGCGCCCAAGGAGGGCAAGGGCTGGTTGTTCGCGGCGGGCGAATTGGCGATGACGCCATCCACGCTCGCGAAGTGGGACATCAGCCTGATGAACCGCAGCCTGTTGTCGGCGGCGTCCTACGAGGCCCTCTACACGCCGATCAAGCTGACGAGCGGCAAGGACAGCAGCTACAGCCTGGGACTCTTCGTGCACGACGACCATGGCCGGCGGCGCGTCGAGCATGGCGGCGCGGGCTCCGGCTTCCTGTCCACGAACCAGATGTGGCCGACCGAGAAGGTCGCCGTCGTGGCCTTCACCAACAACGACTGGGCGGGCCCGGACGGCGCCGCTGCCCGTGTGGCCTATGTCGTGCTCCCGCCGCAGCCCGCCGAGGCCCGGGCGCGCAAGGTGTTCGACGGCCTGCGCGCCGGCGCGGTCGACCGCGCGCTCTTCACCGACAACGGCAACAGCTACCTGACCGCGGCGGTCCTGGCCGACCAGAAGGCGGGTCTCGCGCCCTTCGGTCCGGCCCGGCTCTTCCAGCTTCAGAACGAGCAGAACCGCGGCGGCATGATCACCCGCGCCTGGCGGATCACCACCGCCAAGGGCGATTTCCGGGCCATCGAGCGGGGCTATCCGAACGGCAAGCTCGAACAGTTCATGGTGATGAAGGTCGACTAGGCCCGCCCGCCTATCCCATGGCGATCTGGTAGAGGAAGTCGGCGAAGCCCAGCGTCGCGCCGTCGTAGCCCTGGATCTTGGGGTTCGCGCTCTCGATCAGCATGAACTCGTCCGGCGCGTGGGCGCCGGCGCCGCAGCCCAGGCCGAACTGGCCGGCCGGCAGGCCGACCGGCTGCGAGGTGAAGACGTAGCCCGGCCATGAGCCGGCGAGCCGCGGATAGATGGAGGTCTTCACGCCCGCCTTCTTGTAGGTCGCGAGCTCCGCCTTGATCAGCGGGCTGTCCTCGGCGGTCTCGGTGGGGTCGTAGCCGCCGGTGACGTTGACGGCGATGTCGCCATAGCCGCGCTTGGCCAGGTGGGCCTTCAGCTTGGCGACGCAATCGTCGCGGGTCTGGTTGGGCACCAGGCGCAGGTCGATCTTGGCGGTGGCCTTGGCGGGCAGGATGGTCTTGCCGCCGGGGCCCGTGTAGCCCGCGACCAGGCCCTCGATGTTGACGGTCGGCATGGCCGCGCCGCGCTCCAGCGTCTCCTGCCAGGTCATGTCGCCGACCCATTTCTTGACGCCCAGCACCTTGCGCTCGTTCTCCGAGGAGCGGCTGGCGGCGGACTGGGCGATCATCTCCTTCTCGCGGCCGGTCAGCGGGCGGACCTTCTCGAACCAGCCGTCGATGGCGGGCGTGTTGCCGTCCGGGGAGACCAGTGTCCCCAAGGCCTCGACCAGCCGCCAGGTCGGGCTGTCGACGGTGGCCTTCAGGCTCGAGTGGATGTCCTTGGCCGGCCCGCGGCCCCAGGCTTCGCCGGAGGAGACCAGCTCCAGCTCGACGATGCCCTTGGCGCCCAGGTTGACGACGACCGAGCCGTCGGAGGAGTCCTGCCAGCTCGACGGGATGATCACGCCGGAACACTTCTTCATCTGGGCCAGGATGTCCGGGCGGCGGACCACCTGGTGGAAGTGCGGCGAGCCGATCTCCTCCTCGCCCTCGCAGACCAGGACCAGGTTCACCGGCGGCTTCTTGCCGGCCGCGCGGATCGCGTGCAGGGCGGCCAGCATGGCCGACTCCGGGCCCTTCTGGTTGGTGGCCCCGCGACCGACCATGATCTTGCCCAGGCCGGGCTTGTCGACGATGCGGCCTTCCAGCGGCGGCGAGGACCACTCGGCCGGGTCGAACTGCTTCACGTCGTACATGAAGTAGAGGCCCAGCGTGTGCTTGGCGCCGTTGTCCATCACCCCGCAGACGCCGGGATGCCCGTCGGTCTGGACGCGCTGGACGTTGGTGAAGCCCGCGTCCTTGGCGAGCTGCATCATGTAGGCGCAGCCCTTTTCCATGTCGCGGTTCTCGGCGGCGATGGAGGGCAGGCCGATCCACTCGCGCAGTCGTTGGACCGAGGCCTCGTGGCCGCCCTCGACGGCCTTGCGGATGGCGTCCATCTCGCCCGCGGCCGCCAGCGCACCGAACGGCGTCAGCAGGGCGGCTCCGGCCGCGGCGCCCTGCAGCAGGCGCCGGCGGTGGGTTTCGAAGGTGGTCGGCTGATCGGTCACGGTTGGCTCCCCCAGGTTACAGGTCGGAACTAGAGAGTGACGTTGAGCGCAGCTCAAGTGGAGTCTGGCGGCGCGGGACGCCAACCCGTGTCATCCCGGTTTTGCGAAGCAAAGACCGGGACCCAGGAACACCGTCGCCCAGTGCTTACGCAGGATCTTCGGAGTTCATGGGTCCCGGACAAACGCTGCGCGTTTTCCGGGATGACAGGAGGTGGAACAGCTCCATAGTCGCGGCAATTCGGGACGAGGGGGAATGCATGCGTAAACTTGGCGCTTTGATCGTGGCTGTGGCCCTGGCCACCGCATGGGGCGCGAGCGCGCAGGGCAAGCGCCAGCCGCAGGAGGCCAACGGCTACACCCGCTACGAACTGCTCGCGCCGGGATCGGCCAAGTTCCGGATCGTCTACGACATCACCGCCGTGCGGCCGGGCGCGACGGCCTTCTTCAACCCGATCCGCAAGGGCTCGACCGCCTCCGACGAGAAGGTCACCGACATGGCGACCGGCCAGCCGCTGAAGTTCGCCCAGGTCTCGGGCGAACAGGCGAAGACGAGCGGCCTGCCCGACGCCGACCCGACCAACGACTACATCCGTGTGGAGCTCGCTCATCCGGTGCCGGCCGACGGCGGCGAGGCGCGCATCCTGATCGAGAAGACCTACGAGGACCCCAAGAGCTATCGCGTCGAGGGCCAGGACATCGTCTTCGACCGCGGCCTGGGCATCAAGAAGAACGCTGTGGTCCTGCCCAAGGGCTATGTGCTGGTCGACTGCAACTATCCGTCCCAGGTGGCGCAGGAGGCCGACGGGCGCATCCGCGTCAGCTTCTTCAACGTCACGCCGGGCGAGGCGCCGCTGAAGCTGCGGGCGACGCCGGGGACCCTCTCGGCGACGGCGACCAGCGTAAAGGGCAAGTTCGGCGAGCGGGCCAAGCAGACGCGGGACATCGTCTACTTCCTGCAGCCGCCAGAGACCCACGCCTTCGACCTCTATCACGACTACACCGAGGAGAAGGCCGGCGTGGGCCGCTACATCAACGTGGTCCGCCCGGGCTCGGTCGCGACCAACCCGAGCGCGCGCAATCTCGACACAGGCGAGGCCATTCCGGCGGTCCACCTGAAGGGCGAGGCGATCACCAAGGCCGGCATCGACGACCCGGAGCTCGGCAAGGTGACCCCGGAGAGCGAGATCGTGGTCTTCAACTTCAAGCCGCTGAAGGCCGGGCAGTCGATCCGCCTGCGGATGAGCGAGACCTACACCGATCCCGGCCGCTACAAGCTGGTCGGCGACGAGCTGGTCTTCGACCGCACCTTCGGCCGCGCCAACAACGCCGTGGTGTTGCCAAAGGGCTGGATGCTGACCAATTCCAGCGCCCCGGTGGTGGTCAGCCGCACGGACGACGGCCGCATCCGGCTGGACTTCAACAACCCGCGGCCGGACGAAATCGAAGCGCTGTTCACCGCCAAGCGGGTCGCGCCGTAGAAACTAGTCGACCCAAAGGCCGCGCGACCTGTGCCAGTCCTCGAGCGACTGCTCCGGGTAGAGGTCGAACGTCGCGTCGTCGGGGCCGCGGTTGAGCTCGACCCAGCTCGGCTTGAACTTCAGCATCAGGTGGACCCGCGACGGCGGGACGGGCAGCTCGCTGTCGATCGCCGAGGCGAAGGGATGCACCAGCTCCGGCCACTCCGGCGAGAACAGCCAGAGCGCCGTGGCGCAGGCGCTGCAGAAGCTGCGCTCGCCCGTGGAGACCTCGCAGTGGCCGTCCTCGTCGCGGATCTCGGCGCGGAAGACGCGGATCGCCTTGCCCGGGTCCTCGACCTTCAGGGTGCGCGCGTCGGCGCCCAGGTTGATCGCATAGCCGCCTCCGCCGTCGGTCTTGCGGCAGATGGAGCAATAGCAGCGCTGGTAAGGCTGGGGCGTGTGGCTGTCGCAGGTGAAGCGCACCGCGCCGCAGCGGCAGGAGCCTTCGAGTTTCAGGGGCATCGCCGGCCGTCCGTCTGTTGCGGGAGAGTGTAACGGGCCGCCGGCGAGATAGCTTCCTGCGCGCCTAGGCCGCCTTCGCGCTCGCCTGCCTTAAAACGCTCAGATAGCCGGGCGCGGTCAGCATCCCGTCCATCGCGCCCTTGGCCTTCAAGAGGCGGTGGGCGCGGGGCAGGCTGTAGCACGGCACATGCATGAACATGTGATGCTCGCAGTGATAGTTGACGTAGTAGGGCGCGATGAACGCCCGCTCGAGCCAGTTGGCGGCGGTGGTGCGGGCGTGGTGCAGCGGGTCGGGCTCGTCCTTCGCGACGCAGGCGTGCTCGGCGATGTTGCGCAGGCGCGTGACCATCGGCAGCCAGGTCGCCTGCGGGACCAGCCAGAGCACAGGCCACACCCACCACAGGCCAAAGGGCGCGGTCACGGCGACGGTCGCGACCATGCCGATCAGGAAGCGCCGTCGCGCGACGATGGCCTCGCCCAGGATCGGCAGCAGCGGCTCGCCGGGCCTGCGGGTCGCGATCCGCTTCACCAGGCCCGACCAGCGCTGCTTGTAATAGGTCTGGCCGGTCAGATCGCGGACGATCTTGCGCCGCAGGGAGACCCGCGTGATCGGGAAGGGCGCTGACAGCGCCAGGTCCGGGTCCTCGGCCTGCTGGGCGTATTTGTGGTGCGTCAGGTGGTAGTTCCGGTAACCGATCAGGCCGCCGGTGGTCAGGTGGTTGCCGACCCAGTCGTTGACCTTCAGGTCGGGATGCAGGGCCGCGTGCGCGGCGTCGTGCATCAGGATGGCGAGGCCCAGCTGGCGCGCGCCGATGATCGCGATGGCCAGCGGGATGGTCAGCGGCTTCAGCCACCACGGCGAGACCACCGCCATGGCGATGGCGAGGCCGATGACGATCCAGGCGTGCGCCAGCAGCGCCAGGCCTTTCCAGGGCGAGCGGCGCGACAGGGGCGCCCACTCCTGGGGCTCGAAATAGGTCTTCGGATCGACGCGGGCGGCAACGGCCATGCGCGGATTGTAACGCCGAAAGGCTTGCGAAAACAGGATGACCGCGCGGAAGGCGGCTAGAAGATCGGCAACCTACGGCCGAAGGCGATCGCCAGGAACAGCAGGAAACCGGCCCAAGCATTGGTCTTGAAGAGCCGCAGCGCCCGGGCCGGGTCGTCGATCCGCACGCGGCGGGCCTGGGAGCAGAGCTGGATGCCATAGGCGATCAGCAGCAGGTAGAAGAGCGGACCCAGGCCCGCCGCCGCACCGGTCCCGATCAAAAGCGCCAGGCTCGCCAGGTAGAAGGCCAGGATCGCCAGCGGCGCCTGCGGCCCCAGGCGCCGCGCCGAGGACTTCACGCCGGCGAGCGCGTCGTCCTCCAGGTCCTGGATCGCGTAGATCGTGTCGTAGCCCAGGGTCCAGAAGATGCCGGCCGCGTAAAGCAGGGCCGCCGGCCATTTCAGCGCACTGTCGGCCATCGCCTGGCCCAGCATCCGCCAGTCGCCGCTGCCGATGACGAACGGCGCGATCTGCCGCCAGAAACCGGGCCCCGTGCCGATGGCGGCGGCGAACCCCAGCAGGGCGCCCCAGTTGAAGGTCAGGCCCAGCCACGCCTGCGGCCACCAGGTGATCCGCTTCATGAACGGATAGGCGGCCACCAGCGCCAGCGAGCCGACGCCGAGCGCCACCGCCGTCGGCGGCAGGCTGAGCAGGATCCACAGGGCGGCCAGGCAACAGCCGATCACGAAGACCCAGGCCTGGCGCACGCCGATCTGTCCCGCCGGGATCGGGCGCTTGGCGGTGCGCGCCACCTTGGCGTCGATGTCCCGGTCGACGATGTCGTTGTAGGCGCAGCCCGCCGCCCGCATCAGGGCCGCGCCCAGGAACACCTGGAACAGCAGGCCGAGGTTCGGCAGCCGATGCTCCATGGCGTCGGCCAGCGCGATCCCCTGCCAGCCCGGCAACATCAGGAGCCAGATGCCCGTCGGCCGGTCGAACCGCCCGAGCTTCAGCCACGGCCGCAGCCCCGCGGGCGCATAGCGGTCCACCCAGTTCGTGGGCATGGCGTCGGGCAGGGGCGCGGTTGCGGCCATCAGGCTCTGTTTAGGCGGAGGGCCGCGCCCGCGCCACTGCGCGGAGAGTCTTGACAAGTGATAAGTTATTTAGGCATTTAACTTGTGAGTTAATTAGGATGTAGGCGTTGGAAAAGATCTTCGAGGCCCTGGCCTCCACGCCACGGCGCAAGATTCTAGCCTATTTGGCGGAGGCGGACCTGACAGCCGGTGAGATCGCCGCGCGCTTCGAGATGAGCAAGCCCGCCATCTCCAAGCACCTGCAGATCCTGGAGAACGCCGGGCTCGTCTTGAGCGAGAAGCGCGGCCAGTTCGTCCACTATTCGCTGGTGCGAGAGAACCTCGTGAACACGCTCAACGGCTTCGTGCAGAACGTCTGCCCGGTCTCCGCGCCGCTTAAAAAGGAGAGTGCGCGCCTCCGGGCCGCGCGCATCGCCAGGGACAGCTAGGGGATCGTCATGCAGCTCGTCCAGGGCTCCGAGCGAATGATTGCGGATACCGGAAGCGATCCTGTCCGCGGCCGGGTGCGATGGGCGCCCGCCAAGTCGCTGTGGATCGGCGGCATGACGCTCGCCGCCCTAGGGCTTGGTCCGGTCTACTTCTCCTGGAGCGCGCTTGCCCTGTTCGTGGTGACGAGCGCGGTCACCCTATGCTTCGGCCATTCGGTGGGCATGCACCGCCGGTTGATCCATGGCAGCTTCCAATGTCCGCTCTGGCTGGAATACGCCTGTGTCTATCTGGGCGTTTTGGTCGGGATGGCCGGCCCCATCGGAATGATCCGTATCCACGATCTACGAGACTGGGCGCAGCGCCAACCTGAATGCCATGGCTACTTCGGACACCGCGCAAGCTTCTGGCGGGACGGCTGGGGCCAGCTGCATTGCGAGCTCGTGCTGGATCGGCCGCCGCGCTTCCGGCTCGAGCCGCGGCTGGCCCGTGACCCTGTCTACTCCGTCCTCGAGGCAACCTGGATGTGGCAGCAGGCGCCCTGGGCGGTGCTTTTCTTCGCGCTGGGAGGGCCATCGTGGGTCGTCTGGGGCGTTTGCGCGCGGGTGGCGGTCTGCGTCACGGGCCATTGGCTCGTCGGTCATTTCGCACACCGGCAGGGCGAGCAGAGCTGGGTTGTGGAGGGCGCTTCTGTCCAAGGCCACAACGTGACGATCGCCGGCCTGATCAGCATGGGTGAGAGCTGGCACAACAACCACCATGCGTTTCCTGGTTCAGCGCGCCTAGGCCTCCACCCTGGCGAGGTCGATCTGGGTTGGAACCTCATCCAGATCTTTGAACGCCTGGGCCTGGCCTGGAATATCGTCACGCCTGAAAAGCTGCCTTATCGAGCGGCCCTGCGTGAGACGCGCGGCGCCGGACCTCGCGGTTGTCCCGTGGCGCGTCGCTTGGCCAGCCTGGGCCATTGAACGACTGTGGCGTCGGGGCCACCGCGGTCACAAAGCCGAACGGCGGTCCGCGGTTGGGTTGACGCTCGGATGGGGCGCGCCTAGCTTTCCCGTCCTCAGCAGCCTGAAGGGAGGGCCAAGATGAAATTCATCGTTTCCGCCGCTCCTCGACGGTTCGCCGGGCCGCCGCCGCGCTTCTAACTCAACCGGCAAGCTTCGTCTGAGGGCCTAGATGGCCCGCTTCACGAAGCCTTTCCGCGCGCCCGGGGCCCACCGGGGTTTTGCAGAACCCCCGCCTCACCCAAGACCATCCATCCGCGCCCCTGAGCGCCGCCGTCCCCGCCGCCTTTGCGAGCGGGGCTCTTCGCGGACCACCGGCGCCGAGACCTCGAGTTTCCAATGACCGACCACTACGAAGACAGCGACGAACACCGCGAGCGAACGCTGAAGAACAGCCAGGTGCTGGCCTTCATCGCCCGCTTCTGGCTGCGCCGGCCCTGGCTGCTGACCGGAACCGTGACCTTCGTCGTCCTGGCCATCGCCTTCGACCTGGCGACGCCCTGGGCGGCAGGCCGGCTGGTGGACGCCGTGACCGGCGGCCCCAGCCACACGCGCGGAGCCTGGGAAGCCTGGGCGGTGTTCGTGGGCGTCTATTTCGCCTTCTCGACAATCCGCAACCTCTCCATGCGGTTCTGGATCCCGCTGGCCTCGGCCAACATGAAGGAGATGACCGACGAGGGCTTCAAGAAGGTCCAGTCGTTCTCCGCCGACTGGCACGCCGACACCTTCGCCGGCGCGACGGTCCGCAGGCTCAGCCGCGCCATGTGGGGCTATGACAGCGTCTCGGACGCGGCCCTGGTCTTCCTGGGGCCGGCGATCCTGGTGCTGGTGGGGCTATGCGTGATGATGGCCGTGCGCTGGCCGCTGGTCGGCCTGTTCGCGACCTTCATGGTGACGCTCTACATCGTCTCCAACATCGTCACGACCAACCTCTACGCGCGGCCGGCCAACCTGCGCTCGGTGGCGCTCGACAGCCGGATCGGCGGGGCGCTCTCGGACTCCATCGCCTCGAACCCCACGGTCAAGAGCTTCGGGGCCGAGGCGCGGGAGGAAGCCCGCATCGCTGACGTCACCGACATGTGGCGCCGCGCGGCCAACAAGACCTGGACCCGGTTCACCGACATCTGGCTGATGCACAACACCATGCTGGTGGTGCTGCAGGCCGGGCTGACGGGCCTCCTGATCCGGCTGTGGGCCGAGGGGCAGGCGACGCCGGGCGACGTGGCCTTCGTCATCACCTCCTTCATGCTGATGACCGGCTACCTGCGGAACATCGGCGACAACATCCGCATGACCCAGAAGGGGCTCGACGACACCGAGGACGTGGCGCGCTACGCGACCATGTCGCCCCAGGTGCTGGACGCGCCGACGGCCAAGCCGTTCCGGCCGGACCTGGGCGAGATCGTCTTCGACCGGGTGGTGTTCCGCTACAAGTCGGCCGAGACGCCGCTCTACGACAACTTCACCCTGCGCATCGCGCCGGGCGAGCGGGTGGCGCTGGTCGGGCCGACGGGGGCGGGCAAGTCCACTTTCGTGAAGCTGATCCAGCGGCTCTACGACGTGCAGGGCGGCCAGATCCTGGTGGACGGGCAGGACATCGCCTCGGTCAGCCAGGGCAGCCTGCGCCGCGCCATCGCCGTGGTGCCGCAGGACCCGGCGCTGTTCCACCGCACGCTGTCGGAGAACATCGCCTACGCCCGGCCGGACGCCACCCAGGACGAGGTGGTGCTGGCGGCCAAGCGGGCGCGGGCGCACGACTTCATCTCCAAGCTGCCGGCCGGCTACCGGACCCTGGTCGGCGAGCGCGGGGTGAAGCTCTCCGGCGGCGAGCGGCAGCGGGTGGCGATCGCCCGCGCCTTCCTGGCCGACGCGCCGATCCTGGTGCTGGACGAGGCGACCTCGTCGCTGGACGTGGAGACCGAGCGACAGGTGCAGGCGGCGATGGAGGAGCTGATGGTGGGCCGCACCACCATCGTCATCGCCCACCGGCTGTCGACCATCCGCGGCGCCGACCGCATCCTGGTGTTCGAGGACGGCCGCATCGTCGAGGAAGGCAAGCACGCCGACCTGGTCAAGAAGGGCGGCGCCTACGCGAGGCTTCACGCGGTGACGGAAGGCTGGGTCTAGCCGACGACGGCGGCAAGGGCGGTCGCGAGGTCGCCCTTGCGCTCGACGCGCACGCTTTCCAGGCCCAGCCAGCCGGCCATGAGCTTGAGCTCCTGCGCCAGGCGGACCGGCGTCGCGTCGCTGGCCCAGGGCTCGGCGTGGCTGGCCTGGACGATCAGGACGCCGGCCTTGCGGTCGGACTTCAGGTCGACGCGGGCGGTCAGCGCGTCGCCCTCCAGGAACGGCAGGACGTAGTAGCCGTGGGTGCGCTTGGCGGCCGGCGTGTAGATCTCGATCCGGTAGCGGACGGCGAACATCCGCTCCGTGCGCTCACGGAACCAGATCAGGTTGTCGAAGGGCGAGAGCAGCGCCTGGGCGTCGACACGGCGCGGCCGCTTGGCGGCGGGGTCGACGTAAGCTTGTTCGCGCCAGCCCTTCACGGTCACCGGAACCATCGAGCCGTCCTCGACCAGCTCGGCCATGCGCGCCTTGGCGCCTTCCACCGGCATGCGGAAGTAGTCGCGCAGGTCCTTCGCGGTGGCGATCCCCATCGCGCGGATCGCCCGGCGGTAGAGCTCGCGCTGGGCGTCTTCCCGCGCCGGCGTGGGCGCCTCGATGACGGCGCGCGGCAGCACCTTCTCCGGCAGGCCGTAGACCCGTTCGAAGGTCCCGCGGCGCGTGGCCGTGGTGAGCTCGCCCGTCCAGAACAGGCATTCGACGGCGCGCTTGGCCTCGCTCCAGCCCCACCAGCCGCCTTCGCCCTTGTGGCCCATCTCGAGCTCGGAGGCGGCCATCGGACCGCGCGTCGAGATTTCCTGCAGCACCTTGTCCACGAAGTCGCGGCGTTCGCGCAGGAAGCGGGCCACGCCCTTCCAGGTCCCGACCCCGTCATGGGCGTCCTGCATGCGCCAGCGCATCAGCGGCTGGGCCGACAGCGGCAGCAGCGACGCCTCATGCGCCCAGTATTCGAACAGCGGCCGTTTCTTTGCCCAGGCCAGCTCCTCCAGCATGGTCCGCGGATAGGCGCCGAGCCGCGAGAAGGCGGGCAGGTAGTGGGTTCGCGAGACCACGTTGACGCTGTCGAGCTGCACCACGCCCAGGCGTTCGATCAGCTTCAGAAGCTGGCGCTTGGAGACCGGCCCCGTTGGCCGCGGCGTGGCGAACCCCTGGGCCGCGAGCGCGATGCGCCGGGCCTCGCCGGCGGTCAGCTTGTCCTTGGGCATCCGTCCCCCTGAACGACTCGATCCGAACCCGAGTTCTAGAACAAAGAAAGAACCCTGTCAGGGTTAACGATGGTTAACGGCTTAACCATTGCCGCCTTAAGATGCGGAACAGAAGCTGAATCAGGTGTGATCTAACACGGGTTTCGGAGCGTAACCGGCTTCGAGCGCCCTGACCTCGTCGTCGGTCAGTTTGACGTCCACCGCGGCGACCGCCTCGTCGATATGGCCGAGCTTCGAGGCTCCGATGATCGGGGCGGTGATCGCCGGGTTTTTCAGGACCCAGGCCAGGGCGACCTGCATGTTGGACAGGCCGCGCACCTTGGCGATCCCGGTCACCGTGTCGACGACCTTGTGGTCCGCGTCACGGAAATAGAGCCGGGGCGAGAATTCGTCGGTGCGGGCGCGCTCGGTGTTGCCTTCCTTCGGCGTGGCGCGACCGCCGGCCAGGAAGCCGCGGGCCAGCGGCGACCAGGGGATGACGCCGATGCCTTCCGCCTGGCAGAGCGGCAACATCTCGCGCTCCTCCTCGCGGTAGACGAGGTTGTACTGCGGCTGCATCGACACGAACCGCACCCAGCCATGGGCCTCGCTGGCGGCCAGCATGCGCGCGAACTGCCACGCATACATCGACGAGGCGCCGATATAGCGGGCCTTGCCCGCCTTCACGACGTCGTTCAACGCCTCCAGCGTTTCCTCGATCGGCGTCTCATAGTCGAAGCGATGGATCTGGTAGAGGTCGACATAGTCCATGCGAAGCCGGGTCAGGCTGGCGTCGATCTGGGCCATGATCGACTTGCGGCTCAGCCCCTTCTCGTTCGGCCCCTTGCCCATCGGCCCGTTCACCTTGGTGGCGACGACGATTTCCTCGCGCCGCGCGAACTCGCCCAGCCAGTGACCGGTGACCTCCTCGCTGGCCCCGATCGAATAGACGTTGGCCGTGTCGAAGAAGGTGATCCCCTTCTCGATGGCGCGCTGGAAGAAGGGCTTGGACTGCTCCTGGTCCAGCACCCAGGACCGCCATTCCGGCGAGCCGTAGGTCATGCAGCCGAGGCACAGGCGCGAAACCTTCAGTCCGGTGTTGCCGAGGCGGACCTGTTCCATGGCTGTGCTCCCTTGCTGAGGACTGCGGCTAGCGCTCCAGGCGCCCGTCGGTGAGCGCCCCGATTTCGAACTCGTAGAGCACCTGCGGATCGGGTTTTTCGATGGCCTTGGCGATGTCCTTGGGCGCGAGCGCCTTCAGCAGATGGCGCATCACCGCCAGGCGCGCGGCCTTCTTCCTGTCGGTGTGAACGATCGTCCAGGGCGCCTCCGGCGTGTGAGTCCGGCGCAGCATCTCGTCGCGGGCGTCCGAATAGGCGTCCCACTTTTCCTGCGCGACCTTGTCCAGCGGGCTGATCTTCAAGGTCTTCAGCGGATCGTCGACGCGGCGCTTCAGGCGCTTGGCCTGCTCGTCCTTCGAGATGTCGAGCCAGAACTTGACGATCCGGAACCCGTTTTCGATGAGCATGGCTTCGAAGCGCGGCGCGTCGCGCAGGAAGATTTCGTGCTGTTCGGGGGTGCAGTAGCCCATCACCGGCTCCACCCCGCCGCGATTGTACCAGGAGCGGTTGAACAGGGTCAGCTCGCCCGCCGCCGGCAGGTAGTTCACATAGCGCTGGAAGTACCACTCGGTCTGCTCGCGCTCGGTGGGCTTGGGCAGGGCGATGACCCGCGTGTTGCGCACCGAAAGATGCTCGACGGCGCGCTTGATCACGCCGTCCTTGCCGGCGGTGTCGCGTCCCTCGAAGACGACGACCGCCTTGTCCCCCGCCGCGATCGCCGCGACCTGGTAGCGCACCAGCGCGATCTGCAGATCGCGGATCTGGTCGGAGTAGGTCTCTGCTTTGGCCATGCGCGAACCCTATGCCCGATGCGGTGAGGGACGCTAGAACGGTGCGATGATCCGATTGTTCATTCCGAGCGACCTGGCGGCGGGCGCGGAGCTCGCCCTCGGCCATGGCCAGAGCCACTACCTGACCTCGGTGATGCGGCAGGGCCTCGGCGACGAGCTGCTGCTGTTCAACGGCCGCGACGGGGAATGGCGCGCGCGGATCACCGCGGTGACCAAGCGGGCGGTGGGCGTGCGGGCCGAGACGCTGGAGCGGCCGCAGGCCGTGGGACCGGACCTCGACCTGGTCATCGCCCTGGTCAAGCGCGGTCGGCTGGAGACCATCGTCGAGAAGGCCGCCGAGCTTGGGGCGCGCCGCGTGCGGCTCATCGTCACCGAGCGGACCAATGCCGAGCGCACGCGGGTCGACCGCCTGACCGCCATTGCGACGGAGGCCGCCGAGCAGACCGGGCGGCTGGACGTGCCGCAGATCCTGGAGCCCGTGAAGCTCGACAAGTTGATCGCCGACCTGGAGCCGGACCGGCGGCTCCTGTTCTGCGACGAAGCCGGCGACGCGGCGCCGATCCTCGAGGCGCTCAAGGACCAACCGCCGGGCCCCTGGGCCGTATTGATCGGTCCGGAGGGCGGCTTCTCGCCGGCCGAGCGGGCCAGTTTGCGGGCCCTATCGTCTGTCGTCCCGGCCTCGCTGGGGCCGCGGATCCTGCGCGCCGACACCGCCGCGATCAGCGCGCTGACGCTCTGGCAGGCGGCGCTCGGCGACTGGCGTGGCGGGATCGCCCCTTGAGCTTGGCGGATTTGCGCCCACCTACTTTCCCGAAGTAAACAGCACGGCCGCCCTCAAGGGTCGCTGCGCGGGTACGGGCTTGGGGGAAGGAAACCGATGGCTGAGGTCGCCTGTGACGATCGCCCCCTGACGTTCGAGGACCTGGTCGCGTGGTTCGACCAGGGCTCCAAGCCCAAGTCCGACTGGCGCGTGGGCGCCGAGCACGAGAAGTTCGTCTTCCGCCTGGGGACCCACGACCCGGTCCCCTACGCACCGCCCCCTTCCGAACCTGGCGGCATCAAGGCCCTGCTGGACGGCCTGACCCGCTATGGTTGGACGCCGGTGCTGGAGGGCGAAAACGTCATCGCCCTGGAGCGCGGCAAGGCGAACGTCAGCCTCGAGCCCGGCGGCCAGTTCGAGCTCTCCGGCGCGCCACTGGAGACCATCCACGACATCTGCGAGGAGACCGGACAGCACCTGCAGGAGGTGAAGGTCGTCGCCGACGAGCTCGGCATCGGGTTCTTAGGGTTGGGCTTCACGCCCATCTGGCGGCGCGACCAGATCCCGGTGATGCCTAAGGGCCGCTACAAGATCATGCGCGAATACATGCCGAAGGTCGGCGGGCTCGGCCTCGACATGATGTTCCGCACCTGCACGGTGCAGGCGAACCTCGACTTCGGTTCCGAAGCCGACATGGTGGCCAAGTTCCGCACCTCGCTGGCGCTGCAGCCGATCTGTACGGCGCTCTTCGCCAACTCGCCGTTCATCGAGGGCAAGCCCTCCGGCTTCGTGTCGGCCCGCGCCAACGTCTGGACCGACACCGACCCCGACCGCACCGGCATGCTCGACTTCGTCTTCCAGGACGGCTTCGGCTTCGAGACCTACGCGAAGTATGCGCTGGACGTGCCGATGTATTTCGCCAAGCGCGACGGCCGCTACATCGACCTGGCCGGCCGCTCGTTCCGCGACTTCATGGACGGCAAGCTGGCCGAACTTCCGGGCGAGCGGCCGACCATCAAGGACTGGGCCGACCACACCACCACCATCTTCCCCGAGGTGCGGCTGAAGCAGTACCTGGAGATGCGCGGGGCCGACTCCGGCCCGTGGAGCCGGCTTTGCGCCCTGCCGGCGCTCTGGATGGGCATCTTCTATGACGGGGCCGCGCTGGCCGCGGCCTGGGACCTCTGCAAGGACTGGAAGATCGAAGACCACGAGCGCCTGCGCGCCGATGTCGCCCGCGTGGGCCTGAAGGCGCGGATCGCCGGGCGCACCGTGCAGGACGTAGCCAAGGACATGCTGGCCATCGCCAAGGAAGGGCTGAAGCGCCGCAACCGCCTCTCCGGCGGCCTTGTCGATGAGAGCGGCTACCTGGGCGAACTCGAAGAGATCGCCGCCAGCGGGATCACCCCGGCCGAGCGCCTGCTCGAGCTCTACAACGGCCCCTGGGCCGGCGACGCCGGCAAGGTCTTCGAGGCCTTCGCCTACTAGCTAGCGCAGTCCGCCGTCGTCGGTGATGGCGGGGGTCTCGACGGTCGTCTCCCAGCGCTCGCGCTGGGCCACGCCGCCGCCGGCGTCGGTGTGCTGCACCACCTCGTCGACATTGGCCGGGCGTTCTTCGCGCACCTCGTCGGCATGGTGCGGGTTCACCGCCGCGTCGGAGACCTCATAGACCTCGACCTTGTCCGGATAGAAGGCGACGCGGCCCGCGATGGCCTCCATGGCCGGATAGGGGTCCTCGTAGGTCCAGACCGCGTTCTCGGCGAACTGGCCGTCCATCAGGAGCGTGTAGTAGGCCGCGTCGCCCTTGTAGGGGCAGTGCGTTCCGCGGTCGGTGCGGGACATGTACTCCATCGAGACGTCGTCCCGCGGGAAGTAGACCACCGGCTGGTAGCTGGCTTCCTTCAGGATCAGGGCGTCGTTCGAGTCGGCGATCACATGGCCGCCGAAGAGCGCGCGCCAGCGGTTGGCGGCGGGCTCGATGGTGATGGGGTGGTCGGGACCGGGCGTCTTCATGGCTCTCGTCTCCTTCGCCGGAGAGAACGCCTGGCCCTGGGGCTTCGCTCCGCGTCGGCCTTACATGGGGCGCGGCCTTGCTTGTGCTTAGTGGGGCCGCGTGATTTTCTGCCCTCAAATCATGACAGCGCGCGCTCTTGGGGGGCCGCGCTTCCCCAAAACGAGGCAAGGCCCGTCGCATGGACATCGTCTTCATCGCCGGCGTCATCATCACGCTCGCGACCGCCGTGCCGGTGGTCATGCAGCTGCGCCACCATCCGCGGGGGCTGAAGATCCTCTTCTTCGCCGAGATGTGGGAGCGGTTTTCCTACTACGGCATGCGCGGCCTGCTGATCTTCTTCCTGACCCAGCAGTTCCTGTTCGACGACACGACAGCCAACGGCCAGTACGGCGCCTACACCTCGCTCGTCTACCTGCTGCCGCTGATCGGCGGCTTCCTGGCGGACCGCTACCTGGGCGCCCGCAAGGCCGTGGCCTTCGGCGCCCTGCTTTTGGTGCTTGGCCACACCACCATGGCCTTCGAGGGCAAGCCGGCCGTGCAGGTGATGACCACGCACGGCGCGCAATACACCTTCCAGGTGACCGGCCGGGGCGAGGAACGCCACGTGAAGCTGAAGGTCGGCGACCAGGCCTACGACTACGGCCCCGCCGCCGACGGCGGGCTCGACATCAAGGGCCTGCCGGCGGGGGCGCCGCTGCCAGCCCACCTGGCCAAGGGCGACTACCAGCTCTCGGTCCAGCAGGCCGATCCGCTGTTCAAGAACGTGCTCTACGTCGCGCTCGCCCTGATCATCATGGGCGTGGGCTTCCTGAAGGCGAACATCTCCTCGATCGTGGGCCAGCTCTATCCGCAGGGCGACCCGAGGCGCGATCCCGGCTTCACCCTCTACTACTACGGCATCAACATGGGCTCGTTCTGGGCGGCCATCGCCTGCGGCTGGCTGGGCCAGACCGTGGGCTGGTGGGCCGGCTTCGGGGCGGCCGGCGTCGGCATGGCGCTGGGCTGGCTGGTCTTCGTGTTCGGCAAGCCGCTGCTCGAGGGCAAGGGCGAGCCGCCGGATCCCGAGCGCCTGAAGCGCCCGACCGTGGGCCCGATCAATCTCGAGTGGACGATCTATCTGGCGGCGATCGTCGGCGTGGGCGCGGTTTTCGTGGTGGTGCAGAGCTACACCATCGTGGGCTACCTGCTGGGCGCGGGCGCAGTGGCGGTGCTGGGCTATCTCTTCTGGTACATGGCCGTGAAGTGCGACAAGGCCGAGCGCGAGCGGCTGATGCTGGCGCTCTTCCTGATCCTCGGCTCGGTGGTGTTCTGGGCGCTCTACGAACAGGGCGGCTCCTCTCTCAACCAGTTCGCGGAGCGCAACGTCGACCTGCGGCTATGGGCCGGGCAGTCGATGACGCCGGCGCAGACCCAGTCCTTCCAGGCGAGCTGGATCCTGATCTTCGCCCCCGTCGTCTCGGCCATCTGGGCCTTCCTCGGCCGGCAGGGGCGCGATCCCAACCCGGTGGCGAAGTTCGCGATCGGCCTGCTGCTGGTGGGCGGAAGCTACTTCGTGATCGTGCTGGGCGCGGGCTTCGCGGGTGAGACCTTCAAGACGCCGCTGATCTTCCTGGCCCTGGCCTATCTGGCGCAGACCACGGGCGAGCTCTGCCTGTCACCGGTGGGCCTGTCGCAGATGACCAAGCTCGCCCCGCCGATGCTGATCTCGACCCTGATGGCGACCTGGTTCCTGGGCACGTCCGGCGCCCAGTTCGTAGCGGCCAAGATCGCCCAGCTCACCGCCTCGGACACCATCGGCGGCCAGGTGCTCGACCCGGCCAAGTCGCTCGCGACCTATGTCCACGTCTTCACGACGATCGGGCTCTATGGCCTGGGCGCGGGCGTGGTCTTCCTGATCGCCTCGCCGTTCCTGAAGAAGTGGGCGCACGGGGCCAGCGACACCCATCCGATCCAGCCGACGGCGCCCACGGTCGGCGGCGAGCGGCAGGCCGCGGCGCGGTCCGACTGAGCCGCCTTCAGACGCCGTAGTACTTGCGGATGCGGAAGTAGAAGATCCGGCCGAAATGGGTGTCGCGGTCATCGGTCAGCAGCAGGCCCGAGAGGTTGCGCGGACCCGCGAACTGGCGGCGCACATCGTGGACGCCGCCGCCCTCGGTGACGTTCTGGATCTCGAAGTGCAGCTGGATGTCGGGCCTGGGCTTCCACTCGACGAAGGGCGTGACGTAGACCTTCAGCTTGGTGTCCTCGATCACGTCGGCCCGATAGACGGTCTGGCGCCAGGGCAGGCCGCCGGACGTGTCGACGCCCCAATTGGCGTTCCAGCGCGGGATCGGCTGGCTGAAGTGCAGCGCCCATTCGTCCGGCTTCAGGTTCGAGATCTCGCGTTTGCGATGGACGGTCGGATCGGTCACCTCCGACCAGCGGTGGGTATAGAAGCCCTTCAGCTGCGCGCCCTTCAGGCCGAGCTTGTCCATGGGCAGGGTGAGCTCGGCGGTCAGCTCGTCCTTGGTCCCATTGCCGATATTGGCCGGCGCGTCGAAGAAGTCGCCGCCCGGCAGGAAGATCGGCGCGCGGTCGACGGCGTCGGTGAGCGCGTAGTGGCGCGCGGTGAGGACCAGCGAGCCGGCGCCCCAGAAGTCGCGCTCGACGGCCGCCTCGCTGACCCAGGCCTGCTCTGGGTTGAGGTCGGGGTTGCCGGCGGTGACCGTCGAGGTGTTGAGCGAGGACTTGGCGACGAAGTCGTCGAAGTTGAGCTGCCCGACCTCGCGCTCGAAGCGCAGGCGCACCTGCCAGACGCTCGACGGCGCCCAGGTCAGCGCCAGGCGCGGCTTGGTGAAGCCGAGGCTCTTGCCCAGGTGGACGTCGCCGCTGGCGTCGATCTTCGAGCCTTCCTGGCGGACCGAGCCCTCCAGGCTCAGGCTGTCGACCGGCCGCCAGACAGCCTTGACGAAGGCCTCCCTGCGCTTTTCCTCGACCTGCACATTGGCCGACGGCAGCGGGATCGCCACGCCGTCCTCAGCGAAGCGCGTCTTGGACTCCAGCTTGTTGAGCGCGGCCTCGCCGCCCGCCTCGAAGGAGAGCCTGGGCGTCTGGCGGAATTTCACCACGCCGCGTCCGATCGTCTCGGTCGAGAAACGATGCAGGCGGAAGTCGTCCTGCGGCCCGGGGCTCTGGGTGAAGATGTCGCCGATATTCTCGTCCTTGGTGGTGTGCAGGCCGACCAGCTCCACGTCGGTGCGCCCGCCGAAGGCGCGGCTGAAGCGGCCGCCGATCTCTGTGTCGACTTCCTCGTCGCTGAAATGGTCGCGGTTGAGCTGGCCCAGCGGCAGGGTGAAGACGTCGGTCTCGTGATTGTCGTAGTTGTTGGTGAAGAACCGGCCGTTCAGGCGGAACTGCCCGCCGGCCAGCGGCAGCTCATAGGAGCCGGCCGAAATCGACTGCCAGCCGCCGCCGCGCGCCAGGATCTGGTTGCGCGAAATCACGTCGCCGTTCGGCCCGGAGCGCACCTCCAGCCCGGGGCCAGAACCGGAATCGAGGCCGAAGCCGCCGCGGGCGCTGACCTCCCAGGCGTGGCCGTTCTTGCCGCCCTGGGCTTCCAGGCGGAGGGACGGTCCGTTGCGCTGGTCGTCGACCACATAGCCGTCGGCCACCGCGATCAGGCCCTTCAGGCCGCCGCCCGTCTTGCGGATGACGTTGGCCAGCACGGTCTTGCCCTGCATGTCGATGCCGGGCGCGCCGCCACGGATCACGTCGATCCGTTCCACCTGGCCCACCGGGATGCGCTGCAGGATCTGGTCGATGGAGTCGGACTTCGAGGACGGCCGCTTGCCGTCGATCAGCACATTGCCGGCCGCGCCTTCGTAGCCGCGCACTGAGGCGCCGGTGTCCAGCGTGAAACCCGGAATGTGGTTGGCCATGTCCAGCGCGTTGGCGGCGTTCAGCGCGGTGAAGAAGCTCGCCGGAAAGCTGGTCACCGCCTGCTGCCCCTGCGCCTCGGCGGGTGCGGCGGGCAAGGCCGGCGCGGTGACGGCCGCGGTGGCCTGAGCAAGAGCGAACAGCAATGACATCAAGTGGAACTCCCCAGAGTCCTCACCTGACCCAGGCCGCGGTTACGGCGCCAATTAATTGCCCGTAAGGTGGATTAATTCCGTGAAATGTTGCTGGCGGTTGCCGCGCCAGTGCATGGAAATTCCGATCGAGGCCCGTTCGATCGGAAGCTCTTGCCGGCCTCAACCGAAGTTCTTGAGCACCCGGAAGTAGATGCCGCGCGGGAAGTGGAACTGGCGATCCTGGATGTCGGGCGCGCCGCCCAGGTTTCGCGGACCGGGGAAGACCTGGAAGGTGTCGCGCAGCCGGACCTGCGGCGCGGACACGATCGGCAATTCCATCCGCAGGCTGAGGTCGGTCCTCGGCTTCCACTCGGCGTACGGCCGCACGTAGGTCTGCAGCTTGAAGGTCTCGATCAGGTTGAAGCGGTAGGAGTCGCGGCGGAAGCCGCCGAACAGGTCGACGCCAAGGTAGAGCTTCTGGCGCGGCAGGTCCTGGCTGAAGCTGACGCTCCAGTCCACCGGCTGGAGGCCGGAGATCGGCCGCTCCTGGCCCGTGGTGGGATCGGTCACCGCCGTCCAGCGGCGCAGGAACGAGCCCTTGATCAGGGCCCCCTTCCAGCCGAGCTGGTCGAACGGCAAGGTCATGTCCAAGACCACGTCGTCCTCCGTCCCGTCGCCGATGTTGGTGGGCCGGTCGAAGACCGTGCCGTCGCTGGCGAAGACCGGGCCGCGGTCCACGACGTCGGTCAGCTTCTGGTGGCGTGCGGTCAGGGTCACGCTGGCGCCCTTCCAGAGCCGCTGCTCGACGGCGGCCTCGCTGATCCAGGCCTGCTGTGGGTTGAGGTCGGGATTGCCGGCGGTGACGCCCACGCTGTTGGTCAGGTTCGACGAGGCCACGAAGTCGTTGAAGTCGAGCTGCCCCAACGAGCGCTCGAAGCGCAGGCGCACCTGGGTGGCCGCGAACGGCGTCCAGGTCACGGCCAGGCGGGGCTTGGCGAACTGCAGGCTCTTGGCCACCGCCACGTCGCCGCTGGAGGAGATGTCGGAGCTTTCGTAGCGGAGCGCGCCGTCGATGGTCCATTTGGCTGTCGGCCGCCAGGTCGCCTTGGCGAAGACCTCGCTGCGCTTTTCCTCCACCCGCACATTGGCCGCCGGCAGGTCTTGGGCGACGGCGTCCACCAGGAAGGCCGTATGGCTGTCGAGCTTGTTGTCGGCGGTCTCGGCGCCGCCCTCGACGGAGATCTGTCCGCCGAAGCGGTGCTTGACCACGCCGCGCAGGATCGTCTCGCTGCTTTCGGAGTGATTGCGGAAGTCGCTCAGCGAGGCGGCGATGTCCGACGAGGAGTCGGTGTCGCGGTCGCGCGTGGTGTGCAGGGCCACGAGTTCGAGGTCGGTGTCGCGCCCGAAGCCGCGCGTGTAGCGCCCGCCAAGCTCAGTGTCGTCGGTCGTCTGCAAATAGCCGAAGGTCTGCACGTCCGGCGTCGGGAAGAGGATCCGGTCGGTCTCGGGCTCCTTGAACTTCTCGCTGTAGATCCGGCCGTTGACCCGCAGCCGGCCGCCGAACAGCGGCGTCTCGAACGAGCCGGTAGCGGAGTTCTGGAAATCCAGCCCCTTGGAGTCCAGTACGGCGATCTGGGTCGGGCGGCCGTCGGCGAAGCGGGTGTGGCTCTGGCCGGTCGAGACACCGTCGTCAGGCCCCGACGATGAACGCAGCGCGCCCTCCCAGTTCACCGCACGGAAGGACCCTGAGGCCTCCGCACGGACGCCGTGGAAGGAGCGCCCGTCGGCAAGTGTCCAGTCCGAGGCCGACAGCAGGCCCTTCATGCCGCCACCCGCCTTCAGGATCACGTTGGCGATCACCGTCTTGCCTTGCATGTCGACGCCGGGCGCGCCGCCGCGGATCACGTCGATGCGCGCGACCTTGGAGGCCGGGATGCGCTGCAGGATGCCGTCCAGAGCGTCGCTCTTCGAAGAGGGCCGCTGGCCGTCGATCAGCACGTTGCCGGCGGCCCCCTCGAAGCCGCGGACTGTGTCGCCGGTGTCGAGGGAAAAGCCCGGCAGCCGCCCGACCATGTCGAGGGCGTTGTTGGGGTTCTGGGCGGCGAAGAAGTCCGGCGCGTAGGACACGACGCCTTGCTGTCCCGCCGGAGCGGCGGCGATCGCCGCGGCCTGCGCCAGCACACACAGCAGCATCTCGTCCCCCTAGCCCCTGACCCGACTGGGTCAGGGTCGTCGTTTCTTATCTGGAACCCTACTTATCCGCGTAAGCGGGAAGGGCTCTAGGTTACAGGCGTAAATGACTACAGCCGCGGGGATGCGCCAGTTAAATGCCCGTAAGGTTGTGGGCCTTCTCCTCGCCTCTAGCCGCCGAAGGTCTTGCGCACCCGCAGGTAGAGGACCTTGCCGAACTGCGGGTCGCGGTGCTCGATGTAGGACAGGGGCGCGACGTCGCGGGGGCCCGCGTACTCGTAGAGGGTGCGCCGGTAGGAGAAGTGGAACAGGTAGTCGACCTCCGCGCGGAAGGCGAGGTCGGGGCGCGGTTTCCACTCGACGAACGGCGAGACGAAGTTGTTCAGGTTGCGCACGTCGATCTCGTCGAACCGGTAGGTGGTCTCGGTGCGCGCGCAGCAGATGTCGACGCCGTAGCTCATCTTGTGCGCCGGCAGGTCCTGGATGAAGTGGCCTTCCCACTCGAAGGGCCGCAGCCGGGTGATCCCGCGGGTTTCGCCCGTCGTGGGATCGGTCACCTCGGAGCGCCGCCAGGTGCCCGTGAAGCGCAGCTGGGCGCCCTTCAGCTTCAGCCGATCGAGCGGGGCGGTCAGGTTGAGGATGAACTCGTCCTTGGTCCCGTCGCCGATGTTGGCCGGCGCGTCGAAGGCGGCGCCGCCCGGCAGGAAGACCGGCGCGCGGTCGACGACGTCGGAAATCTGCGAATGCCGGACCGTGGCGACAATGGCGCCGTCGCCCCAGAAGTGCTGCTCGAGCGCGAGCTCGCTGACCCAGGCGGTCTCCGGCTCCAGGTTCGGGTTGCCGGCGGTGAGCACGCCCGCCGAGAGCGATTGCGAGGCGACGAAGGCGCCGAAGTCGAGCTGGCCCACGGCGCGTTCGAAGCTCAGGCGCACCTGGGTGTCCTTGGTCGGCGCCCAGGTGATCAGCGCCCGCGGTTTGGTGAAGTAGAGCTTCTTCTCCAGGACCACGTCGCCGCTTGAGGTGATCTCGGAACCCTCCTGCCGCAGGCTTCCTTCCACGGTAAGCGTGCTGAGCGGCCGCCAGACGGCCTTGCCGAAGGCCTCCCAGCGCTTTTCCTCGACATGCACATTGGCCGCCGGCAGGGGCACGAGGGCGCCGTTCTGGGTGAAGCTGGTGTGGCTTGTCAGGGTATTGTCAGCGCCCTCCGCGCCGACCTCCCAGGAAAGCTTCGAGCTCTGCTGGAAGCGCAGGACCCCGCGCGCGATCGTCTCGGCCGTGCGGCTGTGGAGCTGGAAGTTCTCGACGTCGCCAGGGGCGGTGAAGGCGGCGGGCGCCTTCTCGTCGCTGTCCTGCCGCAGCCCAACCAGCTCGAGGTTGGTGCGCGGGCCGAGCGGCTTCTGGTAACGCGCCCCGAACTCGGTCTGCAGGGTGGTGTCCAGGTCGCGCTCGTGCTCGTCGTGGACGTTCGGGATCTGGATGAAGTCGGTCTCGTCGTAGTGGTAGCGGTTCCAGGAGATCCGCCCGTTCAGCCGCAGCTTGCCGCCGGCGACCGGGCTTTCCACGGCGCCCGTGCCGACCACATTGGTCGCCCCGCCCTGCGAATGGATATTGCCGCCGATGAGCTGGGCGCCGGTCGGGTCGCGGCGGCTGAGTGGGCCATCGCCGGAGCCGTCGTCGTGGTTGCGGCCGGCGAAGATGCCGGCCTCCCACGAATGGGGACCGACCTTGCCGCTGCCCTCGAGCCGCACGGCGGGTTCGTTGCGCCCGTCGTAGTCGAAGTTGTCGGCGAACGCGAAGAGGCCATGGAAGGCCCCGCCATCCTTCCGCACGACGTTGGCGAGCACTGACTTGCCCTGCATGTCGATCCCCGGCGCGCCGCCGCGGATGATGTCGATCCGGGCGACGGCCGCGGCCGGAATGCGGCGCAGGTATTCGTCCAGGCTGTCGGTCTTGCTGGTCGGCCGCTGCCCGTCGACCAGCACATTGCCGGCCGCGCCTTCGTAGCCGCGCACCGTATCGCCCACGTCCAGCGAGAAGCCGGGCAGGCGCTGCACCATCTCCAGCGCGTTGGCCGGCCGCATGGCGGTGAAGAACTCCGGCCCGTAGGAAGTGACCCCTTCCTGCGCCGCTGCCGGGGGCGTCGCGGGCGGCGCGACGGCGACCGCCGGCGCAGCCGCAACGGCGGCCTGCGCGAGGGCGAAGAGAAACATGCAGGTACTCCCCAAAACTCCGGGCGCACCTGATCTGCGCCGTCCCCCGAGCGCCAATTAAATGGCCGTAAGGTGGATTAATTCGCCGACAGGTCAGCCGCTCGCGCCACCTCTCGGCAGGGAATTCGGCCGGCTCTAGAGGCTGGTGCCGCCGACCGTCAGCCCAGTGATCTTCAGCGACGGCTGGCCGACGCCCACCGGCACGCTCTGGCCGGACTTGCCGCAGACGCCGACGCCGGGGTCGAAGCCGAAGTCGTCGCCGATCATGGTCACCCGCGTCAGCGCCGAGGGGCCGTCGCCGATCAGGGTGGCGCCCTTGACGGGGGTCGTCACCCTGCCGTCCTCGATCAGGTAGGCCTCGGTGCACTGGAAGACGAACTTGCCGTTGGTGATGTCCACCTGGCCGCCGCCGAAGTTGGCGCAATAGAGCCCGCGCTTGGTGGAGGCGATCATCTCCTCGCGTGGCGTGTCGCCGCCCATCATGCCGGTGTTGGTCATCCGCGGCATCGGCAGGTGAGCGTAGGACTGGCGGCGCCCATTGCCGGTAGCCTGCAGGCCCATCAGCCGCGCGCTCATCCGGTCGTGCATATAGCCGACCAGGATGCCATCCTCGATCAGCACCGTTCGACCGGTGGGCGTGCCCTCGTCGTCGACGGTCAGCGAGCCGCGGCGGCCCTGGATCGCGCCGTCGTCGAAGACGGTGACGCCGGGCGCGGCCACCCGCTCGCCGATCCGGCCGGAGAAGGCCGAGGTGCCCTTGCGATTGAAGTCGCCTTCCAGCCCGTGGCCCACGGCCTCGTGCAGCAGGACGCCGTTCCAGCCGGGGCCCAGCACCACGTCCATCTCGCCGGCCGGGCAGGGCACGGCGTCCAGGTTGACCAGCGCCTGGCGCAGCGCCTCGTCGACCTGCTCTTGCCATTTGTCCGGCGTGATCCAGGCCTCGAAGCCGGCGCGGCCTCCGGCCCCGGAGTAGCCGCTCTCGCGCTTGCCGTCCCGCTCGACGGTGAGCTGGACGTTGATGCGCGCCAGCGGGCGGATGTCGCGGATCAGCCGGCCGTCGGCCCGCAGGATCTCGATCGTCCGTCGTTCGCCGGCCAGGGAGACCATGGCCTGCACCACCCGCGGGTCGCGGGCGCGGGCCCAGGCGTCGATTTCCTGCAGCAGCGCCACCTTGTCGGCGAAGTCCGGAGATTCGAGCGGGTTCTCATCGCCGTAGAGTTTGGCGTTGGTGGGCCGCGGCCCCTCGGCTGCGGTTCCCGAGTAGCCGCGCTTGGCGAGCGCCGCGGACTGGCCGGCCCGGCCGATGGCGGCCTCGGAGATCTCGCTGGCGTGGGCGTAGCCCGCCGTCTCGCCGGCCACCACGCGCAGGCCGAAGCCCTCGGTGGCGTCGAACGCCGCGGACTTCAGCCGCCCGTCGTCGAACAGGAACGATTCGCTCTCGGAGCGCTCGACGAAGAGCTCGCCGTCGTCGGCGCCTTTCAGGGCCTCGCCGAGGATCGATTCGGCGCGTTTGGGATCGACGCCGGCGGAGTCGAGGATCGAAGGGGAGGGCGTGTGGGCGTTCATGCCTGCCAAGATAGGGATGCGCGAGGCCGCCGTCACCCGGCCTCGTCAGCCGTTGCGGCGGCCGCGGAGCGGGTCGTGGCCCCAGTTCATCAGGCTCCAGCGCCAGCGTGTGTCGGTCACGTCGCCCCCCTTGCTCAAGGCCTGCGGCCGCTGCGCCAGGTGGCGGCGGCAGAAGCCGATGACCTTCTTCATGTGGCGATAATCGGCGTCTGTGAGATCGGCGACGCGCTTGGCCTTGATCGCCAGAATCTTCCTCGCCGACTGGCGGCCGACGGACTCGGGTTCGCCCCGGCGGGTCATGCCGACCTTGTGGCTTTCGGGCGTTTTCAGCCACGCTTCCAGCTCGGCCGGCTCGAGGTTCACGAGCGCCTCGAAGTCCTTGCGAATGGCGCGCTCGTCGTCCGGGCTCAGGTGCATGGGCTTCTCTCGAACATGAGTCGCTGAAACAGCTGAAAATCGTACCGGTTCAGCGCGCACAGCGCCGCTGGCGCGACCGCCATGCCGCAGGTGCGTCCTAGCGCCTTGGCAAGCCCAAGCGATGCGCGTATGCACCCGCGATGAAGGGCCTAAGCGGCGCGTGAGCGTCCGTGCGCGCCGTTCTGTACAGTCGGCGGAATCGTCAGATTCGTGAGTGGCGTCGCCGGCCAACCAGACCGAGGGGACATGAAGTCTAGGTTTCAGGGGATGCGGGCGCTGGCGACCGCGATGGTGACGGGCGGCCTGACGGCGTTCTGGAGCGTTTCGGCCTTCGCCGAGGATACGGTCGGCCAGCCCACCAACGGCGCGATCGACTTGCAGCCGGGCGTCACGCCGCTGCGCGACGACGCCATCTTCTTCCACAACGTGATTCTGCTGCCGATCATCACGGCCATCACCCTGTTGGTGCTGGGCCTGCTGCTGTGGTGCATCGTCCGCTACAACAAGAAGGCCAATCCGGTGCCCGCGCGCTGGAGCCACAACACCCCCATCGAGATCATCTGGACCCTGGTTCCGGTGCTGATCCTGGTGGTGATCGCGGTGTTCTCGTTCCGCCTGCTCTTCGAATATCACGACATGCCCAAGCCCTACATGACCATCAAGGCGACGGGGTACCAGTGGTACTGGGGCTACGAGTACCCGGACAAAAAGATCCCCGAATTCGTCTCCAACATCCTGCCCGAGGACAAGGCCAAGGCCGCCGGCAAGCCCTACAAGCTCGCCGCCACCGAGCCGCTGGTCGTCCCGGTCAACCAGGTCGTCCGCGTGCTGGTCACCGGCGCCGACGTGATCCACGCCTTCGCCGTTCCGTCCTTCGGGATCATCACCGACGCCGTCCCGGGCCGGGTCAACGAGACCTGGTTCAAGGTCGACAAGGTCGGCACCTACTACGGCTCCTGCCGCGAGCTCTGCGGCATCGACCACGCCTTCATGCCCATCGAGGTGCATGTGGTCAGCCAGCCGGAGTTCGACGCCTGGGTGGCCTCGAAGGCCCCTAAGGCCGCCGCCGCGACGCCCACGACCAATGCGGCCGTGGCCAATGCCGCGGGCGGCTCCAATACGCCTACGCCGAACGCAGCGCCCGCGGCGGGCGCTGCCGTTCCGCCCGCCCAAGTGAACCCCGCCGCGCCTGCGCCCACCACCAAGACCGCCGCGCCCGCCGCTGCGGCCGCGCACTGAACTTCAGGACCCGCGTAAGATGGCTCAAGCCGCCGCCCACGATCACCACGACAGCCACGACAGCCACGACCACAAGCCGGGCTTCTTCGTCCGCTGGCTGTTCTCGACCAACCACAAGGACATCGGCACGCTCTACATCCTGTTCGCCATCATGGCGGGCCTGGTGGGCGGCGCGCTCTCCGGCCTGATCCGCTGGGAGCTCTACGAGCCGGGGATCCAGATCTTCCAGCCGCACAGCTGGCTGGCCCAGGTCGGGCTCATCGAAGGCTCGAAGCAGGGCTACAACGCGGTGGTCACGGCCCACGCCCTGATCATGATCTTCTTCATGGTCATGCCCGCCATGATCGGCGGGTTCGGCAACTGGTTCGTGCCGCTGATGATCGGCGCGCCGGACATGGCCTTCCCGCGGATGAACAACATCTCCTTCTGGCTGCTGGTGGCGGCCTGGGTGATGATGCTGACCTCGATGATGGTCGACGGCGGCCCGGGCCGAGGATTCGGCGGCGGGTGGACGATGTATCCGCCCCTATCGACCTCAGGTCATACCGGCCCCGCCATGGACTGCGCGATCCTCGCGATCCACCTCGCGGGCGCCAGCTCGATCCTCGGCGCCATCAACTTCATCACCACGATCTTCAACATGCGCGCGCCGGGCATGACCCTGCACAAGATGCCGCTGTTCGTCTGGTCGATCCTGGTGACGGTGTTCCTGCTGCTGCTCTCGCTGCCCGTGCTGGCCGGCGCGATCACCATGCTGCTCACCGACCGCAACTTCCACACCCACTTCTTCGACGCGGCCGGCGGCGGCGACCCGATCATGTTCCAGCACCTGTTCTGGTTCTTCGGGCACCCCGAGGTCTACATCCTGATCCTGCCGGGCTTCGGCATGATCAGCCACATCGTGTCGACCTTCTCGCGCAAGCCGGTCTTCGGCTACCTGGCCATGGCCTACGCCATGGTGGCGATCGGGGTGATCGGCTTCGTCGTGTGGGCGCACCACATGTACACGGTCGGCATGCCCATCAACCTGCGGGCCTACTTCGTGGCCGCGACCATGGTCATCGCGGTGCCCACGGGCATCAAGGTGTTCAGCTGGATCGCCACGATGTGGGGCGGCTCGATCGACTTCAAGACGCCCATGCTGTGGGCGATCGGCTTCATCTTCCTGTTCACCCTGGGCGGCGTCACCGGCGTCGTCCTGGCCAACGCCGGCATCGATTACAGCCTGCACGACACCTACTACGTGGTGGCGCACTTCCACTACGTGCTGAGCCTGGGCGCCGTGTTCGCGATCTTCGCGGGCTTCTACTACTGGTTCGAGAAGATGTGGGGCGTGAAGTACCGCGAGTGGCTGGGCGCCACCCACTTCTGGATCACCTTCGTCGGCGTGAACCTGATCTTCTTCCCGCAGCACTTCCTGGGCCTGCAGGGGATGCCGCGCCGCTACATCGACTACCCCGACGGCTTCGCCTACTGGAACAAGGTCTCCTCCATCGGCTACGCGATCACCCTGGTCGGCGTGGGCGTGTTCCTGGTGGTGCTGCTCGACGCGATGGTCTTCCGCCGCAAGGCCGAGGCCAATCCGTGGGGCGAAGGCGCCACGACGCTGGAGTGGACGCTGCCCTCGCCGCCGCCGTTCCACCAGTTCAACGAGCTGCCGGTGGTCAAGGCCGACGCCCACTAGGGGCCTCTACCTCCCCCGTCGCGGCAGCGATGGCGGGAGGGGGACCGCTCGCCGCAGAGCGAGCGGTGGAGGGGGCAAGCCGCCAGACACTTTGGACAGGCGGCGCGCTCCATCCCCCGGAGCCTGGGGCTCGCCCCCTCCACCATCCGCTCTGCGGCGGACGGTTCCCCTCCCGCCGCTTCGCGGGGGAGGAAGAATAAGAGTAGTCTCTCATGGCCATGTCTCCGGCCCTTTCCACCGCCGCCAAGTCCGCGCCCCGATCGGCGCCCAAGACCGCTCCGGCCCGCTGGCAGGATTTCGTCCAGCTGCTGAAGCCGCGGGTGATGTCGCTGGTCGTCTTCACGGGCCTGACCGGCCTGATCTGTGCGGGCCGACCGGTGCATCCGTTCCTGGGCGCGGTGGCGATCCTCTGCATCGCGGTCGGGGCCGGCGCCTCGGCGGCGTTCAACATGTGGTACGACGCCGACATCGACGCGCGCATGCGCCGCACGCGGGGGCGGCCAGTGCCGGCGGGGCGCGTCCAGGGCGCCGACGCCCTGGCGCTCGGCATCGTGCTCTCGATCTTCTCGGTCATGATGATGGGCATGGCGCTGAACTGGCTGGCCGCCGGCCTGCTGGCCTTCACCATCTTCTTCTATGCGGTCGTCTACACGGTGTGGCTGAAGCGCTGGACGGCGCAGAACATCGTCATCGGCGGCCTGGCCGGCGCCCTGCCGCCGGTGATCGGCTGGGCCGCGGCCAGCGGGTCGGCGCCGCTCAACGCCTGGCTGCTCTGCGCCATCATCTTCATGTGGACGCCGCCGCACTTCTGGGCGCTCAGCCTCTACACCAGCGAGGACTATGAGAAGGCCGGCGTGCCGATGATGCCGGTCGTCGCGGGCGCAGCCTCCACGCGCCGCCAGATCCTGGGCTACAGCCTGCTGTTCGCCCCGCTCTGCCTGGTTCCGGCCTTCACCGGCCTGGGCGGCCCGATCTACCTGGCGGTGGCCGCGGCGGGGGGCCTGGTCTTCGTGCTGCTGGCCGTGCGCCTGTCGCGCAGCCACGCCGGCGAGGCCAAGGGCCAGCGCAATGACGACGGCCTCTACGACGTGCGCGCCGGCGCCAAGGACGCGCGCAACCTGTTCGCCTTTTCGATCCTCTACCTCACCTTGCTGTTCGCCACCCTGCTCGGCGAACACCTGATGGGCGTCACGCCCCTGAACCTGCTTTCGGAGCTGCTGCGATGAGCGATCCCGCACGCGAGAGCGAAAGCGAACAGAAGGCCCGGCGCGGCCGCAATATCGCCTTGGCGCTCGGCTTGATCCTGTTCGTCATCCTGATCTTCGTGGTCACGATCGTAAGGCTGGGCGGCAATGTCGCGTCAAACGTCCTCTAAACCGCCGCTGACCCCTCAGCAGCGGGGCAACCGCATCATCGGCGCGGCCGTGTTCGTGGTCTTCGTGGCCATGGTCGGCGCGGCCTATGCCGCGGTGCCGCTCTACAAGGCCTTCTGCGAGGCCACCGGCTACGACGGCACCGTGCGCCGGGCCTACAAGGCGCCCGACCAGGTGCTCGATAACAAGATCCTGATCCACTTCGACACCAACGTCCGCGACCTGCCCTGGGACTTCACCGCCGAGGAGCGGACGCAGCCGCTGAAGATCGGCGAGACCAAGGTCGCGATCTTCAAGGTCACCAACAATTCGGACAAGCCCGTCGTCGGGCGCGCGGTCTTCAACGTCGTGCCGGAGCAGGCGGCGGTCTATTTCCACAAGCTCTCGTGCTTCTGTTTCTCCGACCAGACGATCGGTCCGCGCCAGACGGTCGAGATGCCGGTGCTCTACTTCGTCGATCCCAAGTACGCGACCGACTTCGAGACCCGCACCCAGAAGGAAGTGACCTTGTCCTACACCTTCTATCCGGCCACCGACGTCAAGCCGCAGACGGCCGCGGCGGGCAAGCCGGCGAAGGTGGGATAGGGCGGCCTTCTCCCCTTGTGGGAGGCGGCTGGGCAGGGCTATAGCGTCACGCGAACCGGTCTTGTGCGCGGGGTGAGTCCCGCCGGACGGCTGCGTGGATTTGTGAGGGACTAGGACCGAAGATGGCCGACGGCGTGAAGCACGACTACCACCTGGTCAATCCGTCGCCCTGGCCCCTGGTCGGCTCGATCTCGGCGACGGTGATGGCGCTGGGCGGCGTGACCTGGCTGAAGGGCATGTTCGGCCTGCCGGCGCACACCTCCTGGCTGTTCTTCGCGGGCCTGGCGGGCGTGATCTTCACGATGATCGTCTGGTGGCGCGACGTGGTGCTGGAAGCCAACCGCGGCGACCACACGCCGGTCGTCTCCCTCGGCCTGCGCTACGGCATGATCCTGTTCATCGCCTCGGAGGTGATGTTCTTTGTCGCCTGGTTCTGGATCTTCTTCGAAATGGCCCTGTTCCACGGTCACCGCGCCGGGGCCGGCGAGGCGATCGAGGAAGTCCGGCAGGCCTGGGCGACCTGGCCCCCGCATGGCGTCGAGACGGTCCCCGCCTTCCAGCTTCCGCTGGTCAACACGCTAACGCTGCTGCTCTCCGGCACCACCGTCACCTGGGCGCACCATGCGCTGCAGACCGGCGACCGCCGCGGGGCCAAGATCGGCCTATTCCTGACGATCTGCCTGGGCGTGCTCTTCACCTCGATCCAGGCCTACGAGTACCACCACATCATCGAGCACAAATACTTCTTCTCGCCGGAAGCGGCGAACGCCGGCCTCTATGGCTCGTCCTTCTTCATGGCCACCGGCTTCCACGGCTTCCACGTGCTGATCGGGACCATCTTCCTGACCGTCTGCCTGATCCGCCTGCTGGGCGGCGGCTTCACGCCGCAGAAGCACTTCGGTTTCGAGGCGGCGGCCTGGTACTGGCACTTCGTCGACGTGGTGTGGCTGTTCCTGTTCGCCTTCATCTACGTGATCTTCGGAGCCCACGGCGGCGGCTGATGAGCAAGCCAAACCCCCTGCTGTCGGGCGCGGCCGGGCGCTGCCCCAACTGCGGAGAGGGCTATCTCTTCGACGGGTTCCTGAGGGTGTCCCCGCGCTGCGAGGCCTGCGGCTTCGACCTTGCAGCCGCCGACAGCGGCGACGGCCCGGCGGTGTTCGTGATCCTGATCGCCGGCCTGATCGTGGCCTTCGGGGCGCTCTTCACCATGGTCGCCTTCAACCCGCCGATCTGGGTGACGCTGGTCATCTGGCTGCCGATGACGCTCGTCATCGTGCTCGCGCTGCTGCGGCCCATGAAGGGGCTGATGCTCGCAGCCCAGTTCATGAACAAGGCCAGCCAGGCGCGGCATGACTAGCGCCCCCAATGACTGAGAGCTGGGAGCCGCAGGTCGAGCCGCGGGCTGCAAGGCCGGAGGCGCGCGGCTTTCCCGTCGGCCTGACCGCCGCGACGCTGATCGCGCTGGCGATCCTCATCGGCCTGGGCGTGTGGCAGCTCCAGCGCCTTAAGTGGAAGGAAGGCCTGCTGGCCCACATCGCCGCCCTGCGGTCGGCGCCCGCGCGGCCGATCGAGCCGGTGCTGGATGCCCTGAGCCAGGGCCGCGACGTCGACTTCACCCGCGTCAGCGTGAGCTGCCCGGGCCTGGCCGCCGCGCCCTTCGTGGAGATGTACGGCATCATCGAAGGCGAGGCCGGCGCGCGGCCGATCTCCGCCTGCGCGGTCTCGACCGCGCGCTATCGCACCGTCCTCGTCGACCGCGGCTTCATCCCGGACAGTGTGACGGCGCGCCCGAACGTGGATCCCGCCTCGCAGGCGCCGTTGACGGTGACCGGCGTGCTGCGCAAGCCCGAGCGCGGCAACCTCTTCACGCCGCCCAGCCAGGCGCAGCGCTGGTATCGGCGCGATGCGGCCGGCATGTCCCGCCAGCTCAAGGCGCCGGCGCCCGCGCCCTATTTCCTGATGGCCGAGACGGTGACCAACCCCGAGTTCAAGGCGCTCAAGCCCGCGCCCCTGCCGACCGAAATCCCCAATCGCCACTTCGAATATGCGCTCACCTGGTTCGGCCTTGCCGGGGGGCTGGCCTGCGTCTATGCCGCCGCTCTCTTCAAGCGGATGAGGGGCTGATGCGGTACGTCTCCACCCGCGGGCAGGCGCCTGCGGTCGGGTTCGTGGATGCGGTGCTGGGCGGCCTCGCGCCGGACGGCGGCCTCTATGTGCCCCAGGCCTGGCCGCAGATCCCGCCCGAGGAGATCGCGGGTTTCGCCGGCAAGCCCTACGCCCAGGTGGCCGCGCGCGTGATCGGCGCCTTCGCGGATGGCGAGATTTCGCCGGCCGACCTGAAGGACATGTGCGAGGAGGCCTACGCCAGCTTCACCCACGCCGCGGTCGTTCCGCTCGTGCAGCTGCACCCCGGCGTCTTCATGGCCGAGCTGTTCCATGGTCCGAGCCTGGCCTTCAAGGACGTGGCGATGCAGATCCTGGCGCGGCTCTACGACCACCTGCTGGGGTCGCAGAAGCGCGTGCAGACCATCCTCTGCGCCACCTCGGGCGACACCGGCGGCGCGGCGGTCGAGGCGTTCCGCGGGCGCAAGAACGTACGCGTCGTGGCTCTCTTCCCGGAGGGCCGCATCTCCGAAGTGCAGCGCCGGTTCATGACCACGGCTGTCGAGGGCAACGTCGCCTGCGTGGCGGTGAAGGGCTCGTTCGACGACTGCCAGGCCATCGTCAAGCAGGCCTTCCAGGACCAGAGCCTGCGCCAGGCCGTCGACCTCTCCGGCGTCAACTCGATCAACTTCGCCCGGATCGCCGCACAGGCCGTCTACTATTTCACGACCGCCGCCAGCCTCGGCGCCCCGGACCGCAAGGTCTCGTTCTGCGTGCCCTCGGGCAATTTCGGCGACGCCTTCGCCGGCTATGTCGCCCACCGCATGGGCCTGCCGATGGGCCGCATCTTGGTGGCCACCAACGCCAACGACATCCTGGCGCGCACCTTCGAGACCGGCCGCTACCTGCGCGGCAAGGTGAACCCCACCATGTCGCCGGCCATGGACATCCAGTCGGCGTCCAATTTCGAGCGGCTCTATTTCGAGGGCGTGCTGCGCGAGCCGGTGGAGACCGCGCGCGCCTTCGCCGCCTTCGCCGACACCGGGGCCATCGACGTGCCGCCGCAAGCCTTCGCCGCCATGCGCGAGCTGTTCCGCGGCGTTTCGGTCAGCGAGGACGACACCAAGCGCACCATCGTCGCCACGCTGAACGAGACCGGCGAGCTCATCGACCCGCACACCGCGGTCGGCCTGGGCGCCCTGCGGCGCGCCGACCTGGACGGGCCGGTCGTGGTGATGTCCACGGCCCACGCGGCCAAATTCCCCGAGGCGGTGGCCAAGGCCTGCGGCGTGACGCCGGAGCTGCCGCGCGGGGTCGCCGATCTGGTGAGCCGCCCCGAACGCTTCGACCGCCTGCCGGCGGAGGCCGAGACCATCAAGGCCTACGTCCGCGCCTTTGCGGGGGCCTGAGGCCATCTCGACGCCCAAGGTCCATACGCTTTCCAACGGCGTCCGCGTGGTCTGCGACCCGATGCCGGGCCTCCAGACCGTGGCGCTCTCCGTCGTGGCCGGTCGCGGCGCGCGGGCGGAGGACGAGGCCCGCTCCGGCTGGTCGCACCTTTTGGAGCACATGGTCTTCAAGGGCGCCGGCGGCCGCTCGGCCCGCGAGATCGTCGAGGTGATCGAGGCGCAGGGCGGCAACATCAACGCCGCCACCGGCTATGAGCGCACGAGCTTCCAGGTGCGCGCGCTGGCCGGCGGCCTCGACCTCGGCTCGGCGGTGATCGCCGACTTGGTGCAGCGCCCGACCATGGACGAGGGCGACCTCACCCGCGAGAAGCAGGTGGTCGCCCAGGAGATCGCCGAGGCGGCCGACGCGCCCGACGACCTGGTGTTCGAACTGGCCCAGACCGCGGCCTTCGAAGACCAGCCCCTGGGCCGCCCGATCCTCGGCACGCCGGCCTCCATCGGCACGACCACGCCGCAGACGCTCAGCGCCTGGCGCGCCAGCCTCTACGGCCCGGCCTCCCTGGTGGTCAGCGCCGCCGGCGCGGTCGACGAGGACGATCTCCTGAGGCTGGCCGAACGCGACTTCGGCGCGGCCTCCGACGAGGGCGCCGCCGTGCCGCCAGTGCAGGCGCCGGCCCGCTTCACCGGCGGCCAGCGGGCCGTCGCCAAGAAACTCGAACAGGCCAACCTCGTCCTGTTGTTGCCGGCGGTGAGCGTGCGCGACGAGGCCTATTTCGCGCTGCGCCTGCTGGCCGAGATCCTGGGCGGCGGCATGGCCTCGCGGCTGTTCCAGGAGGCGCGCGAGAAGCGCGGCCTGGCCTACGCGATCGACGCCTATTCGGAGACCTATGCCGACGTCGGCGTGCTGGGCGTCTTCGCCGGTTGCGCGGCGGCCGACGCGGCGGAGCTGGCGAAGGTGGCGGCGGGCGAGATCGCCGCCATGCTGACCGCGGTCGGCGAGCCCGAGCTCGACCGCGCCAAGGCCCAGCTCAAGGGCGCCATGTTCATGGGCCGCGAGGGCGCGCTCGCCCGCGCCGAGCAGGCGGCCGGGCAGGTCCTGCTGTTCGGCCGCACCCTCGATCCGCTCGAGACGGCGGCGGAGGTGGATGCGGTGACGCCCGGCGATCTGGTGAGGCTGACCGAGCGGATCCTGGCCCAGAAGGCGGCGGCGATGGCGGTGCTGGGGCCGAAGGCGTCGCTGAAGGCCGCGCCGGCGTTCGAAACGGCGCTGTTCGGCTAGCTTCCTTTCCCGCGCGGCGGGAGAGGGGAACCGCTCGCCGAAGCGCGAGCGGTGGAGAGGGAAAGCCTCAGGCGCCGAGCTTGCTGCTTGCCCTTTCCACCATCGGCTCTTCGCTGCGCTCGGCCGACGGTCCCCCTTTCCCAAGGATGGGAAAGGAACGCTACGCTTGCGGCCCGATCACCCGGCCCAGGGCCTCGAGATAGGCGGTGAACGCCTTGCGTCCGACGGCGGAGATCCGCACCTGGGTGCGCGGCTTGCGGCCAAGGTAGCCCTTCTCGATGGTCACGTACTGGGCGTCCTCGAGCTTGCGGAGCTGCACCGACAGGTTGCCCTGGGTCACCTCCAGCACGGCCTTCAGCTCGTTGAAGTCGGCGACCTCGACGTTGGACAGATAGGCCATGACGCCCAGCCGCAGCCGGCCATGGATGACCTCGTCGATCCGGCCGATATCCAGACTGGGTTTGGCGCTCTCGGCCAAGGGTCAGGCCCCGCGTTCCTGGCGCATCAGATAGAAGCCCGGAACGAGCATGAAGCAGACGATGCCCACCGTGGCCGCGGCCACGAAGCCCACCATGTTCTCGATGCAGACGGCCATGGCGATGCCGACCGCGAACCAGCCCACGGCGACGACGCCCAGCCAGGGCCGGCGGCGCAGCATGTAGGCCACCATCCAGGCCAGGCCCTGCAGCACCATCACCACGCAGGGGTAGAGCAGCCAGATGGTCTGGCTGTGCAGGCGGAGGGCTACCGAGCCGATGCTCAGGCAGAGCGCCAGGTTGCTGAGGCCCACGGCCGCGAAGACGGCGCCCACCGCGCGGGAGACCGCGCCGCTCGCCTGTTCTTTGCCCCGGCGAATGATCCAGATCATCACGGCCAGGAAGACGACGGTCGGGCCCCAGCCGATCACCTGGGCCATGGGGCCGTCCGAGGGCGCCACGCCCAGGAACTGGCCGATGTGGCCCAGCATCTGGACGCTGTAGCAGACGCCGGCCGCGAAATAGATCTGGCCGAACTGCGTCTGCCAGCGGTCTTCCGGCGCGACCAGCGCCTTGATGAAGGCGAGGTCGTCGCGGGCTTCGTCGACGTTCATTCGGCGGCCTCCGTGTGGCCGATGGAGATTGCGGGGCGGGCCTTGGCGGGCCTTGGCGCGCGGCGGCCGTTCAGTATGGCGCCGATGAAGCTGTGGCGGACCATCAGCTGGTAGCTGGCGAACATCAGCGGGAAGGCGACGGCGAGGACGACAGTGATCTTGACCTCCCAGGGCCAGGCGAGCTGCGACACCATCGCCTGCAGGGCGATGACCAGCGGCAGGTGGATCAAGTACAGCCAATACGACGAGTCGGCGATGTAGCGCCTGGCCGGGCTGTGGCCGGAGAGGAAGCGCAGCGCCATGCCGATCGCCGCGAAGGTCCAGGTCCACATGGAAAGGGCGTAGGCGCCGGCATAGGCGATGTGCTTGAGGCCCGGCCTGGCGGGCTCGACGACGGGCATGACGCCGACCATCGTCATGCACAGGACCGTGAGCGCCACGGAGAGCGTCAGGTTCAGGGCCCAGCGGCGGGTCATGACGCCGAGCAGGCCGGGCTGGCGGTTGAGCAGCCAGCCGAAGCCGAAGGCCACCGAATACTCGATGGCGGCCGGCAGGTTCGGGATTAGCGAGTTTTCAGGCCCCGCGACGCCGAACCACTCATGCCACTGCGGTGTCGCCAGGAAGGCGAGCGCGACCGGCAGGGCGAGCGCCAGCGGGGCGGCCGGGCTTTCCACCAGGGTCGCGACGACCCCGTCGACGCGGGCCCGAAGCCGTCCAGCGCCGTCCAGGCGCAGGACCGCCCAGCGCAAGGCCAGGGTCCCGGCGTAGAGCCAGAGCAGGGTGTAGAGGAACCAAAGGTGGGTCAGCGGGAAGGCGAGCGGCGGCCCGTTGTGGCTTGGGGCCGGCGGCTTGGGCAGGTGTCCGGTGGCGACGACGGCGCCGTAGACGGTCGCGGCGATGATGGCGGCGAACAGGATGGGCCAGCCGACCACCAACGGCAGGGCGATCCGTTTGGCCCGGTCCTTGATGAAGGCCGCGACCCCGCGCTTCTCGACCATCATGTGCCCGAAGAAGCCGGCGATCAGGAAGAAGCTCGTCATCCGAAAGATGTGCGAGACGAAGAACACCCCTGCGAGCGTCAGGCTGCGGTGGGTGTCGACCACCGGCCAGATCTGTGGCCCCGGCAGGAACGAGGCGGTGGCGTGGAAGACGATCCCGAGCAAGAGGGCGTAGCCCCGCACCGCGTCGAGGCCGTGGAGCCGGTCGGATCCGGAGGACGTGGTCATCGCGCTTCTCCCTGGCGAGCCCTGCGGACGGCCCGATGGCCGCCGCGTCGGCAGCGTCATAGATCAACTAGTCTATAATGTAAACTAGTCTGTCGAGATGGAATAGCGCCGCCTTGCGGGCGGACGGCAATTGCGCGACCTTCGCTTATGGCCCTGCTGGACTGGATCGCGCCGGAGAGCGGACTTCGCGTCGAGGGCGAAGGGATCAGCCTGCGGCCCCCAAGGGCGTCCGACTATCCCGAATGGCGCGAGCTGCGGGCGGTGAGCCGCGGCTTCCTGCAACCCTGGGAGCCGACCTGGCCGGCGGACGATCTGGGCCGCGCGGCCTATCGCCGCCGCCTTATCGCCTACGCCCGCGACCGCGACGCCGGGGCGGCCTATCCGTTCTTCGTGTTCCGCAACGGTGACGGCGCGCTGACCGGCGGGATCACGCTCTCCAACGTGCGCCGCGGCGTCGCCCAGATGGGGTCGGTCGGCTACTGGTGCGGCAAGCCCTATGCCCGCCAGGGCCATACGCTGGCGGCGGTCCGCGCGCTCAGCGACTTCGCCTTCCGCAGCCTCGGGCTCCACCGCCTGGAGGCCGCCTGCATTCCCGACAACCAGGCGTCACGCCGCCTGCTCGCCAAGGCCGGCTTCGAGGAGGAAGGATTTGCTAAGGCTTATCTGAAAATTAACGGCGCTTGGCGAGATCATGTGCTGTTCGGCCTGACCTCGCCTTTCCGAAGGCCGGAAGGGCCGGACGACGGTGTGTCGGTCTGACCGACATCCCGTGAGCCTTCTGGAAACCGGCAGGCTCTAGAGTGCGTGACGGACAGGGCGTGTCACTCGATGCGTCCGAGGTGGTGGGACGTAATTTCCCTTGGCGATGCCGAACGACCGTTGGATGTGGGACGCCACCTCGACGCTGGAAGCGTTGGGCGCCGCCGACGTCGCCCTGTGGGTCTGGGAGCCTGAACGCGACCGCATGCGCCTGACCGGCGCGACGCGCGCGCTGGGCCTGGGCCCGTTGGCCCCGGACTGCTCCTCAGCCGCCTTGCGCGCGCTGGCTCTGCCGCAGGACCGCGCCTACGCCGAAGACATCCTGCGCGTCCAGGAGCCGGGTTCCGAGGTCGCTGTGCGCCTGCGCATGCGCGGCGCGGGTATCTCGATCTGGCGGGGCGTGTGGCTGGAGGAGGGTTGCCGCGCCGCCGGCGTGGTCGCGCCCGAGACCCGCTTCGCCGCATCCGACCAGGACCTGCTCACCGGCCTGCTGGACCGCCGCAGCTTCATCACCCGCGCTCGCGAGCAACTGCAGGTCCCCGGCCGCTACGAGGTGATCGTCGCCGACCTCGACCGCCTGCGCCGCCTGAACGAGGCCCTGGGCCATGAGCGCGCCGACCTGGTGCTGGCCGCCCTCGGCTCCCGGCTGGCCGCGGCCTTCCCGAGCGAGGCGATCCTGGCGCGGATCGGCGAGGACGAGTTCGCCGCCATGGCGCCGGCCGGCGCTTCGCCGGGCGCCGAGCTTTTGCGCCGCGCCCTGGAACAGCCGTTGCGGGTCGCGGGCTTCGACATCCATCCCACCCTGTCGATCGGCGCGGTGGAAGCTCACGGCGGCGCCGACGCGCCGGAGGCGGCCGAGCTGCTGCGCCGCGCCGAACTGGCGGTGGAATCCGCCAAGAGCCACGGCCGCGGCGGCGCCGCCGCCTATGGCCGCGGCCTGGAAAGCGACGGCCTCTCGCGCCTGGCCCTGGAGGGCGATCTCAAGGGCGCGCTCGGCCGCGGCGAGCTGACGCCCTTCTACCAGCCGATCGTGCGGCTCTCGACCGGCGCGCTCTCCGGCTTCGAAGCCCTGGTGCGCTGGCGTCACCCGCGCCGCGGCCTCCTGATGCCCGACACCTTCCTGCCGCTCTGCGAGGAGATGGGCATGATGGAGGAGCTGGGCGCGATGATGATGCGCGACGCGGCCAAGCAGCTCGCCGCCTGGCGCCAGAAGCACCGCGCCGCCGGCGAGCTCAGCGTCGCCGTCAACCTCTCGACCGGCGAGATCGACCGGCTGGGCCTGGTGTCCGACGTGGCCGCCATCCGCCGCGAGACCGGCCTGCCGCCCGGCGCGCTGAAGCTGGAGGTCACCGAAGGCGACGTCATGCGCGACCCCGAGCGGGCGGCGGCGGTGTTGACCGAACTGCGTGCCGCCGGCGCGGCGCTGGCGCTCGACGACTTCGGCACGGGCTTCTCGTCGCTCTCCTACCTGACGCGCCTGCCCTTCGACACGCTGAAGATCGACCGCTACTTCGTGCGCACCATGGCCACCAACGAGGGCTCGCTGAAGATCGTCTCCTCGGTGGTGAAACTGGGCCAGGACCTCTCGCTGGAGGTGGTCGCCGAGGGCGTCGAGAACGCCGGCATGGCCCGCCAGCTCCTGGCGCTCGGCTGCGACTACGGCCAGGGCTTCGGCTATGCGCCGGCGCTGTCGCCCCAGGAGGCCGAGGTCTATCTCAACGAAAGCTACGTCGACGGCGCGGCCCCGGTGAAGGCCAAGGGCAGCCGCGGCTAGGCCCGGCCCGCCGTGGAACTCAGGCGCTCCGGATCCACCCCCAGCTTGGCGAGCGCGCGGCCCCATTTGCGGGCGTGGTCGTGGTCGAAGATCAGCTCCGCGTCGGGCTCGCATGTGAGCCAGACGTTCTGCTTGATCTCGTCCTCGAGCTGGCCCGCGCCCCAGCCGGCGTAGCCCAGCGCCAGCAGGCTGCGTGACGGCGCGCTGTTGTGGCCGGCCATGGCCTCCAGCACCTCGCGCGTAGCGGTGAGCGCCACGTCGTCGCGCACGCCCAGGGTGTGCTCGCCGTGGTAGTCGGCGGTGTGCAGCACGAAGCCGCGCTCGCGCTCGACCGGCCCGCCCAGCAGCACGAGGTCCGGCGGAAGCGTGATGGTCGACTTGATCTCCAGCCGCTCCAGCAGGTCGGGCACGGTCAGGCCCTCGATCGGCCGGTTCAGGGCCAGGCCCATGGCGTGATCCCGGTCGTGGGCGCAGATCAGGATAAGCGCGCGCTCAAACCGCGGGTCGGAAATGCCCGGCATCGCGATCAGGAGCTGGCCGGAGAAGAAACCGCCTTCCATCGGCTCGACATTTGTCCTCGAACGTGACGCTTTCAAGGGCCTTCGCCCGCACGGCTTGCGGTGCGCGCAGATGCCGCTATCTGCAAGGGCCAACGTCAGAGGAACGGACCCATGACCATCAAAGTCGGCGACAAGCTGCCTAGCGTTACGCTCACCCTGGCCACCGCCGAGGGCCCGAAGCCGGTGACCACGGACGAGTTCTTCGGCGGCAAGAAGGTCGCGCTGTTCGCGCTGCCGGGCGCTTTCACCCCGACCTGCTCGGCCAAGCACCTGCCGGGCTTCAAGCAGCTCGCCGGCGACATCAAGGCCAAGGGCGTCGACGTGATCGCCTGCCTGTCGGTCAACGACGCCTTCGTGATGCGGGCCTGGGCCGAGGACCAGGCGGTTGGCGACGACATCGCCATGCTGGCCGACGGCGGCGCGGCCTTCACCGACGCCGTGGGCCTGGTCTTCGACGCCTCGCGCTTCGGCATGGGCAAGCGCTCGCAGCGCTACTCCATGATCGTCGACGACGGCGTGGTGAAGGAGCTGAACATCGAGGAAGGCGGCGAATTCCGCGTCTCGGCGGCCGACTACCTGCTGGCCCAGCTCTAGCGGCCTAGGAGCCCAGCGGCGTCGCGCCGCTGGGCTTCGCCTTAAGCCTACTTCTTGGTCGACATGGCGTCGGTGGACATCGCGCCCGTCGACATGGCTCCCGTCGACATGGCGCTGTGCGCCATCGCGTCCTTCTTCATCGCCTTCTTCTTTTTCATCGGCGCCTTCATGGCGTCGCCCTTCATGCCGTCCGACTTCATGGCGTCGGTCTTCATGGATGAGGACGACATCGCGCCTGTGGACATGGCGCCGGTCGCCGCGGGCTTGTCCTGGGCCATCGCGGCGCCGCCCGCGAAGGCGGCGGTCAGGGTCAGGGCCGCCAGGGCGGACAGGGTGGTGCGGAGCATCATTTCGAGGGTTCCTTCAGTGGAGGCCGGGCAAGCCGGCGGCGTTTCCTCCGCGACATCGCGGAAGATCGGGTCGGGCGGCGATGTAAGGGTCCGTCAGCTCTTGGCGGCCGCCAGAATGGGTCCGCCGCGTCCGGCCTGGACGAGGACGGCGGTCTTGAGGCCGGCGGGCGCGGTCGGAACGGCGTAGCTCGTCGGCCCGCCTTTCCAGTCACCCAGCCGGGTCAATTCGCGGACGACGTTCTTGATCGGCAGGGTCTTGCCGGTGTTCTCGCCCCGCTTGACCGGGACCTGAACGACGTTCGGGTCATAGCGCACCAGCCAGACCTGGGCGGCCTTGCTCGGACCCGCGCCGGCGATGGCCACGCGGGTCGGCTGCAGGATCACGGCGGGCCCGCCGGCGCCCAGCCGCGCCTGGCGCAGTGTCTGGTCGATGTCCGCGACGCTCTGGCCGACCGTGTCGAGGCGGCCGTTCACCACCACCTGCGGCGTGCCGACGTTTCCATGGCCCAGGCCGTGGGCGTAGTCCCACTGGCGGTCGGTGAACTTCTTCTGGGCGAAGGTGTCCTTCCAGCCGAGGTTGTCCCAGTAGGTGACCCCGAAGGACAGGGCCAGGATCTCCGGCCGCGCCGAGATCGCCGCCACGGCGCGGTCGGCCGGCGGGCAGGACGAGCAGCCCTGGCTGGTGAACAGCTCCACCACCTGCACCGGCGCGGGGGGCTGGGCGAGGGCCGGCGCGGCCAGGGTCATCAGGGCCGCGGCCAGGCCGCCTGTGATCGATCGGGTCATGCTCATCTCCGGCAAAGCTCGATCCCTTGTTCGCATCGGCGCGCGGTTCGGTTACCAAGCCCGTGGCATGTAACTTTCCCGCTGAGTGTCGCGAACTTCCCTGAAGGCGGCGTTGGACGACATCGAACCCAGACTGCGAGGCTTGATGCTCGCCGGCCTCGCCGGGGAGGCCGGGCCCTATCGCCGGCTGCTGGACGAACTCAGCGGATTGCTGCGCGCCTACTATCGCCGCCGCTGCCCGCCGGGTGTGGACGCCGAGGACCTGGTGCAGGAAACGCTGATCGCCGTGCATACGCGCCGGGCCACCTACGACGCGGGCCAGCCGTTCACCGCCTGGGCCTATGCGATCGCGAGGTACAAGCTGATCGACGCGCTGCGCCGCGGCCGCGCCCACCTGCGTGCGCCGGCGGAGGAGGCCGACGCCCTGTTCGTGCCGGCCGGCGCCGAGGCCGCGATGGCCAGCCGCGACCTGGAGCGGGTGATGGCCGACCTGCCCGCGCGCACCCGCGACCTAATCCGCGAGGTGAAGATCGAGGGCCTTTCGATGCGGGAGGCGGCCGACCGGCACGGCATGAGCGAAACCGCCGTGAAGGTGGCTGTGCACCGGGGGCTGAAGTCGCTCGGCGGCAAGTATGGAGGCTCGCCCGGCGATGGAGACTGACGAGCTGATCCACAGCCTGAGCGGCGAATTGGCGCCCGTTCCGCCGGGCGCCGTCGCGCGCCGTATCGCGCTCGGCTTGAGCCTCGGCGCGCTCGGCTCGGCGGCGATCATGCTGGCCTGGCTTGGCCTGCGCCCCGACCTCGCCCAGGCGGTCGCCACGCCGATGTTCTGGATGAAGTTCGGCTACTCGGCCCTGACCGGCCTGGCGCTGGCGGGCGTGCTGAGCCGGCTGGCGCGGCCGGCGATGCGGGCCGGGGCGCTCGCGCTGGTCGCGGGCCTGCCGCTGCTGGTCGTCGCGGCCATGGCGCTCTACCGCATGGCCACCGCCCCGCCGCCGATGCACCACGACCTCTTGATGGGCCACACCTCGATGATTTGCCCCTGGCGGATCCTGGTCATCGGCCTGCCGCTGCTGGTTGGCGCGGTCTGGGCGGTGCGGGGCCTTGCGCCCACGCGCCTCTTGCCAGCGGGCCTGGTCGCGGGCGGCTGCGCCGGCGCGCTCGGCGCGGCGATCTACGCCTTCGCCTGCGACGAGACGTCAGCGCCCTTCCTGGCCATCTGGTACACGCTCGGCATGGCTCTGGTGGCCGCCCTGGGCGCCACGGCGGGCTCGCGCCTGCTGCGCTGGCGCTAGGGTTTGGGGAACGGCTTGCTCACATAGCGCGAGCCGGCCTCGCCGAAGCGCCAGGGCACGTCGACCGCCTTGGTGATGCCGATGCGCGGGCCCACGACGACGCCGGCGTTCGGGCCGGGCTCCAGGGCGAACGGCGCCTCGTCGACCCGCAGGCCGTTCTGGTCGTGGGTCACGCCCAGCGCCTGGCAGAGCCGCCCGGGTCCAGAGCAGAGCAGGCGCGGTTCCTCGATCCCGCGGCGCGCGATCATCACGTCGAGGCCCTCGGTCGGCTCAAGCGCGCGCAGCAGCACAGCGCTGCCAGGCGTCGGCCCGCAGACCAGGTTCATGCACCAGTGGATGCCGTAGGAGCGGTAGACATAGATCACGCCCGGCGGGCCGAACATCACCGCGTTGCGCGGGGTCGGGCCGGAGAAGCTGTGCGAGGCCGGATCCTCGAAGTGATAGGCCTCGGTCTCGACGATGCGCCCGCCGACACCGTTCATCGTCAGCGTCCAGCCGATCATCATCCGTGCGGCCGCGTGGCTGGGGGCGGTGAACAGCTCGGCTTGACGGCGCGCGAGCTCGGGGCGCGAAATGGGGGCAACCATATCGGGAGGATTTCGCATGCCGTACGTCGAGGGCCAAACCATCCACGACGCCGACTCCCACGTGATGGAGTTGCCAGGCACGATCAACCGCTACATCGACCCGAAATTCCGCGAGGCCTTCGTCGCCAAGACCGGGCGCAAGGACGTGCTGCCCGAGTGGTTCGCCAAGGCCGCGGCCCAAATGGAGAACCCGGAGTTCCTGGCGGGCGCGGAGGCTAACATCCTGCTGCGCAAGAACTACGAGGCCCTGGGCGCCTTCAAGGCGTCGGACCGGCCCAAGACGCTCGACTACCTGGGCTTCGCGAGCCAGCTCGTGTTCACCACCGCCTGCCTGTCGAATTTCGGCCTGGAGCAGATGGGCGAGGTCGAGCTCGCGGTCGAGACCGCGCGGGCCCACAACCGCATGATGACAGAGTTCTGCTCGGTGGACCGCCGATTGCTGGCGACCGGCTATGTGCCGCTGATCGACCGGGCGCGGGCGCCGCAGATCGCGCGCGAGGCTATCGCGCTGGGCGTCAAGGCGCTGGTCATCCCGTCACGCCATCCGCCGGGCTTTTCGCCCAGCCACGTGGAGCTCGACCCGCTGTGGGCGCTGGCGCAGGACGCGGGCCTGCCGATCCTGTTCCACGTCGGCGGCGAGGAGAAGATGCACCACGACTACATCGACAACGGCCTGCCCTTCGTGAAGGACTTCCACGGCGGCGACGAGAACTTCACCTCGCTGACCTTCATGGCCATCCCACTCAGCCTCTGGCAGACGCTCTCGGCCCTGGTGATCGACGGCGTCTTCGACCGCTTCCCACGCCTGAAGTGGGGCGCGATCGAGCTTGGGGCGTCCTGGCTGCCCAGCCTGATGCACTTCCTTGATTCCGGCGTCGCGGCCTTCGGCAAGGAGGAGCGGCTGCAGAAGCTGTCGGCCAAGCCCAGCGAGATCCTGCGCCGCCAGTTCCGCGCCACGCCCTATCCGCACGAGGATACCCGCTGGATCATCGAGAACACCGGCGAGGAGATGTGCCTGTTCTCGTCGGACTTCCCGCACGTGGAGGGCGGGCGCAATCCGCTGAAGCGGTTCAACGACAGCCTGGCGGGCGTCTCCGAGGCCGCGCGGCGGCGGTTCTACCGCGACAACTTCATCGACCTGATGGGCGCTGGCCTCGACCCAGCCCTGCACGATCTGCCGGAGCTACGCGCCGCCTAAGCGGCGCGGACGGTGGCGCGCACTGGGGCCGGCGCCGCCAGCGCGCGGGCGATGGCCTCCATCAGCTCCTGGATCTGGATCGGCTTGGAGCTGTGCTCGGTGAAACCGAGCTCCAGGTAGCGCCGCCGTCCGCCCGAGGTGACATCGGCGGTGAGCGCGATCACCGGTGCGTCGCGGTTTGGACCCTTGCCTGCCCGCAGATGCTGCAGCACCTCGATTCCCGTCATGCCCGGCATCTGGATGTCCAGCAGAACCAGGTCGAACGGGCTGACGGCCGTCGCGGCCAGGGCCTCGACTCCGCCGGACGCCTTGGAGATCGTGTGGCCGAAGCTGGTCAGCAGCTGGTCGAGCACCATCAGGTTCACGGCGTTGTCGTCGACCGCGAGGATCTGCAGGCCCGCGGCCGGTTCGGCCCGGGCAGGCGCCGCGTCGAGCTTGACGATCTGCGGGCCGTCGGCCAGGGCCAGCGGCAGCTTGATGTGGAAGGTCGAGCCCTGGCCCGCCTCGCTCTCGGCCCAGATGCGGCCGCCCATCAGCTCGACGAGCTGCTTGGCGATCGAAAGGCCGAGGCCCGTGCCGCCGAACTTGCGGACCTCGGACTCGTCGGCCTGGGTGAAGCGGGTGAAGAGGTTCGGCAACAGCTCCGGGTCGATGCCGATGCCGCTGTCGCGCACCGCCAGGTGCAGCAGGACCGCGCCCTCGCCATTGGGCATGGCGTCGGCCTCGATCGCCACCGAGCCCTCGTCGGTGAACTTCAGAGCATTGCCGACCAGGTTAAACAGCACTTGGCGCAGGCGAAGCGGGTCGAACAGCGCATAGCGCGGCAGGCCCGTGCGGGTCTCGAGCGACAGGCTGACGCCCTTCTCGTCGGCGCGCGGCCCCCAGAAGCCGATCAGGCGATCGAGGAACTGCGGCAGGTCCTCGGCGACCGGCACGATGTCGAGGCGCCCGGCGTCGATCTTCGAGACGTCCAGGATGTCGTTGAGGATCGACAGCAGGTAGTCGCCGGAATCGATCAGCACATCGAGCCGCGCCTTCTGGACCGGATCGGTCTCGTCGCGCTGGAGGAGCTGGGCCATGCCCAGCACGCCGTTCATCGGGGTGCGGATCTCGTGGCTCATGGTGGCCAGGAAGTTCGACTTGGCGCGCCCGGCCTGGCGGGCTTCCTCGCGGGCCTCGTCGGCGGCGGCGCGCTCGGTCACCGCCTGGTCGCGGGCCGCCTGCAGCTGCGGGATCAGGCCCACCTTGTCGTTGAAAGCCTCGTGAAGCACGCTGATGGTGCGGCTGGTGCCCTCGACCATCAGCGCCAGCAGGACCGCCAGGCTAAGCATGCTGAGCAGGGCCGCGGCAGCCGCGGCGGGCGTCAGCAGGGCGATGGCGAGCACCGCGATCGCCGCCAGCAACGGGCCCACGAAGCCCCAGAAGGTGCGGCGCGACAGCATTCCGGCCGAGACGCCAACGGCGACCAGCGTCGCCACCTGCAGGGTGAAGAAGATCAGCTCCGGCGCACGGCCGCTCAGCGCCATGACGGTCGTCGGCGCGACGTAGGTCACGCTGCGCGCCATGCACATCAAGGCGAGCCGGCCGAAGCCCTTGTGCTCGTCGGTGGACGGCGCCGTCGCCAGCCAACGGCGGACGAGACCCTGGTTGACCGCGTCGACGGCGCAGTAGGCGACGAAGGCGGTCGCGCCGAGCCACGGGTGGCCCAACAGGGCGAAGCCGACGGCGGCGATCGCGTTGAACACCGCATGGAAGGCGATGGGCTGGGCCATGCCCGTCAGGGTGAGTTCATAGGTGCTGAGGCCGCGCTCAGCTGCGTGGGCCGCAGCGCGCACCCGCGCAAATTCCCAAACCGGTTTCTTCATTACTCAACCCCACCTGAGGTTGAATATCGGCGGCAAAAGTAAAGCTTCGGAGAATCCGGCCGGCCGCCTAGGACGCCAGGGCGGCGGCCGGCGTCGCCTCCAGATCGTCGGCGCCGTCCATCAGGCCGTCGGCCAGGCCGGGCGCCTGGGCCAGCACCTGGCCGGCGAAAACCCGGGCCAGCGCCGCCTTGCCCCGAAGCCACGGATCGTCAGAGCCGGCGGCGGCCAGCGCCTGGCGGCCCAGCATGGCCGCGCCGATCACGTCGCCGGCCAGCTTCAGATAGGGCGTGGCCGCCGCCAGGCTGGGCGCGCCGCGGTTGGCCAGCAGCCAGTCGGTGGCCCGCTCCAGCGCGGCGACCCCGGCCGCGAGGCGACGCCCCACGGACGTCAGCTCGGGGACCTCGGTCAGGCTCTCCGCCGTCAGCGCCAGCTCGGCGCAGAGGCCGCGCATGACGCCGCCGTCCTCCATGCCCACCTTGCGGCCGACCAGGTCGATGGCCTGGATGCCGTTGGTCCCCTCGTAGATCGGCGCGATGCGCGCGTCGCGATAGTGCTGGGCCGCGCCGGTCTCCTCGATGAAGCCCATGCCGCCGTGCACCTGCACGCCCAGCGAGGCGACCTCGACGCCGACGTCGGTCGACCAGGCCTTGGCGATGGGGGTGAGCAGCTCCTGGCGCGCCTTGGCCGCGGCGCGCTCCTCCGGCGTCTCGGCCAGCTTGGCGATGTCGGAAAGCACGCCGGTGGTCAGGCAGATGGCGCGGGCGGCCTCGATCTTGGCCTTCATCAGCATGAGCATCCGGCGTACGTCCGGATGGCCGTAAATCTCCGCCGGATAGCCCTCGGCCCACAGCGCCTTGCCCTGGCGGCGCTCTTGGCTGAAGGCCAGCGCCTGCTGGAAGGCCCGCTCGGCGATGGCCACGCCCTGGACGCCCACCTGCAGGCGCGCGGCGTTCATCATGACGAACATGTGCGGCAGGCCCTGGCCGAGCTCGCCGACCAGCTCGGCCTGCGCGCCGTCGTAGAGCATGACGCAGGTCGGCGAGCCGTGGATGCCCAGCTTGTGCTCGATGGAGCCCGCCCGGAAGTCGTTGCGCGAGCCCAGGCCGCCGTCCTCGCCGATCAGGTATTTCGAGGTCAGGAAGAGGCTGATGCCCTTCACGCCGGGCGGCGCGCCGGGGGTGCGCGCGATCACCAGGTGGCAGATATTCTCAGCCGCGTCGTGATCGCCCCAGGTGATGAAGATTTTCTGGCCGTAGAGCTTGTAGCCGCCGTTCCCGTCCGGCTCGGCGCGGGTGGTGAGCGCGGCGAGGTCCGAGCCCGCCTGCGGCTCGGTCAGCACCATGGCGCCGGTCCATTCGCCGCTGACCAGTTTCGGCAGGACCAGGCGCTTCTGGCGCTCGGTGCCGTGCAGGTCCAGCGCCTCGATGGCGCCCTGGGTCAGCATCGGGCAGAGGCCGAAGGCCATGTTCGAGGCATGCACCATCTCGAAGACCGCCAGCTCCATGGCCTTCGACAGGCCTTGGCCGCCATGCTCCGGGTCGGCGCTCAGCGAGTTCCAGCCACCGGCCACGAAGGCCTGGTAGGCTTCGGCGAAGCCGGGCGCGGCGGTCACCGCGCCGTTCGCATAGCGCGCGCCCTCGGTGTCGCCCTTGCGGTTGAGCGGCGCCAGGACGTCGGTGGTGAAGCCGCCGGCCGCCTCCAGCACCGCGGCGACCGTGTCGGCGTCCAGATCCGGATAGGCGCGGGCGATCAGGGCGTCGTGGCCCACGGTCGAAAGCGCGAAGGCAAGGTCCCGGACGGGCGCGCGGAAGGTCATGGGATCGGGCTCCGGATCGGCTGTCGGCGGTGTTTTAGGCTCAGCCGCCTCATTCGTCGTCCCCGATGTCGCCCTTCACCAGGGGCTTGAAGTCGGCGCGCGGATAGGACCGGCCGCGCTTGATGGTGGTCTCCAGGGTCTTCAGGTTCCGGATGTCGGCCAAGGGGTCCTTCGCCGTCACGATCATGTCCGCGAGCTTGCCCGGCGCGATGGTTCCCATGTCGGCCTCCTGGCCGGCCGCCCGCGCGCCGACCTCGGTCGCCGAATGGATCACCTGCGCCGGCGTCATCCCCAACCGCGCAAGGGCGTCGAACTCCTGATAGACGGTCGGCCACGGCTCGCGCCAGCTCGCCTGCCAGTCGGTGCCGGTCGTGACCGGCACGCCGGCGCGGACCGCTTGGCGGGTGAGGGCCGCAGCCATGGCGGCGCTGCAAAGCGCGGGCTTCATCCTGGGGTTCTTGGCCCGCTGCCGTTCCTGCTCCTCATAGATGCTGACCGTGGCGTCGAGGATGGTCCCCTGCGCCTTCATGGTCTCGTAGAGCCGCGCGATCACCGGGTTGTCGGCGGCGAGAAACGGGGCGGCGTCCATCGGCGTGCGCGCCTGATAGCTGGGCGGCGTGCCGGCCACCGCGTGGCCCAGGCCGCAGGCGTGCGACACCACGTCGACCTTGGCCGCCAGCACCTCGGCGGCCGTCGCCGGATAGACTGTGCTGTGCGCCCAGACCTTCAGGCCCTGCCGGTGCGCCTCAGCGGTGATCTTCGCGACCAGGTCGGCCGGCAGGTTGGCGTAGATCTTCACGGCCGTGGCCGAGGTCCCCTTGGCCAGGGTGACGGCCGTGCGGATGTCGGTGTCACTGTCGATCGCCTGCATCCACGGCGCCTTGCCCGGTTCGACGCCGAAGTTGGCCGCGTGGGTGCGCGGATCGACGAAGAAGCTCGGTCCGGCCATCAGGGCGGCGGAATAGATGTCCGGCGCGGGAATCTCGGCGGCCCGGGAGGCGCGGGCGAGCTCGGCCACGGCGCGCAGGTCGTCGGCCATGTCGCGGACGGCGGTCACCCCGCCGTAGAGGTCTCGCCGCAGGTTCGCCTCGGCCCGCCGGCGGTTGGGCGGCGTGGCCAGATGCTCGTGGGAATCGATCAGGCCCGGCAGCAGGTACTTGCCGGAGAGGTCGACGACCCGCGCACCGGCCGGCGCTGCGATCTCGGCGTCGGCCGCCACGGCCTTGATCCGCTCGCCCTCCACCAGCACCGACATGCCCGAGCGCATCGGCGCGCCAGTCCCGTCGATCAGCCGCGCGTGGCGATAGAGGGTGAGCGAGGGCGTCTCCGCCGCGCCGGCGCCGCCCGTCGCAACGATCGCGACGCATGCCGCGACCGCGGCTCCCAACACTGACCGGCCCACGCAACCCCTCCGCTGACGCGGCAAGCGATAGGTCGTGCGCCGGAGCGCGGCAAGCGCAACGCGGTGTCGGCCTTGGCGTTCTTGGGCCATGGAGATGCTCCGCGCCCTGATCGGTCCTGACAACGGCGACGCCAGTGCCGGCCAGCTCTGCGCGCGGGCGGTCATCCTGCTCCTGCTCGGCATCGCCTACATCCGCATCGCCGGACGGCGAACCTTCTCGCACGCGACGCCGCTGGACATCGTGGTGGCGATCGTCGTGGGCTCCAACCTCAGCCGCGCCATGACCGGCAAGGCGCCCTTCTGGCCCGCGCTGGCGGCGACCCTACTGCTGGTGGTGCTGCACCGCGTGCTGGTGATGGCGACCCTGCGTTGGAACTGGCTCGCCAAGCTCGTGAAGGCCCAGCCGGTGGTGCTGATCCGCGATGGCGTCGAGGACCGCCGGGCCATGCTGCGCCACGGCGTCGGCGAGATGGACCTGCTGGAGGGCTTGCGGCTGGAACAGGTGGAGCGCCCCGCCGACGTGCGCCTCGCCACCCTGGAGAACAGCGGCAAGATCAGCGTCGTGCGCAAAGCCCAAGAGTCCTGACGACGGCGACCGAGTCGCATCGGATCGGGCATGCACGCTAAACGGGTGGTCCCGTTGCGACGGGGCCGGCGGGAAGTGAAGCCGCGCTGACCCCGCGTCCCGCGGCGTGGCGGCGCGAACTGGCGGCCTCCCCTGCGGCATCGGCGACTTGGCCAGGACCCGCGACGCCGCGCGCCTGGCCGCGCGCGTTGGAGTCGTCCGGGTCGCCCGCCCGGGGTCGCCAAGCATCGCCCGCTCCGGACCGTGATGGCGTGGCCGAAGCCCTGACAAGACCGTGAACGGATCTCCCGCCAATCGCGAAATGGGGCGTCGCGGCAGGACGATGGAAGTGTCGGGAATTCGACAGAGAAAATAGAGGCTTATTTATTTAAGGCGCCGCTGAAACCGGGCGAACGCCTGGTGGGTTCCTCGGGCCATAGCCGGCCGCCCGAGCTCCCGCCGGAGGGCTTCGGGCGGTGGTGAAAGCTCGTAACGGCAGGAGACGAAGGATGGCCAAGCAGGACAACGCGCCAAACGACGAAGCGAACGGAAAATCGGACAAGTCCACCGGCGAGGCGGCCGGCGCCAACGCTGCCGGGCAGTCGAACGCCGCGGCCAGTCAATCGGCGGCGGGCGGCGCGGAGACCGACGCCATCGCGCTCCTGAAGGCCGACCATCGCAGGGTCGAAGCCCTGTTCGCGAAATACGAGAATGCAACCTCTGGTAAAGACGAGATCGTGCGCCAGGTCTGCACCGAACTCATGGTACACACTGCGCTCGAGGAAGAGATCTTCTATCCGGCCTGCCGGCGCGCGGCGTCGGACGAAGAGCCGCTGGACGAGGCTCAGGTCGAGCACGACAGCGCCAAGATGCTGATCGACGACCTCAGGCGCGGGTCTGAGCGGGATCGCTTCCGCGACGCCAAGGTCAGCGTGCTGGCCGAGCAAATCAAGCACCACGTCAGTGAGGAGGAGGCGCCCTCGAAGGGCATCTTCGCTAAGGCGCAGGCCGCCGGCGTCAACACGCCGGAGCTCGCCCGGCAGCTCACTGAGCGCAGGGAACGGCTGATGGCGCAGCCGGACGAACTGCCGCCGCCGCGCCCGGTGTCGTTCCAGGTTTCCGCATCCACCACTGGCCGCAACAAGGAGGACAATATGGCCAACTATCGAGGGAATGAGCGCGACCGCGACGAACGGGGTCGCTTCATGGAGGACGAAGACCGCCGCGGCGGCTACCGCTCGCGAGGCGGCCGCGACGACGACGACGGCCGCGGATGGTACGGCGACGCCGCGGGCCATTCCGAGGCCGCGCGCCGCGGCTGGGCCGAACGCTCCGGCAACGGCGAGAGCCGCAGCTTCCGCTCCCGCGACTATGACGACGACGACCGGCGCTATGGCGCGAGCGGTGGCGGACGCGACCGCGACGAGCGCGGCCGCTTCACCGACGATGACGATCGCGGCGGCCGCGGCCAGGGCGGCTGGTTCGGCGATTCCCGCGGCCACGCCGAGGCGGCCCGGAGGGGCTGGGAAGAGCGCGGTGGCGGGCGCTATAGCCGCGACTATGACGACGACGACCGGCGCTATGGCGCGCGCGGCGGCGGCGGGGGCGGACGCGATCGCGACGAGCGCGGCCGCTTCACCGACGACGACGACCGCGGCGGCGGCCGGGGCCAAGGCGGTTGGTTCGGCGACTCCCGCGGCCATGCGGAAGCCGCCCGGCGCGGGTGGGAGGAGCGTGACGGCGGCAGATCGGCCCGGGACTACGACGACGATGACGACCGCGGCGGTCGCGGCCGGGGCCATGGCGGCTGGTTCGGCGACTCCCGCGGCCACGCGGAAGCGGCCCGTCGCGGCTGGCAGGATCGCCGCTGAACTTCAAAGCGCGGCTTGAGGCTGCGCGCTCTCAGAAGTGGAATGGCCGCCCCCGGGCTCCGGCGGGCGGCCATCTGCATTCCGGGCGTAGGAATAAAAACGCCGCGCGCGCCGTCTAGAGGCTCATACGGCGTAAATCCGCCTGGCCCGTCTTTCGGCTAGGTTTCGCCCCCACCATGTTCGCGGGACGACGACACGAAGGTGAAGCTATGACCCGAACAGCCGCCGCTCTGGCGCTCGCCCTCTGCCTCGCCGGCCCCGCGCTTGCCAATCCCTCGACGCAGGACCCCGCCAAGGTCCCCGCCGGGACCTACGTGCTCGACAAGCGCCACGCGAGCCTCACCGCCAAGACGCTGCACATGGGCTTCTCGCACTATACCCTGCGGTTCAACGGCCTGGACGGCGGCTTCACCTACGACCCGGCCAACTGGCAGGCGACCAAGGTCACCATCACGGTCGATCCCAAGTCCGTCGACACCAATGACCCGGCGTTCAACAAGCAGATCGCCGGCTACTTCGACGCCGACAAATATCCGACCATCACCTTCGTCTCGACCGGCCTGCAGGGCGGCCAGGACGGCAAGGGGACGCTGACCGGCGACCTGACCTTCCATGGCGTGACCAAGCCGGTGACGCTGGATGTCAGCTTCCAGGGCGCGGGCCATGGCGTGACCCCGCTCGGCACGCGCCTGGGGTTCTCCGGGACCACGCAGATCAAGCGCTCCGATTTCGGGGTGAACAACATGTTCCTGAACCAGTTCACCACCGACGAGGTCGATCTCGCCTTCGAGGTCGAGTTCGAAAAGAAATAGGCCGACGGCCACCCGGCCCGGCAGGAAGGCGTTCATGACCGATATTGTCAGCAACCCGGCGGCGCGCGCCGGCGGCGGCCGCTATTCGACGGTGGCCATCGTGCTGCACTGGCTGATCGCGCTCGCCATTGTGCTGCAGATCATCCTGGCCGGCCGGATGGACGGTCCGCCCACGCCGCAGGTCTTCGCGGTGACCCAGCTCCACAAGTCGATCGGTATCACCATCCTGCTGGTCAGCCTGCTGCGGCTGGGCTGGCGGCTGGTCAATCCGCCGGCGCCGATGCCGACCACGCTCGCGCCTTGGGAAGCCCTTCTCGCGAAGGCCACCCACGTGGGCTTCTACGTGGTGATGATCGCCATGCCGCTGACCGGCTGGCTGATGGTCTCGGCGAGCCGCATCGAGATTCCGACCCTGCTCTACGGCGTGGTGCACTGGCCCGACATCCCCGGCCTGGCGGACCTGGCGCCCGCGTCGAAGAAGGTCTGGCGGACGATCGGCCGGGAAGGCCATGGGATCATCGCCAAGTTCATCTACGTGCTGCTGGCGCTGCACGTGGCGGGCGCGCTCAAGCACCAGCTTTTCAGTCGCGACGAGGCGGTTTTGGCGCGCATGGCGCCGGGCGCGGTGGCCGGACGCTGGTGGGAGCCTCGCATCCTCGTCATCGCCCTCGCCTTCCTGGGCGTCATCGCCTTCGGACGCCTCGTGCAGCCGCCGGTCCCGGCCATGGGACCCCCGCCGGCCGGCACGGCGGCCGCTGCACCTGCGCCCGCCCCGGAACCTGTGGCGCCCGCGTCGACGACGCCCGCCGCCGCGCCAGCGCCGGCCGCCGCACCTCCGTCCGCCGACCCTGTGGCCTGGAAGGTCGCGCCGGGCTCGGCCCTGACCTTCACGACGAGCTGGAGCGGGACGGCCGTGGAGGGCCGTTTCGATAGCTGGAAGGCCAACATCCTGTTCAGCCCCGAGGCGCTCGACCGGTCCAAGGTGACGGTCAGCATCGACATGTCCTCGGCCAAGACCGGCGACGCCCAGCGCGACGCGAGCCTGCCGACGGCCGACTGGTTCGACGCGGCGGGCCATCCGAAGGCGGTCTTCGCCGCAACGCGGTTCGAGAAGAAGGGCGCCGACCGCTATGTGGCGCACGGCAAGCTCAGCCTGCGCGGCGTGACCAAGCCGCTCGACCTGCCGTTCCGGCTGACCATCGCCGGCGACAAGGCGAAGATGAGCGGGGACGCCGGCGTCGACCGCGTCGCCTTCGGCGTCGGCCAGGGCGAGTTCGCCGCCACCGACCAGATCCCCGGCAAGGTCGCCGTCCACGTCCAACTGACCGCCACACGCGACCAACGGTAGACGCGCTTCATTGACAGGCCCGCCGCCCCGCCCGAGCTTGGCGCAGCTTCACCTTCGGGGATGAAACCATGAAGTCCTTGCTCGCCGCGGCCTGCGTGGCCGCCAGCCTGAGCGTCGTCGCCGCCACGGCCGCGCCCGCCCTCAAGCCCTACCTCGCCGCCGCCGTCGCCGACAAAGGCCGCGACGCCGACCGCGACGCCGACGCGCGCCGCCATCCCGGCGAGGTCATCGCCTTCTCCGGGGTGAAGCCGGGGGACAAGGTCGTCGATCTGATCCCGGGGTCCGGCTACTTCACCAAGATCTTCTCCAAGGCGGTCGGGCCCAAGGGCCACGTCTACATGGTCTGGCCGAACGAGTATGCGAAGGAGGCCCAGCCCGATCCCGTGAAGAACGCCGAGCTCGCCAAGACCGGCTATCCCAACACCTCGGTGATCCTGCAGCCCGGCGCTGCCTTTGCGACGCCTGAGCCCGTGGACCTGGTGTTCACCGTCCAGAATTATCACGACTATCCGGACAAGTTCATGGGCAAGATCGACCCGATGGTCTTCAACCGGGCGGTCTTCAAGGCGCTGAAGCCGGGCGGAACCTTCCTGGTCGTGGACCACGTGGCCGAGGCCGGCTCGGGCATGCGCGACACCGACACCCTGCACCGGATCGACCCGGCCATCGTCAAGAAGCAGGTGACCGCGGCCGGCTTCGTCTTCGAGGGCGAGAGCGACGTGCTCAAGAACCCGGCCGACGATCACAAGAAGGTGGTCTTCGACAAGGCGATCCGCGGCCACACCGACCAGTTCGTCTACAAGTTCAAGAAGCCCGCGAAGTAGGACTTCAGGCTCCCGGCGGTGTAACGAGCCGCCGTGGACCTAGACGCCGACATCGCCAGTTCCCCTGAAATAGAGGGGGCCGTGGCCGCCCTGCGGGACGGCCGACTCGTCATCCTGCCGACAGAGACGGTCTACGGCCTGGCGGCGGACGCCGGCGATCCGCGCGCGGTCGCGGCGGTCTATGCGGCGAAGGGTCGGCCGGCGTTCAATCCGCTGATCGCCCACGTGGCCGACGTCGAAGCGGCGCGCCGCATCGCGGTCTTCGACGACCGCGCCGAGCGTCTGGCGGCAGCCTTCTGGCCGGGGCCGCTGACCTTGGTCCTGCCGGTCTCCGACGAGGCCGCGGTCTGCGACCTGGCCCGCGCGGGCCTGGACACCGTCGCCGTCCGCGCGCCGGCGCACCCGGTGGCGCACGCCCTGCTGGAGGCCTTCGCCGGTCCGCTGGTGGCGCCCTCGGCCAACCGCTCCGGCCGCCCAAGCCCGACGACCCTGGCCGACGCCCTGGAGGAGACGGGCTCCGCCGCCGCGGCGGCCCTGGATGGCGGGCCCTGCGCCATCGGCCTGGAGTCGACGGTCGTCGCCCTGCTCGATGCGCCGCGTCTGCTGCGGCCCGGCGCGGCGACCCGCGATCAGATCGAGGCGCTGATCGGTCCGCTGTCCGAGGCGGAAGCCGACGCCAAGCGTTCGCCCGGGCGCTTGACCCGCCACTACGCTCCGAACCTGCCGCTGCGCCTGAACGCCGAGGAACCTCGCCTCGACGAGGTCTGGCTGGGCTTCGGGCGCAAGGGCGGCGCGGGCTTCAACCTCAGCCCCGACGGCGACCTCACCGAGGCCGCCGCCAACCTCTTCGCCTATCTGCGCGCCGCCGACCGCGCCGACGGGGCCGCCGGCATCGCCGTCGCGCCGATCCCCGACACCGGCCTCGGCGAGGCGATCAACGACCGCCTGCGCCGCGCGGCGGGGTTTGTCGGCTAGAGCCCGCGGGCTAGAGTACCCCCCATGACCGCGCCCGTTCCCGCCGATGTGCTGTCCCGCCTGAAAGCCGTGCTGGGCGAGGGCGGCTGGAGCCAGGACCCTGAGCGGCTGGCCCCCAAGCTGCTCGAATGGCGCGACCGCTGGACCGGCGAGACGCCGTTCCTCGCGCTGCCGAAGACGACGGCGGATGTGGCCGCGGTGGTCGGCATCTGCGCGGAGTCCGGCACGCCGATCACCACGCAGGGCGGCAACACCGGCCTGGTCGGCGGCCAGATCCCGATGGGCGAGGTGCTGCTGTCTACCGAGCGCCTGCGCGCGATCCGCGAGAGCGACACCTTCGACGACGTGCTGGTGGCCGAGGCGGGCGTGACGCTGTCGGCGGTGCACGAGGCCGCCGCGGCCCTGCGCCGGCGCTTCCCCTTGGGCCTGGCGTCGGAGGGCTCGGCGACCGTGGGCGGCGTGGTCTCCACCAATGCCGGCGGCACCCAGGTGCTGCGCTACGGAATGACCCGCAACCTGGTGCTGGGCCTGGAGGCGGTGCTGCCGAACGGCGAGGTCTGGAATGGGCTGAAGCGCCTGCGCAAGGACAACACCGGCTATGACCTGAAGCAGCTCTTGATCGGCGCGGAGGGCACCCTGGGCGTGGTGACCGCCGCGGCGCTGAAGCTCTATCCGGTGATGGTCTCGCGCGCGGTGGCGATGATCGGGGTCGAGAGCCCCGAGGCCGCGCTCAAGCTGCTGGTCCGCGCCAAGGACGAGACGGGCGGGGCGGTCGAGGCCTTCGAGCTGATGGGCCGCCTCGGCGTCGACTTCGCTCTGAAGAACATCGCCGGCACGCGAGATCCGCTGGCCGAGGTCCATCCGTGGTACGTGCTGGCCGAGTTCTCGTCCGGCGAGCCCGGCTCGGTAGAAGCTTCCATGGAGCGGTTCCTGGCGTCCGGGCTCGAGGACGGGCTGATCCGCGACGCGGTCGTGGCCCAGACCGACGCGCAAGGCCGAGCGCTTTGGGCGATCCGCGAGAACCAGTCGCCGGCCCAGAAGCCCGAGGGCGCCACCTGGAAGCACGACGTCTCGGTGCCGGTCAGCCAGGTCGCGGCCTTCCTGACCCAGGCGACGGCCGCCATGCAGGCGTTTTCGCCGGGCGCGCGCATCGCCGCCTTCGGCCACATGGGCGACGGCAACATCCACTACGACGTCCTGCGGCCGGACGGCGGGTCCGACGCCGAGCACGCCGCGCGGCGTGATCAGGGCTCGCGCATCGTCCACGACATTGTGGCGTCCATGGGCGGCTCGATCAGCGCCGAGCACGGCCTGGGCTCGATGAAGACCGAGGAAGCGCGGCGTTACAAGTCCGCGGTGGAGATCGAGGCGTTGACGGCCATCCGCCGCGCGCTCGACCCCAAGCGGATCATGAACCCGCGGGTGCTGTTCTAGGCGCAGAATTTGTGAGGTTGGCGCCGGCGCCGAGACGCGGCAAAGCATCGCCCATGCTCATCGTGCTCTCCCCGGCCAAGGCGCTCGACTTCACCGCCGCGCCTCAGTCCGTCGGGATGACCGCGCCGGAGCTTTCCGACCACACCGCCGAGCTCGCCAAGGTGGCCAAGAAGCTGCGGGTCATCGACCTGAAGCGGATGATGGACCTCTCCGACGCGCTGGCGAAGCTCAACCGCGAACGGTTCCAGGCCTTCCAGCCGGACAGCGAGGACGGGCTGCAGGCGGCCTTCGCCTTCAACGGCGACGTCTACATGGGGCTGAAGGCGCGCGAGCTGGACAAGAAGGCGCTCGCCTGGGCGCAGGACCGGGTGCGGATCCTCTCGGGTCTCTATGGCGTGCTGCGGCCGCTCGATGCGATCCAGCCCTACCGCCTGGAGATGGGTGTGCGGATCAAGACCAGGCGGGGCGCGAGCCTCTATGACTTCTGGGGTCCGCACGTGTCGCAGACGCTGGACGCGGCGCTCTCCGGACACAAGGAGCGCACCGTCGTGAACTGCGCCAGCCAGGAATACTTCGGCGCCGTCGACCGCGAGGCGCTGAAGGCGCCGGTGGTCACCTGCCGCTTCCTGGAGGAGAAGGACGGCGAAGCGCGGATCATGTCGTTCTTCGCCAAGAAGGCGCGGGGCATGATGGCCCGCTTCGCCATCGACAACCGCATCGAACGCGTCGCCGACCTGCGGGCCTTCGACCGCGAGGGCTACCGCTTCGTCGCAGGCCTCTCCAGCGACGACGAATTCACTTTCGCCCGGCCGCAGCCGCCGCCGGTCGCCCAGATACGCGCCGAAGCCAAGGCCCGGCTCAAAGAGGAGGCCTGACCATGGCCGTGGACTATCAGCTCGAAGGCCAGGTGGCCGTCATCACCGGCTCGACCTCCGGCATCGGCCAGGCGCTGGCGACCTCGCTGGCCGAGCAGGGCGTCAACGTGGTGCTGAACGGCTTCGGCGATCCGGCCAAGATCGAGGCCGACCGCGCCGCGATCCAGGCCAAGACCAACGCCGCCGTCCGCTACCATGCCGCCGACATGACCAAGCCCAAGGAGATCGCCGACCTGATCGCCTTTGCGGTGAAGGAGTTCGGCCGCCTCGACATCCTGGTGAACAACGCCGGCATCCAGCACGTGGAGGCCGTCGAGACCTATCCCGAGGAGAAGTGGGACGCGTTGCTGGCGGTGATCCTGTCCTCGACCTTCCACGCCACCAAGGCCGCGATCCCGATCATGAAGGGCCAGGGCCGCGGTCGGATCGTCAACATCGCCTCGGCGCACGGCCTGGTCGCCTCGGCGTTCAAGGCGCCCTACGTCGCCGCCAAGTTCGGCGTGGTGGGCTTCACCAAGGCCTGCGCGGTCGAGCTCGCCCGCACCGGCGTCACGGTCAACTGCATCTGTCCGGGCTATGTGAAGACGCCGCTGATCGAGGCCCAGGTGGTCGATCAGGCCAAGACCCGCGGCATCCCGGAAGACCGGGTGATCGAGGACGTGATCCTGGCCGCCCAGCCCAACAAGACCTTCGTGGAATACCGCCACCTGGCGGGGCAGCTGCTCTATCTGGTCTCCGACCTGGGCGCCTCGGCCACCGGCGGGTCCTTCGTCATCGACGGCGGCTGGACCGCCCAATAGCAACGACATCAATAGGAGGACAGCTCATGGCCTACAAGCCGTTCGACCTGACAGGGAAGGTGGCGCTGGTCACCGGCGGTAACAGCGGCATCGGGCTCGGCATGGCCGACGCCATGGCCCAGGCCGGCGCCGACATCGTGATCTGGGGCACCAACGCGGAGAAGAACGCCGCGGCCGAGGCCCAGCTCAAGGCGCACGGCGTCAAGGTGCTGACCCAGAAGATCGACGTCGCCGACGAGCATGCGGTGACCGCCGGCTTCGCCGAGGCCGTCGCCAAGATGGGCCGGGTGGACACCGTGATCGCCAACGCAGGCGTCGGCGGCGGCGCGCCCTCCTTCTCGGAGTTCTCCACCGAGCAGTACCGCCGCGTGCTGTCGGTGAACCTCGACGGCGTGTTCTTCACCTTCCGCGAGGCCTGCAAGCACATGGTCGCCCGGGCGGGGCAGGGCGACAAGGCGGGCGGCTCGCTGGTGGTCACCTCGTCGCTCAGCGCCATCGACGGCGCGGCGCGCAACGAGGCCTACGCCTCGACCAAGGGCGCGGTGATCTCGATGATCCGCGCCATCGCCGTGGAGCACGCCCGCTACGGCGTGCGCGCCAACGCGATCCTGCCCGGCTGGATCGCCACCGACATGACCGCCGGCGCGCAGGGCAACGACAAGTTCAACGACGCAGTGATCAAGCGGGTCCCCTTCCGCCGCTGGGGCGAGCCGGAGGACTTCGGCGGCATGGCCGTCTACCTGGCCTCCGACGCGTCCAGCTTCCACACCGGCGATAGCTTCCTGATCGACGGCGGCTACGCGATCTTCTGACGTCGCGTCACGGTTGCCTTCCCTCCCCTTAATGGGGAGGGTGGCCGAGGCGAAGCCGAGGTCGGGTGGGGAAGTGTGGGCCGGAGTGCTGGCTCAGCGCTTGAACGCGACTTCCCCACCCGTCTCGCTGCGCTCGCCACCCTCCCCATTTAAGGGGAGGGAAAAGGAGGACGCCCCATGACACTGCACACCAAGCTCTGCGACCTCCTGGGCGTCGAGCATCCGATCATGCTGGCCGGCATGGGCGGCGTTTCCTATGCCGAGCTGGTCGCGGCGGTGTCGAACGCCGGCGGCTATGGGGTGCTGGGCATGGCCGGGCGCACGCCGGACTTCATCCGCGACGAGATGCGCAAGGTCAAAAGCCTGACCAAGAAGCCGTTCGGCGTCGACCTGCTGGCCGCCAGCCCCGACAGCCTGACCGCCTCGGTGGAGATCATCATCGAGGAGGGCGCCTCGTCCTTCGTGGCCGGCCTGGGCGTGCCCATGCCGATCATGGAGCGGCTGAAGGGCGCGGGCCTGAAGGTGATGGTGGTCTGCGGGGCGGTGAAGCATGCGGTGAAGGCCGAGCAGGCGGGCTGCGACGCGGTGATCTGCCAGGGCGGCGAGGGCGGCGGTCACACGGGCCTCGTCGGCACCATGCCGCTGGTCGCCCAGGCGGTGGAGGCGGTGAAGATACCGGTGGTGGCGGCCGGCGGGCTCTATGACGGGCGAGGCCTGGCCGCGGCGTTGAGCCTCGGCACCGTGGGCGTCTGGATGGGCACCCGCTTCATCGCCAGCCAGGAAGCCCACGCCGGGCAGATGTACCGCGACGTCATCGTCGAGGCCTCCGACGAGGACACCATCCGCACGCGCAGCTATTCGGGAAAGCCGATGCGGGTGAAGAAGAACCCCTACGTCGAGGACTGGGAGCGGCGTCCGGCGGAGATCCAGCCCTTCCCGCAGCAGGCGATCCTCTCCAGCCGCGCCGGGGTCATGGGCGGCATCGGCGGCCAGATCGAGGGGCTGGACGTGGACAAGTCGGCCTTCGCCATGGGCCAGTCGGCGGGCGGCATCCACGACGTCGCGCCGGCCGGCGAGATTGTGCGGCGCATCATGGCCGAGGCCGAGGCCGCCATCGCCCGGGTCGCCGACCTGCGCACCAAGACGCCCGCCTAGAACGCCGGCCCGTCGCCCCCTCCGTCAGCTTGCGCTGACACCTCGCCGGCGGATCAGACCAGCGAGCCGCCGCCGTCCACCCGCAGCACCTGGCCGGTCGTGTAGCCCGCGCGCATGGCGTAGAGGTAGGCCTGAGCGGCCTCGGCGGGGTCGCCTCCGCGCGCCAGCGGTTGGCGCGCCGTGAAGTTGGTCAGCACCGCCTCCGGCAGCGTCTTGGTGCGCTCGGTGAGCACGATGCCCAGGCAGACCGCGTTCACCCGCACCGGCGCCAGGTCGACCGCCAGGCCCTCCGCCAGGAACTCGATGGCCCCGGCGATCGCGGTGGTGACGGGCGCGCCTTTCATCGGCCGGTGCGCCAGCATGCCGCCCGTAAGCGTGATCGAGCCATCCTGGGCGATGGTCCGGCAGCCGTACTTCACCGCTGCGAGCGCGCCCCAGAAGCGCACCTTCATGCCGGCCTGCGCGGCGGCCAGGTCCACGTCGCGAGCCGGGTCGAACATGCTGCCGCCCCAGTCGCCGGCGGTGAACGCCAGGTGGTCGAAGGAGCCCAGCGTCTCGAAGAAGGCCGCGACGCTGGCTTCGTCGCCGACGTCGACCACGTCGCCGGTCACGCCGCCGCCCAGCTTGGCCACCGCGGCCTCGACGTTGGCCGTCCGGCTTGAAGCGATCACCACCTTGGCGCCGGCGTCCCGCGCCGCCTCGGCGACCGCGAAGCCGACGCCGGATGCGCCGCCGATGACGACGACGGTCTTGCCTTCGAGCGATCCTGTTGCGCTGCTCATCCCAGTCTCCTTCAGACGGTGAAGTAGTCGGCGTCGCGCAGGTCGCTGAGCAGGTCCGGCCCCTGCGGAGCCCATCCCAGGGCCTGGCGGGTGAAGGCGCTGGAGGTCGGATTGTCCCGCCCGAGGAACATCCCCAGGAACCCGAAGTGCGCGGGCGCTTCCTCGGGGGTGATACTGCGAACCGGCACGCCCAGGATCGAGCCAATCGTCTCGGCGATGGCGCGGATCGGAACGCCCTCCTCGGCCGCGGCGTGCAGAGCCGTGCTCGGCCCGGCGTACTCTATGGCCAAGCGGAAGACGCGCGCCGCGTCCAGACGGTGCACAGCCGGCCAGCGGTTCGCCCCGTCGCCCAGGTAGGGCGAGACGCCCTTCTCGCGGGCGGCGGCGACGATCCAGCGCATGAAGCCCTGGTCGCCGGCCCCGTGGACGGTCGGCGGCAAGCGCACGACCCTGCCGCGCACGCCGGGCGCCTTCAGGACGATCGCCTCCGAGGCCGCGCGCGGCGAGTCGGCGCTAGGGGGCGCGTCGGTTTCCACCGCCGCCCGCCCGTCCGATGCGCCGGCGACCATCAGGGTCCCCGAGGCGATGGCCAGCGGCTTGTCCGTCCCCTCTATCGCCCCGGCCAGGGCCTCGACGGCGCGCCGGTCGGTCTCGATGTTGTCCAGGTACTTGCTGAAGTCGTGGATGAAGGCGGTGTGGATCACCCCGTCGCAGGCCCGCGCGCCGGCGGTGAGGCTGTCGAGGTCAGTGAGGTCGCCGCGCTGCACGTCGACCCCCAGCTTCGCCAGTTTGGCGGCCGACTCGTCGTTGCGCGCCAGACCCAACACCTGGTGGCCCGCAGCGAGCAGGTCCTGGACGGCGGCCGAGCCGATGAAGCCGGTGGCGCCGGTGACGAAGATGCGCATGACGATCGATCCTGGTAGGAGTTGAGGCCGCGCCTGCAGGCCGCGAGCTATCATCCTAGGAGCTGTCCTGGGGACGATCTATGCGATAGCGTCCGCACTTTCTTCGCCATCGTCCAGGATCAACCACATGGACCCGCTCTCCGACGTCCTGTCGCTGCTCAAGCCGCACAACTACATGGTCCGCGGCTTCGACGTGGCTGGGCCCTGGGCCATCCGGGTCGGGGCGCATGACGGCATCAAGTGCTACGCCATGGTCTCCGGCGAAGGATGGCTGAGCGTCGAGGGCGTGCCCGATCCCGTGCGCCTGCAGGCCGGCGACTGCCTGCTCCTGCCGAGGGGCCGTCCCTTCGTCCTGGGGTCCGATCCGGCGGTCGAACCGGTCGGGGTCGAGGCCATCATCGGCCAGGCGCGCGACGGCTTCGTCAGCGTCTTCAACGGCGGCGGCGACTGCTTCTGCATCGGCGGCTGGTTCGCGCTCGCCGGACGCCACGCGAGCATGCTGCTGAGCCTCTTGCCGCCCATCGTGCACATCCGCGAGGACGCCGACCGTGCGGCGCTACGCTGGTCGCTGGAGCGGATGATGCAGGAACTGCGCGACCCGCAGCCCGGTGGCCACCTGGTGGCGCAGCATCACGCCCACCTGGTGCTGGTCCAGGCGCTGCGCCTTCATCTGGCCGAGGGGATTGGCGGCGGCGTCGGCTGGCTGTTCGCGCTGGCCGATCCGCAGATGAGCGCGGCGATCAACGCCGTTCATCTGGACCCGGCGCGCCGCTGGACCCTGCAGGACCTGGCCGAACGGGCCGGCATGTCACGGTCGAGCTTCGCGCAGAAGTTCAAGGCGACCGTCGGGGCGACCCCGATGGAGTACCTGACCCGCTGGCGCATGATGCTGGCGGGCGAGCGGTTGGAGAGCTCGGACGACCCCGTGTCGGCGATTGCGCTGTCGCTGGGCTACGAATCCGAGAGCGCCTTCAGCACGGCGTTCAAGCGGGTCATGGACGCCTCGCCGCGCCGATACGGCCGCGGCCGTCACCGCGCGCCGCCGGCGGCGGCCGAGACTCGGCCCCTGCAGCCAGCGCAGGCGCTCTAGGGCGCCGAGGCCAGGTAGGCGTTCGGGTCCTTCAGGAAGTTGCGGAACTCGCCGATGCAGCCGGTCCAGGCGGCGATCTGGGTGCGGAAGTGGTCGTAGGTGTCGTCGGCGAACAGCAGGGTCGAATAGAGCACGTGCGGCTTGCCGGTCTTGTCCTCGGTCCCGCGGCACATCGCCGACGTCTGGTTGAAGGCGTTGAGCTGGGCGAAGCTCGGGCCCGGCGCCTCGACCTGGGAATCGAACTGCACCGCCTTGCAGGCGCGGCCCTGGGCGTCGCAGGCGGCGAACTGCAGGCTGAAGTTGGCGGCGACCGAGTTGACCGTGACCAGGACTGCATCGGGGTCCTTGCGCGCGATCGCAGCCTTGCCGCCGCCGGCGTTCAGGAGTTCCACCACGCTGGCCGGATTGCGGGCGTCGAAGTTGGCGACCGGCGAGGGCGTGGCCTTCGCCGGCGCGGGCTTGGCGGCGGCCGCCGGCTTGGCCGCCGGCTTCTGCGGGCCGGGCTTGGGCGCGGCGCCGGCCGCCAGCAAGGCGGCCGCGGCGAGGGCTGTCATCTTACAAAGCATGGCTGAGCGCTATCAGACCTGGGATTTCGGCGCGAGCGTGGCGTCTGGTTTCCGCGACGCCCGCTCTTTCCGTAGCGTCCGGCTCGGGACGGTGGTTAAGCTTGGGCCCAGTCAGGGTGGGAGGCGTTGATGGGTTTCATCGTTGCGGCCGTTTTCGTGGTGCTGGCCGTGGTGGTCGCGCTCGGGGCCATCAAGATCGTGCCGCAGGGGCGCGAATACACCGTCGAGCGGTTCGGCCGCTACACGCGGACCCTGAAGCCCGGGATCAGTTTCCTCACCCCCTTCGTTGAAGGCATCGGCCGGCGGATCAACCTGATGGAGCAGGTGCTGGAAGTGCCGCAGCAGGAGGTGATCACCAAGGACAACGTCACGGTCCAGGTGGACGCTATCGTCTTCATCCAGGTCATGGACGCCGCCGCTGCGGCCTATCGGGTGACCAATCTCGACTTCGCCATCACCCAGCTCACCATGACCAACCTGCGGACCGTCGTCGGCAATATGGAGCTCGACGAGGTGCTGTCGCAACGCGACCACATCAACTCGCGCCTGCTGGAGGTCATCGACCAGGCGACCAACCCCTGGGGCGTCAAGGTGGCGCGGATCGAGATCAAGGACCTGCAGCCGCCGCCCGACATCACCAACGCCATGGCCCGCCAGATGAAGGCCGAACGCGAACGTCGCGCGGTGATCACCGAGGCCGACGGCGAGAAATCCGCGGCCATCGCCCGCGCCGAGGGCTCCAAGCAGTCCGCGATCCTCGAAGCCGAGGGCCGCAAGGAGGCCGCCTTCCGCGACGCCGAAGCCCGCGAGCGCTCCGCCCAGGCCGAGGCCAAGGCGACGGAGATGGTCTCCAACGCCATCGCCCAGGGCGACGTCAACGCCATCAACTACTTCATCGCCCAGAAGTACGTGGAGGCCTTCGGCAAGCTGGCCGAAAGCCCGCAACAGAAGACCGTAATCGTGCCAGCCGACATGGCCTCGCTTGTGGGCTCCATCGCCGGCATCAGCGAGCTCGTGAAGACCGCCCAGGCCGAGCAGCCGCCGATCCCGCCCCGGGGCGGGTCTTCACGGCCGGCGACGCGCGGCGGAACGGCGGTCCCGCCGGCAGGGAACTGAACCATGCCCGACCTGATCGTCCTCTACGCCAACCATCCGTTCTGGATGTGGATCGCGCTCGCCGCAGCCCTGCTGGCCGTCGAGGTGGTGACCGGCTCCGGCTGGCTGCTGTGGCCATCGGCCTCGGCCGGCGCGGTGGCGGTGCTCGCCAGCGTCGCGGAGCTGAGCTTCGCGCCGGCCGTGCTGGCCTTTGCTGTGCTGACCATCGCCTCGACCGTGCTGGCGCGCCGGTACCTGCCGCGGTCGTTGCTGCATCCTTCGCCGCACGACATCAACGACAACGTCGCGCGCCTGGTGGGCCACCACGGGCGGGTGGTGGCCGCCTTCAAGGGCCGCGCCGGCCGCGTCTTCATCGACGGCAAGGAGTGGGCCGCCGAGCTTGACGAGGGCGAGGCCCTGGAGGCCGGATCGCGGGTCGAGGTCACCGGCGTCGCCGGCGCCCACCTGAAGGTCCGCGGCGCCTGAGAATCGAGCGGGCCGCAGGCGGGAGCTGAGCGGACGCGGTTCGCTAAGCCCTTGGAAGTGCGTCAAAGTTTGCACGGCGCCCTGGGTCATCTTGACCCATAAGGGGTTCATAGCGCTTATGTGCGCCGAAGGGGGAACGCCCCCGCCAAACGTCCAGGAGATTTCGAAGTCATGAGGCCATTCGGATTGGGGCTGTTCGCGGCCCTCATCGTCGCTGTGATGGCGCCGGCTGTCGCGATGGCTGCGCCGAAAGCGCCCGCGTCCGCCGTCAGCCCGGAAGCCCGCAAGGCCGGCATGGCCGACGCCCCGGCGCTGGTCGCCGCCGGGTCCCTGCCCTGCAAGGTCAGCGACGCGCGCCTGGTGGGCAAGGCGCCGCCGGACAAGAAGACCGGGTCCCTGGGCTCCAGTCTCTATGAAGTCGCCTGCGAGGGCGCGCCCGGCTTCCTGGTGCAGACGACCTCGGCCGCGCCGAACGCCTTCAGCTGCGTCCTGGTCAACTATCCGGCCGACCCGGCCCAGAAGGCGCCGAACCCCTGCATCCTGCCGGGCAACACCGACCTGATGCCGGCCATCACCACCCTGCTGGGCAAGGCCAAGGTGAACTGCGCGCCGCAGGGCATCCGCGGCATCGGCCAGACCGCCAACAACACGCTCGTGGAAGTGTCGTGCTCCGGGAACGTCGGCTACGTGATCACCGCGAGCGCGCCGTTCGACGTCGCCAAGGACGCCACGGCCACCAACTGCCTCGCCTATGACGCGGCGGCCGGCAACATCAAGTGCCTGCTGGCCGAGCCGGCGGCTCGCCTCGCGGTCGTCGACAACTACGCCAAGCTGGCCAACAACGGCTGCACGGTGAAGGACAAGCGCTTCGTCGGCATGTTCACCGACGGCACCGAGGGCTACGAAGTCGCCTGCGACGGCGGCAAGGGCTACATCTACAAGGTCAGCCAGGGCGCGGTGAAGGAAACGCTGGACTGCGCCAAGGTGCCCGGCGGGACCTGCACGCTCACCGACACCCGCGCCGCCACCGCCGAGCAGGCGGGCCTCTACACCAAGCTTGCCAAGAACGCGGGCTCGAGCTGCACGGTCAACCGCTACGCGATCTTCCCGGCCAAGGGGAACGAAGAGGTCGTGGAACTGGTCTGCGCCGACGGCAACGGGGCGATCGGCATGTTCCCGGCCACCGGCAAGGGCACGGTCCTCGACTGCGGCCACGCGCTGGTCGCCGGCTACAAGTGCACCCTGGGCAAGGCCGACTACGCGGCCCTGACCGCAGACCTGCGCAAGTTCGACAAGAAGGAGTGCACGGTCTCCAGTGTCGGCGCTCCGCTGAAGGCGACGGACGGAACGATCCGCCTGGAGGTCGCCTGCTCCGACGGCCTGCCCGGCTACATGATCGCCTACAGCGATCCGCAGACGGCGAAGGAAGCCGTGGCCTGCAGCTTCGCCGGCAACTGCATCCTGCCGACCAACAAGCCCAAGCCGAAGGGCTAAGCGCGTCTTACCTCCCCCGCATCGCGGGGGAGGGGAACCACTCGCCGGAGAGCGAGTGGTGGAGGGGGCGAGCCCTGGACACGGCGCTGGCCGCTTGCCCTTTCCACCGTCGGCTCTTCGGCCGACGGTCCCCCTTTCCCACGAGTGGGAAAGGAAGGTCAGATGACCGCTTCGATGAACATCGGGCCGCGCTGGGCCATGGCGCCGGCGAAGGCCGTCTCGAACTCTTCGGCCGTGAGGCAGCGCACGGCCGGCAGGCCGAGGCCCTTGGCCATCGGGACCCAGTCGAGCGACGGGTCGCCCAGACCCAGCAGCTTCGCCGCCTGGGGCCCGGCGTCGCCCGCCCCGGTGCGGGTCATCTCGATGTTGAGGATGCGGTAGCTGTTGTTGGCGAAGACCACGACGGTGACGTCCAGGTTCTCGCGCGCCAGGGTCCAGAGGGCCTGTATCGTGTACATGGCCGCTCCGTCGCCGTTCAGCGAGATCACCTTGCGATCGGGCGCCGCCACCGCCGCGCCGACCGCCAGCGGCAGGCCGATGCCGATGGCTCCGCCGGTGAGCGCCAAAACCTCGTGCGGCCGCGCGGTCATGCCGGCGGAGGCGGCCCCCGCGCCGGAGGTCACGGCGTCGTCGCAGACGATGGCGCCCTCGGGCATATGCCGGGCGATCGAGGCGCCGACGGTGTAGGCGGTCTGCTTGCCGGTGGGCGCGGCCTCGGGCAGAGCGAGCGTCTGGCTCGGCCCCTGCTTGGGCGCGCCGAGCGCGTCGGCGAGCGCCGCCAGACCGGCCACCGCATCCTCAGCCCGCTCGGCCAGGCTCATGGTCTTGCAGCCCTCGGGGACGAGCACGCTCGGGCGGTTGGGATAGGCGAAGAAGGCCACCGGCTGCGTCGTGCCCGCGAAGACCATCAGGTCGACGCCCTCCAGCTCGGCGAGCGCCATCTCGCCGAAGTACTGCATCTTCTTCGGGGCGAAGGCGCCGGCGCCGCGCGGCTGGCGCGAGACGAAGGTGTCGCAGTAGACGGTGACGCCGGCCGCCTGCAGCCGCGCGGCCTGGGCCAGGCCCTCGGCCCGGCAGGCCTGGCCGCCGATCAGGATCACCGGCTTGGCGGCGGCCTTCAGGGCCCGCGCCGCAGCGTCGACCGCGGGGCCGGCGGGCGCCGGGCGCACGGGTTTCTGGGCCATGGCGACCTGGTTCGCGGTCTCCAGCCAGGCGCTGTCGGCCGGCAGGATCAGGCTCGCCGGGCCGCCCGGCGGCCCGACGCTCGCCGCCACCGCCTCCGCGGCGAGGCCAGCCACCGCGTCGGGGCTGTCGGCCGACTTCACCCACACCGAGTTGGGCGCGGCCAGCGCCGGGATGTCGGAGTTCAGCGGCGCGTCGTACTGACGGTGGTAGGTGGCGTGGTCACCGATGACGTTGACGATCGGCGTGTAGGCGCGCCGCGCGTTGTGCAGGTTGGCGGCGCCGTTGGCATAGCCTGGGCCGAGGTGCAGCAGGGTGCAGGCCGGCCGGTCGGCGATCCGGCCATAGCCGTCGGCGGCCCCGGTCGCCACGCCCTCGAACAGGCAGAGCACCGGCCGCATCTCGGCCTTGCGGTCCAGCGCGGCGACGAACTGCATCTCGCTGGTGCCGGGGTTGGCGAAGCAGGCGGTGACCTCGTTGGCCACCAGGGTCGCGAGCAGGGCGTCGGCGCCATTCATCTCAGAACACCATCACATCTGTGGCAGGAGGGTCGGCGAAGAGCCGCTGGATAGCCTCTGCGCGCCGCGTGCGGGCCAGCGCCTGGGCGATGTAGCCCTTGTCGGTGATCTCGCCGGCGGCGGCGTCCGGCGCGTCGGGCAGGACCAGCACGCGCGCCACCCGGCCGCCGGAGCCGCGGGCCTTGGCGTTGAACGCCTCGATCCCCGCCCGCACGGCCATGGCGATCTCGACCGCCGCCAGCCGCGGGTTGGGATAGAGCAGCAGGCCGACCGCCTCGCGGCCCTCGCCGCAGACGACCGCGTCGGTGACCGCGCCGCCGATCGCCGACACGGCGCCGATCCGCAGGTCGCCCACTGCCACGAAGGTGCCGGAGGCCAGTTTGAAGTTCTCCGAGAGGCGCCCGTCGAAGATCATGCCCTGCGCGGGATCCTCCGGGTCGACGAACCGCGCGGCATCGCCGATCACGTAGAATCCTTCGTCGTCGAAGGACTGCGCCGACAGCTCCGGCTGGCCGAGGTAGCCCTCCGTGATCTGCGGGCCCTTCACGCGGAACTCGAGCTTGCCGGCCATCGGGACCAGCCGCACCGAGGTCCCCGGCACCGGCAGCCCGATCATGCCCATGCGGTCGTTCGGCCAATGGACGTTGCAGGCGGTCGGGCCCGTCTCGGTCGCGCCGTAGCCGGAGGCGAAGCTGATCTTCTGGCCGATGGTGCGCACGGCCACGGCCTGGATGCGGTCGGCCACCGCCTGGCCCAGCGCCGCGCCGCCGTACTGCAGCACCCGCACGCATTCGAAAAACCGCTCGGCCAGGGCCGCGTCGCGCTCCAGCTCGTCGACGAACAGCATCCAGCCGGCCGGCACCATGTTCTGGTAGGTGGGCGCGATTTCCTTGAGGTTCCGGACAGTCTCCCCGAACCGCGCCGCCGTGGGCTGGCCGTGGTCGATGTAGAGTGTCCCACCGCGATGGACGGCCATGTGCAGGATCGAGTTGGCGCCCAGGCTGTGGCTCCAAGGCGCGGAATTGACCATCACCGGCGGATCGGGATCGTCGTAGCAGGCCTCGATCTGCGCGGAGTTCAGGCAGACGCCGCGATGGGTGCAGATCACCGCCTTGGGGTGGCCGGTGGAGCCCGAAGTCAGCAGGTATTTGGCATGGTCGTCCGGCGTGGCGGTGGCTTCAGCCGGCGGGCTCGCCAGCAGGCGGTCCAGCGTGACGTCGCCGGGTCGCGCGTTCTTCGCGGCGATGACCGGCAGGCCGGCCAGCGCGGGGGCAGCCAGGCCCTCGGCGAAAAGGACCGCGTCGTCGGTGAATACGGCCGCCGGCTTCAGCACTTCGCAGGCCCGCGCCAGGCGTTCGGGCCGCGCGCCCTTCAGCCCGTACTGCGGCGACACCGGGGCGACGGGCATGCCCTGGCTCATGGCGGCGTAGGCCACGAGCGCGTGGTCGATCCCGTTGTGCGCCAGGAAGAGCAGCGGAGCGGGCCCCAGGATCCCCAGCGCCCGCAGCCCGCCGGCGAGTGTGCGCACCTGGGCGGCCGCCTGGGCATAGGTCACCGTGCGCCAGCCGTCGCCGTCGCGCTCGGCCAGCCAGATGCGATCGGGCGCGGCCAGCGCCCAGTGCTCCAGGGCCGCCGTCATGGTCTGGAAGCGGGTCGCGTAGGGCGTGGGATTGGTCAGCACCAGCTCGCCACCCGCCCGCCGCTCGACCTCCAGGCGCTTGGGCGCATAGCGCGGGTCGCGGAAAGGGGCGGTGGAGAGGGTGAGCTCGGCGTCCATGCTGGGAGCCTTATTCCAAGCACGGAGCGGGAAGGGAAGGGCGGTCCAGATCCTCCCCTCTAGCGAAAGCGTGCGGGGGAGGTGGCGGCGAAGCCGACGGAGGGGGCGTTGCGCGGGAGGAGCTTCGGCTCAGGCGCTCAGCTCGCCCAGCCTGCGGACCAGAAACAGCCGCTCGGCCGGGGCCGGATCGAGCGCCAGCGCGCGCCGCAGCGCCTCGGCGGCTTCGGGTTCCCGGCCCGCCTGCGCGAGGATCCCGGCGCGGGCGGCCTGGTAGGGCAGCCAGCCCGCCAGGCGTTCGGGGCCCTCCACCGCGGCCAGGGCCGCAAGCCCGGCTTCCGCCGTCTGCGCTTCGGCGACCGCGACGGCGCGGTTCACCTCCGCCACGGCCGAGGGCCGAACCCGCAGCAGGATGTCGTAGAGCGCCACGACGGCGGCCCAGTCGGTGGCGCCGGTCTCGATCCGTGCGGCGTGTGTGGCGTGGATCGCGGCCATCAGCTGGTAGGGGCCGCTGCGGCCCAGGGCGGCGGCGCGGCGCATCAGCTCCGCGGCCTCGCCGATCAGCCGTCGATCCCAGAGCCGCAGGTCCTGTTCCGAAAGCGGGATCATCGCTCCGCCTTCGTCCAGCCTGGCCGGACGCCGCGCCTCGGTGAAGCGGATCAGGGCGGCCAGGCCCAGCACCTCGGGCTCCCTGGGCAGCAGCTCGGCGAGCAGGCCGGAGAGCCGCAGGGTCTCCGCCGCCAGGTCGGCGGCGTCGGACGCGCCGGCGGCGTCCTCATAGGCCTGGGCGTAGGCGATCTCGAGGGTGGCCAGCACGGCGTCCAGGCGCTCACCCCAGGCGTCCGGCTCGGGAATCTCGAAGCGGATGCGGCTGTCGCGGATCTTGCGCTTGGCGCGCGTCAGCCGCTGCAGCATGGCGACCTCGGTGGTCAGCCAGGCCCGCGCGATCCGCTCCACCGACAGGCCGCAGAGCGTGCGCAGGGTGAGCGCGATCCGCGCCTCCGGGGCGATGGCCGGGTGGCAGCAGACGAAGATCAGCCGCAGGCGCTCGTCGGGAATCGGCTCGAACGCCGCCATCACGATGGTCTCCGGGTCCGGCGTGGGCTCCGGCGCGTCATGCACGGCCTCGTTGCGCACCTTGGCCCGCCGGCCCATGTCGAATGCCCGCCGCCGGCCCACCGAATAGAGCCAGGCGGCCGGGTCGCGCGGCGGGCCATCCCGCGTCCAGGTCTCGACGGCGCGCAGGCTTGCGAAGGCGAAGGCCTCCTCAGCCATGTCGAGGTCGCGGAAGCGGATGGCGAGCGCCGCGCGGATGCGGTCGCCCGCCTCGCGCACGGCCGCTTCCAGGACACGCTCGACCTGCCGGCGGTCCATCGGCCTACATCACGTGGACGGGGCGGACCTCGACGGAATAGTGCGGGCCGCCGGGAATCTTCTTGGCCCAGCCGATCGCCGCGTCGAGGTCGGGCGCTTCGATCAGGTAGTAGCCGGCGAGCTGTTCGCGGGTCTCCGCATAGGGTCCGTCATGCAGGCTCTGCGAGCCGCCGACGGTGCGCACCGTGGTGGCGGTGTCGGTGGGCTGCAGGCGGTTGCCGCCGACCATGGCCCCGGCCTCGCTGAGCTCCGCGCCCAGGCGCATGTGCGCCGCGGTGATCGCCTGCAGGACGGACGGGTCGGTCTTGGTCTCCGGGGCCCAGAGCTTCTCGTCGTTGTAGATGAGCAGCAGGTATTGCATGGGGTTCGTCCTCTGAAGGTGCGCCAGTCTGGCCGACGCGAAGGGCCGCGTCATCGGAGAGACGCGCGTCGGCGGGCGGATTCGACAGCGGCCGGAAAAACCTAGCTCCGGCGTTCGGACTGGGCCTCGAGCATGCGGCGCAGCTCGGCGATGGCGATGGCCGATTGCGACCGGCGCTGTCGCCAGATCAGCAGCGCGACGGCGCCGACCGTCGCCACCATGAAGGCGATCGGGCCGAACAGCCACGCCGCCGCTGCGAGCGCGAAATAGTAGCCGCGCACGCCGGAGTTCACCGAATGCAACGCCGGGTTCAGCACTCGGGCGGCGACATCGCCGAACGCGTGGTGTGCGTCGTCGTCAGCGTGCTCCGGCACGGCGCCGATCACCGCCAGCACATAGTTGAGCTGGCGGATGCCCCAGATGAAGTCGAGCAGGCCGCGCGCCAGGGTCAGGACCACCAACGCGAGCTGGCCCTCGAACAGCAGCCGCGACGAGGTGTTGATCACCACCAGGCTCGAAACGTTGCGGAAGCTCGCCTGGCCGCCGAACAGCACCCCGGCCGTCGCCGCGATCAGGATCAGGTTCGACGAGGCGAAGAAGGAGGACGAGCTCAGCGTCTGGGCCAGGAGCTGGCCGTCCATGAACCGGTTCTCGCGCCGGGCCATGTTGTGCATCCAGGCGCTGCGCACGACCATCAGGTCGGTGTTGATCACCGCCCCGCCGCGCCGGCCGAGCAGGTTCAGGAGCGGCTGGTAGAAGAGCCAGCACACCATGAACAGGCTGAGCGCGGCGATGTTCAGGGGGCTGAGCTCAGTCATCGGCGATCAGGCTGGTCGTGTTCGTGTTGCGAAGCCGCGCGGCGGCGAAGGCGCCCGCCAGCATGACCACGGCGACGTAGATGTAGAAGCGGCTTTCCACGTGCTGGGCCTTGAACCACTCGGCGACATATTCCGCGGTGCCGCCGAACATGGCGTTGGCCAGGGCATAGGGCAGGGAGACGCCCAGCGCCCGCACATGCGCCGGGAAGAGCTCGGCCTTCACCACCGCGTTCACCGCCGAATAGCCGGAGTGGCAGAGCACCAGGATCATGATCAGCCCGTAGGCGATCCAGGCCGAGCCCGCGTGGCTGATCGCGGTCATCACCGGATAGGTGGCGAGCCCGCCAAGGCCCAGGCCAACCGCCATGGTCGTCTTGCGTCCCACCTTGTCGGAGAGCCAGCCGACGCCCGGCTGGATCAGCATGTAGACGACGAGCACCCCGGCCATGATCGCGGTGCCGGTGTCCTTGGAAAAGCCCGCGGTGTTGACCAGGAATTTCTGCATGTAGGTCGTGTAGGCGTAGAAGGCCAAGGAGCCGGCCGAGGTCAGCACCAGCACGATGGCGAACTCGCGCGGGTGCTGGCGGATCAGGTCGACCGTGCGGCCGCGCGCCCGCTTCGAGGTGGTCTCGTTCAGGAAGGCGCGGGTCTCGTCCAGGCCGGTGCGGATCCAGAAGACCACGATCGCCAGCACCCCGCCGATGGCGAAGGGTACGCGCCAGCCCCAGGCGGCGAGGTCGGCCTTGGAGAGCACATGCTGCAGCACCACCAGGACGACGAGCGCCGCCACCTGGCCGGCGATCAGGCTGGTGTACTGGAAGGAAGACCAGAAGCCCCGGCGCGCCTTGCTGGCCATCTCCGACATGTAGGTGGCGCTGGCGCCGTACTCGCCGCCCAGCGACAGGCCCTGGACCAGCCGCGCGGCCAAGAGGCCGAACTGCGCGAGGACGCCGATCTGGGCGTAGGTCGGCAGGATGGCGATGGCGAAGGAGCCCAGGCTCATCAGCGCCACCGAGAGTGTCAGCGCCGCGCGACGTCCTGCCCGGTCGGCGTAGACGCCCATCAGCCAGGCGCCCGCAGGCCTGGCGATGAAGCCCGCCGCGAAGATCGCCGCGGTCTGCAGCTGCTGGGCGGTGGTGTCGCCCTTGGGGAAGAAGTGGGCGGCGAAATAGAGACTGGTCGAGGAATAGGCGAACCAGTCGTACCATTCGACGAGGTTGCCGGCCGATCCGCCGAGGATCGCCTTGATGCGCTGGAAGGCCGACATCGGCGCGCAGCCATCGGCCTTCGTCGAAACTTCGCCCTGCGCCATGCATCCCCCGTTCGCTCAGGGGATGCTAGGCGAGTTCTAGTCTTACGTCAGGGCCGTCGGCGCTAGATGCGTCCGAGCAGCACCAGGACGATGATGATAACCAGGATCAGGCCCAGGCCGCCGCTCGGGAAATAGCCCCAGCTACGGGAATAGCCCCAGCTCGGCAGTGCGCCGACCAGCAGCAAAACCAGGATGATGATCAGTATAAGGCCTAGGCTCATGTCTCTCCTCCGCGTTTCCCCGGCCCTGCAAACGGCCGGTCACGGTGGAGGTTCCGGCCCGTAGCCGGCGGGCGCCGGTCTAGTCGGCGGCGTCGGCGGTGTGCAGGTGGGCGTCGGTGTCCTTGACGCCCATGGCGTACATCAGGCCGATCCAGCCGCCCTTGACGCGCGGCAGGAGCGCCAGCGTCAGCACCGCCAGCGGGATCAGGATGATGGGCAGGGAGTAGAGCGGGTTGGATTCCCAGACGATCGGGAAGAACAGCATCGGCGCGACCACCAGGTGGCCGACCAGCAGGATCGTCAGGTAGGCCGGGCCGTCGTCGGCCGGATAGCGGGCGAGGTCGGTGTCGCACACCTCGCAGCGGCCGTTCACCTTCAGGTACTTCCAGAACAGCTTGCCCTTGCCGCAGGAGGGGCAGCGGCCCGCGAGGCCACGGAACACCGAACGCCTCAGCGGATGCACGATCTCAGCCATGGCGGGTCATATGGGCCTATGGCCGCGCAAAGTGAAGCCGCGCAGGCGCTTCTGACGCACCCGGCGCGGCTCCATTTCTCGCAGCGTCCGTGAGTTTTCGGCCCGGACGCGCCGCCCTTTACTTCTTGGCGTCTTCGGCGGTGCTGGTGACGGCCTTGCCCGCGGCCGCGACGTCCTTGCCGGCGCCGGCGACGGTGTTGCAGCTGGCCACGAGCAGGGCCGAGGCCGCGGCGACGAGAACGATCAGTTTGCGCATTAGGAAACTCCCCTTCGACGGGGCGGATTTCACTGGAGATGAGAACACAGTCAAGCTCCATCAACCTTGAGAGGGTGCGCAGCCCGCCGAGTTGCGCGAGGTTGAGGCATGACGCCCACCGTCGCGGCCGCGCTCAGCCAGGCCATCCTGTCGCTCCATCTGGCGGTGATCGCCTTCAATGTGCTGGGGCTGGCCGCCATTCCGCTGGGCGCGGCGATGGGCTGGCGCTGGGTGCGCGTGCGCTGGTGGCGGGCGCTGCATCTCGCCTCGTGGGCGGTGGTGGCGATCCAGGCCGTGGCCGGCCGCGCCTGCTTCCTGACGCTCTGGCAGGACCAGCTCACGGGCGCCGGTGCAACCGAGCCCCCGCTGATCATGCGATGGGTCAATCGCGTCATCTACTGGCCGCTGCCGATCTGGGTGTTCGCCGCTGTCTACATCGCGCTCTTCGCGGCCGTGGTGGCGCTCTGGTGGATCGTCCCGCCGAGGCGTCGAACAACCCCTGCTGAATGACCGGATCGTCCCCTTAACCCGATACCGCCGTTACCGCTAAGCCTCTCGCCCCGCGCCACTGACGGTCCGGGATGATGGAGAGCAAGTCGAATGAAGGTTGTTCAATGGGTTCGGGCCCTGGCGTTTCTGTCGGTGAGCGGGATCGCGACGGCGACCGCGGCCCAGATGGGCGACAACCCGCTGGCCCAGCACGTGCGCGCCGCCAACGCGCGGTTCAAGGACGTCGCGGCCGCCGTGGCCGAGGGCTATGCGCCGATCCCCTGCACCAGCGGGACGGACGGCGGCGCGATGGGCGTGCACTATGTCAACGCCAAGTACCTGAAGGACGCGACGCCTGACATCGCCCGCCCGCAGGCGGCGATGTACGAGCCGACCGCCGACGGGAAGATGGCCCTGGTCGGGGTCGAGTACATCTCGTTCAAGGGCCCGGCCTCGCTGGAGGGGCACCTCTTCGCCTTCAACGGCGCGCCGAACCGCTATGGGCTGGACCCGTTCTACGAGCTGCACGTCTGGGCGTGGCGGACCAACCCCAAGGGCACGTTCACCGACATGAACCCGAACGTCTCCTGCGACCACATGACGATGCATCACTGACGCCGGCTGGCCCCTCGCGCGCGCTTCTGTAAGGTGGCGCGGAAACGCCAGGGAGATGCGTCATGGCCGACGGTTCGGTGCAGGGGTCTGTCCACGAGCGCTACGGCGAGGTGCGCGAGGCGTTCGAGGCGAACCTCACGAGCGGGGCCGATGTCGGCGCCTGCTTCTGCGCCACGGTCGAGGGCGAGACGGTGGTCGACCTCTGGGGCGGCTTCGCCGATGCGGCGAAGACCAGGCCCTGGGAACGCGACACCATCGTCAACGTCTATTCGACGACCAAGACCATGACGGCGCTCACCGCGCTCTTGGTCGCCGACCGCGGCGAGCTCGACTTCGACGCGCCGGTCGCCCGCTACTGGCCGGAGTTCGCCGCGAACGGCAAGGAAGGCGTCAAGGTCAGCCACCTGATGAGCCACGCGGCCGGCCTCTCCGGCTGGCGCGAGAAGGTCACCACCGAAGACCTCTACGACTGGGAGAAGGTGACCGCGCTGCTCGCCGCCCAGGCGCCGCTCTGGGAGCCCGGGACCGCGCCCGGCTACCACGCCATCACCCAGGGCTACCTGGTGGGCGAGGTGGTGCGCCGGATCACCGGCAAGTCGCTGGGCACGGTGTTCCGCGAGGAGATCGCCGAGCCGCTGGGCGCCGACTTCCACATCGGCCTGCCGGCGTCGGAAGACGGCCGCGTCGCGGAGCTGATCCCGCCGCCGCCCGGCCAGGGCGCCGGGGACGGCCAGCAGAGCGAGATCCAGAAAATCACCTTCAACAACCCGGTGATCGACGTCTCGGCCACCCGCACGCGGGCCTGGCGCGGCGCTGAGATCCCCGCGGCCGGCGGCACGGGCAATGCGCGCTCGGTCGCCGAGATCCACACCATCCTGGCCAACGGCGGCGTGGCCAGGGGCAAGCGCTTCCTGTCCGAGGCCGGCTGCCGCAAGGCCCTGGAGCTGCAGATCGAGGGCCAGGACCTGATGCTGGGCATGCCCGCCCGGTTCGGCATGGGCTTCGGCCTGGGCGGCGGAGCCCTGCCGCTGCCCAATCCCGCCGACTGCATTTACTGGGGCGGCTACGGCGGCTCGCTGATCCTCATCGACATGAAGGCGCGCACGACGATCGCCTACGCCATGAACAAGATGGCCGGCACGACCACCGGCGACATGCGCGCGCTGGGCCTCGCCATGGCGACCTGGACGGCGCTCGGCGTGATCTGACGAGAATTGGCGTCCGGATTCCGCTGGAACCCGCCTTGGGGTCCCGTGGTTCGGCGCCCATGTGCCCTCGCTCGTGACCGGAGCCCGCGGCCATCGCCGCGACGAGCAGAGGCGACATCGACATGGTTCAGCTCGAAGCGCGGCGTCCCGCGAGGGGCGCCCGCGCCGACTCTTCCGATCTTTCGAGCGCCGCAGGACGGCTGACCGGCGGCCTGGTGGTGGCTGTGCTCTTCATGGGCAGCACCCTGCTCACGCCGCTCTACGACCTCTACCGCTCGACCTACGGCTTCCCCACCGCCGAGCTGGTGCTGCTCTACGCCGTCTATGTCATCGGCAACCTCGCGGCGCTGATGTTCTTCGGGCGGCTGTCGGACCAGGTCGGGCGCAAGCCGGTGGTGTTCGCTGGCCTGGGCCTGGCCGCCGTGAGCACGACGCTCTTCCTCATGGCCCGCGATCCTGGCCTGCTGTTCGCCGGCCGGGTGGTGAGCGGCCTCGCGGTGGGTCTCGGCGCGGGCGCCGCCACGGCCTGGCTCACCGAGTTCACGCCGCTCGCCCGTCGCTCCCGCGCGGCCAGCGCCATGACGGCGTTCAACTTCCTGGGGCTCGCACTAGGGCCGCTAGTGGCCGGCGAGCTGGTGCAGTACGCGCCGTCGCCGTTCCGGCTGCCGTTCATCGTCTACCTGGGCTGTCTGGCCGTGGTCGGCCTGCTGGTCGCCGCGACGCCGGAAAGCCTGGCTCAGCGGTCCGCGATCTCGCTGAAGCCGCGCCTGGGCGTGCCGGCGGGCTCGCGCCTGGCCTTCATCGCGCCCGCCGCGACCGGGTTCGCCGCCATGGCCCTGGTCGGCTTCTTCGCGGCGCTCGGCCCCACAACCATCCGCCAGGACCTGCACCTCGCCAACCGCGCGGCCTCTAGCGCCCTGGTGGCCGAGCTCTTCGTGGTCGCGACCGTCGTGATCCTCGCCACCCGCGACCTCCCAGCGCGCGCCGCCATGCTGGGCGGCCTCCTGGCGACGCCGGTCGGCCTGGCCCTGCTGGTGGCCGCCCAGCGCACCGGATCCCTGCCTGTCTTCATCGCCGGCGCCGCGGCCTGCGGCCTGGCGGGCGCCCTCGGCTACCGCGGCGGGCTTGCGGTCACCAACAGCCTGGCGCCACCGGATCGCCGCGCGGAGCTGGTCTCGGCCTATTTCGTCTGCTGCTTCATGGGCAACGCCCTGCCGGTGATCGGCGCCGGGGTGCTGGCCCAGGCGACCGACGCGAAGTTCGCCGACCTGGTGTTCGCGGGCGTGGTCTCGGCCGTCGCCGTGAGCGCCATCCTGGCCGGCCTGCGGTTCGGCAAGCTGGTGCCGCGCCGAGCCTAGTCATCCATCCGGAAGAGCTCGAGCGCCGTCTTGCCGAGAATCTTCTGGGCGTCCTCGACCGGCACGGCCTTGAACACCGCCTCGATGGCGCTGCGCGTATAGCCGAAGGTGCTTTCCTGGTGCGGGTAGTCGGAGGACCACATCACCCGGTCCGCGCCGATCCGGTGCAGCATCTCCAGCCCGACCGGGTCGGTCATGAAGGTCGCATAGCAGTGCGCCCGCCAGTACCAGCTCGGCGGATGGGCGAGCTTCGGCGAGACCATGGTGGGGAAGGAATTGTAGATCATGTCGGCGTCGTGGAGCATACCGGGGATCCAGGCTAGGCCCGCCTCCACGAACACCACCCGCAGACCCGGGAAGCGGTCGAACACCCCGCCGAAGGTGAGCTGCGCCCAGTTCTGACGAAAGCCCTGCATCTGGGTCAGCACCGAGACCCCCACCGCGCCCGGTTCGGCCGTGGGGATCGCCTCGCCGATATGGAAGGCGAGCGGCAGGCCCGACGCCTCGATGGCCGCCCACAGCGGGTCCATGCGGTCGTGGTTGTACTGGATGGTGCGGCCGTCGGCGAACTTGCCGGGCTTGATCGGGACCATCAGGCAGCGCGCGCCGAGCTCGACGCAACGGGCCACGCTGTCGGCCGCCGCCTCGGGCTCCCAATAGCTCGGCACCATCACCGGGTAGAGCCGGCCGGGCGCGCGGGCGCAGACCTCTGCGATGTGCTCGTTATAGGCGCCGAAGACGTGCGCCTTGTTCTCGATCTCGCCGAACATCATCAGGCCGAACAGGCGCTGCGGAAAGATCAGCTCCTTCTCCACCCCCTCGATGTCCAGGTCGGCGATCCGCGCGTCGAGGTCCGTCAGGCCCGGGTAGCATTCCAGGGCGTTGCAGAGCGCCGCCGCCACCGGCTGCGGCGTCATCGGCCTGCCGCCGACCGAGAGGTCCCAGCCGCCGTCGCGGAACACCATCCGCGGCGCCTGGTCCTTCAGGTGCTCAGGGAAGCGCTCGATCCAGAGGTCGCTCTCCAGCATGTGGCTGTCGGCCGAGACGATCCGCGTGCCGGCCGGCCAGTCGAAGGTCTTGGCCTGCGGCTTGCGCGCCGTGGCGACCGCCAGCCCCACCTGCTCGGGAATCTCGAGGACGAAGCTGTCGGCCATCGTGGGCCTCCGCATCTACTGCTCAAAGGCTATATCGCAGTATGGTCGTCGACAATGAAGGTGAAGACTCTGAGCCTCATAGCCATCGTTGCAGTGGCGATCTTCGCGCCGCGGATGGCGCAAGCCTACTGCACAGGCTGGGAGAAGGACCTTCCCGGATATCGGCCGGACTACTATTCGACGGCCCGGGAGTACGCGCGCGCCAAGTACGTGGCGGTGATTCAGGTAACGCGCGAGACCTGGCTTGGCGAAGACGGAAAGCCGAAGCCGTTGCGACCGCCCTTCCAATACAAGCGATCCCGACCGTGGGGCTTCGATCCTTACATCGGCGCCTACTACGACGCCAAGATATTGACCGGCTACAAGGGAGACCCGCCGCGGACCATCAGCCTTTTCAGCGAGAACTCGACCGCGCGTTTCTGGCTCAGGCCTGGCGTGCGCTATCTCGCGTTCGTCACGGAGGAGCAGGAAGAGGAACTGCAGAACCGGACCGTTCTGACTTTGGACACCTGCGGCAATTCCCAACGATGGCGCGAAGGCTCGAAAGTCCTTCGCGTCGTCCAACGACTGGCTAGTCTGCGTCCATCTTCAGCGCGCCAGTAGAGCATCCTGCGGGATCTTGACCTAGCCGAACTCGCGGATGCGCTTGCTCCGCTAGCCATCGTTCGCATTTTGTTCTAGTCGCATCGAGACACATGTGGGATGATCTAGCCGAGGCACGATTGCGGGGGCGTCGTAGGTGACCATCGAGAACTTGGTCGGGATCATTCCACCGCCGGCGGCGCCCTTTGGGACGTTCGGCGGTCCATGGGAGCCGATCGAGGCGCAGCTCGGTACGCGGTTGCCCGACGACTACAAGGACTTCGTTCGCGTCTACGGGCACGGCGACTTGATGGGGTTCATCGGGATCCACGTGCCGGCGTCCTGGAGCCCCTACATGCGGCTCGTGCAGGAGGCCCGGGCGACCGCCGAGGCTTTCAGGGACGCCGAAGACCTGCCATTTCCGATGTGGCCGAGCCCCGGCGGCCTACTTCCGTTCGGCAAGACCGACCTGGGCGACACGCTCTTCTGGCTGACGCGGGGCCCGCCCGCGGACTGGAAGGTCGTGGTCATGGGACGGGATCCGCCTGAGACCTTCGATTGTGACATGACGGATTTTCTGGCGCGTGTCGCCAGGGGTGAAGTCTCGGCCGGCAACTTTCCCGACGACCTGGAGGCGGGCGAGATGGTCTTTGAGCCCATCCCTTCGGCGACATCTCCGCGTCGTCTCCGCCTTCTTGCGGAGAATCCTGCAGGCGACTCGTTCAGCGTCTCGTGGCGCTTCGGCCCTTACGGAACCGAAATGGGCGTCTCGACCTGCAGGCTTCGGGACGATCCTTTCGGCTAATCCGCGTCCATCTTCAGCGCGGCGATGAAGGCTTCCTGTGGGATCTCGACCTTGCCGAACTGGCGCATGCGCTTCTTGCCGGCCTTCTGCTTGTCGAGGAGCTTGCGCTTGCGGCTCATGTCGCCGCCGTAGCACTTGGCGGTGACGTCCTTGCGCAGCGCCCGGACCGTCTCGCGCGCGATGATCCGCCCGCCGATCGCCGCCTGGATCGGGATCTGGAACATGTGCGGGCTGATCAGGTCCTTCATCTTCTCGACCATGCCGCGGCCGCGGGCCTCCGCGCGGTCGGCGTGGACCAGCATGGAGAGCGCGTCCACCGGCTCGGAATTCACCAGGATCGACATCTTCACCAGGTTGCCGACCCGGTAGTCCTCGATCTGGTAGTCGAAGGAGGCGTAGCCCTTCGAGACGCTCTTCAGCCGGTCGTAGAAGTCGAACACCACCTCGTTCAGCGGCAGGTCGTAGACGACGAGCGCGCGGGAGCCGACGTAGGACAGCTCGCGCTGCGAGCCGCGGCGGTCCTGGCAGAGCTTGATCACGCTGCCGAGGTACTCGTCGGGGGTCAGGATCGTGGCCTTGATCCAGGGTTCGGCGATCGAGGCGATCTTTACCGGGTCCGGCATGTCGGCCGGGTTGTGCAGCTCCATCTCCGAGCCGTCGGTGAGCGCGATCTTGTAGATGACGCTGGGCGCCGTCGCGATGAGGTCGAGGTCGAACTCACGGGAGAGCCGCTCCTGGATGATCTCCAGGTGCAGCAACCCTAAGAACCCGCAGCGGAAGCCGAAGCCGAGCGCGGCGCTCGTCTCCATTTCATAGCTGAACGAGGCGTCGTTCAGGCGCAGGCGGCCGATCGCGGCGCGCAGGTCTTCGAAGTCGGCGGCGTCCACCGGGAAGAGGCCGCAGAACACCACCGGCTGCACGTCGCGGAAGCCGGGCAGGGGCGTGGTCGCCGGGCGGCGTTCGTCGGTGATGGTGTCGCCGACCGCGGCCTGGGCCACTTCCTTGATCTGGGCGGTGATGAAGCCGATCTCGCCCGGGCCCAGGCTCTCGACCTCGGTGCGCTTGGGGTTGAAGACCCCGATGCGGTCGATCAGGTGCGTCGAGCCCTGCTGCATCATCTGCACCCGCTGGCCCTTGCGCAGCGAGCCGTCGATGACGCGCACCAGCACGACCACGCCCAGGTAGGCGTCGTACCAGGCGTCGACCAGCAGCGCCTTCAGCGGCGCGTCCGCATCGCCCTTCGGCGCGGGCAGGCGGCGGACGATGGCTTCCAAGAGCTCGTGGATGCCGGCGCCGGTCTTGGCGGAGGTCAGGATGGCGTCCGAGGCGTCGAGCCCGATCACGTCCTCGATCTGCTGGCGCACCCGCTCTGGCTCGGCCGCGGGCAGGTCGATCTTGTTCAGGACCGGGACGATCTCGTGGTTGTTGTCGATGGCCTGGTAGACGTTGGCCAGCGTCTGGGCCTCGACGCCCTGGCTCGCGTCCACCACCAGGATCGAGCCCTCGCAAGCGGCCAGGCTGCGGCTGACCTCGTAGGCGAAGTCCACGTGGCCGGGCGTGTCCATCAGGTTCAGGACATAGGTCTCGCCGTCGTCGGCCTTGTAGGCGAGGCGCACGGTCTGGGCCTTGATGGTGATCCCGCGCTCGCGCTCGATCTCCATGTTGTCGAGGACCTGCTCGGTCATCTCGCGCTGCGTCAGCGCGCCGGTCTCCTGGATCAGGCGGTCCGACAGCGTCGACTTGCCGTGGTCGATGTGCGCGACGATGGAGAAGTTGCGGATCTTGGCTAGCGGGGTCGTCATGGCGGCTGCGTCTAGCACATTCCGCTGCGGGTGCGAGATGTCGCCCCCCACGACGCCGCGTGTCGCGGAGGCCACGCCGCCGAAACACGGTTAATCGGGCGTTAAGGCGACATATTCCATTCAGAGTGTGGGCGGGCTGGAGATTCGAAGAGAAGCTGGAGGACTTGCGCCTATGGACCGCCGAACCCTGATCGTTTCGGGCCTCGTGAGCCTGGGCGCAGCGGGCCTTGCGAAAGCCGAGCCGATCCAGCTGCCGCCGGCCCGGCCGCGCGACGACGGGCCGCAACTGCGCGACGACCCGATCAACCCGCCGCCGCAGGCTCCGCCGCCGCCGGCGCACGAGCCGGCCTATCCTGCCACCGGAGCCGAGGCTCAGGACGGACGGCCGCCGCACGCCGAGCCCTATTCGCGCGATGAGATCGTCAATTCCGTCTCGGACTTCTTAGGGGTGACAGCCGAGGCGGCCGGCGGGGCCGTGGAGCGGGTGTTCAAGAACAACGGCCGCCCCACAGCCTACATCGCGGGCGAGGAGGCCTCGGGCGCGATCGCCGTGGGCGCCCGCTATGGCCGCGGGCTCATGTACATGAAGGGCCGCGACCCGCTGCAGGTCTACTGGCAGGGCCCGTCGGTCGGCTGGGACCTGGGCGGCAACGCCAGCCGCGTCTTCACCCTCTGCTACCGGCTGGACGACCCGCGCGACATCTTCCAGCGCTTCCCGGGCGTCGAGGGGTCGGCCTATTTCATCGGCGGCCTGGGCGTGAACTACCAGCAGGCGGGCGACATCGTACTGGCCCCGATCCGCGCCGGGGTCGGCCTGCGGCTGGGGGCCAACATCGGCTACCTGGCCTACACGCGGCGGCGCAGCCTGATCCCGTTCTAACCCGGGTCAGTGCTTCGAGATCTTGCTGGCCAACAGGTCCATCAGCGCCAGCAGCACGCCGGAGACCACGAACGACAGGTGGATGCCGACCAGCCACGCCAGCATCGGCGTGTTGATCGGCTCGCCGTCGGTCAACCGCATGAACGCCTTCAGGAGCGCGATCGCGCTGATCGCCACGATGGAGGCGATCAGCTTCATCTTCAGGCCTGAGAAGTCGACCGTGCCCATCCAGCCCGGCCGGTCCTCGTTGCCGTGGGTGTCGATCTTCGAGACGAAGTTCTCGTAGCCCGAGAAGATCACGATCAGGAGCAGGTTGCCGGCGAGCGAGAGGTCGATGAGCGTCAGCGCCATCAGGATCGCGTTCTCGGGCTTCATGTCGCCGAGTTGCGTGAACTCGTGGATCGCCTCATTCACGAAGGCCACGAGCAGGGCGCCCAGCGCCAGCACCAGGCCGAAATAGAACGGCGCCAGGAGCCAGCGCGAGCGGAACAGCCAGACCTCGATGACCTTTTCGACGGCGTGCTTGTCACGAGGGCGATGAAGCGGGTTTTGCATTGCAGCGAGGCTAAACGTTTCAGCCTGACATCAAAAGCCGTTGACCTATAAATAAGTACATACTTATGTGTTGCGATGAACGCCGCGCCCGCCGACCTCTTCCGCACCCTGGCCGACCCGACCCGGCGGGCGGTGTTCGAGCGGCTGGCTGGCGAGGGCGAGCTGTCGGTGGGCGACCTTGTCGCCGGCGCCGGCGTCTCCCAGCCGGCGGTGTCGCAGCATCTGGCCGTCCTTCGCCAAGCGGGCCTGGTCACCGAGCGACGCGACGGGCGGTTCGTCCGCTACGCCGCCGCGCCCGAGGGCCTGAAGCCGCTGGTCGACTGGATGGCGGTCTACGCCGTCTTCTGGCGCCAGCGCTTCGACCTGCTGGAAGACCTGCTCAATCGAATGGACCAATAGCCATGACCGAGACGCTCGCCGCCAAGTCCATCGTCGTCGAACGGACCATGCCGCATCCGCCGGAGAAGGTGTGGCGCGCGCTCACCCAGGCGCCGCTGATCGCCGAGTGGTTGATGCAGAACGACTTTCAGCCGGTGGTCGGCCACCGCTTCAACTTCCGCGCCACGCCGATCCCGAACATGTGGAACGGGGTGACCGACTGCGAGGTGCTGGTCGTCGAGCCCGCGAAGCGCCTGGTCTACAGCTGGAACGCGTCCGGCGAGGAGGCCAAGGACGGCCTCAAGACCACGGTCACCTGGACCCTGACGTCCGTCGAAGGCGGGACCCATGTGCGCATGGAGCAATCCGGCTTCCGGCCGCAGGACGAGGGCGGCTACCAGGCCATGGGCGGCGGCTGGCCGCGGATCGTGGCGGGCCTCGAGCGGGTCGCGGGCGAACTCGGCCGACCGGCCGCGCCGCGTTAATCGAAGATTCGCCCCGCCCGGGCATGTTGGCGGCGCGCCGTTGGGGCGCCGCCAACGGAGTGCGGATGGCGCCCTCTCTGACAGACGTTTTCGCTCGGATGTCGCAGGAGTTCGCGCCCTCGCTGCTGCCGTTGATCATTGGCGCGCCGATCTTCGTGCTGATCGCCCTGGCCACCAAGGGCCTCCGCGGCGCCATCGAGGGCGCGCGCGCCGCGGCGGGCGAGACCCGCATCAACCTCGTCATGGTGCTGGTGGACGTGGTCGCGGTCGCGCCGTTCATCGCGGTGGCCCATGGGGCGCTCGCGAGCCTGATGGCCTGGGCAGGCCTGCAGCTCGACAGCGCCGGCGTCTGGGCCTGGCTCGGGCGATGGCCCACTATCGCCGTCGCGGTCGTGGCGGGCGACTTCATCGGCTATTGGCGCCACCGCGTCCAGCACAGCCGCTGGCTCTGGCCCGCGCACGCCATCCACCACAGCGACACCCACCTGACCTGGCTGACGCTGGACCGGATGCACCCGATCGACCGGCTGGGCACGCTGATGGACACCATGCTGCTGGCGGCGCTCGGCCTGCCTGGCTGGGCGCTCGCGGCCAATATCCTGGTCCGCCACTACTGGGGCGCGCTGATCCACGCCGATGTGCCGTGGACGCTGGGCAAGGCGGGCTGGCTCATCAACTCGCCGGTCATGCACCGCTGGCACCACGCCCGCGACGTGGACGGCGCCGGCCATAACTTCGCGACCGTCCTCTCGGTGTGGGACCGCGCCTTCGGCACCTACCATCAGCCCGGCCTTTGCACCGTCCCGCTGGGCGTACGCGAGGACATGGGCGAAGGCGCGCTCGGTCAATACGCCCATCCGCTGAAGGTCTGGGCGCAGGCGCTCAAACCGCGGGAGGCCGAGCTCAGCTCCTGAGCTTGGCGCCCACGGCCTTGTCCGCCGCCGCCACGATCTTGGCCGACAGCGCCTCGATCTCCGCGTCGGTCAGGGTCTTCTCGGTCGGCTGGACGGTGACCTCGACCGCCACCGACTTCTGCCCCTCCGGCACGCCCTTGCCCTGGTAGACGTCGAAGACCCGTGCGTCGGCGATCAGGGCCTTGTCCGCACCCAGGATCGGCCGCACGAGCTCGCCGGCCGGGGTGGCGGCGGCGACCAGGAAAGCGAAGTCGCGGTTGAGCGGCATCAAGGGCGACAGGCTGAGCGCGGGCTTGGTCTTGGTGGCCTTCCGCTTCGGCTCCGGGATCGCGCCCAGGTCCAGCTCGAAGGCCAGCATGGGCCCCTCGGCGTCCAGTGCCTTCAGGACGCGCGGATTGAGCTCGCCGAATTCGGCCACGAGGTTCTTCGGCCCAAGCTGCAGCCGCGCCGAGCGGCCCGGGTGCCACCAGGGCGAGGCGTGGCCCTGCACCACCTGCAGCGGCGGCGCGCCCATCTCTTCCAGGATCGCCATCAGGTCGGCCTTGAGCGCGAACAGCGGATCGGCCGCCGCGCCGTCCCAACGCCGGGCCGGGTGCGGCGCGACCAGGGCCGCCACGACGGTCTGCTGGTCGCCCGGCTCGTCGCCCTTGAACGTCGGGCCCACCTCGAAGAGGGCGGCGTCGGCGAAGCCCTGCCGGGCGTTGCGGGCCGCCGCCTCGATCAGGTTCGGCAGGATCGAGGGCCGCATGCAGTCGAGGTCCGAAGCGATCGGATTGACCAGCCGCAGCTTCTCCTCGCCCCCGCCGAACAGCTTGGCCCACTCGGTTCGCATGAAGCTCCAGGTTACCGCCTCGGCGTAGCCGCGTGCGGCCATGGCGCGCCGCGCGTTGCGCATGCGGGTCTGGCGCACGGTCAGCACGCCGCCCGCCGCGCGCGGCATCTCCGGCAGCGGCTCGCTCGGCAGGGAGCCGAAGCCCTCGATGCGGGCCACCTCCTCGACGAGGTCGGCCTTGCCGTCGACGTCGCGCCGCCAGGTCGGCGGGGTGACCATCTCGCCCATCAGGCCGAAGCCGAGATCGGTGAGGATCTGATCGATGCGGGCATCGCTGACCGTCAGGCCCGACAGCCTCTTGACGTAGCTGTGGTCGAACTCGACCGGCGCCGGTGGCGAAGGCGCATGGCCTGCGACGCGGACCTCCGACGGCTCGCCGCCGCAGATCTCGACGATCAGCCGCGTGGCCATCTCCAGCCCTGGGACCACGAAGCCGGTGTCGACGCCGCGCGCGAAGCGGTACTGGGCGTCGGAGCCGATGCCCAGGGTGCGGCCCGTCTGCGCCGTGCGGATCGGGTCGAACCAGGCGCTTTCGACGAAGACGTCGGTGGTGGCCTCGCCGACCTTGGTCGACTCGCCGCCCATGACGCCGCCCAGGCCGATCGCGCCGGAGCCGTCGGCGATCACGCAGACCTCGGGGCCCGCCTCATAGGTCTTGCCGTCCAGGGCCTCGAGCCTTTCGCCTGGCTTCCCCAGGCGCGCCTCGATGAACCCGCCCGCGAGCTTGGCGGCGTCATAGACGTGCAGCGGCCGGCAACGGTCGTAGGACATCAGGTTGGTGATATCGACCAGCGCGCTGATCGGGCGAAGGCCGATGGCCAGCAGCTTCTGTTGCAGCCAGGCCGGCGAGGGCCCGTTCTTCACGCCCTTGATCAGACGACCCGCGAACATCGGGCAGGCGTCGCCGTCGACGCGGATCTCCAGGGTCTCGGCGAACTTGCCGGGCACGGACGCGACGGCCGGGTCCTTCAGCTTGCCCAGGCCCGCGGCGGCCAGGTCGCGGGCGATGCCGACGACGCCCAGCCAGTCCGGCCGGTTGGGCGTCACCTCGAAGTCGATGACAGCTTCCAGGCCGAAGGCCTCGGCGGCGCTGACGCCCACCGCCAGGCTGTCGGGCAGTTCGACGATGCCGTCGGACTCCTCGGCGGTCTCCAGCTCCTTGGCCGAGCAGAGCATGCCGTTGGAGACCACGCCGCGCACGGGCCGCGCCTCCAGCGTCACGCCCGAGCCCGGCACATAGGCCCCGATCGGAGCGTAGATGGTCGTCAGCCCCGCCCGCGCATTGGGCGCGCCGCAGACGATCTCCTTGCGCCCGTCGACGGTGTCGACCTGGCAGACCCGCAGGCGGTCGGCGTTGGGGTGCTGCACTGCCTCGACGACCTTGGCGACGGTGAACTTGGCGAGCTTCGCCGCCGGGTTCTCGACATGCTCGACCTCCAGACCAGCCATGGTCATGGCCTCGACCACCTGATCGACAGTGGCCGTGGTGTCGAGGTGCTCCTTCAGCCAGGAGAGGGTGAACTTCATCGCGCTCTCCTTTAGCTCAGGCCGGTGGCGGGATTGGGCGCGGCGAAGGCCGAGAAGCCGAAGTGCTCCAGCCAGCGCACGTCGCTTGAGAACATGTCGCGCAGGTCGGGCATGCCGTACTTCAGCATCCCCAGCCGGTCGATGCCGAAGCCGAAGGCGAAGCCCTGCCAGACGTCAGGGTCGAGCCCGCAATTGCGCAGCACGTTGGGATGCACCATCCCGCAGCCGACGATCTCCATCCAGTCGTCGCCCTGGCCGATCTTCACCTCGCCGCCGGACCGGTCGCAGCGCACGTCCATCTCGGCGCTGGGCTCTGTGAACGGGAAGTGGTGCGGGCGGAAACGCGTCTCCACCAGCGGCGTCTCGAAGAACCGCGAGATGAAGGTCTCCAGCGTCCACTTCAGGTGTCCCATGTGGATCGCCTTGTCGATGACGAGGCCTTCCAGCTGGTGGAACATCGGGGTGTGCGTGGCGTCCGAGTCCGAGCGGTAGGTGCGGCCGGGCACGATGATGCGGATCGGCGGCTCGCCGCCGGGCGGGCCGTTGGCGATCCAGGCGGGCAGCTTCTCGTTGGTCCGCTGCATGGTGCGGATCTGCACGGGGCTCGTGTGGGTGCGCAGCACCTTGCGCTCGCCGCGTTCGTCCTCCTTCAGCCAGAAGGTGTCGTGCATCTCCCGCGCCGGATGCTTCGGCGGGAAATTGAGCGCGGTGAAGTTGTGGAAGTCGTCCTCGATGTCGGGGCCTTCCGCCAGGCCGAAGCCCATCTCGGCGAAGATGGCGATCATCTCGTCCAGCACCTGCATGGTCGGGTGCACCCGGCCGCGGCGCTCGGGCGGAGCCGGCAGGGTCAGGTCCACCCGCTCGGCCGCCAGGCGGGCGTCCAGCTCGGCGGCCTCCAGCGCGGCCTTGCGCTCGGCGATCGCGGCGCCGATGCGGTCGCGCAGGCCGTTGATCGCCGGCCCGCGCTCGCGCCGCTCGTCCGGGCTCATGGCGCCCAGGGTCTTCAGGAGTTCGGAGATCGACCCGGACTTGCCGAGCGCGGAGACCCGCACGGCTTCCAGGGCGGCCACGTCGGCGGCGCCTGCGACAGCCGCCGCGAGGTCGGCTTCGAGTTTTGAGAGATCTTTCATGTGGCCTCGGTTCTTAGAGGGCGTTCGGCTGCAGGGAAATCCCTACCTCCCCCGCGAAGCGGCGGGAGGGGGACCGCGCGCCGGAGAGCGCGGGGTGGAGGGGGCAGACGACCGCTCGATGCTTGCGGCTCGCCCCCTCCACCAGCGGCTCTTCGCTGCGCTCGGCCGCCGGTCCCCCTCCCGCCGCTTCGCGGGGGAGGCGAGGGTGGCGCGCAGCAAAAAGCCCTCCGGCGGTTCGGCCGGAGGGCTTTGAGATTGCGAAAGGAGCTAGCTGCTCCCGCGATCAAGCCAGCGCGGCGCGAACCTTGTCGGCGATGGCCTTGAAAGCGGCTGGGTCGTTGCCCGCGATATCCGCGAGGACCTTGCGGTCCATTTCGATCCCGGCCCGATCAAGGCCGTGGATAAATCGGGCGTAGGTCAGGCCTTCGACGCGGGCGGCCGCGTTGATGCGCTGGATCCACAGCGAGCGGAACTGACGCTTGCGGACCTTGCGGTCGCGGTAGGCGTACTGGCCGGCCTTGTCCACGGCCGCCTTGGCGGTCCGGATGGTGTTCTTGCGGCGCCCGTAGAAGCCCTTGGCCTGCTCGAGAACCTTCTTGTGCTTGGCGTGGGCGGTGACGCCCCTTTTGACGCGAGCCATCTGTCAGCGCTCCTTAGCTCAGGCCGTAGGGCAGGAAGATCTTGATGATCTTCGCGTCGGAGGCGCTCATCACCTTCGTGCCGCGGTTCTGACGGATGTACTTGGCGTTGTGGGAGAGCAGGCGGTGGCGCTTGCCGGCCACACCGGCCTTGATCTTACCCGTAGCCGTGAGTTTGAAGCGCTTTTTGGCGCCCGACTTCGTCTTCAGTTTCGGCATTTCTCTGCGGAGCGGCGAAGCCCCGTCCTCTGGTGTCTTGATGAACCGCCCTGGCATGCCATGGGCCAGGCGGCTCCGAAGGGGCGGGTTAGTAGGGGAAAGCCGGCGGAAAAGCAAGGCGGCGCTAGGCGATCCGATGCACGCGCCTTCGCACCTGGCCCGCGAACCACAGCCCGGGCAGGATCAACAGTGCGGCGAAGGCGAAGGGGGCGCCCGGCGCGACGCTGGAGAACAGCCAGCCGGCTAGCACCGGCCCGCCGATCCGGGCGGCGGCCATGCCGCTCATGTTGAGGCCCAGCATCTCGCCCTGGCGGTCGGGCGGGGCGGCCTGGGAGATGAGAGTCGTCAGGTTCGGGAAGCAGATTGACTGGCCGATGCAGACGAGGGCGAAGCCGACGATCGCCACCGGCCAGACCGGCGAGATCCCCTGCACGACCAGGCCCAGGCCCATGAAGACCAGGCCACCCGTGAGCGTCCTCGGTTCCCCGAAGCGGCGGACGAGGCGGCCGGACAGCCAGCCCTGGCAGAAGGCGCCCAGGAGGCCGATGCCCATGAAGGCGATGCCGATCTGCCGCGGCCCCCAGCCGAACCGCGCCTGGGTCCACAGGCCATAGGTCGCCTCGATGCCGGCGAAGCCCACGACCACGATGAAGCTGATCAGCAGGATGCGGCTGATGACGGTGTGCGCCCAGGCCTCCTTCAGCCCCTCGATGCGCGGGCGGTGCGGCCGCTGCAGCGAAGGATCGGGCCGGCTCTCGCGCACGAAGGCGACCACGGCGATCGCCGAGGCCAGCGCGAAGCCCGCCGCCACCAGCAGCGGAAGCTGGAAGCCGAGCGCGCCGCGGCTGGGCTGGGCGAGCAGGCCGCCAATCGCCGGGCCGGTGGTGAAGCCGGCGCTGAAGGCCGCCCCCATGATGCCCATGCGCCCGGCGCGGCGCTCCGGCGGGGTGATGTCGGCCATCGCCCCCTGCAGGGTCGAGATGTTGCCGGCGAAGATGCCGGTCATGAAGCGGATCGCGAAGGCGACGGCGATGTTCGGCGCGAAGGCCAGGGCCGCGTAGCTCAGCGCCACGGCGGTGATGGTGATGATCAGCACCGGCTTGCGCCCGATGCGGTCCGACAGCCGCCCCCAGAACGGCTCGCCCAGGAACTGGCCGAAGGAGAACGCCGAGAACAGCAGGGTGACCTGCCAGGCCGGGGCGTTGAAGGCCTTGGCGAAGAACGGCAGCAGCGGGATCACCAGGCCGAAGCCCGCGATCATCAGGAAGATCACCGTCAGGAGGACGATCAGCGCGCGCCGCTCGTCCCCGGCGGCGCTCATGCCCCGAACTCCTCAAGGCGCGGCGGCGGCTCCTCGCCGGCGTGGCCCTGGGTGGCGCGCGGCGGCGCGCGCCGCGCGGCGCTGAGCGCCAGCAGGATCGCGGGCGCGACGATCAGCGCGCCCTGGAAGAAGGGCGCATCGATGCTGATCAAGGCGAACCCCTGGCTGGCGCAGAACGGCCCGACGAAGCGCGCGAAGGCGCCGGCGGCGTTGTTTAGCCCCAGGATCTGGCCCTGGCGGTGCGGGTCGGCGGTGCGCGAGATCAAGGCACCGACGTTGGGCCAGGCCACCGACTGGCCGACCGCGGTCACGCACATCAGCACCGTCGTCACGGCGAGGCCCGTCGAGAACGGCTGCAGGAGCGAACCCACCACGGTCATGCCCATGCCGATCGCCAGCATCCGGCCTTCGCCGTACTTCTCCGAGAGCGGGCCGGTGACAAAGAACTGGGTGAAGGCCGCGACCGCACCCACCGCGGCGAAGCAGACGCTGATCTGCCGCGGGCCCCAGCCGAACCGCGCCAGCCCCCACAGGCCGAAGGTCGACTCGATGCCGGTGAAGGCGAAGCCCACCAGGAAGGTCAGCAGCATCAGCCGCCCGATCACCGGGTTGCGGAACACCTCGCCGATCGCCGCCCAGCGGCTCGGCCGGTGGCTGATCGACTGGTCGCGCACCCGGCTCTCGCGGATCACCAGGATGATCGCGACCACGGCGATGGCCGACAGGCCCGAGGCGATCAGCAGCGGGATACGGAAGCCGAGCGGCCCGGCGTTGGGGTGGGCGAAGGCGCCGCCGACCGCCGGCCCCACGATCATGCCGACGTTCCAGGCCGCGCCCTGCCGCGACATCATCCGCGCCCGCCGCTCCGGCGGGGTGACGTCGGCGATGTAGCCCTGGATCACCGCGCCGTTGCCGCTCATCAGCCCGCCCAGAAAGCGGATGACGAAGGCCGTCAACACATTGGGCGCGAAGGCGAGCGCCAGGTAGCAGAGGCAGTTGCCGGTGATCGTCGAGATCAGGAGCGGCTTGCGGCCGTAGCGGTCGGAGAGGCGACCCCAGAACGGTTCGCCGAAGAAGCCGCCCATGGCGTAGGCCGAGAAGATCAGCGCGATCTGCCACGGCGCCGCGTTCATCGACTTGGCAAAGAAGGGCAACAACGGGACGATGATCCCGAAGCCCAGCATGTTGATGAAGATGACCGCGATCAGCGACGGCGCGGCCCACTGGGACGGCGTCGACGCCTCCCGCGGCGCGGTGTCGGACATGGGCGGGGTGTTAGGCCCAGCCGTCCGCAGCGGCAAGGTTCAGGTCGCCGCGGCCGCGCGTTCGGCCCGCAAGCGTTGGCGATCCGCCACAGTGGGCGGATTCACATCGGTGTTTCGCGCGGCTGGAGATGCGCAAGCGGGCCGGCCTCGACGAACAGGCTTGGAAAAAGGTCGTCCCAGTTCGGGTTGGCGTCCTCGATCAGGTTGATCTTCCACTCACGCCGGTATCGCTTTAGCGAAGTCTCACGCTGGATCGCATTGGCTATACCTTCGTGTAGCTCGTACCAAACGAGCCGCTTTACGCCATAACGCTGCGTGAACCCTGGGATCGATCCTTCTCGGTGCTGCGCCACGCGGTTCCGCAGATCGCTTGTGACGCCGACATAGAGCGTCCCGTGCTTGCGGCTCGCCATGATGTAGACGGCGTTCATCCGCGCCATCTCCCTACCATCGTCATTTCCAAAACATTCGTCATTCCCGGCCTTGTGCCGGGAACCCATGATCTCAGCGTCGGGCAAAAGTGGCTATGGCGACGCCATCACCAATGCCCGAGTTCCTGTGTTCATAGGTTCCCGGCACAAGGCCGGGAATGACGGAAAAAGAGAGGGTTGAGAGCTACGGGTTCTGCTTCTTCAGCTCCGCGCGGAACGCCGCCTCGGCCTTGGCGTAGAACGCCTTGCAGCCCTGCGGGTCGACGAAAGCGTCGGCCTGGCCGGCGTCGAGCTTGGCCTTCTTGGCGTGCATGTCGAAGAACTGGCCGTGGCTGGCGATGAACACCTCGCAGGGCAGCTTCTTCCAGGTCGCGAAGCTCTTCTCGTAGTCGGCGGTCTGGCCCGGATAGGTCTCGGTCTTGCCGAGCTTGTAGCCGGGCAGGACGCTGGACGAGCAGTGGTCGAGCGCCTGGCGCACCTTGCCGGCCACCGTCACCGGGAACGTCCAGGTGGTGCAGCCGGGCGTGTGGCCCGGCGTGATGTGGGCGGTCAGCGTCCAGCCGCCCAGGCTGACCTGCTGACCATCCTTCAGGATGACGTCGGGCTTCACCGGCTCGTAGTAGAACCGCTCGCCCTTCAGGAAGGGATCGCCGCGGCCGCCGGCGGCGATGATCCTGCCGTCCGCGGCGCTGGCGTAGAACTTGGCGCCGGGCGCGGCGCGCTTGAGCTCGGCCAGCCCCGCGGCGTGGTCGAAGTGCTCGTGGCTGTTCAGGAGGATCTTGATGTTCGCCGGATCGAAGCCGAGCGAGCGGATGTTGCCGACCACCTGATGGCCGGTGGGCGCATCGCCGCCGTCGATGACGATCAGGCCGGCCCTGGTGACGATCAGGTAGGAGGCGTAGTCCGAGGCGCCGACATAATAGAGGCCCTCGCCAATCTTGAAGGGCGGGAACGGCGCGTGCGGATCCGCCTGCGCGGCCGGTTGGGCATGGGCCGACGCGAAAACGGCCGCCGAGATGGCGACCGCTCCCAGAACTGCAGAGATCTTGCGGCTCACCGCGGGGCCAGGATCATGATCATCTGGCGGCCCTCCATGCGCGGCTCGTACTCGACCTTGGCGATCGGCTCGAAGTCCGCGCGGACCCGTTGCAGCAGCTTCATGCCAAGCTCTGGGTGGGCCAGCTCACGACCGCGGAAACGCAGGGTGACCTTCACCTTGTCGCCTTCCTCGAAGAAGCGGTTCATCGAGCGCTGCTTCACTTCGTAGTCGTGGATATCGATGTTGGGCCGCAGTTTGATCTCTTTGATCTCCTGCACCTTTTGCCGCTTGCGCGCCTCGTTCTTCTTCTTCTGCTCCTGGAACTTGAACTTGCCGTAGTCCAGGATCTTGCAGACGGGCGGATCCGCGTTGGGGACGATCTCGACCAGATCGAGGCCGGCTTCCTCGGCGGCCTCAAGGGCGGCGGAGGTCGGCATCACGCCCTGCTTCTCGCCGGTTTGGTCGATGAGCAGGACCTTGGGGACGCGGATTTCATCATTGATGCGCAGCCCGTCCTTGACGGGAGGGGCGTTCATGGGACGGCGAATAGGCGAGGCTCCTAGGGTTGTTTCGACACGACAGCCGGGGCGCGCGGACGCGCCCCGGTCATCAGGACCTTATATGATTTGGCGTCTCGGCGCTATCAAGCGCCGGCCCCGGCGGGCAGCAGGGCCGCGGCGGCCTGCGCCACTTTCGCCACAGGCAGTTCCGAGAGCCTCTCGGCCTGCAGCACCGCGACCTTGCCGCGCGGCGCCGAGAGGCTCGGGTCCGAGGCGCTGGAGAACAGCACCACGGTCGGCGCGCCCGCCGCGGCGGCCAGGTGCAGTGGGCCCGTATCGTTGCCGATGGCGAGCGAGGCCTTGGCGCCCAAGACCGCGATCCGGGCGAAATCGGTGCGGCCGGTCAAGTCGCGGGCGCGGGGCACCTGGCGCTGCATGGCCTGGGCCAGCGCCGTCTCCTGCGGGCCGCCGATAATCACGATATCGAGGCCGCGCGAATAGAGGATGCGGGCGAGCTCGCCATACTTCTCCACGGGCCAGCGCTTCTCCGGCCGATGGGCCGAGCCGCCGGGCACGAACATCACATAGGGCTTGGGCTTGACGCCGCCCGCCGGCGGCCGCTCGCCGGGCGCCTGGGCCAGCACCCAGGAGAGGTCCGGCGGCGGCGCGGTTCCGGGCGCCGTCGGCGCGTCGGGCCAGATGCCGGCGTACATCAGCTGGTCGGCTTGCCGCTCCAGGGTATGCATCTGGTTTCTGAGCGGGTTCTTGTGCGGCATGGAGCAGCCGAAGGCGATACCCGACCAGGCCGGCGGATGCGGCCGCAGGAGCTGGAAGATGCGGTTCGAGTGGGCCGAGGTCTGCAGGTCGTAGACCCGCGAGTAGCCGGCCGCGCGCAGGCGTTTGCGCAGCGCCATCCACTGCGGGAAGCCCTCCGGCCGTCCGTCGGTGAACACCGCGTTGAAGTAGGGCGAGGCCTTGGCCAGGGCCTCGAACGGCGGGGTGGTCAGGAGGCTGATGTGGGCCTTGGGATGCGCCAGGCGGATCTTCTTCATCGCGGCCAGGGCCAGGACGAAGTCGCCGAGCGCCGAGAGCTTGATGACCAGGATCTTCTCGACGACGCGGCGGGCCATCAGCGCGGACCCTCGGCGTCTCGGCGCGCCGCGAGCACCCGCTCGTAGGCGGAAAGCGTCGCGGCGCACATGGCGTCGACGCGATAGAGCTGGTGCGTGCGGTTCATGCCGGCCTGACCCATCTCGCCACGCTTGCCGGGGCCGAGGTCGATGGCCCGCGCCATGGCCTGCGCCCAGGCGTCGGCGTCGCCAGGCGCGATCAGCCAGCCGGATACGCCGTCGGAGACGGTCTCGGTGGTGCCGCCGTGGTTCGAGGCGATGACCGGCCGGCCCATGGCCTGCGGCTCGACGGCGGCGCGGCCGAAGGATTCCGGCACCGTCGTCGGCAGGATGGCGACGTCGGCCAGCAGATAGGCCGCCGGCATGTCGTCGCAGTGGCCGACGATGCGCACGATGTCGGTAAGCCCCGCCTCGTCGATCGCCTTGACCAGTTCCTCGCCGTAGCCCGTGCGCCCCTGGTCGTCGCCGGCGAAGATCACCACGAAGTCGTCGCGCCCCGCGGCCTTCAGGGAGGCGGCGGCCTCGATGATCGTCAGGTGGCCCTTGATGCGGGTCAGCCGGCCGGCCAGCAGGAACTTCGTGCGCCGGTCGCCGGCGTCGATACCCCAGTCCTGACGCAGCGCGTCCAGCCGGTCGGGCGTCACCCAAGACGGGTTGAACCGGTCGAGGTCGACGCCGCGCGGGATGGTGATCACCTTGGCCGGGTCCACCTGGTGCTCGGCCAGCACGTGGTCGCGCGTGTAGTCTGAGTTGGCGATCACCAGGTCGCCCCGGGTCATCACGGCGTTGTACCAGCGCTTCAGCGCCGAATTGGCCTTGTAGACGCCGTGGTAGGTGGCCACGAACGGGGTCTTGGTGGTCTGGGCGGCCCAGAGGGCCGAGAAGGCCGGCGCGCGGGATCGGGCGTGAACCAGGCTTACGTTCTCGGTGCGGATCAGGTCGACCAGGCGCGCGGCGTTGCCCAGCATCACCAGCGGGTTCTTCGATTGCACGGGCATCTGGGTCAGCCGGCCGCCGTCGGCCTCGAGCCTGGCGGCCATGCGTCCGCCCCGCGTGGCGACCAGCGCCTGGCCGCCCGCCGCGATCACCGCGCGCGCCACGTCGATCGTCGTCTGCTCGGCGCCGCCGGTCTCAAGCTCCGGGACAACCTGCAGTAGGGTGAAGTCAGGAGGAAGCGCCACCTCCCTTGCATACCCCGAAACGGGGTGGCGTAAAGGCCGCCTCGCGCTATCAGTCCGAGGATGAGGGAGCGCGCCGGAAAACTTGATCGTCCCGATGGCGAGCAGATCGCCTGGCGCCGTGTCGACGGCGGCGCGCCGACCGTGGTCTGGCTGGGCGGCTTCCGTTCCGACATGACGGGGACGAAAGCCCAGGCGCTGGCGGACTGGGCGATGGCGTCGGGACGCGCCTTTCTGCGCTTCGACTACCTCGGCCACGGCGAGTCCAGCGGCGACTTCCAGGCCAAGGGGACGATCACCCGCTGGCGCGAGGACGCGCTCGCGGTGCTGGATAAGCTGGTCGAGGGGCCGGCGATCCTGGTGGGCTCGTCGATGGGCGGCTGGATCGCCTGCCTCGTGGCCATGGCTCGCCCGCGGCGCGTCGCGGCGATGGCCCTGATCGCGCCGGCGCCGGATTTCACCGAGAAGCTCATGGCGCCGGAGATCCCGCCGGAAGGCCACGCCGCGCTGCGCACCGACGGCGTCTGGCTGCGGCCTTCGGAATACGGCGATCCCTATCCGATCACCCGCGCGCTGCTGGAGGACGGCGCGCGCTGGCCGATCCTGGGATCCGAACCCGTGCCCATCGAGGTCCCGGTGCGCATCCTGCAGGGTGGCGCCGATCCCGACGTGCCGTGGCGCCACGCGCTCGAGCTCGCCCAGGCGCTGAAGGGCGAGGACGTGGTCTTCTCGCTGATCAAGGACGGCGACCATCGCCTGTCGCGTCCGCAGGATATCGAGCGCCTGGTCGCGGCGGTGGAGGAGCTGTCGGGGCTCAGAACAGCCGGTTGATCTTGAAGGTCAGCACAAAGGCGACCGCCAGGACGCTCGCCGCCAGATGCAGCGTGAAGGTGATCCAGGTCCCGACCCTTGCGGCCCGATAGCCCCGCAGCGCCATCGCCGCGACCAGGCCGGCCAGCACCTCGAACAGCGCAAACCCCGCGACCGGCAGGTCGACCGGCGCTTTCATCCACCTTGGGTTCAGGGCCAAGGCGCCCAACAGGATGCACGCGACCCCCAGGGTGAAGCCGAACACCTGGACCGGCTGTCGGCGCGCCAGCGCCGCCCCCAGCACCAGCAACTGGATCAGCACCGCGCCGACCGCGACGATCGTCAGTTGGTCATTGCTCATGACATCCCGCCCCCGCGAAGAGGTCCGCAAGCCTGAGGGCTAAGCCTTAAGCCTTTGCGTCGGCCGCCCTAGCCGCCCGCGGCGAGGATCGCGGCCAGGCCTTCGCGATAAGTCGGGTATTGCGGTCGCCAGCCGAGCTCGGCCTTGGCCCGCGCGTTCGAGACGCGCTTGCTCTCGGCGTAGAAGCGCAGGGCCGCCGCCGAGAGCCCGGCCTCGGCCAGGGCGACCTCCGGCGGCGTCTCCAGGCCGAGCAGAGCGGCCGCATAGGCCACGACATCCGGGTTCGGCGCCGGCTCGTCGTCGCAAAGATTGTAGATCCCGCCCGCCCGTGGCCGCGCGATCGATGCTTCCAGTCCGGCCGCGAGGTCGTCGACGTGGATGCGCGAGAAGACCTGGCCGGGCGCAACGATCCGGCGCGCCTCGCCGGCCCGCAGCCGGTCCAGCGCCGAGCGGCCGGGGCCATAGATGCCCGGCAGGCGGAAGATCGTCACCGTCAGCCCCATGCCGCGGCCAACCTCCAGCCAGTCGCGCTCGGCGCCGACCCGACGGGCGCCCTCCACCGACTGGGCGGCCAGGCGGCTGTCTTCGAACACCCAGCCGCCGTGGCGGTCGCCGTAGACGCCGGTCGTAGACAGATAGCCGATCCAGTCCGGGAAGGCGCCGGCCGTGGCCAGCGCCGGGACCATGGCTTGCAGGCCCGGACAGCCGCCCGCATCCGGCGGGGCGGTGATCAACAGCGCCTGGGTGTGGGCCAGTTCCTCGGCGAGCCGCGCCCGGTCGCCGACTTCGATCGCCGTGACGCCCTCGGCTTCGATCCGGGCGGCGTCGGCCTCGTTGCGCACGCTGGCCGCGACCGACCAGCCCTGGGCCGCCAGGCGCCGGGCCAGCGCGCGACCGGCATAGCCGTAGCCGAAGACGAACAGCCGCAACCGCTATTCCGCCGCCTGCAGGGCGCTGGGCGCTGCCGTCGCCGCAGCCCGCTCGGCGTTCCAGCAGGAGCCGCAGGGGATCTTCGACAGGTCCGCGCGATCGGCGTAGCGGCGGGCGACCTCGGCGATCTCCAGCAACAGGCCGTCTTCGAGCGTCGTCGGCTCCAGCCCCAGGCCCAGCAGCCCGCGGTTCTCCACGGCGAGCTCGTTCTCCTCGGCCTCCTGGCGCGGATTGGGCAGGTGCGCGACCTGCGCCCCGGTCAGCCGTGCGACCATGGCGGCGAGGTCGCGCACCCGCCAGCATTCGGTCATCTGGTTCATCACCTTGACCCGCTCGCCGCGCGCCGGCGGATTGAGCAGGGCCAGCTCCACGCAGCGCACGGTGTCCTGGATGTTGATGAAGGCCCGCGTCTGTCCGCCCGCGCCGTGCACCGTCAGCGGATAGCCGACCGCCGCCTGCATCAGGAAGCGGTTCAGCACCGTGCCGTAGTCGCCGTCGTAGTCGAAGCGGTTGATCAGCCGCGGGTCGGCCCGCGTCTCCGGTGTCTGCGCGCCCCAGACGATGCCCTGGTGCAGGTCGGTGATCCTGATCGCGTCATTGCGCGCGTAGAACTGGAAGGCCAGGGCGTCCTGGGTCTTGGTCAGGTGATAGATGGAGCCCGGGCTCGCCGGATAGAGGATCTCGCGCGGCGCCCAGCCCTCGGCGGTCTCGACCTGCACGGTGAGATAGCCCTCGGGGATCGCCACGCCGGCGGTCCCGTAGCCGTAGACGCCCATGGTGCCCAGGTGCGCCAGATGGATGTCGAGGCCGCTCTCGACGATGGCCGCCAGCACGTCGTGGGTCGCCCCGATGTTGTTGGCCACGGTGTAGCGCTTGTGCTGCGGCGACTTCATCGAATAGGGCGCGGCGCGCTGTTCGGCGAAGTGGACGATGGCGTCCGGGCGGAATGCGCGCAGCAGCGCCAGCAGGTCGTCGAAGTCCTCACCGACGGTGATGTCGTGCGCTTCGAGGGTGCGGCCCGAGACCTCGCGCCAGGCCGCCAGGCGGGTCTCGAGGCTGGCGATCGGCGTCAGCGAGCCGGCGCCCAGCTCGTCGTCGATCCGTCGGCGCGAGCCGTTGTCGAGGATGGCGACCTCGTGGCCGCGGGCCGAGAGATGCAATGAGGTCGGCCAGCCGCAGAAGCCGTCGCCGCCGAGGATCAGAACGCGCATGGCTTGCTCCGTCCGAAGTCCCCCGCGGAAGGGCTAACGCACGGAACGCGGGTTCGCCAATCGAATCTGCGTCAGCCTGTCGCGCCTCTGGCTAGGCGGCCCGTGCGACGATCCGGTGACGGCGGGGCGCTAGAGGAGGGCCTTGATCGCCGCGCGGGCCTCGTCGGCGAGGTCGGGGCGGCGAAGCGCGAAGGCGACGTTGGCGCGCAAGAGGCCGATCTTGTCGCCGCAGTCGTAGGTCGTTCCTTCGTACTCCAGCGCGTGGAAGGTCTGGGATTTCATAAGGTTGAACATGCCGTCGGTCAGCTGGATCTCGCCGCCGGCGCCGCGCTCCTGGGTCTCCAGAATGTTGAAGATCTCCGGCTGCAGGATGTAGCGGCCGGAGATGAACAGGTTCGAGGGTTCGGTCCCCAGCGGCGGCTTCTCCACCATGCCGGTCATGCGGTTGAGGCGCCCATCACGCCCGTCGAGGGCCACGATGCCGTACTTGTTGGTTTCGCCCTCCGGCGCGGGCTCCACCACCACGATGTTGCCGCCGACCTTCTCGTAGGCGTCGACGGTCTGGGCCAGCGCCGAGCGGTCGGCGGCCATCAGCATGTCGGGCAGCATCACCGCGAAGGGCTCGTCGCCGATCACGTCGCGGGCGCACCAGACGGCGTGGCCGAGGCCCAGCGGGGCCATCTGACGGATGAAGCTCATCTCGCCCGGCTTGGGCAGGTCGCGGCGCAGGTCGGCCAGGATCTCGGTCTTGCCCTTGGCCTCCAGCGCGCCCTCGATCTCGGGGCTCGAGTCGAAATAGTCCTCGATGGCGCCCTGGCCGCGGCCGACGATGAACACGAAGTGCTCGATGCCCGCGGCGCGCGCCTCCTCGACCACGTAGGAGAGAATCGGCCGGTCGACGACGTTCAGCAGGTTCTTCGGCGTCGTCTTGGCGCCCGGCAGCACCCGCGTGCCCATCCCCGCCACCGGTAGCACCGCCTTGCGAACCCGCTTGCTCATCTCGCTCTCCGAACGCACCGAAATTGAACCCGTCCCGCTCGGACGGCGCCCGCCGCAGGCCGCACTAGAGGAGGTAAAGCTTGAAATCCACCGCCGCTGCGGCGAAAAAGCGCGTCGGACGCACGATCACGATTTCGGGAATTCACGAAGCCGTGTAAGAGTCGGCCATTGTCGGGGGATAGTCCTCCATAGTCCTCCAGGGGAGCAATTCCATGAACCTGCGTATCATCACTTCGGTTGCCGTCGCTGCCGGCCTGGCCCTGAGCCTGTCCGCCTGCCAAAAGAAGGCCGAAGACGCGGCCACCACCACGACCACCACCGCGACCGATTCGGCGGCCCCCGCTGCGGCGACCCCGCCGGCGGCCGACGCTTCGGCTGCTGCTCCGGCCGCTCCGGCTGCCGACGCCGCCGCGGCTCCGGCTGCGACGACCCCGCCGGCCACCGGCGCGATGTCGTCCACCACGACCACGACGACCGAACCGAAGAAGTAAGTTTCCGGCCCTCTGGGTCTGGACTAGGCGCGGCCGCCCCCTCACGGGGGGCGGCCGTTTGCTTTTGGCCGCTACTCGACGGTCACGGACTTGGCGAGGTTGCGCGGCTGATCCACGTCGGCGCCCTTCTGGACCGCGACGTAGTAGGCCAGGAGCTGGATCGGGGCCGACATCACGAGCGGCGCGATCAGTGGGTCACAGCGCGGCGCGGTGACCACCACCCGCGCGCCGGCCGGCGCATGGCGCTCGCCGTCGGGGTCAGTGATGAACACCACCTGCCCGCCGCGGGCCATCACCTCGCTCATGTTCGAGGCGGACTTCTCGAAATAGCTGTCGAACGGCGCGAGGATGACGATCGGCGTCTGCTCGTCGACCAGCGCGATCGGCCCGTGTTTCAACTCGCCGGCGGCATAGCCCTCAGCGTGGATGTAGCTGATCTCCTTGAGCTTCAGCGCGCCCTCCAGGGCCAGCGGGTACATGGGCCCGCGGCCGAGGTAGAGCACGTCGCGGGCCTTGGCGATCTCCAGCGCAACGGCCTTCACCGCTTCCTCCAGCTTGATCGATTCGGCCATCAGGCGCGGCGCTTCCAGCAGGACCTGGACGAGGCGTTTTTCCTCGGCGTCGTCGATCTTGCCTCGCGCATGGGCCGCGGCGACGGCGACGGCGCTCAGCACCGCCACCTGGGCCGTGAAGGCCTTCGTGGAGGCGACGCCGATCTCCGGCCCGCAGTGGATCGGCCAGACGACGTCGACCTCGCGGCCAATGGTCGACTCGACGGTGTTGAGCACGCCAGCGCTCTTCATCCCCTTGGCCTGGCAATAGCGCAGGGCCGCCAGGGTGTCGGCGGTCTCGCCGGACTGCGACATGGCGATGGCTAGCGAGCCGGCGCTCAGCGCCGGTTCGCGATAGCGGAACTCCGAGGCGATTTCGACGTCCACCGGCAGGTCGGCGAGCTGTTCGATCAGGTACTTGCCCAATAGGCCCGCGATGTAGGACGTGCCGCAGGCGACGATCTGGATCCGCTCGAGCGTCTTGAAGTCGACGCCTCCGGGCACCGCGGTGCGGCTGGTCAAGGTGTCCACATAGGCCGCGATCGTCCGCTGGCAGCCCTCGGGCTGGTCGTGGATCTCCTTCTCCATGAAGTGGCGGTAGTTGCCCTTCTCCATGACGGCGGCCGAGGCCGCGAGCGTCTTGATCGGCCGGTCGGCGGGCAGGCCCGCCTCGTCGAAGATCTTCGCCGAGTTGTGGTCGATGATCACGTAGTCGCCGTCTTCCAGGTAGGCGACGCGGTTGGTGAAGGGGCCGAGCGCCAGGCCGTCGGAGCCGATGAACATCTCGCCGTCGCCATAGCCCACGGCCAGCGGCGGCCCGTTGCGAGCGCCCATGATCACCTCGCGCTCGCCGCCGACCAGCACGCCCAGAGCGTAGGCGCCGCGCAGCTTGTCGAGGGTGGCCTTGAAGGCGGCCTGCGGCTCCAGCCCGTCGTTCAGCGCCTCGTCGACCAGATGGGCCACGACCTCGGTGTCGGTGTCGCTGGAGAACACCCGGCCGCGCGCGATCAGCCCGGCCTTCAGCTCGGCGAAATTCTCGATGATGCCGTTGTGCACCACCGCCACGCGGCCGGCGATGTGCGGGTGGGCGTTGCGCTCGGTGGGCGCCCCATGGGTCGCCCAGCGGGTGTGGGCGATGCCGGTCTCGGCGACCAGGGGGTCGGCCTCCACCACCGCTTCCAGCTCCCGCAGCTTGCCCGGCGCGCGGCGGCGGACCAGCCTGCCGTCCACCTGCGCGGCGATGCCGGCGGAGTCGTAGCCGCGATACTCGAGCCGCTTCAGGCTTTCGATCAGGCGCCCGGCGACCGGCTGGGTCCCGACGATGCCAATGATGCCGCACATGGGGTTTGGCGTCCTTTTGTGATAGTCCGTCGCATGGGTTGCGCCGCGAGAGTGCGGCTTTAGCATTCGCCCAACACACGTCGACTAAATCTGAGTTTCGGATCGTTTCGAGAGCACTCGATGAGCAAGCGCGCCTACTTCGGCACTGACGGCATCCGCGGCGAGGCCAACCGCTTCCCCATGACCGCGGAGGTGGCTCTGCGGGTCGGCATGGCGGCCGGCAAGCTGTTCATGTCGCAGGACGACCGCCGCCACCTGGTGGTGATCGGCAAGGATACCCGCCTGTCGGGTTACATGATCGAGCCGGCCCTGGTGGCCGGGTTCACCAGCGTGGGGATGGACGTGCGCCTCTTCGGCCCGCTGCCGACGCCCGGCGTGGCGATGATGACCCGCAGCCTGCGCGCCGACCTGGGCGTCATGATCTCCGCCTCGCACAACGCCTTCTCCGACAACGGCATCAAGCTGTTCGGCCCCGACGGCTACAAGCTCTCCGACGAGCAGGAGCTGGCCATCGAGGCGCGCATGGACCAGGGGCTGCAGGAGAACCTGGCGCCGCCGACCGCGCTCGGCCGCGTGCAGCGGATCGACGACTGCCAGGCGCGCTATGTCGAGATCGCCAAGGCGACCTTCCCGCGCCGGCTGAATCTGTCGGGCATGCGCATCGTGATCGATTGCGCCAACGGCGCCGCCTACAAGGTCGCGCCCGAGGCGCTCTATGAGCTGGGCGCCGAGGTGATCCCGGTGGGCGTCAGCCCCAACGGCTTCAACATCAACGAGGAGGTCGGCTCCACCTCGCCGGCCGCCATGCAGAAGCTGGTCAAGGAATACCGCGCCGATATCGGCATCGCGCTGGACGGCGACGCCGACCGTCTGGTGATCTGCGACGAGAAGGGCCAGATCGTCGACGGCGACCAGATCATGGCGCTGATCGCCGACGACTGGGCCCGGCGCGAGCGCCTGCGCGGCGGCGGCGTGGTGGCGACGGTGATGTCCAACCTCGGCCTCGAGCGGTTCCTGCAGGCTCGCAAGCTGAAGCTGGAGCGCACCGCGGTCGGCGACCGCGCCGTGATGGTGCGAATGCGCGAGGGCGGCTTCAACCTGGGCGGCGAGCAGTCCGGCCACATCATCCTCTCCGACTTCTCCACCACCGGCGACGGCCTCCTGGCCGCGCTGCAGGTGTTGGCGGTGCTGAAGGACAGTGACAAGCCGATGAGTGCGCTGGCCCGCCAGTTCGAGCCGGTGCCGCAGAAGCTGGAGAACGTCCGGTTCGGCGCCGGCAAGCCCTTGGAGGACGCCGACGTGAAGGGCGCCATCGCCAGCGCCGAGCAGCGGCTGAACGGCTCCGGCCGCCTCCTGGTCCGCGCCTCGGGCACCGAACCCCTGATCCGCATCATGGCCGAGGGCGACGACGAGAAGCTGGTCTCCCAGGTGGTCAAGGAGATCGCCGGCGCGGTGAAGAAGGCCGCCGCCTAGCCTCCAGCCTCTGCAGGCTCGCAGGTCCGCTCTGCAAGAACGCCGATTGGCGAAGCTTCGCCGCATCTGTATCTGGCCGCTCTCGATTTTGATTGGGGGAGGCTGCGGTGTCTCGAGTGATGCGCTGGATCGTCAGGGGCCTTCTCGGCCTGGCCGTCGTCGTGGTGTTCGCCGCGGCCGGGGTTTTCGCGGCGAGCGAGGTCCTGATCCGCTGGCCGCAGGCAAAGGCCCCGGTGTCGTTGGTCGCGTCCCGCGAACGCGCCGCGGTCGTCCGCGGCAAGCGGATCGCCACACTGTACGGCTGTCACGACTGCCACGGCGCCGATCTGACGGGCCGGCTGTTCTTTGATGAGATGCCGGTCGCGCGGGTCGCCGGCCCGAACCTGGCGCTGGCCATGGCGCACCAGTCCGACGCCGACCTCGCGCGCGCCATCCGGACCGGGGTCGCCGCCGACGGCCGCGGCCTGTGGATCATGCCGTCTGACTCATTCGCCAACCTCAGCGACGCGGAGACCGCCGACCTGCTGGCCTATCTGCGGACCTTCCCGGCCAAGGGCTCGCCGCAGCCGGCCAAGCAGATCGGGCCGGTCGGCCGGATCGGCGCCCTGATCGGCAAGTTCCGCTCCGCTCCAGCCATGCTGAAGGCCTCGACCCGCGTGGGGCCGCCCGATCTCGGCCCGCAGTTCGCCGAAGGCCGCTCGCTCGCCCGCGCCTGCGTCGAATGCCACGGCGAGACCCTCAAGGGCTCGCCCGCCGTCAACTCGCCGGACCTGACCATCGCCGGAGCTTACGATCCGGCCGATTTCGAGCGGCTGTTGCGCACCGGCGTCGCGGCGGGCGGGCGCAAGCTGGGCCTGATGACCGAAACCGCCCCGGGGCGGTTCAACGCGCTCAGCCACGAGGAGATCGCGGCGCTGCACGCCTATCTCAAGGCGCGGGCGGAACGGGCCTCTTAACCTTGCCGCACGGCAACCCTACCCAAACGCTAAACATTATGACAATCTCGTAATCTCCGAACCGCTCGACCGGTTCGGCGCGAAAAGAATGTTGGGAGGATATATGGCTCGACACCTCGCCTTCGGAGGTGCGGTTCGCCCGTTAGGCAGGGGCGCAAGCTCCCTGGCCTGTCTGGCTTTTGTCGTACTTCTCGGCGCGGCCTTCTGGGCCGGCGCTGTCTACATCGCCCAGTTCGTCCTGCGACTCGCGGGCTAGGCATGTGAATCCCCTCGGGGCCGCACGCGGTCCCGCGGGTTATCGAGAACTCCGGGATGGAGTTCCATCTGCCTCGGGCTCAGGCCGTGGGGCGTCCCACGCTCGTATAGGCGAAGCCGCGGGCCCGCATGTCGTCGGGCTTGTAGATGTTGCGCAGGTCGACCAGCACAGGGGCCTTCATCAGAAGCTTGATGCGGTCGAGGTCGAGCGCGCGGAACTGGTCCCACTCGGTGATGATCACCAACACGTCGGCGCCTTCGGCGGCGGCGTAGGGGTCGTCCTTGAAATCCACGTCCTTGAGCAGTTGGCGGGCCTCGTGGCCTTCCGGGTCGAAGGCCTGCACGCGCGCGCCCTGCGCCTGCAGCGCCGGGATGATGTCGAGCGAGGGGGCGTCGCGCATGTCGTCTGTGTTCGGCTTGAAGGTCAGGCCGAGAACGCCGACGGTCTTGCCCTTCAGATCGGCGTCCACCGCGGCGCCGACCTTGCCGGCCATGGCCTTCTTGCGCTCGTCGTTGACCTTGACGGTGGTCTCGATCAGCTCGATCGGGGCGCCGGCGTCGCGCGCGGTCCGCACCAGCGCGATGGTGTCCTTCGGGAAGCAGGAGCCGCCGTAGCCGGGGCCTGCGTTCAGGAACTTGCCGCCGATGCGGCCGTCCAGGCCGATGCCGCGCGCCACCTGCTGCACGTCGGCGCCCACCGCCTCGCAGAGGTCGGCCATCTCGTTGATGTAGGTGATCTTCAGCGCCAGGAAGGCGTTGGCGGCGTACTTGATCAGCTCGCTGGTGCGCCGGTTGGTGAACAGGATCGGCGTCTCGTTCAGATAGAGCGGGCGATAGAGCTCGCGCATCACCGCCTGGGCGCGCGGATCCTGGGTGCCCACCACCACGCGATCGGGACGCTTGAAGTCCTCGATGGCGGCGCCTTCGCGCAGGAACTCGGGATTGGAGACGATCGCCACCTCGGCGTCGGGCCGCACGCGCTTGAAAATCGCCTCGATCTCGTCGCCGGTGCCCACCGGCACTGTCGACTTGGTGACCACCACCGTGAAGCCGTCGACGAGACCCGCGATCTCTTCCGCCGCGGCATAGACGTAGGAGAGGTCCGCGTAGCCGTCGCCGCGCCGCGAGGGCGTGCCGACGCCGATAAACACCGCGTCGGCCTCGCGCACCGCCTGGGTGGCGTCGGTAGAGAAGAACAGCCGTCCGGCCTTGACGTTCTGGGCGACCAGCAGGTCGAGCCCCGGCTCATAGATCGGAATCCCGCCGGACTGCAGGCGCTCGATCTTCGAGGCGTCCTTGTCGATGCAGGTCACCGTGTGCCCGAAGTCGGCGAAACAGGCGCCGCTGACGAGGCCCACATAGCCCGTCCCGATCATCGCCACGTGCATGAAGCCAACTCCGTTGTCCGCGCCGTCGTCCGTATCGGGGGCGCTTTCAGCACGCCGCCGCCCCCTGCGCCAGCGTTCCGGCGGCAAATTGCGCGCGGAAACTAGGCTTTGCCGTGCGGATGGTTTCGATTTCCTATCCGGGCGCCTGGGCTGCAACGCCTGGGCGCCGGCGAGCCCGCCGGGCGCAGGCCGTTAACGGCGCTCGAACGGCTCGGCGGCATAGTCGGCGACTTAGTCAGAACAGGCGGCAGACATGCATCTCGAGCGGCGAGTCCTGATCACCGGTGGCGCAGGATTCCTGGGCTCGCACCTTTCGGAGCGCCTGATCGCCGAGGGCTGCCAGGTCCTCTGCGTCGACAACTTCTACACCGGCGCGCGGCGCAACATCGAGCACCTGATCGGCGAGAAGAACTTCGAACTCCTGCGGCACGACATCTGCCAGCCGCTGTTCGTCGAGGTGGACGAGATCTACAACTTCGCCTGCCCGGCTTCGCCGATCCACTACCAACGCGATCCCGTGCAGACCACCAAGACCAGCGTCGTGGGCTCGATCAACATGCTGGGCTTGGCCAAGCGCGTCGGAGCCAAGATCCTCCAGGCCTCGACCAGCGAGGTCTACGGCGATCCCAGCATTCATCCGCAGCCGGAGGAATACTGGGGCAACGTCAATCCGATCGGCCCGCGCTCCTGCTACGACGAGGGCAAGCGTTGCGCCGAGACCCTGTTCTTCGACTATCGCCGCCAGCACAACATGCCGATCAAGGTGGCGCGCTTCTTCAACACCTACGGTCCGCGCACCCACCCCAACGACGGCCGCGTGGTCTCCAGCTTCATCGTCCAGGCCCTGACCAACAGGCCGATCACCATCTTCGGCGACGGGCGGCAGACGCGGTCGTTCTGCTTCGTCGACGACCTGATCGAAGGCATCGTGCGGCTGATGGCGACGCCGCCGGAGGTGACCGGCCCGATCAACCTCGGCAATCCCACCGAGTTCACCATGGCCGAGCTCGCCCAGCAGGTCGTGGACCTGACCAACTCCCGCTCTAAGATCGTGCACCTGCCCCTGCCGCAGGACGACCCCAAGCAGCGCCGCCCCGACATCTCCAAGGCCAAGGAACTGCTGGACTGGGAGCCTCGCGTGCCCTTGGCGGACGGCCTGCGCAAAACCATCGCCTACTTCGAGGGCATGATTGCGGACGGCCTCGTGCAACGGGTCGCTGCGCCGGCCTGACTTGTCAGGCGTAGGGCGCGCGGCCCAGGGCGGCCTTGCGCCGCTCGCGCCACAGGACCGCGTGGTAGTAGCGCGCCATGAAGCCGGCGTCGGGCTGCCCGCCGAGCGCCAGGCGGGCGAGCTGCGTCACGCTGCGCGCCGCCAGGCCCGGCGCCTGCCGCAGCAGAGCGCCCAAGGCGGGCTTCGCCGGCCTAGCGCCGGAGTCGCCCTCGACAATGGCCTGCGCCATCGCCATGCGCCGCGCCGTCGACATGAAGGCCTTGATGGTCAGCCGGTCGGGGCGGAAGTGGTGTTCCACCGCGACCGCGGGCAGGAAAATCTTGCGATAGCCGGCGCGCTCGAGCGACCAGCCGAGCACGGTGTCCTCGAAGAAGCCGGCGGCGCCCGGCCCCAGCCGCTCGTCGAGCGGATCCACGGCCTCCAGCGCCGAGCGCCGGCAGGCCATGTTGGCGCCCACCAAACCTTCCGGCGGGAACTCCGGATCGTCGACCGAGGCCACCCAGTAGCGCAGCACGCCGCGCAGCCATGGCCGCTCCAGGTGCTCGGCGATGCGGACGCCGCCCTGCACCGCGTCGGCGTCGCCCTCGAGGATCGGGCGGCACATGTCCTCGATCCAGTTGGGGGGGACATGCACGTCGTCGTCGGTCATCAGGAGCGCGCGGCCCGAGCTCGCCGCCAAACCGGCCGCGAACGCCCGCACCTTGCCGCCGCGCGGCTCGGAGACGTAGCGGACGTCGATGTTGGCGAAGTGCGTGTTTTCGACCACTTCGCGGGTGTTGTCCGACGAGCCGTTGTCGACCATCACGAGTTCGACGCGCCAGCCGTCCGGGACGCGTGCCCGGCCCAGGTGGTCGAGCACCGCGCGCAGGGGCTCGCCGCGGTCCTTGGTGCAGACGATGATCGAGACGTCGACCGCGTCCTTGGCCTTCTGTCGCGCACGGCGTGGCGTGACCGTCGCCGCGCCCGGGGCGAGGGCCTGCTTGCGTTTCATGGATCGCTCCCCCACCAGGCCCTCCATCAGATTTCCTGGTTATAGGCGCCCACCTGCGGGCGCTTGGCGAGCCGCGGCTTCACCTCCTCGCGGAAGAGCGCGCGCATATCGTCCTCGCTTTGGGTGCTTTCCACCACCACGACGATCTCGGGCTTGTTGGACGACGCGCGCACAAGCACCCAGGAGCCGTCCTCCAGCGCCACCCGCACGCCATTGACGGTGATCAGGTCGGCGATCTTGCGCCCCAGGATCTTGCCGCCGGCGTCGCGCAGCGCGGTGTATTCGGCGACCACCTCGTCCACCAGGCCGTACTTCACCTCGTCGGCCACATGCGGGCTCATGGTCAGTGAGGTGTAGGCGACCGGCAGGGCCTTCTTCAGGTCCGAGAGCTTCTTGCCCGGATTGCGGTCGAGCATCGACAGGATCGCGGCGGCGGCCACGATGCCGTCGTCGTAGCCGCGGCCGATCGGCGGGTTGAAGAAGAAGTGCCCGGACTTCTCGAAGCCGGCCAGCGCGCCCAGCTCGGCGGTCTTGCGCTTGATGTAGGAGTGCCCGGTCTTCCAGTAGACCGTCTTCGCGCCGTTCTTCTTCAGCATCTCGTCGGTGGCGAAGAGGCCGGTGGACTTCACGTCGACCACGAAGGTCGCGTCCTTGTGGAGCGCCGACAGGTCGCGCGCCAGCATCAGGCCGATCTTGTCGGCGAAGATCTCCTCGCCCTCGTCGTCGACCACGCCGCAGCGGTCCCCGTCGCCGTCGAAGCCCAGCGCGAGGTCGGCGTCGTGCTGGCGCACGGCGTCGGCCATGGCGTGCAGCATGACGCTGTCTTCGGGGTTGGGATTGTACTTCGGGAAGGTCCAGTCGAGCTGGCAGTCCATCTCGACCACGACGGCGACGCCCATGCGGCGCAGGGCTTCCGGCGCGAAGGCGCCGGCCGTGCCGTTGCCGCAGGCGCAGACCACCTTCAGCGGTCGCGAAAGGCTGGCGCGGCTGGCGGCGTCGGCGATGTAGCGCTCGGCCACGCCGCCCACGTGGGCCAGGCTGCCGTCCGGGCGCTGCTTCCAGGTCCCGCTGAGCACGATCTCCTTCAGACGGCCCATCTCGTCCGGCCCGAAGGTGAGGGGGCGTTGGGCGCCCATCTTCACACCGGTCCAGCCGTTCTCGTTGTGGCTGGCGGTGACCATGGCGACGCAGGGCGCGTCGAGGTCGAACTGCGCGAAATAGGCCATTGGCGAGGTGGCCAGCCCGATGTCGATCACCTCACAGCCGGCGGCCACCAGACCGATGGTCAGCGCCTGCTTGATGGAGAGCGAATAGGACCGGTAGTCGTGGCCGACGACGATCCGCTTCTGGCCGAGTTCGTGGATGTAGGTCCCGAGACCCAGGCCCAGCGCCTGCACGCCCAAGAGGTTGATCTCCGGCCCGAACAGCCAGCGCGCGTCGTACTCGCGAAAGCCGGTGGCCTTCACGAGGGCCGCGTTCTCGTAGTCGAAGGTGTTGGGGACGAGATCGGCGCGGGGGGCGGAAAGCATTGGAACTCCGGACAATCGGACGCTTGATTCGGCGTCACCTTTAGAGCCAAGGCCCTACGGGAGTGTGTACGCCCGCGGCCCTACATCACGCCGGCGCGCAGGATGTCGTGAACGTGGAGTATGCCAACCGGTTTCCCGGCCTGGATGACGAACAGCACGGTGACCGCCGGCGCCGGATCGCTCATCAGCGCCAGCGCCTCCGAGGCCAGCATGCCGGGCGGCACGGTCTTCTTCGGCCCCGCGGTCATCACCTCTCCAGCGGTGTGGCCCAGCAGGCCTTCTATGTGGCGACGCAGGTCGCCGTCGGTGATCGCGCCCGCGAGCCGCCCGTCGGCGTCGGTCACGCCCACGATGCCCCAGCGCTTCTCGGTCATCACCAGGAGCGCGTCCTTCATCGGTGTCGAAAGCCCCACCAGCGGCAGCTCCTTGGCGCCGTGCATCAGGTCGCCCACCGTGCGCAGCATGGCGCCCAGCTTTCCGCCCGGATGGAAGACCCGGAAGTCGTGCGGCTTGAACCCGCGCCGCTCCAGCAGGGCCACGGCCAGGGCGTCGCCCAGCGCGATCTGCAGCGTCGTGGAGGTGGTTGGCGCGCTCACCTCCTGGGTGGCCTCGCTGGCGTCGGCGAGCTGCAGCACGACGTCGGCGGCTTGGCCGAGCGCGCTTGCCGGTTCGGCGGTCAGCGCGATCAGCGGGATCGAGAAGCGAGTCGCATAGGCCAGCACATCGGCCAGCTCCGGCGCCGCGCCCGACTTCGACAGGGCGACGATCACGTCGTCGGCGCTGATCATGCCGAGGTCGCCATGGCTCGCCTCGGCGGGATGCACGAAGAACGCCGCGGCGCCCGTCGAGGCGAAGGTCGCGGCGATCTTGCGCGCCACGTGGCCGGACTTGCCCATGCCCGTGCAGACGATGCGGCCTTTCGCGGCGAACAGCAGGTCGACGGCCTTCGTGAAGCAGTCGTCGAGCGCCGCCGACTGCGCGGTGAGGGCGGCGGCCTCGGCGGCGAGGACGCGGCGGCCGACCGCGATCGCGTCGAAGCGGCTCATTGAGTTGGCGCGAGCGATTGCGATTGCAGGGCCCGCACCTGTTCGCGCGCGGTGGCGACATGGCGTTGCGCGGCCTCCGCCTCGCGCCGCATGGCCGCTTGCATGGCCGGAGTGCGCTGCAGCGGCGTCGAGCCGAACGGCGCGGGCGAGCGGTCGCCCAGCCCCTGCGGCCAGGCTGTCGCCAGCGCCACGGCGGCGATGGCCGCCAGCGCCAGGAACGGCAGATAGAGGCGATCGAGCATGCGGCTCTATAGCGCCTCGCCAGCGCCGGACCAATCCGTTGCGAGCTTGCCAAACCCTGCTTGACGTGGCGGGCGCTCGCCCCTAGCCGCACATCACCGCTCCGTTGCACGAGAGAGCCACGCCTTGCCGACCCTGATCCTGCTTCGCCACGGCCAGAGCCAGTGGAACCTGGAGGACCGATTCACCGGCTGGGTGGACGTGGACCTCACCGCCGAGGGCGAGGCTCAGGCGAAGAAGGGCGGCGAGTTGATCGCCGAGGCCGGTGTCGCCATCGACCGCTGCTACACCTCGGTGCTGACCCGGGCGATCCGCACCTCCTGGCTGGCGCTCGCCGCCGCGGGCCAGGCCTTCGTGCCGGAGGTCAAGGACTGGCGGCTGAACGAACGCCACTACGGCGGCCTGACGGGGCTCAACAAGACCGAGACCGCGGCCAAGCACGGCGCCGAGCAGGTGAAGATCTGGCGCCGGTCCTACGACGTGCCGCCGCCGCCGTTGCCGCCGGGCGGCGAGTTCGACTTCTCCAAGGACCGCCGCTACGCCGGCGCCGTCCTGCCGGACACCGAGAGCCTGGAGACCACGCTGTTCCGCGTGCAACCCTATTGGGACGCCGAGATCGCCCCACGGCTGGCCGAAGGCGAGACCCTGCTGATCGCCGCCCACGGCAATTCCCTGCGCGCCATCGTCAAGCTGCTCTTCGGCCTCGACGGCGAGAGCGTCGTGGGTGTGGAGATTCCCACGGGCAATCCGCTGCTGCTCGAACTGGACGTCGCCCTGAAGCCGATCTTCGCGCGGTACCTCGACGCGGATCGCGCCCAACCGCTGCCCGCGTTTTAGTGGCCATGGTGGCGGTATGAACGACGAAACCTGGATGCGGCGGGCGATCACGCTGGCCCGCGCCAACCTGGGCCTGACCGGCGACAATCCCTCCGTGGGCTGCGTGATCGTCAAGGACGGCGCCGTCCTGGGGGAGGCGGCCACCGCGCCGGGCGGACGGCCGCACGCGGAGGAACAGGCGCTGGACGCCGCCGGCGCCGCCGCGGCGGGCGCGACGGCCTACGTCACCCTCGAACCCTGCGGCGAACGCAGCGCCGGCCACGCCTCCTGCGGCGAACGCCTCGCGGAGGCCAGGGTCGCTCGCGTGGTCGTGGCCTGCCCGGATCCGTCGGCGTTTGCGTCGGGGCGCGGCCTCGAACGGCTGCGGGCGGCGGGCATTCCGGTCGACCTGGGATTGCTGCGCGAGGAGGCGTCGGCGCTCTACACGGACTACCGCCCAAGGGACCGTTCGCCCCCCGTTCGCTAAGCGTCTGGAAAGACGCCGTTAATCACCGGGCGCTAGGAATGGGGTAACCATGCCGGTTCCATCCCAAGGTCCTATGTCCGAAGCGTCCCACATCACGCGCCGTATCAGCCAGGCGGAGGCCGACCGGATCTGCGCGCGGCACGACCGGCTGTGGAGCTCGAAGCCTGGCGGCGCGCGGGCGGTGTTCGCCTGGACCGACCTTTCCGGCCTCGACCTTGCCGGCCGCAACCTCTGCGACGCCGACTTCAGCGGTGCGGTGCTGGCCAACTGCAACCTGCGCGGCGCGCGGCTCGACCACGCCACGCTGTTCGGCGCCGACCTGCAGGACTGCGACCTGCGCGATTCCTCCCTGCGCCGCGCGGACCTGCGCGCCGCCTGCCTGCGCAACGCCGACCTGACGGGCGCCGACCTCTTCGAGGCCGACCTGCGCGAAGGCGTGCTGGCTGCGGCCGATCCCAAGTTCGGCTTCCGCCGCATCGAGGCCGGCGGCCAGGCCCGCGTCGGCGACGCCCAGGGCGCCAAGCTGGTCGGCGCCAACCTCGAACGCTCCAAGCTCTCCGGCGTCATCGCGGTGAAGGCCGACTTCACCGACGCGGTGTTGAAGGACGCGCGGCTGGTTCGCGCCAACCTCAAGCAGGCGACCATGCAGGGCGCCAACCTCTCCGGCGCCGACCTCTCCGGCGCGGACCTCGATGGCGCCGACCTGCGCAACGCCGTCCTCGTGGGCGCCAAGACCCTGTCGTGGAACGTGCAGAACGCCAACATGGCAGGCGCGCTGACCGACAAGCCGGCGGGCATCGCGGCCACCAGCATGCCCTACAAGACCATGATCCAGGACCATGCCCGCTGGTGCGAGTCCGACGGCCAGCAGGGCACGCCCTCGGTGTTCGACGGCGCCGACCTGCGCGCGTTGGAGACGGTGCGCGGCTACAACCTCACCGCGCTCTCCGGCAAGGGCGCGGTGTTCTACGGCCTCGACATGGAAGGCGTGCAGCTCCAGGGCGCGCACCTGGAAGGCGCCGACCTGCGCAACTGCAATCTGCGGCGCGCCGACCTGCGCGGCGCCAAGCTCGCCGACGCCAAGCTTTCCGGCTCCGACCTGCGCGAGGCGCAGATGGGGCCGCTGCTGCTGGGGGCCGACCGGGTGCTGGCCTGCGACCTGCGCCGCGCCGAGCTGAAGGGCGCGGACCTCACCGGCGCCGACGTGCGCCAGGCGATCTTCATCGACGCCGATGTGAGCCGCGCCAACTTCACCGGCGCCCTGCTGCGCCAGGCCAACTTCACCGGCGTCGCCCGCCACGGCGCCCGCGGCCTCGACGAGACGATCTGAATTTCGCTCATCCCGGCGAAAGCCGGGAACCAGATGGGATGACTCAGACGTGGGTTCTAAGGCCCCGGAGCCGGCCCGTTCAGCCATCTAGCTTTGAGATCTGGGTCCCGGCCTTCGCCGGGACGAGCGGCTGTGGGTGGCGCGCACCGAAAAGGGCGGCGTGATCGCTCGCGCCGCCCTCGTTCGCTCCTCCCCCTCAGGGGGAGGGGAACCACGAAGTGGTGGAGGGGGCTTTCATCCGCTGAGGCAGCGGGCTTGAACCCCCTCAGTCAGCTTCGCTGACAGCTCCCCCAGCGGGGGAGCACCTGAAGCTACGCTGCCTTTTCGCCTTCGATCAGGCTGGGCTGGCCGACGCCGATTTCGACGCGGCGCGGCTTCAGCGCTTCCGGCAGTTCGCGCTTCAGCGCGATGGAGAGCAGGCCGTCGGCGAGGTTCGCCTCGGTCACCACCACATAGTCGGCGAGCTGGAACTTGCGCTCGAAATTGCGCTCGGCCAGGCCGCGGTGCAGGAACCGGCGCGGCTCGTCGTTCGCGGCCTTGCGGCCGGTGACGGTGAGCAGGTTTTCCTTCACCTCGATGGAGAGTTCTTCCGGACGGAAGCCGGCCACCGCGATCTCGACGCGGTAGGCGTTCTCGTCGGTGCGCTCGATGTTGTAGGGCGGATAGCCGCTGGCGCTGTCGACGGCGGCGGAATCGAGCAGGTCGGCCAGGCGGTCGAAGCCCACGACGGAGCGATAGAGGGGGGAGAAATCGATCGTACGCATGCAGTCACATCCTTCTTCACAAGCAAGGTTGCGGTTTCAGCAGAGCGTCTTTGCGAGCCATCAGGCCTCGCGCGACACCCGGAAGGCCCGGACATCCAGCGCCTCCGCGCCATGAGTTAGGAGGCCGATTTTCCGGTTCAAGGCCTTGCAGCGGCGCGCTTTGACCAAGGGCCGGCGCCGCGCTACGCAGGGTCGCAAAGCTGGGCCGGGGGGCGTGGCGAGGTCGAATGGCGCACTTGGCAATCTCACGGCGTGCGGTCCTGCTGGGCTCGGCGGCGCTCGCCGCCTGCAGCGGGAAGCCGCCTGCGCCCAAGCCGCCGGCGACGATCGAGGCGGCGGTCGCCGGCGCCTGGCGATTGCCCGCCGACCGCGCGCGCGACCCGTGGCGCCATCCCGTCCAATCGCTGACATTCTGGGGCCTGAAGCCTGGTCAGACGGTGGTGGAGTTCTGGCCTGGCGCCGGCTGGTACACCGACATCCTGGCGCCCTTCCTCAACGCCACCGGCGGTAAGCTCTACGCCGCCGACCTGGAGCCGACTGACGCCGACGGACGCGCTATGATCGAGGCGCTCCGCCGCAAGCTCGCCGACAAGCCGAAGGTCTATGGAAAGGTCGAGATCACCGCCTTCGGACCGACCAGCGGACCGGTCGCGCCGGCGGCCTCGGCGGACCTCGTCCTCTTCCTGCGCAACCTGCACAACTGGATGGCCGCGGGCCTTGCGGAGAAGGCGTTCCGCGACGCCTTCGCCGCGCTGAAGCCCGGCGGCGTACTAGGTGTCGAGGAACACCGCGCCGATCCCGCCGCCACGCCCGACGTCACGGCCGCCAGCGGCTATGTGTTGCAGGCCTATGTCGTGCAGCTCGCGCAGGAGGCCGGCTTCACCCTCGCCGCCGCCAGCGAGATCAATGCGAATCCGAAAGACACCAGGGATCACCCGTTTGGAGTCTGGACCTTGCCGCCCGTTCGCCGCTCGTCCGCGCGCGGACAACCGGCCGATCCGGGATTCGATCGTTCGAAGTACGACGCCATCGGTGAAAGCGATCGGATGACGCTGAAATTCCTCAAGCCCAATACGTCGCACGGCTGACGGTTTACATCCCCCGCGACTGCGGCGAAGCTCCCCAATGGTTGGGAGAACACGGGCATGGCGACGCTCGACGAGCTGACGAATCGGATCCGCGTCGCCGCGGCATCCGACGCCGGTCTCGGCGCCTCCGTGAAACTCGACCTGAAGGGCCAGGGCGTCATCCACATCGACGGCTCTACGGTGTCGAACGATGACCGTTCCGCCGACCTAGTGGTCACGATTTCGCTGAAGGACCTGACCGCGCTCGGCAAGGGCGAACTCGATCCGACGCGAGCGATGATGACCGGCCGGCTGCGGCTCTCGGACATGGCGCTCGCCATGAAGTTGCAGCCAAAAATTCAGTCTCTGTTTTCCAAGGTGGCTTAGGCAGGGCGCATGGCCGAAGCAGCGCCCCTCATCGAATCGGCGGAGGCCAAGGCTCCGCCCGGCGGGGAAGCGGCGTGGTTCGTCGGCGCCGGCGGCGCAAGACTGCGGGCGGCTTTGTTCACCCCGAGCGGCCGCGCACGCGGCTCGATCGTGCTCTCCGGCGGACGCACCGAGTCGATCGAGAAGTACTACGAGTTCATCGGCGAGTGCCTCGACCGCGGCTTCGTGGTGCTGGCGCACGACTGGCGCGGGCAGGGGCTTTCGCAGCGCGACCTCAGCGATCCGCTGAAGGGCCACGCCCGCGGCTACAAGGCCTATCTCGACGACTTCCGCGCGCTGCTGGGCGCCTATTCCGATCGCCTGCCCAGGCCCTGGGTCGCGGTCGCCCATTCGATGGGCGGCTGCCTGACACTGCTGGCCATGGCGCACGGCGAGGACAGGTTCGCCGGCGCGGTGTTGTCGGCGCCGATGCTGGGCATCCGCACGCCTTTCCCGCTCGTGCTGTCGCGCGCGCTGACCAGCCTCAACCTGATGCTGGGCCAGGGCGGCGGCTACACCCTGGGCGGTGCGGGCAAGCCTTTCGATGCGACCTTCGAGGGCAACGCGCTCACCCACGATCCGGTGCGCCACGCGCGCGCCTGGAGCCTGATCGCCGCCGAGCCGAAGCTGGCGCTCGGCGCGCCGACCTGGGGCTGGGTCGACTTCGGACTGCGCGCCACCGCCTACCTCGCCCGGCCCGACGCCCTGCGCAACGTCACCGTCCCGGTGGTGATCGTCTCGGCCGAGGACGACAAGCTCATCGACACCACCGCCCAAGCCGCCGCCGCGCGGCATTTGCCGCAGGGAAAGTTCATCAACGTCCCCGGCGCGTACCACGAAATCCTGATGGAGACCGACCCGATGCGTAACATCTTCCTGAGAGCCTTCGACGCCCTCACCGGCCGGGTCGCCCCGACGCCGGCCGAGCCGCCGAAGGCCGCGCCGGCGCCGACGCCCGCACCTGCGCCCGCACCCGCTCCCGCCGTGGCCGCCTCCGCGCCGGCCACGGCCACACCCGCGCCAGCCGCCGCGTCTTCGGCGCCTAAGCCTGCCGCCAACCCGTCCACAGCGAAAAAGGGGACCACAGTGAAAAAGCCAGCGTCCAAAGCTGCCGCCAAACCCGCGGCCGCCAAGAAGCCCGCCGCCGCCAAGAAGCCCGCCGCGAAGAAACCCGCCGCGAAGACGGCGGCCGCCAAGCCGGCGGCGGCGAAGAAGCCCGCCGTGAAGAAGGCTCCGGCCAAGAAGCCGGCGGCCGCCAAGAAGCCTGCGGCGAAGCCGGCGGCTGCGAAGAAACCGGCTGCGGCCAAGAAGCCCGCCGCCAAGAAGCCTGCGGCGAAAGCCGCGGCCGCCAAGAAACCTGCCGTCGCGAAAAAGCCCGCGGCCAAGAAGCCTGCCGCCAAGAAGCCGGCGGCGAAGAAGTAGCTTAGGTGGCGGCCGTCCTCAGGGCGGCCAACGCCTCCTCCAGGCAGGCTCGGTCGCCAGCGATGGCGACCTGGCCGCCGTACGCGCCCACGGGCTCGCCCCGCCAGTCGGTGGTGAGCCCGCCCGCGCCAGCGATCACTGGGATCGCGGCGTCGATGTCCCAGGCCTTGAGCCCGGACTCGAGCACCAGATCGACCGTTCCGGCGGCGACCATGGCGTAGGCGTAGGCGTCGCAGCCCAGCCGTGCGAGCCGCGAAGCCGTGCGCACCGCGCGCCATGCATCCCGCTCGGCGCCCTGGAAGATCGCCGGATCTGTGGTGGCGATCAGGGCCCCGGCCAGCGTCGGGCAGGCGCGCACTTTCAGGGGCCGACTCTCGCCCCGCGCCATCAGGCGCGAGGCGCCCGCATGGCCGATGTAAATCTCGTCCAGGAAAGGCTGGCCGATCGAGCCCAGCACGGGCTTCCCGCGGAAGCGCAGGCCAATCAGGGTGCACCAGAGCGGCAGGCCGGCGATGAAGGCCCGCGTGCCGTCCACCGGATCCAGCACCCAGACGAACTCGGCGTCGGGCCGATCCTCGCCGTACTCCTCGCCGATCACGCCGTGCTCGGGATAGCGGTTGGAAATCAGGGCGCGGATCGCCCGCTCGGCGCCTTTGTCGGCGTCGGTGACGGGATCGAAGCCGCGTGCGCCGCCCTTGTCCACGAGGCCGTGGTCGGCGCGGAACAGCGGCAGGATCGCGGCCGCGGAAACGCGATTGAGCTCGACCAGGAACCGGTCGAGCTCGTCGCAGAGTTCCGGAGGAAGACGGTCAGGGGAAGCGGCCATGCGACCGCTTTACCCCCTGCCGGGTTTTAGGGGAACGCGTGCCCGACGGCCTTCGGTTCGCTCTCGTTGAGCGACTTGGCCAGCTCGAGCAGCCGCTGACGCGGGCGTTCGCTGAGGTTGTAGAAGGCGCGGATGAGGGCCTTGGTCTCCTTGCCGGCGGTCGGCTCCGGCGGTTCCGGCTCCTTGTCCTCGCTCGACAGGTCCTGCGACAGGCCGTCGTAGAAGTAGCTCACCGGCACTTCCAGCACTTCGGCCAGCTGCCAAAGGCGGGCGGCCGACATGCGGTTGGCGGCGCACTCGTACTTCTGAATCTGCTGGAAGCGCACGCCGCAGGCGCTGGCGAGCTGTTGCTGGGTCAGGCCCAGGATCCGGCGACGGCGGCGAAGCCGGCGACCCAGATGAATATCGACCACATCCATCATGACGCGACGCTCGTTCTCCTCAGGCGCCCTGTCCCGATGCGGGACGGCGCACCGGACCTGCCGCAAGGCTCACGCCAAAACCGCGCGTTGCCAGGATTGCGGAGCGGGCCGTACTAGTGGGACATGACCGAACCAACGTCGCAGGCGCGCCAAAACATCCTTTGGCGGCTCGAGGCCTGGGGCTACGACCTGTTCGCCGGGCTCGCGCGGGTGCTCCCCATCGACGCGGTGTCCGGTTTTGGCGCCTGGTTCTTCCGCACCTTCGGTCCGCTGACCAGCGCGCACCGGGTGGCCCGGATCAATCTGCGCATCGTCTTTCCTGATGCGCCCGAGGCGGAGATCGCACGCCTGCTGGACGCGCAGTGGGGCGAGACAGGTCGCTGGGTCGCCGAGTTCCCCATGCTCGACCGCATCGTGGGCGACCCCTCGCGGATCGAAGTCGAAGGCGCCGAACGCCTGGCCGCCATCGCCGCGGGCGAGGGGCCGGTGGTGTTCATTTCGGGGCACTTCTCGTGCTTCGAGATGATGGCCGCGGTGATCCTGCACGCCGGCATCGTCTGCCAGATCACCTACCGCGCGCTCAACAATCCCTATGTCGACGAGCGCATCCGCGAGAACCGCTGGCGCTACGGCGTGCGCCTGTTCGCCCCCAAGGGCACCCAGGGCGCGCGCGATCTGCTGCGGGCGCTGGCGCGTGGCGAGTCCGTGGCGCTGATGAACGACCAGAAGTTCAACAGCGGCGTCGCCTCGCCGCTGTTCGGGGTGATGGCGCACACGGCGCCGGGGCCGTCCAGCTTCGCCCTGCGGTTCGGAATCCCGCTACAGCCGATGAGCGTGCAGCGTCTGCGTGGCGCGCGCTTCAAGGTCACCGCCCACGAGCCGATCCACCTCGTCGACACCGGCGACCGCGACGCCGACATCGAAGCGGGCGTGCGCCAGGTCAACCGCTTCATGGAAGAGCGCATCCGCGCACGGCCGGAGGAATGGTTCTGGACCCACCGCCGCTGGCCCAGTGAGCTCTACAAGCGCAAGCGGGCCTAGGACCTTGGATTTTTTGTCCGCTGGTCCCGGCGAAGGCCGGGATCCAGATGGAATGGCTGGACGGCTGGTTCTATGTCGCGCGGAGCCCAGACCAGTCAGGTTGTGAGCTTGGAGATCTGGATCCCGGCCTTCGCCGGGATGAGCGGTAGAGAGTTAGCCGTTCGTCTCGCGCCAGCGCCGCAGAGCCTCGGCCGGCCCCGCGTAGGCCTCCTGCAGGGCGGCGTTCCAGTAGCGGAGCTGTTCCAGCGGGATCTTCACGCCGGTGACCGCGCAGACCACGTAGCGTCCGGGCTTCAGCACCGCGAAGTCGCCGTCGCCGTAGTGCAGGCGGGCGAGGTCGGAACCGGTAAGGTCGCGGTCGTGGGCGTTCATGACGCTCTATTTAGCGCGCGCAGCCCGCCTATGACAGGGGGCGATCAGAACTGGGGTCGATCAGAACAGATCGCCCTGCGGCGGCGGCGGCGCCTTCGGCTTTGCACGGACGGGTTTGGCGACGGCGGGGGCTGAGCGGCCGCCATCGATCACCGCCTGTCGGGTCACCCTGTCGCCGAACTTGATCGCCACCTCCTCGCCCGAGGCCAGGGCCGCGCCAGCATGGACGATGGAGCCGTCGGCCCGGGTGACGCGGGCGAAGCCGCGCTGCAGCGGCCGCTCCGGATCGACCGAGGCGTACAGCTTGGCGAGCGCGCCCAGCCGCTCGGCCGCGCGCTCCAGGCCGCGGGCGACGCCGGGCTGCAGCCGTCCGGCGACGCTCTCCAACCTCTGGCGCTGCACCGCCTGCGGCCGTTGCAGCAGGAGTGGCGTCAGCCTGGCCGACACGCGAACCAGATCGCGCTCGTGGATGGCCGCGTTGCGGGCGAGGCCGGCGGCCAGCCGGCCGGAGACGATGTCGAAGCGCTGCTCGGCCAGGCGCACCAGGTCCGGCACACGGCGCAGGCTGCGGTCGGCGGCCTCCACCCGTCCGCGGCGATCCTCCACGGCCCGCCCGCCGCAGCGGTGCATCCGCGCCCCCAGGTCGCCGACCAGCGCCTTCAGCTCGGCCAGCACCGGGGTCGCCATCTCCGCCGCCGCGGTCGGCGTCGGTGCGCGGCGGTCGGAGACGAAGTCGATGAGGGTGGTGTCGGTCTCGTGGCCCACGGCGCTGATCAGCGGGATCGGGCAGGCGGCCACGGTGCGGGCTAGCGCCTCGTCGTTGAACGGCCAGAGGTCCTCGACCGAGCCGCCGCCGCGCGCCACGATCAAGACGTCCGGCCGCGGGATCGCGCCGCCCGCTTGCGTCGCCTCGAAACCGCGGATCGCCGCGCACACCTGGGCCGCGGCCGCGTCGCCCTGCACCACCACCGGCCAGACCACTACGCGGCAGGGCCAGCGGTCGCGGATGCGGTGCAGGATGTCGCGGATCACAGCGCCGGTCGGGCTGGTGATGACCCCGACGACGGCGGGCATCGAGGGCAGGGCTTGCTTGCGCTCAGCCGCGAACAGGCCCTCCGCGGCCAGCTTGGCCTTCAGCCGTTCGAGCTGGGCCAAGAGAGCGCCGACGCCGGCGGCCTCCATGGTCTCGATGACGATCTGGTAGCGCGAGCCCGCCGGATAGGCGGTGATCTTGCCGGTGACGATCACCTCAAGCCCCTGCTCGGGCCGGATGCCGAGGCCGCGCACCTGGGTCTTCCAGACCACCCCGTCGATCGCCGCCCGCTCGTCCTTCAGCGTCAGGTAGACGTGGCCGTTGGAGTGGTGGGTGACCTTGGAGATCTCGCCGCGCAGCCGCACGAAGCCGTAGGCGTCCTCCAGCGTCCGCTTCAGGGCGAAGGCCAGCTCCGAAACCGAATAGGGCTTGGCGTTGCCGGCCTCGGGCGGCGCTGCAGACTCTGGAGCCACGTCGGTCATGGGCGGAAGGTAGCGGCGCGCGTCCTCAAACCCAAATGCGCCGGCTCACCTCGGCAGCGCGAAAAGGAAAAGGGCGCGCCCAGCTCGCCGGGCGCTTTCGCGCCGCGGGCCGGACACGCCCCCATCCCCAACGGATCAGATATAGCGGCGAAGGCTCCTGGCGAGTTCGGCCGGGCCCGAGCGCTTCTTGGCCTGGGCAGGCTGATAGGCCACCTGGCTGTGTTCATGGCAGTAGGGGCCGTCGCCGGCGCGGCGGCCGCAGAAGGTGAAGCTGTCCAGCGACGGGTCGCCGATCGGCCACTTGCACATGTGTGCGCCCAGCGTCAGCACGGTGGCGGTGCCCGGAGCCTCCTCGACGTAGCGGACCGGCGTCGGATGGGCGGTCATGGCGACCGGCTCGGCGATGCGGCGCGGAGCCGACGGCGCGGCGGAGATCGGACGGGCCGGACGAGGCGCCTTGAAGGTGGTGCGGGCCGGCTTCGACGGCGCCGCGCGTCCCGAGAGGCCCAGGCGGTGGACCTTGCCGATCACCGCATTGCGGGTGACCCCGCCGAGCTGCTTGGCGATCTGGCTGGCGGAAAGGCCGTCCTGCCAGAGCTTCTTGAGGAGTTCGACCCGTTCGTCCGTCCAGCCCATGTGCGCCTCCCACTTGTGATCCGGCGGCGCGCCCCCGCGCCTCACCCAAATCAACATCTTGTGGCGTGCAACCGTCTCGCTGCTCACCAACCACCATAACTAGTAAACAACTCCTTAAGAGCCACAATAGGCGCCCCGGCTTTCGTCCACAGGAACTAGATGTTGCGTCACCCCGCCGCAGATCGGGCCCGCTCTTGCGGCCTGGGCCATGGGGGCGCACATGAGGGCCCATGAAGGACATGGCCCTCGCCGAAACCGTCATCCCGCCGCAGCCGCGCGACTATCCGGGCGTCAATTGGGAGGGCCTGAAGACCCTCTACGTCCGCGAGGTCCGACGCTTCATCAAGGTGGGCATGCAGACGCTCGCCGCGCCGGTGGTGACGGCCTTGCTCTACATGCTGGTCTTCGTGGTCGCGGTCGGCGGCGGGCGCGAGGTGCACGGGGTCGCCTACGGCACCTTCGTGGCGCCGGGCCTGATCATGATGCAGATCCTGTCCAACGCCTTCGCCAACTCCTCCTCGTCGTTGCTGCAGGCCAAGTTCAACGGGCTGATGGGCGACTTCATCACACCCCCGCTGTCGCCGTTCGAGCACCTGATCGGGTTTGGCGCAGGCGCGGCGACCCGCGGCCTCTTCGTGGGCGCGATCAGCCTGGTGGCGGTGCTGCCCTTCGCGCGCCTGCCGGTGGCCCAGCCCTGGGCCGTGGCCTACTTCGGCCTCGGCGCGGCGCTGATCATGGGCTTCATCGGCATCATGGCCGGCCTCTGGGCCGAGAAGTTCGACCACATGGCCGCGGTGACCAACTTCGTCATCATGCCAATGACCTTCCTGTCGGGCACCTTCTACCTGGTCGAGAAGCTTCCCGAGCCCTTCCGCACCTTCTCCAAGTTCAACCCGATCTTCTATCTGATCGACGGTTTCCGGTACGGCTTCATAGGCCGTGCGGAGGGCTCGCTCGTGGTCGGCGCCAGCCTGACCGGAGCGCTCGTGCTGGTGCTGGGCTGGGGCTGCCTGCGGATGTTCCAGACGGGTTACAAGATCAAGACATGACAGCCTTGTCGTTGACTTAAGGTCGCGACAAGACGAGAACGCCAAGCCTTCCAGTCCCCGTCGCTTCGGCGAGCGGGGATGCTTCTGTTTTGGAGGGCTCCTCCGGTGACCGAGAAGACCGCGTCCCAAGCTCCCGCGACCGTTCCCAGCGACCACATCATGGCGGTTTACAGCCGCACGCCGCTGGCGTTCGAGCGAGGGGAGGGCGCGCGCCTCTACACCACCGACGGCGAGGTCTACCTCGACTGCATGGCCGGCATCGCGGTGAACGCGCTGGGCCACGCGAACCCGAAGCTGGTCGCGGTGCTGAAGGCGCAGGCCGAGAAGCTCTGGCACGTCTCCAACATCTTCACGATCCCCGGGCAGGAGCGGCTCGCCAAGGCGCTGACCGACGCCACCTTCGCCGACGTGGTGTTCTTCGGGAACTCTGGGTCCGAGGCGATCGAGTGCTCGATCAAGACTGCGCGCAAGTACCACTGGGCGAACGGCCAGCCGGAGCGTGTGGACATCATCGGCTTCGAGGGCTCCTTCCACGGCCGCACGCTGGGGGCCATCAACGCCTCGGGCAACCCGAACTACCTGGAGGGTTTCGGCCCGCCGCTGCCGGGCTTCATCCACCTGCCGTTCGGCGACTTCGACGCCATCAAGGCCGCCGTCGGCCCGACCACCGCGGCGATCATCCTGGAGCCGGTCCAGGGCGAGGGCGGCGCCCGCGCCTGGCCGGACGAGATGCTGAAGGCCATCCGCGAACTCTGCGACGAGACCGGGACGCTGCTGATCTACGACGAGATCCAGTGCGGGCTTGGGCGTTCGGGCAAGCTCTTCGCCCACGAGTGGGTCGAGGGCGGCACGCCGGACATCATGGCGGTCGCCAAGGCGCTGGGCGGCGGCTTCCCGGTGGGCGCGTGCCTGGCCACGGCCGAGGCGGCCAAGGGCATGACCGTGGGCAGCCACGGTTCGACCTATGGCGGCAATCCGCTGGCCATGGCGGTCGGCGAGGCGTCGCTGGCGGAGCTGGTGAAGCCCGAGCTGATGGCCCACGTCCGCGAGGTCGCCGGCTACTTCACCCAGCAGTTCTCAGGCCTTCGCGAGCGCTTCCCGGACGTGATCGAGGACATCCGCGGCAAAGGCCTGCTGATCGGGCTGAAGCTCAAGACGCCGAACCGCGAGTTCATGCAGCACGCCCGCGACCAGCACCTGCTGATCGCCGGCGGCGGCGACAACTGCGTGCGCCTCTTGCCGCCGCTGAACCTCACCATCGAGGAAGCCAGCGAGGCCGTCGCCAAGCTGGAGCGCGCGTGCGAGACCGCCCGGGCCAAGGCGAAGGCGGCGGCGTGAGTCAAACCCCGCGCCACTTCCTCGACCTCTGGCGGCTCGAGGGCTCGGACCTGCGCGCCATCCTGGAGGACGCCAAGCGCCGCAAGGCCGCGCGCCTCGGCTGGCCCAAGGGCAAGCCCGACGCTGACGCGGCCGGCGACGGCCGCACGCTGGCGATGATCTTCGAGAAGAACTCCACGCGCACCCGCTTCTCGTTCGACGCCGCCATGCGCCAGCTCGGCGGCGACGTGATCATCTCCAACGCCGTCGACATGCAGCTCGGTCGCGGCGAGCCGATCGAGGACACCGCCCGCGTGCTGTCGCGCATGGTCGACGCGATCATGATCCGCGCCAACAACCATCAGGACGTCGAGCGACTGGCGATGTCGTCGCAGATCCCGGTGATCAACGGCCTGTCGGACCGAAGCCACCCCTGCCAGATCATGGCCGACCTGCTCACCATCGAGGAGCATCGCGGGCCGGTGGCGGGCAAGACGATCGCCTATGTCGGCGACGGCAACAATGTCTGCGCCAGTTTCATCCACGCCGCGCCCAAGCTCGGCTTCCGCCTGAAGATCGCCTCGCCGGCGATCTACCACCCCGACCTGCACGACCTGGCCCGCGCGGCCCAGGAACAGGGCATGGTGCAGGCCGGCGACGACCCGCGCGAGGCGGTCAGCGGGGCCGACGTGGTGGTCACCGACACCTGGGTTTCGATGGGCGACACCGACCACGACGAGCGGCTGGATGCGCTGGAGCCCTATCAGGTCGACGAGCAGCTCATGGACCTCGCCAAGGGCGACGCGGTCTTCCTGCACTGCCTGCCCGCTCACCGCGGCGAGGAGGTCACCGACGAGGTGATCGACGGACCCAAGAGCCTGATCTGGGACGAGGCCGAGAACCGCCTCCACGCCCAGAAGTCCATCCTCGCCTGGTGCTTCGGCGCGATCTGAGGCCCTCGCTCCTCCCCCCGAAAATCGCGGGAGGGGAACCACGAAGTGGTGGAGGGGGCGCTGCCGACGCACGGTCCCAACGCCCCCTCCGTCAGCTTCGCTGCCACCTCCCCCGCGATGCGGGGGAGGAGCTGAAACGACGTGTCGCGTTCGCAATTCCGCTATCGAGTCCTATATGCCGCCGATGCCCGATATTCCCGTTCCCCCAGGCCTTCCTGTGCCCGACGACGCCGTCACCGCCTTCCAGATCGAAGGCGAGCCGGTGCGCGGGCGCCTGGCGCGCCTTGGCCCGTCGGTCGACGCCATCCTGCGCGCCCACGACTACCCCGAGCCGGTGGCCAACCTGCTGGGCGAGGCCTGCGCGCTCGCCGCCCTGGTGGGCTCTAACCTGAAGTTCGACGGGCGGCTGATCATCGAGGCGCGGGGTTCAGGCCCGGTGCGCTTCGTGGTCGCCGACTACGACACCTCCGGCGGCCTCCGCGGCTACTGCGGCTTCGATGAGGGCGAGGTCGCCAAGGTCAGCCAGGGCTTCGCGCGCCCCGGCGCCAAGACGCTGCTGGGCGACGGCCACTTCATGATGACGGTCGACCAGGGACCTGACATGGACCGCTATCAAGGCGTCACCGCCATCGAGGGCGAGACGCTCGCCCTCTGCGCCGAGCAGTACTTCGCCCAATCCGAGCAGACGCCGACGCGCGTACGCCTGGCGGTCGCAGTTGCGGACGGCCTGTGGCGCGCCGGCGGCATGCTGATCCAGAGCGTCGCCGAGGATGACGCCCGCGGCTCCACCACCGAGGCTTGGGTGCGGACCCAGGCGTTCTTCGAGACGGTCGGCGAGGACGAGCTGATCGACCCGGAACTGTCGTCGCAGCACCTGCTGTTCCGGCTGTTCCACGAGGATGGCGTCCGCGTGTTCGGCTCGCAGCCGCTGCGCGCCTTCTGCCGCTGCAGCCAGGAGCGGATCGAGACGGTGCTGAAGTCCTTCGACGCCGAGGAGCGCGCCGGCATGGTCGAGCCGGACGGCAAAATCCATGTCACCTGCGAATATTGCTCGCGCGTCTACGCCGTGGAGCCCGCCGCGCTCGAGACGGCGGCCTGAACCCTAAGAGGGCGCGGCCGGCGCGGCGGTCTGGGGCGCCTGCGGCAGGCCCCTGCGCGCCACGTGACAGATCACGCTGATCGTCGCCTGCTGGGACTCGTTCGGCGTCATCCAGTTGCGGTCGGCGCTGGTCTTCTTCGCCAGTTCGCCCTGCAGGTTGTTGTGCGAATAGATGGTCATGCTCTGGACCGCATAGCGCGCCCCCGCGCAGTCGACCGACCAGTGGGCGAGGCCGGAGCGCGCCCATCCGGCGTCCATCTTGATCGGCCGGAAGAGCTCGGTGCGGATGTCGGCCTCGATCACGCCGCCGGCCGCCAAGGTAGTGCCCTCGGGCATGGCGAAACGGGCGCCCTCGGTGTCGTGGGTGATGAGCGTCCAGTCGTCGCTGTGCAGATAGGCCGACGCCCAGGCCTCGACGTCGCGGATCTCCAGACTGGCCGGCGGCGGCGGGTCGTCCGGCCCGGCCTTGGGCGGCTCCGCGGCTCGCGCGGCGAAACCCGTCACGGCGATCGCCGCGGCCGCGCCCACCAGCGCTGTTCCAATCCGTTTCATGCCCGCCACCATGCCATGCGGCCGCCTCGCGGCGAAGCCCTCAGGCGGCGTCCAGCGCGCGGCTCACGTCGCGGCTGAGGTCGCCGGCGCCTTCCAGGCCGACGCTCATCCGCACCCAGCCTTCCGTCAGGCCGATCTCCAGGCGCTCGGCCTCCGACATGGAGCGATGGGTCGTCGTGCAAGGGTGCGTCGCCATCGACTTGGCATCGCCCAGGTTGTTGGAGATGTCGACGATCTGCAGGGCGTCGAGGAACCGCCAGGCGGCCTCACGGCTGCCCAGGTCGAAGGCCAGCAGGTTGCCGCCGCCGCTCATCTGGTTGGCGATGATCGCCGCCTGCGGATGGTCCGGCCGGCCGCAGTAGATGGTCTGGCGCACCTTGCCGTGGCCGGCGATCACGTTGGCCACGCGCGCCGCGTTCTCGGTCTGGCGGCGCACGCGCAGTTCCAGGGTCTCCAGCGCCTTGACCAGCACCCAGCTGTTGAACGGCGACATGGCCGGGCCGGTGTGGCGCAAGAGGTCCTTGTACGCCTCGGTCATCAGCGCCTCGGCCCCCAGGATCGCCCCGCCCAGCACGCGGCCCTGGCCGTCGATGTGCTTGGTGGCGGAATAGACGACGACGTCGGCGCCCAGGGCGAGCGGCTTCTGGAAGATCGGGGTCGCAAAGACGTTGTCGACGATCAGCTTGGCGCCGGCCGCGTGCGCGATCTCGGCCACCGCGCCGATCGCCGTCACCTCCAGGAGCGGGTTGGCCGGGCTTTCCACCAGGAAGGCCTTGGTGTTGGGCCGCACGGCATTCTTCCAGGCCTCCAGGTCGGTGGCGTCGACATAGGTCGTCTCAACCCCAAACCTCGGCAGCCAGTTGGTGATGATCCAGCGGCAGGAGCCGAAGAGGGCGCGGCCCGCCACCAGGTGATCGCCGGCCTTGAGCAGGCCCATCAGCGAGACGTGCACCGCGCTCATGCCCGACGCCGTCGCACGGCAGACCTCCGCGCCTTCCAGCAGCGCCAGGCGGTCCTCGAACATCTGCGTCGTGGGGTTGCCGAAGCGCTGGTAGATGAAGCCCGGCTCGGCGCCCGAGAACCGCTTGTCAGCCGCCTCGGCGCTCTCGTAGGCGAAGCTTTGGGTCAGGAACAGCGCCTCGGAGATCTCGCCATAGGGGCTGCGCGCCATGCCGCCGCGCACCAGACGGGTCTCAGTTTCCCAATCTCGCGGATCTTCGGCCATGGCGGTCTCCTAACTCGAAACGTGGCGGCAAGAACGGCAGCCGTCCCGCGCCGTCAAGCCGGGCTTTCCTGCAAGCGCGAGCAGATCGCTTGCAACCTTCGCCGTCTGCGCTAACTCTTCGCCGCCCATGAGCGCCACACAACGCCCGGGCATCCTGCCCTGCCAAGCCATCGAGGCCCTGATCGCCAACCGCGCGATCACCGCCGATTCCGCCTTCGAGGACGACCAGGTCCAGCCGGCCAGCCTGGACCTGAGGCTCGGCGGCCGCGCGTGGCGGGTGCGCGCCTCCTTCCTGCCCGGCGCCCACACCGTGCGCGAGCGGATCGCGGCGGTGGCCATGCACGAGGTCGACCTGACAGTAGGGGCCGTCCTGGAGCGCGGCTGCGTCTACATCGCCGAACTGCAGGAGCGGCTGAAGCTGCCGCCCGGCGTCTCGGCCCGCGCCAATCCGAAGAGCTCCACCGGCCGGGTGGACGTCTTCGTGCGCCTGCTGACCGACCGCGGCAACGCCTTCGACGACGTGGACGAGGGCTACGACGGGCCGATCTACATGGAGATCGCGCCTCAGACCTTCTCGGTGCTGGTGCGCACCGGCACGCGGCTGAACCAGCTGCGCCTCAAGACCGGCACGCCGGAGCGCCTGCGGGTCGAGAGCGTCGGCGTCGACCTGACCGGCGAGATCGCGGGCTTCCGCGGCCGCCGCCACGCCGGCCTCGTCGACCTCGACCACGAGGATGGCCACGATCCGCGCGACTTCTGGGAGCCGCTCAGGCCCAAGGACGGACAGCTCCTGCTCGATCCGGGCGAGTTCTACATCCTGGCCTCCAAGCAGCCGGTGGAGATCCCGGTGCTGGAAGCCGCGGAGATGACCCCGATCGACCCGTCGGTGGGCGAGTTCCGCGTCCATTACGCCGGCTTCTTCGACCCCGGCTTCGGCACGGACGAGGCGCACGGAAAGGGCTCGCGCGGCGTGCTGGAGGTGCGCAGCCACGAGACGCCCTTCATCCTGGAGGACGGCCAGACCGTGGCGCGCCTGGTCTACGAGCCGCTCACCGAAAAGCCTGAGCGGCTCTACGGCGACCTCGGGTCGCATTACCAACGCCAGGGCCTCAAGCTATCCAAGCACTTCCGGATTTGGGGCGAGTAGCTTAGCCGCGCCCCGGAAAGGGCGCGTTGTGTCCCGAGTTCGAATGGCCGTCCTGGCCGCCTGCGCGGTCATCGCCAGCCTCACGGCCGCCGCTGCGCAAGCCGCGCCGGCGCTTTGGCGGGTCACCAGCCCGAACGCGGAAATCTACCTGTTCGGCACCCTGCACGCCCTGCAGCCCGGCGACCACTGGCGCACGCCGGCCTATGACGCGGCCTACGCGGCGGCCCGCAAGGTCTGGTTCGAGGCCGACTTGGGGACGGCGGACGCCGCCACCGTCAGCCTGATCGTCAGCCGCTACGGCGTCGACCCGGCTCGGGGTTTGAGCGAAAAGCTGCGGCCCGCCGACCTGCAGGCGCTGCGCGGCGAGGCCGACATGGCGCGGATCGAGCACCTGCGCCCCTGGGCCGCCGCCCTGATGCTCTCCATGCGCCCGGTGCTGGCCAAGGGCGCCCGGGTCGAGGCCGGCGCCGACATGGCCGTCACCCGCCAGGCGCGGGCCGGCGGCAAGGAGATCGCCGTCTTCGAGACCCTGGAAGACCAGGCGCGGATGTTCTCCAGCCTGCCCGAGCCGGCCGAGGTCCAGTACCTCGCCGACGTGATCCACCAGCGCCGGACGCCCGGCCGCCCGACCGGCGCCAAGCCCAGCGCCGCCTCCCTCGAAGCCCAATGGCTGGCCGGCGACCTGGCGCGCCTGGGGCCCGGCCTGGTCGGCGAGCTCGCCCACGACAACCCGGACCTCTACGACGCCCTGCTGAAAGAGCGGAACCTCGCCTGGGCCGCCAAGCTGACGGACGAGTTGGATACCGGCTTCGGCGTTGAGCTGGTGAATGTCGGCGCCCTGCACATGGTCGGCCCCGACGGCCTGCCCACCCTGCTCGCCGCCCGCGGCTTCAAGGTCCAGCGGGTGCAGTAGTCTTCCTTTCCCGCTAAGCGGGAGAGGGGAACCGCTCGCCGAAGAGCGAGCGGTGGAGAGGGAAAGGTCTAAACGCCGAACTCGCCGCTTGCCCTTTCCCCCCTCGGCTCTTCCCCCGGCTCAAGGCCGGGGTCGGCCGACGGTCCCCCTTTCCCAAGAATGGGAAAGGAAGAACTCTCAGTCCTTCTTGTAGATCGACTGCTTAGGGGCCTCGGTCACGCGCCGCAGCATGGGTTCGAAGGCTTCCAGCGGCATGGAGTCGTAGGCCGGGTCGAAGCTGTTCTGGTCGTAGAGGTGGCAGAACTGCGCGCAGTATTCGAAGTGCGGATGGCCGCGGAACTGCTCACGCATGTCGCGGTCCAGGCCGAGGTAGTGGAAGAAGTAGTAGCCCTGGAAGATCCCGTGCTTCTCCATCATCCAGTGGTTGGCCTCGGAGATGTAGGGCTTCAAGATCGTGGCCCCGAGCTCGGCGTGGTTGGCCGGCATCAGGATGTCGCCGATGTCGTGCATCAGCGCGCAGACGACATATTCCTCGTCCATCCCGGCCCGGTGCGCGCGCGTGGCGGTCTGCAGCGAGTGCTCCAGCCGGTCGACCGCGAAGCCGCCGTGGTCGTTGTCCAGCAGCTTCAGGTGCGCCAGCAGCCGGTCGGCCAGCTCGCCCCGATGCCGGGCGGCGGCGCGGCCGATGGCGGCCCAGTCCTCCGCCGTGCCCTCGGTCATGGCGTGGAACTTCGCCCGGTCCAGGACTGCTTCGCCGTCGGCCATCAGGGCCTCCTCTAGGTTCTGCCGCGATGGTGGGGCCAAGGCCCCCCCGGGTCAACGCCGCGAAAACCTCCCCCGATTTCGGGGAGGGGAACCACGAAGTGGTGGAGGGGGCGCTGCTGTCGCACGGCCCCAACGCCCCCTCCGTCAGCTTCGCTGCCACCTCCCCCGCGAGCGGGGGAGGCTTTCAAACTCACGCCGGCTCGACAGCCGGTTCCTCGACGAAACCCTTCCAGGTCTGCATGTACTTCACGAAGGTGGGGCTTAGGCCCTCGCGGCGCAGGTGCTCGGCGCTCACCGGCGTGCGGATCGGGGTGAAGTCCGGATCGGCGGCCAGCTTCTGCGGATAGTCGTGGTGCAGGATCGCCGCGCGGCCCAGCAGCACATAGTCCATGCCGCGCTCCAGGCAGGCGCGTGCATCGTCCGGCGTCATCACCTTGCCCGCGCAGCCCACCCGCACCTGGCCGCGCGGCAGCTCGGCGAAATAGCTCATCAGGGTGCGGCCCTGGAGCGCCTCCTCCACCGGCTCCTTGGCGTAGTCCCAGAGCGACAGGTCCAGGTAGTCGATCTTGCCGTCGGCCAGGACGCCGCGCGCGAATTCGACGATCTCGGCCAGCTTCAGGCCGAACCGCTCGGGCGAGATGCGCAGGCCCAGGCTGAAGTCGGCGCCGGTGCGGGCGCGCACCCCGTCGATGATTTCGTGGACGATGCGGGCGCGGTTCTCCAGGCTGCCGCCGTAGCGGTCGGCGCGCTGGTTGACCTCGGGGCTGAGGAACTGGGCCAGGATGTAGCCGTGCGCCCCGTGCAGCTCGACGCCCTGGAAACCGGCCCGCTCGCACCGCGCCGCCGCGGCGATGAAGTCGTCGCGCAGCGCCTCCACCTCCATGAGCGTGAGCGCCCGCGCGCCGAACTCGGCGTTGTCGGAGGGGCAGACCGGCGCCTCTCCGATCAGGTCCTTCGGGCTGCGCATGCCGGCGTGGTGCAGCTGCGCCACCGCCACGCTGTCGAAGCTCTTGATGGTGGCCGCGAGCCGCGTCAGCCCCGGCAGGTGCTCGTCGCCGAACACGCCGAGCTGGCCGGGAAAGCCTTGGCCGGTCCGCTGGACGTGGGCCGCGCAGGTCATGGTCAGCGCGAAGCCGCCCTTGGCGCGGTAGGTGAGCCAGGTGAATTCATCGTCCGAAAGCGTGCCGTCCGGTTGGCTCTGCAGGTTGGTCAGCGGCGCGAGGGCGAAGCGGTTCTTCAGGGCGGGGCCGTGGGCCAGCGTCAGCGGCTCGAAAAGGTCGGGCAAGGCGGCATCCTTCAAACGAGTGTTCGAAAACCTTAGCGGACGCCGCGGCGCTCCGGCAATCCAGCGCCGCTGACAGCGCTTCCACCGCTGCTGGCCCCCGACGGCCTAGCGGCGGCCCAGGCGCGAGGCGGCAAGGCGGAACGTGGCGGCCGCCGTGCCCGGCAGGAACCGCAGGTAGACGGCCGTGGCGTAGGCGGCGCGCTTCCAGCGCCCGGCGCGCAGGCTCTTGGCCACCTCGAACGGGATGTACTGGCCGTAGAAGCCGATCCAGGTGTCGCGGGCCTCGCGGCGCAGCGCCGCGCGCTTGGCGGGGTCCGGCACGTCGGGCAGGTACTTGTCGACCGTCTCCAGGATGCGCGCCAGGTTCTCGGCCAGCCGCGACGTCTCCTGCTCCGGATGGCGGCGGTAGTCGCAGACCACGCGGCCGTGACCATAGAGGCCGGCGTCGCCGACGATCCGGAGTTGCAGGTCGTAATCCTCCACCATGCGCAGGCCGGGCGTGAAGCGGCCCGCCGCCGTCACCGCGTCGCGCCGGTACATGCATTGGCTCGGAATGGGCGTGACGCCGACCAGCATCTCCTCGCGGCGCATGTAGCCGGTCGAGGCCGGCTGCTGCTCGATCGTCTCGCCGGCCACGTCGATGATCCGCGCCGCGCCATAGACCATCGCCGCGTCCGGCGCGGCCGCGAACCCCGCCAGGTGGTTGCGCACGGCGTCGGGCGCCAGCCGGTCGTCGGCGTCGAGGAACAGGACGAATTCGCTCTCGGAGGCGTCCATGCCGGCGTTGCGGGCGACCGAGATCCCGGCGTTGGGCTGGCTCAGCACCGTGACTTGCGGAAAGCCGCGCGCGATCGCCAGGCTGCCGTCGGCGGACCCGTCGTCGATGAACACGACCTCGACGGCGCCGTGGGTCTGGGCGAGCGCGCTTTCGAGCGACTCCGCCAGATAGCGCTCGCCGTTCAGGCACGGGATGATGATGCTCACCCGCGGCTGCGCGCGTTCCTCCGCGGTCCTGTCCGTCATGAGCCCCCGCCCGAGCGTCGCAGCAGTTATGTCGGCGCGCGGGGGAAGGGCAAGCGCCCGCACGCGGCGCGCGAGCCGAACCCCCTAGGGCGCGACCCTGAGGCGCGACCCTTGAGGCGCGCGCGCAGAACCGTTAGACAGCGCCCCTGCCAGGGGTTGGCCGACGGTCCACGCGCCGTCCGGCCGACCGATGGACATGCGGCCGTAGTTCAGAGGTAGAACGTCAGCTTCCCAAGCTGAATGTCGGGGGTTCGATTCCCCCCGGCCGCTCCAATCTCCCCCACCCAACACAAGAGGCCTCCTCGGGCGCGGCGCACAACCAGCCCGTGCCCTGGCGTCAAAATTCGCAAATAAGCTGTGCCGATTTTCAAACATTCGTTCCGAACACGAAGCCGTGAATAATCTACGATTACTCGGCGTATAAAGTGCTCATCAAAATTCCGTCGAGATGTATTGGCCGATTCCTCGCGCGACGGATGTCAAATTCCCCGCTCGTTAGAATTTTCCCTAATTCGTTTCAACCGCGACGCCAACTTGCTTGTGTTCCCAATTTTGGAAGATCACCGTTCCGCCAGAACTTCTCAAAGGGTGATGGCAATGAAAATGAAGCTCCTGGCGGCCACGGCCGCGTGTGTGGTTTCGCTGGCTTTGGCGGGGTCCGCCTCCGCCGCAACAGTCCTTGTCGACGGCTACACGCTGGAGACAGGATCGTTCGGCACCCAGCTCGGCGTCCACTCCGACGGCGCGGACACGGCCGGCGTCGTGTCGGGCTTCGTCAACCAGGAAGGCTCGGACGTCACCTTCGACGCGCTCGGCACCGGCAATATCTCGATCAACGGCCAGGGCGAGGCGATCATCGACGGCGACCCGCTGCTCGAGGCCCTCAAGGTCACCTTCGAGCACAGCTGGTCATCGGTCACCTTCGACTTCGAAAGCCCGACCCAGCAGCAGGATCCGGACTTCACCGTCTCGGATTTCACCCTGCTGGTGAACGGGACGACCCTGTTCTCGGTCAACGGAAACCCGACCTGCAGCTTCTGCCTCGTCGCCAACGGGTCGAACAAGTTCATCCTCACGGCCGGCGACGGCTTCCCGGGCATCACCACGCTCGAGTACCACTTCGACCCGGCGATCCAGCAGGCCAAGCAGTTCCGGGTCATCGGCGTCGGTCCGGTGATCCCCGAGCCCGCCACCTGGGCGATGATGGTCCTGGGCTTCGGCGGCATCGGCGCCATGCTGCGCCGCCGGCGGCGGAACCCCGCGCTCGCCTAAGAGCCGGACCCCGCTGTCGCAGAGACCCCGGTCACCCCAGCCGGGGTCTCTTGCTTGCGGGAAAGGCGGCCGAGCTTTGTGACCTCGCGCAATTCACGTTAGGTGAAGGCGTGGGGAAGATCCGATCTCTGCAAATCCTGCGCTTCGCCGCTGCGCTGGCTGTCGTGGTCGCGCACGCCTTTTCGGCTACGAACGGCCTGCCCGGGCTGGCGGTGTCGAGCCGGATACAGGGCGCGGGGACCGCCGGCGTCGACGTCTTCTTCGTCCTCAGCGGCGCGATCATCTTCAAGACCGCGTTCGATGCCGGAAAGCCCCTTTCGGCGTGGACCTTCTGGCGCAGGCGTTACTTGAGGGTTGCGCCGATCTACTACCTGGCGACGCTCGCCTGGCTGCCGGTGGCGGTGCTCGTCCTCGGCCAGACGGTGAGGCCCACCTGGCTCCTGGCCACCGTCACCTTCTGGCCGGCGTGGGATGTGATCACCGCGCCGGAGCTGCCGATCGGCTGGACCCTCTGCTTCGAGATGCTGTTCTACACAGCCGCCGCCCTGATCCTCGCGTCCCGCCGCTGGCTGTGGGCGGTCGCCGTCGGCTTCCCGGCCGCCTGGCTGCTGCGGGACATCACGGGGTTGAGCGCCTTGCGCTTCCTGGGGAACCCGATCGTCCTGGAGTTCCTGTTCGGCGTCGCCGTCATGCGATGGGCGCCGAAATCCGCGCCCTGGTGGTTCGCGGCGGGCCTCATTGTCCTCGGCGTTGGCGGCATCCTCGGCCTTTCGCCGCCGTCGGCCTTCTACGATTTGCGCGCGACCCTGTCGGGGAACGCATCGGTGTTCCGCATGCTGCTGTGGGGCGCGCCGGCCGCGATGATTGTCGCCGGAGCACTGTCGCTGGAGCGATTCGCGGTGGGCCCGGTCTCGCGCGTCTTCACCTACCTCGGGGACGCGTCCTATTCGCTCTACCTGACGCACTACGTGCTGATCAAAGGCCTCACTCCTTGGGTGAGGAGCTCCCTGATCGATGCGCGTCTGATGCTCCTTGCCCTGGTCGTGCTCAGCGTGACCGTGGCGTGCGCCGTCTATGAGCTGGCCGAAAAATCCTTGCTCCGCGCCGTGAGGACGAAGGTTCCGAGATCGGGGCTGGCCGGTACGCCCACCACGACGAGCTTCCAGGCTGAACTTCGGGGTTCTGTGGGCGGGACGCCGGCAATCGGCGCTCAAGGGCCTGAAGGGGGCGATCAGCGACGGTGATCTGCCGCGCAGCCCTACGCCGTTCGCGAGCCAGAGAAGACGAACAGCTTCATCCCGATGAAATTTGAAGTTGCGGATATGCTCGTTGCCGCCAAAAATCCCGCGGCGATGCTCAAGCCATCGTTCAACCCAAGTCGCATTGCGATTGCGATTCCAAGCGTGTTGGTGAGGACATTAAGTAGCAAGGACACAAAATACACGATCCAAAAGGCGACGAAGCCGTACCTTCGGCTTGGGCGCTGAAAGGTGAAATATCGATTGCCGGCGAACGCAAGCAACGCCCCGCAGACAAAGCTTAATGCCTTTGATTCCGCTCGTCCGAGGCCAACGGCGCTCAGGGCCAAATAGATCGCCAGATCCGCAAGAACGGCGGCGACGCCGACCGGGACGAACCGTATCCCCTCAGCCACGACCTGGGGCACCGGGATCTCTCTTTGATCGACGACCCGAGGCTTCGAGGGCACGCCAGGCGACAAGTCAGAAAAAAGCGGTCGCGAAGGGCGCTTCGCCGCATAGGCCTCAGCGAGAGATGCAATCGACGCGGCTGGCACTCGCCGATCCCTCTGCAGGGTGTAGGGATGGCTGGACCATTTGTGAAAGCACGACTGCCAATATTCGAAGGTCTTGAGGTCGTTAGGAGTCCCCCAACCCAGATAATGGTCGATTTCAAATATTCGGCAGTCGAGACCCATGCCGATTGCGTCTTCGATCAGGCTGTCGACGTAGAATTCGCCGTTGACGCGCCCGTCGCGCTCCACAAGACGTTGGCAGGCCACCTGAAAATCGCGCGCCCTTCGGAAAGTGAACGCGCCGACAATCAGTGGGTCGGTCGCGGGATCCCCAGGCGTGGCTTTCACGCGGACCCCCGTAATTCGACCGCCTTCGTCAGCGTCCACCCACCCGAACATCTCTGGGCGCAGCCGACCGTCAGAATGTCCGCGAACCACCCAGACCAATACATCGGGGCCGCCTACGGCCATCTGTCGTTCAAATGCCTCCGGGTCGTACAACATTGAATTGTCGCACGCGCCGATGGTGAGCGGCGCCTCCAGATCCAAGTCGCCCAAACCCATCTCACAGGTAATTGCTTGTCCTAAGGTGGGATGATCCAAAACTATAGACGACGCGCCGACGAACGACGTTCGAAGTTTGAGCAAAATATCGCCAAGATGAGGTACGTCTTCCCGCAAAACGAACCGCGTGACCGGCGTATCGGGTAGATCACGCGTGGCCTGGATTACCATCGGGCGGCCGGAAACAGAGATGAGCGGCTTGGGCAACGCATAGCCCGCGTCAGAGAACCGCCTACCGTGTCCCGCCATAGGAACCAGAACAGAACCGGCCTGGCGGGCGCGGCGATCATCGTCGACGGCTAGTCGCCGGAACGCATTCGACCATCCGATGTAAGCCGCCAAATCTGCCGGCGTGCCCCACTGCATGAAGTGCTGCAGTTCGTAAACTGCGATCGGAGCGCTTCGTTCTGCGAGCACCTTGTAGGCCAAGCTCACATAGTACTCCCCGCCAACATTCAAGTCGCGTTGAACGACCTCATCGAAGAGGTTGAGGCAACGTTCACCGGTATCAAAATAGTAGCTCCCGCTGGACGCGAACTCACTCATGGGTTCGGCCGAAAAGGGTTCCTTCTCTCTAATGTCCGTCAGCCAGCCGCCTCGCTCCCGGATGTAAGCGTAGTAGGTCGAACCCAGGCTATGCGGATGGAAGCCGCGGTATGCCGGCACGGCGCCGGCGCAGCCGGTTTCCTGGACGAAGGATTTGAAATCGGACCAGTCCCAAAAGCAGGAGAAGTCGCAGTAGTTGACGATCGTAGGCTGCTCGCGATTGATATGCTCGCGCGCCTGCAGGACCGCCCAGACCGGCCCCTTCTTATGCGGAGGGATGCCGACAATTCGACCGTGAGGACAGTAGCGCCGGAGAGTTTCAGATAGCCCGAGCGCCGTATCGTTCAGATGTTCGCGATTGCAAACGAAGAGGAAGTCCGTTTCCCCAGGAAACAGATCGATCACATGCGCGATGATCGGCTTGTGATCCACACGGATTAACGGCTTCGGCAAGGAGTACCCAGCTCGTCGAAAGCGTTCGCCAAAGCCAGACATCGGAATAACGATCTGCATGTCAGGATCGGCGCCGTTCCAGATCGATCGCTTGGCGATAAGCCTCTGCGTCCCACGCCCGCAGTTCCGCGATAGATTTGTCCGAAAGTCCTGTGATCGGGGCGCCCACGGGAATTCGGCGGGCGACTTCAACTAGAGCGTTGAACTGGAGATCGGCCGCAGGCGTCCGGTCCCGGCGCCCCACGGCCCCTATGCCGGCCGCAACGATGATCGCCGGTCGGACGCCTGAGCTCTCCCAAACTCGTTCAGCTACGAAGCTAAGGCTTTCATCGCCGCGCTTGACCGGAACGGCCCCACCGAGAAAGACCACTTGGTCCGGAACCAGCGTGTTGTCAGCCAGGATCGATAGCGAGACGGGATCGAACGCAATCGCCGAAAGGTCCAGACAGGCTTCGTACTCGTCATTTTCGAGGCCGTGCAACGGTTGTTCGTCGCAACTGGGCAAGGCTCGCGCCGGCAGATCCAGGCGGCGTTCGACAAGTCCCAGCAGTCCCTCTGCGGCCTCAATCGAACTGGCTCCGATCAGGACACCATGGTTCTGGAGCACAAGGGCGTCGACCACTTCATCGCCGACGATATCCAAGACGCACTTCGCCAGGCTGATCCCTGGTCGCCGGTAAGGAATCCAGCGCCACGAAATATCGTGAAGCGCGGCCGCTGCGCGGGTTTCGCCGTCGGCCAACACGGACGTCGTCGTGCTGCTAATTGAGTGAGCGTGGATCACCACGCGGTGCCGCATCAATGCGTGTAAGTAGGTCTCGATGGACGGCTTCAGGTGGGGCGCTGCGTCCGCTGTGACGATACACGAACCAAGGTCCTCCTTTCCCTCATCCAAATGCGAGAGGACGCGGTCCAGCGACAGCGGTACGAACACTTGCTTGCTGGCCGCGTCGGCAAGGCGCTGGCCGGACGCCTTCACCCACATTCGCTGACCTGATTTCAGCGAGGTGTTCCCGCCGGGACCCTGGACATGTCTAGGATCGCCTCCAATCCGTGCCGACATCGACGCAAATTTTGAAAGTTCGCTTTCCATCCTTCTAGGTCGGTAGCGATTCGAGAAGTTTCCGTACCTCGGAGAAGCTATTGAATTGGCAGTCGACCAGTGCTTCTTTGGGCGCCGGAGCTACGCCGTCATGCAGTTTCTGCAGTGTGACCGCGCCGACGGCTTCCCGGGCGCCAATGAGGTCACACCGATAGTCGTCGCCAATCATCCAAACCTCGCCTTCGATCCCGCCGATCTTGGCGAGGGCAAGTTCAAATGAATTCGGCGCAGGTTTGTCCGCCCCACTCTCCTCGGAGCTCACCACCCAGTCGACCACACGGTCGAGGCCCAGGTTGATCAGCTTCCTAAACTGAATTTGCGCCGTAAGGTCTGTGACGATCACGATTGGAATACCGGCAATGCGCAAGTCATCCAAAAAATCGAGAGCATGATCGAACAGCTTCGAGTGATCGAGATAGGCGCGCCAGAACACCTGCTCGAGCTGCAGCCCGACAAAGGGCTGACTACCGAATCCGGCGCGTTCGATCATGCGCTGGAAATAGAGCAACCGGTTGTGGGATGAGCCGATCGGGCCCAAGCGAAACTTGAGTTCAGATCGCGCATCCGCGAAGCATCGATCGAACTCCGCCGGGGCAAGATTCAATAGCTTTTGAGCCAGGTCCCTGGCAGCGGTCATGCCGGCTTCGTTGCAGCTCTCGTATTCAAAGAGGGTGTTGTCGAGGTCGATGAGCACGCACGCGGGGCGACGCCGGAATTTCTGCCGATTGAACATCTTCATCGGGCCAAGCTCCGCCGGCGGCTAGCCTTCTGTATCTGATCGACAACGATCAGTTGCATCACGCCCTGGAGCCCTGACCGCCATACGGGTTGGAGGTCAAGAAGTTCGTCCATCTCAGGCGCAAGCCTCCTTACCGCCGCCGCGATGTCGTCGCCGGTGGGCTCTCCCTCGATCACGATCTCCATGCTGCCGCTCGGGAGCGGGAGCTCGAAGACCTTCATGCCGCACAGTGAGGTCAACAGGCGAGATAGCTGGTCAAATCCGCCCCCTGGACCCGTCGTAACCACAAGCCTTAGGCGGGATTCAGGGATCTCGACCTCCAGGTCTGCGATAGCGGAGTGGTGCCGAGGCTCAAGCCGCATGACCACGTCTGCTTGCCCCGCCTGCGGTCGAATGAACTGGAGGGAGTCCGCCCATCGATTTGCGATGGATTTCGCCACCTTGTGTGGCGAGTAGCCCCTGTGCCGCACGTCGCGCTGCGTTTTCAGAAAGCGCCGAAGGTCTTCGTCCATGTCCAGAAAAACGCGGACGTCGTACATCTTGGCCAGCGACGGCGACCAAAGCGCGTGCAGGCCGGAAGCGGCGACAATTTCAGCGGGTTGGATCTCCACGGGTTTCGACAGGCGACCATTGGAATGGTCGTAGTGGCGGGCTCGAACGGACCTACCCTCCAGCAGGGCGGCCAGGTTGGCCTCGAACGCGTCCAGCTCGTTCGCCTTAGGATTCAGGTGCGTTATCGCGCGCCACATCGGCTTGTGGCGATCCCACAGATGATAGTCATCCCCCGACAAACGAGCGACGTTCCGATCGCCAAAGACGCCCACGATCGCGTCGACCATAGTGTCCTTGCCCGCGCCGCTGTCTCCGCCAATTCCGATGGCGATGGGGCGCTGGGTGGCGAGCCGGAACGGCGCGGTCAATACGCCTGCGCGGACCATCTGGGCCGCCAACGCCAGCCCGCTGGCCAAGATGATCGTCAACAAGACCGAAGCCGCGCGGGTCTGAACGGCCATCCCCAGTTCGTCGCCGAAAGGCCTTGAAAGATCATACCGCCCCAGCGCCACGGCTCCCGTTGAAATCAACAGGTGAAGCCCGACAAACGCAGAGCAAAATATCCAATAGAGCCCCTGCGTCCTCAAGTCCGATCGCGCGGCGTGAAGCGCCAAGAACGGGAGCGCCCAAACAGCCCACCCAGGCGACGCCGGGGTCAACAGCAAAAAGGAAAGCATTCCCAAGCCGGTGAACGTCCATAGCATTTGGAAATCGAGGCGCCTTATCCGCCAGGCGGCGTACATCAGGACCAAATAGACCATTGGTAAAATGTAGATATCGATTCCGGCCGCGATCGAGAATTTCAAGGCAAAGATTTTGGACGCCTCCGGCGTCAGCAGCACCATCCTGCGAAAACCGTCCGAAATTGCAAATGGCGCGATCAAGGCTAGCGGAATAAGAATCGCCGATAGTGCAGGTACGATTGCGATACGTCGCAATCTAGGGCGACCAAAGAAATACAGGCCCATGAATACGGCCGGAAGCACCATGCTGAGCTTGGCGGCGATCGCAATTCCGTAAAGAACGCCACTTCTTACAAGAGAAGAGTTCTTTATCGCCCACAGAGAAGCGATCAGCAGCGCAACTGGCAAGAAATCCAGTTGGCCGTGCCAGTAGCCAACATATATGCTGATCGGAGATAGCCAGTATAGCATGATGACGCGGTCGGATATGGCCTTCCCGAATATCGCGCATAGCGCTGACAGCAGTGCGAGTTCGCAACTGAGGATGCCAAGGCCCAACCCGACGCGCGCGCCGATGTCCCCGGCGAGCCAATCACCGAGCCAGACGCCAGGGCCAAAAGCGGCAAAGTACGGCAAGCCATAAGGGAAGGCGGCCGGGTCGCCGCCTGCGGCAAGAAATCCGGACCAGGGCAGCGGCCCCAGCTTGGGCAGCGTGGTCAAAAACGGCAGGAACCAGTTTTGTTGGATCTGCGGCGCGGCCGCGATGATCAGGGTCAGTCGGATGGCGAGCCCGAGGCGAAACGCGATACTTCCTATCAAGAGGCGTCGCATCACTGCCACGCGTCCGGGCGCTTGGTGCAAACAGCATCGGCAGACAAGCCGGCTTGCTGAAGCGAGCTTCGCAAGGTGGCGACCTCTGGATCCGTCGGACGCCCCTGGAGTTCAGGAGAGACCAAGCACAGCTTCAGGCCCGCGCCCTGCAAGACTCGGATTTGATCGTGAGACAGCGGGAAGTGGGTGAAGCAGTCCACCCAGACCCAATCGACCCGCCCGGAGAGCGCAAGGGCGACGTCGATAGGTTCGTACTCAGACACGCGCACAGCGCATCTTGATTCGCCCGCGTTGGACGTTCGAATCAAAAACGGGAATGACTGATCTAAGAAGAAAAAATCGCTTATGTCGTGCTTTCGGATGGCTGAAAGAACTGCCGCTTCAAGGCCTTCTTCCTTTACATTGAGTATCAAAGTTCCGTGGCGGTACTCAGTGAGCCATTCCTCAAAATCATCGCCAACCTCAAACGGATCGTGATGAAGTATTAATCGACCGTTCGAGGTCCTGACGTCAATCTCAACGCCAAATTGATGAGGAGTACTCCTAAGTTCATCAATCGTATTGCGGCGATGCATTATGATCCGCATCAGACTTGCCTGTCGCTGAGCTTATTCCTCAACTTGAAACTATACTTGATCGTTCGGTCGATGAATTTGATCTTGGACCGCCAATCGACGTTCCAATGTGACTTGCCGTGCTGGCGCGGATCAAAGCGGACGGGAAACCTTATCACCTGGAATCCAACCACCTTGGCGGAAAAGTAGGCAAACAAATCGAGCGAGAAATCCCAGGGTGGATCGGGCCAATGATCGACGAGCGATCGGGAAAATAGGTTCGGCTGAGCGTTGATGTCGATCAGCGGCTTGAGCAGTAAGGCGGACTCGAAGACAGACATCCCGAAGGTAAAAGCGACGTCTGCTGGCGGGCGCGAATGGCGACGTCCTTTGACGTAGAGCCTGTCAGGCTTCGGCGCCGATCGGAAATGCTCAAGTCCTGCGAGGACATCTGCGGGATCGGTCTGCAGGTCCGCGTGAGTCCAGCCGATGATGTCGCCGGCAGCTGTAGCCAGGCCCGCCAGGACTCCATGTCCGTAGCCAAGATTGCGATCCACGCGAACCAGGCTGAATCCAGGCGATTGCGCGGCCTTCTGGAGGATCTCCGACGACCCGTCCGTGGAGCCGTTGTCGACTAGGACAAAATCGATATCGGGATCGCTCTTCACCACGGTCGCGCAGCGCTCGATAAGGGCGGGGAGAGATTTCAGTTCGTTGAAGCAGGGGATCACGACCGATAGGCGCATTCTATTGGCCTTGCGCCATGCTGACGGGCGCCGGGTCGCTTTTCGGCCCGGTCAGGTCTGGAAATGGAGCCGGACGGCCTCGCCCCCAAAGTGCTTGCCGCGCCCGCCCGAAAAGGCCGACCAGGGCGATGAGGGCGCCTGCAAACGCCGCAAATAGGCCGGGTCCAAGCAGGGGTGGATCGTACCGAAGGGTCAAGGTCCCGATCTGACGTCCCTCCGGCAACTCAATGGCCAAGAGAAAATCGTCTCTCACCGCGATCCGCGCCGGACGGCCGCCGAATGTGGCGCGGTATCCCGGCCAGGCGAGGCGAGAGAAGATGATTTCGTCGCGCGATCCGCTTCGCGCCGAAATTGCGATCCGTTCCTCCCTCGCTCGTGGGATGCCGACGGTCGCCGCCGTCAACCCGGGGCTCGTCCACGCAAGGGAGCCGCTGGGCCAACGAACGGGTTTGCGTCTGGCGTAGGTGCGGGTGAGTCGATCCTCTGTAACCAGCTGCCAATCCTTGTCCAGGAGCTCCTCCGCAGCGACGGGCAGACCCCTGTCATCAATGGAAAGCCAGTCGGGGTGGCGAAGGACGCTCTCGAATTCTGCGGGGAATCCGTGACCGCGATACGCAACAATACGGTCGATCCTGAGGAGATCGGCCAGAGCGGGGAGAGCCTTCGTCCGGGTCAGCAGATGCTCCCCCGCATCAGCGCAAACCGCGCCATGCGTCTCGACGCACAGGGCCTTCTTGAACCCGCCTTGGCCGATGGGTGAGTACCCTGAGACTGTGGGTTGGCCGACCAGGAGAGGCATCGCTCCGAACAGCGGCACGCCAGGATCGCCGTCCTTAAAGACCTGCACCGGGCCGAGGTAGAACGAATACGATTTCGGCACCTCATCAAGGGGCGCCAAGCTTCTCTCAGATGACTTCAGCCCCCAATCTGGTTGATTCAGATTGGCTGGGAACAATGCCCTCGTGATCGCGAATATCGCCAATGTCCCCAATATCATTGCCCCGCTGCGGCCCCACGGAGCCAAGTTTGCTGATCGCGCAATCAGCAAGGTGAAGACAGCGACGAGGCCTGAGCCAGCCAGCGACAAAAACCAAAATCCCGGCTGGACCTGCGTTGCAGCCAAAAATGCGAACGCTACGACCGCGAGGGACGCGAAGATCGTCTTCTTGGTTGGCGGTGAAAGCCCTGTTTCCGAGACGACGGCGGCGAACAACAACAACAACACCAAGTGCAGGAATGGAATATACCGGAATGGCAGTCGCACCGGCCCTAGAAGTTCCGGCCCTTGGATGGCGACGAGGAGCACGAGCGCGACACCGCCCAAGGCTGTGATCAAGGCCGACGGGCGGTTCAGCCGGGTCCAGGCCAGAAGTGGGAGCACCGGCAATAGATACCAGCCCGCAAAAAAGAGCGGATTCTTTATGACGTCTTCTTTCCCCCAAAGCACAAAATGCCCGAAGTGGAATGGACTGGACACAGCGAGAAGGCTGTATAGATCGACGGCCAGATTATTGCTGTTTTCAATCCCGCTTTGTCGGGCGGCGATTGGCGTTGTTCCTAGCAGTGGAAATATTGCTGGGGCGGCGATCAGGCAGCCGACCGCCATCGTGACGGCCACGCCAACAGCAGCGCGTGGTCCCGCCGTTCTCCAGTGGACCCAGGCGGCCGCGACAGCCACCAACGCTAGCACTAAGTCGGTTTGCGGCCATCCCGACGTCACGGTCAAAAACACAAAGCCGACACCGGCGATCCAATGACCTCGAGACCCATCGGCGCGGATCAAGAATGCGGCCGCCCAAACAAACCAAGCGAGCGAGACAAGTCCCGGAAACCAGCTGGACGAAAACCAATAGTAGATAAAATTACTTGTGCTGAACGCGCAGGCGGCAGCCAAAGAGTCAGGTCTCGACGCTGAGCAAGACGTGGCTAGGACGTAGGTCCCGCAAGAAAGCATGGAAAGGTGGAAAATCGCCAGCGCCGCGGCGGCAAGCGACAGATCGCGGATCTGCGTTATTGCGGCATAACTGGCGAGGCTGACGGGGTTGAGGAGCCCATACTGGTACTCCGCGAGTAGCGCCCCTCCGTTCTGCATTTGCAGAGTGAGAGCCGGCCAGTGGCCGCCGATTAGGCTGTGACCGACCGCAGATATGACAGGCATGTACTGCGCCTGCATATCGTCGTTGAAGTACGCGCGAGAATTAACCAGCAGTGGAAACCAGCCGACGAATACGCCAATACCCAGGGCCAGGAGGAGAAAGGTGAGCCGGCGACCCAGGGCTCGGCTTTCCGCCATCACGAGCTAGCCATCTGTGGCCGCCCAGCCATGTCATGGATCGGCCGGTTGGTATCGAACTCATTCTGCCAAAGCGCGGATCGCAGCATGGGAGGCCCTGACCCGTTCACAGCGCGACAGGCGCCTTGCTGAAGAGCAGCGCCTTTCGCGCCACGAAGTTGAGCGCGAAGCTTGCGCCGACGGCGCCCAGCTTGGCGGTGGCGTAGCTCATGCCCAGGCCTTCCACCGAGACCTTGAGGACGGCCTGGGTCGCGGCCAGGCCCAGCAGGCCGAGGCCGAAGAAGGCCGCGAACTCGACCCAGCGGTCGGACAGGCGGCGGTTGCGGAACACCAGGGTGACGCTCAGCAGGTAGTGGACGACCCCGCCCGCCGTGTAGCTGATCGCCGAGGAGGCGAGGTAGTGCAGGTGGGCGATCTCGGTCAGCGCCAGCAGCAGGCCGTAGTCGACGCCCAGGGCGACGATGCTGACCAGGAAATAGCGCCAGCTTTCACGGACGAGCTCGCCGGCTCTCTGAAGAGCCAGCCGTGGTGCGGCCAGTGTCTCGAACGTCATCTTGCCGTCATCCCCCCGGACGCAGATTACGCAAGTATACCCATCAAGAGGCCGCTGGCCATTAAAGTCGCCTCAGACGCTAATTCCCTCACCGAACAGGATGAGCCCCGGCGCCCACCCAAGCGCCGGGGCTCGCCGACGGAGCGTCCTGTCGGCTGAAGGGCGGCCCCTGGAGGTTGGGCTCGTGTGGCCGCCGGCCTGTGTCTTGCGGAGCAATTCGGCACAGGCAGGCCGCTCCGCTGCAAGCCGGGCGCCGGGCGTGCGTCTCAGGTTGGGGCGTCTCAGCTTGGGCCGTCTCAGCTTGGGCCGCCTCGACCTGGGGCGGGTTCCTGCGTTCGGGCCGGGCGCACATAGACATAGGCGATCCGCCCGTCGGTCTCCTGCAGGCAGCGGGTGATCTCGAAGATCGCCCTGTTCACCGCCTCGGTCGTCGAGTGGGGGCGCAGCGCCAGGGTGAGCGCCACCAGGATCGCGCCGGGGCCCAGGTGCAGGGTGGCGATCTCCTCCAGCTCGGTGATGCAGTCGATGTGGGCGAGCGTGTCCTGCAGCCGCTCCATGACAATCGGGGCCACCGCCTCGCCGGCGATCAGGCTGCGGGTCTCGTTGGCCAGCACGAAGGCCACGCAGGCGAGCAGCAGGCCGATCGCCACCGAGGCCGCCCCGTCCGCCCAGGCGATGTGGAAGAAGCTCGCGGCGATCACGCCGACGGCGGCCAGCACGATGCCGATCAGGGCCGCGGAGTCCTCCAGCAGCACCGAAACCAGGCTCACGTCCTTCGAGGCCTTGATGAATTCCCAGAAGCGGATCGGCCGGCCGCGGACGACGCGGCGGTACTCGCGGTAGCCGATCCGGAACGAGGCGCCCTCGAAGACGGCGGCCACGGCAAGCACCCCCAGGCTGATCCACGGCGAGATCACCGGCTCGGGGTTCAGGATGTGGCGTACGCCTTCATAGACCGAGAGCACCCCGCCCAGGAGGAAGACCATCAGGGCGACGATGAACGACCAGAAGTAGGCCTCCATCCCATAGCCCAGCGGGTGGGTCGGATCGCTCGGCTTCGCGCTGCGCCGCTGGCCGATCAACAGCAGGATCTGGTCGCCGGTGTCGACCAGCGAATGGATCGCCTCGGTCAGCATGGCCGTCGATCCGGAGAGCCCGGACGCCACGAACTTGGCGAGCGCGATGGCTCCGTTGCCGGCGAGCGCGGCGAGCACGACCCGGGTCGAGCCTTTGGCCATGAAGGTCCCTCCAGCGAACGGCGATCTCGACGTGTTCCAGCCATTGCGTCAACGGCTCGTGGCGATGTCAGATGGGCGTCGATGGCCCGCGTCTCCTCAGCCCTGCTCCTGGCGATCGCCCTGACCGCCGCAGCCCCGGCGTCGGCCCAGGTCGCGCCCGCGCCGCGCGGCGAGGCGCCGATCGTGGAGTCGCGCCTCAGCAACGGCGCGCGCCGCTACGCCGTGCCGATCCAGGTGGGCGCGACGCGCCTGATGGCCAGCCTCGACACCGGCTCGACGGGCCTGCGCATCCTGCCCGGCCTGCTCAATCCCGGCGACGCGGCGGCGCTCGACGAGCCTGAGACCTATGGCTACGCGTCCGGCTCCCGCTACGAGGGCGTGGTCGGCGACGCCACCATCGCCATGGGCGGGCTCAAGGGCCGCTCAGCCGTCCACCTGATCAAGACCATCGGCTGCTTCAGCTACCTGCCGCGCTGCCCGGCCTCGCGGACCACGCTCGACAAGTACGGCATCGCCAGCGACGGCCTGCCGAACGAGGGCTTCAAGGCGATCCTCGGGATCGACATGGCGCCCGGCCGGGTCGGCAACCCGCTGCGGGGCCTCGGCGTGCGCCGTTGGATCGTCGAGCTGCCGCGCCCCGGTGAAGGGCAGGGGCGGCTGATCCTCAATCCGACGGACGCCGAGACCGAGGGCTACGCCATGGCCCCGCTCGCCGCGCCTTACGCCCACGAGCGCGGCGGCGGGCTGCACGACGCGCTGCCGGGCTGCCTGGCCAACGTCGAGACGCGCGCCCGGGCCTGCGGCGTGGTGCTGCTCGACACCGGCGCGCCCGGCCTGGCGGTGGCCAATGGGCGGCTGGACGGCGGGCCGTGGCCGGCGGGCTCGACGGCCGCTCTGGAGATCTTCGACGCCCGCGGCGGCATGGCGGCGCGCGCGGTGATGACCGTGGGCGACCGCGACCAGGGCACGCGGATGAGCGTGCGGCGCGAGACGCGGGTCTACGGCGTGGTGATCTACGCCGGCACTGCGCCCTACTTCGCCTATTCGGTGCTCTACGACACGCGCCGCCAGATGGTGGGCTTGAAGCCGCGTCCGCCCGCCGACGGGCCCCGCGCCGTCGAGGTCGCCGCTCCGCCGCCGGCCTCCTGAGCCATGGCCCGCGAAATCAGGGCCCGCGAGACCAGCGCCGGCGTCCTCGCTTGGCGGCGCGCGTCGCCCGGGCCGGAGTTCCTGCTGGTCCATCCGGGCGGCCCCTTCTGGGCGAAGAAGGACGAGGCCGCCTGGTCGATCCCCAAGGGGCTCGTCGAAGCTGGCGAAGAGGGTTGGGCCGCGGCGCGCCGCGAGTTCGCCGAGGAGCTGGGCCTTGAGATCGAAGGCGAGCCCGCGACGCTTTCGCCATGCCCGACGCCGGGCGGCAAGCTGGTGCTGGCCTTCCTGGTCGAGGCCGACCTCGACGCCGGCGCCATCCGCTCCAACAGCTTCGAGATCGAGTGGCCGCCACGCTCCGGCCGCCGCGCCAGCTTCCCCGAGGTCGACCGCGCCGCCTGGTTCGATCCGCAAACCGCGCTCTGGAAGATCCACAAGGGCCAGCGGCCGATTCTCGCCGAGGCCGTTTCGAGGATTAACCCCTAGGTAACTACTGGATATTGGAGAATTTCATTCTCCTAAATGTGCCCCAGGAATATCGAAATTCTACCGGTGCCCGTGCCGGCCGCCAACGCGACAATGATTTTCCCGCCCGATCCGCCATCCTGTCGCTCAGCAGCTTCGAGGGGCCAATGGCCATGTTCCGCGCGTTCACAGAGCATCCCGAGACGGTCGGCGAGACCTATCTCGAGCATATGGGCTCGGCCTGGAGCTTCGCGGGCGGCATGCTGGTGGGCGCGGGCGCCTGCTTCCTGCACGGCATCCTGCCCTTCGCCTTCCAGAAGACCGGCAGCCAGCGGATCGCCGGGCTCTACGACCGCATGGTCAAGAACCGCCACCGGCATGCGCCGCCGGTGGCGGAGACCTTCCTCGGCATCGCCGACGGGATCTGAGGCCCAGCTACTTCACCCAGATGTGGACCCGTTCGTCCGGCGCCACATAGAGCTTGTCGCCCGGCTTCACGTCGAAGGCGTCGTACCAGCCGGCGATGTTGCGGATCGTGCCGTTCACCCGGTAGACGGCCGGCGAGTGCGGATCGACCACCAGCCGCTGCTTCAGCGTCTCGTCGCGGATCTTCTCGCGCCACACCTGCGCCCAGCCCAGGAACACCCGCTGGTCGCCGGTCAGGCCGTCGATCACCGGCGCCGGCTTGCCGTGCAGTGAGGTGTGGTAGGCGTCGAGCGCGAGCGACAGCCCGCCCATGTCGCCGATGTTCTCGCCCATGGTCAGCCCGCCGATCACATGCGCTCCAGGCAGGGGCTCGAAGGCCGAGTATTGCGCGCCCAGCCGGTCGGTCTGCACCTTGAACTTCGCCGCGTCCTCCGGCGTCCACCAGTCGGTCAGCACCCCGTCGCCGTCGGACTTGCGGCCCTGGTCGTCGAAGCCGTGGCTGATCTCGTGGCCGATCACGCCGCCGATGCCGCCGTAGTTGATCGCCGGGTCGGCGTCGGGGTCGAAGAACGGCGGGGCCAGGATCGCGGCCGGGAACACCACCTCGTTGTTCACCGGATTGTAGTAGGCGTTCACCGTCTGGGGCGTCATGCCCCACTCGGCCTTGTCGACCGGCTGGTTCAGGCGCGCGACCTCGCGGCGCCACTCGAAGGCGCCCGAGCGCAGGCTGTTGCCGTAGAGGTCGTCGCGCTTCAGCACGAGCTTGGAATAGTCGCGCCACTTGGCCGGGTAGCCGATCTTCACCGTGAACTTCGACAGCTTCTCCAGCGCCTTGGCCTTGGTCGCGTCACCCATCCAGTCGAGCTTCTCGATGCGCGCCTTGAGCGCGGTGTGGATGTCGCCGACCAGGGCGTCCATCTTGGCCTTGGCCTCGGGCGGGAAGTAGCGGGCGACATAGACCCGGCCTACGGACTCGCCCATCGCCCCGTCGGCGAAGGCGACCGCGCGCTTCCAGCGCGGCTGCTCCTCCGGCTGGCCGGCCAGCTCCTTGTTGCGGAACGCGAAGCGCGCCTGCACGAAGGGCTTGGAGAGATAGGGCGCCGCGCCGTCGGCGACGTGGAACGCCTGCCAGGCCTTCAGCGTCTCGAGCGGCGTGTCGGCATAGATCTTGGCGAACTTCGGGAAGGCGGTGTTGGTGGTCACCACCACGCGCTGCACGCCGGGCAGTTCGTTGGCCGCGAGATAGCGGTTCCAATCGATGCCGGGCGTCAGCGCGTTGAGCTCGGCGGGCGTCGCGGGGTTGTAGGTCTTGTCGCGGTCACGCCGCTCGACGCGGGTCCAGGAGGCTTCCGCCAGCTTGGTCTCGAACTCGACGATCGCCTTGGCGTTCTCGGCCGGCTTTTCCCACCCGGCCAGCGTCAGCATCTGCTGCACATAGGCCAGGTACTTGGTCTTCTTGTCCGCGAAGGAGGCCTGCAGGTAGTAGTCGCGGTCGGGCAGGCCGAGCCCGCCGGTGGCGGCCAGCACGGCGTACTTCTTCGGGCTCTTGGCGTCGGGCGTGATGCCGACCGGCAGGATCGTGGCAAAGGCCGTGGTGTTGGCCTTGCCCATCAGGGCGGTGAACGCCTCCTTGCTCTTGATGGCGCGGATCTGCGCCAGCTCGGGCTGGATCGGCTTGGCGCCCAGCTTGTCCGCCAGGGCCTCGTTCATGAAGGAGGCGTAGGCCGCGCCGATCTTCGCGCCGTCGGGGTCGGTCAGCTTGCCGGCCGCGGCGTCCATGGCGATGGCGTGGACCCTGGCCTCGGAGAGCACCGACAGCTTGTCGAAATTGCCGAACCGCACCCGGTCGGACGGGATTTCGGTGCGCGCCGCCCACTTGCCGTTGGCGTATTTGAAGAAGTCGTCGCCGGGCTTGACGGCGGTGTCCATGCCGGAGACGTCGAAGCCCCAGGTCCCGTATTTCGGCGAGGCCAGGTCGGCGGCGGGAACCGGCGCCTCCGCTTGCGGCGCGGCCGCGGCGGCCTTCGCGGCCTTGGGCGGCGCGCTCAGGGCGGGCGCGGCGCCGAGCGCGGCGACAGCGACGCAGGCAAGCAGGATGTTTCGGCGAACGGCGGTCATCGGCGTCTCTCTGATGCGCGGAAGGCAGGCGGCAGGTTCAATCCTGCCTTGCACGCCAAGAAACGGGGAATTTTGATCCCGCGCAACCTTCCTTTCCCGCAAAGCAGGAGAGGGGGATCGCTCGCCGCAGAGCGAGTGGCGGGGAGGGAAGACCTCAGGCTCGGAGTCGGCCGCTTGCCCTTTCCACCATCGGCTCTTCGCTGCACTCGGCGGATGGTCCCCCTTTCCCAAATTGGGAAGGGAAACGCTAGGCTTCCGGCAGCAACCGCTCGTAGTTGCGGCGGATGACGCCGTAGCACTCGCAGGCGAGCTGCTCGAGCACCGCGCGGTCGACGATGTCGACGACGCCGCGGCGGTAGCGGATCGCGCCCTTGGCCTGCAGGCCGCGGGCGACAGCGGTCACGGTGGTGCGCTGGACGCCCAGCATGTCGGCCAGGAATTCCTGTGTCAGGGCGACCGTGTCGGTCGAGATCCGGTCGTGGCAGGTGAGCAGCCAGCGGCAGAACCGGGCCTCGACCGAGTGCAGCGCGTTGCAGGCCACCGACTGGATGGCGTGGCCGTAGAGCGCCTCGGTGTGGCGATCGACCAGCGCTCGGATGCGCGGACTCTTCTCCCAGGCCTCGTGCAGGTGGACGGCGCTGATCCGCGAGGCGCGGGTCGGCGTCTGGACGATGGCGCGCGACAGCGACTGGCGCGGCGCCACGGCGGCCATCAGTCCCAGCGCGCCTTCGCGCCCGATGGTGGCGCTTTCGATCGCCGCGCCGTTCTCCATTAGGGTCATCAGCGAGATCACCCCGTCGTGCGGGAAATAGACGGTGTCGATGCGGTCGCCGGGATCGTAGAGCAGCCGGCCGCGCTCGATGTCGAGCAAGGTCAAATGGGGAGCGATCAGCCCCAGGTCTGCTGCGGGCAAGGAATCGATCAGTCGGTTTTGCACCGTGGGGAATGGTCTTTGCATCGGGGACTCGAAACGCAGCCGTATGGCTTAGGTTTCAAGTTATCGACGCGCGTCGGCAAAGACTGTCGAGAACTCGACACTGACCGCGAGAGATAAGAAGTCGCCTGCAAAGATTGCCGACGACCCATGAAATCACAACGAATTCTGGGTCCTCTGAAATGTCGGATAGACGACATTTCAATTCCTGAAATCACTATTTGTTCTCAGAAACGTGAGGTCGCCGCGCCACGCATGACGTGGCGCGGGGAGAATCACTATTCGTCGCGTGACAGGTGAACGGGCTGTCGGACGCTACTGGTGCGTGCTGATCATCGCCGAGGAGAGCCAGCCGCGGTTGCCGTTCTCGTCGTCGACTTCCCACCAGATGCCGTTCTTCTGGCCGGTGGGATACACCATGTCGCCAGGGTTGAAGCTGCGGACCTGCTTGGCCTGCGGCGAAGGCGACGCACGCATCACCACCGGGTTCTTGACCGAATAGGCCTGGACGCCCGCGGCCTGGCTCGCCTGCTCGCCGGTGGGCGCGCTGTGCTGCAGGTAGCCGATCAGGTCGACGAAGGCGTTGAAATAGGCCGCCGAGATGACCTTGCCCTGGTCGGTGTTGGCATAGCCGCCGCCGGCCGCCGCGGCGAAGCCGCTCCACCCGCCACCGCCGCCGCCCACGCCGAACGAGATGTCGGTCTTCTGTGAGACGCCCTCGGCCACGTAGAGCTGCTCTGTCGTGCGCGCGTCCACCAGGGTCACCAGCGCCTGGGCCTCGGCCTTCTTGGTGCGGATGCTGCCGGCCAGCGCGCCGAAGCCGCCCAGCCGGTTGCCGAAGGCGCCGGCCACCGCGCCGAGCGCATTGCCGCCGGAGTTGGAGTTGGAGTTGGCGAGATCGGGGATGATGAAGAAGTCCGCGCCCGCCACCTGGCCCTTGCCGATGTTGGAGCCGCGGCGCAGGTCGCCGCCGGCGCCCAGCGCGGCTTCTTCGTTGCGCATCGCCAGGCCGCCGTTGCGGTCGACGATCCGCAGGCATCCCGAACGCGAGGCGAAGAGCTTGATCAGCGTCTCAGGGCTCCCCAGCCCGTACTGGGTCCACCACTTGTTGTCCGGCTCCTTGATCGCTGCGCGGCCCAGGACGTGGTCGCAGTGGGGCATTTCGGGGGTCGCGGCGTTCTTGGGCCCCTTCTTGTCCATGCCGTATTGCGCGAAGGCCGGCTGCGCCGACAGGAGCGCGACGGCGCCGATGGCCATGGCCGCGGTGGTGAATTTGCGCATGCTCGCCCCCAAGCGAATGAATGGATCCGAGCGCTAACCTAACCCCGCTACGCGAACGCTTCAATTCCGCTCACGCCTGGTGCGAATGCGCGCCGCCGGCCGCAGGCCTCAGGCCGGCCGGCCGAGCCACAGTTCGCAGACGAGGCCCCGCGGGTCCCACTCGATGCGGGTGCGCCCACCGGCCGAGCCCTTCAGCGCGCGGTCCAGGACGTTCATGCCGAGCCCGCGCCGCGCCGGCTCGCGCACCAGCGGCCCGCCGGCCTCGCGCCAGGTGATCACCGCCGGCGCCGAGCCGACGGCTTGCGTCCAGGAGACCTCCACGCGCCCGGCCGGCGTCGACAGCGCCCCGTGCTTGACCGCGTTGGTGGCGAGCTCGTGCACCGCCATGGCGACGCCCTGAGCGGCTGCTGGCGACAGGGCATAGGGCTCGCCGTCGATGCGGACGCGTTCGTCGCCGCCGTAGGGGCGCAGCTCCTCCTCTACCAGCCGGCGCAGGTCCGCGCCCGTCCAGCGGCCGCCGGCCAGGAGCTGGTGCGCCCGGGCGAGCGCCGAGATCCGCCCGATCAGGACCTCCTTCAGGGCCGCGGGCGTGTCGGCGCTGGAGAGCGCGATCGCGCCCTGCACCACGGCCAGCAGGTTGTTGGCGCGGTGGTCGACCTCGCGCGCCAGCAGCGTCAGCCGCTCCTCGCTCTCCCGCCGCTCGGTGATGTCGCGGACCATGCCGAACCAGCGCCCGTCGGCAAGGACGTGAGCGCTGATCTCTACGTCGACCCATGAGCCATCGCGGCGTTTCAGGCGCCACTCGCCTTGGCGGGGCGTGGTCGGGTGCGAGTCGCGCCAGGCCTCGACGCGCGGGATCTCGGTCGCGTCGATGATCTCGGAGACTGTGCGGCCGACAAGCTCGCCGTCGGCGTAGCCCAGCAGCAACGCGCCCGCCGGATTGACATAGACGTAGCGTCCCTCGGCGTCGGACACGAAGACGCCGTCCCGCGAGCCCTCGAAAAGCTCGCGCAGCGATTCCTCGACCGCTTCCGCCTCGGCTGACGCCGCCATCACGCCCCGCTTGGGAGATGAAGTCCCGGCGCCACCATGCCGGGAATCGGCGGACGCCTCAACGCGCGCTCAGACCCTCGACCGGGACGCTGGCGTCAAGTTTTCCCAATAGCGGAAGCCGGAATTCTGGCGCGACATCGCGCCGGCGTGCTGGCTTTTTGCGGCCGCCACCGTTGGAGTCCCGCATGATCCGCCCCGTCGCCGCGTTCCTGGCGCTCGCCCTTTCCGGCGCCATCGCCGCCCCGGCCGCCGCCGCGCCCGCCCCGAAGATCGGCATCGACAGCTTCGCCCAGCTCAAGACGCCCTTGCCCTATCCCTATGACGAGGCGGCCAACGCCGATGCGGCCGTCGCCAAGGCCAGGAAGCAGGCCAAGGCCGCGCACAAGCTGCTGATCATCGACCTCGGCGGGAATTGGTGCGGCGACTGCCGCATCCTGACCGCGACCATGGAGCGGCCGGAGCTCAAGACCTTCGTCGACAAGCACTATGTCACCGTCCTCGTGGACGTCGGCCGCTTCGACAAGAACCTGCAGATCCCCGCGCACTACGGCATCACCGAGCGGCTGGAGGGCGTGCCGGCCCTGTTGGTCGTCGATCCGCGTACGGACAAGCTGCTGGACGCCGGCCGGGTCTCCGCCCTGCAGGACGCTCGCCACATGACCCCGCAGGCGCTGGCCGACTGGCTGGCCCAGTGGACGGGATGAGGTCGTGACGGCTGAAGTCAGGGACGGGCTGACGCCGCGCGCTTGAACCGCCACCGGCGCTGTGGCGTGATGGGGCCATGCCGCAAGCCCCCGACGGGATACCGATCTGGCAATTGTCCGCCGTCGAGACGGCCCGTGCGATCCGGGCGGGCGAGGTCTCCGCGACCGAGGTGGTCGAGGCTCATGTCACGCGGCTCCGCGCCGCGAACCCGGCGATCAACGCCGTGGTCGTGGACCTGAGCGAAGCAGCGCTGGCGGCGGCCCACGCGGCCGATCGCGCGCAAGCAGCGGGCGCGCCGCTCGACGCCCTTCATGGCGTGCCGATCACGCTGAAGATCAACATCGACGTCGAGGGCCAGGCCAACTCCAACGGCGTTGCGGCGCTCGCCGACAACATCGCGCCCGGTGACTCGCCTGTGGCCGCCAACTTCAAGGCGGCCGGCGCCATTGTCCTGGGCCTGACCAACACGCCAGAGTTCTCGCTGCGCGGCTTCACCGACAATCCGTTGCACGGCCTGACGCTCAATCCCTGGGACAAGGCGATCACCAGCGGCGGCTCGTCGGGCGGCGCGGCGGCTTCGGTCGCCTCGGGGATCGCGACCATCGCTCACGGCAACGACATTGGCGGCTCGCTGCGTTGCCCGGCGGCCTTCAACGGCGTCGTCACGATCAAGTCGACGCAGGGCCGCGTGCCGGCCTTCAACCCGAGCGCCCCGGTCGAGCGCCCGCTGATGGCGCAACTCATGTCCACCCAGGGGCCGCTCGCGCGCGAGGTCGCTGACGTCCGCCTGGCGCTGGAGGTGATGAGCCGCCGCGACGCGCGCGACACCTGGCAGGTCCCCGCGCCGCTGGTCGGTCCGCCGGTTGCGACGCCGATCAAGGTCGCCCTGGCGCCGATCCCCGGCGACATGCAGACCGATCCGGCCGTCATCGCCCTGGTGCGCCGGGCCGCCGACCACCTGGCCGACGCCGGCTACGAGATCTGCGAAGTCGCCACGCCCGACGTCTCGGTCGCCTGGCAGCTCTGGTGCGACCTGATCTCCACCGAGATCGAGACCCTCCAGGCGGCCCAGATGCGCGAGCTCGGCAGCGCGGAGTTCCGCCAGGCGCTGGACGGGCTCCTGGCGATGGCGACGATCCTCGACGGCGAGGGCTACATGAAGACGCTCGCCCTTCGATCGCGCATCCTGCGCGAATGGCTGATGTTCCTGGAGGCCTACCCGCTCATCCTGACCCCGGTCTCGGTGCGGCGAACGCCGGCAGTGAACGCCGACCTCGGCGGCGACGCGGCGCTGCGCGGCTTCTTCAGGAACGACACCCGCTTTATCTCGGCGATCAGCGTGCTGGGCCTGCCGGCGGCGGTCGTCCCGGCGGGCCTGCTCGACGGCCATCCGGTCGGCGTGCAGCTCATCGGCTCCCGCTTCCGCGAGGACCTCTGCCTGGACGCCGCCGCCGCCATCGAAGCCCGTGTCGGGATCCTGACCCGCCAACTCTGGGCGCGCTGAGGTTTGGCGGCTAGGGCGCGAGACGCGCCGTTTTCGCGTGGCCCGTCGGACGATAAGGCTTAGCTTCCCGCACACAGTGCAGCTCGGGGAGCGCCATGGCTGAGTCGGCTGAGCCGGAGGCGGAAGGGGTCGGCGGCGAAGGGGCCGCCTTAGCGGGCTTCAGCACCGCCGTGGAGGCGGCCGTCGCGCGCCGTCGGTCCAAGGCCAAGGCCAACCCCGATCCTGAGCTCGACGCCTTCCTGCGCGGGCAGGCGCGACTGGCGGAGCTGCAGGCCGAGCACCTGCACGAGCAGCGCGGCCTGATCATCTCGCGCTTGCGCTGGGGCCGGTTCGGCGACCGGATGCGGGCCTTGTTGCAGGTCATGACCGCCGTCGCCGGCGCCGGCGTCGTGGCCGTGGTTGGCGCGATGGTCTGGGAAGCGCACGAGACCCACGGTTTGGCGATCGAAGCCTTCTCCGTGCCGCCGGACCTGGCCCGGACCGGGCTGACCGGCCAGGTCGCCGCAAGTCGTTTTCTCGACAAGCTGCAGGTGCTGCAGACCGCCACGGCGAGTTCGGACCGGCCGAGCCAGTCCTACAGCAGCGACTGGGGCCGCGACTTCAAGGTCGAGATTCCCGAGACCGGCCTGACCTTCTCCGAGTTCGACAAGCTGCTGCGCGAGCGGCTGGGCCACGTCAGCCATGTCACGGGCGAAATCGTGTTCACGCCCGCCGGGGTCGCGCTCACCGCGCGGATGGGCGATGCGCCGCCGAAGACCTTCACCGGTGCGGCCACCGCCTTCGACGATTTGGCGGAACAGGCGGCTGAGGCGGTCTATCGCGACAACCAGCCCTATCGCTACGCCGAGTACCTCGACAACGAGGGGCGCTGGGACGAGGCGTTCAAGGTTATCGCCGACCTGGCCACCAATGGTCCGCCTCAGGAGCGCGGCTGGGCCTACGCCAAATGGGCCGTCATGGACATCACCGACCACGGCGATCCCGCCGCCGCGCTTCGCCACGCCGCGCTGGGCCGCAGCCCGGGGAAAGGCTCGGATATCAACGACCAGATCGCCATCGTGAACGCCGCGGCCTGGACCGGCCACGAGGAAGCCGACCTCGCCTATTCGAAGACCCTGGAGCGGGACGCCCAGAAGCGCCTGCCCGACACCAGCGAGATCTTCTTCGCGTCGAACAAGGTGCTGGCCAGCGCCTGGCTGAGTTTCCTGGAGGCGGACTACAAGGGGTCCAGCGCGTGGTGGCGGCAGACCAACGCCGACACGGCCTACGGGGGTTGGGCGCTCGGGCCGCTGATGACCGCCTCGGCCGATGCGCTGGGGCACGACCTGCCGGCGGCGCGCCAGGCGATGGTGCGAGCGCCGGAAACTTCGGAGTCCGCCCTAGCCTGGAATATCGCCACCGGGGCCTTCCCGGCCCTGCCCCACTACTGGATGCCCGCCGAACTGGGCCAATGGGACCAGGCGCTGAACGGCATCCGGGCGTTCGACGCGACGTTGGAGGCGGGCAAGGCCAAACGGCCGGTCTACAGCCTGATGCAGCAGGTGCTGGTCTGGCCGCTGGAAGCCCGCGCGCTGGCCCACATCGGCGATGTGGCCGGAGCTCAGGCGCTGATCGAAAGGACGCCGCTGGACTGCTACCCCTGCCTGCGCGCGCGCGGCGAGGTCGCCACCCAGGCGCGCGACTGGCCGGCGGCCGAGCGTTGGTTCGCGCAGGCGCAGCGCCAGGCGCCTTCGCTCCCCTTGGCCTATACCGAGTGGGGCCGGATGCGGCTGGCCAAGGGCGATCCCGACGGCGCGATCGCCCTACTCAGGATCGCCGCCGCCAAGGCGCCGCGCTTCGCCGATCCGCTTCTGATCTGGGGCGAAGCCTTGATGGCCGAGGGCGACCTCGAAGGCGCGTCCAGGAAGTTCGCCGAGGCGGGCAAGCTGGCCCCCAACTGGGGTCGCGATCACCTCAAGGCTGGCGAGGCGCTGATGCGGCTGGGCCGGGCCGAGGCGGCGCGGACGGAGCTGCGAGCGGCGAGCCGGCTGGATCTTACGCCAGTGGAGCGGACAGAACTCGTGACGGCTCTGCGCCGTGAGGGGCCGCTTTCGCCTACCCCGTCAGCCAGCGCCGCGGGTGGCGCCAGCCGAGCTCGCGCACCTCGCCGGGCGCGAGGCCCAGCGTCTTCATCTTCGCCGGCGTGAGCGCGCGGATCGCCTGCACCGGCTCCTGGCCGGCGACCGGGCTCGTCGCCACACGGCCGGCGCGGCCCGCGTAGTCGACCGCGGTCCATTCGGACTTGGCCTGGTCGGCGTGGCCGACCGCGAAATAGTGCAGCAGCGGCTTGGGCTCGCCCGCCACCTCCACCAGCACGCCGATCAGCCAGCCGCCCGCCATTCCAACTCTGTCTCGCATCAGAAAATCCTCGCCTGCCGTCAGCAAATCGGAATGCGAGCATGGTTAAGAACGCACAATCCCCGGTTGTCAGTGGCGAGCGCTGCTGTATGGTGGATGTTGACCAGCCCTAGGGTGGAGTGTTGGTGAAGTGAAGCGTTCCTTGTCGATTGGCGCCGCTGGCCCGGGTCGACAGGCATGGGTTTTCCTTTCGTCCACCGGCTGCGGAACGCTCATCGCGTTGCTTCGGCTTCCGCTGCAGGACGCCCTGCACGCCAATGCGCCGTTCCTGCTGGCCTGGCCGGGGGCGCTGCTGGCCGCATTCCTCGGCGGGTTCTGGCCGGCGATCATCGTCACCGCCGTCGGCGCCTGGGTCGCGCAGGTCGTCCTGACGACCAACGGCCTGCCGCCGCTCGGCCCCGGCGGACTCCTCATCTACAGCCTGTTCGGCCTGGTGTTCGCCATCGCCGGCGGCCTGCGCAAGCGCGGCATCCGGCGCGCCGCCGATGACGCGCGGCGGCTGGGGGAGATGCGCGCCCAGCTCGAAAACGTCACGCGGCTGAACGCCATGGGCGAGATGGCCGCAGCGCTGGCCCACGAACTCAACCAGCCGCTTACCGCCATGTCCAACTATGTGGGCATCGCCCAACGCCTGGCCGCCCGCGGCGACACCTCGAACGGCGAGGTCGGGGAAATGCTCGACAAGATCTCCGGCCAGGTGGTGCGCGCCGGCGAGATCATCGCGCGCGTGCGCGGTTACGTGACCCGCGGCGAGGTGTCGGCGAGGGTCGAGGCGGTTTCGACGATGTTCGAGGAGGCCGCCGCGGTGGCCATGCCCGGCTCGGCCCGCGTCGGCGTCCTGCTACGGGCGGAGTTCGACCCGCTCGCTGACCAGGTGCTCGCCGACCGCATCCAGGTCCAGCAGGTGATGGTCAACCTGCTGCGCAACGCTGTGGAGGCCATGGCGGGACGGCCCCGTCGGGAGCTTCGCATCGGCTGCCGCCCGCGCCCGGACGGCTTCGCCCAGGCCTATGTCGCCGACACTGGCCCCGGCCTCGACGCCGACATCGCCGAGCGCCTGTTCCAGCCCTTCGTCACCGGCAAGGCGGGGGGCATGGGGGTGGGCCTGGCGATCTCGCGGAACATCGTCGAAAGCCACGGGGGTGCGATCTGGGCGGAGGCCAACGCCGAGGGCGGCACGACCTTCCATTTCACGCTCAGGCGCGCCCAGCAGGCCCGTCTCAGCTAGGCTTGCGGGTAGATCACCTGACGGATGGCGGTGAGCACGGTTTCCGCCGCAAAGGGCTTTTCGACGAAATCGGCGGCGCCCAGGCCGCGGGCGGCGCTGTCGTGCCCCGCGCGACCGCTCATCAGGATCACCGGCAGGTCGAATTCCAGGTCCTGCAACTGGCGCAGCAGCTCCATGCCGTCCATGCCGGGCATCTGCACGTCGCTGATCACGCAGCCGCGGCCCTCGCCCTCCAGCGGCAGAACGTCGAGGAAGTCCTGCGCCGAGGCGTACTTGCGCACCGCGATGTCCTCCAACCGCAGCAGGCGGGCCAGCGAATCGCGGATCGCGTCGTCGTCGTCGATGACGTGAACGGTGGGCGCGGACTGCATCACGGCGTCCGCCCGTCGAGGCCGGTTTTGGGGCTGGTGCGATCCATGGGCTCTTGCTGGCGCGATCGACGCGTCAAATCAACTCAGGGCGAACACCTAAGGGGTGGCGACAGTTCCGGCGAGCGTTTCCGCAGCCTCAACCTAAGGACGCACTACCAGCGTCCCGGTCATGCCCGGATGGTAGCGGCAGGTGAACACATAGGTTCCGGGCGCGTGGAAGGTGGTCCACAGGCGAGCCTTGGGCTTCAGCTCGACGTCGAAGCTTCCGTCCTTGGCGGTGGCCGAATGGACGAAGATGTCGTCGTTGGCCCAGGCGATGGTGTCGCCGACGTGCATGGAGACCGGCGTCGAGCCGAATTTCATATCCTTCAGCGTCACGGTGTAGGTCGCGGGCGCCCTGGGTTTCGCAGCAGCAAGCGCCCAAGCCGGGACGGCGGCGAGCGCCGCCCCGGCCAGTATGGCGGTCCACCGGTGTGGGGTCTTCACCTTGGGCCCGCCTACTTCAGGCCCGCCGCCAGGTGCTCGGCGTGGGCCTGGTGCTCGGTGAACAGCTTCAGCCCGGTCTGCAGCAGGCTCTTCAGTTCGGCGTTCTTGGTGTTGGGGATCAGGGTCTTGGAAAGCGCCGCGTTGACGGTCTCGTGGTAGGCGACCTCGTTCGTCAGATAGGCCTTGTCGAAGGCTGCGCCACTCAGCTTGGCGTTGCTCGCGAGCTTGGCCGCGGCGTCCTTGGAGAGCGCCTGGCTGGTGGGGTTGTCCTGCGGCGTGACGCCCAGCTTCTTGACCAAGGCCAGGGCCTGGTCGTTCACCGCCGCGTGGTCGCGCACCATCTCCTGGGCGAAGTCGCGAACGGCCTTGGTCTGCGATTTGGCGAGCGCCTGCTTGCCGGCCGCCACATCGATCGTTCCGGCGGTGTAGGCGATGTGGGCGATCTGGGCGTCGTTGGGCGCCTGGGCGCGGGCGGCGGACGCGGCGAGGGTGAGGACGGCGGCGACGCCGATGGCCTTCATGAACATGTCTGGTCTCCCGATCTTCCGCCGGACGCGGCGGGTCTTCGGATTTGATGACGCGGGTCTCGGAAGGTTCCCGGGAACCTGGCGCGGCGCGCGACATCCAATGGGTGTAGACAAGGAGCCGCCATGGCCGCGCTGCGCGCCCTAGACTATGTGAGCCTGCCCGAAGCCGAGCTGGTGGCCCTGGCGCGCGGCGGAGAGCGCGAGGCGTTCCGCGCGATCATGACCCGCTGCAACCAGCGCCTGTTCCGCATCGCCCGCGCCGTCGTCCGAGACGAGGTCGAGGCGGAGGATGTGCTGCAGGAGGCCTATGCGCGCGCCTTCGCCGCCATCGCCGGGTTCCGGAGCGAGGCGGGGATCGCCACCTGGCTCACCCGCATCGTCCTCAACGAGGCCCACGGCCGCCTGCGCCGGCGCCGCCCCACCGTCGAGCTGGACGTGCTGGAGACCGCCCAGGCCGGCGCGCAGGTGCTGAACTTTCCCGGTGCGGCCAAGGCCGACGATCCGGAGGCCGACGCCGCCCGCGCCCAGATTCGCCGCATTCTCGAACGCGCGGTCGACGACCTGCCGGAGCCCTTCCGGCTGGTCTTCATCCTGCGCGAGGTCGAGGAGCTGAGCGTCGAGGAGACCGCCGCTCACCTGGGCCTCAAGGCCGAAACCGTGAAGACCCGACTGCACCGCGCCCGGCGGCGGCTGCGCGAGGCGCTGGACGCCCAGCTCGCCGACGTGATGGTCGGCGCCTATCCTTTCCTCGGCGCCCGTTGCGAGCGGATCACCGAGGCGGTTTTGCAGCGGCTTTCGAAGAACGCGTATCGCCCACGTGTTGAACCCGAGGGCGGTTGCTCCTAGGGTGAGGGCTTCCGTTGGGGGGCGGAAACGCGTTCCCCGCGTCTTACACGAGAGCATTCCAATGGCCGACGAAGACAAGACTCCCGAGACCGAAGCGAACAAAGAGGCGCCGCAGGTGGCGCGTCCGCACCAGAAGGACAAGGGCAAGGTCGTGACGACCGCCTTTGGCGAACCCATGTCCGGCGGTATCGCCGACATCGCCGACGGCGACGACGACTAAGGCCTTTCGGCCTCAGCGGTTTTCATAGACCACCTGGCCGTCGACGACGGTCAGGACGGCGTGGCCCTTGGGAATCTCAGCCTCGGGCGCGGTCATCAGGTCGACGGAGAACCCGCTGAGGTCGGCGCGTTTGCCGACCGCGATCGTCCCGAGGTCCTTTTCGGCAAACCGCGCGTAGGCGGCCGATGAGGTGAAGAGCTTCAGCGCTTCCGCGCGGCTCAGCCTCTCTTCCGGATGCCAGTCGGCGTCCGCGTAGCCCTTGAGGTCCTTGCGCGCCACGGCGGCGTAGAACTCGATCAGGGGCGCCCCCCGCTCCACCGGCGCGTCCGAGCCGCCCACCACCACAGCTCCCGAATCCAGCAGGCTCTTCCAGGCGTAGGCGCCCTTCAGCCGGTCCTTGCCCAGGCGAGCCGGCGCGAAGTGGAAGTCGCCGATCGCGTGGCTGGGCTGCATGGAGGCGATCACGGCGTCGGCCTTGAAGCGCGGGATGTCGACGGGCCGCAGGATCTGGGCGTGCTCGATCCGCCAGCGCGCCGCCTTGCCGGCCGCCGGATCGGCCTTGAACGCCTCCTCGTAGAGGTCGAGCGCGGTGGCATTGCCCTTGTCGCCGATCGCGTGGGTGGAGACCTGCAGGCCCTTGGCCAGGGCCCTGGCGAGGATCGGCCGCATGGCTGCGGGTTCGGTCACATAGGTGCCGGTGATCGAGGGGGCGTCGGAGTAGGGCGCGAACAGCTTCGCGCCGCGCGAACCCAGCGCGCCGTCCATGTAGAGCTTGATCGCCCGGGTGGTGATCCGCCCGTCCGGCGTGGCGCGTGGCCCCGCCTTGAACAGCGGACCCGCCTCCGCGGCGTCGACGGCGTTGTAGACCCGCAGCGGCGCCTCGCCGGCCTTGTCCATGGCTTCCAGCGCCACGACGTCCGGCCAGGCCACGCTCATCGAATGTACGCCGGTCCAGCCGTAGGCGGTCTCCACCCGGAAGGCCGCCTTCAGCGCCGCGGCCCGGTCGACGCCGCCGCCCGGCCGCCGCGACGGGCCCAGCAGGCCCATGGCGTTGTCGACCAGCATGCCGGTGAGCTTGCCGTCCGGGCCTTTCAGGATCTGGCCGCCGGCCGGAGCGGGCGTCGTGTCGTCGATATGCGCCGCCTTCAGGGCGGCGGAGTTCGCCACCACCGCATGGCCGTCCGCGCGGCGCAGCAGGACCGGAATGTCTCCGGACACCGGGTCGATGTCCGATCGTTCGAGGAAGCGGCCTTCCGGCCAGCCGGTCTCGATCCAGCCGCCGCCGACCACCGCGCCCGTCCCCTTGTGGCCCGCGATCCAGGCCTTGAGCCGCTGGGCGACCTCCGCGGCGGATTTCGCGCCTTCCAGGTTCAGGGTCAGCTCCCGCTCCCCGATCTCGCGCAGGTGGGCGTGGCTGTCGGTGAAGCCGGGAAAGAGCGCCGCGCCCTTCAGGTCGACGACTCGGGTCTTGGGTCCCACCAGCGCCTTGGCGCCGGTGCGGCTGCCCGCAAACGCGATGCGGCCGTGGCTGACAGCCACCGCCTCGACCTTCGGCCGGGCGTCCACGGCGGTGTAGATCGGCCCGCCCCAGATCACGAGATCGGCCGGCGCGGCGACGGCGGCGACGGGCAGGGCGAAGGCGGCGACGGCGGCAAGGGCAAGGCTGGGGATTCGCATAAGGCCTAGCTAGCCCCCAGCCGCCGATTTCCGCCAACCCTTAGTGTGACGTGACCTTCACCACCCAGTCGCCGATCAGGCTGAGCGCCGTCGGCGAGAAGGTCTCGTCGATGCGGGCGTATTCGCTGGGCGCGCCGGTGCCGGCGGTCTGGAAGAGGTGGTTGAGGTTCGGCAGCTCGACGACCTCGGCCTTCGGATCATCCTTCAGCGCCTCGCGGATCGAGGGCAGGTTCTGGGCCGAGACCACCTGCACGTCCTTGTCACCATCCAGCGCGAGCACCGGGATGCGCAGCTTGCGCAGTGTCGGGCGGGGATCGTAGGCGATGAACCAGTGGTACCAGGGCGAACTGAGCTGGCGCACGGTCTGCGCCGCGCCGGCGGCCGGCATTCCAGCGTCGGTCAGCACCTTCGTCGCCTCGGCTTCCGCCTGGGCTGCATCCTTGCCCTGCGCAAGCGCGGCCTCGACACGGCCGATCACCGCCTCGTTGCGGGCCACGGTCTCGGGCAGGACGCCGGCGGTGCGCGCCACGGCCTCGCGCTGGGCGGTCATCAGCTCGCGGCTGGGCACGCCCGGCCCGGCCAACATCACCACGAAAGCCACGCGCGGATCGGCCACCGCCACCATCGGGCCGATCAGGCCGCCCTCGGAATGGCCGATCAGGCCGATACGCTTGGCGTCGATCTCGGGGCGGCCGGCCAGGAAGTTGACGCCGGCCTTCGTATCGGCCGCGAAGTCCTCACTGGTCGCCTTGGCGAAGTCGCCGGTCGACTTGGCGAAGCCGCGGTCATCGGTCCGCAGCACCGCGATCCCGCGCCGGGTGAGCGCGTCGGCCAGCACCATGAACGGCTTATGGTCCATGATGGTCTCGTCGCGGTCCTGGGCGCCGGAGCCCGTGATCAGCACCGCGGCCGGGAAGGGCCCCTTGCCCTTGGGCAGGGTGAGCGTCCCGGCCAGGCGCACGCCCGGCGCGCTGTCGAAAGCCACCTCTTCGGCGCGGTACGGGAACGGCGGCTTCGGCGTCTGCGGGCGCAGGCGCGGCTCGGGCTTGCCCTTGGTGAAGACCAACGTCGTCGCTTGCCCTTGCGTCCATGCGCCGACCCAGGCCGACTGCGTCGCGTCCCACCAGCCCTCGTAGCTGCCGTGCAGGCGCGCGCCGGAGAAGCTGAGGTGGCCGTTCTCGACGGTCACGCTGTCGAGATCGATCCAGACCGGGCTCTGGTCGGGGCTGATCATGCGCCCTTGGTAGCCGCCGCCGGGCTTGGCGGTGATCTCCAGGCCCACGCGCAGCTCCGCGGTGGGGCTGCGCAGGGTCCCGTGCCAGTCGCCGAGCGGCTCCTGGGCGTGGGCCGCGCCGGCCAGGACCAGCGCCATCATCACGCCCGATACCGCGAGCGCCACGATCCATCGGGTGATCTGGGCCGACATCGGCGGGCGGTCCTAGCGGGTCTTGCGGGCCGGCGCGGCCGCAGCTGGCGCAGGCGGGGGCGGCGGATCGGCCTGCGCCGCCAGCGCCGCCTGCGTCAGGCCAAGCAGTCCGCCGGGGTTCATGGCGTCGACCATGGCGGTCGGCATCAGGATCGTCGCGCCGCGCTCCTTGGTGGTCTCGTAGATGATGTTCATGGCGCGCAGCTGCAGCGCCGCCGGGCTCTGGGCGTAGATCTCCGCGGCCTCCACGAACTTCTGCGCCACCTGCTGCTCGGCCTGACCGAGGTGGATGCGGGCGGCGGCCTCGCGCTGCGCCTGCGCCTCGCGGCTCATGGCGTCCTGCAGGGCGGCGGGCACGCCGATGTCGCGGATCTCCACCGAGATGGCGGTGACGCCCCAGTCGGCGGTCTTGCGGCCGATCTCCTCGCGCAGCATTTCGTCGCCGTGCTTGCGGTCGGAGAGCAGGGTCGAGAGCAGGGAGGAGCCGACCATCTCGCGCAGCGAGGTCTGCGCCACCCGGCTGATCGCCGAGCGGTAGTCGGTGATCTCCAGCGCCGCACGCTCGGGGTCGTGGATCTGCCAGAAGACCACCGCGTCCACGTCGACCGGCACGGTGTCCTTCGACAGCGCCTGCTCGGCGTTGAACTCGGTGGTCTGGATCCGCTGGTCCAGCCAGGACGAGACGTCGTCGATGAACGGGATGATCACGAACATGCCGGGACCGCGCACGGCCTGCAGCTTGCCGAGGCGAAGCACGACCGCGCGCTCCCACTGGTTCGCCATCTTGAGCGACATGGGCGTCAGCACGCCCAGCAGGATCAGCAGGCCCGCCAGCCAATAGAGCGCTGGCATGCCGTTCCACGCGCCCTCCAGCAGGCTCAGGACGCCCAGGCCGATCAGGATCACCGCCAGCAGCCCGGCTGGCGCGTTCGCCCCGCGCGGCCTCAGGCGCGGCATGCCCATGCCGGCCACGCCCACATAGTTATTGCTCATCGAACGTCCTCCTTATCGACGGCGAGCGCCGCGATACGTTGCGACAGCGCTAGGGGATCGACCCCCAGCGCCGCGGCGGCGGCCAGGGTCTGGCGCGCCAGGTTGTCGGTTTCGAGCGCGTGCGCGGCGCCGTCCATCGGCGGCGGCGCCTCGGCGACGAAGCTGCCGCGTCCGCGCACCAGGGTCACGGCGCCCAGCCGCTCCAGCTCGTCGTAGGCGTGGCGCACGGTGTTCAGGTCCACCTTAAGGGCCACGGCCACCTGGCGCATGGTCGGCATCTGGTCGCCGGGCGTCAGCAGCCCCGCGCCCATCGCCCGCAGGAACTGCTCGCGCAGCTGCACATAGATCGGCACCCCGGTCGCTTCGAGGCGGAGCAGCGCCAAGGTTTGCGCCTGTGTATGCATACACTCATACAATACACCCAAGGCGAGGCTTGTCAAACTGACCGAACGGAGGTCGTCCAAAGGCGCGGATATCCTGGAACCCATCCGCGATCGGAGCGTTGCCGTAGCCGGGTTCTGTCGAGTAGCAGACACCGGCGGCGACGGCTTTTGGGGGGATTGAGAGCTTGGGGGTTGCGATACGCTTAGCCGTGCTTGGCCTCCTGGTCGGCGCGGCCGCCGCCTCGACGGCCAGGGCGGACATCGCCGCCGCGCCCGGTGAGGCGGCGGTCGACCAGCTTCGCGGCCTCTCCATCGAGGACCTCGCCAAGATTTCCGTGACCACCGTCTCGCGCCGCGAGGAGTCCTTGGCCCAGGCGCCGGCGGCCGCCTATGTCATCACGCGCGACGAGATCCTGCGCTCGGGCGCGAGCAGCATTCCGGAGATGCTGCGCCTGGCCCCGAACCTGTTCGTCGCGCGCACCAGCGCCAGCACCTGGACGATCACCGCCCGCGGCCAGAGCGGCAACTCCGCCGACCAGGCCTTTTCCAACAAGCTCCTGGTGCTGATCGACGGTCGCAGCGTCTACACGCCGCTGTTTTCCGGCGTCTACTGGGACATGCAGGACCTCATCCCGGAGGACATCGAGCGGATCGAGGTGATCAGCGGCCCCGGCGCGACGCTGTGGGGCGCCAACGCCTTCAGCGGCGTCATCAACATCATCACGCGCAAGTCGTCGGACACCCAGGGGCTATTGGCCGAGGCGGGTGGCGGCAACCTGGATTCGGCCGCAGGCGTCCGCTACGGCGGCCGGCTCGGCGAAAGCGCGACCTACCGGATCTACGCCCGCGGCTTCCGCGCCGACGACACGGAGACCCGGTCGGGCGCGAGCGCCCACGACGCCTGGTCGCGGATCCAGGGCGGCTTCCGGTTCGACTGGACGCCGAGCGAACGCGACGAGGTCTCGATCCACGGCGACGCCTTCAACGGAACCGCGGACAACTTCGATTCCATGAGCGGCGGCAATGTCGTCGCCCGCTGGAGCCATGCGGCGGACAACGGCTCGACCCTGCAGGTCCAGGCCTATGTCGACCGCGAGCAGCGCGGCCACGACACGACCGGAGGCACGCCGCTCTGGGTCAACACCTACGACCTCGATCTGCAGCACAGCTTCTCGCTGGGAGAGCGCAACGCGATCGTCTGGGGCGGCGGCCTGCGCCGGTCCGAGTATCACGTCGAGGGCACGCCCTCGCTGCAGTTCGCGCCCGCCCGGGGCGACCTCAATCTGTCGAACCTGTTCGTGCAGGACACGCTGACGGTCACGCCGTCCTTGCGCCTGATCCTGGGCCTGAAGTTCGAGGACGATCCCTATTCCGGCTGGTCGCCGCTGCCGGACGTGCGGCTGTCCTGGACGCCCAACGCTTCGACCCTGGTCTGGGCCGCCGCCTCGCGGTCCATCCGCGCGCCTACGCCCTTCGATCACGACGTGCTCGAGTTCGTCGGCCCTACGAAATTCCTGACCGGCGGCGCGAATTTCGAGAATGAGAAGCTCACCGCCTACGAGCTCGGGGCCCGCATCCAGCCCACGCCGCGCACCTCGTTCTCCGTCTCGGCCTACTACAATGTCTATGACGACCTGCGCAGCGTCGAGATCACGCCGGTCACCTTCCTGCCGATCAGCTGGGGCAATGGCGTCAAGGGCAAGTCCCACGGCCTGGAAGTCTGGGGCAACTACCAGGCGGCGTCCTGGTGGCGGCTCTCGGCCAGCGTCAACCTGCTGAGCGAGGATTTCAAATTCAAGCGTGGGGCCAGCGGCATCCTGGGGGTCTCGCAGGTCGGCGACGACCCGCGCCAGCAGGCCCAGCTGAAGTCCTCCATGGACCTTGGCCCTTCGGTCACCTGGGACGCCGATCTGCGCTATGTCAGCCAGTTGCCGGATCCGCGCGTGCCGGCCTATGGCGAGCTGAACACCCGAATCGCGTGGCGGGTCACCGACAAGATCGAGCTCGCGGTCTCGGGGTTCAACCTGCTGCACGACCACCATCAGGAGTTCCCGGCGCCCAACGCCACCGCCGTGCCGCGCAGCGTCTTCGTGGGCCTGCGCTGGGGTTTCTAGGCCTGGCCGGCGGCTCGACCGCGAGAATTGCGAAGCAAGCGCAGCGCCTGTAGGGGTGCGGCATGGCCGAGGTGTCCGACATCGCCGTCTATCAGAAGCTGTCGGCCATCGCCGACGAGCTGGACCAGATGGCTTCCGAAGGCGCGAGCCTGGTCGGCGACGCCGCCCTGACCACCGCCGCGCGGACGGTGCGCGGCATGGCCAGCGCCGTCTACCAGCACATCATGAACGCCGAGGACGAGAGCCTCGACAGCTGACGCCACCTTGCCACGCCAACTCTTGCCACATCTGGGGAACCGGCCAGGATGGCCGCGGGCAGGAGGGCTAAGGACATGCGGAGCTGGATCATCGCGGGCGTGGCGGCCGGGCTGGCGCTGGCGGCGTCGGGAGCCGTGGCGGGACCGCCGGCGGAGCTGAGGCCCACGCAGGTGGCGGGGCCGGGCCTCTACGTCGCCGACCTGGAGGCGCAGAAGGCCTGGTACATGGACAAGCTCGGCATGAGCGTGACCAACACCATGAAGCGCGACGACAAGCCCTTCGAATACATCATGGGCTTCGGCGACGGCGCCGCGATCCTGGCGCTCGCCAAGAGCGGCCAACGGCCGGCGGGTCCCAACGGCTTCTCCCGCGTGATCCTGGCTGTGCCCAACGCCAAGGGGCTCGCCGACTGGCTGAAGACCCAAGGGGTGGAGAGCCGCGAGGTCATCGCCAACGTCGCCTATTTCATCCGCGACCCGGAGGGCAACCCGGTCGAGCTCTACACCCCGCCGCAGCCTTGACCGTGTGGCCCGCCTCGCGCCTCGTCCCGGCCCTGCTGGTGGTCCTGCTCGCCGGCATGGAAATCTATGCGGGCCGGGTGAAGCGCACCGAGGCCTACACCCGCGACCGGGGCAGCCTGTTCGTGATCGCTGGCCTGATCGCGGCCAGCTACTGGATCGCCTTCTGGCTCTGGGCCTATCACCGGCCGCCGGGGCCGCTGCTGGGCGACTGGGCGATCTGGGTCGGCGCGGCGGTGGCTGTAGCGGGCGCGGCCTTGCGCATCTGGAGCGTGCGCACGCTTGGCCGCTACTTCACCTACGTGGTCAAGGTGAGCGACGACCAGCCGGTGGTGGAAAGCGGGCCGTACCGGCTCCTGCGGCATCCGTCCTATACAGGCGCGCTGCTGGTCGCGATCGGCATCGGGCTTTCGCTGCGCTACGTGCTGGCGCCGGTGATCCTGGGCGTGATGCAGCTCGTCGCCTACTCGATCCGCATGGCCATCGAGGAGCGGGCCCTGGCGGGAGGGATCGGTGAGCCGTACCGCGCCTACATGCGGCGCACGAAGCGCATCGTGCCGTTCCTATGGTGAGGATCCCGCCCGAGACGCCGCAAGGCTGTCACACAAGCGCCGAAGTCCGGCGGGAGTGTGCGCCCGCGATCGGGGGCGGTAGTGGGGAGCCGGCATGACGCCGTTCCGAAACGACGAATCCAACCCCTTCGCCAGGAAAAGTCCCTGGCCTGGGATGCCGCAATCGACCATGCGGCTCGCGCCGCTGCCGCCGAAGGCTGCGCCCGTCGGCGGGATCCCGCAACAGCCCACGCCGGCGCCGACGCCGACCTTGATCACCCAGCCGATGCCCCAGGCCTTCGCGCCGCGCGTCGAGGCCGAGCCGCGCGTCCTGGTCGAGGCCCCCGCGCCGGCGCCGCAGGGCGCCCCGGCGTTCGAGATCGCGGCGCCTGCGCCGGAGGTGAAGCGCGAGCCGCGGGCCGAGGCCCAACCTGTCGCGCCGCTACCGGCCCCCGCGGAGCCGCCGCCGGCGCCGGAAGCCTTCGTCTGGGGGCCGGATCCCGCGCCTCAGGTCGAACCGGAACCTGAGCCCGAACCCCGACCGGCAGCGAGTCCGGCGGAGGCGCACGAGGCGCCGCCGCTGGTCAATCCGATTGGCGCGCGGCCGCCGCGTCCGTCGTCCGCGGCCGGCGCCGCGCGGCGGGAGCCTCGGGGCGCCGAACCTCGGCTGACCCCGATCATCGCAGCAGTGGCGGTCGGCGCCGGCGGTACGGCGGCGCTCTTCCTGCTGATCGGCCTGGGACGGCAGGCGAGCCCCGGAGCTGCCGCGACTCCGGAAGCGTCCCGCGCCCTGTCGGTTGGGGAGCTGGTGGCCCGGACGCCCGCCTCGCCGGCCACGGCAGCCCCGCCGCCGGCGGCCGCGACCGCGCCTGCCGCCGCGCCGGCTTTGACGCCGCCGACGACCGTGGCTCCCGCGAGGCTGGCCGCCGCGCGACCTGCGGCGCGTCCGAGCGTGCGGGCGGCGCCGCCGCCCGCGGCTGAATACGCGCCGCCCGCAGCGGAAGCCCCCGCCGCCCACATCGACGTGCCGGCCGCCCCGCCGATCGCCGCGCCCCAGCCCGCGCCCGCAGCCGCCACGCTGCCGGCGACGCCCTATGTCCGCCCGGCCGCGCCGGACCCCGAGGCCGCGATCTCCCACCACGTTCCTGACTGAAGCTGAACCTTCGGGTTCAGCAGGGGTTCACGCGGGGTGGACAGAATGCCGCACCGAAGGCCGAACTTCGGGCCGACATGAGGAGGATCTGATGAAACACCTGCTTTACGCCGCCGTGGCGCTGGCCACCGCGGTCGCGCCGATGGCCGCGTCCGCTCAGCCGGGCGAGCGCTACGACGACCGCCGCGAACTGAACGACGACCGCCGTGACCTGCGCCATGACCGGCGCGACGCGGTGCGTGACGGCCGCGTCGACCGTGGCGAGCGCCGCGAGCTCTACCGCGATCAGCGCGAGATCCGCGACGACCGGCGCGACCTGCGCTACGACCGCAACCGCGCCGACAGCTGGCGCGGCCGGGCCGAATGGCGCGACTTCCGCGGCGTGCGCCCGGGTTACTGGTACGCGCCGGGCTACGGCTACCGCCCGGTCAGCCGCTTTAGCTGGCGCAGGGGCGCCTATGTGCCCGGGCCCTATCGCAGCTACTACGTGCAGGACTGGCGTTACTACGGCCTGCGCTCGCCGCCTCCGGGCTACCGCTGGATCTACGCCGACGGCAACTTCGTGCTGATGGCGATCGCCACCGGCCTGATCGCCGACCTGGTGATCCGCGGCTACTAGGAAACCGGCGCCCCTCCCCCTTTCGGGGAGGGGTTCCCACCGTCGGATCGCCCGCTAAGGTGTCGCCCGAGTTCGGGGAGACACCATGCGTCATCTGACAATCGCCATCGCCGCGGTCATCGTCTGCGCGCTGCCGGCTCTGGCCCAGACGCCGCCCGGCTCCGACCCGGCGATCCCGCCCGCGCCGAAGCCCGCGCCGGCCATGGCCTCGCCTATCCCGCCGATCGCCGCGCCCGGCCGGGTCCTCCTGGGAACCAAGGACGTCATGCGCCACATCGTCAATCCGGCGGCGGAAGCCTTCTGGGCGCGCAGCGGCGAGATCGACGACGACAAGGGCGCCAACGACCGAACTCCGAAGGACGACGAGAACTGGAAGGTCTCCCTGGATAGCGCCGCCCAGCTCGTCGAGGCCGGAAACCTGCTGCAGATGGAAGGTCGCGCGCGCGACCCGAACGGACCCTGGATGAAATACGCGATCCAGCTCACCAACGCCGGCCTCGCCGGCATGGCCGCCGCCCAGGCGAAGAACCACGACAAGACCTTCGACGCGGGCAGCGCCATGTACGACGCCTGCTTCGCCTGCCACGGCAAGTACATCCCGCGCCCCAAGGACAGCCTCTACAAGCACGATATCGACAAGGACCTCGAGGCGGCCGGCAAGGCGAAGAAGCCCTAAGGGGCGGCCGTCCATGGAGGTCCACAAGCCCAAGCCGGTCCACACCTGGGGTGAGCTGATCGGCGAGATCGGCATCATCGTGCTGGGCGTCCTGATCGCGCTGGGCGCCGAGCAGGTGGTGGAGATCCTGCACTGGCGCCATCAGGTGGCGGAGACCCGCGTGGCCCTGCGCTCGGAGCTGGGCGACAACGCCAACTACGCCTTCCTCCATCGCGCGACCTACAAGTGCAACGCCGAGGCCCTGGCCCATCTGCGCGGCGCGCTGCTGAAGAGCGGACCCGCCTGGAAGGCCCAGCCGGTGCGCTACCAGGCGCTGATCTTCCCCTGGGACACCTCGGTCTGGCGCACGGCCCTGACCAGCGGGGCGCTCGCCCACATGAGCCCGCAGGAGCTGAACGGCTTCGCCGGCGCCTATCAGTTCCCCGGCTCGTTCCAACAGCAGGAACAGGACGCGCAGGGCGACGCGGCGGAGCTGGACCTGCTCGCCCAGGACATCAGCCTCGGCGACGGCATGCGCGCGCGGATGCTGGCGGCGGTCAACCGCGCGGAGCGGGAGAACTGGCTGATGGCGCTGGGCGCCAAGCAGTTCCTCGAGGCCGCTGCGGCCCAGAGCGTGACCCTGTCGGAGCCCGCCAAGCAGCGCCTGCAGGCCCAGGTCGGCGGCCCGGACGCGGACTGCTACGCCCGCCCGAAGATCGGCTAAGCAGCTCGCCCCTCCGTCGGCTTTGCCGCCACCTCCCCCGAAGTGTTCCCTTCAGGGGAGGAGCGATGCGCCTCTCGCTCCTCCTCCTCCGCACCGTAGAGTGCGGGGGAGGTGTCACCGAAGGTGACCGAGGGGGCCTTTGAGCTACTTCCCCCAGGTCGCGAAGAGGCCCACGGCGGCGAGGCCCATGACAGCGGTGGAGGCCCAGCCCACGATCTTCAGCCCGCGGCCGACCTCGAAGTCGCCCATGGCCGCCTTGTGGCTGGAGAGGTGCATCATCAGCACCATCACCGGCACCGCCACGACGCCGTTGATCACCGCGCTCCAGAACAGCGCCTTGATCGGGTCGATCGGGCTGTTGTTCAACAGCACGCCCAGGAGCGTCGCGACCGCGATGGTCGCGTAGAAGGCCTTGGCGCGGCTGAGCTTGCGCGACAGGCCCACGTGCCAGCCGAAGGTCTCGCCGAGCGCATAAGCCGCCGACCCGGCCAGCACCGGCAGGGCCAGGAAGCCGGTGCCGATGATGCCGATGGCGAAGATCGCGAAGGCCAGCGGCCCCGCGATCGGCCGCAGCGCCTCGGCCGCCTGGGCGGAGGTCTGGATGTCGGTGACCCCGTGGGCGTGCAGCGTCGCGGCGGTCGTCAGGATGATGAACAGGGCGACGGCGTTGGAGAAGCCCATGCCGATCCAGGTATCGAGGCGGATGCGCTTGAACTCCTCGGGCGCCTGCTCCGGCGCGCGCTCCAGCGGCTTGGCGTCGTCGCGTTCCTTGACCTCTTCGACCTCCTCCTCGGCCTGCCAGAAGAACAGGTAGGGGCTGATGGTCGTGCCGAGGATCGCCACCACCACCATCATGTATTCGGGGGTGAAGGTGATCTGCGGGATCACCAGGCTCTTGGCCACCTCGCCCCAGGGCATCTTCACGACGAAGGCCACGCCCACGTAAGCGAACAGCGACAGCGTCAGCCACTTCAGGATCGAGACGTAGCGGGAATAGCGGGAGAAGACCTCCAGCAGCACGCTGACCAGGCCGAACAGCGCCACATAGACGAGCTGCGGGCCGCCGATCAAAAGCTTCAGCGCCGCCCCCATGGCGCCCAGGTCGGCGCCAATGTTGATGACGTTGGCGATCATCAGCAGGCTGACGATCGAATAGACCACCGGGTTCGGATAGTACTTCTTGAGGTTGCCCGCGATGCCTCGCCCCGTCACCCGGCCGATCCGGGCGCTGATCTCCTGGATCGCGCACATCAGCGGCCAGCTGAACAGCATCACCCACGACAGGCCGAAGCCGAACTGGGCGCCGGCCTGGGAATAGGTGGCGATGCCGCTGGGATCGTCGTCGGAGGCGCCGGTGATCAGGCCGGGACCCAGCACCTGCAGCAGCGGCGGCCGCTCGGGCTGCTTGACCCCTTTGTGAAGCTTGGGCGTGGCGTCGGGCATGGGCGAACAGTCCCCTGAAGTCCGGACCCTAACGCCGCACGCGCAACATGGCTCCGCTTATCGGCCGACGCCGCTGCGCAGGCCGCGCCTCACTTGACCGTGAAGGCGAACGTCCCGTCGGTGACGTGGCCGTCGGCGGTCTTCATGGTCCAGGCGACCTTGTAGGCGCCGGCCGCCGGCGTGGATGCGAAGGGCACGTGGACGGTGCGCTTGTCCTTGGCGTCCAGGACCAGCTTGCCGGTGGCGACCGACGCGCCGCCCGGGCCGGTGACGGTGACCTTCGACGCCTCGGGCACGAGGGTCTCGCTGTACTGCAGCTTCAGCTCCTTGGGCGCGGCGACCGTGGCGCCGGCCTTCGGCGATCCGACAATCAGGCGGGCGTGGGCGGCGGCCTGGCCGGCGATGGCGAGCGCGGCCACGGCGGTGGTGAAGGTGATGAGCTTACGCATGGGATTTCCTCTCCTGGGGCCAAGCTTGGCCGGCCTGTGTGGCGACTAAAAGACGTAGGTGATCTTGCCGACCGCCGAAATCGGCTCCAGCGGGTGGACCTGGAAGTCCTCGACGCCCTCCACCGGCTCGCCGGGGAGGCGCGCGGCGTAGAAGTAGGCGGCGGCGTTGGCCTTGGCGTTGGTCAGGTTGAAGATGGTCAGCCGCGCCTTCAGGTGGTCGCTGAATTTATAGCCCACGTCGACATTGACCTCGCTGTAGCCCTTGTCCTGCGGGAACTCGTCGCCGTCGCTGATCGGGTACTTGCCGAGGTCGCGCCACTGCAGGCCGCCGAACCAGGGGCCGAGGTTGTCCACCAGCATGCCGAACGAGCCGATGAAGCTGGGAGCGTTGGCGATGAAGGTTCCGTCCAGGCCGAAGTTGGCCAGGCTCGCCGCGTCAGCCCGGTAGCGCGCCTTGGAGAAGGCCAGGTCGGCGTTCAGCTCCATCCAGCGGAACGGGCGGTATTCGCCGGAGATCTCGATCCCCTGGCGCCGCGAGGGCGCGCTGGCCTCATCCTGGCCGGCGTCGGCGTTGTAGGTGAGCTCCGAGCGGAAATCCTCCTGGAAGACCGCGATCTGGATGTTCAGCTTCGGCACGATATTGGTCCGCAGGCCGACCTCCTCGCCGGTTGCCTGGGCCAGGAACGGGGTCCTGCCGGCGAGGCCGGGCACGCCTTCCAGCGGCACGGTGCCGAACACCCCGCGAACGTCGTCGGAGTGGAAGCCGCGGCCGGCGCTGACATAGAGCTCGGTCTGGAAGAACGGCCCGACGACGATGGAGGCCTTCGGCTGCAACAGGCCTTGGCGCCCCGTGCCGCTGAAGCCCGAGATCAGGCTGTGGTCGGACGCCTGGTAGTACTCGTCGCGCAGGCCGACGACGGTCCTCAGCCACGGCGTCCAGCGGGTGGTGTCCTCGACGTAGGGACCGAGGTCGAGCAGCCGCACGTTGTCGGCGTTGCAGGCGCCATTGGTGGCCGGAACCTGCAGGGTCGGGCCGTCGACCTGCCCCTCGGAGCAGGTGGCCAGCACCTGTCGCGCCTTGGTGTGGCGGCGGTCGAGATAGGCGGTGTCGCGCCGCGCCTGCAGGCCCAGCACCAGGTCGTTGTCGATGCGCCCGAACCGATGGTCCAGCGTCAGCGACGCCTGGCCGCCCCAGGTGTCGCGGGTTTCGTTCTGCGATTCCTGGTCGCCGTTGATCGGATCGTCGAGGAAGTGGGTGAAGTCGTTCCACAGCGTCATCCGCGCGTGGATGTAGTAGCCGCTGGCCGAGACTTTCCAGCCGTCGCCGGTCGCGCCGTAGTGGCCGGAGAGGCTGATCCGCTCGGAGCTTGAGCCGTCGGTGGGATCGAGCGTCCCGAACCGGCCGATCAGGCCCTGCTGGATCGCGCGCAGCGGCTGGTCGGTCGTGAAGTTCCCGTCGCCCTTGTAGTACATCGCCGTCAGGCTGTAGCCGTCGGCGTGGTCGCCATGGCTGTAGCGTAGCTCGCCGGCGATCTTACGGAAGTTGTCGGGGTGATCGAACGGCCCGTCGACGTGGCCGTAGTAGATCCCCCCCAGGAGGCGATCGGCGTCGCCGAACGTCTTCGTGCCGGCCAGCAGGACGTTGTAGATCCCGAAGGAGCCTGCCGCCACGGCGAGCTGGTTCGGGACTTCGTCGGCGAGCTTCAGGTGGGTCGAGGCCACTGCGCCGAAATCGCCCACCGCGGCGTAGTAGGGACCCTTGGTGTAGTCGAGGCCCTGGGCCAGCTCCGGGATCTCGAAGTTGACGTCGGAATAGCCCTGGCCGTGCGTATTGGTCGGCCGGTTGATCGGCATGTCGTCGATAAAGTTGGCGATATCGGTGCCGTGATCGAGGTTGAAGCCGCGCACCAGGTACTGGTTGGCCTTGCCCTCGCCGGAGTGGGCGGTGACCACCAGCCCCGGCGTGCTCTCCAGAAGCTGGCCGACGCGATAGACCGGACGCAACGATAGCTCCTGTTGGGTCACCGAGCCCTGGCTGGCGGTGGTGGCGACGCCCAGCAGGTCCTGGCGCGAGGCGGTGACCACGACTTCGGAGACCGAGGTCGACCCATCCGCCGCCTCGGCGGCGCGCACGGCGGGCGCGGCCAGCACGGCGGCGGCTGTGGCCAGAAGGATGCCGCGGGGAAATGGCCGTGCGGCCCGAAGCGGGTGGATCATCAACGCAAGCTCTTGAAAAATTCACGCGCGCCGGCGCGCAGCTGGGCGAGGTCGTGGAGGATGCGCCGCCAGCCCAGCCAGACACCGGTGGCGACGCCGAAGGTGACAAGGCTCAGCAGGACGAGCGTCGCGGCGGCCCAGGCCGGCCCTCGCCGCAAGCCGGGCACGACGTCCAGGCGGTGCAGACCCTGATGCAGCCAGCGATAGCTCTTGGCCTGGGCGTCGAAGGCCGCCAGCAGGCCGCCGGTATGCGGGTCGAGGTAGTAGCGGCGCCCGTCGCGCATCAGCACGCGCCAGGCGGGCAGGCTCACCGCGTCGTGGTGGCTGAAGTAGTAAGCGTCCTCGGCGGCGATCATTCCCTGGTCGGCCACGCGGCCCAGCCGGTCGCCGGCGGCGGCAAGGTCGCCGGGCGCCAGCGGCGCGGGATGGCCGGCGGCGTCGAGGCGTTCGTCGCCGGCCAGGACGAAGGCGCGCCCGTCGAACGGGGCCAGCCGCGCCTGCCCGACGGTTGGCGCGCGGGCGGCGGCGGATTCCAGGGCGGCCTGCACCTCGGCGAAGCGCGGCGGCGGACCGGCCAGCCGCGCCGGCGCGGGATCGTCCGGGCTTTCCAGGAAACCCCAGGGGTTCATTGAGAAGAGCCCGCTTGCCACCCAGGTCAGGGTCAAGAGCCCGACCGCGAGGCCGGTCAGGTGGTGCCAGGTCATCAGTCCACGGAAGGGTGACAATCGCGCATCGCCGAAGGGCCGCCAGGCCAGCACGCCGAGATAGAGGCCGGCGAGCGTCAGGAACACGCCGGCCAGCGAGCTCCAGACCACCACCTGCGTCCAGAGCTTGGTGTTTTGCCGCAACAGGGTCGGATAGAGCCAGTGGGGCACCGCGCCCACCCAGTTCAGCGCCCGTGACGTCCGTGTCGTCCGCTGCACGACCTCGCCGCTGCGGCGCGAGACATAGATGTCGGTGGCCTTCGGGTCGGCCAGCCGGACGCGCCAGAACGGCCGGCCGGGGTTGAACTCGCCGCTCACCGTCCACTGGTCCCGGACCAGCGGGACGACGGCCGCCGGACGGCCCCAGGCCTCGGCGACGGCCAGGGCGTCGGTGCGGTCCACGCCGCTCAGCAGGTGGCCGGTGGAAAGGTCGATGAGGCGCGCCGGCCCCTCGGCGAGGCGCAGCCGCAGGACCGGCGCGCCGGCGAGCTGCTCGATGCTCGCCGAGCGGACCCGATCTCCCGCGCCCGCCGCGCCGTCGATGACGCAGCAATGCGACCAGTCGATGCGCGGCAGGCGCGCCAGGCGCTCGTCCTGGCTGATGCTCGGATAGGCCACGAACAGCATGACCATGCCGCTCAGGCACCAGAGCAGCATCAGGACGCCGAGCGCGACGCCCAGGTAGCGGTGCGCGATCACCAGCCAGCGCGGCGCCCAGGCGGTGCGCCGGGGCCGCGCCATGGCCGAGGCGTCAGAAGCTGTAGCTGTAGGTGACATGCAGGGTCCGCGGCGCGCCGCGGGCGTGGACGATGTAGGAGGCGCCGCTCGCGTCGCGCGAGGCGCGGCTGAGGCGGGTGAAGTAGTCCTCGTCGAGCGCGTTCTCCAGGCTGACGTTGAGCCGCTGGTGGTCGCCCGGCCCGAAGGTCACATAGGCCGCCAGGTCGACCACCGTGTAGTGGCCGTGCTGCACCGGCCCGAAGCCGCCGGAGACGTTGTCGAGCACGCTGCCCACGTAGTTGACGCTGGCTGAGCCGCCGAAGCCGCGGCCCACCGGGTGGTAGTCGAGCATCGCCTGGGCGGTGTCCTCCGGCACGCGGTCGAGCTGCTGCGGCGCCCCTTTCTGGCGGGTCCGCGAGTGGGTGTACGACCCCTGCAGGGACACGGACGGACCCACGTCGACGTGGCCGACGAGTTCGAAGCCGCTGGCGGTGACCTTGCCGGGCAGGTTGATGAAGGTGAAGACGTCCGGGTCCGGCGTGTCGCCCGACAGGTCGATCAGGTTCTTGGTCTCGCGGTGGAAGCCGATGACTTCCCAACCCCAGCCCATGCCCTCGCCGCCGATCGAGCCGTTCAGGTTGGTGGCGGTCTCCGGCTTCAGGTTCGGATTGCCGATCTCCTGATTGTTGATCGGGTCGTTGGCGAACAGCGACTCGGCGTCTGGCAGGCGGAACGAGGTGCCGGTGGCGCCGCGCACGAAGAGGGTGGGCGAGACGTCGTACTGGCCCGAAACGTTCCAGACCGTGACGCCGTCGCCGTTGTCGGGGCTGTTGTAGCGCAGCCCTGCGGCGAGGTGGGTGTTGGGCAAGAGGTCGGGGGTCAGCCGCACCTGGCCAAACACCGCCTGGGTCTGTTCCTTCTGCTGGGCGATGATCAGCACGTCGTCGCGGCCGCCGTAGCGCTGCAGGTCATAGCCGAGGTAGGTCTCGACGCCGGCCATCGGCGCATACTTGGCCATGGCGTTGACGCCATAGTCGTTGAAGCCCCAGAACTCATGGTCGTCGACGTGGTCGAGGCCGCCGCCGGGGACGTTGTCGACCTCGTCGTAGTGGCTGCGCCACCAGTGGTCATAGGCCTTCACGAAGACCTGCAGCCTGTCGTTGACCGTCCAGTCGAGCTTCGCCCAGCCGATGTCCTCATTGCGGTCGTTGACGGCGCGGGCGGCGTCGACCGGGCGGATCGAGTCCACGAAACCTTCCGTGTGCTGATAGCTCACGCTGAACCGCAGGTCGGGTGAGAAGTCGTAGGCGTATTTCGCCCCGACGCTGGTCAGGCGATAGCCGCGGTGGCGGTCGGTGGCGCTGGGCTCGATGTCGGCGTCCGGGAACGGCTGGAAGCCCCTGGATTCGTCGTAGGAGGCGTAGGCCACGATCTTCGAGCCGCCGATCGCGCCGGAGATGTAGCCGTTGGCCGTGACGCTGTCGTTGGTGTCGCCGCCGATGGCGAGGCGCCCGGTCGTCGCCTCGGTGAAGGGGCGGCTGACGATATTGATCACCCCGGCCACCGCCGAGGTCCCGAAGAACAGCCCCTGGCCGCCGTCCAGCACCTCGATGTGGTCCACCATGTGGGCCGGGATCGTGTCCAGCGGCGGGGTGGTGTTGTAGAGGCGGTTGGAGATCCGCACCCCGTCGAAGAGGTAGAGGATCTCGTTCTGACGCGAGCCCTGGATCGAAGCGAAATTGTATGAGAACGGCCCGTTCTGCGGCGCGAAATAGAGGCCGGGCACGGCCTTCGACAGGACGCCGCCAACGTCCGCGAGGTTCAGTAGGTCGATCTGGCGCGAGGTGACCACGTCCATCCGGGCGCCGTACTGCGACAGCTGCGTCGGGATGGTTTCTTCGAGGCCGCCGGTGATCACCAGCTCCGACACCGTTGCGCTTGCCGCTGCTGCGTCGGCGGCTCGCGCGGCCTGGGCCCCAAGAGCCAGCGTGGCTGTGGTTGCAACGAGCACGAGTTTCGCCGCTGCGCGAAAGCGCATCTTCTGGATCATTTGGATTCCCCCTGGTGGAAAGGCGGCGGCGCCCCCTTGGCCGCCTAGTCCGCCCGGATGGTCGTCAGGTCACTTCGGGTCGTCCGGCTGCGGGACGTGCGCCGGTTCTTTCGCGGCGTCCGGGTGCTCGGCCAAGTACTGCTTCTGCTTGGCGACGACATCGGCCGGCCAATCGTTCAGGGTCCCGGCGGGACGCCCACCGGCCTTGAGCAGCGGGTTGATCAGGAATTCGGCGTGGCACGCCGTACAGACCTGGTAGAGCTTCGCGCCCTCCGTGTAGATGCCGTCCTTGTCGCGCTTGTCGACCGCCGCCTTCACCAGGATCGCCTGCGCGGTGAGTTGCTGGGCGTATTTGTAGAAGTCGGCTTCCGGCGCCCGGGGGCGCCCAGGCAGTTGCAGGGCGTTGCCAGCCTCGATCAGCACCGCGGCCTGCGACTGCATCGCCGCCCAACCGGCCTCGGTCGTGGGGGTGTTGTCCTTGACGCCCGTGGCGGTCTCCTCCGTGCCGGAAGCCGCCCAAAGGGCGTCTGCGTTGGGGTCCACGACATTGGCCATGAAGGCCTTCACGTCCAAGGCTTCGGTATTGTACTTCGCCAGGGAGGCCGGCTTCTGCGGCGAGCAGGCCGCCAGCAGGGCGGCGCAGGCCGCAAGGGTGACAAGACGCTTCAAGGTGGACTCCCCGACTTTCGATGTTCAGCAAGCCTTACTTTGCCAAGCGGGCGCGCGTCCGGTTAAATACGGTCTCCGGGGGGTTACAGAAGGTTACATAGAGCTTTGTCCGACGCTGCGATCGAGGGAGCGGGCGATCAGATCGCCGAGCTGGCCCAGCGCCTGCGCGGGCGCCATGCGCTTGGCCGCTCGGAGGGCCTGAACCGGCTGTTCGACTACCTGGTCGCGACCGCGGGCTCCGGCGCGCGTCCCAAGGAGTTCGAGGTGGCCGCCGCCGTGTTCGGCCGCGATTCCAGTTTCGATGGGGCGCAGGACGCCTCGGTGCGCGTGGCCGTTCACCGCCTGCGCCGGAAGTTGGAGGAGTTCTACGCCGGCCCGGGGCGCGACGACGCTGTGCGGCTGACGATCCCCAAGGGCGAGTACCGCATGGCCGCCGAGGCGCGGCCGCAGGATGCGACGGCCGTCGTCCCGCCGCGCGCATGGCGGAGGTACGCCGCAGGCGCTGTGGCCCTGCTCGTCGCTCTCAACCTCGCTGCCTGGGCCCTGTTCTGGGGAACGCACGGAACGGAGCGGACGCTCGCGCGCGTGCAGGCCAGCGCGCCGTGGGCGGCGCTCCTGAAGACCGGCGCGCCGACCCTCCTGGTCGTGGGCGACTATTACATCTTCGGCGAGATCGACGAGCAGGCGGGGATCAACCGCCTGGTCCGCGAATACGGCATCAACAGCCGGGAGGACCTGGACGCCTGGCTGATGGACAACCCCAGGGCCATGGGCAGCTACCGCGACCTCGACCTCTACTACCTGCCGGTGGGGGCGGCCTGGGCGCTGCGCAGCATCGTGCCCATCGTCACCCGCGGCGACGCCAGCGGTGACAACCTGCACGTGGTCATGGCCTCGGACCTGACGCCGGAGATGCTGAAGCGCAACAACATCGTCTACCTGGGCTATTTGAGCGGCCTGGGCGTGTTGCGCGCCCCGGTGTTTGCCGGCTCGCGCTTTTCGATCGGCGAGACCTATGACGAACTGAACGACAGCCGCACGCACAAGTCCTACGTGAGCCAGGAAGGCGGCCCCAGCCAGGGCGACGCCACGCGCCGCGACTACGGCTACGTCACCGCCTTCAAGGGGCCGTCGGGCAACCGCATCGTGGTGATCGCCGGCGACCGCGACACCGGCCTGATGCAGGCGGCCGAGGCCCTGTCCTCGCGGGACGCGCTGAAGGCGCTCGACAAGGCGGCCAACGGCGCCGAGAGCTTCGAGGCGCTCTATGAAGCCCAGGGCATCGGCCGCGCCAGCCTGGGGGGCCGCCTGATCCTGGCCGCGCCGCGCAGCGCGGCGAACCCCTGGACCTCGCAGTCCAACCAGAGCTTCCCGGTCGGATAGACCGCTGCGCTAAGCCGATCTTAAGGCCAAAGGCGGCAAGAAACGCCGGGCCGCGGCTCGCTCCGATCACCGCGGCGATGAGCTGGATATGGCCGGATTGGAACGATCCCTGGGTAGGCGCGCCGTGCCGGCCGGCTTCGGCGCCCGGCGGCGCGTATGCGTCCAGGGCGCGGGACCAGCCGGATGAAACTCTGGTCCCTGCAGTCCGTTCGGTTCTTCGCGGCGCTCGCGGTGGTCGTCTACCACACCGAATCCATGGCCTTTGCGGCAACCGGCCAATCGAGCTTGCTGGGCACGAGCCAGATCCGCGCGGGCCAGATCGGGGTCGACATCTTCTTCATTCTGTCCGGCCTGATCATCGCCTTGACCTCGAAGGGGCTGAGCCCCGGGGCGTTCGCCGCCAAGCGCGCCACCCGCATCCTGCCGCTCTATCTGATGATCACCGCGATCACCTTGGTCGGCCGGCTGGCGTCAGGCGGCGTGGGATGGCGGGAGTTGGTGGCCAGCCTCACCCTCTGGCCGGCGCTGGATCGGATGACCGACCCGATCGTGGGCGTCGCCTGGACGCTGTGCTTCGAGGCGCTGTTCTACCTCGCCGTGACGCTGGTCCTTTGGCGCCCCAAGATGATCTGGGCGCTGGCGGCCATCTTCGTCACCGCCTTGATGCTACGCACCGATCCGGTGACCCGGTTCGTCGGCAACCCATTGATCCTGGAGTTCCTGGCGGGCGTGGGCCTGGCCTTCCTGCCGCCGGTCCGCGCCGCTGTCGTCTTGGTTCCGATCGGCGTCATCCTAGCCCTGACCCTCGGCCCCATCGGATACCAGACGACCTGTGGCGGCCTGAATGGCGACCATGTCTGGGCGCGCGTGCTCTACTTCGGCGTCCCCGCCGCCATGATCGTCTGGGGCGCGCGCCAGCTCAAAGCGCGCGAGGGCGTGCTGAGCTATCTCGGGGATACATCCTACGCCCTCTACTTGGTGCATCCGCCGGTCGTGATCGGGCTGTTCTGGCTGTTCGCGCGGATGCCGGGCCTGCCGGTGGAGGCGATGGTGGCGATCACCGTGGCTGTCAGCATTCTCGCCGGTTGGCGCATCCATGAGGTAGTCGAAAAGCCGGTGCTGCGTTGGCTCAGGCGGCGTCCGCCGCAGCCGGCGTTCGCCTAGCGATGACCTTCGGCGACCCGTCTGGGGCGATCGAGGCCCACAATCCGGCTGCGGCGAAAGGCGGTGTCAGCCTGTCGCGCCTTTTCGTCCGCGTCGGCCTTCCGCACCTGTTGATCCTGGCGCTGGCCCTGCGGCTCTGCGCCCTGGCGATCGCCACACCGGCGCATCCGGACGAGGTGTTCCAGTACCTGGAGACCGCGCATCGGCTGGTGTTCGGCCAGGGCGTGGTCACCTGGGAGTGGCGCTACGGGATGCGCGGCTGGCTCTTGCCGCTGCTGGTCGCCGGGCCGATGTGGCTGGGCGGCGTGCTGGCGCCGGGGAGCGGGCTCTACCTGTTCCTGCCCAAGTTCGTGGCGACGCTCGCCTCGCTGAGCGTGGTCTGGGTGGCCTGGCGGCTGGGCGAGCGGCTGTCGCGGCTGCATGCCCAGGTGGCGGGCTTCGTGGCCGCCATCTGGTTCGAGTTCGTCTACTTCGCCCCGCACGTGATGAGCGAGACGGCGGGCGTATTGCTGATCCTGCCGGCCGCCTGGCTGCTGGTCGACAAGGCGCGGTGGAGTACGCCCCGCCTCGTGCTGGCGAGCGCCTTGCTCGCGGCGGCGGTGACCATCCGCTTCCAGTACGCGCCGGCGGTCGCCGCCCTGGCGGTCGCGGCCTGCCTTTTCGACATCCGCCGTTGCTGGCTGCCGCTGCTCGTGGGCGGCGCGGTGGGGCTGCTGCCGTCGATCCTCGCCGATCTCGCCATGGGCGCCACGCCCTTCGCCTGGGTGCTGGAGAACGTCCGGCTGAACCTGATCGAGAACCGGGCCGCCAACTACTCCGTCAGCGGACCGCTGGGCTACCTCGGCGAGGCCTGGCCGCGCACCGCGCTCTGGGCGGTTCCGCTGATCGGCCTCGCGGCCATCGGCGCGCGGCGCTACCCGGCGCTCGCCTGGATGGCCGTGGTCAACCTCGTCTTCCACAGCCTGATCGCCCACAAGGAATACCGCTTCATCCTGCTGAGCGTCGCCGCCACGGTGCTGCTGGCCGCCATCGGCACGGCCGACTGGGTGGCCCACGTCGAGCGCAAGGACGGCCCCAAGCCCGCCCGCGAACGGCTCTCCTTCCTGCTGGTCGTCTGGGTGCTGGCTTCGATCACCTGCAGCCTGGGTGCGTTCCGGTCGCAGTGGCTGATGTTGCGCTCGGAGATGCAGCTCTACACCCGACTGCGCGATGACCCCGCCCTGTGCGGCCTGGCCGTCTATCGTCACCATTGGGCGATCACCGGCGGCTACGCCTACCTGCATCGCGCGACGCCGATGCTGCTGTTCGAAGACCAGGATGTCGGCCGACCGGCCGCGAACCTGGCGGCCAACACGCCGGCGTTCAACACGATCATGGCCGACCCGGCCTATGCGCCGCAGCTCCCTGCCGGCTTCGGCGAGATAGGCTGTGAGGGTCGAGAATCCGACCGGATGTGCCTCTACCGGCGTCCAGGCGCCTGCATGGTGTCGGCCAGCCCCTTCGACGCCAACAATATGCTGCAGCGTCTCGACCAATAGGGGCGACGACCCATCCGGCCGCCGCAGCGCCACGGTTTACGTCCGATAACCACGTAATTTCACCCTGAATTGACGGGCTGGGGCCTAATGCATGGGCGTTCGCAATCGAGGCGCCGCCCATGCTTCCGACCGTTTCCTTCCGCACGATGCGCTTTGTCTCGGCGATGGTGGTGCTGGTCTGCGCGGTGATGCTGGTGACGCCGCTGTCGCTGCCCGCCTCCGTTTCGCCCGACCGCGCGGTGATCAGCGCCCTGATCTTCTACGGGGTGACCACAGGCGCCTATGGCCTGCTGCCGTTCGTGCGCCGCGGCGACATCTTCATGGCTGCCATGTGGCTCGTGCTGGCCGTCGGCGTCGCGCCCTGCGTCGAGGGCGAGGAGCTCTCGCCCCTGCACATGTTCGCCGACATGGCGGGCGTGCTGATGGCGGCCGGCCCGATCTACCTCGCCCGCTACCGCCAGGTGGTCCAGGGCGACACCCGCCACGGCCGCCGCCGCGAAACCGACAAGGCCGCCGAGCCCGCCGCTGCCGGCCTGGGCGTCACTTCAGTCCCTGCAGCCAGCTGATCACCGCGGCCTCGAGCGCGATGCGCTTGCCGCTCCAGCCGTGGTCGGTCGCCTCGTGGCGCACGGTCACGGACTTGCCGCCCGCCGCCTGAACCGCCCTGGCCAGACGCTCGGCGTTGGGCGCGAGACCGTCGTCCGAGGTCAACACCAGCAGCGGCTTGTCCGCCAGGCCCTTGGCCACCGCGTCGTTGAACGACAGCCTGGGTGACATGGCGATGATCTCGTCGGCCATCTTCTCCGGCGTGGTGGTGGAAAGCGTCTCCATGTCCTCCGACATCGCCTTGACGACCGCGGCCTTGCCCGGCGGCGTCGCGCCGCGCCCGCCCATGTCCGCCGCGGAGATCAGGATCGCGCCGGCCAGCGCAGGGTCCTGGGCGGCCGTGAGCGCCGTCACCCAGCCGCCCATGCTGTGGCCGCCGATCACCAGCCGCTTTGTATCGACCTGCAGGAAGCCGGCGTGCTTGGGATCGCGCAGGTAGGCCAGCACCGCCTTGGCGTCGGCGAGGTTGCCCTCGAAGGTGAAGTTTCCGGGGCTGCCCCAGGAGCCGCGGTAGTTGAAGGTCACCACGTTCCAGCCCGCCCGCCGCACCGCCTGCGCCAGGTCGAGGTTCTTCTCGTTGCCGGGCAGGCCGTGCAGCAGCACCAGCGTCGGGTGCGCCCCCGCGCCGCCGGCCAGGTAGGCGACACCGTTGATCTCCACCCCGCCGCTCGGGATGTGCAGCACCTCCATGCGCGGCGGGTGCGCGGCGTCGGGCGCGGGGTCAGCGTAGATCGCCGCGGGAATCGAAGCCGGCTGGGCCAAGGCGGGCAGGGCGCCCAGCGCCGCAACCCCCAAAAAGGCCGCCGCCAACACCATCGCACGCTTCATCTTCGCCCCTCCGTCGCCTCTACCCCGGCCGCCGTTAGCTCGCCCTAGATCGCCAGGCGATAGACATTTTTGGCCGTGCCCGAGAAAAGCGCCGCCTTCTCCTCCGCCGAATACCCCTGGGCGATGCGCTTGAAGGCGTTCCACAAGGTCGCGTAGGTGCAGCTTCCCATGTCGACCGGGAAGTTGCTCTCGAACATGCAGCGTTCCGGCCCGAAGGCGCCGATGCAGGTCTCGATGTAAGGCGCCCATTCGCGCGCCAGCTGCTCGGACGGCGCGCGCGGCTCGGAGAGGAACGAGGGAAAGTTGCAGAAGGCCATGGCCAGCCCGCCCAGCTTCACGACCACGTTTTCCGATCGGGCGAGCTCGCGGATGTTGTCCCGCCAGACGCCGAACCGCTCCTCCAGCCGCCCCGAATAGCTGGCCCGTCCGAGCGGCGTGCCGACGTGGTCGAGGATGATGGTGGTGTCGGGGAAGGCGCGGGCCAGGTCGATGACGTCGGGAAGCTGCGGCTCCAGCAGCCACGCGTCGAACGACAGCCCCATGGGGGCCAGATGCCGGAACCCCTGGCGGAAGTGGTCGGAGCGGTAGAGCCCGGCCTCGACACGGTTGAGCGGCCCCAGCACCTCCTTGTCCGCCTCGAAGGACGCCGAGTTGCGGATGCCGCGGAAGCGGCCGCCGCCGGCCGCGATGTGGGCTTCCAGCACCGGCTTCACGCCGTCGCCCAGCAGGAGGTCCGCGCGGCTGACAATCCCGGCGCAGGCGCGGGTCTCGCCGTAGAGGCCGCTGGCGCTCATCGCCGCGACGCCGTTCACGAACTCGGTCTCGCCGATCACCCGCATCTCGACCGGGCCGTCGGCCTTGTACATCGCCCCGCACTCGACGAAGACCGTGGCGATGACCTTGTGGCCACTGCCGGTGTCGGCCAGGAGTTCGTCCAGCAGGTAGCGCCGGGCGTCCGCGATCGCGGTCATGAAGGGATGTTCGGGGTCCTGTGGGGTCGCGTAGCTTCGCCGGTCCCACAGGTGGTGGTGCGGATCCACGATCGGCAGATCGGGCTCCAGGATGGTCTCGGCCATGCGGATCGTTCCTCCGGCCGCGTCGTCAGGCGCGCGGCGTCGGGCGATCCTCGCCTATCTGCAGCCTCCCCAGCAAACCAAAACGGCGCTGGGAGAAGGTCGCGTCAGTTGACGGCGGGCAGGGCGTAGGCGCGCAGCGAACTCGGCAGGCGCATGGCGGCCCGCGTGGCGTCCCGCAAGGTTTGGAAGCGGGCGGCGGCCTGGGCGCTGATGGCCCATTCGGCGCGCCCGGTTTCACGGACGAGATACTCCAGGCCCTGGGGGCTGGTACGCGCGACAACTGCGGCAAAGGCCATGTTCTGTCTCCGGCGTTCGGCGAGCCCTGTTCTCTTTTGGCTCACTCTGCCGCTCAGGTTTCAAATGCCGTGCCGGTTTTCGCGTTTCAGGCGAGGACTAGCTTGGCGGGCCTGCGAGACGGGCCAGCGCCGCGGAGCCGGCCGGCGTGATGTCCCAGCCTTCGCGGCTGCGCTCGGCCAGGCCCAGCTCGGTGAGCGCCCGGGCCGCGCCGATGTTGATGAAGGGCGCCTCGGCGCCGCTCTTCTTCAGGGCGAGGTTGCGAAGGGCGTTCAATTGGGCGTCGGTCAGGTCGGCCATCCGGCGATCCTACACCCCGCGTGGGATGCGGCGCGGAGAATAGAGGCGCCTCAGCCCATGATCTTCAGGATCAGGCCCAGCACCGCCATGAACAGGAACGCCCACATGGCGAGCGAGAAGCCCACGGCGGCCAGCAGCCCGAGGATGCGAGCCGACCGGGTTCGCGGGCGCTCTTCCCTATCGCTGACCGGTGGTTTCATCGTCGCCCCGTCCACGCCACCTACCCCGCCGTCCGTTGTACAAGCGCCGAACCTTGCACGCGGTTCGACTTCGGAACGATCGGAGCTAAGGGGCCACGTCCCGGCGCGGCGCGCAAGGGTCTGCGGCCACGCTTGCGGTGCGGCGCGATGGCCGTGTGCGCCTAGGGCGCCTTGGTCGGCAGGATCGCCACCAGCTCGGCGTCGAAGACCAGCGTCGCGTCGGGCGGGATGCCGCGCTTCTGCACCGTCTGTCCGGCCGCGCCGGCCGGCGCCGGCGTGTTCAGCGGGCGCCCGGGGCCATAGGCGAGGTAGGGCGGTATGGTGATCCGCCAGCGGTCGCCGGGCCGCATGAGCTGCAGGGCCGCGTTCATCCCCGGGATCAACTGGCCGACCGTGAAGGTGGATAGCCCCTTTCCGTCATCGGGCGAGGTCGAGAACACCTCGCCGTCGGTCAGCCGGCCCGCATAGCGCATGGTGATGGTGTCGGCGCGCGTCGGATGGCGTCCGTCGCCGGGGCCGGAGGCCAGCACCTGGTAGCTCAACCCCGGCAGGACCACCTTGGCGGCGGGCTGTGCGGCGGCCGCGAGGCCGAGGGCCGAGATCGCGAAGGCCGCGGAAGCGAAGAAAGCGGGTTTCATCGGCGCACCATAGCCGCCTCGCGCGCCATCTCCACAGCCGCGTCGTTCGGGACTACCGTCACCGTTGTGAGTCTGGCCCCGCCGGGTCCGGGCTGTGAGAGGGAGAAGACAGACGTGAAACTGAGGACGTTCGGCCTGGCGCTCGTCGCCACAGGCTTCATGGCGAGCGCCGCGCTCGCCCAGTCGGGCACCATGCAGCCCATCCCCAACCCGCCTGAAAAGGCCAAGCCTATGAAGCATCACAAAAAGCATCACGCGGCGGCCAAAAAGGCTGAGGCGCCGGCCGCCGACGCCAAGGCCCCCGCCGACGCGAAGGCCGCCCCGAAGAAATAGGGCTACGGGCGGGCCGCGCTCCTCAGCGTGCGCCCGCCGCTCTCAGCTGACCGGCTTCAGCCGGTGGGCGATAGTCTTCAGTCGCCCGAGGATCGGTGGCGGGTCGCCGCGGCCGGGCTCGCAGGCGTAGCCGTCGTTGTCGGCGTCCTGGTCGGCGTCGTAGGCCGGCGAGGCGCGCGGGATGTCGTAATAGCCCGCCGCGTGCGCCTCGGCGCAGCTCGCGAACGGCTTGTCCAGGTCCATGGAGGGCTCGCGGAAGGCGTAGTCCAGCCGCTCGCCGGCCTTCGGATACATCCGCGGCAGCCCCATGACGATCACGCCGCAGCAGGCGGCGATCCACAGCACGGTCACGACGCGCAGGGCGCTCCAGCCCCCGCTGTCCTCTCTCTCGGTGTCGTGCGGTGTCCAGGCCATCGGACCTTCGCGCCCTTTCAAGAAGCGCGGGCAGTGTCGCCGAACGGGGTAAAAGCCCTGTTCACCCCTGCGGTTAACGGCGATCGCGGCCCGCAAGGCCCCTGCAGCCTGGTCGCCTAACGATGTTACAGTGTGGTCGAAGGGCGGGGGACGCGCGATGAGCGGGATAGCGAGATCCCTGGCGGTGGCGGCCTTGCTGGCGCTCGCTGCGTCGGCGCAGGCGCGCGAGCGCCACGCCGCGGCCCACTCCGACTTCAGCGGGCTCTGGAGCAACGCCTCGCTGACCTCGGCCGAACGGCCCGACGATTTCAAGACCCTCACCGTGACGGAGGCTGAGGCCAAGGCCTACGAGGCCAAGCATCGCGGCAGGCCGCCGGAGGTTCCGCCGGGCGAGGACGACGTCGGCGGCGTCCAGGCCGAATGGTGGGAGCTCGACGTGCCGCTGGCGCGTATCCGCGGCCTGCCGCGAACCTCCTGGATCGTGTCGCCGGCCGACGGCCAGAAGCCCTACACGACCGCCGCCAAGGCCGCCAACAAGGCCAACCGCACGCGCCGCAAGACCGACTTCGCCGGGCCCGAGTCGCGCGACGCGGACGAGCGCTGCATCGCCGACGACGCGGCCGGCCCGCCGCTGGACAACGGCGGCTACAACGACAACTACCAGTTCGTCCAGACGCACGACCAGCTCGTCATCTATGCCGAGTGGATGCACAGCGTGCGGATCGTCCGGATCGGCGCGGCCGCTCATCTGCCCGCGGTGGTCCGGCTGGCCATGGGCGATTCCATCGGCCGCTGGGAGGGCGACACCCTGGTCGTCGAGACCACCAATTTCACCCCGCTCGAAGTCGCCGCGCCCGACGGAAACCCCGCGGCCGACATGCGGGTGGTCGAGCGCTTCACGAGGCTCTCGCCGACCGAGATGCTCTACGCCTACAGCGTCACCAATCCGGCCCGTTACACCCAGACCTGGCGGGCCGAGGCCCTGCTGCACGCGACCCGCGGCCCGATCTACGAATACGCCTGTCACGAGGGCAACTACGGGCTGGTCAACATGCTGGCCGGCGCGCGGCGGCTCGAAGGCCGCGTGGTCGACGGCGCGGTCTCGCCCTGAGGCCTCAGCGGCCGCCCCGGCTTCGCGCCGCGTCCACGACCTCGAACACGGTGTCCAGGAACACCTGCGGCCTGTCGCGGTGGACGTAGTGGGTGGCGCCCTCGATCGTGCGGTTGACGCCGTGGGTGGAGAGCCCGGCCATCTCGTCGTGCATGGTGATCCAGACCTTGTGGATCGCCGCGGTGTCCTCCGCCGACAGGCCCGGCGCCACCTGGGTCCCGGCGGTCAGGATGACCAGCGGCTTGTCGCCCAGCGGATGCGGCCCGGCCTTTTCCCGCGCCGCGACCAGCTCGCCGCTGTCGATCGTGGTGAAGGCGTCGAGTTCGCCCAGGATGGCCTTGTAGTTGCTGGGCCGCGTCGCCTCGCCCGCGAAGAAGGCCTCGATCTGCGGCGTCACGCCGGGCGGCAGGTTGCGCCGGCAGGTCTTCTCGGCCTCCGGCGGACGCGGGTCGGCCAGGCAGGCCTTCATCGGGCCATAGGCGCCCGCCTGCATGGCCTTGATGGCCGGCGCGGCAGCCGCCATGCGGTCCATCTGGTTGTCCGCCGACGGGTCCACCAGGATCACGCCCGCCACGTCCTTCGGGTGGGTGAAGGCGAAGAGGCGCACGTCGAAGCTGCCCGCCGAATGGCCGACCAGCACATAGGGGCCCGGAACCTTGGCGATCTTCAGCATGGCGGACATGTCGGCCACGATGGCGCGGCTGTCGCGCGGCTCCGGCCCCGGGGAGCTGCGGCCATAGCCCGGCCGGTCGAAGGAACAGACGCGGGTCTTCTCGGCGATCCGCCCCTGGACGCCGCTCCAGCTCCAGGCGCCGTCGCCCAGGCCGGAATCCAGGATCACCGTCGGCCCGCCGGAGCCGAGGCAGAAGAGGTTCATCGTCCGCCCGTCCGGCAACTTCACGGCCTGGGCGTCGCTGAGATAGCCCGCCCACCACTTCAGTGCGGGCGAGGTTGAAGGGGCCGGCGAGGGCTCGGCGGCCTGCGCCGCCCCCGCCGCGAGCAAGGCCCCCGCAGCCAGTCCGGCCAGCTTCGTGATTGCACGCTTCATGACGATCTCCCCGCAGCCTGGCTGTCAGCAGACCGCAGGGAGCCTCGTCTGTGAAGTCCGTATGGGTTCCGGAACCCTATTTCTGCTTGGCGGCGGCGGTCGCCGCGGCGTCCGCCTTGCGCTCGGCGACGCCGGCGGCGTGGGCGGTGGAGTCGGCGGCCTGGTTGGCGGCGGCGCTGGCGTCGGCCGCGGCGGCCTGGGTGTTGGCGGCGGTGTCGTTGGCGGCCGAAACGGTCGCCGCGCCGGCGTGGTCGGCCGTCGCGGCCGCCTCGTTCTGCGTCTTGTTCGAGCAGGCGGCCAGCAGCAGGGCGGCCGCGGCGGCGGTCACGATGAGGGACGTTCGCATGAGGATCTCCGTCTTAGGGCTCGCGCCCCGATACGGCGCGTAACCTCAACGCCTGGACCACGGCATAGCTCCATCGCACGCCACTTTGCGGCTCGCGCCTTACCGCTGGCCCTACGCGGGGCGGCGGAGCACGGCCGGCCGCCGCTGGCGGTCGCCTCGACCAGGCCGCGTTCGGCGGAACCTCTTCGCGCGGCCCCACGTTGGTCCGCGCATGTCTTCAAGGATCGGCCCTCGGCGCTCCCAGATCCGGCCCCTCACCCAGTCTTCCAGCGACCGTCGCGCGATCATCATCAGGAGGAACCGACATGCGTAATCGACTTGCCGCCCGAACCGGCCGGGGCCTGGCGCTTGCCGCCAGCGGCCTGACGCTCGCCGCCGCCCCGGCCTTCGCTCAGGCCGCCTACCCGGCCACCGTCGACGAGGTGACCGTCTACGGTCGGGTCGGCCCCGACGGCCGGCCTGCCACCTTGTCGCGGGTGGTCGACATTTCCGACCTCGACCTGCGCGACAGCCGTGACGTGCGGATCATGGACCGCCGCGTCCGCGCCACGGCGCGCGAGGTCTGCGAGGAATTGGGCGAGACCGGCGGCCCCGGCGTGACGCCGTCCTGCGTCGACGCCGCCGTGCGCAACACTCAGCGCCAGGTCCGTTTCGCCATCGCCGAGGCCCGCCGCCCTGTCTATTACGCGGAGCGCGAGCCCTATGTCGGCCCGCCTGTCGCCGACGACTATTCGGCGCCCGCCAGCGACACGGTTCCCGACTACGATCCGCGGCTCTGACCACCCGGCCTCGGCGACCGACACCCGCTCATCCCCGCGAAAGCGGGCACCCAGGCGTTTTTGTTGAAGCGGCGCGACCGCCGAGGCTTCTCCAAACGTTCGAAAATACCGAGAAAAACCTGGGTCCCCGCTTTCGCGGGGATGAGCGGTATTAGGTACGGCCTAGCGGATCTTGATCTGCACCGAGCCGTTCGGGCCTTCGAGGATGAAGGTGTCGCCGGACTTCTTGTCCTTGGGATAGGCGACGCAGGTTTCGTTCGGATCGACGTTGGAGCTGGTGCAGAGCTTGTCCCCGTCGATCCGCCAGGTCCCGGTGACCTGGCCGTCCATGGCCGACAGCTTGCCGTCGGGCGTGTAGGTGACGGGAATGTCCATGTCGCCGATCGTCAGGATGATCCCGTGGGTGGTGACTTCCTTCAGCGTGTCGGCGGCGGCCGGCGTAGCGAACGCCACGGAGCCGAAGGCCAGGGCGGCCACGACCATGATCACACTGCGCATCGGTGGGCTCCTTGGGTGAGGTGAGGGCTGTCCAGCGGCTATCCGCACTCATTAGGTTTAAATCGTAGACTTGTCTACAATCACCTAAGAGGCTCGTCAAGCGCCGTCATCTCCTCCCCCGTTGGGGGAGGGGAACCGCGAAGCGGTGGAGGGGGCGCCGCAGCCGCACTAAGGTAAAGCTAGGTCCCGCCGAAGCACCGATGCCGCCACCGCCAAAACCGCCCTGGAGACGCGCGCTGGTCCTTGCGCTCGGCGTGGCGCTCATCGCGGGCATGCTGGTGATGTTCGCGGCGGGGCCCTGGTTCGTCGCCACCCACCGCCACAGCCATTCGCCGACAGGCTTCGAGGCCGGCTGGACCTGCGAGTGGATCGCCGAGGAGCATCAGGTCTGCTCCCGCATGCCGCCGGTCGGCAAACACGCCGCGCCCTAAGTCCCACCGTCGGATGCGGTCTGCTCCTCTCCCAGGCGCGCAGCGCCGTGGGAGAGGCCGGGAGAGGGCGGCGCGGATGTTAGGTCCTGGCCCTTCGGTTGGATCACGGGCCGCCATGGGCAAGATCGCCTCCGTGGGCCCTCGGGCCAAGGGCGGTGTTACACCGTCCTCGGAGCCGCCCTCTCCCAGCCTCTCCCACGGCGCTGCGCGCCTGGGAGAGGAGCGGGCCGAGTTTGCGGCGCCGCGCCGGCGAAGGCCTTCGGCCCTCGTCTTCAATGAAAAACCCCGCCGGCGTCACCGCCAGCGGGGCTTCCCAATCTCAGCACCCCCGAGCCGCGCGAAAGCGCGCGGCTCGAAGCGTCAGCGTCTCAATACCCCTGGATCCGCGCGTAGCGGTCCCGGTGGAAGGCCTGGTTGCCGAACGCCGCCTCGGCCGCCCGCGCGCGCTTCAGGTAGAAGCCGGCGTCGTGGGCGTCGGTCATGCCGATGCCGCCGTGCATCTGGACCATCTCGTTGGAGACCAGGTGGAAGGTGTCGCCCATCTTGGCCTTGGCGAGGCTGACCAGCTCCGGGACCTCGGGGCTGTCGGCGTCGATGGCGGCGAGCGCGGCTTCCACCGCCGAGCGCGAGAGCTCCAGGTCGGTGAACATCTTGGCCGCGCGGTGCTGCAGGGCCTGGAAGGAGCCGATCACCTGGCCGAACTGCACGCGGACCTTGAGGTAGTCGAGGGTGGTCTCGAAGGCCTGCAGGGCCGAGCCCAGCATCTCGGCGGCGACGCCGGCGCGGGCCCGGTCCAGCACCTTCTCCAGGAGCTCCGCCCCGCCGTTCAGCGGCTCGGCGGCGGCGCCCTTGAACTCGATATTGGCCGCGCCGCGGCTGTCGGCCAGGTGCAGGCGCGTGCGGGTGACGCCCGGGTCGTCGGCCTTCACCAGGTAGAGCCCGATCTTGCCGCCGTCCTTGGCGGAGACGATCAGCACGTTGGCCGCCATGCCTTCGAGCACGAAGGTCTTCTTGCCGCTGAGCTTGCCGCCCTTCACCTCGGCCGCGACCTTGTCCGGCGCGTGGTGCGGGCCTTCGTCGATGGCGAGGGCGCCGACGGCGGTCCCCTCGGCGATCTTCGGCAGCCACTCCGACTTCTGGGCGTCCGAGCCGCCCAGCACCAGTGCGCTGGCCGCGGCCAGGCCCGAGGCCAGCAGCGGCGAGGCGGTGAGCGTGCGGCCGAGCTCTTCGAGGATCAGGCCGAGGCTCAGGTAGCCGAAGTTCGAGCCGCCGTACTCCTCGGGGATGATCACCCCGGCCCAGCCCATCTCCGCCATCTCGTTCCAGGCGGCGGCGTCGTAGCCCAGCTCCGCGCCGCTATCGCGCATCTTGCGGAAGGCGGTGACCGGCGACTTTTCCTGCACCCAGCTCTTGGCTGCGTCGCGCAGCATGCTCTGTTCTTCGCTCAGAACGGCCATGTTGTTTTTCCTCGTGAAATTCGTGTTGTTCTAATGGGTTAGCCGCCCACCCATCCTGTCATCCCGGTTTTCGCGCCAGCGAAAGACCGGGACCCATGCGCGCCGACAGTCTGCAGCAAGCCACAGAGCATCGTGTTCATGGGTCCCGGACAAGCCGCTTGCGCGTCTTTCCGGGATGACAGGGAAGGGTGGGCCAGGGTCTTCATGCTCAGTGGTTCTGGGTCAGGTCGGGCAGGCCCAGGATGCGCTTGGAGATGATGTTCGATTGGATCTCCTGCGAGCCGCCGTAGATCGTGGTGGCCTTGCCGCCCAGCCACGAGCGCACCGCCTCCTTCTCCTCCTTGGAGAATTCGTCGCCGGTCCAGCCGAGGCCCTGGTTGCCCATGATCTCCAGCGTCAGCTCGGCGCGGGTCTGCAGCGTCGAGGTGGCGGCGTTCTTCATGATCGAGGTCGCGGCCGAGGGGCCGGAATTGCCCTTGGCCTCGGCCATGGCGCGGAACGCGGTCTGCTGGAAGGCGCGCCAGTCCATGTCGTTCTGGATCACCCGGGCGCGCAGGTCGGCGTCGGCGATGCGGCCCTGGTCGTCCACGCCGACATATTCCTTGGCGAGGCTCTCCAGCGAACGGCCCATGCCGAAGCCGCCGCCGCCGCCCGAGAGGCCCGAGCGCTCGTGCTGCAAGAGGCGCTTGCCGATCGTCCAGCCGCCGTTCAGCGGGCCCACCAGGTTCTTCTTCTCGGCGCGGGCGTCGGTGAAGAAGGTCTCGCAGAAGGGCGAGGTGCCGTTGATCAGCTTGATCGGGCGGACCTCGACCCCGGGCTGGTGCATGTCGATCAGCACGAAGGAGATGCCCTCGTGCTTCTTCGTCGTGTCGGTGCGCACCAGGCAGAAGCACATGTCGGCGTATTGCGCACCGCTCGTCCAGATCTTCTGGCCGTTGATCAGGAAGTGGTCGCCCTTGTCTTCGCAGCGGGTCTGCAAGGCCGCGAGATCGGAGCCGGCGCCCGGCTCCGAATAGCCCTGGCACCACCAGACCTCGCCCTTGACGATGCCGGGGATGTGCTCCTGCTTCTGCGCTTCGGTGCCGTATTCCAGCAGCGTCGGGCCGAACATCATCACGCCCATGCCGCCGATCGGGTTGTAGGCGCCGGCGCGGCCCAGCTCCTGTTGCACCACGCGCGCTTCGGCCGGCGAAAGCCCGCCGCCGCCGTAGGCCGCCGGCCAGGTGGGAACGCCCCAGCCCTTGTCGCCCATGGCCTTCTTCCAGGCCTGCTGGGCGGGCGAGGGCTCGACCGCCTCTTCCCGCATCATCGGGTTGGGCTTGCCCTTCAGCTCGGCCGGGAAATTGGCCTCGATCCAGGCCTTCGCTTCACCGCGAAAAGCCTCGAGGTCCGTGCCGCCAAAATCAGCCATTCGAAAAAAGCTCCGTCAAAATGTTCGAGCGAAATGAGTTATCGCCGATACCCTATCTCGCCTGCGTCACGTCCGGCAAACCGAGGATGCGCTTGGAGATGATGTTGTTCTGCACCTCCTGGCTGCCGCCGGCGATGGTGCCGGACTTGCTGCGCAGCATCGCCCGCATCGTGCCGATCTCGTTGTCGCTGAAGGCCGCGCCGGCCCAGCCCAAGCCCTGGTGGCCGAGGATCTCGACGGCCAGCTCAGCGCGGTCCTGACGAACCCAGGAGCCGACGTTCTTCAGCACCGAGGAGGCCGCGCTCGGCCCGGAGTTCGACCGGCTCTCCATCGCCGCGCGCTGGCCGGTGAGCTGGAAGGCGCGGGCCTCCATCAGATGCCGCGTCAGCCGCGTGCGCAGGTCGGGATCGGCGAGGCGTCCGTCCTCATCCACGCCTACATAGTCCCGGGCCAGCACGTCCAGCGAAGGCCCAGGCACATTGCCCGGCCCCGCCGCGCCTGGCTGCGCGTTGGCGCCGCTGATGCCCTGCCGCTCGTGCTGCAGCAAGCGCTTGGCGATCGTCCAGCCGCCGTTCAGCGGGCCGACCAGGTTCTCCTTCGGAACCTTCACGTCGGTGAAGAAGGTCTCGCAGAAGGGCGTCGTGCCGTTGATCAGCAGGATCGGCCGCGGCTCCACGCCCGGGCTCTTCATGTCGATCAGCAGGAAGCTAATCCCCTCGTGCTTCTTCGAGGGATCGGTGCGCACCAGGCAGAAGCACCAGTCGGCAAGATGAGCTCCGCTCGTCCAGATCTTCGAGCCGGAGACCAGGTAGTGGTCGCCCATGTCGACGGCCTTGGTCGAAAGGCTCGCGAGGTCCGAGCCCGCGCCCGGCTCGGAGAACCCCTGGCACCAGCGCAGCTCGCCTTTGGCGATCGGCGGGATGTGCCGCTGCTTCTGCTCTTCGTTGCCGTACTCGAGCAGGGTCGGGCCGAACATGATCACGCCCATGCCGCCGATCGGGTTGGGCGCGCCCAGGGCCGCCATCTCCTCGGCCAGCACGCGGGCCTCGGCGCGGCTCAGACCCCCGCCGCCGTACTGCGTGGGCCAGGTCGGGACACCCCAGCCCTTGGCGCCCATGCGCTCTTTCCAGAGCGCCACGTCGCCGGTCGGCTCCTCGCCCGTGGTTTCGGTTTCCGCGACCGCGCTCGCGTCGCGCCGCAACGAGGCCGGGAAGTTCGCCTCCAGCCAGGCCTTGGCCTCGCTCCGGAAGGCGTCGAGGTCTGTTCCGCCGAAGTCAGCCATGGTCGCGTCCTCCGCGTCACCCGTTCTGGGTCGTATCCGGAAGTCCGAGGATGCGCTTGGAGACGATGTTCGACTGGATCTCCTGGCTGCCGCCGAAGATCGTCGTGGCCTTGCCCGAGAGCCAGGTGCGCACCGCGTCGCCTTCCTCGCGGGAGAATTCGTCGCCCTCCCAGCCCAGGCCCTGGTGGCCCATGATCTCCAGCGTCAGCTCGGCCTTCTCCTGGCCGATCCAGGTGCCGGAGTTCTTCATTACCGAGGTGGTGGCGCTGGGGTTGATGTTTCCCTTCGCCTCCTCGGCGGCGCGCTGCAGCGTCAGGCCATGGGCGCGGGCGTCCATCATGTGCCTGGCGACGCGGCTGCGCAGGTCGGCGTCGGCGATGCGGCCCTTCTCGTCGAGGCCGACGTATTTCTTGGCGAGGTCGACGACGTTGGCGCCGGCCATCATCCGCCCGCCGCCCTGGCCGGACCGCTCGTGCTGCAAGAGGCGCTTGCCCACCGTCCAGCCGCCGTTCAACGGCCCGACCATGTCGTCCTTCTCGGCCCGCGCATCGGTGAAGAAGGTCTCGCAGAACGGTGAGTTGCCGGCGATCAGCTTGATCGGCCGAGTCTCCACGCCCGGCTGATGCATGTTGATCAGCACGAAGCTGATGCCTTCATGTTTCTTGGAAGTATCCGTTCGTACAAGGCAGAAACACCAGTCCGCGTATTGTGCGCCGCTTGTCCAGATTTTCTGACCGTTGATCTTCCAGTGATCTCCGGCATCTTCACACTTCGTCTGAAGACTTGCGAGATCTGAGCCCGCGCCGGGCTCGGAATAGCCCTGGCACCAGCGCAGCTCGCCGCGGACGATCGGCGGGATGTGACGGCGCTTCTGCTCCTCGGTGCCGTATTCCAAGAGCGTCGGGCCGAACATCGAGGTGCCCATGCCGGCCACCGGGTTCTCGGCGCCGATGCGCGCCATTTCCTGTAGCAGCACGCGCGCCTGCGCGCCCGAAAGCCCGCCGCCGCCGTACTCGGTCGGCCAGGTGGGCGCGCCCCAGCCCTTGTCGGCCATGCGCTGCTTCCACAGCTTGCCGTCCGCCGAGAGCGCCTCGTCGCCGGGGATCATCGCCGCCTGCTTGTTCGCCAGTGACTTGGGGAAATTGGCTTCGAGCCACTCGCGCGCCTCGGCGCGGAAGGCGTCCAGATCTGAGCCACCGAAGTCGGCCATCTCGAAATCTCCCTAATATCTTATTTTTTCAATATCTTAGAAAAATTCTAGCACGGAAACGCGTCGGGTTGGAGTCTCCCGTCTACTTGGGATCGGCCTCCGTCTTCACTTTGGATCTGGAAGACCCAGAACCCGTTTGGCGACGATGTTCAGATTGATCTCCGAGGTGCCGCCTTCGATCGAATTGGCCTTCGACCGCAGCCACGAGCGCACCGCCGCCAGCTGCGCTTCGGAATAGGCGTCGCCCTCCCAGCCCAGGCCGTTCAGCCCGAAGGCCTCGATCATCAGCTCGTTGCGCTCGTGAGCGATCTTGGCGCCTGCGTACTTCATGATCGCCGCGGTGTTCGACGGCCCGTTGGAGGATCGCGCATCGTCCGCCGCCCGCTTCATGGTCAGCTGGAAGGCGCGGTTCTCCATCAGGTGGTCGGTGATCCGCCGCCGCAGGTCGGGATCGGCCAGCCGGCCGTCCGCCTCGACGCCCAGCGCCGCCTTGGCCGCCTCCGGGATCGTCGGCATGGCGACGGTCTGGCCGATGTTGCCCGCCCCGAGGCTGCCCGCGATCGAGTCCCGCTCGAACTGCATCAACCGCTTGGCCACCGTCCAGCCGCCGTTCAGCGGGCCGAACAGCTGATCCTTGGGCACCTTCACATCGGTGAAGAAGGTCTCGCAGAAGGGCGAGGCGCCGTTGATCAGGAGGATCGGCCGCACCTCGACGCCCGGGGCCTTCATGTCGATCAAGAGGAAGCTGATGCCCTCATGCTTCTTCGACGTGTCCGTGCGGACCAGACAGTAGCACATGTCGGCGTTCTGAGCGCCAGAAGTCCATATTTTTGAACCATTTACGAGGAAGTGCTCGCCCTTGTCCTCAGCGCGGGTCTGCAGGCCCGCGAGGTCCGAGCCGGCGCCTGGCTCGGAGTAGCCCTGGCACCACCAGACGTCGCCGTTCACGATGCCGGGGAAGTGCTGCTTCTTCAGCGCCTCGGAGCCATATTCCAGGAGCGTCGGGCCGAAGAAGGCGATGCCCATGCCGCCGATCGGATTGCGGGCGCCGATCGCGGCCATCTCCTCGGCCAGCACCTGGGCCTCGGCGCGGCTCAAGCCCCCGCCGCCGACCTCCTTCGGCCAAGTGGGCGCGCCCCAGCCCTTGGCGCCCAGGGCATGGCGCCAGGCCTTGACCTCAGGGCTCTCGGGCCGCGCCTGCAGCTTGGCGAGCTGACCCATCGGGTCCTTCGCCAGGGCCTTGGGAAAGTTTGCGTCCAGCCACGCCCGGGCCTCGGCCCGGAAGGCCTCCACATCACCGCCAAAATCCGCCATCGAAATTCTCAGTCCTGAAAATCAAAAGTCCCGGCGTCGCTCGAAATAGAACGCCGCCGCTATCGCCTACTTGGGGTCCGGCAGGCCCAGCACCCGCTTGGAGATCACGTTCAGATTGACCTCCGAGGTGCCGCCCTCGATCGAATTCGCCTTGGTCCGCAGCCAGCCGTGCACCGCGGTGAGCTCGGCCGGGCTAAAGCCCTCGCCCTCCCAGCCGAGGCCCTGGCCGCCCATGGCCTCGACCATCAGCTCGGACCGCTCCTTGGCGAACTCGGCCGCCGCGTATTTGATGATCGAGGTCGCGGCGCTGGGGCCGTTCGAGGCGCGGGCCTCCGCCGCCGTGCGGCCGATGGTTTGCCGCAAGGCCTGGAAGTTCATCTTGTTCTCGGTGATCCGCCGGCGAAGGTCGCGGTCGGCCAGCTGGCCGTCCTCGACGCCGACATAGGCCTTGGCGACCTCGCCCAGGTCGCCGGAGGCGCCGCCCGCCGTGCCGCCTTCGCCGAAGCCCGCCGAGATGTTCTGGCGCTCGTACTGCAACAGCCGCTTGGCGATCTCCCAACCGCCGTTCAGCTTGCCGACCAGGTTGCCCTTGGGGATCTTCACCCCTGTGAAGAAGGTCTCGCAGAACGGGCTCTCGCCGCTGATCAGGCGGATCGGCCGCGTCTCGACGCCCGGCGTCCGCATGTCGATCAGCACGAAGGAGATGCCCTCGTGCTTCTTCGACGGGTCGGTGCGCACCAGGCAGAAGCACCAGTCGGCCTTGTCGGCGTAGCTGGTCCACACCTTCTGGCCGTCGATTTGCCAGTGGTCGCCCTTGTCCTCGCAGCGCGTGGCGAGGCTGGCGAGGTCGGAGCCGGCGCCGGGCTCGGAATAGCCCTGGCACCAGCGGATCTCGCCGCGGGTGATGCGCGGCAGGTGCTCCTTCTTCTGCGCGTCGTTGGCGTATTCGAGCAGCACCGGGCCCAGCATCCACAGGCCGAAGGAGAGCAGGGGCGGGCGGTAGCGTCCGGCGGCGATTTCCTGCTCGACCACCCGGGCCTGCTGGGCGGTGAGCCCGCCGCCGCCGAATTCCGTCGGCCAGGTGGGCGCGGTCCAACCCTTTTCGGCGACGCGCTTCATCCAGACGATCTGCGGGTCGCCAGAACCCTTGTCGCCTTCGAACGCGCGACCGCCCCAGACGGCCTCCGGATCGGTCTTGGCGTTCGGGTCGCGCAGCTCGGACGGATAGTTGGCCTTCAGCCAATCGCGGGCTTCGGCGCGGAAGGCGTCGAGGTCGGTGGCGCCGAAGTCGGCCATAGCGGTCTCCAAACCTCTCAAAAGAGCGGCCATCACCTTAGCGCTGCGCCTAGCCAGAGCAAGCGCGGCCAAACGGATGTTTGAGGGGCGCCGCCGGTTCGCGAATTGCGGCTATAAGGCTCCACCCCGTTGGCAGACCGTTAGGCCTGGATGCGTTTCCTGAAAGATCTCCGCCCCGCGGCCTTCGCCCTGGCCCCGTGGACGGCCGCTATCCTGACCCTGGCGGCGGGGGTGATGCTGCTGGCGTCCGGCGCGACGCCGTCGGAGCCGGCTCGGTTCATGCGATTGATCCAGGTGACGCCGGTCTACCTCATCGAGGCGGCCCACTTCCTGTCGAGCATCCTGGGCCTGGCGCTGGTGCTGCTGGCCTTCGGCCTGCGGGCGCGCCTCGACGCGGCCTGGGGCGCGACCATGGGCGCCCTCTTGCTGGCCGCCACGCTCGCCCTGCTCAAGGGCTTCAACTGGGAGGAAACGACAGCGCTGGTCGTACTGGCAGTGCTGCTCGCGCCGTTCCACGGCGCCTTCCCGCGCAGCTCGCGCCTGACCCGCATGGAGATTACGCCCGGTTGGCTGTTCTCGGCCTCCTGCGCGGTGGTCGGCGCGGGGCTCCTGGGCCTGTGGTCCTTCCAGCATTCCGACTACGCCGACCGGCCCTGGTGGAAGATGATGGCCGACGCGGACGCCGAGCGGGCCATGCGCGCCTGGGCCGGCGCGGCCCTGGTGCTGTTCGCCTTCGGGGTCTGGCGCCTTTTCGTGTCCGCCGCGACGCCGCCCGTGGTGGGCGAAACCGATCCGGACTTCGAACGGGTGCGCGCGATCCTGGCCAACGCCGAGTCCGCCGAGCCGGGTTCCAACCTGGCGCTCCTGGGCGACAAGCGGTTCCTGTTCTCGGCGTCCGGCGAGAGCTTCCTGATGTTCGGCGTCCGCGGCCGCGCCTGGGTGGCGCTGGGCGCGCCGGTCGGCCGGCGCGAGGAGCGTTCGGAGCTGCTCTGGCGGTTCCGCGAGCTCGCCGACAGCCATGCGGCGCGGCCGGGTATCCACGGCCTCAGCGCCGAGGATCTGCCGGAGATCGTCGAGCTCGGCTTCTCGATCCAGAAGGTCGGCGAGAGCGCGGCGGTGCCGCTGGAGACCTTCTCCATGGAGGGCCGAAAGCGCGGCACGGCGCGCCGCGCCTGGCGCAAGCTGGGCGAGGCCGGCGCGACCTTCGAGGTGCTGGAAGGCGAGGCCGTGACCGCCATGCTGCCCACCCTGCAGGCGATCTCCGACCAGTGGCTCGCCCACCACGCCGGCGGCGAGAAGGGGTTCTCCATGGGCGGCTTCTGGCCGGGCTATGTGCAGGAGTTCCCGGTGGCCCTGGTGCGGGTCGACGGCAGGCCGATGGCCTTCGCGACCCTCTGGACTACAGCGCGGCGCAGCGCCTTCTCCATGGACCTGATGCGCTACGCCGACGAGGCGCCCAACAACATCATGGATTACCTCTTCGTCGAGCTGATCAACTGGGGCCGCGAGAAGGGCTACGCCGCGTTCGAGTTCGGCATGGCGCCGCTCGCCGGGCTCGAGGACCGGCCGCTCGCCCCAATGATGTCCCGCGTCGGTCGGCTGCTCTTCGAGCGCGGCGAGGAGATCTATAATTTCCAGGGCGTTCGTCGGTACAAGGACAAGTACGATCCCCTCTGGCAGCCGCGCTATTGCGCCGCGCCCCACAAGTGGTCGATCCCGTGGCTCATGGCCGACGTCGGTCTCCTGTCGTCCGGCGGCGTGGCGGGCCTCTCGAAGCGGCCCAAGAAGCCGGAAGAACCGCGGGAAACCGCCGTCGCCGCGTAATGCCAAGTATCGCCGCTACGCGACTTGGGGCTGCAAGACAGTATTAACTGCAATCATCCGTATAGTGCGAAGCCTGCCGAAGGTGGACGTGGGCGTAGTGTGGAGAGTTTTTCCGCGATGGCGCTCGATCCCGCCTCTCGCGCACGGTTCAACCTGGAACGGGCGACGATCCTGCTTCTCGATGACACGCCGGTGGGCATGTCGATCCTGGTGCAGATCGTCACGGGTCTGGGCGCCAAACAGCTGTACCGCTGCTCCACGGTGGAGCAGGCAAGGGAAGTCGCTGTGAGCCACCAGATCGACCTCGCCATCGTCGACAGCCTGTCGCCGTCCGGCGGTGGCTACGACTTCGTCAAATGGATGCGGCAGAACGCGGCCGAGCCGAACTGCTACACCCCCGTGCTGGTCACCACCGCCCACACGCCGGCCCGCGACGTCACCCGGGCGCGCGACTGCGGCGGGCACATCCTCATCAAGAAGCCCATCGCCCCGGTGGTGATGCTGGAGCGGATCATCTGGGTGTCCAAGGAAGGCCGCACCTTCCTCTATTCGGATGGCTACATCGGGCCCGACCGCCGGTTCCGGGACGAGGCCCCGCCGGACGGCGTCGGCCGCCGGCGCGGCGACGTCGCCCCTGCGGAAACGCTGGCCGAGGCCGTCCCCGAGGAGCCGGGCGAAATGGATCTGAAGGATCTCAAGGCCTCATGAGCAACGTTCGTTTCGTCTTCCCGAAGCACCGGCTTGCGGAAGTCCTTCGCCAGCCGGGCGGCTTGCCGGTCTCCGAGGCCCTCGAACGCGCGCACGCCAACCTGGAGCTGATCAAGCCCAATTGCCGGGCCGAACTCATGGAATTGCTTGAAATGGCCGAGGCGCGCTTCGCGACGCTCGGCGAAACCTATGACGACGCAGGCCTGGTGGAGCTCTACAGCCTGGCCGTCCGTGGCATCGGCGCGGGCACGGTTTGCGGGGCGCCCGCGGTGGATGAGGGCCTGACCAGCCTCTGCGACCTGATCGACCACCTGCGCACCCACCAGACCTACGACCGCAACGCCATCGGCGTGAACGTCCGCGCCTGGCGGCTGCTGACCACGCCCAACCTGCCGGCGGAAGGCGCGGCCTCGGTGCTGGACGGACTGCGCAAGGTCAGCAAGCGCTACGCCGAGCCGGCCAAGGCCGCCCAGGCCTGATCAGCCGAAGCCGCGCTGGCCGCCGGTGGTCACGCCCATCAGGTTGACCAGGTGGACCAGCATCGCCAGCAGGCCGGCCGCCGCCAGCAGCATGATGAACCGCCAAGGCACCAGCCGCGGGCCGCGGTGAGGATTGGGCGGTCGCGCGCCGCGCCAGCCGGCGAACCCCGCCAGCGCCAGACAGCCGGCGGCGATCGAAAGTGTGAGCGGGAAATCCATCTGCGACGCCGTATCGCAGGCAGGCGCCTGGAACGGAAGCTCCACCGCCCTGGGAGAGCCGAAACAATCCACAGTAGTCCAGCTTGAAACACCATATCTAGCGTTAAGGTTCCGTTTACACCCCTAGGAACGGTGGTAGCGTCCTCCTGATTGGGAGGCGCGATTCGATGACGGCGGCGGCGCCCTGGAGCGTCAAGGGCATCGACCCGAAGGCCCGTGAGGTCGCCAAGGAGCTTGCGCGCCGCTCGGGCATGACGCTGGGCGAGTGGCTCAACCGCGTCATTCTCGAGGACGATGTTCCCGAAGAAGTAACCTCGGAGGCGCATTTTGCGCTGCGGCCGCACCGCGCCGCATCCGAGACGCCGACGTCGTTCATGCAGACCTTCCCGACGAATCCGGGGCCCGAAGACCTAGGCCGGATCGCGTTCGCGCTGGATCTGCTGACCGACCGCATCGAGTCCTCCGAGACCCGCGCCGGCCTCGCCATCTCAGGCGTCGAGCACTCCGTCCGCCACGCCATCGCGCGCATCGACACCGCCGAGCGCGAGCAGCTCGCCGCGGTCACCCGCATCGACGCCGCGGCCGAGCAACTCGCCGCTGGACAGGCAGCGGCCGCGGAACGCCTGCGACGCATCGAGGAGGTTTCCGGCCCGCGCTCGGCCGAAGCGATCCGCGCGCTCGAGGAAGCGGTGACCCGCGTCGCCGGTCAGGTCTCTGAGGGGGACGCTCGCTATCGCGAAACCCTGACCGGATTGGAGGCGCGCCTCGCCGCCGCGGAGTCAGCCGAAGACCCGAAGGTGCTGATCGAGGAGGTCGTCTCACGGCTTGGCCAGCGCATGGCCGACGCGGAGGCCCGGACCGGCGAGGCGCTGGAGGGCCTGCGGGACTCACTCGTCCAGCTCGACCAGCGGATGAACGCCGCCGACCGCGGCGTGCGCGGCGACATGGACCAGCGGCTGTCCGGTCTGGCGGCGGACCTGACGCGAAGGGTCGAGACCGCCCGCACCGAGATCGCCGAGCGGCTGGCGGCTAGCGGCGCCGAGCAGCTGGAGGCCCGGCTCGGCAAGGTCGCCGAGGACGTCGCCGCGGTCGAGCAGCGCTCGGCCCAGGCCATCGAGATCATGGGACGCGAGGTCCTGAGCATGGCGGAGACCCTGAACCGGCGGGTGCAGAGCGCCGAGCAGCGCAGCGCCGACGCCATCGAACAGGTCGGCGGCGAGATCGCCCGCATCGCCGGCGCCGTCGAAGGCCGGCTCGGCCGCACCGACCAGCTCCACGCCGAGGCCTTGGAGCGGCTGGGCGAAGAGATCGGCAAGATCACAGAGCGCCTGACCGACCGCATCCTGCAGTCCGAGCGCCGTGCGGCCCAGGCCATCGACGACGTGGGCGAACAGGTCGCCAAGGTCACCGAGCGGATCGAGCAGCGCCACGAACGCGCCGCCAGCGACCTGGCCGAGCGCCTGAGGCAGAGCGAAGAGCGCACGACGCGGCTGATCGAGAGCGCGCAGGACCGCCTCCGCTCCGAGCCCGCCGGCGGCCCCGCCGCCCCGCTGGCCGAGACGCCGCTCTTCGCGCCCGAGCGGATCGCCGAGCCGCTGGCTGCGGCCGGTCCACCGCCGGAAGTCCTGGTCGCTCCCGAGCCCGCGGCCGAACCGGAGGCCCACCGCTTCGAGTCCGCGCCGGAAGAGACGGAGGACGAGGCGCCCGTGCCGCCCGCCGTGTTCGGGGCCGAGCTGTTTTCGCGCGCTGAGCCGGTGAGCCAGCCGGCGCTCGATCCGGGCAATCCGGCCTTCGGCGAGGAGGACTTCGCCGCGGTCGACGCCTTCGCGCCGATTATCGAGCGCGATGCGGAAATCGACGACCTGGACCTCGACGCGCCGCCGGTTCGTCATACGCCGCCGGCCTACAGCGAGGCGCCGGCCGAGCCTGAGGCGCCGCAGCTCTCGACCCGCGAGGTCATAGAGCAGGCCCGCGCCGCCGCCCGCGCCGTGGCGGCCGCCGCGCCGCGAGAGGACACGCTGCACGCGGACAAGGCGGAGGGCCGTCCGCGCCGCGGCCTGTTCGGCGTCCTGAAGCCGAGCCGGCCGGCCTCCACCTGGCAGACCGCCTTGATGGTCGCCGGCGGCGCGGCCTTCCTGAGCGTCGGCGCCGCCGGCGTGACCTTGCTGGAAAGCGCTCCCGCTCAACGCCAGGCTCAGGAGCAACAGGCCCAGGGCGGCTTCGAAGCCGAGCCGCGCGCCTCGGTCGCGCTCGCGCCCTTGACCTCCGCGCCGCAGCCCGCGCCCGCCGCCGAGGCTCCGGCCGTTCCCGCCGTGTCGTCGCAAAACGATCCGGAGGCGACCGACTATGTCGAGACGGTCCGCGGCATCGAGGCCAAGCGGCCCGGCGCGCTCGCGCACCTCAAGGTCCTGGCGGACGGCGGCTGGGCCCCGGCGCAGGTCTACTTGGCCAGGCTCTACGAAACAGGCCAGGCCGATGTCGTAAAGAACCTCATCGAGGCGCGCCGCTGGACGCAGCGCGCCGCCGAAGCCGGCGATCCGCCGGCCATGCACAACCTGGCGCTCTACTACTTCCGCGGCGAAGGCGGCCCGCAGGACCCGGCGGCGGCGGCCGACTGGTTCAAGAAGGCCGCCCAGCACGGGGTTGTGGATTCCCAGTACAATCTGGGCCTCCTCTACCAGTCCGGCTCCGGCGTGCCGCGCGACCTGGTCCAGGCCTACAAGTGGTTCATGATCGCGGCCAACGCCGGCGACGCCGAGGCCCGCGCCAGCGCCAAGGACGTGTCGGAACGGCTGTCGACCACCCAGCTCGCCGCGGCCGAAGGCCAGGCCAACGCCTTCGAGCCGGCCGGCGCGGCCGTGCTCGCGACGCCGCCCACCGGCCTCACGGTCCTGGCGGCCCAGCACGTGCTTGGCCGGCTTGGCTACTACAAGGGCCGCCCGGACGGTGCGGCTTCCGGCCAGCTCAAGCTTGCCGTCACCGCGTATCAGCGCGATCAAGGCCTGGCGGCCACCGGGCTGCTGGATCCCGCCACCGTGTCCCGGCTCGCCGCCCTGACCCGCTGAGCTGTCTCCCGCCCGGCCGTCCGTAACCGGAGAGCGCCGAGTTTTGGACCTGTACCTGCCCATCGCCGAGGTGTCGGTGAACGCGCCGCTTCTGGTGGCGCTGGGCGCGCTGGTGGGTTTCATCTCCGGGATGTTCGGCATCGGCGGCGGCTTCCTGATGACGCCGGTGCTGGTGTTCTTAGGCATCCCGCCGGCCGTCGCCGTAGCCAGCATGTCGAACCACGTCGCGGCCTCCTCGATGTCGAGCGTGATCTCCTACGGTCGCAAGCGGGCGGTGGACTTCCGCATGGGCGGGGTGCTGGCCGGCGGCGGGGTGGTCGGCGCGGTCATCGGCGTCGAGATTTTCCGGTGGCTCAGGCTGCTGGGCCAGGCGGACCTGGTGGTGGCGCTCTCCTACCTGGTCTTCCTGGGCGTGATCGGCGGGCTGATGTTCTGGGAGTCGGTAGGGGCGATCCTGCGCCGGCGGCGCAACGCGCCAGCCCCGCCCAGGCGCGACCGCCGTCCGCCCTGGCTCTACGGGCTGCCGCTGAAGATGCGGTTCCCGCGCTCGCGGCTCTACATCAGCGTCCTGCCGCCGCTCTTGCTCGGCGCCTTCGTGGGCATGCTCTCGGCGATCATGGGCGTCGGCGGCGGTTTCGTGCTGGTCCCGGCCATGGTCTACGTCCTGCGGATGCCGGCCAGCGTCGTGGTCGGCACCAGCCTCTTCCAGATCATCATCACCACGGCGCTCACCGGCGTGTTGCAGGCCGGGCGCAACCAGACGGTCGACATCGTGCTGGCGACCCTGCTGCTGGCCGGCGGCGTGCTGGGCGCCCAGTTCGGCGCGCGCGCCTCGTCGCGCTTCCGTGCGGAGGAGCTCCGCGCCTTCCTGGCGCTGATCGTGCTCTTGGTCGGCCTTCGGATGGGGCTCGGCCTCTTCTTCACCCCGCGCGAGGCGTTCGTCCTGATGTCGGGGACCGGCGGATGACTGCGCTCGCCCTGTCGCCGCCTCAGGTCTCGGGCCCCGCCGTCTCGGCGGCGCTCACCGAGACCAACGTACGGGTGAACTCCGACTTCCGCGGCGACCGGATCGTGCTCTACGGGGCGATCTTCGATCCCCTGTCGCGGCCGAGCGACGTGGTGGTCATCGTGCGCGGGCCGGAGCAGCCGGTGCGGATCGCGCGCAAGACCCGCGTCGCCGGCGTCTGGGTCAACAGCCGCCCGGTGGTGTTCCAGGGCGCGCCGGGCTTCTACATCGCCGCCTCCACCCGCCCGCTCGACGAGATCGCCCGCTTCGGCGTGCTGCGCCGCCTGGAGGCGGGCGTCGACCACCTGGCGATCAATGCGCCCGCCGAGCAGCGCGTCGAGACCCGCTACGGGGTGCGCGACATGGTGGTGAGCCGCCTGGGCGCCGACTACTACGACTGGCGCCAGGCGGTCGTGCGCCTGAAGGAAGCCGAGCACCTCTACGACGTCGATGAACGCGGCGTGCGCTTCGTCGACAAGGGCCTGTTCCGTGCCGAGATTGCGCTTCCGGCCGAGGCGCCGATCGGCCGCTACGACGTTCGCATCCTGCTCTTCCAGAATGGACAGCCGGTCTCCGAGAAGGATCGGACCCTCACGGTGGAGAAGGTGGGCGCCGAACGCAGCCTTTACCTTTGGGCGCATCAAAGGCCATGGTCCTATGGTCTAGCTGCGATGGCCTTCGCGCTGGCGGCCGGTTGGGCGGCGTCGTCCGCGTTTCGGAGAGACTGAATGGTGACGGAGATGCCGGAGCCCGCAGCCCGCTACGACTCCATCCCGCCGGCGCTCTGGGCCATCGCGCTTTGCGCACTCGCGCCCTTCCCGATCTCCGCCGTGGCCTACGGTTGGGGGCCGGCGGACATCGCCGCGCCCGCCCTATCGATCATCCTGACCTGGTCTGGCTGCGTCCTGGCCTTCCTGGGCGGCGTGCGCTGGGGCCTGGAAAGCGGCCGCCCGTCGCCCAGGGCCCAGCGCCTGCTGATCTCGGTGCTATCGCCGGTCGTCGCCTGGACGCTGTTGCTCTCGCGGCACCGGTTTCCGGACGGCTGGGTGATCGGCGGCTGCATCGGGGCCTTCCTCGTGCAGTGGCTGTTCGACCACCAGGCGCCCGACGTGCCCGCCCGCTATCCGCGGCTGTCCACTGCGCTCACTGCCGGCGCCTGCATCTCGCTCGCCGTCTGCCTCGACCAGGCGATGAAGACCGGCCACGCCTGAGGGGCGGCGCCTCAAGTCCCGGGGTAGGGCGAGCCATCCTTGTGCACGAACCGGCCGTCGGCGTTGGCGCTCATCATGTCGATGTCGGAGCAGGTGGTGAGGTCGGCCGGATTGCGCGAGCCCACCTCGAGATAGACCGCCACGGTCGTCGACCGATTGATCATGTGATGGCCGTCGCCGGAGCCCTTGGGGAAGGCCGCGCAGTCGCCGGCGCGAAGCACGGTCTCGCCGCCGTCCTCGACCAGCGTCACCTCGCCTTCGAGCAGGTAGACGAACTCGTCCTCGTGGCTGTGCCAGTGGCGCTGGCTGGACCAGCCGCCCGGCGGCAGGGTCATCAGGTTGACCCCGAAGTCGCGAAGGCCGCCGGCGTCGCCAAGCCGTCGGCGCGTGCGGTCGGCGCAAGGCGCGTCGAAGGGCGGCGGATAGCCGGAGCCCTTGCGGACGGGCGCGGCGGCGAGGTCGACCTTTGGCATGCGCGGCTCCCCGGGGTGCTGGCTCCTAGTCGCCGACCAGCGAGCGCCAACCTACCGCATGGACGCGGCCGACGCCGAGCGCTCCGGCCAGCGGCGGCCGGGCGAACAGGCCCGCAAACGCCGCGTCGCGCACATTGAGGCCGCCGGCGTAGGCGCCGAAGGCCGGCAGGATCGCCCGCTCGGCGTCGGTGATGAAGCAGCGCCGCCGAACCCGGCCGCGGGTCGCCTTCACCTTGGCCGCCGGATGCAGGTGGCCGGAGACCTCGCCGGGCTGCAGCCCGGCCCGGGGCTCGTGGCGCAACGTCAGGCCGCAAAGGGCGATCTCGTCGACCGCTTCGCCGGGCAGCAAGCGCGGACCGTCGGCGTCGTGGTTGCCGACCACCCAGATCACGGTGCGGCCGCGGGCCAGGCCGCGCAGCCGCTCCGCGTCGTCGGCCGCCAGCCGCGCCTCGGACTTGCGGTCGTGGAAGGTGTCGCCAAGCAGGACCACCATGGCCGGCGCCAGGGCTTCGACCTCGGCCTCCAGCCGCGTCAGGGTCTCGCGCGTGTCGTAGGGCGGCAGCATCTGGCCGCGCGCGGCGTAGGACGAGCCCTTCTCCAGGTGCAGATCCGCCACCACCAGCGCCCGCGCCGCGGCGAGCCACAGGGCGCCCGAGCAACGCAACAGGGTGTCGGCCCCGCCGATCGGCGTGCGCAGCGACCCGCAGTCGGCGACTGCATAGTCGTAGATGAAGGCCGCTTGGCTCGCGGGCGCCAGGGCGTTCACTGCAGCGCCTCGGCGATCAGGTCTTCCTCGGCTTCCCTCAGGATCATTGTCTCGCCCGTGTGGCCGGGGCTGCGCTCCTTGCCGATCTCCAGCAGGATCGGCACCGAGAAGGGCGACAGGTGCTCCAGCGCAGAATGCCGGATTCGCCCCTTGATGCGCGCCAGCATCTGCCCCAGCCGCGCCACGTCGATGAGGCCGGTCGCCGCATCGTCCCGCGCGCAGCGCAGCAAGAGGTGGTCCGGCTGGTGGCGGCGAAGGGTGTCGTAGATGAGGTCGGTCGAGAAGGTGATCTGGCGCCCCGATTTCTGCTCCTGGCCTGGGAAGCGCCGCTCGATCAGCCCCGCGATGATCGCGCAGCCCTTGAAGGCGCGCTTCATCATGAAGCTTTCGGCGAGCCAGGCTTCCAGGTCGTCACCCAGCATGTCCTCATCGAAGAGTTCGCCGAAATCGAGGCCGTCCATCGGCTTCACCGCCCAGACCGCCATCGCATAGTCGTTGCAGACGAAGCCCAGCGGCCCGCGGCCCATCCGCTCCAGCCGCCGGGTCAGCAGCATGGCCAGCGTGGTGTGCGCCAGGCGCCCCTCGAAGGGGTAGCAGACCAGGAACTGGCGGTGACCCCGGGCGAAGGTCTCCAGCAGCATCTCGTCCTCTTCCGGGATCAGCGAGCGGTCGCGCTGGGCCTCCAGCCATTCGCGCACGTCGGCCGGCAGCACCTGCCAGTGGGCCTGGTCGTACATGAGCTGGCGCACGCGCTTGGCGAGGTAGGTGGAGAGCGCGAACTTCGAGCCGCCCCAGGACGGCATCTTCGGATCCGCGCCGGGCGCGGCCTGCACCAGGACGTCGAGGTTGGTCACCGCCACCAGCCGCCAGACCTGGCCCGCGAAGACGAAGGTCTCGCCGGGCTCCAGCATCTCAACCATGCCCTCCTCGATCTCGCCGATCTTGCGTCCGCCGCGGCCCCCGCGCATGGCGATGCGGACCGCCAGCATGGCGGGCGAGATGATCGCGCCGACGTTCAGCCGGTGTCGCTGGGCGGTCTCCAGGTTGCGCACCCGCCAAAGGCCGTCCTGGCCTTTCACGATGCGGCGGAACTTGTCGTAGTTGCGAAGCGCGTAGCCTCCGGTCGAGACGAAATCGACGACCTGTTCGAAGTCCTCCCAGGCCAGGTCGCGGTAGGGGCCGGCGCTGCGGACCTCGTCATAGAGCTGCAGCAGGTCGAAGGGCTCGGAGCAGGCGCAGCCCATGACGTGCTGGGCGAGCACGTCGAGCGCGCCCACGCGCGGCGGGTCGCCGTCCAGCTTGTTCTCGGCGATGGCTTCGCGGGCGGCCTGGCACTCCAGCATCTCGAAGCGGTTGGCCGGCACGAAGATCGCCCGGCTGGGCTCATCCAGGCGATGATTGGCGCGGCCGATCCGCTGCACCATCCGCGAGGCGCCCTTGGGCGAGGCGAGCTGGATGACCAGGTCCACGTCGCCCCAGTCGATACCGAGGTCCAGCGTGGAAGTGCAGACCACGGCGCGCAATTCGCCCCGCGCCATGGCGGCCTCGACCTTGCGCCGCTGCTCGGCGGCGAGGCTGCCATGGTGGAGCGCGATCGGCAGGGCGTCCTCGTTCAGCCGCCAGAGCTCCTGGAAGGCGAACTCGGCCTGGAAGCGCGTGTTGACGAAGATCAGCGCGGTGCGGGAGCGCTTGATGACGTCATAGACCTCCTGCATCGCGTGCTGGGCGGTGTGGCCTGCCCAGGGCACCTTGCCCTCTGACAGCAGCACCTCGACGATCGGCTCGGCTCCGGCCGGCCCGCGCACCAGGTCGATGGACGAAAATCCTCCCCCCTTGGGGGAGGTGGCGCGAAGCGCCGGAGGGGGTTTCATCTCCGGCGCCTTGGCTGAAACCCCCTCAGTCAGCTTCGCTGACAGCTCCCCCTGAGGGGGAGCATCTTGAGTGTCGATGACGTCGATGGAGCTGTGATTAGCCATCCAGGCCTTGATGACCTCCGGGTCGTCGACCGTGGCCGAGAGGCCCACGCGGCGCAGGTTCGGCGCAAACTGGGCGACGCGGGCCAGGTCCAGGGCCAGCAGGTCGCCGCGCTTTGAGGCGTGCAGGGTGTGGATCTCGTCCAGGATCACGCACTCCAGGCTCTCGAAATAGAGCCGAGCGCCCTCCCAGGCGCAGAGCAGGGCGAGCTGCTCGGGCGTGGTCAGCAGGATCTCCGGCGGCTTCACCCGCTGGCGCTGGCGGCGCGAGAGGCCGGTGTCGCCGGTGCGGCTCTCCGCGGTGATCGGCAGCCCCATTTGCAGGATCGGTGCATTGAGGTTGCGCTCGACGTCCACCGCCAGCGCCTTCAAGGGCGAGATATAGAGGGTGTGCAATCCGCGCGGCGTGTTGGCCGGCGGGCGTTCGGCCAGGTCGATCAGGCTGGGCAGGAAACCCGCCAGCGTTTTGCCGCCGCCGGTCGGCGCGATCAGCAGGGCGTCGCGCCCCGCCTGCGCCCGCTCGATCATCGCGAGTTGGTGGGCGCGTGGGCTCCAGCCCCGCTTGGCGAACCAGTCGGCGAACCGGGGCGGCAGAAGATCGGCGGCGGGAGCGCCAGCGTCGGCCATCAGCGGCCTATAGCATGTTCTTGTTCTGTTTCGAGTCTCGGACGGCGACCGCGGACCTTGAAGCCAGGCCTCTCAGCACGGCGGCTCGGATCAGCGGCAGCCGGTCGTTCCCGAAGTACATATCGTCGCCGTCTACGAAGATCGTCGGCGACCCGAAGCCTCCGCGGGCCATCACCTCGTCGGTGTTGGCGCGAAGCTGGTCCTTGACCTCGGGCCGCGCGATCCCGGCGAAGAAGTCCGCCGGCTCGACGCCGACGCGGACGCAGGCCTGCTCGAGGACCGAGTCCTGCGAGATATCGAGGTCATCGCCCCAGTAGGCTTCGAAGACGGCCATGGCGAAGTCGGTCAGCTTGCCCTGCGGTTCGAGCAGGATGCAGCCGCGCATGGCCTTCACGCTGTTCACGGGAAAGACCGTTGGCGGGAACTTGATGCGCAGCCCCGCGAGCCGGGTCCAGTCCGCCAGATCCTTGCCCATGTACCGCGCCTTGGCCGGCACCGGGTCTGTGCGCTGGGCGTAGACGCTGGGATTGACCGCGTTGAAGACGCCGCCGACCAGGATCGGCCGCCACGTGATCTCCACATCCAGTTCGGCGCTGAGCGCCCGCAGGTTGACGAAGGCCAGATAGGTCCATGGGCTCGAGCAGTCGAAGAAGACTTCGATCATCGGATTGGCCTCCTCACGCCCGCGCCGGGTTCTCCAGCCGGGTCACCCAATAGTCGGCGTCGTAGGTCGGGTCGCCGGTCAGATGGCGCCAGAGCTTGATGCGGTTCACATATTCGAGCCGGCCGGTGTCCTGTTCGAACCAGGGCTCGGGCGTCATCAGGATGCTTTCGACAGTCTCCGGCTGCGCGGTCTTCACGAAGAAGATCGGCCGCTCCGCGGGCCGGTTGGGAAGCGTCGTCATGTCCCAGCGCCGCACCTGCGGCTGCGAGGGACTCATGCGGATCTTGAACATGGTGCGCGTGCGGCCGGAATGGTTCACCCCGCCGCCGTGCCAGATGCCGTTGTGCAGGAAGAGCAGGGTCCCGGCCTCGCAGACCATGTGCTGCTGACCAGCTATGTTCTGATAGCGGCCCAGCGCCACCTCGCTGACCCGGCGCAGGTGCGTGCCCGGGACGAAGCGTGTGCCGCCCATCTCGCGGGTGACCTTGTGCGGGTAGTACATGATCTGCAGGTCGAACCCGGCGGACGGGTCGATCGTGGAATCCTGGTGGGTGTGCTGGGAGACGTTCTCGCCGCCCGAAGCCTCGTAGTAGGCGGGCGGGAAGGTCACGTGCAGGAAGTGGTGGTCGAACACCGGATCGGCGCCGACCAGGCTCTGGATCGCGCCCTTCACCCGCGGCAGCTGTAGCAGGCGATCGACCGCGCTGCCCCGCGGATAGGCGCCGGCCAGTGGCGCGCCGGGCGGGACTTCGGGGATCTGGGCCCCGGCCAAGAGCTCGCCGTAGGTCCGCAGTATCTTCTGGCCGGGCTTGGGGTAGTCGGCCTCGCCGGCCTCGCTCAGGAACTGGGCGTTGATCTCGTCCGGGACCACGCCGTCGAAGCGCAGGAAGCCTCTGGCCACGAAGCGGGCCATGTCCAGCGAGCTCAGCAGCGGGGCTTCGCTCATGCGGCGATCTCCACCAGCTTTTCGAAGAAGAACTCGTACTTCAGGTACGCGAGGTCGAACTCGTCGCCGCGGGTGTGCGGCAGGATCTGCGCGGCCTGGATCAACCGCCAGCCGTCCTTGAGGGCGTCGACGCCGGTGCGATAGGGGGCCTGGTCGTTGTCGCCGGCCATCGGCCGGGTCTCGCCCGTCCCGTCGTAGATCGCCCAGGCGATGGTCGGCGCGTCGAGCGCGGAGTTGGCCAGGTAGAGGACCAGCACCTTCTGGCGCATCCGATTTGTCTCCCGCCCGGCCATGCCGCGAAGCCTGCCATGGGACGATTTACTTACGACGTAAATTATAGGCAAGGTGCCGCCGCCTTTTTCAACGGAGACGCGCCATGAACCCCAATGCCGAGTTCGACATCATCGTCTATGGCGCCACCGGCTACACCGGCCGCCTGGTCGCGGAGTACTTGGCGCAGCGCTACGGGATCGGCGGCGATGTCAAATGGGCCATGGCCGGGCGCAGCGCCGAGAAGCTCGCTCAGGTGCGCGACGAGATGGGCGCGCCGGCGGAGACGCCGCTGGTGGTCGCCGACGCTGACGATCCGGCGCAGCTCGACGCGATGGTCCGCCGCGCCAAGGCGATCGTCACCACGGTCGGGCCCTATCAGCTCTATGGCGACAAGCTGGTGGCGGCCTGCGTCGCGGCCGGAACCGACTGCCTGGACCTCACGGGCGAGCCCAACTGGATGGCGAAGATCATCGCCGCGCACGACGCGGAGGCCAGGAAGACCGGGGCGCGGATCGTCCACTCGTGCGGCTTCGATTCCATCCCCTTCGAGCTCGGCGTCTTCTTCGCCGAGGAGACCGCCAAGGCGAAGCTGGGCGGGCCGGTCCCGCGGGTGAAGGGCCGGGTGCGGGCCATCAAGGGCGGCCTTTCGGGCGGCACGGCGGCCAGCGGCGCGGCCACCATGGCCGCGATCCAGAAGGATCCCAGCCTGATCGCCCTGATGATGAACCCCTTCGCGCTCACGCCCGGGTTCGAGGGCCCGCCCCAGCCTCCCGGCAACGCTGTCGAGCACGACCCGGACGTGGGCCACGATGTCGGCCCCTTCATGATGGCGGCGATCAACACCAAGAACGTCCACCGCTCGAACGCCCTGATGGGCCACCCGTGGGGCAAGGACTTCGTCTATGACGAGATGTCGGTGGTGATCCCCGGCGCGCCGACCGAGTTCAGCGGCATGGAGAATGCGCCCAAGCCGGGCGAGGGGCCGTCAAAGGCCGAGCGCGAGGCGGGGTTCTACGACATCGCCTTCATCGGCATCGGAGCCGACGGGCGCAAGGTGAAGGTTTCGGTGAAGGGCGATCGCGACCCGGGCTATGGCTCGACGTCGAAGATGCTGGCCGAAGCGGCGATCTGCCTGGTCAAGGACGCGCCGGACGTCCCAGGTGGCGTGTGGACGCCCGGCGCCGCCATGCAGACGAAGCTCGTTGACCGCCTCCAGAGGAACGCTGGCCTGACGTTCGCGGTCGAAGATTGAGCGGAGGCCGAGGGCGCGCGTCCAACGCTGCGCCCTCGGCTCTTGGCCTAGGTCAGCAGGCGTAACGGCTGGTCACGGGCACTCGGCGGCCGATGTAGGGGTCCCAAACCCAGCGGGTGCTCTCGCAGGTCCGGTAGCCGTAGCCGCCGTAGTAGTAACCCGGAGCGTAGTAGCCGGGCGCGTAGTAGCCGCGGTCGTAGTAGCTGTGGCTGTTGCTCGCGAGCGCGGCGCCTAGCGCCAGGCCCACGACGCCGGCCGCGACCGCCGCGCCGCTGTTGTCGTGGCGATAGTGGCCGCCGTAGTAGCCGCCGTAATACCCATGCGGACGGGCTTCGGCGGGCGTCGCGGTTGCGACAACCGCGCCGCCCAGAGTGATGGCCGCCATTGCGGCCGTGAGAGCCTTTCTCATCTTGGCCTCCTTGCAAGTGCCTAACGGCCCGAGGGCCGAAGTGTTCAGGGTTACAAGGTTATGAATCGGCGACTGAACGTGGCCTGAACGGCCGCGTTAGGAACCCGCAGGCTCGGCGAGGCCCTCGTGCTCGAGCGCAAGGCGCACGGCCGGCCGGGTCTTCATGCGGGCCACGAAGGCGGGCAACGGGTCCGGAAGCGGCAGGCCGTTCTTCTGCGCCCATAGGCACATCACAAAGAGGTAGCCGTCCGCGACGCTCACCTGGCCGCCGAACAGGTAGTCGTCCTTCATCTGGCCGGCCAGATAGCCCAGCCGCTTGCCGATGGTCTCGCGCGCCGCGGCTTTCTCCGCCTCTGTCGAGCCGGCCTGGAAGAGCGGCTTGAAGGCCTTGTGGATCTCCGCGGTGATGAAGGCGAGCATCTCCAGCAGGCGGTAGCGCCCCATCGGACCGCCAGGCGCCAGCGCCGGATCCTGGTCGGCCACCCAGCTCAGGATGGCGACGTTCTCGGTCAGCACCTGGCCGCCGTCGAACTGCAGGGCCGGCACATAGCCTTTCGGATTTATCTGGCCGTAGTCACGGCCGTCCTCGGTCCGCTTGGCCTTGAGGTCGACCTTGACCCTCTCGAAGTCGAAACCCGCCTCGTGCAGGGCGATGTGGTCGGCGAGGCTGCAGGCTCCGGGCGCGAGGTAGAGTTTCATGGGGCGGTCCTCCTGAATCGGGTCAAGCCTTGCGGCCGAACTGCTCGCGCAGTTCGTCCTTGGCCTTTTCCAGCGTGCGTTTGCGGGATGCCGGCAGGTTCTTGCCCGCCCGGTTGATGTAGAAAGTCAGCATCGACATCGCCGATTGGAACGGCGTGCCCTTGCGGCGTTGGCTGTGTTCCGCGGAGCGCTTCAGCGAGGCGGCGATCGCCTTGGCGTCGCGGCCCTCGAAGACCTTCGGCTCTAGGTCCAGCGCATCGCTCGCCTCGGTGACCTTCGCGGACCACCTGCGGCCGTCGTGTGTCTTCGCCGCCATCGTGGGCCTCCTGCCGGATGGCAGTTAGAACCCGGCCCGCGCGCGCCTGTTCCCTGGCGTCATGGTGGACGCCCGCGAGCCGCGGGGCCAAGCTGGCGAAAAGCAACAAGGGGACGCGCATGAAGGACTTCGCAGGCAAGATCGCGGTCGTCACCGGCGGGGGCACCGGCATGGGGCGCGAGCTCGCCCGCCAGCTCGTCGCCGAGGGCTGCAGCGTGGCGATGTGCGACGTCTCGGCCCGCAACATGGCCGAGACGGCAGCCCTCTGTCAGGCCGACGGCGTGCCGCAGGGCGTGCGCATCACCAGCCACCTGGCCGACGTGTCGGACGAGAGCCAGCTCATCGCCTTCCGCGACGAGGCCGCGGCCCAGCACGACACCGACCGGCTGCACCTTCTGTTCAACAACGCCGGCATCGGCGGCGGCGGCTCGATGATCGCCGACAGCCGCGAGGAGTGGGAGCGGACGTTCAACGTTTGCTGGGGCGGCGTCTACCTGGGCGTACGCACCTTCCTGCCGATGCTGCAGGCGGCCGACGAAGCGCACATCGTCAACACCTCCAGCGTCAACGGCTTCTGGGCGAGCCTCGGCCCTGGCATCAGCCACACCGCCTACGCCGCGGCGAAGTTCGCGGTGAAGGGGTTTTCCGAGGCGCTGATCACCGACCTGGCGCTCAACGCCCCCCACATCAAGGTCTCGGTGGTGATGCCCGGCCACATCGGCACCTCCATCGTCGCCAACTCCCGCAAGGTGATGACGCGGCGCGACGAGGATACGCTCAGCGACGAGGACCTGGCCCGCGCCCGCGAGCGCATCGGCCGCGCCGGCCTCAACATCGGCGAGCTGTCCGACGAGGCGCTGCAGGCGATGGTCAACGAGCAGCATCGCCGCTTCCTCGAGGAAGCGCCCACGACGGCCGCCGAGGCCGCGACCGTCATCCTCGACGGGGTGAAGGCCGACCGTTGGCGGATTCTCGTAGGCGAGGACGCGCACAAGATGGACGCCCTCGTCCGCCGCGATCCGGAAGCGGCCTATACGCCAGCCTTCTTCGAGGTGCTGGCCAGCGAGGTGGGTTGGAAGCTGGGCGGCCTTCGCTAGTCATCCAGTCTGAGCGACGTTACGCCCATCACGACCAGGCACTGGACCAGGAAGGCGGCGGTGAATCCGCCGCGGCTGATCTTGTTGCGCAGGTTGGCCTCCGTCTCGCGGATGCCGGCGGCGGCGAGCCGTTCCACCAAGCCTTTGTAGTTCACGCCCTTGCGCATCATCTCGGACCGCAGCAGGCCTTTGGTGTAGGCGACCCAGTCGCGGTCCATCGCCGTCTCCTGATCCAATCTTGCCGAACGCTGAAATCTTGTTTCAGTTCTGATACTCGCGTTATCGCAGTAACAGACCTTGCTACAAATATATCGAATATGATGCATTTGACACTGTAAATTACGATGTCGGGACGAAAAATCGGGGCGGAAAAGCGGCTCAAAACCGGAACGCCGAGGCCTCCTGGCTAGTCCGGAAGGGCCAGGCCGAGCAGGGCGTCGTGGCGCCCCCGCCAGGAGTTGACGGCCAGGAATTTCTGCCGTTCGGCCTCGCTGAGCGGGCCAAGCGCCAGCGCGCGCTCCACGCCGTCTGCGAACGACGCGCCCTCAGCCACCAGCACGACGTTGCTGTGGATGTCGCGCACCGGCGACATGTCGGTGGCGGTGACCGGCCGTCCCGCCGCGACGTATTCGTAGATCTTCAGCGGGCTCATGGACTCGGTGAGCGCGTTGCGATGGTGCGGCATGATGCAGACGTCGGCGCTGTGCGTCAGGCCTGCGATCTCGTCGCGCGGCAGGGCGGGCCGCAGGTCGACGCCGGGGATCGCGCTCAGCTCGCGCGCAACGTCCTCGTGGTGCACCGGTCCCACTACGATCACCGAGCCATTGGGAAAGCGCTCGGCGACCTCGCGCACCGCGCCGACGTCGAGGCGACGGTGGATGGCGCCCGTGTAGAGGATCCGCGGATGACGCGCCTGGTCGGCCCAGGTCGGCGCATCCCACGGGGGCTGCCACTCGGACCCGGCGATGCCGTTCGGCACGACCTTGCCAGGGCCCGTCGGATTGATGCGGTCCAGCAGATGCTGCGAGACGGCGCAGACGCGGTGGCCGCGCTCGCGGATGACCTCGTAGGCCCGCACATAGTCCGGCCACCACTTCTCGTGGTCGTCATAGGCCGACCAATCGTCGAAGGCGTAATAGGTCACCGGCCCCGCCCACTGCAGGTCGCCGTAGGCCGCGTAGAGGGGACTGGTGGTGATGACCGCGGGCCACTGCAGGCCCATCTGGCGCGAGCGCACGGCGATCCGCCGATCGTAGTCCTTGTAGGCCGCGCAAAGCGCGCTCTCGCCGGTGGGGTCCTTACGCCGCAGCCGCAGGGGCGAGATGACCTCGATGGGGTATGGCCGGTGCGGAATTGTCGCCTGGCGCCGGCCGAGCAGCCGCCTCAACACCTGGGTCGGGCCCATCCGGAAGGCGTCCGCGATCAAGAGGCCCTTGACCCGCTCGTGGGTCAGCAGGGTCTGCACGAAGCGGTCGGGCGTCATGTACCGGCGCTGCCTGGAGTCGGTCCACGTCTCCTGCCAGAACGTGAAGACGACGTCGCGAGCCACGGCGTCCCGTCGATCCAAGCTCTCTCCAGACAAAGGACGGCGCCCCTTTGCGGGAATGTCCGCAATCACGCCTTGTCTTCCCTTTTAGGCCGCCATGCGCAAGGGCCTAGAACGCGCGACCTGGTAGCAATTTTCCAGCCGCTCGGCCGCCGCCGACCAGGTCAGGTTCTCGCGTCCGCGGATGACGTTGCGCCGCATGGTGCGCAACAGCTTGGGTTCCTCGACGAGCCGGCTGATCTGGTGGGCCAGCTGATCCACGTCGCCCGCGTGGTGCACGAAGCCGGTCACGCCGTCGGTGCACTGCGCCCCCGCCGCGTCCGAGACCAGCGGGACCACGCCGCAGCCCTGCGCCTCGTAGGTGACTAGCGCGCTGCCCTCCTCGAAGGACGGCAACAGCAGCAGGTCGGCGAAGTGGAAGGCTCGCGCCGTGTCGGCGGTGAAGTCGTACATATTGACCCCGGGCAGCGACAGGTAGGGCTCGATGAGCCTCTCGTAGCCCTGCAGCACCTTGCCGTAGATCGAGAAGCGCGCCTTCTCGAAGGCCCGCGACCGCTGCCAGGCCTCCAGCGCGACGTGCAGGCCCTTGCGGGGATCGACCGAGCCCAGGAACGCGGCGTGTGGCGGCGCCAGGGTCTCCTCGTCCGGGTCCGGCGTGAAGACCTTCGGGTCGAAGCCGTAGCTGTGGCGCAGCAGCTTGTCGCCCGGATAGCCGCGCTCGAGGAAGGTCTCCGCCACGTGCTCGGAGGGCGTCAGCAGGCCCACGGCGGCGTTGTATTCCTCTTCCTCAAGCTTCAGGCGCCGAGGGTTCGGCCGATGCGAGTGGCCGCGCGGAAGCTTCATCCCCATGTCGTCGCAGACCCGTCCCACAACCTCATAGGCGTTGGCGGTGTGCGTGTTGGGCACTTCGCGCACCGCCGGAATGCCCAGGCTGCGCGCCATCCGCGCGGTCGACAGGGTCGCCCCCGGCCAGCAGTGCACGATGTCGAAGGCGCCGGCGCGCCGCTTCAGCAGGCGCGCGGTTCGATGGTCGTGATAGGCCATGGTGCGGTCCATGCCCAATAGGCGGTGAGGGATTCGCACGCCGCCCATGACCATGGTCTGAATAGTGTTCGGAAGTTCCGGCGCGGTCGGATGGACGCTGGTTGTGGCGACGGTCACCTCGTGCCCGCGCGCAACTAACCCGAGTATTTGATAAACTGCAGTTGTACCGATGCCGGGCGCCCCAACAGGGTGCGGAAAACTGTATAGAACCCGCATCGGCACACGCCTTGTTAAGAAGTTATTAATAATGGTTAAGGTATAATATACCTATAAAATTCACCCTGTGCAACGCAAACGGGAAGTTTTCGTGTCTGAGGAGGTGGTTCTCGTGTCCCAGGGGAGTCTCTCCGTGGCGGCGCGGGCATATCTCGCCTAGATTCGCGGCATGGCGATACTGCTGGCGGTCCACGCCCATCCCGACGACATAGAGCATCTGGCCGCCGGCGCGCTGGCTGTGCTGGCGGCGCGGGGCCACACCGTGCGGATCGCCACCCTGACGGCGGGCGAATGCGGCTCGGCGGAAACCGACCTCGCGGCCACCGCGGCCATTCGCAAGGCCGAGGCGCAGGCCGCTGCGGCCCTGATCGGGGCCGAGTACCGCTGCGCCGACCTGCCGGACCTCGGGGTCTTCAACGACGACGCCTCCCGCCGCGCGGTGACCGAGCTGATCCGCTGGGCGCGCGCCGACGTGGTGATCGCCGCCTCGCCCGCCGACTATCATCCCGACCATGAGGCCGCGAGCCAACTGACGCGCGACGCCTGCTTCGCGGCCTCGGTGCCCAACTACCGGACGAGCCCCTCGGCGGCGCTGGAGGCCATTCCGCACCTCTATTTCATGGACCCCATCGGCGGGCGTGACCGGCAGGGAAACCGCATCGTCGCGGACTTCGCGGCCGACATCGCTGAGGGCTTTGCGATAAAGCAGAAGATGCTGGCCTGCCACGCCAGCCAGGCCGAGTGGGTCGCGCGCCAGCACGGCGTGGCCGATCACCTGGCGTCGATGGAGGCCTGGTCGCGCCGCCGCGGCCGCGACTTCGGCGTCGACCTGGCAGAGGGCTTCCGCCAGTACCGGCACGAGCCCTATCCGAAGAGCCCGCTGCTTCAGGACCTGCTGGGCGAGGCGCTGCTGATCGCCGCATCATAGCGCGCCCACATCGGGCGGCAGTCGAGCACTTCGCCGGACTCCATGGCCTCGTCGATGGCCATGACCGTCAGGCCGGCCTCCAGGCTGTCGAACGGGGTCACCGGAAACGGCGCGCCCTCGCTGAGCGTCGCGAGCAGGTCGCGGGCCATGGCCTGGTCGGCGCCGTTGTGGGCGTCCTCGGTGCGGTTGGCGTAGTCGATCCGCTCCGGCTTGGCGCGGGAAAGGGCGCGGCGGACCATCAGCTTGTTGCGCACGAGGTCGGCGATCAGCGTCCCTTCGGTCCCGGCGACGTACCAGCGCCGCTCGGTCAGCCCGACGTGGCTGTTGGCGTGGAACGACAGCCGCACCTGGTTCTCGTATTCGACCATCGCGGTCTGGTGGTCGGTCACGTCCATGTCGGACTGGAACGCATCGTTGGCGCCGGCCCAGCCGGCGTCTCGCAGGGCGTAGGCCGCCTCGCCGGTGTCCCAGGTGCGGGGAGCGCTCACCGCCCGCTCGGCCGTGAAGATCCGCCGCCCGCCGAAGCTCGCCACCCGGGCCGGCCGGGCGCGCGCGATGCGCCCGAAGATATCGAAGTCGTGGCAGACCTTGTCGAGCAGGTAGGAGCCGCCCCAGGCCGCCTTGCGCCGCCAGTTGCGCGCCAGGTATCCGCCGTGCTCCGGCGGCAGGTGCTCGGTGGCGTCGATGGAGACGATCTCGCCCAGTTCACCGGCGTCGACGCGCGCGATCGTCTCGCGCACGATCGGCATGGAGCGCATGACGAGGCCGATGAACAGCGGCGGTCCGGCGCCCGCGAGGCGGCTCGCGAGCGCGAGGCTCTCGGCCTGGGTCCGCACGATCGGCTTTTCCGCGAACACCGGATAGCCGGCGTCCAGCGCCAGGTTCAGATGCTCGAAATGCAGGTGGTTGGGCGCGCCCAGCATCACCAGGTCGTACGGCCCGGCCGCCAGCAGCGCTTGCGGCGTCTCGAACGTCCGTCCTTCGGCGATACTGGCTGCGGCCAGGATCGGCGCGCCCACCGGCGCGGGGTCGACCTGAGCGGCCACCTCGAGGCGCCAGCCGACCTCCTGCATGGCGGCCAGCACATGGGCGATCCGCTGGCCCAGGCCGATCACGCCGATCCGATAGGTCTTCATCGCCGCCCGCCGTCTCCTGTGTCGGCGTCACCTCAGCATGTTCCACACGGCGCGGCCACTCGGGGCCGGAGGCTTGGCGGCTGTCCTGTTCCGGCCTCGGCTAGCTCAAGGGGCGGGCGGCGGCGACGGTCGTGGGCTGCGGCGCGGCGTCCGCAGGCGCGGCTGGCGTCGCCACGGGCGTCGGCGTGACCGGCAGGGGCGGCGGCGGCCCTGGCGGGATCGGGCCGTTCGGCAACCGCTTCAGGGCGGTCGTCATGTAGCTGCGCCAGAGTTCGGAGGGCGCCGTGGCGCCGGTGATCTTGCGCATGGGCGTGGCGTCGTCGCGGCCGGTCCAGACGACGGTCACGAGACCGCCGGTGTAGCCGGCGAACCAGGCGTCCTTGTAGTCCGACGTGGTTCCGGTCTTGCCGGCCAGGTCGTAGCCGGGAATGGACGCGTGCGTGCCGGTGCCCGACGCCATCACCGTGCGCATCATCCGCTGCATTTCATTGAGCGGCGGGTTGAGGATCGCCTGGGCTGGAGCGATCGCCTTGCGCTGATAGAGCACCTGGCCGCCGTTCGTACGGATTCGCTCGATGCCATAGGCCGCCACCCGATAGCCGCCGTTGCCGAAGGCGTCGTAGGCCTGGGCCATCTCCAGCGGCGTGACGAGGGTGGTGCCGAGCGCCATGGCCGGGTCGGTGTTGACGGTCGAGACGATGCCCAGCCGCCGCGCGGTCGCGGCGACGTTCACCCGGCCCACCTGGTCGGCCAGGCGCGCGGCCACGGTGTTGATCGAGTGCGCCAGCGCCTGCTCCAGGGTGATCTGGCCCAGGAAGCCTTCCTCGTAGTTGCGCGGCGACCAGCCGTTGATGGTCACCGGCTCGTCGACGACCATCTCGTCCGGTGTCTGCCCGGCCTCCATGGCGGTCAGGTAGACGAAGGGCTTCCAGGCCGAGCCCGCCTGGCGGTGGGCGTCCACCGCGCGGTTGTAGGGCGCCTTCTCGTAGTCGACACCGCCGACCATCGCCCGCACCCGGCCAAACCCGTCCAGCGAGACCACGGCGGCCTGGCTCACGCCCTGCTTGGCGAAGCGCGTCGAGACCGACTTGGCCGCCTCGCCGGCGGCGATCTCGGAGGGCAGGTCGAGGGTCGTCTCGACGACGATGTCCTGCTTGATCGGCCCGCCCACCGCCTGGCGCGTCTGGCCGTCCAGCCAGTCGACGAAATATTGCGCGGGCGCGGTGGCGGCGGTTTTCCAGACCTTCGGCGTCTGCGACAGCGCCTTGGTGCGCTGCGCCTCGCTGATCGCGCCCGTCTCGACCATCGCCTGCAGCACGATCTTCGTCCGGTCCGCCGACTTCTCCGGCTCGTCGACGGGATCGTAGTGGGTGGGCGACTTCAGGATGCCGGCCAGCGTCGCCGCCTCGCGCACCGTCAGCTTGGACGCCGGCTTGTTGAAGTAGCGCTGCGACGCCGCCTCCAGCCCATAGGCGCCTTCGCCGAAATAGACCCGGCTCAGGTAGAGCGAGAGGATCTGCTTCTTGGTGTAGGTCCGCTCGAGCTGGACCGCGTACATCAGCTCGGTGGCCTTGCGCTCGATGGTCTGGTCGGCGCTGAGGAACAGATTGCGGGCGAGCTGCTGGGTGATGGTCGAGGCGCCCTGGCTCTTGCCGTTCGACAGGTCGGCCACCAGGGCGCGCGCCATCCCGACGGGATCGAACCCCGAATGCTCGTAGAAGCGCCGATCCTCCACCGAGACGAAGGCGGCGGGCACATAGGCCGGCAGGCGGGCCAGATCGACCGGCGGCGCGAACCGTCCGCCCCGCACCCCGATCACCGCGCCCGAGCGGTCCACATATGTGATCTGCGCTTCACGGGTGATGGCCGGCAGCCGGGGCAGGTCCGCGCCCGAAAAGGACAGTGAAGCTGCGGCGACGAGGGAAAGAACCACGGTCAAGGCTCCTGGCGAAGCCGCGGCCCCTCAGCGCGACTTGCGATGCGAGCCCCTTGTGTCGCCGCTTAGCCTTTCAAGAAAGATAATTCGCGGTAATGCGGCGAAAGGCGCGGGGGCCTACCAGCCGCGGCCCTGGGCCTGGATCACCAGGTGCGGCGCGGTCACCGGATCGGGCGCGCCGGCCGCCACGATGCGCACCACCGACTGGGCGCCCAGGGCCCGGAGCTGGTCGACAACCGCCTTGGCGCGGGCCGCCGCCAGGTCGCGCTGCTGGGCTTGCGTACCGTGGGAGTCGGCGCCCGGCAGGATCACGGCCTCCACGCCCGCATTGCACTTCAGCCAGCTGGACGCCTTGGCGATCTGGCGCTGGGCAGGTTCATCCAGCTTCGCCTCGCCGAAACCGAAGCCCACCATGATCGGCGACACCGACGCCAGGTCGCCCCCGGTGCAGGCGGCCGGCTTCACGCCCAAGCGGGCGCGCGCCTCCTGCACGGCCGCGCTGGGCGCGGGCTTCGCGGGCGGCGTCAGGCAGCCGCCGAGCGTGGTGGCGAAGATCAGGCTGGTCGCGAGGGCGGGAATGGCGGCGGATCGGCTCATGCGCCGCCAGCTACCACCGCGCCCGCGAGGCGCCTAGCCGGACGCGCACCGGCCTCTTGCCTGCCGCGCCGTAATGCGCGCCCAATCGGGCCATGAAGATCGATCTCCTGTCGCCGTCGAGCTTCGCCTCGGGCCAGCCGCATGAGCAGTTCCGGTGGCTGCGCGAGAACGAGCCCGTGCGCTGGCACAACGAGCCCAATGGCAAGGGCTTCTGGGCTGTCACCCGCCACGCCGACGTCTGGGCCGTCGACCGCGACTTCCAGAACTTCTCCTCCGAGCCGACCATCATGATCCCCGACCCGCCGCCGGGTCAGGGCCAGGGCTTCGGGCCCTACAAGATGATGCTGATGATGGATCCGCCGGAGCACACGGCGTTCCGCAAGCTGATCCGCCAGGAGTTCACCCTGCCGGCCGCGCGGCTGCGGGAGGAGCGCATCCAGGCGCTGGCCAGGCAGATCGTCGATGCGGTGATCGGTCGTTGTAAGGGGACTTGGGGCGAGTGCGATTTCGTGGGCGAGGTGGCGGGCGAGATGCCGTCCTTCGTGATCGCCGAGCTGATGGGCCTGCCGCTCTCCGACGGACGCGAACTCTACAAGCTGACCGAGATCATCCACACCGCGCCCGAGGCCCTGCCGCCCGGCGCCGGCGGAGCCGCGGTGGCCAAGATGTTCGAGTACGGCTCCGGCGTGATCGCCGAGAAGCGCGCACGGCCGGGCGACGACCTCGCCTCCAAGCTGCTGGCCTGCGAGGTCGACGGGCGCAAGCTGGAGGACGTGGAGTTCCTGCTGTTCTTCCTGCTGCTGGTGGACGCCGGCGGCGACACCACGCGGAACTTGCTTTCCGGCGGCCTGCTGGCGCTGATGGAGCATCCCGGCCAGTTCGCCTGGCTGATGGCCGACCTGCCGGCGCGGCTGGCGGTGGCGCGCGAGGAGCTGCTGCGCTGGACGAGCCCGGTGATCTACATGCGCCGCACCGCGCGCCACGATGTCGAGCTCGCCGGCCAGCAGATCAAGGAAGGCGACAAGGTCGTCATGTACTTCGGCGCCGCCAACCGTGACCCAGCGGTGTTCGAGCGGCCCGACGCCCTGGACCTGGCCCGCGAGCCCAATCCGCACATCGCCTTCGGGACCGGCCCGCACGGGTGCCTCGGCCAACACATCGCGCGCATCGAGATCGACGCCATGCTGAGCGAGGTCCTGACCCGCATGACGGACTTCGAGCTGCCGGCCCCGCCGGAATGGCTGCCGTCGAACTTCATCTCCGGACCGAAGACGATGCCGCTCCGCTTTCGCGCGGCCTGAGCCCTACCAGGCGAGGTCGGCCAGCAAGCCGGCGTAGACCTCGATCCCGTCCCACAGGTTACCGAGCCGCAGGTTCTCGTTCTGCGCGTGCTGGTTGTCGTCGTAGTTGGCGATCGAGACGCCCACCATCGGCGCCTGCATCTGATTGACGATCTCGGCCATGCCGGAACTTGCGCCGGAGAACGGCAGCCGCAGAACCGGATAGCCGACCGTGCGCCCGATGGAGGCGGCCACCGCCTTGGCCGCTGGGCCGTCCATGGGCGTCTCGGTGGCGATGGAGGAACCTTCGTCCCACTCGACGCGCATGATCTTCGGGTGCGCCATTCGCGTCGCCAGGTCCGGCGTATCGCGGACGACGAACCAGCCCTGCTTCTGGAGGTAGGCCTCCGTCAGCTCGCGCACGTGCTTGGGTGTCTCGCCGGGCGCCAGGCGGAAGTCGAAGGAGGCCTCGGCTTCCGTGGCGATGGCGTTGGCGGCGTTCGGGCCGGTGTCGCCGCCATGGATGGCGCGGACGTTCAAGGTCGGCGCCATGTAGCCGTCGGCCAGGCGTGGCGGGCCGACATTGCGGCCGAGGCCCAGGGCCTGCTTCAGCCCGGTCTCCACGTCGGGCAGGGCGGCCAGAGCGGAGCGGTCCGCCGCCGACACCGGCGCCACGTCGTCATAGATGCCGGGAATCAGGATCTTGCCCTCGTCGTCGCGCAGGCTCGCGACCAGGCCCGCGATCATCACCGTGGGCGAGGGCGCCCAGCTTCCGTAGTGGCCATCGTGCAGCGGCTTCATCGGGCCATAGACGGTCGCCTTGAAGCCGGTGATCCCGCGGTTGCCGAAGTTGATCTCCTGCTTGCCGGACTGGTGCATCGGCCCGTCGCCCATGATCAGGAGGTCGCCGCGCACCGTCTCCAGGTGCTTGGCGACCAGCCGGCCGAAGTGCGGCGAGCCCTGCTCCTCCTCGCCCTCGTACAGCAGCTTGATGTTCACCGAGGGCCTGATCCCTGCGGCCTTCAGGGCGTCGAAGGCCGAAATCAGCGCCTGGATCGAGCCCTTGTCGTCGCCGGCCGAGCGGGCGAAGAGCCGCCAGTCGGGGTCGAGCGGCCCGGTCGCGGCCTTCCAGTCGACGGGCTTGGCCTCCGGCAGGGCCGTGCGCATCGACGGCTCGAAGGGCGTCGAGATCCAGCCCTTCTGGCCGATCGGCTGGCCGTCGTAGTGGGCGTAGAAGGTCACCGTCCGCCTGGCGCCCGGCGTCTTCAGCTCCGCGAAGACCGAGGGCGGCGTGCCGGGCTCGGCGGTGAGGATCTGGGTCTTGAAGCCGCGCTTCTCCAGCAGGTCCTGGATGTAGGCGGCGTTTTTCTCCACGTCCGGCACGGTGGTCGCCACGTTCGGCATGGCGAGCAGCGCGGAGAAGTCGGCCACGATCTCCTTCTCGTGCGCCTGGCGCCAGGCCCGCACCGCGGCTTTCGGCGAGGCCGCCTCGGCTGCGCCGGCCGCCAGCGCCAAGGCGATCGCCGTCGCCGCAAAGCCGATTGCCCTGAACGCCATGACGATCCCCCCGAACGCGTGCAGCTATCTGGGGCCAAGCGTCGCCAAGGTCAAAATTCTCCAGTTACATTTCTTGCGCGGAGCCGAGTACTTTGCCCGCATGACGCGGTTATCCCTGATCCTGGCCTGCCTGCTGATCGCCGCGCCGGCGGCCGCCGGGCCGCGTGCGCCCGCGCCGGACCTCACGGGTCTCTGGACCTCGACCTCGCTGACCGAGCTGGAGCGGCCGAAGGGCTTCACCAGCCTCACGGTCTCCGACGCCGAGGCTGCGGCCTACGAGCGCCGGCGGCCCGAGGAGTTCCGCCATCCGGCCGAGGACGACGAGGTGGGGGCCCGCGCCTCAGAGTCCGAGTTTTGGGATCCGGGCGCCAAGCTCGCCCGGATCGGCGGCCAGGCGCGCACCTCATGGATCGTCGATCCGGCGGACGGCCACTTGCCTTGGAAGCCCGAGGGTCAGGCCGCGCGGCGGCGCGAGGCCGGGGAGCACAGCGGCTTTGCGAACCCGGAGAACCGCACGGCGTCCGAACGGTGCCTGATCTCAGGCTGGGCGGGCGCGGGGCCGCCGATGATGAACGCGCCCTACGCCAACCAGTACCAGATCGTGCAGACCCCGGGTGTCGTCGCCATCGCCCTGGAGTCCGTCCACGACGTGCGGATGATCCGGATCGTCGCGCCGCCGAGCGGCGGGGTCGCGCCCGCCTCGCTTCACCTGCCGGCGCACCTGCGGCCCTGGATGGGCGACTCCGTCGGCTGGTGGGAAGGCCGCACGCTCGTCGTCGAGACGACCAACTTCAATCCGGGCGACGCGCTGAAGCTGCCGACCAGCCTTTTCGTCTCGAAGGACGCCCGGGTGGTGGAGCGCTTCACCCGCCTGGGCGCAGGCACGCTCGGCTACGACTTCACGGTCGATGACCCGGCGACCTACACGCGGCCCTGGCGCGCCGAGATGGTGTTCCAGGCCTCCAAGGGGCCGATGCTCGAATACGCCTGCCACGAGGGCAACCGCTCCATGCTTGGAATCCTGGCAGGCGCGCGTCGCGAAGAGGCGGAGGCCGGAAAATCCCCGCCGGCGAAATAGCGCCTCTGGCCGACGCCGCGCGGTCTGGTACCTAGACGACATGAGAACAAGGCTGGTCATCGTTGCACTTCTGCTGGCCGCCGCCGCGGCCTGGCCCGCCGCCGGCCAGCCGCTGCGCACGGCCGACGGCCGCTCCGACCTTTCCGGCGTCTGGTCCAACGCGTCCATCACCAAGCTCACCCGCCCGCCGGGCGTGGTCCGCAGCGTCCTCACCGAGGCCCAGGCGAAGGCGCTGGCGGATTCCCATCCGCTGGTCCGCCGGCTCGACGCCGACGCCAAGCCGACCGACGCGGGCGAAGGCGCCCCCGCGCCCGGCGATCCCGGCGGCTACAACGCCTTCTGGCTCGACCCCGGACGCACCTATGGCCGCGTGAAGGGCGAGTACCGCACCGCCTGGATTGTCGATCCGCTGGACGGCCAATTGCCGCTCACCACGCAAGGTGAGGCCCTCGTCGCCAAGGCGGACGCCTACCTGCGCGCCGCCGACACGCCGGCCAATCCTGAGGACCTGGAGCCCTGGGACCGCTGCATCATCTCCTCGCGTGGCTCCGGCGGGCCGGGCATGCTCAACAACATCTACAACTCCAACTATCAGATCGTGCAGACGCCGGGCTTCGTGGCCATCGAGATCGAGATGATCCACGACGTGCGCGGCGTGCCGGTCTTTGCCAACAAGCCTGCAGCCCAGGCGGCCCACGGGCCAGCGGCGCTCAAGCTCTGGCTGGGCGACTCCGTCGCCTGGTGGGAGGGCGCGACCCTGGTCATCGAGACCACCAACGTGAACGCCGAGCAGGGCCGCGCCGGCCCCATCTTCCTGACGCCCAAGGGCCGTGTCACCGAGCGTCTGACCCGCGCCTCGAAGGACCAGATCTTCTACGAGTTCCAGGTCGAGGACCCGACGTACTACACCCGGCCCTGGCGCGCCGAGATGAGCCTGACCGCGGCGAAGGACCCGCTCTTCGAGTACGCCTGCCACGAGGGCAACTACGCCCTGCCGGACATCATGCGCGGCACGCGGGCCGGCGAGGCGAAGCCGTCGGCAGCGGGCGGCTAGGCTCAGCGCTTCGGTTCTGAGGCGGCGGGCGTGCGCGATTCGCGGATTGCCGGCGAAGCGGGGCTGTGGCCCTTGACTGAACCGACCGCGTTCAGACCCGTTCAGCTCACGACAGACGAAGAGGCCAGCCCATGAAGACGCCCCTGCCGCGCCGCGTCGATGTGTCAGAAGTCACCGAGGTGTTCGTCGACGAGCTGCGGTTCCTCACCTTCGACGGCCACCAGCTGCGCATGGAGTTCGACGTGCTGCGCAAGGACGGCGGCGCGCCGGAGGACGAAAGCCGTGCCTGGACCTACACGGCCAGCCGCATCGTCATGTCCGCCCACGGCGTCCCGGCCCTGTTGGACCAGATGAGCCGGCTGCAGCGGGCGCTCGCCGAGCGCGGCGCCGTCGCGCCGATGCCGCCCGAGCCGGTGTTGAAGTGGAAAGGCGGCCCGCCGGGCCGGGCCAACTGACCGGACGATACGCGCGCAACGAAAGCCCCGTCGGTTCGTTTCAGTGCGGACACAAAGCGCCGTGAGGCGCGCAAGTCCGGAGAGAGACCTATGAAATTCCTGATCGCCCTGGCGCTCGGCGCCTCGGCCCTGACATCCGCCGTGCCCGTCGCCGCGCAAGTCTATCCGCCGCGCGTCGTGCCGGGCGCCGACGCCGTGCAGCCCGGCCATGATCTGCGCGAACAGCTCGACGCCCTCGACCGGCGCGTCCAGGAGGGCATCCGCTCCGGCCAGATGGATCGCGAGGAATCCGACCGCGCCAGCCGCGAGCTCGGCTCGATCCGCGGTGAGATGGAGCGCCTGCGCGCGCAGGGCGGCGGGCGTCTGAGCGAGATCGACCGGGGCCGGCTGCAGGAGCGTATCGACAGCCTCTCGCGCTCGATCCGCTGGATGCGCGGCCATGGCGCCGGGCCCGGCGGCCCCGTCGTTGGCGACTGGTCGCTGGAGCGCCGCGAAGGCTGGCTGCAGGAGCGTATCGACCGCGGTCGCGCCGACGGTTCTCTGTCGCGCCGCGAGGCCTATCGCGCTCAGACGGGGCTCAACAATATCAAGGCCGATCACGCCCGGATGATGCGCCGATCCTACGGTCGGCTGCGGGAAAGCGACCGCGCCATCCTGCAGGACCGCCTCGACCGCCTGAGCGCCGCCATGCGCTGGGCGCGGCAAAACGACGAGACCGCGCCGCCCTGGCGGCGCTAGCCGCCGGTCGGCGAGCCGAAAACGCAACCCTCGCGTCCGAGAAGCGCGGGGGTTTGCGTTTGCACGGCTTTCGAGCACAGGCCGCATAGTTCCCATTCCGTTCCGGTGACCGCCGCGCTAGGTTGCGGCGGTGACTTTCCCGCCAGCCACCCTCGATCTCGCCCCGGCGCTCGTGGTCCTGCCCGGGCCGCGCGCGGCGGTGGCTGACGCCCAGACGGCGCAGCCCCTGCGGGCGCCCGACGCACGCGACCTGTTCGAACAGGCGCCGGTGCTGGTCGCCCATGCGGCCATGACCGCGCGGCGGCTGGGGCTGCACGTTCCGCCGCGCAGTCCGCGCATCTTCGACGCCCTGGAGCTGTTCGCCTTCGTACGTCCCGCGCGGTTCTGCGCGCCGTCGGCGGCAGGCCTGGCCCAGGCGCTTGGCATGGCCGAGCCGAAGGGCGCACAGGCCCAGGCCCAAGCCCTGCGCGCGGCCTGCGGGGTGCTGCTGGCCGAGCTGGCCGCCTCGCCGGAGCCCAGCCGCGAGGAGGCGCTGGCGGTCGCCGAGACCCTGGCGCGGGGCGGCTGGCCCTGGGGCCCGGCGGTGATCGGGGCGCTGCGCTCGCAGGCCGTCGGCAACATGTTCCGCACCTCCGGCCTCGACGCCTGGTCGCGGCTTTCCGAATGGGAGGGCGAGGCGCCGCCGGGCGAGGCGGGCTCCAAGCCGATCGCCGCCGAGGACGCCGCCACGCGCCTGCGCGAGCTGCTGGCCCGCTCCGGCCTCGATGAGGCGCGGCCGGCGCAGGCCGAGTTCGCCGCCGAGGCCGCCTTCGCCTTCCAGCCGCGCGAGAAAGAGGGGGAGCCGCGAATGATGCTGGCCGAGGCCGGCACCGGCATCGGCAAGACGCTCGCCTATCTCGCGCCGGCCTCCCTGTGGGCTGAGGCCAACGGGCCGGCGGTCTGGGTCTCGACCTACACCCGCGCCCTGCAGCGGCAGATCGAGCGGGAGAGCCATTCGATCTACCCCGACCCCAAGGTGCGGGCGAAGAAGGCCGTGGTCCGCAAGGGGCGCGAGAACTACCTCTGCCTGCTGAATTTCCAGGAGCAGGTGAACGCCGCCCAGCTCGGCGGCGGCGACCTGGTCGGGATGGGGCTGGCCGCGCGCTGGGTGCGCGCCACCCGCGACGGCGACATGACCGGCGGCGACTTTCCGGCCTGGCTGCCCGGGCTGTTCTCGGTAAGCCCAGCGTCCCAGGCGAGCCCAGCCAACCTCGTCGACCGGCGGGGCGAATGTATCCACGCCGGCTGCCAGCACTACCGAGCCTGCTTCGTGGAGAAGGCGATCCGCGGCTCGCGGCGCGCCGACATCGTCATCGCCAATCACGCCCTGGTGCTGACCCAGGCGGCGTTCGATGGGGCACGCGCCGCGCGGGGCTCGAAAGCGGACGGCGAGACCACCCAGCTCAAGCGGATCGTCTTCGACGAGGGCCACCACCTGTTCGACGCGGCGGACAGCGCCTTCTCGGCGCAGCTCTCCGGCGCCGAGGCTGCCGAGTTGCGCCGCTGGATCCGCGGGCCCGAGGGCCGTGGCCGCCGTGGCCGCGGCCTGGAGGCGCGCCTGATGGAGGTGCTGGGCGACCACGAGGACGCCAAGGCCGCGCTGATCGAGGCGACCAGGGCCGCCGCCGCCCTGCCGGGCGAAGGCTGGTCGGGCCGCATCGCCCCGCCGAACGGCGAGGTGAACCCGATCGGGCCGGTGGAGGGCTTCCTGGTGGCGGTGCTGGAGCAGCTCCGCGCCCGCGCAGCGCCCAGCGAGGTCGGCATGGAATGCGCCGCGCGCCCGGCGCTCGACCTGGTGCGTGAGACCGCGCGGGCCGCAGCGGCCGGGCTGGCCAAGGTCGAGGCGCCGCTGGTGGCCCTCGCCCGCCAGCTCGAGGACGTGCTGGACGAAGAAGCCTCGACCCTGACTACGGCCGACCGGGCTCGTATAGAGGGGGCGCTGCGCGGCCTCGACCGGCGCGCGCGCATGACGCTCCCGGCCTGGCGCTCGATGCTCCGGGCCATCGATGAGGACGCCGAGGACGATCCGGACTTCGTGGACTGGTTTGACGCCACCTTCCTCTATGGCCGGGTGGTGGACGCGGCCTGCCGCCGTCACTGGGTCGACCCGACGGAGCCCTTGACCAACGCCGTCATCGCCCCAGCGCATGGGGTGCTGGTGACCTCCGCGACCCTGGCCGACGCGACCCTGGACGATCCCTTCGCGCTCGCCGAGATGCGCACCGGCGCCGCGCGCCTGCCGGACCGGCCCAAGACGCTGAAGCTCGCCTCGCCCTTCGACTATGCCAACCAGGCGCGGTGCTTCGTCGTCAACGACGTGGGCCGCGAGGACCCGCGCCAGGTGGCCGCGGCCATGCGCGAACTCTTCCTGGCGGCGGGCGGCGGCGGGCTTGGCCTCTTCACCGCGATCCGCCGCCTGCGCGCGGTGCACGAGAAGATCGCCGCCCCGCTGGCCGACCAGGGCATCGCCCTCTACGCCCAGCACGTCGACGGGCTGGAGGTCGGCGCCCTGGTCGACATCTTCCGCGCCGAGGAGGACGCCTGCCTGCTGGGCACCGACGCGGTGCGGGATGGCGTCGACGTACCGGGCCGCTCCCTGCGCCTGCTGGTCTTCGACCGCATCCCGTGGCCCCGGCCCGACATCCTGCACAAGGCCCGCCGCACGCGCTTCGGCGGCAAGGGCTATGACGACGCCGTCGCTCGAGGCCGCATCGCCCAGGCCTTCGGCCGCCTGATCCGCCGGGCCGACGACAAGGGCTGCTTCGTCATGCTGGACGCCGCCGCCCCGACCCGCCTGTTCTCCGGCCTGCCGGAGGGCGTGGAGCTGCAGCGGGTGGGCCTGGTCGAGGCGATCGAGGGCGTGCAGAAATTTCTATCCAGCGCCCCAATCTCCGCTCATCCCGGCGAAAGCCGGGACCCAAGCCGAGGTCCCGAGAAGTGAGGTGAGCTTCTACGTCTACATCGCCGCCAGTGCGCCCTACGGAACGCTGTACATCGGTCATACAGACAACCTCGCCAGACGCATCTTCGAACATCGGGAGAAGGTCCGGCCCGGCTTCACAGCCAAATACGGGATCACGCGCCTCGTCTGGTTCGAGAGCTTCGAGCTTCGCGAGAACGCCTTTCGTCGCGAGCGTCAGATGAAGGAGTGGCGGCGAAGGTGGAAAATTGAGCTGATTGAGGCGATGAACCCACGCTGGGACGATCTCTATGAGGACCTGAACAATCTCATCGGGCTCTGAGAGTCGGCTTGGGTCCCGGCTTTCGCCGGGATGAGCGGATTTGAGGGCGCGATAGGCGGGCGGATTGTTCAGGCCAGCGCCCGCTCCAGGCCACCCAGGATCATGCCCCAGCCGTGTTCGGTCTGTTTGACGTACTCCTCGAAGACGCCCTCGTGCGTCAGCGTCAGGCGGCAGCCTTCGCCGTCGGGCGCGAAATCGAGAGTGATCTTGGTACGGGTGGGCTCATAGGCCGGCACGGCGAACTCGAAGACCAGGCGGCGCGGCCGGTCGATCTCCAGATAGGTCCCGACGTGCTCCACGTCGCCCATGTCGGGCCGCCGGTCGACGAAGGTGAAGTGGCCGCCGACCCGCGGATCGGTCTCGGCCCGGATCATGGTCCCGGTGGGCGTGGCGAACAGGAACTTGCCCGCGACCTTGGGGTCGAGCCAGGCGTCGAACACCCGCCCGGGCGGGGCGTCGTAGCGGTGCGTCGCACGGACCGTGGTGGTGGTCTTGGTCATGGGGTCTCCTTCAAGGTCTCGTCCAGCCGCCCGAGCCGCCAGGCCCAGAGGCTGCGCTGGCCCTCGATCCAGTCGGCGGCTTCGTCGAGGCCGTCGGGGTTGAGCGTCAGGATGTGCTCGCGACCCTCGCGGCGGCGGCGCACCAGATCGGCGCGTTCCAGCATGCGTATGTGCTTGGAGACCGAGTTGAGCGAGATCGCGAAGGGCTTGGCGAGCTCGGTCACCCGCGCCTCGCCATCGGCGAGTCGGGCGAGGATGGCGCGCCGGGTCGGATCGGCCAGGGCTACGAGGGTGTCGTCCAGCATTATTCACCTATATGGGTGAATATCGTTGCGCGCAAGCTTGGCTCCTCCGCCTTACTCATCGGTTCGGGGATGAGCTAGGCGGCGACCGAAAGCTGCTCGAAGAGGTCCGGCGCGAAGGGCGAGGCGTATGGCGTGAGCGCCAGCTTGGCGCGTACGTCCTTCAGCGGCAGGGTCCAGATCGCCTCCCAGTCGACGCCGAGCAGCGGCGTGGTGCGCCGGCCGTGCGTCCAGGCGGTCAGGATGGTCTGCAGCATCAGCGGCCCGCCCTCCGGCCGCTCGAACGCGATCCGCGTCAGCACCATGCCCAGGAACATCGCCGAATAGTGGTGGCCGAACTGGCCGAGCTGGAAGGCCGAGATCGCCACCTCGTGCAGGGCGGTGGTGCGATAACCGCCGACGATGTGCCACAGGTCGTGGCACTGCAGGATCCGCGCGTTCAGGTAGTCGAGCGGCGGTGGTAGCCGCTCGAGGCCGAGCGCCTCGCGGTCCAGCACCTCCAGGTCGAAACCGTTGTCGACGATCAGCGCGTGGAACTGGGCGCCCAGCGAGCCCGCCGGGCAGCGGGCCAGGGCCTCCAGGGTGAACTTCTTCGGATAGCCCTGCGCGACGGCCGCCTTGACGCCCGGGAAGGCCAGCGCCGTGCGCCCGATGCGGACGGTAAGGTTCGGCGAGACGAGGCCGGTCAGGGCGGCGGTCTTGGTGGTCAGGTTGACTGCTTCGAGCCCGACGCGCGGCTCCTCCAGCAACTCCCAGAGCGCCGCCCAGAAGGCCCGGGGGATCGGTTCGGGCTTCTGCCCGCGGCTGATCGGCACCGGCGGTCCGCCCACCGGCTCGCCCAGATAGCCGTCGGCGGCCTCGTCATAAATCCAGCCGATTCGCTCCGGCGCCGCAGCCGCGGCATGCAGCTAGAGCGCCGCCATCGCCTTGAGGTCGGCGGGCTGTGGATCGGCCTTCAACCGTGCGGCCAACGCGCGCACCGCGCCTTCCTCGTCGGCCCCCGCCTGGGCCAGGGCTTCGAACCCCGCCCGCTCTTGGTCGCCTCCCACCACGGCTCGCCCTAAGCCTCGGCGCCCGCCGGCGCGACGCCGGCCGCGAACGTGAACTGCATGTCGAATCCTCTGCGCCGTAGGCGATGGGACGATGCGTCTATTGCCGCTTTGTTTCAGCCGGCCCCAGGCGGCCGATGGTCGCGCCCGAAGTTCGGCTCGGCGCTTTCCTGGCCCGCGGCGATGATCCCGCGGCGGATCTCGCGGGTGCGGCTGAAGAGATCGAACAGCTTGTCGCCTTCGCCCCAGCGGATCGCGCGGGAGAGCGCCTGCAGGTCCTCGGTGAAGCGGCCCAGCACCTCCAGCACCGCGTCCTTGTTGGACAGGAAGACGTCGCGCCACATGGTGGGATCGGACGCCGCGATACGGGTGAAGTCGCGGAAGCCGCCGGCCGAGTACTTCATCACCTCGCCGCGGGTGACGCCCTCCAGATCGGCGGCCGTGCCCACGATGTTGTAGGCAATCAGGTGGGGCAGGTGGCTGGTGACGGCCAGCACCAGGTCGTGGTGGCGGTCGTCCATCAGCTCGACATTCGAACCGAGCGCCGTCCAGAACTCGGTGAGCCGCTCGATGGCGTCCTGGTAGGGCGCGTCGGTGCGCGGCTGCGGGGTCAGGATCACCCAGCGGTTCTGGAAGAGCTCGGCGAAGCCCGCGTCTGGACCCGACTGCTCGGTGCCGGCGATCGGGTGGCCGGGAATGACGAAGCAGCTCTCCGGCAGGGCGGCGGCCAGGGCTTCGCCCACGGCGGCCTTGACGGAGCCCACGTCGGTGACCGTCGCGCCGGGTTTCAGGGCCGGGGCCGCCGCTCTGGCCGCCTCGGCCATCGCCATGACGGGGACGGCGAAGACCACCAGGTCCGCGTCGCGCACCGCCTCGGCCGCGTCGCCCGTGACGCTGTCGGCGAAGCCCAGGGCCGCGATCCGTTCGCGGGCGGCGGCCGAGGCGTCGGCGACGGCGACCTTGCCGACCGCACTGCCGGCCCGCGCGGCGCGGATCACCGACGAGCCGATCAGCCCGCAGCCGATCACCGCCATCTTCGCATAGACAGGCCCGGTCATGAGGCGGGCTTGGCGGCCATGAACTCGGCGAGGGCGTCGATCAGGGCGCGGTTGTGCGCCTCCAGGCCAATGGTGATCCGCAGGTGGTCGGTCAGGCCGTAGTTGCCGAGCTGGCGCAGCAGCAGGCCGCGGGCGGACAGGAAGGCGTCGGCCTCCGCGGCCGTGCGGCCGGGCGTCTTCGGGAAGCCCACCAGCACGAAGTTGGCCGCCGAGGGGCCGATGACGTCGAGGCCGAGCCCGCCGAGCTGCTGGTGCAACCAGGGCCGCCAGGTCTCGACCAGTTCCAGCGAGGCCTTCTGGAACGCCTCGTCGCCGAGCGCCGCGACCGCCGCGCGCTGGGCGGGGATCGAAGTGTTGAACGGCAGCCGGATGCGATCGACCGCCTGGGCGATCTCCAGCGGCGCATAGCCCCAGCCGATGCGCAGCGCCGCCAGGCCGTGCAGCTTGGAGAAGGTGTGGGTGACCACGACGTTGGACGCGGTGCGCGCCAGGTCGAGGCCGTCGTCGAAGGCCGGGTCCAGGGCGAACTCGCCATAGGCGCCGTCCAATACCAGCACCACGCTTGGCGGCAGGGCGTCGTGCAGGCGGCGCACCTCGGAGAACGGGATCCAGGTGCCGGTCGGGTTGCCGGGGTTGGCGAGGAAGACCAGGCGCGTGCGGTCGTCGACGCACTTCAGGAGCTCGTCGACGTCGATGCGGAAATCCGGCTCCGGCGCGCGCCGCACCTCGCCCTGCACGGCGTAGGCGCCGATGGCGAAGGCCGCGAAGCCGTACTGGCCCTGGACGATGTTGTCGCCGGGCTCCAGGAAGGTGGTGTTGAGGAGCTGGAACACCTCGTCCGAGCCGCAGCCGAAGATCAGCCGCTCCGGCTCCAGCCGATAACGCTCGGCGATGGCGGCGCGGACGATCGAGGCGCGGGGATCCGGATAGACGTGCAGCGACCGCTCGGCGGTCTCGTAGGCTTCCTGCGCGAGCGGGCTGGAGCCCAGGGCGTTCTCGTTCGCCGACAGCTTGACCGGCTCAGCGATGCCCGCGGCCGTGGCCTTGCCCGGCACGTAGGCGTGGATATCCATGATCCCCGGCTTCGGGAGGGGCCGCGCGGCGGCGGCGCGGTCTAGCGGGGGAGCTTCTTGCGACATGACAACTAAGGCGTGATGTGGAGCCGGGCGGAAGGCCCAGCAGGGAGGCTCGGGCCTCTTACACGTCCAACGGCGCGGGCGCAGCCCCGATCACGCCGGAAAGCCCGCCCGGCGCGCGGGCGAGGCGCGGGTCGTCGGCCTGGTAGAAGCCCGACAGCATGAAGAGCTTCAGGCCGCCGGCCTCGACCAGCAGGGTCGCGGCCACACCGTCGCGGCTCAGCGCCTCCTCGACGGAAGCGGCCGATCCCTTGGCGTCGGTGACCCAGTAGGTGCGGTCGTCGCCGGTCGGCTCGACCTCGACTTCGGCCACCGCCAGCGCCGACAGCGGGCCCCAGGCCGCCAGGCAGGGCAGGGCGGCGAACACCTTCAGCTTCGGCTCGGCCAGCAGCCGGCCCCACCAGGCGCTGTCGGGGCTGATCGCGCAGACGGCGACGCCGCCCGGCGTCTTGGCCGCGGCGAGCGCGTCCTCGGGCTTGGGGGTTTGGCGCAGCGCCGGGGCGACGCCGAAGCGCAGGCGCGCGACTTCGACGGCACGCGCCGGATCGCGGCCGCCCCAGACGGCGAGGTGGAACGGCCCCTGGGTCGCGAGGCTGTCGCCGATCAGCTCGCGCCAGACGCGCACGATCAGGCCCGCCGAGGCGCCGTTGCGGCCGGCGAGCAGCTTGCGCAGCAGCAGGGCCTCGCGCCCGGGCCGCAGGCCGAAGCGGCCCGCATCTCCCGCGGCGGCCTTGGCGGCGGCGACGTCGTGGGCGATCCGCGCCCGCTCGCCGACCAGGCGCAGGAGCTCGGCGTCGATGGCGTCGATCCGCTGGCGGACCTCCTCCAGCGACGGCGTTGTCCCAGATGCCTTGGCCTCGGCCATTTTCTCCCCCAAAGCGAGGGAAGCGACCTAGGTCATTGCGGCGAGGCGCGCAATAGGGCCGCGCGCCGCAATAAAGTTGCAGTCGAAACGGGCTTCGCCGGCGGGCGTCAGGCCGCGGCGGCGGCCGAGGCGTCGCTTTCGCCGAGGGCCTGCTGCAAGGCGGCCAGGAGGTGCTCGGGCTTCATCGGTTTTTCGACGACGCCGTTCATGCCGGCGGCGAGGTAGGCCTCGGCGTCCTCCGGCTCGGCGTTGGCGGTGAGCGCGATGATCGGCACCGCGCCGGGGCGGCCGGGCAGGGCGCGGATGGCGCGGGCGGCGGCGACGCCGTCCATCACCGGCATCTTGATGTCCATCAGGATCAGGTCGAAGCGGCCGCCCCGGGCGGCTTCCACCGCCTCGGCGCCGTCGTTGGCGCTCTCGCAGGTGCAGTCGAACATTTCGCAGAGCGCCTGGGCGACCATGCGGTTGGTGGCGTTGTCGTCGACCACCAGGATGTGGACCGTGCGCTCGGCCGCCTGCTGGTTCTCGACCGGTGCGGCCTCGGCGGCCGGCAGGGTCACTTCGAAGATCACGGTCTCGGCCGAACCGCCCGCGCCTTCGCTGCGCAGCGCGCCGCCCATGCCCTCGACGATCTGGCGGGCGAGCACCACGCCGATCGCAACCTCCAGGCCGAAGCGGCTCTCCACATCGCGCACTCGGGCTTCGAGGTCCTGGGACTCCCAGGCCGGGTCGCGGGCGCCACGTACGCGGCCCTCCAGCTTGACGCCGTCCGGGCCGGCGACGGTGCGGACGCTGGCCTCCACCGCGCCGCGGCGCATGCTGGCCACCGCCTCGCCGACGAAGCCGTCGAACACCTGCAAGAGGCGGCCGCGGTCGCCGATCGCGCAGGCCTCCGGATCGCCGTCATAGGAGACCAGCAGGGTCACGCCGCTGGCCTGAGCCTGCGGCTGCCAGCGGCTGTGGACGTCATCGACCAATTCGCGCAGGCGCACCGGCGCGGGGTCCAGCTTCAGCCCTTCCACCGTCACCGTCCGCAGGTCGCGGGCCAGGCCCATGAGATGACGAACGCCGGCCGCGGCTTCCGACACGCCGTTCACGCAGGCCTCGGCATCCGGCGCGAGGCGCTGGCGGGAAAGCTGTTCGCTGAGCGCGACCACGCCGTCCATCTGCTGACAGACTTCGGTGATCACTCGGTCGAAGAAGAACGCGGGAAGCGACATGAACAGCCGAAGGTTGTGAAACCAAGCGTAGACCCACCATGGCGCCAAGCGCTTGCGGAGAGGTTAAATGACACCGCTGACATAGCGTCAGTAGGCAAACCCGCTCATCGATGGGCGGCGTCACCCCGTCCGCCGACCTTTCGGATCGGGCGCCGATCACGCATATGGGGACGATGATCGACCCAAAAGCCGAGCAAGGAGCCGGCGCTCTCGTGCTGTTCTCGGGCGGGCAGGACTCCACCGTCTGCCTGGCCTGGGCGCTGCAGCGCTATGCGCGGGTCGAGACCGTGGGCTTCGACTACGGCCAGCGGCATGCGGTGGAGTTGGAGGCGCGCGCGGCGGTCCGCGCCCGCATCGCCGCGGAGTTCCCGCAGTGGGCCCCCCGGCTCGGCGAGGACCATGTGCTGGAGATGCGCGGCTTCGGCGAGGTCGCCCAGTCGGCGCTCACCGCCGACCGCGCCATCGAGATGACGGCCAGGGGCCTGCCCTCGACCTTCGTGCCGGGCCGCAACCTGGTCTTCTTCGTCTACGCCGCCGCGCTCGCCGACCGGCGGGGCCTGAGGAGCCTGGTCGGCGGCATGTGCGAGACCGACTTCTCCGGCTATCCGGACTGCCGGCGAGAGACGCTCGACGCCATGCAGGCGGCGCTCAATCTCGGCATGGCTCAGGACTTCGCCATCGAGACACCGCTGATGTGGCTGACCAAGGCGGAGACCTGGTCGCTGGCCAAGGGGCTGGGCGGCGAGGACCTCGTTCGCCTGATCGTCGAGGACAGCCATACCTGCTACCTCGGCGAACGCGACGTCCTGCACCCGTGGGGCCGCGGCTGCGGGAGCTGCCCGGCCTGTGAGCTGCGCATCCGCGGCTGGGAAGGCTGGGTGGCTCAGGACCGGCCGGTGCTGCGGCCATGAGCTATGCGGTCCTATGAGCTACGCCGTTAAGGAGATCTTCCTGACCCTGCAGGGCGAAGGCGGCCAGGCGGGTCGCCCGGCCGTCTTCTGCCGCTTCGCCGGCTGCAACCTCTGGTCCGGGCGCGAAGCGGACCGGGCCGAGGCGGTCTGCACCTTCTGCGACACCGACTTCGTGGGCATGGACGGCCCGGGCGGCGGGCGGTTTGGGACGGCCGACGAGCTCGCCGGCGCCGTCGAGGCGGCATGGGCCGGCGGGGCGGAGAACCGGCTGGTGGTGCTGACCGGCGGCGAGCCGCTGCTGCAGCTCGACGCGCCGCTGATCGCCGCCCTGCACGCGCGCGCCTTTTCGCTGGCGCTGGAGACCAACGGCACCATCGCCGCGCCCGCCGGCGTCGATTGGATCTGCGTCAGCCCCAAGGCCGACGCGGTGCTGGCCCAGACGGAAGGCCAGGAGTTGAAGCTGGTCTATCCGCAGGCGGGCGTCGATCCGGCCCGCTTCGAGGGTCTGGCGTTCGAGCGGTTCCTGCTGCAGCCGATGGACGGCCCGGCGCTGGCCGAGAACACGCGAGCCGCCATCGCCTATTGCCTTGCCCATCCCCGCTGGCGTTTAAGCGTCCAGACCCACAAGTACCTCGGCATCGCCTGAGGTTTCACGAGACGAAAAGGGCCAACGGCCCTTAGCAGACCAGATGAGTTCCAGCATTTTCGAGATCACCAAGGCCGCGACCTTCGACGCGGCGCATCACCTGCCCGACGGCCCGGCGGGCCCTTACACGCGCCTGCACGGGCATTCCTTCCGCGTGGAGGCGACGGTTCGCGGCGAGGCGCAGGGCGCCATCGGCTGGGTGGCCGACCTGGGCGAGCTGGACCGGCGCCTGCGCGCCGTGGCGGCCGAGCTGGACCACGGGCTGCTGAACGAAAAGCCGGGGCTGGAGAGCCCGACCCTGGAGCACATCTGCCTGTGGTTCGCCGAGCGGCTCCGTGGCGACTTCCCGGGCCTTTCGCGGATCGTGGTCTCGCGTCCCACCGTGGGCGAAAGCTGCGCGCTGAAGCTGGTCTAGCCGGCGGGCCGATCGTCCTTCTTGCCGCCGGGGATCACGGCGCCCGCCGCCGCGCCCGCGCCGCGGGCCGTCGCACCCACCGCCTTGGCCGTGACGCCGACGGCCGCGCCGGTGACCGCCACCGCTGCGCCGCCCACCGCTCCGGCCGCGCCCACGGCCAGGCAGCCCGACAGCAGCGGGAGCGCCGCGCACAAGGTGGCGATCCGCAAGCCTATGACTCGAAACGGCATTTCAGGAACTCCCCGGCGACTGAGGCCATCCTGCCCCGCGATCCGCGCCGAAAGAAGGCCGCTCAGCCCTCGTCGCTTGCGGCGGATTGCTGCGGCCCGTCGGCCTGGCGGCGCCATGGGCCCTGAAAGCCGGGATCGGCGCGGCGGCGGCGATCCGGCCCGAAGTAGTCGGACGTACGCACATAGGGCCGCGGATGCTCGACCACCCGGTCCAGGCGCTCGATAACGCCGCGTGCGGTCAGGGGCTTGGCCAGGAACTCGTTCACGCCGGCGTTGCGGGCCTCGTTGACCCGCTGCATCGTCGAGTGGCCGGTGATCATGATGACGGGGCACATCTGGTTGGGGCTGTCGGGCGAGTTGCGCAGCAGCCGCACGAAGTCGATCCCGTCCATCGGCTGCATGGACAGGTCGGTCATGACGATGTCGACGGGATGGCTCTTCATCATCTGCAGGCCCTGCGCGCCGTCGCCGGCCTCGTAGAGCTGGCGCACGCCGAGCGCGCGCAGAATCTCGCCCAGCAACAACCGCATGTGGTGGTTGTCATCGACCAGCAGGATCTTCAGCAGCTCGTATCGCAAGGCGTTCCATCGTCCGTTCTGGCCGGCGCTGTCCCTTCCGGGGCGGCGAGCCGGCGACCGCGAGGGCGTGGCTGATTAAGTAGCGGCGCCCTAGACGGTCAATGTGAAACTACGACGTTCCGGTTAACGGCTAACTGACTGTCGAGCCTGAACAATCCTGAACACAAATCCGGCGCGCCTTGCCGCGCTGGGCGGCGCCTGGCGGATACGAGCCGCCCGGCTCAGTTCCGGCCGGTCTGGCCGCGGTGGCGCAGATAGGCGTCGGCCAGCACACAGGCGACCATCGCCTCGACCACGGGCACGGCGCGGATGCCGACGCAGGGGTCGTGGCGGCCCTTGGTGCGCAGCTCGATCTCCTCGCCGGCCTCGTTCACGCTGCGGCGCGGCGTGAGGATCGAGGAGGTGGGCTTGAAGGCCACGCGCGCGGTCACCGGCTGGCCTGTGGAGATGCCGCCCAGGATGCCGCCGGCGCTGTTGGACAGGAACGTCGGCCCGTCGTTGCCTCCCTTGCCGTCATTGGCCCGCATCTCGTCGGCGTTCTCCTCGCCGGTCAGCGCCGCGGCGGCGAAGCCCGCGCCGATCTCGACGCCCTTGGCCGCGTTGATCGACATCAGTGCGCCCGCCAGCTCGGCGTCGAGCTTGCCGTAGACCGGCGCGCCCCAGCCGGCCGGAACGCCCACGGCTTCGACCGCCACGATGGCGCCGGTGGAGGAGCCGGCCTTGCGGATCTTTTCCAGGTGCTCTTCCCAAACCGGGACCATGTCCGGATCGGGGCACCAGAAGGGGTTGGCCTCCGTCTGGCTGAAGTCGATGCGGTCGGGCGCCACCGCATGCGGGCCGATCTGCACGACCGCGCCGCGGATCGTGACCCCGGGGATGATCAGCCGCGCCACCGCGCCGGCCGCGACGCGGGCGGCAGTCTCGCGGGCCGACTGGCGGCCGCCGCCGCGATAGTCGCGTACCCCGTACTTGGCGAAGTAGCTGTAGTCGGCGTGCCCTGGGCGGAAGGCGGTGGCGATCTCCGAATAATCGCGGCTGCGCTGGTCGACGTTGTCGATGACCATCGAGATCGGCGTGCCGGTAGTCACCTGCTGCGGCCGACGCTCGTCGGAGAAGACGCCCGACAGGATGCGCACCGCGTCCGGCTCCTGGCGCTGGGTGACGAACTTGCCCTGGCCCGGGCGGCGCTTCTCCAGCCAGACCTGGACGTCGGCTTCGGTGAGCGGAATGCCGGGCGGGCAGCCATCGACCACGCAGCCCAGCGCCGGCCCGTGGCTCTCGCCCCAGGTCGTCACGCGGAACAGGTGGCCGAAGGTATTGTGCGACATGGCCGGGCTTGTAGCGGCTTCGCCGCCTCAGACCAACCTAGGGCCGGCCCAGCGTCTTGCTGAAGAACGCGAGCGCCGCCTCGAGCGCCCTGACGTGCGTCGGGACCTGCGGCAGGGCGATCTGGCAGATCGTCAGGCTGGCGCGCCCCTCGGGGCTGCAGGTGGAGATGAAGTCGTAGTGCCCGACGCCGGGCAGGACGGTGAGCTGGGCCCGCGGAATGGCCCGCGCCGCCGCGCCGCCGTTGGTGTTGGGCGCGGCCACCTGATCGGCCTGGCCGACGACGATGGCGACCGGCGTGTCGATGGCCGCGAAGCTCGCGGGGTCGAAGGCCTGGACGAAGGCCGGCGCTATGGCGAACACCGCGCTCACCCCGCGGATCGAATGGTCGTCGCCGGCCCGGGCCGCGTCGGCGGCGAGGTCCGGCGCGGCCAGGGCCTCGGCCGCCTGCGCCGCGGTCACCGGGAACTCCGGCTGCGGCTTGCACATGCCGTCGTCGGGCCGCGCCTCGCAAAACGCCCGGAAATGCGCCGGATCCACCCGCGCCCCGGCCGCCGCCAGGGCGTTGAAGCCGCCCGTCGCGAAGCCCGCGACGCCGATCCGCCGCATGTCGATGTGCGGGCCGATGACCGGGTCGGCCTTCGCCCGCTCCAGCGCAACCTCCAGATCGCCCACCCGGTCCCAGATCAAGGCCGCCCCGGCCACCGTCATGGGGTCGGCGCTGTTGTTGCCCGGATGGTCCACGGCGACGACGACGAAGCCCTGCTGGGCCAGGACGGTGGTGAACCAGGCCATCATCCGCGCCGACCCGCCGTAGCCGTGGGAGAACAGGATCACCGGCCTTGGCCTGCCGTCGGCGAAGGCGGCGTCCGGGGCGGCCTCGCCCACATAGAACAGCGGCTTGCCGGGCGGGCCGATGTCGAGCGTCTGTTCGACCGCGCCTTCCGCGGCGGGGTACCAGACCGTGACCCGCACCGTGGGGCGGTGCTGGGCGTCGCGCAGGGCGGCTGTGGGATTGGTCGCTTCCAGGTGACGCTCGCCGACTGGGCTCGCGGCCTGCGCGGCGCTCGCGAGCAGCAATGCGCCGACGGCGCCCGCCAGGAGGTTCGTGATACGCAAGGTCGGCCCGCCGTGCCCGAATCGTCGCGGTAAGCCTAGGCGAGATGCCGCTGCGCCGGGCCGCAAATCGGCTTCAGGGCGCGCCCAGCGTCCGCTTGAAGAAAGCCAGCGCCATGTCGATGGCGGCCTGATGCGTGGGATCCTGCGGGACCTTGGCCGTGCAGATCGGGACCTTGCCGACGGCGTCGGAAGTGCAGGTCGACAGGAAATCGTAGTGCCCGACACCCGGCAGCACCTTCAGCTCGGCGTGCGGGATCGCCTTGGCGGCGACCAGGCCGTTGGTGGCGGGCGGCGCCACCGGGTCCGCGTCACCCAGGACGATCGCCACGGGGACCCTCATCCTCGCCAAGCCCTCGGGCGGCAGGGCCTGGACGATGGCGGGCGCGATGGCGAAGGCGGCGCGGACGCCCGGGATCGTGTGGTCGTCGCCGGCGTGGGCGGCCTCGGCGGCGAGCTCGGGCGAGGCGAGCGCCTTTTGGGCGTCGTCCATCGTCAGCACGAACTCCTTCTGCGGGGCGCAAACCCCGTCGGCCGGGTTGGCCCGGCAGAAGGCCTGGAAGCGGCTCATGTCCACCTTGGCGCCGGCGCTGACCAACGAGGTGAACCCGCCCGCCGAGAATCCGGAGACGCCCAGCCGCTTCAGGTCCATGTGCGGGCCGATCGCCGGGTCGGCCTTGGCCGCGTCCAGGGCCGCGCGCAGGTCCTGCGCCCGGTCCCAGGAAAGGATCGCGCCGGCGGCGGTCATCTTGTCGAGGCCGTTGTTGCCGGGATGGTCGACGGCGACCACGACATAGCCGGCGCGGGCCAGGGGCGTGGCGAACCAGCCCATCATCCGCGCCGTCCCGCCAAAGCCGTGTGAGAACAGGATCACCGGCCGGGGCCTGGCGTCGGCGAAGGCCGCGTCCTGGGCCACGGCGCCCACGACGAACAGCGGCCTGCCCGGCGGGCCGAGATCGATGCGCTCCTCCTTTGCCTCCGCCGCAGCCGGATACCAGACCGTTACCCGGACTGTGGAGCGGTGCTCGGCGTCGCGCAGGGCGGCGGTGGCGTCGGTCGCGGTCAGGTGGCGCTCGCCGACCGGGCCGGCGTGGGCGGCGAACGCGAACGACGAGGCGGCGGCAAGGGCGAGGGCGAGGATCTTGGCGAAGGTCGGCATCGGCGGCTCCAGCCGGCTTTGACTGGATCGCTTCTAGGGCAGGGGCGGCCAGGCCGCCGCTTAATTCGCCGTCATGCAGCCCAGGCGGCGGTGAAGCGGCGCAGCAGGTTGCGGGCCGCTGAATTGGCCTGACCCTCCTTGGGCGCGAGCCGCAGGAAGAGGTGGCCCTGGCGGTGCGAGCCGCGCGCCGGCAGGCCCTGGCCCACCAGGCGGACCAGCTTGCGGGCGCCGGCCTTCTCGGTAAGCCAGACGATGCGCCGGCCAAGCGGGGTCTCCAGCGCCACGCGCCCGCCGTCCTCCAGAACCCGCGGCATCACTGCGACCGTGACCCAGAGGTCGTCGCCGCGCACCAGGATCTCCGGCGTGCCCCGGATGGCGACGTTGAGCGCGCCGCCGGCTGTCCGGACCACGTCGCCGGCGCGAAGTCCGGCCGGCAGGCGGATGCGCACGCGCTTGCCGCCGACCGTGCGTTCGGCCAGTCCGCCGCGCAGCGCCATCAGCGGGCTGATCTCCAGCACGCCAGGCTGCGGCGGCTGGCGCACAGGGGGCTGGATGATCCGCTCGGCGCCGGGCTGCAGGCCCTGCAGGCGGTGGTAGGCCTCCACCACCTGGCGGAAGCGCTCGGCCCCGCCGCCGGGGCGATCCGGGTGGGCGCGTTTGGCCGCGTCGCGGAACGCACGGCGCAGCTCGCCCGGCGAGACCTGCGGGCCCACGCCCAGCACCTCGCGGGCGGCCTTCAGCGAAATCGGAGCGTCGGATGACATCGACGCCGAGGATCGGGCTGACTTGGTCAAGGCTGGGTTAAGCCTCGCGAAGGTCTTGCCGGTTCGGCTATATCGGCGGCGATGACCGACAAGACGCTCATTCCGCCGTCGCCCACCGAGGACGACTACGTCCGCCAGGTGGCCGCGGCCGAGGCCCTGCCGCTGCTCAGCGAGGACGATCCGTTCGCCCTGTTCAACAGCTGGCTGCAGGAGGCGCTGGCCAAGGAGCCCAACGACGCCAACGCCATGTCTCTGGCGACCGTCGACGCCGCGGGCCTGCCCGACGTGCGCATGGTGCTGCTGAAGGACGCCGATGCACGCGGCTTCGTCTTCTATTCCAACGTCGAGAGCGCCAAGGGCCGCGAGCTCGCCGCCAATCCGCAGGCCGCCCTCTTGTTCCACTGGAAGTCGCTGCGCCGCCAGGTGCGGGTGCGCGGTTCGGTCACGCCGGTCAGCGACGCCGAGGCGGACGCCTACTGGGCGACCCGCGCGCGGCCCGCTCAGCTCGGCGCCTGGGCGTCGGACCAGTCCCGCCCGCTGCCCGACCGCCTGGCTTTCGAGAAGAAGATCGCGGAGTTCGGCCTGAAGTTCGGCCTGGGCAAGGTGCCGCGCCCGCCGCACTGGCACGGATGGCGCGTCGCGCCTCAGAGCATCGAGTTCTGGCGCGACCGGCCGTTCCGCCTGCACGAGCGGCTGGTGTTCTCGCGCGCTGGCGAGGGCTGGACGACCCACAGGCTGTTTCCTTGAGCGCGCCGTCGGAGGCGGACCTCGTCGCCTGGCTGAAGGCTCGTTCGGACCGCGTCATCGAGACGGCCTGCGCGCGGATATTCCTGGCCGGCGACGTCGCCTGGAAGGTCAAGCGCAACGCCGACCTGGGCTATGTGGATTTCCGCACCCTGGAGCGCCGCAAGTGGGCGCTCGACCGCGAGCTGGCCTTCAACAAGGCCGCCGCGCCGGACATCTACCGAACGGTGCGGACGATCACCCGCGAGCCGGGCGGCGGCCTCGCCTGGGACGGCGCGGGCGAGGCGGCCGAGCATGTGCTGGAGATGCGCCGCTTCGACGACCAGGCTGTGCTCTCCAACGACCCGTCGGTCATCGACGGCGAGATGGCCGACATGCTGGGCCGCACCATCGCGCGCCTGCACGCCGCGGCTCCGCTGCGCCCGCACGGCGGCTACAGCGCCCTCGACTTCACCGTCAGCTCCAACGCCAAGCTCTTCGGCGAACTGACGGACCGGCTCGATCCGTCGCGCGTCGCTGAGCTGGTCGAGAAATCCGCTGCCGAGCTCGCCCGCCAGCGGCCCTTGCTGGAAGCGCGCCGCGACACGGGCTTTTCGCGCCGCTGCCACGGCGACCTGCACCTGGCCAACATCCTCGTCGAGGACGGCAGGCCGGTGCTGTTCGACTGCATCGAGTTCAACGACCTCCTGTCCGACCTCGACGTGCAGTACGACCTGGCCTTCCTGCTCATGGACCTGGACTTCCGCGGCCGCCGCGACGCGGCCGTGCGGGTGCTGTCGGGCTATCTCGATGAGGCGGCCCGCAGCTTCCCGCCGAGCCTTTGGGACGGCGTCGCGGCCCTGCCCCTGATGCTGTCGGTGCGGGCCGGCGTGCGCACTCACGTCACCGCCCACGGCGGCGAGGTCGAGACGGCGCGGGCCTATCTGGAGGCCGCTATCGCGCACCTGTCGCCGGACCCGCCGGTGCTGGCGGCGGTGGGCGGCTTCTCGGGCACCGGCAAGTCGACCTTCGCCCGCGCGGTCGCCGCGGGCCTGGGGCCGGCCCCGGGCGCGGTGGTCCTGCGCACCGACGAGGTCCGCAAGCGCCTGGCGGGCGCCGGCCACGTGGACCGCCTGTCGCGAGACATCTACACGCCGGAGTTCTACGACCGGGTCTATGACACCGCGTTGGAGAACGCCCGCGCTCTGCTGACGGCCGGCCACGCGGTCGTGCTGGACGCCACCTTCACCGAGCCACGGATGCGGGCGCGGGCCGAACGGCTCGCCGCCGAGCTGGGCGTCGCCTTCCGCGGGGCCTGGCTGCAGGCGCCCGTCGAGGTGTTGGAAGCGCGCGTCGCGGCCCGGACCGGCGACGCCTCCGACGCCACCCTGGAGGTCCTGCACGGGCAGATTGAGCGCTATGGCAAGGATGAGGTCGCCTGGCCGAAGGTCGACGCGACCGCGCCCACGGACGTGGCCGCAAAGGCTTGGCTGGCCTGACGAAAACGCCGCCGCCCGAGGGTGCTCGCGTTGCTTATCGGCGTTTAGGCAAGTAGTTTGGCGAAAAGCCTGCGAAGGGCTCGTGGGGACCGATTTGGGGAGGACTGGCCGATGCTTGGCCTGATGCAGAACTGGCCGCTGACGGTCGACAAGATACTCGACCACGCCAACAACTGGCACGGCGACCGCGAGATCGTCAGCCGCTCGGTCGAAGGCCCCATCGTCCGCAGCTCCTACGGCGAGGTGCACACCCGCGCCAAGAAGCTCTCCAACGCGCTGAAGGCCCTGGGCGTGGTCCCCGGCGACCGGGTCGCGACGCTCGCCTGGAACACCGCGCGCCACATCGAGGCCTGGTACGGCATCATGGGCATGGGCGCGGTCTGCCACACCCTGAACCCGCGCCTCTTCCCCGAGCAGCTCTGCTACATCATCAATCACGCCGAGGATAAGGTCCTCTTCACGGACCTGACCTTCCTGCCGGTGCTGCTCGAGCACCGCGACAAGATGGCGACGGTCAAGCACGTCATCGTCATGACGGACGCCGAGCATATGAATGCGGCGGCCTATCCCGGCGCACTCTGCTTCGAGACCCTGCTGGAGGGTCATTCCGCCGACTGCGTGTGGGGCGACTTCGACGAGAACACCGCCGCGGGCCTTTGCTACACCTCCGGTACGACCGGCAATCCGAAGGGCGTGCTCTATTCGCACCGCTCGAACTTCCTGCACACCCTGGTGACCATGGGCCGCGACGTGATGGGGATCGGCGCGACCGACACCGTGCTTCCGGTGGTGCCGATGTTCCACGCCAATGCCTGGGGCCTGGCCTTCTCCTGCTCGGCCGTCGGCGCGAAGCTGGTAATGCCTGGGCAGAAGCTAGACGGCCAGTCGGTCTATGAGCTCCTGGAAAGCGAGGCGGTGACCTTCTCCGCCGCGGTGCCCACGGTCTGGCAGATGCTGCTCGGCCACATGCGGGAGAACAACCTTGGGCTCTCGACTCTGAAGCGCGTGGTGATCGGCGGCTCGGCGGTGCCCGAAGCCCTGGTCCGCGCGTTCCGCGACGACTACGGCGTTTCCGTCACCCACGCCTGGGGCATGACCGAGATGTCGCCGCTGGGCACGCTGGCGGCCCCCACGGGCAAGACCATCAAGCTCTCCGCCGAGGAGCAGCTCCGCTTCACCCTGAAGCAGGGCCGCGCGCCGGTGGGCGTCGAGATGAAGCTGGTGGACGACGCGGGCGCCCGGCTGCCGCACGACGGGACCACCTTCGGGCGGCTGCTGGTCAAGGGCCCGTTCGTGGTCGGCGAATACTTCAAGGGCGAGGGCGGCAAGATCCTCGACGACGAGGGCTTCTTCGACACCGGCGACGTGGCGACCATCGACGCCGACGGTTTCATGCAGATCACCGACCGGGCGAAGGACGTCATCAAGTCCGGCGGCGAGTGGATCTCGACCATCGAGATCGAGAACCTGGCCGTCGGCCACCCCAAGGCGGCGCTCTGCGCAGTGATCGGCGCGGCCCACCCGAAGTGGGACGAACGCCCGGTGCTGCTGGTCAAGCTGAACCCGGGCGAGGCCTCGACCAAGGACGAGTTCCTGGGCTTCCTGGAAGGCAAGATCGCCAAGTGGTGGACGCCCGACGACGTGGTCTTCGTCGACGACATCCCGCTGGGCGCCACCGGCAAGATCGACAAGAAGCTGATCCGTGAGCGGATGAAGGACTACGTCCTGCCCACCGCCAAGGCCAAGGTCACCGCCTGACCTAGCCGCCGCCCTTCAGGTTCAGCCGCACCGGCACGTGGACCACGCCGCCGGCCACCGGCGCGCCGTCGGCGGACCAGAGGTTCATCTTCATCGCTGAGGCGAGCTTGGCGGCGGCTTCGGAGAAGCCCAGGCCTTCGGGCTCGGCGGACTCCGGCGTGCACTGGGTCATCGAGCCATCGGCGCCGACGATGCAGCGCGCCACACCGCGCCCCGAGCGCACGCCGCTGGCGGCGGCCTCCGGCGGGAAGATGCGCGGCGGTCGGGTGGTGTCGAGGCCCTGGGTCCAGAGCGGGGCCATGATCGTGCGGTCGGCAAGCTCGGCGCGTGTCGGGAAGCGGATCGGCACGTCGACCCAAAGCGGCGCGGCGTGGTGCGTCGCGGCGAGCTGCGGGGCGACGCGGAACTGCGAGGTCAGGCTGAGCGCAGCCTTGCCGAAACCCTGGCCCTGCGGCGTCTCCTTGAGGATCTGGCATTCGGTCAGCGCGCCGGAGCGGAGCACCCGGCAGTGGGCGGCCGCATAGCCTTCCGCTCCGCCGGCCTTGGCCGGATAGGCGCGGGCAAGGTCGTCGAAGCTGGCCGCCTGCGCCCAGACCGGGAAGTCGAGCATGGTCACTTGCCGCATGGCCAGCGGGTTGTTCATGACTTCCGGCGCGCCGGCGCTCGTACTGCAGGAGACGTTGCCGGCCTTGTCGTCCGACGAGCAGGTCCCGATGTAAGTCCGCTCGATCTGGGTGTCCGGCGCCTTGAACGCGACCGCGATGAACTTGATAGCCTCGACCGGGCCGTCCTGGCCCTGCGTCGGCTCCAGCTTGATCGTCGGGCGCATCTGCAGGGCCGCCTTGCCGAAGCCCCTGCCCTTGGGGCTCTCGGCGGCGACGTCGCAGCGCAGGGCCAGGCCATGGACGTCGATCAGGCAGCGCAGGGTGACGCGGCCGTCGTAGCGTGCCTGGTAGGCGTCGGCGGGCCAGATCGCCACGCCGCGGCCGGGATCGGCGTCGGACCCGCGCATCTCGATCTTCACGTCCGGCGTCAGCGGCTTGGGCGGCGGCGAGACGTCCACCGGCGAGACCGTGTTGGGGCCCGCCGCCGCGGCCAGGGCCGTGATCGGCAAGGTCGGCGCCTGGGCCAGGACCGCATAGGACGCTGGCGGTGGGGTGACGGCAGTCGGCAGGTTGGCGGCGGGTGAAAGGGCGGCCAGCACGATCCGCGCGGTAGGCTCGAGGGGCGCCGTTGAAGCAGCCGTCGCGGGGGCGGTGGGCGTCGACGGGGCAGCGGGCGCCGTCGACGCGGCGGGGGCTTCGCTTGGCTCGGCCTGCACGGCGGCGCTGTGGGTCATGGCCGCCGCCGCGGCGGTCAGGATCAGCATGGCGGCGGTGCGCGACAGGGCAGGCCGCGCCGGCGCCGCGGCGAGGCCGAGGACGCGCGCGGCGCGGCTCTTGAGGTCGCCGCCGTTGGCCGCCAGCACGCCGCTGGGCGCCGCGCGCAGCACGTCCATGGCCTGTAGCGCCCGCACATAGAGCGCCGGGTCGCGGACGGCGGCGACGGCCAGGTCGTCGCAGCAGTTCTCCCGCTCGGCGCGGATGCGGCGGCTGACCCACCAGACCGCCGGATGATAGAAGAGCGCGGTCTCGACGATCGTCTGGATGAGGTTCGCGAAGGCGTCGAGCCGGCGCACGTGGGCGAGTTCGTGCAGGATCAGCGCCTCGAGCTGCGCCACCGGCAGGCGCGTCAGCGCCGCCGTCGGGATCAGCACCATGGGCTTCAGCCAGCCCGCTACCAGGGGCGCGGTGATCGCTTCGGACTGGGCGAAGACCACGCCCAGCGAGCCCGTCATCCGCTGGTGCAGCGTTCGGCACCGTTCGGCCCACGCGGCGGGAAGCGGCCGCGCGCCGCGGCGGATCTTCTCGATCAGCAGGAGGCCGCCGGCCGTGCGGACCGCCAGCACCGCCACGCCAGCCAGCCAGGCAGCCACCGCGACGGCCTCCCAGCCCAAGCCGCTGTCCTGCAGCCCGGGAAAGCCGGGCGGAACGAAGACGATCCGCACGTCGCCTTGCAGCCAGGCGAAGGTCGCGACCGGCAGCGCCGCCATCAGCACCAGGGCGGCCAGCGCCAGGTCGTGCCGGGCCCGCGCGGTGCGGCAGGCGCCGAGCAGCACCTTCAGCACCAGGGCGACGAGGGCGCCCTGCCAGAGGAAGTGCGCGAGCGTCCAGCCCAGCGCCGGGACCAGGCTCCCCAGCCAAGCGGCGGCGACGTCCATCATTGGTCCCTCTCCCGTTCGTCGGTCTTGTGGGCCTCGTAGGCGTCGAGCATCCGGCGGATCTCGGCGATGTCGTCGGGGGTGGCGCGCCGGTCTTCTAGGGCGTGCAGCACGAGCTGGCTTGCCGAGCCCGCGAAGACCTTGCGCATCAGGTCGCCGGCGACCCTGCGCTTGGTGGCCTCCGGCGGCTCGGCGGCTTCGTACACGTGGGCCCGCTGCTCCTCGTTACGCACGACCGAGCCCTTCACGGTCATGATCTGCAGGAACTTCAGCACGCCCGTGTAGCCGATCGGCCGCTCGGCGCTCAGCGCCTCATGGACGTCGCGGACGGTGGACGGGCCGCGTTCCCAGAGGATGCGCAGGATGTCGAGCTCGGTCGCTGTGGGTCTTGCGGAAGACTCGTCGATGCTCATACGAAGAAGTTAGTACGATAAATTTCGTAGAGTCAATCGGTGCGGGTGCGACGGCCTGGGCGGTGGTGGTTCGGTGCGCTACAGTGCGGCGTTCGTGAAGGAGCTCCGGCGGTGTCCGCAATCCTGTTCTCCCTGCTGCTGGCCGCAGCCGGCGCGCCGCCCGCTCCGGTTTCGGAGGTCGTCGTGCCGGGGCAGGTGAAGGTCTACGAGAACGCCGCGGCGGGGCTGGATTCGAAGCCGACCAAGCCCAACGGGACCGATGTCATCTGCTGGGACGAGAAGCCGGCCGGCAGCCATATCGTGAAACGCATCTGCGCCACCCGCGCCGAGGTCGAGCGGATGCAGGAGATGTCGAAACAGGCGATCGGCGAACGCCCGCGCGCCGACGGCGGCTCGGGCATGAAGAGCAACTAGCCTAGCCAGGCGGCGCGGCGCCGTTCTGGAACTCGAAGCCCGGATCGCGCTGCCGACCGCCGCCGAACGTCCAGGTCAGGCCCACGCGCACCGCGCGGCTGTCGAAATCGGTCTTGGTCCGCTCGCGCAGCACCGGCGTGTCGATGGCCTGGAACGCGCGGAAGCTCCCCAGCAGGTCCTGGGCAGTCATCATGATCGAGAGCTTGTCGGTGAGCTTGTGGCGATAGCCCAGGTCGACGCCCACCATCGGGTCGGCGTAGCCCTGCGGCGTCAGCCGCTTGCCGTTCATGAAGGCGTTGAGCTGGAAGAGGTCGTCCGCGGTCGCCTGCCAGGTCAGGCTGCCATGGCCGGAGAAGGCGACGATCGAGCGGGTCGGCGCGAACAGCGGCCCGAGAGAGTCGAGCTGCGTCCAGCCGACGTTGCCGTTGAGGTTGTAGGTCAAGGTCCTGGTCAGCCGGCCGTTGGCCACCAGTTCCAGGCCGCCGCTGCGGCTCTGGGCGATGTTGTTTCGTTCGCTCAGGAACACCCCGCCGCCGAGGTCGCGCAGCACGTCGGCCACCCCGTCGCGGTTCTGCCGGTAGTAGAGCGTCGCCAGCAGCATGACGGGCGCTTGGCGATACTCGTAGCCGAGCTCGAAGGACTGGGTCTGCTGCGGTTTCAGGCTCGGATTGCCGGCTCGAAAATTCAGCGGGTCGAGCAGGAAGCGGAACGCGTTGAACTCGCCCGGATCGGGCCGCTGGACCCGGTGGCTGTAGCTGGCGGTGAGCTGCTGACTGTCGGAGAGCTTCCAGGCCGCGTGCAGGGTCGGATAGGCGCGCAGGTAGTCGTTCTCGACCTTCTGTCCCAGTGTCGCCTGGTCGATGTCCTGGCGGACGTCCTCGACCCGCAGGCCCGCCTGGACGGTCAGGTCGCCGATCGGCTTCTCGTAGGTGACGTAGGCCGCGCTGATCGTGCGCTTGAAGAGGAAGAGGTTGGTCAGCGTCGGGTCGGGCAGGAGCGCGCCCAGCGCCGGCCCCGCGAAACCGCGGTTGCGGTAGGCGTTGTCGAGATACTCGACGTCGAAGCCGAGCTTGAGCTTCGACATGTCGGCCATCGGCTGGGTGTAGTCGCCCTTCAGCTCGGTGGTGTGCAGGTGGTTGTCGAGCCGCTGCTCGTCAAATTCGTCGGCCGCGAGCGGGACCTGGTCGAAGGTATGGCCGGCGCGGACCCGTGGGTCGACGATCTCTTCATGGCTGAGGCTGACCACGAATTCGCCCTCGGCGCCGATCTTCTGGTGCAGGTTGACGCTGGCCTCGGCGGCCGCGCGCTTCTGGTGGATGCTGAGCTGGCGGGTGAACGCGTCGGCGGGGCCGCCTGAGACATCGCCCGAGGTGAAGCGGCTGGGCGCGTCGACCCGGAAGAAGGTGTAGTTGCCGTGCGCCTCCGCCCCGATCCGCGTGCGCGGCGTCAGGTCGTAGTCGGCGCTGAACCGCGCATTGACCGAGTTGGCGAGGATGTGGGTGATCTGGTCCTGGCCGATGAAGGTCTGGGCGCCGCTGACCGGATCGGTCTGCACGCGGTCGTCGGCGCCGCGGCTCTTCTGGGTGTCCTGGCGAACGCTGAGGTCGCCGGTCATCGTCAGCTGTTTGGAGTTGTAGCCGAGGTTGGCGCTGGCGACGTAGCGGTCGCCGTCGCCCACCGTCAGCCGCATCGAGCCCGTACGCCCGACGCCCTTGGCCTTCTTCGAGATCAGGTTGATGACCCCCGCCGTGCCGTCGGCGCGGAACTCGGCGGAGGGGTTGGTGATCACTTCCACCCGCTCGATCGAGTCGGCGGGCAGGGACTGCAGCGCCTGGCCCTTGTTGTCGCCCTGGAACAGGCTGGACGGCTTGCCGTCGACCAGGATGGTGACGTTGGGATCGCCGCGCAGGCTGACATTGCCCTGCACGTCCACCTCCACCGACGGCACGTTGCGCAGCGCGTCGGCGATGGCGCCGGTCTGGGCCTGCAGGTCGCCGCTGACGCTGTAGCTGCGCCGGTCGATGGACGTCTGCACCGCCGGCGCCTGGCCGGTGACCACGACCTCGCCTACGGTCTTTGGCGGAGCCTTGGGCGGCGGTTTGGGCGCAACCTTGGTCGGCGGGGCGGGCGCGGGCGTCGGCTCCTGCGCCGCGGCGAGCGAGGGCAGGGCGGCGGCGATGGCCGCGGCGACGAGCTTGGTCCGCAAAATCATGTCCCCGAATTCACTGGCCAGCCCGGCCGCACGAGCTATGATACATACGTACTCTCGCATAAACTACACGTGTATTTTCGGTAAGGTCGAGACCATGTCGGCGGCGAAGATTTCCGGGGCCGAAAGCCAGATCATGGACGCGCTGTGGCGCTGCGGCCCGCTGACGCCCGACGGCATCATCGCGGAAGTGGGCGAGGCGCAGGGCTGGGCGCCGGGTACGGTGAAGACCTTGATCACACGGCTCCTGCGCAAGAAGGCGATCGAGGGCCGGCGCGAGGCGGGCGGCTACCTCTACCGGCCGCTGATCTCGCGCACGAGCTATGTGCAGGCGGAGAGCCAGGGGCTGGTCGACCGCTTGTTCGGCGGCGAGGTCGCCCCGCTGGTGGCGCACTTCGCCGAGCACCGGGCGCTGACGCCGCGCGACATCGCCCACCTGAAGTCCTTGATCGCCAAGCTCGAAGACGAAGACGAATGAGCGACGCGCTGCTTCTCCTCCTGCGCGTAAACCTGGCGGCGTCGGCCGCCCTGGCGGTCGTGCTGCTGCTGCGCCGGCCGGTGCGGACGCTGTTCGGCGCGCGCGTCGCCTATGGGCTGTGGGCCCTGGTCGCTCTCGCGGTCCTGGCCATGCTGTTGCCAGCCCGCGTCGTGGTGGTGAGCGCATCGGCCGCGGGCTGGAGCGCGCAGGCCGCGGGCGCGGTCGTCGACGCCGGCGCGGTGGCGTCGGGCCTGCCGATGCAGACCGCGCCAGGCGGGGCGGCGATCCTCTGCGCCTTCTGGCTGGGCGGGGTCGCCACGGCTTTCGCCCACCTGCTCCGCTCGCAGCTCAGGTTCGTCCGCGCCGCACGGATGGGACGTGGCGGGCCAGCCGTCGTGGGCGTGCTGCGCCCGCGCGTCGTAACCCCCGCCGACTTCGCCAGCCGCTACACCCCGCGCGAACAGAGCGTGGTGCTGGCCCACGAGCAGACCCACATCGCGCGGCAGGACTCGCGCATCAACGCCGTGGTGGCCCTGGCGCGCTGCCTCAATTGGTTCAACCCGCTGGTCCATGTGCTCGCCCACTACCTGCGGATCGACCAGGAGCTCGCCTGCGACGCCCAGGTGGTGGCCGCCCATCCTGCGGTCCGTCGCTCCTACGCCGAGGCGATGCTGAAGACCCAGCTCGCGGCCCAGCCGCTGCCGCTGGGCTGCTACTGGCCCGCGCAATCGGCCCACCCCCTGGCCGAGCGTATCGGCCTCCTGACCCGTCCGGCTCCGGGCCGCGGCGCGCGGTTGTTGGGCGGCGGCCTGGTGGCGGCGCTGGCGCTCGGCGGCGCCTGGACGGCCTGGGCCGCGCGCCCTGTCGAGACGCGCATCGGTCCGGCCATCGCGCGGGCGCCGGGCGACTGGGAACGGCGCGAGACAAAGGCCGCTCTCGTTGAGCCGACGGCGCGCGCGCCGAAGGCGACGGGCAAGACCCGAGCGCACCGCGCCGAAGCGCCGAGCCCGCCCGCCGCGCCGCTGACGCCGGTGGTGCTCCGCCTGCCCGATCCGCCGCCCCTGACGCCCGCGCCACCGCCGCCCTCCGCGGATCACGGGCCTCTGGGCGTCGCCGAACGCCTGCTGGCCCCCGGCGTCTTCGGGCCCGGCCGCATTCGCTCGGCGGCCAGTTGGTCGTCGGTGGAGCCGGGCTCGGCCGTGCGCGTGCTGGCGACGATGACCGACCCGGAAGGCATCCCGCTGGTCACCGATCTCACGGCGTTCGGCTCGCAGTCGCGCTATCGGGTCGGCTACGTCGAGCGCAACGCCAGCCGTTACAAGCTCTTCACGCGTGTCGAGCAGCACGGCGACCGGCTGGTGGTGACCGCCGCCCTCAACCAGAGCTTCCAGCCGATGGTCTCCGGCACGACCGAGCTGGCCTCCGGCGAAACCGGCACGATCCGCCTGCCGAACGGCCTGGTCGCCACGGTGACCCCGACCATCCGGCCCGAGACGCCCGAAGAGATCGCCGAGGCGAACCGCATGCGCGCCCGCTACGTCCGGGTCGATCGCGTCGAGCCGCTCTAGGCCAGCCGGTACTCGCTCTCCGGCCCGGCCTCGCCGTCGGTGACGATCTTGCCCTGTCGCGCCAGGTGAATGATCGCGGCCAGCATGGAGCGCGCCGCGGCCGGCCACAGGCGCTGGTCGACGTCGACGTACAGCTGCGGGACCAGGTCCTTGATCCGTCCGGGGCCGGCCTTCAGCGCCGTCAGGATCTGGTCGATCCGCTCCTGGCGGTGCTCGGCGTAGGCGTCGATGAAGGGCGTCACCTCGCGGATCGGCGGGCCGTGGGTCGGCCAGAGCGTCGTGAAGTTGCGGTCCCGGATCCGCTGCAGGCTTTCCAGATAGTCGGTCATGTCGCCGTCGGGCGGGGTGATGACGGTCGTCGACCAGCCCATGATGTGGTCGCCGGAGAACAGCGCGTTCTCTTCCTTCAGCGCATAGCAGAGGTGGTTGGAGGTGTGGCCGGGCGTCGGGATGGCCTCCATCGTCCAGCCGGGGCCGGAGACCTCGCCGCCGCCGCACAGGCTGACGTCCGGCTTGAAGTCGAGGTCGTGGCCGGCCTCCATCTTCACTTCGCCGGTGTCCTCCTCCTCATGGCCGGCGACGGCGCAGCCGTAGATGGTCGCCCCGGTCGCCGCCTTAAGTGGCGCGGCCAGCGGCGAGTGGTCGGAGTGGTGATGGGTGATCAGGATGTGGGTGACGCGCTCGCCGGCCACCGCCGCCAGGATGGCCGCCAGGTGCGCCGGGTCGTCGGGGCCGGGATCGATCACCGCCACCTCGCCTTTGCCGACGATGTAGGTCCCGGTGCCCTTGAAGGTGAACGGCCCCGGGTTGTTCGCCACCACCCGGCGGATCAGCGGCGAGACCTGGTCGCAGGCGCCGTACTCGAACTCGATCTCCCGGACGTAGGGGATCATCCGCCGAGCGCCGCCGTCAGGTCGTAGCCGGCCGCGCGGCCCAGCGCCACGAGCTCCCCGCGCTCGCGGGCGCCGGACATCGCCTGGCCGATCGACCAGGTGGTGATCGAGCGCGTGCCCGATCGGCAATAGGCCAGAACCGGCCCGTCGGCGGCGTCCACCGCCTGGCGCATCGCCTCGACCTCCGCCGGCCCCGGCGCGCCGCGCACCGGGATGTGCGTGTAGGTCAGCCCAGCGGCCCTGGACGCCGCGGCGACCTCGGCGGCGGTGGGCTGGCCGGGGTCTTCGCCGTCCGGGCGGTTGCAGATGATCGCCGTGAAGCCCTGCGCCTTGGCCTCGCCCACGTCGGCGATAGCGATCTGCGGGGCGACGGAAAACTCGTCGGTGACGTGTCTGAAGTCAGTCATGGTCTCTTTCGATCGGGCAGCCGGCCCTTCGTTGACATCATCGGGGGCCGGTGGAAGTTTCGCAATGCGCGGCCTGACAGAGATGGGCCGGAGCCAGGGGCCTTTCCAGCCACATGTTCCACTTCATCGGCCGGCGTCTCCTGGTCGCGATCCCGACGCTCCTGCTGGTGGTGACGCTCGCCTTCTTCATGATGCGCGCCGCGCCGGGCAGCCCCTTCGACACCGACCGCCGGCTCTCGCCCGAGATCGAGCGCAACGTGCTGGCCAAGTACGGCATGAACAAGCCGCTCGGCGCCCAGTACCTCGACTACCTGGGCGGCGTGGCGCGCGGCGACCTCGGCCCCTCGCTCAAGTATAAGGACAAGTCGGTCCTCGAGATCCTGAACGAGAACTACCTGGTCTCTCTGAAGCTCGGAGCCTCGGCGATCGTGCTGGCGGCGTTGATCGGCGTCAGCCTCGGCGTGCTGGCGGCGCTGCGCCAGAACCGCGCCGTCGACTACGGCGTCATGACCGTGGCGGTGCTGGGCGTCTGCATCCCGACCTTCGTCACCGCGCCGCTGCTGGTGCTGGCCTTCGCCTCGAAGCTCGGCTGGCTGCCGGGCGCGGGGTGGAACGACGGCGCACTGCTCAACATGGTGATGCCGGTGACGGTGCTGGCCCTGCCGCAGATCGCCATCATCTCGCGGCTGACGCGGGCCGGCATGGTCGAGGTGCTGCACTCCAACTATGTGCGCACCGCGCGCGCCAAGGGCCTGCCGGAAAGCCGCATCGTCACGCGCCACGCGCTGCGCGCCGCCATCCTGCCGCTGGTCAGCTATCTGGGCCCGGCCTGCGCCGGCCTGATCACCGGCTCGCTGGTGGTGGAGAAGATCTTCAACCTGCCGGGCCTCGGCAAATTCTTCGTCGTGAGCGCCCTGCAGCGCGACTACACGGTCGTCATGGGCATGGTGGTCTTCTACGCCGCCCTGATCCTGGTCCTGAACCTTGTCGCCGACCTGCTCTATGCGGTGCTCGACCCGCGGGTGCGGCTGGCATGAGCACGTCCCTGCTGGTCCCCGGCTCGCGCGGCGGCGACAGCATGACCCGCGCGGCGCTGAAGGGCCGCAGCCTCTGGGACGACGCGCGCCGCCGGCTGTTGCGCAATCGCGGCGCGGTCACCGGCCTGATCGTCCTGGGCGTGCTGGTGGTCGCCGCTATCGTCGGTCCGCACCTGACGCCCTACGCCTATGACTATGTGAACAAGACCGACGTCTGGTTCGCGCCGCTCAAGCACGGCCACCTTCTGGGCACAGACGCGCTTGGGCGCGACCTGCTGGCGCGCCTCCTCATGGGCCTGCGCGTCTCGCTCGCCATCGGCCTTGTGGCGACCTTCGTCTCCCTGGTGATCGGGGTGGCCTGGGGCGCGGTGGCGGGCTTTGTGGGCGGTCGGTTGGACGAGGTGATGATGCGTTTCGTCGACGTGCTCTATTCGCTGCCCTTCATCTTCTTCGTGATCCTCCTGATGGTCACCTTCGGTTCGAACTTCATCCTGATCTTTGTGGCGATCGGGGCGGTGGAGTGGCTGACCATGAGCCGCATCGTGCGCGGTCAGACCCTGACCCTGAAGCAGAAGGAATTCGTCGAGGCGGCCCGCGCGGCGGGCCTGGGCCGCGGCGGAATCATCGCGCGGCACATCGTGCCCAACCTGCTGGGGCCGGTGGTGGTCTACGTGACGCTGACCATCCCCGCGGTGATCCTGGCGGAGAGCTTCCTGAGCTTCCTCGGCCTGGGCGTTCAGCCGCCGATGGCCTCGCTCGGCACCCTGATCGCCAACGGCGCGCAGGACATGGAGCTCGCGCCCTGGCTCCTGATCTTTCCCTCGCTGGTGATGGTCGTGACGCTGATGAGCTTCAACTTCATCGGCGACGGCCTGCGCGACGCGATCGACCCGAAGGACCGATAGCCGGCCTTCCCCTTACGCGGGGAAGGCTGGCCGCTTAGTTGTCCCGGTGGACGCGGATCGCGATGTGGTGGCCGAGCGACATGATGTAGCTGCCCATGGCCGCGCGCCGGATGGTCACCGTGTCGCCGACTTTCGGATCGTTGGGCACCTCGTTGGTGTCGATCTGGCTCCAGGTGCCACCGTCCTCCAGCCGGATCGTCCACTTGCCGGGGCTGTTCTGGCGCGCCGCAGCGATCTTGCCTTCCAGGGTGGCGACCTCCTCGGGCTTCTCGCCGCGCTCGAACAGCGAGATCGAGGGCAGGCTGAAGCCGAAGGCCTGGCGGCGCACCTTACGGGCCTGTTCGCGGTCGACGACCACGATGTCGCCCTTGGCCTCGGCCTGGTCGATCGCGGCGGAGGCTTCGTCGAAACAGGCTAGGCGCTGGGCGCTGTCGGCGATCTTGCGGCAGTCGATCAGGTGCTGCAGCGCCTGGGCCCGGCCCTCGGCCTTGATGGCGGGCGGCGGCGCGGCGGCCAGCGGGACCGCGGCCAGGGCGGCGAGCAGGAAGCCCGTTGCGGCCAGGCCGGCGTGCGTCTTGGTTACAGTCATCGGTGGCCCCAACTTTTCGAGTCTGCGCGAGCCGCATTGAAGCGGTCCGGCGCAACACATTCAATCGGCGTTCGCGGCGCCTCGTTGAGGGGCGAGCCTTTGGCCGGAATACGGCGGCAAGGGGCGAAATCTGCGCATCCAACCGCCTGCGCGTGCAATCTGTGACCAGAATGCGACAGGTTGGCGCCCGTAACATTACCGGCGGCTAATGTGCGTTGACCCTACGCTGGATACGCCAGTAACTCCAGCGTAACCGGGGTCGACTGAGACTCCGGGAACGCATTGTTGGGGAGCTGGTCCGCCGCCTGCGGCCGACCGCTGGAGGATGTAGACCTTGAAAATCAACTCGACGCGGGAGCGCCTGATGGCCTCCTCGATGATCTGCGGTATGGCCTTCCTTGGCCTATCCGCGACCCAGGCCTCCGCGGCCGCCGCAGCAGCGGCCAGCAGCGAAGTCTCCGAAATCGTGGTCACCGGGACGCGCATCCCGACCCCGAACCTGACCAGCGTCGCGCCGGTGACCTCGGTCACTTCCGCCGACATCAAGGCCCAGGGCGTCGCCCGCGTCGAAGACCTGCTGAACAGCCTGCCGCAGTCCTTCGCCGCGCAAGGCTCCAACGTCTCCAACGGTTCCAACGGCACGGCCACCGTCAACCTCCGTGGCCTGGGCTCGGCCCGGACCCTGGTGCTGGTCGACGGCAAGCGCCTGATGGCCGGCAACCCGACCTCGGCGATCGCCGCGGTCTCCGCCGACCTGAACTTCATCCCGACCGCCCTCGTCGAGCGGGTCGACATCCTGACCGGCGGCGCCTCGGCGGTGTACGGCGCCGACGCCGTGGCCGGCGTCGTCAACTTCATCATGAACCGCAACTTCGAGGGTGTGCGCATCGACGCGCAGTACTCGATCTACCAGCACGGCCAGCATGAAGACGGCATCCAGGATGTTGTGCGAGCCGCGCGCGCCAAGGCGGCGGTCCCGAGCAACTTCACGGTCCCCGGCGACTTCACCGGCGGCGAAGGCGACACCGAGACCATCGTGATCGGCGCCAACGCGCCGGACGGCAAGGGCAACGTCACCGCCTACGCCACCCACGTGCAGATCAACCCCGTGCTGGCGTCGAACTACGACTACACCGCCTGTACGCTGAACTCCGGCGTGACCTTCCTCGCCGCCGGTTGCGGCGGCTCCGGCACGGCCTTCCCGACCCGCTTCGGCAGCTTCATCGTCGACCCGTCCGGCCCCGGGAACACCTTCCGCGCCCGCACCGGTTCGGACGTCTACAACTTCTCGCCGACCAATTACCTGGCCCGTCCCGACCAGCGCTACAGCATGGGGGCGTTCGCCCACTACGAGATCAATCCGCACTTCCAGGCCTACGCCGACCTGATGTTCATGGACGACAACTCCACGGCTCAGATCGCGCCCGGCGGCATCTTCGCCTCCAGCGGTCCCGGACCGGGCGGCACCTTCGCCGTCAACTGCGACAACCCGTTCATGTCGGCCCAGCAAGCGGGCCTGCTCTGCACCCCGGCCCAGATCGCCGCGGGCTCCAACGTCAACGTGGCGGTGGCCCGCCGGAACGTCGAAGGCGGCGGCCGTCTGACGATCTTCGAACACCAGGAGCAGCGTTACGTGGTCGGCCTGAAGGGCGACCTCTTCGGCGACTGGAGCTATGACGGCTACATCCAGTACGGCAAGACCACGCTGAACTCGGAGCAGGACGCCAACTTCCTGACCTCGCGGATCAACCGCGCCCTGATCGCCAAGCGCAACGCCGCCGGCCAGATCGTCTGCCAGTCGGTCATCGACGGGACGGACCCGGCCTGCGTGCCGATCAACTACTTCACGCTGAACTCGGTCACCAGCGCGGCTCTGAACTACCTGCAGGCCCCGACCTTCTCGGGCGGCAACATCGTCGAGCAGGTGGCCAGCCTGAACGTCGTGGGTTCGCTCCCCGACCAGATCAAGAGCCCGTTCGCCAACGACAAGATCGGCGTCTCGCTCGGCGCCGAGTACCGTCGTGAGCACCTCGACTCTCACTCCGACGTGCCGCAGGCGACCGGTGACGTGAACGGCAACGGCGCGGCGAAGCCTCCGGTGAACGGCGGCTACGATGTCTACGAGCTGTTCGGCGAAGCCCGCGTGCCGCTGGTGCAGGACGCGCCGTTCGCCAAGGACATCACCGCCGAGCTCGCTTACCGCTTCTCGGACTACTCCAACGCCGGCGTGACCCACACCTACAAGGCGTCGGGCGACTGGACGATCGTCGACGGCATCCGCATCCGCGCCGGCTACAACCGCGCCGTTCGCGCCCCGAACGTCGTGGAACTGTTCTCGCCGCAGAACGTGGTGCTCGACGGCACGGTCGACCCCTGCGCCGGCCTGGCGGCTTCGAACCCGCTGGTCCAGCGCTGCGCCACCCTGTTCGGCCTGACGACCGCTCAGGTCCTGGCCCTCGAGCCCGATCCGGCCAACCAGTACAACGGCCAAACCGGCGGCAACCCGAACCTGAAGCCGGAAACCTCCGACACCTACACCGTGGGCTTCGTCTGGTCGCCGAGCTTCCTGCCGGGCGCGAACCTGACCGTCGACTGGTTCGACATCAAGGTTGAGGACTATATCTCGAACGTCGGCGCCAACGTGATCATCAACGGCTGCGTCAACGGCACGAACCCGGACTTCTGCTCGCTTGTCCACCGCGACGCGATCGGTTCGATCCGCTCGACCCAGGGCTACGTGAAAGACACGGTGATCAACCAAGGCGCCCTGCACACCTCGGGCATCGACGTCTCGGCCGGCTACCGCACGGGCCTCGACACCTTCGGCCTGGCCAACATGGGCTCGGTCTCGGTGAACTTCGTCGGGACCTGGCTCGACAAGCTGGAAACGACCGTGCTGAACGGCACGGCGGCGATCGACTGCGCCGGCCTCTACGGCTCCACCTGCACCACCCTGGGCGGGTCGACCAACCCGAACCCGACGTGGCGGCACAAGATGCGCCTGACCTGGAACACGCCGTTCGAGTACGGCTGGTTCGGCGGTCTGGGCCTCTCGGCTCAGTGGCGCTACTTCGCCTCGGTGGACGTCGACGGCACGTCGAGCCAGCCGGCTCTGAAGGCCGCCGTCGCCCCGACCGACGCCAAGCTCGGCGCGCGGAGCTACCTGGACCTGCTGGCGACGTTCAAGGTGAAGGACAACTACTCCTTCCGCGTCGGCGTGAACAACGTGCTCGACCAGGATCCGCCGCTCGCCGGATCCGGTGGCGGGGCCTTCGCCTCGAACTGCCCGGCCGGCGCCTGCAACCAGAACGTCTACGCCCAGATGTACGACACCCTGGGCCGGTACTTCTTCGTGGGCCTGACCGCCGACTTCTAAGTCACGGGCAAGCCAATCCAAGAGATCGGGCGGCGGAGCAATCCGCCGCCCTTTTTCTTGCGCGCCATGCTGCTGTAGGGTCGCGCCGCATCTTCAGGGCGAGACCTAAGTGACCGAATTCAGATCCGGGCCGATCAGCCTGTCGCTCGGCGCGCGCAAGCGCGATCCCGACGCCGACCGGGCGCGGCTGCGCGCCATCCACGACACCCTGCAGGGCGGCGACGTCGCCGCCGCCGGGCTGATGGCGTCGGACGCCCTGGCCGCGGGCCTGGAGCATCCCATGCTCTTCAACCTCGCGGCCGACCGGCTGGAGCGGGAGCAGCGTTATGAGGACGCGCTGGCGGTGCTGCAGCGGGGGCATGCGCTCACGCCGCAGGACCTCGGCCTCAACCAGGCCCTGGGGCTCTGCCTGCATCGGCTGGAACGCCCAGCCGAGGCGCTGGCGCATTTCGATGCGGTGCTGGCCGCCCAGCCCGGTTTCGCCCCCGGCCACGCGGCGCGCGGCGGGTCGCTGGAGGCGATCGGCGACATCGTGGGCGCCGAGGCGGCCTATTCACGCGCCGTCGAACTGCAGCCGCAAAGCCTGGTGGCGCTCTGCGGCCTGGCCTCGATCGCGAGCCGGCGAGGGCGCCACGCCGAGGCGCGCGCCCTGGCCGAGCGCGTCGTGGCGGGCGAGCCGGACTATCCCGACGCGGTCATGGTGCTGGCCGAGGCCGACCTCGCCGACGGCCACCACGGCGAGAGCGAGGCGCGCCTGCGCCGCCTGATGGCCGATCCTCGCACGACCCCCGAGCAGCGCGCCCTGGCCGAGGGGCTGCTCGGCGACGTCTTCGACGCGCAGGGCCGCATCCCCGAGGCCTTCGCCGCCTACACCGCCTGCAACGAAGCGCTGAAGGCTGCCTACGCGCCGCGGTTCGGGGGCGTCCGCGACGCCCTGGCGCAGGCTAGGCGCACGCTCGCCCTACTCGACACCCTGCCGCCGCAGGCCTGGTCCTCCGGGCCTCAGGCGCCCGCCAGCGAGGCCCGGGGCCATGTCTTCCTGCTGGGCTTCCCGCGCTCCGGGACGACGCTGCTGGAACAGGTCCTGGCCAGCCATCCGGACATCGAGGCGCTGGAGGAGCGCGACACCCTGGCCGATGCGGCCGACGCCTTCAAGGGCGCCGACGGGCTGGCCGCCCTGGCCGCCGCGCCGCAGGCCGAGATCAGCCGCCTGCGCGCCGCCTATTGGGGCCGCGTCAGCCGCGAAGGGGCGCAGGTCCGGGGCAAGGTGTTCGTCGACAAGATGCCGCTCAACACCTTCCGCCTGCCGATCATCGCCAAGCTGTTTCCCGAGGCCAAGGTGCTGTTCGCCCGGCGCGATCCCCGCGACGTGGTGCTGAGCTGTTTCCGCCGGCGCTTTGCGATCAACGCCCCGATGTACCAGCTGCTCAGCCTGCGCGACGCGGCCGCCTTCTACGACGCGGCCATGCAGATCGGCGACCGGCTCGGCCGCGAGCTCAAGGTCCCGAACCTGGTGGTCCGCCACGAGGCCCTGGTGGAGGACTTCGACGCGGTGGCCGCCGAGGTCTGCGCCTTCCTCGACCTGCCCTTCACCGAAGACCTGCGGGACTTCGCCCAGCGGGTGCAGGACCGCGGCATCGCCACGCCCAGCGGGGCGCAACTGGCCGGCGGCCTGAGCGCCGAAGGCATGGGCGCGTGGCGGCGCTATGCGACCCAGATGGTCGGCGTCCTGCCGACGCTGCGGCCCTGGGTGAAGCGCTTCGGCTATCCGGCCGACTGACGCGCCGCTTCCCTTTTCCGCCGTCCCGGGCAAGCTGACGCCAAAGGGAGTCGGAATGTCAGGGGAAGGATGGTCCAGGCGCGGCCTGGCGGCGGCGCTCGCGCCGGCTTTGCTCAGCGCCTGCGTCAGCGCCCCGGCGCGGCGGTTGATCTCCATCAACCTGCTCGACACCGAGCCCACGCCCCAGGCGCCCGCCGGGCCCGACGCCGCCGCCCGCCTGGAGACGGCCTTCGACGACGCCAAGCGGATGGTCGTGCCGGTCTATCTCAATGGCCGCGGCCCCTTCGGCTTTGTCGTGGACACCGGCGCCAACCGCTCCGTGGTCGCCACCGAAGTGGCGGCGCTCTGTGACTTGCCCTCGGCCGGCAAGGCCGATGTCCACGGGATCGCCGGCGTGGAGCCCGCCAGCATGTCCATTGTGCGACGCATGACGGTGGGTGAGGTGATCTCCTCAGGCCTGGAGCTGCCGACCATGCCGCGCGCCCGGCTGGGCGCGGATGGGCTGCTCGGCGTCGATGTCCTGCGCGGACGGCGCATGTTGCTGAACTTCGCCCAGAACCGCTTCGAGATCAGCAACTCGGGCCAGGGGACCGAGGTCGGCCGCGACTCCAACTCACGGATCCCCAATCGTGTCGAACCGATCCATGTGGCCGCCACCTATCGCTTCGGCCAGCTCGTGATCCTCGACGCCCAGGTGGGCGAGGTCCCGGTCAGCGCCTTTCTGGATTCCGGCTCGCAGGTGACCGTGGGCAACCGCGCCCTGCGCGACGCGGTGGTGCGCGTGCGGCCCACCTTCGGCGTCAATCTCGCGCCGGTGCCGCTGATCAGCGCCACCGGCCAGACCGCCGTGGGCGAGTTCGCGCCGCTGCCGACGCTGCGGCTCGGCGGCATGGCGGTGAACGACGTCATCGGCATCTTCGCCGACCTGCACATCTTCAACCTGTGGAAGCTCGCCGACCGGCCGGCGATCCTGATCGGCGTCGACGTCCTGCGCCATTTCCATGACGTGACGCTCGACTTCGGCCGCAAGCAGGTGGTGTTCACCCCGGCGTTGCCCGGGGAGCGCAAGCCACGCTCCACCTTCTAGGCCGTTAGCGGACCCGGGTCGGCGCCAGCACCAGGGCGCCCTCGCTGCGCAGCCGCGCCTGGCCGAGCTCGTCCAGGATGCCCTGGGCGCGCGGATCGCCGAACACCCAGGCCGCCGCCGCCAGGGTCCGCGCGCTGGACGCCGAGACGCCCAGCATCTTCTGGATGGCTTCGAGCGGCGAGCCGTTGGGCGACATGCGCTTCAGCCGCGCGTCGCCCTTGATGTTGGCGAGCGCCTTGGCGGTGTCGACGGCGTCGTAGAAGCCGCCGATCCGGTCGACGAGGCCCAGGTCCTTGGCCTGGACGCCGGTCCAGACGTGGCCCTTGGCGATCTCGCGCACCCGGTCGGGCGTGAGCTTGCGCCCGGCGGCCACGCGGTGGACGAAGTTGTCGTAGATGCGGTCCATCCAGTGGGCGAAGGCGGAGCGCTGCTGCGGCGTGAACTCCTGGCCCATGCCGAAGCCGCCGGCATACTGGCCGCCGACGGACAGCTGGCGGACGTCCACCCCGTACTTGGCCAGCGCCGGACCGAGCGCGAACTTGCCGCCGAACACCCCGATGGAGCCGGTCAGCGTCGAGGGCTGCGCCACGATGGCCGAGGCCTCCGAGGCGATCCAATATCCGCCCGAGGCGCCGTAGGTCCCCATGGAGACCACCACCGGCTTGCCGGCCGCCTTGGCCGCGCGGATGGCCGCCAGGATCTCTTCCGAGGCGGTGTCGGAGCCGCCGGGCGAGTTCAGCCGCAGCACGATCGCCTTCACGTCCTTGGCCTTGATGGCGTCGTAGAAGGCGTCGGAGAGGTCGTCGGCGTAGATGCTCGAGCCGCCGCGGAACGGGTTGCCGCCCTGGTCCTTGCCGTCGACGATGTCGCCCTCGCCCTCGATGATCGCCACCGCGGGACCTAAACCCCGCTCGCGCGGCGCGCGGCCGTGGGCGTAGTCCTCGAAGTCGACCATCTCGGAATCGGCGCCGGCCTTCTTGAGCAGCGCCTGCTGCGCCTCTCGCACCTGACCCAGCTTGTCGATCAGGTGCAGGCCCAGCGCATCCTCGGCCAGGTATGGGCCAGCCTCCAGTGTCGTCTTCAGGACTGCGGGGTCGAGCTTGCGGTCGCCGGCCGCCGCGGCGATGTCCGTCGCGTAGATCGAGTTCAGCCACGACAGCTCCGCCTCGCGGTGCGCCGGCGTGTAGTCGTCGTATAGGTAGCCGTTGACCGCGTTCTTGTACTCGTAGCGCTGCTCGTAGTCGGCCTTGACGCCGAACCGGTCGAAGGCCCGCTTGAAGAACAGGTCCTCGTTGGACAGGCCGGTCACCTGGAACGAGGCGCCGGGCTGCATCCAGAGCTCGTTCGCCGCCGCGCCCATCATGTAGGTCGCGGTGATCACGCCCGAGGGGTACATGCCCTGGCTGTGGGCGATGATCGGCTTGCCGGAGTCACGGAAGTGCTTGATCGCCAGGCGGATCTCGTCGGCGAGGCCAGGCTCGATGCCGCCTTCCGGTAGTCGCACCAGCACGCCCTTGACCTTGTCGTCCTTCTCCGCGCGGCGCAGCCCCTCGATGATCGACATAGCCGAGTGGCCGCGCCGCGTGAATCCGGCCAGCGGGCTCTGCGGCGACTGGTCGGTCAGCGGGTCGCGGAGGTCGAGCTCCAGCACGGCCTTGGTTGGGATCGGGCCGGGCCCGGCCGCGGCCGCCGCCATGGAGATCAGCACGAAGGGCACGCCGATCATGAAGATCAGGAGGCCCGCGAAGACCCCCGCCGCGGTGATCAGGAACTGCTTCATCGAGGACTCGGGCGCACCGCGGAAGACGTGGAATCCAAACGCGTTATGCCTCGCGTCTCGCACACTCTGGCCGCGCCGCAAAGGCCGCGGTTCATGCAGGCCGTCTAAATCACAGCCGACGGCTTCTGGACCGGCTTGGCCGCCACCTTGCGGCGCAGCTTGGCGACCTCGCCGGCGCTGACCGCCGGCGCCTGGTTGCCCCAGCTGTTGCGGACATAGGTGGCGACGGCGGCCACCTGGGCATCGTCCAGCTTCCAGGCGAAGCTCGGCATGGAGAGCGGCGTCGGCCGCGCGTCGGTGGCGACGGTCTGGGTTCCGGAGAGGATGAAGCGGAGCACCGTGGTCGGGTCGCGCGACTGGGTCACGGCCGCGCCGGGCAGGGGTGGGAAGTAGGTCGGCGCGGCCTTGCCGTCGACGGCGTGGCAGGCCGCGCATTCGTCCACATAGATCGCCTGGCCCACGGCCATGACCTTCGGATCGGGCGCCGGCGCGGCCGGCGTCTCGAGCCGCGCCGTCTGGGTCTTCAGATAGGCGGCGATCGCCTGCACCTCGGCGTCGGCCATCTTCGAGCTCGAGTGGCTGACCACGTCGCCCATGGGCCCCGACGCGTTGGCCCGCGCGTTGCGGCCGGTCTTCAGGTATTCGGCGATGTCGGCGGCCGGCCAGGCGCCCAGGCCCGCGCGCACGTCGCCGGTCAGGGCCGGGGCGAACCAGTTGTCAAGCTTGCCGCCCTCCAGCTCGCGACCCTTCTTGTCGCCGCCCAGCGCGGTCTTGGGCGTGTGGCAGGCCCCGCAGTGGCCCAGGCCGCGCACGATGTGCTCGCCGGGCGTGGGCCCGGTCGTGGGCGCGGTGTCCTCCTTGAAGTTCAGCATGTTCCAGAAGGTGACCAGGAAGCGGATGTTGAACGGGAAGGGGAGGCGGTTGGCGGGCGGGCGGTAGCTCACCGGCGCGACGGTGCGGAAATAGGCGTAGAGCGCGTCCGACTCCGCCCGCGTGGCGTGGGTGAAATACGGATAGGGAAAGGCGGGGTAGAGCTTCGCGCCGTTGGCGCGCACGCCCCGGTGCAAGGCGTTCCAGAAGTCGTCGGCCGTCCAGGTCCCGATGCCGGTGTCATGGTCGGGCGTGATGTTGGCCGAGTAGATCACGCCGAAGGGCGTGTTGAGCGGCAGGCCGCCGGCCAGGGGCTGACCCCCGGGGCGGTTGTGACAGCCCTCGCAGTCGCCAAGCACCGCGAGTGACCTGCCATAGGCCACTTGCGCTGCATCGGCTGGCGGGGCCGCGGCCGGCGCCTGTTGCGCCTCGAGCGAAACCGGGACCGAGTCTATGGCCGCGGCCGCCGCCAGGACCGCCATCAGCGAAAAGAGCGACCGCCGCGCCACGGCTAGGCCTGGACCAGCGGCTGGTGCGACGCCTTGAGATACCGGCTCTTGATGGCGTCCGCCGCATGGTAGGCGAGCGCCGCCACGGTGCCGGTGGGGTTGTAGCCGGCATTCTGCGGGAAGGCCGTGGCGCCCAGGACGAAGAGGTTCGGCACGTCCCAGCTCTGCAGGTATTTGTTGGTGAAGCTGGTCTTGGGGTCGTCGCCCATGATGGCCCCGCCGGTGTTGTGGGTGGTCTGGTAGGGGACCACGTCCCACGAGCCTTTGCGGTAGTTCACCTTGATCTCGCGCCCGCCCATGGCCCGGCCGATCTCGGCGGCGCGGTCGGTCAGGTAGTCCGACATCCGGTGCTCGTTGTCGGTGAAGTCAAAGGTCATGCGCAGCAGCGGCCGGCCGAGCGCATCCTTGTAGGTCGGGTCGAGGTCGAGGTAGTTGCCGCGGTGGCTCATCACCGCCCCGTGGGTCGAGATGGTCGCGGTCTTCAGGTAGTCGCGGGCGATCGCCGTCTTCCACGCCTGGCCCCACTTGGGCACGCCGTCCGGGGTGTTGTGCGTCTCGATCGGCCGCGCCCCGGTCTGCAGCATGCCGACATAGCCGCCGCCGATGAAGCCCAGGCCCGCGTGGTCGAAGTTGTCGCCGTTGAAGTCGTTGATGATGGTCCCGAGCGCGCCCGCGCCCACGAAGGGGTTCAGGATCTTGTCGTTGAAGAAGACGTTCACCGACGAGGTGATCTGGTAGGCGTAGTTGCGCCCCACCACGCCCTCGCCGGTCGCCGGATCGTAGGGCTTGCCGATGCCCGAGAGCAGCAGCATGCGCACGTTGTGCAGGATGTAGGCCGAGAGCACCACCAGCTCCGCCGGCTGCTCGAATTCCTGTCCCTTTTCATCGAGATAGGCGACGCCGGTCGCGGTCTTGCCGTCCGCCGACAGGTTGATTTTCACGACCTCCGAGTTGGTCTTCAGCGTGAAGCTCTTCTTGCGCATCAGGACCGGCAGGATGGTGGTCTGGGCGCTGGCCTTGGAGTAGTTGCCGCAGGCGTACTTCTCGCAGAAGCCGCAGTAGGTGCAGGCGCCGAGCTGCACGCCCAGCGGGTTGGTGTAGGCGCGCGACATGTTCGCCGCCGGATGCGGGAAGGGATGGCGTCCCAGCCCGGCCGCGGCCTGGCCGAACAGGGTCGGGCCATAGGGCATGTCGAGCGGCGGGTTCGGGTATTCGCGGGCGCGCGGGCCTTCGAAGGGATCGCCGCCCGGCTGGATCATACCCTTCAGGTTGCCGGCCTTGCCGGAGACGCCGCAGAGGTACTCGAACTTGTCGTAGTAGAGCTCCAGGTCGTCGTAGCTGACGCCGTAGTCCTGGATGGTCATGTCGTCGGGCACGGCCTTCTTGCCGTAGCGCTCGAGGTTGTGGCTGCGGGCCTTCAGGTCCGAGGGCAGGAAGCGCCAGACCTGGCCGTTCCAGTGGACGCCCGCGCCGCCGACGCCCGAGCCCAGCAGGAAGGAGCCGAGTTGGCGCATGGGCAGCGCGGTCTCGCTCGTCTTGTTGCGGATGGTCAGGGTGTCGTGGTTCAGGCGCTGGAAGAGTTCGTGGCGCCAATAGTAGCGCAGCTCGTCCTGGGCGTAGGCCGGTGAGAAGTCGGTGGGCGTGTCGCGCCAGTCGCCACGCTCGATCGCCAGCACGTTCAGGCCGGCGTCGGTCAGTTCCTGGGCCATGATCGCGCCCGTCCAGCCGAAGCCGATCAACACCGCGTCCACCGAGGGCAGTTTCGTCGCCATCGCCTAGCTCCTAGCCGACCAGGCCGGACGGCCGGCGATCCCCACCGGCGGCAGCGGGTAGGGCTTGCCGTAGGTCAGGACGTAAGCCCGCTGGTCGTAGCGCGCGCCCGAGAAGCCGATCATCTTCCAGGCCGCCAGGCCGCGGTTGCCGCCGTAGAGCGGGTCGGCGAAGTAGCCTTCCATCACGTTCTGCAGCAGGAGCGCGAAGTAGCCCTTGGCGTCCACGTCGGCGCCGAGGTCGACCTTGCCGGCCTCCAGGTCCTTCAGGAACGCATCCTGTTCGGCGGCGCCGCGCTTGTGGAAGGGCTGGCCGCCGTTCTGGCCGAGATGCCTGCCGATCGCCTTGATAGCCGCGCGGTGCAGGCCGGCCGGCGGGAACTTGCTCTGATAGCCCTGCGTCCCCGTGCTCTTGCCGAAGGGCCCCTGCATGTACCAGCGCGCGCCTTTGCCGTAGTCGCCGGCAAGCTGGCGGTCGAGGAACAGGGGCACGCCGGCCTCGACGGCGCTGGGGCCGGTGGCGTCGGCGGGCACGATCCGCGCGCAGGCGGCCTCGATGAACGCCGCCTCGTCGGGAGTGAAGAAGACATAGCCCGCGCGAAGGTCGACGGCGGTCGGGAAGGCTGTGGTGTTGGGCTGCCAGGCCATGCCACCGGCGGTGAACTGCGCCGCGGCGGCGGTGAGCGGGACGGCGCAGGCCGCGGCGCCGATGCCCAGCAGCGCGCGCCGATCCATCTCGAATGTCGACATGCCGACGCTCTCCGTCCAGCGCGGTAACGCTTGTTCGGCGTGACCGTTCCGGAGGCCCGGAAGTCTTACGGCGTCAGCCGATGAACTGCGTCGAGCGCCTTGCGCCAAGCGGTCCTTACGACAAGAAGCGCGCCGTCTTGCCCAGGCCCGCACGATCGGCCTGCAGGCTGGCCGTGGCCACTGCGGGTGCGTCCATCACCTTCTTGAACGCCGTACGGAACTTGGCCATGTCTTCCGGCGTGCCCACCGAGATCCGCACGGCGTTGGGCCACACCGGCCAGACGCGGCCGATGTAGACATGCTCGCTCTGCAGCGCCGTGATGACGCTCTTCGCCGGCCGGCCGGTGTCGATCATGAAGCAGTTGGATTTGCTCTCGCCGATCGGCTTGAAGCCGGCCGCCTTCAGCCAGGCGAGGGTCTCGACCCGGCTTTTGGCGATCCAGGCCTTTCGGGTGGGGATGAGCTCGGGATCGGCCAGCGAGGCGCGGGCCGCCGCCAGCGCCGTAACCGGCATCGCGTTCTGATAGAAGGGCGTGAGCTTTTCCAGAAGGTCGGGCCGCGCGATCGCGACGCCGCACCGGATGCCGGCCATGCCGTAGATCTTGGAGAAGGTGCGCAGTACGATCAGCTCCTTGCCGGCCGCGACCTGGTCCACCACGGACTGCTCGTCCGAGAGATGGATGTAGGCCTCGTCCACCAGCAGCACCGAGCCCGCCGGCTTGTGCTCAAGGGCCCAGAGGATCTGTTCGCGCGCGGTGATCGTGCCGGTCGGGTTGTTCGGGTTGACGATGTAGATCAGCCCGGCCTGCGGGTCGGCGGCGACCATCTTCTCCACATCGTGGGCGTAGCTGCCGGTCAGCGGCACCTTGTGGACCGACGCCTTCGAGATCGTGGCCGCCATGGCTGCGGACTCGTAGGACGGGTCGGCCATCACCAGCCCGCGCGTCGGCGAGGTGAAGGCCAGCGTCGTGTAGTGCAGCGGCTCCGAGGAGCCCGCATAGAACGCGATGTTCTCCGGCTTGAGGCCGTGCATGGCCGCGTACTCGTTGGTGAGCGCGTCGAGCTCGCCCAGCCGGTCGTAGCGGCCGCCGTAGGGCAGGATCTTGGTGATCGCCTCGCAAGCGGCCTTGCAGGGGCCAAGCGGGTTCTCGTTGGCGTTGATGATCACCGCGTCGGGGGGCAGGACGCCGAGCGCCTGCGAGGCCATCTTGGCGTGCGCCAGGGTGGCCTCGCTGGCGATGGGGATGGCGGCGAGCAGGGCCGCGCCCCTCAGGAACGAGCGGCGGGGCAGCTCGGGGAGATCGAAGGCGACGTCAGTCATCTGCTTGGATCCGCGGTTCGCCCGGCCGGGATGGCGTTCGGGCCTTTGAGGTTGGGTCTCGGCCCGCTGCGGCCGAGGGAAGGGAGGGAGGGCGTGCATGTCAGAGCCCCATCGCCCGTGCGCCGGCGAGCAGCTCCGCTGCGCCCCCGGCCTTCATCAAGAGCCCGAGGCCGGAGACGCCTAGCAGGATGAAAGTCACGCGCCGGAAATTGATGTCCGACAGGGAGTGGTAGAGCTTCACCCCCATCAGGGTGCAGGGCAGCACCACCGGCACGGTGATCGCCACCAGCCACCAGTAGGTGCGGTCGAAGGTCTCCGGCCGTTGCAGCGCGAGCAGCGCAATCGACAGGATCTGCAGGACGAAGATGTAGGGCTGCACGATGGCGCGGGCCTCGCGCTTGGGCACGTGGCGCAGGCCGTTCCAGACCACGACCGCGGCGCCCGGAAAGGCGGTGAAGCCGCCGATCACCCCGCCGGACATGCCGACCAGCGACGACGCCAGCCAGCCGCCCTGCACGGTCGTGTGCGCCCCGTGCGGCCTGGCCAGGGAATAGGCCGCGTAGATCACCAGGAAGCCGCCGAACACCAGCATCAGGTCCGAGGTCGGCAGCGCCCCCAGGATCGCCAGCCCCACCGGCACGCCCACCAGGCCGCCCAGCAGGTAGGGCGCGGGCCCATCCGGCCACCAGTGCTTGATCGGGCGCATGTCGGCCTTGAGCTGGCGCAGCGACATGATCTGGTTAGCCGCCGACAGCGTCATCAGGAGCGGCACGCCCAGCTTGGGCGGCAGCAGGATCAGGCAGAGCGCTCCGATCGCGGAGAAGCCGAACCCGGAAAGGCCGCTCATCAGCGCCGATGCGGCGAGGATGAGCACCAGCAGGACGATGGTAAGCGGCGGGAACCCGTCGATGATCAAGGTACTGACCTCTGAAGCATACGCGTGGCTTGAAGCGGAGGGCGAGGCGCTCGAGCTGGGGCGTGGCCGCCACCGGCTCCGCTTGGCGGGGAATCTCTGCCTTGGATCGGAGCGCGCGTCGCGAGCGCTGCGGCTGTCTTCGGGCGGGACCGCGCATTTGCCCGCGGTCCCGCCCAGAAACTCATCAGCGTTCGGAGCGGGCGCCTCGCCAGGGGCATTCGACGGGCGCGCCAAAAACGCGCCCGTCGCGGCGGTCAGAAGCTCACCACCACCTTGGCGTAGTAGTAGCCGCCGTTGATTCCGAAGGGTGAGAAGCTCAGCGGCGCGTCATAGACGTTGCTGCCGTCCGCCAGGCCGCCGGAGGGCGGGAACTGGATCATGTTCGGCGGCTTCTGGTCGAACAGGTTGTTGGCGCCGGCCGAGACGCGAATTTGGTCGGTGACCTGGTAGGCGACGTCGAGATCGGTGATCCCCTTCACGCCGATCTTGTTGGTGTAGTTCGGCGGCGCGCCGGTGCCGTCCGGGCTGACGATCTCCGAGGACTCGCCGTAGATCGTCTCGCGCAGGTTCACCGACCATTTGTTGATCGCCCACAGCGCGCCCAGCGTCACCTTCTCCTTGGGCGAGGCGGTGGTCAGGTCGCTGATCGCGGTGGTCGAGAGCAGCGCGCCTTGCGCCGCCAGGGCCGGCGGCGGCGGCGCCTGCTTGGTGATCTTGGTGTCGTTGTAGTTGGCCGCCAGGCTCCAGTCGATGCGGCCCCAGGCGTCGAGGTCGGTGGTGTAGGTGGCCGTCAGGTCGACGCCCTCCGTGCGGGTGTCGACGCCGTTGGCGAAGAGGCTCACGCCCACGAAAGTGACCGTCGGGTCGAGCACGTTGCCGTGCGCGGCGATGGCGTTCAGCACGGCTTGCGAGACCACCGTCGTGCCGTTCAGGCCTAGGTAGAGGCCCGAGCCGATGATCCGGTTCTTGATGTCGATGTGATAGGCGTCGAGCGTGATGGCCAGGCCCGGCGCCGGGTGGGCCACGAAGCCGACGCTGAAGTTCGTCGACTTCTCCGGCTTCAGCGGCGAGAAGCCGAGCAGGGCCGCGGCCGGCGAGTTCGGCGGCAGTTGCACCGTGGCCGCGGTCGGCGACACGTTGGTCGCCGAATAGAACTCCTCCGCCAGGGTCGGCGCCCTGAAGCCGTTGGCCACCGTGCCGCGGATCGCGAACATGTCGCTGAAATCGTAGCGGCCGGTCAGCTTGCCGACCGTGGTGTCGCCGAAGTCGTTGAAGTGCTCGAAGCGCACCGCCCCGTCGAGCGTCAGGTGCTCCACCGGGATCATCGCGATGTCGAGGTAGCCGGCGTAGTTGTGCCGGGTGTGCTTGCCGGCGTCGGTGAGGGTGAAGCCCGGATAGGACTGGCCGCCCTCCTTGTAGATCGAGCCCGGGTCGCCGTGCAGGATCTCGTAGGACTCTTCGCGCTCCTCGGCCCCGAACGCCACGTTGAGCGGCCCGGCCAGGCCCACGTCGAAGGCGCGGCTGAAGTCGAGGTTCGTCGTCCACTGGGTGGTGATGAACGAGCCGTCGTAGAACTGGGTCGGGGTGAAGTGGGTGTCGATGAAGAGCGCGCGGTTGGCCGTGTTGATCGTCGAAATGTCGTCCTTGTCGCGGCCCCAGGTGGTGCTCAAGTCCCAGTTCCAGCCGGCGGCTTCACCCTTCAGCCCGGCGGTCACCGCATAGTCGGTCTCGACCAGGCCCTCGCGCGGGCTGAAGCCCAGCGGATTGAAGATCAGTTCGCCCGGCGTGTTCAGCGAGCCCGCGACGCCCAGCACCGGCGAGGCGATCACCTTGTCCGGCACCCGGTAGTTCTCGAACGCCGAGGCCTTGCGGTGTCCGAAGGTGCCGAAGCTGTAGGCCTGCACGGCGCCGAAGTCGTAGCCGGCGTTGTAGGACACGTTCTCGATGGTCGACTGCGCGTCGCCCACGATGTTGTTGAGGTTCGGGAAGCCGGGCACGGCGTTGTAGAGCGGCGGATTGCCGGGCAGGGGCGTGCCGTTCACGGTGGCGATCCGCGCGTCGGCGCCGCCTCTGCGGCTGAAGCCGTGGAAGCGCGCCTCGCCGGTGATGTTCAGGAAGCCCTGCGGCCCCAGCGGCATGCCCATGTTGAGCGAGAGCGCGCCGGTGTCCCCGTCGCCCTGGTAGTACTGGCCGGCGGTCGCGGCGATCTGGCCGCCGCTGGCGCTCGACTTCAGGATGATGTTGACGACGCCGGCGATGGCGTCGGTGCCATACTGCGCCGCGGCCCCGTCCTGCAGCACCTCGACGTGGTCGATGGCGTCCACCGGGATCAGGCTCAGGTCCGCGGTCGCCGCGCCCTGATAGGGCCCGCCCAGGACGTGCAGGTTGCCGGTCGGGTGACGCCGCTTGCCGTTGATCAGCACCAGCGTGTCGTTGGGGCTGAGGCCGCGAAGCCGCGCGGAGAGCGTCAGGTTGGCGGTGTCGCCGCCCAGCGCCTCGGCGGTGAAGGAGGGGATCGTCTGGGCCAGGCCCTGGATGAGGTCCGGCTGGCCGATCCGCTTGAAGGTGTCGGAGCCGACCACCTGCACGGGCGCAGGGCTGTCGCTGGCCTTCAGGCCGGTTACGCGCGTCCCGGTGACAATGACTTCGGAGACACTACTTCCCCCATCTGCGTCAGCCGCCGCCGCGTTTGAAGCAATACAAGTTGCAAGCGCGATAACGCTCGCGCTGATATAGACATTGTTCAAGTGAAGCCTCCATTCGTTGATGGAAGCCCTTCGAACGGTTCCTGCCCGACCCCTCTAAATCTTGCTGTGACGATGGGCGAATGCTGGTCGTTGTAAACGGGGTCTCGCGGAAAACATCCGAATACGAATGAAATCGGATGTGTCCGATGCGAAATTGCGCAGACCGGCGCCCTTGATTTCGGCGCCGCAACCCAAACGGCTAGTTTTCAGGCGCCCATTTTGGCGGTCCCGCCCCCAGGGCGGCCTCGCCTGATCGGCGGACGTCTTGGCTGGGGGATAGGATGAAGGTCACGTCGCGCCGGCGACGGAAAATGAATGGTCGGAGTGGCAGGATTTGAACCTGCGACCCCCGCGTCCCGAACGCGGTGCTCTACCAGACTGAGCCACACTCCGACTTTGGAGCGCGCCTTATAGAGGAGGGTCCCCGGGGTCGCAAGGCGGCCAGATGGGGCGTTTTCAGTTGGCGTTTCGGGGCGTTGCATCGCAGGGTCTCCTGCGCTATCTCGACGCCTCCGCGCGGGGACCCCTCGCGCCCATTCCTGCTGGGGAATGGTGTAATGGTAACACTGCGGTTTTTGGTACCGTCATTCTAGGTTCGAGTCCTAGTTCCCCAGCCAATTTCCAGAGACGCTTCCACCCACGCCCGCGGCCGGCGGAGCCGTGCTTCAACGGGTGACCGGCCGGAACGGGGCCAGGCTTGAGGAAAGACGCCTCAGGCTTCGCGGCGAAGCGCCAGAAAGCCGGCGGCCATGAACCGCGCCATGCGCCGCTTCACGGCTTCGAAGTCGCCGGACTTGCAGATTCCCCCGGAAAGCCGGTCGATCCGGCCGGTCCGGGCCAGGGTGTTCATCAGCGAGCCGGTGACGAAGTGGTAGCCCCAGAAGATGTCCTCTTCAGGGGTCTCGGGCAGCGCACGCTTCAGGATGGCGACGAGTTTCAGCACCACCGGATCGAAATGGACGTCCATCAGCGCGGCGCCCTCGGGCGTATTGCTGACCCGGGCGCAAAAGGCCGCGTAGTTCATCCAGGGCTCTCCGCCCTCGACGTAGAGGTCCAGGTCGGTGTCCAGGAACGCGTGCAGCGCGCCTTCCACCGTGGGGCGGTCGCCGGCTTCTTCCTCGTAGCGCTCCAGCGCCGCCATCCGACGCCCGCTGGTGGTGCCGGCCCGTCGCGCGAACACGGCTTCGAAGAGGCTGGGCTTGTCGTCAAAATAGTAGTGCAGCAGGCTCGTGTGGACGCCGACGCGGTGCGCCACATCACGCAAGGTGACCCCATGCAGGCCATGCTCGGAGAACAGGTACTCCGCGGCGTCGAGGATCTGCTCCAGCGTCTCGGCGCGCTGCTCGGCCTTGGTGCGGCGGACCCGTTTCGCCGTAGGACCATCGGGCATCAAGCAAATTCCCTTACGTCGCGGGACGGCGGCGAGGAGGTCGGAACCCCGGCTCGACAACGGCCCCGATGTCGTAGTCGGCACGTACCCGATCGTTGTCAATCATTCCGCGGCCCGCACCGGCAAGAGCGGCCTGGGACGCGTCGTTCGGGCGCGAACGGGCCGCCGGTCGTAGCTGACCGGCGGCCGATTGTCCGCGCAGGCGTCAGAACGCCTTCATCACGCTGACGCCGAACTGGCGCGGCGGACCCGCCAGCCGGATCGGCGAGAGGAGCGCGGCGACGTAGTGGTCGTCGGTCAGGTTGTAGCCGTAGAGCGTCGTGACGATGTCACCGCGCTTCCAGGCGAGCGAGGCGCCCAGGATGTTGCGGGGGTCCAGATGGTCACCCGCGGCCCGATTGTCGAAGAGCGTGCCCCACTGCTCGCCGATATGGCTGAAGCTGATCGACGGCGTCAGGGTGTCGCCGCTGGCAAGGTGGATGTCGTACTGGGCGGTTGCGTTGAAGGTCAGTTCAGGCGCGTAGGTTTGCGGATTGCCGCCGAGGTTGATGCAACTGGGGCTGGCCGGTCCGTTCTCGGGGTCGCACGGCCCGCTGCGCGCCAGCCTGGGATCCTGCGTCCAGAACGTCCCCAGCTTGCTCTTCGAGATCCCCAGCCCGAGGTCGAACGAGAAGTCCCCGAACACCGCCTGGGCCGAGGCTTCGGCGCCATAGAGCTCGCTCGGGTTGGGGTTGTTCTGCTCGGTCGATTGCAGGGGATTGTTGGGGATCGGCAGGATCACCTGGAAGTGCTTGAAGCTGTTGTAATAGACGCCGAGCTGGGTGCGCAGGTGGTTTCCCAGCAGGCTGGATTTCCAGCCGGCCTCGTAGTCGGTCACGTATTCCTGGCCGAAGGGCGGGGGAATGACGCCGCCGCCGAAGTAGAGCGCGCCGTTGAGGCCGCCGGGCTTCGCGCCTGAGGCCACGAAGGCGTAGAGGAAATTGTTCTCGTCGACGTTCCAATTCAGCGTGACCTTGCCGGTCAGGTTGTTTCCGCTCTCGGTTTCGTTGTCGATGAAGTTGATGGTCGGGAATTGCGGGACGTACCAGTTGACGCGGTTGGTGGTGCTCCACTTCGAGTACCGCGCACCGACCTGCAGCTGGAATCCGTGGGGCAGCTCGAAGCTGACCTGCCCAAACGCCGCGGCGGTGTAGGTGGGGTTCACGCCGTTCAGCCGCTCATCCACCACGCCCGGGGGCACCCCGATCAGGAATCGGTTGAACGGGAAGTCATAGCGGTTGTTCTGGTAGTAGGCCCCGAGCACCCAGGTCACCGGCCCCTTGTCCGGGGAGATGATGTTGAACTCCTGGGTCCACAGCCGCTCGTTCACCGCCTCGTCGATGATGTAGTTGGGCGCCGCAGCGGCTGTCCCGTCGATGTCGCCCTTCCAGGCGGTTCGACCCTGCTGGTAGCTGGAGATCGAGCGGAACGTCACGCCGCTGGCGTTCAGGTAGTCGACCTTCACGATCGAGCGGACGAACTGGTCGGTGGCGAAGGTGTGGGCGTTGTTGGCGAACTTGAAGAGGTCGTGCGTGCCCTCGTTGGTGAGCGCGTCGCCGAAGTAGCCGCCATTGGCGAGGTAGTCGTAGTCCGTCTTCCAGAGGACTTTCAGCGAGTCAGTCGGCGTCCAGAGCAGCGACAGGCGCACGGCGCCCCAGTTCACGTCCGGATTGCCCGTCCAGGGTCCGGAGATGTCGTAGAAGGTGTCACGATGCTGGGTGTAGAAGGCGGCGCGAGCGGCCAGGGTGTCGCTGATCGGCAGGTTCACGGCGCCCTGCAGCATGGTGTCGTTGTAGTTGCCGTAGTGGCCAAGCAGATAGCCCGAATGGCCGCCGTCGATCTTCGGATCGTTGGTGTTGACGATGACGGCGCCGCCGGTCGCGTTCTGGCCGCTGAAGGTGCCCTGCGGGCCGCGGAGAACTTCGACGCCGGAGATGTCGAAATAAGGTTCTTCCTGAATGTAGCCCGGGAAGGTCGTCACGCCGTCGCGGTACGTCACCACGCCGGTTGAGGTCTGGGTGTTGTGCTCGCCCTTGCCGATCCCGCGAATGTTGAAATCGTTGCCCTGGCCGAAGTTGTTGACGGTGACGGAGGGGACCACGAACTGCAGCTGGTCTACCGTGTAGACGCCCTTCTTGGCCAGGTCGTCGCCGGTCATCACCGTCGCCGCGATCGCTGTCTGCTGCAGGTTTTCGACACGGCGCTCAGCCGTGACCACCAGCTCCTGAACCGTTCCGGCCGGGGCGGCCTTCGTGCCGGTCGCCGTCGAACTCGTCTGCGCATGGGCCAGACCGGCCCAACCGAACGCCAGCGCAGACGCGCCAAACCACAGAGCGCGAACTCTCATGCTTCCTCCCCCGAATCCCTATTGGCAGCGCTCTTCGGCGCATTCGTCCAACGTGAATTTCACTCACGGGAGAGTCAATACTAATTCAGGTGTGAGTGAACATCTGGCCTCGTGGCCCGGATCAAGGCTTCGGCAGGTCGTCGGCCTCGTCGTCCCACTGGCGCGCGATACGCTCGCTGAGCGCCGCCATGCGGGCCTGGGTGCGCGCCATGATCTCCTGGGCGTGGGCCTGAGCCCGGGCGGCGGCTTCCGCGGCCCTCGCGCCGTCTTCCGCGGCGCGCGCGCCTTCCCGGGCGGCGGCCTCGGCGCGGGCCTGGGCGTTGGCGATCCTCGCCTTGAACTCCGGCGAGTTGACCACCCGGTCGGCTTCCCGGGCGCGAGCTTCCGCCGCCGCGATCCGGGCCTTGAATTCCGGCGAGTTCACCCGCGCCTCGGCTTCGGCGGCGCGCGCCTCGGCGCGGGCGATCCTCGCCTTGAACTCGGGCGAGTTCACCCGGCGCTCCGCCTCGGCGCCCCTGGCCTCGGCCGCGGCGATCCTGGCCTTGAACTCCGGCGAGTTGACGCGGGCTTCGACCTCGGCCGCCGCGGCTTCCGCTTCCGCGGCCTTGACCTCGGCCTGGGCGGCCTTCTCCTCGGCCTCGCGGGACTTGCGTTCCCAGGTCCGTTTCTGCTCGGGGGTGGGATCGGCCGCATTGTTGTCGATGACGGTCATCGACTGGCCATCGGCGGTGGTCCAGCTATGCCGGTGGCGCGCCTTGTGGTCGGTGACGAAGACGCTGCGGGTCGTCGTGACGCTGACGCCATGTCCGGTGGCGTCCGGCTTGGCGGCGTCGCGCTGCGCCTGCTCGGCGACCTCGCTGGCGGCCCGCGACGCGCCGGGTTCGGCCGGCTGGGCGAACACCGGGGTCACGTGCAGTAGGGCGGCCGAGCCCAGCAGGCCCGCGCCGACCGCGGCCAGGCCGCAGATCCGCGCGGTGCGCACGAAGGGGCCCTCGGTTTCGCGGGGGGTCATCAGTTGCATCAGGCGGTCCTCCAGGTTGCTGCGGCCGAACAGGCCGACGGCCAGGGCCGCTTGGACCGGCGCGTTGGCGCGGGGTTGGGGCTGGCGGCCCAGGGACTGGGCGAGCGAGACAAGGCATTTGGCGTAGATCTTCTGCGAGGCCATGGCGGTCGCTGCGATGGCGTCGCAGGCCAGTTCGCGGCTGTGGCGCACGCCGGCCTTCAGGCCCACGACGCCCGGATGCCAGGCCACCGGCAGAGTGAGGATCTCGCAGGCGAGGTTCACCGCATAGTCGTGGCGCAGCACGTGGGCCATCTCGTGCAGCATGGCCGCGCGCAGGTCGTCGCCGTCGGCGCTCAGGCCTTCGGGGACCAGGATCACCGGCCGAAGGGCGCCGACCACGGCCGGGCTGCTCACCTCAGCCGACCGGCGGACGGGCGGCGTCTTGCGGCCGTGGGCATGGGCCAGCTCGTCGAGGGCGCGGGCGACCTCGGCAGGCAGGACGGCGGGACGCGACTGTTCGACCAGGCGTCGCGCGGCCCGGCCGGCGATCAGCAACCTCGCCACCAGCAGCAGCGCCACGGCGGCGACCAGGCCGATCATCGCCGGCGCGAGCCAGGCCGGCAGCCAGATCGCAGGCGTCGGCGCGGCCAGCGCATGCGTCGAGGCGGAGAGCGGGCTCATCACCGGCGTGCTCGGCGGCAGCCGCGCGACGGTCGGCGTCGCGTGCGGCAGCAGGTCGGCCAGCGGCACGGCCGGCAGGATCGCCGCGGCGGCCAGGAACATCAGCCACATCCGGCTGCGGCCCTGGGGCGAAAGCCCGGCGAGGCGAGAGACCAGGAAGGCGCAGGCCGCGACGATGGAGATCTGCCAGGCGGCGTTCAGCAGGTAGGCGACGAGGAGCTGTTGCATCAGGCGTCTCCCTCTTCGGTCTCGCCGTTCACCAGCTTGGCGGCGCGGGCGATCTGCTCGGGCGTCACCTGCTGGGTGTCGATCAGGGCCATCAGCATGGCCTCGCCGGAGCCGCCGAACATCCGCGACACCAGGTCCTTGATCGCGGCGCCCGTCGCGCCCTCCCGGCTCACGGCGGCCTCGTAGGTGAAGGCACGGCCCGCCGGCGTGCGGCGCACCTTCTTCTTGCGCAGCAGGACGTTCAGCATGGTCTGCACGGTGGTGTAGGCGAGGTCGGTCCCGAGCTGCTCCTGCACCGCGGCCACGGTCGCAGGTCCACCGGTCCACAGCACCTGCATGATCTGCAGCTCCAGCGGCGTCAGAACGCCGCTTGCCGGTCCGCGGGAGGCGATCGCCATGGAAAACTCCTAAAGCTTTCGGAGTTCATCGGACGGCGGCGCGAAACCGTCAACTAAACTTTTAGTAGGAATCCGGCCGAGCGGTCAGCCCGCGGCGGTGAAACGCGATCCGCCTTGCAGCTTCGGCGCGGGCTCCGTCGGCTTCGGCTCGGCCTTGGGCGCGGGGATCAGCGGCATGCCGCAGGAGGGGCAGGCGCCGGGCGCGTCGAACAGCTTGCCGTCCGACTCGCAGCCGCAGGGCGGGCAGACGTACTTCGCCCCGGGCGTGTCGGCGGCGAAGGCGGTCCCGCCCACTGCGGCGCAGGCGCAGACCGCGCCGAAGACGACGCCTTGCAGGACGAGACGGCGGGAGGTGAGCGACATGGCGGCTCCGATGCGGCGAGGATCGACAGCCGCATGCTGATCCTCCGGCGCCGTGGGCGAAATGACTTTTGTCCCGCGAAAAACGGACGCGGCGGTTCAGTGCCCGGTGAGGCGGATGCCAGGACCGCTCGGTTGCAGCGAGTCCCCGCCGTTCAACGCCTTCTGCATGTGAACGATGTCGACCCAGCGCCCATGCTTGAATCCGACGCTGCGGCCGACGCCCGTCTGCTCGAATCCCAGCGAGCGGTGCAGGCCGATGGAGGCGGCGTTCTCGCTGTCGCCGATCACCGCCATGAGCTGGCGCACGCCCAGCGCCTCACAGGCTGCGATGACCGCCGAGAGCACTGTGCGCCCCACGCCCTTTCCGGCGGCCTCGGGCGCCACATAGACGCTGTCCTCCAGGGTGTAGCGGTAGGCCGCGCGCGGGCGGAACGGCGCGGCATAGGCGAAGCCGAGCACGCGGCCGTCGGCCTCGGCGACCAGATAGGGAAGGCCCTGGTCGGCGATCGCGCGGCGCCGCGCGTTCATGTCGGCCGCGCTCGGCGGCTCCTCCTCGAAAGTGCCGAACCCGTGCAGCACGGCGTGGCCGTAGATGTCGGCCAGCGCTTGCGCGTCGGCCTCCGTGGCCTCCCGCACGATCATCACCATCAAAACCTCCCCCGTTCACGGGGGAGGTGGCGGCGAAGCCGACGGAGGGGGCGCTGGGATGGGCAGAACGGCGGCAGCGCCCCCTCCACCACTTCGTGGTCCCCCTCCGCCCGCAAGCGGGGGAGGTTTTTGGCGCGTGCCCTCATGCTGTCTGCCATCCCTTCTCCAGCGCCCAGACCGCGAAGGCGTAGTCGAGCGCGATCTCCTTCAGGAAGTCGAACCGGCCGGACGCGCCGCCGTGGCCGGCCTCCATGTTGATCTTCAGCAGGATCGGGGCCTCGCCCGCCTGGAACTCGCGCAGCTTGGCGACCCACTTGGCGGGCTCCCAGTAGGTGACGCGCGGGTCGGAGAGGCCGCCCGTCGCCAGCACCGGCGGATAGGCCTGGGCGCTCACCTGGTCGTAGGGGCTGTACCCGGCGATCAGGTCGTAGGCCGCCGCGTCCTCCAGCGGATTACCCCACTCCGGCCACTCCGGCGGGGTGAGCGGCAGCGTGGTGTCGCTCATGGTGTTCAGCACGTCGACGAAGGGCACGGCGGCGATGATCGCGCCCCAGAGGTCGGGCCGCAGGTTCGCGACCGCGCCCATCAGCATGCCGCCCGCCGAGCCGCCGTAGGCCGCCACCCGGCCCTTGGCGCCATAGCCTTCCGCGATCAGGTGCTCGGCGCAGGCGATGAAGTCGGTGAAGCTGTTGGGCTTCTTCTCCTTGCGGCCGTCGAGGAACCAGCCCCAGCCCTTGTCAGAGCCGCCGCGGATGTGCGCCGTGGCCCAGATCCAGCCGCGGTCGACCAGGCTGAGGTTGCGGATCGAGAAGCTGGGCTCCATGGCGTGGCCGTAGGAGCCATAGCCGTAGACCAAGAGCGGCGCGGACCCGTCGAGCGGGGTGTCCTTCAGCATCAGGATGGTGATCGGAACCTGCTGTCCGTCGCCGGCCGTGGCGTAGAGCCGCCTGGCCACATAGCGGGCCGGGTCGTGGCCGGAGGGGATTTCCTGGGTCTTGCGCAGGGTCCGCTCGCGGGTCGCCAGGTCGTAGTCGAAGGTCTGCCGCGGCGTGGTCGGCGACTGGTAGACGAACCTCGCGGTCGTCGTCTCGTACTCGAAGCCGCCTTCGAGGTTCAGCGCATAGGCCTCCTCGCCGAAGGCCACGTCGTGCTCCGTCCCGTCGCGCGCCGTGACCACCAGGCGGTCCAGGGCGTTGACCCGCTCGGCGCGCACGAGATGGCCGGCGAACGCCGCGAAGCCGGTGATATAGCGGCCGGGCTCGTGGGCGATCCAGTCGCGCCAGGTCGCCTTGGCCGGGACCGCGGCGTCCGAGACGCTGAGCTTGAAGTCCACCGCTCCGTCGGCGTTGCTGCGGATCACCCAGCGGTCGGTCCAATGGTCGAGGCTGTACTTGACGCCGACCTCGCGTGGCTCAGCGACCACCGGCGTCGCCGTCGGATCCCCCGCCGGGATCAGGAGGATCTCGGTGGTCTCCTGGTTGCCCACATGGATCAGGATGTGGCTGTCGTCCGACGCGGTTCCGACGCCCAGGAACATGCCCTCGTCGGCCTCCTCGTAGACCAGCACGTCCTCGCCGCCTTTCGCGGGCCTACGGAAGACCTTCGACGGCCGGGCGTTCTCGTCGCGCCAGATCCAGAAGATCCAGGCGCTGTCCGGCGAGAAGGCGAAGTCGCCGTAGGCGCTCTCGATCGGCCCGCCCAGCGCCTCGCCTGTCGCCAGATCCTTCACCCGGATCGTGTAGTACTCCGAGCCCTGCTCGTCGGCGGCCCAGGCGTAGAGGGCGTGGTCGGGGCTGTGGCTGGCTGCGCCCACCTGGAAGAACGGCTTGCCCTTGGAAAGCGCCTCCTCGTCCAGTAGCACCTGCTCGGCGCCATCCGTCCCGCGCGGCCGCCGCGCGTGGATCGGATGCTGTGCGCCCAGGTCGTAGCGGACATAGTAGTCCCAGGGGCCGTCGGGCGCCGGCACCGAGCTGTCGTCCTCTTTGATCCGGCCCTTCATCTCGGCGAACATCTGCGCCTGCAGGGCTTCGGTCTCGCCCAGCATCGCCTTGGTGTAGGCGTTCTCGGCCTCGAGATGCTCGCGCACGTCGGCCCGAAGGACCTTCGGGTCGCGCAGCACCTGCTGCCAGTTGTCATCCTTCATCCAGGCGTAGTCGTCGACGCGGACCCGCCCCAGCTGCTCGATGCGATGGGGCCGTTTCGGCGCGACGGGCGGCTTGGGATGGGTCATCGCCGCTACATGCGGCGCCCGGCCGCGGGGCTCAAGCCGGCTTGGTTCCATCGCCGCGTCGTTTGGGCGCAAGGCGATCACGCCGTCTTATCTTGGCGGCAACCTTTCCATGCTCAACTGTCCCCATCGACACCGCGCACAGACGCGGGTCCGCAATCATCGATTTCTGGGGTTTCGCTATGGTCATGGACCTGTCCGCGCAACTGATGCAGGCGACCGTTCAGCTCGAGCAGCCGCTCGGCGACGGCACGCGCACGGTCGGCACCGGTTTCCTGATTTCCGAGGCCGGTCCGGACGGGACGCCGCGCACCATCCTGGTCACCGCCAATCACGTCTTCGACAAGATGCCGAACGCCAATGCGCGCATCGGCTACCGCATCGCCAACGCCGACGGCAGCTGGAGCTACTCGCCGCAGCCCCTCAAGATCCGCGACGGCGCAGGCCATCCGCTGTGGACGCACCATCCGTCGCGCGACGTGGCGGCCATCACCATCACCGCGCCGCCCGCCTTCGCCAAGGCGGCGATCCCGGAAGACTACCTGGCCACCGACGACACCTTCTCGAAATATCAGGTGGGCGCGGGCGACGAGATGATGGCGCTGGGCTTCCCGCGCGGCCTCGCCGCCAATCCGGCGGGCTTCCCGATCCTGCGGGCCGGGCGCGTGGCGTCCTATCCGATCGCCCCGGCCAAGATCTTCCCGACCTTCCTGCTCGACTTCGCCGTGTTCCCCGGCAACTCCGGCGGCCCGATCTTCATGAGCGGCCCCGCGCGCCACGCGCCCGGCGAGGCGACCGACCAGGGGCGTCCGGACGTCGAGTTCATCGCGGGCCTGCTCACCCAGCAGGTGGAGCTGAACAGCGAGCGCCTCGACATCGGCATCGTCACCAACGCCAAGTACATCCGCGAGACTCTGGCCCTGATCAAGGACCCGAGCGCGCCGGTCACCGTGGTCGCCAGCCAGTCGACGATCACCGGCGCGAAGGCGGCCTCCGCCGAGGAAGCCGCCACGCCTCAGTAGGGGCTGTGGATCAGCCGCCGTAGACGATGGAGATCGTCTCGGCGACGCAGGCGGGCTTGTCCTCGCCTTCGATTTCGATGGTGCACTCGTTCTTCAGCTGCATGCCGCCGGCCTTGGGCTCGGCGCCGATCAGCTTCTGGCGCATGCGCACGCGCTTGCCGACCCGCACCATGTTGACGAAGCGGACCTTGTCGGAGCCGTAGTTGATGCCCCGCGTCACGCCCTTCACCGGCAGCATGCCCTGGCCCAGGAACGGGATCAGCGACAGCGTCAGGTAGCCGTGGGCGATCGGGCCGCCGATCTCGCGTGTGGCGCGCTCGACGTCCACGTGGATCCACTGGTGGTCGCCAGTCGCGTCGGCGAACTTGTTGACCCGGTCCTGGTCGACCAGCAGCCAGTCCGAGACGCCCACCTCCGTGCCCACCAGGCCGGGCAGGTCCTTGATCTCCACCGGGTTCATTCGTCGCTCCCTCGAGTTTGAAATTCGTTTCGTCCTCTAGCAGTCCTTACCTCCCCCGCGAAGCGGCGGGAGGGGAACCATCGGCCGAGCGCAGCGCAGAGCCGGTGGTGGAGGGGGCGAGCGGCGCGCAATGACCGGGGCTTGCCCCCTCCACCACCCGCTCTTCCCCGGCCGTCGCCGGGTCGGCGTGCGGTCCCCCTCCCGCCGCTTCGCGGGGGAGGTGACCCCTCAAGCGATGCGCGCGCCTTCCTTGCCCCAGTAGGCGTCGCGGATCAGGCGCTTGTAGAGCTTGCCGGTGGCGTGGCGCGGCAGCTCGGCCATGAAGTCGATCACCTTCGGGGCCTTCACGTGGCTGAGGTGCTGGCGCGCGTAGGCCATCAGCTCGGCCCGCAGCTCCTCGCCGGCGTCGGCCCAGTCCATCGGCTGGATCACGGCGACCACCTTCTCGCCCATCTCCTCGTCCGGCGCGCCCACCACCGCGGCGTCGGCGACCTTGGGGTGGCCGATCAGCACGTTCTCGAGCTCCTGCGGATAGATGTTCACCCCGCCGGAAATGATCATGAAGCTCTTGCGGTCGGTGAGGTAGAGGTAGCCTTCCTCGTCGACCCAGCCCACGTCGCCCAGCGTCGTCCAGCCGTGCTTGTTGCGGCTCTCGGCGGTCTTGGCCGGGTCGCCGTGGTACTCGAACTGGCCGCCGCCCTCGAAGAACACCATGCCCTCGGCGCGCGGCGGCAGGGGCTCGCCGTCCTCGTCGCAGATCCGCACCTGCGCCATCAGCCCGCGGCCCACCGAGCCCTTGTGGGCCAGCCACTCGTCGGAGTTGATGATGCAGAAGCCGTTGCCCTCGGTGCCGGCGTAGTACTCGTGCACGATCGGGCCCCACCAGGCGATCATCTGCTCCTTGACCGGCACAGGGCAGGGCGCGGCGGCGTGGAACACCGCCTTCAGCGACGAGACGTCGTAGCGCGCCCGGGCCTCCGGCGGCAGCTTCAGCATCCGCACGAAGTGGGTCGGCACCCACTGGGCCGAGGTGATCTTGTACTGCTCGATGAAGCGCAGCGCGTCCTCGGCGTCGAAGCGCTCCATCATCACGACCGTGCCGCCCATGGCCTGGACCGCCATCGACCAGCCCAAGGGGGCTGCGTGATAAAGCGGGGCGGGCGACAGGTAGACGGTGTCCGGCGTCCAGCCGTAGAGCGCCTGCCCGAGGCTCGCGAGCGGGTTGACCGCGTCGATGGCCGGGTCCACGACGCCGGCGCGCTTGACGCCCTTCGGCCGGCCGGTGGTGCCTGACGAATAGAGCATGGCCCGGCCGGCGGACTGGTCCGCGATCGGGGTCTCTGGGAAGCCCGCCCGGGCCATCTCGAAGCTGAGGAACGGCCCGTTCTCGCCGCCCACCATGAACTTGGCGACGTCGGGGATGGCCGGCGCCACGGCCATCGCGATCTCAATGGTCGCGGGCGAAGCGACCAGCACCTTCGCCTCGCAGTCCTTGACGATGTACTCGACCTCGCTGGCGCTCAGCTTCGACGACAGGCAGGTGAACCGCAGTCCCGAGCGCTGGGCGGCCCAGAGCAGCTCGTAGTAGCGCGGGTGGTTGTCGATGAAGAAGGCGACGGAGTCGCCGGCCTGCAGGCCCAGGCTGCGGAACAGGTGCGCGCCCTGGTTCGATCGGGCCTCCAGCTCGCCATAGGTCACCGTCTCGCCGCTGTAGGCCATGATGAAGGCCGGCTTGTCGGGGTTCGCCTGGGCGTGGACGCTCGGGTGCATGTTCCTCTCCCGTGGCGCCCAGGTCTCTTTCGGCCCGCCGCCAACTTATCTTCGTTCAGGCGCTATAGCGGGCCTTGACCTACCGTCCGTCAAGGACCGTGGAATGGCGAAAACCCGGAGGAAATCATGGCTGCGCCGACGTTCGAGACCCTGCTCTATTCCGTGGAGGACGGCATCGCGACGGTGACGCTGAACCGTCCGGAGAAGCTGAACGCCTTCAACACCCAGATGATGAAGGACATGATCGCGGCGTTCGACGCGACCGACGTCGACGATGCGGTGCGGGCGGTGATCGTCACGGGCGCGGGCCGCGCCTTCTGCGCCGGCGCGGACCTCTCCGCCGGGGCCGAGACCTTCGACTACGACAAGCGCGGCGGCGAGGCGATGGCGGCCCGCACGCGGGACGGCGCCCAGCGCGACGGCGGCGGCCTGCTCACCTTGCGCATCTTCGACAGCCTGAAGCCGGTGATCGCCGCGGTGAACGGCGCGGCGGTGGGCGTGGGCGCGACCATGCAGCTCGCCATGGACATCCGGCTCGCCTCCACCGAAGCCCGCTACGGCTTCGTCTTCGCGCGACGTGGCCTGAATCCCGAGGCGGCCTCCTCCTGGTTCCTCCCGCACCTGGTGGGCGTCCAGCAGGCGCTGGAGTGGTGCTACACCGGCCGCATCTTCCTGGCGCAGGAGGCGCTGGACGGGCGCCTGGTGCGCTCGCTGCACGCGCCGCAGGACCTGCTGCCGGCCGCCCGCGCCCTGGCCCGCGAGATCGCCGACAACGCCGCCCCGGTGTCCGTCGCGCTGACGCGCCAGCTGATCTGGCGCATGGCCGGGGCCTCGCACCCGATGGAGGCTCATCGCGCCGACAGCCGCGGCATCCAGGCGCGCGGCCGCTCCGGCGACGCCCGCGAAGGCGTGGTCTCGTTCCTCGAGAAGCGTCCCGCCGCCTTCCCCGACCGGATCTCCAGCGACCTGCCGGACATCTGGGCCCAGTGGCAGGCTCCGGACTTCAAATAGGCCGCCCCCGCCAGGTTTCTGCGCTGCAACGTCACTCTAGGTAGAACTGGCGCTGCTTACTCGGGCGGACCGGGTTTTCGAACTCAACAGCCGAATTCGATCTCGATTGTTCGTCAATTTTCGCGAAATCAGCTCTATTTGTGTGCTTGTGCGTCCGAAAAGTTCCCTATAATGACCTTGCTACTGATCTCTTGAGTCAAATCAGCGCCCTCGAACGGCGCGGTTCCTATGGAAAACAAGAATGGATGAGAAGTCGGAAGTCATCGAGATGACGGCGGATATTGTCTCCGCCTATGTGGGCAACAATTCCGTCACCGCGGCTGACCTGCCTGGACTGATCCAGAGCGTGCACCGCGCGCTGGCCGGCATCTCGTCCGGGGGCGAGACGACCGAGGCGGCGCCGAAGGAGCCGGCGGTGCCGATCCGCCGTTCGATCACGCCGGATTTCCTGATCTGCCTGGAGGACGGCCGCAAGTTCAAGTCGCTGAAGCGGCACCTGCGGACCAAGTACAACATGAGCCCCGAGGAATATCGCGCCAAGTGGGGCCTGCCGAAGGACTATCCGATGGTCGCGCCGAACTACGCCAAGGCGCGCTCGGACCTGGCCAAGCAGATGGGCCTGGGCCAGGGCGGCCGTCAGGCGCCGCGCAAGAAGCGCTAAGGCGCGCTCCGCCCGCCTCGGCGAGCGGCGATCTAGGTTTCGGGACGCCCGCCGGATCCGGCGGGCGTTTCCGTTTTGGCGTTGAGCGCGACGGCGGAGTGGGCTTTGACAGCGGCCATGCCGGATTCCGACATCAAGACCCTGCAGACCCGCTTTGGCCCGATGATGGCGCTGGCGGGCGACCAGTACATCACCGGCTCCCTCGAGGCCTACGGCGAGTTCAGCATCGGCGAGTGGGAGCTGTTCGACCAGCTCGTCAAACCCGGCATGACCGTGGTCGAGGTCGGCGCCAACATCGGCGCCCACTCCATTCCGCTGGCGCGTAAATGCTTCCCCGGCCCGCTGTTCCTGTTTGAGCCGCAGCATCGGATCTTCCAGATCCTCTGCGCGAACCTGGCGTTGAACGGCGTCCGCAACGCCATCGCCTATCCGGAAGCCGGCTCGGACAGCCCGGGCTTCGGGTGCTGCCGCCGCTGGACTATGGCGCGAAGGGCAATTTCGGCGGGGTCTCGGTGCGAACGGAAGGCGAGGGGGTCAAGGGCCTGCGGGTGCGCGCAACCCCCCTGGACAGCCTGGGCCTCGCGGTCTGCCACGTCATCAAGATCGACGTCGAGGGGTTCGAGCCGCAGGTCCTGCGCGGCGCGGCCAATACGATCCGCGGCTGTCGCCCCGTCCTCTACGTGGAGAACGACCGGGAGGCGAACCAGCAGGAGGTGATCTCGCTGATCGCCGACATGGGCTACACCATGTACTGGCACCTGCCGCCGTTGTTCAACGCCGAGAACTTCAACGGCAACGCCGAGGACATCTTCGGCAACATCGTGTCGGTGAACATCCTGGCGCTGCCGACCGAGAAGGGCGCCGCCGTGGGCAATGCGACGCCCATCGATCCGGCGAACTGGACGTCACCGGTCAAGCTTTCGCTTTGAGGGCGCAATCGCGCTAAAATCGGCGGCGTTAACCCTTTTTTTCTTGCCGCAGATTCGCCGCATCAGCGATAAGTGATTCGTTATGAATCCAACTGGTTGCTAGGGCATCTGCACATGGCGGCGCAGATCGGGGCCCCGGCCGCGGCGGTCCGCGCGCACGAGGAGCTCTTCGCGTACTGGGCCTCCCTGAAGGACGGCGCCCGGCTGCCTGGGCGCCGGCACCTCGACCCCGGCGGCATCAAGCGCCTGCTGCCCACCGTCAGCCTGATCGACGTGGTCGGCGACGATCCGCCCGACTTCAGGATGCGCCTGGCCGGCACCGCCCTCTATGGCGTCTATGGGCGCGAGATCACTGGCAAGCGGCTGCACGACATCTACAACACTTCCGCCGCCGACTACTGGCGCGTGGAGCTCGGCAAGGTGGTCGCCGAGCGGCGCCCGGCCGTGGGCGTGCACAGCCTGGCCTGGCGCGGCGCCTCGCACCTGTCGATCCTGTGGCTACGCCTGCCGCTGGCGTCCGACGGCGACGCCGTGGACATGATCCTCGGCTTCGACGCCGTGGTCGGCATGACCCAGATGCACAGCGGCATCCGCGCCGCCTGAGGTCGCGAACCTGAGGGCGCGGGGAAAAATCCACTTCGGAACGCCAGGTCAATGACCGGAAGGGCCCCTTAGCCGCTGGGGAACTCGGCCGCAGCGCTTGCGTTCTCAAAGCTCGGGGTTGGCGGCTTTAGACACCCGCCAGAAGGGGGAAATCAGGCTAGTGAACGACGCCGCCTCGCGCTTCCAGCCCGACGAGATTACCGCGCCCGAATGGCGCCAGATCGTCCAGAGCGCCATCGACACGGCAATCGTCACAATGAACCCGGACGGCCTGGTCACCAGCTGGAACGAGGGCGCGCGCCGCTTGCTCGGCTGGACCGAAGCCGAGATGCTTGGCCACTCGCTCGACCGCATTTTTCCGGAAGACAACAAGCAGCAGCTCGCGCGGGAATTCGATGACGCCCGGTCGAGCGGGCGCGGTGGAGGCGAGGAGGGCTGGCGGCTGCGCAGCGACGGGACCCGGTTCTGGGCGGCTGGCGCCATAACCCCCATTCGCAGTGACGACGGCGAACTTACCGGCTTCGTGAAGGTGCTGCGCGACCGGACGGAGCAACGCAAGGCTGAGGAAGTGGCCGCCGAAGAACGACGGGCCCTCGAGATCCTCAATCGCGCAGGCTCTGCCTTGGCCGCGGAAACCGACCTCCACCAGCTGGTCCAGATCGTCACCGACGCCGGCGTGGAGCTCACAGGCGCTGAGTTCGGCGCCTTCTTCTACAATGTGCTGAACGAGAAGGGCGAGAGCTATACGCTCTACACCCTGTCAGGCGCTCCCCTGGAGGCTTTCTCGAAGTTCCCGATGCCGCGCAACACGGAGGTCTTCGCGCCCACCTTCAATGGCGAAGGAATCGTGCGCTCCGACGACATCACCAAGGACCCCCGCTACGGCAAGAACGCCCCCCGCCAGGGCATGCCCGAAGGCCATCTGCCGGTTCGCAGCTATCTCGCGGTGCCGGTAATGTCGCGAACCGGCGAAGTCCTGGGCGGCCTGTTCTTCGGTCATGCGACTCCAGGGGTCTTCACCGATCGCTCGGAGAGTGGCTTGCAGGGGTTGGCCGCCGAAGCGGCGGTTGCGATCGACAACACCTCCCTGGCCCAGGCGGCGCAGCGCGAGATCGCCGACCGCCGGCTCGCTGAAGACGCCTTGCGGGAGATGAATGCGACACTCGAGCAGCAAATCGAGGAGCGGACCGCCAAGCTGCGCGAGAACGAGGAGGCGCTGCGTCAGTCGCAGAAGATGGAGGCGGTCGGCCAGCTCACCGGCGGCGTCGCCCACGACTTCAACAACCTGCTGCAGGTCATCATTGGCAACCTGGACACAATCCAGCGCCACCTGCCCGAAGACCAGGGGCGGCTCCGGCGCGCTGCGACGCAGGCGCTCGCAGGCGCCCGGCGGGCTGCGGCGCTCACCCAACGGCTGCTGGCCTTCGCACGCCGCCAGCCGCTCGATCCGAAGCCAGTGAACGTCAACGGCCTCGTGACCGGCCTCTCCGACATGATCCATCGCACGCTCGGCGAAACGGTCGCGGTGGAAACCGTGCTGGCCGCGGGGCTCTGGCAGATCGAAGCCGACGCCAATGAGCTGGAGGCCGCGATCCTCAACCTCGCCGTCAACGCCCGCGACGCCATGCCTGAAGGCGGCCGCCTCACGATCGAGACGTCAAACGCCCATATCGACGAGGCCTATGCGGCGACCTTGCCCGAGGTGACGCCCGGCCAATATGTGCTCGTGTGCGTGTCCGACACCGGCATGGGGATGGACGCGGAGACGGTCGGCAAGGTCTTCGAGCCCTTCTTCACGACCAAGCCCGTGGGGCGCGGCACCGGCCTCGGCCTCAGCCAGGTCTACGGCTTCGTGAAGCAGTCTGGCGGTCACGTGAAAATCTATTCGGAAGTGGGCCAGGGGACGAGCGTCAAGATCTACCTGCCTCGGCTGACTGCCGCCGGCGAACCGGACGAAGTCCCACAGGACGAACCTGAACCGGAAGGCGGCAGCGAGGAGACCATCCTCGTGGTCGAAGACGACGACGACGTCAGAACCTACTCCGTCGAGATCCTTCGGGAACTGGGCTACCGGGTGGTGGAGGCGCACGATGGCTTGTCGGCGCTTCGGCTGCTGGAGCGGCAGACCCGCGTCGATCTCCTGTTCACCGACGTGGTGCTGCCTGGTGGCATGACCGGGGCGCAGGTCGCAGTTCGGGCGCGAGAGCTGCGCCCCGGCCTGAAGGTGCTGTTCACCACAGGCTACGCCCGCAACGCGATCATCCATCACGGGCGTCTGGACAAGGGGGTGCAACTTGTCACCAAGCCCTTCAGCTCGGCTGACCTGGCGACGAAGGTGCGAGACGTGCTCGACGCGGCGGAATGATACCCGATCCAATTGGAGCCAGACGATCCGCAGGCGTGTATGCTCCCCCATCAGGAGCCGCGCCCATGAACGCAATGATGAGGCCTGCCGACGAGGTCATTGCCTCGGCGTTGAATGCGGTGCTGACAGGTGAACAGGCCCTGCGCGATGCGCTCGACGAGCTTCCCGCCGCGATCTACGTGACCGATGTCCAGGGCATGATTACGTATTTCAACCCAGCCTGCATCGATTTTACCGGACGGCGTCCGGAAGTCGGCCGGGATCGGTGGTGCGTCACCTGGCGGCTCTTCACCAATGCCGGCGAGTTCTTGCCACACGATGAGTGCCCGATGGCCGTCGCCATCAATACGCGAAGGCCCGTTCGCGGGGTGACAGCCGTCGCCGAGCGCCCGGACGGCACACGGGTGCATTTCCGGCCCTACCCGACGCCGATCCTGGACGCCGAAGGTCGCTTTCTGGGCGCCGTGAATCTGCTGGAGGACGTGACCGACGAGGTCCGCGCTGATGACCTGATGGCCCAAGCCCGCCGCTGCCGTCGACTGGCCAACGGCGTCATCGACGAGCGCGCGGTCGAGACCCTCAACCGTATGGCCGAAGAGTACGAAGCCAAGGCTCGGGCGTCGCGGTTGAACCCCTTGCCGGAGCAGCCCGGGTAGCGATCCTGACGCAGGATCTGCCGATGTCGCCGCCCTCGGCGACGGAGGATGCGACAGCCTAGACCAGCGCCGCCTCCGCGTCGCGGCGGATGCGGGCGACCATCGAGGCCAGGCCGTTCGAGCGCTGCTGCGACAGAGCCCCCTTCAACCCCAGGGTCTCGAACGCCGCGGCCGCGTCGAAGGCCAGGATTTGCTCCGGCGGCCGTCCGGAGAACAGCCGCAGCAGGATGGCGATCAGGCCGCGCACGATGTGGGCGTCTGAATCGCCGCGAAACCTGAGCGTCCCGTTGGCCTGCGGCTCGGTCACCAGCCAGACCTGGCTCGCGCAGCCGCGCACCTTGTTGGCGTCGGAGCGCTCGGCGTCGCTCAGCGGGGCCAGGTCGCGGCCCAGGTCGATGACATAGCGGTAGCGCTCTTCCCAGTCGCCCAGGACCTCGAACTCGGCTGAGAGCTCGGCGAGTTCGGTATCGATCGCGCTCATGCCGGCCACTTAGGCAGGCTCGCCGCCTTGTGCAACCGCCCGGGGGGCGGGATCAGGCGGCCTTCAGCCGAATGCGCGCACTCATGCCCTTGCCGGGCGCCGAGACCAGCAGCAACCGCGCGCCCATGGCCCGGCAGGTGCTCTCGCAGATCGTCAGGCCCAGGCCCGCGCCTTCCGCGCGGCGAACCAGCGCGTTCTCGCCCTGCTCGAAGGGCCGCATGAGGCGCGGCAGGTCGGCGGGGTCGACACCCTCGCCATCGTCCTCGACGAAGATGTCCAGGAAGCCGCCGTCGACCGCGAAACGCACCCGCACCTCGCCGCCCTCGTGCGAGAAGATGGCGGCGTTCTGCAGCAGGTGGCTCAGTACGGTGCGCAGGCCCCAGGGGTCGGCGAGCACCAGCGGCAGGGGCTGGTGCGCCAACACCCGCACCTCGACCTTGTGGCCGGTGAAGTCCGAGGCGGCGCCGGCGATGGCGTCCTCCACCGCGGGTTCCACGGCCTCGGGCCGCACGTCGAGCTGCAGGCCTTCCAGCCGCCCGATCTCCAGCACCTGGTTGACCAGGCGAAGAAGCTTGCGCCCGCTGCCGCCGATGATCTCGGCGTATTCCCTGTATTGCGGGGCGCCCAGCGGGCCGTAGAGCTCCGCGGCGAGGATCTCGGAAAAGCCCAGAATTGAGTTCAGGGGCGTGCGAAGTTCGTGGCTGACCAGCCGCAGGAACGCCCGCTTCTGCTCCTCCAGCGTGGCGGGCTTGCGTGGCACGCCATCGGCGTCGTCCGGCGCAGGCTGCGCTTTCAGGGATCGGGCCGCTGAGGGCATGGGAGGCAAGGCGCCTTCGTTGCGAGGAACCGCAGTGTGGCCTGGGCCGCTTACGATTTCCTTTCGCCGGCGCGCGACTGGTCGCCCGCTAGGCGAGAACGCTTACACGCGCATGAGCCTAAGGCTAAGCTGTAGGGATGTCCGGCGCACAGAAAAATCAGGGTTGACGCTGACCAGTTCCCAAAGACGCGCGACGGTCGGCGACCGCCGCTTCGCCGTGGGCTGGCACCTGGCCTGGGCGCTCGCCGTGGCGGCCGCCGCCGCGGTGCTGGCCTGGCGCGGCAGCCTGGGCGCGGGGCCGGAGCCGTTGGCCCTGGCTGCCGTCGGCGGCGCTGCGCTGTTCGGCGCCTTCCTCGCGGCCTTTGAAGGCGAGGGGGCCGCGGCCTTTTCCATCGTGCTCTGGGGTCTCGGCGGGGTCTCGGCCTGCCTGCTGACCTACGGTCCGGCGGGTCCGCTGGCGGCCTGGTGCCTGGCCCCGCTGGCGGCGGGCGCGGCCTATGGCCGGCCGAAGTTGCTGGCGCTGGGCGCGGCGACCGGCGTGGCGGCCGCGGCCCTCGCGGCGCTGGGCTCCACCTTCTGGCTGCTTCCCAAGCCGCCGGAGGAGCTGTCCATCTGGCTCAGCCTGCTCGCGCTCGGCACCGTCGGCATGGGGCTGGCGGCGGCGCTCGTCGCCCTGCAGGGCAAGGTGCGCGGCGACGACGCCCGCGCCCGCGAGGCCGAGCTCAAGCTGCGCGAGGCGCTCGATCACCAGCCGCAGCTCCTGATGGCGCTCTATCCCGGCGGCCGCATCCTGGAAGCCTTCGGCGAGGCGCCGCCGGGGATCGAGACCCCGGACCTGCCGGACCGCCATCTCGGCGAGCTGATCTCCGACGAGGACCGGCCGGCCGTCGAGGCCGCCCTGACCGAGGCCGCCTCCGCGGGCTCCGCCGAGATCGCCTTCGTCCCCGCCCACGACCCGCAGGGCTGGTGCGTGCTGACCGTGCGACGGATGAGCCCGACGCGCCTGGTGGGCGCGCTTCGCGACGCCCGCGCCCAGCGCGCCCGCGAGGCGGAGCTGGAGGAGGCGCGGATCAAGGCCGAGCAGCAGAACGCCGGCAAGTCCCGCTTCCTGGCCAACATGAGTCACGAGCTGCGCACGCCGCTGAACGCCATCATGGGCTTCTCCGACATCATGCGGCAGCGGCTGTTCGGCCCGATGTCGGACCGCTACGCCGAGTATGCCGACCTGATCCACGAGAGCGGCACGCACCTGCTCGAACTGATCAACGACGTGCTCGACATGTCCAAGATCGAGGCCGAGCGGTTCGAGCTAGCGCGCGAGACCTTCGACGCCCGCGACGCGATCGCCGCGGTCCTGCGGCTGATGCGCGGCCAGGCCGAGCGCGCCGGGATCACTCTGCGCGCCGAGCTCTCGATCGACCCGCTGGAGGCCGAGGCCGACCGCCGGGCGGTCAAGCAGATCGCCTTCAACCTGATATCCAACGCGCTGAAGTTCACGCCCAAGGGCGGCACGGTGACCGTGGTGGCCCAGCCTTTCGGCGAGATCCTGGAGCTTTCGGTGGCCGACACCGGCGTCGGCATCTCGCCGCAGGACCTCATGCGGCTCGGCCGCCCCTTCGAACAGGCCGGCGACGCGGACAACCGCCAGGCCGGTTCGGGCCTTGGCCTGTCGCTGGTGCGCGCCTTCGCCCGCCTGCACGGCGGCGAGATGACCATGGAAAGCGTGCTGGGCGAGGGCACCACGGTGACCGTGCGCATGCCGGTGCTGGCGCACGACGACAGCCACGTCATCGGCCTGAGCGCGGAAGCCTAGAGCGGGCCTTACCGGCCGCCGCCGACCGCGAGGAACGCTCGCCCGGCCGCGAAGTCGCCGACCTCCACATAGGCGCGCCGGGTCACGTCGCCCGGAAACATGAACTCCACGGCCACCGCCTCGCGCGGGTCGAGCTTCGCGAGCTCCTGCGCCGCGGCGTCGGGGAAGCGGAACGCCCAGCCGTCATCGTCGTCGCCCTTGGGCAGGAGCGCGTCGGGCGCGGCGCTGCGCGCGGTCGCGGCGAAGGCCTTCAGGGCGCCGCGCGGCGGCAGGCGCCGGGCCAGAGGAAGGTTCGCGGTGGACCCCCCGCCGTAACGGTCCAGGTAGGGCTGCGGCGAGCGGGCGTCGTCGCGGAGCACCAGGCGCGCGGCGTAGGGCTGCGCCCCGTCCGCGAACTGGGCCACCGCCAGCAGCCCGCCGGCGCCCTCGCGTCCGGCCAAGCCGAAGGCCATGCGGTCGGCGCCGAAGCTGGTGTCCTGCGCCAGCCGCCAGCGCACGCCGCGCCCGATGTCGCGGTCGGCCCGCCAGTCGGCGATGTCGCCCGCGTAGGTCAGGCGGCTCAGCTTGGCGAAGCCGGAGAAGGCGGTGCGCACGCGCGCGGCGGCGGTCAGGATGTCCGGCGAGCGGCAATCGAACGCCGCCGCCTTCACGCGCGCCGCCTGCTCGATCTGACGAAGGGAATCCTGCGAGGTCCCTGCGCGCAGGGCTGCGCCGCGGGCCTGGGCCGCCCCGGCGGCCAGCGCTGCGCCCACGTCAGGCGCGAACAGTCCGCAGCGCGCGTCCGCCGCCGACATCACCGCACGCTCGTAGAACAGGTCCGCCGGGTGCGCATGCGCGAAGCCGGGCGCGACGGCGCTAGCCGCCAACATCAACCCCATCCACCGAGACGCCGGCCGCGCGTTTCTGCGCGAGCTCTTCATGCGTCTTCCAATTCTCGATCGGCCTCTGACGGGCCATGACGCCAACCTAGCCGGCTAGCGTTGCTATCCCGTTAGCGGCGACGCATACCCGCTGCGATGCTGCTTTCGACCGACATCTGGGTCAGTGCGCTGATCCGCCGGGCCGAGCTTTCGGGCGCCTTCGGCATGGTGATCCGCAAGGGCGACGCGCGCGCCGGTGCGGTCCTGGTCAAGGCGCTGAACCGCCCCGCCGGCACCGCGAAGCTCTACGCCGAGGCGACCCGGCTCGACGGCGAGCGGGTCTGGATGCAGCCGGTGAAGTCGGAACAGGAGCCGGACCTCGACGCCTATGTCGAGCGCGCGGTGCGGGTGGATCCCGACGTCTGGGTCGTGGAGATCGACGACCGCGAAGGCCGCCACTTCCTGACCGAGCCGGTGGAAAAGGGCTGAACCTTCAAGGGCCTCGCCGCGATTAACCGCTTTCGTCAACGGCGTTGAAAGTCTCGCGTGCGATAAGGCCGGCCCAGTCAACGTCTCAGCGTTCCCATGCTTTTCCTTCTGAACGACGTGGTGTTCCAGCTCGAAGGGGTCGCGATGGACGCCCACTTGGGCGGCGGCAAGTGGCGCGCGCTGGCGCTGCCCGCCGTGCTGGAGATGGGCAAGGAACTGTTCGCCGCCCAGCCGCTGCTGCAGCGCCGCGCGCCCGAGCGTGCGCGCCGGCTCGCGGCGCTGATCTCGGCCAAGGCGCCGGCGATCAACGCGGCCCTGTTCCTGGCGCCTTCGGTGGCCTGCCTGCCTGAGGAAGTGACCGTGCGCTTCGCGAGCTGCCAGTTCGAGGTGATGGCCCAGCTCGCCAGCATGCAGAAGGAAGGCGGCCTCGACGCCGTCAGCGCCGACAACAAGCTCTGGCGCAGGCTGGCGGCCTAGGCGGAACGCCTCGCGCCGGCGGCGGTTGGGCAGGCGATGCCCGGCCTCTCCGACCTTCCGATCCCGATCGACTTTTCGCCCATGGAGGCGAAGCTCACGGAGGATCTGCCCGCCGAACCCGGTTGGCGGTTCGAGCCCAAGTGGGACGGCTTCCGCTGCCTGGCCTTCAAGTCGGGCGGCGAGGTCGACCTGCGCGCCAAGTCCGGCAAGCCGCTCGGGCGCTATTTCCCGGACGTTGTCGAAGCGCTGGCGGCGCTGCCGGTCGCCCGCTTCGTCGTGGATGGCGAGCTCACCATCGCGGTGAACGGCGAACTGTCCTTCGACGCCCTGCAGATGCGCCTGCATCCCGCCGCGAGCCGGGTTCGCAAGCTGGCCGCCGAGACGCCCGCGACGCTCGTGCTGTTCGATGCCCTGATGGACGCCAGGGGCCGTTCGCTGGTCGACGCGCCGCTGACCCGCCGCCGCGCGGAGCTGGAGGCGCTGTTCCAACGCTTCAAGGGCGCGGCGCAGGTCCGCCTTTCACCCGGGACCGAGAACCTCGACGAAGCCCGCACCTGGCTCGCCCAGACCGGCGCGGCCCTCGACGGCGTGGTCGCCAAACGGCTGGACGGCCCTTACGTCCCCGGCGAACGCGCCATGCTGAAGATCAAGCGCCTGCGCACGGCGGACTGTGTCGTGGGCGGCTTTCGCTATGAGCACGGCGGCCGCCTGGTGGGCTCCCTGCTGCTCGGCCTCTACGACGCGGCGGGCAAGCTCGATCACGTGGGCTTCTCCTCCACCATCACCGACGCGGAGCGGCCCGCGCTGACCAGGCGCCTGGAGAAGCTGGCCGGCGGCGAGGGCTTCACGGGCTCGGCGCCCGGAGGTCCCAGCCGCTGGAGCAACGAACGCTCGGCGGAGTGGACGCCGCTGAAGCCCAAGCTGGTGGCTGAGGTCCGCTACGACCAGGTGACCGGCGACCGCTTCCGGCATGGGACCAAGTTCCTGCGCTGGCGGCCCGACAAGGCGCCGCGGCAATGCACGCTGGCCCAGCTGCGGGCGGAGGCCGCGCCGGACGTCCGGATCTCGCGCCTGGACTGAGCCGGTTTGCGAAACGAGGCCGGGCGCGCTACCTGCCGCGCCCATGACCACCTCCCCAGCCGCCGAAGCATCCCGCCGGCGCACCTTCGCGATCATCTCGCACCCCGACGCCGGCAAGACGACGCTCACCGAAAACCTGCTGCTGGCCGGCGGCGCGATCCGGGCGGCGGGCCAGGTGCGCGCCCGCGGCGAGAACCGCCGCACGCGGTCCGACTGGATGAAGATCGAGCGCGAGCGGGGCATCTCCGTGTCGGCCAGCGTCATGACGTTCGACCACGACGGGCTGATGTTCAACCTCCTGGACACGCCGGGCCACGAGGACTTCTCGGAGGACACCTACCGCACGCTCACCGCCGCGGACGCCGCGGTCATGGTGCTGGACGCGGCCAAGGGGATCGAGCCGCAGACGCTGAAGCTGTTCGAGGTCTGCCGCCTGCGCGACATCCCGATCGTCACCTTCATCAACAAGATGGACCGCGAGGCGCAGGACCCGTTCGCCCTGCTGGACGAGATCGCCGGCAAGCTCGCCCTCGATCCCGCGCCGCTCTACTGGCCCGCGGGCTCGGGCGGCCGCTTCAAGGGCATGCTCGACCTGCGGCGCGACAAGTTCATCCCCTTCGCCAAGAAAGGCGGCGGCCCCGCCGGCCAGGAGGACGGCCACCCCGACGCGATCGCCTTCAAAGGCAACGCCGTGGTGAGCTACCTGGACCCTGACGAGCTGGAGGAGCTCAGCGAGAACGCCGAGCTGGTGCAGGGCGCCTCCAAGCCTTTCGACCCGCAGTCCTTCCTGGAAGGCCATATGACGCCGGTGTTCTTCGGCTCGGCGCTGCGCCACTTCGGCGTCGACGAGCTGCTGGAAGGCCTGGGGGCCTACGCCCCGCCGCCCAAGGCCGTGGCCGCGGTGAAGGGCGGCGAGCCGACCCACGTGGCGCCCGGCGACCGCGAGGTCTCCGGCTTCATCTTCAAGGTCCAGGCGAACATGGACCCCAACCACCGCGACCGGATCGCCTTCCTGCGGCTCACCTCCGGCGAGTTCGCGCGCGGCATGAAGCTGAAGGTGCAGAACACCGGCCGCCAGCTTTCGGTCAACGCGCCGATCATGTTCTTCGCCTCGGACCGCGAGCTCGCCGAGGAGGCCTTCGCCGGCGACGTCATCGGCATTCCGAACCACGGCGTCCTGCGGGTCGGCGACAGCCTCTCGGAGACCGGGACCCTGCGGTTCGCCGGCCTGCCCAACTTCGCGCCGGAGATCCTGCAGCGGGTGCGGGTCAAGGACCCGCTCAAGGCCAAGCACCTGAAGAAGGCGCTCGAGGGCCTGGCCGAGGAGGGCGTGACCCAGCTCTTCCGCCCGAACATCGGCGCCGACTTCATCGTCGGCGCCGTGGGCCAGCTGCAATTCGAGGTCATGGCCGACCGCCTGGCCAACGAATACCAGCTCGAGGTGATCTTCGAGGCCAGCCCCTACGCCGAGGCCCGCTGGCTGGGCGGCGAGAAGGCCGACCTGGAGGACTTCCAGGGCAAGCACCGCTCGCAGATGGCCTCCGACATCGACGAGCAGCCGGTGTTCCTCGCCAAGACCGCCTGGGAGACCGGCTACGTCGCCGAGCGCTATCCGAAGGTCCGCTTCGAGCGCTCCAAGGAACGGGCCTAGCCGCGCGCATGACCGCGGCCCTTCTCTATGGCGCCCCGGCGCCGGGGCTGGTGGAGGTTCCGGCAGGCGCCCTGCAGCTCTCGCCGCTGCTTCCGGGGTCGAGCGATATCGCCGCCTTGCCGGACGCCTCGGCCGAGGCTGCCTGGGTGCTCGCTCCGCCCGGGACGCTGGAGCGCGACTTCGTCCTGGCCCACGCGCTGCGGGCCCTGCGGCCCGGCGCGCCGCTCACCGCCTTCGCGCCCAAGGACAAGGGCGGCTCGCGCCTGAAGAAGGCGCTGGAGGGCTTCGGCTGCGAGGTCGTCGCGGACGCGCGGCGGCATCACCGGTTCTGCAGTGTCACACGGCCGGCGAAGCCGCTGGGCCTGGCGGAGGCGATCGCGGCCGGCGCGCCGCGCATCGTTGAATCCCTCGGCCTGTGGTCGCAGCCCGGCGTGTTCAGCTGGGACAGGCCCGACCCGGGCAGCCTTCGCCTGCTCGAGGCCCTGGCGCCGCTCTCCGGCCGCGGCGCCGACCTCGGTTGCGGGATCGGCCTGCTGGCGCGCGGCGCGCTCGCCTCCCCGGACGTGACGGAGCTGACCTGCGTCGACATCGACCGCCGAGCCGTCGCCTGCGCCGAGCACAATCTCGACGACCCGCGCATCGCGGTGTTGTGGGCCGACCTGCGCCGAGCCCCGCCGGGCCTCGCCGACCTCGACTTCGTGGTGATGAACCCGCCGTTCCACGACGGCGGGGCGGAGGACCGCGCGCTTGGCGTCGCCTTCATCGAGGCCGCGGCGCGGATGCTCGGCAAGCGCGGCGTCTGCTGGCTGGTCGCCAACCGGCATCTGCCCTACGAGGCCGCGCTGGCGACCGCCTTCCCGGCCGTCGCAGTCAAGGCCGAGGGCGGCGGCTACAAGGTCTTCGAGGCCCGCAAGTGAGCGCGGCGAAGCCTCCCCAAAAGGCGCCTATGGCGCGGCTCGACCGGCTGCTGGCCAACCTCGGCTACGGCTCGCGCCGCGAGGTCACCGACCTCGTCGCGCGCCGCCAGGTGGTGCTCGATGGCACGCCGGTGAAGGACGCCGGCGCGCGCATCGCGGTCAGCGTCGACCTGCCGGCGCGGATGACGGTCGCCGGCCAGCCGCTCGATCCGCCGGCCCCGCTGACGATCCTGATGCACAAGCCGTTGGACGTGGTCTGCTCCCATCGTGAGCCCGGCCGCAGCGTCTACGAGCTGCTGCCGCCGCGCTGGCGTGCGCGTATCCCCGCGCTCTCGACCATCGGCCGCCTGGACAAGGACACCTCCGGCCTCCTGCTGATCACCGACGACGGGCCGTTCCTGCATCGGGTGATCTCCCCGCGCAGCCACGTCGCCAAGCGCTACGTCGCCACGCTGGACCGGCCGCTGGCCGGCTCGGAAGCGGAGGTCTTCGCGGCCGGAACCCTGATGCTGGAGAGCGAAAAGGACCCGCTCGCCCCGGCGACCCTCGAACCGCTCGGCCCCAGGGAGGCGCGCCTCACCATCACCGAGGGCCGCTACCACCAGGTCCGGCGGATGTTCGCCGCGGTCGGCAACCACGTCGTCGCCCTGCATCGCGACCGGATCGGCGGGCTGGCGCTGCCCGACGACCTGCCGCCGGGCGCCTGGCGCATCCTGTCGCCAAGCGACCAGACGGCGATCTTCGCCTGATCCCGAAGGTTTGATCTGGACCCCGGCGTTAACCAATGCCTGGGGAACCCGCGGAGTCTCCACGCTTTACTGTGGAAAGAAAGACACCGTTAACCATAGTGGGCAAATTAACCACTTGTTTACGATCCCGGCTCCGGCTTTGCTCTTGTCCGTCAGAGCGCGACGGCTCCGTCTCATACCGGGACGAGAGCGCCGCGGGAGTGGCGGTATGTTTGAGTTGGGTCGTGAATTCATGCGGCTGTTCGCGGGTGAGCGGCTGAAGCCGTTCGCCGACGGCCTGACCGGCGGCGACGCCACCCTCCTCGAACTGCTCGATCTTCAGCTGCTCGTGGCCGAGGCCAAGGCGGCCGATGTCGCCGCCGGCCGCATCAGCGCCCAGGACAAGGGCCAGCGCCGCCTCGACGCCGCCATCGTCTGGCGCGAGGTTGCGCGCCGCTCCGGCGACGCCGTCGCCCTGCGCAAGGCCGCCGCGGCCGCCGAGATCGCCTGCGCCGCCTTCGACCCCGCCCGCCGCCCCGATGCCTGGGCCCGCGCCCGCTGCGAGCAGGGCTTCTGCGGCCTCCTGGGCTCCGAGCTGTTCGGCGATCCCGGCCTCGACGCCGCGGCCGCCACGACATTCCGGGAAGCGCGCAGCGTCGCCAAGGGCGGCGTGGCCGCGGCCCTGGCCGATGTGGGCCTGGTGCTGGTCGAGGCGCGCGGCCAGCTCGCCACCGGCGACGCCGACGTGGCCTGGGCGACCTTCGCCCGCTTCAACGCCCCGATCGCGGCGCTCGACGCGCTCACCCGCCGCTCCGCCGCCGCCCGGCCGCTGGCCGCGGAGGCTCGGCTGATCCGGGCCGACCTGATCTGCGGCTGGGGCGCGCGCCTCAACGACGCCGACCTGCTGCGCGCCGCCATCGACGAGGGCGCGGCCGCCGCCGACCGGCTCGACCTGGCCTACGAACCGCTCACCTGGGCCCGCGCGGAGATCCTGCGCGGCCAGGCGCTGGCCCTGTGGGGTGAGGCGGCGGGCGACATCGACGCGGTGGCCGCGGGCGCGACCTGCCTCGCCGGCGCGCTCGACCACCTGACCCGCGACCATAGCCCGCTCGACTGGGCCCGCACCCAGATCGCGCTCGCCCAGGCCCTGCAGGCGCTGGGCGAGGCCAGCGCCGACGAGCGGGCCTACGAGCAGGCCGTCACCTGCTACGACCGCGCCAACCTGGTGCTGAAGGACGCGCCGGCCACGCCGCTGCGCGGCATCGCCGCCGGCCAGCGCGCCATGTGCCTGGCGCGCTCGGCGGAGCTCACCGGCGACCTCGGCGTGCTGGATTCCGCCGAGGCGGCCTTGAAGATCGAGCTCGCCGCCCTGCAGCCGCGCCGCGATCCCGTCGCCTGGGCGTTGACCCAGCTTCACCTCGCCCGCCTCTACGAGGCCCGCATCGACATCACCGGCAAGGACCGCGGCGAACGGGCGGCCGGCGTGCTCGCCCTCGACGCGGCGCTCGACGTGTTCGGCGAGCAGGGGCTGCGCTCCTTGAGCGTCATGGCGTCCGAGGCGCTGCAGCGCCTGAAGGCCGGCCCGGCGCCGAAACGCACCGCCGTCTAGGCCACGCCGGCGCTTCTCAAGTCTCGTCTCCGTGTGCCAAGCTGCCCGCGGAGCAGGAGGCCGAGATCATGTCCCTCAGACTTGCGATGCTGGTCGGCGGCGGCGCGCTGGCCATGGCGACGGGCGCCGCGGCGCAGGGGTCCGTCGCCTGGGTCGAAGCGCCCAGCCCGGCCGATGTTGCGGCCGCCTATCCGGCGAAGGCCAAGGCCGCCGGCGTCGGCGGCGGGGTCGACCTGACCTGCACGATCGGGCGCAACGGCCATCCCAAGGATTGCGAGGCGTTGGGCGAAAAGCCGTCGACCTACGGCTTCGGCTTCGCGGCCCGCAAGCTCGCCGAGCACCTGCGCGTGGACGATCCCACCTTGACCGGCAAGGAGGTGCGGGTCCCCGTCACCTTCGATCCCGCCGTGCTGAAGGGCCCGCTGACGGTGACCAAGCCGGCCTGGTCGGCCCTGCCCAGCGCCGAGGACTTCCAGGCCAGCTTCCCGAAGGGCGAGAACGGCATCAACCAGGTGCGCGTCGTGCTGGCCTGCACGGTCGCCGACGGCGGCGGGCTGGCCGGTTGCGCGGTCGACCAGGAGGAGCCGGCGGGCCAGGGCTTCGGGGCCGGCGCCCTGGCGCTCGCGCCCAAGTTCAGGGTCGGGCCCTGGAGCCTCGACGGCCAGCCGACGGCCGGCGCCAAGCTGCGCGTGCCGATCCGCTATGAACTGACGCCGGTGAAAGCCGCCGCCGCCAAGCCCTAGCGCCCGCGCCACCATTTGAGCCCGACACGCTCGGCGGCCTCCAGGGCCGCGTGCAGCACCGCGCCCAGCAGGCCCAGCACCACGAGGGCGGCGAACATCCGCGCGGTCTGCAGCCGGTTGCCGGCCTCCAGGATCCGCCACGCCAGGCCCTGCGCGCCGCCGGAGCCGGCCACGAACTCGGCGACCACCGCGCCGATCACCGCCAGGCCCGCGGCCACCTTGTGCCCCTCCAGCAGGTAGGGGACCGCCGAGGGCAGGCGCAGGCGGGTGAGGCGTTGCAGCCGGCTCGCGCCATAGAGGTCGAACAGCCGCTCCAGGTCCGGATCGGCGGCCTTCAGCCCGGTCACCGCGCCGGAAAAGATCGGAAAGAAGGCCACCACCGCGGCCAGGCCCACGATCGCGCGCCCGGCGTGGTCGAGGCCCGCCCAGATCAGCACCAGGGGCGCGATGGCGACCACCGGCGTCACCTGCAGCACCACGGCCATCGGCCGCACCGCCCGCTCCAGGATCGGGCTCAGGCCCACGAGCAGCGCGATGGCCTGGGCGATGACGCTGGCCACCAGCAGGGCGATCAGGGCCATGTAGAGGGTGTTCCAGGCCGAACGCAGCAGGCCCGGCCAGTCGTTCGCGAGCGCCCGCGCGACGGCGGAAGGCGGCGGCAGGAAATAGACCGGTACGGCCAGCGCCCGGCAGGCGATCTCCCAGACCGCCAGCAACAGGCCGATCAGCACAAAGGGCGCAAGCGTGCGGGCGAGCGCGCTCATGCCGCCATCCCCTGCGCCAGCAGGCCGGACACCGCCTCCACATGGCCGCGGAAGCCCTCGGTGGTGCGGACGCCCGCGGGTCGGGGCAGGGGTCCCGACACCGCCACCTCTCCGGCGATGCGGCCCGGTCCTCTTGTCATGACCACCACCCGACTGGCCATGTAGACCGCCTCCTCGACGTTGTGCGTCACGAAGACGATGGCGGGCTGGCTCTCGGCCCAGAGCGTCAGGACGTCGTCGGCCAGCGCGCGCCGGGTGATCTCGTCCAGCGCCGCGAAGGGCTCGTCGAGCAGCATCAGCCGGGGCTCGGTGACCAGCGCCCGGGCCAGCGACACCCGCATCGCCATGCCGCCGGAGAGCTGCGCCGGCCGTGCCGCCTCCGCGCCGGCCAGCCCGACCCGAGCCAGCGCCCGATCCGCCCGGCTTGCCGCCTCGCCGCCACCGACCCCGGCCAGCTCCAGCGGCAGGGCGGCGTTGGCGCGCGCCGAAAGCCAGGGCGCCAGCGTCGGCGCCTGGAAGACCACGGCCGTCTCGCCGCGTCCGGGCGTGCGGGTGACCTCCCCCCGCGTCGGCGCCTCCAGGCCCGCCATCAGCCGCATGGCCGTGGACTTGCCGCAGCCGGACGGGCCCACCAGCGCCACGATCTCGCCGGCCCCGACCTCCAGGCTAAACGGCCCCAGCGCCCGCCCACGCGGATAGTCGACCTCGACCTCTCGCAGCGCCGCGATCAGCATCAAAACCTCCCCCGCAAGCGGGGGAGGGGGACCACGAAGTGGTGGAGGGGTGACGAGCGACGGATTGCGGAATGCAATCCGTATGGAATCGACGCAGGGCGTCGATTCCCGCGAGGAACGCCTCGGCCCACGGGCCGAGGCTCGGGCCGGCGCACGGCCCCAACGCCCCCTCCGTCACCTTCGGCGACACCTCCCCCGAAGACGGGGGAGGTTTGAAGGCGACCGGCCGGGCTCACTTGCCGAGGAACTGCAGGGTGTAGCCCTGCTTGTAGTCCATGGTCGCGGGATAGACCTTCTGGCCGGCTGCCATGTCGAAGAAGGTCTTCCATCGCGCGTCGGTCATGGCGCCGATGCCGCCCGTCTTGGCGTCGCCGCCGTCGACGATGCCATAGGACTTCAGCTTGGCGCGGGCCTGGTCGAGGACATCCTGGGTCATCTCCGGATTGTCCTTCTTGATCAGGGCGTCGGCGGGCTTTGGATCGCCGTAGAGGTAGTCCTGCCAGCCCTTGGCCGTCGCCTCGATGAAAGCCTTCACCGCCGCGGGCTTGCTGGCGATCAGGGCGTCGGGCGCGAGGATCATGGTCGCGTAGCCGGGGTAGCCGTTGTCGGCCAACAGGAAGACCGTGGGCTTCAGTCCGGCCTCCTTCTCGATGGTGTACGGCTCGGACGTCACATAGCCCTGCTGGGCCGCGCGCTTGTCGGCCAGGAAGGGTCCGTTGTTGAAAGTGTACTTGCGCACCTGGTCGTCGGTGAAGCCGTACTTGGCCTTCAGCCAGACCCAGAAAGCGGTCACCGAGGCGTCGCCCAAGAGGATCGGGTGGCCCTTCAGGTCGGCCAGGGTGTTCACGCCCGTGCCCGGATGCGCGATCAGCACTTGGGGGTCCTTCTGGAAGACCGCGGCCACGGCCTTCACCGGCACCTTCTCCTGCACCAGGTTCATGACGATGAAACTGTTGGAGCCAACGCCGAGGTCGACCGAGCCGGCCGCCAGGAGCTGCGGCACGTTCACGCCCGGCCCGCCTTGGATGATCTTCACGTCGAGGCCGCGCTTGGCGTACTCGCCGTTGGCAAGCGCTTCGTAGAAACCGCCGTGCTCGGCCTCGGCGCGCCAGTCGGTGGCGAAGCGGATCGGCGTGAGCGCGCCCGACGCGGCCTCCTTCTTGGCCGGCGAGCAGGCCGCCAGGACCGCGGCCAGCGCGACGACGATGGAACGCAAGGCTTTCATGGACACCCCCGGCTCAAGCGGCGGCGAAGGTAGGGCGCTCCGCCCTAAGTTTCTACCTCCCCCGCGAAGCGGCGGGAGGGGGACCGCGCCCCGAAGAGGGCGTGGTGGAGGGGGCGAGCGGCAGGCTAGGAAATCGGATGAGCGTGGAGCAGCTCGGAGTAGGCCGCCTGCCCCCACCACCATCGGCTCTTCGGCCGATGGTCCCCCTCCCGCCGCAAGCGGGGGAGGCAAGCGCCCATAGCAAGAGGGCGGCGCTCCGGTCGCCCGGGGCGTCGCCCTCTCATCCAGATCCGTTGGGGGATCTGTGCCTTCCAGGTCGATCGCGACTTCGGTTCGTGAGCAAGCTCACTGGTTTTCCGTCGCGTCCGGTGTCTCCGTGAAGTCCGTCCCGGGTCGCCCCGGTCCTCGCTGCTCAGAAACCTTCTGCCCGCTTCTGCTTCTGGGTCCGCCGTTTCCAGCTTTTCCGTCCGCCCGCGCCGCAGTCCCTCTCGGCAAGAGAACGGTGCTCCCGAACCTAAAATCCGGCAAGCGCCTGAATCGTCCGCGGACGGAGCGCGCTGTCAAAAAGCTGTGAATATATGGTTAACAAACTGTTCGATTACCTTGAAAATACCAATGATATCAAATGCAAAAGATATCCACAGGAAACCGCCGGCGAACGCTAGCGGCTGGCCGAAAGCGCCTCTCTGCGCTCCTCCAGCGCGAGCCACTCCTCCTCGGCCGAGTCCAGGGTCTGGCGCAGCGCATCGAGCTCGCTGCTGAGCGCCTGGAAGCCGGCCGGGTCGCGCCCGTAGAGCCCCGGATCGGCGAGCCTCGCCTCCAGGGCGGCGGCCTTGCTGGGGGCCTCGGCGATCAAGGTCTCCAGCTCCGAAAGCCGCCGCTGGTCCTTGTAGGAGAGCTTGGCGGCGCGGGCGGGCTCGGGCCGCGATTGCGCCGCCGCAACCGTCTTTTGCTCGGCCGGGGTGGCGGCGATCGGCAGGCGGGCGAAGAAGCCGGGGTTCTGGCCGATGAAGTCCTGCCAGCCGCCGGGCGTCTCGACGGCGCGCCCGGCGCCGTCCAGCCCGATGGTCGAGGTCGCCAGCCGGTCGACGAAATCGCGGTCGTGGCTGACCAGGATCAGGGTGCCCTCATAGTCGGCCAGCAGGTCCTCGAGCAGGTCGAGGGTGTCCATGTCGAGGTCGTTGGTGGGCTCGTCGAGCACCATGACGTTGGCCGGCTTGGCGAGCGCGCGGGCCAGCAGCAGGCGGTTGCGCTCACCGCCGGAGAGGCTGCGCACCGGCTGGCGGAGCTGCCCTTCGGTGAACAGGAAGTCCTTGGCGTAGGAGACCACGTGGCGCGGCTCGCCGCGCACCAGCACCTGGTCGCCGCCGGCCGGCAGCAGGACCTCGCGCAGCGTCATCTCCGGCGCGAGCGTCGCGCGCGCCTGGTCGATGTAGCTGATCTCCAGGTTGGTCCCGAGCGTCACCGTGCCGGCGTCCGGGGCGATCTCGCCCAGCAGCACCTTTACCAGCGTCGTCTTGCCCGCGCCGTTCGGCCCGACCACAGCCACTCGGTCGCCGCGCAGGATGCGGGTGGAGAAGCTCTTCAGCAGCACCCGGTCGCCGAACGCCTTGGAGACGTCCTTGGCCTCGACCACCCGCTTGCCCGACACCCCGGAGCTCGCGAGCCCCATGTTGAGCTCCTTGCGGGTGTCCTTCAGCCGGTCGGCCTTGTCCTGGCGCAAGGATTCCAGTCGCCGCTTGCGGCCCTCGTTGCGCGCCCGCCGCGCGGTCACCCCGCGGGCCATCCAGTGGGCCTCGCGCTGGATGAAGCGGTCGAGCCGCCGCGCCTCCTCGGCCTCCTGGGCGGCGATCTTCTCGGCCCAGTCGTCGAACGCCGCGAAGCCCTGGTCCAGCCGGCGGACCAGGCGGTACTCGAGCCAGAAGCAGCGCTTGGTCACCCGCTCCAGGAAGGCGCGGTCGTGGCTGACGATCAGGGCCGCGGCTCGCGAGGCGGCGAGCTCGTCTTCCAGGGTCTCGATCGCCAGGATGTCCAGGTGGTTGGTCGGCTCGTCGAGCAGGATGACGTCGGCGTCCTCGGCGAAGGCGCGCGCCAGGGCCGCGCGGCGGATCTCCCCGCCGGAGAGGCCGACAGCCGGCTTCAGCGGATCCAGGCCGAAGTCCGTCAGCCGCGCTTCGGCCATGTAGGCCGGTGCGCCGCCGGCGGTCGCGTAGTCGAGCAGGGTGTCACCCGTGATCTCGGGCTCCTGCGGCACGAAGGCGATGCGCGTGCCGACCGCGATGTTGCGCTCGCCGCCGTCCGGCTCGATCTGGCCCGCCAGGATGCGCAGCAGGGTCGACTTGCCCGCCCCGTTTCGTCCGACCAGGCAGGCGCGCACCCGCGCGTCGAGCGCCAGGTCGACGCCGTCGAACAGCATCAGCGGACCGTCGGCGAGCCGGACGTCCTTCAGGGCGAGGATGGGCGCTTTCATCGGGGGCGGGACATATAGTCCCCGGCGAAGAGCGCAAGGGCGCGGACGGCTTTGGCGGCGGCCTCAGCGATCCAGGTTGCGTTCGATCAGGCGGTCCATGTCGTCGTGGCCGCCGCCGTTGCCGTCCCGGTGGGTTTTCACGGGGCTGCGGAACTCGGCCACCACCAGCGGGCCGCTCACCGGTCCCTTGGCCACGTAGCCGACTGCCTGGTAGCCCGACGCCTGACGATGGTTGCCGGCCAGCACATAGACCAGCGAGGCGTTGTTGCGACCGACCTCGTCGGCGATCACCTCGGCGCCGCGCAGGCCGGCGTGCACCGCGGTGTGCTTGCGGCCGCGGCTCATGTCGACGTCGGCGTCGTCGTCCTTGGCGCGGATATGGAAGACGCCGAACAGGCGCACGTCGGCCTGGTCGCCGTTGGCGTGGACGTGGACGAACGGCACATCGACGTCGGCGCGGTCGCCTCGGTCGTCGCCGTAGCGGGCCGCGATCGGCTCGCGATAGACCGGCACCAGGGCGTGGAGCTGCTCGCGCACCGGCGCCAGCGCTTCGGACGGCGTCTGCCCGCGCACGGGGATCAGGCGCAGCCGCACCGTCTCGCCTCGCCGGCCGACGTAGTCGCACCACTGGCCGTCGGGCGACCGCGCTGTGCGGGTCAGGTCGCCCTGGTCGGCGGGGCAATCCAGCTTCGCCGGAACATGCAGCGCCGGGCCGTCCGGCCGCACGCCCGCGTGGGCGAGGGTGGCGGCGGAGGCAGCCGCTGCGGCGAGGGCGATCAGGGCAGGGGCCTTGCGCATGGCGATGCGGCTTCCGTCAGCTTTCGTTGGCCGGAACGTCAGCCTTGGCCGTGGCGAAGTCCAATGAACTCGCGGTAAGGCGCGCGGGCTCACCCGGCGCCAGGTCGACCTCGGCGGCCTTGGCCACACCCGCCGTGCGGCCGGGCGCGGTCTGGTATTTCCAGTAGAGGTTGGTGTGGGCGATCACCTGGTCAGGCGGCGGCGCGCCCCACTGGCTGAGGTCCTCGGTGGTGTGGGCGTCGCTGACCAGGGTCACGTCGTAGCCGCGGGCCAGGGCCCCATGGATCGTCGAGCGGATGCAGGCGTCGGTCTGCAGGCCCGCGACCGCCAGCCGTCCGACCTCCAGGTCGGCCAGCACGGCCTCCAGGTTGGTGTCCTCGAAGGCGTCGCCATAGGCCTTGTGGATGTGCGGCTCGTCCGGGCGCGGCTTGAGTTCGGGCACGATCCGCCAGGTCTCGCTGTCCTTCGGCAGGTCCTTGCTCTCGTGCTGGACCCAGACCACCGGGACGCCCTCGCGCCGCGCCTGCTCCGTCAGGCGGGCGATGTTGGCCACCACGGCTTCGCGGCCGTAGGCGTTCCTGACCACGCCGTTCTGCACGTCGACGACGAGGAGGGCGCTGTTCGGCCGGTTCGCGAGCGTGGTCATGGTGTCCTTCAGGCCGCCAGGGCGGCGAGCTCTGCCTTCTGTTTGCGGGTCAGCCCGGCGCAGACCAGGTCATAGGAGTGGCCGGCCAGGCGTTCGATCTCTTCAACCGGCACGTCTTCGTCGAAGTTCACGCTGATCCAGAACCGCCGGTCCAGGTGCGAGCGGTGGCCGACAGCCCGGTACTGCTCGCGCAGGACCTCGGCCAGGTGCGGATCGCACTTCAGGATCACGCTCTTCACGCGGCCCGTGGTCAGGATCGCGAACATCTTGCCCATGACCTTGTAGAGCGTCACCCCGGCCGCCGAGGCGAGCGGCGCGCCCGTGGCCCCGGGCTTGGCCTCCAGCACGGCCTTGAGGGCGAGGACACTGGGGGCGAGGACACTGGGACTGAGGCTCATCGGCGACGCTCCCCGGGCGAGACGCGCAGGCTACCACAACCGGCCGCCCGGCTCGACGGAACCGCCGCCAGGGCCTAGATGCAGGCCATGGCCCGCGAACCCTTCTGGCGCCGCAAGACGCTCGCCGAGATGACGGTCGCCGAGTGGGAAAGCCTCTGCGATGGCTGCGGGCTCTGCTGCCTGGTGCGCTTCGAGGAAGAGGACACCGGCGAGATCATCCCGACGCGGGTGCACTGCAAGCTGTTCGACGCCCACGCCTGCGTTTGCACCGACTATGCGAACCGCCAGGCTTTCGTGCCCGACTGCGTGAAGCTGACCCCGCACAACATCGAGAAGCTGGCCTGGATGCCGCTCTCTTGCGCCTACCGCCGCATCCACGAGGGCCGCGGGCTGGCCGACTGGCACCCGCTGGTCTCCGGCGACCCGGAAAGCGTGCATCGCGCCGGCGTGTCGGTGCGCGGCCAGACGATCGACGAGACCGCGCTGCGCGAGCCGGAGGACGCGCTCGACTTCGCCGCCCTGGACTTGATCGCCGAGCGTGGCCGAAGCTGACGCGCCATGTGGCATTTTGGCAACAACGGCCCTTGCGCACGGGACCGAACCGACCAATCTAGCGTTCCGTTGAGCGCAACCGTTTCGAAGGGCTGAGTTTATTGGCGAGCGACCCCTATCAGGTCCTGGGCGTCCCGCGCACTGCGAGCGCGGACGAGATCCGCAAGGCGTTCCGCAAGCTCGCCAAGGCCAACCACCCCGACACCAACCCGAACAACAAGGCCGCCGAGGAGCGCTTCAAGCAGGTCTCCGGCGCCTTCGACATCCTGGGCGACGCGGCCAAGAAGAAGAAGTTCGACGCCGGTGAGATCGACGCCGACGGGCGCGAGACCTTCCGCGGCTACGGCGGCGGCCAGGGCCCCTGGGGCCCGCCGCCCGGCGGCGGCTTCGCGGGCGGCACGCGCACCGGCCAGAGCTTCGAGGGCGTCGACCTGGGCGACATCCTGGGCGAGATGTTCGGCGGCGCGCGGGGCGGCGGACGCGGCGGAGCCGGCGGCGGCTTCGGCGGCTTCTCCCAGCGCGGGGCGGACGTGCGCGCCCGCCTGGAGATCGACCTGGAGGACGCCATCCGCGGCGGCAAGAAGCGGATCGCCTTTTCCGACGGCCGCACTATCGACGTGACCATCCCCAAGGGCGCGCAGGAAGGCCAGACGCTGCGCCTGAAGGGCCAGGGCTCCCCCGGCCGCTCCGGCCCCGGCGACGCCTTCATCGAGCTCTCCATCGCCCCGCACCCGACCTTCCGGCGCGAAGGCGAGGTGCTGGTCATGGACGTGCCGGTGACGGTCTATGACGCCGTGCTCGGCGGCAAGGCCGAGGCGCCCACGCCGGACGGGCCGGTGACGCTCACCATCCCGAAGGGCGCCAACACCGGCACGCGCCTGCGCCTGAAGGGCCGCGGCCTGGCCGACGCGCAGGGGCGCCGCGGCGACCTCTTCGCCCGTCTGGTGGTGACCCTGCCGGACAAGCCCGACGCCGAACTCGAGAAGCTTTCGGAAACCTGGAAGCGCGAACGGCCTTATGCTGCCAAGCGCCGCCCCTGACGGGCGAGCGTGACACGGTTGGTTGGCGGCTCCATAAGCTTGACGTTCAGCCTCGGTTCAGTCCCGGACGCCTAGAGGGGCCTTATGAAACGCCGCCTCCTCATCGCCGCCCTGCTCGGGGGAGCCCTCTGCGGGGGCGCCCTGTCCGCGACCGCGCCCGCGTTCGCCCAGGAGCACGCCGAGGGCCATCAGGCCGGTGGCCAGATGCCGCTTTCGCGCGTCCTGGCGATGATCGCCAAGCGCTATCCCGGCCGCCAGCTCAACACCACGATGGGCGATGCGGGCGGACAACCCATCTATGTCGTTCAGTGGCAGCTCACGAACGGCCGGATCGTGGAGTTCAAGGTGGACGCCCGCACCGGCCAGATCCTGGGCCAATAGGGCGGCCGCACCGCCCGCAGTGAAAGGCGCGCCCATGCGCATCCTACTCGTCGAAGACGATCCCGACCTCAGTCGCCAGCTCAAGGTGGCGCTGGCCGACGCCGGCTATGCGGTCGACCACGCCCCGGACGGCGAGGAAGCCCAGTTCCTGGGCGAGACGGAACCCTATGACGCGGTGATCCTCGACCTCGGCCTGCCGAAGGTGGACGGCGTGTCGGTGCTGGAGCGCTGGCGGCGCGAGAGCATGATGACGCCGGTGCTGATCCTCACCGCCCGCGGCGCCTGGAGCGAGAAGGTGGCGGGCTTCGACGCCGGCGCCGACGACTACCTGACCAAGCCCTTCCACACCGAGGAGCTTTTGGCCCGCCTGCGCGCCCTCCTGCGCCGCTCGGCCGGCCACGCCGCGCCGAACCTGGCCTGCGGCGGCCTTCGGCTCGATCCGCGCGCCGCGCGGGCCAGCGTCAACGGCGAGCCGCTGCGGCTGACCTCGCTGGAGTATCGGCTGTTGCACTACCTGATGATGCACCAGGGTCGGGTGATCAGCCGCACCGAGCTCGTCGAGCATCTCTACGACCAGGATTTCGACCGGGATTCCAACACCATCGAGGTGTTCATCGGCCGCGTGCGCAAGAAGATCGGGCCGGATCGGATCGAAACCGCTCGCGGCCTCGGCTACCGCCTGACCTGCCCGCCGGAGGAACAGGGCGGGGCGGACAACGGCGGCGAGGCCCAGGCCTCTTGAGAAATCGAGGCCTCTTGAGAAGGCGAGGCCTCTTGAGCGGGTCTCTCGCCGGGTGAACTGGCTCCCCGGCGCCCTGCGCGATCCTTCGCTGGCGCGGCGGCTGGTGCTGCTGGCGCTGGGCTGGAGCCTGGCGGCCCTGGTGGTCACCGCGATCCTCTTCGCGCTGCTGTTCCAGCGCGCGGCCGTGCAGCGGGTCGACCAGACCCTGAACGACCTGACCGTGAACCTCGTCACCTATTCGACCGTCGAGGACGGGCAGGTCTTCGCCCCGCCGTTCACCGACGAGCGGGCGCTGCGGGTCTATTCCGGCCGCTACTGGGAGATCGCCGAGCCGACCGCCGACGGGAAGCTTCGGCCCATCGCCCGCTCGCACTCGCTGTTCGACTCCGTCCTCGAAGCGCCGCCGGACCTGCTGGCGCGGTTCAAGGCCAAGCCCGGCCAGACCGTGCATTACGACACCCACGGGCCGCAGAACGAGCCGCTCAGGGCCCGCGCGCAGCAGAACTACTACCCCGGCCGCAGGGCGCCGGTGATCTTCCTGGCCGCCGAGGATCGCAGCTCGGTCAACCGGGACGTCTCGACCTTCGTCGCCGCCACGGCCGCGGCCTTCTTCGTGCTGGGCGCGCTGCTGGTGCTGGCGATCGTCGTGCAGGTGCGCGTCGGCCTGCGCCCGCTGTTCCGGCTTCGGCGGGAAGTGTCGGACGTGCGCCGCGGCCAGGCCGAGCGGCTGGCCTCGGACTATCCCAGCGAACTGCGGCCCCTGGCCGACGAGCTGAACGCGCTGGTCGACCACAACCGCGAGGTCGTCGAGCGCCAGCGCACCCACGTCGGCAACCTGGCGCATGCGCTGAAGACCCCGATCTCGGTGATGATCGCCGAGGCCGGCCAGCGGCCCGGCCCGCTCGCCGAGGTGGTCACCCGCCAGGCCGAGGCCATGCGCCAGCAGGTCGACCACCACCTGCGCCGCGCTCGCGCCGCGGCCCGCACGCAAGGGCAGGGCGAGCGCACCTCGGTGGCCGAGGTGCTGGACGAGCTCACCCGCACACTGTCGCGCATCTTCCGCGACAAGGGTGTCACGATCGACTGGGACGCCGACGACGACCTCTTCTTCCTGGGCGAACGCCAGGACCTCCTGGAGATCGCCGGCAACGCCGTCGAGAACGCCTGCAAATGGTGCAAGAGCCGCGTGAAGGTGCAGGCCGCGGCCGCCGGCCCGGAGCGCTTCCGGCTGGTGGTCGAGGATGACGGCCAGGGCCTGCCCCCGGACCGCCGCGCCGAGGTGCTGCAGCGCGGCGCGCGCCTCGACGAGAACGCGCCGGGCTCGGGCCTTGGACTGTCGATCATCGACGATCTGGCGCGGGCCTACGGCGGGGGCGTCGAACTGGGAACCTCCACCCTGGGCGGCCTGCGGCTGGAGGCCGACCTGCCGCGCGCAGCGGCCTGAACGCACCGGCCTGAAATAACTCAGTATTCGGAGAACCTTAACTCGCGTTGGCCATATTCGAGGCCCGCGGGACCGCCTCCGCGCCCGGAGTCCTGGATGGTCGCCCTTTCCGACCGCAAGATCGAGATCGTCAGGACGCTGGTCGAATCCGCGCCGGACAAGATCGTGGGCGGCCTGCAGCGCGCCCTGGCCGAGACCAACGGCGACAGCGACACGGTGCTGGCCAGCGTGCGCCAGCTCGTCGAGGCCGAAGCCCGCGACCGGATGCTGCGCAACGCGATCTTCGTCGCCGTCGCGCCCATGTGCGTCGCAGACGGCTCCGACAAGCGCAGCCTGGTGTTCCCGGCGCGCGCGCTCGCCGGGCTGTGGCGCGGCCTGAAGGCCCTGGCGCCGCAGCAGATCGCGGCCGCGGCGGAAGCCTCGGCCGGCATCGCCATCGCCCTGCGCTCCGGCCGCACGCCGCCCGACCCCAGCGAAGCCTTCGACGACCTCGTCGCCACAGCCGCCGAGGCCCTGCGCCATAGCGAGGCGCGGGACTTCCGCGCGGCGATGGAGCTCTGCGAACGGGCGCGGCCCGGCGGCGCGGAGGGCCTGGTCGCCTGCCTCGACATATCGCCGGTCGTACGGCGCGCCATCGCTCGGCTGCCCGAATGGGTCGCGCATATCGACGACGACACCAGCGCCGCGGCCCGCATCGCCTACAAGGACGCCGTCGCCATCGCCGAGGACGCCGGCCCGCGCTTCTTCGAAATGCTGGCGGCCCAGCTCACCCCGCCCTGGATGGTGCTGCGCGTCATCTCCGCGGTGATGGACAAGCCCACCGAACGCTACCTGGCCGATTCCGAGCTGGGCGGCTTCCCCGAGCGGGTGATGGACGACATCGACGCCAGCCTGAAGGCGCTGGGCGGCCTCGACCTCGAAGCCGGCCCCAAGGCCGGCCGCGCGGCGGGCCAGACCGTCTCGCTGGTCACCCAGCAGGTCTTCGAGCTGGAGACCTGCATCGAACTCACCCGGGAAACCGGCTGGGGCCATCGCATCGTCGGCCAGAAGCAGTCGCTGGCCGGGCTGGTCGAAGCCCGGCTGCGCGACGCCGAGAAGCAGGTCGCCGCGGCGCTCCCGATGCAGACCTCCGGCTTCTCGCGCATGCGCAAGAGCTTCCCGAAGCTCGACGCCCCCGCGGACCCGAAAGTCGTCGGCCGTGCGATGACCTTGCTGAACTTCGCCCACGAGATCCGGCTTTGCGCCAACTACGGCGGGTTCTCGGCGGCCCACGCCAAGGTCATGGAGAAGCTGGGGGAGGCGATCGACCACTATGTGGAGGAGGTGCTGGACCACGTCCGCACCGGCGACGCGCCAGACCTTGCCACGGCCCATAGCCTGCTGTCCGCGGCGGCTGATTTCATCGGCCTCGTGCGCGACGCCAAGGCCGCCGAACTGATCCGCCGGCGCGCCGCCACGGCCTGTCTGGCCGAGCCTCCGATGGCCGACGAGGCCTAGGGTAAAACGCTCAATCAACTAGTTGTAATTTAAAAATCTATTCGTCATTCCCGGGCTTGTCCCGGGAACCTATGAACTCCGTGGCGATCCAGACGGCGCGGCGCCGCCGATGATTGGCCTGCAACGCCGGCAATCATGGGTTCCCGGGACAAGCCCGGGAATGACGATCAGGAAGCAGGCGGGCGAATAACCGAGCCATCAGCCTAAGCCCCGATGACGCACTCGCGCTGAGGGTCGCTTTCGGCTAAACGCCGATCATGATCGCCTTCTGGGCCACGGCCGGCGTCCTCTCGGCCGTAGCCGCCATCCTGATTCTGCACCGCGCCGCGCGGGCCGCGACGGGCGTTGAGTCCGGCGACACCACCTCCATCTTCTATCGCCGCCAGATCGCCGAGATCGGCGATCTCGCTGCGCGCGGCCTGATCGGCGAGGGCGAACGCAAGAGCGCCGAGGCCGAAGCCGGCCGCAGGCTGCTGGCGGCGGCGGACCAGCCGGCGGAAGCCTGGACGCCGGGTTCGAGCCGCCTGCCGGTGCTGATCGCCGCCGTCGCCGCGCCGGCGCTGGCGCTGGGGCTCTATCTGGTGGTCGGGGCGCCCGGCATGGGCGACCAGCCGTTCGCGGCGCGCCTGAAGCAATGGCGCGACCAGAGCCCGTCCACCCTGACGCCGCCACAGATGGCCGCCGTGCTGGGCGCGCTCACCAAGGAGCGGCCGAACGATCCCGAAGGCTTCCGCTTCCTGGCCCTGGCCGAGGGCGCCTCGAACCATCCCGCCGGCGCGGTCAGGGCGCTGAAGCAGGCGGTGCGGATCGCCCCGCAGCGCGCCGATCTCTGGGAAATGCTGGGCGAGGCCGAGGTCTTCCAGGCTGGCGGCGACCTCACTGACGACGCCAAGGACGCCTTTACCCGCACGCTGCGGCTCGATCCGAAGAACGTCGCGGCCCGCTTCCACCTGGCCCGCGCCCGCATGAAGGCCGGCGACAAGGCGGGCGGCATCGCCGCGTGGAAGGCGCTGCTGGCCGACATGCCGGCCACCGACCCGCGCCGCGCGGACCTGCAGTCGGCGATCGCCGAGGCCGAGAACGGCCCGCGGCCCGCCGCGCCGCAAGGCCTCTCCAGCGACCAGATGACCGCCGTGCGCGGCATGGTGGCGGGCCTCGCGCAGCGGCTCGCCGCCAGCCCCGACGATCCTGCCGGCTGGGTGCAGCTCGTCCGCGCCTACGCCGTGCTCGGCGACACCGCCAAGCGGGACGCGGCGCTGAAGGACGCACGCGCCCGCTACGCCGGCAAGCCCGACGTGCTGGCCGAGCTCGCCAAGGCCGCGGCCACGGAGCCGATGAAATGAGCTGGCTGCCGAAATCCCCCAAGGCGCGGCGGCGCCTGACGCTGATCGCCGCCATCGCGCCGGTGCTGGCGCTGGCGGTCGGCCTGACGCTCTGGGGCCTGCGCGACTCGATCTCGTTCTTCTACACGCCCTCGCAGGCGGCCTCGGCCAAGCCGCCGGCCGGCCGCTCGGTGCAGCTCGGCGGCCTGGTTCGCATGGGCAGCGTGCAGAAGCACTCCGACGGGCGCGTCGAGTTCGTCGTCGCCGACAGCACCGCTCAGGATCGCGTGAGCTTCCAGGGCGACCTGCCGGACCTGTTCCGCGAGGGCCAGGGCGTGGTCGCCGTGGGCGCGTTCCGCGACGACGGGGTCTTCGAGGCCAAGCAGGTGCTGGCCAAGCACGACGAGAAGTACATGCCGCGCGAGCTCACCAAACAGCTCAAGAAGCAGGGCGAGTGGCGCGGCGACGGCTCGACGCCGGATTACGCAAAGGCGAAACCCAGCACATGATCGCCGAGTTCGGCTCCTTCGCGCTGATCCTGGCGCTGGCCTGCGCCATCGCCCAAGCTGGGCTGTCGGCGGCCGGCCGCATCCGCCGCTCGACCGTCCTGGCCTCGGCGGGGGAGGGCGCGGCCGTGGCCTCGTTCCTGGGCGTCGCGGTGGCCTTCGCCTGCCTGGTCCACGCCTTCGTCACCTCGGACTTCTCGGTCTCGAACGTGGCCGCCAACTCGCACACTGAAAAGCCGCTGCTCTACAAGGTGGCCGGAGCCTGGGGCAGCCATGAGGGCTCGATCTTGCTGTGGTGCCTGATCCTCACCGGCTACGGCGCGGCCGCCGCCACGCTCGGCCGCGGGCTGCCCAAGGGGCTGAAGGCGCTGATGGTCGCCACGCAGGGGACGCTGGGGACGGTCTTCCTGGCCTACACCGTCTTCGCCTCCAACCCACTGACGCGGCTGACGGGCGACAAGATCCCGATCGAGGGCGCCTCGCTGAATCCGCTGCTGCAGGACCCGGCGCTCGCGATCCACCCGCCGTTCCTCTACTCGGGCTACGTCGGCATGTCGGTGGTCTTCTCGCTCGCCGTCGCCGCCCTGATCGAAGGCCGCGTGGACGCCGCCTGGGCGCGCTGGGTCCGGCCCTGGGCGCTCGCCGCCTGGAGCTTCCTGACCGTCGGCATCATGCTCGGCGCCTTCTGGGCCTATTACGAGCTCGGCTGGGGCGGCTGGTGGTTCTGGGACCCGGTGGAGAACGCCTCCTTCATGCCCTGGCTGATCGCCACGGCCCTGCTGCATTCGGCGATCGTCACCGAAAAACGCGGCGCGCTGGCGGGCTGGAGCCTGTTCCTGGCGCTGGGCGCCTTCACCTTCTCCATGCTGGGCGCCTTCCTGGTGCGCTCCGGCGTGCTGACCTCGGTGCACGCCTTCGCGGTGGACCCCAAGCGGGGGATCCTGCTCTTGATCATCCTGGCCGTGACCGCGGGGTCCGGTTTCACCCTCTTCGCCTGGCGCGCGCCCAAGCTGGCGCAGGGCGGCCTCTTCGCGCCGGTCAGCCGCGAGAGCGCGCTGGTGCTCAACAACATCCTGCTGGCCGCGGCGACGGCCACCGTCATGCTGGGCACGCTCTATCCGCTGATCCGCGAGGCTGCGACCGGCGAGGCGATCTCGGTGGGGCCGCCCTACTTCGACCTGACCTTCGCGCCTCTGATGGCGGCGCTGGCGATCCTGCTTCCGGCCGGGCCGCTGCTCGCCTGGAAGCGGGGCGACCTGGCCGGCGTGGGCCAGCGCCTGTGGATCGCCGCCCTGATCGCGCTCGGCTGCGGCCTGCTGACGATCGCGCTGGTCAGCCCGCACAAGGCGCTGGGCGCGGCCGGCATCGCCATGGGCGCGTGGCTGATCGCCGGGGCCGGCGCCGAGCTCCTCGAGCGCACGCGCGCCTTCCGCGTCCCCGCCGCCGACAGCTGGCGCAGGCTGGTCGGCCTGCCGCGTGGGGCCTGGGGCATGACGCTCGCGCACCTGGGCCTCGGCGTCTTCGTGCTGGGCGCCTGTTTCGAGCTCGGCTGGAAGGCGGAGTCCGCCGAGGCCTTGCCGATCGGCGGCGCGCTCGATGTCGGCGGCTATCACCTGGTGCTGGAAGAGGTGGGGCCTGTCGAAGGCCCCAACTACGAGGCCGAGCGCGGGGTGATCCGCGCCACCAAGGACGGCAAGCCGGTCTGCGTCGGCCAGCCGGAACGCCGCTTCTATCCGGCCGGCGGGCAGACGACCTCCGAAGTGGCGCTCTGCTATCGCGGGGCCTCGCACCTCTACATGGTGCTGGGCGAACGGCGCGACGCCATCGGCCCGGCGGGGACCACGCCGGTCTGGCTGGTGCGCGCCTACTGGAACCCCTGGGCGACGCTGATCTTCCTGGGCCCGGTGATCATGGCGCTGGGCGGGGTGGTCTCGCTCTCCGACCGGCGGCTGCGGCTGGGCGTGGCGCGCCGCCGGGAGCAGCCGGCGTGAGGCTGCGCTCGCTCGCGGCGGCCCTGGCCGGGGTGATCTGCATCGCCGCGGCCGCGGACCCGGCCGAGCGGCTGGCCGACCCGGCGCAGGAGGCCCGCGCGCGGGCGATCTTCCAGGACGTCCGCTGCCTGGTCTGCCAGAACGAGTCCATCGACGACAGCGAGGCCGAGCTCGCCCACGACCTGCGCCAGGTGGTCCGCGAGCAGGTCCGCCTTGGCCGCAGCGACGACCAGATCAAGCGCTTCCTGACCGACCGCTACGGCGAGTTCGTCCTGATGACGCCCGCCTTCTCCTGGGTGAACTTGGCCCTCTGGGGCGGGCCCTTCCTGGTGGTGGTGCTGGGCGCGGGCCTGCTCGTGGGCCGCCTGCGGAACCGAACGGCCGACACCGAGCTATCGCCTGAGGAGGCGGAACGCGTGAGGCGCCTGTCGCAAAGCGATTCCGCCTGACATGATAAGGCCCTACATCCGTCCGAATGCCGAACGCAGGGTGACCTAAACGTAACTTGAGAGCGGTTGCGCTCTCGTGCATCGAACCTAGGTTTGTGAGGGCGCGCCGCCTCCCTTTTCCGGCGCGCACAGGGAACAGAAGACTTATGACCTCCAAGAAGACCGGCTATCTCCTGGGCGCCGTCGCGGGCGCCGGCGTCATGGCCGCCGCCGTCGCGGGCGCCGGCATGCGGCTGCCGCAGGCCCACGCCGACCAGGGGCATCTGATCAAGGCCTCGACCGCGCCGATCTTCGCGCCGCCTCCGGGCGCGCCGATGTCCTTCGCCGACATCTTCGACCGGGTCTCGCCGGCGGTGGTCTCGATCAACGTGACGAGCCGCGTCGACGCCAACGCCCTTCGCCGGATCCCGGGCTTCGAGAACTTCCCCTTCGACGTCGTGCCGCGCGGCGGCGGCCAGGGCGGGCCAGGCGGCGGGGACGATGACGACAGCGGCAGCGGCGGCGCCGCGCCCCCGCAGGGCGGGCGCACCGACAAGGGCCAGCCGAAGCTTCCGACGCAACAATCCGCCGGCTCCGGCTTCTTCATCTCGCCGGACGGCTACATCGTCACCAACAACCACGTGGTCGAGAACGCCGAGACCATCAAGGTCGTGATGAAGGACGAGACCGAGCTCGAGGCGACCGTCGTCGGTCGCGACGAAGGCACGGACCTAGCGGTGATCAAGGTCAAGGGCCCGCGCAGCAACTTCCCGTTCGTGAACTTCGAGAACGCCGGCAAGCCGCGCGTCGGCGATTGGGTGATCGCGGTCGGCAACCCCTTCGGCCTGGGCGGCACGGCCACGGCCGGCATCATCTCGGCCTACGGCCGCGACATCGGCGAGACCTTCGTCGACTACATCCAGATCGACGCGCCCATCAACCGCGGCAACTCCGGCGGCCCGACCTTCGACATCTACGGCCGGGTGATCGGCGTGAACACCGCGATCTTCTCGCCGTCGGGCGGTTCGGTTGGCATCGGCTTCGCGATTCCCGCGGAGGTCGCCGACGCGGTGACCAAGCAGCTGATTTCCGGCGGCAAGATCCAGCGCGGCTACATCGGCGCCACCATCCAGAATTTCACGCCGGACATGGCCGAGGCCCAGGGCCTTGGGTCCCAGAAGGGCGCGATCGTTTCCGACACCGTCCCGGGCGGTCCGTCCTTCAAGGCGGGTCTGCAGCCGGGCGACGTGGTGGTGTCCGTCAACGGGGTGAACGTGAAGACCTCCTCGGAACTGACCCGCGAGGTGGCCAAGGCCAAGCCCGGCGACTCGCTTCGCCTCGACGTGATCCGCGAGGGCAAGCACCACGCCGTCGAGATCCGCTCGGGCGTGCGCCCGGCTGAAAAGGACCTGGCCTCCAACGACAACACCCCGCGCGGCGACCGTGGGACGCCGGCGGTTCCGGCCACGCCGCACCCCGCGGTGCTCGGCATGGCGCTGGGTCCGCTGGACGAGGCGAGCCGCCGCCGTCTGAACGCCCCGCCCGAGCTGAAGGGCGTGCTCGTGGAGAAGGTCGAACAGGCCTCCGACGCCGGCCAGAAGGGCCTGCGCCCGGGCGACGTGATCGTCCAGGCGGGCGGGCGTCCCGTGACCACCGCGGCGGATGTCGCGGCCGCCGTGGACGTCGCCAAGAAGGCGGGCCGCACCGGCGTGCTGGTCGGCGTCTTCCGCCAGGGCCGCACCACCTTCCTGCCGCTGAAGCTCGTGGCGGCCGGATAAGCTTCGCGGGGGCGAAAACCAAGATGCGGATCCTGATCGTCGAAGACGACCTCGAGGCGGCCGAGGCCATGGAGCGTGGCCTTGCGGAGGCGGGCAACGTCTGCACCCGCGCCGCCGACGGCGAGGAGGGCCTGGCCGCCGCGCGCGACAGCGAGTTCGACGTGATGATCGTCGACCGCATGATGCCGAAGATGAACGGCGTGCAGCTGATCGAGACCCTGCGCCGCGAGGGGGACCAGACGCCGGTCCTCTTCCTCTCGGCGCTGGGCGAGGTCGGCGACCGCGTGGCCGGCCTGCAGGCGGGCGGCGACGACTACCTGGTCAAGCCCTACGCCTTCGCCGAGCTGATCGCCCGCGTCGAGGCCCTGTCGCGTCGCCGCGAGACGGGCTCGGTGCAGACCCTGCTGAAGGTCGGCGAGCTGGAGATGGACCTGATCGGGCGCACCGTGCACCGGCAGGGCAAGGAGATCGACCTGCAGCCGCGCGAGTTCCAGCTCCTGGAATTCATGATGCGCCACGCCGGCCAGTCGGTGACCCGCACCATGCTGCTGGAAAAGGTCTGGGAGTATCATTTCGACCCCCAGACCAACGTCATCGACGTGCACATCTCGCGCCTGCGCTCGAAGATCGACAAGGGCTTCGACCGGCCGATGCTGCAGACCGTCCGCGGCGCGGGCTACCGGTTGGACGCCTAAGGCGGCCCGGCGCCCATGCGCCTGCCGCGCATCTTCCGGACGACGCCGTTCCGGCTGACGCTGCTGTTCCTGGCGCTCTACGCCTCGGCGGCGCTCACGCTCTTCGTCTACATCTACGCCGCCACCGCCGGCGAGGCGACGCGGCGAACGGACATGGAAATCACCCGCGAGATGCATTCGCTGGTGGCGGCCTACGACCGCGCCGGGACCAATGCGCTCAACCAGTCGCTGATCGAGCGCGCGGCCAGCGAGCGGCCGTTCCTCTACCTCCTGATGGACAAGGACCATAAGCCGATCTCCGGCTCCATCCAGGAGAGCCCGGTCGAGAAGTTCGCCGGCCAGCCCACCTGGACCAGCTTCTCGGTCACCGACCAGGACGTCCAGGGCCACACCATGAAGCACCCGGCGCGCGGCCTGCAGCAGCAGCTGAGCGGCGGCCAGATCCTCTTCGTCGGCGCCGACATCGGGGCCGACGAAGCCTATGTGAACAAGATCGTGCGCGCCCTGCAGGGGGCCGGCGCCCTGGTCGTCATGCTGGGCCTGGCCGGCGGCGTGCTGGTCAGCCGCAACGTCACCCGCAGCATGGTGGGCCTGACCGGCGTCGTCGACGCCGTGCGCAACGGCGACCTGGGCGCGCGGGCCCAGGTGCGCGGCACGCGCGACGAGTTCGACGAGCTGGCAGCCGGGGTCAACGAGATGCTCGATCGGCTGGAACGCTCCATGGCTGGCCACCGCCACGCCGGCGACGCCATCGCCCACGACCTGCGCTCGCCGCTCACCCGCCTGCGCGCCCGCCTGGAGGCCGCCTACCTCGATGTCGAGGCCGGCCGCGGCGACCCGACCCAGGCGCTGGCGCAGGCGCTGGAGGACACCGACGGGGTGCTGAAGACCTTCGGCGCGGTGCTCTCCATCGCTCGCCTGCAGGCGGCCGGCGCCGCGCCCGACCCGGTGCTGTTCGACCCCGCCGAGCTCGCCGCCGACATCTCCGAGCTCTATGAGCCGCTCAGCGAGGACAAGGGCATCGACTTCGCCGCGGAGTTCACCAAGGACCTGCAGGTGCGCGGCAACCGCGAGTTCCTGGCCCAGGCGCTCGCCAACATCCTGGACAACGCGGTCAAGTACACCCCGGCCGGCGGGGCGATCATGCTGCGTGTGCGCCGCCGCTCTTCCGGCGAGATCGAGTTCTCGGTCACCGACACCGGCCCGGGCGTCCCCGACGGCGACCGCGAACGCGTGGTCGAGCGCTTCGTGCGCCTGGAGAACAGCCGCAACCAGCCGGGCGCGGGCCTCGGCCTCTCCCTGGTCGCCGCGGTCGCCGAGGCCCATGGCGGGCGCCTGGAGCTGGCCGAAGGCCCCGGCAAGGTCGGCGAGATGGGCCCCGGCCTCAGGGTGGCCCTGGTGCTGCCAAGGGCCTGACCCGACGTTCAGCCACGAAGGAGCGGAGCCCGAGGATGACAGCCTACCTGGTGCTCGATCTCACGGTGAACGATCTCAGGGACTTCCTCCCTTACGTCGAAGCCATCCCGGCCTTCATCGCCAAGCACGGCGGCCGATATGCCTCCAGGGGCGCCGATCCCGTCGTCATGGAGGGCGACTGGTCGCCCCAGCGCCTGGTGATCCTCGAATTCCCGTCGCGCGGCCATGCCCAGGCGTTCCTCAGCGATCCCGAGGCCCAGGACCTGTTCGCGCGGCGCCATCGTTCCACGACGAGCCGCCTCGTCCTGGTGGACGGCGAGCCCTGACCGCGGCGGCGACGCGGCCCGGCTACTTTCCGCCGGTGGCGGCCGCTTCCTTCAGCCGGGCGCCGCGAAGGATGCCTTCCATCGCATAGTTCCCCTCGTGGCAGGCGTACTCGTAGATCTGCCCCTTGGCAGGCTTGAAGGAATATTCGCCCGACCAGGCCTGGGTGTAGTGCACCGGGTCGTCGACCGTGAACTGGTAGAGCAGCTCGTTCTTGGCGATCCGCGTGAACCGTTCGGTCACCGTGCCCTTCGAGGAGACCGGCGTCAGGGTCCGCCCCTCCTGGATGGGGTTCACGTTCTTCGTCTCGGCGACCAGGGTGTCGCCCTCCCACCAGGCCACCGTGTCGCCCAGCCAGGGCCGGATCGTGGCGGGCTCGTGGGCCGCGCGGGCCTTTTCGGCGGAGGCGAAGATCGGCGCGATCCGGACGTCGTGGTTCATCTCCAGGTCGATCACGAAATAGCCGGGCGTGACGACGAAGCTGTAGTTGTTGTTGTAGATCGCGTTGAGCATGACCGGCCCGCCCGCGTCGCTCTGGGCGATCAGGCAGCGCTCGCGCAGCGGCAGGTCCTCCGGATCCGTGTAGGCGCCTTTTCCGGACTGATACTCGACCCCGTCGCGGTTCATGAGCGCCAGGCTCTTCCGGCGATCGCGGAACGGCATCTTCCCGTCGGCCGGGCTGGTGATGAAGGAGGAGCGCGCTTCTCCGCGCACCCGCATCAGCCCGTCGCCGGAATCGATCCAGTACGCGTTATATCCCGCCGTGGCGTCCTCATCCTTGAAATTGCCCTTGCTGAGGTCCGACTTGCCGTTCGCCGCGGCGACCCGCGCCGCCGTCGCCTTCGCCACCTCGTCGGCCTGCTGCTTCGAGACGACCAGCTGGGTAAAGCTCGCGGGCCGTTCGAGCCGCGTGACGGTCGCGTTCGTCCAGACCCCCTCGAAATTGCGCGCCAGGCTCTTCGCCTCGGCCTGGACCTGCGGGGTCTGGCTCTGCGGCTGCGCAAAGGCCGGTCCGGCGAGGAGCACGGCCAACAAGGCGGCCACGGACATCGTCCCTCTCGTCATCGCATCATCCTCCTGGGCCTCGCCGTCTCGCGCTCTGTCGGCGCCTTGGGCAAGGTTACGCCCTCCCAAGCCGCCATGCCTAGTCACGGCGTGAGCCCTGGCCCGCTTGACGATCGTCCCAGCCGTTCGCTGCGGGCCCCTGGAAAAACTTCCGCAACCGACCCAGGCCGATTTGTCGGGTCGCGCCGCTTGCGGTCGTCCTTGGATAGCCTGGCCATCGTAGCCGGCGGTGGAAACAGTGGAGACGGCGATGTCACGGGTGCGCGTAGGGGGCTTTTCGATCTCGCTGGACGGTTTCGGCGCGGGGCCGGAGCAGAGCCTGGAGAACCCGCTCGGCCGGGGTGGGCGCGAGCTGCACCAGTGGATGTTCGGCACCCGCTTCTTCCGCACGATGATTGGCCAGGACGGCGGCTCCGATGGCGTCGATCAGGCCTATGCGCAGCGCGCGATGGACGGGTTCGGCGCCTTCATTCTCGGCCGCAACATGTTCGACCACCACCGCGGCCCGTGGACAGACGAAAGCTGGAAGGGCTGGTGGGGCGACAACCCGCCCTATCACGCGCCGACCTTCATCTTGACCCACTATCCGCACGATCCGATTCCGATGGAGGGCGGCACCACCTTCATCTTCGTGACCGGGGGGATCGAGGCGGCGCTCGAGCAGGCCAAGGCCGCGGCCGGCGATCTCGACGTCAAGATCGGCGGCGGCGTGGAGACGGTGCGCCAGTACCTGCGCGCCGGCCTGATCGACGAGCTGCACTTCGCCCTGTCGCCGGCCGTGCTCGGGCAGGGCGAGGCGATGTTCGCCGGCCTCGACCTTCCGGCGCTGGGCTTCAGCGTCACCGAGCACCAGGCCAGCGAGCACGCCACCCACATCGTGCTCACCCGCTAGACCTGCGGCCGGCCCACGGGGCGGCGCCGTGCGCCAGGTCCGATTCCCGCCAGCGGGAACGGCGGGCGGCGCCTATCTGGAGCGCGGTATCGACGTCGAAACCGGAGACTTCCGCGTGGCCGCACCCAGGATCGAAGACCGGATCGCCGCTGTCGACTGGACCGGCGTCTCCGCCGACCTGGACGCCCAGGGTTGGGCTATCCTGCCCGGCCTGCTCGACCCGGCCGAGGCGGATGCGATCGCCGGCCTCTACGGGCGCGAGGCGGGCTTCCGCAGCCGCGTGGTGATGGCCCGACACGGCTTCGGACGGGGCGAATACCGGTACTTCAGCTATCCGCTGCCGGACCTGGTGAGCGCGCTCCGCACTTCGGTCTACCGGCGCCTCGCGCCGATCGCCAACGGCTGGCAGGCCCGCCTGGGGAAGGCAGACCGCTTCCCCGACGAGCATGGAGCCTTCCTGGAACGCTGCCATCAGGCGGGGCAGACGCGGCCGACGCCGCTGCTGCTCGAATATGGCCCCGGCGACTACAACTGCCTGCACCGCGACCTCTATGGCGAACACGTCTTTCCGCTGCAGATCGCGGTGCTGCTGGACGAGCCGGGCGAGGACTTCACCGGCGGCGAGTTCGTGATGACCGAACAGCGGCCACGCATGCAGACCCGCGCCATGGTGCTGCCGCTGCGCAAGGGCGACGGCGCCGTCTTCGCGGTGGCCGGCCGGCCCGTCAAAGGGACCCGCGGCGACTATCAGGTGAAGCTCAATCACGGCGTCAGCGAACTGCGTACGGGCCGGCGTCACACGCTCGGGGTGATTTTCCACGACGCCGCTTGATCGCGAGCCCTCACGGACGAACGCGGATGATCGTCTTGCCCGGGGTTCGCTGGGTTGGGTTGAAGGCGGCGACGGCGTCGTCGAGCGATGCGACCGTGCCGATGTTCGTCCGCAGTCGTCCGTCCCGCGCGCGCTGGACGATCTCGGTTAGTTGCGCGCGGTCGGACTCGACGACGAAGTCGATCGCCAGGCCGTCGGCGGGCCGCGCCTCGGACGGCCCGACGATGGACACCAGCGCGCCGCCGGGTCGGACCAGGCGCGCGGACCGCTTGCCGATCTCGCCGCCGATGAGATCGAACACCAGATCGACCTGGCCGACGTCCTCCAGGGCCTCGTTGTCGAGGTCGACGAACGCGTTCGCCCCGAAGTCGAGCGCCGCCTGGCGGTCGGCGGCGCGTCCGGTGCCGATCACGAAGGCGCCGAACTCATGGGCGAGCTGCGTCACCATCGAGCCCACCGCGCCGGCCGCGCCGTGCGCGAGGACGCTCTGCCCCGCGCGAAGGCGGCCATGCTCGAACAATCCCTGCCAGGCGGTCAGGCCGGAGATCGGCAGGCTCGCGCCCACCGTGAAGTCGACGTCGCCCGGCAGCGGCGCGAGGTTGCGCGCCTCCACCGCCGCATACTCCGCCAGCGTCCCGTCGCGTGACCAGTCCGTGAGGCCGAACACCCGCTGCCCGACCGTGAGCCCCGTCGTGCCATAGCCGAGCGCGGTGACCACGCCGGCCAGCTCGTGCCCGGGGATCGACGGTGTCCGGTCACGTCCCAGGCGGTCGGTCCAGGTCGAGGGCCACGCCAGCTCGGTCCCGACAAATCCCGACGCATGAACCTGAACGACAACGTCGTTGATCGCCGCCTGCGGCTCTGGCCGCTCCGCCAGCTTCATCCCGGCCGTGCCCGCGGCCTGGTCCGTCACCACGATCGCCTTCATCGTCCACCTCCTCTTTGATGGAGCCGGCGAGCAAGCGTCGGCTCCGTGGCGCGACCCCGAAGGTCAGCTACTGCCGCAACTCCGCTGCCGAAGCACATCGCAAAAACTTGACTTCGGGCGGATCGTATGTTCTCATTTTGTTCATGTCGAGCACTGCGGACAAGCGGGCGACTCCGACGAGTTCGACGTCTCCTCGCAGACCTCGACGCCCGCCTCGACGAGGTGGCTGAGGCCGAAGGCTTCGCCGACCTCCCCATCGAGGCCCTGGCCCAGCGCCTGAAGTCCGACATGCAGATCCAAGCCGCCCTGGTGGTCACCACCGCGCGCAGCCTCGCGGCCGCCAACACCGCCCAGCCCCCGCTCGCCGACACCGGCTAGCCTACCTCCCCCGTGAAACGGGGGAGGGGGACCGTCGGCCGAAGAGCCGATGGTGGAGGGGGCGAGCCTCAGGCTCGGCTTCCGATGGGGCTCGCCCCCTCCACCGCTCGCTCTGCGGCGAGCGGTCCCCCTCCCGCCGTTTCACGGGGGAGGTAAATCTTCTCCCTGGCTCACGACGCCTGCTAATCCTCATTCATGGCGCTGGCCGACTCTCTCAAGCCCTGCGGTCCGGTCGTCGACGACAAGGCCGCCGGCCGCGCGCGCGCGTTCATTGCCGAGGCGCTGTGGACCGATCGGCTGGAGCGGGCCTGGCCGGCGTTGGCGCCGGTGTTCGCCGCCTCGCCCTACCTGACCAGCCTGGCGCGCCGCGACGTGGGCCGGCTCGACCGGCTTCTCGCGGCCGATCCGGACGCCCGGCTGGGCGACATACTCCTGCGCACGGCGGCGGCGGCGGACCTCGGCCTCGAGGACGCACAAGCGACCTTGCGCGAGCTGAAGGCCGAGCTGCACCTCTTGACCGCGCTCTGCGACCTGAGCGGCGTCTGGGACCTGGACCAGGTGACCGGCGGCCTGACCCGCTTCGCCGACGCCGCGGTGGCCGCCGCGCTCACCGTCGCGGCGCGCGGCGAGGTCGAGGCCGGGCGGCTGACGCGGCTGGGCGAGGGCGCCGAGGGCCCGGTTCCCGGCTGGTTCTGCATCGCCATGGGCAAGCAGGGAGCGTTCGAGCTCAACTACTCCAGCGACATCGACGTCTCGGTCTTCTTCGATCCCGACCGGATGCCGCTGGCGCTCGGGATCGAGGCGCAAGCCTTCGCCGTGCGCCTGACCCAGCGCCTCTCCGACCTGATGCAGGCGCGCACCGCCGACGGCTACGTCTTCCGCATGGACCTGCGGCTGCGGCCCGATCCGTCGTCGACGCAGCCGGCGGTGCCGATCCCCGCGGCGCTCGACTACTACGAGAGCGTTGGCCAGAACTGGGAGCGGGCGGCCTTCATCAAGGCGCGGGCCTGCGCGGGCGACCTGCCGGCGGCGCAGGCGTTCCTCGACGAGCTCCTGCCCTTCGTCTGGCGCAAGAACCTCGACTTCGCGGCCATCGCCGACATCCACTCGATCAAGCGCCAGATCCACGCCCACAAGGTCGACGAGCGGGTCTCCGCCAAGGGCGTCGACCTCAAGCTCGGCCGCGGCGGCATCCGCGAGATCGAGTTCTACGTCCAGACCCAGCAGCTCATCCTGGGCGGGCGCAATCCGGAGCTGCGCAGCCGTCGCACCCTGGATGCGCTGGCCGCGCTGCAGGCTGCGGGCCACGTCGCCCCGGCCACGGCGCAGGAGCTGGCGGAGGCCTACCACCGCCTGCGCGCCGTCGAGCACCGCATCCAGATGCTGGCCGACGAACAGACCCACAAGCTGCCGGAGTCCGACGCGGACCGCAGGCGTGTGGCCGCGCTCAGCGGATACGACCAGCTCCGCGCCTTCGACGCGGCGATCACGCGAACGCTGAAGGGCGTCAACGCCCGCTACGGCGAGCTCTTCCCGGAGGAGGAGCCGCTGTCCTCCCGCTTCGGCAGCCTGGTCTTCACCGGCGTCGAGGACGATCCCGCCACGCTGGCGACGCTGAAACGGATGGGCTTCTCCAGCCCCGCGCATGTGGCCGCCACGATCCGCAGCTGGCACCACGGCCACATCCCGGCCACCGCCACCGAACGCGGCCGCGAGCTCTTCACGCGGCTCGCGCCGCGCCTGCTCGACGCCGCCCACGCCACCGGCGCGCCGGACGCCGCCTTCAGCCGCTTCTCCGCCTTCTTCGCCAACCTCTCATCCGGGGTGCAGCTCCAGTCGCTGTTCCTGGCCCAGCCGAACCTCTTCGAGCTGATCGTCCAGGTGATGGCCTTCGCCCCGCGCCTGGCGGCGACCCTGGCGCGGCGGCCCGCCGCCATCGACGCCATGCTCGACGGCGAGTTCTTCGAAGCGATCAATATCGCCGAAGACGGCGCGTTCATGCAGTCGGCCGTCAACCGCGCGGGCGGCTTCGAGGGCGCGATGGACGCCGTGCGCATCGTCCACCGCGAGCAGGCCTTCCGCGTCGGCGTCCAGGTGATGAGCGGGGCGGCGAGCGCGGTTGTCGCCGGCAAGGCCTTCGCTGACCTCGCCGACCTCTGCATCGCCGCGCTCGCCAGGGCCGCGCTCGCCGAGACCGAGCGGCTCGGCGGCGCCTTCGCGGGCCAGGTGGCGGTCGTGGCGCTGGGCAAATGCGGGTCACGCGAGATGAGCGCCGGCTCCGACCTCGACCTGATGACACTCTACCGCGCCGACGACCCGGCCGGCGCCTCGGCTCTGAAGGGCTGGGACGGCGTCACCTTCTACGGTCGCTTCACCCAGCGCCTGATCGCCGCGCTCTCCAGCCAGACGGGCGAGGGCGGCCTCTACGAGGTCGACATGCAGCTTCGCCCCTCCGGCACTAAGGGGCCGGTGGCGGTGAGCTTCGCCGCGTTCGAAGGCTACTACGCGGCCGAGGCGGAGACCTGGGAGCTGCTGGCGCTGACCCGTGCGCGGGTGGTCTGGGCGACCAGCGAGGCCTTCGCCGCGGAGGCGCAAGGCGCCATCGAGGCGGCGCTGCGGCGGCCCCGCGACCGCGCCGCCACCGCCCACGACGTGCGCGAGATGCGCGAGCTGATGGCCCGCGAGCGGCCCGCGAAGGGTGATTGGGACCTGAAGCTCGGCCCCGGCGGCCTGGTCGACATCGAGTTCGCCGCCCAGTTCCTGCAGATCGTCCACGCCGCCGACGGCGGGCCGCTGGAGCCCAACACCGCCGAGGCCCTGGCGGCGCTGGACGCCGATGGCCTGGCGCCCGCCCGGTCGTTGGCCGACCTGGCGCACGCCTGGCGCCTGCAACAGGACCTCACGCAGCTCCTCAAGGTCGCGCTCGACGACGGTGCGGATCCGGAACTCGAACCCCCGGCCTTCCGCAAGCTCCTGGCCCGAGCCGGCGGCGCCCGCGACTTCCGCAGCCTGCGCACGGCGCTCGTCAAGTCCCAGGCCGCGGCGCACGCGGCCTATGAGGCCGTGGTCGGGTAGGCGGCCATCGCCTTTGGGCCGCGACTAGCGCCATCGTGATCGACGGCAACCTTGAATGCGCGATCCCAAGGCACAGGTTCTGTGGATTGGACACTCGAAAGAGTGGCGTTCTAGGGAATGTGTCGCGGTTAGCGCCGTGATCAGACGACGATGTATTGCGCCAACGCGAGTGAATTTTACTTGCCCGATATCTGTGTCCTGCAGGACGAGTACGAACAACTCGCGGATGTCGTCTGCGCCGCGCCGCGGGCGACCCCTGGTATCACCTTGCTATGGCAGGAACTGCAACGCGCCGACATCGTCTCACGCGCCCGGCCCGATCGGGTGCATCTAGGGTCGCTCGTCGCCTTCACCGAACTTCGCAGCGACGTCCGTCGCGCCGCCCGGATCGTTCCGCCGGGCGGACAGCGGGACGGCCGGCGACTGTCCGTGGCCAGCGCGGTCGGCGCTGCGCTCATCGGGCTGAGAGCCGGCGATACGTTTCGTTGGCTTTCCAATGCGGGTCACCGGCGGTCGGTGCGGGTGGAGAGCGTTTTGCCGGACCCGCGTGCGGCCGAACGCCTTAGGGCGGAGCGGATGGCGGCTCTCCGCAGGGAAGTGGATGAGATCCTTTGCACCCGCTAAGGCGCCCCTAAGCTGGGACAGGCGTCAATTCTGGACATCTGCGCCAGCTCGTGGTGATATGAACAAAATAGGAACAGATCGTTCCCGATCTTTGCCAGGTGAATGAGGTCGTCGTGAGGGTGGCCGCTGAAGGCTGCTCTCTCCCTTGCGTTCGCTAGGGGCCGTTCAGCTCCAAGAGAAATCGGGTTGCGGTGATGGCGGCCGTCGGCGCGAGGCGCCTCAGCCGGCGGCGGCCGCCAGCTGCATCGCGCCGCTCTGGCGCACGGGCAGGGAGAAGGTGGCGCTGGTGCCTTGGCCCGGGGCGCTCCTGAGGTCGAGGAGGCCGCCGTGCATCTCGACCAGCGCCTTGGTCAGCGCCAGGCCCAGGCCCGTGCCCTGCTGGGTCTTGGCGTGCTGGCTTTCGATCTGTTCGAAGGGCCGGGCGAGGCGCGCCAGGTCCTCCGACGGGATGCCGATGCCGGTGTCCTGCACGCTGATCCGCACCCGCTCGCCCAGCGGGTCGTCGCGGCGCTCGGCGGCGACGGTGACCATGCCGCCGCGCGGGGTGAACTTGATGGCGTTGGAGAGCAGGTTCAGCAGGACCTGCTTCACCGCACGATAGTCGGCCTCGACCTCGGGCAGGTCGCTGAAGTCGAGCCGCAGCGCCAGGCCCGCGGCCTCGGCGCGGTTGCGGACCAGCCGGAGGGCGTCCTCGGCGACGTCCTCCAGGCTCACCGGCTCGAAGCGCAAGTTCATCTTGCCGGCCTCGATCTTCGACATGTCGAGGATGTCGTTGATCAGGGCGAGCAGGTGCTGGCCGGAGTTCAGGATGTCGCGGGCGTAGTCGCGGTAGCGGACGTCGCCCAGCGGGCCGTACATCTCCGCGGCCATCATTTCGGAGAAGCCGTTGATGGCGTTGAGCGGCGTGCGCAGCTCGTGGCTCATGTTGGCCAGGAACTCGCTCTTGGCCTGGTTGGCCCCCTCGGCGCGCACCTTCTCGGCCTCGTACTTGCGGGCGAGCTCGGAGAGCTGCTCCTGGCTGCGCTCGAGGTTGACGACGACGCGGCGGAGCTCCTCCTCGTTGAGGCGGCTGGCTTCCTCCTGGGCCTTCAGCGCGGTGATGTCGGCCGCGGTGACAACCAGGCCGCCCTCGGCGGTGGTGCGCTCGGAGATCTGCACCCAGCGGCCGTCGACCAGCTCGGCCTCGCGCACGCCCTTGCGTCCGCCCAGATCGGCGAACTCCTGGCGGATGGCGAGCTTGGCCTGGGCGTCGAGCTCGGCGCGGGCGACGCCGGGCTTCAGGACGTGCGGCTCCAGGCGGAAGAAGCTGCGATAGTTGCGGTTGCACATGAGCAGCCGGCCCTGGCGGTCCCAGAGCACGAAGGCCTCCGAGACGCTCTCGATCGCGTCGCGCAGGCGGGTCTCGGCGGCCTGGGCGCGGGCCTGGGCCAGCCGCTCCTCGGTGACGTCGAGGGCGACGCCGATGATCCGCGAATAGCCGCCCTCCGGGCTCTTGCCGAAGGCCTGGCCGCGGGCGTCGATCCAAACCGGCCGTCCGCCGGTCTGGCTGGGCACGCGGAAGGAAACGTCGAAGCCGCCGTAGACCGCGGCTGCGCCCAGCGCCTCGCGCAGGCCGTCGCGGTGGCCTTCGGAGACGCGGTCCAGCACTGCCTGGCCGTCGACCACGCCGCCGCGCCAGCCGAACAGGGCCGCGGTGACGTCGGACATGAAGATTCGATCGGCCGCCAGGTCCCACTCCCAGATGCCGCAGCGGGCCGCCTCAACCGCCAGGCGGAAGCGCCGCTCGCTGTCGCTGAAGGCCGCGTGCGCGCGCTCCACCCGGCGGGATTCCATCAGGAGCAGCAGGCCCAGCGAGAAGGCGACGATCAGGGGCACGATCAGCGACACGAGATGCTCGGTCGGCGACAGGGGGCCGCGCAGCAGCCGGCTGATGGCGAGGCCGGTGTAGATGGTCAGCAGCAGCAGCGCGCCGAGGATCGCGATGCGCACAAAGCGCTGCGTCGGCGGCTTCGCAAGCGCCAGGTCGGCGGAACGACCCGCCGACCGCGCCTGGGCCGCGCTCTCGCTGTCGCGTGCAGCCAAGGGCCGCTGCTCCTCCGAAGGCAAAACCAAATCACCCCGATCCACGGTGGCGAGTCTACGCGCGAAGCGTAAACAGCGTCACCGTCATTCAGCGGCGAATTGTCTCGCCACGGTCAAGCTGCAGGCTCGTCCGCCAGGGACCGGCTGACCAGCTCGAAGACGTTCTTCGAGAGGTTCGGCGCAGCCAGGATCCGCTGCAGCTCGGCCTTCATCAGCGCGCCGAGCTCAGGCTTGTAGCGCCGCCAGCCGCCCAGCGGCTCGACGAGCCTCGCCGCGGTCATCGGGTTGAAGCCGTCGGTGGCCAGGATCTGGTCGGCGAGGAAGCGATAGCCGGCCCCGCTCGGGTCGTGGAACCGCACCGGGTTGAAGTTCGCGAACGTGGAAACCAGGGCCCGCAGCCGGTTGGGGTTCTTGGCCTCGAAGGCCGGGTGGGCGGTCAGGCCCATCACCCGGCCGAGCGCACCCTCGTCAGGGTCGCGGGCCTGGGCGGCGAACCACTTGTCGATGACCAGGGGCTCGTCTTTCCAGCGTTCGTAGAAGGCGCTGAGCGCGCGTTCGTAGAGCTCGCCGCCAATCAGGGTCAGGGCCGAGAGCCCGCCGATCGCGTCGGTCATGTTGGCCGCGGCCTCGTAGTGGCCATAGGCGAGCTCGCCCACCTCCGAGCGGGGGTTGGCGGCCATCAGGTCGAGCGCGGCGTTGCGCAGGGCGCGGCGTCCGGCGCCGGCGGCGTCGGGCGAGAACTCGCCGATCTCCTGCAAGCCGGAGTGCAGCCGCTTCAGCTCCTCGTTGAGGTGCAGGGCCAGCCGGGTCCGCAGCGCCTCGCGGGCTTCGTGGATGGCGGCCGGGTCGGCGGGGCTCATGGCCAGCGCCAGGTCCGGCTCGGACGGCAGGTTCAGCAGCAGCGCCTTGAACGCCGGATCGGCGGCCTGGTCGGCCAGCGCGCGGCCAACCGCCTGGGCGTAGCGTTCCTCGCCCACTTCGTCCGCTTCGCCGGCGGCGCGGGAGAGGATGAGCGCGCGGGCCAATTCCTGGCCGGCCTCCCAGCGGTTGAAGAGGTCCGGGTCGCCGGCCAGCAGCAGGTAGCGGTCGCGGGCCTCGGCGTTGCTGGCGAGCTTTACCGGCGCGGAGAAGCCGCGCAGGGCGGAGACCACCGGCCGCTCGTCGATGCCGGTGAGGGTGACCTTGGTGCGCTCACCCTTCAGCACGACTACGGTCTCGTCCAGCGCCTCGCCGTCGCGCATGAAGGCCTGGGTGCGGCCGTCATTGTCGAGCAGGCCGACGATGACCGGGATCGGCAGCGGGCGCTTGGTGGGCTGGCCGGGCGTGGGCGCCGTCTCCTGGACCAGCTCCAGCACAAGCTCGCGCTTGTCGGCGTCGTAGTGGCTGGTCAGGGTGACGTTCGGCGTGCCGGCCTGTTCGTACCAGGCGAAGAAGGCCGACAGATCTTCCTTCGACACCTCCGCGAAGCAGCGGATGAACTCCTCGACGGTGGTGGCGTGGCCGTCCCAGCGCTCGAAATAGAGGTCCATGCCCGCGCGGAAGGCCTCCGGCCCGATCAGGGTCTTCAGCATACGGATGACCTCCGCGCCCTTCTCGTAGATGGTCGCGGTGTAGAAGTTGTCGATCTTCAGATAGCTGGACGGCCGCACCGGGTGGGCGAGCGGGCCCTGGTCCTCGGCGAACTGGCGTGCGCGCAGAGCTTTCACGTCCTTGATCCGCTGCACGGCATGGCCGCGCATGTCGGCCGAGAAGCTCTGGTCGCGGAAGACCGTCAGGCCCTCCTTCAGGCAGAGCTGGAACCAGTCGCGGCAGGTGATCCGGTCGCCGGTCCAGTTGTGGAAATACTCGTGCGCCACGACGCTCTCGATGCGCTCGAAGTCCATGTCGGTGGCGGTGGCCGGGTCGGCCAGCAGGAGCGAGGAGTTGAAGATGTTCAGCCCTTTGTTCTCCATCGCCCCGAAGTTGAAGTCGCGCACGGCGACGATCATGAAGAGGTCGAGGTCGTACTCGCGCCCGAAGGTCGCCTCGTCCCACTTCATCGAGCGTTTCAACGCATCCATGGCGTAGGCGGCGCGCGGCGCCATGCTGGGATCGACGTAGATCCGCAGGTCGACCGTGCGCCCGGTCATGGTGACGAGCTTGTCCTCCAGCACGTCCAACTCGCCGGCCACCAGGGCGAAGAGGTAGCAGGGCTTGGGGAACGGGTCGTTCCAGACCGCGTAGTGGCGACCGCCGGGCAGCGGGCCGTTCTCCATCAGGTTGCCATTGGCGAGCAGGCGGTGGAACGCCTTGTCGGCCTCGATGCGGACCGTGAAGCGCGACAGCACATCGGGGCGGTCCGGCCAGAAGGTTATCTTGCGGAATCCCTCGGCCTCGCACTGAGTGCAGAAGCGGCCGGCCGACATGTAGAGGCCGTCGAGCGCCTTGTTGGCGGCGGGGTCGATCTCGACCTCGGTCTCGAGCGTGAAGGCGTCGGGCGCCTTGGGGATGGTCAGATATTCGCCGTCGATACTGCGTTCGGGGTCGGCCAGGACGCGCCCGTCGATCATCACGGAGATCGGCTTCAGCCGTTCGCCATTGAACCTCAGCGGTTCGGCGTGGTCTCCGTTGCGGCGCACCGCCAGCTTCGCCTTCACGCGGGTGGCGTTGGGCTTCAGGTCGAAGGTGAGATGGACTTCGTCGACGAGGAAGGCGGGCGGGCGATAATCGGTGAGCCGGATCGGCTGGGGCGTGTCTGTGCGCATGGCCAGCATCTAGTCCTTCGTGTGCGGCGGCGCCAAGGCGGCGGTCTGATCGCGCCGCTTTTCCGCGTTGGGGGTCAGGTAAATGACAGACGCGCTCACATAACGCGTTACAAAAGGGGGCGCGCCGGGGGGCGTTCGAGTGAAGTCGTACCGCATCTACATCGTGGGGCCGGATGGCCGGTTGCAGCTCGGCTTGGCCTTCCAGGCCGCCAACGACCGGGCGGCTGGCGCTGAGGCCCAGGGCGCGGCCGCGCGCGGCCAGGTCGCAGAGCTGTGGGAAGGCGGCCGCCTCGTCGGGCGGGTGAGGTTCGGCGTCTTCAATCCGGGTGACGACTAGCGTGCCGGCTGACGCGAGGTCACGCTTTCCACCCCGACGCCGGCGCGTATGGTGACCGCCGAGGAACCTCGAAAGTCCGGGAAAACCGGCGGGACAGGCGGCGCATGAACTTCGATTTCTCTGACGACCAGAAATTCCTGAAGTCCGAGGCGCGGAAATTCCTCGACGCCAATTCGCCAGCCGAGCGCGTGCGCAAGGTATTGGACGACGATACGAAGGCCTACGACGAGGCGCTCTGGAAGGCCGTGGCCGCCCAGGGCTGGCTGGGCGCGGCGATCCCCGAGGAATTCGGTGGCCTGGGCCTGGGTCACCTGGAACTCTGCGTGATCGCCGAGGAACTGGGTCGGGCGGTCGCGCCGATCCCGTTCGCGTCGACGGTCTATTTCCTGGCCGAGGCTATCCTGCTGGCGGGCTCCGACGAGCAGAAAGCCGAGCTGCTGCCGAAGATCGCCGCAGGCGATATCATCGGCGCGATCGCCACCTCCGAAGGGCCGGGCGCGACCACGGCGGCCACGCTGAAGGCTACGGTCACCGACGGACGGTTGAACGGCGCCAAGCTGCCGGTGACCGACGGCGACATCGCCAATGTCGCCCTGGTGCTGGCCAAGGAGAACGGCAAACCCGGCCTCTTCCTCGTCGACCTCGACGGTGCGGGCGTGACCCGCGAGACCTTGAAGACGCTGGATCCGACGCGCGACGCCGCACGCCTCACCTTCAAGGATGCGCCGGCGCGCGCGGTGGGCGAAGCCGGCGCGGGCATGGAGCTGGTCGAGCAGATCTTCGACCGCGCGGCGATCCTGCTGGCCTTCGAGCAGTGTGGCGGCGCCGACAGGTGCCTGGAGATGGCCAAGGCCTACGCCCTGGAGCGCTACGCCTTCGGCCGTGTCATCGCCTCCTACCAGGCGATCAAGCACAAGCTGGCCGACATGTACGTGAAGAACGAGCTCGCACGCTCCAATGCGTACTACGGCGCCTGGGCGCTCAACACCGACGCGCCGGAGACGCCGCTGGCGGCCAGCGCCGCGCGGATCGCAGCGTCGGAGGCCTTCTGGTTCGCGGCCAAGGAGAACATCCAGACCCACGGCGGCATCGGCTTCACCTGGGAGATGGACTGCCACCTCTACTACCGCCGCTCGCGCCAGCTCGGCCTGGTGGCCGGCGCGCCGCGGGTCTGGAAGGAGCGGCTGGTCAGCCACCTCGAGCGCCGCAACGCGGCCTGAAGGAGCGGACAGATGGACTTCAACGACACCCCAGAAGAAGCCGCCTACCGCGCTCAGGTCCGCGCCTGGCTCGACGCCAACGCGCCGAAGAAGGCCGTCGCCGATGACGGCGAAGGCGGCGGATCGATGGCCGCCTCCAAGGCTTGGCAGGCCAAGAAGGCCGCGGCCGGCTACGCCCAGATCACCTGGCCCAAGGAATGGGGCGGGCAGGGCGGCACGCCGATCCAGCAGGTCATCTTCAACCAGGAAGAGGCCAAGCACCCCGTGCCGGGCAACCCGTTCCAGATCGGGCTTGGCATGTGCGTGCCGACGGTCGCGACCTTCGCCGACCAGGCCACCAAGGACCGCTTTGTGGGCCCCGCCCTGCGCGGCGAGGAGATCTGGTGCCAGCTCTTCTCCGAGCCCTCCGGCGGCTCGGACGTGGCGGCGGCGCGGACCAAGGCGGTGCGGGCGCCCGACGGCTCCGGCGACTGGTTGATCTCCGGCCAGAAGGTGTGGACGACGGGGGCGCAGTTCTCCGACTTCGGCATCGTCGTCTGCCGCACCAACCCCGACGCGCCCAAGCACAAGGGGCTGACGATGTTCTGGGTCGACATGCACGACCCAGGCATCGAGGTGAAGCCGATCCACCAGATGTCCGGCGGCTCGGGCTTCAACGAGGTCTTCTTCACCGACGTGCGGGTGAAGGACAGCCAGCGGCTGGGGGCGGTCGACGACGGCTGGAAGGTGAGCCTGGTCACCCTGATGAACGAGCGGCTGGCGGTGGGCGGCGCTTCGGGCGCGGGCTGGCGGGAGTTCATGGAGGCCGCGCGTTCCGTGCCCAGCCTCGACGGCGGACCGGCGCTGAAGGACCAGGCGCTGCGCGAGAAGCTCGCCGACTGGTACGTCCAGGCCGAGGGTCTCAAGCACACGCGCAACCGCACCATGACCGCGCTGTCGCGCGGCCAGACGCCGGGCCCCGAAAGCTCGATCGGCAAGATCGTCTCGGCGCTGCAGATGCAGGACCTCGGCAACACGGCGATCGAGATGCTGGATCAGTTCGGGATCATCAACGACCCGGAGCTGGCGCCGGTGCACGCCGCCTTCCATTCCTCGGTGATGTTCGCGCCGGGCTTGAGGATCGCGGGTGGCACCGACGAGATCCTGAAGAACATCATCGCCGAGCGGGTGCTGGGCCTGCCGGGCGACATCCGTGTCGACAAGGACGTGGCGTTCAAGGACATGCCGACAGGGCGCTGAGGCGCGCGCCGCACCGTTTCTACGGGTCGCGCGTCAGGGTCAGGCCGAGCGCGCTCATGGACTTGATCTGGCCGTCGGGGCCGCGCGCGAGCTTCACCCCGACATTGGTCGAACCGGGATCGGCGACGAACCCGTCCTTGCCCAGGGGCAGCAACTCCACGGTGGCGCCCTGGTAGGTGATCCGCAGGTTCGAGCCGTCGGCGGAGACGATGGCCAGGCCGTGGCCGTAGCTGCCGGCGACCTCCTGCGCCTGCGCCGCGCTGAGCACCACGGCGTCGACGACTGTCGGCTCGAGGCCCTTCCAGCCGTATTCCCGGGCGACCGCCTGCATCAGCTCCACCGCGACCACCATGCCGTCGTCGCCGTTGGCCATGACGACGACCGCCCGGCCACCATCGGGCCAGGCCATGAAGTTGGCCTTGAAGCCCCAATCGTCGCCGCCGTGCGTGAAGTGAAAGTCACGCCCCGATCCGCCGAGCTCGACCCCGACGCCCCAATTGCCGAGGCCCGGCGTCAGCATCGATCTGGCGCTGGCCTTCGACATCAGCCGGGTCGACGACCCGTCGTAGGCCTGCTCCAGCGCGATCGCCCATTTCGCCAAGTCGGTCGGGGTGGTCCAGAGGCCCGCCGCCGCCATTTCGGGATAGGTGTGGAAGCGCCCTTCGACCGGCGCTCCGCTGCGCAGATAGCCCGTCGCGGCGGCTGCCGCGCGTTCGCGCGGGGGCGGCTGCTCATAGGTGCTGTCGGCCATGCCCAGGGGGGTGAACACGCGCTGGCGCATCAGCTCTGGAAAAGGCTGGTGCGTGACGTCGGTCATCATCAGCTGGGCGATCGTGATGCCGCCGCCGGAATAGTTCCAGACCGTGCCCGGCTGCCGCTCGACCACGACGGCCGCGGTATTTGCCGGCGGCTTGCCCTCCAGCACTTCCACGACGCTGGGGACCGGCTTGCCGGCTGCGTAGCCCGGGAAGCCATGCACCGTGAGCCCGCCGGTGTGGGTCCAGAGATGACGCAGGGTGACCGGGTGGTCCTTGGTGAAGGGGCTATCGGGGATCTGCCAACTGGTGAGCTGCTGGTTGGCCGGCACGTCGAGGGCCAGACGGCCCTCCTGGATGAGCGACATGGCGCCGCTGGCCGCCACCGGCTTGCTGATGGAGCCGGCCTGGTAGAGCGTTCGGACCGTCGCCGGGCGCTTGGCGGCGACGTCGGCCAGGCCATAGGCCTTGGCCCAGACGATCTTGCCGTGGTCGACCACGGCGACGCTGATCGAGGGCAGGCGATGGGCCACCATCTCCTGTTCGAGGGTGCGGGGCGTGACGGTTCGGCCGCGCACCTGAAACGCCGGCACAAGGGATGCCTCGATGCGGGCGATGCGGCTCGCCTGCGAGACCGCCGCCGACCCCGACGCAGGGACGATCAGCACAGCCGCCGCGACCGCGGCCCAGGCGTAACGCGTCATGCCAAACCCCCTCTACGCAGCGGCGCGAAGCTCTGCCGCGAACTCAGGCTAGGCCAGGCCGACGGCAGGGTCATCTTCGGAAATCGGCCCCATCGCCTTGACAGCGGGCCGTTGCGCGGCAATAGTTTCCTAGATGGTGAACTATAGTCCTTCCCTCGACCGCACTTTCGCCGCGCTCACGGACCCGACGCGACGCGCGATCCTGGCGCGGCTGGAGCGCGAGGACGCCGCCACGGTGAGCGCGCTGGCCGAGCCGTTCGCGATCAAGTTGCCGGCGGTGATGAAGCACCTCGACGTCCTGGACGAGGCGGGCCTGATCAGCCGCTCGAAAGTCGGCCGCACGGTCACCGTGCGGCTGCGCCCCGAACCCATGAGGGAGGCGATGGAGTGGCTGCAACGTTACGAGCGGTTCTGGTCGGCGAGCCTGGATCGCCTCAAGTCGCTGGCCGAAGCGCAGGAGAAGGCCGCCCAGGCGGCGGAAGCCAAAAAGGACGGTGACGAATGACCAGCCTGACCCTGGTGCGCCAGATCGCGGCGCGGCCGTCGATCGTCTTCGACGCTCTCACCACGCCGGAGGGCATCCGCTGCTGGTGGGGTCCCGACGGCGGCCCGGTGCTGGTCGCGGAGACCGAGCCCAAGGCCGGCGGCCGCTTCCGCGTGCGGTTCCGCATGCTCGACGACACCGAACACGAGAGCCGCGGCGAATACCTGGAGTTCGATCCGCCGCGGCGCCTGGCGATGAGCTGGCGTTGGCTCGGCGATGAGGACAGGGGCGGAGAGTCGCGGATCGAGATCGACCTGCGCGCCACGGCCGAGGGCACGGAACTCACCTTCACCCACGCGATGCTGCACGACGAGGAGACGCGCCAGAGCCACACGGACGGCTGGGCTGGCGCGCTCGACAAGCTGCAACGGCGCTTCGAAACCTTGAAAGGAAAGGCCCATGTCTGATCATCCGATCGTCTCGCAAGCCGAATGGATCGAGGCGCAGCGCGCCTTGCTCGCCCAGGAGAAGGCGTGGACGCGCGAACGCGACCGCCTGTCGGACCTGCGCCGCGCCCTGCCATGGGTGAAGGTCGAGAAGGCCTATCTCTTCCAGACCCTCGACGGCCCGGTGAGCCTGGCGGACCTGTTCGACGGACGTAGCCAGCTCGCCGTCTACCATTTCATGTTCGGCCCGGACTGGGAGGAAGGCTGCCCCGGCTGCTCGTTCCTCTGCGACCAGGTCGATGGCGCGCGTCAGCACTTCGAGCACGCGGACCTCAGCTTCGTCGCCGTCTCGCGCGGGCCGATCGACAAGCTGATGGCCTACCGCGAGCGGATGGGGTGGACGTTCCGCTGGGTGTCCTCGGCCGACAGCGACTTCAACGCCGACTATCATGTCTCCTTCCCAAAGGACGTCCGTCAGCACGGGGTCTTCTACAACTTCGAGACCGCGGCCGACCCGGGCACGGACGAGCTTCCAGGCGTCAGCGTCTTCTACCAGGACGAGGCCGGTGCGATCTTCCACACCTATTCGAGTTATGGCCGGGGCGGCGAAGCGTTCCTGCCGGCCTACAGCTGGCTCGACATCGCGCCGAAGGGCCGCCAGGAAGGCGCCACCGGCGACATGCGCGACTGGATGCGCCGCCACGACCGCTACGAGGACGACGGCCGCAGGCGCCAGGCCAAGCCGGCCCTCGCCGCGGCCTCCTGAGGCCCGGACGATGCTCTGCTGCGGTGTCTTTGCCTTGCTGGCCGCCGCCGCGCTCGGCGCGTGGCGGCTGGTGAAGCAACACAGGCGGCTCTTCCTGGGCCTGGCCGCGACATTGCTGGCGGCCGGACCGGTCGCCGCGCTCGCGACGAACTCGGCTCCCCACGGCAAGGAGGGCGGCGACGGCTGGGCGACCGCCATGCGCCGGATCTGCGGCGACCGCCACGTCCCGACCCTCGAACCTGGAGTTCAAGACCGATGATCACGCTCACCGCATTCCGCTGGGTTCCCGATTTCGCCCAAGGCCTGGTGAAGGACCTGCGTGTCCGCTGGGCGCTGGAGGAGGCCGGCATGGCCTATCGGGAAAAGCTTATCGGACCGGAGGACCAGGGGAGCGCCGGCTACCGCGCGTTGCAGCCATTTGGCCAGGTGCCGGTCATCGAGACCGGCGCGCTGAAACTCTTCGAGTCGGGCTCCATCGTCCTGCACATCGCCGAGCAGTCGGACGTGCTGATGCCCACCGATCCGGCGGGCCGGGCGCGGACGCGGACCTGGGTCTTCGCGGCGCTCAATTCCATCGAGCCGTCGGTCGACAACCTCGGCGATACCGAGGGCGAGGACGCCTGGGCGGTCGCGCGGCGGCCGGCGGCGATGGAGCGGGTGCAACGGCGGCTAAGCGATCTCGAAACCTGGCTGGGCGAGAAGGACTACCTGGAGGGCCGCTTCACCGCCGGCGACTTGATGATGACCACGGTGCTGCGCAACCTGCGTCAGACCGACACCATCGCAAATCGGCCGCGGCTCGCGGCCTATGTGGCCCGCTGCCAGGCGCGGCCGGCCTTCGGCAAGGCGCTCGCCGATCACATGCGGCCCTTCGAGGTCAACGCGCCCCGGGTGACCGAGCTTACCTAGGGCCTAGGCGCTGAGCCGCAGTGGCGCGCGGCGCGGACTGCGGCCGAGGAGCTGGACGTAGAGCCGGGTCAGGCCCTCGAAGGTGTGGTCCCAGCTGTGGCGCGTCTCGGCGCGGCGTCGGGCCGCCAGCTTCAGGGCGCCGACGTCGCGGGCGAAGAGGGCCTCGGCCGCCTCGGCCAGGCTCTTGGGGTCCACGGCGCTGGCGAGTTGGCCCACGGCCTCGTCCAGTAGCTCGCCCACACCGCCCTTGTTGGGGCCGATCACCGGCAGTCCGGCGGCCATGGCTTCGAGCACCACCAGGCCGAAGATCTCGTTCTCGTTGGCGTGCAGGAAGGCGTCGCAGCTGGCGATGACGCCCGCGAGCTTCTCCGGCGCGCGCTCGAAGTCGATGCAGGCGACGCGGGAAGAATAGCGCGCGTCCTTGCCGGCCCCGATCAGCACCAGCCGGTAGGGGTCGCCCAGCATCTCGACGGCCGCCACCATGGCGTCGACGTTCTTCTCGCGCGCTGGGCGGCCGGCGAAGACCAGCAGGCGTGAATCGGCGGGGAACTCCAGGCGCTTCAGCAGGGCCTCGCGGTCGCCGCGGCTGGGGTGGAAAAGATCGAGGTCGACGCCCAGGGGATGGACGCTCACCCGCTCCACCCCCGCGTCGGCCAGGCGCGAGGCGGTGTGGCGGCTCGGGGCCACCACGTGGTCGAAACGCTGATAGGCCTGGGCCCAGAAGTTGAAGGTCGGCTGCTCGGCCCAGTCGCCCAGGTGCAAGGCGGCCAGCGTCGGGGCGTCGGTGTGGCAGACGCCCACCACGGGCGCGCCCAAGGCTTCGCCAGCGTCCATCGCCGCGTGGCCCGGCACGAAAACGTCGCCGGCCTCGATGATGTCGGGCTCCAGGAGGCGCAGGACCGCCGCCCACTTGGTCGGGCTGGCCGGCATTCGGTAGCCGTCGCCGAACGGCAGCTTGGCGGCCGAGACTGTATAGATCCCCGGGCCGTCCGCGCGCGTCGCCGCGCCGGGCACGACCAGGGTGTGGCGGATGTCCGGCCGGCGGCTTTCCAGCCAGGCGCGCTTGGCCGTCAGGTAACGTTTCACGCCGCCGGAACGGGGCGCGTACATCATGGTGGTGTCGATGAGGTGGAAGCCGGGCGTCGGCGGCGGCCGGCTGGTCAGCGCCGGGGTGTCCGCAGCGGACAGGCGGTCGGGCTTCGGCGTGAAGGCGTCGACCACCCGCTCGGCCCTTCTGTCCTCGAAGCTCCCCGAGGGAGCCCCCGTCGGAGAGGCAACGAACAGCGCGACCGTTCGATCCCGCTCGCGCTTGGCCAGCCGGGTCCGGAGCGCCGATTTTTTCCAGAGCTTGGCCAGGGGACCGGCGCCTTTCCGTGAACGCTGAAGCTTGACGCTCAAATTGGGGCGAAACACCGGCCCGGCAAGGGCCTCAATGCGGATCGTACGCCTTAGCATACTCCGGACGCGCCCCGATGTTCGGAAGGAACTGCGGATTGATCCGGGCGTGGGTAGATTGTTCGAAGGCGTAACCGAAGGCGAGCAATTTCGCATCCGACCAGGCTGGACCGATCAGCGAAATGTTCACCGGCAGGCCCGCGACCTCGCCCATTGGCACCGTCAGGTGCGGGTACCCGGAGACCGCCGGAAGGGTCGAATAGGAGCCCAGGCTGCGGTTTCCGTCGACCGGATCGACCATGAAGGCCGGGCCAGTCGAGGGGCCGACCAGCGCCTCGACGTTGTTGTCCTGAAGCATCTTGTCGAGCGCCGCGCGGGCCGCGGTGCGCGCCGTCTCGCGCTTCTGCTTGTAGGTCTCGTCGGTCAGGGGCGGGGCGGTGGCCGACTGCTCGAAGATCTCCTGGCCGAACAGCGGCATCTCCCGCGGTTCGGCCTTGTTGAAGGCGATCAGGTCGGCCAGCGAGCGGGTCTTTACCTGCGGCGGGGTCGAGGCGAGGTAGGCGTTGAGCGCGGCCTTGAACTCGATGCGCAGCGCCTCGCCTTCGTTGGCCCCGATGGCGTTCATGGCGCTGTCTTCCGGCCCCTTGACCTCGACCAGCACCGCGCCGGCCTTGCGCAGGGCGGCGAGCGAGGTCTCGAAGATGGCGTCGGTCTGCGGCGAGCGGCCGACGGTCATGCGCATTACGCCGATGCGCACGCCCTTGAGCGCGTCGGGCTTAAGGCCGGCCAGGTAGTCCACCTTGTGGGCGTCGGCCTCCCTGGTCCAGGCGTCGGCGGGGTCGGAGCCGGCGATGGCGCTGAGCACGGCCGCGGCGTCGGCCACGCTGCGGGTCATCGGGCCGGGCGTGTCCTGCTCCGCCGAGATCGGCACGACGTAGGTGCGCGAGACCAAGCCCACCGTCGGCTTCAGCCCCACGACGCCATTGCTGGCCGCCGGGCAGGTGATCGAGCCGTCGGTCTCGGTGCCGATGGCGTAGGTGGTCAGGCCCGCCGCGACCGCCGCGCCGGACCCGGCGCTGGAGCCGCACGCGGTGCGGTCGAGGGAATAGGGATTGCGCACCAGGCCGCCGATCGCCGTCCAGCCGCTGATCGAACGGATCGAGCGGAAGTTGGCCCACTCCGAGAGGTTGGCCTTGCCGAGGATCACCGCGCCGGCGTCGGTCAACCGGCGCACGATCGGTGCGTCGCGCTTGGTGACGTTGTCCTTGAGCGCAAGCGATCCGGCGGTGGTGGCGGTGTCGTCGTCGGACTCGATGTTGTCCTTCAGCAGGACCGGGACGCCGTGCAGGGGGCCACGCACTTGGCCCGCCTTGCGCTCGGCGTCGAGCTTGCGGGCGTCGGCCAGGGCGTGCGGGTTGAGCGCGATGATGGCGTTGAGCTTCGGCCCAGCCTTGTCGAGGGCGGCGATCCTGGCGAGGTAGTCCCGCACCAGCGCCTCGGAGGTGAGCGTCCCCGCCGCCATGGCCGCCTGCTGCTCGGCGCCTGTGGCGAACGGACTGAGGGCCGGGCCCTTGGGCTGGGCCTGCGCCGCGCCGGCCAGGGCGGCGAGCGCCACCGCCACGGTGAGTGACCTGAACATACGCAATCCCCCCGATTCCGACGCAGGGCATGAGAGCCGACCCGGACGGAAAACGCCACCCGGAACTCGCCTAGAAGGCGACTTGTGCGCCCAGCTCAACGACGCGTGACGGCGGGATCTGGAAGAAGTCCGCGGTGCGCACCGCGTTGCGGGTCAGGAACACGAAGAGGACGTCCAGGATGTGGCCCAGGCCGCCCGCGCGCCGCGGCAGGAGGGTGCGGCGGCTGAGGAAGAACGAGGTGCGCATGATGTCGAACTTCAGCCCCTTGGCGCGGGCCAGCGCCATGCCCTTGGCGACGTTGGGGGTTTCCATGAAGCCGAAGGCGAGCGTCATGGCCTTGAAGCCCGGCGCGAGGTCGCTGACCTGCACCCGGTCGGCGTCGGCCACGCGCGGGCGCGGCGCGACCTTCACGGTCAACAGCACCACCTGCTCGTGCAGCACCTGGTTGTGCTTGAGGTTGTGCATCAGGGCGGCGGGAACGGCGGTCGGGCTGGAGGTCAGGAAGACGGCCGCGCCGCGGGCGCGCAAGGGCGGCCGGTGCGCCAGCATCGGCAGGACGTCGGCCAGCGTCAGGTCGCTCTGCTCGGCGCGCGACACCCGCATCACGCCGCGCATCCAGGTCCACATGACCAGGATCAGGGCCGAGGCGATCAGCAGGGGCACATAGCCGCCGTGGGCGACCTTGGTCAGGTTGGCGGCCAGGAACCCGGCTTCGATCACCAGGAAGGGCGAGAAGGCGACCAGCGCCTGCCAGATCGGGCGATGCTTCAGCCGGTGGATGGCCACCACCGCCAGCACCGACGAGGTGATCATCGCGCCGACGACGGACACGCCATAGGCGCTGGCCAGGCCATCCGACGAGCGGAACCCGAGGACCAGGGCGGCGACGCCGACCAGCAGGATCCAGTTGATCTGCGGCGCATAGATCTGGCCGATCTGCGCCTCGGAGGTCGGCTTCAGGGTCAGCCGCGGGAGGAGGCCGAGTTGCACCGCCTGCTGGGTCATGGAAAAGGCGCCCGAGATCACCGCCTGGCTGGCGATCACCGTCGCGGCGGTGGCGAGCGCCACCAGCGGCAGCTGGAACCAGGCCGGGGCGAGGTGGAAGAACGGGTTCTCGATGGCGCTGGGATCAGTCAGCACCAGGGCGCCCTGGCCCAGGTAGTTGGCGATCAGGCAGGGGAAGACCAGCGCGAGCCAGGTCCACTGGATGGGCTTGCGGCCGAAATGGCCCATATCGGCGTAGAGCGCCTCGGCGCCGGTGACGGTCAGAAACACCGAGCCCAGGATGATCGGCGCGATCTTCGGATGGCGCGCCAGGAGCTCGACGCCCGGTAGGGGATTGAGCGCGGCCAGCATCTGCGGGGCCTTGGCCAGGGCCGCCAGGCCGAGCACGGCGATGGTCGCGAACCACAGGACGCAGATGGGGCCGAACCAGCGGCCGATGCCGCCCGTGCCGCGCTTCTGGACGACGAAGAGTGCGATCAGCACCGCGAGCGCCAGGGGAACCACGAAGGGGTCGATGCGACCGCCCAGGCCATCGACGATCTTCAGGCCCTCGACCGCCGACAGGACCGAGATCGCTGGCGTCAGCATCGCGTCGCCGAAGAACATCCCGGCCCCGACCATGCCGATGACCAGGATCGGCGTGGCCGCGCGGCCGCCCGCCTTCTGCACCAGGGCCATCAGGGAGAGCGTGCCGCCCTCGCCGCGGTTGTCGAAGCGCATCAGGATGGCGACGTACTTCAGCGTGACGATCACCATGAGCGTCCACAGCATCAGCGAGATCACGCCGACCACGTCGGCCTGCGCCAGGCGGCCGCCGACGCGGCCGAGGTGCGAGATCGACTCCTTGAAGGCGTAGAGCGGGCTCGTGCCGATATCGCCGTAGACGACGCCCGCCGAGCCCAGGGCCAGGGTCAAGAACCCGCGCACGCTGGGCGCCGGCGGCGCGGCGGCCTCGGTCGGTTCGGTGGCGGAGTCGGTGGCGATGGCCATGGCGCGCGCAAGATTCCTGCAGCCTGTCGGAGGCGGCTTGTCGCGCCAAGCGGCATAAAGATCCCATGTGGTTGTGGAGGTTCGCCGGCCGGAAATCCTTGCGCGGGCCGGATCGAAGGGCCTTCTTGGCGGCGTCAGAGCCGCGCTTGGAGGCGCGCCATGAGCTTTTCCACCGACATCGGGGCCGAGCCGCGCAGTCAGCGCCTGCACCCCGCGGCGGCCTACGCGCTCTCGCTGGCCATGGTCGCGGCGGCCACCCTGGCGGCGGTGCTGGTCGACGAGGTGCAGACGGTTCCGAACCTGTCGCTGATTTTCGTGTTGCCTGTGGTGATCGCCGCGGTGAGCTTCGGCTGGGGACCGGCGCTGGCGGCCGCTGTCGGCGGCGTCCTAGCGTTCAACTTCTTCCTGATCGCCCCGCGCTACACCCTGCGGGTCGCGGAGCCCTCGAACCTCTGGGCGCTGATCCTGCTGTTGATCGCCGCCGCCATCGTCAGCGCCGTGGCCGCGCAGTCCCGCCGCCGGGCGGTGGAGGCCTGGAACGCGGCGGATCAGGCCACCGCCCTCCAGGCGCTCGCACAGGGCCTGGTGGCCGCCAAGGGCGACGCCGGCGCGGCGGAGGCCTGCGCGCGGGCGCTGGCGCGGCTCTTCCAGGCTTCGGCGGTGGTGCTGCTGCAGGGCGAGACCGACCTCGCCGTGGCCGGCCAGGCGGGAGGCGGCGATCTCACGGCCGCCGACCGGGAGGCGGCCAGCTGGGCGCTGGCGGCCCGTACGCCCACCCGCGGCGGGGCCTATCCCGTCGACGGCGCCGCCTACGATTTCTGGCCCATCGTCACGCCGCAGCGCCAGCAGGCGGTGATCGGGGTCGCGATCTCGCTGGCCGAAGAAGGGCGGCCGGCCAATCCCGAGCGGCTGGTGGAGATCGTCAGCGGCTATCTCGCCGTGGCGCTGGACCGCGAGGCCTATGCGGCGCAGGCGCTGGACAGCCGCGTCGAGGTGGCGAGCGAGCGCCTTAAGGCAGACTTGCTGGCCGCCGTCAGCCACGACCTGAAGACGCCGCTTTCTACGGTGCTCTTCACCCTGCAGAGCCTGCGCAAGTTCGCCAAGACACACGACGCCAAGACGCGCGCGGAGCTCCTGGAGCTCGCCGAGACCGAGACCGCGCGGCTCTCGGCGATGGTCGGCAACCTCTTGGACATGAACCGCCTCGACGCCGGCGCCGTGGTCGTGAAGACCGCCGCCGTGGCGCCCGCCGAGTTGGCCGCGGAGGCGCTGCGCAGCGCGGCGATGGCGCTGACCGACCGCCAGGTGGTGAACGAGGTCACCGCGGATGCGGCCCCGTTGCTTGTCGACGCCTCGCTGTTCGAAAGCGCGCTGGCCAACGTGCTGGAGAACGCCGCCAAATATGCGCCGGCGGGTTCGACGATCTGGCTGCGCAGCGGCGCAGAGGCCGGGTCCGGCTGGATCGAGGTGGAGGACCAGGGCCCTGGCTTTCCGGACGGGATCGAGCCGATGTTCGAGAAGTTCTCCCGCGGCGTGGAAGGTGACGGCCGCCCGCCCGGCACGGGCCTAGGCCTGTCGATCGCCCGGGGCTTCCTCAAAGCGCAGGGCGGCTCCGTCGAGGCCGAAAACCTGGCGGACGGCAAGGGCGCGCGGGTGCGCCTGTCGGCGCCTTTGGCCGCCGCCGCGCTTGCCGAGCCGGCATGACCGAGCCGGCCGACCCCGCCACCGTGCTGATCGTCGAGGACGACGCGAGCCTCAACACCGCGCTCGCCACGACCCTGAAGGCCGCGGGCTTTCGGCCGGTGAGCGCCCGCACGGCGGCCGAGGGCCTGCGCTGGTTCGCCCACTACGCGCCTGACCTGGTGCTGCTCGACCTCGGGCTTCCAGACCGCGATGGGCTGGCGGTGATCGCCGAGATCCGCGCCCGCGGACAGACCCCGATCGTGGTCCTGTCGGCCCGCGAGGCCGAGGCGACCAAGGTCGAGGCGCTGGACCTGGGCGCCGACGACTATGTGCAGAAGCCCTTCGGCGTGGACGAGCTGTTGGCCCGGCTGCGAGCCGGCCTGCGCCACGCTGTGCAGGCGCGCGGCTCGGCGCCGGTGGTCCGGACCGGCGACCTGGAGATCGACCTCGGCGCGCGGCGGGTGACCAAGGCGCGCTCCGCGCTGAAGCTCTCGCCGAAGGAGTACGACCTTCTGGCCGAGTTGGCGGTGAACCTCGGCCGCACCGTCAGCCACAAGGCCCTGCTGCGCGCCGTCTGGGGCAGCGAGCGGGCCGACATCCAGTACCTACGGGTCTATGTCAGCCAGCTTCGCCAGAAGCTGGGCGCCTTCGAGGGCGAGCCCCTGCTGACCAGCGACGCCGGGGTCGGCTACCGGCTTGAAGCGGCCTAGACCCAGACGCAACAAGGGCCGCGCTTCGCAGCGCGGCCCTTGGCCTCGAAGATCGCCCGCGTGAAACGGCGAAAGGGCGTTCCGTTGGGGGATACGTCGTCTCATCGCTCGGGGAACGCAGGCGGCCTGAGCTGCTAGCGCTTCAGTGCGTCGCGCGCGGCGTCCTTCAGCGAGCCGACGCCCTTCTGCACCTTGCCGGCCACACGGTCAGCGGCGCCTTCCGCGGCCAGGCGGTCGTCGCCCGTCGCCTTTCCGACGCCTTCCTTGATCGAACCCTTGATGTCCTTGGCGGCGCCCTTGGCTTCGTCCTTGTGCATGGGAGCACTCCTCGTCTGCGTGTCAAAGGCCAGGTCGGCCTTGTCGGCAGCAGTACGCGGCAGCGTCACCTTGGTTCCGGCATGGCGCGAACGAGCGGCCGCCCGTTGCGCCCGAGGCCCGTCGCGGCTATCTGCACGCCTCGAATTCCCAGTCATTCCGATTGAGCGGTGCGGACGCCCCATGGCGCAGCAATACATTTATCAGATGCAGGGCCTGACCAAGGCGTTCCCCGGCGCGCCGAAGAAGACCTTCGAGAACATCTGGCTGTCGTTCTACCCGGACGCCAAGATCGGCGTCGTCGGCGTCAACGGCTCCGGCAAGTCGACCCTGCTGAAGATCATGGCCGGCCTAGACAAGGAATTCTCCGGCGAGGCTTGGGCGGCCGAGGGCGTGAAGCGCGGCTACCTGGAGCAGGAGCCTCAGCTCGACGAAAAGCTCGATGTCTGGGGCAACGTGATCGCCTGGTGTGAGGAGAAGAAGCTCTTCGACCAGTACAACGAGATCGCCGCCAAGCTGGGCGAGGACTATACCGACGAGCTGATGGAGGAGATGACCGCCCTTCAGGAGAAGCTGGACTCGGGCGACCTCTGGGATATCGACAGCCGCATCGAGATGGCGATGGACGCGCTGCGTTGTCCGCCCAACGATTGGCCGGTGGACAAGCTCTCGGGCGGCGAGCGGCGGCGCGTGGCGCTGGCGCGCCTGCTGCTCTCCAAGCCTGACATGCTGCTGCTCGACGAGCCCACCAACCACCTCGACGCCGAGAGCGTCGCCTGGCTGCAGCACCACCTGGAGAACTTCCCGGGCTGCATCATCCTGGTGACCCACGACCGCTACTTCCTGGACCAGGTGACCAAGTGGACGCTCGAGCTCGACCGCGGCAAGGGCATCCCCTACGAGGGCAACTACTCGTCCTGGCTGGAGCAGAAGACCAAGCGGATCGCGCAGGAAGAGCGCGAGGAAGCCGGCAAGAAGCGCGCGATCGAGCGCGAACTGGCCTGGGTGCGCTCCTCGCCGAGCGCCCGGCGTTCGAAATCGAAGGCGCGCCTGGCCGCCTTCCACGACCTGCAGAACGAGGCTGAGAACGCCAAGCAGACATTCGCCCAGATCCAGATTCCGCCGGGCCCGCGCCTTGGCCAGCAGGTGATCGAGGTTTCAGGCCTCGAGAAGGAATACGGCGACAAGCTCCTCTTCAAGGACCTGACCTTCAAGCTGCCGCCCGGCGGTATCGTCGGCGTGATCGGGCCGAACGGCGCCGGCAAGTCGACGCTGTTCAAGATCATCACCGGCCAGGAGACGCCGGACAACGGCTCGGTGAAGCTGGGCGAGACGGTGAAGCTCGCCTACGTCGACCAGAGCCGCGATACGCTCAATCCCAACAAGAACGTGTGGGAGGAGATCTCCGGCGGCCTGGACATCATGAAGGTCGGGACGCGCGAAATCCCCAGCCGAGCGTACGTGGGCTCTTTCAACTTCAAAGGCGCCGACCAGCAGAAGAAGGTGGGCCTGCTCTCAGGCGGGGAACGCAACCGCGTCCACCTGGCCAAGACGCTGGCCGCCGGCGGCAACGTCATCCTGCTCGACGAACCGACTAACGACCTGGACGTGGAGACGCTCGGCGCGCTGGAGTCGGCGCTGGAGGACTTCCCCGGCTGCGCGGTGGTGATCAGCCACGACCGCTTCTTCCTGGACCGCTTGGCGACCCACATCCTGGCCTTCGAAGGCGACAGCCAGGTCGACTGGTTCGAGGGCAACTTCGAGGCCTACGAAGAGGACAAGAAGCGCCGCCTCGGCGCCGACAGCCTGATCCCGCACCGCATCAAGTTCCAGAAATTCACCCGCTAGCAGGCCGCCTCGCGCACGACCTGCGAGCGGGAGGCGCTCGTGGAGCCTATTTCGGCGGTGTGGCGCTGGGTGGGGCGCCCGGCGTCGTGGCCGGCGGGTTGACCTGGCCGGTCGCGCTCGCGCCAGCGTCCACGGGCGGCGTTGCGGGCAGCGAGGTCGCCGGGTTCGCCGCGCTGCCGGTCGAGGGCGGATTGGCGCTGGTGGCCGTGTCGCTCGACGTGCTGGGAGTCGCATCGGGCGCCGAGCGTACATCGGAGCCCGCCGTCGTTGTCGCCGAGGTATTGGCGGCCGCACCCGTGTCGGCTTGGCCCGACCACCAGTCCTTGCTCGCCCGCTGTTTCGGCGAGGCCTTCAGGTAGGCGCTGAGCTGGCTGTACGGGATGGGCTGCTTCGGACCCATGGCGGTGGCGGTATGTTTCGGCGCGGCGAAGGTGGCGCCGGCCGAAATCGCGACAGCGGCCGCTCCGGCGGCCAGCAGGACGGTTTTCATGGAAGTTCCTCTCGACAAAACGCCGTCGAAGCGGCGCCGCCCCAACCATCGAGGGCCGCCTAAGGTTGCGCTTCTTCGATGATCGGCATTTCCCTCACCGAGCGCAGTGACGAGAAGGCTCCGCCCACCGGCCCGATCAGCAAGCCACCGATGGCGATGAGCAGGGCTTCGCGCAGGCCGAGCGCCTCGCCGAGCGCCCCGCCGATCAGGGCGCCGGCGACAGCCGCCCCGCCGCCGACCGCGCGGAAGGTCGCCCCGACCCGGCCGAGCGTGTCGAGCGGCAGGACGCTCTGCCGCAGGCTGACCGCCAGGATCAGCGGCACGACCCCGAACGCGTCGCCCAGGATCTGGGAGACCACCAGGCATGCCATGCCGCCGACCGGGTTGGCCGGCGCCAGCAGCACGATCATCGTGCCGAGCGCCGAAAGCGCGCCCGAAAGGCAGATGGCCGGGCCCACCCCGATCCGGCGGGCCATCGACTGGGCGATTGCCGACCCGGCCAGGGCGCCGACGCCGCCGGCCGCGATGCCCAGGCCCAACAGCGCCGGACTGAGGCCCAGGCCCCGCAGCACATAGGCGATGTAGAGTGCGCTGAAGAAGCCGCCGAACAGGCCGCCGACGCCGGTCATCAGCAGGAGGACGCGCACCAGCGGCTGGCCCCAGGAAAGCCGGGCGCCGGTGACCACCCCATCGACCCAGCCGCGGCGGCGCTTGCCGTGAGCGAGCGGCGGCTCTGGCGTGCGGATGCGGGCCAGCAGCACCGCCGAGACGACGTAGGTCGCCGCGTTGACCGCCACGGCGATGGGCGCCGTGAGCCACTGGAAGAGCACGCCCGCCAGCGCTGGCCCGCCCATCTCGGCCACCGACTCCGTCGCGCTGATCTTGGCGTTGGCGTCGGTGATCAGGGCGCGCCCGACCAGGCCCGGCAGGTAGGCGTGGTCGGCGATGTCGAACAGCACGCTCGCCGCCGCGACCAGCGCCGCGGCGACATAGACCTGCAGCATGTTGAGGAGGCCGAGCCAGGCGGCGACGGGCAACACGATCAGGATCACGGCGCGCACCAGGTCCATGGCGATCAGGATCCGTCGCCGCGTCGTGTGATCGACGAAATCGCCGGCGGAGAGCCCGACCAGCAGACCCGAGCCGCTGGCCAGCGCCGCCAGCAAGCCGAGCTGGCCCGGCGTGGCGGCAAGCCCCATCACCGCCATCATCGGCAGCCCTTCGCGAGTGATCCGCGCGCCGAAGTCGGAGATGGTCTGGGCGCCCCAGAGGCGCAGGAAGTCGCTCTGACGCCAGAGCGGGCTTTTCGTGGTCATGGGAAAGGGTTCGGCAGCTTACGCGCGGCCACGCGACCGCAAGGCTGTCCGCGCGTCACGCGCAGGCAGGGCGTTGGGTGAGCGCGTATTTTTGGCCGCCGCGCCGCTCACCGGGGCGGGCTTGTGCCGACCGGCGTTCTGCAAGTCAAGCTCTAGCTGCCCGGCCGGCTTGGCTATAGAGGCGGGCGGCTGGAGCGAGGGAAGTCCGATGTCCGAACCGTTGACCTTGATCGTCGTGCCGTTCCTGGCGGTCCTGGAGCCGGCGTTCGAGAAGGGCGGCCTGACGACCGCGCGCGCCTGGGAATTGACCGAGGAGCAGCGGCCGCGCGTGCGGGCGATCGTCCACGCGGGCGAGGCTGTGCTGACGGCGGCCTATCTGGAAACCTTGCCGAACCTCAGCCTGATCGCCTGCGTCAGCGTGGGTTACGACGGCGTCGACGTGGCCTGGTGCCGCGCGCGTGGCATCGAGGTCACCCACGCCGAGGGGCTGAACGCCGAGGACGTCGCCGATCACGCGATCGGCCTACTGCTGGCCGCCTGGCGTAACATCCCGGGCCTGGACCGCACGGTGCGCGAGGGCCGCTGGCGGCAGGAGGACCGGATCGGCTCGCAGCCCAGCTTGGGTGGTCGCACGCTTGGGATCGTGGGCCTGGGCCATATCGGAGAGGCGGTGGCCCGCCGCGCCGAGGCGCTGCGCCTGCAGGTCCGCTGGTGGGGACCTCGGGAGAAGGAGGCGCCGTGGCCGCGGTCCGAAAGCCTGATCGAACTCGCAAAGGCGAGCGACATCTTGGTCGTCGCCTGTCGCGCCGACGCCACCAACCGTGGCCTGATCTCAGCCGAGGTGATCGAGGCGGTGGGGCCGGCCGGCCTGATCGTCAACGTCGCGCGCGGCCAGGTGATCGACGAGCCCGCGTTGCGGGCGGCGCTTCAGGATGGGCGGCTCTGGCGCGCGGCGCTGGACGTGTTCGTCCAGGAGCCGACGCCCGCGGAACTCTGGGCGGACGCCCCCAACGCCGTTCTGACGCCGCATGTGGCCGGCTCCAGCAACGAAGCCGTGCCGCTGATGGTCGCCCAGGCCATCGACAATGTGCAAAGGATGCTGGCGGGCGAACCCCTGGCGAGCCCAGTGGCCTGAACTTCGGAGAGCGCGTGATGGCGAAGGTGCTTGGGATCGGCGGCGTGTTCTTCAAGGCGGCGGACCCGAAGGCGGTGCGCGACTGGTACGCCCGCGTGCTGGGCTTCGAAATCAACAATTGGGGCGGCGTGGAGTGGCCGCATCCCGCGCCCGCATACGGCATCTGGAGCGTCCACGAGGCCTCCACGGATTACTACGATCCGTCGTCCGCCCCCTTCATGATCAACTTCGTCGTCGACGACCTGGACGGGGTGCTCGCCAAGGCGAAGGCCGAGGGCGCCGAGCCGGTCGGCGCGCCGGTCACCGACGACTTCGGCCGTTTCGGTTGGTTGACCGATCCGGCAGGCGTGAAGATCGAGCTCTGGCAGCCGCCGCCCGAGTCTTCCGAGACTTGACATAAAGACATAAAGATATCTTTATGCGCTACATGAAGCTCTCAGCGAACCAGGCTGTGGAGGTGCTGCGCGCCGCGGGCGAGCCGTCCCGCCTGCGCATCCTAGCACTTTTGGCGCGCGAGGAGTTGGCCGTGCTCGAGCTCTGCCGCGTGCTGGACCAGAGCCAGCCGCGGGTTTCGCGCCATCTGAAGCTGCTGGCCGAAGCGGGCCTCGTAGAGCGCTTTCCGGACGGCGCCTGGGTCTTCTACCGCCTGACGACCGGCGGACAGGGCGGCGAGTTGGTAGCTGAGGTGCTGGCCCGCACCGACCCTAGCGATCCGGTGCTGGTGCGCGACGGCGAGCGGCTGTCGGCGGTCTGGGCCGAGCGCGCCACGGACGCCGGCGAATATTTCGCCCGCAACGCCGCGCGCTGGGACGAGATCCGCTCGCTCTATGTCTCCGACGCCGACGTCGAGGCCGCGATCCTGCAGGCCGCCGGTCCGGGACCCTTCCGCCGGCTCGTGGACCTGGGCAGCGGCACGGGGCGAATGCTGACGCTGCTCGCGCCGCACGCTGAGGCGGCCGTCGGCCTCGACCTCTCGCAACAGATGCTGAACATCGCCCGCAACCGGGTGACAGAAGCCGGGCTGCCGCGCTGCGAGCTGCGCCATGGCGACATCTTCTCGACGCGCCTGCCGGACGAGAGCGCCGACCTCGTGGTGGTGCACCAGGTGCTGCACTACCTGGCCGATCCCGCCGCAGCCGTGCGCGAAGCCGCGCGGATCGTGGCCGAGGGCGGACGATTGATCATCGCCGACTTCGCGCCGCACCGGCTGGAGTTCCTGCGCGAGCAGCATCAGCACCGGCGCCTGGGCTTCGCCGAGCCCGAGATGGCCCGCTGGCTGACCGACGCCGGCCTCGGCAAGGTGCGGGTGACCGCCCTGCCGCCGACCCGCAAGGAAGGGCTGACCGTCAAGATCTGGACCGCCGAGCGCGGTTGCGAACGCCAGTCGAGGGCCGCATGAGGCGCCGCAGCACGGATTTCGGCGAGGCGGTGCTTGGGCCCGTCGCGCGCGCCGGCGCCGGCGGCTCGGGACGCCCCAACGTGTCCTTCGAGTTCTCGCCGCCGAAGACGCCGGAGGCCGAGGAGACCCTGTGGGAAGCCATTCGGCGGTTGGAGCCCTTGAGCCCCACCTTCGTCTCGGTGACCTATGGCGCGGGCGGCTCCACGCGCGACCGCACGCACCGCACGGTGCTGCGGATGCTGAAGGAGACCACCCTTCGGCCGGCCGCGCACCTGACCTGCGTCGAGGCCAGCCGCGGCGAGGTCGACGAGGTGATCCAGGACTACTGGGACGCCGGCATCCGCCACATCGTGGCGCTGCGCGGCGACCCGCCGGGCCAGATCGGCGGGACCTACACCCCGCGGCCCGACGGCTACCGCAACGCCACGGAGCTCACCACCGGCATCCGCGCGGTCGGCGACTTCGAGGTCAGCGTCGGCCTCTATCCGCACGTCCACCCGGAGAGCCCGTCCATCGACCACGACATCGACGTCCTGAAGGCCAAGATCGACGCGGGCGCCACGCGGGCGATCACCCAGTTCTTCTTCGATCTCGACGGCTTCTTGCGCTTTATGGATCGGGTCCGCAGCGCCGGGGTCACCATCCCAATATCCCCCGGAATCATGCCGGTGACAAATTTTAAGGGCCTGAAAAAGATGGCGGGCCCGATCGGCATCCAGCTGCCCGGCTGGCTCGGCAACCTGTTCGACGGGCTGGACAGGGACCCGGACACGCGGCGGCTGCTGGCTTGCTCGGTGGCGACCGAGATGTGCGCCCGGCTGGCCGAGGAGGGCTTCTCGGACTTCCACTTCTACACGCTCAACCGCGCCGACCTCACCTACGCCATCTGCCGGGTGCTGGGCGTGCGCGAACCTGAGACCCCCACAGAGGAGGCCGCGGCATGACCATCCCATCCACGATCCGGGCCGAACGCATCGCGGCGCTGAAGGCGGCCGCGAAAGAGCGCGTGCTGATCCTGGACGGGTCCTGGGGCGTGATGTTCCAGAAGCGCGGGCTCTCGGAGGCCGACTACCGCGGCGAGCGGTTCAAGGACCACCCGGGCCAGATGAAGGGCAACAACGACATCCTGTGCCTGACGCGGCCGGACATCGTGGCCGAGCTGCACGACGCCTATTTCGCCGCCGGCGCCGACATCAGCGAGACCAACACCTTCTCGGCCACGTCCATCGGCCAGGGCGAATACGCCCAGGAGGCGGCGGTGCGCGACATCAACCTGGCCGGCGCGCGGACCGCCCGCGAGGTCGCCGACCGCTGGACGGCGAAGGAGCCGCACAAGCCGCGCTTCGTGGCGGGCTCGATCGGGCCGCTGCCGGTGATGCTGTCGATGAGCTCCGACGTGAACGACCCCGGCGCTCGCAAGGTCAACTTCGAGCAGGTCTACCAGGCCTACCGCGAGCAGGTGCTGGCGCTGCACGACGGCGGGGTGGACCTGTTCCTGATCGAGACGATCACCGACACGCTGAACTGCAAGGCCGCGATCAAGGCGATCCTCGACCTGCAGGACGAGGGCTACGAGCCGCTGCCGATCTGGATCTCGGGCACCATCACCGACCGTTCGGGCCGGACGCTCAGCGGCCAGACGGTGGAGGCCTTCTGGAATTCCGTGCGCCACGCCAAGCCGTTCGCGGTCGGGCTGAACTGCGCGCTGGGCGCCGACCTGATGCGGCCGCACATCGCCGAGCTTTCGCGCATCGCCGACACCCTCGTCTCGGCCTACCCGAACGCCGGCCTGCCCAACGCCATGGGCGAGTACGACGAGACGCCGGACGAGACGGGCCACGAGCTGCACGACTGGGCCGAGCAGGGGATCGTCAACATCCTCGGCGGCTGCTGCGGGACAACGCCGGAGCACATCAAGCACGTCGCCGATGCGGTGCGCGGGCTGGAGCCGCGACCGGTCCCGGAACGGCCGACGGCCATGCGGCTCGCCGGGCTGGAGCCGTTCGAGCTTGTCTAGCCCTGGTGTCATCCCGGAAGGCGCGCCAGCGACTGTCCGGGACCCGTAGGCGCTAGCGGCGGGATTTTGAGTGCGGCGGCGCCGTCGGGGGATTTCTTCCGGCCGCCTGCGATCATGGGTCCCGGTCTTCGCGTGCCGCGAAACCGGGATGACAGTTTGAAGTTGGATAGATGCGACCGACCTTCATCAATATCGGCGAGCGGACCAACGTCACGGGGTCGGCGAAATTCCGCAAGCTGATCGAGGCGGGGGAATATTCCGAAGCCCTCAGCGTCGCTAGACAGCAAGTCGACGCGGGCGCGCAAGTCCTGGACGTCAATATGGACGCCGGATTACTTGACGGGCAGGTGGCCATGGTCACCTTCCTGAACCTGATCGCCGCCGAGCCGGACATCGCGCGCGTGCCGGTGATGATCGACTCGTCGAAGTGGGAGGTGATCGAGGCGGGGCTGCGCTGCGTGCAGGGCAAGGCGATCGTCAACTCGATCTCGATGAAGGAGGGCGAGGCGAAGTTCGTCGAGCAGGCGAAGGCCTGCCTGCGCTATGGCGCCGCCGTCGTCGTCATGGCCTTCGACGAGGTGGGGCAGGCCGACACCGCCAATCGCAAGATCGAGATCTGCACGCGGGCCTACAAGCTCTTGACCGAGGAGGTGGGCTTCCCCGCGGAAGACATCATCTTCGACCCGAACATCTTCGCGGTGGCGACCGGGATCGACGAGCACAACAACTACGCCGTCGACTTCATCGAGGCGACGAAGGTCATCAAGCAGACCCTGCCGCACGCGCGGATCTCGGGCGGGGTCTCGAACGTGTCGTTCAGCTTCCGCGGCAACGAGCCGGTGCGCCGGGCGATCCACTCGGTCTTCCTCTACCACGCGATCGCCGCCGGCATGGACATGGGCATCGTCAACGCCGGCGAACTGCCGGTCTATGACGAGATCCCGCAGGAGCTGCGCGAGGCCGTCGAGGACGTGATCCTCAACCGGCCCCAGCGTACGGAGGTCTCCAACACCGAGCGCCTGGTCGACCTCGCGCCCAAGTACAAGGGCGGCAAGTCGGAGGCCAAGGGGCCGGACCTGGCCTGGCGCGAGGCGTCCGTCGAGGCGCGCCTTAGCCACGCCCTGGTCCACGGCCTGACCGACTTCATCGAAGCTGACACGGAGGAGGCGCGCGCCAAGGCCGCCCGCCCACTGCACGTTATCGAAGGCCCGCTCATGGACGGCATGAACGTGGTCGGCGACCTCTTCGGCTCGGGCAAGATGTTCCTGCCGCAGGTGGTGAAGTCCGCGCGGGTGATGAAGCAGGCGGTGGCCTACCTGATGCCCTTCATGGAGGCCGAGAAGGAGGGCAAGCCGCGCGAGGCGGCGGGCAAGATCCTGATGGCCACCGTCAAGGGCGACGTCCACGACATCGGCAAGAACATCGTGGGCGTGGTCCTGCAGTGCAACAACTACGAGGTGATCGACTTGGGCGTCATGGTCCCGGCCGACCGCATCCTGGACGAGGCCGTGGCCCACAAGGTCGATATGGTGGGGCTCTCCGGCCTGATCACCCCCAGCCTCGACGAGATGGCCTATGTGGCCGGCGAGATGGAGCGGCGGGGGATGAAGATCCCGCTGCTGATCGGCGGCGCCACGACGTCGAAGACCCACACGGCGGTGAAGATCGAGCCCAAGTACAAGGGCAGCCAGACCACCTATGTGCTGGACGCGAGCCGCGCGGTCGGCGTGGTCTCAGGGCTCCTCTCGCCCACCGAGCGCGACCGGCTGATGGCCGAGACCAAGGCCGACTACGTCAAGGTGCGCGAGGCCTTCGCCCGCGGCCAGGACAAGCGCGCCCGCTCGACGCTGGCCGAGGCGCGCGACAACGCCTTCACGCCCGACTGGACGGTCTATGAGCCGCCGAAGCCGACGTTCATCGGCACGCGGACGTTTGAAGCCTACGACCTGGCCGACCTCGCCCGGCACATCGACTGGTCGCCGTTCTTCGCGAGCTGGGAGCTGATCGGGCGCTACCCGCAGATCCTGGAGGACGACGTGGTGGGCGAGGCGGCCCGCGACCTCTACCGCGACGCCCAGGTGATGCTGCAGCAGATCATCGGCCAGAAGTGGTTCGAGGCGAAGGGCGTCGTCGGCTTCTGGCCGGCCAACGCCGACGGCGACGACATCGTTCTCTATACGGACGAAACCCGAAAGACGGAGCTCGCCCGGCTGCACAGCCTTCGGCAGCAGATGGCCAAGGACAAGAGCCAGGCGGACGGCGGCCGGGCCAATGTGGCGCTCGCCGACTTCGTGGCGCCGGTCGGCACGCGGCCCGACTGGGTGGGCGGCTTCGCGGTCACCGCCGGCCACGGCGAGGCCGAGATCGCCAAGGCCTTCAAGGACAAGGGTGACGACTATTCGGCGATCATGGCTGCGGCCCTGGCCGACCGCCTGGCCGAGGCCTTCGCCGAAGCCCTGCACCGCAAGGTGCGCACCGAGCTTTGGGGCTATGCGCCCGACGAGGCGTTCGACTTGGGCGCGATGATCGCCGAGCAGTACCGCGGGATCAGGCCCGCGCCCGGCTATCCGGCCCAGCCCGACCACACGGAAAAGGCGACGCTGTTCCGGTTGCTGGACGCGGAGGCGGCGACGGGGCTGATGCTCACCGAGAGCTTCGCGATGTATCCGACGGCGGCGGTGTCGGGCCTCTACTTCGCCCACCCGGAGAGCCACTACTTCGGGGTCGGGCGGATCGAGAAGGACCAGGTCGAGGACTATGCGCGGCGCAAGGGGATGAGCGTCGCGGAAGTGGAGCGCTGGCTGGGGCCGATCTTGAATTATGAGGCGTGAGACTGCGATATGAGAAGCTACCGCCCGAAGGCCCTATTGGCTAAATCTCGCCATGGGCTGTCAATGGTTCGGCGGCCAGATGAGGTGGGGAGACGAGACCATGTCGATTGATGACGGAGAAGATCCTGCTGATCTATCAGAGTCTTCTGACGAGGAACCTGTTCTAGTCTCGCCTGCCGAACGACGTCTTGTCACCCAACCCCTAGACCTTTCCGTCCAGACGCTGTTCGACCAATGGGGCGAGAAACTCCTCATACTGCCCGAAATTCAACGAGAGTATGTTTGGGATAACGGCAAGGCCAGCCGCTTAATTGAATCGTTACTCCTAAATATACCCATTCCAGTATTATACTTTGCTGAAAATGAAGAGGCGAAATACGAAATATTTGACGGTCACCAGAGAACGAGGTCGATTGTCCGATACATGAACAACGAATTTCCGTTGATCGGGCTATCCGTATTAAAAGAATATAGAGGTAGAAGATATCACGAGTTACCCGAGAAAGACCAGCGATTCTTTCGAATGAGGACGCTGCGGGTGATCGTTATTTCTATCGAATCCCATCCGAATATGAAATTCGAAATTTACGAACGATTGAATACAGGGTCTATTTTGTTAAATGCCCAGGAATTGAGAAATTCAATTTATCGAGGTCCATTGAACAAACTTCTGCATGAATTGGTAAAGGAGCCAATATTTAGGTCGATCATTGGAACAAAATTGCCCCGAAATCGAATGGTAGATGAAGAAATTACGCTGAGATTTCTCGCGATGCACGCCTTGCTCGATAAATACAGGCCCTCCCTGAAGCGATTTCTAAATGAATACGCCCTGTCTATGAAGGGTGCTTCTGACGAGCAAATTTCGGAATTTCGTGCGCTATTCTTTCGATCCATATCGCTCATTCAAGAAACATTGGGAATCTCCGCGTTTAGGGTTCTTGACGAAAATGGAGATCGCGTAGAGTCAACGGTAAATAGGGCCCTATTTGAGGCGCAGATGCTTGCGTTTTCATGGGTCAACAGAGAGGATTCTGTGATTAATCCTCAAGCGGTCCGGATGGAAGTTGCAAAGCTGTTTGTTGATGAGCCATTTATGGACGCCATACAGCGAGCGACGGGGGACCGTTCAAGAACGATGCGGCGGTTGAGGGAGACGGTAGCGGCGCTCACTCAAGCCGGTATGGCTCTCGAGGTTCCCTTCGACCTTTCGAAATGAACTATGCCGTCCCAGGCGTTCCAATCGTTGACCGAAGCCTTGGCGGAAATCCCGGAGTTGTCGGGCATCGGCACCTTGCTCGCCCGGGCGGATCGCGCTCAGGCTTTGCGCCGCCTTCGGGTGATCGGACGTGGCCAGGTCGTCTTGTTGTCCTCGCATTTCGAACGCTACATCTACGCCGTCAACGAGGAGGCGGTTGCAGCTCTAAATGTTGGCGCTATCGCCAGCGTCCGCGTCCCCGGTCAAATCAAGCTTCTGCATTCATCCCAACCTGTCGATGACCTCGCTCTGACGCAGTGGAATAACCGCAGCGATTCCCTTGTGAGATTTGCTGAAACTGATGGATGGCTGTGGCAAGACACAGGCGTTGGGATAATCAACCATGAACGCTTATTGGCGTGGATGAAAGCACCCCACGCGAAGAGTCTCGTTAGATTCTATAAACTATGGAATATAGACGATATATTTTCAAGTGTTACAAGAACAAAGATCAATAGAACGAGATTATATTATGGTATCCAGCAGTTGGTGGACAAGAGAAACTCTATAGCGCACGGTGATTACAATGCTCAGGCAACTAGGTTGGACGTGCTTAGGTATGTTAAATCGGTGAAAGACTTTAGTTCTCGTGCTGATCGGGTGCTGGCAAGGGCGGTGGGTCGTATTCAAGGTGGCCCGCCACCTTGGTAGTCGACCGTGTAGTTTGGGGAAATGCTTCAACCTTCGATCCGAGAATCGAGCCCATCAAGCGGAAGACCGCAGGTCGCGATCAACTGTGCCGGCCGCCTTGGGCTTGGCATCGCCTAAGAGGTCGCGCCGCCTACTCGTCGTGCGGCGGCGGCTCCAGCGGGGCCTGGAGCTTGCAGTCTTCGTCCACGTAGGCGGTGATGACCTGGCCCGGGTGGATCTCGATCTCGTGGCCGTGCTTGAGGAGGCCGAGCGGGCCGAAGAGGACGGTGAGGACCACGGTCGTGCCGACCGAGCTCTTGCCCTCGCCGCCCTTCTGGCCGCGCAGGTGGACGCGGGTGTCGCCGACCTTGATGTAGTTGAGCCGCACGTTCATCTCGCCGGGCTGGCCCATCATGCCCTTCTTCTTCACCGAGGTGATCTCGCCCTTGCCGCGATAGCCGCGCTTGAGCATCGCCCCGCCCGGCAGCTCGACGTTGTCATCGAGCGTGATGGAGAACTGGTCGCCCTCGGAGTTCGCGCCGGAGGACAGGGCGTCGTTGAAGCGGATCCGCAGCTCGGTGCCTTCCGGCACGCGCAGGGTCCCGGTTTGCGCGACGGCGGCCGCGGCAGCGGGCGATGGGGCCTGCGGAGTCGGCGCGGCGACCGGCGCGGGCGCGGCGGCCGGCGCCTGGGCGACAGGCGGCGGCTTGTTGGAGATCGGCGGCAGGCGGACCACCGGCGCGCCGGTGGCGGCGACGGGCGCGGCTATGAGGCCAAGCCAGGCCACCGCGCCGGCGGCGCGGATCGCAATGCGTGTCATCTGGATATCCCCCCCGGGACTGCGCCTGCACACGGCGCCCGACAGTTGTGGCTCCAATGATGAAGCTGGGCAAGGGATTGATCGCCAAAGGCTTGTTGGCTGGGTCGCCGCCCACCCTTGAGTGTGCTCCGCCGTCCGGTTGCCTCAAGGACCAGGCCGCTGCGCGGAACTTGGGCTTGGCATGGGCTTAAGGGCGGGTGTGGCCGCGCAGCGCGGCGCGAGGCGGGAGCTTGACAGTTCGCGGCGACGTCGGAGCCAATGCCGCATGCGCCGCCTTCTCAGCTTGATCGCCGCCGCCGGGGTGCTGGGCCTGGCGGGCGCGGCGCGGGCCGACTCCTGCGAGGCGGTGGCGCGAACGGGACCGGTCCCGGCCTATCTGGAATTCGGGGCGACCTTCTCAGGGACGGTGGCGGTGGTGATCGACGGCGATTCCCTGTGCGTCGCGGTCGGCGAGGGGCGGGCGAACCTGGTGGAGGTGCGGCTGGCCGACTTCTTCGCGCCGGAGCTCAGCGAGCCGGGCGGGGCGGCGGCGAAGGCGGCGCTGGAGAAGGTGGCGCTCGGCCGCCGGGCGGACTGCGTCGCAAACCTTCGCACCTATGACCGGATCGCCGCGCGCTGCCGGATCGATGGCCAGGCGGTGGGAGACCTGATGCGCCTGGCCGGCGTGTCGGAGGGCGGGCGCGGTCAGGCGGCGGGCGCACGCACGCAGCCCGGTCGAGCGAGAGCGCCGCTGGCCAGGGCCGCGGCGTCGGCGTCCGCGCCCATGGTCGTGGAGAGCGGCGGCGGCGCGGCGACGCGGGGCGGCGGCATGTATCGATCCTGCGCCGAGGCCAGGGCTGCGGGCGCGGCGCCGATGCGCATCGGCGCGCCGGGCTACAATCCGCGGCTGGATGGGGATCATGACGGGATCGCCTGCGAGCCGATCCGCGAGCGCCGCTAGGGATCGGAGGCGCGGCGCATTCGGGGGGCTCGGCATGGGCTTACGGGCGGGTGTGGCGTGGCGTTGCGAGGCGCCGGTGATGAAACCCCCTCCGTCTCGGCGCTTCGCGCCGATCCACCTCCCCCAGATCGCGCTTCGCGCTGGGGGAGGATCTTGCGGGCGACGGCCTAGGCTGTGCGCCTGGGAGGGGAGGGGAGGCAGGATCGAATGTCTATGTTCTTGGTTTGTTCTTGACTTTGTGAGCCGTTTCGGCGATGCTTGGGGCTGGGATTTTCTGTGTTGGACTAGCCTGGGGTGGGGCTTGCCCCCTCCACCACCCGCTCTTCGGCGGGCGGTCCCCCTCCCGCCGCTTTGCGGGGGAGGTAGGGGTGGCGCGGATTTGCGGGGTTGGGAGTTTTGGCGATGGCGGATGGGGCAGACTTGCCGGCTGTCGGGGCCGGCGGGCGGGAGAAGTATGTGCGGTTCTCGGAGGCGCTGGGCGAGGCGATCTGTGCGCGGGTGGCGGCGGGGGAGAGCCTGCGGCAGGTCTGTTCGGGCGAGGGGATGCCGCATTCCACCTCGGTCTATGCCTGGAGCCGGGAGTATCCGGCGTTCGGGGCGGCGCTGCGCGCGGCGCAGAAGACCCTGCGGTTGAACGCGCGGCTGGCGGACCGGGCGCGGGCGGCCGAGCGCCTGGCCCGTGGGCGCGACGGGCGGGGGCGGTGGTCGACCTATACGCCGGAGATCGGGGAGGCGGTCTGTGCGCGGATCGCGGGCGGCGAGAGCCTGAAGTCGATCGGGGCGGACCCGGAGATGCCGTGCGCGGCGACGGTGCTGAACTGGGCCAAGACCTATCCGGAGTTCGGCGACGCCTATGCGCAGGCGCGGGCCTTCATGGCCGACGTGCTGTTCGACGAGGCGCGCGAGGTGGCGCTGGCGGCGACCACGGGGAACGTCTGGGTCGGGCGGCTGCAGTTCGACGTGATCCGCTGGATGACGGCGCGGATGGCGCCCAAGAAGTACTGCGAGCGGCTGGTGGTGGAGGCGGAGGTGGCCGCGCGGCGCGCCGAGGAAGCGGCGAATGATCCGGAGCGCGCGCCGATGACGGTGATCGTCAAGCGGTTCTCCGACGTGACGCCGCAGGATGAGGCCGAGGCGGCGGCGACCGAGGCCTGGTACGAGGCGCGGGACCGGGGGCGGCGGCGATAGGGCCGGCGCGGCGCAGGGTCTGACGCGCGCAGCCGGGGAAGCGGGCTGCGCGACCGCAATTCTCCAGTTACGGTTGTGGCCTAGGGAAAGGCTGTGCTCGCCGCGCGACGTTGTTTGGGGCGGGCCCTTGGGGGGAATAGGCTTTGCGTCTTGGGCTTGCACTTCTGCTGCTGACCGGCGCGGCGGCGCCCGCGTGGGCGTCGGAGACGCCGCGCTATGAGCCGGCCCCGTCCTGGGTGGCGCCCGCGCCGCCGGTCAAGCAGGGCGCGGGACTGCCCGTGTTCGCACTGCTCGACCAGCAGACGCGCATCGCCGCCGACGGCACGGTGTGGAGCTATCGCGAATTCGGCACGCGCGCGATCTCGGCCGACATGCTGGCGCGCATGGGCACGATCACGCTCAACTGGCAGCCGTTTCACGGCGACCTGATCATCCACCGGGTCGATATCGTCCGCGACGGCCAGCACATCGACGTCCTGAAGGCCGGGCAGAAGTTCAACGTCATCCGGCGCGAGCAGGGCCTCGAGCAGCTCGAGATGAACGGGGTGCTCACGGCCACGCTGCAGGTCGAGGGATTGCGGGTCGGCGACGTGCTGGACGTCGCGTCCTCGGTGCTGGTGAAGGATCCGGCCTTGAAAGGCGGGGTGCAGGCGAGCGCCCTGGCGATGGCCGAGCCGTTCAAGGTCGACTACACCCACGCGCGGATGATGTGGCCCACCGGCTCGAAGATCCAGTGGAAGGCCTATCCGACCGGGCTGAAGCCGACGGAAAGCGACGCGGCCGGCTGGCATCAGGTGGACTTTACCCTGCCGGCGCCGAAGCAGCCGGACATGCCGGCCGACGCGCCGAAGCGCTATCAGCCCATCGCCGCCATCGAAGCGGGTAGTTTCGCCGACTGGCCCGCGGTGTCCGCAGTGTTCGTCTCGCTTTATCAAACCCAGGGCCTGATCACGCCGGGGGGCTCGCTCGCCAAGGAAGTCGCGAAGATCCGCGCGCGCGAAAGCGATCCGCGCCGGCGCGCCGCCGCGGCGCTGGCCCTGGTGCAGGACCGCATCCGCTATTTCGCCAACGGCATGAACGGCGGCAACTACACGCCCCAGGCGCCGGAACGGACCTGGTCGGCCGGCTACGGCGACTGCAAGGCCAAGACCCTGCTGTTGCTGGCCATGCTGCACGCGCTCGATATCGACGCCGAGCCGGTGTTGGCCAACATCGGCCAGGGCGACATCGTGGCGGTGCGCCTGCCCACGCCGGGGGCGTTCAACCATATCTTCGTCCATGCCAGGGTCGGCGGCGAAGACCTGTGGCTCGACGGCACCGGCCGCGGCGCCCGCCAGGAAGACATGGGCGATCCGCCGCCGTTCCACACCGTCCTGCCCCTGCGGGCGGGCGGCGCGCCGCTGCTCGAACTGCCGGCCAAGCCGCCGGCGCGGCCGACGCAGATCACCACGGTCGACATCGACCAGAGCGCCACGCTGGGCGTCGGCGCCCCGTTCACCGCGACCGTCGTCCTGCATGGCGGCGCGGCGGACGCGCTGCAGGCGGTCGTTTCGCAGTTGGACAACGAGAAGCTGCTGACGCTGGCGCAGGCGAGCCTGGGGGCGGCGGCGGGTCCGAACGCCGTCGTCGCCACGCAGGATTTCAAGTTCGATCCCGACGCCGGGACGGTCACGATCTCGGTCACCGGGATCGCGCGGCCGGGCTGGCGGCGCCAGGATCACGCCTATCGTCTGCGGCCCGCCAGCACGCTCTCGAACCTTCGCCTCAACGCCGATCGCGCAAGGCCGGCGTGGAAGGACATCCCCGTGGCCCTGGGCGACGCCAGCCACGCGCTCGTTGTCACCCATATGCGCCTGCCGGACGGCGGTCGCGGGATCGCGCTCGAGGGCGACGGCGACATGGACCTCGACGTCGCGGGCCGGCGCTACGTCCGCAAGGCGACCCTGGTCGGGGACCTGCTGACCGTCGAGGAACGCAGCACCAGCACCGGCGAGGAGCTGCCGGCGGCGCAACTGCCGGCGACGCGCGCGAAGCTCGCCGCCGCCCAGGGGCGGACCCTGCGCCTGGCGACGGGACCGGACTATACGCCACCCTATCGGCAGGTCGCCGACGCGGTGCGGGCCCACAAGCTCGACCGGCTTGCCGCGCTCCACGCGACGATCATCGGCGTCAAGCCGGACGACGCGTCGCGATACGTCAACCGCGCGGTGTTCTACGAGCAAAGCTTCCAGCGGGAGCTGGCGCTGGCGGATCTCGACAAGGCGGTGTCGCTGGACGGAAACGCGGCCACGCTGCTCCGTCGGGCCCGCCTCTTGGAGGACCTGGGGCAGAAGGAGAAGGCCGCGGCGGACCTGCAGGCCGTGCTCGGCCTCGACCCATCGTCCAAGGTCGCGCTCACCCAACTGGGCCTGTTGCAGATCGACGCCGGGCGCAAGGACGACGCACTCGCGCCGATCGACCAGCATCTCGAAGGCGCGGACGAGGACAGGCCGGACTGGGAGGCGGTCAAGGCCGAGCTCCTTGCGCGGGCCGGCGACGCGGACGGGGCGATCGCCGCGATCGACAAGGCGATCGCGGTCAAGTCGGCCAGCGCTCAATTCCTGAACGCGCGCTGCTGGATCAAGGGAACCCTGGCCGTGCAGCTCGACAGCGCCCTGCAGGATTGTACGCGCGCGATCGAACTCACGGAAAACAACACCGGGGCGTTCGACAGCCGCGCCATGGTCTACTTCCGGCTGAACCGGCTGAGCGAGGCCTTGAGCGACGTCAACGCCGCGCTGGACCGCAGCCCGATGCTGTCGTCCTCGCTGTACCTGCGCGCGGCGATCGAACGGAAGATGGGCAATGCCGAACGCGCCGCCAGCGACGCCGCCTCCGCGCGCTTGATCTCGCCGCGCATCGAGGAGGAATACGCGCGGTGGAAGATCAAGGCGTAGGATCCGCGGCGCGCGGGCGCGGGCGCGGGGCAGGGACGGTCTTGAGTTCCGCTGCGTGACGCGGTCTATCGAAACGCAGGCGCGCTCGCTGTCCTTGGGGACCCTGCATGAAGTTCGACGACGTCATCCTCGGCCGCCGCAGCATCCGCGGCTACAAGCCCGACCCGGTGCCGCGGGCGCTGATCGAGGAGGTGATCGGCCTGGCGATGCGCGCGCCCTCGTCGATGAACACCCAGCCCTGGAACTTCTACGTCATCACCGGCGAGCCGCTGGACCGCATCCGGGCCGGCAACACCGAGCGCAATCTGGCGGGCGTCCCGCACAGCCGGGAGTTCCGCATCGGCCAGGCCTTCGCCGGACCGCATCGCGAGCGGCAGATCGGGGTCGCCAAGCAGCTCTTCGCCGCCATGGGGATCGCGCGGGAGGACAAGGCGGGCCGCCAGGACTGGGTGCTGCGCGGCTTTCGCCAGTTCGACGCGCCGGTCTGCGTGATCATCACCTACGACAAGGTGCTGGCGGACAGCGACGACACGCCCTTCGACTGCGGCGCGGTGGCGACCGCGCTGGTCAACGCCGCGTGGTCGCGCGGGCTGGGGGCGGTGATCAACAGCCAGGGGATCATGCAGTCGCCGGTGGTGCGCGAGCACGCCGGCATCGCCGACGACCAGGTGATCATGAAGAGCATCGCGCTGGGCTGGCCCGACGAGAGCTTTCCGGCGAACGCCGTCGTCTCCGAGCGCAAGCCGGTGGAAGAGGCGACGGTGTTCGTGGGGTTCGAGGACTAGCGGGCCGACAAGGGGAGATACAGGCGATGGCGATGAAGCTCTATTCGGGGGACTTGAGCCCCTATTCGGCGCGGGTGCGGCTGCAGATCTACGCCAAGGGGATCACCGACATCGTGCTGGAGCGGCCGGCGAGCTTCGGGACGCCGAAGTTCCGCGAGGACCATCCGATCGGCCGCATCCCGGTGCTGGACATCGACGGCGACATGATGCCGGAGAGCGAGGTGATCGCGGAGTACCTGGAAGAGGTCTATCCCGAGCCCCCGATGCTGGGCGCGACACCGCGGGAGACCGCGCGCATCCGCACGCTCGCGCGGATCGGCGACGTCTACCTGATGAACAACATGTTCATGCTCTCTCCGCAGAGCCGGGCGAAGACCCGCAACGAGGGGATCGTCGAGCTCCTGGGCGGGCAGGTGGTGCGCAACATCAAGGCGCTGGACAAGATGATCGGGCGGGACGGCTTCGCCTGCTGCGGGCGGCTGACCATGGCCGACTGCGCCCTGGTTCCGGGCCTCTTCCTGGTGGAGAACGTGCTGCCGTCAACGGGGGTGGAGAACCCGATCCCCAAGGCCGCCAACGTCGCGGCCTACTGGGCGGCGATCCAGACCAACGAACACGCCGCCAAGGTGCTGGGCGAGCTGCACCGCGGGCTGGAAGAGCGCCGCGAGCTGATCCGCAGCGGGGCCTTCGAGAAGATGATGGCCGCGGCCGCCGCGGCGCATGCGGCGGCTGAGGCGGCGGAAGGGTAGCGCCGGGGCGCGGAAAGTTCCGGGCCAGGTGTCGAAACCCCGGCCGCGCCTTCGTCCTTGGGGGGAGCGCGACAAGCAGGAGCAGGACCGCCGATGAAGCCCACGATCAGCGCCTTCAAGGCCTCGCCGGACCGCGGGCAAGGGCTGGCGCGCGACATGCGGGTGCGCTGGGCGCTGGAGGAGGTGGGCCAGCCCTATGACGTGCGCCTGCTGACCTTCGCGCAGATGAAGGCGCCGGCGCACCTGGCGCGGCATCCGTTCGGCCAGATCCCGACCTATGAAGTGGGCGGCCTGACGCTCTTCGAGACGGGCGCCATCGTGCTGCATATCGCCGAGACCCATGCCGGCCTGCTGCCGGACGATCCGGCCGCGCGGGCGCGGGCGATCTCCTGGATGTTCGCCGCGCTCAGCACCCTGGAGCCGCCGATCCTGGAGCGGCAGACCGCCATCCTGCTGGAGCGCGACAAGCCGTGGACCGAGGAACGCCTGCCGTTGATCGACGATCGCATCCGGGTGCGCCTCGGCGAGCTCTCCGAGCGGCTGGGCGAGGCCGACTGGCTGGACGGGCCGTTCAGCGCCGGCGACCTGATGATGGTGGAGGTGATCAAGCGCCTGGGCCCGTCGCGCCTGCTGAATGAATACCCGCGGCTCTCGGCCTATGTGGCGCGGGCCGAGGCCCGGCCGGCGTTCCAGCGGGCGTTCGCCGCCCAGTACGCGGTGTTCGAGGCCGCCTCGCGCGACGGATAGGGCCGGTTAGAGGCTGACCTCGATCTCACAGCGGACGCCTTCGCGGGCGTAGTCCAGGCGGGTATGGCCGGCGAACTCGCGGATGAGGCCGTCTTGCAGCAGTCGGGTGCCGAAGCCGCGGCGGCGCGGCGGCGTGACTTCAGGGCCGCCGCTCTCCAGCCACTCCAGCCGCAGGATGTCGCCGTTGACCTCCCAGCAGACCCGCACGTGCCCGGTGGCGTTGGAGAGCGCGCCATATTTGGCGGCGTTGGTGGCGAGCTCGTGCAGAGCCATGGAAAGCGCCAGGGCGTGCTTCGGCGAGACGTCCAGCGGAGGGCCGGAGACCTTCAGGCGCGCGGCGGCGAAAGGCTCGAGCGCGCGGGCCACCACGGCGCCGAAGTACGCGCCGGACCAGCTTCGGTCGGTCAGGAGGTCGTGCGCCCGGGCGAGCGAGCCGATGCGCGCATCGAGGGCCCCCCGCGCCGCCTGCAGGTCGCTGGCCGCGCGCAGCGTCTGGCTGGCGATCGACTGGACGGTGGCCAGCGTGTTCTTCACCCGGTGGTTCAGCTCGTTGATCAGGAGGGCCTGAAGCTCCGCCGCGACCTTGGTCTCAGTGAGGTCGCGGCTGGCGCCGGCGATGGCGACGGCCCGCCGCTCGGAGCCGTGTCCTTCGAACTCGACCAGGCCCCAGGCGCTCAGCCAACGCCAACTGCCGTCGAGCTGCTTGACGCGGTACTCGACCTCGTAGCGGCCGTCGCCGGTGGGATCGAGCGCCTGTGCGACGCGGGCCCACATCGGCTCCATGTCATCGGGATGGAACTTGCCCGCGACGCCGGCCTCGTCGTGCAGGAACCGCGCCTCGGTGAGGCCGTAGAGCGCCTGGGCGTTGTCGTCATAGACGCAGATGTTGTCCGCCAGAGTGTAGCGCCAGGTGCCCATCCGCGAGGCGACCATGGCGAGGTCGAACGTGCGCTGCTGACGCGCCAAGTCCTGCCGCAGCTCGTGCTCGCGGCTCACGTCCTGGAAGCAGTTGACCGCGCCCACGACCTGCCCGCCGTCGCGCAGGGGGGCCACGCTGACGCGGGCCACCCAGCGCCGGCCATCAGGGTTCTCGACGACGGCCTCGGCGCCGTCGAAGGTTTCGCCGTGTAGCACCGCGCGCGCCATCGGCGTCTGGTCAGGCGCGATGAACTCGCCCTCGAGGCTCTCGACGCGGAACGAGCCGCAGAAGCGCTGCGCGGGGTCGAGCAGACGCGGCGCCCGGCCCCACAGTTCGACGGCCTTCTTGTTCACCCGCAGAATTTGGCCGTCGCGGTCGCAGGCGTAGACGCCCATCGGCAGGGCGTCGAGCACCGCCTGATCGAGGTCGAGCAGCGACTCGAGCAACGGCGCAGGGACGACGGGCTTGACGATCAACGACTGTGACAACGAGGCCCCCGGCCGCAACTCCACTCAGCGCGCAAACGCGCAACTCGGCGGGAGGGTTCCGCCGCGGTGCGTGGCGGCGAACGGTGTCTTAAGCCTGGCGGGCCTAGGCTTGCGCGATGTCCGCCGACCCGGCCCCTGCCCGTCCCGAACGCCGCCTCGCGCGGCCCTCGCCCCGGTGGATGGGCCTGACGGCGTTCGGCCTCCTGGCCATCGCCTTCGTGACGCTCTGCCCGATCTGGATGCGGCCCCACCTGGCGGGCGGCGACGAGGAGCGGTTCGCGGCCTTCCTGGCGCTGGGCTTTCTCGCAGGCCGCGCGGCGGGGCGGCGAGGCTTGGCCGCCACCGCGGCGGTGGTGCTGCTGGCCTTCGGACTGGAGTACGCGCAGGAGCTCGCCCCCGGACGCCACGCGGCGTTGTCGGACGCGGTGGTCAAGGCGCTGGGCGGCGTCGTCGGCGTGGCGGCCGCGCAGATCTCGTTCGCGCTGTGGCGGGGGCTGCGGCGCGCCGCGCGACGGCTGGCCGCCAGCCGCGCGCTCGCGGTGGACTGACGGTGCGTCAGGTAGCCCCCCTTGCCCACCATGGCTGCCGCTTCAGACGGACAGCAACCGGCCGAAGAACCCGCGGTAACGTTGCAGGGCGATCCTAAGGTCCTCGGTCGAGACGTCGTCGCCCTGGCTCCACTGACCTTCGAGGCGCGCGCGCTCTTCAGCGAACATCTCTGCCAGCCGCTTCATCGCCGCCGCGACCAGATGGTCTGCCTCTTCGACGGCGCGGCGCGGTTCGTCGACAAAGTTCGCCTGGATGGCGTCCCACGAGCGCTTGAGCTCATCGGCCTCGGCCACCGCGAAGATGGGTTGTTCGGTGGCGGTGTCGGAGGAAGCCTTCCCGCCGGCAGGCGGCGCCTCCTGATCAAAGGTCCGCGGCTCCTCGACGGCCGCTGACGGATCGCCGGCCTTCGCCAGCTGCTCGGTCGTCAGCGCGTCGTTCATCGGAGTCGTTTCGAACGGCTGCGGGTCGCTCATGGTCGGATTCCTCCTGGGAAAAGGTGCGAGGTTCGTCGGGAAGACGCTCCACGCCGGGATGCACGACTTCGTCGAACAGGGCGCGGTAGTGGATGAGGGCGCGCCGCAGGTCCTCGGTGCCGGCCTGTCCGGCGGCGTGACGGTCCGCGACGTCGTGCGCGATGCGGTAGTTGCTGACCAACTGCGGGTGGCTGACGGAAAGGTCGTCGGCCCGCTGCTCGAAGTCGGCTACGGGGTAGCCGCGCGCCTTCATCGCCTCGCCGAGCAGGGCGTCGGCGTCGCCGATCGCGCGGCCGGGATCGTCGACGAACTCAGCCTGGATGGCGCGCCAGTTGTCGGAGAAGCGGGTGGCTTCGGCGGCGCTCAGCGGCCGCAGCTCGAAGGCGTCCACGCGCTTCTCGCGCCGCCGAAGCTCAGTCTCGGCCTTGCGCTTGTCGCCGGTCTCATCGACCGCCGCGCGATACTCCGCGCCGTAGCGGTCGCGAAGCCGCTTCGAGCGGCGCTGCTGTCCGTACAGGATGGCCCCAACGACGATCACAACCGCGACCGCTGCGAGGACGATAGCGAGGGTGTTGTCCATGGCTCTCTCCGAGGCGCCGACGCCGCACGAGGATGTGGGCGGGACCTCGAACGGGTCGCCTCGGGGCGAGTTCCGCGGGAGCCTTCGGATTGTGAAGTGTTAAGGGGCGGCCCGATCGCCCGCGGCTCCCCGCCGCGTTGCGGGCGGAGGGGAGCGCGGCCGTTGGAGCCTACGGCAGCTGGGCCAGCCAGGTGGCGACGCCGCCGTGGCCGGCGCAGGTGCCGGAGCGGTGCTGGCTCATGCTGGGCGTGCCGTCCCGGCAGGTGGCGGTCGGCTTGCCGGCCTGCGGAGGCCCGGCGTTGGCCGCCATGGTGGCCGAGGCCTTGGCCGGCCCGGCGGGCGCCTTCGCCACGGTCGTCGTCGTAGTCGCAGCGGCGGGCGTCGCAGCGGCCGGCGCGGCGGCCGGCTTTGGCCCGAAGATGGACTTCGCGGCGGTGGCGAGGCCGGAGGGCTTGGCTGTGGTGGTCGTCGTTGTCGTGGCCGCGGGCTTGGCCGCGGCGGCCGGCGCCGGGGCGGCCGCGGCGGTGGCGACGCCCTTGCAGGCGGCCTTGTTCTTGTTGCCGGCCTTGGAGCAGTCGTAGTTGCGTTCCGCCGGCTTGGCCGCATCGGCGGCGGCCGTCTTGGTCGTGGTGGTGGTCTTGGCCGCGGCGGTCGCGGCGGCCTTGGTCGCCTTCTCAGGCTTGGCCTTGGCGGGCGTGGCGGCCGGAGCGGCCTTCGCGGCGCCCTTGCAGGCCGCCTTGTTGGCGTTGCCGGCCTTCGTGCAATCGTATTGCCGGTCGGCGGCGACGGCGGCCGTGGATAGGGCGGCGACGGCGACGAACACGGCGGCCCCAAGGCCCAGAAGTCTGCGCATAGTCCTCTCCCAAAATGAGCCCCACCCCAGATCGCGCGCAGGCTCCCACCCCTTGTCCGCCCGGACAACAGGATTCTCTGAATCGGACGACGAAGCCCCGGCCCGCTCAGTCGCGAGCGATCCGCATCTGGCGCTTGGCCTCGCGCGCGTCGATGCCGAGCGGCCAGGCGAGGCCGCCGCGCCATTTCACGCGGCCGCAGCCGGGGCAGTTCCAGCCGACGCGCCGGGCGACCTGGGTGAGGGTGGTGGCGTGGCCGCCGGCCTTGAGCTGGCGCAGGCGCTCGATGACCCGCTCGACGCGGTAGGTCTTCGACCAGCCGCACAGGCTGCAGACGAGCTGGAACCGGCTGCCCGGCCAGCGGCGGCCGTCGCCGAGTGTCGAGGTCTCGGTGGTGGGGATGGGCTGCAGGCTCATGATGCGAACAAAAGCAGAACGTCATGATGCTGGCGAGTCACAGTTCGGGGATCTGCGGCAAAGTTTCGCCGGGGGTGGCGAACCCCCCACCAAGTTCGCGTATCATGCGAATATGGTAGACACGCCTGACCACAAGGACGCCGGGACGACGACCGCGTCGGTGACTTATCACCTGCCCGCCGAGCCGCTGCGCGAGGCGGTGACGACCTACTATCAGGTCAAGGTGACGGGGCCCGGCACGGTCTGGGACCAGATCTTCCCCGAATGGCCGAACTTCCGGATCATCCTGTCCGGCGACTGGGAGGCTCATTTCCCCGGAGACCCGCGCCAGCCGGTGCCGAAGATCGGCATGAGCGGAGCGCTGGAGCGGGCGCTGTGGGCCGGCGGCTCCGAGGGCGTGATGGTCGGCGTGGGGCTGATGCCGCAGGGCTGGCCCCGGCTCACGGACAAGCCGGCAAGCCAGTTCACCGACCGGCTGGCCCCGCTCTCCGAAGCGCTCGGCCCGGTGGCGGACGAACTCTACGCACGGTTGAAGGCGGCGGACGGCGACGCGGCGATCTACGCGGTGCTGGACGAGGTCCTGGGCGGCCTGCTGACCGAGCGGTCGGAAGCAGCGCTCGTGGCCCAGGCGCACGCCGCGCTACAGGACCCGCAGGTGCAGACGGTGGCCGACTGGGCGGGGCGATTCGGCCTCTCCTCACGCCAGCTCGAGCGATTCTCGCAGCGCTACTTCGGGCTGTCGCCCAAGCGCCTGCTGCGCCGCCAACGCCTTTTGCGCACGCTGGCCGCCATGCGGGAGACGCCCGAGGGGACCTGGACCCAGTTCCTGGACGATCAGTTCACGGACCAGGCCCACTTCATTCACGAGTTCAACTACTACATGGGGCTGTCGCCCTCGGCCTACCTGGCGCGCGAGCAGCCGTTCATGGCGGAGGCCTGGAAGCGTCGAAAGGCGCTGCTCGGCTCGCCCGTCCAGGTGCTGCAGCCACCGACGGGCAAGGCCCGCTGAACCGCGGCCGATGACGTTTTCGCGATTATTTTCGCGTGTCGCGTTCCTACAATTCTCCGTTGAACTAACCCGGTTCATTGACCGCATTGTTCGGGTGCGATGTGGGTGAGAAATGAGCGACGGGGTTGATATCGTTGTTGGGAAGCGGCTGAAGGCGCGCCGCAGGCTGCTGGGCATGACCCAGAAGGGCCTTGGCGCAAGCTGCGGGGTCACCTTCCAACAGATCCAGAAGTACGAGTGCGCGGTGAGCCGGCTGTCGGCGGCCATGCTGTGGAAGCTGGCCTGCGCGCTGGACGTGGACATCAGCTACTTCTTTACCGGCCTGGTCCGCGAAGGCGAACAGGGCGAGGAGCGCCGCCCGCCGATGCCGGTGGGGATCGCCGCCAACTTCTGAAAATCGGACAGCGCCAGGCGCCGCTCGGCGTCTGGCTTCCGCGGCGTCGCCGAAGCCTTGGCTTGCGGCGGCGTGCGCCAAGCACCCTGGCCTCTAGGCGGCGTCCGCCGGCGCCCTTTCTTCTAGGCGGCGTCCGCCGGCGCCCTTTCTTCTAGGCGGCGTCCGCCGCCAGGGCCGGAGTGCAGTCGCGCAGGATGCGGGCGAGTTCGGCCTGGCTGTAGGGCTTGGCGAGCCGGGGCAGGCCGTCGCCGGCGCCGGGCGGCAGCTCGGCATAGCCGGTGGCCAGCACCACCCCCAAGTGCGGATGACAGACGCCGATCTCGTCGGCGAGCTGCAGGCCGGTCATCTGCGGCATGGCGTAGTCGGTGATCACCAGGTCGACGGCTTGCTCGTCGAGCGCCGCCAGGGCCTCCGCGCCGGAGCCGGCGGCGATGACCCGGTGACCGAGGTCCTCGATCATGGCGGCCATGTTGTTGAGCACCAAGCTGTCGTCGTCGACGGCCAGCACCACTAGCGGCCGCTGGTGCGCGCCGTCCTGCGCGGCGGCCGGCGTCGTCTGACGGGCGCCGACCTCGTTTGCTTCGGGCAGCCAGATCTCTATGCGGGTTCCGTGGCCGGGACGGCTCGACAGCGCGAGGCGCCCGCCGGACTGCTCGGCGAGGCCATGCACCATCGGCAGGCCGAGGCCGGTGCCCTTGCCGACACCCTTGGTCGTGAAGAAGGGCTCGGTGGCGCGCGCCAGGGTGTCCTTGTCCATGCCCTCGCCGGTGTCGGCGACGCTCAGGCGCACGTAGCGCCCGGCGGGCAGGCCAATCGCGGCGCCGGCCTTGAGCGTGCGCGCCTCGGCCTCGATCTCGATCCGGCCGCCCTCGGGCATGGCGTCACGGGCGTTGACCGCCAGGTTCAGGAGCGCGTTCTCCAGTTGGTTGGCGTCGGTCAGCACCGGCGCCAGGCGTTCGGGGAAGCGGGCGACAAGCTCGATCGACGGGCCCAGCGAACGCTGCAGGAGGCCGGTCATGCCGCCGACCAGCTCGGCCAGGTCGACGCCTTCCAGCTTCAGGTCCTGCTTGCGCGCGAAGGCGAGCATCCGCTGGGTCAGGGCCGCGCCGCGCTGGGCGCCCTGCATGGCGTTGTCCAGCAGCCGCTCGGCCTTGGGATCGTCCGGCAGCCGCTTGCGCAAGAGCTCCAGGCTGCCCAGCACCGCCATCAGGAGGTTGTTGAAGTCGTGGGCGACGCCTCCCGTGAGCTGGCCGATGGCGTCGAGCTTCTGGGCCTGGAACAGCACCTGGCGGGTTTCCTCGAGCTCGCGCTGCGCCTTCAGCCGTTCGGTGATGTCGCGGGTGATCTTGGCGAAGCCGATGATCTCGCCGGCCTCGTTGCGGATCGGGTCGATGATCACGTGAGCCCAGAAGCGGACACCGTCCTTGCGGACCCGCCAGCCTTCCTTCTCGAAACGGCCCTCGGCGGCGGCGGTGCGCAGCGCCTTGGCGGGCTCGCCGGCCGCCTGGTCGGCCTCGGTGTAGAAGCGGCCGAAATAGCGGCCGACGACTTCGTGCGCCGCGTAGCCCTTGATCCGCTGGGCGCCGGCGTTCCAGTTGGTGATCCGGCCCTGGGGGTCCAGCATGTAGATGGCGTAGTCGGTCACCGCCTGCACCAGGAGCTGGAACTCTTCGAGGCTGCGCCGCAGGTTTTCGTCCGCCGCGCGGCGCTCGGTGAGATCGCGGGTGACCTTGGCGAAGCCGATGAGCTGGCCGGCCGGGCTGCGGATCGGATCGATCAGCACGTGGGCCCAGAAGCGCGAGCCGTCCTTGCGCACGCGCCAGCCTTCCACCTCGAATCGGCCTTCCCGGTCGGCGATCTCCAGCGCCTTGGCCGGGACGCCGGCCTCGCGATCCTCCTTCGTGTAGAACTGCGCGAAGTGGCGGCCGATGATCTCGTCGGCGCGATAGCCCTTGAAGCGCTCCGCGCCCGGATTCCAGCTATTCACATAGCCTTCGACGTCCAGCATGTAGATGGCATAGTCGGTGATGGCGTCGATCAGCAGCCGGTAGCGGCTGTCATCGTTGTGCGGCGCAGCGAGACTTTTCACCAAATCCATCAGGCCCCCTGCGGCCCGCAAACGAGCACAGCCCCGTACGCGTAGCGCGTGAAAATTCAAAAGGTTCCGCGGCGATGGCCTGCTGACCGGGGCGAAGCGGCGCGCACCCGTTCGGAGCGAGTGTGCTTGCCGCCGTGCGCGGCCCGGCGTTAGCGTTCCCGGCAGGCTGACGGACGCGGCGGCGCCGGCCTGGGCGGGGGTTCAGAAATGCGGTTTCGAGTGACGGTGATGGCGCTGGCGTTGGCGGCGGCCTCCTCTGCGTCGGCCCTGACCCTCAACTCATGCGCCGCGGGCTGCATGACCTCGGGTGGTATCCTGTTCGACCTGGACTACACCGTGCCGGCCGACGGCAAGGTCTACCGCTGGGACCTCTGGACCAGCGATCCAAGCGTGACGGCGCTGCTGTATTCGCCCAATCAGGTCGATGGATTCAATTTCATCAGCAACGGTGACGGGACGAGCCACCTCGATCTGAATGGCTTTGCGCCGCCTTTCACCTTCGATTTCGCAGCCGGGCCCGATGGCCATAGCTACTACACCGTGAGCGCGCCGGCCCAGTTCGACCATTGCGGGCCGTCGTCGCCCGCGGGCGAAGTCTGCCGAAACGTCATCGAAGTGTTTGGGAACGGGGGGAGCCTCAAGCTCAATGTCGGCGGACAGCCTTGGGGACCCGGCGACCCGGAGGTGAAGGTCTTCTTCGCGCAAAGCCTCGTCCCCGAGCCGCAAAGCTGGGCGTTGGCCGTGCTGGGGTTTGGCGCCCTGGGGATGGTGCTGCGCCGCAGGCGAGCCGCGGGGCTCGCCGCCTAAGGCGGCTTTCCGCGTCGCGCCGAGAGGCCTAGGTTCAGGCCATGGCCGTCGCCTTCACCCGAGAGGAAGACTACGAGTCCCAGGCCGCGGACCTGCCGGACCGGCCGGTTTCCGCGCACGCGAACCTGGTGACCGCCAGCGGGCTTGCGGCCATCGAGGCTGAGCTTGCCGCGGCGCGCGCGGCCTATTCCGCCGCGCAGGCGGAAGGCGGCGTGAGCGCCGACCGCACCGCCATGGCGCGCGCGACCCGCGACCTGCGCTACTGGTCGCAACGCCGGGCCAACGCCCAACTCACCGAGCCCGCGCCGGAGGCCGACAGGGTGCAGTTCGGCCGCACGGTCGAGTTCGAGCGGGAGGACGGCCGGCGGCAGGCCTTCCGCATCACCGGCGAGGACGAGGCCGATCCGGCGAAGGGATGCGTCTCCTACGTCTCGCCGCTGGCCGCGGCGCTGCTGGGCAAGTCGGTGGGCGACCTGGCCAGCGTCAACGGCTCCGAGGTGGAGATCATCGCCGTCCGCTGAGGCGGCTCGGCCTCAGCCCTTGGACGCGGACTTCCGGCGGCGGCGGCGCTGCGGAAGGTTCGGATAGACCGGCAGGTCGCGGTAGGCGGCGTTGAAGTCCGGGGCGTCGCGGCGCGCGAGGCGCTGCTCCAGCACGGCGGCCAGCAGGCCAGCCACGATCACCACCGCCAACGGGTGGACCCCGAGTGACCGGAAGGCATGCAGGATCTCGTAGATCTGGCTCATGGGCGGATACCGGGCGCGATATCAGGCCAATCTAAACGGCTATCCCTAAGCGCCTGTGAAGCAAGTTGGCTAACGCTGTCAAAGTCTTCGCAGCCGCCGGTTGAGGCGCAGACGGCAGCCTGCGCAGAGGTTGGCGGCCTCGAGAGAGTAAATTTTCGATGGGCTTGGCTCGGACCCGGCTGGAGCCCCCGGCGGGGTCTAGGGATGGCCGAGGGCTCCGCCGGCGACGCGGGCAGAGCCGCCGACGCCCCGGCGCGGAAAGGAACATACGCGCCGGGACCGCCGCCCTGATGCGCGCCTGGAGCTGACTTGGGGATGAACCATGGCCCCGCTTGGGCCTCAGGTCGGGGGGGCCTCGGGTTCCGGGGCCGGCGTCGGCGCAGCCTCCGGCTCGGGGGCCACGGCGGCCGTATCCGCGCCCGCGGCTTCGGTGGCGGCGGCCGCGGCGGGCGCAGACGGGGCGGCCGGTAGCGCGGCGGAGACGTCCGGCACGGCCTCGTCGGGGGCCGGCGCGGCGGCAGGGCGGACCGGGCGGGGCTCGGCCTCGGCCACCTGCAGCGCCGGCGCGGGCGTGGCGTCGGGGATGGCGGCCGCACGCTGCGGGGCGGTGAGGGCGGTTTGCGGGAAGGGGCTGGGACCGGCGGGCAGGATCTGGCGGCCGACGCCGAGCGCGAAGCTGCCGGCCGCGATCAGGCCCAATGCCAGCAGCGCGAAACGATTGTCGCGCCGGGAATGGGGCTGGATCGCAAGGCCGACCATGACAGACGAACTCTGCCAGAGAGCGATCGTTCCGGCGAGCGACTGAGACTGCGGTCGTTTGGGGTTGCTCAGTTGCCGCGCGGAACCGTGGCGCGGCCGGCGCGCGAGGCGGGGGCGCCATACCGCGCGCGGTTTTCCGGCGTGTCGGGGATCGGGCCGTAGGCGTCGTAGGCGCGGTCGGCGACCACGGCGTTGACCGGGGCGCCATAGGCGTCGGCGTAGTTCGTCCCGGTCCGGGCGTCGGCGAAGGCCAGCCGCACCTGGTCCATGGCGCCGCGCACCGCGACCTCCTGGCAGGAATGGCCGAGATTGCCGGCGGAGGGCCGGGGCTCGTTCAGCCGGTCGCAGATGCGGCCCGCGGTGTTGTTCACGCGCATCCGCAGGATGTCGCGGTCGCGGCCGTAGTTGAGGTCAAGGTCGGCGTAGCTGACCACCTCGGTGATCGCCTGGGGCGCGCGGGCGCTGCGGCCGGTGACGGTCAGCTCCTCGACAGTCTGGGCGAACGACGGCGCGGCGGCCGCGAGCGCGGCGGCGGCGGTCAGGGAAAGGGCGAAGTAACGCATGGAACGCGGCTCCTTCTTCGGCCCGCGGTCAACTGCGCAGCCTGGAGCGCGGTTCCGCTTGCGGCCGCTCATCCCGGCCTTCGCCGGCATAAGCGGTTTGAGACGGTTCAGGCGTCGATGGTCTGTTTGATGCGCTTGGGCACCAGGAAGAGGATCGGCAGGATGGCGGCATAGACGGCGATCGTCGCCCAGATGGTCGTCGAGTAGCCGCCGTGGTTCTGGTAGAGGTCGGAGCCCCACAGGTCGCCGAACCGCTGGGATATCCAGTAGAGCGCCAGGAACAGCATCATCATGGTGCCCTCCAGGCCCTTGGGACAGGAGCGCATGGCGAGGTCGGTGAAGGCCGCCTGGCCGATGCCGCCCAGGAGTCCCATCGGGATCGCCGCGAGCAGCGCGGTCTTTGCCGAATGCACGAACAGCAGCGAAACCATCTGCGGTACGGCGAGCAGGGCGCCGACCCAGAGCAGGGTCCCGAGCTTCAGCCGCTGAGCCAGCCAGGCGTAGAGCGCGTAGACCGGCAGGAAGCCGCCGTAGAAGATCCCGTAGAAGGCCCCTACCTGGGCGTCGCTGGCGTGCAGGTCGTTGGACATGTGGTACTGCAGCGACAGTCCCGCCGCCGGCCCGAACTGCCAGAGCAACTGGATCATGATCACCGGATAGATCGCCCAGGTGCGCAGCAGCCGCATGACGTCGGCGCCGAGCGACAGGGTTGAGGGTTCGGCGCCGGCCTTGGCGTCGTCGAAGAGCCTCTTCGGCCCGAAGGCCCCGAAGGCGGTCAGGGCCAGCATCAGCCCGGCCCCGATCAGGAACAGGACGCGCGCCGCGGTGACGGCGCCGGCGCCCTCGAGCACGCCGCTGAGGACGCCGCCGATCAGCATCGACAGCACCTGGGGGGCCAGCGTCGCGGCGTTGGACACGGTGCTCATCTGGCCGGTCATGGCGTGGTGGCGGCCCACGGCCGTCGAGAGCCCGGCCGCCGCGCCGGCCACGAACTGCATCAGGGTGGTGACCAGCAGCACGCCGCCCAGCAGCAGGGCGTAGGTCGGGTGCATGAAGGCCATGGCCGCATAGACCGCCGCGCTCGCCAGGCCGAACACCACGAGGTGGCCGCGGTCGCCGGCGCCGGCCGGGCTCCAGCGGTCGCGGACCAGGCCGAAGACGAAGCCGATGAACAGCGGGATGGCGGTGATCAGGTTGAACTGCGCCGTCTCGTGGGCGGCCAGGTGCAGCCGGTTCTTCAGGAAGAAGGTGATCGGCAGGGAGATCAGGCCCCAGTAGGGCGCGGCGAAGTTGATGATCAGGATGGGGACGCCGGCGTAGAGCAGGAGGCGGAGCCGGCGGGCCGGCGGCAGGGGCGTGGCGCCCGCCTCGACGAATGTTTCAGCGGCCATGCGATCCCCCGACCAGAGTCTAGGCGTAGCGCGCCGTCCGCAGCAGCGAAAGCCCCGCTGGGCGGGCGGCTTTTGGAACGGGCTGTTCGAGCGCCGCCGTGGTGCTAGGGTCCGGCCGGAAATCAAACGGGAGGCCAAAGGGCGATGGCTCGCAATCTGATGATCTCGATGCTGGCGGCGGCGGCGATCGCAGGCGCCGGCATGGCGGCCGCGGCGGTTTCCGCGAACCTGACCGCGGCGCTCGCCGACAAGTCCCGGCCGGCGACAGACAAGGAACGCGACGCGGCGCGCAAGCCCGCTGAGCTCCTGGCCTTCGCCGGCGTGAAGCCCGGCCAGCAGGTGGCCGACTTCATGATGGGCGGCGGCTACTTCACCCGCATCCTGGCGGCGGCTGTGGGGCCGACCGGCAAGGTCTATGCCTACCAGTCCGCCGAGTTCATCAAGTTCCGCGCGGCCTATGGGACCGAGCAATCGGCGGTGGCGGCGGACTACAAGAACGTGACGCCGCTCACGGGCAACATCTCGGCCGCCGGCCTGCCCAGCGGGCTCGACCTGGTGCTCACCGTGCAGAACTACCACGACCTCCACCTGAAGGCCTTCCCGGCGAACACCGCCGACGACGCCAACAAGCAGATCTTCAAGGCGCTGAAGCCGGGCGGGCTCTATGTGGTGGTCGACCACGCCGCGGCGGCCGGCGCGCCGCTGACGGTGGCCGACACCCAGCACCGCATCGACGAGGCGATCGTCAAGAAGGAGGTCGAGGCCGCCGGCTTCAAGCTGGTCGCCGAGGACAAGCTGCTGGCCAACCCCGCCGACCCGCACGACAAGTTGGTCTTCGACCCCGCGATCCGCGGGCATACCGACCAGTTCGTGCTGAAGTTCCAGAAGCCGAAATAGTCCGGCTGCAATCGTCGGGAACGCGCGCGCCGCAGGCGCGTCAAAGGTTCAGCAGGGTTTCAGCCGGAGACGAGGTCATGACGATCAAGATGCTCTTCACGCCCAACGGGCCGATCGCGGTCTCCGGCGACCTTTCGGAACTGAAGCTGACCGACTCCACGGGCCAGCCGATCGATGTCTCCGGCGAGAAGAAGATCTTCCTGTGCCGCTGCGGCGGCTCGGTCACCAAGCCGTTCTGCGACGGCACGCACACGCAGATCGGCTTCCAGGCCGCCGAGGCGGCGGTGATGAGCGAAGGCTGAGAGGCCGCGGCCTCTTGCGGCCTTAGGTTAAGAGCCACACCTGCACGGCAAGGCTCCAGCTCGAAAGGCCCAGAGAATGTTCGATCACCTGTCCGTCGGCGTCCGCGACCTCACCGCCGCGCGCGTCTTCTACGATGCGTTCCTGGCCCCGCTCGGTCACGCCACGGCCCAGGCCAGCGAGACGGAATTGGCCTATGGGCCGGGCGGCACGGCGGCGCAGTTCTATCTCTATCCGGTGGACGGCGGTCAGGTCGCGGGGCTGGGCGCTCACATCGCGTTCGCCGCTGACAGCCGCACGGCGGTGGATGCGGCCTACGCCGCGGCGCTGGCGGGCGGGGCGAGCGTCGTGCGCGCGGCCGGCCTGCACCCCGACATCGCCGCCGGCTACTACGGCGCTGTGCTACTCGATCCCGACGGCAACAAGCTGGAGATCATCGCCGGGACCATGCACTAGGCCCTCAGCCGCCCGGATGCGGATGGGCGCCGGCGTGCGGGTGGATCGTTCCGGCCACCGCGATGAAGCGGCCGCCCTGCCAGAGCTCGGCGCGGGTGTTGGCGCTGCCGGGCGGCCGCAGCCTTATAATGGCCTCCTCGTCACGGGCGCAGTAGAAGCTCTCGTCGGGCTGCAGTCGCCCATCGTCGTGGACCAGGTAGATGCGGTAGACGGCCATGGTCTGGCTCCTTGGCGCTGACCCCGCGAATCTTCTACGCCCGCAAGGCGACGAGGGTATGTCGCGGCCAAGACCGGCGGTCATTTGCCCGCCTTAGTTGTGGCGCAGCTTGCCTGGGCGCCCGCGTGAACACAGATAGGTGCGGTGAAGCTTGAGCCGTTGGGAAAGGCGTCCGCGATGCTCCGGACAGTGATGCAGGCTTTCATGAGCCCCGTGGCCGGACCCGTGGGCTTCGTGCTGGCGATCGCCATGTGCGGGCTGCTGGTGGCGACGACCATGACCGCCCAGCAGAACGAGGCGATGCTGCGCAGCAAGATCGCGGCGCTCACGGCGGAGAACGTGCGCAACGGCATGGTGCTGCACGCGCGGCTGGCCGCCTGCGAGGGCGCGCCGGCCGATCTCGCGCGCCTCCGCGAGACGAACGCCAACACCAGCCCCGAGACCCGCGCCCAGCGCCTGGCAGGGCGCGGCCCGGCGGGCTTCGACGTCTGTGCGCGGATGGAAAGCGCCGACCGCGCGGTCCTCGAGACCCTGAAATGAGAAGGTCTTCCGTGCGCATGGCGAGCGTCGGGCTCGCCTGCCTCTCGCTGGGCGCCTGCGCGACCCTCAAGCCCAAGCCGCAGCCGCCGCTGATCATCCCCGCGCCGCCGGTCGAGAAGGCCGCGCCCACGCCGGCCCCGCCGCCGGTGGTCGTCAGGGTGCCCGTGCCCGTGAAGGAGGCCTGCGTGCCGAAGAACTTCCCGCGCGCGCCGAGATATCCCGACAGCGACGCGGCCCTGCGCGACGCTGGCGGGGCGGCGGACCGCTACCAGCTGATGGCGGCCGGGCGCCTGCTGCGCGACCGAAGGCTGGCCGAGCTGGAGAAGGCCATCGACGCCTGCCGCTAAGCGGCGTCGCGGTACTTCCTGTTGTCATCACCCGGCTTGTCCGGGTGACCCATGATCTCGACGTCAGCGGAATGGCGCGCAGCGGTCTCGCCGTGGATCACCTTCGGCGCGGAGATCATGGGTGGCCCGGACAAGCCGGGCCATGGAGGCTATTGCGGAGTCAGGACGGCGCGTCGGCGGCGCAGCGCGGTCCCGAGCCCGAAGAAGCCCAGCAGCATCATCGCCCAGGTGGCAGGCTCTGGGAGGGCGGTTTGGCTGAAGAACACCCGCACATCATCCTGCGTGTTGACGAGGATGGCGGAGCCATTGCCCCAAACGTTGAACTGAGCAGCGCACACTTCTCCCGCAGGAGACCCTGCGGAACAATGGTTGAAGTCGGTCTGCAGCGCGCGGGTGAATATCGTTGTGTGCCCTGGTTGTACGATTTCATTCCAAGCGAACGTCGCACCGAGCAAAAATGAGTCCGTGTGAAAGGTCCCGTCGCCATTGCTGACCGTATCGACGTCGAAGGCCTCGTTGGGGGCGTTGAGGGTGATGAGCAAATTGGGATCGCTGGCGTCAGACCAGAGGTCCCAGCGATACGACTGGCCGTCTGCCGCAACGGTGTAATCGACATCGAACAGAGCGCCGCCCTGAATGGGGCAGCCACCGGCGCATGCGTTCAGAATCAGCGCACTCGCCTGACCACCCACCAGCATAGCCGCGGCCATCGTCGTTGCCGCCCACCACATCCTGCGCATTCTGCACACCCTACAGTTTAGTCGCCGCCACCCTTCCTGGCGGGTGCGGACGAGTCAACCGGTCTCGTGCGAAAGGCGAACGATCTGAGCTACTTGGTGTCTCCGCCGCCACCCCCGCCCGAGGCGGCGGCCTTGGCCGAGGCCAGGGCTTCCTTCTCCTCGTTGCGGGCGCCGGCCAGGATGCCGGGGAGGGCGTAGTTCCCCTCATGGCAAGCGTATTCGTAGATCGGGCCCTTGGTGGCGTTGAGCGCCACCTCGCCGGTGTAGGGGGCGGTGTAGATCTGCGGATCGTCGACGGTGAAGCTGTACTTGATCTGGTTTGGCGAGACGCGGGTGAAGCGCTCGATGATCTTGGAGCCTACAGAGGCCCCGCGGAAGTTCTGCTCGGGCCGCATGTTGGTGGTCTCGACGACCAGGGTGTCGCCTTCCCAGTGGCCCAGGCTGTCGCCCATCCACAGCTTTACGTCGGCCGGCGGGTGCTGGCCGGTCAGGCGGATGTGGCGCAGGTCGTGGACCATCTCGACCTCGATGGCGACCTCGTCCTTGGTCTGCACGATCTGGTAGTTGTTGTTGTAGAGCAGCGGCAGCATCGGCGGCCCCGCGCTGGAGCCGAAGGACAGGATGCAGCGCTCGCCGAGCGAGCGGTTCTCCGGATTGTCGAAGTTGCCGCGGCGCAGGGTGGCCATGCGGGCGCGCATCTTCTCCTGCGCCTCCTTGGTCATCGGCGGCAGGCGGCCGTTGGCCGGCGAGACCAGGATCGAGGCGCGCTTGACCCCGCCCAGGTCGATGATCTTGGTGCCCGGGTCCACCCAGGCGGAATTGTAGCCGCAGTCGACGCCGGTGAAGCCGCGGCCGCAGTTGGTCGGCAGGTCGGTCACCTTGGCGTTGGGATCGGTGGGCTTGTTGCCCTCGGCCACCAGCTTGGCGTTGTCCCCTTCCAGAGACTTCACCTCCTGGTCGCTGAGCGCCAGGCGGTCGCCGAGCTTCGCGTCGCGCTCGAAAGGGGTGATGGTGGCGTTGGTCCAGTTCCCCTGCAGGTCGGGCTGGCCGAAGGCGGTGCGCGGGGCGGTGTAGCCGGAGCCCTTGGCGCCGGTCTGGGCCAGAGCGGCCGCGGGGGCGAGCGCCAAGGCGCCCAGCGTCAGAAAGGCGGAAATATCCCTCAGTTTCATATGAGCGTCTCCCAATCCCGTCGTCTTCTTATGATCCCCCTGAGAATACCGGATTTCCCAAGGTAACGCGACGGCAACAGTGGGCTTGAGATCATCCGGAGCCGCTTGAACCGCACGCGCGGCTGTGCGAGGGCGAGGCCATGAGCGAAACCCCTTCGACCCCCGCCTTGCCCGACCGTCTGGCCACCGATCCCGACAGCCCGTTCTATGACGCCGAGCTGCTGGCGCGGAACATCGGCGTCCGCTTCAAGGGCGAGGACAAGACCAACGTCGACGAATACTGCGTCTCGGAAGGCTGGGTGAAGCTGGCGGTGGGCAATGCGCGGGACCGCCGCGGCAAGCAACTCACCATCAAGCTGAACGGCCCGGTCGAGCCCTATTTCCGCGACGAGGGCTGACGGCCGCCTTAGCTTCCGGGACTTTAACCTTTGGGGAGGACCGCGGGCGTAACCTGCGACTATCGGACATGGCGAAAACGGCCGATGTTCGGTGAAATAAGCGATCCCCGTGGGGGGAGGAGAGCGCAATGTTCGATCTCAGCGTTGTGGCCTTCGCCGGGCGTTGGATCCTGGTGGACGAGTCCGAAGGCGAGCTCGGCGAGTTCGCAACCCGGGACGAGGCGCTGAAGGCCGCCGGCGATTTCGCGGTGCTCGACCGCGAGCCGCGGCACGTGCTGATCCAGGACGACCGCGGCGAGTGGTGCGAGACGGTCGTCGAACCGCCGCGGGTTCAATAGCCGCCGAATTCGACCCCGCGAGAAATCCAAGGCGACGCTTCGTTGCGTCCGGGCGCGCGGGTGAAACAGACCGGCCCGACCCAGGCCATGATCCTGCGAGACCAAGACGTCAGCCGCACCCGGCCAGCGCTCCCCGCGGGAGGTCTCCATGCCCCATTCCGTCTGGCCCAACGTCATCTGGCCGAGCCTGCGCCGAGCCGACGTGGGCGCCGCCGGCGCGCTCGGGCGGCTGATCCACTGGACCGGCGCGATCGCCGCGGTGCTCTGCGCCATGATGGCCATCGAGTTCGCGGTGGAGGGCTGGGCCACCCACCTGTGCCGCAGCCTGGTGATCGCCGCCGTGGCGCTGGCCTTCGGGACGCGCGGCGTGCGCTACCTGCTGGCGCGGGAGTAGCTTGCCAAGCTGGCGAGCGCGGGGTCTGCTGGCGCCATGAGCGACGCCGCCTCGACCCCTCCAGACGGTTGGAAGCACACCGGCGTGCGCGTCGTGCCGGGCGACCAGCTCGACGACTCCACGCCCCAGACGCCCGGGATGCACCGCGCCGCGGCCATCGACCGGGCCCGCATGGGCGCCCAGAAGCTGTGGGCCGGCACGGTGCACATCCACGCCAACGCCAAGACCGGGGCGCATCATCACGGACCCCTGGAGAGCGTGATCTATGTGGTGAGCGGCCGTGCGCGCATGCGCTGGGGCGAGAAGCTGGAGTTCACCGCCGAGGCCGGCCCCGGGGACTTCATCTATGTGCCGCCCTACGTGCCGCACCAGGAGATCAACGCCTCGTCCGACGAGACGCTGTCCTGCGTGCTGGTGCGCAGCGATAGCGACGCGGTGGTGGTGAACCTGGAGATCGAGCCCGTCGAAAAGCCGGAAGGCGTCCCCTGGATCGACCCGATCCACAAGGGGTAGCGCGCTTCCCTTCCCAATTTCGGGAAGGGGGACCATCGGCCGATCCCGGCCTCAAGCCGCGGGAAGAGTGGGACGGGCAAGCGGCGAACACCGCGCTTGGGCCTTTCCCTCTCCACCACGCCCTCTGCGGGGCGCGGTCCCCCTCTCCCGCTTCGCGGGAAAGGAAGATGTCGGGACAGGCCGTGCGCGTTCGTCCTTGGGGAAACCCCAAGGGAGACCAGCGATGCGCTATCTGACGATCTACAGGCCCGAGAGCGGCGAAGAGGGCGGGACACCCGATCCCGAGCATATGGCGGCCATGGGGCGGCTGATCGAGGAATGGACCGCCAAAGGCGTGCTGATCTCGACCGAGCCGCTGACGCCGCGCGACCACGGGGCGCGGCTGCGGCTGGCGAACGGCGAGTTCACGGTCAGCGCGGAGACGGTGCGGGCCGGCGGCTTCGCGCTCCTGAATTGCCCGTCGAAAGAGGCGGCCATCGAGAGCTGCAAGGAATTCCTCAAGGTCGCCGGCGACGGGACCTGCGAGATCCGCCAGATCCTGGAGTTCGGCCCGCCGCCGGGGTGAGGCGCTACGGCTGGCCGAGATACTTGTCGAACCAGCCGAGGGTGCGGGCCTTGAGGTCGGCCTTGTGGGCGGGGTCGCGGATGCCGTGGCCTTCGCCGGCGTAGATGACCAGGCTGTTGGTCACGCCCATGGCGTCGAGGCCGGCGTGGAACTGCAGCGACTGGTCCGGCGGGCATTCCACGTCGCGTTCGCCGACGTAGATGAAGGTCGGCGTCCTGGCGGCGGCGATGTAGCGGATCGGCGAGAATTTGTCGTAGGCCGCCGGGTCCTTGTAGGCGGTGGTCCCGAAGAACGGGACCATCCACTGGTTGATGCCGTTTTCGCCGTAGTAGCTGACCCAGTCGGCGATGCCGGCGCCGGCCACGGCGGCCTTGAAGCGCTGGGAATGAGTGACCGTCCACATGGTCATGTAGCCGCCGTAGGAGTGGCCGTAGATCCCCAGGCGCTTGTCGTCGACGGGGGCGGCCTTCTCCACGGCGTCGACGCCCGCCAGGATGTCGCGCAGGTCGCCGCCGCCGAAGTCCTGCACATTGGCCTTGGTGAAGGCCTCGCCCTGGCCGAAGGAGCCGCGCGGGTTCGGCTGGAAGACGAAGAAGCCGTGCTGGACAAGGTCGTTGGTCGCGCCCTTCCACATGTAGGTGGGCTGCACCGCCGAGCTCGGCCCGCCGTGCACCAGAACGACCATCGGATAGGTCTTGCCGGGCTCGAGGTTGGCCGGGCCGGTCAGCCAGCCCTGGACGTCGAAGCCCTCGTTCTTCCAGTGGATGCTCTTGGCCGCGACCTGGGGGGCCAACGCGTCGTTCTCGTGGGTGATCTGGCGCGGCTTGGCGGTCGGGCCCGCGGCGATGTGCGGCGGGGTGGTGAAGTCTTCCGTGACGCTGGCCAGGAGCTTGCCGTCGCGGCTGATCGAGACGCGGCCTTCGCCCGCCATCAACATGACCGGCGCCGAGAACAGGGTCTTGGTCGCACCGGTGGCCGGGTCGACGGTGAGGACGGCGTTGTTGTCGCCGACGATGGCCGTGGCGAAGAGCGCCGAGGGCCGCCAGATCAGCGACGACAGGCTGCCCTTGTAGTCCGGCGTCTTGTCGACCGCCGTCCCGCCCGCGAAGGGCACGGTCCAGAGATCGCCGCCCACCGGGCCGAAGTCGGAGTGCAGGCCGCCGATGAAGGCCACCGTCTTGCCGTCCGGCGAGACGCGCGGGTACTTGATCTGCACCGGCGGGGCGGCGATCTCGCGGAACGAGCCGTCGACGCCGACCGCGGCGAGGCGGGCGATCCACCAGTTGTTGTCGCCGTCGCCCTTGGCCTCGGAGGCCACGAAGGCCTTGCCGTCGGGCGTCCAGTCGTACTCGTAGACATAGGTGTCGGGGGGCGAGAGGAATTGCAGCGGGCCGGCCTCTCTTCCGTCCATGGGTGCGGGCGCAACCGCGATACGCTGCTCGTCGGTCTCCGCGCCGATCTCGCCCACCAGGGCGGCGCCGGCCTGGGTGGCGCCGGCGATCTTGCGGGGCTTGGCGGTGGCCAGCACGGCCAGCGTCCGGCCGTCCGGCGACCAGCGCGGATCGCCCAGGAAGCCGTCGAAGCTGAGCGCCGTCGCGACCTTGTCGGCGCGGATCACTTGCAGGGTGGCGGTCTTGGCCTTGCGGTCGGTGGCGACGAAGACCAGCGACTGGCCATCGGGCGACCAGGCCGGGTCGGCATAGGCGCAGGTCGAGCAGGGGTCGACCCGGGTGACGATCTCGCCGTCGGCGCGCCTGCGGATGACCACGGCGCCGTGCGGCTCAGCCTCGGAGGCGGCGAGGTCGTCGGACTCGACCGCGGCGATCAGGTCGCCCTTGGGCGAGATCATCACCTCCCGGTAGTCGTGCACCTGGGCCGGCGCGGCCGGCGCCGCCGCCAGCGCCAGGGCCAAAAGCAAACCCGCCATCACCACGCACCCCCACGCAACCTCAGCACGCGGACTTGGCTATGGGATTAGGGGGCGAGCGGCAAGTGGGCGCTCCTCCCCTCGTCCCGAAGAGGACGGGGGAGGAGCGTTGGCTACGCCGCGTCGACGAGGACGACTTCGGTGTCTTCCAGGGCGGTGACGCGCAGGGACGACTCGCCGGTGATGGCGGCGCCGTCGCGGGCATCGAGGCGCACGCCGTTCACGTCCAGCGATCCGGTGGCGGCCACCAGGTAGGCGTGGCGGCTGGGGTCGAGCGGGTATTCCGCGGTCTCGCCGGCCTTGATCGTCGCGCCGGCCACGCGGGCGGGCGTGCGGATCGGCAGGGCGTCGGCGTCGCCGGGGATGCCGGAGGCCAGCGTCACGAACTTGCCGGCGCGGTCGTCCTTGGGGAAGGGACGTGCGCCCCAGGCGGGCGGGCCGCCGGCCTCGGTCGGCTCGATCCAGATCTGGAAGATGCGGGTCGTATCGCCTTCCAGGTTGTACTCGGCGTGGCGGATGCCGGAGCCGGCGCTCATCACCTGCACGTCGCCCGCCCCGGTGCGGCCTTCGTTGCCGAGGCTGTCCTTGTGGGTGATCGCGCCTTCGCGGACATAGGTGATGATCTCCATGTCGGCGTGGGGATGCGGCGGGAAGCCGGACTGCGGGGCGATCTCGTCGTCGTTCCAGACGCGCAAGCTGCCCCAGCCCATGCGCTTGGGGTCGTAGTAGTTGGCGAAGGAGAAGTGGTGCTTGGCCTTCAGCCAGCCGTGGTCGGCGCCGCCGAGGCCCGCAAAGGGTCGCTTGTCGATCATGATGTTCCTCCTGGCGCCGCGTCCGAACCGCCGGGGGCGCCGTTTCGAGGGGGAAGATAAGCTTCCGATTTGTGGGAGAAAGCCGGCTGTCGGCAGAAGATTGTTTCCAGATCGGGAAGACAGAATGGCCACGGAAGGACACGGAAGGCGCGCAGCGCGATCGCACCGCCGCTGATCTGCGATCTTGCTTCCGTCCCTTTCCGTGTTTTCCGTGGCAATTCTCATCACGGCGGGGCGAAGCGGCAATGCACTGGGCAGGATTGATGGCGGCTGTCGCCGCCGTGGGATTGATGGGCGCGGCCAAGCCGGCGTCCGATTGGCGGGCGCTGGATCCGGACAACACCCTGGTGATCGAGACGTCCAAGGGGCGGATCGTGGTGGAGATGGCGCCGGCGCTGGCGCCGCTGGCGGTGGAGCGGGTCAAGCGGCTGGCGCGGGAGAAGGTCTATGACGGCCTGCTGTTCCATCGGGTGATCGAGGGCTTCGTCGACCAGACGGGCAACCCCAACAACCACGACGGCGGGACCTCGGCCTATCCGGACCTGCCGGCGGAGTTCAGCGCCCGGCTGCCGGCAGGGACGCCGATGACGACGGTCGTCAGCCGCAGCGACGGGATCGAGGGCTTTGTCGGTTCGATCCCGGTGGCCGGGGTTTCGGCCAGGGAGCAGGCGCTGGGGAGCGATCATCGTGCGCGGGTCTGGGGCGCCTATTGCGCCGGCGTGGCCGGCATGGGCCGCCAGGCGGGCATCGACACCGCCAACAGCGAGATCTTCTTCATGCGCGCGCCGGCGCGCAGGCTGGACCACGACTACGCCGTCTGGGGCCGGGTGGTGCAGGGGCTCGAGGTTGTGCGGGCCATCAAGGTGGGCGAGCCGCCGGCCGAGCCGGACCGGATGCTGAGCGTGCGGCTGGCCGCCGACCTGCCGCCCGGCGAGCGGCCCAAGCTCGAAGTGACCGACACCCAGGGGCCGGCGTTCCGGGCCAAGGTCGCGGCGCTCAAGGGCAGGCTGGGCGCCCGGTTCAGCGTCTGCGACGCGCCGATTTCCGTACGACAACCTTGACGTGCGACAAACGGGCGCAGGCTTCGCGGAGTTCCCGCTCTTGGTGCGTTAACCTTGACCGCCTACCGCTGCGGTTGCAGCAGGCGGAATCGCATGAAGTACGAAGTTGTCGAGCACCTCGGTGAGTGGATCGTGCGCCGGGACGGCGTCGAGCTCGCGCGTTTTGGGGAGCAGCTGGCCGCGCTGGCCGACGTTACCGAACGGCTGGCGGATTCCAAGGCGGCGGAAGAGAGCTATTCGCTGGCCGTGCGTTACCAGGCGCGGGGCTAAGCCAAGACCTTGGCTGTTGGCAGCAAGCTGGGGCGAGCGCCAATCCGCGTCGGCTACCCGACGCACACGTACGATTTACTAACCCCTCCTTAAGATTTGCTTTGGCGTGTGGCGCAGGCAGGCGCACTGTGCAGCGTGGCCGGGTTATCCGGCACGGTCGGCGCAAGGCGAATTCCCTGGTCTACTTCTGCTACATCCATCGCGCGAGCGGCTCGGCGCCCCATTTCGAGGTGCTGCCCGAGACGTCGCATGTGGGCGCCATGGAACATGCCGCCCAGATGATGGCGCAGCGCTCCGACGCGATCCGGGCGGAGATCTGGGACGGCGACCGACTGGTCTTCAGCCTGCCGCGCTCGGCGACGCCGCCGCGTGAGCCACCGTCACAGCTCGACGCACGCTAGGATTGCAATTCCGGCGAAGTCGCCGGGCTCAAACCCGCATCTCGAAGTAGGCGACCTCCGAGCCCGCCGAGTGGCCGAGCATGGTCAGGCGAAAGGCGCCGCCGCCTTCCAGCTTCAGCTCCGCCTCGCCGGCGCGGAACGCCTCGGCGGCGATCTCGGGCGTGGCGGTGAGCTTGCCGCGCAGCCGCAGCGGACCCAGGCGCAAGGTCGCGGGATCGCCCTGGATCTCGTAGTCGACCGGTCCGGTGAACCCGCGGCAGTGAAGCTCGCCGGCGCCGAGATGGGCCGGAAGCTGTTTACGCAGACGCGCCATCGGATCTCCTCGTGGGTGAAGCTAGATAACGCCCAAGGCAGAGGTTCGATCCCGAACGTCGGCCCGCGGCCGCGCGGCGGCTTGACGCAGGGGCGCCCTTGCTCCGGCGCGCCGGCCGGGGCCTCATCGCCGGAAAAGCGTGCGAGGAGGCGTCAGGGTGAGCGATTTGGTCGCCGGCAAGGTTCCGGAACGCATGGGCCTTGGCCGTTCGCTGCTCTTCGCGATCGCCGGCGTCCCGCTGACGGCGGTGGACGTGGCGCTCCTGATCTACCTGCCGCCGCACCTCAGCGGGCGGCTCGGTGTGCCCCTGGCCGTGGTTGGCGTCAGCTGGGCGATCGTTCGCCTGCTGGACATCGTGGTGGACCCGATCCTGGGCGTGATGATGGACGCGACCCGCAGCCGTTTCGGGCGCTATCGGCTGTGGATGGTGCTGGGCGCGCCGATCCTGATGGCGGCCACCTTCATGCTGTTCTTCGCCAAGCCGGGGATCGGCGCGGCCTACCTAGTGGGCTGGCTGCTGGTGCTCTACCTCGGCCGCTCGATCCTGCACGTAGCCCATCCGGCGTGGGCCGCGACGCTGGCCCGGACCTACAACGACCGCGCGCGGCTGTTCGGCGTGCTGGCCGCGGTGATCGTGGCGGCCTCGGTGCTGGTGCTCATGCTGCCGGTGGTCAACGCCGCGATGCACGGCGGCGAGGGGCGCAACATCGAGCTGATGGGCTGGTTCGTGATCCTGTGCGCGCCGCTCACCATCGGCCTGGCGGTCTGGCGGACCGGCGAACGGCTGAGCCCGGCCACCGACACCGGCCGGGCGGCGATCAAGGACTATCTGTCGCTGCTGACCAAGCCGGACCTGGTGCGGCTCTACCTGGCCAGCACGGCGCTGACGCTGGGCCCGGGCTGGATGAGTTCGCTCTACCTGTTCTTCCAGGCGAGCTACAACGGATTGACCGCCGACAAGGCCTCGATCCTGCTGGTGGCCTACACCCTGGCCGGCCTGGCGGGCGCGCCGGCGGTGGCGCACCTGGCGACGAAGATCGGCAAGAGCCGCACCCTGATCGCCGCCACGGTCGGCTATTCGATCGGCCTCTGCACCGTGCTCTTCACGCCCAAGGGCTCGCTCATCGGGACCATGCCGACCATGCTGTGGTGCGGGGCGATGGGCGTCGCCTTCGAGCTGATGGTCCGCGCCATGCTGGCCGACGTGGCCGACCAGGTGCGCCTGGAGCAGGGGCGCGAGCGGCTGTCGCTGATCTATTCCCTGAACACGCTCACCACCAAGATCGCCACCGCGGCGGCCGTGGCGATCACCTTCCCGCTGCTGCAGGCGATCGGCTATTCGCCCAAGCCCGGGGCGCACAACACGGCCGAGGCGATCCAGGGGCTGGGCTACACCTTCGCGCTGGGGCCGATCTTCTTCGTGCTGCTGGGCGGGGCCAGCGTGCTCGGCTGGAAGCTGACCGCCGACCGCCACGCGGCGATCCGCGCCGAGCTCGACCTGCGAGACGCCGAGCTGGCGGCCACGATTGCGCTGGGCGACGCCTAGCGCTTCTTGCCGAGCTCGGCGGCGATGTCCTTGGTGAGGCGGCCGACCTTGCGGTGGGCGGCGGTGAGCTGGTCCTTGGTCACGCCCCATCGCTTCATCCAATATTCCACGGCCTTGCGCTCCGAAAGGTCGAGGCGATCGCGGTCGATGAAGCCGCGTTTGTCCTTCAGGCCAGCCATGGGGTTCCTCCGAAGCGGCGAAGGGTAGGCAGCTTCCTTGCGCCTGGGAAGCGGGCCAGCCTAGGGTCTTGATCCCGGGGGCTTTTGCCTGGGGGCGGGAGAGGCGTTCGGATGCTGCGATCCTTGAGCGTGCGGGTGCTGATCGCGCTCGTGGCGGGCCTGGCGCTGGGGGCGGCGGCGGCGGCCTTCGCCGGGCCGGAGATCAAACGTGGCATCGAGATCTTCGAATCCGTGGGCGGGCTTTGGCTGAACAGCCTGCGCATGACGGTCGTGCCACTCATCTTCGCGGTGCTGGTGACCGGGATCGCGGGCGTGGCGGACGCGGCGGCGACTGGGCGTCTGGCGGTCCGCACGCTGGCTCTGATTGTGGCGATCCTGACGTTCAGCGCGGTCTTCGCAGTGATCTTCGCGGCCGGGTTCTACGCGCTGTGGCCGGTGGGCGCAGGCGGCGGGGCGGCGCTGCGGGCCGGGGCCAGCGCGGCGCCGGATCTCGCCAAGCAGGCGCCCAACCTGGTCGAGTTCGTGAAGGGCCTCGCGCCGCAGAACGTCATCGCCGCAGCCTCGCAGGACGCCATCCTGCCGCTGGTGGTGTTCGCGAGCTTCTTCGGCTTCGCCGTGACCCGCCTGCCGGACACGCGGCGGGCCGCGATCCTCGAGTTCTTCGAAAGCGTCGGCGAGGCGATGGTGACCATCGTGCGCTGGGTGCTGTGGGCGGCGCCGGTCGGCGTCTTCGCGCTGGCGCTGGGCGTCGGCTTGCGGGCCGGCATCGGGGCGGCCGGCGAGATCGGCCACTACGTGGCGGCGATCTCGCTGGGCAACATCGCCATGACGCTGGTGGCCTACGTCCTGGCGGTGGCCTGGGGACGCGTGCCGCTCGCCCGTTGGGCGCGGGCGGTGGCGCCGGTGCAGGTGGCGGCCTTCGCCACCCAGTCGTCGCTCGCCTGCCTGCCGGCGATGATCGAGCGCTCGCGCGACGATCTGGGGATTCCCGACCGGGTGACGGGGCTGGTGCTGCCGCTGGCGGTGGCGCTCTTCCGGATGACCGGGCCGCTCGCCAATCTGGGCGTGGCGCTCTTCCTGCTGCGGGTCTACGGCGTCGAGCCGACGGTGGGGCAGTATGTCGGCGCGGTCTTCGTCGCCGTGGCCACCAGCCTGGCGTCGGTCAGCCTGCCGGGCCAGGTGTCGTTCTTCGCCAGCATCGCGCCGATCTGCCTGACGCTGGGCCTGCCGCTGGACCTGCTGCCGATCCTGATCGCGGTGGAGGTGATCCCCGACATCTTCCGCACCATCGGCAACGTCACCGGCGACATGGCGATCACCGCCATCCTCAGCCGCGGCGAAACGGCTAGCAGCTAGGTGGCCACGGAAAACACGGAACGAGGGCGGAAACAGGATGTTCTCCTATTGTTCTCCACGACGGACGCGGCTTATAGTCGAGGCGTGAGTCATCCCTCAGCCCGCGAGCTCCTCTACGAGGAGGAAACGTTCCAGATTAGGGGCGCCGTGTTCGAGGTGTATCGCGCCATGGGCGCGGGGTTCTTGGAGGCGGTCTATCGAGAGTGCCTGGAGATCGAGTTCACTCGACGCGGCATACCGTTCGAGACGAACAGGGCGCTCAATGTGAGCTATCAGGGGCAACCCTTGCGCCAGGGCTATGTGGCGGATCTCGTCTGCTTCGATCGGATAATTGTCGAACTCAAGGCTACGCGGACAATCGCGCCCGAGCATCGGGCGCAAACCATCAACTATCTCCGCGCGACGGGCATGAGATTGGGTTTGCTGGTCAATTTCGGCGCCGCTCCGCGGGTTGAAATCGAGCGCTTCGCCTTCTGACGCCTTCCTTCTCTCTCCGTGTTTTCCGTGGCCACTCGATGCTGGCCGCGGGTTGAGCTGCGGCTCATGAATCGTCGGCGCCTTGATCCTCCGCCCGGCGCCGCTTACCCACCTTGGCCATGGCGAACGAACCCTTTTTCAAGATCGAGGGGACGCATTACGTCCCGACCCCCGCGAGTCGCGGGCCCTGGAACCCCAACTCGCTGCATGGCCGCGTCATCGCGGGCCTGCTGGGCGCGGAGATCGAGCGGCTGCACGGCAGCCCGGAGTTCATGCCGGCGCGGTTGACGGTGGACATGTACCGCCTGCCGGACCTGTCGCCGGTGGAGGTGGTCACGCGGGTGGTGCGCGAGGGCAACCGCATCAAGGTGATCGACGCGGAGTTCATCTCCGGCGGGGTCAGCGCCGGGCGGGCGACCTGCCAGCTCCTGCGTCGCACGGAGAATCCGGCGGGCAACGTCTGGAAGCCGCCGAGCTGGGTGGTCCCGGCGCCGGCCGACATCGCCCCGCCCACCGACGGGCGCTCGGGCATGGGCGGCATGTGGGCGACGCGGCGGATCGAAGGCGACTTCGGCACCGTCGGCCAGAAGCGCATCTGGATGAGCGAAGTCCGCGAGCTGGTGGAAGGCCGGGCGCTGACGCCGTTCGTGCGGGTGGCGGTCTCGGCCGACTTCGCGAGCCCCTTCGCCAACGCGGGCGACAACGGGCTGGAGTTCATCAACTCCGACGTCACCGTCTACCTGCACCGCGAGCCGCGCACGGAATGGATCGGCTACGAGGTGGTCAACCACGGCGCCACGGCGGGCGTCGCGATCGGGGAGTGCTTCCTCTACGACGAGGACGGGCCGATCGGCTCGGCCTCCTGCGCGGCGCTCGCGCAGCGGCGGATGGCGCGCAGCTAGGCGACGGGCGCGGTCCAGGCGCGGCGCAGGACCAGCAGGAAGAGGATCGCGAGGACCGGCGGGCCGAGCGGAACGGCCAGCTGCTCGGCGGCCGCGCGCGACACCAGCGGCAGCAGGAAGGCCAAGAGGATGCCGATCTTTTCCCAGGGCCTGAAGCCGTCGCGCAGCCCCTGGGCGAACAGCCAGGCGAGGGGCACGGCGGTGAGCATCAGGTCGTAGTCGAGCAGGAACGGGCTCGCGAGCAGGGTGGCGGCGACGAGGGCGGCGACCGCGGCCCGGTCGTTGCGGCGGCGGTGGAAGACCACGGCCACGGCCGCGGCGGCGGCCAGGGCGACGAGGGCCTGGACGGCGTAGGCGACCCCGACCGGGCCGTGCCAGAGCCGGATCGCAGCGAAGGCGCTCTGCATCTTGGCCGAGCCGACCAGTTCCTGCTCCAGCGCGGCGCGTGCGAGGCTGGAGGTCGCCAGGAACCCCGCCCAGGTCTGCCAGCCGAAGGCCAGGACTGAGGCCGCGATCAGGGCCCCGGCCGAGGCGACGGCGCCGGCGATGGCCTTCCATTGGCGGCCGGCCAGCAGGGCGACGGGGATCAGGAGGCCCAGGTGCGGCTTGAAGATCAGCGCCCCGAAGCAGGCGCCGGCGAGGAAGGGGCGCGCGGCGAGCAGGAGGCCGCCGGCGCCGAAGAGGGCGGTGGTCAGGAAGGCGTTCTGGCCGTGGCCGGCGTTGATGAGCGTGGCCGGGAAGGCCAGCGCCACGAGGCCTGAGACCGATCGGTCGGCCCAGCGCCGCACCACCTGCCAGCAGGCCAGCCCCGTCGCGGCGAGCCAGACGGCGAGCGAGGCGAGGTAGGGCGCGAGCGCCAGCGGCATGCAGATCAGCAGGAAGACCGGCGGGTAGAAGAAGGCGGCGTAGCCCAGGGGCGCGCCGGGGAAGACCGACCGCTCGGCCTGGGCGTGGACCAGCGGCTGGTAGACCTGCGCCGGATGTCCGGAGAGCGCCAGCTTGGAGGCCGCCCAGAAGCTCAGGAAATCGGTGCCGAGCGGCTTGCCCGTGGGGTCGAGGCCGCCGCGCGACAGCACGACCAGACCGACGACCCCGATCACGATGACGCCGGCCAGGATCCGCAGGTAGGCCCGGGCCCGCGCGGCGTCCAGCCAGTCGGCGTCACGAAGGATGGGAAGCGCCTTGCCGAGCATGGGCGCGACCATGGCCCGCGCCGGTTTCGCATTCTCTAAGGCGAGGCTGGGTTCGAGGGGGAAAAATGGGGAGGGGGCCGCCCCGAATTAACGCACGGCGCGACCCCTTCTATGCGCTGCGTGTGGTTGAAGCCGCAGCACCCGTTGAATTTAGCCGCTGTGTCGGGAAGCCGACAGGTGACGGCCTGACGCGCGGCGTCCTGCCGCACCATGGCCAAGCTCGCCGCCCGGGCGGCGGATTCTTAACCCGCGGACGCGGCTGTGCCATGGTGCGGGCAAGGGCCGGAATAGGTCCATGGGAGGGTTTGGAAATGCGTCTGTTGAAGCTGCTGGGCGGCGCGTTGGCCGCGGCCGCGATGCTGGTGTCCGCGCCGGCGCTGGCCAATCCGAAGAACGCGCTCGACGCCTATGTGGCCAAGCCCGACCCGGCGTTCGCGTGGAAGGTGGCGGGGCAGGTTTCCGGGCCCGGTTACCACGGGGCGGTGCTGGAGCTGACCTCGCAGACCTGGCTGACGTCGAAGGAGGTCGACAAGCCGGTCTGGAAGCACTGGCTGACGGTCATCGTCCCGGACAAGGTTTCCTACAGCAAGGCGTTCCTGTTCATCACCGGCGGCAAGAACGACGACCCGGCGCCCGACAAGGCCACCGAACGCTTCGCCAAGATGGCGGTGGAGACCAACTCGGTGGTGGCTGAACTGGACGACGTGCCGAACCAGCCGCTGCGCTTCACCGAGGACCCCAAGCCGCGCGTCGAGGACGAGATCATCGCCTACCAGCAGGCGAAGTTCGCGAAAGACCGCAACCCGCTCGACCTGGTGCGCCTGCCGATGGTCAAGAGCGGGACCCAGGCGATGACGGCGGTGCAGCAGTACCTGGCGAGCGAGGCGGGCGGGAAGCTGAAGATCGACGGCTTCGTGGTCTCCGGCGGCTCCAAGCGGGCCTGGACGACCTGGCTCGTGGGCGCGCTCGACAAGCGGGTCGTGGCGATCATCCCGATCGTCATCAACGTGCTCGACGTGGACGCCACCGCCAAGCACCACTGGGAGGCGATGGGCTACTTCTCCCCGGCCCTGAAGGACTATGTCGAGAACCACCTGATCCCCGACATGATCGGCAAGCCGGGGCTTTCCGAGGTCAACAAGATCGAGGACCCGCTGAACTACCGCGACCGGCCGTCGATGAAGATGCCGAAGTACATCATCAACGCGGTGGGCGATGAGTACTTCCCGCCGGACAACACCAGGTTCTCCTACCATCTGCTGCCGGAGGTGAAGCGGCTGCGGATGATCCCCAACTCCAAGCACTCGACCTCGGGGACCGACATCAACGAGAGCATGACCGCCTTCTACGCCGCGGTGCTGAACCACCGGCCGATCCCGAGCTATTCGTGGAGCGTACGCAAGGACGGGGCGATCGTGGTGAAGTCGCCGACCAAGCCGTCGGAGGTGCTGCTCTGGCAGGGCAACGACCCGAAGGCGCGCGACTTCCGCGTCGACACCATCGGCAAGGCCTTCACCTCGACCCCGCTGAAGCGCGGCAAGGACGGGACCTGGGTGGGCAAGGTCGCCAAGCCGGCCGCCGGCTGGACGGCCTATTTCGTGGAGCTGACCTATCCGAGCGGGACGAAGTACCCGTTCAAGTTCACGACCGAGGTCTCGGTGATCCCCGACACCTTGCCCTACAAATGGAAGGACGCCCGCCCGATCATCGCGCCGGACGGGAAGTAGAAAGAAGTCCGCGGGGAGGCTTGGGTGGACCTCCCCGCGCCGCCCTCAGGCGGCCAGCCGCTCGCCTTCATGGGTGGCGATGTTGGCGAACCGCGGGAACTCTTTTTCAGGCTGATCAGCCGAAAACGGGGGCCATGAGGCCGCGGCGTCCTCCGCCCAGAGGCGAGGGGTGTCGTCCGCATTGAAGATGAAGCTTAGGCCGGACATGCTCGCCGCAGGAGCGGCTTCGACGGCTGCGACCCAGGTGGCTACGAACTCGCGAAGCTTACTGCGAAACCCAGTCATGTCGTTGTGATCCCAACATCACAGACCGCGGTCCCAACACCGCGATTAACGAATTCTTATCCATATTTCTCCTGAGAGGCGAGTCGGTTCCCTTTTCGAGCGAATCATTAACGCGAAGCTTTGCCTTGACCTGAATCATCTCGGCTTTGCCGTCGTGAGTTCCTGAGGACGCAAGGACGTTTCGCCGGAAGCTCGGCTCGTCTAGGAGAAGACGATGTTTTCCCCGACCGCGCGCCCCGAAGTCCTGGCCCTGCGCACCTCGCAGATCCGCGAAGTGGCCAACGCCGGCATGGGCCGCAAGGACATCCTGGCCTTCTGGGTCGGCGAGTCCGACCAGCCGACGCCGGCCTTCATCCGCGAGGCCGCCGCCAAGGCCCTGCTCGAGGGCGAGACCTACTACACGCATAACCTGGGGCGCACGGACCTGCGCGAGGCGCTGTCGGCCTACCTGACGCGGCTGCACGGCCGCGCGATCGGGACCGAGCGGCTGGCGGTGACCAACTCCGGCGTCAGCGCGCTGATGCTGGCGGCGCAGGCAGTGGTCTCGCCGGGCGACAAGGTGGTGGTGACCTCGCCGATCTGGCCCAACGTGGTGGAGATCCCACGCATCCTTTCGGCGCGGATGGAGACCGTGGCGCTGGACCGCGCCCAGGGCCACTGGCGGCTCGACCTCGACAAGCTGATGGCCGCCCTGACGCCGGACACCAAGGCGGTGTTCCTGAACTCGCCCAATAACCCGACCGGCTGGACGCTGCCGGCGCAGGACCGGGCGGCGATCCTGGAGCGGTGCCGCAAGTACGGCATCTGGCTGATCGCCGACGACGTCTACGAGCGGCTGAGCTTCACGCCGCGGGTTTCGCCGGCCTCGTTCCTGGAGATGATCCAGCCGGAAGACCGGGTGATCAGCACCAACAGCTTCTCCAAGGCCTGGCGGATGACCGGCTGGCGGCTGGGCTGGATGGTGCTGCCGCCGCAGCTCGTCGACGCGATGGGCGTGGTCGTTGAGTACAACACGTCCTGCGCGCCGGATTTCATCCAGAGTGGGGCGATCGCGGCCCTGAACGACGGCGAGCCGGCGATCGCCGAGCTGCGCGCCAACCTGATGGCGCGGCGCGACCAGGTGGTGACGGCGCTGCGCCAGTTGCCGGGCGTCGAGGCGCCGGAGCCAGAAGGCGGCATGTACGCCTTCTTCCGGATCGAGGGGCGCGGCCAGTCGATGCCGCTCGCCAAGGACATGATCGACAAGGTGGCCCTGGGCGTCGCGCCGGGGTCGGCCTTCGGGCCCGAGGGCGAGGGCTGGCTGCGCTGGTGCTTCGCCCACAGCGCCGAGCGCAACGCCGAGGGGCTGGCGCGGCTGGCGAGCTACCTGAAGGGTTAGCGATCATCGCTTCCCCTCCCCCTCGCGGGGAGGGGTTAAGGGGTGGGGGCGCCGGCTGTGAGATTGGTGTTTCCGCCCCTTAAGCGCCGAGCTGACACCCCCACACCCGACCTCTCCCCGCAAGGGGGAGAGGAGGAGATCTGACTTCTGGCTCTGCGCGGTGGGATCTAGTTCGGGTTCGGCGCCGGGGTCTCCGCCGGCGGTGCGGCGGCCGGTTCCGCAGCCGGCGCATCGGCAGGCGGCGCGGCGGGCGCCTCGGCCTCCGGTTCGCTGTTCACCTTGAAGGAAGCGCCCATCAGGGTGGCGCGGGCTTCGAGGGACTTGGCGGTCGTCTCGCATCTGGCCGGCAGGGCCCAGCTCATCCATTCCTGGGCGAGGCGGGCCTTGGTGACCTCGGGGCCGGCGTTCCAGATGGAGCGGCCCTTCTGGACGGCGCCGGCGCCGATGACGTTGATCGGGCGCAGGCTGGCCTTCTCCGCGGCGGTCATCGCGGCCTGGAATTCCTTGAGCTGGCGGCGGCCGTCCTTCTGCAGGTCGGCGTAGACCTTCAGGTCGTCGGAGAGCTTGCGGTTCGGCGGGCGGTAGGTGGTCTCGATGCGGGTGACCTCGGGCATCACCTGGTCGTGCAGGTCGAGGTAGCCGCGCAGCGACCCGTAGCACCAGCCCACGAACTGGTAGTCGTCGCGCGGCGCGCCGGCCGGCCAGCGCTCCTCGGCGGGCGGGGCGTCTGCCGCGGGCGCGGCGGCGTCGGCGGGAGGCGCGGCGCCCTCGGGGGCGGGCTGGCCTTGCAGGAGCAGGAAGAGGGCGAGTGCGATCGGAGCCATGGACGGAGCTTACCTTAAAGATTCCAGCTATTTTCAGGCGGGACCGTAACCGCCGCCGCCGGGTGTTTCGATCTCGATCATGTCGCCGGCCTGGACGTCGAGGGCGAAGCAGCCGGGCAGGTCTGTAACCTCGCCCGACGCCGCGATCAAACGCTGGGCGCCGGGAAGCGCCGGCCCGCCGCCGGCCAGGCCCTGCGGCGCGTGCTCGCGGCGCGACGAGAGCAGGGCGGCCTCCATGTTGCTAAGGAAGCGGACGCGGCGGATCGAGCCGTCGCCGCCGCGGTTGGCGCCCGCGCCGCCGGAGCCGTGGCGCACGCCGAAGCTCTCGACGCGGACCGGGAAGCGGCGCTCCAGGATCTCCGGATCGGTGAGCCGCGAATTGGTCATGTGGGTGTGGACGGCGCTCGTGCCCGGTGCGTGGGCGGTGGCGCCGGAGCCGCCGCAGATCGTCTCATAGTACTGGCGCTGCTCGTCGCCGAAGGTGAAGTTGCTCATGGTTCCCAAGGAGTTGGCCATGACTCCTAAGGCGGCGTAGAGCGCGTCGACCACGTGCTGGCTGGTCTCGACGTTGCCGGCGACCACGGCGGCGGGCGGGCGCGGGTCCAGCATCGAGCCCGGCCGGGTCAGGATGTTGAGCGGCTCCAGGCAGCCGGCGTTCAGCGGGATGTCGTCGTCCACCAGGGTGCGGAAGACATAGAGCGCGGCGGCGTCGACGATGGCCGAGGGGCCGTTGAAATTGGTGGGGACCTGGTCGGCGCTCGCGGTGAAGTCGAGGGTCGCCTCGCCGGCCGCGGCGTCCACCGTCGTGGTGACCACGATCTCGCCCCCGCCGTCCATCGGCACGCGGGCCGCCCCGTCGGTGAGCTTGCCGACCGCCCGGCGTACGGCGGCGGCGGCGTTCTGCTGCACGAAGGTCATGTAGCGGGCCACCGCGTCGCGCCCATAGGTGCGGATCATCTCCGAAACGGCCGCGCCGCCCGCCTGGCATGCGGCGATCTGGGCCTTGAGGTCGGCGACGTTGGTGTCCGGATTGCGCGCGGGCCAGCGGCCGGAGCTGAGCGCCGCGCGGGTCTCGGCCTCGAGGAAGCGGCCCTCGCGCATGATGGGAAGGGCGTCCAGCATGACGCCTTCCTCGTCGATGGTCCTGGAGAAGGGCGGCATGGAGCCGGGCTGCACGCCGCCGATGTCGGCATGGTGTCCGCGCGCGGCGACGTAGAAGCTGGGCTGGTCGTCCCGTTCCATAAAAATCGGCATCACGACGGTGATGTCGGGCAGGTGGGTGCCGCCGGCGTAGGGGTTGTTGAGCGCGAAGGCCTCGCCGGGGTGCAGGGTCGGGTGGCGGTCGCGCACGGCGCGGACGCTGGCGCCCATGCTCCCGAGGTGCACCGGCATGTGCGGCGCGTTGGCGACCAGGCCGCCGTCGGCGTCGAAGAGGGCGCAGGAGAAGTCCAGCCGCTCCTTGATGTTGACCGAGTGGGCGGTGCGCTCGAGGGCCGCGCCCATGGCCTCGGCGACCCCCATGAAGCGGCGGTTGAAGAGCTCGAGGGTGACCGGGTCGGGCTTGTCCAGTGCGATGGCGTGACTGGCGGCAGCGCCGGTGGCGGTGAGGCGGATCAGGCCATCGGCCTCAGCCGTGGCGCGCCAGCCGGGGGCCAGCGCGATCTGGGTGTCGGGGCGCACGATGAGGGCGGGGCCGTCGGCCTCGTCGAAGCCATCGGCGTGGATCACGGGGGCGTCATGCCAGGCGCCGTGGGCGAACAACCTCACCGAGTCCTTCTCCCCTTGCGGGAGAAGGTGGGCCGCGAAGCGGCTTGGAGGAGGGGTCTCTCGGATGGCGAGGTGCGACCCCTCATCCGTCAGCCTTCGGCTGCCACCTTCTCCCGCAAGGAGAGAAGGCGAGGAGATCGCCTCGGCTTCCACCGCGGCGATGAGGATCGTGCGGTCGGGTTCGATGAAGCCGAAGAGGCGCTGGTGGGCGTCTTCGAACTGCGCCTTCGCCGTGGCGAGGTCGCTGAGCGGGACCGGCAGCTCGGCGTCGGCGCCGTCGTAGCGCAGGCGGAGGGTCGCTCGGACGTCGCCGGCTTCGGCGCCCTGGTCGGCCAGGGCCGTGCGGGCTGCCGCCTCGACGTCGCCGAGGAGGGCGCGGGCGCGGGTGAGGCCGTCGGCGTCGAGCGGGGCTTCCAAGCCGGCCTGGCGAAGCGCCGCGACCTGCGCCTGGCCGATGCCCCAGGCGGAGAGGACGCTGCCGTAGCGGGGGCAGAGGATCTCGCCCACGCCCAGGGCTTCGGCTGTCTGGCAGGCGACTTGGCCGGCGGCGCCGCCGAAGGCGGTGAGCGCATGGTCGCGGGGGTCGAAGCCGCGCTCGGTGGAGATGCGGCGCACGGCCTGCGCCATCTGCTCGACGGCCACCGCGACGAAGCCCTCGGCGGCGGCCTCGACGCTGGCGGCGCCCATGGCCTGCGCGAGTTCGGCGAGGCGCGCGCGGGCGGCGTTGGGATCCAGCGGCCGGTCACCCTTGGGGCCGAACACCGAGGGGAAGAACCGCGGATCGAGGCGACCCAGCACCAGGTTGGCGTCGGTGACAGTGGCCGGGCCGCCGCGGCCGTAGCCGGCGGGACCCGGATTTGCGCCGGCGCTGGCGGGGCCGGCGCGGGCGCGCATGCCGTCGAAGGTGAGGATCGAGCCGCCGCCGGCCGCCACGGTCTCGACGTCGAGCATCGGGCTCCTGATCCTGGCGCCGGCGACCTTGGCGGTGTCGCGCCGCTCCAGCCGTCCGGCGTAGCGGCAGACGTCGGTGGAGGTGCCGCCCATGTCGAAGCCGAGAACGGCGGGCGAGTCCGCCTGGGCCGCCGTTTGCGCCACGCCCACCACGCCGCCGGCGGGTCCGGAGACCACGGCGTCGCGGCCGCGGAAGGCCTCGGCGCGGACCAGGCCGCCGGAGGAGGTCATGAAGAACAGCGGCGCGCCGGCCACCGCTTTTGCGACCTGCTGGACGTATGACTGCAGGACCGGGGTCAGGTAGGCGTCGGCGATGGTGGTCTCGGCGCGCGGAATAAATCGCGGCAGGGGTGAAACCTCGTGGCTCAAGGCGACGAACTTGAATCCGAGCGCCTTCGCGATCTCGCCCGCGCGCCGCTCGTGCGCCGGGTTCAGGTCGGCGTGCAGGAAGGCGATGGCGGCGGAGGCGTAGCCTTGGGCGAGCGCGGTCTTGAGCTTTTCGGTGAGCGCCGCCTCGTCGAGCGGGCGCACGACGCCGCCTTGTGCGTCGAGGCGTTCACTGGCTTCCACGACGCCGGAATAGAGCGGCTCGGGGCGCACGATGGTCAGCGCGAAGAGCTCCGGGCGCGCCTGGTCGCCGATCAGCACCGAGTCGGCGAAGCCTTCGGTGGTGACGAACAGGGTCTTGGCGCCGGCGCGTTCGAGGAGCGCGTTGGTGGCGACCGTGGTGCCCATCTTGATCGATTCGACGCGGGCCGCCGGAAAGGGCTGGCTGGGCTTAGCGCCCAGGATGCGGCGCATGGCCTCGACCGCGGCGTCCGGATAGGCCGGCGAGGCGGAGAGCAGCTTCAGCGAGGTCTCGAGGCCCGCGTCCGGGCCCGCGGCGACCTGGCCGATGACATCGGTAAAGGTGCCGCCGCGATCGATCCAGAAACGCCAGGTCGTTTCAGCCACCTATCGGCGCTCCGCGGAAAAAGGGGCGATCCAGAAGCGCCAGGACCTGTCCAAAACTTAACCCGTCCTACGATTGTCTTCGGTCGGCCACACTCGTAAGGCTGCTTATCCCAATGAGCTTCTGGCGCAAAATAGCCGGCCTCGCCGCGCGAAACCTCGACGAGGCCGAGTGCGACGTCTGTCCGCCCGGGCTGCCGGGCGAGGACCCGGCGTTCTCGACGGCGGTGACGGCGCTGGGCGCCAAGCTCGCCAAGGCCGACGGCAACGCCCAGGCCGCCGAATACGCTGCCTTCGCGGAGGTGTTCCAGCCCGAGCCGGCCAGCGCCGGCAATGTGCGCCGGCTCTACCAGCTCGCCCGGCAGACCACGCGCGGCTTCGAAAGCTATGCGCGCAGGCTGGAGAAGCGCTACCGCCAGTGCCCGCAGCTCCTGGAGGACGTGCTGGACGGCCTCTTCTTCGTGGCCACCTCCGACGGGGTGGTGACCAGCGAGGAACTCGTCTACCTGGAGCGCGTCTCGCAGCTCTTCGGCCAGAGCCCGCTGCTGTTCCGGCGGGTGAAGGCCACGCACATGGGCCCGGAGGCGGGCGATCCCTATGCGGTGCTCGGCGTGGCGCACGACGCCTCGGACGCCGACGTGCGGGCCGCCTGGCGGGCCATGCTGTCGGTCGCCCACCCGGACCGTGCGCGGGCCCGCGGCCTGCCGCCGGAGTTCGTCGAGGTGGCGGAGGCCAAGGCGGCGGCGATCAATGCGGCGTTCGACACGGCGATGCGCGAGCGGCGCGCACTGGCGCTGCAGGGCGCGGCATAACTTCGCGAAAATACCTCTTTAAGGTTGTCGGGCGTTGACGACGGGAACCTGAGGGGCAACATATTCGATATAGGCTCGGCTTTCGGCCGGGTTTTGGGGCGCAGTGAGGACGCTATGGTGAAAGAGTTCGCCGCCCGTCACGGGTCCGCCCTTCGCAGTCTGGCCCTGGTCGGCGGCTTGCTGGCGACGATCGCCGCCGTCGTGGTCGGAGCGGTGCTTGCCGTCGTGTTCGCCGCTACCGTCGCGGTGATCGCGGTGATGGCCTCGGCGCTTCTCTGGTTCGCCGGCCTTGCGCTCCGCGCCCGCCGCACCGCCCATGCCCGCAGCGACGGCGTCATCGAAGCCCGCCACCTGGGCGGCCACCACTGGGTGGCCTACGGCTGGAACGAGCGCGTCTAGCGCCACGCACTTCCCGAGCGCCGAGTTACGCCGGGTGAGCCTTGCTCCGCCCGCAGCCGCGCCTTACCGTCCATTCAAACAAGCGTTTCGGCTACCGGAGGACGGCATGAGCATTGGCGTGATCGCGACCCTGAAGATCCAGGACGGCAAGGCCGGCGAGTTCGAGGCCTTCTTCGGGGAGCTGGCCAAGCAGGTCCGCGCCAACGAGCCCGGCAATATCGCCTATCAGCTCACCAAGAGCCGCACCGAGCCGAACACCTACAAGGTGCTGGAGCTCTATGCGGACCAGGACGCGCTGACCCATCACGGCGGCACCGACCATTTCAAGGCGGCGGGGCCGAAGTTCGCCGCGGTGCTCGGCGGGCGGCCGGAGATCGAGTACCTGGACGGCGTCGGCTAGGACCGCGCAAGCCCGCAAAAGAAAAAGCCCCGGCCAGCGCCGGGGCTTTTTTGTTGGCGCGATCGCGCGGCCTAGGCGAGGGCGAGCTGGCGGCGGCGATAGCGCAGGATCCCGCCCATGCCGCCGAAGCCGATGACCATCATGGCCCAGGTCGCCGGCTCAGGAATGCCGCCGGCCAGGGTGATGTTGTCGAGCAGGTTGCCCTGCTGGTCCGACGGGCCGTGCTCGGTGAACACCAGGTGGCCCGCGGTCGTGGTGGTGAAATTGAGCGTCTGGGTGGTGAAGCCGACCGACGAGTCCAGCGGACCGAAGGTCTGGCTGAAGTCGCCCAGGGTGACCGTGGTCGACTGGGCGGCCGCGCCGCGCTGGTTGCCGGCGAGGTCGAAGGTGAGCGTGTAGGTCCCGGGGCCGAAGCTCAGCACCGATGTGATCTCACCGGCGATCGCGTGGCCGCTGCCGCTGCTGCCGTCGAGGTCGAGGTAGCCGCCGTGGCCGGGCAGGAAGTCGAAGCTGCCGCCGGCGCCGATCAGGTCCACCGAGGCGGGCGCATTGGTCACGTTGAACGTGGCGTCGCCGGTCCAGTTGAGCTGGTCGCCGTGCGGGCTGCCGGCGTCGAAGTTGTCGCTGAGCAGGATGGCGGCGGAAGCCTGGCCGGCGATCAGCGCCGCCGCGGCGCTCAGGCCAGCGAGAAGAATGAACCTGGTACGCATGGCGACGCTCCGATGCAGTGCACTGATACTCTGTGCGCTACGTCGGTCAAAAATAGATGAATCTCAACCACATACCCTTTGAGAGGGAATATTAACCACGTCGCTCGCGCTCGGCGTCTTCAGCGGCGGCTAGAGCCGCGTCGGGATCAGCACCGGGAGCTTCTCGTAACCTTTCACGAAGGACGAGTAGACATGGCGCGGCGGGCCCACGACCTCGATCTTGGGGAAGCGCTTAAGGATCTCTTCCCAGATGATCTTGAGCTGGAGCTCGGCCAGGCGGTTGCCCACGCAGCGGTGGATTCCAAAGCCGAACGACAGGTGCTGGCGCACCCGCTCGCGGTCGATGATGTAGTCGTCGGGCCGGTCGATGACCTCTTCGTCGCGGTTGCCCGAGACGTACCACATGGCCACCTTGTCGCCCTTCTTGATGGTCTTGCCGCCGAGCTGGACGTCGCGGGTGGCGCTACGGCGCATGTAGGCGAGCGGGGTCTGCCAGCGGATGGTCTCGGAGACCATCGAGGGGATCAGCGCGGGGTTCTCGCGCAGCTTGCGGTCCTGGTCGGGGTTCTGGTGCAGCGCCAGCACGGAGCCCGTGATGGTGTTGCGAGTGGTGTCGTTGCCGCCGACGATCAGCAGGATCAGGTTGCCCAGGTACTCCATGCGATCCATGTCGCGGGTCGCCTCGCCGTGCGCGAGCATGGAGATCAGGTCGCCGGCCGGCGGGGCGTTCACCCGCTCGTTCCACAGGCGCATGAAATAGTCGACGCACTCGAAGAGCTCGGCGCGGCGCTCGTTCTCGGCGATCTCCGGATCGGTGGAGCTGAAGATGCCGCTGTCCGGCGCAGCGGTGGCCACGTCCGACCAGCGGGTCAGCTTGCGCCGGTCCTCCCAGGGGAAGTCGAAGAGGGTTGCGAGCGTCATGGTGGTGAGCTCGATCGAGACCTTGTCGACCCAGTCGAACTCCACCCCGATCGGGCAGTCGTCGAGGATGGCGCCGGCGCGTTCGCGGATGATCGGCTCCAGCTTGGCGAGGTTGGGGCCGGCGACGATCGGGCTCACGGTCTTGCGCTGCACGTCGTGCTTGGGCGGGTCCATGGCGATGAACATCGGAAGGGTGAAGTCTTCCGCGGGGTCCGGCAGCACGATGGTGGGGTCCGACGAGAACGCCTCGTGGTCGGTGTCCACGGCCATGATGTCATTCCACTTGGTCACCGACCAGTAGCCGCCGATCTCCTCCTCGCCGCTCTCGGCCCAGTGGACCGGGTCCTCGGCGCGCAGGCGCTCGAAGTACGGGGCCCAGGTGTCGGTGCGGAAAATCTCCGGATCGGCGGGGTTGATCTGGTCCAGCGGCATCGAATAGGCCGCCTCGCGCGCCGCGCGCTTCACATCGATGGAGCCGTCATCCATGGCGCTGTCCTCCGGTGGCGGCCGCAGCCGCGCAAGCGCGCAGTATTCCCCCCAAACGCCGTTTGGGGAAGCCGGCGCGATTGGCCCCGTGCGATGGAGGTCAGTCGACCCGCAGGACCGAGCGAAGCTTGGCCGCCAGGTCCTTCTGCACGAAAGGCTTTCGCAGGACGCCGTCGTCGCTGGCCTGGGCGAGGGCGTCGATGTCGGCGTAGCCGGTGAGGAACAGGATCGGCAGGTCGGGCCGACGGGCGCGCGCTTCGCGGGCGACCTCGGCGCCGTTCATTCCAGGCATGGCGAAGTCGAGCAGCAGGAGGTCGATCTCCGACTGGCGGTCGAGGACGTCCAGGGCGGCGCCGCCGCTACCCGCCTCCAGCACCCGATAGCCAAGATCCTGCAGGATGCCGGCAGTGACTTCACGCACGGCGTTGTCATCGTCGACGAGCAGGACCTTGAGGTCCTTCCCCGGCGGCTCGGCTTCCGGCGCGGCTTCCGGCGGCTCTACCGCCGGTGCGCTCGTGGCGCGCGGGAGGAAGACCCGGACGGAGGTCCCCGCGCCGACGGCGCTGTCGATGCGCACGCCGCCGCCGGACTGTTTGGCCAGGCCGAACACCTGGCTCAGCCCCAGGCCCGAGCCCTTGCCGACCTCCTTGGTGGTGAAGAAGGGCTCGAACACCTTGGCCAGCACATCCTCGCTCATCCCCGAGCCGGTGTCGGTGACCGCGACCATCACATATTCGCCGGCGCCCGGCTCCTCAGGCCGCGATGGCGCGTCGAGCGTCACATTGCCGGTTTCGACGGTCAGGGTTCCGCCGACCTCCATCGCGTCGCGGGCGTTGATGGCGAGGTTGAGGATCACGAGCTCGATCTGGGTCGGGTCGATCATCGCGGGCCAGAGGTCGGGCTGCAGCACGGTTTCCAGCCGCACGCTGCCGCCCATGGTGGCCTGCAGAAGGTCTCGCATGCTGCGCACGGTGTCATTGAGGTCGACCGGTCGCGGCTCGAGTTGCTGGCGGCGAGAGAAGGCGAGCATCTGGGTGGTGAGGTGCGCGCCGCGCTCGGCGGCCTGGACGATCATCTCCAGGCGCCGCCTCAAGGCGGGGTCGTCGCCCACCGTCTTCTGCATCTGCCGCACGTTGCCGAGGATCACCATCAGCAGGTTGTTGAAGTCGTGGGCGACGCCGGAGGTCAGCTGGCCCACCGCCTCCAGCCGCTGGGTCTGCCGAAGCACGCCCTCGACCCGCTCGCGCTCGGCGATCTGGTCGGCGAGCTGGCGGTTGGCGCTGGCGAGCTCGGCGGTGCGCTCTTCGACCCGCCGTTCCAGCAGCGCTTCGGCGGCGCGGATGGCCTCGATGCGGTCCCGGGCCTCGTACTGCCGGCGCCGTCCCCGCAGGGCCGTCTGGATGACGCTGACCAGGGTCGTGGGATGGAAGGGGCGTTCCAGGAAGGTGACGTTGCCGAGCGCCGCCGCCAGCCGGCGCGCCGCCGGATTTCGCTCCATGCCGCCGCCGCGGTGGGCGATGAGCACGATCGGCATGTCCGACCACGGCGGCTGCTGCTCGATCCAGCGCACCAAGGCGGGGTATTCGGAGGTCTGCAGCGCTTCCTCGGCGATCAGGGCGACGCCGGCGCCGCCTGCCAGTTCGGCGCGCAGGCACGGCAGGTCATCGCAGACCATCAGCGGCAGGCGCGCCTCGCCCAGGATCGCGGCGGCGATCGCGGCGTCGCGGCCCAGCGGGGCGACGATCAGGACGCGTTCCGACTCAGAACCTGGGGCCGCGGCTGGGCTCATGCGGATGCATCCCCCATCAGGCCCGAGCCCTGGCCGACGAAATTGGGGACGCCGCGCAGGACACCGTGGAAATTGATGAGCGGCTCCCCGACCGAGAGGCCGGCATTGCCGATGCTGAACTCGCGGATGGTCTTTTCGTGCGCGCCGCTGCGCTTCTTGATCACCGACATGGCCCGGCGCACCTCGCCCGCAGCCTCGAAGTAACGGAGCAGGATCACCGTATCGGCGAGGTAGGTGACGTCGACCGGCGCCTTCATGTCGCCGACCAGGCCGTGCTGGGCGACGGTCAGGAAGGTCGTGGCGCCCTGGCGGTTCAGGTACTGCAGGAGCTCGTGGATGTGCAGGATGAGGAAGTTCTCCTCCGGCATCGCGGCCTGGTAGCCGTTCAGGCTGTCGACGACGACGGTCTTGATCCCCTGCTTGTCGACGCACTCGCGGACGCGGGCGGTGAACTCGCCGGGCGAAAGCTCGGCCGCGTCGATCTGCTGGATCAGCAGGTCGCCCCTGTCGACCATCGCTTCCAGGTCGATGCCGAAGCTCTTGGTGCGCGCGTAGAGCAGGCCCAGCTCCTCATCGAAGATGAAGAGGGCCGCCTTTTCGCCGCGCTGGATCGCCGACAGCACGAAATAGAGGGTCACCAGCGACTTGCCCGTGCCCGCGGGGCCCAGGACCAGACAGCTGGAACCGCGCTCGACGCCGCCACCCAACAGGGCGTCCAGGCCGCTGACGCCGCTCATCGACTGGGTGCGGCTGAAGGCGGTCTTGTGCTCCGAAGAAACCAGCCGTGGATAGACGTCGAGGCCGCCCGTGCGGATGGTGAAATCGTGGAAGCCGCCGCGGAACTTCCGCCCGCGGTACTTGATCACCCGCACGCGACGGCGCTCGGCGCCGTATTCCGGGGCCAGCTCTTCCAGCCGCACCACACCGTGGGCGACGCTGTGGACGGTCTTGTCGAGGATGTCGGTGGTCAGGTCGTCGAGCAGCAGCACGGTCGCGCCCTGTTTGGCGAAATAGTGCTTCAGCGCCAGGACCTGGCGACGGTAGCGGAGCGAACTCTGGGCCAGCAGGCGGATCTCCGACAGGCTGTCGATCACCACGCGGCTCGGCCTGATGCGTTCGACCGCCTCGAAGATCATCCGGGTCGTCTCGCCGAGTTCGAGGTCGGAGGAGTAGAGCAGGCTCTGCTGCTGGTCCTCGTCGAGCAGGCTTTCGGGCGGCACCAGTTCGAACACCTCGACGCCACTCAGCTCCCACCCATGGGAATGGGCGGTGTCGCGCAGCTCCTCTTCGGTCTCGGACAGGGTGATGTAGAGGCTCTTCTCGCCCGCGCTTGCCCCGGCGCGCAGGAAGCTCATGGCGGCCGTCGTCTTGCCGGTGCCGGGACTGCCTTCCAGCAGGTAGACGCGTTGGCGCGCCAGGCCGCCTGCCAGAATGTCGTCGAGGCCGACAATTCCCGTGGAGGCGTCGGCTTTGCCGGCCTGCCCCGTCTTACTCATAGCTCTCTTCTCGCAGCAGCAGCGGGCAAGCCGCCGGACCCCCGTTCGACAGCTTAAGCGTTCGGACGCGCTGCCGGTTCCCGGGCCTCAGGCGTTGAAGTTGAGCTTCAAGCCTGGCCGGGGCCAGCGGGCTTTGAACAGCTTGCCGGTGGCCGAGGCCGTGATCCAGGCGTCGCGCATATCGGCCCCGCCGAAGCAGATGTTGGTGCAGATCAGGTCCGGGAAGGCGAAGTGCTCGGTGGTCCCGTCGGGGTCGAAGGCGGTGATCCCGCCATTGATGATCGTGGCCACGCACACCTTGCCGCCGGCCTCGACCGCCAGGCTGTCGAGGAGCTGGTAGCCCGGCAGGTTGCAGATCACCCGGCCGGGCGCGAAGCCGGCAGGCGGTCCAAGAACGCCGGGGCTGGCGATGTCGAAGGCCCAGAGGCGGCCAAGCTGGGTGTCGGCCACATAGGCGACGTCCTCCTCCGGCGAGAGGCCGACGCCGTTGGGCGAGATCAGATGGTCGCGCTGGCGGCTGATGTGGCTGCCGTCGGCCTTGGCGTAGTAGAGGCCGCCGAACTTGCGGCCCTCCGGCGTCGAGCAGCCGTGGTCGGTAAACCAGAAGCCGCCTTGGCGGTCGAAAACCAGGTCGTTGGGGCCGATCAGGCGACGTCCGTCGCAGGCCTCGTAGACCGTTTCCAGCTTTCCGGACTTGAGGTCGTAGCGCTGGATCATGCCGCCGGCATGTTCGGCCGGCGTCGGGCCGGGAATGGTCAGGCCCTGGTTCTCCAGCCAGGTGAAGGCGCCGCCGTTGTTGGTGATCCAGATCGCCCCGTCCGGGCCGATGGCGGCGCCGTTCGGGCCGCCGCCGGTCTCGACCACGGTCTCCTGCCTGCCGTCGGGCGTGACGCGGGTGAGCCGCTGGCGCTTGATCTCCGTCAGGATGATCGAGCCGTCGGCCATGGCGATCGGGCCTTCGGGGAATTGGAGGCCTTCGGTGACGAGTTCAAAGTCCATGCGGTTCCCTTAAGCGCGAAAGGCGGGTGTCTGTCCGGGCGAGGGCCAGCGGACCTTGGCGATCTTGCCCGTGCCCGACAGCATCACCCAAGCGTCGCGCATGTCGCGGCCGCCGAAGGCCAGGCTGCAGGTCATGCGGTCCGGGAAGCCCAGGAAGTCGACCTTGCCCTGGCGGTCGATGATGCTGATCCCGCCGGGGCGGAAGAGCGAGCAGACGCAGACCTTGCCGTCGGCCTGCAGCCTCAGGCTGTCGGCGTAGCTGCCGCCGTAGAGCGGGGCCTGGACGCCGTTGGGATAGGTGAGGGCGGCGAGCGCGCCGGGGCCGGCGATGTCGTAGGCGTAGAGGTCGGTTCCCATGCTGACGTGCAGCAGCCGCCCGTCCGGCGAGACGCCGACGCCGTTGGGAGAATTGAGGCCGCCGCGCGCTAGGGTCAGGGCCTTGGCGCCGCGCTCGGCGTGGTAGATCGCGCCGGAGCCGCGGGCGAGGCCGAACTCGGTGACCCAAAGGCCGCCCTTCGCATCGAACACCAGGTCGTCCGGAGCGATGAGCGGACGGCCGTTGATGCTGTCGAAGACGGTCTCCACCTTGCCGGTCTTGAGGTCGAGCCGCTGGATCTTGCCGCCGCCTGTAAAGCCCGCGGGCGGCGGGCCGGAGGTCACCATCCCGTCGCGCTCGATGAAGGTGAAGCGCCCGCCGTCGTTGGCGATCCAGAGCTTGCCGTCGGGACCGATGGCCAGGCCGTTCGGGCCGCCGTCGAGCTGGGCCAGCGCCTCCACCTTGCCGGCCGGCGTCAGGCGGCTGACCAGGCCCAGCGGAATCTGCACGAAGATGAGCGAGCCGTCCTTCATGGCGACCGGGCCTTCGGGGAAGCGCAGGCCCTCGGCGACGATTGTCATGGGCAGGGAGGGCTCGGCCAAAGGCGGCAGGGCCGTGGGCGCGCGGGGAGCGGGCGCCGGGGGCGCAGGCTGGGCGAGCGCCGCGCCGAACGGCGCGGTGGCAGCGGCGAGCGTGGCCGCCACGAGCTGTCTGCGATTCATGGCCGTCCTGCCTCCCGGGCCCGCTCTTCGGCGGTTCGCCAGAGGCCAGTTAAATCGACTGGGCGGCGCAGAGGCAAGGCGGGCTCAGACGCGCTCCAGCACCCGGATGGTGAAAGGGTAGTCGTCGCCGTCGCCGGCCGGATAGGCCTTGGCGCTGACCTCGCGCCATCGGGCCGGGTCGAGGGAGCCCAGCGTCACGTCGCCTTCCACCTCGGCGTCGACGTCGGTGAGGTAGACGCGGCCGGCCTTGGCGAGCGCCAGCTCGAAGAGCGAGGCGCCGCCGATCACGCAGACCTCGCGCGCGCCGTCCTCCTCGGCCTGCTCGCGGCCGATGGCGACAGCCTCGGCGAAGTCCTCACAGACGACCGCGCCCTTGGGCTCGAAGGAGCCGTCGCGGGAGAGCACGATGTTGGTGCGCCCGACCAGCGGCTTCCGGGGCAGGCTCTCCCAGGTCTTGCGGCCCATGATCACCGGCTTGCCCATGGTCACGGCGCGGAAGTTGGCCAGATCGGTCTTCAGCCGCCAGGGCAGGCCGCCGTCCTTGCCGATGACGCCGTTCCTGGCGCGGGCGATGGGGCCGGCGGTGAGGGTGATCGTGGGCATGGAGGTTTCCTATCAGGCCGCCGCGGGCTGTGGCGCCCGGGTTCTGCGCGTCAGGCGGTGGCCAAGGTCGATGGCGGGCTTTTCAACGGCGTAGAAGCCGATCGCGGCGAGCGCGATGGAGAGGCCGGCCCCGATCAGCATCAGCACGCCGACCGGCAGGACGGCGCCCAAGCCGGGGCGCTCGAGGATCCAGGTCATGGCGTAGAGCGCCACCGGGTGCAGCAGGTAGAGCGAGTAGCTGGTCAGGCCCACCCAGGCGAGCGGCCGCCAGCGCACCTTGGCCACCGAGGTCATGGCGACGAAGAGGGCGACGCCCATCGCATAGGAGACCGGGAAACGGACGAAGAACGGGTTCGTGCTGCCGTGGCCGTAGATGGCGTAGGCGCAGGCGAGCGGCGTCGCCACCCAGAAGACCGCCAGCGCGCCCAGCAGCGCCAGGGTCTCCCGGCGGTCGAGCTGGCCGTCCAGGCGGCGTCGCCAGAGCGCGCCCAGGAAGAGGGCGGCGAAGTTGAGCGCGACCACGCCCCAGTCGCCCGGCGCCTGGCGGTGCAGGACGATGAGGATGGAAAAGCCCGCCAGATAGAGCGCCAGGAAGACGGCCGTGGCGACGGCGGCCGCGTAGCGGCGGTGCAGCAGGCCGGTTTTGAGCAGCGCCAGGCAGAGGACATAGAAGCCGAGCTCATATTCCAGCGTCCAGTAGGACCCCATCACCGGCTGGGCCCTGAAGAGGTCGGGGATCATGGTGAGGTTCAAGGCGACGTCGCCCGCGCCGATCCTGCGGCCGAACAGCGTCCAGATGCTGAGCACGCCCAGCGGAACGGAGAGCCAGTAGGCGGGGAACAGGCGGAAGAACCGGCGGATCAGGAAGGCGCGACCGGGATCGGGCCGGTCGTCTCTCAGGGACGATGGGATCAGCAGGCCGCTGACCCCGAAGAAGGCCACCACGCCGATGCGGCCGAAGTCGTAGCGCAGTGCGATGTCGTGCCACGCCGAGCCGCCGGCCAGCGGGGCGAAGAGTTCGGAGGCATGGATCCAGACGACCAGCAGGGCGGCCACCGCGCGCAGGCTGTCGATGTGGGCGGACCGGTCCTGCGGCATAGGGCCGAGCTTAGCGGGCGGCGCTTCAGACCGCGATGGGCGCCGCGATCTTCTCGTGCGCCCGGTAGCCGCGCAGCTTGAAGTCGTCGTACTCGAAGGCGAACAGGTCGTCGCGGTCGGCAATTTCAAGGACGGGCAGCGGATAAGGCGCGCGCCGCAGCTGCTCGCGGGCCTGGTCGAGGTGGTTCAGGTAGAGGTGGGCGTCGCCCAGGGTGTGGACGAACTCCCCGGGCTGCAGCCCGGTCACCTTGGCGACCATCATGGTCAAGAGCGCGTAGCTGGCGATGTTGAACGGCACGCCTAAGAAGACATCGGCCGAGCGCTGGTAGAGCTGGCAGCTCAGCTTTCCTCCGCCCTTGCCGTCCGGGGCGACGAAGAACTGGAACAGGCAGTGGCAGGGCGGCAGGGCCATGTCCTCGACCTCGGCCGGGTTCCAGGCCGAGACGATGTGGCGGCGGCTGTTGGGGTTGGCCTTCAGGCCTTCGACCACGGCGGCGATCTGGTCGATCACCCGGCCGTCCGGGGCGGTCCAGGAGCGCCATTGCTTGCCGTAGACCGGGCCGAGCTCGCCGGCGTCGTCCGCCCACTCGTTCCAGATGGACACGCCGCGCTCCTGCAGCCAGCGGACGTTGGTGTCGCCGCGCAGGAACCAGAGGAGCTCCAGGATGATCGATTTCCTGTGCAGCTTCTTGGTGGTGAGGAGCGGGAAACCCTGGGAGAGGTCGAAGCGCATCTGGCGGCCGAAGACGCCGAGCGTGCCGGTGCCGGTGCGGTCGCCGCGCTCAACGCCGTTGGCCAGGATGTCGGCCAGCAGATCGAGGTACTGGCGCTCCGGATGCTCCGGGGCGGCCTGGTACAGCGGCTGGATGGCGGCGTGGGCGTTCATCAGGACTGAGGGTCGCGCAACAAGTGATTCGCGGACACACGAATCGATTCGCGCCACGCTCTCATCCACAGCTCAATTTTTCATGTCATCCCGGACGGCTCGCAGAGCCGATCCGGGACCCAGGGACCGCCGCACAGCCTGAACCCCTGGGTCCCGGCTCTCCGCTTCGCTGCGGCCGGGATGACGGATAAGGGGAGGCATGGAGCGGACGTTCCACGTCTACATTCTCGCCAGCCAGCGAAACGGCACGCTCTACGTCGGCGTCACGAGCAACCTGTCGCGGCGAGTCTACGAGCACCGTGAGGGCATCATCAAGGGCTTCACCGACCGCTATGGCGTGAAGTCATTGGTTTGGTACGAGGAATTCCCGACGGCGCTTGAGGCGATCGCGGCTGAAAAGCGGATCAAGCGCTGGCGTCGAGCCTGGAAGCTTCAACTGATCGAGAAGATCAATCCCCAATGGATCGACCTCTACCTATCGCTGAATAGCTAGGACCTCACCCCGCGAACCCGCCTTCGTCGAGGAATTCCTGTTCCTGCGGCGTCGTCACGCGCCCGAGCGCCTGGTTGCGGTGGGGGAAGCGGCCGAAGCGGACGATGATGTCGCGGTGGAGGCTGGCCCATTTGAGGTTGTCGGCGTCGCCGGCTTCGGTGCAGAGCGCCACGGCGTAGTCCTGGTCGGCCAGGCGCTCGGAATGCTCGAACGGCAGGTAGAAGAAGTTGCGCAGGATCGGCTCGACCTCGCGGTCGAAGCCCTTGTCCACGGCCGTCAGCGCGAAGGCGCGGGCCTTCGGGTCGGTGGCGAAGGCGTGGGCCGAACCGCGGTAGAGGTTGCGCGGGAACTGGTCGAGCAGGAGCAGCAGCGCCAGCGCCCCCTTCGGGTCGCCGATCCAGGCGTCGTACTCGCCGCGGGCGGCGCGGTGGTGGGTCGGCTCGAACTTCAGCCGGATCGCCTCGTCGAAGGCGACGACCTTCTTGAACCACTTGTCCGGCCCGGCCTGCAGCCAGAATCCGATCACGTCCTGGGGGATCGCGGTCACGCGTGCGGTCCTCGATTGCAGCCTTGCGTCACTGTTGCAGGCGTTGTTCCGTTCAAGCGCGGTTCAGGCGACTGGGCAATAGTGCCGAAACGAAGGACGCAATCCATCGGGGCGGATCGGCCCTCGGGACTTGAAAACATGAAGACGACTATCACCAGCGCGCTCGCGTTCCTGTTGTTCGCCGGCGCGAGTACCGCGGCTTTGGCGCAAGAACATGACCATGACCGCAGCCAGGGCCAAGGCCAGGGCGGGGCGCGCCCGGATCATCAGGGCGGACCGCCTGGCGGCGCCGGCCAGCCGCGCTTCCAACCGGGCGGCCAGCCGGGCGGCCCGCCGCGCGCTGGCCCGCCCCCCGCGCCTGCCGCCGCGCCCGCCGCCCAGGCGCAGTCGCCGCAGGGCGGCCACGCCCGCTTCGGCGCGCCGCCGCCTCCAGGCGGGGCGGCTCCGGCCGAACGCGGCGACCGCGGCTTCCGGGGCGACCGGCCGAGCGGCGAGCGCTTCGGCCGCGACGCCGGGCCTCCGGGCGAGCGCTTCCGCGACCATGGCCCCGGCGACGCGCGGCAATACGACCGCGGCGGGCCGCCCAGCGACGACCGGCGCTTCGGCGGCGGCGCCGGCGTCCCGCAGGGCGACCGCCGCTTCGACCGTTCCGGCGCGCCGCGCGAGGTTGTGCCGCCGCGCACGGCCGGCGGCGAGCGGGGCTGGGACCGCGACCACGACGGCCACGGGCCCGGCCGCTGGGACGGTCGTGGGGATGGGCGAGGCGGCCAGCCCGGCTGGCAGCGCGGCGACCACTGGCAACGCGGGCGGCTGCCGCCGGTGTTCTGGAGCCAGCAGCGCTATCACCTGAGGCCCTACCGCGCGCCCTACGGCTACTACGTGCGCGACTGGGGCTTCGGCGACATCCTGCCTCGCGCCTGGTTCGGCGCCGACTACTGGATCGACGACTTCCTGGACTACGACCTGCCCTATCCGCCGCCGGGTTATGAGTGGGTCCGCGTGGGCGGCGACGCCTTGCTGGTCGATCGGTACTCCGGCCGCATCGTGCAGGTGGTGCGCGGGATCTTCTGGTAGTGCTTCCTTTCCCGCGAAGTGGGAGAGGGGAACTGCTCGCCGAAGAGCGAGCGGTGGAGAGGGAAGGCCGCACGCGCGGAGCCTGCGGCTTGCCCTTCCCACCATCGGCTCTCCGGCCGATGGCCCCCCCTTCCCAAACTTGGGAAGGGAAGTTCGTGTTCAGATATAGCCCGCGGCCCTGAGGGCGGCGATCGAGGCCTGGGCGGAGGCATGGTGGATGAACAGTCCGCCGGCGTCTTCCCAGGCCGTCCGGTGCTGGTCGCGGTCGTCGACCAGGACGTCGCCCGGGTGGCAGTGCTCGCGCTTGAGGGCCGCCATGGTGGTGATCACCGGGACACCCGGGAAGCGCCGCGCGGCCCAGCGGCGCTTCTGCGGCTCGGCCCATTCGCCCTCCGGCATGCCCGTCAGAATGATCGGGTTCCGGGCCTTCACGGCGTCGTAGAGCTGGCGAGCGTCGGGCAGCAGGTCGAGGTGCTCGAAGAAGCCGCCAGCATTGTGCAGCCGGCGCCAGAACTCGCCGGCTCCATAGCGCTCTTCGAAGACGGCGGACGGCATGCCGAAGATTGCTTCGGCGGCCTTGTCGAAGTCGGCGAGAACGCCGTCGCAGTCGAGATAGATCTGCCGCCTCACCCGGCGCGGCACGCCGGGCAGAGGCCGCGCGCCTCGAGGGTCACCGAGGCGACCTCGTAACCCTTGGCCTGGGCGGCGGCGAGGCCGGGACTCAGGTCCGGCTCGAACTCCTCGGCCGCCCCGCAGCAGGAGCAGATCAGGAAGGCCGCGGTGTGGTTCTCGGCCTCAATACGGCAGGGGACGAAGGCGTTCAGGCTCTCGATGCGGTGGGCGAAGCCCTGGCGTTCGAGGAAGTCGAGGGCGCGGTATACGGTCGGCGGCTTGGCCGGCGCTCCGTTCTCGCCGAAGGTGGCGATCAGGTCATAGGCCTTCAGCGGCTGGTCGGCCTCGAGCAGGAGCTCCAGCACCCGGCGGCGCGGCTCGGTGAGGCGCTCCTGCGTCGCCTGACAGCGGGACTGGGCAGCGGCGAGCGCACGGCGCAGGGCCTGGCCCTTCAGCCCCGGATGGGCTCCGTCCTCGTGTTGGCAGTCCGGCGAATGCATGGGCTCAGCTAACCTGTCCGCGACCAAGGCGGCAATCTTCATATGGGCGGCCTCGCGGCCGGCGTGCGATTTCGTTTCGCAAGATGGATGTTATATTGTAACACGGAGGCGGGCCGGCAAGGCCTGGGCGCGACGCCGCAATCCGATGCGCGCCGACACCTCGCGGCAAGGGAGATTTCGAGACGTGGGCCTCTCTGCGGAGCTCATCGCGCTTGGCCTGGCGAGCGGAGCGGCGACCCTCGCGGGCGGCCTGCTGGCGCTGCGCTTCCACGGGCGGGCTCGGGGGCTCATGGCCTTCACGCGCGGCGCCGTCCTGGGCGTCGCACTGCTGGAACTGATGCCGGCGGCGTGGGCCACGGCCGCGCCGGGCGCGAGCGCGTTCTGGCCGCCGCTTTGGGCCCTGCTGGCTTTCCTGGGGTATCTGGCGATCGATCGCGGCCTTTCGACAGCCGCCGGACGTGCGCCTAGTCATCGGGGACACCTGGGCGCGGCGAGCCTGGCGCTGCACAGCCTGATGGACGGCTTGGTCGTAGGTCTCGCCTTCCAGGCCTCTCCGGCGCTCGGTGTGACGGTGGCGGCCGCGGTGATCGCCCACGACCTCGCCGATGGGGTCAACACGGTCAACCTGAGCCTGGCCGGCGGCTGCAGTCCGGTCGCGGCCCGGCGGTGGCTGGCCGCGGACGCGCTGGCGCCCATCCTTGGCATCTGCACGGCGCAGGTGGTGGCGGTTCCCGCCGCCGGGCTCTCGCCCCTGCTGGCGGCGCTGGCCGGCGTTCTGCTCTACGCCGGGGTGGGCGAGGCGGCGCTCAGGCCGGGCGCGTGGGCGCCGAGGCCCATGACAGCCTTCGCGGCGATCCTGGGCTTCGGGCTGATCCTCGGGGTGAGCCGGATCGTGGCGGCCTAGGCCTCTTCGGCCTCCGGGGCCGGGCCTTCGGTGCGCGGGGCGCGGCGGCGGCGCGGGCGGGGCGCATCCTCCACGTCGGCGCGGGCGGCGGGCGCTTGCAGGAAGGCCGGGGCGTGGCTTTCGCCGCCCTCGGCGTCGCGCAGAACGCGGGCCTTGCGTTCCGGAGCCGGCGCGGGCTCCGAGACGGCGCTCACCAACGGCTGGGCCTGCGGCTCGACCACCGCCAGCGGGTCGCGCTCGGGACGGTCGTCACGGTTGCGCTCGTAGCGCGGCCGGTCGTCGCGTTGCGGGCGATCGTCGCGCTGAGCGTCCCTGGGCCGGTCGTCGCGGTCATAGCGCGGCCGGTCCTCGCGGGGCCGGTCGTCGCGCGGCTGACTATCGCGTTGTTGGCTGTCCCGGGGCTGCCCGTCCCGCGCCTGCCCGTCTCTGGGGCGATCGTCCCGGGGCCGGTCGTCGCGCCACGGGCGGTCGCGGCGGCCCTGGCCCTCGCGATTGCCGCCGTCGTTACGGTCGCGGTTTTCGTAGCGGGGGCGATCGTCGCGCTGCCCGTCGCGCTGCCCGTCGCGCTGCCCGTCACGTTGCCCGTCCCTGGGGCGATCGTCGCGCTGGCCTTGCGGCCGTTGCTCGCCGCCGCCGTTCTCGCGGGCCTCGCGTTCGCGGGCCTGCCAGGTTTCCGGGGTTTCGCCGGCTTCCGCCGAGGCCGCGTCGGCGGCTTCGGACTGGGCCTGGGCGCTCTCGTCCTCGAAATCGATGTCGAAGCCGGAGGAGAAGTGGTCGCGGCCGAGGATCTCGCTGGCCGGGCGGGTCGGCTGCATGGCCCGCAGCAGGCGGAAGTAGTGCTCGGCGTGCTGCAGGTAGTTCTCGCCGAGGACCCGGTCGCCCGCCGACGACGCGTCACGGGCAAGCTGTTGATATTTCTCGAAAACGTGCTGAGCGTTGCCGCGCACCTTGGTCCCCTCGGGACCGTTGGAGTCGAACGCCCGGTTGGCGTTCTGGGCCTGCGGCTTGCCGCCGCCGCCGCTTCCACCGCCGCCGCCGCGATTGCGGCCGCGCTGACGCTTCATACCCTTGAAATCTCTCATTATTTAATAACCGTCTTGGTTTCCCTGCGGCTCGCCCTTTTGAGGGGTCGGCCTGCGCTAGCCTTCAGCGGGCCACTTTTGGTTCGGGGGTGGGCGCCTGGCCCGGTTTCGATTTTGAAGACGCTAAGTGTTCCCCGTCTTCCGCCCGGAAGCTTGAAAGCGAGAGGCCTTGGGAGCCGTCGCGCCCTGTCGGGACTGGCGTGCGCCCTTTCGCGGGACGCCTCTACCGGAAGCCGACGAATTGGGTGGAGACGATCTCTAAGTAGCGACTCGGGCTCAGGTTTCCAAGGGATTTTTCGCGCCTGCGACAACCCTGTCCCGATCGCCGAGGTCCTTGAGCGTCTGGACCTGGGCCGCGCCTGCCTCGCGGAAGAGGGCCTCGACGGCCGCCTTCTGGTCGTAGCCGATCTCCACGGCGAAGCGGCCGCCGGGCTTCAGGACCCGCAGGATCTCCGGCGCGAGCCTCCGGTAGTGCATCAGCCCGTCCGGGCCGCCCTCCAGCGCCAGGCGAGGTTCGTGGTCGCGGACCTCCGGCTCCAGGGTCTCGATGACCTCGCTGGCGATATAGGGCGGGTTGGAGACGACGAGGTCGAAGGCGTCGTCCGGCAGGCTTTCGGTCCAGTCGCCGCGCAGGAGGGTCATGCGGCCGGCCAGGCCCAGGTGGGCGGCGTTGTCGCGGGCGACGGCCAGCGCCTCCTCGGAGACGTCGACGCCCATCCCGCGCGCGGCCGGACGCTCGGCCAGGATGGAGAGCAGGATCGCGCCGGAGCCCACGCCCAGGTCCAGCACCGACCAGGCGGCGTGCTCGGGGAAGTCACGCAGCACCCACTCGACGACGGTCTCGGTGTCCGGCCGCGGCGTCAGCACGTCCGGGGTGACGTTCAGCATGATCTTCCAGAAGCCCTTGCGGCCCAGGATGTGGCTGACCGGCTCGCGGTGCTCGCGGCGGGCGAGATAGTCATCGAGCCTCGCCTCCTGCTCGGGCGTCAGCGCGCGGTAGGGATCGCCCACGATGTCGGCGCGGGTGGCGTCGGCGGCCGCCTCGACCAAGAGGCGCGCGTCGATCACGGGGCCGGCGAGGCCGGCCGCCTCCAGGCGCTGCTTGGCGCCCTGCCAGGCTTGCAGCAGGTTCACGCCCATTCCGGGTCCTTTCCGGGCTGAGGGTCGACGGCGGGGGCGGTGACGGCGTCGCCCAAGCCCACCTGACCGCCGGCGGTCACCCGGACATAGACGCCACAGTGCAGGTGGCCGTAGTTGTCGAACAGCGCCTTGGTGACCTCCAGGTCGCGCTCGGCGGTGGTCGGGTCGACGTGGGTGGCGAGACACCGGACGATCGGCTTGAAGACCTCGGCCTTGGCCCAGCCGACCATCATCGGCTTGCCCGTCCAGCCGTTCTCCGCCCAGGCCGGCCAGCCGTCGACATAGAGGTTGGCGCGGAAGCGCAGCGGATCAAGCTCGACGCCCATGCGCTGGGAAAGGTCGCGGACGCTGGCCAGGTTGATGATCGAGACCTGGCCCAAGGGATGGTCGGTGAAGCGGTGGGTGGCCGGCGCTTGCAGGACCCGCAAGGGGCCGGTGGCGTCCTCGCCCAGCAGATCGGTCAGCCAGGCGGCGAAGGCCTCGCGGCCGGGCGCTTCGCTGAGCCGGCCGGCGAACTCGGCCGCGCCCGGTGCGGTGGCCTGCAGTACGCCCGTCGCCTCATCGTAGTGGGTGTGGGCGGCGGCGACCCTGGGGATGTGGGCCAGGACGGTGAACTTCGACTTGGGCACGAAGGCGGGCGCGTCCGAGTCGAAGCCGCAGGGGCCGTTCTCGACCGCCCAGACGCGGTCATGGGGGAAGCCCTCGCCGGGCGCGAGCACGACGCTGTCCAGCGGCTCGGGGGTGAAGCCCTTCACCGGATGGCGGAAGATGGCCGCGACGTAACCGCTCATATCCGCCTGTTGCCGCAAGCCGGCGCGCGGGACAAGCGCGACCGACGGGCCGGCTTGGGAACCGGAGCCCACAGCCACGGTTTCCAGGGGCGAGGGATCCGGCGATGAGGGCAGTCCATGACCAGCGGCCGCGCAGGCTGATGGCGGCGTCGAAACGCCCCGCCGAGCCGAGGGTGCAGAAGGGCGGGGGCTTCCGCTTCGACCGCCTGACGGCGGTTGGCCTCGGCATGCTGATCGGGCTTTCCACGGTCGTCGTGGACCGGGCGATGCAGCGCTCCGCGGCGGCGAAGCCCGAGCCCTTGGCGCACGGCCACGGCTGGAAGGCGGTGGTCCGGCGCACGATCGACGAGTTCAACGAGGACCGCATCCCGGCGGTGGCGGCGGGCTCGACCTTCTTCGCCCTCCTGGCGCTGTTCCCAGCCTTGGGGGTCTTCGTCTCGCTCTATGGCCTGGTGGGCGATGTGCAAGGCGCCGAGCGGCAGATCGCGGGCCTGGCGGGCGTGCTGCCGGCCGGCGGGGTCAGCGTGCTGAGCGACCAGATCGAGCGGCTGGCGGCGATCCCGCAGACCAGCCTGGGCCTCACCTTCGTGGTCAGCCTGCTGCTCTCCGTCTGGAGCGCCAACGCCGGGATGAAGGGGCTGATCGCCGGCCTGAACGTCGCCTACGAGCTGCGCGAGAAGCGCAATTTCGTCATCCTGAACCTGCAGTCCCTGGGCTTCACGGCGGGCGCGATCGCGTTCGCGCTGCTGATGATGGGCGCAATCGTGGCCGTGCCTGAGGTGTTGGCCTTCTTCGGCCTGCAGATGCTGGCCGGCGCGAGCGTGCTGCGCTGGCCGCTGCTCCTGGTGATCAGCGCGGTGGTGTTCTCGCTGCTCTACCGCTATGCGCCGTCGCCGCGCGGGGCGCGCTGGCGCTGGATCACCCCGGGCGGAGTGTTCGCCGCCGTCGCCTGGATGGTCACCTCGCTGGCGTTTTCGGCCTACGTCGGGCGGTTCGGCCACTACGACCGGACCTACGGCTCGCTGGGGGCGATCGTGGGCTTCATGACCTGGATCTGGCTGTCCCTGATCGTCGTCCTCGTGGGCGCCGAGCTGAATTCCGAGATCGAGCACGAGACGGAGCCCAACACCCCGGCGGGGCGCGGCGGCTAGCTGCAATTGGGCGGCTCGCGCGGCTAAGGTCGCGGCATGGCCGATTCCCCGCTCAACGCCGCCCTGCGCTTCGAGCCCGACGGCTATGACATGCGGGGGCCGCGGCTGATGGGCCGCCAATCGGCGGGCTTCGGCTTCCTGCGCGCGGCGGTGAAGGCGCATGGCGGGCGCGAGATCGTGGGCTACGGCCCGAAGGAGGCGACCGCCGCCGCCTTCGCCGAGCTGGTCTCGACCATCGATCCAGCGGCGCGGACCGCGTGGATCCGCTCCGACCACCTCGATCGCTTCAACGCCATAGGCGTCTGCCACCGGCCGGACCACTCCATCGTGCGCGAGGCGCGGCTGCGGCTGCGGGTGGGGCCGGCGCGGCACTGCCTGAGCGGCGTGACACACTCGCTGTCGACCGAGGGCGCAAGCGAGACCATCGCCCAATACCTGATGGCGCCCCTGATGCCGTGGGACGCGGTGATCTGCACGTCGCGGGCGGCCCTGGACGTGATGACCGCGATCCTCGACGCCGAGCGGGACTATGTGACCTGGCGGCTTGGCCAGCCCCCCGCGCCAAGCCTGCCGCAGATGCCGATCATCCCGCTGGGCGCGCACTGCGACGACTGGACCGCGTCGCCGGACGACCGGGCGCGGGCGCGGCGGTCGGTCGGGCTCGAGGAGGGCGAGGTGGCGGCGCTCTACGCCGGGCGCCTGGCCATCGCCGGCAAGGCGCATCCCTTCGCCATGCTGCTCGCCCTGCAGGCGGCGGCGGAGCGGACCGGCAAGCGCGTGGTCGTGCTGCTGGCCGGCCGCTTCATCAACGACTTCACCGAGCATGCCTATCGCTCGGGCGCGGCGCAGTTCTGTCCCGATGTACGGCTGGTCTTCGTCGATGGGAGCCGGTTCGACGCCTACCGCGAGGCCTGGACGGCCGCGGACCTCTTCGTCTCGGCGGCCGACAGCATCCAGGAGACCTTCGGCCTGACGCCGGTGGAGGCGATGGCCGCGGGGCTCCCGTGCGTGGTCAGCGACTGGAACGGCTACCGCGACACCGTGCGCGACGGGATCGACGGGTTCCGGGTGCGGACCTGGGCTCCGGCGGCGGGCGGCGAGCCGTTCGCCCGCGCTCTGGAGGCTGAGGTGATCGGGCTTGGGACCTACTACTGGCGCGTCGATTCCACGGCCTCGGTCGACCTGGCGGAGCTGGTGGACCGGCTGAGCGAGCTGATCGAGCGCCCCGAGCTGCGCCGGACGATGGGCGATGCCGGGCGGGCGCGGGCCCGGGAGGTTTTCGACTGGGCCGGGATCTACGCCCAGCACCAGGCGCTCTGGGGCGAGCTCGACGCCCGGCGGCGCGCGGTGGGCGGCGATCCGCAGGCGGTGGCGCGCCTGGTCGCGGCGCCGCGGGTGCATCCGGCGCGGCTTGAGGCGGCCCGCATGTTCGAGCGCTACGCCACCGGGCAGATCACGGCGCAGACCCTGGTCGCGGTTGTCGACGGCGCGTCGGCCACCCGGTTCGCCGAGCGCCAAGGTCATCCTGTGTTCAGCGACCTCGGCGCCGACGCGGCCTTGGCGCAGGCGCTTCTTGGGCGGCTGGCGCCGGGACCAGCGCCGCTGGGCGCGCTCGCCGCCGAGCTCGGGCAGGACGTGGAGCGGATGCTGCAACAGGTCGCCAAGCTGGCGAAGCTCGGCCTGCTGCGCCTCGACGAGCCCTAGTTCAGCTCATCTTCCAGGGCCGACAGCCGCGCGGCCTGATCCTCGGCGATCAGCGGGTTGATCACGTCGTCCAGCGCCTCGCCCTCCATGATCTTGGGCAGGTTGTAGAGCGTCAGGTTGATGCGATGGTCGGTCACCCGGCCTTGCGGGTAGTTGTAGGTCCGGATGCGCTCGGAACGGTCGCCGGAGCCGACCTGGCTCTTGCGGGCGTCGGAGCGGGCGGTGTCGAGCGCCTCGCGCTGCTGGTCGTAGAGTTTGACCTTCAGCGCCTTCATGGCCCGCGCGCGGTTCTGGTGCTGCGACTTCTCCGAGGAGGTCACCACGATGCCGGTGGGCAGGTGGGTGATGCGCACGGCCGAGTCGGTCTTGTTGACGTGCTGGCCGCCGGCGCCGGAGGAGCGGTAGGTGTCGATGCGCAGATCCTGGTCGCGGATGTCGATCTCCACGTCCTCAGGCTCGGGCAGGACGGCGACGGTGGCGGCCGAGGTGTGGATGCGCCCCTGCGCCTCGGTGGCCGGCACGCGCTGCACGCGGTGGACGCCGCTTTCGAACTTCAGGCGGCCGAAGACGCCGTCGCCGGTCACCGCGGCGATGATCTCCTTGTAGCCGCCCATCTCGCCCTCGGAGACGCTGTCGATCTCCACCTGCCAGCCGCGGATGGCGGCGTAGCGCTGGTACATGCGGAAGAGGTCGCCGGCGAAGAGGGCGGCCTCATCGCCCCCTGTGCCGGCGCGGACTTCGAGGATCGCCGACGCGTTCTCGTCCTTGTCCTTGGGCGCGAGGAGCAGGGCGACCTCGTGCTCCAGGACCGGCAGGCGCTCCTTGAGCGCCTCCAGCTCGTCGCGAGCCATGGCGGCCATGTCGGCGTCGTCGGCGGCGGCCATTTCCTCGAGCTCGGGGCCCTCGGCGCGGGCGCGCTGCACGGCCTGGACGGCGTCGACCACCGGCTTCAGCTCCGCGTGCTCCTTGGAGAGGCGCACGATCTCGCCGCCATCGGTCGCCGCGCCCATGCGCGCCTCGATCTCGCGGAAGCGGTCGAGCACCTGGTCGAGACGAGCCTGGGGAAGTCGCAAGGGTCTTTACGCCTGAAACGAAGGGGAGCTTCCTCTAGCGTCCCGATGGCCGCTTGCCAAACGAGGCCGCAGAGGAGGACCCCATGTACCACGAGGGGAACCGCGCGCTGCAAGACGCCTTCGGCAGCCGCGCGCTCGCCGACCGGCTGGACGAGAAGCTGCGGCGCGATCGCTTCAACGACGACGACGCGGCGTTCATAGGATCACTGGGCTTCTTCTTCCTGGCGACGGCGGATGGCGAGGGGCGGCCGGACTGCTCGTTCAAGGGCGGGCCGCCGGGGTTCGCGCGGGTGGCCGCGCCGGACCTGCTGGTGTTCCCGGACTACGACGGCAACGGCATGTTCAAGAGCCTGGGCAACCTTGGCGCCAACCCGAATGTCGGCCTGCTGTTCATCGCCATGGGCGAGGCGCCCAAGCGGCTGCGGGTGAACGGGACCGCGCAGGTGGTGGGCGACGACCCGCTGATGGCGGAGGTTCCCGGCGCGCAGCTGCTTGTCAAGGTGACGCCGGTCGACATCTTCCCGAACTGCCCGCGCTATGTGCCGAACATGGCGCTGGTCGAGCCCTCCGCCTACCTGCCGCGGGCGGACGCGGCCCCGCTCGAACCCAAGTGGAAGAGCTTCGAGATCTTCGCCGGCGTCGTCCCGCCCCGCAGAGCTTGAGCGGAACCTCCAGCCTCTCGCGCCCGTTTGCCGCGCCGGGACATCTGGAGAACCGAAATGGCGACCGAAAGAGTGACCACACGCAGCGACGGCACGACGACAGAACGCGTCGTCGAGCGCGACGGCGGGGGAACCACCTATGTCGATCGGGGCGGCTCCGGCTTCGGCAGCGTGCTGATCGGCATCGCGATCCTGGCGGCGGTGGCGGTGATCGCCTTCTTCCTGCTGAACCAGAACCGCAACGACGCGATCCGCACCAACGCGGTGACCAGCGCGGCCTCGACCATCGCCGACTCCACCGCCAGCGCGGCCAAGGACGTCGGCGACGCGGCCACCACCGCGGCCAACAACACCGCCGGCGCGGTCAACCCGAAGTAGGCGCGCGCCGCAAACGACAAAGGCCCCCGCCGTCGCCGGCGGGGGCCTTTCCGTGCGCTTCGAGGCGCGAAGGGCTTAGGCGCGGACGCCGCTCAGGGGCGCGTTGCCGAAGGCGCCGAGCTTCACGTTGCCGCTCATCGAGTCACCGGCGACAGTGGCTTCGAATTCGAGCGTCATGGGCATCGGCTGGGTGATGTTGGCGCTCCAGGTCAGGGTGTCGCCGTTGACCTTGCCGCTGATCTCGCTGTCGCCCATACGGCCGGACGTCTTGCCCGTGAAGGTGTCGCCGCTGGTGGTGATCGTGGCGTTCACCTCCTGCGCGCCCATGGGCGTGTTGATGGTGATCTTCCAGTTGCCGTCCGCGGACATGGCGTCCCTCCCTGAATGGTGGCGCACCTAAGCGCGTCTGGAGAGGGCGCGCAAGAGTGACGCTAGCGTCACTTTTGTGAAGCCGGCTATTCCGCGGCGAGGGGCTCGGCAGCCTTGAGTTCGGCCGCGCGGGCCTCGACCAAGCCGACGATGTGGTCGACCATCTGGTCGTTGTCCATCTTGTGGTCGGGACGGCCGGCCACATAGACCATGCCCGAGCCCTTGCCGCCGCCGGTGAAGCCGAGGTCGGTCATCAAGGCTTCGCCGGGGCCGTTCACCACACAGCCGATGATCGACAGGCTCATGGGCTGAGCGATGTGGGCCAGGCGCTCTTCCAGGGCCTCGACCGTCTTGATGACGTTGAAGCCCTGCCGCGCGCAGGAGGGGCAGGCGATGATGTTGACGCCGCGGTGGCGCAGGCCGAGCGATTTCAGCAGGTCGAAGCCGACCTTGATCTCCTCGACCGGGTCGGCGGCGAGCGAGACGCGGATGGTGTCGCCGATGCCGGCCCACAGCAGGTTGCCCATGCCGATCGCCGACTTCACCGTGCCGGTGCGCAGCGCGCCGGCCTCGGTGATGCCGAGGTGCAGCGGGCAGTCGATGGCGTCGGCCAGCAGGTTGTAGGCGGCGACCGTCATGAAGACGTCGGAGGCCTTCACGCTGATCTTGAACTCGTGGAAGTCGTGGTCCTGCAGGATGCGGGCGTGGCGCAGCGCGCTTTCCAGCATCGCGTCGGGGCAGGGCTCGCCGTATTTTTCCAGCAGGTCGCGTTCCAGCGAGCCGGCATTGACGCCGATGCGCATGGAGCAGCCGTGGTCACGGGCGGCCTGGATCACCTCACGCACCCGGTCGGGCGAGCCGATGTTGCCGGGGTTAATGCGCAGGCAGGCCGCGCCGGCCTCAGCCGCCTCGATGCCGCGCTTGTAGTGGAAGTGGATGTCGGCCACGAGCGGGACCTTGGCCGCCTTGGCGATGGTCTTGAACGCCGCCGTCGACTCCTCGTCGGGACAGGAGACGCGGACGATGTCGGCGCCAGCCTCCTCGAGCTGGCGGATCTGGTCGATGGTCGCGGCCGCGTCGGCGGTCAGCGTATTGGTCATCGACTGGACGGCGATCGGGGCGTCGCCGCCGATCTCCACCGATCCGACCCGGATCTTGCGGCTCTTGCGCCGCTGGATAGCCCGCCAGGGGCGGACGGCGGTGTGGTCCTGGACGTGGTCTTTGACGCTCATGGCGAAGGGAAAATAGGCGGTTCGCCGCCCGAACCCAAGTCGGCATCTGCGCGCGGGCGACTTATTCCTACTCCATCCTACTCCGCGAGCCCGTTCAGGGAGACCTGGGCGGCCGGCAGCACGCCCTTGGAGCGGTTTGCGACGAACACCTGGAAGCTGTCGGGTTCGGAGACGGTCGCGGTGAGGCCGGCGAGCTGCGGGGCGCGATAGGCCTCGCCGGCGGCGAACTGGCGGGCGAAATAAATCTGGCCGTCGGCGCCGCGCACGATCAGCGAGGCCGACTTCAGCGCCTGCAGGGTGACGACCGCCGGCTGGGTCGGCGGCACGCCGTAGATCGTGCCGTTGGGCACGAAGACCGGCGAGAGGGTGGCCGGATCCACCGCCTGCTCGCCGTCGGCCTTCACGCCGAGCTTGGCCGGGGCGCTGTGGTTGACGCCGTTCTCGTCGGCCTCGGCGAGGCCGGGGGTCTCGTAGGGCGGCGGCACCGTGGACTCCACCGGCGCCGGCAGGGGCGCGCCGAGCTCGACGGGGCCCTGCTTCTGGGCCGCCAGCGCCAGGGCGGTGGACTTGGCCGAGGCGGTGGGCGGCGGCGGGGCGTTGGCGGTCATCGCCCGCTGCGCGACGTTCCACAGGATGATGGCCGCCAGGATGACCACGACCGCCACGGCGATGGCGACGGCCCGCGGGTCGCCGACGTCGCCGACGCCCACCGGCGCGCGCAGCGGCTCGTCGAGGACCGGCTCCTCGGCCTTGAACCGCTCCACGGCGGCCTCGCCGTCGAGGCCGAGCGCGTCGGCGTAGGCCTTTATGTAGCCGATCGTGAAGGGCCGCGACGGCAGGCGGTCGAGGCGCATGTCCTCGAGGTCGGCCAGGTAGGAGCGGCGGATGCGGGTGGTCTCGGCGAGCTCGTCGAGGGTGAGGCGCTGGGACTCGCGCACGGCCTTGAGCGCCTGGCCGATGTCGCCGCCGGAATGCAGGTTGGAGGCGTAGGTGTCGCTGGCCAAAGTTCTGGGACCTCTAGACCGCCAGGTAGATTTTGCGGGCCAGGGTTTCGATTTCGTTGCGCACCGAGCCCGCGCCGCTCTTGAGCAGGGCCGAGACGCCGCGCCGCGCCGCCTCGCGGTCGCAGGACAGCACCATCTGCTTCACCGGCCCGACGCCGGCCGGCGGCATGGACAGGCGCTCGAAGCCCAGCGCGACCAGGGCGAAAGCTTCCAGCGGGCGACCGGCCATCTCGCCGCAGACGCTGACCGGCGTGCCCGTCTCGGCGCAGGCGCGCTGGATCTGCTCCAGGGCCCTGAGCGCCGGCGGCGACAGGGGGTCGTAGCGCTCGGCCATTCGCGGGTTCCCGCGGTCGGCGGCGAACAGGTACTGCATCAGGTCATTGGTGCCGACGCTGACGAAGTCGGTCATCGGCAACAGGGCGTCGAGGTGCCAGACCAACGACGGCGCCTCGATCATCGCGCCGACGTCCAGGCGCGACGGCGGGGCGCGGCCGCGGCGTTCGGCCCAGGCCACCTCGACATCGACGAGGGCGCGCGCGGCGCGGAACTCGTCCACGTTGGCGACCAGAGGGAACATGATGCGCAGCGGCCGGCCGCGCGCCGCGGCGATGAGGGCGCGAAGCTGCAGGCGCAGGAGCGCCGGGCGGTCGAGGCCCATGCGGATCGCCCGCCAGCCCAGCGCCGGATTGTCCTCCCGCTCGGCCTCCATGTAGGGCAGCACCTTGTCGCCGCCGAGGTCGAGGGTGCGGAAGGTCACCGGCAGGTCGCCCGCGGCCTCCATCACCCGGCCGTAGAGGGCGGTCTGGGCGTTGAAGCGGGGCATCTCCTCGGCGACCATGAACTGAAACTCGGTGCGGAAGAGGCCGATGCCCTCCGCGCCGGTCTCGGCCAGGATGTCCAGGTCCACGTCGAGGCCGGCGTTCATCAGAAGCGTGATCTTCGCCCCGTCGCGGGTGAAGGCCGGCGTGTCGCGCAGCTTGGCGAACTCGACGCGGCGCTGGCGGCGCACGTCGATGCGCGCCTGGATCGCCTTCACCACGTCGGTGCGCGGGCGCAGATAGGCCTCGCCGGTCTCGGCGTCGACGATCACCATGTCGCCTTCGGAGACCCGGTCGCGCAGGCCGGGCAGGCGGCCGACGCACGGGATGTCGAGGGCGCGGGCGACGATGGCCGCGTGGCTGGCCGCGGAGCCTTCCTCGAGCAGGAGGCCGCGCAGCTTCTTGCGGTCGTATTCCAGCAGGTCCGCCGGGCCGAGGTTGCGGGCGATCAGGATGGCGTTGTCGGGGAGCTCGCGCGCGGTGTGGCCATCGCCGGAGAGGTGGCGCAGCAGGCGGTCGTTCAGATCCTCCAGGTCGTGCAGCCGCTCGCGCAGATAGGGGTCGCGGGCCTGGCCCAGGCGCGCGCGGTGCTCGGAGCGTACGCGCTCCACCGCCGCCTCGGCGGTCAGGCCGTTGCGCACCGCGTCTTCCAGGCTGCGGTTCCAGCTCTGGGAGTGGGCGAACATCCGGTAGGTGTCGAGCACCTCGAAGGAGGCGTCGACGAGGCCGGCGTTGCCCTCCAGCATCTGGTCGATCTGGGCCTGCAGGCTGTCGACGGCGGTCTTCAGCCGCTGCTCCTCGGCGGCGACGTCGTCGGAGAGGAGCTGCGAGGGGGCGACCGGCGGCTCGTGCAGGACGGCGACGCCATAGGCCAGGCCCTCGCCGAACCGCGTGCCCTTCAGCCGCTCGGGCCGGTGCGGGGCGATCTCGACGCCCTTCAGCGCGGCCTCGCCGATCAGCTCGCCGGCGGCGACCATCTCGGCCAGCACCATGGCGACGATCTGCAGGTCCTCCTGCTCGTCGTCGGTGTAGACGCGGGCGGTCCGGTTCTGGACGACCAGCACGCCGATGGCGCGGCCGCCGCGCAGCAGCGGCACGCCCAGGAAGGCGTGGTACGGGTCTTCGCCGGTTTCCGGGCGGTAGGAGAAGGCCGGGTGCTCGGGTGCGTCGGCCAGGTTCAGCGGCCGGCCGAGCTTCATGATCTCGCCGACCAGGCCTTCGCCGGGCTTCATGCGGGTGACGTGGACGGCGGCGGGATCGAGGCCTTCGGTGGCGAACAGCTCCATGTCGCCGGACGCGCGGCGCATGTAGAGCGAGCAGACCTCGGCGACCATTGAGCGGGCGATGATGCGGACGACCATGTCCAGGCGCGCCTGGGCCGGGCCGCCGCCCGCAAGCGCCTCCCGGATCTGCCGCAGCAGACTGCGCTGACCGCGTATGGCTACGCCCTGAACCGCCATAGACCCGCCTGGTACTCCCTTATGCTTTTCCGCCTCCTAGCAGGTTTATGTCGCCGAACGGAGACGGAAAGGGTCGTTTGCGTCGTTTGAACGCTTTGCCCGGCAATCGGGCGCCCGAGCTTGAGCTTTCGCCGCCGCGGCCGCATCGTCCCGCCCAACGAACAACCAAATCGTCTGGGGGGACGCATGCTGCGGAAGTGGGGTTTCCTGATTCTGGGCCTGGTGATGATCCTGTGCGGATCGTACCTGGCCCATGCCGTGCAGACCTCGGGCGGGGTGACGCTCAAGGACGTCCGGTTCCAGGGCGACGGCGGCCTGACGCAGTCGGGCCTGCTCTATGTGCCGGCGAGCGCGACGGCGGCTCATCCCGCGCCGGCGGTCCTGGCCAGCCACGGCTACATCAACACCCGCGAGATGCAGAGCCCGTTCGCCATCGAGCTCGCCCGCCGCGGCTTCGTGGTGCTGGCCATGGACATGATCGGGCATGGCTATTCCGATGGCGCGGTGAAGCTGGGACCCGGTCAGGACCTCGGGGGCCCGGCCGCCCTGCGCTACCTTCAGAGCCTGCCCTACGTCGACAAGGCCAACATCGGGCTCGAGGGACATTCCATGGGCGGCGTGCCCGTGATGTCGGCCGCGGCCTCGCAGCCGGACGGCTACAAGGCGATCGTGCTCGAGGGCTCCACGCCGGCCTTCCTGGGCGCGAAGTCGCCTGAGAACCCGAAGAACCTGGCGGTGGTGTTCGGCCAGTTCGACGAGTTCGCGCCGCTCATGTGGGGCGTGCCGAAGGGCTCGGAGGTCGGCCAGTCCAAGAAGCTCGCCAAGGTCTTCGGCGTGCCGGGGCCGGTGCTGGTGGGCAAGATCTACGGGACCATCGCCGACGGCAGCGCGCGGGTGCTGGAAAACCCGCCGGTGACGCACCCGTGGGAACACTTCAGCCGCGCCGGCGTCGGCGGCGCCGTCGACTGGTTCGAGAAGACCCTGAGCGGCGAGGCCAATCCGCTGCGGCCCGGCGACCAGATCTGGCTCTGGAAGGACATCGGCACGGCGATCGGCTTCGCGGGCTTCGTCTGCCTGTTGATCGGGCTCTTCGAGGCGCTGATGACGCTGCCGGTGTTCGCGAGCCTGAACCAGCCGGCGCAGCCGGTGGCCGAGTGGCGGGGCGGCAAGTGGTGGCTAGCTTTCCTGCTGACCGCCGCCGTGCCGGCGCTGACCTTCTACCCGCTGATGAAGCTCGGCGTGTTCTTCTTCCCGATGCAGCTCTTCCCGCAGTCGATCCAGAACCAGCTCGTGGTCTGGGCGCTGGTCAACGCGCTGATCACCCTGGTGCTGAGCCTGGTGCTGCGCGGCGGCAAGCCGGTGTTCACGAACGACTGGCCGAAGTCGGCGGCGATCGCGGCGGTCACCATCGCGGTGGGCTACCTCTCGCTGGTCTTCGTCGATGCGGTGTTCAAGGTCGACTACCGCTTCTGGGTCCTGGGCCTGAAGCCGCTGGACGCGCGCCACGCCCTGATGGCGATCCCCTATGTCGTGCTCTGGGCCGTTTTCTTCCTGGTGGCGTTCCGGGCGCTGGCGGCCAACCTGGCGGTGAAGGGCGAGGGCTTCATGGTGCAGGCCGGCGCCTGGAAGCTGGCCATGGCCCTGGGCTTCATCGTCCTGCTGATCGTCGAGTACGCGACCCTGTTCCAGACCGGCCTGCTGTTCACGCCGACCGAACCGCTGAACACCATCGTGGCGATCCAGTTCGTGCCGCTCTTGGCGACCTTCGGGGCGATCGCGGCGGTGACCTATCGACGGACCAACTCCTATGTGCCGGGCGCGCTGATCTGCGCCCTGCTGCTGAGCTGGTACGTGACCGCCGGCACGGCGACCCACTGGTATCCCGGCTTTAAGCTGCCGACGCCGGGCGCTTCGAGGACCCGATGAAGGTTCTGCCGATCCTCCTGCTGGGGCTCCTGGTCGCCGGCCCGGCGGCGGCGCGCGAGCGGTCCTGGTGCGCCCTGTCGGACGGCGGCCGGGCGGTCCTGCATCGCGACGGGCGGCTGCGCTATCGGCTGGTCATCCACCGCGACCGCGTCCACGACTGGTCGAAGATCGTCGTGCGCCATGACGGGCGGCTGGACATCTCGACCAAGGGCGGGGTCGGCAAGCGGCGGCTGGTGGCCGACCTGTTCGGCGAGCTGGGCGACGGCCGCGCCCAGGGCGAGCCCTGCAAGCGCACCTACGACTTCTCGCCGGCCGCGCTGCGCTAGGCGCTGGGCGCGGGCGCCCCTATCTGAGGCCGACGCCCCGGCTGTCGATCCGGGGATCAAGCGGGATCAGGGGGCGAGATGGCGGCGCGCGAGAACACCTGGGCGGACCTGCTGTCGGACGGGCGGCTGCCGCGGTTCGCGCTGATCTGCCTGGGCGTCTGGCTGAACGCCGCCGACAACCTGGTGACCGCCACCATCATGCCCAGCGTCGGCGCGCAGCTCGGCGGCTACGCCTACTTCTCGTGGGCGACGGCCGGGTTCCTGGTGGGCGCGATCCTGGCCGGGGCGAGCGCGGGGCGGGTCTCGGAGATCTTCGGCCTGCGCGGCGCGACGGCGGCGGCCGGGATTATCATGGCGGCGGGTTGCGTGATGAGCGCGCTGGCCCCCGACATCGCGACCTTTCTCGTCGGTCGGCTGATCCAGGGTCTGGGCTCGGGCTGGATCTCCGGCTTCGCCATGGTGGCCATCGCGCTCCTGTTCCCCGAACGGCACTTGGCGCGGGTGTTCGCCTCGGTGACCTTCGTCTGGGGGATCGCGACCGTGCTCGGCCCGCTGTTCGGCGGCCTGGTGGTGGAGACCGGCGACTGGCGCGACGTCTTCTGGCTGTTCGCGCTGCAGACGGCGGTGTTCGCGGTCGCCGCGCCATTCCTGCTGCGCGGGTCGGCCAAGGCGGGCGGCGGGCCGGGAATTCCCTGGCTGCAGCTCGCCGTGCTGGGGGTCGGCGTCGGCGCGATCGCGGTGGCCGACGTGGTGCGGGCGCCGGCGATCTCGATCGCGCTGGTGGCGGCGGGTCTGGCGGTGCTGACCCTGGTGATCTGGATCGACCACCGCGCGCAGGTGCGCCTGCTGCCGCATCGGGCGGGCGACCTTCGGACTGTCTGCGGATCGGGATACCTGGCGATGTTCGCGCTCACGGCGGCGACCATGGGCTTTGCGATCTACGGGCCGCCGATCCTGCAGGTGCTGCGCGGCTTCTCGCCTCTGGCGGCGGGCTACACCATCGGCGCGGAGTCGGCGGCCTGGACCCTGGCGGCGATCCTGGTGGCGGGCGCGACGGGCCTGTGGGACGCGCGCTGGATCCGCTTTGGGACCCTGTGCCTGATCGCCAGCCTGGTGGTCCTGGCCTGGACCATGGCCGACGGCGCCTTCGCCTGGGTGCTGCTGGGCGGTTCGTTGATGGGGGCGGCGTTCGGCTTCTCGTGGGCGTTCATGAGCCGCCGACTGCTGGCGGCGTTGTCCGACGATGACCGGGCCATCGGGTCCTCGGCGATCACGGCGGTGCGCCAGACGGGGGCGGCGGCCGGCTCGGCGATCTCCGGCGTCGCCGCCAATCTCAGCGGCTTCTCCGAGGGGCTGACCAGCGCCAGCGCGCGCTCGGCCTCGGTCTGGGTGTTCGTCTCGGTGATCCCGCTGGCGGTGATCGGGACCTGGGCGGCGTTCCGGCTTACCGGCTCGGCGGAGAAAGCCTAGAGCTGGTCGAGGCCGTAGGCGGCGTGCAGGGCGCGCACGGCGAGCTCGGTGTAGGCCGCGTCGATCAGCACGCTGATCTTGATCTCCGAGGTGGAGATCACCTGGATGTTGACGCCCTTTTCGGCCAGGGCGGCGAACATGGTCTTGGCGACGCCGGTGTGGCTGCGCATGCCGACGCCGATCACCGAGACCTTGGCGACCTCGTCGTTCACCGCCACGTCGTCGAAGCCGATCTGCGGCTGGGCGGCGCGGACGATCTCCACGGCGCGGGCGGCGTCGCGCTTGCCGACCGTGAACTCCATGTTGGCGGTGTCGGCGGTGCGTGCGTGACTCTGGACGATCATGTCGACGTTCACGTTGGCGTCGGCCAGCGCCCCGAAGATCGTCGAGGAGACGCCCGGATGGTCGGGCAGGCCGAAGAGGCTGATCTTCGCCTCGTCGCGGCTGTAGGCCACGCCGCTCACGATCCGCTTTTCCATGATCTCATCCTCGTCGCACACGATGGTGCCTATGGTGGCGGGATCCTGTCCCGCCAGGTCCTCGGGCTCCACGAAACTCGACAGCACCCGCACGGGCACATTCTGGGCCATGGCGAGCTCGACCGAGCGCGTCTGCAGCACCTTGGCCCCCAGCGACGCCATCTCCAGCATCTCCTCGTAGGAGATCTTGGCCAGGCGCCTGGCCTTGGATTCGATGCGCGGGTCGGTGGTGTAGACCCCGTCCACGTCGGTGTAGATGTCGCAGCGCTCGGCCTTCAGGGCGGCGGCGATGGCGACCGCGCTGGTGTCGGAGCCGCCCCGGCCCAGGGTGGCGATGCGCCCGTCGCGGGTGACGCCCTGGAAGCCCGCGATCACCGCGACCTCGCCTGCGTCCATGGCGGCCGCAAGCTTTTCCGGCGGCACGTCGTCGATGCGGGCGCGGCCGTGGGCGTCGTCGGCGATGATCGGGATCTGCCAGCCCAACCACGAGCGCGCCGGCAGGCCCATGTTGCGCAAGGTCATGGCCAGCAGGCCGGCGGTCACCTGCTCGCCGGAGGCCACCACCACGTCGTATTCGTCGTCGGAGGGCTTGAGCCCCTGGGCCGCCGCGCCGGAGCCGTCGGTCCAGGCCACCAGCTCATTGGTCTTGCCGGCCATGGCGGAGACCACGACGGCCACGCGATGGCCCCGCGCGACCTCGGCGTTGACCAGCCGGGCCACGCGGCGGATGCGCTCCAGGTCGGCCACCGACGTGCCGCCAAACTTCATGACAAGGCGGGACGTCACCGGGCGGACCCCGACCTGGACCACTGTCTTGGGTCGGCCACCGAGGCGCCGCCGAATTTCATCACCAGCCGGGACAACGGCGCCGAACCCCCTTCGCCAAGAGCGCGCCGTTCTAGCGGCGAGCCGGGGGCTGCACAACGGGGTTGACCGATTGCCGGATAAGAACTACATACCTACCTATAAATGGAGATCCTGATGGATAGCTCAAGTGTCGCCCGCATCGTGGGGTCGGACATGACGATTTCGGACAAGATTCGAGCGCTGGACGCCGCCGGCTATCCCAGGGCCGAAATCGCGAGGGTTCTGGGTAAGCGCTACCAGCATGTCCGCAATGTTCTGGAGGCCGACCGGCTGCCCCGTGCGCAGCCACGACGCCCACCGCCGCCACGTGACGTTCCCTATCCGCACTTGCAGGAAGACGGTCGCGCCTTTTCGGGCGCCTATCGACTGCGGGTCGACGCCGAGGGCCGGGTAGCCTTGCCGTCAGAAGTGCTGGCGGTGCTGGGCGGCCGCTCCGGCGTGCTGATCGCCGACCTCGAGGCCGACCGACTGGTGATCCTAAGCGGCCGTGCGGCGGCGATGAGGGCGCGCAACCTGGTGATGCGCCACAGCGCCGATCCCGGTCGCGTTCTGTCGGAGGAGCTGATCGCCGAGCGGCGCGCCGAAGCGGCGCGCGACTAGATGGCCGACGTGGTGCTCGACGCGTCCGCATTGCTTGCGCACCTGCGCGGCGAACCCGGCGGCGACCTCGTCGCCGATCGGCTCAGCGGCGGCATGATCTGCGCCGTCAACTGGGCGGAAGTGATCCAGAAACTGGTCGATGACGGCCTGGGGGATGAGACGATCCGCATCGCCTTGGGCGACCTGTCGATAGATATCGTCGGTTTCGACATCGCGCTGGCCGAGGAAGCCGGCCGGCTGCGGCGCGCCACCCCCCAGGGAGGCCTTTCTCTCGGCGATCGGGCCTGCCTGGCGTTAGCCCGCCGGGAACGCTCGCCAGTCCTCACCGCTGATCGCGCCTGGGCGGAACTGGACCTGGACATCGAAGTCGTGCTGATACGCTGAGGTCATGAGCCCGACCGCCCAATCGTCCATCGATCCTGCCGAGGTCGAGCGGTTCTCGAAGATCGCCGCCGAGTGGTGGGACCCCAAGGGCAAGTTCGCGCCCCTGCACAAATTCAACCCGACCCGGCTTTCCTTCATCCGCGACCAGGCGCTGCACCGGTTCGGGCGCGATGCCAAGGCGCGCCGGCCGTTCGAGGGCCTACGGCTGCTGGACATCGGCTGCGGCGGCGGCCTCCTCTCCGAGCCGATGACGCGGCTGGGCTTCGCGGTGACCGGCGTCGATGCGTCCGAGCGCAACATCGGCACGGCGAGCGCGCATGCGGCCGAGCAGGGGCTCGTGATCGACTACCGCTGCTCGACGGCCGAGGCGCTGCTGGCGGCGGGCGAGCGGTTCGAGGTGATCCTCAACATGGAGGTGATCGAGCATGTGGCGGACCCCGCCGCCTTCCTGCGCGATTGCGCGGCCATGCTGGCGCCGGGTGGTTTGATGATCGTGGCCACGCTCAATCGCACGCTGAAGGCGTTCGCGCTGGCCAAGGTGGGGGCGGAATATGTGCTGCGCTGGCTGCCGGCCGGCACCCACGACTGGTCGAAGTTCCTCAAGCCCGAGGAACTGCGCGGCTTCCTCGACGGCGCGCCGGTGGCGGTGGATGGGCCCTACGGGGTGGTTTTCGACCCGCTCAGCGGGCGCTGGAGCCAGAGCCATGACGCCGACGTCAACTACATGATGACCGTGACCCGCGACGCGGCCTAAGAACCGCCACGGTAGGGAACTAGGATCAAAGGATGCCTTCGTTACGCGTGCTGAGCCACGCCTTCCGGGCCTGGCGGCGCAACCTCCGCTGGCGCAAGCACGAGCCCGAGACGCCCTACCTGGCGGACCTGCTGTCCGGGGCGCCGGTGTGCCTGCACGTGGGCGCGAGCGACGGGCGGCACTCCTATGTCATGACCCAGGTCGCGCCGAAGGCCACGATCTACGCCATCGAACCCTCGGCCTTCTCGTACCAGGTGCTGCGCATGACAGTCGCCTGGCACAACATCGGCGGCCAGGTGACGCCGGTGCACGCCGCGGTGGGCGACAAGCCGGGCGAAATGCTGCTGGTGACGCCGCGCAAGAAATCCGGGCGCATGGGCCGGGCCTACGCCTACGTCGCCGAGAGCGCGCCGGAGGGCAAGGCGCGGCCGGACCTCGAGGACGTGGGTTCGGAGCTGCAGCCGACGCCCGTGGTGACCCTGGACGGTTTCTGCGCCGAGCGCGGCATCGGCCACGTCGACTTCATCCGCATGGACATCGAGGGCGCGGAGCTGATGGCGCTCTCCGGCGCCGAGGGCATCCTCGACCGCGACCGGCCGAGCGTGCTGTTGGAAATCCATCCGGCGATGCTGGCCGCGCGGTTCGGCGGCACGGCGGAGGCGGTGGTCGAACTGTTCTCGCGCCGCGGCTACCGCATGTTCGCGCTGAACGGCGACCGGCTGGAGGAGCGCTCGACGGTGGTCGAGGACGCGCCCTGGAAGGACTACTTCTTCATCCACCCGACGCGGGCCGCGCGCCTGCCGGACGGGGTGTTCAAGGCGCGGATGGCGGCCTAGAGCAGGCCGTCGCGGGTTGCGCGCTCCAGCATCAAGGGCTTGCGCGCACCCTTGTAGTGAAAAATGACCGGTTCGGTTTCGGGCGGTTCGCGATCCGGAAGGCAGGCGTAGCAGCTCTCCGGCAGGGCGCCCACGCGATAGCGGCCTGACCGCACGACGTTGCGGATGGATTCCTGGTCGCCGTACCAGTTGAAGAACTTCGGATCGAGCGCGCGCATGTCGGCGAGGCAGTCGGCCCAGAACCGGCCGTCGGTCGCATAGGTGGCGCAGCCCACGTAGGGGTAGACCGAACCCAGGGGCCGGCCGGCGTACTCGCTGAGGTCGGCCCCCTGGACCTGGTGGTTGAAGATCGCCTCGGTGTCGAACTCCCGCACGCAGACGGCGACCTCGGGATCGTCGTCGCCCAGCAGGGCCAGCGGGCGTACGCAGATCATGTCCGTGTCGAGGAACCAGGTCGGGCCATCGGCGGGGAAGGCCGCGAAGCCTTCCATGCGGAACAGCATGACGTTGCGGTGGGTCATTGGCCGCCGCGCGACTTCATCGACGCCTTCGACTTGCGGCGAGGCGGGGTCGGCGACCTGGACGATCCGCGCGCCGGGATTCTGGCGACGGACCGATCGGACCATGATGGTCGGAAGCTGCACGTCGGCGCCGATGTGCATGAAGACGACGGTGGGCTGGGCGTCCATCAGCGGTCCAGCACGGCGTTCACCGCGTCCGTGAAACGGGCCATCCGCGCCGCGGCGGGGCGGAGGCGCGCGCCGACGCGGGCGAAGTCATAGTCGTCGAATTCGGCGAACGGGATCGACTTGACGAGCGGGAAGTCGAGGCTCTGGGCGAAGAAGGCCTGGCGCAGGTCGAAGGGGGTGAGGAAGCTGCGCGCGCCGAAGGAGAGGCACTTCAGGTGCGCGTGCAGGCGGTTGCCGACGTGCAGGTCGGTGCGGCGGTAGAGGTCGAGGAAGGCCCCATAGTCCGGCGCGGTGAAGACCTCGTAGCCGAGCCGGCGGGCGAAGTCCCAGAGGCTGGCGTGGTTGTAGTCCTGGTGCAGGGCCAGGGCCTTGCGCTCGGCCTGGAAGGCGTGGGCGGCGAGCTCCAGCAGGCGAAGCTGTGGCGGCAGGGCGTCGCGGTCGGTGATGGTGACCACGAGCTGGCCGTAGCGGTCCTTGCGTGCGAAGCCGGCGTCGAGGCCGTCCACGGGAAAGACCACCGGGCAGGAGGTCATCAGCACCTGGTCGGCCAGGTCGGGCACGGACGCGGTCAGGTAGGCCGCAGAGGCGTCGCAACGCACCGAGGCGAAGGGGAAGCGCTGCAGGATCTCGCGCACGATCGCCTGCGACGGGGCGTCGAGCGGGCGCGCGGTCGCCGCCTCAATGCCGAAGTGGCCGATGCCGCACAGCGCGACCGGAACGGCGATCCGGTCGAGGAGCTGTGGGGTGAAGTTGGGCGCGATCTGGAAGTCGGTCTTCAGCGTATTGGCGCCGGCGACCAGCACCAGCTTGCTGGCGTTGATCAGCGCCAGGTCGTCCTCGGAGATCGGCAGGCGCGAGGAGATCGCCTTGACTGGCCGTGCGCCGATCAGCTTCAGCGCCGAGTCCAGGATGAAACCGTCGCCGATGTTCACCCGCTTGGCCCCGGCCGGGTCGACCAGATAGGGCGTGATGACCACGAAGTCCTTTTGCGGCAGTCCCGCCAGGCCCGGCTCATCGAGTGCGGCCATCGGTTGGCGCCTAGGCCGCCCGGCCGGCGTCGTCGGCCCGCGCGCAGCGCCAGACGAACTGGATGTTGGCGGCGCTCTTCTTGTATTCGACGCAGGCCGTCGGCGACCAGCCGGCCACGGCGAGCGCCTCTTCGAAGGCCGCCTTGGTGAAGTCGTTCACCCACCCCAGGCCGCGGCGATAGGCGCGGTCGCCGGAGGTGTCGGCGCAATAGCTGACCACCAGGGCCGGCGCGGCTCGCGCGGCCATGACGAGCGCCCACGACGGGTCGTGGAGGTATTCCAGCAGGCCCAGGAAGGTGACGCAGTCGTACTGGCCGGGCGGGAACTGCTGCTGGTTCAAGTCGGCGACCAGACAGTCCGGCCCGCGGCTGACGATATCGGCGGGGGTGTAGTCACAGTCCGCCGGCAGGAAGCCGCGCAGCGCCATGTCGCCGGCGCCCACGTCCAGCACGCGGCGCGCCCCTGACCCGATCAGGGCGGCGGCCAGCTTCGAGCGGTCGGCCCATTGGCTGGCGAGATTGGCGCTGTCGCGCCAACGCCCCAGGTCGCTGGCCTTGGCGGCGATCAGGCTTTCGGTGCGCTGGGCGCGCGCGTCGTCGGGGACGGGAGGCGGCTTGAAGGTCATCTGCGAAAAGGCTCGTAGCCGCAAAGGACGCTATCGCCAAACCGCGCGCGCTCCAATCGCGCCGGTCAGGCCAGCAGCTGCGCGATCTGGGCCCGCAGGTCCGCCATGTTGGCCTCGACCTTGGCCTTGTAGCGGACCACCGCCTCGCGATCGACGTCGAAGAACTTGTCTTCCTCGAACGTGCGGCCGAACACGTCGTAGAGCAGGCCGCGGAACTTGCCGGAGACCGCCTGGTCGACGGTGAGCTCCCGTTGCTCGCGATAGCTGACCTGATCGGCGCTCGTCAGCGCGCACAGCATGGGATGCAGCCGCGCCGTGGTGACCCGCCGGTAGGGCTGGATCTGCTGGATCAGCCGATCCAGCGAGAGGTCGCGGGACTTTACGTCCGCGGGGATCACCAGGTTGCGGTCGATCGTCGGCGTCGCCATCGGGAAGGCGGAGATCAGGAAATCGCCCAGATGCCGCGCGTTGCCGCGGCCGCGGCCGAACGCCAGAAGATCCTCCTCGTAGCGCGCCCACCAGGTGGTCAGGTTGGACAGGAGGGCGTCGAAGAGCTTGGGGTCCATCCATTCGCGGTACTGGTGGCGGTACTGGGTTCCGAAGATCCCCAAGGCGTGCGGCGTGGTCTCGATAAGGCGCTGGATCTCCGGCCGGGCGATCGAGGGGGCGTTCAGGCTGTTGCCGATCCCCACGATGACCAAGTCGAACGGTCCTTCGGGCAGCTTCCAGGGATTGAGCGGCACGTGGGTGACGACGGCGTGCGCGGGCATCAGGGCGTTGATCACGTGAAACCCGAGCCGGTCGCCGAAATTCGGGTCGTTGTAATAGGAGAGCACCGCCACCTTCTTGGCAGCGGCCGCCGGCGGCGAGACATCGTCCGGAACCCATTTGAAGAGGTCCTGCAGGGGATCGACGAACATACGGTGCTGCAGTCGGAAGCCGGCCTGGCGCATCAGCGCCTGCAGGGCGGCGAAGTCGAAGCTGTTGATCCAGCCCTGCGAAGGCCGATCCATCTGCGGCCGCCGATCGGTGATGGAATAGCTGCAGACCAACGGGACGCCCAGCGCCCGGACCTTGCGCAGCACATCCAGGGGCTCACGCAGGTATTCGAGGACGCCCAGCATGGTGACGACGTCGGCTTGCGCCGCGCTCGGGAACTCGCCGCTGTTCAGGTCGCAGACGAGGGTTCGCTCGTCGCGCCTTACCAGGTCGCTGGGCTGGTAGACGCAGCCCTCCGGCAGCGCCCGCTCCAGGTCCATCGCGCCGCAGCCGATGTCCAGGACCCCCGCGTAGGCGGACACAAGCTGGGCGGCGAGCCCGGCGCGGTGGGCCCATTGGGGAGCGAAGGATTCGCGCTGCGACCAACGCTCGACGTCGGTTTCCTGCTCGGCCACCAGGGCCTTGCGGCGGGCGATCTCATCTTCGTCGTTCATGCGCCCGAGACCGGATTCCCTGCTGATGGCCGGGGCCTCTGATGACCGGCCCGACGACGTCACACAAGAGGCGAGGGCTCAAGCGCAGACCCGAAACGGCGTGTATCCGCGTCCGATACGCTACCGTATCGACAAGCGGTTCGGGTTCGGCTAATGACGCGGCCCCGCGATAGAGTAGCGTTCCCGAAGGTGCGGATGCCGAGAGACTGAACGACCATGCTTGCCTTGATGATGGACCGGCCGCTGACCCTGCCGTCGATCCTGGAATACGCCGCCCAGTACCACCCGAACCGCCAGGTGGTTGACCGGATGGTGGAGGGCCCGATCCACCGCTACGGCTACGCCGACGCGCTGGTCCGCACCAAGCGGATGGCCAATGCGCTGATCGAACTCGGCGTGAAGCCCGGCGACCGGGTGGCGACCCTGGCCTGGAGCACGCACCGCCACTTCGAGCTCTATTTCGCAGTCACCGGGATCGGCGCGGTGCTGCACACCATCAATCCGCGCCTCCACGCCGACCAGATCGTCTGGGTCGCCAACCACGCCGAGGATAGCTTCCTGTTCTTCGACAACAGCTTCGCGGGCCAGGTGACGGAACTTGCCGAGCGCATGCCGCTGATCAAGGCCCGCGTGGCGATGACCGACCGGGCGAACCTGCCCGCCGATGCGCCAGCAGACGCGCTGGTCTACGAGGAGCTGATCGCGGCGAACGCGCCGGAGTTCACCTGGCCTGACATCGACGAGAAGCAGGCTTCGGGCCTCTGCTACACCTCCGGCACCACGGGCAATCCCAAGGGGGTGCTCTATTCGCACCGCTCGACGGTGCTGCACGCCATGGCATTGGGTCTGCCCGACGCCTTCAACTTCTCGGCGCGCGACGTGGTGATGCCCTGCGCGCAGATGTACCACGCCAACGCCTGGTGCACGCCCTACGCGGCCCCGCTGGTGGGCGCGACCCTGGTGCTGCCCGGCCGGGCGCTGGACGGGGCCAGCATCGCCGAACTGATCGAGACCGAGGGCGTGACCTTCCTCTTGGGCGTGCCGACCATCTGGGTGGGCGTCGCCGACCACCTGGACCAGACGGGCGGGCGGCTGACCTCCGTGAAGACCATCGCCATCGGGGGCTCCGCGCCGACCGCGGCGCTGGTCAGCCGCATCGAGGACCGGCTGGGCGGCCAGGTTCGCCAGATCTGGGGCATGACCGAAACGAGCCCGCTCGGCGTGATCAACACGCCGCTGCCCGAGCATGCCGGAGAGGACGCCGATGCGGCCTCCCATCGCAAGCTGAAGCAGGGCCGTGGCCTCTGGGGCGTCGACCTGCGGATCGTGGGCGAGGACGGGGCGGAGCTGCCGCGCGACGGCAAGAGCGCCGGAGCCCTGCAGGTGCGCGGGCCCTGGGTCTCCTCGGCCTACTTCAAGAACGAGGGCGCCCATGTCTTCACCGACGACGGCTGGTTTGACACCGGCGACATCGCCACGATCGACGCCCTGGGCTACCTGCGGCTCACCGACCGCGCGAAGGACGTCATCAAGTCGGGCGGCGAATGGATCTCGACCCTCGACCTGGAGGACGCGGTCTGCTCGCACCCGGCGGTCGCCATGGCCGCCGCCGTGGGCGTGCCGCACCCGAAGTGGGACGAGCGACCGCTGCTGCTGGTGACCCTGCGGCCTGGCCAGAGCGCCGACCCGGAGGACCTCAAGGCCCACGTGGCGGCGCGGGTCGCCAAATGGTGGACGCCCGACGAGGTGCGGATCGTCGAGGCCCTGCCGATCGGCCCCACTGGCAAGGTGCTGAAGCGCGAACTTCGTGACGCCCTGAGCACGCTTCCGAAAGAACCTGCGGCCTAGGCTCAAGCTTCGCCGAACCAACCCTTGAATGCGGCGTTAGCCACATCAGGTGACATGGCGAAGGCCTGAGGAGATCGTAGTGTCGGCGCGGAAGCGGCCAAAGGGTGTGCTGGCGATGGGTTGGGCGGCGTTCGAGAGCGCCGCGCGCGGTCGCACGGAACATGCGCCGACCTCCGCCGACTATCCCGAGACGGTCGTGCGGCGCACCAGCTTCGAAGGCGGCGGCGGCCATCACTGGCTGATCTCCGCCCTGGAGACGCCGCGGGCCGAGCCCGCGCCCTGGAAGATCGTGGTGATCACCGGCGCGCCGTCCTGGGCGGAGTACTGGGCCGAGACCTTGGCCGAGCTGCCGCAGGACCGCGAGATGATCGTGGTCGACCGCCCCGGCTACGGCGCCTCCGAGCCGGCCACGCCGGTGACCGACATCCGCGTGCAGGCCCAGGCGCTCGCGCCGCTGCTGCAGGGCCGCCGCGGCCAGAAGATCATGCTGGTCGGCCAGAGCTATGGCGCAGCGATCGCCGCCCTGATGGCCGACGCCAACCCGGGCAAGGTGCAGAGCCTGGTGCTGCTCTCCGGCTTCTTCGGCGAGACGGGGCCCACGTCTCGCTGGCTGATCGACGTGGGCTCCAAGGCGCTGAAGGTGATCCCCAAGGACCTGCGCCACGCGGTGATCGAGGCCTCGGGCCAGAAGCCCCAGCTGGCCTACGCCAAGCGGGCGCTGGCCCGACTGTCGATCCCGATCCACATGATCCACGGCGACAAGGACGACTTCGCACCCATTGAGGCGGCCGAGCGCCTGGCCGAGGAGACCGTGACGCGGCGTCCGATCCACTTCATGCGCACGCCGGGCGCCAACCACTTCCTGAACGACGGGCCGGCCGAGCAGCTGCTGGCCGCGCTCGAGGCCTGCATCCCCGAGCGCAGGCGTTGGACCTTCCGCTGGCCGACGCTGTCGGGGTTCAAGCTGCCGAAGGGCTTGGGCTTCGGCGCGCCGCGCCAGGTCGCCTAGCGGCCGAAGAAGCCCACGGTCGCGGCGAAGGCCAGGACCACCAGCCAGGGCGGCAGGCGGGCGACCGCCAGGAATACGAAGGCGCCCGCCGCCAGCGCCCAGTCGCTGGGCCGGTGGATCGCTGTGGTCAGCACCGGGCTCCAGAGTGCGGCGGCCAGGACGCCCACCACCGCGGCGTTGACGCCGGAGAGCGCCGCACGCGCCACGGGCAGGGCCTTCAGCCGGTCCCAGAAGGGCAGGACGCCCAGCACCAGCAGCATCCCCGGCAGGAAGATCGCCGCCAGCGCCACCAGGCCGCCCCGCCAGCCCCCGGGTGCAACCTGCTGGGCCGCGCCCACGAAGCCCGCAAAGCTGAACAGTGGGCCGGGCAGGGCCTGGACCGCGCCATAGCCGCCGAGGAAGCTGTTCTGGTCCAACCAGCCGCGGTCGACGATCTCGCTCTGCAGCAGGGGCAGGACCACGTGGCCACCGCCGAACACCAGGGCGCCGGCCCGGTAGAAGACGCTGGCGAGGCCGAGCGTTGGGTCGTCGAGCACCCCCGCCAGCACCGGCAGGGACGCCAGCAAGACCGCGAAGAGGATCAGCGCGGCGACGGCGACCGGCGTCGGGACCTTGCGGGTGTCCGGATCGTCCGGCGGCGCGTCCACCGGCTCGCGCAGGAAGGCCAGGCCGAAGACCCCGCCGGCCGCGAGCGCCAGAATCTGGGCCACCGGACCACCCTCCGCATAGATAAGGCCGGCCGCTCCGCCGATGGCGATACCGGCGCGGATCGGGCCGACCGCCAAGGTCCGCGCCATGGCGACCAGCGCCTGCAGCACCACCGCGGCCACCGCGATCTGCAGGCCGTGGATGTAGCCCCGGCCCAGCGTCTGGGTGAGCTGCGGCGTGGCGTAGGCCAGGCCGATCATCGCCGCGCCGGCGGGCAGGGTGAAGCCGAGCCAGGCGGCCAGCATGCCGAGATAGCCGCCGCGGCGCAGGCCGATGGCCATGCCAAGCTGGCTCGAGGCCGGACCCGGCAGGAAGTTGGCCAGCGCCAGCAGGTCGGCGAAGGCCGCCTCGCTCAGCCAGGCGCGCCGCTCGACGAACTCGCGCCGGAAGTAGGAAACGTGGGCCACCGGACCGCCGAACGCGGTCAGGCCCTGGACCAGGAAAGCCTGGAACACCTCCTGGGCCCTGGGTGGCGGCGGCGTCTCATCCATCGCCCCTGTCTTGCGGCGAAGGGACCGGGCTGTCGAGCCCCTTGGGTCGATTTGGCCAGCATGGCCGCGAAAGCCCTTGGCCGCCCCATCTGATCGGCGATAAGGCTTTCGCCTCAAGGCCCGGCCAGCGGGCTCCAGCCAGGGAAAACGCGATGAAGGCCGCCGTGCTGCGCGAAGTGGGCAAGCCGCTTCAGATCGAAGACGTCCAGATCAACAAACCCGGCCCGCACGAGGTGCTGATCCGCACCGCCGCCGCCGGTGTCTGCCACTCCGACCTGCACTTCATCGAGGGCTCCTATCCGCATCCGCTGCCGGCGGTGCTGGGCCACGAGAGCGCCGGCGTCGTCGAGCAGGTGGGCTCCGAGGTGCGCACCGTGAAACCGGGCGACCACGTGATCACCTGCCTGTCGGCCTTCTGCGGCCACTGCGAATACTGCCTGACCGGACATATGAGCCTGTGCGTCTCGCCCGACACCAAGCGCGACAAGGACGAGGAGCCGCGGCTGTCCTCGGCCAAGGGGCCGATGATGCAGTACCTGAACCTGTCGTCCTTCGCCGAGCAGATGCTGATCCACGAGCACGCCTGCGTGGCGATCCGTCCGGACATGCCGCTGGACCGCGCCGCCCTGATCGGTTGCGGGGTGATGACCGGCGTGGGCGCCGCCATGCACACCTCCAATGTGCGGCCCGGCGACACGGTGGCGGTGATCGGCTGCGGCGGCGTGGGCCTGGCGGCGATCAACGGCGCGGCGATCGCCGGCGCGAGCCGGATCATCGCGATCGACATGGCGCCCGGCAAAGAGAACATGGCCAAGGCCTTTGGGGCCACCGACTTCATCTGCGCCAAGGACACCGACCCGGTGAAGGAGGTCATCGAGATGACCAAGGGCGGTGTGCAGCACTCCTTCGAGGCGATCGGTCTTTCGAAGACCGCCGAGCAGTCGTTCAACATGCTGCGTCGGGGCGGCACGGCCAACATCATCGGCATGATCCCGGTGGGCCAGACCATCAGCCTGATGGGCGCGGCCTTCCTGGGCGAGAAGCGCATCCAGGGCTCGCTGATGGGGTCGAACCGCTTCCCCGTCGACATGCCGCGGCTGGTGGATTTCTACCTGGCCGGCAAGCTGAAGCTCGACGACATGATCTCGCGCCGCATCAAGCTCGAGCAGGTCAACGACGCCTTCGTCGAGATGAAGACCGGCGCGGTGGCGCGCTCGGTGATCGTGTTCGACGCGTAAGGCTCGACAGCGCAGCGCCTCCCCCGTTCGGGGGAGGCGTCGCCCCAACGGGCGAGCAACCTGGTGCGGTCTACAGTTTCGGGGTCATCACCAGCCAGGGCGTCGGGCGAGCTCGCCACTCCCAGACCGCGAGCAGCTGATCCAGGTGCGGCAGGCCCTGCAGCCACGGCGGCATGTCGAAGGTCTTCGGCTGCTGGTCGACACGGACGATGTCGTGGGTCGGGCTGAACCGCTCGATCATGGTCGCGAGCGCGCCTCGCCGATAGAGGTCGTGGGTCTCGACGATGACGTTCATGCCGGCGAGCGCCGGGCTCATCTGCGGCTGCAGGATATCAACCTCCGCGCCCTCGGCGTCGACCATCACCAGCACGCGGCGGCCGGCGAAGGCCTGGAAGCCGTCGGGCGCGAACTCGCCGCCGACGACCACGCGGTCGGCGACGCCGTTCCGGGCGGCCAGGTCCGTGCAGGCCGCGCGCGCCCTAGCGTCGATGTCGAAGGCGTGGACCGTCACCTGCGGCATCATCCGCGCCAGGCCCACGGCGTAGTAGCCCTCCGCGCAGCCCACATCGACGACGCAGTCCAGGCCCGCCTCGGCCAGGGCCCGCAGGTGCGGGTGCAGCTCGGATTCGTAGGTGCCCAGCAGGCGGGCGATCAGCGAGCCTTCGGTGGCTTCCGACACGTACTCCATGCCCGCGAAGGGCCCGCCCAGGATGCGGGGGCCGTGATGGGCGATGAAGGTGTTGGCGAGCACGCGCGAGCGCCAGATGCCGAGCAGCCGCAGGACGTTGTTGAGATCGTCCATCTCCGGCGGATCGGGCAGGGCCTGGGTCCGCGCCTTCAAGACCTGGGCCACATGCATCGTCAGTTCGGACGTCATCGCGCCCTCCTGGTCTTCTTATTGGCGCGGGGGGCCGCGCGGGTCTAGCGGCGAAGCGAAGCGGGGGTGACGCCGGTGTCGGCGACGGCCAGGACGCGGGGCGCCTTGCCGCTCAAGAGGGCGTCGATGTGGGCCTTCTGGTCGCGGAAGCGGGTGAGTTCGCCACCGGCCAGCACCGTGCCCTGTGGCACCTTGGCCCCGATCGGGTTCACCCGCTGGCCGTTCTTCCAGATCTCGTAGTGCAAGTGCGGGCCGGTTGCGAGGCCGGTGGCCCCGACGAAGGCCACCACCTGGCCCTGATGGACGTGGACGCCGGGGCGGATGCCGGAGGCGTAGCGGGAGATGTGGCCGTAGCCGGTGTCCCAGCCGCCGCTGTGGCGGATGCGCAGCCAGTTGCCGTAACCGCCCCAGGGCGAGGACTGCATGACGACGCCGTCGCCGGCCGCCAGGATCGGGGTGCCCGTCCCGGCGCCGAAGTCGATCCCTTGGTGGGCGCGGGTGTAGCCCAGCACCGGGTGCTTGCGCATGCCGAAGAGCGAGGTGATGCGCGCGCCGTCGACCGGCGTGCGCAACAGGAAGCCTTTGATGTTCTTGCCGAACTCGTCGAAGTACTCGACGTCCTTGCCGCGGACGAAGCGGTAGAACTTCACGCCGTGGATCTCGGCGTACTGCAGGTCGCCGGCCTCGACGGTGCGGCCGGCCTCGGTGACCTTGCGCTCGAACACCAGCTTGAAGGCGTCGCCCGGCTGGATGTCGCGCTGGAAGTCGATCTTGTGGGCGAACAGCTTGGCGACCTCGGCGGTGATGGTGGGCGTGGCCCCGATCCGTTCGGCGCTCTCGTAGAGAGAGCCCTCGATCTCGCCGTTGGCGACGGCGGTCTCGTCGCGGATCTTCTCATCGAGCTCGCGCAGCCGCAGCGCGCCGTCGAAGCTGCGGGAGAGGGCTATGGCGCTGGCCGGCCCCGTGCGCAGGGAAAGGCCGATCAGCTTGGCCTGCCCGCCATCCGAGCGGGGCCTGGCGATCGCCGCGTCGATCAGCATGCCGGCCTTGATGTGGACAGTGTCCATGCCCTTGGCCAGCATGTCGACGGCGAGGCGCGCCTCGGCGGGGCCGACGCCGGCCCGTTCGACGGCTTCCTCCAGGGTCTCGCCGCGCAACAGCTTGACCGGCACGCTCTGCGGCGGGGCGTAGCCGGTGCGCGTCTCGGCCTTGGTGAAGGCGGCGTGCTGCAGGGCGGCGATGGCCGCGGGGTCGAGCGGGGCGGGCGCGCGCGGCGCGAAGAGGTGCGCGGCGAAGCTCCAGCCGAGGCTCAGCGCCAGGACGCCGACGGCGCCCGCGGCCACGCCGGGCCCGAACCGCCGGGCGGCGGCTTTCAGGTCGAACGGTTGCATCACGCCCCCACGATAGGCCGAGTCTGGTTAAGACCCTGGCGCCGTAAAACCAAGTCTCCCGCCCGCGGTCAGGAGCCGGCGGCGCGGCGCCGAAATCGTGGCGCGCTCGCCTCTGCGGACATTTTGCCGCGGGATCGGCTCAGAGGAGCGCCAGGACCAGCTCGGCGGGCCTGCACAGGGCCGCGCCCTTGGGCGTCACCACGATCGGACGCTCGACCAGGATCGGCTGCAGGATCATGGCGGCGATCAGGGCGTCCTCGGAGGCCGCTGGGTCGGTGAGACCGAGCTCATGGGCCTCGGTGCCGCGCACCCGCAGCACCTCATGCGCCGAGCGCCCGAGGCGCTTCAGCAGGTCCTTGAGCTGGTCCTTGGTCCAGCCGGCCTTGAGGTATTCGACGACGGCGGGCTCGATCCCCTTGCCGCGCAGCAGGGCGAGCGTGTTGCGCGAGGTCCCGCAGGCGGGGTTGTGGTAGATGGTCACGTCACTCATGGCGGCGGCTTACCCCGGCCGGGTCACCAGGAAAAGCTTCGCGAGCCGACCAGGAGCGTCGAATCCGAGACGTCGAAGGGCATGACGTCGGCCGGTCTCGGCGGCAGTGGCCTGGCGCCGGCGGGCCAGCGCTCCTCGGTGACCGAATAGGCGACCGTGAGCTTGCCGGGGCCGCCCGGACGGATCACGACGTCGAAGCCCGGCTGGGCGGCGCTCCAGTTCAACCTCGTGTCGCCGCCTGGCTTCATCGGCAGATGGATCGGAACGCCGGCCACCGAGGTTACCGCCGCGGCCGTGTCGGCCCTGAGCTTCAGCGTGATCACCCGCGCGCCGCGCGGCGGGGCGACATGCAGGCGGATCTGGCCGTCGGGATCCTTCGAGAAGGCGAGGTCCGGCCCCGGCGTGTCGAGATAGGGCGCGGCGGCGGCGTCGACGAGGCGGCTGCCGAGGCCCTGCTTGATCTTCTCGAGCTTGCCGCCATCGGCCTTCAGCACCGCGTCCGACCACGCGGGCCGCTCGGGCGTCGCGCTGATACGCCAGGCCTTCTTGGCGTCCTGGTCGATCTGGTAGGCGACGAAGGAGGCCTGCGGGTGGCGAATGTCGTAGGGGTGGTTGATCTGCACGCCGACGGTCACGGCGAGGCCGACGACGACCATGGTCGGGCCCAGCAGGCGCGCCGGCGGGGCGCCTTCCTCGGTCTGGGCCAGCGGCCAGACGACCAGCGCGCTCATCAGCAAAGGCAGGCCCAGAAGCTCGGGCAGATCGAGGCTGAGGTAGGAGGCGTGGGCCAGCGAGCCGGCGAAGGCCAGGCCCACCGCACCGAACACCGCCAGGGTCACCAGGGCGGCCGGCCCTCTGCGGCAGGCCATGGCGGTGGCTAGCGCCGCCAGCGAGGCCCAGGCCAGCGGCCAGCCGATCACGAAGGCCGCCGGCGGCGCCAGCACCTGGGCGACGACGCCGAGGATCAGGCCCAGCAGCAGCACCCCGGCCCAGCCGCCGGGGCGGCTGACCGGACGTCCGTAGACCGCCAGCGCCAGGACCGCGCCGACCGCGCCCTCGATCAGGGCGATCTTGTCGAAGCCGCCGAACAGGCAGCTTCCGATGCCCGCGGCCAGGGGCAGCAGCGCCAAGCTGCGCTTGCCGCGGGCGAGCTGCGCGGCGGCCCACAAGAGAACGCCCAGGCCCAGGAGAACCAGCGCCAGCTCCCAGCGCGGGGCCTGGGCCAAGAGCACGCGCTGCTCAAGGAAGCCGGAGCCCGCGCCGGTGAGCTTGCGCGCGAAATGCAGGACGGCGACGCCCGCGGCCGCGGCGAAGAGAGCCGCGCCCGCGCCTCGCGCGAGGTCGAGCCAGGGGAAGGCCTCGGTGCGTCGGGCGCGCTGGACGGCGACCGCCATCGCGGCGGCCGCCGCCAGCAGGATCGCCCAGCCCACCCATGGCGGATAGGCCAGCGTCAGTTCGCCGGGGGTCTGGCTGTAGACGAGGTCCGGCGCACGCGCGGGCAGCGCCGGCGCGAAGGCCACGGCCGAGGCGGTCGCCAGCACCTGGTCGCCCATGTCCTGCAGCGTGCCGCGGTCCTGGGTCGCGGGTGTCGAAGAGGGCGAGTGGTAGTCGAACTGATGGCCGATGAAGGCGTAGTTCAGCCCCGGGACGCCGGCCTCCTTCGACACGGTGAAGTCGGTGTCGTTGGGCATCTGCTTGTAGATGAAGGCGGTCAGCGAGGAGGCCACGGGCCGCGGCGTGTTGGCGGCCATCAGGCGCACCGCCGCGCCGCTGGCGTCGCCGGTCTGGAACATCTGCACCCGGCCGGCCGAGCCGCGGGCCTCCATGTTGATGAGGAAGCCGATCCGCTTGGCCAGCGGGTCGGCGCGGAAGAAGGCCTGGGCGCCCAGCAGGCCCGCCTCCTCGCCGTCGGTGATCAGCACGATGACGTCGCGGGCCGGGGTCCCGCGCGCCTTGATCGCGCGCACGACCTCCAGGGCCGAGGCGACGCCCGCAGCGTCGTCGGACGCGCCGGTAGAGGCCGGCACGCTGTCGTAGTGGGCCATCAGCGCCACGGCGGGCGCGTTGCGGTCGCGGCCCGGCAGGACGCCGACCACGTTCTCGACGAAGCCGCCGACGATGACGTCGGGCGCGCGCTTGGGAACCTGCACGCCGGCGCCGGGCCGCACCTGCGGCGAGAGGCCGAGCGCGGTCATCCGCTGCACCAGGTAGTCGCGCGCGGCGCGGTTGGCGTCCGATCCGACCGGGTGGGGCACTGAGGCCACGCCGACGACGTCGGCCATCGCCCGATGGGCGGAGAACGCCGTCTGGGGCGCCGTGACCGCCGCGGGGCTTGGCGTCTGCTCGCCGCTCCAGGCAATCAGCGCCGCCGCGATCAGCGTCGCGACGAGCGCGAGCAGTCGTCCCATCAGGCCGTCCTCCCAGACGTATGCTGGGGCGAACCTAGACGGTAGCGGCGCAAACGAAAACGCCCGCCGGTACGGGCGGGCGCTTCAACGCTCCTCGGTACTGAACCTAGGTCAGGCCGCGACCGAAGCCGCGATCTCCTGGGGGTCGCGAAGCACATAGCCACGGCCCCAGACGGTTTCGATGTGGTGCTTGCCGTCGGCGGCGGCCGCCAGCTTCTTGCGGAGCTTGCAGATGAAGACGTCGATGATCTTCAGCTCCGGCTCGTCCATGCCGCCGTAGAGGTGGTTGAGGAACATTTCCTTGGTGAGCGTCGTGCCCTTGCGGAGCGAGAGCAGCTCCAGCATCTGATATTCCTTGCCCGTCAGGTGGACGCGCAGGCCGTTCACTTCGACCGTCTTGGCGTCAAGGTTGACGAGGATGTCACCGGTCTTGATGACCGACTGGGCGTGACCCTTGGAGCGGCGGACCACGGCGTGGATGCGCGCCACCAGCTCGTCCTTGTGGAACGGCTTGGTCATGTAGTCGTCGGCGCCGCCGGAGAAGGTCTTAACCTTGGTGTCGATCTCGGCGGAGCCCGACAGGATCATGATCGGCGTGTTGATCTTGCCAACCCGCAGCGTGCGCAGCACGTCCATGCCGCTCATGTCGGGCAGGTTGAGGTCGAGAAGGATCAGGTCGTAGTCGTAGATCTTCCCGAGATCGACGCCTTCCTCGCCCAGATCGGTCGTATAGACGTTGAACCCCTCCGACTTAAGCATCAGCTCGATGCTTTGCGCGGTGGCGCTGTCGTCTTCGATCAACAGTACCCGCATCCGTCTCTCCTGCCGCGTGCCCGCTTGTCCCACGAATTCAGTGAATCCGCCCTGGACCTCGCCGTTAACCTGCCGCCGAGTTAATTTAAGACTGGTTAATTGGAAGTGTCCGTCCGAGCCGAATCGTTAATCTGATGCGGAATCCGCTTCAAGCGTCGCCGGATGGCCAACGAGTCGCAGGGCTGTTGAATCTTTTGTGATTGGACAGCGGGGGCGAAGCGAGGGCGCGGAACGGGCCCTTGGCGCCGCCCGTTTCATCCCCAGATTTCTACGGTGACGTCGGGAGGATTCATGCGCGGAAAGTTCAAGCCCCTCGCTGGGCAGGTTGTCGTCGTGAGCGGCGCGAGCTCCGGGATCGGTCTCGAAGCCGCGAGGCTGGCGGCCAAGGCCGGTGCGGCGGTGCTGCTGGCCTCGCCGGACGAGGCGGCGGTGCGCAGGCTCTGCGAGGACCTCGGCAAGGCGGGTGGCCGCTGCCATCCGGTGGCCGGCGACGTGGCCACGGCCGAGGGCTGCGACCGAGTGGCGCGGGCCGCCGCGGCGCGGTTCGGCCGGATCGACAGCTGGATCGAGGCCGGCGCCGCGCCGACCGCCCTGGCGCATGTGGCCGGAGCCCTGGCGCGCCATCTGGCGGACGAGGACAGCGTCGCGGCCCTGGTGGGCTTCGGGCGCAGCGTCGACAAGGCCGCGCGCGATGCGCTGCGCGAGGCGCACGGCAAGGTCGCCGCGACCATGGTCCGCCTGCCCAGCGATTGGCGCCACGACAGCCCCGCCCAGGCGGCCGCCGAGGCGGCGCTGCACGCGGTGACCAAACCGATGGGCCACATGGTGGTGGCGACGCATGGCAAGCGGCTGACGGTCGCCACGGAGGCCAAGAAGCATCCGGGCCTGCTGGCGGGCCTGGGCGTGCTGGCGCTGGCGGGCGCGGCGCTGTGGTTCGGTCGCGGGCGGATCGGACAGGCGGCCCAGACGGCGGGGGCGGCGGCGCGGCCCAAGGTCGCCAAGGCCATGCGCCCGATCGTGCTCGGAGCCGTGAGACGCCGGCCGGCGACCGCCGCGAAACTGGCCGCCAAGCACCCGAAGCAGGCGCTGAAATTAGCCAAGGCGCTGCGCTGATCTTCACCACCCCTTAACGGCGATTAAGAGACTCTGGGCCCTCGAATTCGAGGGCTGTTCTTGAAGAGTCTGGTGGCCGCGGTCGAGCGGCTCGACCCCCTGACCGTCGCCGGCCGAGTGGCCGCCGTGAACGGCCTCCTGATCGAGGCCCGGGGCGGGCTCACGCGGCTTGCTGTCGGCGCCCGCGCCGAGATTGTCCGCTATGGCGAAAAGCCGCTCTCCGCCGAGGTGGTGGGCTTCCGAGACACCCGCGCGCTGCTGATGCCCTTCGGCCCCGTGGAGGGCGTGGCGCCGGGTGCGGAGATCCGTATCGAGCCGCTGGGCTCGGCGGTGCGTCCGACCAAGGCCTGGCTCGGCCGCGTGGTCGACGCCTTCGGCAAGCCGATCGACGGCAAGGGCCCGCTGGGCGAGGGCCTGGCGGCCTATCCCCTGCGCGCCGCCCCACCGTCGGCCCATGCCCGCGCCCGCGTGGGCGAGCGGCTGGACATGGGCGTGCGCGCCATGAATGTCTTCACCACCTGCTGCCGCGGCCAGCGCCTGGGGGTGTTCGCGGGCTCCGGCGTCGGCAAGTCGGTGCTGCTCTCCATGCTGGCCAAGAACGCCGACTGCGACGCTGTCGTGGTGGGGCTGATCGGCGAGCGGGGCCGCGAGGTCCGTGAGTTCATCGAGGAGACGCTGGGCGAAGAGGGCCTGAAGCGCGCCATCGTGGTGGTCGCCACCTCCGACGAGCCGGCCCTGAAGCGCCGCCAGGCGGCCTACATGACCATGGCCATCGCCGAATACCTGCGCGACCAGGACATGGAAGTGCTGTGCCTGATGGACTCGGTCACCCGCTTCGCCATGGCCCAGCGCGAGATCGGCCTGGCTGCCGGCGAGCCGCCGACCACCAAGGGCTATACGCCGACCGTCTTCACCGAGCTTCCGAAGCTGCTGGAGCGCGCGGGCCCCGGCCCGATCCGCCCCGACGGCACGCGCGCCGGCCCGATCACCGGCATCTTCACCGTGCTGGTGGACGGCGACGACCACAACGAGCCGATCGCCGACGCGGTGCGCGGCATCCTGGACGGCCACATCGTCATGGAACGCGCCATCGCCGAGCGCGGTCGCTTCCCGGCGATCAACGTCCTGAAGTCGATCAGCCGGACCATGCCGGGCTGCCACGGCCCGCACGAGCGCGAGATCGTCAAGCAGGCGCGCCAGACGCTGTCGGCCTACGCCAACATGGAGGAGCTGATCCGCATCGGCGCCTACCGCGCCGGCGCCGACCCGCTGGTCGACCGCGCCATCGCACTCAACCCCGCGCTGGAAGCCTTCCTGGCGCAGGACAAGGACGAAGTGACCAGCCTGGACGCCGGGTTCGAACGGCTGGGCGCCCTTTTGGATAGCGTGCCCGCATGAGCTGGTCGGACTCCCTCATCAAGCTCGCCACCTTCGAGGTGGAGAACCGCCAGCAGCGGCTGGCGGAGATCGCCCGGCGGCTGGCGGCGGCGGAGACCAGGCTCGCCATCCTGCACGCCGAGGGCGAGGCGGAGGCCAGGCGCGCCAAGGAGGACACCCAGGCGGGCTGGTACCTGCTGGGCTACGCCGAGGGCCTGCGGATCCGCAAGGCGGCCGTGCAGGCGGAGATCGACGCCATCCTGGCCGAGGAGCGCGGCGCCCGCGACGCGCTGGCCGAGGCCTTCGAAGAGCAGAAGAAGTACGAGCAGGTGGCCGAGAGCATGCGGCTCGCCGCCGCCAAGGAGACCCGCCGGCGCGAGACCGCCGAGCTGGACGAGGCCGGAATGCGCAGCGCCGCGCGGCTGAAGGTGGGCTGAACTACGGCTTCTTGGCCGGCCAGCCGAACCACGCGCCGGCCAGCTCTTTCGCCAGATGCTCGGCGTCCTGGCCCTCGATGTTGTCGAGCACGATCACCGTCACGCCGTCGTCCGGGTAGTATTCGAAGGCGCTGCAGAAGCCCGGCACATTGCCGCCGTGGTCCCACAGCCTGTGGCCGTGGCGGGTTTCCACGAAGGAGCCCAGGCCGTAGCCGCGGCCATCGTCGTCGAACATGGCCTTGAGGGACGCCGGGCTCAGCACCTTGCCGGTGTGCAGCGCCTGGTCCCAGGCCAGCAGGTCGTCGGCGGTGGAGCGCAGAGCGCCCGATGCGTAAATGGAAGCCGGTGTCATGACGCGCGCGTTCTTCCAGGCGCCGTCGACCCGCCAGTAGCCCTGGGCGCGGTCGGGAACGAGTTCATCCTGCCGGTCATAGGCTGTGTGGCGAAGATCGAGCGGCTTAAGGAGCGCGGCGCCGATGTAATCGGCGTAGCTTTGTCCGCTGACCTGTTCGATCACCATCCCGAGCAGGATGTAGCCGGTGTTGCTGTAGTGGAACTTCGAACCCGGGGTGAACTCAAGCGGCTTGTCCCTCACGAGATCCACCAGCTCGGTCGGGTAGTCGTCGATGCGCGCCGGGCCTTTCACAAAGCCATTGGCCTGGACGAAATCCGGGATGCCCGAGGTGTGGTTCAGCAGGTTGCGCAGGGTGATGCCTGACCAGGCCGCGGGCGCGGCGGGATAGTATTTCGCGATCGGGTCATCGAGCTTCAGCGCGCCCTTTTCCGCGAGCTGCAGGATCGCCGTGGCGGTGAAGGTCTTGGTGGTTGAACCGATGCGGAAGACGGTGTCCGGCGTCGCGGCGATGTTCCACTCGCGGTTGGCGAGGCCGTAGGCCTTGCGGAACACCGGCTTGCCGTGGTCGGCGATCAGTACGACGCCGCTGAAGGTCTGCGCCGCGACATGCCGCCGGATGATCGCATCGGCCTTGGCAGAGAACCCGGGCGCCGGCGCCGCGTGGGCGGCTGAGGCGAGGCTGAGGGCGAGGAGGGCGCTGAGGATTCTGAAGCGCCGCACGGGGCCGAGCCCCGTCTTAGGCGCCGGGCGCGCGCGTCGAGGCCCGCGCCGGCGGCGGGGCCGGGCGTTCGTTCTCCAGGCCGGAACGCAGGACGGCGAGGTCCTCGCTGATCTTGAAGATCGCCACGTAGAACTCGCAGAATGAGCGCCAGAGCAGGACCAGGGCGCCCATCACCAGCAGGCCGCCGATCACCACGGGGATGGCCAGCAGCAGCCCGAACGGGAAGGGGTCGCGGATCGCCACGCCGACCGCCGCGCCGATGGTCCCGAAGGCGCCCAGCGTGATCAGGGCGAGGCCCGCCCAATAGATCACGTGGATGACCTGACTGGTCATCAGGTGCTCGAACGTGAGCAGGTCCCACAGGACCGCGGCGCCCATTCCCTTCGGTCGATTCAGCGTGCGCGGCATCCGTTTCCCAAGACTGGCGGCGGAGCCCTACCACCGCTCCGTCGTCCGCACCGCTACCAGTCCGGGCGGGCGGCGGCAATGGCGAGCGGGCTTGGGTTGGGTGGTCAGGCGGCCTCGCCGGCGGTGGCCGGGGCGCGGCCCGCGAGGGCCGCATGCAGCATGGCGCCCGCGGCGTAGGTCACGACCACGACGACGCCCCAACGCAGCATCTCCAGCGGCAGGGACTTGATGATGAAGGCCGCGACCAGCACGGCCGGAACGCCGCCCAGGGCCATGCCCAGCACCAGGGCGAGGTTCAGCGGCCGGCTGGAGAGGATCCGCGCGCCGCTGGTCACCATCAGCAGCGCCGCCGAGCCCATCATGATGGGAAAGGCCGCGCGCGGGTCCATGCCCAAGAGGCTGATCAGGATGAGAGTCGGGGCGAAGTTGCCGATGCCCAGGTTCATCAACACGCCGAAGACGAAGCTCGCCGCCACCACCAGGGCGAAGGGCGCGGGTGGCAGGGTCGTCGCGGTCCCGCCGGGCGGCATCAGGCCGAGGTTGGAGAGCGCCAGCGTCGCCGCGGCGATCAGGAGGCCCAGGCCCATGGTCAGCCGGATCGGGGTGACCGGCAGCCGCGCCCCGATCGTGACGCCCAGCACCGCGCCGAGGACCGAGGCTGTGATCGACAGCCCGAGCAGCAGGGGGTCGACCCGGACGGAGGTGATGAAGACGAAGCCCTCGGTGGCCGCCGCGAGCGCGTAGCCGGAGATCATGGTCGCCGGGATCAGCTCGTCCGGCACGCTGCGGCGGAACTTGAAATAGGCCGTGGTGGGCGCGAAGCAGCCGATGCCCAGCGCGTCGAAGAAGCTGGTGACGGCGCTCAGCAGCGCGCCTTCCAGCGACGGCGCGGCGGGCCGGCGCCGCAGCGCCGCGACCAGGGCTGCGAGGAACACCGCACTCGCGACGCCCAGCGCGCACAGGAGGAGGATCAGGATCATGCAGGCTCGAGCCCCTTCGGCCGCGGGTTCGAACGCCAAGGTGGCACGCTATGGCCGCCGCCGCCCAGCCTTCAGATCGTGCCCACCGTCTTCAGCTTGGCGCGGGGGTGGACCTCGTTCTGGCTCATCACCGGGGTCTGGCCGCGGAAGCGCTCGATGATCGAGCGGACGTAGGGGCGGATGCCGGGGCTGGTCAGCAGGACGGGCGAGTCGCCGGCGAGCGCCGCGCGCTCGAAGGTCTCGCGGACGCCGCGTACGAAGTCCTGCAGGCGCGACGGGGCCAGCGCCAGCTGCTTGTCGTCGCCCTGGCCGATGAGGGCGTCGGCGAAGGCGTTCTCCCAGTCGGCGGTGAGCGTGACGATCGGCAGCGCGCCGTCGTCGCCGCGGTAAGCGAAGGAGAGCTGGCGGGCGAGGCGTGCGCGAACCTGCTCGACCAGCAGGGTCACGGAGGCCGTGTGCGGCATGGCCTCGCCGATGCCTTCCAGGATCGCCGGCAGGTCGCGGATCGAGACCCGCTCGCGGAGTAGGGCCTGCAGCACGCGCTGGATGGTGGCCACGGTGACGACGGTCGGCACCAGGTCGTCCACCAGCTTCTTCTGCTCGGCCGGCAGCTCCTTCAGCAGCTTCTGCACCTCCGAATAGGAGAGCAGGTCCGGCATGTTCTCCTTGAGAATCTCGGTCAGGTGGGTGGTCAGCACCGTGGCGGGATCGACGATGGTGTAGCCGCGGAAGGTCGCCTCCTCGCGCAGGGTCTCGTCGATCCAGGTGGCGGGCAGGCCGAAGGCCGGTTCGCGGACGTGCTCGCCCGGCAGCTCCACCTGGCCGCCGCGCGGGTCCATGGCCATCATCGAACCCAGCCGCACCTCGCCGGAGCCGGCCTCCATCTCCTTGATGCGGATCGCGTAGCCCTGCGAGGGCAGGCGCATGTTGTCGAGGATGCGGACGCTGGGCATCACGAAGCCGTAGTCGCCGGCCAGGGTGCGGCGCAGCGCCTTGATCTGGTCTGTGAGCCGGCGGCCCTCCAGGTCGTTGATCAGGCCCAGGAGGCCGTAGCCCAGCTCGATCTTGATCTCGTCGATGGCCAGCGTCTGGGCGATCGGCTCCTCGGCCGGCTCGGCGTCCGGCAGGATCTCGACGGGCGGCGGCGCGTTGGCGGTCTGCGAGCGGCGCCAGGCGAGGGCGCCGGAGCTCAGCGAAATCACCGCGAAGGGGATGATCGGCATGCCGGGCACCAGCGCCAGCACGCCGGCGGCGGCGGAGACCATGCCCAGCGCCACCGGGTTCATGGCGAGCTGGGTGACCAGCGCCTTGTCCGCGGAGCCTTCGACGCCGGACTTGGAGACCAGGAAGCCCGCGGCGATGGAGATGATCAGCGCCGGGATCTGGCTGACCAGGCCGTCGCCGATGGTCATGATGGTGTAGGTCGACGCCGCCTGGCCGATCGGGATGTGATGCTGCAGCACCCCGATCAGGATGCCGCCGATCACGTTGATGGCGACGATGATCAGGCCCGCGACCGCGTCGCCGCGCACGAATTTCGAGGCGCCGTCCATGGAGCCGAAGAAGGTGGATTCCTGCTCCAGCTCCTTGCGGCGCTTCTTGGCGTCGGCCTCGTCGATCAGGCCCGACGACAGGTCGGCGTCGATGGCCATCTGCTTGCCCGGCATAGAGTCCAGGGTGAAGCGGGCGGCGACCTCGGCGATGCGGCCCGAGCCCTTGGTGATCACCACGAAGTTCACGATCACCAGGATGGCGAAGACGATCAGGCCGATGGCGAAGCTGCCGCCCATCATCAGCTTGCCGAAGGCCTCGATGATGTGGCCCGCGCCGTGGACCCCCTCGTGGCCGTGGCCGAGGATCAGGCGGGTCGAGGCGATGTTGAGCGCCAGGCGGAAGAGGGTGGTCACCAGCAGCACCATCGGGAAGCCGGTGAACTCCAGCGGCTTCTTGATGAGCAGGGAGGTCATCAGGATCAGGACGGCGCTGGTGATCGAGATCGCCAGCAAGAGGTCCAGCAGGATCGACGGGATCGGGATGATCAGCAGGACGACGATGCCGACGACGCCCAGCGCCAGCGCCACTTCCCCACGGGTGATCCAGCCCAGCACGTCGCGCGCGCTGGGGGCCTGGCCTAGCCGGCTGGAGGGGATCGAGGCGTCGGCCATCTAGCGAGTCAGGCGGCGCTCGCCGCGCCCATCTGCGGCGCCGGCACGGAGACGCCGGCTTCGGTGTATTCCTTGAGCTTGTTGCGCAGGGTGCGGATCGAGATGCCCAGGATGTTGGCCGCGTGGGTGCGGTTGCCCAGGCAGTGCTCCAGGGTGTCGAGGATCAGCTGCTGCTCCATGGCGGCCACCGTCTGGCCGACGTAGCTGCGGCTGGCGGTCTCGGCGGCGAGCGAGGCGGCCTGGGCGGCGCGCGCATGCGGGTCGGCCGAGGCGAAGGGCTGGCCGTCGGGCAGGCGGATGGCCTGTTCCTCGATCTCGGCGCCCGTCGCCAGCAGGACGGCGCGGTGCATGGCGTTTTCCAGCTCGCGCACGTTGCCAGGCCAGCGGTGGCTGGCGAGCCGGCGCTTGGCCTCGGCGGAGAGCGCGCGTTCCGGCGCGCCGTTGGCGGCGGCGTACTTGCGGATGAAGTGCTCGGCCAGCGCCAGGACGTCGCCGGGCCGCTCGCGCAGCGGCGGCAGGCGCAGGTTCACGACGTTCAGGCGATAGAGCAGGTCCTCGCGGAACACGCCTTCCTTCACCGCCTGGGCGAGGTCGCGGTTGGAGGTGGCCAGGATGCGGATGTCGACCTTGACGGGCTTGGCGCCGCCGACCCGGTCGATCTCGCGCTCCTGCAGGGCGCGCAGCAGCTTGGCCTGCAGGCGCCCGTCCATCTCGCTGATTTCGTCGAGCAGCAGGGTGCCGCCGTTGGCCTCCTCGAACTTGCCGATGCGCCGCGCCACGGCGCCCGTGAAGGCGCCCTTCTCGTGGCCGAACAGCTCGCTCTCCAGCAGGTTCTCGGGGATCGCAGCGCAGTTGACGGAGATGAACGGCCTGGCCGCGCGGCGCGACTTCTGGTGGACGTAGCGGGCGATGACTTCCTTGCCGACGCCGCTCTCGCCGGTGATCAGGATCGAGGCGTCGGAGGGCGCGATCTGGTCGGCCATGCCGATGATCGCCTGCATCGAGGGGTCGCGCACCACCATCGGGCGGTTGTCGTCGGCGACGGCGGCCAGGACGGCGGCGATCAGCTCGGCGTCCGGCGGCAGCGGGATGAACTCCTTGGCCCCCGCCCGGATCGCGGCGGCCGCGCCGGCCGCGCCCGCGCCGACCCCGCAGGCCACTACCGGCACCCGGATGCGCTCGGCCTCGTTGCTGGCGATGAGGGCCGCGATATCGAGCTCGTAGTCGACCATCATCAGGTCGGCGCCCTGGCCGGCCCGAAGCGCGTGGGTCGCCGCCGCGATGGTCTCCACGTGGCTGACCTTGGCGCCCGCGCTCATCGCCATCTTCACGGCGGTGGAGAGCTGTCCGTTCAGTTTTCCGACGACGAGTAGTCGCATCGCTCTTCTCCCTCAGACGTCAGGCTTCAAGCCTGGCCGTCGCCGTCCTTGATGATTTCCGTCATGGTCACGCCCAGGCGCTCGTCGACGATGACGACCTCGCCGCGGGCCACCAGGCGGTTGTTCACGTAGATGTCGATCGCCTCGCCGACCTTGCGGTCGAGCTCCAGCACGCTGCCCTGGCCGAGCTGCAGGAGCTGGGCGACCGAAAGGCTGGCGCGGCCGAGCACCGCCGAGATGTTGACGGGCACGTCGAACACCGGCGCGAGGTCGGTGGCGGTCTTGTCCTCGTCGGAGGTCTCCGCGAGCGCGCCTTCGCCAGCGGCGAATTCGTCCAGTTTGAGTTCGGCGCCTTCAGGGGCGGGAGCGTCGGGGGTCTCTGACATGGCCTAGCTTTCGGATGTCGGGATGTCGGACGCGGCGGCTTCCCCGCCGGGAATCAGGGGTTCGGCATGCAGGCCCTCGGCGGCCAGCGCCGCGTGCAGGGCCTGGGAGACGCGCTCGGTCGCGGCGGTGGGGTCGAAGCTCGCTGCGCCGTCGCCGAAGTCGAGGGTGAAGGCGTGCGGCGAGGCGGCAGGATCGGTGCGCACCTGGATCGCACCGGGATAGCCGACCGCCTGGGCGGTCTCCTCGAGCACCGCCTGCAGGCCCTGGGAGAGCTCGGCGTCGGCGGTGAGGATCAGGCGCGGCGCGGCCTCGATCTCGCGGGCGAGGGATTCCAGCGCCGCGCGCACCGGCGCGTGCGGGAACTTCTCCAGCGCCGCGGCGGCGATCGCCTGGGCGCAGGCGAGCGCCAGCTCGGCGGAGCCCACGCGGTGCGAGTGGGCGACCTCGGCCAGCCGGGGCAAGGCCTCGCGGGTGGCGGCGGCGATCACCGCCAAAGCCTGAGCCTGGCGCTGGGCGATGCTGGCCAGCGCGCGGGCCTCGCCATCGGCCTGGGCCGCGGCGCGGATGTGCTCGACCTCCTCGGCGGTGTAGCTGCGCTTGGGCCGCGGAGCGGCGGCGATCACCTCGCCCGAGGGCTCGAAGACCGTGCCGAACAGGAATTTCTCGTGAGCGGGCTGGGTCATCAGTACACCAGCTCGTCGTCGTCGCCGCCGGCGCCGACCAGGACGATTTCGCCCTTGTTGGCGAGGTCCTTGGCGACCTGCACCATGGCCATCTGCGCCTGCTCGACCTCGCGCAGGCGGACCGGACCCATGGTCTCCATGTCCTCGCGCATGATCTTGGCGGCGCGCTCGCTCATGTTGGTGAAGAACATCTCGCGCAGCGCGTCCGAGGCGCCCTTCAGCGCGAGCGCGAGCTGGTCCTTCTCGACGGTGCGCAGCAGGGTCTGGACGCCGCCCGGATCGAGCTTGGAGAGGTCCTCGAAGACGAACATCAGGGCGCGGATGCGCTCGGCGGCCTCGCGGTTACGCTCTTCCAGGGCGGTGATGAACCGCGTCTCGGTCTGGCGGTCGAAGGCGTTGAAGATGTCGGCCATCATCTCGTGGCTGTCGCGCTTCGAGGTGCGCGCCAGGTTCGACATGAATTCGGTGCGCAGGGTCTGCTCGATCTTGTCGAGGATCTCACGCTGCACCGGCTCCATGCGCAGCATCCGCGTGACGCACTCCAGCGCGAAGTCCTCGGGCAGGCAGGTGAGCACGCGCGCGGCGTGCTCCGACTTGATCTTCGACAGCACGACGGCGACCGTCTGCGGGTATTCGTTCTTCAGGTAGTTGGCGAGCACCGCCTCGTTCACGTTGCCGAGCTTGTCCCACATGGTGCGGCCCGCGGGGCCGCGGATCTCCTCCATGAGGGTGTCGACCTTCTCGCTCGGCATGATCGAGGCGAGCAGCTTCTGGGTGAGCTCAATCGAGCCGGTGATCGCCCCACCGCCCATGCCGGAGACGAACTCGACCAGCAGGTCCTCGACCACCTGGGAGGTTACCTGCCCGAGGCCGGCCATGGCCTGGGAGATCACCTTGATCTCCTCCTCGTCGAGCTGACGCCAGACGCCGGCGTGATCCTCGCCCAGGGCCAGCAGGATCACGGCCGCCTTTTCAGGGCCGGTCAGCCGTCCGGAGTCGACGATCGCCTTGGACTTGGAAGCGCGGGCGTTCATGCGGATTCGTGCAGCCAGCTACGGATGATCGAAACCGACTCTTCGGGGTGCTTGTCGACGAACTCGGCCACGCGCTTGACGGAGCTCGCCTTCACCTGGCCCTCGATGCGGGCGATGTCGATCTTCTGCTCCAGGTGCTCGTTGCCGGGCGCGGGCAGGGCCATCTGCTGGCCGGTGGCCGGGTCGATGGTGAGCTGCATCGGCTGGCCGTCCGGCGAGGTGACGACGCGCTGGCCCTGCGGACCGCCCAGCATGGCCATCGGCCCGCCGGCGCCGCCCATGGCGCCCTTGAGCAGCGGGCGGACGATGAACAGCATCATCAGCACCGCCACGACGGCCATGACCGCCAGTTCGGCGATGCGCATGATGTCGTTCTTGTCGAAGCCCATCAGCGGGTTGGCCGCGGTGACGCCCTCGGCGTCGTCGGGGCTCGGGAAGCGGACGTTGACCACGGTCACCTGGTCGCCGCGGTCCTTGTCGAAGCCAACGGCGGTGCGCACCAGGCTGTCGATCTGCGCCATCTCGGCGGCGGAGCGGGGCGTGTAGGCGCCGGGCTTGCCGTTCTTGCCGGCCGGCGCGGTGACCCCGTCGACGGCGACCGCCACGGCGATCTTCTTCACCTGACCGGGCTCCTGGACCATGGTCCGGGTGGTCTTGGTGATCTCGTAGTTGGTGGTGGATTCCTGCTTGCCGCTGTTGCTGTTGGTGCTCTCGGAGTTGCCGCCGATCTTCGGGTTGCCCGGGATGTTGGCGGCGGCCGAGGTCTGGCCGTCGGAGGAGCCGGAGCCTTCGCTGGCCTTCTCGTCGGTGGTGCTTTCCGAGCGGACGACCTGACCGTCGGGGTCGAAGGTCTCCTTCTGCTCGGTGACGTGGGCCAGGTCGACGTCGGCGGTGACGTTCACCCGCGCCTTGCCGGCGCCGACGATGCCCTCGACCATCGTCTTGACCTGCTTGGCGATGCGCTGTTCGACCTCGCTCTTGCGGCCATCGGCCTCGGCGGCCATGCCGGTGTCGCCGCCGGACAGCGTCTTGGCGTGCTGGTCGACCACGGTGACGCGGTCGGGCTTGAGGTTGGGCACGGCGCCGGAGACCAGGTTCTGGATGGCGCGCACCTGGTCGGGGCCGGGCTCGCGTTCGCCGACGCCGATGGAGACCGCGGCGGAGGGCTGCTCGGCTTGGTCCTCGAAGAGCTGGCGCTTGGGCAGCACCAGGTGGACGCGGGCGGCGGTGATGCCGTCCAGGGCGCGGATGGTGCGGCCGAGCTCGCCTTCCAGAGCGCGCTGGCGGTTGAGCTGCTGGACGAAGTCCGTCTGGCCCATGGCGCTGGTGGAATCGAAGATCTCGTAGCCCACGGAGCCCGCCGTCGGGAGGCCCTTGGAGGAGAGCATCAGGCGCGTGGAGGCCACCTGGTCGCGGGGCACCAGGATCGTGGAGCCGTCGCCCTTCACCTCGTACTTGATGCCGCCCTGGTCGAGGGCCTGGGTGATCGAGCCTGCTTCCTTGAGGTCGAGGTTGGAATAGAGCAGGGCCTTGGGCTGGCCGAGGCCCATCGTCAGCGCAAAGAGGGCGGCCGCCACGCCTGCGCCGATCCCGAGGATCGCGGCCAGGCGGCCGATCCCGAATCTCTGAAGCGCAGCCAGGATCTGGTTCAACGCGGGCGTCCTTCCGCAGACACGAAATCAGGCGGAGGGACGTCGATTGCCTACCGCTAGGCAGGATTTACCCAGTGCTTGGTAAACGCGGGGTTTAAGCGGGGCCGTATTGACCGGGCCAGGCGGCGGAAATCAGCCGCTCCAGGCGCTGAGCGCGCCCCACAGCGCCAGGTCTATGGAGAAGGCGGCGTAGATCAGGACGGTGACGCTGAAGAACGCCTTGCGAAGGTGCGTCCAAGAGTCCACCCGCCGCCCGCCGCGCCAGATCGCCGGCAGGGCGACGAAGGTGGTGACCGTCAGGCCGGCCGACACCAGGGCGCAGGCCGAGGCGGTGATCATCAGGACGCCGGGCCAGCGGTACATGATGGCCGCCTGATCGCCGGTCTTCGACGCCCAGAGGCCGAACAGGGCCATCACCAGGAGCCACAGCACCGCCTGGATGTTCTGCACGAGGCTGGCGCGGCTCTGCACCTGGTTCTCGCGGAATTCGCGGCGGTTGCGCACCACGACCCCGGCCAGGGTGGCGAGCGCTGCGGCCACCGCAAGCGTGGCCAGGATCGCCAGGGTTCGCGGCTTGCGCCAGAAGGGCGCCCGTTCGAAGGCCTGAGTACCGCTCGCCACGTGGAAGGCGCGGGCGCCGCCGCCGGCGGCGAGGTCGAAGGCGATCCGCTCGCTCCCCTGCGTCGCAATGAAGCGACCCTCGTCCAGGCCGCCTTCGGGAACCCAGGTCTTGACCCCGCCGGCGTCCGCCGTGACCAGCTGGCCGTCGTGGGTGACGCTCACCGTCGAGCCGCCCATCAGCTGATCGACGAATCCCTCAAGGCCGGAATAGGCGCGCCGCGTGGTCAGATAGTAGCCGGCGAAGTCGCCGCGCCGCTGCGCCAGCTCCGGCGAGCCCGGCCGCGGGAAGGGCTCGGCCGGCGCGTAGAAGTGTTGCACGATCCGGTCGGGCAACCGGCCCGACAGCGGCCGGCCGGTGTCGGTGTTGGTGGAGATGAAGATCCCGAGGTTGAGGTCGGGCACCACCACCATGTTCGAGAAGAACGACAGCGTCGCCCCGCCGTGGCCGTAGCCACGATGGCCGCCGGGCAGGTCGAAGACCATGAAGCCGTGCGCCCAGCCGTTGATCCCGATCGGGGTGGGCTTGAGCGGCGTGCGGAAGGCTTGCGCGGCGACGGGGCCGTAGATGGCCTGGCCGGCGTACTGGCCGCCGCCGAGCTGCATCAGCATGTAGTGCGCCATGTCGCCGGCGGTGGACGAGGCCGCCCCGGCCGGCGCGATCTGGCCGATGAACTCATAGTCGCGGCGCGCAAAGCCCACAGGCGTCCAGCGGTAGCCGTCGGAGACGTCGCCGACCAGCGCGGTGGGCATCGGCCCGGGCAGGCCCTGCTTGGGCTCGTGCGGCTCGCGGAAGGTGGTGTGGCCCATGCCCAGGGGCACGAGGATCTCATCCTCGATCAGCCGCTCGTAGGGATGGCCCGCGGTGTAGGCCACGGCCTCGCCGGCGAGCGCGGCGCCATAGTTGGAATAGCTCGAGACCGCGCCCGGCGCGTGGACCCGGTGCGGCCGTTCCTGGCGCAGGTAGACATCGAGCGGGCGCACCCGGTCGTAGTCGCGCTCGAACAGCTGGCCGAGCGCGCGATCCTCGAAGCCGGCGGAATGGTCCATCAGGTTGGCCACCCGCACGGGTTGGTCGTAGCCCTGGTCGCGGACCTGGACCTTCTCCGGAAGGTAGAGGTTGATCGGCTGGTTCAGCCGCATGCGGCCGGCCTCGACCTCCTTCATCAGGGCGATCCAGGTGAAGGTCTTGGAAATCGAGCCGACGCGGAAGAGCGTGCGGTCGGGGTCGACGGCGCGGTTGGGGTTGAGGCTGGCGAAGCCGTAGCCGCGCTTCAGCACCACCTGGCCGTTCTGCACGACGGAAACGGTGACGCCGGCGATATGCTCGCGGCTCATGGCGTCCTTGACCATGCCGTCGACGAAGGCTTCGAGCTCGGCGGGCGGGATCGGCTGGCCGGGGCTGAGCTTGCCCCCGGCGGCGATAGCGACAGGCGGTGCGGCGGGGGCAGGAGCCGGCGCTGCGGGCGTTGGGCGCGGGGCCAGCGCCGCGGCGGCTGCGGGGGCTTGGGCCGCGGGCGGTTTCGGAGCCTCGGCGGACGTGGCGGCCGGCTTGGGCTTGGGCGCTTCGGCGGCCGGCGCCGCGGCCTTGGCCTTTGCGCCATCCGGGGTCGTCGTCGCCGGAGCCTTCGGCTTTGGTTTGGGCTTTGCGGCCTTGGGTCGAAGCTGGGTGTAGGGGAAGGGCGCCTTGGGCAAGGCCGGCGTGGCGGCCGCCTGCGCCGGCTTGGGGGCTTCGTCCTGCGCCGCCGCGCCGAACGGCTGGACGAGCAACAGCGCCAGAGCGGCGACGGCGGCGAAGACGGTGGACCGCATCGATGGAAACCCGGACGGAGCGGAAGGCTCAACCGCTTGTAGGGCGCCCGGGCGAGTCCCTCCAAGCCTGGGTGATACGTAGACTAGTTGCGTCGCGCGGACGACGCGGGCGTCATGCTCGCCAGCGAATAGAGCGGCAGGAGCGGCTTCAACTGCGGGCCGACGAAGAGCTGCGGCTCGGAGGGCGGCTTCATGCCCTCCTTGGTCTCGCGCGCCGCGACACAGGCCTGAACCGCCCGCCCCAGCGCCAGGAAGTTTGCGGCGCCCGGCATCGATTCCAGCACGCACTGGTCGAAGTAGGGATATTTGTCGGCTTCGCCGCAGCCGAAGGAACTTCGGTCGGGCCGCGCGGCGGTCAGCACCATGCGGTTGGCGCTGGCGAGCGGAGGCACGAAGACGCCGGAGAAGCAGGCCGAGATGATCACCACCGTCGGGCGCTTGCCGCAGGTCTGGTCGAGCATGGCGGCGAGCACGCCCGGGGGCAGGAACTGCTGGTCGACGACGACGCCGTCCGGCGCGCCGTGCGAACTGAAATAGACGAGGCACCCGCCCTGGGCGTGGGCGGTGAGGTCGACGAGGGTGTTGTAGATCGCCTGCGGGGCGGACTTCTGCAGGCCCGCCTCCTTGTAGCGCTCCGGCCGCACGGAGAACTGGCGCAGGTTCTGGGCGGCGAAACCCGCCTGCTCCAGCGCCTGGGAGACGTCGCGCCGCGCGTTGTCGAAGGCTTCGGAGGGGCCGCCGGAGTGGGCGTGCCAGTCGCCGGCGACGACCACAGCGCTCCAGTCGCTGAACATCGAGTCCGCGGCGGCCGGGGCCGGGTGCGCGAGCAGCAGGCCCGCCAGCAACCCGACCAGGCGCGCGAACCCTCGCACCCTACTTCTTGTACGTCTGGAATGGCGTCGGGATCGCCGTGCCGGTGGCCTTGGCGAGCAGCCGGCCCTCGGCGTCGTAGAGCTCGCCCTCGGTGAAGGCGACCTGGCGGCCCCACTTGGCGACGCGCCCCACGCCGCGCAGCTTCCCCGGCATGCCGGGGCGGAAGAAGCTGGTCTTCATCTCCAGCGTCGGGGCCACGGCGGTCATGCCCGAGGCGACCATGCAGGCCACGCTCATGCACTCGTCCAGCATGGCGCAGAGGTAGCCCCCCTGGATCTGCTTCATGGGGTTGAGCAGCAGCTCGGCCTTGGCCTCGAATTCGACCTCGACGGTCTTGGCCGCCTGGTTCACCGAGACCATCCTGAAGCCCAGGGTCTGGGAGCCGGTCGGCTGGTTTTTGGTGCGCAGGAAGCGCTCCAGAATGGCGGCGTCGGTGAGGGCTTCGGGTTCCGAGGTCGCGGGCTCGCTCATCCGGGGCGGCTCACTTCTTCCTGAACTGATCGAGGGAGACGACCTTGGCCTCGCCGTCCGCGGGGGTCGGCTCGGCGTCCGGAACTGCGGCCTTGGTGTCGGGCTCGGCGGCCTTGGCCTCACCGGCCGGCGCCTCGAACTGCAGCAGGAACTGCACACTCGGATCGTAGAAGCGGGTGACCGCCGCGTAGGGCACGCTGAGGCGCTTGGGCAGGCCGCCGAACTGCAGGGTCACCGAGAAGAAGGTCTCGCCGGGCGCCAGGTCCCAGTACTGGTGCTGCAGGACGATCGTCATCTCGTCCGGGTACTTGCCCAGCAGGTCCGGCGGGCCGGAGACGCCCGGCGCCTCGGTCTTGAAGGTGATGTAGAAGTGGTGGGCGCCCGGAAGGCCCTCGGGCGCAGCGGCGCGCTTCAGTGCGGCCTTGACGACCCCCCGCAACGCGTCCTGCGCCATCGCCTCATACCGCATCAAATCCTGGGCCGGCGGATCCTGGGCCATGGGGTCTCCGAACAAACGCGTCCGCGAACCTAGCGCCTGAGCCGCCACAAGCAAGGCGGCTTCGGCGGCTCGCGAAACGAAAAGGGCGGCCTGCCCGGTTCTTGAGAACCCGGCGGGCCGCCCCCAATCGGTGGGAGGCTTCTGTTGGCAGGCGCCTCCCGAGCCCCGCCTAAGGATCTGAACCCCTAGGACTTAGGTGAGAAATGTCGCACCGCTTACGCGGCGAGACGGACTTCTCCAGCGAAGTTATCGTTCGCAGTTAGTTTAAGACCCGGAACGGTGGGTCAGGCCGGAAGAAAGCAACACCTTTACACGTCTGTCGATGCTGATCGGCCCCTCACTGCCCGGCGACAACCCGGGGGAAGATTGGTGGAGCCGCCGGGAATCGCACCCGGGTCCAGTCCGCTTATTGCGTGCGCGTTTATCTCCATAGTCAGGGCGAGCCCTGACGCCGCCAATATAGGCCTTGCGGGTTAAAAACAGAAGGACGTCCGTTGGCGAAGCGCGAACGGCGCGGTGTTTTCCGCCAATCGCCGCGCGGCGTTCGTGAGCGGGTTCGGCGAATTCGCCTTGTCGCCGCTAGCCTTGCAGGCACAAGTTTTCGCTGGAGAAATTCGATGAAAGACCTGCTTTACGCAGTGCGGCCGCTGGTTTCCGACTTCTTCCCCACCATCGTCTTCGCGATCCTGGTGGCGATGAAGGTCGATGTGCGGATCGCCACCGGCGCGGCGCTCGCGATCGGGATCGGCCAGGTGGCGGTCCAGAGGCTGCTCAAGCGCAAGGTCGAGCTCCTGCAGTGGGCCTCGCTGGGCCTGGTGATCGTGTTCGGGACGCTGGGCATCATGACCAACGACCCGCGCTTCCTGATGGCCAAGCCCACGATCATCTACCTGGCCATCGGCGCGGTGATGCTGAAGCGCGGCTGGATGCTGCGCTACCTGCCGCCCATCCCTGGCGGCCACGCCAACGCGCTGATGATCAGGTGGGGCTATGTCTGGGCCGGGCTGATGGGCCTGACGGCGCTCGCCAACATCGTGGTCGCGGTGTGGTTCACCGCGCAGTGGCCGGCCTTCATCGCGGTCGTGCCAATGGCCTCGAAGCTGGGGCTGTTCGCGGTGCAATACGCCAGCATCCGCTACATCGTGCGCCGCAAGATCCTGGCGGAGATGGCGGCTAGCGCGCCGGTCGAGGCGCAGGCGGCGTAGGCGAGGGCGGCGCGGACGAGGCTTGCGGGGGCTCGGGCGCGTCCGGGGCGACCGCGACGCCGGGCGGCTGGGCCCGGCCGTGCGGGTCGGGCTTCAGTGATCCGCCGTGGGCCAGGAGGTCGCGGTGGGCCTCGCGGGCGGCGGCGAAGCTGGCCCCGCCCGGGAAGATCACGTCGAAGCGCGGGTCGTGGCCCAGGGCGGCGCGCAGCATCGGCTCCAGCACGTCCGCCGCCTCGCCGATCGCGGCGCTGTCGCAGGACCGCCGCAGCGAGCGCGAATGGCCCGGAACCACCAGGGTCAGGTCGTAGTCGGTCCCGTCGACGCAGACGTCTTCCGCGAGGTCCGGCCCCTGGCTCACGCGCACGTCGCGCGGCGAGGACCACAGCGGCAGGGTCCGCAGCGCCAGGAAGGCCTGGGCTTCGCCGGGGGCCAGCTCGGCGTCGAAGCCGACGCGCCGCGCGATCCCGGCCTCGCAGCAGGCCAGGCCAGCGCGGACCTCGACGAAGGCCTTGCCGTCATGGCGCACGACAATGCGGATCACCGACTGGCGCACGCTGCGCGCGGGCCGCACCCAGGCCTCCAGGATCATCTCGTCGCCGCGCAGGATCTGCCACTGCAGCGGGGTCAGGCCCCACAGGCGATAGGTCGAGGGGTCGACGCCGCTGTCGATAGGGATCAGGCGCGCGCCGCCGGCGAGGCGGCGGCCGCCCAGCGGGTCGGCGGCCTCGGACGGAGCGGGGCGCTTGTCGTCCCACCAGGCCTTCGGATCGGGCGGCGGGAATGGCCAGATCTCCGCCTCGGCGGGCGGCAGGTCCGGCGGCGGCGGGCGGACTGGGCCGGCCGGCGGCGCGCGACGGAAGATTTGCGCCTGGGCCGGCGGCGCGGCTGCGGCCAGGACCAGCAGGGCTATTAGGGCGAGACGGCGCACGGTCTTTGAAAGTTCCTTCGCCTCGCCTGCGGTTCCCGCCGTCAGAGCACCTCGACGCCGCGCTGGATGGAGAGCACGCCGGTGCGCGAGACCTCCACCAGCCCCAGCGGGCGCATCAGGTCGGTGAACTTGTCGATCTTCGACGGCGCGCCGGTGAGCTCGAAGACGAAGCTCTCGTGGGTGGTGTCGATCACCTTGGCGCGGAAGATGTCGGCGACGCGCAGGGCCTCGACGCGGTCCGGGCCGGTCCCCTTGACCTTCACCAGCGCCAGCTCGCGCTCCAGGCCGTTGGGGTCGCGGGTCACGTCCTGCACGTGGCGGGTCGAGACCATCTTGGTGAGCTGGGCCTCGATCTGGGCCAGCACCTGCGGCGTGCCGCGGGTGACGATGGTGACGCGCGACGTGTGCGCCTTGCGGTCTGTCTCGGCGACGGTGAGGCTTTCGATGTTGTAGCCGCGTGCGGCGAAGAGGCCGACCAGGCGGTGCAGCACGCCCGGCTCGTTGTCGACCAGCACCGCGAAGGTCGCCAGGCTCTCGACCTCGTCGGCGTGGGCCAGGTCGTAGACGGAGGCGGGCTGGGCGTCGGTCATGGCGGTCCTTCTTGGGCCCCTTGTCGGATCTGGGACGGCTCGCACGTCTCATAGCATGAGCCGGCCCGCAAGCGGCTGCTGACAGCACGCTGTCACGGGCGCAGCCTAGGGTGGGGCTCCTGAATGGGAGAAGAAGCATGACCACGCAAGATGTCGCCAACGACCTCGTCGCCCTCTGGAAGCAGGGCAAGTTCGACGAGTCCGGCGAGAAGTACTGGGCGGCTGACGTCGTCAGCGTCGAAGCCGGCGCGCCGGGCGGCGGCGACCCCGTCAGCCGCGGCATCGACGCCGCCCGCGGCAAGGGCGAGTGGTGGAACGCCAACCACGAGGTCCACGGCGTCGAGGTCGAAGGGCCGTATGTCAACGGCGACCAGTTCATCGTCCGCTTCAAGATGGACATGACGCCCAAGGCCACCGGCCAGCGCATGACCATGGACGAGACCGGCCTCTACACGATCAAGAACGGCAAGATCGCCGAGGAGCGGTTCTTCTACGGGATGTGAGGTTGGTCGCCTCTCAAGCTGATGGCCGAGCCGTGGCCGCCAAGCCACAGCTCAGCCATCAGAAACCTCGCGGGCGGCGTCATGGGTTGCGCCGGTCGCCCTGATCGTGAGAGACGGCCCGCCCTCGCTAGTGAGAGTTCACCGAATGTCGATGCGCCAGATCACGCCAAACCGGAGCCGCTTCTGCGGAGCCGTCGGCGCGCGCCTCGACGAGAGGTCAGCCGCGCGCCTTCACCGAATACACTGACGCGCCGCTCTCCGGAGGGGCGCGTTGCGCCACTCTTGGGAGCCTCCTATGACGACCCGGGCATCGGAAGCGGCAGCGACCGCCAAGCCGATCGAACCGTCATCTCTGTTGAAGCTGGTCGCAGGCGAATTCGCACTGCGGGTTGCTGACCTGTGGCCGGCGCCGCACGCCGAGTTCCTGACGGCGCCGGCGTCGCGGCGTCACCTCGTGTGTCTGGCGATCTTGCTTGGCGCCGACGTGTCAGCGCATCGCGACCTGTTCCTGACGCAGCGGATGCGTCGGCTCATTGGGGCCGTCGCGCCCACCGCGCCGGAAGGCTTGGCGCGGGCGCTGGACCGGATGGGCGAGGTTGCCTGGATGGCCGGCGATTATCGCGAGCTGCTTCGCCTGCTGGCGGATCGCCAAGCGGCGAAAGTCCTGCGGCATGCCGAGACCATCGAGGTGGAGGCCATCCGGCGGATGGCGGCCCTGCCGGCGCCCATGGCGACGTCCGTCGGACTGGCGGCGGCGCTCAACGCCGGTGCGGTCGACGCCTTGCGTGAGGCCTACCAAGCGATGCGGCTCCGGGACGGCGTCACGGCGGCGGAAGCCGCGGCGGCGCGCTGGTCACGGTTGCCGACGGTTAAGGCGCTGCGGATCGCGGTGAAGGACGACCTTTGTCCCGAATTGCCCGCGCCGCCGCACCCGGGCACTGCGCGGCTTCGTCCGCTCGCCACAAAGGCGGCGCTGCGTGACGCGGCGCGTCGGTACCGGAACTGCGTCGTGGATCACACGCCGCACGCCGCGTCGGGCTGGTCTGCGCTCTATGAGTGGGTTGGCGGGCTTGGCGCGGTGGTCGAAGTCAGCCGGGACCATGTCTTCGGATGGCGGCTCGATCAGGCGCGGATGGCGGACAATGCCGCGGTTCCGCAAGCGCTGCGGGAGGAAATCGCCTCCGAGCTCGCGCTGATGGGCATGCACGTCGGACGGAGCGGCTGGGAACTCGATCGGGCGCTGGCTCAGATTGATGGTCGGACGTTCCCGATGCTGACTCTCGAGCAAACGATCGCTCAGGTGTTCGGCGACGAGTGATGCTCACGCTGCGATGGCGGAGGCCGGGCGACGCTTGCGGTTTGTCGCCCGGCCTCCAACATGGCCCCTCATGTCGTCGCTTCGCATGCCGCAGTCCCTGCTGAAACGCCTCGGCGCCGATAGCGGCGAGGCGGCGCTGCGCTATGAGCTGGTCGAGGAGCAGGCGGCCGCGCTGGGGCGGATGGGCCGCAAGGCCGAGGCGGCGCTGGCCGCGCTCAAGGCCCACGAGGGCGAGGGGCGCGGCGAGGCCGTGAAGGCGGCGGCCGACGCGGTCTGGTGCTTCCTGGTGCAGCGCGAGGTGATGGGGCTGCGCGACCGCGCCCGCATCGTCGCCGACTACGACATCCCGCGGGAGGTCATGGTCCGGCTGGGCGCCCGTTGACGTCAGGCTGAAACGGTTCTGACATAACACCGTAAGACGGCGGGCTGACAGTCGCGCTTCGCAATCCAGGAGATTGGCAGATGCGTTTGGTGATGCTTGCGGTGACAGGCTTCGCGGCCGTCGCTCTATGCGGGTCGAGCGCGGCGCAGGACCAGCACCGCTTCGAGGTCGTGGTCGCCACCGTCGGGCATCAGGACAAGGGCTTTCAGAAAGTCAGCATCTCCAAGGCCGCGATCGGCAGCTCGCAGATCGTGATCTGGGGCGGCGCAGCCATCGATCCGGACTGCAGTCCGCATCCGGGATCCACGCTGGCGGTCGTCCAGCAGCCGGCCCACGGCTCGGTCAAGGTGGTCGAGGAGGGCGTCTATGTCGCCTTCCCGCCGGCCAATCCGCGTTCGGCCTGCAACGGCCGCAAGGTGCCGGGCCGCAAGGTCTACTACACCGCCGCCGAGGGCTATTCCGGCCACGACAAGGTGGTGCTGGAGGGCGCCTCGGAAGACGGTCACGTGCGCCACGTGACCGTCGACGTCGACGTCCGCAAGGCCGCGGGCTAGGCGGCGATCTCGGCAATCACGGCTTCCAGCAGGCGCACGAGATCGGCGGGCGCCAACCGAACCTGCAGCCCGCGCTGACCGCCGTTCACGTAGGCCCGCGGCAGCGCCGTGGCGGGCGCGTCGATCACCGTGGGCAGGCGCTTCTTCTGGCCGAAGGGACTGACGCCGCCGACGCGATAGCCGGTGATCCGTTCGGCGTCGACGGGCGGGGCCATCTCGCAGGCCTTGGCGCCCAGCGCGGCGGCCAGCTTCTTCATCGAGACCTCGCGGTCCGACGCCAGGACCACGCAGGCGGGCTTGCCGTCCGCCTTGACGATCAGGGTCTTCAGGACTTCGCCGGGCGGCGCGCCAAGGGCCTCGGCCGCCTGCAGCCCGATGCTGTCGGCGTTCGGGTCATAGGCATAGGTCGCCAGCGTGTAGGCGACGCCGGCGCGGTCGAGGGCGAGCGTGGCCGGGGTCGTTCGGCTCACACCAGCCGCTTGCCGGCGTCGTCGATGATCGAGCCCAGGTCGCGGGCTTCCTCGGCCATGATCATCTCGTTGTGCGCCTTGCCGGAGGGGATCATCGGGAAGCAGTTCTCTTCCTTGGTCACCCGGCAGTCGAAGATCACCGGCTTCTTCACGGCGATCATCTCGCGGATCTTGTCGTCGAGCTCGTCGGGATGCTCGGCGCGGAAGCCGACGCCGCCATAGGCTTCGGCAAGCTTCACGAAGTCCGGCAGGCTGGACGAATAGGAGTGCGAGTAGCGCTCGCCGTGCAGCAGCTGCTGCCATTGGCGCACCATGCCCATCCACTCGTTGTTGAGGATGAAGATCTTAATCGGCAGCTCGTACTGCACCGCCGTCGAGATCTCCTGCATGGTCATCTGGACCGAGGCGTCGCCGGCGATGTCGATGACGAGGCTGTCGGGGTGGGCCATCTGCACGCCCACCGCGGCCGGCAGGCCGTAGCCCATGGTGCCCAGGCCGCCGGAGGTCATCCAGCGGTTGGGCTCGTCGAAGTGGTAGAACTGGGCGGCCCACATCTGGTGCTGGCCGACCTCGGTGGTGATGTAGACATCCTGGCCCTTGGTCAGCTCGTAGAGACGCTGGATCGCGTACTGCGGCTTGATCAGCTTGGCGTCGGGCGCATAGCGGAAGCTGTCCCGCGCCCGCCAGGCGTCGATCTGCTTCCACCAGTCGGCCATGGCGGCTTTGTCGGTCTTGAGGGTCTTCTGCTTCCAGACCGCGATCAGGTCGGCCAGCACCGAGCCTGCGTCGCCCACGATCCCGATGTCGGTGCGGACGTTCTTGCCGATCGAGGAGGCGTCGATGTCGATGTGGATCTTGCGCGAGCCCGGCGCGAAGGCGTCCAGGCGGCCGGTCACCCGGTCGTCGAAGCGCGCCCCGACCGCCACCATGACGTCGCAATCGTGCATGGCGTTGTTGGCTTCGAACGAGCCGTGCATGCCCAGCATCCCCAGCCACTTGGGGTCCGACGCGGGGAAGGCGCCCAGGCCCATCAGGGTGGAGGTGACCGGCGCGCCGGTCAGCGCGGCGAACTCGCGGAGCAGCTTGGCGGCCTCGGGGCCCGCGTTGATGACGCCCCCGCCGGTGTAGAGGATCGGGCGGCGGGCCTTGGCGATCATCGCCGCGGCCTCGGCGATGCGGGCCGCGTCGCCCTTGGTGCGGGGATTGTAGTTGTGGACGTGCTTGACCTCGGCGGGGCCCTGGTAGGCGCCCTTGGCGAACTGCACGTCCTTGGGGATGTCGATGACCACCGGGCCCGGGCGGCCGGAGGTGGCGATGTGGAAGGCCTCGTGCAGGATGCGCGGCAGGTCGGCCACGTCCTTCACCAGGTAGTTGTGCTTGGTGCAGGGCCGGGTGATCCCGATGGTGTCGCATTCCTGGAAGGCGTCGGTGCCGATCAGGTGGGTGGCGACTTGGCCGGTGATGACGATCAGCGGGATGGAATCCATCAGGGCGTCGACGATGCCGGTCACCGCGTTGGTGGCGCCGGGGCCGGAGGTGACCAGCACGACGCCGGGCTTGCCGGTGGAGCGGGCGTAGCCCTCCGCCGCGTGGGTCGCGCCCTGCTCGTGGCGGACCAGCACGTGTTGCAGGCGCGGCTCGGCGAAGAGCGCGTCATAGATCGGCAGCACCGCGCCGCCCGGATAGCCGAACAGCACCTCCACGCCCTGGTCGATGAGCGCGCGCACGACCATCTCGGCGCCGGAGAGGGTGGTCGTTTCAGCTTCGATCGTCGTCGGATGGGCGGTCATGTGAGGAGCTCAGGCTGGAGCAATAAAAAAGGCCCGCGGGGGGCCTGGTGGATAGCGACCGTTGACGGGCTGACCGGTGTCAGTCCGCGGCGGGCCGCCCTACGAGTACAAGAATGGTGCGCACGAGAATTCCTCGGAAGGATTGGATCAGGCGTTTCGCATGCTGCGCCTAGGGCGTCAAGGCGGGGTTAAGGGCAAGAAACTGCCTCCATTGGCCTTCGGGGTCGATTTCGGTGATGCGCGGCCAGTCGGCCATCTGGCCGCGCATCCAGGTGCTCTGCCGCTTGGCGTAGCGGCGGGTCTCCTGCTGGGCCAAAGCCAGGGCCTGGGCGAGCGTGGCCTCGCCGCGCAAGTGGGCGGCGAACTCGCGGACGCCGACCGCCTTCATGGCGGGCAGGGTGGGATCGAGGTTGCGGGCGACCAATGCACGGACCTCGTCGAGGACGCCGGCCCCGACCATGGCCGCCAGGCGGGCGTCGCAGCGGGCGTAGAGCGCGTCCCTCGGTGGCTCCAAGGCGACGGCGCGCCAGGCGCCCGGGCCCAGCGTCGGCTCCGTCTGGGCCTGGAGGGCGCTCAAGGAGACGCCGTGCGCCGCCCAAACGCTCCACGCCCGGACCAGCCGTTGGCGGTCGCCGCGCGCGATGCGCGCCTCGGCCGCCGGGTCCCGTCCGGCCAGGCGAAGCCGGAAGGCCGCCTCACCTAGAGCGACGAACTCGGCCTCCGCCTGGGTGCGCACCGCGGACGGCACCGGCGGAATCTCCGCGAGCCCGGCGGTCAGGGCCTGGAAATAGAGGCCGGTCCCGCCGACCAATATGGCTTGGCCGCCGCGCATGGCGATCTTGCGCATGACCTGGACGGCCGCCGCTCGCCAACGGCCCACCGACCAGCCGTCGGCGGCGTCGGCGACGCCGAACAGGTGGTGCGGCGCAAGCGCCTGCTCCTCACGCGACGGCGCGGCCGAGAGGATCTTGAGGTCGGCGTAGAGCTGCATGGAATCGGCGTTGACGATCTCCGCCCCCATAGCGCGGGCGAGGCGCAGGGCCAGCGCGGACTTGCCGCTTGCGGTGGGTCCGGCGATCAGCCAGATGCGGGGCTCCATGGAACTTGTCCTTACCCTCGTCGCGCCGCCCAACGCAGGGGCTTTCTCGCTGAACCTGCGCGAGGTGTTCGAAAGCGCCGGCGCGAAGGGGACCTCGTCGCGCAACCTGGACGCGGGCGAGGCGGCCGCGACGGACGTCTTCCTGGAGGGGCCGGACGTGGCGTCGGTGCGCGCGGCCCTGCAGGCGCCGATGGCCGACCAGAAGCTCGACTGGTGCCTGCAGCCGGTGGCGCACCGGAAGAAGAAGCTCCTCGTCGCCGACATGGATTCGACGATCATCAACGTCGAGTGCCTGGACGAACTGGCCGACTTCGCAGGGCTGAAGGCGCAGATCTCGGCGATCACCGAGCGGGCGATGCGCGGCGAGCTCGACTTCGAGGCGGCGCTGCGCGAGCGCGTCGGCATGCTGAAGGGCCTGCCGGTGACGGCGCTTCAACAGGCCTATGACGAGCGCGTGCGGCTCAATCCCGGGGCGCGGACCCTGGTCCGGACCATGGCGGCCAACGGCGCGCGCTGCGTGCTGGTCTCGGGCGGGTTCTCGTTCTTCACGAGCCGGGTGGCGCAGGCGGCGCTGTTCCACGCCCACCGCGGCAACACCTTGATCGAGGCGAACGGCACGCTGACCGGCCAGGTGGGCGAGCCGATCCTCGGGCGTGAGGCCAAGCTCGCGGCGCTGAACGAGGAAGCCAACGCCCGCCAGATCCCGCTCTCCGAGACGTTGGCGATCGGCGACGGCGCCAACGATCTGGCGATGATCGAGGCTGCGGGCCTGGGGGTCGCCTATCGCGCCAAGCCGGTGGTGGCGGCGCAGGCGGACGCGCGCGTGGACCACGCCGACCTGACGGCGCTGCTCTACTTCCAGGGCTACTCGCAGGACGCCTTCGTAACGGACTGAAGCCGGCGTTGATTTTACGTAGGGCTCCGACTCCGCTTAGTCGGCGCCATGAGCTTGCCCCGCACTGTGAAAGCCGTCGTCTTCGACATGGACGGCCTGCTGGTCGACACCGAGCAGGTGGTGTTTCGCGCCATGCAGCGGGCGGCAGGCGCGATCGCCCGCGAGATGCCGTTCGCCACCTTCCAGCGAATGGTCGGGCTGCAGCACGCCGCCAGCGACCTGATCCTGATGGAGCACTTCGGCGAGGGTTTCGACCTCGACGCCTGGTCCGACGCGGTCAGCGCCCATTTCCAGGAAGAGCTCGCGGCGGGCATCGCGCTGAAGGCCGGCGCCGTGGAGCTGCTGGACGCACTCGACGGGGTAGGCCTGCCGCGGGCGATCGCGACCTCGTCGAGCCTGGCCGCCGTGCGCCAGAGCCTGGGTCCGCACAGCCTGGTCGAGCGCTTCGACGCGTTCATCACTCGCGATGTTCAGACCCGCGGCAAACCGCACCCCGAGCCGTTCCTCAAGGCGGCTGAGGCGCTGGGCGTTGCGCCGGCCGACTGCCTGGCGCTGGAGGACAGCCACAACGGCGTGCGCGCCGCGGCGGCGGCCGGGATGATGACGGTGATGGTGCCCGACATGCTCGACCCGACCGAGGAGATGCACAGCCTGTGCATCCGCATCGCCCGCGACCTGCATGAGGTGCGCGAGCTGCTGGCGGCTCAGCGCAGCTCGATCCAGTAGCGGCGGCCCTCGTCGCCGGGGACCCATGGGTGCGGGACGATGTCGCGCAGCACGCCGCCGTTCTTCTCGATGACGCGGATCGAGGCGGCGTTCTTGGTGTTGGCGGTGAGCGTCACCCGCTCCAGCGGCAGGTGCTCGCGCACGTGGTCGAGCATGCCGGCCAGCATGGCGCTGGCGTAGCCCTTGCCCCAGGCGGACGGGCGCACCGAATAGCCGATGTGGCCGCCCCAGAGCTCCAGCATGGGGGTGAGGCTATGGCGCACGCTGACCGAGCCCAGGAACGTCTCGCCCTCGACGTACCAGAGCTGGGTCTCGAGCACGCGCGGGCCCAGCGTCCCGTCCGGCAGGACGACATGGGCCGGCGGGTTGCGGACCTGGCGCAGGTACCATTCCGGCTGGCTGGCGATCTGGGCGATAGCCTCGGGCGGGTCAGGTCGCAGGGTGTCGCGCAGGTAGCCTTCGCGCAGGGCCTCGACGAACGAGGCCATGTGCTCGATCTCCGGCGCAACCAGCCTCGGCATCAGCGAAGCATGGGCATCAACGGCGGGCGCCGCCCGGGCCCTGCTCGAAGTATTTGAAGAAGTTGCTGTCCGGCGACAGGATCATCGTCGTGTCGCCTTGGCCGAGGCCCGCCTGATAGGCCTGCATGGACCGGTAGAAGGCGGCGAAGCCCGGGTCCTTGCCATAGGCCTGGGCGAAGATCCGCGTGCGCAGCGCGTCGCCCTCGCCGCGGGTGGTCTCGCCGATCTGCTGGGCGTCGGCCAGCGTGATCGCCACGTCCTTGTCGGCGGTGGCGATGATCTCGCGCTTCTGCTGCTCGCCCTGGGCGCGGTACTGGGCGGCGATCTGCGCGCGCTGGGTCTGCATGCGCCGGTAGACCGAGGCCTGGTTGGCGGCCGGCAGGTCGGCGCGCTTGATGCGGAAGTCGATGACCTCGATGCCGAGGCGGCTCTCCTTGGCGCGGCGCGCCATGTCCTGCTTGGACTGCTGCATCAGCTTGTCCCGCTGGCCGGAGATGATGTCCGACTGGTTCATCTGGCCCAGCATCTGGCGTAGCGACGAGTTCATCAGCCGCTCCAGCCGGTCCTGCGCCGTGCGCTCGTCGCGCAGGGTGCGGTAGTACTGCAGCGGGTCGGAGATGCGGTAGCGCAGGAAGGCGTCGACCACGAGCTTCTGCTGGTCGGCGGAGGTTACTTCCTCCTGGTCGGCCTCGAGCCCGAGGTTGCGGCGGTCGAACTTGATGACGTTCTCGACGAACGGCTGCTTGACGTTCAGGCCGGCTTCGTTGTGGCCGGGCTTGTTGATGACGCGCACCGCCTGGCCGAAGCGCAGGACGACCGCCTGCTCGCGCTGCTCGACGACGAACAGGCTGTTGGCGAGCACGATCAGCGCCACGAAGGCCACGACCGCGTAGAGGATGAGTGGGCTGCGGGTCATTGGGCCGCTCCGCGCTGGGCCTGGGCCGGAGCGGCCTGCTGGGCGTCGGCGGGCGGCGCAGCGGCGGGTGGCTGGGCGGTCCGCGGGCGGAAGACGTCCGGCGGCAGGATCACCGGCGCGGTCACGCCCTTGCCGGAGACGATCACCTTGTTGGAGTGCTGGAGCACGTTTTCCATGGTCTCCAGATAGAGCCGCTGGCGGGTGGCGTCGGGTGCGCGGCGGTACTCGTTGTAGATCGAATTGAAGCGGGCCGCGTCGCCGGTGGCGGTGCGCACCGACTGCTCACGGTAGCCCTGGGCGGACTGCACGATCTTGGCGGCGTCGCCCTTGGCCTCGTTGACCACGCGGTTGCGGTAGGCGTTGGCCTCGTTGACGGCGCTGTCGCGGTCCTGCTCAGCGCTCTGCACGTCGCGGAAGGCGGCCAGCGCCTCCTGGGGCGGGTTCACGCCTCGGATCTGCACCTCGACGACGCTGACGCCGGCGCCCCAGCTGTCCAGCGTCTTCTGCATGAGGGCCGCGGTCTCCAGCTGCACCTGGCCGCGGCCGGTGGTGAGGATCGAGTCGAGCGGTGTCTTGCCGACCACCTCGCGCATGGCGCTCTCGGCGACGGCCTTCACCGCCTCTTCCGGATTGCGGGTGGCGAAGATGTAGCGGCTGGCGTCGGCGACCCGCCAGGTGACGCTGAAGGTCAGGTCGACGATGTTCTCGTCGCTGGTCAGCATCAGGCTTTCCTGCGGCACGTCGCTGTCGGCGGTGCCGCCGCCGCCGATGTCGAGGCGGTTCAGCGAGGTGACCGGCACCTTCTCCACATGCTCGATGGGGATCGGCAGGTGGTAGCGAAGGCCGGGCGCCTCGTCGCGGCTGTAGGCGCCGAAGGTGGTGACCACCGCCTGTTCGTTCGGCGCGACCTGGTAGATGCCCGAGAGCGCCCAGAGCGCGAAGACCGCGCCGGCGATCGCCGCGATCGCGCCGGGGCGCACGCCGCCGCCCGGCCCGCCGAACATCCCGCGCAGGCGATCGCGAAGCTGGTCCATGCCCGCGCCGAGATCCGGCCGGGGCCCACGCGGACCGCCGCCGGAGCCACCCGGGCCGCCGGGCCGGCGCGAAGGCGGGTCCTTGCGCCCGCCGTCATCGCCCGAGGGCGGAGAACCCCACGGGCCGGGATTGGCATTGTCGTTCCAGGGCATGTGCCGGGTCGGTCTTTGCTTGCAGCTTTGTTGTTGTCGATCCAGGCGCGGCGGGCGTGTAAACCCGTGCTGTCCCATCGGATATGAGACCCCTTCAGGGGCAAAGCAAGCTTAAGGCGTCATGAGCGAAGAGACTGTCCCCGACCGCGCCGCGATCCTGGCCGCGCTGGACGCGGTCCGCGACCCGCGTTCGGGCCAGGGCCTGACGACCGCTGGCCTGGTGCGGGGCCTGACCGTGCGCGGCGACCGGGCGGCCTTCATGCTGGAGGTTCCGGCGGCCGACACGGCGCTCTACGCCCCCGTCCGCGAAGCCGCCGAGGCCGCGCTCGCGGCCGCGCCGGGCGTGGCCAGCGCCCAGGTGGTGCTGACCGCCGAGACCGCCGCGCCGTCGCTGAAGGTCGCCCCGCGGCGGACCGCGCGCGTGCAGGAGGACCCGCAGGCGCGGCTGTCGCCCATGGCCGAGGCCGTTCGCCCGGATTTCGTGGGCAAGGTGATCGCCATCGCCAGCGGCAAGGGCGGGGTCGGCAAGTCGACCGTGGCGGTAAACCTGGCCACGGCCTTCGCGCACCTGGGGCTGAAGGCGGGCCTGCTGGACGCCGACATCTACGGGCCGTCCGCCCCGCACATGATGGGCATCAGGGACGAGCCCGGCTTCGACGCCGACAAACGGCTGATCCCGCTGATGGCCTGGGGCGTGAAGGTGATGTCCATCGGCTTCATCGTCGAGGACGGAACGGCGAACATCTGGCGCGGGCCGATGGCCTCGTCGGCCCTGCGGACCCTGATGAACAGCGTCTGGGGGACCAAGGACGATCCGCTGGACGTGCTGATCGTCGACCTGCCGCCGGGCACCGGAGACATCCAGCTCACCCTGGTCCAGCGCCTGCAGCTCGACGGCGTGGTGATCGTCTCGACGCCGCAGGAGATCGCGCTGATCGACGCGCGGCGCGCGGCCACCATGTTCCGCAAGACCGGCGCCGCGATCCTGGGCGTGGTGGAGAACATGGCCTGGTTCGCCGATCCGGCGACGGGCGCGAAGGTCCCGATCTTCGGCGAAGGTGGGGCGGTGCGCGAGGCCCAGGCGCTGGGCGTGCCGCTGCTGGGTCAGGCGCCCATCGACATCGCCCTGCGCCAAGGCGGCGACGACGGGCGGCCGCTGGTCGCCACGGCGCCCGAAAGCGCCGCGGCCCAGGTCTTCATCGAGATGGCCAAGAAGCTCCGCTAGCGCGCGGGCGCGATCGCCTCGCCCGGACCCACCATGCTTTCCTCGGCGGCCATGACGTCCTTCTTGGCGAGCGCTTCGAGCTGGGCGCGGATTTCGCCCTGACGCTCCTTGGTGAGCGTGTAGCCGAAGAACATCGCGCCGCCGACCAGGACCAGGACGATGGGCGCGAAGAGGTAGCACATCTCCAGGCCCCAGATGGCGTGGGGCGTGTTGATCGCCCCGTCCTTGGGGTTGAAGCCCACCGCGCCCAGGATCGGATAGACGATCGAGATCGTGATCGAGGTGCCGAATTTCTGGGTCAGGGTGACGAGCGCGAAGAGCACGCCCGAGCGCTCCTGGCCGGTCTCCAGCCGCAGCTGGTCGGCGACGTCGGCGACCATGGCGCGCACCAGCAGGATGAAGGCGCTGCCGCAGAAGCCGACGGCCGCCATGCCCGCCGCCGTCAGGGCGAACTCGCCGGCCGGCAGGGCCATCAGCGTCGTCTGGGTGATGGCGTAGGCGACGCAGGCGATCTGCACCGCCTTGTGCTTGCCGATCCGCGTGGCGAGCCGGCCCCAGAGCGGGGCGCCGACGACGCCGGCGCCCACGTAGAAGATGAGCAGCAGCGGCACTTCGGCCAGGCTGAACTTCTTCGCCTCGTGGAAGAAGAAGATGTACATCGGCGCCGTCGTGCCGGGGCCGAGGGTCAGGAACAGGTCGGCCAGGATCAGCCGGAACATCGAAGGCGTGGTGACCACCGCCGCATAGTCCTTGAAGCCGAGCCGCTCCTTGTGCGCCACCGGCGGCGCGCGCTCCGGCGCGAAGGCCAGCGCCAGCGGGACCGCGACGATCGCAGAGCCGATGACGATCCAGCCCAGGGTCGGCATGCTGGAGGCCATGGCCGGGTTGATGGCGCCGTTGGTCAGCTTTGGCAGCAGGTTTACCGAGACGCTGCCGGCCAGGCCCAGGCCCATCATCCAGCCGAAGATGCGCGAGCGTTCGTTGTACTCGCCGGTGATCGTGCCGGCCCAGGCGGAGTGGCCCAGCACCAGCAGCGAATAGGCGACGTAGAGCAGGGTGTACCAAAGGACGAGGTAGCTGATCCCGGCGTCTTCCGGCGGATTGAACGCCTTGTAGACCGCCACGCAGAGCACGGGCAGGCCCAGCAGGAACCACGGCTTGTAGCGCCCGATCGGCGTCTTGGTCTTGTCCATCAGGATGCCGAGGAACAGGTCGACGCCGAGGTCGGCGAGGCGGATCGCCGCGATGGTCGCGCCCAGGGTCAGCAGGCTGATGCCCAGATGGCTCGCGTAGAACTTGGGCAGGTAGACGCCCATGATCCCAAGCAGCAGGTAGGCCGGGATGCTGCCGCCGGCGAAGGCGAGCAGCCGTGGAAGGGACAATCGGCCCGCAGGGGCCCCTGAGGCTGAGGTCACTGTGCGTCTCCCAATATCAATAGGTCACCCTCTGTGGGGGTGCTTATGTAGACAGGAGAGCTTGCAGATCGGCCGGGCGCAAGGGCTTTCCGCTAGGTCAAGTGGTCACGATCGCGATGGGACCACCTCGCCGGGCTCGCCGGTGATCGACTGCAGCACCGCGGCTTCCTCGGCGAAGGCGCCGTCGCGCTCGTCCAGCTCTCTGCGGATTTCCGCGTGCCTCTCGGCAGTGAGGCGGTAGCCCAGGAAGGCCGCGCCGCCCAGCATCACGAAGGCGATGGGGCCGATAATGAAGATAAGGTCGAGCCCCTGGATCTGGTCGGGGCCGTTCACGGCGCCCGGCTTGGCGCTGAAGCCCACTGTGTTCAGCAGCTCGAAGCTCACGAAGATGGCGAGCGCGCCGGCGGCCTTGGTCGTCGCGCTGGTGACGGCGTAGAGCAGGCCGATCAAGTCGCGCCCGCCCTGCAGCCGCAGTTCGTCACCGACGTCGGCTGTGATTGCGCGGACCATCACTACGAAGCCGGTGGCCAGGGCGCCCAGGATGAACATCGGCGCCGCGTACAGCAGGGCCGCGCCACGCGGCAGCAGCGGTATGACGATCAGCATCAGCGAATAGAGGGTTGTGGAGACGATCAGCGCCCGGTGCTTGCTGATCTTGTTGCCCAGCCAGGCGGTGGCGGGGCCGCCGACCAGCCCGGCCACGATGTAGAGGGTGAGCAGCAGGCTCGCCGCCGAGAGGCTGATCTCGCGCGACTGGCGGTAATAGAAGAAATAGAGCGCGGCCATCCAGCCTGGACCCATGGTCACGCAGAAGTCGGCGGCGAGGATGCGCAGCACGTTGCCGCGGGAGAGCAGGCTGAAGTAGTCGGCGATGCGGAAGCGCCGGCCGGGGTGGGCCTTTACGATCCGCTCCGGCGTGCTGACCAGCGCGATCAGGATGGCGAGCGGCGAGAGCCCGAACAGGAACCAGCCCACCGCGCGCATGCCGTCCAGTTCCGGCCGGTGCGTGGCTTCGAAGATCACCGGGATCACCAGGGCGGCCACGGCGCCCAGCACGCCCATGGCCAGCATGGCCCCGAAGATGCGCGATCGCTCCTTGTAGCTTGTCGCCAGGGTCGAGGCCCAAGCATTGCCCGCCACGAGAAGGATCGACATGCCGAGGTAGACCACCAGCAGCCAGACCACGAGGTAGCTTTCGGTAATGCCGACAGGCGCCTGGTAGAGCATGTAGAGCGCCAGCATCAGGATCGGCGCGCCGGCGACCATCCAGGGCCGGTAGCGGCCAAACCGGCTCTGCGTGCGGTCCATGAAGAGCCCGAGGGCCGGATCCACAGGAATGTCGATCAGCCGCACGACGCCGAAGGCGGCTCCGGCCGCCAGGCCCAGGCCAAGCTGACTGGCGAAGAACGGCGGCAACTGCACGGCCACGGAGAGCTGGAGGGCCGCGAACGGCATGTAGGCGCAGGAAAAGGCCAGGACGGTCGGAAGGGAGAGCTTGCCCTTAGCCGACGTGGATCGCGTCTTGGCCACTTCGTCCTCCTGACGCCGGTCCTCTCTTGGGCCCGATCAAGGAGACGTTAGCCGTCCACCTTCAGGGGAGGGCAAGTGGATTCGGCGTAATGTAGGTCGCCGAATCCCATGCTTTTTCGGCCCTCCGGCCGACAGCCAAGCTTCCTGGCTGCGGCCAAGCTAAGGCGTCAACCGCCCTGCATCTTGCGGAAGAATTTGCCCGATTGCTCGCCGCCGGCCTGGTAGGCCTGCTGGCCCGCCGGGTCGATGATCTTGGCCCAGTTGTCGCGGACTTCCTCGACCGAAAGGCCGCCTTCGCCGAGGTAGACGCCCTCGGTCTCGACGATGCGGGCGAGCGCGAAGGCGCCGGCTCCGGCGGTCAGGATGCAGCCGGTCGGGGCCTCTTCCGAGCAGAGGAAGACCACGCCCGGCGTCACATATTCCGGCTTCAGCCGCTCGAGGATTTCCGGCGGCATCAGGTTCTCGGTCATGCGCGTGGCGGCGACCGGGGCGATGGCGTTGACGTGGATGTTGTTCTTCTGGCCCTCGAGCTTCAGCGTGTTCATGAACCCGATGATGCCGAGCTTGGCCGCGCCATAATTCGACTGGCCGAAGTTGCCGTAGAGCCCCGAGGAGGACGTCGTGCAGACGATCCGGCCGTAGTTCTGGGTGCGCATGATCTCCCAGACGGCCTTGGTCGGCTTCACCGTGCCCATCAGGTGGACGCCCAGCACGAACTCGAAGTCGGCGATCTCCATCTTGGAGAAGGTCTTGTCGCGCAGCACGCCGGCGTTGGCGACCAGGACGTCGATGCGGCCCCATGCGTCCATGGCGTGCTTGACCATCAGGGCCACGCCCGCGTCGTCGGTGACGGACGAACCGTTGGCGAGAGCCTCGCCGCCGAGCGCCTTGATCTCGTCCACGACCGCGTGAGCGGCTTCCGAGCCACCCCCGGAGCCGTCGACGGAACCGCCCAGGTCGTTGACCACCACGCGCGCGCCGCGACGGGCCAGTTCGAGGGCATGCTGGCGGCCGAGGCCCCCACCCGCACCGGTGACGATGGCCACTTTGCCGTCGAAACGGATATCCGCCATGGGTAGTCCTCTCCTCAGAAGCCGTGCGCGAAGTCGGCGGCGTTGTGCGGTGCGGGACGAGACGCGTCAAGGCAGACGCAGCGGCGGCGTACCCGATCGGCTGCGCCTCAGCCCTTGCAGCCGGGGACTGGCTCAAGCTGCTGGGCGGGCAGCCGCGTCTTGCCGGCGGGGAAGAAGCGCACGAGACGCTCGGGACCTTCAGGCGGCTGGACTTTCAGCAGGACTGCGACGGTGGAATTGTCGGAATCGCCTTCCAGGAATTCGATGATCTTCATACCGTTGCGCAGGCCGGCCGCGTAGGCCGGGCTGTCGTCGCGCAGGCCTGTCACCACATTGTCCGCCTTGCGGGTGGCCGCGCTGTCCCAGCCCCGCTCGAAAGGCGCGATCTCGACCGTCTTGATCTGGAAACAGCGCCCGAAGGCGTCCGCGGGCAGGGCCAGCGGCTCGCCGGCGACGATGTGCCTGGCCAGCAGGTCGCCGAGGTCGGCGCCGACGACGCTGCGATAGGCGACCGGGAACAGGACGTCGGCATGTCGCGTCTCGCCAGGCCGGGCGGCCAGCCGGCGCATCTCGAGCAGGACCGCGTCGAGCGACGTTCCGTGCGCGCGAGCCTGCCGCTCCAGCACGGCCGCCAGGATCGCGCCGCGCTGGTACGGCAGCTTTTGCACGGCTTGCGACGTCCAGAAGTCCGAGACGATCAGGCTGTTGGGTTTGTCGCGCACCGGCGAGACGGCGTAGGCGCGCAGCATGCTGTTCCACTGGCCGGCGAACGCTTCGGGCGCGAACTGGTGCGACCGCCGCATCAACTCCCAGGCGTAGTAGTCGGTGAAGCCCTCGGAGAACCAGTAGCCGGCCGCCTCGACGGACTCGTCGCCCAGATCCCCGAGCTGCTTCGGGTTCCAAGTGTGGAAATATTCGTGCGCCAACAGCCAACGCAAGCCATCCATCTTGGTGGTCGTGTCGACCCACAGGGCGAAGGCGTCGGCGCGGCCCGTGCCACCGTAGGAGATCCGCCCCGGAGCGCCCAAGGTCGGCGACATGGTCACGAGAAACGGCGAGGCCCGGTCCTTCCAGAAGTCGCGCTCGACCCTGAGGACCTGGAACACCTGGTTGGCGAACGCGGCGTCGTCGAAACCGTAGCGCCCCATCATTGCAACGCGGACCCGCGCACCGTTGTAACGCCGTTCGAAGGTGCGCAGGTCGCGGCCGCCGACCACGATGCTCTCGATAACGTCGTCGACCGTTCCGGCCCTCGCCGCCGCCCTGCTGCCGGGCCGCGCCAGGTGCTCCAGGTCGGAGGCGAAGCCGAAGTCCTTCGGCGCGCCGTCCCAGATGAAGGTCGCCGGGGATTTCTCCTGACCCTGCGGCGCGGCGAACAGCGCCTCGCCCACGGCGTAGAACCAGATCGGGCGAACGACCGGCTTCGACTGCTTGCTGTCTTCGTCGGTGGGGTCGTGGTCGTAGGCCGAGACCACCCGATAGGAGGCGGTGATCGGGGCCCCAGGCGCAGCGCGGATCACCCAGGCGCCTGGCCCATCGGCCGTCGCCTCGCCCCCCGAGATCTTCATGTCACGGGCGTGGGACGAGAGCTCTGAGTCGCCCGCCCATTCCTTCGTCCAGGCCAGGCGGGTCTGGCCGGACGGACCTTCGCGAAACCGGATCTCGACCTTGAGTGCGGTGAGGGCGCCGGCGCCGTCGAGCTCAGGCGACAGGCGGTAGGCGACCGGCTCTGTCTTCGCCGGCGGCGCCCCCGCGCCGGCCGGACCCGACTGCATCGACAGAAGCGCCGCGGCCAGCAGCGCGCTGAGAGTAAGACGACGCCCCCTCATCAAGTCAGCCGGCGGCCGGGATGTTGGCCTGGGCCTGTTGTTGCGTGCGCATGAACTTCACGAGCACGCGCTGGCCGATCAGGAAGGGCGCGCCATTGGTGCCGACCACCACCTCGACCACACGCTCGTCGGTCTTCTCGGTCGGGTCGTCGGACTGCAGCTTGCGGGCCCCGAACACCGCGGCGCGGCGCAACACCTTGCCGGCGATGGTCTTGGTGGGGTCGGCTTCCGGCGAGAGCTGCACCGACTGGCCGATCAGGACGTAGGGCAGGGCGCTCTCGGAGATCTCGGCGCGGACGATGCGGTCGGCCTTCGGCTCCAGGTCGAACATGTTGGAGACGTTCAGCGTCGAGGCGCCGGCGCCCGGATTGGCGTAGCGGCGCACGATGCGGCCGTCGGCCGGGGCGCGGATGATGGTCAGTTCCTGATTGTAGCGGGCCTGGTTGTACTTGGCGCGTGAGGCGGCGATGGCGGCCTGCTGGGCTTCGATGCCGGCCTGGGCCTGGCGCACGGCGTCCTTGGCCTGATCGACCTTCTGGGCGGCGACGAAGTTGGTGGCGACCAGGCCCTGCAGGCGCGCGAGTTCGCGGTTGGCGGTGGAGAGCTGGACCTGAAGCAGCGGGATCTGTGCCTGGGCCTGGCGCATGTCGGCCGCGGCGCTTTCGGCCTGCAGCCGAGGCTCGTCGTCTTCCAGGCGCGCGAGCACCTGGCCCTTGGTGACGTCGTCGCCTTCCTGGACCAGGACGTCGCGCACGATGCCGGAGGTCCGCGCGGCGACCTGGATCACGCCGCCCTCGACGTCGGCCTTGCCGTTGGCGATAGCGACGTAGGGGCTCTTGGGCGCGTTGGCGGCCGCCACCTTGGCGGCCTGCGCCTTCTTGGCGTTGGCCTGGTTCGACATGAACAGACCGCCGGCGCCGAGGACGGCCACCACAACGATGACCACCCAGACGATGCGGTTGCGAAGGAAAGCGAACATGAGGTTGGTCCTTAGGCCCCGATCCGCTCAGGATGGGCGAACGCGGGCTGATGATGGGCGGGGTCGACGGCGCCGCCGACGGGCGTGATGCGCCGATCGTCTAGGATGCGGCCGTCTTCGATGTGGATGACCCGGTCGGCGTAGCCTTCCAGGCGCGGGTCGTGGGTGACGCAGACGACCGCCGCGCCGAACTGCTTGGCGGCCCGCTGCAGCAGCTTGATCACGATCTGGCCGTTCTCGCCGTCGAGCGCGCTGGTGGGCTCGTCGGCGAACAGCAGGGACGGGTCCTTGGCGATGGCGCGGGCGATGGCGACGCGCTGCTTCTCGCCGCCGGACATCTCCGAGGGCCGCGAGTTCATGCGCATCTCCAGGCCCACCTCGGTCAGCGCCGTGGCGGCCTTCTCCCGGGCCATGGAGCGGGAGAAGCCCTTGTACTTCAGGATGATCTCCACCTGCTGCAGGGCGGTCAGCGCCGGGAACAGGTTGAAGCCCTGGAAGATGAAGCCGCAATGGTCGAGCCGGAAGCGGTCGATCTTGCTGGGCTTGTAGCTCCACAGGTTCTCGCCCATGGCGCTGACCGAGCCGGAGTCGGGCTTGAGCAGGCCGGAGAGCGAGGCGACCAAGGTCGACTTGCCGGAGCCGGACGGACCCATGACCATGGTCACCTCGCCATGCAGGGCCTCGAAGTCGACGGACTTCAGGACCTCGATGTGGGTGCGGCCGGTCTTGAAGCGCTTCACAAGGCCCTTGGCGATCAGGGCCGGCGCGGCCGGCGCAGTGGCGGTCATCGGGGCGTTCAGGGGAGCGTTCAGGGGAGCGTTCATCGCAGGAGGTCCGCAGGCTGGCTCTTCTTCAGGACGCCCAGGGAGAAGAGCCCCGAGAGGACCGAAATGACAGTGAGCAGGATCGCGACGGTGATCACCCAGGGCATCGGGAAGCCCATGGGCATGCCGAGGTTGGTGGCGAGGAGATAGACTGCGCCGGTGAAGACGGCGGTCGCGAGCAGGCCGGCGACCCCGACCCAGATGGCTAGCTCAAGGACGATCTTGCTGAGCGAACCCATGGAGACGCCCAGCGCACGCAGGCTGGCGAACTCCTTGATGCTGGCAAGGATCGCGCCGCGCAGGGTCTGGGAGGTGATGCCGACGCCGATCAGCAGGCCCAGGAACAGCGAGAAGCCCAGGAAGATGCCGATGATCTGCTCGCCCATCAGCGCCTTCTGGTTCGCCTCCGACAGCTTGTCGCGGGTCCAGGCCTTGTAGGCGCCCGTGCCGGCGGCGTTGAGCTGCTCGGCCACGACCGCGGCCTGGGTGGGATCGCGCAGACGGACCAGCAGCGGGCCGGTCTTGCCCTCCTTGGGCGCGAGGCCCAGCAGGCGGTTGGTGTCGCGCGACATGTAGACGGTGGGCTGGTCGACGTTGGGGTAGTTATCCAGGAGGGCGCGCAGGTGGACGGTCTTGCCGTTCAGCATGACGCTATCGCCGACCTTGGCGCCGAGGCGGCCGAGCGCGGTCTTGTCGATGACCACGGCGTAGGGCTCGAGCAGCGCCAGGCGCACCGATTCCGGGAAGTCGACGGGCAGGGTGACCGACCCCACGCGCGGGTCGACGTCGAAGGTGTTGACGTAGGTCGTGACGGTCTTCTTGCCGGGGCCGGGCGAGTTCACCCAGCGCGCGCCGTTGCCTTCCAGGCTCTGCACCTCGACCACCTGCGGGTTGAGATAGATCAGGGGCTGGACGCGGCCGGGCAGGCTGTCGGGGCCGGAGTTGATCAGGCTCTCGTTCTTGGCCGGCAGGATCATCAGGTCGGCGCGCGAGCGGTCGATGGAGGCGGTCGCGGCGGTCACGATGCCGGTGAACATGCCTACCTGCGCCAGGATCAGCAGGCCCGAAAAGGCCAGCGCCACCATGGCGGCGCTGTAGCGTTTCCACTCGTAGAGCAAGGTGGCCAAGGCCAACGACATTGCAGACGCCCTCCGTTCGGAGCGCGGAATGTCGCCGCCGGGCCGCGGGCGCCAGTTAAATCCCGGTAACAGGAGGTAACAGGGAAGGCCCGCGGCGCCACGAGATGCGCTCAAACACGAAGAGGCGCGAGGACTTGGCCGCGGATGCGGCGGACGGGATTAAACCTTCGTAATCCAGTCGCCCGCGCGCGTATTCCCGGCGCCCGGACCGCCCCGGACGCCGGCTGCAATCTTGCGCGGGCGCCGCTTCTGCCCCTCTATCGCCCGAGGGGACCGCGCGGAGTCGCGGCCGGTTGGGGTTGCTGGATGTTCCGTCTCGAGAATGCGCAGAGCCTGGTGGGCGTCGCGCTGGCCATCGGCATCTGCTGGGCGCTGTCGGAGAACCGGCGGCGCTTCCCGTGGAAGCTGGCCCTGGGTGCGGTGATCGTGCAGGCGCTGCTGGTGCTGGCGCTGTTCGGCCTGCCGGCGCTGCGGGCAGCCTTGCAGGGCGTTGGCCACGCGGTGGACGGGCTCTCGGCCAGCACCCAGGCCGGCGTCGCCTTCGTCTTCGGCTTCCTGGCCGGGACGCCGAACCAGCCCTACACGCTGACCGATCCCGGCTCGCTCTTCGTCTTCGCCTTCCGCGTCCTGCCGGTGATCCTGGTGGTCTGCGCGCTGGCGGCCCTGCTCTGGCATTGGCGGATCCTGAAGTGGATCACCCAGGGCTTTGGCCTCCTTTTCGAGAAGACCATGGGCCTGCGCGGGCCGCCGGCGCTGGCCACCGCCGCCACCGTCTTCATGGGCCAGGTGGAGGGCCCGATCTTCATACGCTCCTACCTGCCGACGCTGTCGCGCTCCGAGCTTTTCATGCTGATTGCGGTCGGCATGAGCTGCGTTTCCGGCTCGACCATGGTGGCCTATGCGACGATCCTGAAGGACGTGCTGCCGAACGCGGCCAGCCACGTGCTGACCGCCTCGATCATCTCCGCGCCGGCGGGCGTGCTGCTCGCCCGCATCCTCGTGCCGCGGATGCCGGAGAACGAGGTCTCCGAGCCCCTGCGGCCCGAGGAGGACAAGGTCTATGAGAGCTCGGTCGATGCGCTGATCAAGGGCACCACCGACGGGCTTTCCATCGTGCTGAACGTGGCCGCGACCTTGATCGTGTTCGTGGCCCTGGTGGCGATGGTCAACGGCATCCTGGGCATGCTGGGCCAGGTCGGCGGCGCGCCGATCTCGGTGGAGCGCATCCTGGGCATCATCTTCGCACCCCTGGCCTGGGCGCTCGGTATCCGCTGGGCCGACGCGCCGACCGCCGGCTCTCTGCTGGGCGTGAAGCTGGTGCTGACCGAGTTCACCGCCTTTATCCGCATGGGCGCGATCCCCACGACCGCGATCGACGAGCGCACCCGGGTGATCATGACCTACGCGCTCTGCGGCTTCGCCAACATCGCCTCGGTGGGCATCAACGTGGCGGGCTACTCCGTGCTCGTGCCCGAGCGCCGCGCCGAGATCATGGGCATGGTCTGGAAGGCGATGATGGCGGGCTTCCTGGCGACCTGCCTGACCGCCTCGGTGGTGGGCGCGATGCCCAGCGAGCTCTTCGGCCACGAGGCGCCGCCGCCGGCGCCGGCCCCGGTCCTGAAACCCACGCTGGCGCCCAATCCGGCGCCGGCCCCGGACGCCCCGGTGACGCCATGAAGCTCTACGACACGCCGCTCGCCCCCAACCCGCGCCGGGTGCGCTGGTTCATGGCCGAAAAGGGCATCGAGGACATCGAGGTCGTGACGCTCAACCTCATGCAGGGCGAGCACAAGACGCCGGACTATCTGGAGAAGGCCGGCCTCGCCAACGTGCCGATGCTGGAGCTGGACGATGGAACCTGCATCACCGAGTCCGTCGCCATCTGCCGCTACCTCGAGAGCCGCTATCCGGAGCCCAACCTCTTCGGCCGCACGCCGGAGGAGACGGCGGTGATCGAGATGTGGATGCGGCGCGGCGAGCTGATGGTCTCGCTGCCGTTCATGAACATGGTCCGCCACACCCATCCGGCGATGGCGGCGCTGGAGATCCAGAGCCCGGACGTCGCCGAGCGCAGCCGCGCTGGTGGGCTTGGCGGGCTGAAGGTCCTCGACCGGCGCTTGGCGGAGCACGCGTGGCTGGCGGGCGAGCGGATCACCATCGCCGACATCGTGGCCTTCTCGGGCTTGGACTTCGGCCGGATGGTCAAGTTCCAGACTCCGGAGGAGCTGGCCCACGTAACTCGCTGGGTCGCGGCCATGCGCGAGCGGCCGGCCGCCAAGGCCGGCATGCCGCAGCGCCCGGCGAACTGATCAGCCGACCGGCTTCGGCTCGGGCTTCGGTTCTGGCGGTCGCGGCGGGAGGGGGACGACGATGAAGTCGTCGTGGACGTCGCGCACGACTTTGTCGCCCATCTTCTGGACCGCGGCCTGGAGTTCCAGGAGGTCGGCGTAGGGCAGCTCCAGGACGTGCTCGTCCGGGTGCGCGGGCGCTGCGTCCCTGAAGTCCTTGCCGGGCGCGGTGGTCATCTCGATGTGAGCGCCCAGGATGTGGCTGACGCGGCGGGCCTTGGTGAAGGCGACGACGCGGTCGACGCTGTCGCGATAGTCCGCGAAGAGGTTCGACGGCACGTAGAGCCGGCCCGGATAGAGGCTGTCGCCGGACAGCAGCAGCCGCGTGCGCTCGTCGAAGATCATGATGTGCGAGGGGTGATGGCCTGGCGTCGGGATGACGTCGAGGATGCGGCCGCCCAGGTCGAACTTGGCGATGTCGTGCGGCCAGTCGGCGATCTTGAAGAAGGCGGCGACCTCGGGCGCGGTCCAGCCGACCACGACGGTGTCGGGGCGGTCCTTGAACTCGGCGTCGCCGGCGCGGTGGTCGCCGTGGCTGTGGGAGTGGGCGACGACCAGCGGGATCGAGGTCCGGTGATGCGCCTTCAGCCAGTCCGCGATCACGCCGTCGACGGTCGGGCGGACCTTGAGCCCGCCGGCGCCGGTGTCCAGCAGCAGGGCGCGGTCCTTGCCGAACAGCAGGTAGAGGAAGGGCGCCTCGAAGTTGGTCTTCACCGACTGGCGGATGACGAAGGTGTCGGCGTCGTAGCGCTGCACCTGCATCTGCGGCTCGGACGCCTGGGTTCCATCGATCCAGGGCTGGAAAAGCGGCTTGGCCGATGCGGTCATAGGCAGCGCCAGGAGGGCGGCGGCGAACAGGACGGCGAGCTTCATGCGGCGCTCCGATGGACGTTGGCGATCAGCTCCAATGAGCGGATTCGGGCCTCGAGCGAGGGGCCGGTCGCCATGACGAAAACCTCGTCGGCGCTGGCCTCGCGAGCCTTCTCCACCAGGCGGGCGTGGATTGTGGCCGGGTCGGCGGCGAGGGTCCGCGCCTCGACCATCTGGCGGACCGGCGTGCCGGCGTGCTCGGCCAGGAAGGTCTCGGCGCCGGCGAGGTCGGTGAAGCGCCTGCGGCGGCCTGACAGCATCGAGACGTTGGCGGCGCGGCGCAGGGCGTCCTCGTTCCAGGCCTGCTCGGCGGTCTCCGCGGCATAGGCGATGAGCGCGATGCCGGCCCACGGCTCAGCGCGGAACTGCGAGGCCCGGAAGGCCTGGCGGTAGGCGGCCACCGCCGGGCCGCCGTCGGCGCGGGCGATGAACTCGGCGAACACCATGCCGACGCCCATCTGGCCGGCGAAGGCCGCGCTCTCCTCGGACGTGCAGAGCACGAAGACATCCGGATGCGACGGGCCGGCCGGGTTGGCGTGGATGTCGTGCAGCGGATGCTCGTCGCCGATCGGCGCCTTGCCCGAGGCGTCGAGCAGCCAGGTGGTGAGCAGGTGGAAGTACTGCGGGAAGGCGTCGGAGCCCACCGAGCGCAGGGCGCCGCCGGTGCGCGCGTCGGTTCCGAGCGCGCGCCCGAGGCCGAGGTCGATGCGTCCGGGCGCGAGCGCCTCCAGCTCCATGAACACCTCGGCCACCTTCAACGGCGAGTAGTTCACCAACATGACGCCGCCGGAGCCGAGGCGGATGGTGCTGGTGGCCTGGGTGAGCGCGGCGATCAGGATTTCCGGCGCCGGCGAGCCCAGGCCCTGGATGTTGTGATGCTCGGCGAGCCACAGGCGGTGGTAGCCCAGGCGCTCAGCCGTCTTTGCGATCTCGACGGTCTCGCGAACGGCCTGGGCCTGGGTGGCGTCGCCGGTGACGGGCGAGAGGTCGAGGGCGGAGAGGATCATGGCCGCTCATCTGGGAGCGCGGCCCTCACTCGTCCAGGTACTTCCAGGTGTCGGCGCCGTCGAACTGGCGGACGCGCATCTTCGGCCAGTCCAGGCCGTCGACGAGCCGCACATTGATCGCCATGCGCTCCTGGGCCCCGTCGAGGCTCTGCCAGTGGGTGGTCACACCGCAGGTCTTGCAGCGGTGGAAGGCCAGCATCCGGTCGCCCCAGACGTAGGGCTGGGTCGAGCCTACCTTGGGCATGCCGACCTCGGCGGGCGAATAGTAGGCCCAGCGGGCGGCCAGCTTGCGGCAGATGGAGCAGTTGCATTCGGTCACCGTGTCCGGCGCGCTGGGCGCCGTCAGGCGCACGGCTCCGCAATGGCAGGCGGCCTCGATCATCCGGTTCCTCCGTACGCAACATAAGGGGGACGCAGGCGTCGGCCTGTCCAGTCCGGATATCTAGGATCGCCGAGGCGTCTTTTTCAGGACCGAGGAGAAACTCATCATCGGCGCGCCGCCGGCCGAGGCGTTGGAGATGATGCCGCGGACGAAGACCATGCTGCGGGCGGCCTTCACGACCTCGCCGCGGCATTCGACCAGGTCGCCGACGCCGCAAGAGCCCACGAACTCGCCGTTGAAGGTGGCGGTGACGCTCATCACCCCCTCAAGGGACTCGCGCGCGATCCAGAAGAGGCTGAAGTCGGCGAAGGTCATGACGCAGCCGCCGTGCATGAACAGGCCGCCGTTCATGTGCTTGTGTTCGGCGCGGAAGGCGCAAAGCCGCTGGCCGCTCTCCTCTACGCGGCAATAAAACGGCCCCGCCAGGTCCTCGAACGGGTCGCCGCCCGGATAGCACGACCACCCGGCCCACTCGCCGTGCGTGATGACGGTCAGCTTGGATGCGTAGTTGTTCTCAGTGGCTTCGCCGCCGTCCATGGGTCCTCCAAAGCGCCCCTGCGAAGGGTTTGCCCCGCCGGGTTTCAAACACTAGTTTGCGGCTCCGCCACAAGCCAAACGGATCGCCTCCATGAAACGCGCCGCCATCGTCTCTCCCATCCGCACGGGTGTGGGCAAGTATCTGGGAGCGTTGTCGGACCTGACGGCCGGCGAGCTGGGCGCCGTGGTGCTGAAGGCTCTGGTGGAGCGCACCAAGATCGATCCGGGCAAGATCGATGACGTGATCTTCGCCCAGGGCTACGGCTCCGGCGAGGCGCCCTGCATCGCGCGCTGGTCTGCGCTGGCGGCGGGCTTGCCGATCGAGGTGCCGGGCTACCAGCTCGACCGTCGCTGCGGCTCGGGCCTGCAGGCCGTTGTCGACGCGGCCATGATGGTCCAGACGGGCGTCGCCGACGTTGTCGTGGCCGGCGGCGTCGAGAGCATGAGCAACGTCGAGTACTACACCAACGACATGCGCAAGGGCGCGCGGATGGGCTCGGTGACCCTGCACGACCGCCTGGCGCGCGGGCGGGTGATGAGCCAGCCCATCGAGCGGTTCGGGGTGATCAGCGGAATGATCGAGACCGCCGACAACCTGGCGCGCGACTACCAGATCAGCCGCGAGGCCTCCGACGAATACGCCGCGGAAAGCCACAAGCGCGCCGCGGCCGCCTGGGCCGCCGGCAAGTTCGACGACGAGGTGGTGCCGGTCTCCGTTCCGCAGAAGAAGGGCGACCCGATCGTCTTCAAGTCGGACGAGGGTGTGCGCGCCGACGCCACGGCCGAGAGCCTGGGCAAGCTGCGTCCCATCGAGAAGGACGGGGTGGTCACCGCCGGCAACGCCAGCCAGCAGAACGACGCGGCCGCCGCCTGCCTGGTGGTGTCCGAGGACAAGCTCGAGGAGCTGGGCCTGGAGCCGATGGGCTGGTTCGTGAGCTGGGCTGCGGCCGGCTGCGAGCCGTCGCGGATGGGCATCGGCCCGGTGCCGGCGGTGAAACGGCTCTTCGACCGCACGGGGCTTTCCTGGGACGACATCGACCTGGTCGAGCTGAACGAAGCCTTCGCCCCGCAGGTGCTGGCGGTGCTGAAGGGCTGGGGCTGGGACGATCGCGAGCGCCTGAACGTCAACGGCTCGGGGATCAGCCTGGGCCACCCGATCGGCGCGACGGGCGGGCGGATCCTGGCCAACCTGCTGCGCGAGCTGCAACGCCGCGACGGCAAGTATGGCCTGGAGACCATGTGCATCGGCGGCGGCCAAGGCATCGCCGCGATCTTCGAGCGGGCCTGAGCGCGACATGGCGCTGGACCTCGAGACCCGCGAGCAACTGATCGACACCGTGCGGCGGTTCGTGGCTGAGCGGCTGCGGCCGCTGGAGGCCAAGGTCGCCGAAGACGACGCCATGCCGGACGACGTGCTGGACGAGATGAAGGCGCTGGGCCTCTACGGCCTGTCGATCCCGGAGGCCTACGGCGGCCTGGACCTCTCCATGGAGGACGAGTGCCTGGTCGCCATCGAACTTGGCCGCACCAGCCCCGCGTTCCGCTCGGCCTTCGGCACCAATGTCGGCATCGGCAGCCAGGGGCTGGTGATGTTCGGCACGGATGCTCAGAAGGAGAAATACCTGCCGGGCATCGCGTCGGGTGAGATCATCACCTCCTTCGCGCTCACCGAGCCGGAGGCCGGTTCCGACAGCGCCAACGTCCAGACCCGCGCGATCCGCGACGGCGACCACTACGTCCTGAACGGCTCCAAGCGGTTCATCACCAACGCCAACAAGGCCCACCTCTTCACGGTGATGGCGCGGAGCGATCCGGCCAAGGCCGGTGCGGGCGGCGTCTCGGCGTTCTTAGTGGAACGAAGTCTGCCGGGGCTCTCGGTTGGCAAGCCTGAGAAGAAGATGGGCCAGCAAGGCGCCCACATCTGTGACGTGATCTTCGAGAATGTCCGGGTGCCGGTGGAGAACCGGCTGGGCCAGGAAGGCGAGGGCTTCAAGGTCGCCATGCAGGTGCTGGACCGCGGGCGCCTGCACATCTCGGCGGTCTGCATCGGCGTCGCCGAGCGGCTGATCAAGGACTGCGTGGCGTACATGTCCGAGCGCAAACAGTTCGGCCAAGCGCTCAGCCAGTTCCAGCTCCTGCAGGGCATGATCGCGGACTCCAAGACCGAGAGCCTGGCGGCCAAGGCGCTCACTCTGGAGACCGCCCGCAAGCGCGACGCGGGCCAGAGCGTCACCATGGAGGCCGCGGCCGCCAAGTACTTCGCCTCCGAGATGGTGGGGCGCGTGGCCGATCGGGCGGTGCAGATCTTCGGCGGCGCGGGCTATGTCGCCGATCACGGGATCGAGCGGCTCTACCGCGACGTGCGGATCTTTCGCATCTACGAGGGGACCAGCCAGATCCAACAGGTGGTCATCGCCCGCGAGACCCTGAAGCGGGGCGGCTGATGGCCGCCGACGTCGAGAGCGCAATCTTCGATCTGCTGGCCGCCAAGCCGCCGGGCAAGTCGGTGTCGCCGGAGGAGGTGGCCCGCGCGGTCGACGCCGAGGGCTGGCGCCGCCTGCTGGGCCAGGTGCGGGCCATCGCGCGGGGGCTTGCCAGGCAGGGCCGCGTGGTGATCCTGCGGCACAACAAGCCGGCTGATCCGGAGGACTTCAAGGGCGTGTACCGGCTGAGATTGCCGGACGCCGCAATATCCCCAGAAGGAGACGCGTCATGATCATCTACGGCTCCACAATGTCCCCCTACGTGCGCAAGACCGTGGTCTTCGCCACCGAGAAGGGTCTGGATTTCGAACTGGTCATGGCCGGCGGCGGCGGCGGGCCGCCGGAGTTCCAGGAAGCCAGCCCCTTCGGCAAGATGCCGGGCTTCAAGGACGGCGACTTCCTGATCTCGGACTCCACCGCGATCATCACCTATCTGGACGCCATCAAGCCAGAGCCGAACCTGATCCCGACCGACCCGAAGACCCGGGCGCGGACCATCTGGTACGAGGAGTTCGGCGATACGATCATCGCGGCCTGCGGCGGCAAGATCTTCTTCAATCGCGTGGTCTCCCCGAAGTTCTTCGGCCGGCCGGGCGATCTGGCCGCCGCCGACGAGGCTCAGAAGAGCGAGTTCCCCAAACTGCTCGACTATCTGGAGCGGGTGCTGCCGCCGTCCGGCTATCTGGTCGAGGACCGCTTCACCCTCGCCGATATCGCCGTGGTGAGCCCGCTGGTGACCATGAGCCTGGCCGACTGTTCGGTGAGCCAGGCGGCGCACCCGCGTTCGGCGGCCTATGTGGCGGCCATCTGCGAGCGGCCGGCCTTCGCCAAGCTGATCGCGGCCGAGAAGGCGCAACTGGCGGCCTAGACCGCGAAACCGGGAGAGGAGCCGGCGGGTTGGTTTCGAGACGATGACGCGCTTCCTCGCCGCCCTTCTCGCCGCCCTGATGCTGGCCGGCTGCACGCCTCTGATGGTGCAGCAGGCCGGCAAGCCGCCGCTGGGCTTCCAGGGGGCGCGGCTGGAGACCAGCGCCATCGTCAGCTTCGACGGCGCCCGGCTTGGCCTGTCGGAATGGGATGCGACGACCGGCGAGCCCTGGGCGGTGATCGTCGGCGTCCACGGCATGAACGACTACGCCAACGCCTTCCACATGGCCGCGCCGTGGTGGGCGCAGCAGGGTGTGACGACCATCGCCTACGACCAGCGCGGATTCGGCCGCTCGCCCGACCGCGGGATCTGGGCGGGCGACGACCTGATGATCGAGGACCTGCGCACGGTCACGGCCCTGGTCCGCAACAAGTACCCGCACGCCCTGCTGGTCGTGGCGGGCGAAAGCCTGGGTGGGGCCGTGGCTGCGGAGGCCTTCGCCTCGGATCGGCCGCCGACGGCGGACCGGCTGGTGCTGCTGTCGCCCGCGGTCTGGGGTTGGGCCGAGCAGCCGCTGCCCTACAAGACCCTGCTGTGGTTTGCGGCCAACTTCACCGGGCCCAAGGTGTACACGCCGCCTTCCTGGCTCACCGCCAAGATCAGCCCGACCGACAATCGCGACGAGCTGGTCGCCATGGGCCGCGATCCGCTGATGATCTGGGGCGCGCGGTCGGACACGCTCTATGGGCTGGTGACCACCATGGACAGGGCCGCCCAGGACGTCGGCAAGGCCGCGCCGCCGACCCTCTACCTCTACGGCGCCCACGACGAGATCATCCCGCGCAAGGCGGCGTTCAAGGCGGCCTCGCAGCTCAAACCCTACGACCGGTCGGCTTACTACGCCAAGGGCTGGCACCTGATGATGCGCGACAAGCAGGGGCCGGTGGTCTGGAAGGACATCCTGGCCTTCATCCGCGACCCGACCGGGCCCTTGCCCTCCGGCGCGCCGAAGATTCCGACCGCGCCCACCCCCGGAAACCGGCCGCAGGTCGCAGCGGGGTTGTGAGCCGCGCCCGGCAGGGGTAGACGCTCACGCAAATCCCTTCCCAAACCCAGTGATGTCCGCGGCATGACCTTGTTCGATTCTCCCGCTTTCGAGGGACACGAAGGCGTCCACGCCTTCTTTGACGAAAAAACCGGCCTGAAATGCATCATCGCGGTGCATTCCACGGCCCGCGGGCCCGCCGCCGGCGGTTGCCGCATGTGGCCCTTCCCGAGCGCCGACGCGGCGCTGGAGGACGCGCTGCGCCTCTCGCGCGCCATGTCCTACAAGAACGCCATGGCCGACCTGGAGCTGGGCGGCGGCAAGGCGGTGATTATCGGCGATTCCCGCACCCAGAAGAGCCCGGCGCTGTTCGAAGCCTTCGGCCGCGCGGTCGAGGACGTGGGTGGCAAGTACTGGACGGCCGAGGATGTCGGCGTCTCGCCGGCCGACCTGATGCACGCGCGCAGGACGACCCGCTATGTGGCGGGCCTCACGGGCGGCCCGGCCGCGTCCGGCGATCCGAGCCCGGTGACCGCCGAGGGCGTGTTCCGCGGCATCACGCTGGGTGTTCGTCGCGCGCTGAACCGTGACCTCGACGGCGTGACCGTGGCGATCCAGGGCGTGGGCCACGTCGGCGCCTTCCTGGCCGAGAAGCTGCACGCGGCCGGCGCCAAGCTGGTGATCACCGACGTCAACGAAGAGGCCGTGCGCCACGTCTCCGAGAAGACCGGCGCCAAGGTGGTCGCGCCCAACCTCATCTTCGACGCCGACGCCGAGGTCTTCGCCCCCTGCGCACTGGGCGGGGCGGTCAACGCCGACACCCTGCCGCGGCTCAAGGCCAAGGTGATCGCCGGCGGCGCCAACAACCAGCTCGCCGATCCCGAGACCGGGCGCGGCGTCTACGACCGCGGGATGCTCTACCTGCCGGACTACGTGATCAATGGCGGCGGGATCATCAATGTAGCGGGGGAGATCCGCGCGCTCGATCGTGGCGAGGCGTTCGACCCGGCGTGGGTGGAGGCCAAGCTCTCGCGCCTGATGGAGACGCTGGGCGAGGTGCTGGACCGCTCCAAGGCCGAGCATCGCCCGACCTCCGACGTGGCGAACGAGATCGCCAAGGCCCGCATCAGCCGGGCGGCGGAGCAGAAGAAGGCGGCGGCCTAGGCGCTTCACCGTCGCCGGGAGGCGCCGCGACCGCCTGCGGCCCACGGTGCATGGCGTGGCCAAGCTGCATCATGCCAAAGCCGATGGCCGTCGGGATGCCGCCGATGACCAGGGCCATGATCGCGAAACTACGGTCCGCGTGCGGCAGCAGGCTGGCGACGAGAAAGCCCGCGGTGCAAAGACCGCAGAGGCAGAAGATCAGTGCACCGACTGCGATCAGGGCGCCGCCGAAGAAGCGTTGAACGGCGTCGGGCCGCGGCTCACTCATCGGGGGTCCTCGCGCCGTTTCGCCGGCGTCGGCGGCAGGCGGGAGAACATCCGCCAGCCGAGCAGCATCAGCATGAAGCCGCCCAACGTCGGCACTCCGCCGATGAGCAGGAAGACCACGAGGGCGATGGCGGCGGAGGAGGGGCTGGCAGGCCGATGCCACAGGTTTTGCAGCGAAGATCCGACGACGCTGAGCGTGCAGAGACCGCAGGCCGCGAAGATCAAGGCGCCGCCGGCCATCAGGGCCGAGCCGAAGAACCGCTGGAACCCGTCCGGCTTGCGCGGTTCGCTCAACGACCTTGCCCCTTCTGCAGCGCACCTTCTCCCGCCGCGCCGGGACGGTAGAAGGTGTTGTAGGTGTCGAAGGGGATGATCCGGCCGTCCGGCTCGACGAAGTGGACGCAGGAGCGCTTCACCGTCCCGAGGTCGAAGTTGAAGCGGTCGAGGAACTGCGAGATCACCACGCGGAAGGTGTGCTCGTAGGCGATCTCGTCCGGCACCACGGCTTCGGGCAGGCAGCAGAGCAGGCCCGCCAGCTTGTCGGAGGTGTCCGCCTGGGCGGTGGAGAGCGAGAGTAGGTTGAAGACCGCCTGCTGCAGGTCCGGATAGGCCTCGAAGGTCACGGTGTTGGGGGCGGCGGCCACGAAGAGCTCCCGCGGCAAGAGCGAGGTGATCGGCTGAACGGATTGGCCGTTTCGAAGCCCGTAGCCGATGCAGATCTGGTCTGGATTGCAGGGCAGCGGGATCAGGTCCTGGAGCGCGAAGACGCCGGCCTCGGCGATCCGGCGGCGGACCTCGGTCAGGACGATGCGGTGGGCCTTGGCGTCGAAGCCCTCGTTGCGGCCGGCGTCCTGGACCGGCTGGAAGGTGACGCCGCGCACGCAGCGCCAGGTAAGTGCGTGGCGGACGATGTCGGCGATCTCGTCGTCGTTGACCCCCTTCTTCAGGGTGACCACCAGGGTCGTGGAGATGTTGTTGCGCTCCAGCGCCTCCAAAGCCTGCTGGCGGATCGCGGTCAGGTCCGCGCCGCGGAGCTCCATCAGGGCGTCGCGCTTGAGGCTGTCGAACTGCAGGTAGACCTCGAAGCGCGGCATGTATTCGGCGAGGCGCTCGGCGAACCCCGGCTCGCGGGCGATGCGCAGGCCGTTGGTGTTGATCATAAGGTGGCGGATCGGCCGGGCGCGGGCGGCGGCCAGGATCTCGAAGAACTGCGGGTGGATGGTGGGCTCTCCGCCGGAGAGCTGCACCAGATCCGGCTCGCCTTCGGAGGCGACGAGCACGTCGAGCATGGCCTCGATCTCGGCCAGCGGCCTATGCGCTTGGCGCTTCACCGATGAGTCGGCGAAACAGACTGGGCAGGAGAGGTTGCAGGCCTCGTTGATCTCGACGATCGCCAGGCACGAGTGCTGCTCGTGGTCCGGACAGAGGCCGCAGTCGTAGGGGCAGCCGTGCTCGGTGCGGGTGTGGACGCCCAGCGGCCGGTCGCCGGGCTTCAGCCAGTCCTTCTGCGCCTTCCAGTAGCTGAGGTCGTCGCTGACCAGGGTCTTCTGCACGCCGTGCTCGCGGCAGCGCTTGAGGTAGAAGACGTCGTCGCCCTCGGAGATGATCTTCGCCGGGACCAGCGCAAGACAGGTCTCACACAGGCTGGTGGTCTGGCCCTGGAACAGATAGGGCGCGACCTTGCGCGCCGCGCTCGCGCCGGAGGTCGCCGCGCCAGTAGAGCCATCCATAGGCGACCAACCCCCCGCACAGGATATGGAACAGGTTAAACGGCCCGATTAGCGTCGGATAGGGCTTCAGGAACTCCCAGGCGAAACGCTGCACGCCGTACCAGACGCACATGGCGTAGAAGCCGCGGCGCATGGCCCAGGGACTTCGGCGCTGCAGGCCCAGCAGGTAGATTGCCAGGAACAGGGCCATGGACGCGCTCTCGTAGAGCTGCACCGGATGGCGGCCGACGCCGTCGCCGAGGTCGACCGCCCACGGCAGTCCGGTCGGCTTGCCGTAGGTGCCGTCGGGAAGGCCCGCGAAGAAGCAGCCGAAACGGCCGATGACCACGCCCAGGCTGAACGAGCCCACGAAGACCCCGCCGGTCGAGCCGGTGACGCCGCGCAGGCGCTTGTAGATCTCGACCGCGACGATCGCGCCGACCAGGGCGCCGACCACGCTGTGCGACAGGGCGGGCGAGGCGAAGCGCAGGCTGGTGAGCGAGCCGGCGACCCAGGCGCCCGGGATCGCGCCGGCCACGAGGGCGGCGAAGTAGCCGCCGTCGACCTTGCGGGCCACGTCCCGGGTGAGCTCGCGCAGCCGCCAGCGGTAGAGGACGAGGCTCATCGCCAGACCCGCGCTCCAGGCCGCCAGGTCGAAGACCGTATGGGCCCAGGGCGCGGTCGGGACGTGGATCATGCCACGATGAAGTCAGGCCCCGCGCTGCGCCGCAAGACCGGCCGCGCCCCCTCCGTCAGCTTCGCTGACACCTCCCCCGCACTCTGCGGTGCAGGGGAGGAGCGAGAAATGCATCGCTCCTCCCCGAAGGGAACACTTCGGGGGAGGTGTCACCGCAGGTGACGGAGGGGGCCAACAGCGGCGCAAGCCGCCTAGCTCGGCTGGACAGCGGCCGGGTTCATCCACACCAGCTCCCAGACGTGGCCGTCGAGGTCCTGGAAGCTCGTGCCGTACATGAAGTCCGCGTGGTCCTGCAGCGGCTTCCACGGCTTGGCGCCGGCGGCCAGCGCCTTGGCCTGGGTCTCCTCGACCTCCGCTCGGCTGTTGCAGGAGAGCGCGATCAGCACCTCCTTGCCCTTGGTCGCGTCGGCGATGTCACCGTTGATGAAGCCTTGGAAACGCTCCTCCTCCAGCAGCATGGCCACGATGTTCTCCTCGATCACCATGGAGGCGGTGGTCTCGTCGCTGAACTGCGCGTTGAAGGTGAAGCCGAGCGCGCCAAAGAAGCGCCGTGACGCCTCCACGCTCTTGACCGGGAGGTTCACGAAAATCATGCGCATGACGGACTCCTTGGGGTGGGTTCCCGCTTAGGACGCGCGGAACGTGACAGTCCCGACAAAGGTGTTTGGAAATCCCGTCAGAGGGACGCCAGGCGCGCGGTGCGCGGCTCCTTGACCGCCGTCAGCAGCAGGATGAGCCCGGCGGCGAGGACGCCGATCGAGATGCCGAAGACGACGTGGTAGCCGAAGACGTCGGCCAGCCACCCGCCGGCCAGGGGCGCCAGCGTGGCGGTGATGCTCTCTGCGGTGGCGGAGACGGCGATCCGCATGGGCAAGTCGTCCCGGGCGCCAAATTCCAGGATCATGGTCTGGGCGGCCATCATGTAGCCGGCCTGTCCCGCGCCGAGACCGAAGAAGGCGACGAAGACGGCCCAGGTCGCGTGGACCTCCAGAAGCAGGATCGTCGAGGCCGCCCAGGCGGCGAGCGAAAAGAGAAGAACGAGCCGGAAGCCCGTCTTGTCGCCGAGATAGCCCCAGATGAGGTTCGAAAGCGCGTCCGCGCCGATGAAGGCCGCGGAGAGCGCCCCGAGCAGCTTGCCCGTCATGTGCATCGAGGCGCCGACGTAGAGGATGTAGAACGGCGTCGCGACGCGTGCGGTGCTGGAGAGCATCTGCACCACCAGGAACCAGGCGTAGGCGCGATCCTCGGTGATGAGGCGCGGGAACTCGCGCAGCCGGTCGCGGAACTTGCCCTGGGCGCGCGTCGTCGGCGGCTCAGGCTCCCTCAGCAGGAGCTGCAGCGCCCAAAGGCCCAGCGTCGTCAGGATGAAGGCGAAGATGAAGGTCGTGCCGTACCCGTTGCCGAACAGGTTGGGGCCGATGAAGTAATTGCCCGCCGCCGAGGCCAGGGCCGCGGCGATAACGCTGCCGGTGAAGTTGCGCCAGGCCTGCAGGCGGCCGCGCCGGCTGATCGGGATCACCTTGGCCATGAGCAGCGAGAACACCACTCGCTGGGCGCCCATGAAGAGGCCGAACATCAGCATGAAGCCGAGGATCGCGCCGACCAGGACATTGCCCTTGAGCCACCAGCCGGAAAGGGCGATGCCGAGCACGGCGGTCCGCGCCAGGCCGCCCATCCACATGGCCGCGGGCAGCACCTTGGTGCGGTGCTCTATCCGGCTCGCCCCGAAGATTGGCGAGATCACCCCGCCCACCTGCTGCAACGCCAGACCAAGCCCCACGATGGCGTTGGAGCCGGAGATCATGTGCAGGTAGGCCGGCAGGAAGGTCGGCGTGTTGACCAACCGAAAGCCGGTCATGCCCAGCATGCCATGCAGGTAGTTGCCGAGGTAGTTGCGCCTCAGGTTGTCCCAAACGAACTTTTCGTAGGCGGCCTCGCGGGCGGCGAGGCTTTCCTCGCCCGCGGCTTCGGCGACGGGTTCAATCTTGGCGTCCAAATGGTCAACGCCGCTATGGCCGGCGAATAGGACCGGCCCGGCGCCCTCGGCAAAGGGATGAGTTCAATAGCTCTGGTCTATCAGAGTCCGCGCGCCGCGTGAAAGGCTCTAGGCGTGGCGCGTCTGGACGCGGCTAGTGACCCGGCCGCGGTTCGAAGCTGCGCGGGGAACGAGCCGGACCGGCGGCCTTCTGCGGATCGGGCTTCTGGCCGTTCTGCTGAGTTGGGGCGGACTTGCGGAAGCCGGTGTCGGGCGCGCCCTGCTGCTGGAACCCTTGCGTCATGTCGCGTCTCCCTTCCCGATCAGTCTAGCTCAGGCCGCGGCCGGAAGCGGCTCGGCCGGGCGCACATCCACGTGAACCGTCAGCTCCGAATGGCCGCCGTCGCCGTAGATCGCGCCGGAGACGGGCGCCGCCTCGGCGGGCGTGCGGGTGACGCCCACCGGGATCAGGTCCGGGCTTTCGGCGAGCGCATTGGTCGGGTCGAACTCGGTCCATCCGAGCTCCGGCAGGAAGACCTCGCACCAGGCGTGGGTCGCGCCGGCGCCGCGGACGGCGGCCTGTTTGGGCGAGTACAGATAGCCGGTGACGAAGCGGGCGGCATAGCCCAGGCGGCGCAGCGCCTCCACCATCAGCCACGCAAAGTCGCGGCAGGTGCCGGAGCGGACGCTGACCGTATGGCTGGGCTCCTGCGCCGCGCCATAGTCGCGGGCCAGGTACTCGAATTTCGCGTGGATCGTGCGGTTGAGCCGCAGCAGGAAGTCGAGCGCCGGTTCGCGCGGGCTGCCGACCTGGTCGCGCAGCCAGGCCAGGAGGTGGCCGTCGGCGTCCTCGCTGACCGGCTCGAGGAAGGGCGCCAGCACCGCGCGGTCGGCGGGCGCGTAGACGATCGGCGTCACCGTCTGCGGGTCGGCGATGTCGCGCCGCAGCAGCGGGGCCGGGAACCGCTGGATGGTCAGGTCGCTGACGATGGAGAGGCTGCGGCTCTCGCCGTTCGGGGTGAAGAGGCAGACCGAATTGCCCATGGCGTCGTAGAGCCAGCGCGTCTCGCCCGGCGGCGACAGCGTCAGGTGGGCGTCGACGACGCGCGTCGCATGGCTGTCGCGCGGCCGCACCAGCAGGCGGTGCGTGGCGAACCGCACTGGACGCTCATAGGTGTAGAGCGTCTCGTGACGGATGCAGAGCCGGGCCATGCGGGTGGAACAGCCGGCGCGGCGGCCGGTTCCGCAGGGGCTTCAGGCCAGCGCAGGCTCGCGCCTGGCGAAGGCCGGATAGAACCGCGCCATGATCCGGTCGTGGTAGGCGACGAGGTTCGGAAACCTCAGCAGGGCGTCGCGAACCGGCGTGTCGAAGTGCGGCGTCGCCACGGCGGCCAAGCCCGCGAACAGGGTCGCGTCCGCGCCGCACATCACCGGGCCGGACAGGTAGGGGCCGTCGCCGACCAGCTCCGACAACGACGAGAACGAGCGCTCGGCCAGGCGCGCGACCTCAGCCAGCGAATGGCGGCCAAAGCCTTGGCCGTGCAGGGTCTCCAGCACCCGGGCGCGGCCGGCCTCCACGATCTCGGCCGGCGCGCCGCCGAAGAAGATCGCCGGGCCCTTGTCGAAGTTCTCCCGCACGCCCCATCGGGCATAGATCGTCGCCCAATAGAGATGGTCCTCGACTACGCGTTCGGCCATCCAGGCGACCGCGCGCTGGCGGGGCGACAGATCCGCGTCCAGGTCGACGCCGTACTTCCGCTCGAGGTGCTCGCGGATGAAGGTGGAGTCGCCGATCAGCACGTCCTGGTCTTCGATGTAGGGCAGCTTGCCCTTGGGCGCTTCCGGCGGCCGGGACTTCCGCGTGGTGAAGGGCAGGCCGGACATCTTCAGCTGCACCTCGGTCTTCATGACGAAGGGGCTCGGGTCCGGCAGGCCCCATAGGGAGCCGAAGGTGAAGAGGGTGATCATGGCGACTGTCCTTGCTGGCGAAGCGGCAAGGTGCGCGACCGCTCCTGTCAGCGTGCTGTCAGCAGCCGCACGACCGCTGGACAGAACAAAAAGAGAACCTTAGACACGCGGGATGGCCGTCCTCGATCTGAAGAAAAAGCTCGCCATCCTGTCCGACGCGGCGAAATACGACGCTTCCTGCGCCTCGTCCGGCGGGACGAAACGCGACAGCCTGGGCGGAAAGGGCGTGGGGTCGGTGGATGGCGGCATGGGCATCTGCCACGCCTATGCGCCGGACGGGCGCTGCATCAGCCTGCTGAAGATCCTGCTGACCAACTTCTGCGTCTACGACTGCGCCTATTGCGTGAACCGGGTGAGTTCGAACGTGGCGCGGGCGCGGTTTTCCGTCGAGGAGGTCTGCGACCTGACGCTGGGCTTCTACAAGCGCAACTACATCGAGGGCCTGTTCCTCTCGTCCGGCATCATCCGATCGGGCGACTACACCATGGAGGAGATGGTGCGGGTGGCGCGTACCCTGCGCGAGGTCCACCATTTCCGCGGCTACATCCACCTGAAGGTGATCCCGGAGGCCGCGCCGGCGCTGGTCAACCAGGCGGCGCTCTATGCCGACCGCGTGTCGATCAACATCGAGCTGCCGCGTGACGAGAGCCTCGCGACCCTTGCGCCGGAGAAGGACTCCGGCGGCATCAAGAAGGCCATGGGCGCGGTACGGCTGGGCATCGACGCCGGAAGGGAGCCGGGCCGCAAGGCCAGGCCGCCGAAGTACGCCCCGGCCGGCCAGTCCACCCAGCTGATCGTCGGCGCCGACGCGGCGTCGGACGGGGAGATCCTGAAGCGCAGCGAGACGCTCTACGGCGCCTATCGCCTGCGCCGGGTCTACTATTCGGCCTTCTCGCCGATTCCGGATTCGACGGCGCGCCTGCCGGTCGCCCGCCCGCCGCTGGTGCGCGAACATCGGCTCTACCAGGCCGACTGGCTGATGCGCTTCTACGGCTTCGAGCGGGCCGAGATCGTGTCGGAGACCGAGGACCTGGAGCTCGAGATCGACCCCAAGCTCGCCTGGGCGCTGAAGAACCGCGGCGATTTCCCGCTCGACCTCAACACCGCCGAACGCGAGCGCATGCTGCGGGTGCCGGGCCTGGGCGTGCGCTCGGTGGACCGGATGCTGGAGGTGCGCCGCTTCAAGGCGCTGACGCTGGAGGACGTGCGGCGGCTGACGCGGGGGATCGAGAAGCTGAAGCCCTTCATCGTCACCGCCGACTGGACGCCCGGCGCGCTGACGGACAGTGCGGGCCTGCGCGAACGGGTGACCCCGAAGGCGGAAGGCAAGGCGCCCGCCCAGATGAGCCTCTTCTGATGCTGACTGTCCGGCTTTCCTCCGAGACCGATTTCGCCGGCTGGCGCGCCGCCGCGCGGACCCTGCGGGCCGGGCAGGTGGCGCCGGGCGAGGCGCTGTGGACGGTCGATGGCGCGGGCGACCTGTTCGGCGAAGGCGCGCCCATGCCCGCGGCGGGCGGCGCGGCCTTCACCGTGCCGCGGGACTTCATGGAGCTGGCCGACAAGGTGATCCTGCACCGGTCGGACGAGCGGTTCGCGCTGCTCTACCGACTGCTCTGGCGGCTGCAGGCCGAGCCGCACCTGCTGCGGCTGCACTCCGATCCCGACGTCCAGAAGGCGCAGGGCTTCGCCAAGGCCGTGGGCCTGGCGGCCCACAAGATGAAGGCCTTCGTGCGCTTTCGCAGGGTGGCGGACCCCGAGGGCGGCGAAACCTACGTCGCCTGGTTCGAACCGGCGCATCGGGTGACCGAGATGACTGCGCCGTTCTTCGTGCGCCGGTTCGCCAGCATGGATTTCTCGATCCTGACGCCGGACGCCTGCGCCCACTGGGACCAGGAGAGCCTGGTCATCCTGCCCGGCGCGGACCCGGCCGACGCGCCGCGCGAGGACACCATCGAGGACTACTGGCGCACCTACTACGCCTCGATCTTCAACCCGGCGCGGCTGAAGGTCGGGGCCATGCAGAAGGAAATGCCCAAGCGCTACTGGCGGAACCTGCCGGAGGCGCGGCTCATTCCCGAGCTGATCGCCCGCGCGGAGACCCGCACCACGACCATGGTCAGCCAAGCGCCTTCCACGCCCTCGCGACGGGTCGTCCGCGCCGCGCAGCGCGCGAGCCGCGACGCCCCCTACGACGGCGAAGCGCCGACGAGCCTGGAGGCGGTGCAGGCCGGGGTCCAGATGTGCCGACGCTGCGACCTCTACCGCGACGCGACGCAAGGGGTGGTCGGCGAGGGGCCGGCGCGGGCGAAGCTGATGTTCGTGGGCGAACAGCCGGGCGATCAGGAAGACCTAGCGGGCAGACCTTTCGTGGGGCCGGCCGGGCAGGTGCTGGACAGGGCGCTGGCCGCCGTGGGCGTGCCGCGCGACCAGGCCTTCGTCACCAATGCGGTGAAGCACTTCAAGCATGAGCTGCGCGGCAAGAAGCGGATCCACAAGACGCCGAACGCCGGCGAAGTTACCGCCTGCCGCTGGTGGCTGGACGCCGAGCGCCGCTTGGTGCGGCCCAGGGTGATCGTGGCGCTGGGCGCGACGGCGGCGCTCTCGGTGTTCGGCAAGCCGACGCCGGTCGGCAAGATGCGCCAGCAGGCGCTGCAGCTCCCCGACCAGGCGCAGGGCGTGGTGACCTATCACCCGTCCTATTTGCTGCGACTGCCCGACGCGGCCGCCAAGGCCAGGGCTTACGAAGAGTTCGTCGAGGACCTGAAGTTCGCCTGGGGCCTGGCCGCCTGATTGCCTGCTTCCCGCCCTTCCCGTAGGGGTTGGGCCTTCGCGCACGAGAGTCGTTGATGGCGTCGCTGATGAACCTCCTGCGCCGCAAGGGAGCGCCGCCGCGGTCGCCCGGTCAGGCCCCATCGTGGGCGCAGCCGCTGTTCGGCGCCGAGCTTGCGCCGCATCTGCAGAATGACGCCGGCGAGGTGCTGGTCTGGACCGTCGAGGACCGCGCCTCGACCGCGGCGATCACCGACCAGTTCAAGGCCAACGCCGAGGAATATCACCGCCGTTACGCCGCCAGCGATCACTTCGAGAAACTTTTCCGCCAAGGCCTCGAGGCGTCCGGCATCAAGGTGGCTGAGCGGCCGCTGATCCTCGACGTGGGCAGCGGCTCGGGCGTCAATTCCATCGTGCCCTGCCGGCGGCTGTTTCCCGGCGCGCGGATGGTCGCGACCGATCTCTCCGCCGAACTGCTCGCCATGCTGGCCGGCTACGTCCTCGCAGAGGGCGCAGTCGACGCGGTGGTCTGCGTGAAGATGGACGCCATGAGCGAGACGGTCTCGCCGGCCGCGTTCGACCTCGTCACCGGCGCCTCCATCCTGCACCACCTGGACAGCCCCGAGCGCGGCGTGGCGGCGGCCGGCCGGGCGCTGAAGCCCGGCGGCCACGCGATCTTCTTCGAGCCGTTCAACGGCTGGGCGGTCGTGCGGCTGGCGTTCGAGCGGATCCTGGCCGAGGCCGCGCTGCGCGGCGAGGCGCTGGACCCGCCGGTGGAGGCGGCGCTGACGGGCCTGGTCCGCGACGTCGCCGCGCGCAGCGACCCGGACACCAGCGACCCGGCGTTCCACGCGCTCGACGACAAGTGGCTGTTCTCACGCACCCGGGTGCAGGCGATGGCCCGCGCCGCCGGCTTCGAGACGGTGCGTTTCGTGCCGCACAACACCCACAAGACGCTCTATCGCGATATCGCGGCGGTCCACCTGCGGCTCGCCAGCGGGCGCAGCGACCTGGCGCTGCCGGATTGGGCGATGACGGTCCTCGACGGCTTCGACGCGGCGATCACGGCGCACGCCAAGCAGGAGCAGATGCTCGAGGCGACGATCGTCCTGACCAAGGGCGGGTGAGGCCTAAGGGGCGAGGAAGCCCGCCTCGGCGAAATCCAGCATGCGGTTCAGCAGGGCGGCCACGTCGCCCTCGCGCGTCAGGCCGTCCGACAGGTGGTGCAGCCGGTCGAATTCCACGAAGCGGTTGTTGTGGACCATGCCGAGCGCGAAGTGCAGCCGCCAGTAGACGGTCTCCGGCGGCAGCTCCGGCTGCGCGGCCTTGAGCGCCTCGGCGAAGCGGGCCAGATGGCTGACGTCGTTCTGCAGGGCGTCGCGCATCTCGGCCGTGCCCTCGGAGCGGGCGCGAATGATGAACTGCACGCTGATGCGCCGGTCATTGGCGGGGTCGGCCCATCGCAGGGGCGGGGCGAACAGGGCCTCGAGGATCTCGCGCACCGGCGGCTTGCCGCCGTGCCGGTCGTTGGCCTCGTGCAGCATCCGGGCGCGTTCGCGGTTCAGCTCGCCGGTCCGCCGCCGGAAGATCTCGAACAGCAGGGCGTCCTTGGAGCCGAAGTGATAGTTCACGCTGGCCAGGTTGACGCCGGCTTCGGCGGTGATGTCGCGCACCGAGACGTTCTGGAAGCCGTGCAGGGCGAAGAGTCGCTCGGCCGCGCCGAATACGGCGGCCTTGGTGGCGGCGTGGGTCTCTTCGGTCTCGAGGTCTTGAGGCGCCTCGTTCGTCAGGTTGTCACTCATGGGTTCGCGCCTAGCGGGCGAGCTCCTTCATGGCCTTTTCAAGCCCGGCCAGGGTCAGCGGGAACATCCGGTCGTTCATGAGCTGCTTCAGAACGCCGACCGAGGGCGTGTAGTCCCAATGGCGTTCGGCCGTCGGGTTCAGCCAGACCATGTGTGAGTAGATGTTGGCCACGCGGTCCATCCAGACCGCCCCGGCTTCCTCGTTCCAGTGCTCCACCGAGCCGCCCGGATAGGTGATCTCGTAGGGGCTCATGGTGGCGTCGCCGACGAAGATCACCTTGTAGTCGTGCGGGAACTTATGGAGCACGTCCCAGGTGTTGATCTTCTCGGCGTGGCGCCGGCGGTTGTCCTTCCACACGCTCTCATAGAGGCAGTTGTGGAAGTAGTAGAACTCCATGTTCTTGAACTCGGAGCGGGCGGCGGAGAACAGCTCCTCACAGACCTTGATGTGGCTGTCCATCGAGCCGCCGATGTCAAAGAAGATCAGGACGCTGATCTTGTTGCGGCGCTCGGGGCGCATGTGGATGTCGAGGTAGCCCTTCTCGGCCGTGCCGTGGATGGTCCCGTTCATGTCGAGTTCGTCGGGCGAACCCTCGCGGACCCATTTGCGCAGCCGGCGCAGGGCGACCTTGATGTTGCGGGTGCCGAGTTCGACCTGGTCGTCGAGGTTCTTGTACTCGCGCTTGTCCCAGACCTTGATCGCCTTGCCGTGGCGGCCCTTGTCCTGGCCGATGCGGATGCCCTCGGGGTGGTAGCCGTCGGCGCCGAAGGGCGAGGTGCCGCCCGTGCCGATCGCCTTGTCGCCCTTCTCGTGGCGCTCCTTCTGCTCCTTGATGCGCTCGGCCAGCATCTCCATCAGCTTGTCGAAGCCACCCATGGCCTCGATCTGCGCCTTCTCCTCCTCGGTGAGGAACTGGTCGGAGAGCTTCTTCAGCCACTCGGCGGGGATGTCGGCGGTGACGTCGTCGCCCATCCGCTCCAGGCCCTTGAAGACGTGGGCGAAGACCTGGTCGAACTTGTCGATGTTCTTCTCGTCTTTCACGAGCGCGGCGCGGGACAGGTAGTAGAAATCGTCGACGGAGCGGTCGATGACCTGCTTGTCGAGCCCCTCCATGAGCATGAGGTATTCCTTCAGCGTCACCGGCACCTTGGCCTGGCGAAGCTCAGTGAAGAAACGCATGAACATGGGCGAAAGCCCCTCGGCGGCGAACGACTGTTTGAACGCGGAGGATGGGGCGTCGGGTCAGCGATGTCCAGTATCCCGGCCATCCCTCCCTTAATGGGGAGGGTGGCGAGGGCAGCGAGACGGGTGGGGCTGTATGGGCCGGAATCCCGATCTCATGGCTTGACCGCGGATTCCCCACCCTGGCCGCGCCCGCGGCCTGTCCCGCCCCATTAAGGGAGGGAAGTGCGCTTCTCGCTGTCCAGGACCGCCATCGCCATGGCCGGGTAGCGCTCGCCGGCCGCGGCGTCCTTGGGCACGGCCGCTTCGAGGGAGGCGACGGCGTCCGGCGTCAGGGGCTTATCGAGCGCGCCCAAGGCCTCGGCCAGCCGCTCGGGGGTGCGGGCGCCGATGACGGGGACGATGTCGTCGCCCTTGGCGAGCGCCCAGGCGATAGCGGCCTGGGCGGGCGAGAGGCCGAGCTTCGCCCCCTCGGCGCGCAGGGCTTCGGTCAGCGCCAGGTTCTTCTGCAGGTTTTCGCCCTGGAAGCGCGGGCTGTGGCCGCGGAAGTCGCCCTGGCCGTGGACGCCGTTGGTGGCGATGGCGCCTCGCATGTGGCCGCCGATCAGGCCGCGCGACAGCACGCCGTAGGCGGTGATGGCGACGCCGAGCTCGCGCGTGGTCTTGAGGATCTCCTCCTCGATGCCGCGGGAGAGCAGGGAGTATTCGATCTGCAGGTCGACGATCGGATGCACGGCGGCGGCCCTGCGGATCGTCGCCGCGCCGACCTCGGAAAGGCCGATGTGGCGGACGTAGCCGGCCTGCACCAGTTCGGCGATTGCGCCGATGGTGTCCTCGATGGGCACGTTGGGGTCCAGGCGGGCCGGGCGGTAGATGTCGATGTGATCGACGCCCAGGCGTTGCAGGCTGTAGGCGCAGGCGGTCTTCACCGCGGCGGGCCGCGCGTCATAACCGATCCAGGACTGGTCGGGCGCGCGCTGAGCGCCGAACTTCACGCTGAGCAGGACGTCGTCGCGGCGGCGGCCCTTCAAGGCCTCGCCGATTAGCATCTCGTTATGGCCCATGCCGTAGAAGTCGCCGGTGTCGATCAGGTTGATCCCGGCGTCCAGGGCGGCGTGGATGGTGGCCAGGCTCTCGGCGCGGTCCGAGGGGCCGTACATGCCCGACATGCCCATGGCGCCCAGGCCGATTTCGGAGACCTCAGGGCCGGTGTTTCCAAGCTTGCGCATCTTCATGTGAGGATCTCCTGCCGGCCGGATCGCCGGTGTGGCCGCTTAACTAGGCCTGGGCCGGCGCAAGCATAACCCGCATAGTGCTGCACGGACTGTGCGGAAAATCGAACAATGGACCGGATCGACCTCGGCGCACTCGACAGCTTCGCGGCCATCGCCCGCCACGGCAATTTCCGGCGCGCGGCGGTGGAGCGGGGCGTCTCGCCCTCGACGCTCAGCCAGGCCCTGCGGGACCTGGAAGCCAGGCTCGGCGTACGCTTGCTCAACCGCACGACGCGCAGCGTGGCGCTGACTGACGCCGGGGCGGCGCTGCTCAAATCGCTGCAGCCTGCGCTGGGCCAGATCGCGGCGGCCGTGGACGAGGTCCGGGCGGTGCAGGACGCCCCGTCGGGGCCACTGCGGATCAATGCGCCGGAGCCCGCGGTGGACCTGGTGATGGCGCCGCTGGTGGCCGCCTTTCTAGCCGCCTATCCCGCGGTGCGCCTGGAGGTGATTTCCGAGACCGGCTTCGTGGACATCGTGGCCAAGGGGTTCGACGCCGGCGTGCGCTGGGAGGAGAGCCTGGCGCAGGACATGGTCGCCGTGCCGCTGGGTCCGCCACAGCGCTATGTGGTGGTGGCCACGCCGCAGTTGATCGCCCGCCACGGGGCTCCGGCGCACCCGGGCGAATTGGCGAGCCGGCCCTGCCTGCACGTGCGTTTCCCGAGTGGCGCGGAGCCGCCTTGGGAATTCGAGCGGAGAGGCGAGGTGGTGCGGATCGCGCCGCAGGGGCCGTTGGTCACCACCAGTCCGTCGCTCCTGATGCGCGCGGCGCTCGACGGCGTAGGGTTCCTGCAGACCTTCGACGGCGCCGTAGTGGCGCATCTTGCGTCGGGCCGTCTGGTCGAGGTGCTGAAGGATTGGTCCGAGCCGTTCCCCGGCCCTCGGCTCTACTACCCCAGCCGGCGGCACCCGCCGTCCGCGCTGCGGGCCTTCGTCGACTTCATCCAGGACCGGCGGCGCGCCGAAGGCTGGTGAGGCCTTAGCGGCGCGTCCCGAAAGCGCGCAGGAAGGTGCGGGTGGCGAGCGCAGCCTCGTCCTCGACCTGCTTCTGGGTCAGTTCGGGAATGGCGTTGCAGAGCCTCGCCTTGAAATAGCGGTTCTGCACCAGGCCCAGGAACATGTGGGCGGCGTCGAGCGGATCGTCGAGATCGAGGTCGCCCGCCTTGGCCATGTCGCTGAGCAGTTCCGCCACGCGCTCGGCGCCCTGGCGGGGGCCGGCGTTGTAGAAGGTCTGGCCGATCTCCGGCGAGCGTTCCGCTTCCGAGGCGATCAGGCGGAAGTTGCGCAGGTTGAAGTCGGTCAGGACGCGGGTGAGGTAGGCGCGGCCGATCCGGCGCAGAGTCTCGTCGATGGTCTCGTCGTCGAGCGGGGCGGCGAAGATCTCGTCCTGCCAGAGGCAGCGGCGTTCCACATAGGCGACGAACAGGTCATCCTTGCTCTTGAAGTAATTGTAGAGCGTACCTTTCGAACCGCCCAATCGGGCCGCGATGGTGGACATGGAGGCGTTCGCGAAGCCTTCTTCCAGGAAGACCTCCTGCGCCACGTCCAGGATGAGTTCCCGGCGGGCGTCGCGGTCCAGTCTCGTTTTCGTCAGTTGCATCTTTTTTCCAACCGTACGGTATGGTCAGTCTTGACGCGCCAGGGTGGCGCTCGCTATATCGTCCGCCACAATATATGACCGTACCGTACGGTATGACAAGAGTCTGCCCATGAGCCGTTTCCCCTCCTCGCCGCAAGGCTCTCGTCTGCCGATGACCGTGGCTGGATTGCTGGCCGCCACCGCGCTCAGCGCCTGCGCCAGCCTGCCGGCGCCGACGCCTGCGCGGGTTGCCAAGGCGCCGCAGTCCTACGCGACCGCCCAGGCCCTGGCCGCCCCGGTCGCCGAGTGGCCGGGCGACGCCTGGTGGACCGCCTATGGCGACGCGCAGCTCAACACGCTGATGGCCGAGGCCCTGGCCGGCTCGCCGGACCTGGCGGCGGCGCAGGCGCGGGTGCGCAAGGCGGATGCCGTCGCCCAGTCCGCCCGATCGCGGACGCTGCCCACGATCTCGGCCAACGCCAGCGTCGAGGAGATGAAGCAGAGCTACAACCTGGGCATCCCGCCGCAGTTCGTGCCTCAGGGCTACAATGACTACGGCCGCGCGACGCTCGACTTCAGCTGGGAGCTCGATTTCTGGGGCAAGAACCGCGCGGCGGTCGCCGCCGCGGTCTCCGACACCCGCGCCGCCCAGGCCGACGCCGCCGAGGCGCGGCTGATGCTCTCGACCAATGTGGCCGCCGCCTACGCCGATCTCACCCGCCTCTACGCCGAACGCGACGTGGCCGAACGCGCCATGGCGGTGCAGGGCGAGACGAGCCAGCTCGTCCAGAGCCGCGTCGCCAACGGCCTCGACACCCTGGCCGAGCAACGGCAGGCGGAGGCCGAGCCCCTGCAGGCCAAGGCCGACCTGGCGGCCATCGACGAGCAGATCGCGCTCACCCGCAACCGGCTGGCGGCCCTGGCCGGCGCGGGACCGGACCGCGGCCTGGCGCTGGCGCGGCCGAGCGCGGCGACGCTGAAGCCGCTGGGCCTGCCCGCCGAGATCGCCGCCAACCTGGTGGGCCGCCGCCCCGACGTGACCGCCGCGCGCTGGCGGGCCGAGGCGGCCGCCGAACGCATCCACGAAGCGCGCGCCGCCTTCTTCCCGGACGTGAACCTGACCGCCTTCATCGGCGTGCAGTCGCTGTTCCTGAGCAAGCTCGGGTCCTCGGGGTCGGACATCGGTTCCGTGGGACCGGCGGTCAGCCTGCCGATCTTCAACGGCGGGCGGCTACGGGCCGGCTACCGCGGCGCCGAGGCCGATCGCGACGCAGCGGTGGCCAGCTATGACGCCGCCGTCACCGAGGCTTTCCGCCAGGTGGCCGACGTCGTCGCCTCCAGCAAGGCGCTCTCGGCCCAGCTCGCCGACTCGCGCGCCGCGCTCGCGGCCAGCGAGGACGCCTACCGCATCGCCAAACTGCGCTACCAAGGCGGGCTCGCCACCTATCCCACCGTGCTTCTGGCCGAGCAGGGGGTGCTTCGCCGCCGCCGCACGGTCGCCGACCTCGACGCCCGCGCGCTCACCCTCGACGTACAGCTCGTCCGCGCGCTGGGCGGCGGTTTCCACGCCGCCGCCTGAACCCCATTTCACCTTTCGACCGAACGCCAGGGACGACCCCGATGTCCAACACCGCCACCCTCTCCAAGGCCCCCGCCGCAGAACCCGCCAGCCCGGCGGCCACCCAGGCGACCGCGAGGGCGCGGCGCGCCCGCCTGCTGACCTGGCTCGCCATCGGCGTGGTGATCGCCGCGGTGCTCTATGGGGCCTGGTGGCTGATCTTCTCGGGCAAGAGCGTGTCCACCGACAACGCCTATGTCGGCGCCGAAGTGGCCCAAGTCACGCCGCTGGTGGCGGGACCGGTCGCCAGGGTGCTGGTGCGCGAAACGCAGTCGGTCAAGGCCGGTGACCCGCTGGTCACCCTCGACGATTCCGACACTCGGATCCTCGTCGAGCAGGCGCAGGCGGCCCTGGGCCAGGCCGAACGCAAGGTGCGCGGCTATGCGGCGAGCGACACCGCGCTGGCCGGCCAGGTCAGCGCCCGCGACGCCGACATCGCCCGGGCCCGCTCGGACGTGGAGCGGGCGCGCACGGACCTGACGCGGCGTCAGACCCTGTCGGCCTCCGGCGCGGTCTCCGGCGACGAGCTGACCGACGCGCGCAACAAGTTCGCCCAGGCCCAGGCCGAGCTCGCCCAGGCGACGGCGGCGCGCCAGGCGGCGCTCGGCAGCCGCGAGGCCAACCGGGTTCTGATCGCCGGCGTCAGCCTGGAGCAGAACCCCGAGGTCGCGGCCGCCAAGGCCCGGCTCGACGCCGCCCAGCTCGCGCTCGACCGCACGGTGATCAAGGCGCCGGTCGACGGCATCGTCTCCAAGAAGCAGGTCGAGGTCGGCCAGCAGGTCGCGGTCGGCGTGCCGCTGATGGCCATCGTCCCGGCCGCCGACGCCTATGTCGACGCCAACTTCAAGGAGGTGCAGCTCAAGAAGGTGCGCCCCGGCCAGCCGGTGATCCTGACGTCCGACCTCTATGGCTCCGGCGTGAAGTTCCACGGTCGCGTGCGGGGGCTTTCCGGCGGCACCGGCTCGGCCTTCTCGCTGATCCCTGCGCAGAACGCCTCGGGCAACTGGATCAAGGTCGTGCAGCGCCTGCCGGTGCGCATAGACCTCGACCCCAAGGAGCTGGCCCAGCACCCGCTGCGCGTGGGGCTCTCGATGAAGGCCAAGATCGACATCTCCGGCGCCCGTTAAGCCGCCTTCGCCGTTAGGAGCCGGCCATGTCCGACAATTCCGCGCCCGCCATGCCAGCCCCGATGACGGGCCCGCTGCTGGCGATCACCTCCATCGCGCTCGCGCTCGGCACCTTCATGCAGGTGCTGGACACCACGATCGCCAACGTCTCGATCCCGACCATCGCCGGCAACCTCGGCGTCAGCGCCGACCAAGGCACCTGGGTGATCACCTCCTTCGCGGTGGCGAACGGGGTGTCCGTCCCGCTCACCGGCTGGCTGATGATGCGCTACGGGGTGGTGAAAACCTTCGTGGGGTCGGTGGCGATGTTCACCATCGCGTCCTTCCTCTGCGGCATTTCCTGGAACCTGCCGTCGCTGATCGCCTTCCGGATCCTGCAGGGGGCGGTCTCTGGGCCGATGATCCCCGGATCGCAGGCCCTGCTGATCATGATCTTCCCCGCCGCCCAGCGCGGGACGGCATTGGCGATCTGGTCGATGACCACGCTGGTGGCGCCCATTTGCGGGCCGATCCTCGGCGGCTACATCTCCGACAACATCTCCTGGCCGTGGATCTTCCTGATCAACCTGCCGGTGGGCGCGGTCTGCTCGATCATCTGCTGGCGCAACATGCGAAGCCGCGAGACGCCGACGCGCACGGTGCCGATCGACCGGACGGGGTTCATGCTTCTGCTCGTCTGGGTGGGCGCGCTGCAGGTCATGCTGGACACCGGCAAGGACGCCGACTGGTTCAATTCGTCGGCGATCATCGTCGAACTGATCATCGCCGTGATCGGGTTCATCGCCTGGCTGATCTGGGAGCTGAACGAGCAGCACCCGATCGTCGATCTGTCGCTGATGAAGTCCCGCAACTTCGTGATCGCGACCCTGGTCTCCTGCCTGGGGTTTGCGCTCTTCTTCGGCTCCAACCTGCTGCAGCCGCTCTGGCTGCAGACGCGGATGGGCTACATCGCCACCTGGGCCGGGCTGGTCGCCGCGCCCTCTGGCGTCGTGGCGGTGTTCCTGACGCCGTTCGCCGCGCGGATCATGAACCGGATCGACGCGCGCTGGGCGGCGAGCCTCTCGATCGTCGCCTTCGCCATCTCATTCTACCTGCGCTCTCTGTTCACCAGCGACGTGGACTTCTACGCCTTGGTCATCCCGATGCTCGTGCAAGGCGTCGCCATGAGCACCTTCTTCGTCTCCATGGTGACCATGGCGCTGAACGGCGTGCCCGGGAACCAGGTGCCGCAGGCCTCGGGGCTCTACAATTTCGCACGGATCTGCGCCGGCAGCTTCGCGGCCTCGGTCGTGACGACGGGCTGGGACCGGTCGGCGGGCCTGCACCAGAGCCGGCTTTCGGAGGTCATGGGCGCCCAGGACCCGGCGTTCACAGCGGGCCTGCAGAAGCTGCAGGCCGCGGGCCTGACCGCCCAGCAGGCGGTCGGCGCGGTGAGCAACCAGGTGACCAGCCAGGCCTATCTGCTGGCCACCGTCGACCTCTTCCGGATCTTCGCCTGGCTGATGATCGTGCTGTTGCCGCTGGTCTGGCTGACGAAGAAGGCGCTCGCCGGCGGCGGGGCCGCGCACGCGGCGGCCGACTAGCGCCTAGTTGCAGGCCTCCATGGCCTTCAGCTTGCGCCAAACAGTCATCCGCGAGACGCCGAGGCGCCGGGCGATCTCCACGGGGCCGACGCCGGCGCTCTGCAGGGCGCGGATCTCCTGGTTGGCGGCGGGTCGGCGCGGGCGGACCGCGCCCGCTGGCTCCATCGCCGCCACGGCCTGCAGCGCGGCGCGCAGCGCCGGACCGCTGGGGCCGGTGCTGCAAAGCTCCGGCTCGACGACCCGCAGGCCGGCGCCGCGCGCCTCCAGGCGCTCCAGGACCTGCAGCAAGCCGCGGCCGCTCGCCCCCAGGTGTTCGAGCCGGTGCACAACCAGCTCGTCGCCGTCGGCGATGAAGTCGAGGATCGAGTTGAGAACGGCGAAATCGCCGCCGCCGAGGGCGCGCGGTTCCTCGCCACGCACCACATGACAGCCCTGGGCTTTCAACGCCGCCGCCTGCTCCGTGGCATCCGCGCCGGAGCGCGCGTCGCGAAGCCTGACGTAACCGATTCTGATCATGCCGACCGCCGTTCCGGGCCGTTGTTCAAGCCCGCCACAGGGTCCCAAAAGCCGAGCTTCCCGCCAACCCGGTCAAAGGTTAAATCGCGGCAATATTCGACCGCGGCGACAGCGGATTCAGGCGGGATTATGTTCTCTTGTGGCCCGTTCTGCGGTGTCCGCGCAAAAACTCTCCGCTGTCCGACGGAAGATGAACTCGAGATCGATTTGGGCGCCGACGTGGAAGTCGTATTCGCCGGCCTTCTCGAAGCCGTGCCGCGAATAGAACCGCTGGGCGCCGTGATTCTCCGACCAGACGCCGATCCAGACGGCGCGGGGACCCTGCGACTGAAGCCAGTCCATCACCTCGCCAAACAGGCGCGCGCCGAAGCCGCCGTTCTGCCAGGCCTTCAGGAAATAGAGGCGCTTCAGCTCGCCGCAGGCCGGGGTGACCTCGGGGTGCGGCAGGGCGCAGGGGCCGGCAAGCGCGTAGCCGATCGCGTCTCCGTCCGCCTCGACGAGCCACGAGGCTTTCGCCGGGTCCGCCAAGTCGGCGCGCGTGCGGTCCAGGTCGTAGGCTTCGGCGATGTAGGCCCGCAAGTCCGCCGGCGCATAGAGATGGCCGAAGGTCTCGATGAACGTCGCGACGCCCAGGGCGGCGAGGGTTTCAGCGTCGGCGGAGCCCGCACGGCGGATCAGGGGTTCAGGCATCGGGCGGGCGCAGAATCTAAGTTAGGATGAAGCATGACTGTCGCGCTCTACACCCATGTCGACATGCTCGACCACCGTCCAGGCGACCGGCACCCCGAGCGGCCTGACCGGCTGCGCGCGGTGACCGACGCCCTGAGCGACGCCAGCGACATGAAGTATGTGGTGCGCGACGCGCCTCTGGTCGAGGAGGCCGACCTCGCCCGGGTGCATGGGCAGGCCTATCTGGACGCGATCTTCGCCGCGCGGCCGGGCGCGGGCACGCTGAAGCTCGACGAGGACACCTTCATGTCGGCGGGCAGCCTGAACGCGGCGCGGCGGGCGGCCGGCGCGGTGGTCGCGGCCGTGCGCGACGTGGCCGCCGGTCAGGCCGAGCGGGCGTTCTGCGCGGTGAGGCCGCCGGGCCATCACGCCGAGCCCGGCCTGCCGATGGGCTTCTGCATCTTCTCCAACGTGGCGATCGCCGCGCGCGCGGCCCAGGCGGCGGGGATCGGCAAGGTGGCGGTGGTGGATTTCGACGTCCACCACGGCAACGGAACGCAGGCGGCCTTCGACGGGCAGGACGGCCTCTTCCTGGCGTCGATCCAGCAGTGGCCGATGTGGCCGGGCACCGGCCATCCTTCCGAGCCGACCTCGGGCAACATCGCCAACGCCGTCTCGCCGGAAGGCGCGCCGCGGGAGGTGTGGCGCAAGGCCTTCGAGAGCCTGATGCCCAAGGTCGACGCCTTCGCCCCGGACCTGATCATCGTCTCCGCGGGCTTCGACGCCCACGTGCGCGATCCGCTGGGGGCGGGCGGCCAGTCGCTGGAGGCCGAAGACTTCGCCTGGGCCACCCGCGCCATCGCCTCGGTGGCCAATCGCCACGCCAAGGGCCGGGTTGTGTCCTCGCTCGAGGGCGGTTACGACCTTGAGGCTCTGGGCTCGTCGGCGTTGGCGCATGTGCGGGCCCTTTCGGTGGGGTAGGGGCGAGACGGGTGAGGGGTTGCACGCCAGCCGTTCGGATGGACTGGCCGACGCTGTGACCGCCGAGCGGCCCACTGCGCCCGGGACGATCACGCTGGCGCGTCACGGCGAGCCGGCGCTGTCGCGCAAGGTCAAGCTGACATCGCAGGAGTATCGCGATTTCTGGGCGCGGTACGAGACCATGGGCCTGCTGCCGGGCCAGACTCCGCCCGAGCACCTGGTGGACTTCGTCGAGGCCTGCGACGTGCTGATCTCGTCCACGCGCCTGAGGGCGATCGAGAGCGCGCAGGCGGTCGGGCGGGGCAAGGCCTTCATCCGCGAGGAGGTGCTGGTGGAGGCGCCGTTGCCGCCCCCGCGCTGGCCGGCCTGGATCCGGCTTTCGCCACGCATCTGGGGCTTCCTGGCGCGCTTCCACTGGTGGTTCTTCAACCACCACCAGGGTGAGGAGACGCGCAGGGACGCCGAAGCCCGCGCCGACCAGGCCGCTGTCAAGCTGGAGGCGATCGCCGACACCGGCCAGAGCGTCGTCGTCCTGGCGCATGGCTTCTTCAACGTCCTGATCGATCGCGCGCTTCGGCGCCGCGGCTGGCGCCGGATCAGCCGTGAGGGCTACAAGTACTGGTCGACGCGCCGGTTCGAGCGGCGCTAGGTGAAAGCCATGCCCGAACCGACCGAAATCGCCGCCTTGAGCTTCGAACAAGCGCTCGCCGAGCTGGAGCAGATCGTGGCGCGCCTGGAGTCCGGCCAGGCGCCGCTGGAAGACTCAATCCAGATGTACGAGCGCGGCGCGGCTCTGAAGGCGCACTGCGAGGCCCGCCTGCAGGCCGCGCGCCTGCGCGTGGAGAAGATCGTCGTGGGCGCGGCCGGCGCCCAAGGTGTCGAGCCCGCCGAGTTCAACTGATGCCCGCGGTGCGATCAGCGGAACCGCTGGCCCAGCGGGTGGCGCAGGCCGCCGACCTGGTCACCGTCGCCCTGGACGAGCTCCTGCCGCGCGCCGACGGTCCGGAAGGCCGACTCACGGAGGCCATGCGCTACGCGGCGCTGGGGCCCGGCAAGCGGCTGCGCACCTTCTTCGCGCTGGAAACCGGCAAGATGTTCGACGTGCCGGAGCGCTCGGTGCTGCGGGCGGCCTGCGCGCTGGAGTGCATCCAGGCCTACAGCCTGATCCACGACGACCTGCCCTGCATGGACGACGACGACATGCGCCGCGGCCGGCCCACGGTGCACAAGGCCTATGACGAGGCGACCGCCGTGCTGGCCGGCGACGCCCTGCAGACCGCCGCCTTCGAGATCCTGGCGCACCCGGACACCCATTCGGACGGCGCCCTGCGCTCCGAGCTGGTGATGAAGCTCGCGCAGGCGGCAGGCGCCAAGGGCATGGCCGGCGGCCAGATGATCGACATCCTCGGCGTGCGCGACGACCTCGGCGGGGTGGCCCGCATGCAGCGGCTGAAGACCGGCGCCCTGATCGCCTGCGCGTTCGAGTTGCCGCTGGTGCTGGCCCGGGCCAAGGATTCGGAGCGCCACATCATGCTGGCCTTCGCTCACGACCTGGGCCTCGCCTACCAGATCGTCGACGACCTGCTGGACGCCGAAGGCGACGCGGAAAGTCTAGGCAAGGCGGTCGGCAAGGACGCCGGCAAGGGAAAAGCCAACTTCGTGACCCTGCTGGGCGTCGAGGCCGCGCGAGGACGCCTCAGTGTGCTCGCGGACCAGACGAAAAGTCATCTCGAGCCCTTTGGGGTCGCGGCCGAATTCCTGCGGGCGAGCGTGGATTTCGTGCTAGAGCGCCGAAACTAGTTCCGTCCCGATCCGGTTCGATTTGCCCATGCCTGACACCCCGCTCCTCGACACGATCGCCTCGCCGGCCGACACGCGCGAGCTCTCGATCGCCCAGTTGCAAACCCTGGCCGATGAACTCCGTGCCGAGACGATCGAGGCGGTGTCGCAGACCGGCGGGCACCTGGGCGCAGGGCTTGGCGTGGTCGAGCTGACGGTGGCCCTGCACCACGTCTACGACACGCCGAAGGACATCCTCATCTGGGACGTCGGCCACCAGGCCTATCCGCACAAGATCCTGACCGGGCGGCGCGCCCGCATCCGCACCCTGCGCCAAGGCGGTGGTCTTTCCGGCTTCACCAAGCGCGCGGAGAGCCCCTACGACCCGTTCGGCGCGGCCCACGCGGCGACCTCGATCTCGGCGGCCCTCGGCTTCGCTGCGGCGCGCGACCAGAAGGGCGAGGACAAGCGCGTGGTGGCGGTGATCGGCGACGGCTCGATGAGCGCCGGCATGGCCTATGAGGCGATGAACAACGCCTGCGAGACCACGCGGCAGCTCACCGTCATCCTCAACGACAACGACATGTCGATCGCCCCGCCGGTGGGCGGGATGAGCGCCTACATGGCCCGCCTGGTTTCCGGCGGCGGCTACCAGTCGCTGCGCAAGGTCGGCAAGTCGATGGCCAAGGCCTTCCCGAAGACGCTGCAGGAAGCCGCCCGCAAGGCCGAGGAATACGCCCGCGGCATGGTCACCGGCGGCACTTTCTTCGAGGAGCTGGGCTTCTACTACGTGGGCCCGATCGACGGGCATGACATGGACGCTCTCGTCCACGTGCTGCAGAACGCCCGCGCCATCGTCGACAAGCCCGTTCTGGTCCATGTGGTCACCCAGAAGGGCAAGGGGTATGGCCCGGCCGAGAACGCCGCCGACAAGCACCACGCGGTGGTCAAGTTCGACGTGGTCACCGGCCAGCAGGCCAAGGGCCAGGCGGCCGCGCCCAGCTACACCAAGGTCTTCGCCCAGGAGCTGATCAAGCGGGCCGAGCTGGATCCGAAGATCGTGGCGATCACCGCGGCCATGCCGTCGGGCACAGGCCTCGATCTGTTCGGCGAGCGGTTCCCGGAGCGCACCTTCGACGTGGGCATCGCCGAGCAGCATGCCGTGACCTTCGCCGCGGGCATGGCCGCCGACGGCATGAAGCCCTTTGCGACCATCTATTCGACCTTCCTGCAGCGCGGCTACGACCAGGTGGTGCACGACGTGGCGATCCAGCGCCTGCCGGTGCGCTTCGCCATGGACCGCGCGGGTCTGGTGGGCGCCGATGGGCCGACCCATGCCGGGTCCTTCGACATCGGCTTCATGGGCGCCTTGCCCGGCATGGTGCTGATGGGGCCGGCGGATGAGGCCGAGCTCGCCCACGCGGTCGCCACCGCTGTCGCGATCGACGACCGCCCGAGCGCCTTCCGCTATCCGCGCGGCGAGGGGACCGGCGTGGCGATCCCCGCGCTGGCCGAGCCCTACGAGATCGGCAAGGGCCGCATCGTGCGCGAGGGGACGGCGGTCGCCATCCTGTCGTTCGGCACGCGGCTCGGCGAAGCTTTGAAGGCCGCAGACATGCTGGCGGCGCGCGGGCTGTCGGCCACCGTGGCCGACGCCCGCTTCGCCAAGCCGCTGGACGTCGACCTGATCCTGCGGCTCGCCCGGGAGCACGAGGCGCTGATCACCGTCGAGGAGGGTGCGGTCGGCGGCTTCGGCTCCTTCGTCCTGCAGACCCTGGCCGACCACGGCGCGCTGGACCGCGGCCTGAAGGTGCGCAGCCTGGTGCTTCCCGACATCTTCCAGGACCAGGACAAGCCCGAGGCGATGTACGCCCAGGCTGGCCTCGACGCCGAGGGCATCGTGCGCAGCGCCCTCGCCGCGCTGGGCGCGGACAACGTCGCCGCGAAGGGCTGGCGGGCCTAGCTCCCAAAAAAGAGCCGAACTGTGCGAGGCGGCTGACGGCCGCACGGCGTGTGGCGCGTCGATTGCAGCGCTGCCGTGGTCTGCAAGCAATTGCATCAAATTCGCACAGGCCGCTCGTCCACCCAGGCTGGGCCGCCTCTTCTGATTGGGTTGGGAGAACAACAATGAAGACGTTTCGTAGCGCCATCGCGCTGACGGCCATGGTCGCGGCGCTCGCCGTGGCCGGCGCCTCGCAGGCGACCGTCATGGTCGCGGATCTTACCGTCGACGGTTCCAGCACCGGCCTCGGCGTCGCGGCTCCCTATGGTCAGGTGAGCGTGAATGACGCCGGCGGCACGCTGGCCTTCACCGTCAACCTGTTCGACGGCCTAGTCTTCCGCGACGCGCCGGACCAGAACCACTGGTCGTTCAGCTTCAACCTTGGCGGGACCGCGGCCACCATCGGCAGCATCACCGACAATGGGGCCGGGACCTTCACGACCGTCTCCGGGTCGCACAACCAGTCCCCCTTCGGCACCTTCCAGTACGTCGTTGACTGCACGAGCTGCTCCACGGGCTATAACGCCGGCTCGCCGACCCAGCTCAACTTCGTCGTCAGCGCGGCCAACGCCCTGACAGTCAACAGCCTGACCAAGAGCACCAACGGCTACCTCTTCGCCGGCGACGTCTCGAATACGCAAGGCGACACGGGCAACATCGGCGCGCTGGGCTTCAAGGCCGCCGTTCCGGAGCCCGCCACCTGGGCCATGATGATCATGGGCATGGGCGGCGTCGGCGCAGTGCTGCGCAACCGCCGTCGCCTGGCGCTTGCTTACGCCTGATCCCGGCCTCGGGACCCGATCGGTCCTGGCCTGACATGCGAAACCCCCGGCCTCGCAGCCGGGGGTTTCTTGTTGAGTTGGGTTCGGAACCGGGCGGCGCCTAGAACGGCGTGAAGCGCTCGATCAGGGACTGGCCGGCCGGCGTCTTCTGGACACGGCTGATGTCGCCGCGGCCGCCGTAGCTGATGCGGGCCTCGGCGATCTGGGTGTGCTGGATGGTGTTGGAGGAGGAGATGTCCTCCGGCCGCACAATCCCGGCGACAGTGAGCTGGCGCACCTCGGTGTTGGTGCGCACCTCCTGGGTGCCCTGGATCACCAGGTTGCCGTTGGGCAGCACGCCGGAGACCACGGCGGCGATCGTCAGGCTGATCTTCTCCTGCCGGTTCACAGAGCCCGCGCCGTCGTTGGACGTCTTGGAATTGGTCGAGAGCGCATTGGCCGGGTCGTAGCCGCCGGGCAGGATCTTCCCGAGGCTGGATTCCAGGCCCAGCAGGTGCGGGATGCCGGCGGTGATGCCTGACGTCCGCGAGCTGGAGGTCGAGTTGCTGGTCTTGGCGCTGTCGTCGATGTTGATCTGCACGGTCAGGATGTCGCCGACCTTGGATGCGCGCTGGTCATTGAAGAAGGTGCGCGCGCCGACCCGCCAGAGGGAATTGGCGCTCGCCGGCTGCGGCATGTCGCGGGTGAGAATCTTCTGGTCCATCGGGGCGAGCTGGGCCGGATAGCCCACGGGCGCGAGCTCGGGGCCGCGCACGGCTTCCTTGACGGTGGAGCAGGCGCCGAGTGGGGCCAGCAGAAGCAGGGCGGCGGCGAGACGGATACGCATGCGACTTTTCCTCTAGCGGGCGGCGTAACGGAGGGAGCGGGAGAGCTTCAGCTCGTCGGCCTGCGGGCCGACGACGGCCTGGCCGGGGCCGGTGACCACCGACTGCACGACCTTCTTGGAGAGCGTGTTCTGGACCGGCAGGGTCTCGCCGACGCCGGCGGTCGCCATGGCCAGGCCCTGCAGGGCCAGCGAGATGCCGCCGTTTTCGTAGGTCACGGTGACGATTTCGCCCTTCTTGATGACCTGGGCCGAGCCCACGTCGCGGGCCATCACCACGGCGCCTGCGCGCAGCGCGCGCTTGGCCACCTGGCCGATCACCTGGTCGGCGTCCGACGGGCCGTCCGCGGGCGCGGCGGCGGCCTTGGCCCAGACCACGTCGCTGGGCTGCACGATCTCGCCGGCCGAGAGGCTGCGGGCATAGGTCAACACCTCGACGTTGCCGCGGCCGGCAGACGCGCCGGCTTGCGGCGAGGCGACGCCGGCGTGCACCACGATGGTCCGCAGGCCCTCGCTGTTGGGCCAATCGAGGCCCGCGCGGCGGGCGACGCCTTGCACGGCGAGCGCGTCGATGGTGACCGTCGCGCCTTGGCGGGCGGCCACCGGCACATTGGCCGCCGCGCCCGCGCCGTCGAAGAGATCGCCCAGGGTGACGACGCCGTCGGCGTCGGCCGTGTCCGCCTTGAGCGTGACCGCCTGGCCCGCGAGGGCGGGGCCGGCGACCAGCAGGGCGGCGGCGAGGATGGCGAGCGCGCGCATGGCCTACGACTTCACCTGGTTGGCGACGCCCAGCATGTTGTCGGCGGTGGAGATGACCTTGGAGTTCATCTCGTAGGCGCGCTGGGCGACGATCAGGGCGGTGATCTCGGTCACCGGGTCGACGTTCGAGGCCTCGGTGTAGCCCTGCATGATCGTGCCGTAGCCCACCGTGCCCGGGGTGCCGGTGGTCGGCGCGCCGGAGGCGGCGGTCTCCAGGAACAGGTTCGAGCCCTGGGCCGAAAGCCCGCCCTCGTTCATGAAGCTGGCGAGCTCGAGGGTGCCCACGACGTTGGGCGTCGGGTTGCCCGGCTGGGTGACCTGCACCTGGCCCGAGGCGGAGATGGTGACGTCGGTGGCGTCCTGCGGGATCGAGACCGCCGGCTGCACCTGGTACCCGTCCTGGGTGACCAGCTGGCCCTGGTCGTTGACCGCGAAGTTGCCGGCCCGCGTGTAGGCGATGTCGCCGGTGGGCGTCAGCACCTGGAAGAAGCCACGGCCGTTGATCGCCAGGTCGAACTTGTTGCCTGTGGCGGTGGTCGTGCCCTGGGTGTTGATCCGGTAGACCGAGCCCGACTTCACACCGGTGCCGATCTGCACCCCGGTCGGGACGATCGTGCCCTGGTCGGAGGACTGGGCGCCGGCCTGCTGCAGGGTCTGGTAGAGCAGGTCCTGGAACTCGGCGCGCTGCTTCTTGAAGCCCACCGTGTTCATGTTGGCGATGTTGTTGGAGATCACCTCCACGTTGAGCTGCTGGGCGGCCATGCCGCTCGCTGCGGTTCGAAGAGCTTGCATCGCTCAGTTCCTCACTATTGGACGCGGCCGAGGCGCGCGATCGAGTTGCGCGTCAGGTCGGATTCGGCGGACATCATCTGGGTGACTTGTTCGTACGCGCGGCTGACCTCGATCATCTTGGTGATCTGCACGATCGAGTTGACGTTGGAGCCCTCCAGCATCCCCTGGCGCACCTTGGGGTCGGTCACCTGTGCGGGCTGCTGGTTGGAGGGGTTTTCGTAGAGGTTGTTGCCGCTCTTCGAGAGCGCCGACAGGCTGTCGAACTTGAAGACGCCGATCTTGCCGATGCGCTCCGTGCCCTGGCTGACCGTGCCGTCGTCGGCGATGGTCACCTGGCCGGTCTTGGTCGGGTCGATGGTGATCTCGCCACCGCCGTCGTCGGACACCACGTCGCCCGCCTGGGTCGTGATGCGGCCGGTGTCATCGGTGCGGAAGTGGCCGTCGCGGGTGTAACGGTCGCCGGCCTTGGTCGTGACCTTGAAGAAGCCGGGGCCGTCGACCGCCACGTCCAGCGGCGCGTCGGTGCGACGCAGGCCGCCCTGGCCGAAGTCGCGCGCCACGCCGTCGTCGCCGACGAACTTGACCGGGCGCGGCCCGCCGAGCGTAACCGCCGGCGGGCCGGGCACTTCCTTGGTCATCAAGGACTCGACCTTGAAGCCGTTGGTGTCGGCGTTGGCGATGTTGTTGGCGACGATGTCCATCTGACGGCGCAACACCATCTGTTGCGACAGTCCGACGTAGAGGGCGTTGTCCATTAATCGTTGGGCCTTGCAGACGCGACTTTTCGTCCATCAGGTCTGCAAGCTTCGGGCCAACTGAAAAAACGAGATAAATCAACGAATAACAAAGTTAACGCCTGCCCAGCGGCGGAAAATGCCGGGCACAGATCGCCCTCGTTAATCTCCGTTAAAAACCGCTTCTTAACCAAACCCGCGCGATTGAATCGGCGATCAAGTTTCTAAGGAACGCGCGCGTGGCCGAGGAGAAGGTCCAGGAGGCTCCCGAAGGGGACGCCGCCGAGGGCGAAGAGAGCGAGGGCGGGAAGCCCAAGAAGAAGCTCTCGATGAAGATGATGCTGATCGCCGGCGCCGGCGCCCTCGTGGTGCTCGGTGGCGGCGGAGGCGCGGCTTTCATCTTCCTCAAGCCCAAGCCCGACGCGGCCCACGCCGGCAAGGACGCCAAGAAGCCGGCCAAGAAGAAGGGCGAAAAGGGCAAGGAAGGCAAAAAGGACGAGAAGGCGGCGGGCCAGGTCACCGAAGGCCCCGACGGCGTCCTCTTCTACACCATGCCCGACGTGGTCGTGAACATGCAGACCGCCGACGGCCGCCCGACCTTCCTGAAGCTCAAGCTGACCCTGGAACTGCCCGACCAGGCCACGGTCGACGAACTCGAGCCCAACATGCCCAGGCTGCAGGACATGTTCCAGACCTTCCTGCGGGAGCTGCGGCCGGAGGACCTCTCCGGCAGCCAGGGCTCCTATCAGCTGCGCATGGAGATCCTGCGAAGGGTCAACCTGGTGATCGCCCCGTCCAAGGCCAACGCCGTTCTGATCGAGGAGATGCTGATCAACTAGCGCTCCCGCCAAGGAGCGCCCGCGATCGCTTATGCGCATGGCCGACGAACCCGAAAACCTTGCAGACGAGACCGTGGACGCCGCCGGCGCGGCGACGGACGGCGGCTTTGAAGGCGGCGGCGACCCGCAGTCCGAACGGATCCTCAACCAGGACGAGATCGACAGCCTGCTCGGCTTCGACCTCTCCGAGGAGGAGGGCGGCGAGCGGACCGGCATCCGCGCGATCATCAACTCCGCGTTGGTCTCCTACGAGCGGCTGCCGATGCTGGAGATCGTCTTCGACCGCCTGGTGCGGTTGATGACCACGTCCCTGCGCAACTTCACCTCCGACAACGTCGAGGTGAGCCTCGACAACATCTCCTCGATCCGCTTCGGCGACTACCTGAACTCGATCCCGCTGCCGGCCATTCTGTCGGTGTTCCGCGCCGAGCAGCTCAACAATTACGGCCTGCTGACGGTCGATTCGAACCTGATCTACTCGATCGTGGACGTCCTCCTGGGCGGGCGGCGCGGCACGGCGGCCATGCGCATCGAGGGCCGGCCCTACACGACCATCGAGCGCGTGCTGGTGGAGCGGATGGTCGAGGTGGTGCTGGCCGACGCGAAAGAGGCGTTCGAGCCGCTGACCCCGGTGACCTTCACCCTGGACCGGCTGGAGACCAACCCGCGCTTCGCCGCCATCGCGCGGCCGGCCAACGCCGCCATCCTGGTGAAGCTGCGCATCGACATGGAAGACCGCGGCGGGCGTATCGAGCTGCTGCTGCCCTACGCGACGCTGGAGCCCATCCGCAAGATGCTGCTGCAGCAGTTCATGGGCGAGAAGTTCGGCCGCGACAACATCTGGGAAGGCCACCTGGCCACCGAGCTCTGGACCACCAGCATGGAGGTCCGCGCCGTGCTCGACGAGCAGCAGCTTGGCCTCAAGCAGGTGCTCGACCTGAAGGTTGGCGACACGCTGATGCTGAACGCCACGCCCGACAGCCTGATCGAGCTGCGCGCCGGCGTCATCCCGCTGACCCGCGGCCGGATGGGCCGCCGCAACGCCCACATCGCCGTCCGGGTGGAGGCGCCCTTGACGCCGCACGCCCGGCAAGCCGTGCAGAGGACCACATGAGCATCATCGGCGTCGCTCTGAACCTGCTGCTCGCCGCCCTGCTGATGGCGGCGCTGGGCATGGGTTGGCGGCTGAACCGCAGGCTGAAGGCGCTGCGAGACAGCCATGACGGTTTCGCCGTCGCGGTGCGGGACTTGAACGCCGCCGCGGCGCGCGCCGAACAGGGCCTCTCCGACCTGCGCGCCGCCACCGATGAGGCCGTCGACCTGCTGGCCGACCGCATCGACAAGGGCCGCACGCTCGCCGCCAAGCTGGAGCGGCTGATCGACCATGCCGCCGTGCCGCAGCGCCAGCCGGCGGCGGCGACCGCCGATCCGGTCGCCGAGCGGCGGCTGGGCGCCCTGCTGGCCGCGGCGCGCGAGGCGCGTCCGGAGCGCGAGCGCTATGTCCATTCCGAGCGGTTCGCCCAGAGCGAGCGACTGCGCGCGGCCGAGCGTCCGCAACGCGCCACGCCGCCACTGCGCCGCAGCGTCGAAGAAGACCTCTTCGACGACGAGCCGCTCACTCTCGACGACGTCCGTGGAGTCCGCCGGTGAAGTCCATGCCCCGCATCCTGCCCCTGGTCGGGATCGCGCTTGGCGGCGTGCTCGCCATCAATGCGATCGCCGGCGCGCGCAGCCTTCCTGACCTGATCTCGGGAGCCAAGGCCTTCGCCGAAGAGGCCGCCAAGCCGGCCAAGCACGGCAAGGGCGACAAGGCCGCCGCTGACGACAAGGCCAAGACCTCCGACAAGCCGGCGATCCCCGGCGGCTCCAGCGCCTCGATCGGCGAGGCCAAGGACGTCGCGGCGGTCGGCCTGCCGCCGCCCACCATCCAGCCGCGCGCGGTCTGTGCGCCGACCGCTGCGGAACTGGCCAAGGAAGCAGGCCTGTCGCCGGCTGAGCTGCAGCAGCTGCAGAACCTTGGCGCGCGCCGCACCCAGCTCGACCAACGCGAGTCCGATCTTTCGACCCAGGTCGCCCTGCTGGCGGCGGCCGAGGCCAAGGTCGACGCCAAAATGCGGGCGCTGACCGGACTGAAGGCCGACGTCCAGGGCCTGCTCGCCCAGGCTGACGGGCGCGAGGCCAGCGAGGTCGACCGGCTGGTCAAGGTGTTCGAGGGCATGAAGCCGCAGGACGCCGCCGCGCGCATGGCGATCCTGGAAGACAGCGTGCGCCTGCCGATCGCCGCCAAGATGAAGGAACGCTCGCTCTCTGCCGTCATCGGCAAGATGTCGCCGCAGGACGCCAAGAAACTGACTGAGTCCCTGGCGCACCGCTTCGCCGCCGCCCAGACCCTGGCGCAGAACGCCGTCGCCAAGGCCGAGGCGCCTGCCGCCACGACCGCGGCCGCCGCGACCGACGACAAGGCCGCCCCAGCCAAGCCGAAGCCCGCGCGGGTCAGGAAGCCGGCGCCACGCAAGACCGCGCCCGCGACCGAGCAGGCGGCCGCCACGCCGCCTGCCGCCGCGGCCCCCGCCGCGGCCGTTCCCGCCGCCGCCGCTGCGCCGGCGCCGCCCAAGGCCGGCTAGGCCGTGAACCTGCGCCAGGCCCTGCGCGCCGGCGTCGCGGCGGTCGCCGTCGCCGGCGTCGTCGCGCCTGCCGGCGCAGCGCCGGGCGCCCAGGCCGTTCCGGGCATGGACGTGCGCGTGGCCCAGGCCAACGGCTTCTCACGCGTCGAATTCCACGGCGCGCCCAGCGCCCAGGCGAGTCGCAAGGGCCAGGTGCTGACGCTGACCTTCCCGCGGGATTCCGATCCGGACATCTCGCGGCTGCGCACCGCGCCGCCGAAGTGGATCAAGACCGCCGAGAAGCGGCACGTGAAGGGCCGTCTGCAACTCATCCTGACGCTGACGGACGACGCCGACGCCAAGGTCGATTCCGCCGACGGCGCAGCCTTCGTCAACGTGTTCCAGAAGGCCCCGCCCACCGAGGCGGAGCTGGCGGCGGCGCGCGCCGCCGCGCCGGTTCCGCAGCGCCCGAACCCGGTCCCGGCCGGCGGCGTGGTCCACGTGGAGTCCAGGGTCGTCAACGCCCAGGTGCAGTTCACCTTCAACTGGGCCAATCCGGCGGGCGCGGCGGTGTTTCGACGCGGCGACGCGGTGTGGGTGGTCTTCGACGCCCCGGCGACGCTCGACGTCGGCCACACGCCGCGCGGCCTGCCGCAGTACAGCGCCATCCAGGCGAGCCGCGGCGCCGACTATTCCGCGATCCGCATCGAGGCGGCCCGCGGCGTGCCGGTGTTCGCCAGCGCCATCGGCTCGACCTGGACCATCGCGCTCGGCCCCGGCGACCAGGGGATGTCCAGCGTCATCCGCGTGGCGCGCGACGAGGCCGAGGGGCCGGCGACGCTGAAGGCGGCCGTAGCCGGGGCCAGCCGCATCGTGCAGATGGCCGATCCACAGGCCGGCGACACCGTCAGCGTGGTGACCGCGCTCGGCCCCGCCAAGGGCCTCGCCACCCGCCGCGACTTTGTGCAGCTTTCGCTGCTGCCCTCGATCCAGGGCCTGGCGATCGAGCCGCACATCGAGAACCTGACGGTCGTGCGCGACGGCGACATCATCCGCGTCAGCCGTCCCCTGGGGCTGGCGCTGTCGCCCAGCAAGGAGGCGCTGGAGACGGCGCGCCTGGACATCGACGCGCCGCGGCCCGCGGCCATGCCCGGCCTGATCGACTTCGTGAACTGGCCGCGGACCGGGCCGAAGGGCTTCCTGGCGCGCTACAACACGCTCTTGACCGCCGCCTCTCTAGAGACGGCGGCCAAGGACAAGAACGCGCCCACGGCGGCGCGGATGGCGCTCGCCCGCTTCCTGGTCGGCTCGGAGCTGTCGTTCGAGGCGATCGGGGTGCTGAACGACGCGGCCCGCTCCAGCCCGCAGCTGATGGACACGCCGGAGTTCCGCGGCCTGCGCGGCATGGCTCGGGTCATGGCGCGCCGCTACAAGGAGGCCGAGGCCGACTTCTCCGCGCCCGTCCTGGCCGAGGACCGCTCCAGCGCGCTCTGGCGCGCCTATGTCGCCGCCCAGCTCGCCCAATGGCCGGAGGCGCGCGCCCAGTTCGCCCGCGGCTCGGAGACGCTGCAGCAGTTCCCCGCCGTCTGGAAGACCCGCTTCGCCCGCGCCGACGCCCAGGCCGCGCTGGCCCAGGGCGACCTGGTCAGCGCCGCGGCGCGGATCCAGCTGGCGCTTACCGACAAGCCGGACGTCTACGAAGAGCTGCAGACGCGGCTCGTGCAGGCGCGGATCATCGAGCAGGAGGGCCACAAGGACCGGGCGCTGCAGATGTACCAGGCGATCGCGACGGTCGACCGCCAGGCGCTCGCCTCGCCGGCCCTGCTGCGCGCCACCCAGATCAGGCTGGAGATGGGCAAGGTCACGCCGCTGCAGGCCGCCACCGTATTCGACGGGCTGCGCTACCGCTGGCGCGGCGACGCGACGGAGCTGGAGACCATCCGGGCGCTCGGTCAGCTCTATCTCAGCCAGGGCCGCTACCGCGAGGCGCTGGAGGCGCTGCGCTCGGCCGGCTCGCGCCTGCCGGACCTGCCCGAGGCGCTGCAGTTGCAGGCCGACCTGACCGCGGCGTTCCGCTCGCTGTTCCTCGACGGCCATGCGGACGGCCTGGAGCCGGTGCAGGCGCTGGCCCTGTTCTTCGACTTCAAGGAACTGACGCCGATCGGGGCGGACGGCGACCTGATGGTCCGCAAGCTGGTCCGCCGGCTGGTGGACGTGGACCTGCTCGACCAGGCCGCCGACCTCTTGAAATACCAGGCCGACAATCGCCTCGACGGCGTGCCGCGCGCGCAGGTGGCGACCGACCTGGCGCTGATCTACCTGATGAACAAGAAGCCCGAGCAGGCGCTGGAGGCGATCAACGGCTCACGCACCACGGTGCTGCCGGCCGCGCTCAACGCCGAGCGGCGCCTGCTGGAATCCCGCGCCTGGGCCGGCGTCGGCCGCTACGACGCCGCCCTGGAGATCATCGAGAAGGACACCTCCAAGGAGGGCCAGGCGCTGCGCGCCGAGATCGAGTGGAAGCAGAAGGACTGGGCCAAGGCCGGGCCGCAGTTCGAAAAGGCGCTGGGGACCCGTTGGAAGGACCCGACTCCGCTCAACGCCGACGAGGAGGGCAACCTGCTGCGGGCCGGCGTCGCCTACAGTCTGGCCGGCGACGACGCCGCGCTCGCCCGGCTGAGCGGGCAGTACAAGGGCTTCCTGGACGGCGCGCACAATCCCGAGGCCCTGCGCATCGCGCTCACCGGGGTTTCGACCAATCGCCTGAGCGTCGCCGATTTCAGCCGGGTAAGCGCCGACAACGAGGCCTTCACCGGCTGGGTCGACAAGATGAAGGCCCGCTTCAAGACCCAGCCTGCGCCGTTCGGCCCGGGCAAGCCCGCGGCCCGCGCCGCGGCCGCCGCGCCCGCCAAGCAGGCCCAGGCGGGGCAAGTCGCCCCCGCCAAGGGGTAAGCCGGCCAACGCGGCGGGCTGAAAACACCAATCGCCACCGCGGATTGGCCGGATCGCCGCCTACCGCCTGAGCCTCGCGCCCGGCAGGTTCGCGCTCCCGGAAATGGAGCGTCGAAGCGTGGCGCTTGTCTTCAAGCCAAGGATCCTCCCCGTGTCATTCCCAAGACTGTCATTCCCAAGATCAGCCGGGCCGCATCGGCCCCTTTTCGCAATCGCGGCCGCCGCGCTCTGCGCCGCGGCCCTCGTTGCGCCCGCCGCGCAGGCGACGACCGTTCACGACGCCACTGGCGCCGGCGACGTGCTGAACGGCTTCGACCCGGTCGCCCACGCCGACCTCGACGTGGTTTCCGCCAGCGGGACCTACAACTCGACCACGCTCTTCCTGTCGTCCGTGCAGAACGGGGCGATCGGGACCAGCACCGGCAACCTCTACGTCTGGGGTATCGACCGCGGCGCGGGACAGGACACGATCCTGGCCCACAGCCCCGGCCAGCCGTCGCTCGGCAACGGCGTGAAGTTCGACGCCTTCGTGACCTTCGACTCCACCGGGACCAACGACCACCTGTTCCTGATCGAATACAACGCCGACAAGTCGGTGAAGTCGGTCACGCCGGGCAACTTCGACTCGAGCTGGGTGACCATCGACGGCAACACCATCAGCGTGGCGATCCCGCTGAGCGAGCTGCCGATGACCGGCGATTTCACGAGCCCCAGCCAGTTCGGCCTGAACCTCTGGCCGCGCCTGGGCGACACCTCGACGACCGCGCACATCGTCGACTTCGCGCCCAACGGGCTGGAACAGGACCGCTACGGCAATCCGCTGTTCAATCCTTCTGCGGCGCCCGAACCGACCTCGTGGGCGCTGATGATCGGCGGCTTCGGCCTGGCGGGCGCGATGCTGCGCCGCCGCCGCGGCCTGGGTTTCGGCGCGGTCGCCTAGAATTTCAGCCAAGGCTGGAGGTGCAGGAAGGCCCCGAGGCGACCTCGGGGCCTTTTTGACATCGGGGCGGGTTTTTCCCCAGACTGCGGATTCTGTGTCCGTCCGTGCAACATTCGTGCACGGAAACGGTGGTATCGGAACGCGCCGAGCTGGGAGCTGACGCCATGAAACACGCCCTGATGGCCACCGCCGCCGTCGCCGTTCTCGCAATCGCCGGGTTCTCCGCCCCGGCCGGAACCGCCGCCGAAACGCCGACGGCGACGCCGCAGCGCGTCGACGATTTCCAGCTCACCGACCACACGCGGCTGGCCCAACACCTCTACTATTTCGGCTATACGCCGGCGATCGTGCTGATGACCCGCTCCAACGGCACGGCCTATTCGCGCACCGGCGACGCGGCGCTGCAGAAGCTGGCCAACGCCTACAAGGACAAGGGCGTCATCGTCTGGGCGCTCGATTCCAACCTCTCCGACAGCCGCGACGCCGTCGCCGCCGAAGCCGCCAAGGAGGGCCTGACGGTCCCCGTCCTGATGGACGAGCAGCAGCTCGTGGGCGAGTCGCTCGGCGTACAGCGCGAAGGCGAGGTCTTCGTGATCAATCCGAAGACCTGGGGCGTGGCCTACCGCGGGACGATCGACGGCGCGGGGCAGGCGGTGGACGCCTTGCTGGCCGGCCGCGCGCCGGGCCTGACCCGCGCCAGCTATTCGCCTGCCGAAAAGCCGATCGCCTTCCCCGAGCGGGCGCATGCGGCGCAGTTCGCCGATATCTCCTACGCCAAGCAGGTCGCGCCGATCCTGCAGGAGAAGTGCGTCTCCTGCCACGTGAACGGCGGCATCGGCCCCTTCGCCATGAACAGCTACGAGATCGTCAAGGGCTTCGCGCCGATGATCCGCGAGACGGTGCGCACGCGCCGGATGCCGCCCTATTTCGCCGATCCGCACATCGGGACCTTCAAGAACGACCAGGGGCTGACGTCGGACGAGACCAAGACCCTGGTCCACTGGATCGAGGCTGGCGCGCCGCGTGGAACCGGGCCCGACCCGTTGGCTGCCAACGCCGGCAAGCATGCGCCCGAGTGGCCGACCGAGCTCGGCAAGCCCGACGTGATCGTCGACCTGCCGGCCTTCAAGGTGCCGGCGAGCGGCCTCGTCGAATATCAGAACCAGGTGGTGCCCAATCCCTTCACCCGGGACACCTGGCTGAAGGCGATCGCCATGAAGCCGGGCGACCGGCGGGTGCTGCACCACGTGGTCTCCAACCACATCCCCGACCCGAACCAGCCGGCCAACACGATCCCGGGCGGCTCGGTGGGCTCCTATACGCCCGGCGCTCAACCGCAGGTCATGGCCGACAACTCTGGCGCGCCGGTGCCCGCGGGCGGCAAGCTGCACTTCCAGATGCACTACACGACCATGGGCAAGGAGACGGTCGATAAGACGGAGGTTGGCTTCTACACGCTGAAGACGCCGCCCGAGTACATCAAGCGCTCGGCGGTGATCTCGACCTTCGCGCTGATGATCCCGGCGGGCGAGGCGCGCCACCAGGAGGTCGCCTACCTGAGCTTCCCGGCCGACGCCTACCTCTACACGCTCTATCCGCACGCCCACTACCGCGGCTACCACGTGGAGCTGAAGGAACAGACGCCGGACGGCAAGGAGACCATGCTGCTGTCGCTGCCGAAGTACGACTTCAACTGGCAGCGCGACTACGATCCGGTGAAGCCGATCCTGGTGAAGGCCGGGACCAAGCTGATCGCCACCTGGGTTTACGACAACTCGGAGCACAACCCGGCCAACCCGGACCCGAAGCGCAATGTCACCTGGGGCGAGCAGACCCCGGACGAGATGATGTATTTCCGGGTCAACTACCGCTGGGCCGACGAGACCACGAGCCACGTCCGCAATGACCTGCAGGGCAAGCTCTTCGCCTCGCAGATGATGGGTTCGCTGGATAGCAACGTGGACGGCAAGATCGAACCTTCGGAACTGAAGGGTCCGCTGGCGGGCTTGCGGGCGAAGTTCGCCGAGCTCGACACCAACCACGACGGCGTGCTGGACGCGGCCGAGCTGGCCAAGGCGATGCCCAGCCGCCGCATGGCTCGGGCCAAGGGCGAGACGCCGGACCTCTAGCGGGCGGTCAGGTAGAGCTTGCGGCCGCGCACCTGGAAGGACTCCAGGCGCCGCAGGAAGCTCATGCCCAGCAGCGAGCTGCTCATCGGCGCCTGGTTCACCACGACCGGCAGGTCGGAGAAGGCGATGCTCCCCACGGCGACGCTGCTTGCGACATAGCGCGCGCCGTAGCCCGTGCCATTGGCGGTCTCGGCCATGTGGTCGAACCGCAGGCCGGCCATGTTCACACCGACGCGCTCGGCGTCCGAAGGGCTCAGCACCGTATCGCTGGCTCCGGTGTCGACGAGGAAGCGCACCCGTTCGCCGTTGACGCTGCCCCAGAGATAGAAGCCGCCGGCATCGTCAGCCGTAACGACCAGCTCACGGGGGCCGCTGCGGACGGGCGAAGCGGGGGCGAACTCTCCGCTCACGCGCCGGCCTACCTCCTTGAGCTCATCCTGGTAGGCGACGCCCACCGCCATGACGGCGACGATTCCGATCCAGATCGCGGCATGGCGCGCCTTCTGGCTCCAGTCGATGCGGCGGGCCGTCAGGATCGCCCCTGAGACAAAGGCCAGAATAATGACGATGCGAAGCAGCCAGCCCCAGTCGTCGGCGGTGCTGACTTGGCCGGGAAAGGCCCGGAAGAGAAACCAGAGTCCGCCGCCGATCAGCGCCATCACCGCGGCCCAGATCAGCCAGCGGTGACCGGGAATCCGGGGCCCAGGAGGTTCCGGCTCGTGTCGCCACGGACCGCCGTCGCCGGACATCGGGCGCCTACGTCCCCGGTCCGTGGTGGAAGCTCTCGACGAGGCTTCCCGCCACCAGCCGCCAGCCGTCCACCAGGACGAAGAAGATCAGCTTGAAGGGCAGGCTGACCACCACGGGCGGCAGCATCATCATGCCCATGCTCATGAGTACGCTCGCCACCACCAGGTCGATGACCAGGAAGGGGATGAACAGCAGGAAGCCGATCTCGAAGGCGCGTTTCAGCTCGGAGATCATGAAGGCGGGCGTCACCACGCGGATCGGGGTGTCCATGGCCGTCGCGGGCTTGGGGATCTTCGAGAGCTTGATGAAGAGCTCGAGGTCGCCGCGGTCGACCTGTTGCAGCATGAACTGCTTGAGCGGCGCCCCGGCGGCGTCGAAGGCGGCTGGCAGCTCCATCTGCTGGTCCATCAGGGGCTTGACCCCTTCATCGTAGGACCGCTGCAAGGTGGGGCCCATGACGATGGCGCTGAGGAATAGCGACAGCGAGATGATCACCGCGTTGGGCGGGCTTTGCTGCAGCCCGAGCGCGGTGCGCAGGAGGGAGAGCACCACCACGATCCGCACGAACGAGGTGGTCATGATGACGATGGAGGGCGCCAGCGACAGCACGGTCATCAGGCCGATGAGCTGCACGACACGCTCGGTCAGGCCTGCGCCGGTGCCGAGGTTGATGTTCACCGCCTGGGCGATGGCCGCGGCCGGGAAGGCGAGGCTGGCCAGGGTGGTGACCAGCGCCAGCATGGCGGCCCTGCGCCATTCGGCCGCGGGCAGGGTGCGGATGGCCTTGAAGAGCTCGAGCATCAGGCGCGCCTCGCCTTGGGCGTCGTGGCGCCGATGGGGGAGACGATCTGGCCTTCGCCGAGCAGCAACAGGCGCTCCTCGCCGTCGCAGGAGACGATGACCAGCCGCCGCGCGGGGTCGAGCACCAGGCTCTCCACGACCGCCAGCCGCCGCTCCTTCTTGGGCCCGCCGAACCGCGCCATGGCGTCGGGGCCGAAGCGGCGAAGCGCCACGGCCGCCAGGCCGATCAGCCCCAACGTCAGGACAAGCGCAAAGGCGGCTCTGACGAATTCGGTGAAGTTCATGGCGCGCTTCTGCGGCTCCGGCACTGGGTCGGCGGCCAGAAGACTGCTGAGTCCCTTAAACTGCAGTTAACCCTGTTTCTTCACCATGGCGGGCATGGACCTTGCCGACATTCCGCTCTTTGCGATGTTGCGCAGCCGGATGGGCTACCTGTCCGACAAGCAGCGCGTCATCGCCGAGAACGTCGCAAACGCCTCGACGCCTGGCTACAAGCCGCATGACCTGAAGCCGTTCAGCTTCGAGGCCCATATGCAGGCCGCGAGCGGGCCGGGCGCCATGGCGGTGACGCAGCCGAACCATATGACGCCGCCCGGCGCCAAGCGCGGCTCGCCGGCAGCCAAGCCGGTCAAGACCAAGGACTCCGAGACCACCATGGACGGCAACTCCGTGGTGTTGGAGGAGGAGATGATGAAGCTGACGGATGCCCGCATGGACTATGATGCGGCCGTAGGTTTCTACCAGAAGTCCTTGGATATATTGAAATTGGCGACGCGCCGCCCTGGCAGCGCGTCCTAGGAGCTCGCGCTAGATGGCCGATCCCGTTTCCAGCTCCGCCCAGCAGATCGCGATCTCCGCCCTGCGCGCGCAGCAGTCGCGCATGCGGATTATCGCCGAGAACCTGGCCAACCAGAATTCCACATCCCGCACCCCCGGCGGCGACCCCTATCGGCGGCAGGCGCCGGTCTTCCAGGCCACCAAGGTCGCCGGCGGCACCGGCGTGAAGATGGCCCGCGCCGCGCCCGATCCGACCCCGTTCAAGAGCACTTACGATCCCGGCAACCCCTCGGCCGACGCCCAGGGCTATGTGAAGCAGCCCAACGTCGACGGCCTGATCGAGGCGATGGACATGCGCGAGGCGCAGCGCGCCTACGAGGCCAACCTCAATGTGATCGAGACCGTGCGGTCGATGGACTCGCGCACCCTCGACCTCCTGAAGCGCTAGGCGAGGGCTAGCCGATGATCACTGCGCTCGCCGCCGCCAAGGCCTACGCCACCGCCCAGAAGGCCATCGGGGTCGACCCTGGCCTGGGCGGCAAGGAAGCCGGGCTCGCCGGTCCCGGCTTCGCCGACATCCTGAAGTCGGCGATGACCGATGCGGTGAAGGCCTCCAAGAACGCCGAGACTCAGATGGCCAAGCAGGTCCAGGGTAAGGCCGAGCTGGTCGACGTGGTGACGGCTGTCTCCTCAGCCCAGTCCAGCCTGGAGACGGTGATGGCGATCCGCGACCAGGTGATCGGCGCCTACCAGGAAATCATGCGGATGCCGATCTGACGGCGGCCGCGGCCTTACCTCCCACGTAATCGATTTCGCGCTTCGCACGCCGCAGGGTTCCGACGCCTTCAAGGCTCGAACCCTTAGACGAACGGAGTAAGTGATGACCCCCCAAACGATCGCCCAGCACTATATCGCGGCGTGGAACGAAACCGACGCCGAGCGCCGCCGCGAGCTGATCGCGCGCACCTGGACGGCGGACGCGACCTATGTCGATCCGCTGATGGCCGGCCGCGGTCAGGCCGAGGTCAACGCCCTGATGGACGGCGTCCAGCAGCGCTTCCCCGACTTCCGCTTCGCCCTGATCGGCGAGCCGGACGGGCATGGCGACCATGTGCGCTTTTCCTGGGGCCTGGGCCCGAACGGCGCGGACGCCCCGATCAAGGGCACCGACTTCGTGCGGCTGGAAGACGGGCGGCTGAAAACGGTGACCGGTTTCCTGGACCAGATCCCGAGCGCCTGATCGAGCGTCGCCGCTTCCGATTCCGCATGCTACGCCTTGGCCCATGGCGGGGGCGATCGAGCTTAGCGGAATCGAGAAGCGGTACGGCGCCCTGGCCGCGCTGGCGGGTGTCAGCCTGTCGGTGGCGCCCGGCGAGTTCACTGCGCTCGTCGGCGGCTCCGGCTCCGGCAAGACCACGCTTCTCAAGACGATCAACCGCCTGATCGCACCGGACGCAGGGACTGTCCGCGTGCTGGGCGAGGATGTGGCGGGCGCCGAGCCGCACCTGCTGCGCCGCCGGATCGGCTACGTCTTCCAGGAGGTGGGCCTCTTCCCGCACCTGAGCGTCGCCGAGAACATCGCCGTGACGCCGAAGCTGCTGGGCTGGGACAGGAAGCGGATCGACGCGCGGGTCGCGAACCTGCTGGGTCTCGTCGATCTGCCGCTGGAGGTCGCGGGGCGCGCGCCGGCGGCGCTCTCCGGCGGGCAGCGCCAGCGGGTCGGCGTCGCCCGCGCACTCGCCGCCGAGCCGAAGCTGATGCTGATGGACGAGCCCTTCGGCGCCCTCGACCCGCTGACCCGCGACGCGCTGGGCGCCGACTACCGCGCACTGCACGAGCGGCTGGGGCTGACGACAGTGATGGTCACCCACGACATGGCCGAGGCGGTGCTGCTGGCCGACCGGATCGTGGTGCTGCGCGACGGCGCGATCGTCGCCGACGGCAAGCCCGCGGAGCTGTTGGCGCAGACCCAAGACGACGGCGTCCGCGCGCTGCTGGAAGCGCCGCGGCGCCAGGCCGAGCGGCTGCGCGCCAAGCTGGGAGGCGCACAATGAGCCCGCGCCTCGCCTCGGCCTTCGCCCTGCTGCCGGAATATCTCGGCTGGCACGTGCTCCTGAGCTTCAGCGCGCTCGTGCTGGGCGCGGCGATCAGCCTGCCGCTGGCGGTGGCCGCGAGCCGCAGCGCGCGGCTGCGCTGGCCGGTGCTGGCGGGCGCCAGCCTGATCCAGACGATCCCCAGCCTGGCGTTGCTGGCGCTGTTCTATCCGCTGTTGCTGGCGGTCTCGGCGCTCAGCCTGCAGGCGTTCGGCAAGGGTTTCTCGGCCCTGGGCTTCCTGCCGTCGCTTCTGGCGCTGACGCTCTATTCGATGCTGCCGATCCTGCGAAACGGCGCGGCCGGGATCCTCGGCGTCGATCCGGCGATCAAGGAGGCCGCCGACGGGGTCGGCATGACGCCGCGCCAGCGGCTGTTCCAGGTCGAGCTGCCGCTGGCCGCGCCGGTGATCATGGCGGGCCTGCGCACCGCGGCGGTCTGGACCATCGGGGCGGCCACGCTGTCGACGCCGGTCGGCCAGACGAGCCTCGGCAACTACATCTTCGCGGGCCTGCAGACCGAGAACTGGGTCTTCGTGCTGTTCGGCTGCGCGGCCTCCGCGGCCCTGGCGCTGATCGCCGACCAGCTCCTGGGGCTGATCGAGGCGGGGACGCGGCGGCGCAGCCTGCGCCTGGTGGCAGTGGGCGCGGCCGGCCTTCTGGCGGGCGTGGCGCTCGCAGTCGCGCCGCTGGTGCTCGGCGGCCAGCAGGGGTCTTACGTCGTCGGCGCCAAGAACTTCTCCGAGCAGTACATCCTGGCGGAACTGATGGCTGACCGCCTGGAACGGGCCGGCGCCAAGGTCAGCCGCAAGGAGGACCTGGGCTCGGCCGTCGCCTACCGTGCGCTCGCGGCCGGCGAACTCGACGTCTACGTCGACTACTCCGGAACTCTCTGGACCAACGTGCTGAACCGCAAGGACAATCCGGGCCGGGCCGAGGTGCTGAAGCAGCTCACCGCCGAGTTGAAGCGCCGCGACGGCGTGACCGTGCTGGGCTCGCTCGGCTTCGAGAACGCCTACGCGCTGACCATGCGTCCGGACCGCGCCAAGGCGCTGGGCGTGGCCTCGATCGAGGATCTGGCGCGCGTCGCGCCGAAACTGACGCTGGGCTCGGACCTGGAGTTCCTGTCGCGGCCCGAGTGGAAGGCGGTCGAGGCCGCCTACGGCCTGCAGTTCAAGACCAAGCGGTCCTACCAGCCCACCTTCATGTACCGGGCGCTGGCAGGCGGGGAGGCCGATGTGATCAGCGCCTTCTCTTCCGACGGCCGCATCGCCGCCGACAAGCTGGTGATCCTCTCAGACCCCAAGGCGGCCATCCCGCCCTATGACGCGGTGGTGCTGATCTCCCCCAAGCGCGGCAGCGACCGGCGGCTGACCGGCGCGCTGCAGCCCCTCATCGGCAAGATCGGCGTCGCGGCCATGCAGGGCGCCAACTACAGCGTCGACCGCGACCAAGGAAAGGCCAGCCCCGCGCAGGCCGCGCAGGCGCTGGAGCGGCAAATTCTGCCCAGCCCGTAGCCTTTCATTAACCATGCCAGACCATGGTGGCGGGGTTCGCGGACAGGCGAATTCGTCAAGCTTTCCAAGAGGTCTTCATGAGCGGCGCCGAAGTTCTGGACGTCGGCCGCGACGCCATCTGGCTGACCATCCAGCTCTGCGCGCCGGTTCTCATCGTCGGCCTGATCGTGGGCGTCGGCATCGGCCTGCTACAGGCCCTGACCCAGATCCAGGAAGCGACCCTGGTCTATGCGCCGAAGATCGTGGCGATCTTCGTCTCGCTGCTCATCTTCCTGCCGCTGATGGGGGCGCTGATGAGCGGCTTCATGCGCCAGATCGCAGCGCGCATCGCGGCCATGTAGCGGCGGGGCAGAGCTCGCCCCATGGAACACTACGCCACCGCCCAGCAGGTGTTCGCAGCCGGCCTGGTGTTCGCCAGGCTGGGCGCCATCATCATGCTGATCCCCGGCATCGGCGAGACCTTCATCCCGATCCGCGTTCGGCTGTCGCTGGCGCTGCTGCTGGCGCTGGTGCTGTTCCCGCTGGTCGGCGCCGCCGTCCCGGCGATCCCGGTCGACGTCAGCGGGGTGGCGCTGGCCATCATCAAGGAGACCGCCATCGGCCTCTTCATCGGCGGCATCCTGCGGTTCTTCATGTCGTCCCTGACGGCCGCCGGCGAGATCATGTCGATCCAGACCACGCTCGCCTTCGCCCAGACCGCCAACCCGACACAGGCGAGCCCGTCGACGACGCTCGGCACCTTCCTGGGGCTGATGGGCATCCTGCTGATCATGACCACCAACCTGCACCACCTGTTCCTGTCGGCGATCGTGCGCTCCTACACAATCTTCCCCTTCACCAAGCCGATTCCCCTGGCCGACGCCAAGGACCTGGCGGTGCAGACGGTGAGCCGCTCCTTCGCGCTCGGGCTGCAACTCGCCGGCCCGGTGGTCGCCGCCTCGCTGATCTTCAACATCGCCACGGGCCTGGTCGGCCGGGTGATGCCGCAGTTCCAGATCTTCTTCGTGGCCACCCCGCTGATGGTGCTCCTGGGCCTGTCGGTCTTTGCACTCAGCATCGGCGTCATCGGCATGGTCTGGGTCGACCGCTACCGCGACCTCATCGGGACGTTCGGTTAGGCGATGAGCGACGACTCCGCCTCCCGCACAGAAGAGCCAACAGCCCGCAAGCTCCAGCAGGCGCGCGAGCAGGGCGAGTTCGTCAAGACGCCGGACCTGCCGTCGCTGTTCTCGCTGGCGGCGGTGGCCAGCGTGGTGGCGCTGGGCGGCGGCTGGTTCTGCCAGAACCTGCTGGTCTCCCTGCGGCCGTTCTTCGCCAGCCCAGACACCATGGTGGTGGGCGGGCAGGGCGGCATGCACCTGTTCTACACGACGGCCCTGGCGGCGGCCGTGCCGGTCGGCGCCGTGCTGGGAGCAGCCTGCGCGGCCGGAGTCGCGGCCAATCTCCTGCAGACCGGGTTCATCTTCAATCCGTCGAAGCTGGCCTTCGACCCCGGCAAGCTGTCGCCGATGGCGGGGTTCAAGCGGGTGTTCGGCCTGGACGGCTTCGCCCAGTTCGTGAAGTCGCTGCTCAAGGTCTCGCTGACCGGCCTGCTGGCCTGGTGGGTGCTGAAGCCGCACCTGCCCGAGCTTGAGAACCTCTCGGGCATGGAGCCGATCGCGACGATGGGCTTCGCCGCCGACATCCTGCGCCGGCTGGTGTTCGCCGTCGCGGCCTTCCTGCTGGTCGTCGCCGGCGCCGACTGGTTCTGGCAGCGCCAGCGGTTCATGAAGCGAATGCGGATGAGCAAGGAAGAGATCAAGGAGGAGTTCAAGCAGACGGAAGGCGACCCGCACATCAAGGGCCGCCAGCGGCAGATCCGCCACGAGCGCGCGCGGCGGCGGATGATCCAGGCCGTGCCCGAGGCGACCGTGGTGGTGATGAACCCGACCCACTACGCCGTGGCGCTGAAATACGACGCCGACGAGACGCCGGCGCCGCTGTGTGTCGCCAAGGGCATGGATAGCCTGGCGCTGAAGATCCGCGCGATCGCCGAGGAGGCCGGCGTGCCGATCATCGAGGACCCGCCGCTGGCCCGGGCGCTTTTTGCGACCGTCGAGGTCGACGAGGTGATCCCGCCCGCCCACTATGAGGCCGTGGCCAAGGTCATCGGCTTCATCCTGAACAAGGGCCGCACGGTTGCCGCCCGCGCGCTGCGCAGCGGCGCGCTGTAACGCCATGAACCCTGTGCGAGTATGTGCATGAGTGATTCGCTGGGCGAAGGCGTCCGAAGTCCGTCGCGGGTGCGCAAGGAGGCGCCGTCGCTGGCCATGGCCGAGCCTCAGGTCCGCAAAGGCCGTTTCGACCCGCTGACGGCCGCCGCGGTGGTCTTCTTCCTGATGGCGGTCGCCTTTGCGGCGGCGCCGGCGATGAACGCCGGCCCGACCACGCTGGCGGGTCTCCTGCTGCTGATCGGCCTGGCTGGCGTGGCGTGCCTGGGCCTCTTCGTGCTGCGCGGATCGGCCGAGGTCGGGGGCGAGGCCGAGACCAGCCCCAATGTGCTGATCGACGCGCTGAGCGAACCCGCGGCCATCGCCGCCCCTGACGGCCGGGTGCAGGCCGCCAACGCCGCCTGGAAGTCGACGATCGGCATGGCCAACCGCCTGCCCAAGGCCGGCGCCTCGGCCTCCAGCCTGTTCGCGGCCCTGAGCGCGGCCCGGCGCGGCGAGACCGCGCGTGCGGCGATCAAGACCGGCGGCGCGGAGCACGAGGCGATCGTCTCGCCGTTGGGAGCCCGGCGCTTCCTGGTCCGCCTGACCGGCCCGGGCATGGGCGCGCTCGCCCTGCCGCCGGCCGCCATGGAGGTGCTGACGGCCTTTTCGGGCGCGGTCCCGCCGCCGCCCAAGGTCCTCGACGCCTTCGCCGCGGCCTCGCCGTTCGGCGCGGCCCTGCTCGAGGGCAAGGACCCCTTCCAGGCCACCATCGTCGAGGCCAACCCGGCGCTGAAAGCCGTGGCCGGCGGCGGCGAGAAGGGTCAGGTGTTCGGCGATCTGATTGACGCGGCCAGCCGCGCCGACGCCGCCCAGAAGCTCGCCGCGGGCCAGGGCTCCGGCGCGCCGGTGGAGGTCCGCCTGGCGCACGATCCCGCCCGGATCGCGCACCTCTACCTGTCGAAGAGCGACGGCCGCTGGGTCGCCTATCTGGTGGACGTCTCGGAGCAGAAGCAGATCGAGCTGCAGCTCGCGCAGAGCCAGAAGATGCAGGCCATCGGCCAGCTCGCCGGCGGCGTGGCGCACGACTTCAACAACCTGCTCACCGCCATCTTCATGCAGCTCGACGTGCTGGCGACACGCCACCCGGTGGGCGATCCGTCCTACGAGGGGCTGAACGAGATCAAGCAGACCTCGACGCGCGCCGCGGATCTGGTGCGCAAGCTCTTGGCCTTCTCGCGCAAGCAGACCGTGCAGCGGGAAATCCTCGACCTGGGCGAGCTGATCAGCGAGTTCGAGGTGCTGCTGCGCCGCGTTCTCTACGAGGACGTGAAGCTGACGACCGACTACGGCCGCAACCTGCCGCAGGTGCGCGCCGACCGCAGCCAGCTCGAGACCGCGGTGATGAACCTGGCGGTAAATGCCCGCGATTCCGTGCGCGCCCACGGCGGCGGCTCGGTGAACATCCGCACCGCGCGCCTGACCCAGGAGCAGGCCCAGGCGCTGGGCTACGCGGGCGCCCAGGGCGACCAGGCCCTGATCGAGGTCTCGGACGATGGCCCCGGCATCCCGCCTTCGGTGATGGACAAGATCTTCGACCCCTTCTTCACCACCAAGCCGGTGGGCGAGGGCACGGGCCTGGGCCTCGCCACCGTCTATGGCATCGTCAAGCAGTCGGATGGCTGGATCGCGGTGGACTCCAAGCCGGGCGAGGGCGCGGCCTTCCGCATCTTCCTGCCGGTGCACATCCCTGCGGCCAATGTCGCCCCGACGCCGGTGGCCGCTGCGCCGAAGCGGCCGGTAGCGCGCGACCTCTCCGGCGCCGGACGCATCCTCTTCGTGGAAGACGAGGACGCGGTGCGCGGTGTCGCGGCCAAGCTGTTGCGCGCCCGCGGCTATGAGGTCATCGAGGCGGCGAGCGGCGAGGAGGCTCTCGTGCTGGCCGAGACCCACGCCGGCGAAATCGACCTGATGATCTCCGACGTGGTCATGCCGGGCATGCAGGGCCCGGACCTGCTCAAGCAGGCGCGCGGCTTCCTGGGCTCGGCGCCGGTGATGTTCATCTCCGGTTATGCGGAGAGCGAGTTCTCCGACCTCCTGGAAGGCGAGACCAACGTCTCCTTCCTGCCGAAGCCCATCGACATCAAGACCCTCGCCGAACGGGTGAAGCAGGAGCTGCAGAAAGCCGCCTGACCGACGCTCTTGGGCTGTCAGCGCCCGCCGGGTCTTTGCTATGAAGGCCCATGAGCGAGGCGGACACCCTGTTCCAGACGGCCACCCGGGCGCATGCCGCCGGCGACCTGGCGGAGGCCGAGCGCCTCTACGGCGCGGCGATCGAAGCCGATCCGGCAAGCCCGTCGCCCCGCAACAACCTCATGATGCTGCTTCGGAGCGGGCGGCGCTGGGCCGAGATGGAGGCCCTGATCCGCGCGTGGCTGGAGGTCGCGCCGCGGTCGGCGGAGCTGCAGTTCCGCCTCGCCGACCTGCTGCTCGCCGACGGGCGCTATACCGAGGGCTGGCCGCTCTATGAGGCGCGCCGCAACCTGCCGGTCTCGGAGTTTCGCGCGCCGCCGCTGAGCTATCCCGAGTGGACGGGCCAGCCGGTGGGTTCGCTGATGGTCTGGCTGGACCAGGGCCTCGGCGACCAGATCCAGTTCGCGCGCTACCTGCCGGTGCTGGTGGCGCGGGGGGTCGAGACCACCGTCGTGGCGCCGCCCTCGTTGGCCGGGATCTATGGCGGGACGGGCGCCCGCGTCGTCGCCGCCGAGGGCGAGGTCTCGGTCCCGCGCCACGAGGCCTGGACGCCCATCTGCTCGCTGCCGCTGCGCATGGGCACCACGCTGGAGACCATCCCTCCGCCGCTCGAGCTTTCGCCCGGGCCCGGCGGCCCCGGCGTCGGCCTGATGCTGCGCGGGCGGCCGAAGCATCCGCGCGACCTCTATCGCCAGCTTCCCGACGAGGCCCGCGCACGCCTGATGGGCCTGCCGGGCGCAGTCAGTCTGCATCCGGAGGACACTGGCGCCACGACCTTCCGCCAGACCGCCGATCTGATCGCCGACCTCGGGTTGGTGATCACCGTCGACACCTCGGTCGCCCACCTGGCCGGATCGATGGGCAAGCCAACCTGGCTGATGCTGCCGTCGATCGGCTGCGACTGGCGCTGGCTCCGGGATCGCGACGACAGCCCCTGGTATCCCTCAATCCGCCTGTTCCGGCAGGGCGCGGACGGCGGCTGGGGCCGCGTGGTGGACGACATCGTCCAGGCCTTCGAGGCGCGAGTCGCATGACCGCCGTGGCCCAGATCTACGACTGGCCGGCGCTGGCTTACGACGACTGGGCCGACACCGCGCAGACCCTGCACCTCTGGACCCAGGTGGTCGGCAAGGTGCGCATGGCGCTCACGCCGCCCGTGAACCACTGGTGGCACGTGCCGCTCTATGTCAGCGCCCGGGGCCTCACGACCTCGCCGATCCCGGCGGGCGGGCGCAGCATCGAGATCGTCTTCGACTTCCTGGACCACCAGCTTCGCATCACGTGCAGCGACGGCCAGCGCGAGGCGATGGCGCTCAAGCCCATGACCGTAGCCGCCTTCTACCGCGAGACCATGGCGATGCTGGGCCGGCTGGGGGTCGAGGTCGAGATCTGGACAATGCCCTGCGAGATCGAAGGGGCGATCCCTTTCGAGACGGACGAGATCCACAGGTCCTACGACGCTGAGGCGGCTCAGCGGTTCTGGCGGGCCCTCGTTCAGGCAGACCGGGTGATGAAGGCCTTCCGCGGGCGGTTCATCGGCAAGGCCAGCCCGGTGCACTTCTTCTGGGGCAGCTTCGACCTGGCGGTGACACGCTTCTCCGGCCGCCGCGCGCCCAGGCACCCCGGCTCGGCCCTGGCGCCGGCCTCGGTGAGCGTCGAGGCCTATTCGCATGAGGTGTCGAGTTGCGGCTTCTGGCCGGGCGCGCCGGGGATCGCGCCGCTCTTCTACGCCTATGCCTATCCCGAACCGCCGGGGTTCGCCGACGTGCAGGTGGGGCCCGCGGCGGCGGAATGGAACCCCACGCTCGGCGAGTTCGTGTTGCCTTACGAGGCCGTGCGGGCGGCGCGCGATCCCGACGCCGAGCTGATGGCCTTCCTGCAATCGACCTATGAGGCGGCGGCCGATCTGGCGAGCTGGCCCCGCGACGAGCTGGAGCGCCCGCATGAATGAGATCGTCCGGCGGCGGCTTCCGCTTTCCGCCTGGGTCGCGACCGCCGCTGGGGCGGGCGCGGTCGGCGCGCTCGCGGTCGGAGCCCTGGCGATTGGTGCGATCTCCATTGGCGCGCTCGCGATCGGCCGCGCGCGGATCAAGCGCCTGGAGATCGACGAGCTGACCGTGCGGCGGCTGACCGTCCTCGACGACTAGGGTCCGCCCAGGTCCGCGGCTCTCTTGGCTTGCCTTGCGCCGTCAGCCGCGCGAGCGTTGAGCCATTAGAACAAAATCCATTTTGGAGGGACCGTCATGACTGAGCCCCGCATCAATCCCAATGGCCCATTGAAGGGCCGCAACGCCCTCGTCACCGGCGCCAGCCGCGGCATCGGCGAGGCCATCGCTGCGCGCCTGGCCATGGAGGGCGCCAATGTCGTGGTGTCCGCCCGCACCGCCGAAAGCGGTGAGAGCCGGCTGCCCGGCACGCTCCACGAGACCGTCGACCGCATCAAGAAGGCCGGCGGAAACGCGACGTTCATCAAGGCCGACCTGGCCCAGATGGCCGAGCGCGAGCGGCTGGTCGAGGAAGCCGTCGGCGCCTATGGCCCGGTCGACATCCTGGTGAACAACGCGGCCATCACCTACTTCATGCCGGTCGCCGAGTTCCCCGAGAAGCGCTTCAAGCTGATGATGGAAGTGCAGGTCTACGCGCCCTTCCACCTGTCGCAGCTCGTCCTGCCCTCGATGCGCGAGCGCAAGCAGGGTTGGATCGTCAACATCTCCTCGGGCGCGGGCCTGCACCCGAAGCTGCCCTACAACCGTCGCGGCGGCGGCACGGTCTACGGCATGTGCAAGGCCGCCCTCGAGCGCTTCACGACCGGGCTCGCTTCGGAGGTCTATGACGACGGCATCGCGGTCAACGTGGTCTCGCCGGGCCTGGTCGACACCCCTGGCGTCGCGGTGCACGGCCTGATCAACGAGGCCACCAAGGATCGGGTGCAGCCGATCAAGTACATCGCCGAGGCCGTCTACCGCCTGGCGTCCGGCGACCCCAAGACGCTGACCGGCATGATCAACTACGCCGAGCCATTCCTGAAGGAACAGAAGGTCGAACCGGCCGAGCTCGTCTGAGGGACCAAGCCATGATCGAACAGACCGTCGAGATCGCCACCAAGCACGGCGCGATGACCACGTTCATCGCCCATCCCGAGCGCGGCGCGGCCTATCCGGCGGTGCTGTTCTTCATGGACGCGCCGGGGATCCGAGAGGAGCTGCGCGATATGGCCCGCCGGATCGCCGCGGCGGGCTATTACGTCATGCTGCCGAACCTCTACTACCGCGCCGGGGTGATGGAGCTGGCGGACCTGCCGCCGCTGCCCGAGGCCGAGGCGCGGGCGCGGATGTTCGAGCTGATGGGTTCGCTCTCCATTCCGCTGGTGATGAGCGACGGCGACGCCCTGCTGGACTTCGCCGACCGCGACCCGGCTGCCAGCAACGGCAAGATCGCCACCCTCGGCTACTGCATGAGCGGCCAGTACGCGATCTGCTTCGCCGCGCGCTATCCCCACCGCGTGGCGGCGGCGGCCTCGATCTATGGCGTGCAACTCGTCACCGACAAGGCGGATAGCCCGCACCTGGCGGCGCAGAAAGCCAAGGGCGAGCTCTATTTCGCCTGCGCCGAGCACGACAGCTACGCCCCGCTGGAGATGGTGCAGACCCTGGACCAGACGGTGAAGTCCAAGAACCTCAACGCCGAGGTGGAGCTCTATCCCCACGTGCACCACGGCTTCGCCTTCCCGCAGCGCGCCGTCTACGACAAGCCGGCGGCGGAACGGCACTGGGAACGGCTCTTCGCGCTGTGGCGGCGGCGGCTCGGCTGAGTATTGTGTTTCATAGCCGACATAAGATGAACCTTAGCTGAGCCTTGACGTTCAGATCAGGCTCAGACCGCGGGCAGTAGTTTCGTGGTCGTGGATAAGGAGTCCAACCATGAAACGTCTGCTCACCGGCGCCCTTGCGCTTTCGCTGCTCACCGGGACTGCCGCGATGGCGCAGCCCTATAACCACGACAACCGCGATGACCATGGCGGTTACCAGCAGAACCGCCATGATGATCGCCACGACAACCGCGATTTCGGCCGCAACGGCGGCAATGGCCACCACTGGGCGCGCGGCCAACGGATGCCGAACACCTGGTACCAGGACCGCAGCCACTATGTGGACTATCGCTCCTATCACCTGCGCGCCCCGCCGCGCGGCTATCGCTGGGTGCGCACGGACGACAACAATTTCGCGATGGTGGCGCTGACCACCGGCCTGATCGCGACGATCATCGCCGCCAACCACTAAGGCGTCCGACGACAAGCCCGAAGCCCCCGCCGCACCGCGGCGGGGGCTTTGCTATGCGCGTGGGCGCTGCGCCACGATCGGCGGGACAAAGTCTTCGGCGAGCGCCTTCTTCGGATGGGAGCCGGTCACCATCCCCATGAAGCTTGGCCAGAGCTCGTAGCCCAGGAGCGCCTGGGCGCGGGGCGACATGGTCCGCACGACCTCCTTCGGCACCGACAGGAAGAAGTTCTCCTGCGGCCGCGCCCAGCCCGCGCAATATTGGTTGGTGAAGGCGAGCCTGGGTTTGTCCGTGCGGTTCGCGCCGCCGCGGTGCAGCAGCTTGCCCGGGAAGACGAAGCAGGCGCCGGCTGGGACCTCCATCGGAACCAGCAGGGACTCCAGGCCGCCGGGCGCGGCGCTGTGGGCGGCGATTTCGTCGTCGTCCCAGAGGTGGCTGCCCGGGATCACCTCGGTCGCGCCGTTGGCGGCCGTGAAGGCGTCGATAGCCCCGATCATCGAATAGCCCACCGCCGGCGCGCGGCGCGGCTGGCGGTAGAAGCCGTCGTCGGTGTGGATCGACTGCGCCGTCTCACCGGGCTTCAGGTTGATGGCGTGGGTCGCCGAAAGCAGGAAGCTTCCTTCCAGGAAGCGGCTCAGAAGCGCCATCAGGCGCGGCTCGCAGGCCAGGTCCTCGAACACCTTGGCGCGGGCGACCAGGGTGTAGACCCGCTCGGTCTCGAAGCCCTCGAAGTCGTTGCGGCCGCGGTGGCTGCCGAGGAAGGGCGCGAGCGCGGCGCGGAAGGCGGCGAGGGCCGCCTCGTCCATGAAGTCCGGGATCACTGTGAAGCCCTGCTCGCGGATCTCCGCGGCGTGGGCGTCGGCGTCGAAGCGATGGGTCGGTTTGTCCATGGCGGCCTCCCGGGCCTATCATAGCACGACCACCTCCCGAGGCCGGAGACACCGACCATGACCTCGTCCCTGAAGATCCGCCGCGTCGCGGGCGCGCTCGGCGCGGAGATCTCCGGCGTCGACCTGGCGCAGGAGCTGCCGGACGCGACCATCGCGTCGATCCGCCGGGCCCTTCTCGACCACCAAGTGATCTTCTTCCGCGACCAGGCGCTCACGCCCGAGCGGCAGGTGGCGTTCGGCGCCCGGTTCGGGCCGCTGAACGTCCACCCCTACGTCGCCGGCATGGCTGGGCATCCCGAGGTCATGGAGGTGGTCAAGGAGCCGGGCGACCGGATCAACTTCGGGGGCGGCTGGCACTCCGACATGAGCTTCCTGGAGCGCCCGGCGATCGGCTCGATCCTCTACGCCGTCGAGACGCCGGAGTTTGGTGGCGACACCCTGTTCTCGAGTCAGGCCGCAGCCTTCGACGCCCTGTCGCCTGGCCTGCAGGCAACGCTGGAAGGCCTGAACGCCGTGCACTCCGCCGCGCGGGAATACTCGGCTCAGGGCCATTCGGCGCAGAAGCGGCAGTCGATGGCGATCGCCGAGGCCGACGGCCTGGTCGGCGAATACGTCCACCCGATGGTGCTGGTCCATCCCGAGACGGGCCGTAAGGCGCTCTACGTCAATCCGGCCTTCACGATCCGCATCGAGGGCTGGAAGACCCGCGAGTCCAAGGCCCTGCTGGACTATCTGTTCGAGCACTGTCGCTACGAGGGCTTCACCTGCCGGTTCAACTGGGCCCCGGGCTCGGTGGCCTTCTGGGACAACCGCTCGGTCTGGCACTTCGCGCTCAACGACTATCCCGGGCAGCGGCGGCACATGCGCCGGGTGACGGTGGATCCGTGGCCCGCGGGCGCGGCGACCCTGTCCGCCCGAAACACCGAAGCGGTCGGCTAACTCGTCTCCCCGCCTTCGCGGGGACGAGCGAAGAATTTCAGCACGCCCTTCGCCGCCGCCACCCCGGTGGCGAAGCTGGCCTGCAGCAGGTAGCCGCCGGTCGGCGCCTCCCAGTCGAGCATCTCGCCGGCCACGAAGACGCCGGGCCGGGCCTTCAGCATCAGGCTCTCGTCGACGGCGTCGAACGCGACGCCGCCGGCTGTTGAGATCGCGCGATCGATGGGGCGCACGCCGGTCAGCGTGAGCGGCGCGCCCTTGATTGCGGTCGCCAGCGCGGCGGGGTCGCTGGGCAGGTCCTTGCCGTGGGCCTCGCGTAGCAGGTTGGTCTCCAGCGGGGTCATGTGGAGCGCCTTGCGCAGGCGGTTGGCGACGGACTGGTTGGCGGGCGCCTGGGCGATCCGCGTCTGAAGCTGGGCCGCGGTCATGTCCGGCCGCAGGTCGATCCACAGGCGCGCCGGGCCGTCCTTGTCGAGGGCGTCGCGGATGAGCGCGGAAAGCGCGTAGATCACGCCGCCTTCCAGGCCGTGGCGGGTCACCATGGCCTCGCCGCGCAGCCGCGTGCGGCCGAAGGTGGCGGCGACGCCCTTCAGCGGCGCGCCGGCGAAGCGGTCGCGCATGAGGTCGCTCCAGGCGACGTCGAAGCCGACGTTGGCCGGCTTCAGCGGCGCGATCTCGACGCCGGCCTTCGCCAGGGTCTTCACCCAGGCGCCGTTCGAACCGAGCTTGGGCCAGCTCGCGCCGCCCAACGCCAGTACGGTGGCGTCGGGCAGGGCGGTCGCCTTGCCCTGGGGCCCCGTGAAAGTGAGCCGGCCCTTGGCGTCCCAGCCGGTCCAGTCGTGGCGGGTGCGGATCTCGACGCCGAGGCTCTGCAACCGCAGGAGCCAGGCGCGGAGCAGGGGCGACGCCTTCAGCGCTTTCGGGAAGACCCGTCCGGAGGAGCCGACGAAGGTTTCCTGGCCGAGGGCTTCGGCCCAGGCGGTCAGCGCGGCCGGCGGGAAGGCCTCGAGCAGCGGGGCGAGCCGCGCGGCCGCAGGTCCATAGCGCGTGAGGAAGGTTTCCGGCGGCTCGGAGTGGGTGAGGTTCAGGCCGCCGCGGCCGGCCATCAGCAGCTTGCGGCCCGCCGACGGCATGCGGTCGTAGACCGTCACCGCTGCGCCGGCCTGCGCCAGCACCTCGGCCGCCATCAGGCCGGCGGGCCCGGCCCCGATGACGACGACCTGGGGCAAGCTCTAGACCCCGGCCATCGCCAGGACGGCGGCCAGGCCCACGGTCATACCCCTGACGCTCTCGGGCTTGGAGACGTCGATCCATTCGTCGAGCGAGTGGGCGCGGCCGCCGGCGCCGCCGGAGCCGATGGTGACGGCTGGGATGCCCAGGCTGATGGGGATGTTGGAGTCGGTGGACGACGCGCCGAGCGACGGCGTCATGCCTGCCGCGCGGACGGCGGCCGCCGTGGTGCGGACGATGACGGCGTCCTCGCTGGTGGCGCCGGTCGGCCGCTCGCCGATCAGCTTTGGCGTCACCGTGACCTTGCCGAAGCGGGTGTCGCGCGACGCGTTCTCGTGCTCGGCGGCCTCCTTCAGGATCGCCATGAAGTGGGCGTCGAGCTTGGCGAGTTCGTCCTTGCTCTCCGAGCGCATGTCGACCTCCAGCCAGACGTCGGCGGGGATCGAGTTCACGCTGACGCCGCCGCCGACCACGCTGGCGGCGTAGGTGGTGCGCGGCTGGGCGGGGACCTTGGTCAGGTAGAGCTGGTCGATGGCGCGTCCCATGGCGGCCATCGGGTTGACGATGCCGAAGGCGCCGTAGCTGTGACCGCCCGGGCCGTGGAAGGCCACGCGGTAGCGCCGCGAGCCCACCGCGCCGAACGTCACCCGCGCTGCGTCCGTCCCGTCCATGGAGAAGAAGGCCTTGATGCGATCCTTGTACTTCCCCTTGCCGAACAGGTAGCGCATGCCGCGCAGGTCGCCCGGGCCTTCCTCGCCGACATTGCCGACGAAGAGGATGTCGGACTTGGTCTTGATCTTCGCGGCGTCCAACGCGCGGATGTAGGCGAGCAGGACGGCCAGGCTGCGGGTGTCGTCGCCGACGCCGGGGGCCATCAGCTTGGCCCCTTCGCGGCGGACCTTCACCGCTGTGCCTTCCGGGAAGACCGTGTCCTGGTGGGCGGCCAGCACCACCAGCGGCGCGCCGGCCGGGCCCGTCCCGCGGCGCAGGCCCATGACGTTGCCTTCCGGATCCATCTCCACGTCGCTCAGGCCCGCGGCCTTCAGCATGGCCATGTAGGCCTTGCCCTTGGCGGCTTCCTTGAACGGCGGCGCCGGAATCTCGGTCAGGGTGACGATGTCGCCGACGATGCGATCGTGCTCGCGCTCAAGGGTGGCGACGGCGGTCTTGAAGGACGGACTCTGGACGATCCTCTGGACCGTGCGGTCGGCGTCGTCGGGCCGATTGGGAGCAGCGCCGAGCGCCATGATTGCGAGAACAATGGTTGCGAGACGAACGACAGACATGGAACGGCGAACCCCCGGCGGCAAGGCCCTCGGCATATCTCACCCGCAGGCCGCCTGCAGCCCCGGATTTTCGTCCCCGCCGGCTTGGCGCGCCGCGCGAGACCTCCTAAGCCTTGCGGCCTGAGCTTTACCGGAGCCCCCGCCAGTGCTGAGCCGCCGCCACGTCCTCCTCGCCGCCGGCGCCAGCGCCGCGCTGGCGGCCACCTCTTCCGCCCGCGCTGCGACCGGCGCGGAGGCCCAGCTCAACAAGGCGCTGGACGACTTCTTCACCCAGCTCCTGGACGAGGTCCCGGAGGTCTCCACCTCGCTCGGCCTCGACGTGGGCGCGCGGGCGGCCGACAAGTCCAAGCTGTCGCGAGCCTCCATCGCCGCCCTGGACCACAGCCGCCGCCTGAACGCCGAACAGCTCGCCCGCCTGCGCAGGGTCGACCGCAAGGCGCTCTCCGGCATGGCGGCGGTGAACTACGACTGCGTGCTCTACGACCTGGAGACCACCGATCGGGCGGCCAAGCGCTTCGTCTATGGCGGCACGGGCGCCGGCAGCCCCTATGTGCTCAGCCAGATCGACGGCGCCTGGAGCCAGGTCCCGGACTTCCTCGACAGCCAGCACACCATCGCCACCAAGGCCGATTGCGAGGCCTATCTGGCCCGCCTGGACGCCTTCGCCCGCGAGATGGACGAGGAGTGCGAGCGCGTCCGCCGCGACGTGGGCTTGGGTGTGATCCCGCCGGATTTCTCCATCGCCGGCGCGTTGACCGGCATGAAGGTGCTGCATGCGCCGGCCGATAAGTCGTCGCTGGTCGCCTCGCTGGTCGACCGCGCCAAGGCCAAGGGGATCGATGGCGACTGGGGCCGCCAGGCGACCAGCCTCTACGAGCAGAAGGTGCTGCCGGCGCTGGACCGCCAGATGGCGCTGATGACCAGCCTGCAGCCCAAGGCGACCCACGACGCCGGCGTCTGGAAGCTGCCCGATGGCGAGGCCTACTACGCGATGGCGCTGCAGGCGAGGACGACCAGCACCATGACGCCGGCCGAGGTGCACAAGCTGGGCCTCGACGTCACCAAGGACCTCTCGGCCCGCGCCGACGCGCTCTTCAAGAAGATCGGCATGACCCAGGGCACGGTCGGCGAGCGCTATGCGGCGCTCTACAAGGACCCGAAGTACCTCTATCCGAACACCGATGAGGGCAAGGCCAAGGAGGTCGCCGACCTCAACGTGCTGGTGCAGCGGATGCAGAAGCGCCTGCCGGAGTACTTCGGCGCGCTGCCGAAGACGCCGCTGGAGATCCGCCGCATCCCCGCCGCCACCGAGGCCGGCTCATCGACGCACTACACCAACGGCAGCCTGGATGGGACGCGGCCCGGCATCTACTGGCTGAACCTGCGCGACACCGGCGAGGCGCCTTTCTGGGACATGCCGACCACCACCTTCCACGAAGGCATCCCGGGCCACCACCTGCAACTCACCCTGCAGCAGGCCGCCGACCTGCCGATGATCCGCAAGGCCGGCGGCTTCGGCGCCTACATCGAGGGCTGGGCGCTCTATTCCGAGCAGCTCGCGCAGGAGATGGGCTTCTACGAGGGCGAGCCGGCGTGGGAGCTCGGCTACATCCACGACGCGCTGCTGCGCTCGGGCCGGCTGGTCACCGACACCGGCCTCCACGCCCTGCGCTGGAGCCGCGAGACGGCGGTCGAAACGCTGAGCGGCATCGAGGGCGACCCGCCCGCCTACGCCGGCCAGGAGATCGAACGCTACGCGGTCAACCCGGGCCAGGCTTGCAGCTACATGGTTGGCAAGGTCACGATCCTGCGGCTGCGCGAGAAGGCAAAGGCGCAGCTCGGCCCGCGCTTCGACATCCACCAGTTCCACGACGCCATCCTGCTCGCCGGCTCCATGCCGCTGACCGTGCTGGAGCACGTCGTCGACAGCTACATCGCTTCGCATAAGGCCTGAGCCTTTCGATTTCGGGGATTGAAAACATGAACGAACTTGATCGCCGCAACTTCCTCGCGACCACGGCGGGAGCGGCGCTGCTGACCGCTGCGCCGGCGCTCGCCCAGGCCGGCTCCGAGGACGCCAGGCTGCGCGCCAAGCTCGATGCGATTTTCGAAACCCTGGTGGACGACAGCCCGCGGTTCGCCACATCGCTGGGCAAGGACACCGGCGCCCGCGCCGCGTTGAAGTCGCAGCTCGACGACAACTCCGACGCCGCCAAGGCGCGACGGCTGGAGCGCTCCCGCGGCTGGCTGAAGGACCTCAAGGCCATCGACCGGGCCAAGCTCTCGGCGGCGTCCAAGGTCGACTACGACGTGGTCGTCTACCAGCAGGACCAGGCTGTCACCAACGGCGACAAGTGGAAGTTCGGCGACGTCGGCGGCAACTTCCGCCCCTATGTCATCAGCCAGCAGAGCGGCGCCTACGCCAGCGTGCCGGACTTCCTGGATTCGTCGCACCGGGTGGTCAACGCCGCCGACGCCGAGGCCTATCTGTCCCGCCTGCACGCCTTCGCCGGCGCCATGGACCAGGACCTAGTCCGCCAGCGCGAGGACGTGGCCAAGGGGGTGATCCCGGCCGACTTCATCTGCGACCTGGCCATCGGCCAGATGAAGGCGCTGCGCGACCAACCGGCGGCGCAGACGATCCTGGTCACCTCGATCGTCAAGAAGGCCAAGGCCGCCAACCTGCCCGGCGACTGGGAGGCGCGCGCGACCAAGCTCGTCACCGCCGACGTCTTCCCGGCGCTCGACCGGCAGATCGCCCAGATGAAGGCGGTGCGGGCCAAGGCCAAACCGGACGTGGGCGCTTGGTCGCTGCCGAACGGCGAGGCCTACTACGCGGATGCGGTGAAGGCCTCGACGACCACCAACTACACGCCGGAAGAGGTCCACAAGCTCGGCCGCGACCAGGTGGCGGAGATCACCGCGCGCCTCGACACCATCCTGAAGGGCCGCGGCCTGACGCAGGGCACGGTCGGTGCGCGGCTGGTGGCGGTGAACAACCAGCCCGACGAGGTCTTCGCGCCCAACGACGCGGGCCGCGCCGAGATGCTGAAGTACCTCAACGACCACATAGCCTACGTCTACACCCTGCTGCCCAAGGCGTTTTCAACCCTGCCGAAGGCCAAGGTCGAGGTGCGGCGCGTGCCGGCGTTCATCCAGGACGGCGCGGCCAACGGCTACTACAACTCCGCCGCACCCGACGGCTCACGCCCGGCGGCCTTCTATATCAACCTGAAAGAGACCTCGGACTGGCCGCGCTACAATCTGTGGACGCTCGCGCACCACGAGACGGTGCCCGGCCACCACCTGCAGATCGCGCTGGCCCAGGAGTCCAACCAGATCCCGGCGCTGCGCCGCTATGGCTTCGGCTTCTCCGCCTTCTCGGAGGGCTGGGCGCTCTACGCCGAGCAGCTCGCCCAGGAAATGGGCGCCAACGACGCCGACCCGCTGGGCGAGGCGGGCTTCCTGCAGAGCTTCCTGTTCCGCGCCGCGCGCCTGGTCACCGACACCGGCATCCACGCCAAGCGATGGACCCGCGCCCAGGCGACCCAGTACATGGTCGACACCATCGGCAACACATCGAGCCGCGCCCAGCGCGAGGTCGAGCGCTACTTCGCCGGCCCCGGCCAGGCCAACAGCTACAAGGTCGGCCACACCGTCTGGGCCAAGGTGCGGGAGGAGGCCAAGACGAAGCTCGGGGCGAAGTTCGACCTCAAGGCCTACCACGACGCGGTGCTGCTCTCCGGCGCCATGCCGCTGACGGTGCTGGAGCGCCATGTCTCCGAATGGATCGCGACCCAGCAGGCCTGAAGCGGATTAGAACCAGCCTTCGCGTTTCAGCGTCGCGCTGTAGGTTCGGCTGACGGGGACCGTGAGGCCGCAGGCGAGGCGCAGCTCGCCGCGGCCGCGCCGCCAGCGCACCGCCTCGATGGCCGCGGCCGCGACCCACCAGGAGCGGTGGGTCTGGTAGCCGGAGAGACGTTCGAGCTCGAGCAGGGCGTCGCTGAAGCGAAGCGTGATCAACTCGTCCCCGGCGTCGGTGTGAACGCGCAGATAGTGGTCCTCCGCCTCTACGGCGAGCAGGCGCGCGGCCCGCCGGCGGGCGGAGAGACGCTGGCGAAAGGCGCTGGAAGGGTCGACCGGTTCGGCCTGGGCGTCGGCCGCGGCGCGCTCGGTCCAGACGCCGCGCCAGGCGAGCTGCCGCAGGCCCATGACGCCGAAGCTGATCACGAAGACCTGGAAGAATAGCGGTTCCAGATCGGGATGGTTGTTCGGGCGCGCGAACATCATGCCTGAAACAGCCCAGACGAGGGCGGTCACGAACGGCGTCATCAGGACGCTGCTGGCGATCAACCGTGGCCAGAAGCCATGTGCCCGCGCCATCACCAGGCGATCGACCACGATGCCGATCACCCCGCCGCCGACGATGACCGTCGGCCAGTAGGTTGCGCGAACGAGCCAGTCTAGGCGCGCCGTTTCGAACGGGCCGAGGACGCTGAGGAACAAGCCGGCCGCCAGGAATAAAGCCGCTTCGGCCGCGGCGCGGCGCAGGAGAAGCGGTGTCCGGGGATTCGCCATCGCGGGCAGTTTGGCACGCGCCAAGCGCGCGGCGTATCCGTTCGCGCAGTATCGGCGCCGTTCGCGGGTTGGCGCTCGCGAAGCTCCGGCCGGGCTGGCAACGAGGCGCGGTCGCCAACGGAGTTCGACGATGACCCGCCTTTCCACAAGCCTCTGGGCACTGGCCGCCTTCCTCAGCCTGGGCGTGGCGCTCTTCTCCTACCGTGTGCTGGCGCCGGGGATGCCGATGGTGGGCAACGACGTGATGGCCAACCTGATGCTGCGCCCCTGGTTGCCGATCCATGCGGGCTTCGCGGCGACTGCGCTGCTGATCGGACCGTTCCAGTTCCTGCCGCGGCTGCGGGCGCGCGCGCCGACGCTGCATCGGAATATCGGCAAGCTCTATGTGGTCGCCTGCCTGGCGTCCGCGCCGGCCGGCCTGGTGCTGGCGTGGGGGACCGACGCCGGGCCGATCGCGCAGTGGGGCTTCGGCACGCTGGCGGTGCTGTGGTTCTCTGCGACCGCCTACGCCTTCTGGCTGGCGACGCAGCGCCGCTTCGCCGAGCACCGGCGCTGGATGATCCGCTCCTTCGCCATGACCTTCGCGGCGGTGACGCTCAGGCTCTATCTGCCGATCCCGCCGATGTTCCTGCACATGAGCTTCATCGAGGGCTACCGGGTCATCTCCTGGATTTCGTGGACCTCGAACCTTTTGGTCGTCGAGCTGTTCCTGAGCTGGACGGTCCTGCGGGCACCGACGAACCGCACTGCTGACAGAGTGCTGTCAGCAGGCTCACAATAGGGTCCGTTTTCCGCCGCCCGACGCGGCCTGTCGACGGAGCTCCCAGATGTCGAATGAACTGGTTTTCTACACCAACCCGATGTCCCGCGGACGCATCGTGCGCTGGATGCTGGAGGAGATCGGCCAGCCCTACAGGACCGAGATCCTGACCTATGAGACGGGGATGAAGGACGCCGCCTATCTGGCGGTCAATCCGATGGGCAAGGTGCCGGCCATCAAGCATGGCGACACGGTCGTGACGGAGGGCGCAGCGATCTGCGCCTATCTGGCCGACGCCTTCCCGGATGCCGGCCTCGCGCCGCCGCTCGCCGACCGCGGCGCCTACTATCGCTGGCTGTTCTTCGCCGCCGGACCGGTCGAGGCGGCGGTGACGGCGCGAAATTTCGGTTTTGAGCCGAAAGCCGAGCAGCAACGGATGGCGGGCTTCGGCTGCATGGCCGACGTGGTCAATGCGCTGGAAGGCGCGGTCACGGCGGGCGACTATATCGCGGGCCCCTCGTTCAGCGCCGCGGACGTCTATGTCGGCTCGCAGATCGGCTGGGGCATGCAGTTCGGCTCGATCGAGCGGCGGCCGGCCTTCGAAGCCTATTGGCAGCGGATCAGCAATCGCCCGGCCGCCGCCCGCGCCCGCGAAATCGACGACGCCCTGATCCCCGCCCAGCCGCAGCCCGTCCCGGCCGAATAGGTCACGCAAGCTTAACCGCCCCGGCGTTATGGGTGCTCCGTTCCGGAGCGCCCATGAACGCGATCAGCCACCTGTCCCAGGCTGCAGTCATTCCGGCCTACCCCAGGCTAGCCGTGCCGACGGCCCGGCCCGCCGTGGCCAGCGCGAATAATGCGGCGCACGGTCCGGCGGTAGTGCTTGGCGGCGGCCTTGCCTCGGTCGCGCCGATCAGAGGCCCCGAGGCGATCGGCGCCACGTCCGGCGTGACCCCCGTGCCGCCGGTGAAGCCCGTGGCCTATCGGCCGGGTTCCGCGGTGAACCTCTCGATCTGACGGCGCCGCAGCGGCGCCGACTCGCGGCGTTCGAAGAACCGTGCTCTCGTAGCGGCCATGGTCAGCTTGGGGGAGTGTTCCGCCATGAAGCTCAAACTGTTCGCCATAGGCGCCATCGCCGCGGGCCTTGCGGCCGGCCAGGCGGAGGCGCAGGACAAGCCCGCCCATTCGATGCCCGGGATGCTCATGCCGGGCCCCATGAACATGGGCCTGCCGATGTCGCCGATGCCCAGCGTCTACGCCGGGGAGGCGGACAAGCCCGGCGCCCCGGTCTTCAAGGGCCTGGGCTCGCACCACATGCCGATCTCGACCAAGAACCCAAAGACGCAGGCGTTCTTCGACCAGGGTGTGAACCTGCTGTTCGGCTTCAACCACGCCGAGGCGATCCGCTCGTTCCGCGAAGCGGCGAGGCTGGACCCGGACTGCGCCATGTGCTGGTGGGGCATGGCCGAGGCGCTCGGGCCCAACATCAACCTGCCGATGCCGCCCGACGCCGTCGCGCCGGCGATGCAGGCGCTGCAGCGGGCGCAGGCGCTGGCGCCCAAGGCCTCGCCGCGCGAACAGGCCTGGATCGCGGCGCTCTCGGCCCGCTATTCGCAGGACCCGAAGGCCGATCGCCACGCCCTGGACGAGGCCTGGGCCGAGGCCATGGGCAAGCTCTGGCGCGACCATGCCGAGGACCTCGACGCGGGGACCTTCTACGCCGAAGCCATGATGGACACCCAGCCCTGGGACTATTGGCAGACGGACGGCGTCACGCCCAAGGGCCACGGCGGCGAGATCGTCGGGACCCTGGAGACGGTGCTTCGCCAGGCGCCCGAGCATCCCGGTGCGCTGCATCTCTACATCCACGCGGTGGAGGCCTCGACCACGCCGGAGCGGGCCGAGCACGCCGCCGATGTGCTGCTGAAGCTGATGCCCGACGCCGGCCACATCGTGCACATGCCCAGCCATATCTACTATCGGGTCGGCCGCTACGAGGACGCGGTCCGCGCCAACGAGGAGGCCGCCAAGGTCGACGAGACCTACATCGCCGCCTGCCGGGCGCAGGGCTTCTATCCGGTGGGCTACTACGGCCACAACATCCACTTCCTGTGGACTTCGGCCGAGATGCAGGGGCGCTACCAGACCGCGATCGGCGCCGCTCGGCGCTTGGTGAAGGCGGTCGATGCGGTGAACATGGCCAGGCAGCTGACGCCAGCCGAACTTTACGTCTTCACGCCGGTCGCCACCCAACTGCGGTTCGGCAAGTGGAAAGAGGTGTTGGCGGAGCGGGCGCCGCCGAGCGGCCTCACCCTGGACGTCGGCGTCTGGACCTACGCCCGCGGCTTCGCCCACGCCAACACCGGTAACCTGAAGGCGGCCCGGGCCGATCGCGACAAGCTGGCGGCGCTCATCAAGGCCGACTTCTCGCACTACGAACCGTTCGGGATCCCCGCGCCGCAGATGCTGCAGGTGTCGCTCGCCCTGCTGGACGGCGAGATCGCCCGGACCTCCGGCGACCTGCCGGGCGCGGTCGCCGCGTTCCGCAAGGCCCAGGCGCTCGAACTGGCGCTGCCCTACACCGAGCCGCCCTACTGGCATCAGCCGGTCAGCCACCTGCTGGGCGCGGCGCTGCTGCAGGCCAAGCGGTCCGCCGAGGCCGAGGCGGTCTATCGCGAGAGCCTGAAGGTCTATCGCGACGACGGCTGGGCGCTCTTCGGCCTGGCGCAGGCGCTGCAGGCGCAGGGCAGGGACGCGGACGCAGCGCGCGCCCGCGCGGACTTCGCCAAAGCCTGGCGGCTGAGCGACACCAAGCTCGAGAGCTCGCGGCTCTAGGCCTTGGGCTCGATCAGGTCCCAGCGGTTGCCGTAGAGGTCCTCGAAGACCGCCACGGTCCCGTAGGGCTCATGACGCGGTGCTTCGGCGAAGCGGACGCCCGCGGCGCTCATCCGGGCGTGATCGGCGGCGAAGTCTTCGGTCTGCAGAAAGAGGCCCACGCGGCCGCCGGTCTGGTCGCCGATCCGTGCCTGCTGGTCCGCGCCCGACGCCCTCGCCAGCAGCAGGCCCGCGCCGCCGCCGGACGGGGTCACCACGACCCAGCGCTTGCCGCCGCCCTGGTCGTCGTCGGCGGTCAGGTCGAAACCGAGCTTGCCCACATAGAAGGCGATGGCTTCGTCGTAGTCGCGGACCAGAAGGGCGGTGAGCGTGAGACGCATGGGCGAGGACCTCAGAGTGTGGCGGCGACAGCGCGGATCAGGTCGCGCATCCAGACGATCGCCGGCTCGGCCAGGCGATCCTTCAGATAGAGCATGCTCACGTCGACGCTGGGCGATTCATAGGGCGGTTCGATCAGCCTGACCCGCCCGCTCTGGGCGGAGAGCAGGGCGAGGCGGCGCGGGATCAGCGTCGCCATGTCTGTGCGGCTCGCGACCGCGATCGCTGTGTAGGTGTCCGGGACCGACACGCCCACCCGGCGGGTCAAGCCGCCCGAGGCCAGGGCGGCTTCGAACGCGCCGGCGTCCTCCCAGCTCGCGCGGCTGACGAAGGGCCGCCGCTCGCCGCCTTCCTCGATCAGGCCGGGCAGGCTTCGCGCGATCACCACGTGCGGCGTCGAGACCAGGGTCTTCAGGTCGATGGCCTCACCCTGAAACAGGGGATGGTCGTGGCGGACCACCCAGCTCAGCTGCTCGGTGAGGATGGTTTCCCGCGCGAACCGCTCCGGCGCCGCCAGCACGCTTCCGACCAGGAAGTCGGCGCGGCGTCCGTCCATCCGTTCCAGGACGTCCAGTGACGGCTCGGCGATCAGCAGCTCGGCCTGCGGGGCGTCCTGGGCCAGCTGGCGCGCCAGCGCCGGCGCCAGGATGGCGCTGGCGTAGGCTCCTGTGACCAGACCGAACCGCCGCTCGCTGGTCGCCGGATCGAAGTCGGAGGGCGCCAGGGCCGCCTGCAGTTGGTTGAGCGCGGCATGCACCTGTGGTCCCATCTCCACCGCCCGCGGCGTCGGCTGCATGCCGGCCGGCCCGCGCACGAACAGCTCATCGCGCAGCATGTAGCGCAAGCGGTTGAGCGCGTGGCTCACGGCGGACTGGCTGAGGCCGAGCCGCACGCCCGCCCGCGTGACGCTGCGCTCCTCCAGCAGGACGTCGAACACGCGCAGCAGATTAAGGTCGATGTTCATGAGCGATATGCATTTGCTGCGTGACGACATATCATTTGGATCATCGACAGGGCAGCCCTATCTCAGGTCTCGACGGGAATGCCGGCGCGGTCATGGGGCCAGCGTCCGCAATCCCTTTTGCGGCATCTATGAGTGGAAAGGGGCTTCGCCACGTGAGCGAACCTGATGTCATCCCGCTTCGCGGAAACGCCGACGTCGATCCAAAGCCGCGGCCGAGCTTCATGCGCCGCTGGCGCTGGCCGCTGATCATCGGCGGCCCGCTGCTGATCGCGCTCGTCGTCGCCTATTTCATCGTCACCGGCGGGCGGACCGAGACCACCGACAACGCCTATGTGCAGATCGCCAAGGCGCCGGTCGCCCCGTCCATCGCCGGCCGTGTCACCGACATCTATGTCCACGAGAACCAGTTCGTCCGGCGCGGCCAGGTGCTGTTCCGGCTCGACATCCGCGACATGGAAGCCAATGCCGAGGCCGCTGCGGCCACGGTCGCCAACACCGCCCTGCAGGTGAGGGCGCAGCGCGCCAGCTATCAGCAACAGGTCGCCATGGTGCAGGCCGCCAAGGACCAGCTCGCCTACGCCACCACCGAGGCCAACCGGCAGAAGAATCTCGCCAACGTCGGCGTCTCTTCGCAGGCGCAGGTCGACCAGGCGAACCAGGCGGTGCGAGCGGCGCGGCAGCAACTGAACGCCGCGCAGCAGCAGGCGGCCGAAGCGCTCGCCAACCTGAACGGCGACCCGAACCTGGCGCCGCAGCGGGCGCCGGCGGTCATGCAGGCCCAGGCCCAGCTCGACAAGGCCAAGCTCAATGTCTCCTACGGGACCGTCGTGGCGCCGGCCGACGGCATCGTCACGCGCGTCGACCAGATGCCGGTCGGGACCTACCTCAACGCGTCGCAGACCGGCTTCTGGCTGCTCTCCGGCCAGCCCTGGATCGAGGCCAACTTCAAGGAAGACCAGCTCGCGCACATGAAGGTCGGCCAGTCGGTCTCGATCAAGGTGGACGCCTATCCCGACGCCGATATCAAGGGGCACGTGGCGAGCTTCTCGCCGGGCACCGGCCAGGCCTTCTCGGCGCTGCCGGCCCAGAACGCCACCGGCAACTGGGTGAAGGTCGTCCAGCGCCTGCCGGTTCGGATCAGTTTCGACAAGCCGCCGCCGGACATGGCGGGCCGCGCCGGTCTCTCCGCCAAGGTCACCGTCGACGTCCGCGCGCCCGGCCGCGCCCGCTAGGCCCTTAAGGCCATGAGCACCGAACAGGACACCCAGAACCGCTGGCCGATCACCATCTCGATCATGCTGGCGACGGTGATGAACTCGCTCGACACGACGATCGCCAACGTGGCCCTGCCGCACATGCAGGGCTCCGTCTCGGCCTCGCCCGAGCAGATCACCTGGGTGCTGACCTCCTACATCGTCTCGGCGGCGATCATGACGCCGCTGTCGGGGTGGCTTGCCGACCGGATCGGCCGCAAGCGGATGTTCCTGATCTCCATCGGGGGCTTCACCGCCGCCTCGATGCTCTGCGGCATCGCCACCAGCCTGCCGGAGATTGTGATCTTCCGGGTGCTGCAGGGCGTGTTCGGCGCGGCGCTGATCCCGCTGTCGCAGGCCGTGCTGCTCGACATCAATCCACCGGAGAAGCACGGGCAGGCCATGGCGATCTGGGGCGCGGGCGCGATCCTTGGGCCGATCCTTGGCCCGGCGCTGGGCGGCTATTTCACGGAGAACTTCTCCTGGCGGTGGTGCTTCTACATCAACCTGCCGATCGGGATCCTCGCGTTCCTGGGCGTCTTTTTGTTCATCTCCGGCGATCGGTTGCGGAAGGCCAAGCGGTTCGACTTCCTGGGCTTCGGCATGCTCACCCTGTTCATCGCCGCCTTCCAGATGGTGCTCGACCGCGGCCCGAGCCAGGACTGGTTCCAGTCGCGCGAGATCTGGACCGAGACGATCCTGGCGGCCGTGGGCCTGTGGGTCTTCATCGTCCACACCATCACCACCGACCATCCGTTCTTCGACAAGGCGCTGATCCGCGATCGCAACTTCGTCACCGCCAGCGTCTTCGGCTTCTTCGTAGGGATCCTGCTGTTCTCGACCATGGCGCTGTTGCCGCCGATGATGCAGACGCTGATGGGCTACCCCGTGCTCACCTCGGGCCTGGTCAGCATGCCGCGTGGCGTCGGGTCCTTTGTGGCGATGTTCTTCGTGGGCCGGCTGATCGGCAAGGTGGACACACGGCTGATCCTGATGACCGGCCTGCTGATCAGCTGCGTGGCGCTGTGGCAGATGATGAACTTCGACCTCTCGATGGGCGAGATGCCGTTCATCACCTCTGGGATCATCCAGGGTCTGGGCGTGGGCCTGCTGTTCGTGCCGCTCTCGACGCTGGCGTTCGCAACCATACCGCCGCACCTGCGGCCGGAGGGCTCGTCGGTCTACACCCTGATCCGCAACCTGGGCTCCAGCGTCGGCATCTCGATCATGAACGCCCTGGTGGTCGCCAACACCCAGACCATGCACGGCTCCTTGGCCGCCAAGATCGTACCGTCCGATTCCGTGGTGCGCGCGCAGCTGCCCCGGATGTTCGATCCCAGCACCGCGGGCGGGATCACCGCCCTCAACAACGAAGTCACCCGACAGGCGTCGATGGTCGCCTACGTCGACGACTTCCGCCTGATGTTCGTTATCACCATCGCCTGCATGCCGATGCTGCTGCTCATGCGTAAGCCACGGCCGGTCGGCGGGGAGCCCCTCCATGCGATTGTCGACTAGATCCCTCCGCCTGCTGGCCGCAACAGCCTCGGTGCTGGCGCTCGGCGCCTGCGCGACCGTCGGCCCGAACTTCAAGACGCCGCAGGGTCCCAAGGGCGCGGCCGCCGGCGGCTACGCCATGGCCGGCGACGCCGCGGCGCCCGAAGCGCGCCTCAGCCCCGACGCGCGGGCCGCTGGGCCGTGGTGGCAGGCGTTCGGCTCGCCCGAGCTCGACGCCGCCATCCGCCAGGCGCTCGCCGACAGCCCGACGATCGCCGAGGCCCGCGCCACGCTGGAGAAGTCGCAGGCCCAGGCCCGCGCCACCCGCGGCGCCCAGCTGGTCCAGGTCGACGCCAACGGCTCAGCCCAGCGCGAGCGGATCAACACCGCGGCCTTCGGCTTCACCGGCTTTCCCAGCCCGACGATCAACCTCTTCCAGATCGGCGGCTCGGTAAGCTACGACCTGGACCTGTTCGGAGGGCGCAAGCGCGCGACCGAGGAGGCCAACGCCAAGGCCGACGCCGCCGCACGCCAAGCCGACGCCGCCTATCTGACGCTCTCCGGCAACATGGCCATGCAGGCCATGCGGATCGCCAGCCTGCGCGGCCAGATGGCCGCGGTGCGCGAAATCGTCGAAAGCGATCGGCGCGTCGTCGACATGGTCCGCAAGGCCGAGGCCGCGGGCGGCCAGGCGCACTCGGCGCTTTCCGGCGGTGTGGCCCAGCTCGCCGAGGACGAGGCTTTGCTGCCGCCGCTGCAGCGCGACCTGGACGCCGCGCGCCACCAGATGGCGCTGCTTTCGGGCAAGTCGCCCGCCGAGTGGACGGCGCCGGACTTCGACCTCGACAGGTTGACCGCGCCCGCGGAGATCCCAGTCAGCCTGCCGTCGCAACTGATCCGGCGACGGCCCGACATCCTGGCCGCGGAGTCCGATCTGCACGCGGCCACCGCGGCGATCGGGGTGGCGGTGGCGAACCAGTATCCAGACATCCGGCTTTCCGCCTCGCTGACCCAGGAATCGATCGAGCCGGGCGACATCTTCAAGTCCAGCTCAGCCGCCTGGAACGTGCTGGGCGGTGTCACCGCGCCGATCTTCCACGGCGGTACGCTGAAGGCCGAGCGCAACGCCGCCGAGGCCGAGGCGCGCGCCTCGCTCGCCCGCTACCAGCAGACCGTGCTGAAGGCATTCGTGCAGGTCTCCGACGTGCTCTCCAACCTGGGGACCGATCAGAAGGCGATCGAGTCGCTCACCACCGCGGCGCGCGCCGCGGAGGCCTCGGCCGCCGACACCCAGAACGCGCTGCGCCTGGGCGGCGGGCCGCTGCTCGACGTCGTCCAGGCCCAGCGCACGCTCAGCCGCGCGCGGCGGGCCTTGGTGGAGGCGCAGGGTCGCCGGATGAGCGACCTGGTCGAGCTCTATGCTGCGACCGCCGCCGATTGGCGCGCCGCTACCTAGCCCGCCGCCATGGCGTCGCGGTGCGCCTTGCTGTGGGTCTCGGCGAGCAGGAATACCGAGACCAGCGAGATCAGGCAGAGGATCACCATGTAGACCGCGACGGCCGCGGAGGTGTGGTACTTCTCGAAGAGCGCGGTGGCGATCAGCGGCGCGAAGCCGCCGCCCAGGATGGCGCCGATCTGATAGCCCAGCGAGGCGCCGGAATAGCGGAACTCGGTCGAGAAGAGTTCGGTCATCAGGGCCGCCTGACAGCCATACATGGTCGAGTTGAAGATCAGGCCGCCGGCGATCGCGACCACCATCAGCGGGAACGCCGCGGTGTCGAGCAGATGGAAGAACGGCCAGGCGCACCATGCGGCCGCCAGGGCCGCGCCGGTCATGAAGACGCCGCGCCGTCCGATCCGATCGGAGATCCAGGCGGTTAACGGCAGGACGGGGGCCGAGAAGCAGCTGGCGATGACCACGGCCCACAGGATGCTGGTCTTGGGCACATGCAGGGTGCTCGTCGCGTAGGCGACCGCATAGGTGATCATCAGGTAGAAGGTGCCGTTGGCCGCCACGAAGGCGCCGGCGGCCAGCAGGATCTCCTTCGGGTTCTTGGCGATCACCTTGAGGATCGGCGAGCCCTGAGCGGCGCGGATCTTGGCCTTGGCCTGGGCGAGGCTGACGCCGGTCTCGGCGGCCAGGGCCGCGGCTTCATCCTCATGCTTGCGGGCGGCCAGCGCCTGGGCGGCCTGGAAGTCGGCGGTGTCCTCCAGCTTGAGCTGGATGTAGAGCGCCAGGATCACCAGGACGATCGACAGCAGGAAGGGGACGCGCCACGCCCACGCCAGGAAGCTTTCGGGCGGCACGGTCGCGCCCATGATCAGGAAGATGGCGTTGCCCAGGATCACGCCGGCCGGCACACCCATCTGGGCGAAACTACCGTAGAAGCCGCGCCGGTTCGGCGGCGCGTTCTCGATGGCGATCAGCACCGCGCCGCCCCATTGCCCGCCCACGGCGAGGCCCTGAATGAAGCGGAGCAGGATGAGCAGCAGGGGCGAGGCCACGCCAATGGCGGCATAGCCCGGCAGCAGGCCCACGCCCGTCGTCGCCAGGCCCATCATCAGGAGCGCCGTCACCAGCGCCTTCTTGCGGCCCACGCGGTCCCCGAAATGGCCGAAGACCACGCCGCCCACCGGCCGGGCGATGAAGCCCACGGCGAATGTCGAGAAGGAGGCCAGCTGCGCCACCGCCGGCGGCAGGCCGGCAGCGAAGAAAATCTTGGGAAAGATCAGCGCCGCGGCAGTGCCGTAGATGAAGAAGTCGTACCACTCGATGCTGGACGCGGCGAGCGAGGTCGCCGCCAGCTTGCCGATGTTGATCTTGGGCGTGGCGCCCGCGGCCGTCGTCATGATCCCTCCCAGACTCGCGCGGCGTGCTCCCGCGCTTGGCCGAGAGAGGTATCGCAACCTTGACGGTCAGGTAAGCCGGTTCCGCCCGTTACGCAGGCGGAACCGGCCTTAAAGATCAGGCCCTGGCGGCGGACGATTGGCTGGCCTCGGCCGCGAGCCGGCCGGTGAGTTCAGCCATGTGGTCGAAGTCGGCCTCAAAGGCGCCGAGGCCCTGGGTCAGCCCGCGCAGTTCGGCGATCAAGCCCTGGCGCTCGGATTGCGGCAGATAGGCCTCGATCCGCTCCCAGCCGCGCCAGTCCTCACGCGGCGCGAGCCCCAGGATCTGACCGCGCCGAGCGGTAAGCGCCGAGGTGACGTTCGAGGCGCTGGGCGACGGCGAATAGACCGTCAGCTTCTCGATCGGCTCCAGCAGGATCGCCCCGCAGTTCGCAAGGCCTTCCTCGATGGCCAGGCGTCCCGCCATGCGGAAGGCCATTTCGGAGGAGTCGACGCTGTGGGTCTGACCGTCGACGAGCGTCACCTCCAGGTCGGTGACGGGGAAGCCGAGCTGGCCCTTCTCAAGGCCGTCGCGGACGCCTTGCTCGACGGCGGGGATCCACTGCTTGGGGACCGCGCCGCCCACCACACGCTGGGTGAAGACGAAGCCAGAGCCGCGGGGCAGGGGCCGGATCTCCACCGTCACGTCGGCGAACTGGCCGTGGCCGCCGGACTGCTTCTTGTGCCGCGACCGCTGGCTGGTCCCGCGCTGGATGGTCTCGCGGTAGGGCGTCTTCGGCTGCTCGGTGTCGATCTCCACCCCGAAGCGGCGTTTCAGCCGCTCCAGCGCCAGCCGCACATGACCTTCGCCCTGGCCGGCCAGCAGCATCTGGCGCGCTTCCGGGTCGTGGGTCAGGCGCAGCCCAGGGTCTTCCTCGATCAGCTTGGTGAGCGCGCCGGACAGCCGCACGTCATCCTTGTGGTTGGTGGCCGAGAGCGCGACGGCGAACAGCGGCCGGCGCGCGTTTGCGGCGGCGCGGCCAGCCTGCGGCCTGCCGGTGGTCGAGAGGATCTGACCAGCGTGGGCCGCCTCGACCTTGCCGATGGCGCAAACCTCTCCCACCGCGGCCTGGGTGATCTTCTTGAGCGCCGCGCCCTGCACGCTCGAAAGCCCACCCGCCCGGCAGCGTTCCCCGTCCGGCAGCACGAACTCCGCCCCGTCCGCAAGCGGCCGTCCGAACACGCGGGCGTAGGCCAGCTTCCCGGACTGGCCGGCGTAGGCCGCCTTCAAGACGTAGGCGCCCGCCTCGATCCCGATGCGTTCGGCGGCGCGGTCGGCGGGCGGAGCCTCGTGCCGCAGGGCCTTCAGGAGGCGGCGCACGCCGAAGCCGTTCTGCGCCGAGCCGAAGAACACCGGGACGATCAGGCCTTCGTTCATCTCACGGACCAGGTCGCCGAAGACGGCGTCGCGACTGGGCGTGACGTCGGACAGCAACTGTTCGAGCAGCTCGTCATCGAAGTCGGCGATCTGCTCCAGCATGTGGAAGCGCGCCTCAGCTTCCGTGTCCCGCAGTTCGCCCGGAATCTCGACCTGGGTCGAAGGCTCGTTCGGCCGATAGACGAAGGCGCGTTCGAGGGCGAGGTCGATGAAGCCTGAGATCTTTTCGCCTTCCCAAGTCGGAATCTGACGCGCCACGAGCGGCGCCGAGCTGACCGGGGCCAAGGCCGCCAGGAGGTCGGCCAGCGACCCGCGGGCCTGGTCCATCTTGTTGATGAAGAGCGCGTGCGGCACACCCAGCCGCTCCAGTTCGCGCAGTGTCGGCTGCAACAGGGCGGCCTTGGCCGGATCCGGCTCGGCCACCACGACCGCGAGGTCGACGGCCGGCAGCGCCGCGTCGAGGTCGGCGCAGAATTCCAGCGATCCGGGGCAATCGACGACCGAGTAGCGGTCGCCCATGAAATCGAAGCCGGCGAGGTTCAGCTCCACCGAATGGCCGCGGGCGCGGGCCTCGGGGCTGGAGTCGCCAACCTTCTCGCCGCCCACACGGCGGTCGACGGCGCCGGTCACCTGCAGCAGGGCCTCCATGAGGGTGGTCTTGCCGGCGCTGGTGGGGCCCACGAGCGCAAGCGCGCGCACGGACCCCGCTGGATGGATTGGCATGGTCGTTCTCCCATCACCTCGGGCGCCAGGGAGGCGCCTCTTGCGACGGGGCGCATCCATGGCGCGGTTTTGGGACGGTCGCGGACCGGTTCAGGGGCTCGCGCCGCCCTGATGGAAGAACCTTACGCCCGGATTTTCAGATGCGTCAGATCACGAACGCGTGGTCGGGAACGCCTGATCGACGCGGTGCGGCTAGTCCCGCCCGACCAGGGCGCGGATCGAGCGCAGCTCGTCCAAAGCGCCGGGCCGTCCCGCACGGGCGAACTCCACGAGCTCCTCCACCGCGCGAAGAGTGCGGGTCTTCGTCGGCGGCCGGCCGCCGCGGCTGCGGTTGAGCCGCAGCGCGCGACGCTTCAGCACCGCCGGCAGGCTGGTCTCGTCGAGCCAGTCGGAGATGTCCTGGCGCAGGTCCCAGTCCGAGCCGGTGGCGCGCGCCGCGATCCGGCCGGCCGCGCCGCTCTCGCGCGCAAACTCGACGAGCGCCCGGGCCTCGGAGGCGCAGCGCTTCAGCGTCGTCGCGGGGATCTGGCGGTTGTGTGCGACCTCCGCCGTGGCCGCCTCCAGATGTCCCTGCGGGCCGGCGCGCTCGGTCAGGTCGAGGAAGAGGGTGAGTTCCGCGATGTCCTTGGCGAAGCTGCGGCCGTGCGGCGCCTTGCTCACGCCGACGACGCGTTCAATCCGCTGTTGGGTCTTTTCCATGGGGGGCCACTGGCTGTTTGATCTATCGCCGACAGGTTAGGCGCATATCGGTATAAAATCCATATAAGTTTTTGTTGCAAATGCGACAAGATGATTGCGTGGCGAACATCGTTTCTTTGAATTCGCAAAGAAAAGAGGCCGCGGATCGCTCCGCGGCCTCTGTCTTTGGATCGGATCAGTCGCGGTTAGAAGTCCGCGGTCAGACCCACGAAGATGTAGCGGCCCAGGGTGTCGTACATCTGGGCGTAGACGTTCTGGTTGCAGGGGCCGGTCGGGCAGTTGTTGGAGCCCGTGAGCGGCGGATCCCGGTCGAACACGTTGTTGACGCCGACGCGGAAGGAATAGTTGTCCTTCACCTTGAACGTCGCCAGCACGTCGAAGTAGCTGCGTGAGCCGAGTTCCTTGTCGCTCGGGAACTGGGCGGCCGGGCTGTTCAGGGCCGGCTGGCTGTCATAGGCGTCCAGGCCGACCGACGAGAAGTAGCGCCACTGGACCGAGAGGCCGAGGCCGCCGAACCAGCCGTACTCGAACGGCGTGTTCCAGGTCAGACGCAGCTTGTGGCGCCAGTGCGGGTTCGGGTTGTTCGAACCGCCGAGCGTCGAGCAGGTCGCGCCGTAGAGGCCGGCGCAGTCGATCGCCGCCGTGCCGTTCAGCACGGTGGTTTCCAGCTTGTCGAGCCAGGTCCCGACGAAGTTCACCGAGACCGAGCCGAGGTTGGCCAGGCCGAAGGTGTCGAGGCCGGTGTGGTAGCCGGCCGAGAAGTCGATGCCGTCGGTGTGCAGGCCGCCTTGGTTCTGGACCGTGTCGATCACGTAGCCCTGGGTCGAGCGGATCGAACCGATCGAGTCGCGGTGGACGAGCGAGCAGAAGTCCGGGTTCGTGCCGTTGACGCAACCGTTGAGGATCACGTTGGCGCCGATGTTGGAGATGTAGTTGTCCACCTTGATGTCGAACCAGTCGACGGTGAAGTTCGACCCCGGCAGGAAGCTCGGCTGCCAGACGAAGCCCACGGTGTAGGTGTCGGACTGCTCGGGCTTCAGGTTCGGGTTGCCGCCGGTCTGGCCGTTGTACTGGTTGGCCGGATCGGGCTCGAGGGCCAGGACCTGGGCAGTCGTCAGGTTGAACAGGGTGGCGCAGCGCTGGACCAGGGGGTTGCCGGCGGTCAGGCCGGCGCAGGGATCCTGGGTCCCGTCGAGCACCACGTTCTGCGGCGAGAAGAGCTCGACCACATTCGGGGCGCGAACGGCGCGGTTGTAGCCGGCCCGCAGGCGCACGCCGTCGACGATCGTCCAGTCGCCGGAGACCTTGTAGGTGTGGGTCACGCCGGCGTTCGAGTAGTCCGAGTAGCGATAGGCCAGCTCGGCGGTGATGTCCTTGGCGAACGGCGCGTCCTGAACCAGCGGCACGCGGGCTTCGCCGAACAGCTCGTAGACGTCGTAGCCGCCGTTCACGGGGGGGTTGGCGGCGCCGTTGCCGTTCACGTCGCCGGTCGCCTGCGGCACGTCTGAGAAGGTGTCGAGGTGTTCGCGGCGGTACTCCGCGCCGACCGAGACGCCGATCTTGTCGTTGGCGAACGGGCTCTTGATCTGGTCGGGGAGCGAACCCACGACGTTCAGGCTGGCCACCTGCTCGATGATGTTGCCGCCCGAGAAGGTCGGGGCCTGCAGGTAGTTCAGGGCCGCCGGCGTGACCGAGTTCAGCGTGAAGTAGTTGATCGGCACGCAGGCCGGGTCCGAGCCGTCGATGACCGACTGGCAGACGATCTGGCCGGCGGCGTTGCGCTTGGCGATCAGGGCGCGGTTGATCCGCGAGGTCAGGAAGTTGGCGTCCTGCTCGGTGTTTACGCTCGTCTTGCCGTACTGGATGTAGCCGTCGTAGCTCCAGTCGCCGGCGAGGTCGCCCTTCAGGCCGACCACGTAGCGCTGCTCCTGGTGGTCGAAGATCGTCAGACGGCCGCCGCCTTCGACGTTCCGGCGAGCCACCGCCACGTCGACGTTGGTCGCCGTGCCCGCGGCGGCGCCGCAGAGCTGTTGCGCCTGGGTGGCCGACATGAACGGGTTGTCGCAGTTGACGGCGAAGGTGCCGCCCGGTCCGGGACCGCTGGCGGCGAAGATGCCGCCGGGCGCGATCTGGGCCGTGGAGTTGTCGTTCATGAACATCAGGTCGGCGTAGGCCTGGAAGTGCGGATTGATCTCGTAGTGCGCGAAGGTGCCGAAGCCGTAGCGCTGGTCGGGCCGCTGCAGGTAGTTGGTCGGAGCGAAGTTGTAGACGTCCGACGATGTCCGCGGGCGGAAGGTGTTCCCGGGGCCGGACGGGTCGACGATGAAGCTGCCGAAGCGGGTCGGGAAGGCCGTGCCGGAGCCGCCGCAGCCGCCGGCCGCGAAGGTCACGTCGGAGTTGAGGTCGCAGGCGGTGTAGTCGTAGTGCGAGGCCAGCACGGGGTTGATCTGCACGTGGGTGGCGTAGGCGGTGACGTTGCCCTTGCCGTCCGGCGCGTTGGCGCCGATCACGATGGTCTCGGTGTCGCCTTCGCCGCCGGTGAAGTCGCCCGGAACGATGAAGTTGTCCGGCACCGCGGCGTTGGCGCGGGCGTTCCGCACGATGTCGGCGATGGCGCCTTCATGCTGGCTGTGCTGGTAGATCGAGTACTGCGCGTCGACGCGCACGCCCTCGAAGTTGCGGTTCATGATGAAGTTGACGACGCCGGCCACGGCGTCGGCGCCGTACACCGCCGAGGCGCCGCCGGTCAGCACGTCCACGCGCTCTACGAGGGCGGTCGGGATGAAGTTCAGGTCGGCCGCCACTGGAGCGATGGAAGACGTCGGGTTGCCGGCCATCAGGCGCTTGCCGTCGATCAGCACCAGGGTCCGGTTGGGGCCAAGGCCGCGCAGGTTGACCGTCGCCGTGCCGTCCGAGGCGTTGGACACGTTGGAGCCCTGGGCCGCGAAGGATTGCGGCAGGCTGTTGATCAGGTCTTCGATCCGCGTCACGCCCTGGGCCTTGATGTCGGCGGAGGTGACGGACGTCACCGGCGCGACGCTGGTCAGGTTGGGCGTCGGGATGCGCGTCCCGGTGACCACGATTTCGGAGACTTCGCCGCTCGCCGCCGCGTCGGCCGCGGAGGCCTGGGTCGCGGACAGGCCGAGGAAGGCCACACCGCAGATCATCGAGGAGGCCATCAGGCGCTCCCGAACGTTTTGGATTTTCAAGGTCTACATCCTCCAGCGGTCGGCCGGTGACGGCGCCGCTCCCCAACAATTGCCAGCCCGGGGCCAAAGTGACCTCGGTTACGTTGGAGTTAGCTTTGCCTGGATTGTAGGGTCAACGCAGATTGCGAAGTCATTCATGCACGACACATCAATATGTCGCATAATGGCCACATAATGCCGTGGCATTGGGCATGATGTTGCGGGGGAAGCGGTAGCAGGCGGCAAATTCTACGTGGCAGGATCGTCGAACGACGATCGCAGAACCTAAGGGTCAATCTTCTGACCCGACGTTACGTGCGTAACCTAAGCTTTACTTTACTGATCCTCGCTCAAGAAGTCCGACGACACAGATTCCATATAATTTTTGCCGAAGCGTACCGTTCGCTGCGCCGTTACAGCGGCCGAGCGGCTTTCGGGCGTCCAGCCGGCGGTTCGCACAGACGCTCTGCGCCGGGATCTACGTCCAGGAGAATCCGCGACTGATATGAGGCCGGGCGCAAAACCACGGCGACATCTCGCGCACGTCCTCGCAGGCGTGCGAAACCTGTCGCGGCGACAGCTAGACCTGGAGCGGAGCGCAGGCCGTCTCAAGCCAGGCGCGGACGTCGGCCGGAACCTGGGGCCCCACCACCGCAAGCACCCGCGCGTGATAGGCGTCGAGCTGGGCGCGCTCCTCGGCCGTCAGCATCGCGGCGACGACAAGACGCCGGTCGATCGGCGCCATCGTCAGGGTCTCGAAACCCAGCATAGGCCGCTCGCCGCCCTCGATCATCGCCGGCTCGGTCACGAACTGAAGGGTTTCGATCCGGATGCCGTAGCCGCCCTCTTTGTAATAGCCCGGCTCGTTGGAGACGATCATGCCCGGGCGGAGCGCCACGAAGTTGGGCAGCTTCGCGATCCGCTGCGGGCCTTCGTGCACGCCCAGGTAGGAGCCGACGCCGTGGCCGGTGCCGTGATCGTAGTCGAGCCCGTGGGCCCAGAGCGCCATCCGCGCCAGCGCATCCAGCGCCGAGCCGGTCGTGCCGGCCGGGAAGCGCACGCGGGCCAGGGCCAGGTGGCCCTTTAGCACCAGGGTGAAGCGCTCGCACATCTCCGCCGAGGGATCACCGATCGCCACCGTGCGGGTGACGTCCGTCGTGCCGTCCAGGTACTGCGCGCCAGAATCGACCAGCAGCAGGGAGCCCTTTTCGGTGCGCTTGTTGAGCCGCTCCGTCGGGCGGTAGTGGACGATGGCGCCGTTCGAGGCCGCGCCGGCGATGGTGTCGAACGACAGGTCCTTCAGCGCGCCGGTCTCTTCGCGGAACGATTCGAGCTTGGAGACCGCCTCGATCTCGTCCGGCGGATTGACCTGTCCCTCGGTCGCCACCCAGTGCAGGAAGCGCGTCAGGGCGGCGCCGTCGCGGGCGTGGGCCCGTTTGGTTCCCTCGATCTCGACGGGGTTCTTACAGGCCCGCGGCAGGACGCAAGGGTCCTCGCCGCGCTGGACGGTGGCGCCGGCGCTGCCCAGCGCCTCGAAATACCAGGAGGACGACTGGCCCGGATCGACCAGCACGGTCTTGCCCTTCAACTCGGCCAGGGCTTCGGCCAGGTCGCCGGGCGTTTCCAGCCGCACCTCGTTGCCGAGCCACGCCGGCAGGTCGGGGGTCACCTTCTGCGGGTCGAGGAACAGGCGCGCCGAGCCGTCGGCGTTGAGGATGGCCTGGCCGATCGGCAGGGGCGAGCGGATGACGTCGCCGCCGCGGACGTTGAACAGCCAGGCGATGGAGGCGGGCGCGGTGATCACTGCGGCCTGCGCGCCCTGTTCGGCCAGGCCTTCGCCCAGCCGATGGCGCTTGGAGGCGGAATCCTCCCCGGAATACTGCAGCGGATGCGGCGTCACCGGGGCGACCGGCTGCGGCGGGCGCGCCTGGCCCCAGGCGGTGTCGAGCGGGTTGGGGCTCACCGGACGCAGCACCGCCCCGGCCTTCCGGGCCGCGGCCCGCAGCCGGTCCAGCGCGTCCGGGCTGTGCAGGCGCGGGTCGTAGCCGATCACTTGGCCCTTGGCGGTTGCGGTCTCGATGTAGGCCGGCACGCCACCGTCCACCAGGTCGCGGATCTCGAAGCTTCCCTGATCGACCTGGTCGCGGACTTGCAAAGTGTAGCGGCCGTCGACGAACACCGCGGCCTTGTCTTTGAGGATCACAGCGGCGCCGGCCGAGCCGGTGAAGCCCGTGGCCCAGGCGAGCCGGTCATTGGCCGCGGGCAGATACTCGTTCTGATGCTCGTCCTCGTGCGGCACGACGAAGCCGTCCAGGCCCTGCTCGGCCATGGCCTTGCGGATCAGGGGCACGTGCTTGGGGCCGAAGGAGCGGTCGGTCGTTTCGTCGAAGGTCTGGCGCATGGCGGGGATGTAGCCCGTCGGGGGCGGGCGGCAAAGACCCGCGCGGCGGTCCGGCTTGTCCGCGAACGCCGTTCGGGCTATGCGGCGGCTATGGTCCGCGTCGCCGTCCAAGCCTGCTTGAGCAATTCCGGTCCCACCTGGGGTCGGGATTCGCGCGCGCTCGCCTAGACGCCGCCCGCGAAGACCGCGACCCCGCCGAACCGGCAGGTCGCTGAATGACGCATCTCCCTGTCGCCGGCCCACAGGAGATGACGATGAGCGAAGACCTGAAACCCTGGTTCCCGATACGCACCGCGCGGCTCCTGCTGCGGGAATTCGATCGGCGCGACCACGACGACGTGCATGAGTACGCTGCGGACGCGGCTGTCGCCCGGTTCATGGACTGGGGCCCCCACACGCCCGAGCAGACCGTCGAGTTCATGGGCCGCAAGCTTGAGGAACAGGCTCGCTGGCCGCGCGACGAGGTCACGCTCGCCGTCGAGCACGTGGCCGACGCTCGCGTGATCGGCTCGATCCGCCTGGCGGTGAGCGATCGGGAAAATCTGGCCGGCGACTTCGGCTACAGCCTGAACAGCGCCTATTGGCGGCGGGGCTTTGCGACAGAGGCCAGCGCCGCCCTGATCGACATCGGGTTCAAGACCCTGGGCCTGCACCGCATCTGGGCCGAGTGCGACGTCGAGAACGTCGCCTCCTGGGGCGTCATGGCCAAGCTTCGCATGCGGCGCGAAGCCCACATCCGCGATGGCAAGCGGATCAAGGGCGTCTGGCGCGACCGCTATGTCTACGCCGTGCTGGCCGACGAGTGGATTTCACCCGGGTGAAATTGACAAGCCTTCGAGGTGCGCGTAGAGCGGCGGCCATGGACAACCAGAGCCGCCGTCAGCTCGTTCGCGACTATAAGGAACGCAAGGTTCGCCAAGGGATCTTCGCGGTCCGCTGCACGGCGACCGGCGAGGCCTGGGTCGGGCAGTCCCGCAACCTCGACCAGCAACAGAACCGCGTCTGGTTCGGCCTGCGACAGGGCGGCCACCCGAACGCCGCCTTGCGGGCGGCTTGGGCGGCGCACGGGCCGGACGCCTTCGTCTTCGAGGTCCTGGAGGCCATCGAGGACGACGACCTGAGCGCCTACGTCCTCGACAACCTGATCAAGGATCGCGGCGCCCATTGGCGCGAGGCCCTGGGCGCCGCCAAGATCGTCGGCTGAAGCCTACGGCTGCTGAGGCGGCGGCGCGTCCGGCTCGCGCGCCACGGCGTCGCGGGTCGCGGAGGTCGCGTCATTGACCGCGGCGCTCGTGCGATCGGCGGCGGCCCGCGCGGCGGTCTCGCTGGCGCGCGCGCTGTTCTCCACGGCCACCTGCGCCGACTGAGCGGCCTGCGAGGCGGCGGTCTGCGCGCCGGCGACGGCGTTCTCCGCCTGCGCCTGGGCCGCGCCCTGGTCCCGGGCCGCCTGCAGGTCGGTCTGCGAGTTCATGCCGCCGTTCAGCATGAATATGACGCCGACGATGGCGACGATCGCCACCAGGGCGGCGATCCACCAGCCGGCGCTGCTGCGCTCGCGCACCACGCGCACCTCTTTCGTCCGCACCGTGGTCGGCGTCTCGACCACGCGCTCGACATAGTCCCCGTCGTTCGACATTTGGCGTTCCTCCTGGGGCCAGCGGATGGAATCAGCTTGGCCGTCGGCGCCAGAAACGCGGGGCTGGAGAACGAGGTTCCGTTTAGGGACGCCGCAGCACCAGGGTCGCCCAGGCGTCGCGGTGCAGCCGCCGCTCGAGCCGGAAGCCGCGCGAGGCATAGGCCGCCAGCACGCGGCGCTCCTGGGTGCGCAGCAGGCCCGACAGGATGGCCCGCCCGCCGGGCTTCAGCGCGCCCTTGATGTCCTGGGCCAGCGCCACCAGCGGCGGGGCCAGGATGTTTGCGAACACCAGGTCGTAGGGCGCCGGAGCGCGCACGCGAGCGTCGTTCAGGCCGCTGGCATGGACGAAGCGGGCGCGGGCGCGGTTCAGGCGGGCGTTCTCATTGGCGATCCGCACCGACGGCGCGTCGATGTCGGTGCCGAGCGCCACCTTCGACCCCGTGCGGGCCGCGGCGATGGCCAGGACGCCGGTGCCGCAGCCGACGTCAAGCACGCGGCGGAAGCGGCAGCGTTTCAGCAGGTTGTCGAAGGCCGAGAGGCAGCCGACTGTCGTGCCGTGGTGGCCGGTGCCGAAGGCCGCGCCGGCTTCGATGCGCAGGTTGACCGCGCTGGGCGGCGCCAGGCCCTTGTCGTGCGCGCCGTAGACGAAGAAGCGGCCGGCCCGCACCGGCGGCAGGCCCGACAGCGCCATGGCCAGCCAGTCGGCGTCGGCGAGCTTGTCCGTCACTACCCGCAGGGCCGGGAAGCCGGCGAGGGTGGCGGTGAGCGCGTCCTGCTCTTCCTGCGAGGTCGGGAAGGCGTCGATCCGCCAGACGTCGCGGTCCTCGTCCTCCTCCAGGATGGAATAGGTGAGCGCCTCGGTGGCGGGCTCGGCGTCGATGGCGGCGGCGGCGGCTTCGGCCTCGGCGCGCGGGCCCCGGGCGACAGTCTGGACGGCGTCGGCGATCATGGCCCGCCTCTAGCGGGCGCGGGCGGCAAAGGCGAGGGGGTTCAGCCGTTGAGCGGAAGAGTGGTGTCGTCCGCCGAGGGCGGCGGGGCCGTCGCAGCGGGCGCGTCGCGGCCAAGCGACGGATAGACATGCGCGGCGGGCGCGGGTTCCTCATAGGCCACGCGGGCGAGCACCGTGGGCGCCTCGCCCGGCGCCCGGTCCTCGGCGGTCTCGGCCGGCGCTTCCTCGGCTGCGGCGGGCACGGCGGCGCGCTCGTCCGGCCAGGCCATGCGCTTCTTCCAGTCCGTGCCCATCAGGTAGTCGGGCGCGGGGTTCGGATAGTTGACGAAGGTGGTGCCGGGATCGAAGGGGCCGGTGGAACGCGTGCCGCTCCAGCTTGCGAACATCTGTGGCCCCTCGGGGCGGTCGCCGATGGCGAGCTCGGGCCGCATGGCGCCGCCCAGCAGGACGCCGGCGGTGAGGGCGACGGCGGTTCCGGCCAACAATATTCTCACGAGGCTTGTCCGATGCTCTTGCAGTCCCGGCGTAACAGCGTGCGGACGCGCGATTGGTTCAGCGCTAGACTGGCGCCATCGTCTGACCCGGGCGTTCTGGGGTTGGAGAGAGGCCTCGATGAGCAAGTACGACCCCTTGTCCGCCCGCCTCGCCGGCCATGCCGAGCCGGAGTGGCGCGCCAGCTTCGCGGAGATCGAAGAGGTCCTAGGCTTTCCGCTGCCGAAGACCGCGCTGACCAACCGGGCCTGGTGGCACAACACCGGCGCCCAGCCGCACCAGCGCTCGTGGACCGGAAGCGGCTGGGAGGTCGCCGAGGTGGACCACGCCCAGGGGCGGGCGACCTTCCGCAAGGCGGCCGCGGCCGCGCCGCCTGCGGTCGCCGAGGCCGAGCCCGCGCCGCTGCCGAGCGTGGCCGACGAGCCCGCCATCCTGAAACGGCTGGAGGCGACGCCGAAATGGAGCCTCGCGCTCGTGACCGGCGGCCTGGTTCTGGCCGCGAGCCTCGGCGTCTTCGCGATCCGCGGCGCGATGCGGAAGAAGTAGGCTCAGCCCTTCTCCACGAAGCTGTCGATCACTTTCTTTTCGCCGGCCTTCTCGAAGTTGACGGTCAGCTTGTTGCCCTCGACGGCGGTCACCGCGCCGTAGCCGAACTTCAGGTGGAAGACGCGGTCACCGCGCTTGTAGTCGCTGCCGGCGCTGGAGTCGGAGGTGGCGACTAGGCGGCCTTCGCCTTCGATGACCTGCTGGCGGCCGGGATGGCTGCCGCGGTAACCGGCGGTCTGGGCGCGCCGCCAGCCGGGTGAGGAATAGCCGGCGCCGAAGGCGGGGCTCTCGTCCCAGCGGCTGCCATGTTGCTGCATGCCGGGGCCGCCGCCGTAGTAGCCGGTCTCCGACGAGGCCTCGACATTGGCCAGCGGCAGCTCATCGACGAAGCGGCTGGGGAGCTGGCTGGTCCAGCGGCCGTAGACCTGGCGGTTGGCGGCGAAGGAGACGCGGGCCTCCTCGCGGGCGCGGGTGATGCCGACGTAGGCCAGCCGGCGTTCCTCCTCCAGGCCCTTCTCGCCCTTCTCGTCCATGCTGCGCTGGGAGGGGAAGACGCCTTCCTCCCAGCCGGGCAGGAAGACCAGCGGGAATTCGAGGCCCTTGGCCGAGTGCAGGGTCATGATCTGCACCGCGTCGGCCTGTGGCCCGCGGTCGAGGTCCATGACCAGCGAGACGTGCTCAAGATAGGCCTCGAGCGTCTCGAAATTGCCCATCGACTGGACGAGCTCCTTGAGGTTCTCGAGCCTGGTCTGGGCCGTCGGGCTTTTGTCGAGGCGAAGGGCGTCGGTGTAGCCGCTCTCCTCCAGCACCGCCTCCATCAGGCGCGGATGCGCCGTGCGCTCGGCCTCGCCGCGCCAGCGGTCGAGGTCGCGCAGGAAATTGGCCAATGCCGTACGGGTGCGCGCGGCGAGCTCGTCGGAAAGCACGATCTGGCGTGCGGCCGCCACAGCGGGGATCCCGCCCAGCCGCGCCACCTGCAGCAGCTTTTGCACCGTGGTGTCGCCGATTCCGCGCTTGGGGACGTTGACGATCCGCTCGAAGGCCAGGTCATCGTCCGGCGACTGGATCAGCCGCAGATAGGCGTGGGCGTCGCGGATCTCGGCCCGCTCGAAGAACCTGGGGCCGCCCACCACGGTGTAGGGGATCTGCAGCAGGACGAACCGCTCTTCGAAGGCGCGCATCTGGAACGAGGCGCGGACCAGGATCGCGATGTCGCGGTACTTGCGCGGGTTCCGGTCGGTCGATCCCTTCTTGGCGCGCTCGATCTCGTCGGCGATCAGCCGGCTCTCCGCCTCGCCGTCCCAGACGCCGCGCACCACGACCTTCTCGCCTCCCTCGGCCTCGGTCCACAGCGTCTTGCCGAGCCGGCTCTTGTTGGCGGCGATGAGGCCCGAGGCGGCGGCCAGGATGTGGCTGGTGGAGCGATAGTTGCGCTCCAGCCGGATCACCTTGGCGCCCGGGAAGTCGCGCTCGAAGCGCAGGATGTTGTCCACCTCCGCGCCGCGCCAGCCGTAGATCGACTGGTCGTCGTCGCCCACGCAGCAGACGTTCTGGCGCTTCTGGGCCAGCAGCCGCAGCCACAGGTACTGGGCGACGTTGGTGTCCTGGTACTCGTCGACCAGCAGGTAGCGGAAGCGGTCGTGGAATTCCGCCAGCACGTCAGGATTCGACGTGAAGATTGTGATATTGTGCAACAAAAGGTCGCCGAAGTCGCAGGCGTTCAGCACCCGCAGCCGCTCCTGATAGAGCCGGTAGAGCGCCTGGCCGCGGCCGTTGGCGAAGTGGGCGCTTTCCGCCGGGGGCACCTGGTCGGGACGCCAGCCGCGGTTCTTCCAATGGTCGATCATCCCCGCCAGCATCTTGGCGGGCCAGCGCTTGGAATCGACGTTCTCGGCCTCCAGCACCTGCTTGAGCAGCCGCTCCTGATCGTCGTCGTCGAGGATGGTGTAGTTGGACTTCAGGCCCACAAGCTCGGCATGCCGGCGCAGGATCTGCGCGGCCACCGAGTGGAAGGTGCCGAGCCAGCGCAGCCCCTCGGCCTGCGGGCCGATGATGTGGGTGATCCGCTCGCGCATCTCGCGCGCGGCCTTGTTGGTGAAGGTGACGGCCAGCAGTTCCCACGGCCGCGCCTTGCCGGTGGCCAGGATGTGGGCGAGGCGGGTGGTCAGCACGCGGGTCTTGCCGGTGCCCGCCCCGGCCAGCACCAGCACCGGGCCTTCAGTGGCCTCGACCGCCTCGCGCTGTTCGGGGTTCAGCCCTTGCAGATAGTCCGCGGGCCGCGGATCGACGCGGGCCAAGTCGCTGACACGCGCAGCCGGCGGCTCGTAAGGGGAGTCGGGAGAGGACATTGGAACATATGTAGCACACGCGCCCGCCGACTTAAGCCCGGCGAGACATCTTGTTGACGCAAGAGACCTAGATATACAAGGTATCATGCATGGTCGAGGCGCCAGGCGACGAACTGGGCAAGTGGGAGATCCAGGTGCGCAAGGGCGGCCTGGGCCTCGCCGTGCTGGCCGTCCTCTGGCCGGGCCGGCTTTACGGGCTGGAGATCCTGCGGCGGCTCGACGCCGATGCGGGAATGTCGATCCCGGAGGGCACGATCTATCCGCTGCTCAGCCGGATGAAGGCGGAGGGCCTGGTGGACTCCGAGTGGGTGGAGGCTGACGCCGGCCATCCGCGCAAATACTACCGCCTGACCGATGCGGGCCGCCGGCGGGTGCGCGAGATGGCGCAGAGCTGGCGCGCCTTCGCGCAGGGGCTCGAACGGCTGCTCGCGCCGATGGAAGGAGAGCTCGGATGAGCAACGACGCCGGCATGGCGCACCTGGACTGCTACCTCGACCAGGTCCGCCGCCAGCTCGGCGGACTGCCGAAGGCCGAGGTCGAGGAGATCCTGGCAGAGCTGCGCAGCCACGTGCTCGACAAGGTCGACGGCGCGCCGACGCCGCAGCGTGTCGAGGCGGCGATCGAGGCCCTGGGCGGGCCGCGCGAGGTGGCGAAGGTCAACCTGACGGAGCGGGTGGCGGCGACCCTGGAGGCCGACCGCTCGGCCTGGCGCGTGTTCGGCGCCATCGGGCGGCTGGCGCGGCTCAGCGTCTACGGCTTCTTCGCGCTCCTGGTTTCGGTGATGGGCTACGGGGCGGCGGCGGCCTTCTTGCTGACGGCTGTCGTCAAGCCGTTCATGCCGGAACATGCGGGACTCTGGCGGATCCCGGCGCCGGACGGCAGCTACGACTATTCGATCGGCACCACCGACGCGCCGAAGGGCTACGAGCTGCTCGGCTGGTGGATCATTCCCATCGGCGTGGCCGTTGGCCTCCTCCTGGGCTGGCTCACCTGGCGCTTCGGGCTGTTCAGCGTGCGGCGGATGCGCCGAACTGTTCAGCGCGGGCGGGCCTGAGCGAAGGCGAGCGCCGCCAGCCGGCAGGCCGAGGCGAGGGGGCGGCCGGCGCGTGCGTCGTCGATACGGCCGATCAGCGCCGCCAGGCTCAGGCCCTCGCCGGCGGCCATGGCGTCCAACACGGCCCAGAACTCCGGTTCCAGCGCGATGGAGGTCGCGTGGCCGGAAAGCTGGACGGAACGCTTTCGCAAACTTGCCATGAGCAAGCTGTCGGACGTTTCGCGCCGCCGATCAAACGGACGAAAGTGACGGGGTCGTCATTTTCGGCTTGCATTAAGTTGACACCGGCGTCATCTTTGTCGGAGCAACCTATCTCAAGGCGTTCCCCATGGCCCTCGTCGACACCGCCGAACCTGTCGCCCGCCGCTCGGTCAGCACCAAGCTGGACTGGCCGCACGCGCTCAGATCGCTGCGCAAGCTGCTGAACGACAAGGAAGACACCGGCCAGGTGTTCGAGATCATGCGGGCGCTGAACGGCAGCTCGACCGCCAAGTGCTACCATCGCCTGCTGACGAGCGAGCAGGGCGGCCGCATCGCCTATGAGCGCCCCGAGTTCGCGCGCAAGCTGATGGACGACGCCTGGCTCGACAGCCTGCCGGCTGGCAGCGTCGGCGCCGCCTACCGCGCCTTCATCCGCAGCGAAAACCTCTCCGCCGAAGGCCTGGCCGAGATCAGCCGCCAGAGCGCGCTCGGCGTCGACGAGCCGCATCCCTACGCCTGGATGGGCCGGCGCACCCGCGACGTGCACGACATCTGGCATATCCTGTCGGGCTATCACCGCGACGCCCTGGGCGAGGCCTGCCTGGTGGGCTTCTCCTACGCCCAGACCCGCGGGCTGGGCTGGGCCCTGATCGCGGTCGGCGCGGCTTGGCGCTCCCGCAAAGACAAGGCCTACCCGTATGTGAAGGCGATCTGGCAAGGCTATCAGCGCGGCAAGGCGGCCAAGTGGCTGCTGGGCGAGGACTATGAGCGCCTGATGCGCGAGCCGCTGGAGAGCGCTCGCCGTCGCCTGAACATCACGCCGGCGACCATCTACGACTCGATCCCCGCGGCGGTGCGCGACGGGGCGGTGCCGCAGGCGGCCTAGTCGTCGCGCTTGGCCTGGTCGAGTTTCTTCCGCGCCCGCTCGGCTTCCATCTCGGCCACGATCTTCTCGGTCTTCTTCAGGCCGAACAGCGAGCGGTTCTGGCCGGCCTTCGCCTTGGCCTGCGCCTTCGCGCGGTCCTTGCGGAACTTGTTGAGGTTGATCGGCTCGACCATCGACGAAACTTCCCACGCTCCGCGTCGTTTCCCAAGCCTCAAAGGCTTCAGGGAGATGAGACGATGATTCAATCCTCCGACATTCACGAGCATATGGACGTTGTCGGGTCCGACGGCGGCCACGTGGGCCGGGTCGACAAGGTGATGGGCGACGAGATCGAACTGACCAAGCTCGATATCGCCTCGGGCCTCAAGCATCACATGATCCCGCTGAGCTGGGTCGAACAGATCGACGAGGACACCGTGCGCCTGAACATGACCAAGGACGCCGCCAGGGCGTCGTGGCGCACCAAGCACTAGGACGAAACGACGGAGGGCCGCCCAGCCGGGCGGCCTTCTTTCGTGGGCGCTATTTCACCGCGGCCGTGAACCGCTGGATGCGGCCGCAGGCATCCTCGAGCTGGGCGTTCGAGGTCGCGTAGCTGATGCGGAAGAAAGGCGAGAGGCCGAAGGCCGCGCCGAACACCACCGACACGCCCTCGGTCTCCAGGAGCTCGACCGCGAAGTCCTGGTCGGAGCCGATGACCTTGCCCGAGGGCGCGGTCTTGCCGATCAGCTCGGCCACCGAAGGATAGACGTAGAAGGCGCCCTCCGGCGTCGGGCAGTGGATGCCGCGCGCCTGGTTCAGCATCGAGACCACCAGGTCGCGGCGTTCCTCGAACAGCTTCGCGTTCGGCTTGATGAATTCCTGGGTGCCGTTCAGCGCCTCGACCGCCGCCCACTGCGAGATCGACGAGGGGTTGGACGTCGTCTGGCTCATCACCTTGGCCATCGCCTTGATCAGCGGCTCGGGGCCGGCGGCGTAGCCGATCCGCCAGCCGGTCATGGCGTAGGCCTTGGAGACCCCGTTCATGGTCAGCGTCCGGTCGTAGAGCGCCGGCTCGACCTGGGCGATCGTCGAGAACTCGAAGTCGCCGAACACCAGGTGCTCGTACATGTCGTCGGTCAGGATCCAGACTTGCGGGTGACGCAGCAGGACGTCGGCCAGCGCCCGCAGTTCCGCGCGCGTGTAGGCCGCGCCCGACGGGTTCGAGGGCGAGTTGAGGAACAGCCACTTGGTGCGCGGCGTGATCGCCGCCTCCAGGCCCTGCGCGCTGAGCTTGAAACCGCTCTCAGCCGTGGTCGGCGCGGCCTTCGGCTCGCCGCCGGCCAGGAGCACGATATCCCAGTAGCTCACCCAATAGGGCGTCGGGATCACCACCTCGTCGCCGGGGTTCAGCGTCGAGAGCATGGCGTTCCAGATCACCGGCTTGCCGCCGGGCGATACGTTCACCTGGCTCGTCTTGTAGGTGAGGCCGTTCTCGCGCTTGAACTTGGCGACGATGGCTTCCTTCAGCTCCGGAATGCCGTCGACGGTGGTGTACTTGGTCTTGCCGTCGCGGATCGCCTTGATGGCGGCTTCCTTGATGTTGTCCGGCGTGTCGAAGTCGGGCTCGCCCGCGGCCAGCGAAATGATGTCGCGACCGGCCGCTTTCAGCTCACGCCCTTTCTGGTCGGCCGCCAGGGTGGCGGACGGCTTGACGCGGGCGAGCGCGGCGGATTCGAGCGACATGGCGGGCAGAGCTCCCTTGGATGTTCGGGTTGACGGAACGGGCCGGGGTTTAGCCTAAGCCGCCGCCGGGGTGAACCCGAGATGCACGCGTGCAGCTTGACCCTTCCGGCTTGATCGGCGACCTCAGGCCCAGATGCGCCGCCTCCTTCAAGTCCTTTCCAACATGGACGCCCAGGCGTGGCGGACGCTGCTGGTGTCCTTTGTGCTGTTCGGCGGCGTTGGGCTGGTCTTCGTGTTCGGGGCCCAGGCGCTGGGGTTCAACGGCGAGGTCACGGTCCAGGAGTGGCTGCGCGCGGCGCAGGGGCCCTGGTCGCTGCCGGTGGCGGTGGCGGCGTTCGCCATCCTGGCCTTCGTCGGCGTGCCGCAGATCATGCTCATCGCCGCAGCGGTCGTGGCCTTCGGGCCGGTGACCGGCATGGCCTATAGCTGGGTCGGCACCATGGTCTCGTCGCTGGTGGGCTTCTACCTGGGCCGCGTGGCCGGGGCGCGGGCGCTGGAGCGGTTCTCCGGCGAGGGGCTGAAGCGCTTCATCAGCCTGGTGGGCCGCAACGGGTTCCTGGCGAGCCTGATCGTCCGCCTCGCGCCGTCCGCGCCCTTCATCGTGGTCAACATGGCGGCCGGCGTGACGCCGATGCGGGTGCTCGACTTCACACTGGGCACGGCGCTCGGCATCGTGCCGAAGATCGTGCTGACCGCCTTCGCCGGCAATTCCATCTTCCGGGTGTTGAAGGGCGAGATCGGCAAGGACGCGCTGTGGCTGGTGGTGATCGCCGGGGCCTGGATCGGGATCGGCCTGATCGCGCGGGGCTGGCTGCGTAGCCGTGAAAGGGAAGCGCCGTGATGCTGAAGCTGTTCCACGCCTGGGGCTCGTGCTCGCTGGCGTCCTACATCGCCCTCGAGGAAGCCGGCGCCGACTACGAGGTCGCGGTGATGAACACCAAGGCCTGGGACCAGAGGAAGCCGGAATATCTGGCGATCAACCCGAAGAGCCGGGTGCCGGCCCTGGTCACCGAGCGCGGGGTGTTGACCGAGACCCCGGCCATCCTGGCCTTCATCGCCCAGAGCTATCCGACCTCGAACCTTGCGCCGCTGGACGACCCCTTCGCCTTCGCCGAGGTCCAGGCATTCAACAGCTACCTCTGCGCCACCGTCCACGTGGCCCACGCCCACAAGCACCGCGGCTACCGCTGGGCCGACGATCCGGCGGCTCTGGCCGACATGACCCGCAAGGTCCCCGAGGTCGAGACCGCCTGCTTCCAGCTGATCGAGGACGCGATGCTGAAGGGGCCTTGGGTGCTGGGCGAAGCCTATTCGGTCTGCGATCCCTACCTCTTCACCCTGTCCGGTTGGCTGGCCGACGACGGGGTGGACATCGGCCAGTTCCCGAAGGTCGCGGCGCACGCGGAGCGGATGGCTGCGCGGCCCGCCGTGCGCAAGGTTCTTGCCGAACGGGCGGCCTAGCGCCGCATCCGCGCAAGATACTTGCGGCGAGAGGCCTGTTTCGGTAGAGGCTGCAGCATGCGCACGCGCACCGCCAGCCTGCTTCTTCTTCCGCTGGGGCTTAGCCGCCCCTGGGCGCCTCTCTAGGCTGCGCGTCTTCGCGGCCGGGCGTCTCAGGGGATTTCCCTCGCCCGTCCCAACGAAACCTCCGCGAAGAGACCAAAGCCATGACCGCCCCCGCCGAAACCGGCGCCTCTGAAGCCAAAGACTCCGTAGCGACGCGCTCCGACAGCGATCGCGTCATCGTCTTCGACACCACCATGCGCGACGGCGAGCAGTCGCCCGGCGCCTCGATGTCGCTGGACGAGAAGATCGAGCTCGCCAAGATCCTGGAGGAGATGCGCGTCGACGTGATCGAGGCGGGCTTCCCGATCGCCTCCAACGGCGACTTCGAGGCGGTTCGTCAGATCGCCGGCCTGGTGACCGAGAGCACGGTCTGCGGCCTGGCCCGCGCCGGCATGGCCGACATCGAGCGCTGCGCCGAGGCGATCCGCCACGCCAAGCGCGGGCGCATCCACACCTTCCTGTCGACCAGCCCCTCGCACCGCGACCACATCCTGCACGCCAGCCAGGAAGACATCCTGGAGATGATCACCAAGTCGGTGACCCATGCGCGCAACCTCTGTGACGACGTGGAGTGGTCGGCCCAGGACGCCACTCGCACCGAGCAGGACTTCCTGCGCCGCTGCGTCGAGGCCGCGATCCGCGCCGGCGCGGGCACGGTCAACCTGCCGGACACGGTGGGCTACTCCTACCCCAGCGAATACGCAGACATGTTCCGCGACATCCTGGAGAACGTGGACGGGGCGGACCGCATCATCCTGTCGACGCACTGCCACAACGACCTGGGCCTGGCGGTCGCCAACTCGCTGGCCGGCGTGCAGGGCGGGGCGCGGCAGGTGGAGGTGGCCATCAACGGCATCGGCGAGCGCGCGGGGAACGCCGCCCTCGAAGAAATCGTCATGGCGCTGAAGGTGCGCGGCGACCAGCTGCCGTACTTCACGGGCGTCGAGACCCAGCACATCACCCGCGCCAGCCGCTACGTCTCGGCGATCACCGGCTTCCCGGTGCAGTACAACAAGGCGATCGTCGGCAAGAACGCCTTCGCCCATGAGAGCGGCATCCACCAGGACGGGATGCTGAAGGACCGCGGCACCTACGAGATCATGAGTCCCGAGACGGTCGGGCAGGGCGCGTCCAACCTAGTGATGGGCAAGCACGCCGGCCGCGCGGGCTTCCGTCAGAAGCTCAAGGAGCTGGGCTACGAGCTGGGCCAGAACGCGTTGAACGAGGCGTTCCAGCGGTTCAAGGACCTGGCCGACAAGAAGAAGCACGTCTTCGACGACGACATCATCGCGCTGGTGGACGACGCGCTGGCCTCAGGCGCCGACCGCATCCAGGTGAAGACCCTGCGGGTCATCGCCGGCACCGAGGGCCCGCAGGAGGCCTTCCTGACCATCGCGGTCGAGGGCGAGGAAATCTCCGCCAACGCCACCGGCGACGGGCCCGTCGACGCGGTGTTCAACGCCATCCGCAAATGCGCCCCGCACGAGGCGACGCTGCGGCTCTTTCAGGTGCACGCAGTCACCGAGGGCACCGACGCCCAGGCGCAGGTCTCCGTCCGCCTCGAAGAGGACGGGCGTATCGCCACCGGCCAGGCGGCCGACACCGACACGCTCACGGCATCGGCGAAGGCCTACGTCAACGCGCTGAACAACCTCACGGCGCGCAAGGAAAAGTCGGCGCCCAACGCGATCGCGGCGGGGTTCTGATCGCGGCTCCGCGCAAGCGGAGCGGCGAGCGCTGACATGCTCTGGATTTTGATCACGGCGGCGGCCGCGCCGCTGCAGGTGGCGCGCAACGCGCTGCAGCGCGGGCTGGTGGGCGACGCGGGCCCCTGGGGCGCGACCCTGGTGCGCTTCCTGTTCGGCCTGCCGTTCTCGCTCGCGATCTTCGCGGCGGTGGCGGCGCTCGCGCCGGGCGCGGCGGCGCATCCGTCGGCCGCCTACTTCGCCGCCGTGCTTGTGGGGGCGCTCTCGCAGGTGGGGGCGACGGCGGCCCTGCTGGTCGCCATGCGCCGCTCCGGCTTCGCGGTGGCGACCGTGATGCAGCAGTCGTCCCTGCCGCTCGCGGCGATCTTCGGCTGGCTGGTGCTGGGTGACGCCATCGGAGCTGCGGCCTGGGCCGGGATCGCCGTCACGAGCGTGGGCCTGGGGATCCTGTCCTGGCCGGCCCGCGACCAGATGCGCGGGGCGGCGCTGGGCACGATGCTTGGCCTAGCCTCGGGCGCGGCCTTCGCCGTGGCGCTGAACGCCTACCGCCAGGCCGGCCTGATGCTGGAGCCGCACCATCCGATCTATTCGGCCACCGCCTCGGTCTGCGTCGCCCAGGCGATCCAGACGAGCGTTCTGGTGGCCGCGCTCGCCATCTGGCGGCCGGCGTCCCTGCTGGCGGTGGTGCGATCGTGGCGCCAGTCGCTGGGCGCGGGCTTCTTCGGCGCGGCGGCCTCGGCCTGCTGGTTCGCGGCCCTGGCGCTGGCGCCGGCCGGGCCGGTGCGCGCGATCGGCGTGATCGAGGCCCCGATCGCCGCCGCCGCCGGACGTCGGCTCTTCAAGGAGCGTCTGTCGCTGCGCCAGATCGCCGGCGGCGCGCTCGCTGCCTTGGGCGTCGTCGCCACCGCGCTCGGCTGAGCGACGCATCCGCCCAGGCCGTGCGCGGCGACTATCGGATGGCGGCCTGTTCGGACATATTTGTCCAGGGCGGTTTCGAGGGATCCCAGTGACCGACGCGCTTACGATCCGCGGTCTTTCCAAGACCTTTGGCGGCAAGGTGGCCGTCGACGACCTGTCGCTGAGCGTTCGCGCCGGCGAGCTCTACGCGCTGCTAGGGCCGAACGGCGCGGGCAAGACCACCACGCTGCGGATGGTCGCCGGGCTGCTGAAGCCCAACGCCGGCTCGATCGAGGTCTTTGGCCGCGACGTGCTGGCCGACCCGGCCGCCGCCAAGCAGATCATCGCCTGGGCGCCGGACGAGCCGATGCTCTACGACCGCCTGACGCCGCTGGAGTACCTGGATTTCGTGGCCGGCCTCTGGGGCGTGGACCCGAAGGTCGCCGTGGCGCGCGCAGAGGAGCTGCTGCGCTGGCTGGGCCTCTGGGACAACCGGGCCGAACGCTGCGAGGGGTTCTCGCGCGGCATGAAGCAGAAGACGGCGCTGGCCGGCGCCCTGATCCACGATCCGCGACTGCTGATCCTCGACGAGCCGCTCACCGGCCTCGATGCGGCGGTGGCGCGGCAGGTGAAGGACCTGCTGCAGGCCCGCGTGAGGGACGGGGCGACCGTGATCCTGACCACTCACATCCTGGAGGTCGCCGAGCGGATGGCCGACCGCATCGGCATCATCCAGAACGGCAAGCTCCTGGCCGACGGCACGCTGGACGAGCTGCGCGCCCGCACCGGCGAGGGGCGCGCGACGCTTGAGGACGTGTTCCTCGACCTGGTGGGCGGCGCGGAGGGCGCCGCGGCGTGATCGGCCCGCCGGGATCGACGCTCTGGCTGCTGCAGCATGAGATGCGCCTGTCGTGGCGCGCCATGCTGAGCAAGCGCAGCCGCGGGCGGGGCAAGTTCGCCAGGGTCTGGCTGACCGCGATCCTGCCGGTGCTGCTGCTGGTGACGGCGGGGCTGCCGATCGCGTTCGGGGCGCACCGCTGGCAGGTTCCGATCATTCCGCTGTCGAGTCTGATCGCGGCCGCGGCCCTGCTCATGCTCTTCACGCTTATGCTCTCGCAGACGCTTTCCGCGGCGGTCGACACCCTCTACGAGCGCGGAGACTTCGATCTGCTGTTCTCCTCGCCGCTCGCGCCGCGAAAGGTGCTGACGGTGCGGTTCCTGGCCGTCGCGGTCGGCGCCTTCTCGATCTTCGGCATGATCCTGACTCCGATCATCCTGCCGAGCGCGGTCTGGGGACACCCGCAGTGGCTGGCGGCCATCGTGGTGCTGTTCAGCGTGGCGCTGGCGGCGAGCGGCGCGGGACTGCTGATGGCGGCGAGCCTCTTCCGCGTGATCGGACCGCGACGCACCCGCACGGTGGGCCAAGTGCTGGCGGCGATGATCGGCGCGGTCTTCTTCCTGGCGTCCCAGGCGCGCAACATCCTGGGCGGCGCCCAGACGGCCAACGTCGCAGGCCTGGTGATCCAGTACTCCCACGACGCCCGCTTCCAGTCTCCGGCCTGGAGCTGGCCGCTGCGCGCCCTGCTGGGTCAGCCGCTGCCGCTCCTGGGCGCGATCGGCGTGGGCGGCGGCATCTTCCTCTTCGCCAACCAGCTCCTGGGCGCGCGCTTCGCCGCCGACGCCGCGGCGGCCGCCGGAGCCGGGGCGGTTCGCGGGCCGAAGGTGCGCGAGGGCGCGAAAGTCCGGTTCGCCGGCAGCGCGTTTTCCGCGACCCTGGTCAAGGAGCTCCGGCTGATCGCGCGTGATCCGGCGCTGATCGCCCAGGTGCTGCTGCGGGTGCTCTACATGGCGCCGCTGGCCTTCATCCTGCTGCGCCAGGCGTCCCAGGGGCATTCCTTCGCCTTGCCGGGCACCGCCGCGGCGCTGAGCCTCGTGGCGAGCCAGGTGTCCGGCAGCCTCGCCTGGATCACCATCTCCGCCGAGGACGCGCCTGACCTCCTGAGCTGCGCGCCGACGCCGGTGCGCACGATCCGCCAGGCCAAGATCGCCGCGGCGATCCTGCCCATGGCGGCGCTGCTGGCGCCGGTCATCCTGCCGCTGGTCTTCCTGGCGCCGTTGACCGCGCTGGCCGCCACGCTCGGCTGCGCGGCGTCGATGACCATGGCCTCGTTGCTGAACATCTGGTGGCAGCGGCCGGGCAAGCGCAGCGAGATGCGCCGCGCCCGCTCGTCCTCGTGGTTCGTCACCCTGGCCGAGGTGGCGCTGGGCCTGTTGATCGCCGTCGCGACCGCCCTGCTGGCAGCCGGCGCCTATGGCTGGGCGGTGATCCCGGCCGTGGTGGCGCTCGCCGCTGTGCTGATGCTCCGGCGCACCGACGCGCAGATCGCCCAGGCCTTGCGCACCGCGAGCTGAGCGTGACAAGCCGCGTTTCGCTGCTAGGGTCGTTATGTCGTCCAGCCACATAACGGGTCGCCGTGGTTTCACCGCCTCTGCTCAACGCCGCACTGTCGTTGCGTCGGGGCGAAGGCCCCCGCATCGGGGCCGAGCGCATAGCGTTGCTGGAAGCGCTGGGTGAGCTGGGCTCGATCCGCGCGGCGGCCGAGCGGGCGGGCCTGAGCTACAAGGCTGCCTGGGACGCCGTGCAGGCGCTCAACAATCTCTTCGAAACGCCGCTGGTCGTCGCCCGCGCCGGCGGCCGGCAGGGCGGCGCGGCGGAACTCACCGACAGCGGCCGTGCGCTGATCGCCACCTTCCACCGCGTGGCGGCCGAACTGGGCCAGGTGGTCGACCGGCTCGAGCAGGGCCTCACCGGCCTGCCCGAGGACGTGGGCGCGCTCTTCTGGAGCCTTGGCATGCAGACCAGCGCCCGCAATGCGCTTCGCGGGGTCGTCACGCGCATCACCGACGGGACAGTCAACGCCGAGGTCCTGACCGTCGCTGGCGGCGTCGAGATCGTGGCGGTGGTCACCCGCGAGAGCGTGGCGGCGCTTCGCCTGGCCGTTGGCCGGCCGGTCATCGCGCTCATCAAGTCGACGTTCGTAGTGCTGGCCAAGGGCGAAGGATTGGTCACCTCGGCCCGCAACCAGATCGAGGGCGTGGTCTCGGGTCGGCTCGACGGGCCGGTCTCCAGCGAGATCACCCTTGATATCGCCGAGAGTAAGACGCTCGTCGCCACCATCACCCGCGAGAGCGCCGAGGCGATGAGGTTGAAGGTGGGCGAGCCGGTCACCGCGCTCATCAAGGCGCCGCATGTCATCCTGGCCGTGGAGTAAGCTCGTTGAAGATCGCGCTATTCGCCCTCGCCGTCCTGGCCCTCGCCGCGGGTCCGGCCGGCGCGCAGACGCTGAGCCTCTCGGGAGAGGGCGGGCAGAAGACCACCGTGACCGCCGCCCAGCTCGTCGGCATGCCCCGCCAGCACGTCCAGGTGACGCAGCACGGCGAGCCGCACAGCTACGACGGCGTGCTGCTCAGCGACCTGCTGGCCAAGGTCGGCGCGCCGCATGGCGAGGGCATCAAGGGCCGTGAGCTCGCCACGGTCGTCCGCGTCAGCGCACGCGACGGCTACCAGGTCGTGGTCAGCCTGGCGGAGACCGACGCGATCACGCGCAAGGGGCGGATGATCGTCGCGGACCGCGAAGCCGGCGCCCCGCTGAAGCCCGGGGAAGGTCCGTTCCGGCTGGTAATCGAGGACGATCTCCGTCCCGCTAGGTCGGCGCGGCAGGTGGAGCGGATCGAGATCCTCAATCTCTCCACGATGTCAAAGGCGGCGTCCGCCAAAAGCCACTGAGAGTGCGGTTCACGGCGCAATCCGGGCTTCGTGGCGAAATCGCGGCGGGCTTTGCAATAAAACTCGCGCGCGACGGGAAACCGCACACCGCTCTTTATGCCTTGAATTCAACCATCGGGCAGGGCAGGGAACGCAAAGCCTGCCTGTAATTCGTAGCGACTCGACGCCTTGTTAACGCGTTGGATGCGATCGTCGCGGATTGCTGGCCCGAAACGCCAATTCCAGCCCCCAGTCTTCAGGGCCCCCCATGATCTCTTCGCTCTTCGGCGCCATCTCCAACGACATCGCCATCGACCTCGGCACGGCCAACACCCTGATCTACATGAAGGGCAAGGGCATCGTGCTGAACGAACCCTCGGTTGTGGCGCTGCGCAACGTCGGCGGCCGAAAGGTCGTCCACGCCGTGGGCATCGAGGCCAAGCAGATGCTCGGCCGCACGCCCGGCCACATGGAAGCCATCCGCCCGATGCGCGACGGGGTCATCGCCGACTTCGAAGTCGCCGAGGAGATGATCAAGTACTTCATCCGCAAGGTTCACAATCGCAAGGGCTTCGTGAACCCCAAGGTGATCGTCTGCGTGCCGTCGGGGGCGACCGCCGTGGAACGCCGAGCGATCAACGACAGCTGCCTGAACGCCGGCGGCCGCCGCGTGGGCCTGATCGACGAGCCGATGGCTGCTGCGATCGGCGCGGGGCTTCCGATCCACGAGCCGACCGGCTCGATGGTCGTCGATATCGGCGGCGGCACCACCGAGGTGGCCGTCCTGTCGCTCTCGGGCATCGTCTATTCGCGCTCGGTCCGGGTCGGCGGCGACAAGATGGACGAGGCGATCATCTCCTACATGCGCCGCAACCATAACCTGCTGATCGGCGAGACCACCGCCGAGCGGATCAAGAAGGAGATCGGCACCGCGCGGGCTCCGGCCGACGGCGAGGGCCTCTCCATCGAGGTCAAGGGCCGCGACCTGATGCAGGGCGTGCCGCGCGAAGTGCGGATCAGCGAGAAGCAGGCCTCCGACGCGCTCTCGGAGCCGGTGGGCCAGATCGTCGATGCGGTGAAGATGGCGCTGGAAGCCACGCCTCCGGAGCTCGCCTCCGACATCGCCGACAAGGGCATCATGCTGACCGGCGGCGGCGCGCTGCTGCGCGGCCTCGACGCCGAAATCCGCGACCACACCGGGCTTCCGGTCACCGTGGCCGACGATCCGCTGAGCTGCGTGGCGCTCGGCTGCGGCAAGGTGCTCGAACATCCGAAATGGATGAAGGGCGTTCTCGAATCCACGTTAGCCTAACCCTGGATTGAGTCGCCGCGCGGCCCGCTTGATGAAGACTTGGGAGCGGCGGGGGCTGCCACCAGATCGTGGAACGAGGCGTCTAAGTGTCCTTAAGGGACAATCCGCTCGGTGAACTGAAGGTCCCGCTGACCTGGGCGGCGGCCATAGCCTTGGTCGTGGCTGCGGTGGCGGCGACCGCGATCCTGATTTCCGACCGGCGCGAGACCTTCAAGGCGGAGGCCTATGGCGCGACGCGCCGCGCCAGCGACACGGTCCTGGCGCCGGTGGGCGACGTGCTGTCGGCGCCCGGGCGCTGGACCGGGGCCGGCGTCGACACCATCCGCGACTACTTCTTCGCAGGCTCCGAGAACCGCCAGCTCAAGGCCGAGCTGAAGGAGATGCGGCAGTGGCGCGACGTCGCCATCGCGCTGCGCGACGAGAACGAACGCTACCGCACGATCCTGGGGCTGAAGACCGATCCGCCGATCCCGATGGTCGCGGCACACATCGTCAGCGACAGCCGCGGGCCCTTCGCCGACACTCGGCTGGCCAACGCCGGGACGGAGCGCGGCGTGAAGGCCGGCAATCCGGTGATGAGCGAGAACGGCCTGGTCGGCCGGGTGATCGGGGTGACCGATGGGGCGAGCCGGGTGCTGCTGCTCACCGACATCGCTTCGCGTACGCCGGTGATGATCGACCGCACCAACGCGCGCGCGATCCTCACCGGCGACGGCGGCCCCAATCCGCGCCTCGACTACCTGCGCGGCCGCGACCCGATCCGCGAGGGCGACCGGGTGCTGACCTCCGGCGACGGCGGGGTGCTGCCGCGCGGCCTGCCGGTAGGGACGGCGGTGAAGGGGCTCGACGGGCGCTGGCGGGTGGTCCTGGCCTCGGACCGCGCGGCGATCGACTTCGTGCGCATTCTGCTCTTCCAGGATTTCACCCAGGTGGTGAACGTCAAGGCGCTGAGCGAGATGAGCCCACCGCCGCCGACGCCTGGGCCGGGAACCCAGCCGGTGACCCCGCCCAAGCCGCCGACGCCTGCCGCCGGCGCGGCGGCCCCGGCGCCGGATGGCGCGAAGACGCCGCCAGGAACGGCGGCGGCCAAGGGGCCGAGTGCAACGCCGACCCCCAAGCCGGCGGCGGATGCGGCCGCAAAACCTCCAGTGAAGCCGGCGACCGACAGGGCGGTAGCGCCCAAGCCGGCGACGGGCGGTGCGACAAAGCCCGCGCCCGATGCTGCGAAGCCAAAGCCCGCAGGCGCCAAGCCCCCCGCGGCGGCGAAGCCCAAACCGACCGCGGAAGCGCCGCACCCATGAGCGCCGCGCGGCCACTCGAACCCTGGCGCTGGCTCGGCGTGCCGATGCTGCAGGCGCTGATCGCCACTGTGCTGTTCGGAATCCCTCTGCGGGTGTTCGGCCTGCAGCTCCCCGAGCCGATCTTTCCGATGGTGCTGGCTTTCGCCTGGGCGGTGATCCGGCCCTCGATCCTGGCGCCGTTCGGCGTGCTGGCGATGGGCCTCTTCCTCGACATCTTCTGGGGCGGCCCGCTCGGCCTGTGGGCCATCTGCCTGTTGATCGCCTACGGTGGAGCGCTCTCGGCGCGCAGCATCATGGCCGGCCAGAGCCGGCTGATCCTATGGGCCTGGTACGGGCTCTGCACCGCGACCGCGATGGTCGCCGCCTACCTGTTCGTGATGCTGGATTCCAAGTCGACGCCGGGCACGGTCCCGGTCGCCTGGCAATTCCTCGCCACAATCGTCCTCTATCCCTTTGCACAGCGTCTGATCGACCTCTTCGAGGACGCAGACGTGCGGTTCCGGTAGGGGCGGGCGATGGCTGAACCGTCCATCTTCTTTGCCGAGGTCAACGAGCGGCAGGGCGTCTTCCACCGGCGCGCCTTCCTGCTGGGCGGCTTCGCGGGCGTGGGCCTGCTGGCGCTGGGCGGCCGGCTCGCGCACCTGCAGCTCATCGAGACCCAGCGCTACGAAAAGCTCAGCGCCTCCAACCAGTTCAACTTCAAGCTGACGCCGCCGCCGCGCGGCCTGATCGTCGACCGCAACGGGGTGGTGCTGGCCTCCAACCGCCCGAACTTCCGGCTGATGGTGGCCAAGGACAAGGGCCTCGATACCAAGGCGACGCTGAAGACGCTGGCCGAATTCGTGCCGCTGGACGACAGCCGCCAGGCGCGCCTCTTCAAGGAGATATCCAACGCCCCCCGGCGCTCGCCGGTGCAGGTGATGGAGGACATGACCTGGGACCAGTTCAGCGCCATCAACATCCGCGCGCCGGAATTGCCGGGCGTCACCGCCGACATGGGCGAGGTGCGGGTCTATCCCTACGGCGGGGCCTTCGCTCACGTGATCGGCTATGTGGCCAAGGTCAACAAGACCGACCTGACGCCCACCGGGCCCAACTCCGATCCCATCCTGCTGAATCCCGGCTTCCGGATCGGCCGCCAGGGCGTCGAGCAGGCCTTCGACCTGGACCTGCGCGGCAAGCCGGGCGCGCAGAAGGTCGAGGTGGACGCCAACGGCCACGAGGTCTCCGCCGATCCCGCCGGCGACATCAAGTCGATCCCCGGCAAGGAGATCGTGCTCACCCTCGACGCCGACATCCAGAACCGCGCGATGGAGGTGTTCGGCGACCAGTCCGGCGCTGCGGTAATGATGGACTGCCGCAGCGGCGACATCCTATGCATGTTCTCGGGGCCGAGCTTCGACGCCAACAAGTTCGTTCGCGGCCTGACCGGGGCGGAGTACCGCTCGCTGGCGCAGTACGAGCGCAAGCCGCTGTTCAATAAGGCGCTGACCGCCACCTATCCGCCGGGCTCGACCTTCAAGACCATGGTGGCCCTGGCGGCGCTGGAGAACGGCTACGACCCCAAGACCGTGCACGTCTGCGGCAAGACCTGGTTCTGGGGCGGCCGCACCTGGCACTGCGACCAGGCGCATGGGGCGCAGGACCTGCACAGCGCCATCGCCACCTCCTGCGATATCTACTTCTACCAGTGCGCGCTGGCCGTCGGCCCGGACAAGATCGCCAAGGTCGCCCACGAGTTCGGCCTGGGCACGATCTTCGACATCGGCATCCCCGGCCAGAAGAAGGGGCTGGTGCCGGACACGGCCTACAAGCGCCGGACCTTTCCGAAGGACCCGGTCTGGCACCCCGGCGAGACGCCCAGCATGGGCATCGGTCAGGGCTACACCCACCTCAATCCGCTGCAGCTCTGCGTGCAGGCCGCGCGCCTGGCCAATGGCCGCAAGGCGCTGCACCCGCGGCTGATCAAGTCGGTCGGCGGCGTCGAGCTGCCGTCGGGCGCGTCCTTCGGCGACCTGCCGTTCGCGCCGGAGCACATCGACTTCGTGCGCAACGGCATGGGCGCGGTGACCGGCGCGAACGGCGAGCATATCGCGCGGGCCACGGGCGCCGGCCAGGCCGACCTGGGCCTTGGGCCCTCGCTGCTGATGGCCGGTAAGACCGGCACGGCCCAGTCCCGCGGCTACGCCGGCGGCACCGGCGCGCACGGCGCGGTCGGTGAGTGGAAGCTGCGCGACCACGCCTGGTTCATCTGTTTCGCGCCGTACGACAACCCGCGCTACGCCATGAGCGTGCTGGTCGAGCACGGCGGATTTGGCGGCACGGCCTCGGCGCCTCGGGCGCGAGAGCTCATGCGCGTGGCCATGCTGAAAGATCCCGAGCTGCGGGCCCGCATCGAACATCCGATGCCGCTGCCCGCAGGTCCAGCCGGTCCTGTCAGCGGCGACATTGTGCCCGAACTTCCGGTCGACCCGACCGATCCGACTTCTCCCATCGGCGCCGGAACCCCGACCGCATGACCGTCTCGGCCCTCACCCGTCCCGGCGAACGCGACCGCCTGATCGTCAAGATCGGCGAGATCGACTGGATCTTCTGCCTGACGCTCTGCCTGATCGCCGGCGCAGGCGCGACCATGCTGTTCTCGATCGCCGGTTCGTCCTGGATGCCCTGGGCCCTGCCGCACCTGGCTCGCTTCGCGCTGTTCTTCGCGATCATGATCGTTCTGTCGCTGATCGATCTGCGCGTCTGGTTCGCCCTGGCCTATCCGGTCTACGGGGTGGGCTTCCTGCTGCTCATCGCGGTGGATCTGGTCGGTCACCACGCCTTGGGCGCACAGCGGTGGCTGCAGCTCGGGCCGATCACAGTCCAGCCCTCCGAGATCATGAAGATCGGCATGGTGCTGGCGCTGGCGCGGTTCTACCACGGCCTGTCCGGCAAGAGCGCTCAGCTCTCCTGGTGGCTGCTGCTGCCGGCGGGCCTGATCCTGGCCCCGGTGGCGCTGGTCGCCAAGGAGCCGGACCTTGGCACCGCGCTCCTGATGCTGATGACCGGCGCGATCGTGGTGATCCTGGCGGGATTGTCCTGGCGGCTGATCGCGGCCGGTGTCCTGGGCGCCGTCCTGCTGGTGCCGCCGGTGATCATGTTCGGCATGCACGATTACCAGAGGAAGCGCCTGACCACCTTCCTCGACCCGGAGAACGATCCTTCCGGCTCCGGCTATCACATCCTGCAGTCGAAGATCGCGCTGGGCTCGGGCGGCCTGCTCGGCAAGGGCTACGGCCTAGGCTCGCAGAGCCAGCTCAACTTCCTGCCCGAGAAGCAGACCGACTTCATCTTCGCGACGCTCGCCGAGGAGTTCGGCTTCGTAGGCTGCGCCTCGATCCTGGTGCTCTATGCGGCGGTGATTTTCATGGCGCTGCGCACCGCCTACCTTTCGCACAGCCACTTCGGACGACTGGCGGCCGCCGGCATAACCGCCACATTCGCGCTCTATGTGCTGATCAATGGCTCGATGGTGATGGGGCTGGCGCCGGTGGTAGGCGTGCCGATGCCGCTCTTGTCCTATGGCGGCACGGTGATGCTGACGGTGATGGTGGGCTTCGGCCTCGTTATGGCGGTGCGAGTGCACCGCTATTCGGAAGTCACCAGCGGCAAGGGCTCGCTGCTCTAGCGCCTCGGCGCGGCCGTCGGCCCGGGGCCATTTAACCGTATCTTGGGTCTTCCGGCTCATGAGGTGCGGGACATCGCGGCGCATGGGCGGGCTCGCCCGGCGCCTCGGACCAAGTCTTGTAGGGGTGAGCTGTGACGAGAGCCGAGATTCTTGCGAAGATCCAGGACGTGATGATCGACGTGCTCGATCTGGACGACCTGCACATCACCGAGAAGACCACGGCCGCCGACGTCGAGGGCTGGGACAGCCTCAGCCACCTGCGCCTGATCACCGAGATCGAGGCGGCCTTCGGGCTCACCTTCGCGACCGGCGAGATCGAACGGTTCAAGGACGTGGGCGACATGGTCGGCACGATCGAAACGAAACTGCAGACCCGTTGAACCGGCCCTAGGGAACCGCCTGACCATGCTGGAGAGCCTGGAGTGGCTGCTGCCGCCGCCCGTTGACTTCCGTCAGCAGATCAAAGACCTCAGGGGCGCGATCGAGGCCGGCGAGCTGGCGGGCGTCGAGGCGCGGCTGCAGGCGCTGGCGAACCACGGCCTGGGCCTGACGCAGCTCGAGCAACTCGCCAAGACCACGCAGAGCTACGCGGCCGCGGCGGCCAAGACCGACTTGCGCCGCGTGAAGCTGGGCCTGCTGGGCGCCGGCACCCTGGACGTGATCGCCCCGGCGCTGGTGGCGACCGGGCTTCGCCACAACCTCTTGCTGGAGGTGGTGCTGGCCGACTACGGGACAACCCTGCAGGCCGCCTGCGATCCCGAAAGCGAGTTTCGCGCCGAGGGCCCCGAGTTCGTGCTGGTTTCCAGCGACTATCGCACGCTCGACCTCGACAGCTCGTTCCTCGCCGAGGACGAGGCCCAGGCCAAGGTGGAGTTCGCCGCCCAGACGCTGCGCGCCACGCTGGAGGGCCTGAAGACCTGGGTGAAGGGCGGGATCCTCTTCCAGACCGTCGTGCCGCCCATGGAGCCGCTGTTCGGCAGCCTGGACTTCGCCCAGTCGCAGAGCTGCTACGCCATGGTCAGCGCGCTCAACCGCACGCTGGGCGATTGGGCGCGGGCCGGCGAACTCACCCTGGTCGACATCGCGCGCGCGGCCACCTGGGTCGGGCTGGAGCGCTGGCACGACCCGGCGCGCTGGCACCTGGCCAAGATGCCCTTCGCCATGCCCTTCGTGCCGCTCTACGCGGACCTCGTGGGCCGGGTGCTGGCGGCGATCACCGGCAAGGCGCGCAAGTGCCTGGTGCTCGACCTGGACAACACCCTGTGGGGCGGCGTCATCGGCGACGACGGTGTGGAAGGGATCGTGCTGGGGCAGGGCAGCGCCGGCGGCGAGGCCTTCCTGGAAATCCAGCGCCTGGCCAAGCGCCTGCGCCAGCGCGGCGTCATCCTCGCCGTCTGCTCCAAGAACGAGCAGGACGCGGCGCTGAAACCGTTCCGCGAGCATCCGGAGATGGCGTTGACGGAGGACGACATCGCCGTCTTCCACGCCAACTGGACGGACAAGGCCGCGAACCTGCGGGCGATCGCCGAGAGCCTGCAGATCGGCGTCGACGCCTTGGTGTTCCTGGACGACAACCCCGCCGAGCGGGCGCAGGTCCGGCGCGAACTGCCGATGGTGGCCGTGCCGGAGCTGCCGGAAGACCCGGCGCTTTATCCGCGCACGCTGATGGCCGGCGGCTGGTTCGAAGCGGTGTCCTTCGTGGAGGAGGACGCCAAGCGGGCCGACGACTACCGCGCCCAGATCAAGCGCAAGGAGCTGGAGAGCACTAGCGACGTAGCCGGCTATCTGGAATCCCTGCAGGTCGTCTGTACCTTCAAGGCCTTCGACGCGGTGAGCCGCGCGCGGATCTCGCAACTGGTCAACAAGTCGAACCAGTTCAACCTGACCACGCGCCGCTACACCGAGGCCCAGATCGCTGCGGCCGAGGCCGATCCGGACCTCTACACCTTGCAGGTCCGCCTCAGCGACCGGTTCGGCGACAGCGGCATGATCTCGGTGATCATCTTCCGCAAGGAAGGCCAGCGGTGGGTCAACGACACCTGGCTGATGAGCTGCCGCGTGCTCGGCCGCCGGGTCGAGGAAGCGGTGCTCAGCGAGGTGGTCCGCGCGGCGCGCGAAGAAGGCGCCACCCAACTGGTCGGCGAGTACATCCCGTCGCCCAAGAACAAGATGGTCGAGAAGCACTTCCAGAAGCTCGGCTTCACCTTGCTCGAGGACAAGGACGGCCACACGACCTGGGGCCTGGACGTCGGCACCTACGCCTATCCCGACCTGCCCGTCACGATCGTCAGGGACTAAGCGTCCGGCGCGATGCTGTTCAACTCCTTCATCTTCATCTTCTTCTTCCTGCCCGCAGCTCTGGTCGGCTTCTATGGGATGCGCCGGCTCGGCCGGCCGTGGGCGATGTGGACGCTGACGCTGGCGTCGCTGGGCTTCTATGCCTGGTGGCTGCCGAGCCAGACCTGGATCCTGCTGGTCTCGATCCTGCTGAACTTCATCGCCGGCCACTACATCCAGCAGCATCGTGAGACGAAGCCGGGGCTATCGAAGCTGATCCTGATCCTCGGACTGACCGGCGATCTCGGTGCGCTGCTCTATTTCAAATATACGATGTTCATCCTGGACAACGTGAAGCTGGTCAGCGGCGCGGACTTCACCGTCCCCCACATCCTGCTGCCGCTCGGCATCTCCTTCTTTACCTTCCAGAAGATCGCCTACCTGGTCGACTGCTCGCGCGGGGAGGCGAAGAACACCACCTTCACCGAGTTCGCGCTGTTCGCGTCCTTCTTCCCGCAGCTGATCGCGGGCCCGATCGTCCATCACAAGGAGATCATCCCGCAGTTCCGCAACGAGGTGTTCGGGCGGCTGCAGTGGAGCAACATGCTGGTCGGGCTGTCGATCTTCTCGATCGGCCTCTTCAAGAAGACCGTCTTCGCCGACAGCATCGCCTCCTATTTCATTCCCATGTACAAGGCCGCCTCGGCCAGCGGCGCGGTCGATATCCAGAGCGGCTGGCTGATCGCGGTGGCCTGGACAATGCAGGTCTACTTCGACTTTTCCGGCTATTCCGACATGGCGATCGGCCTGGCGCGGATGTTCGGGGTTCGGCTGCCGCTGAACTTCCATTCGCCGCTCCGGGCCGCCAGCGTCATCGACTACTGGCGGCGCTGGCACATGTCGTTGCAGCGCTTCATCCTGGCCTACGTCTTCCAGCCGCTGGCGCTGCCGCTGAATCGCCTGGCGGTGCGCCGCAAGCTGAAAGGCTGGACGGGCTTCTTCATGACGGTGGTGACCCCGTCCTTCATCACCTTCTTCCTGCTGGGCATCTGGCACGGCGCGGGCTGGGGCTACGTCGTCTACGGCCTGCTGAACGGGGCTTACGTCTCGATCAACGAGGCGTACCGCGAGCTAAAGCGCCGCCGCCGGCGCGCCCTGCAGCGGGCGGGCAAGCCCGTGCCGCCCGAGGGGCGGCCGCGGCGCATCGCCTATCACCTGATCACGCTCGCCTGCGTCTTCACCGGCAACATGTTCTTCCGCGCGGAGTCGCTGCATGACGGGGTGACGATCTTCCAGGGCATGTGGGGGCTGAACGGTTTCGCCAGCAATCCGGCCCTGGCGAAGTTCTTCGAGCCGAGCTTCCTGGCGCTGCTGGTCGCGGGCGGCCTGATCATCGCGCTCTTGCCCAACACCCAGCAGATCATGCGCAACTATCGCCCGGCGGTGAACTTCAAGCTCTGGCGCACGGTCGGCGCGCCGCCGCTCGTCTGGCGCTGGCGCCCGACGCTGCCCTACCTTCTCTACGTCGCGATCGCCCTGTTCATGGGCGTGGAGTTCATCCAGCGCGGCGCCGAGATTTTCGTCTATTTCAACTTCTGATGCGGTCAGACATGCACAGATGGCATCTCTTCCGCCGCACAGTCTTCGTCCTGGCGAGCGCCGTCGCCCTGGCCGTGGGCGCGACCTTTCTGCCGGACAATCCCTACGAGCGCTTCCAGCTGCTCGACGGCACGATCTACGCCAAGGGCCGGTGGATCTACGAGCGGATGCACTTCGACCCGAAGCCGATCGACGTGGCCATCGTCGGCAACTCGAAGACCGCGCTGGGCCTGAGCGCCGCCGAGATCGAGGAGCAGCTCGCCCTCAAGGGCAAGCGCGTCGATGTCGTGAACATGTCGCTGGTGGCCGACGGGCGGAACTCGCAGTGGATCTTCGTGCAGGAGCTGCTCAAGACCAAGCAGCCGAAGATCATCGTGCTGGCGCTGAACGACCAGCCGCACCCCTGGGGCCACGACAGCTTCCGCTACATCGCGCCGGCGTCCGAGGTCTGGCGCGAGGCCTTCCATGGGCTGCACGACGCCAAGAAGAACCTGATGTACCTGCCGTTCCGGCAGTTGGAGCTGCTCGCCGCCCAAGTCGCGCCCGGGGTCATGGGCGTCGATGACCGGTTCGACCCGGTCAAGTACGCCGCGACGCCGCGCGACTTCGTCCGACGCCACAAGAACGCGTCCGGCGAGTGGGTCGACATGGCCGAGACGCCGTCCCGCGCCGAACTCGCGAAGCAGGCTCAGGAGCACATCGGCGAGCTTGAGCAGCATTCGAAGCTGCCGGCGGCGGTGCGCGCCGTCACCGACGCCGACGAGAAGGTCTATATGGACCTGATCGCCCGCGCCGCGGCCGCCCGCGGGATCAAGCTGGTGTTCGTCTACCAACCCGCGTTCGGCCATGCGGCGCCCATCGCCAACCGCGCCGCCTATGAAGCTTTGGGCCCAATCCAGGACAACACCGACCTGAGCGACAGGGATGCCCTGTTCCACGACTGGGACCACATGAACACCGCCGGCGCGGTGGTCATGAGCGATCGCCTCGCCGAGGTGCTGGCGAAGATGCTGCCCTGAAGCCCCGGCCCCGGGGCGCCGCTATTTCGCGGGCGTGACCGTGCCGCGGATTTCGCCGCCGGGGTTCGCGGCGGTGTGGACGTTGAAGTACCACTTGCCCGCATTGAGATCGGCGATCTGGGCGTCGGTGAGCGTCGCCGTGCCCTTGATCGGGCTGGGCGAGGCGGTGGCGGGAACGACGGGCGGGCCGTTGCCACCGGGCGTCGGTGCGTTGTGGAAGTGGGCGGCGACGACCGGGCCCGTCAGGTCCTTGTAGGTCGCGGAGTAGGTGAAGGTCTTGCCGTCCAACATGGCGGTGACTTCGCCCGATCCTTTCACGCCGGCGGCGCCGGCCAGCTTGGCGCTGTAATGGACCATCTGCGCCGAGGCGGCGCCGGCAACCATCAGTCCCACAGCCGCGACCGCGGCGAACAGCGTATGACGCATCTGAACTCTCCCTCGCTTCCGGGCCGTTTCCCCGGATCGGGCGGCACGTTGCGCGCCCGCGCGGGCCGGCGCAACAGGAGCTTAGAGGGAAAGCGCCTGATCGGTGGCGCGGACCAGGGCGTCGACGATGCCGGGCTCGGTGGAGGCATGGCCGGCGTCCCAGACCACCTCGAAGCGGGCGGCGGGCCAGGCGCTTTTCAGCTTCCACGCCGCTTCCATCGGCGTCACCACGTCGAAGCGGCCCTGCACGATCCAGCCGGGGATGGATTTCAGCTTGGCGGCGCTCTTCAGGATCCAGCCTTCTTCCGGGAAGAACCCGTGGTTGGCGAAGAAGTGGCACTCGATGCGCGCGAAGGCGATGGCGAAGTCGATCTCGTTGAACTTCGACGGCCGCGCCTCTGGCCCGCGGATCGAAATGGTGTCGCCCTCCCACTGACTCCAAGCTGCCGCCGCCTCGGCCTGCACGCGCCGGTCGGGATGGGTCAGGCGCTTGTGGTAGGCGCCGATCATGTCGCCGCGCTCGGCCTGGGGAATGGGCGCGCAGAACCTGGCCCAGGCGTCCGGGAACAGCATGCAGGCGCCGTCCTGGTAGAACCAGGCGAGCTCGCGGGCCGTCAGCAGGAAGACGCCGCGCAGCACCAGACTCTCGACCCGCTCCGGATGCTGGATGGCATAGGCCAGCGCCAGGGTGGAGCCCCAGGAGCCGCCGAATACGCACCACTTCTCGACGCCGAGATGCTTGCGCAGGCGTTCGATGTCATCGATCAGCGCCCACGTCGTGTTGTCGTCCAGGCTGGCGTTCGGCCGGCTCTTGCCGCAGCCGCGCTGGTCGAAGAGCGCCATGCGCCATTTCGCCGGGTCGAAGAACCGCCGCATGGTCGGGTTGATCGCGCCACCCGGGCCGCCATGCAGGATTACGCAGGGTTTGCCGTGCGGGTTGCCGCACTCCTCGTAGTAGATTTCATGGCCGTCGGCGGGCGGCAGCCAGCCCGCGGCGAACGGCTCATTGTCCGCGAACAGCCCTCGCCGATTGCTGGCGGCCGAGACGGCGGGCGGTGGCGTGCTGCGTTCCATGGGCGGCAATCTACTTCGGGAAGCGCCAATTCTAAGTGGGAAAACGGCGGACCAGCCAATCGAGGATCAGCTGGTTCACCTCTTCGGGCTTTTCCTGCTGCGTCCAGTGCCCCGAGCCGGCCACCATGTGCATTTCCAGATCACCGATCATGCCGGGCATGCCCTCGGCCATGGCCGGCGACAGCACGGCGTCCTTCTCCGCCGTGATCATCAGGCAGGGCAGGCCGTCGATCCGGGTCGCCTGGCCCTCCGAGCGTTCCCAGTTGCGGGTGAAATTGCGGTACCAGTTGATCCCGCCGGTGAAGCCGGTGCGCTGGAAGGTCTCGACGAAGGCGGCGAGCTCCTCGTGCGTCAGGAGCTGGGCGCCGGTGTCCGAGGCGTCCCACTGCAGCAGCATGTCCTTGAAGGCGAAGGTCGATCCGCCCTCCGCCGGTTCCGCGGCGGCCTGCAGGCTCGCGGGCTTGCGCATGAAGAAGCGCATGGTCTTCTCGACATCGGCGCCCAGCACCTGGTCGGCGTCGCCCGGCGTCTGGAACCAGACGATGTACATGTCGGGGCCAAAGCGCATGCGCATGAGGCCGATCGGCTCAAGCGGCGCGCGCGGCATGAAAGGCGTGTTGAGCCCGATGACGCCGGCCACGCGATCGGGATGCATCAGCGGCATCTGCCACACGACGAGGCCGCCCCAGTCGTGGCCGCAGAAGATCGCCTTCTCGACGCCCAGGTGGTCCAGCAGGCCCACGAGGTCGCCGGTCAGGTGCTCCATGTCGTAGTCGGTGACGGCCTCGGGTCGCGACGAGAGCCCATAGCCGCGCTGATCGGGCGCGATCGCCCAGCGGCCCGCGGCCTCGAAGGCCTTGAGCTGGTGGCGCCAGGAAAAGGCAAGCTCCGGGAAGCCGTGGCAGAGGATGACGGGCACGCCCTTGCGCGGGCCGGCCTCGTAGTAGGCCATCTCGATACCGTTCACGTGAGCGCGCTTGACCGGCGGCATCTGGGTTTCGAGCGCTGACATCCTTAGCCTCCCCTGTGGCGGGCCACCTTTGCAGCAAATCGACAGGCCGGGTAAAGCCGGGCGCAATGACCGCCGCGGCTCCGCTTGAAAAGACGCCCTGGGGCCTGGTGATTCTGCTGGGTTCGCTGACCGCGATGGGGCCGGTCGCCATCGACATGTACCTGCCGAGCCTGCCCGCGATCGCCGCCGGCCTGCACGCCGCGCCCGGCGAGGCTCAGGCGACGGTCTCGGCGTTCCTGGCGGGCATGGCGGTGGGCCAGCTCGTCTATGGGCCGGCCGCCGACCGGCTGGGGCGCAGGCCGCCGATCCTGGTGGGCACGGTGATCTACGTCGTGGCCTCGATCGCCTGCGGGTTCGCCACGACGCCGAGCCTCCTGATCGGCGGGCGGTTCGTCCAAGCGTTGGGGGCCTGCGCCGGCGGCGTGGTCTCCCGCGCCATCGTCCGCGACCGGTTCGGCCACACCGAGACGGCGCGGATGCTGTCGCTGCTGATGCTGATCATGGGCCTGGCGCCGATCCTCGCGCCCCTGCTGGGCGGGGCGTTGCTGGGCCTGGGCGGCTGGCGGCTGAACTTCTGGGTGATGGCGGCCTTCGGCGTCGCCGTGGGCCTGGCGGCGGTCTTCCGCCTGAAGGAGACCCGCTCGGAAGAGACCACCGCCCACTCGCGGACCGAGAGTCCCTTGCAGGCCTACCTGGCGCTGATGCGCGAGCCCAGGCTGGTGGGGTACGCTCTGGCCGGCGCGCTGAACGGGGCGACGCTCTTCACCTACATCGCGTCCTCGCCGGACCTGCTGATCCGCACCTACGGCATCTCGCCCGCGGCCTTCGGCTGGGTGTTCGGCCTGAACGCCGTCGGGATCATCGGCTCGAACCAGGTGAATCGCTTTGTGCTGCGCCGGCGCACACCGGACCAGGTGCTGGCCCGCGCGAGCCTGATTTCGGTGGGTTTCGGCGTGCTGCTGACCGTCGCCGCGGTCAGCGGTGTCGGCGGGCGGTGGAGCGTGCTGCCGCTGCTCCTGATGCTGCTGTCGAGCTACGGCTTCCTGCAGGGCAACACCATGGCCGGCGCCCTGAACGTCGATCCGAGGCGGGCCGGCGCGATCTCGGCCCTGATGGGCGCGGTCTCCTTCGGGACGGGCGCGCTGGCGTCAGCCGCGGCGGGCGTGCTGCACGACGGGACGCCGCGGCCGATGGCGGTGGTGATGCTGCTGGCGCTGGTAGGCTCGGCAGCCTGCCTCCACCTGCTGGCGCTGCCGAAGAAGGCGGCCGCCTAGCCCCGGTCGGCGCCCCGCGCGGCCCAGGCCAGCACAATCCAGCCGGCCAGGAAGCAGAGCCCGCCAATCGGCGTTACGGCGCCCAGCCAGCGTGGCGCGCCCAAAGCCATGGCGTAGAGCGAGCCCGAGAACAGCAAGGCGCCTGCGAGGAACAGCGGCGGGGCGAAGCGCGCGCGCGCCGCACCGCTCTGCTGGGCCGTGGCGGCGGCGAACACCGCCAGGCAGTGGACGAAGCCGTAGAGCGAGCCAGTCCGCAGCAGCTCCTGCGCCCGCGGGTCGGCGATCCCATGCGCGGCGAAGGCTCCGAAGCCCACCGACAGGAACCCGCCGACCGCCGCCAGGGTCAGGCCGTCGCGGCGGCTAGGCAGGGCCATCAGCCCCAGACCTGCGGCCGCCGGTCCTTCCAGGGGGCTTCCTTCTCGAGCTGCGCGGCGAGGCGGAAGAGGGTGGCTTCGTCGGCGTAGCGGGCGGTGAACATCATGCCGATCGGCAGACCGGCCGCGTCCACCTCGATCGGAAGCGACATCGAGGGCTGGCCGGAGAAGTTGAACGGCGGCGTGTAGGGGAAGGTGCGGCCCTGGCGACGGTTCACTTCCTTGGGCTCCAGGTTCACCGGGTCGATGAAGCCGATCTGCGGCACCGGCGTGCCCAGCACCGGCGTCAGGTAGACGTCGACGTCCTCGAAGAACGCCAGCGTCTGGCGGTTCAGCATGCGGGTTTCCTGCAGCGAACGCATGACGTCGGCGCCGGTCTGGCGGCGGCCGGCCTTGAGCGAGGCCCAGGTGAGCGGTTCCAGCTCGTCCGGCTCCGGCTCGCGGCCGACCAGCTCGATCAGCCGCGCCATGCCGGCGGCGAAGTTGGCCGCGGCGGCCGGGCCGCGCGAGGCGAAGAGCGCGCGGTAGTCTATGCTCATGCCCTTCTCGACCACCTCGTGGCCGAGGCCTTTCAGCAGGGCGGCGGTGCGCTCCAGCGCCGCCTGGATCTCCGGCTCGATGGGACGGCCGGACGGCGTCTCCGACGACCAGGCGATACGCAGCTTGCCGGGCGAGCGGGTGATCTCTTCGACGTAGGGCCGGTCCTTGGCCGGCGCTGGATAGGGCGAGCCAGGCTCGGCGTAGCCGGTGGCGTCCAGCATGGCGGCGCTATCGCGCACCGTGCGGCTCACCACGTGGTCGACGACGTTGCCCAGGGCATAGTCGAAGCCGTCGGGCATGTTGGGGTTGCGGTCGCGGGTGACCTTCAGGCCCACCAGGCCGCAGCAAGCCGCCGGGATGCGGATGGAGCCCAGACCGTCGGAGGCGTGGGCCATGGGAACGATGCCCGCCGCCACGGCCGACGCGGCCCCGCCCGAGGAGCCGCCGGCGATGTGGTTCGGGTTCCAGGGATTGCGGCAGGGGCCGAGCGCGGCGCTCTCGGTCGTGCCGGTGATGCCGTACTCCGGCGTGTTGGTCTTGCCGAGCGGCACGACGCCGGACTGGCGGTAGCGGCGGGTGAGGCCGCCGTCCTCGCTGTCGACCACGCCGCGGGCGAACTTCGAGCCGTGGCTGCGCGGCCAGCCGGCCACCGGCATGCCCAGGTCCTTGATCAGGAACGGCACGCCGCGGAACGGCCCGTCGGGCAGGTCGCCGGCGGCCCGGCGACGGGCGTCGTCATAGCCCTTGTAGACCACCGCGTTCAGGGTGGGATTGTGCCGCTCGATCCGCTCGATGGCGGCTTCCACGAGTTCGGCCGGCGTGACCGCCCGCTTGGCGACCAGCTCCGCCAGGCCGAGGCCGTCGTAGTCGGCGTAGTCAGGCATTTCCATGGGGCTACCTCGTGCCGCCGTTGGTCAGGAAGGCCAGCTTCGGCACCGGCTGCAGGGTGGAGGCGTCGCGCTTGAGCGTCCCCAGAGCGCCCTCGGCGGCGTCCAGGAAGGCCTCGATGTCTGCGTCGGTCATCGCCGCGCAGAGGAACATGTTGTGCCAGGGGTGCACATAGACCCCACGCTCCAGCATGGCGCTGGAGAAGCAGAAGCCTTTGCGCAGGTCCGGGTCCTCGTCGAACAGGAACAGCGGCATGGTCACCGGGCCGGTCTGGCGCAGCGAGAAGCCGGCGGCCGAAGCGCGTTCGGCGAGGCCCGAACGCAGGCGTTCGCCCAGCGCGGTGATCCGTTCCAGGTAATCGGTGTTGCGCACCAGCCCGAGCGTCTCCAGCGCCGCAGCCATCGGCGCGGCCTGGAACCAGTAGGAGCCGGTGACGAAGATCGCAGAGGCCGCCTTGCGCGCCTTGTCATTGCCGAGCAGGGCGGAGAGGCTGTGGCCGTTGGCGATGCACTTGCCCCAGGTGGAGAGGTCCGGCTGGACGCCGATCTTCGACCAGGAGCAGTCGCGGGCGAGGCGCAGGCCCGCGCGCACGTCGTCGACGATCAGGAGCGCGCCGGCAGCGTCGCAGAGCTCGCGGGCGCGCCGCGCGTAGGCCGGGTTCGGCTCGGCCTGGTCGATGAAGGCGTCGTGCTTGAAAGGCGCGGCGAAGACCCCGGCGAGGTCGTCGCCGGCCTGCGCGACCGCCGCCTCCAGGCTCGCCACGTCGTTGTAGTCGCAGAGGATCTGGTTGGCGCGATCGCTTTCGAGGGTGCCGGTCGGGCGCGGCACGCACCAGGGCGCGGCGCCATGGTAGGCGCCCTTGGCGCGGATGACGGTCTTGCGCCGCGTGTGGGCGCGCGCGGTGGTCAGCGCCATGGTCGTAGCGTCCGTGCCGTTCTTGCAGAACATCGCCCAGTCGGCGTGGCTGACCATGCCGACCATGGCCTCGGCCAGCTCGACCATCAGGGCGGTCGGCCCGGTGAGGGTGTCGCCGAGGCCTAGCTGGCGCACGAAGGCCGCGTCGACCTGCGGATTGGCGTAGCCGAACAGGTTCGGGCCATAGGCGCACATCAGGTCGAGGTAGCGGCGGCCGTCGACATCCCAGATGTGGGCGCCTTCGCCGCGTTCGAAGAACTGCGGGTAGTCGTCGGGCAGCAGCGCCGTCGACTGGTGGCCGTACATGCCGCCGGGGATTACCGCTTCCGCCCGCGCCCGAAGGTCCCGGTCTCGGCTGTTGGTGGGGGCCATGGCGCCTCTCCTTATCGATGTTCAGACATTACGCGGCCCGGCGGCGTCGGCAACCGCGACTCCGTGTAAGTGGCAGGTCGTCATGCCCGTCACCGTGCGCCTTGGCCTCTTCTACGGAGCCATTTTCATCGGCACGGGCGCCAGCTCGCCCTACCTGCCGGTGTGGTTCGCCGACCATGGGCTGTCGGGCAGCCGCATCGGGCTGATCCTGTCGCTGCCGATGCTGGCGCGGGCGTTCACCGCGCCGCTTCTGGCGGTCTGGGCCGACAGCTTCCGCTTAAGACGCACCGCCCTGATGCTGATGGCGGTCGTGGTGACCGGGCTCTTCGCGCTCCTGGCCCTGCCGGGCGGTTTCGCCTGGTGGACTCTGGTCTGGTTCGCCGCGTCCTCGATGTATTCGACGCTGTCGCCGCTGACGGACGTGATCGTGCTGGCGCGGGCCCGGCGCGACGGATTCAACTATGGCTGGCCGAGGGGCATCGGCTCGGCGGCCTTCATCGTTGGCAATGTCGGCATGGGCGCGCTGCTGACGCGTGGCTCATCGGACCTGGTGCTGGTCTGGATGGTGGCGGCCATCGCCCTGACAGCGGTCGCCGCCAGGTTCCTGCTGCCCCCCGATCCAGTGCACGAGGAGGGCCACGTCGCCGGGCTTTCCGACCGGATGGCGGGCCTGGGCGCGCTTCTGAAGGACCCGGCCTTCATGACTGCCGTGGTCTCCGCCGGCCTCATCCAGTCGGCGCACGCCTTCTACTACAGCTTCTCGACCCTGGTCTGGAAACAGCAGGGAATCGCCGAGGACCTGACGGGCGTGCTGTGGGCGGTGGGCGTCGCCACCGAGATCGCCTTCATGTGGTTCCTGGAGCCCTGGCGGCGAAGGGTCGGTCCGCGCAACCTCCTGATGCTGGGCGGCGCGGCCGCCGTGCTGCGCTGGAGCGCGCTCGCGTTTTCGCCGCCGCTCTGGGTGTTGTTCCCACTGCAGGCCCTGCATGCGCTTAGCTACGCCGCGACGTTCCTGGCGTCCCTGCTGCTGGTGGAAAGCCTGTCGACGCCACGCACCGCCTCGGCGGCTCAGGCGCTCAACTCCGCGCTGTCCGGCGGCGTGCTCGCCGGGCTGGCCACCATGGCCTCAGGGCCGCTCTTCGACCGCTTCGGCGCGGGCGGCTACCTCTTGATGTCGGCCATGTGCGTCGTGGGCCTGGCCGGCGCGGCGCGCCTCTATGGCGTGCGCCAGCTCGACCCGGCGTGAGGCCAGCGGCCGGCTAGGGCTTGCGCCCGCGCTTCGCCAGCCAGGCGTCCATCGCCGAATTGTCGCCGACCGCCGCGTCGCGGATGGTCGTGTTCTTCCGCTCGACGAAGTTGACGTTGTTGGCCTCATTGGCCTGGCGAAGGTCGGCCACCGACGGCGTGACGTTTTCGGTGACGGTCACGTTGGAGGAGCCGCCGCGCGCGATGATCCGCGCGCCGAAGTCGCGGTAGCCCTGCACGAAGTTGTCCCTGATCTCGGCCGTCTTGGTGGTCGAGACCGAGATGCCGTTGGCCATGGTCCCGGACATGGCGTTGCCGACGATGGTGATGTTGGACTGGCTCTCGACGAAAATGCCCTGCATGGCGCGGCCCTTGCCGCGGCGGATGATGTTGTCCTTCACGACGGCGCCGGACGGCATCGGGTGCTCCTTGGTCTCCCAGAACTGGATGGCGTCGGGGTGCGCGCCTTCCGAGGGGAAGAAATCCGTGAAGGTGTTGCCGCTGACCAGCGCGCCCGCGCTGCCGCCGAAATCCACGCCGTCGGTGTCGATGTCGTGGAAGCGGTTGTTGGCGATCGTGGCGTTGGAGGTATCCAGAATGCCGCCGCCGCCGCCGAGGTGATGGAACTCGGAATCGGTGATCGAGAGATCCGAGCTGTCGCGAAGGAAGAAGCCGGTGCCGGTCAGGCTGTTGTCCGCCTTATGGACGTTCAGCGCCTCGTATTTGATGCGCGATGAGCTAAGCGCGTAGACGCCATAGGGCTGCGACGGGGCCATCGCGATCTCGAGGCCGCTGAAATTGAGGCCCTTGGAGTCCTTGGTCGTGAGACCGCTCAGCACTGGCTTGGCGTTCGGCGCCGCCTTCACGGTCACACCCGGGGCGGCGAAGTTGAAGTTGTTCAGCTCCACCGGACCATAGGACGCCGTCCTCAGAAGCACCGTGTCCCCGGGCGAGGACGCCTTCACGGCCGCCCAGAGCGCCTGGGTGTTGTTGACCGAAAGAGTCGAGGCGCAGGCCTGGGACGCGAGGCCGGTCATCAGGCCGAAAAGGGGGACGAGGACCTGTTTCATGGGAGTTCCTGACTGCCTTGGCCGGTCACCTTATCACTGCAGAGAGGAAACGGTGACGGGGGCCAAATCGGGGCGCTGGGCGCGGCCAGGCAACACACGGTCGAAGACGCCAGCCTCGATGAACCGGCGCGCGACGAGGACGGAGCCCTCGCCGGTGAGGTGGCCGTAGTCAAACTGGACCGGCGCGCCGTCCGGCGCGACCCGCACGCAGCTCGTGGCGGTGCAGAGGGCGGCGTAGGTGGAGGCGTAGGGCAGGTTCTTGGCGGCGGCCAGGGCGGCCATCTGCCGGTCGAGGGGCGCCTGCTCGGGCAGGATGTGGCCCTGCGGGAAATCGGGTTTGTTCTCCCGAAGTCCGGCGATGATCAGCGACGGGAGCGCGCCGTCATACTCGACGATCGGGCCGGCGATGGTGATCGGTATGCGGTGCGCGTTCGCCCAGTCCAGGGTCGCCGCCAGGTCCGCCATGTCCGAGGCTCGCCAGCGATCGCCCAGCACCACCATGTCCATGCGATGGGTAGGCAGGTACTGGTTGAACATGAAGTCCATCAGCTGGGCGCAGCGCGGCGTGTCGTCCGAGGGCCTGGCCACGGTGGGGCGGCAGCCGCCGCCGGTCGCCTGCAGGACGTTCACGCCCTTGAGCTCCTGCGCCATGCCGAAGTGAAGCTGCGCGGCGTGGCTGTCGCCCAATAGCAGCACGTTGGGCCGGTCCGCGGTGGCGTTGAGGCACTTGGCCTGGTCGAAATTCCTGAACTTGTCGCCGGTCGAGATGAAGCAGGTCCCCTTGCGGAAGCTGTCCCACGGATAGTCGAGGTAGGCGCCGACACGGTTTATCGACGGCGAGAAGCGGGACGGCAGGCCCTGGGTCGCCAGCGAGAAGAGGCCGGCGGCGACGCAGGCGGAGATGGCGACGGCGGCGGTCCCGAAGACCGCGGGGCGACTGGGCGCGCCGCTCCGGAACGGCCGCTCGACGAACCGCCAGGACAGGGTCGCCAGGACGACGGACACGGCGATGACGACAGCGGTGTCCATAGCCGTCAGCGGACGCTCCGAGAGCATCTGGTAGTAGACGATGACCGGCCAGTGCCAGAGGTACAGCGAGTACGAGATCAGGCCGATGAAGGTGAGCGGCCAGAGCGAGAGCACGCGCCCCGCCAGCGTCGAGCCGGCCGATCCGCCCCAGATCACCATCGCCGCGCCGACGCAGGGCAAGAGCGCTGCCGCGCCCGGGAAGTGCATGCCTTCCTTGAACACCAGGATCGCGGCGACGATGAGCGCCAGGCCGCCGGCCACGAGCCCTTCACGTACGAAGCGCCAGGCCGGCGGCGCGTACATGCCCACCAGGACGCCGAGCAGCAGCTCCCAGGCGCGGGTGGGCAATTCGTAGAAGGTGAAGGTCGTCGCCTTGTAGGCGCCGATGACGCTGGCCACGAAGGAGATGGCGGCGAGGACGATGATCGCCAACTTGAGATGACGCAGGAAGAACTTGCGCGTGAGGATCAGCAGCGGCGGCAGCACGAGGTAGAACTGCTCTTCAACCGAGAGCGACCAGGTGTGCAGCAGCGGCTTGGTGGCCGACGGCGGGTCGAAGTAGCCGGAGGTCAGCTGGAAATAGATGTTCGACACCGACAGGGCCGCGGCGATCATGCTTCGCCCGAATTCGACCAGCCTCACCGGATAGAGGATGAAGGCGCCGGCGACCGCCGCGGCGAGCAGGACGGCCGTCAGCGCCGGCAGGATCCTCCGGAAGCGCCGCGAGTAGAAGTTGGCGATCGAGAAGCGGCCTTGATCCAGCTCCGTGAGGATCATCGTGCCTATCAGGAAGCCGGAGATCACGAAGAAGACGTCGACGCCGACGAAGCCGCCGGAGAGCTGTTTGACGCCGGCGTGAAAGGCCAACACCGGAAGTATGGCCACCGAGCGCAAGCCGTCGATGTCTGAACGATGCTTCACGCGCTCGAATCCTGGGCATGCCCACCGAAGCCCGAACGAATCGCGGCGGGCCGTCACGGCGATAAGGCGTGATTTGAGCGTCACGGCGATGAAGACTTGGTTATCCGAGCCTGTCGCCCGGCAGCTCGCATGACGTGGCGACAGCCTTGCCTCGGCGGCTGCGCGGGCAATGATGGCGCGAACGGAGGCCCTCCATGCGCGCACTGAAGGTCGAAGCTCCCTGGGGGATCGACGCCATCCAGGTGGTCGAGACGCCCGATCCGACGCCTGGGCCGGGCGAGGTGCTGGTGCGTATGCGCGCGGTGTCGCTGAACTATCGCGACATGCTGATGGTCGCGGGCTTGTACGGCCGGATGTCATCTGGGACCGGCGCGATCACCCCCTTCTCGGATGGCTGCGGGATCGTCGAGGCGGTGGGGCCCGGCGTGACGCGGATGCAGCCCGGCGACCGGGTGGCCACCATGTTCTTCCAGCGTTGGATCTCCGGGCCGCCCAACCTCGACAAGCTGTCGTCGTCGCTGGGGTCGCCGATACCCGGCGCGGGCCGCGAGCTTGCGGTCTTCAGCCAGGAGGGGCTGTCGAAGGTCCCCGAATTTCTGACCGACCAGCAAGTGGCGACCTTGCCCTGCGCGGCCCTGACCGCCTGGCGGGCGCTGTTCGAGGACGGCGACCTGCGTCCGGGCGACACCGTGGTGCTGCAGGGCACGGGCGGCGTTTCGATCTTCGGCCTGCAGTTCGCCCACGCCGCGGGCTTGCGCACGCTCATCACCTCCTCCTCGGACGGCAAGCTGGAGCGGGCCAAAGCGCTGGGGGCCGATCACCTGGTCAACTACCGCCAGACGCCCGAATGGTCGGGGCCGGTGCGCGAGGCGACGGCAGGGGTCGGGGCGGACCTGATCATCGAGGTCGGCGGCGGCGGCACCATCGAGCAGAGCATGAAAGCCATCCGCATCGGCGGCCACGTGGCCATCGTCGGCGTGGTCGCTGGACTGGGCGGCCCGTTCAACACCGCCGCCCTCATCGGCAATTCGGTGAAGGTCCAGGGCCTGTCGGTGGGTTCGCGGGACATGTTCGAGGCCATGTGCCGGTTCATGGAGCTGAAAAGGATCGAGCCGGTGGTCGACAAGGTGTTCCCCTGGACCGAGGCCAAGGCCGCCTTCGCCGCCATGCAGAGCGGCGAGCATTTCGGGAAGATCGTGCTGGAGTTCTGAGTTCCAGGCGTAGGCTGGCGAAAACGGAGGACGCCATGAAGACCAAGGGTATCAACCACCTGGCTTTGGTGTGCCGCGACATGGCCGAGACGGTGGCCTTCTACACCGAGGCGCTCGGCATGCCGCTGGTAAAGACGGTCGCCCTGCCGGACGGCGGCCAGCACTTCTTCTTCGACTGCGGCGGCGGCGCGCTGTTGGCCTTCTTCTGGTGGCCCGACGCGCCGCCGCAGGCTCCTGGGATCGCCTCGGTGAAGGACTTCCCAGCCGAGCCGAAGTCGGCTGTGGGCTCGATGAACCACGTGGCCTTCGACGTGGACGAATCCGAACTCGAGGCCTCCATCGGCCGGCTGAAGGCGGCAGGCGTGCATGTGTCGGTGCCGGTGGTGGTGAACCACGACGACAGCCCCGGGGGTGTGAGCCGTGAGATGAACGACGGCGTCTGGGTGCGCTCCGTCTACTTCCGCGACCCGAACGGCATCATGTTGGAGTTCGCCGCCATCACCCGGCCTTTCCGTCCGGGGGACATCGCCCACGAGCCTGCCCGCGCCGTCGAACCGGCGGTCGCCTGAGATGCCGCGCCTTCGCCAGGTGCCGCGCGCCGAGGCGACCTCGGAGGTGGTGACCAAGACCTACGATCTCCTGTTCGGTGACCGTGATCCGGTGGCCGAACCCGGCACCTCGACCGGCACTTCGGGCGACTGGTGGACGGTGTTCGCGCTCGTCCCCGACATCCTGGAGCACTGCAACCGCGGCTTCGCCCTCTACCGCAATCCCAAGCGCAAGCTCGATCCGGTGCTGCGGGAGCTGGCCCAGACACGCGTCGGCTGGGCCAAGGCCAGCCAGTTCGTCTTCTCGCAGCACTGCAAGTCGCTGCGGGGCCTCAACGTCTCCGAAGAGCGCATCGCAGCCGTTCCGCACTGGCAGGTCGCCGACTGCTACGACGAGCGCGAACGGGCGGTCCTCGCCTATACGGATTGCCTCACGCTGCAGGGCGGACGGACGCCCGAGCCGGTGGTCCAGGCCCTGAAGGCCTTCCTCTCCGACGAGGAGATCCTGGAGCTCACCTACATCGCCTGCCTCTACGACATGCATGCGGTGATGACGAAGGCCCTGCGCCTGGAGTGGGACGACCGCGACGACCCGATCGTCGAGGTGGCGGCGCCCGAGGACTTCAGCGGCCGCGACTTCCTGGACATCGGCCGGCGGCGCTGACGCCCGCTAGATGCTCGGGTCGAAGCCGCCGCCTTCCAGCCAGTCGACGATCCGCTCCGCGGCCTCCTCGGCGCTGAGGCGGGTGGTGTCGATGCGGATCTCGGGGTCTTCCGGCGGCTCGTATGGGGAATCGACGCCAGTGAAGTTCTTGAGCTCGCCCGCGCGGGCCTTCTTGTAGAGCCCCTTCACATCGCGCCGCTCGGCCTCGGAGAGCGGGGTGTCGATGAACACCTCGACGAACTCGCGCTCGCCCATCAGGTCGCGGGCCATCTGCCGCTCGGCGCGGAAGGGCGAGATGAAGGAGACCAGCACGATCAGGCCGGCGTCGACCATCAGCTTGGCGACCTCGGCCACGCGGCGGATGTTCTCGACCCGATCGGCCTCGGTGAAGCCGAGGTCCTTGTTGAGGCCGTGGCGGACGTTGTCGCCGTCCAGCAGGTAGGTGTGGCGGCCTTCTACGGCGAGCCGTTTTTCCACGAGGTTGGCGATGGTCGACTTGCCGGCGCCGGAGAGGCCGGTCAGCCAGACGACGCGCGCCTTCTGGCCCTTGGCGGCGGCGCGGGCGGCCTTGTCGATGTCCATGGCCTGCCAGTGGATGTTCTGGCTGCGGCGAAGCGCGAAGTGCAGCAGGCCGGCCGCCACGGTGCGGTTGGAGATGCGGTCGATGAGGATGAAGCCGCCGAGGTCGTGGTTCTCGGCGTAGGGGTCGAAGGCGATGGGCGCGTCGAGCAAGAGGTTGCAGACGCCGATCTCGTTCAGCTCCAGCCGCTTGGCGGCGAGCTGCTCCAGGGTGTTGACGTTGATCTTGTGCTTGGGCTCGGCGACCTGGGCGGCGACGGTGCGCGTCCCGAGCTTCATCAGATAGGGCCGGCCCGGCAGCAGCGGCTCCTCGTCGAACCAGACGACGGTGGATTCGAACTGGTCGGCGACGGCGGGCGGGCTGGCGGCCTGCGCCAGGACATCGCCTCGCGAGACGTCGATCTCGTCGGCCAGGGTGAGCGTCACCGACTGGCCCGCCACGGCTTCGGGCAGGTCGCCGGTGAAGGTGACGATCCGGGCCACCGTGCTCTCGCGGCCCGAGGGCAGGGCCTTGATCCGGTCGCCCGGACGCACGACGCCGGAGGCGACCATCCCGGAGAAACCGCGGAAGTCGAGGTTCGGCCGGTTGACCCACTGGACGGGCATCCGGAACGGCTTGTCGCGAAGGTCGTCCTCGACCGGCGCGTCCTCCAGCCAGCGCATCAGCGGCGGTCCGGAATACCAGGGCGAGTTCGGGCTGGGCTCGGTGATGTTGTCGCCGCGCAGGGCCGACATCGGGATGGCGGTGAAGCCCTTGACGCCAATCTGCTCAGCGAAGGCGCTGTACTCGGCGACGATCTCGTCGAAACGGGCCTGGCTCCAGTCGACCAGGTCCATCTTGTTGATGGCCAGCACTAGGTGGCGGATGCCGAGCAGGTTCACGAGGTAGGAGTGCCGCCGGGTCTGGGTCAGCACGCCCTTGCGTGCGTCGATCAGGATGACCGCGGCGTCGGCGGTGGAGGCGCCGGTGACCATGTTGCGGGTGTACTGCTCGTGGCCGGGCGTGTCGGCGACGATGAACTTGCGCTTGTCCGTGGCGAAGAAGCGGTAGGCAACGTCGATGGTGATGCCCTGTTCGCGCTCGGCGGCCAGGCCGTCGACCAAGAGGGCGAAGTCGATTTCGCCGCCCTGGGTGCCCACCCGCTTGGAGTCGGCCTCCAGCGCGGCGAGCTGATCCTCGAAGATCATCTTGGAGTCGTAGAGCAGCCGCCCAATCAGGGTGGACTTCCCGTCGTCCACCGAACCGCAAGTCAGGAACCGCAGCAGGCTCTTGTGCTGATGAGCATGGAGATAGGCCTCGATGTCCTCGGCGACGAGGTCGGAGACGTTCATCTCGAACTTCGCGGCCACTAGAAGTAGCCCTCCTGCTTCTTCTTCTCCATCGAGGCGGCCTGGTCGTGGTCGATGACCCGGCCCTGGCGCTCGGAAGTGGTGGCGAGCAGCATCTCCTGGATGATCTCAGGCAAGGTCGCGGCCGTGCTCTCGATGGCGCCGGTCAGCGGATAGTCGCCCTGGGTGCGGAAGCGGATCGAGCGCATCTGGGGGACCTCGCCGGGCAGCAGCCGCATCCGGTCGTCGTCGACCATGATCAGGTTGCCGTCACGCTCCACCACCGGCCGCTCGGCGGCGAAGTAAAGCGGCACGATCGGGATGTCCTCCAGGTAGATGTATTGCCAGATGTCGAGCTCGGTCCAATTGGAGATCGGGAAGGCGCGGAAGTTCTCTCCGGGACCCTTGCGCGTGTTGTAGAGCTTCCAGAGTTCCGGCCGCTGCATCTTGGGATCCCAGCGGTGCTGGGCCGAGCGGAACGACAGGATGCGCTCCTTGGCGCGGGACTTCTCCTCGTCGCGGCGGCCGCCGCCGAAGGCCGCGTCGAACTCATACTTGTCGATCGCCTGTTTCAGCCCCTCGGTCTTCCAGATGTCGGTATGCAGGGAACCGTGGTCGAAGGGGTTGATGCCGCGCGCCAGCGCCTCGGGGTTCTGGTGGACGATCAGCTCCATGCCGCTCTCGCGGGCCATCCGCTCACGCATTTCGTACATCGCCCGGAATTTCCAGGTCGTGTCGACGTGCAGCAGCGGGAAGGGCGGCTTGGCCGGGTAGAAGGCCTTCATGGCCAGCCGCAGCATCACCGCGGAGTCCTTGCCGATCGAATAGAGCATGACCGGGCGCTCGCACTCGGCGACCACCTCGCGGAAGATGTGGATGCTCTCGGCCTCAAGGCGCTGCAGGTGGGTCAGCATGGGGGCGGAGAGCGCGCTCTTCGTGGCTATCGGGGCGGGCGCGACGCGGGCGTCCATCAGCAGACCTTACAGCAAAGATGGCAGAATCCGCCCATCGACCGGCTGTCACTTAGAGAGGCATGGAAAACCGGGCAAGGCGAGCGGCCCCCAGGAATTCTGAGCGCGGGGCCAGCGGACGTCCCTTCGTCGGCCATGTTTCGGCTCGGTCACAGCTCAATGCTTGGCTGGGCGTCGCCCCCCATGCAACATGACGCCAAGGGAACACACCGGGCGTTGGAACCAGAATACTGGCAGGCGTCCCTAAGGGCTGGGGAAATCGATGACTGCCGCCACCACGTCTGCGCCGAAGGCCGGCGCGGGCTACCGCTATCTCGTCGTGGGCCTGCTGGCCGTCGTCTACACCTTCAACTTCATGGATCGGCAGATCATGTCGACCCTGGCCGAGCCGATCCGCAAGGAACTGGGCCTGAGCGACACGGCGATCGGCGCCCTGGGCGGCCTGACCTTCGCGCTCTTCTACACGACCTTCGGCATCCCGGTGGCCTGGCTGTCGGACCGCTTCAAGCGCGTCTGGATCATGGCCGCGGCTTGCAGCATCTGGAGTCTGTTCACCGCCGGCTGCGGCCTGGCGACCAACTTCGCGCAACTGGCCTTCTCGCGGATCATGGTCGGCGCGGGCGAGGCTGGCGGCTCCCCGCCGTCCTACTCGCTGATCTCCGACTACTTCCCCCCCAAGGAGCGAGGCACCGGCCTGGCGCTCTATTCGCTTGGCGTGCCGCTGGGCTCGATGCTCGGGGTCATCTACGGCGGCCACGTCGCGGCCGCCTATGGCTGGCGGATCGCGTTCTTCGCCGTCGGCCTGCCCGGCGTGGCGCTGGCGCTGCTGATGCTGCTGATCATCCGGGAGCCCAAGCGGGGCGGGCTCGACGAGATGGCCTTGGGCGCCGAGGCGCACGAGGCGGCGCCGCCGGCCAGCGTGGTCATCAAGGCGTTCTTCGCCAACCGCACGCTCTTCTGCGTGGCCGTCGCCTGCGGCCTCTCGGCGTTCGTGGGCTACGCCATGCTGAACTGGAACGTGCCGATGCTGATGCGGGTGAAGGGCGCGACCCTGACGCAGGTCTCGAACTACTACGGCTGGGTGATCGGCATCACCGGCGTCATCGGCACCTTCGCCGCCGGCTGGCTGGCCGACAAGCTCGGCCATCGCGACCGGCGCTGGTACGCCTGGATCCCGGTCATAGCCTTCACCCTCAGCCTGCCGGCGTTGGCGGGGCTGATCTGGGCGCCGACCTGGCAGATCGCCCTGATGTTCATCGCCGTGCCGGCTCTGCTCAACAACATGTACCTCGCACCCGCCCTGGCGGTCGTCCAGAACGCGGTGCCGCCGGGCCAGCGGACGATGGCCGGGGCGATCCTGCTGTTCGTCCTGAACCTGATCGGGCTGGGCGGCGGACCCATCTTCCTGGGCCGCGTAAGCGACATGGCCAAGGCCCGTTTCGGCGACCACTCGCTGTTGGTCGGCTATGGCGCGCTCGCGCCGATCATCGTGATCGCGATCGTCGCCCACCTGACGGCGGCAGGCTCGATCGCCCGCGACAAGCGGCTGGCCGCGGCGATCTGACGGAAGGGGATGGTGGAGCCGAAAGGAATTGAACCGATGCCTCCTCGCAGAACGAGGCGCTCTACCACTGAGCTACGGCCCCCAACTCATCCGCACCGGCGCGGGGCCGGGCTGTCCGACGGCTAGCAAGTCACGTGCCAGCCGAAGCGGGCCAATCTAGGCCGGAATGTATTTAAATCTTACAACGCTGGTCGGGAAATCCGTGATCCGGCAGGCGGTTCTGGATCGTATCAGGCCACCGCTGATCTCTTCGTCGTGCAAGGCATAGTTCACGTAGCCCATCACGAACTTGCCCTTCGGGTCGCGCTCGTAGGACCTTTGGATCATCGACAGCAGGAGCGCCCATGAGGCGCCCTGGTTGCCGTGCACGGAGGCCGCTTCGAGGTAGTAGAAGTTTCCGCCGAACTCGGCCCCGTAGTAGGCGGCCAGCACCTGGTTCCCGTCGCGGGCTAGGCGGGTCACCGTGTAGCGTGGGCATAGGATGGTCCAACCCAGGTAGCTGGTGAGCAGGTCCATCAGCCGCAGCGTCAGCCGCTTGCGCTTCGAGAGCTCGACCTTCAGGCGGGTGAGCGCCGGGATCGCGAAGATCGACTGGCGGCCGGTCCAGGTCTTGAAGTTCAGGCCCGGGATGTCCCGATAGGCGAACTGCGCGCTCTGGCGCGCGCCCTTGCGGAGGTCCTTGTAGTAGGCGTCCCAGGTTTCCCAGCCGCTGAAGTCGATGGCCTGGACCACCAGTGGCGTGGTCTCCTGGATCGAGATGCCGGGCAGCGCGGCCAGGATGGCCTCGCGCGGCGGCTCGAGGTTCAACTCCCAACCGTATTCGTATTCGCCCCGGCCGGTCTCGTGCAGGATGGCGCGCATGGCCTCCGCCCATTTCGGCTCGTCGGCCGGGAGGAGCTGGATCCGGTCGAGGAAGAAGCTCGCGCCGGCGGCGCACTGGCCGATGGCGCATTGGCCGATCTTCCGCGAGCCGTGCGGCGACTCCTCGAAGATCTCCAGCAGGCAGAGCTTGTAGTGGACGAAATTCTTGAGCAGCCAGGCCGCCGAGTGCCCGCGAGTCGCCTTTACAGAGCAGGCGCAGGCCTTGGCGAAGGCGTCCCAGTCCGCGCCCTTGATCGACCACAAGGAAATCTTGCGGGCCACCACGCGGGTGTCAGTCGCATCGGCTAGGGCTGCGCTGGCAACGTCCATCCGTAGTGACTGCACTCAAGCGCCTCCCGCGCACCGGCTTCGATCTGAGCCGGCATACGGGAGAGGCATGAAAAAGTTGGTTAAGTTTGCGGGGAGCGCGTCCGCACGATCCAACGCGCCTTGGATGGCCTGGAAAATCATTGGATCGTTTCGCCTACCCCACCGGTCGCGTTGCGCGCTCTATATGCTAATTCGGAAAGTTGACAGGCGCATATCGCCTATCGCCGCCATCTAACCTTCACGTGATGTCGCTCTCTACGGTTGGTGCGGCCGCCCCTTTCTCGCGCCTGTTGCATCGACCTTGTTGGATTTCGACGCCGGCCCCTTGGAGTCGACGCCACGGACGCGCGGAAACCTCAGACCAGGCTGCGGTGACGCTTGAGCCTCAAGCGTTTCTTAGTAAGACGGCCCGCATTACAATCCTTTGGCGGGCGTAGGCGCGCCGTGGCTCACGAAAGACCGCATGAAGATCCTGATTACGGGTGGGGCCGGGTTCATCGGATCGGCCGTCGTTCGACGCGCCATCGCCGACGGCCACCAGGTGGTGAACCTCGACGCGCTGACCTATTCCGCGAACCTTGAGAACGTCGCCGGGGTCTCGGGCAGTCCGGCCTATGCCTTCGAGCAGGCCGACGTCTGCGACGAGGCGGCGGTGCGGTCGATCTTTGCGCGCCACAAGCCGGATGCGGTCATGCATCTGGCTGCCGAATCGCACAACGACCGGGCCATCGAAGGCCCGCTGGATTTCGTGCGCACCAATGTGATGGGCACCGCCATCCTGCTGGAGGCCGCCCGCGCCCACTGGGGCAGCTTGAGCGGGGCCAAGAAAGACGCGTTCCGCTTCCACCACGTTTCGACAGACGAGGTGTTCGGCGCCCTCGGCGAGGACGGCGATTTCACCGAAGAGACGCCCTACGACCCCAACTCGCCCTATTCGTCGAGCAAGGCGGGCGCCGACCACCTGGTCCGCGCCTGGGGCCGCACCTACGGCATGCCGGTCGTCCTGACCAACTGCTCCAACAACTACGGCCCGTTCCAATTCCCCGAGAAGCTGATCCCGACGGTGATCACCCGAGCGCTGGAGGGCAAGACGATCCCGGTTTACGGCGATGGCCGCCAGGTGCGCGACTGGCTGCACGTGGACGACCACGCCGAGGCCCTGCTTCTCGTGCTGGGCAAGGGCCGGTTGGGCGAGACCTATTGCATTGGCGGCGATGGGACCAAGCGCAACATCGAGGTGATCCGCATGCTGTGCGCCCACCTCGACGCCATGGCGCCGGCCAACAGCTCGCACGCCGAGAAGATCACCTTCGTCACCGACCGTCCGGGCCACGACTTCCGCTATTCGATCGACGCCTCGAAGCTGCGCGCTGAGCTGGGCTGGGAGCCGCGGATGCCGTTGCTTGCCGGCCTGGAGGACACGGTGCGCTGGTACGTCGACAATCGTGCGTGGGTGGAAGGCATCCGCGAACGGGGCTTCCAATCCGAGCGGCTGGGCCTGGTCAAGGCATGACGATCCGCGTCCTGCAGTTCGGGACGACGGGCCAGCTCGCGCTCGAACTGCTGGCCCAGGCGAAGGATTTCGACGTCGAGATCACCGCGCTCTCGCGCGCCGAAGCCGACTTTGCCGATCCGCAGGCCTGCGCGGCCAGGGTCGCCGAAACGCCGTGCGACCTCGTGGTGATCGCCGCGGCCTATACCGCGGTGGACCAAGCCGAGGCCGAGCGGGACCTGGCGTCGCGTGTCAACGCGACGACGCCGACCGCCATCGCCGCCGCGGCGCAGGCGAAGGGCGCGGCGGTGGTCTTCGTTTCGACCGACTACGTCTTCGACGGCGGCAAGGATGTCGCCTATTCGGAGGCCGATGCGGTCAGCCCCGTGAACGCCTACGGCGCAACCAAGCTCTCCGGCGAGCAGGGCATCCTGGAGGCGTCCCCCCGCGCGCTGGTCGTGCGGACCTCCTGGGTCGTCTCGAGCCACGGCAAGAACTTCGTCAAGACCATGCTGCGGCTGGCCGGCGAGGGCAGGGCGATCCGGGTGGTGGACGATCAGTTCGGCCGTCCGACCGCCGCCCGCGACCTGGCGCGCTTCATCCTCTCCCAGGCCCTGAAGCTGTCGTCGGCTTCGGCGGGCGATCCCGCCTTCGGCGTGGTGCATTTCGCCAACGCCGGCGTGGTGAGCTGGAAGGCTTTCGCCGAGGCGATCTTCGATCTGGCGCTAGGATCGGCCGCGCCGCCGGTCGCCGGCATCCCGACCGCAGAATATCCGACCCCCGCGCGGCGGCCGCTGCGCGGCGTGCTCGACACCGGCAAGCTGGAGCGCACCTTCGGGGTCAGGCCCAGGCCCTGGCGCGACGCCGTGGCCGAGATCGTGGCTGAACTTAAACTGGAACAGAGGTCGGCGGCATGAGACGCGGCGTCATCCTGGCCGGGGGCTCTGGCACCCGGCTGCATCCGCTTACGCTCGCGGTCTCCAAGCAGCTCCTGCCGGTCTACGACAAGCCGATGATCTATTATCCGCTGTCGGTGCTGTTGCTGGCTGGCGTCCGCGAGATACTGATCATTACGACTCCGGAGGACCAGGCCGGCTTCAAACGGCTGCTGGGCGACGGCTCGCAGCTGGGCGTGCGCTTCGAATATGTCGTGCAGCCCAAGCCCGACGGCCTGGCGCAGGCCTATATCCTCGGCGAGGAGTTCATCGACGGCAAACCCAGCGTCATGGTGCTGGGCGATAACATCTTCTTCGGCCAGAACTTCACCCGCTCGCTGCAGGCGGCCGACGCCAAGGCCAGCGGCGCGACCGTGTTCGGCTATCTGGTGCAGGATCCGGAGCGCTACGGCGTCGTGGAGCTTGGCCCCGACGGCAAGGCGCTCGGGATCGAGGAGAAGCCCAGGGTCCCGAAGTCCAACTACGCGGTGACCGGGCTCTATTTCTACGACGGCCGGGCGAGCGAGTTCGCCAGGACGCTGAAGCCGTCGCATCGCGGCGAACTGGAGATCACGGCGCTCAACCAGGTCTATCTGGACGCCGGCGAGCTGAACGTCGAACTCCTGGGCCGCGGCTTCGCCTGGCTCGACACCGGCACCCACGACAGCCTGATCCAGGCGGGGGAGTTCATCCGCGCGGTGGAGCAGCGCCAGGGCCTGCGCATCGGCTGCCTCGAGGAGATCGCCTATCGCCGCGGCTGGATCGACGCCCAGCAACTCGGCCGGCTGGCCGACACCTTGGCGAAAAGCGAGTACGGCCAATACCTGCGGCGGCTGGCCGAGCGGGCTCCGGCGGACGACGGCGACTAGGCTTCGGGCGCGTTGGCGCCGTGGCGCGAAAGAGCTGAGCTTAGAAGAACAACGCCCGGACGGCGGCGGCGACGCCGAACCAAAGGCCGGCCGAGGCGCAGGCGGCGATCGTCAGGCCGACACCCAGAGGGAAGCGGCGCACGGGCGTCGTCTCGATGGAGACGTCGCGGCGGCTGACGCTGTGGAACGAAACGTCTGCTGGCATCGCACTAGCTCCCCGCCCTTCGGGCCGCGTCACGCCAAGAAACGACGGCCAGGCTTAAGGAATCGTGGGGATGAGTGGCAAACGCGGGGTTAAGGGTCCCGGTTAAGGTCACCGGGGACCGGCCACGGCCATCGTCGGGGGCGCCCGAACGCCCGCCGAGAAAGGTTCCCTGATCTTTCGCGATCAGCGCGCTTACTGACAAAATCGCCTGAGAAGCGAACAATGCGCATATGAGGCGGTATTTGCGTGTCCAGAACGCCGCAAAGCATCAAATATAATGAATTGTTTATTGACGGGCGGCCCTTCGATGGGCTTTTAGGCCCCTGACCGTCAGTGGTGAAGCCGAAGCCTCAGGCCTCGGTTTCCTTGCACGGATCATCGTAGGGTGGCTTCCACGTGTTCGATGCTGCGAACATTTCCGACGAGCAGTCGGCCGAACTCTACAGTCCTACGGCCGATTTCCGCCTCCAGTCGCCGGCCGCGCCGCCGGTGGTCGCGACGCATCCGCTGAAGCGCCTGTTCGACATCATGGCGGCGGGCTTCGGCCTGCTGCTGTTCCTGCCCCTGTTGCTCGTCGTGATGCTGGCGATCCGGATCGAGTCGCCCGGCCCGGCGATCTTCCGCCAGCGGCGCACGGGCTATCGCGGCCAGGTGTTCACGATCCTGAAGTTCCGCACGATGACGGTCACCGAAGACGGCGGGAAGATTCGCCATGCCACCAAGGGCGACGAGCGGGTGACCGCAGTCGGTGCGCTGCTGCGCAAGCTCTCCATCGACGAGCTGCCGCAACTGTGGAACGTGCTCAAGGGCGACATGTCGATCGTCGGGCCCAGGCCGCACGCCCTGGCGCATGACGAATATTACGGCGCGCTGATCCCGACCTACGCCGCGCGCTTCCGGGCCAAGCCGGGCCTCACCGGCTACGCCCAGGTCAACGGCTTCCGCGGCGAGATCCGCGATACGCGCTGCATGAGCGACCGGGTGGCCGCCGATAACAGCTACATCGAGGAGTGGTCGCCGGCCCTAGACCTCGCGATCCTCGCCAAGACCGTACCGCTCGTCTTCCGCGATCCGCGGGCCTACTGACCTTGGCGGCGCAGCCGGCGGGTCGGCTGCTGGCGATAAGCCGGGTCGTCGGCTGGACGCTTGGCCTGCTGGTCGTCGTAGCCTTCCTCATTTTGCTCCGGACGGGCCAGCGCATGATGGCGACCGAGCGGCGCGAAAGCGAAACCAACGCCAACGCCTTCATCGAGAAGGTCCGGGCCTGCCGCCGCCAGGCGCCCGCACCGACGCCGAGCTGGCACGCCTGCGAGCAACGAGTCAGGGCGCAGCTCTAGGCCGCCGCCGGCCCAGCCAAGGCCTCGCACAACTCTCGATTGTTGATTGTGGACATCGCAGTCGCCGAGGCCTACGTCGAATCAACGCTTGGCGAGCAACGTGGAGTGCCCGCCGCCCCGCCCGCTTTGGCCTCAAGTGTCGGCCTGCCGACACAGGGGATTGAGGACTTCCCTCATAAGGGGAATTCGTTTGCGAGCCTGTTTTCGCTATGGTTATGTCCGAGTTAATTGGATAGATCAGGCTGAAATTGGGGTGCAAAACATGCGAATGAAACTTCTCTCTTCGGTTGCGTTGGCGGCTTCGATGGCGCTCGCCGTCGGCTCGGTCGCTCACGCGGGCGACGTCATCACCAACGGCAACTTCTCGAGCTCGTCCTACGCCGCGGGTACGAACGATCAGTTCGGCACCGGCTTCGGCGGCCAAGGGGTCACCGGCTGGCAAGGCAACGGCGGTTACAACATCTACTTCGGTACGGATGTGACCACCAACGCCATCAGCCAGTACGCCACGCCCGGCGAACACCTGTACCCGACGGCGTTCCCGATCGACGGCGCTTTCGTCGCCCTCGACGGCGACACCACGGTGCAAGGCGGGATTTCGCAGTCCCTGACGGGCCTGCAGGTCGGCAAGAACTACACGCTGACGTTCGACTGGGCGGCCGGCCAACTTGCCAACCGCAGCGGCGACATCACCGAAGCCCTGAACGTCTCGTTCGGCGCTCAATCGTTCAACACCGGGACCCTGAACGTCAGCAGCGGCGGCTTCTCGGGCTGGCAGCACGTGACCTACGTGTTCACGGCGAGCTCGGCGAACCAGACGCTGTCGTTCCTGTCGGTCGGCACGCCGAACGGCCTGCCCCCGATGGCCCTGCTGGACAACGTCTCGCTGACGGTGCCGGAACCGGCCACCTGGGCGATGATGCTGCTCGGCTTCGGCGGCATCGGCGCGATGATCCGTCGTCGCCGCCAAGTGCTCGTCGCCGCCTAAGCGGAACGATTACAGTTTGCTCGGCGCTCAGCCGGGCGTGAGAGGGGAGCGGCGCAGCCCGCTCCCCTTTTCATTGTTTGGAAGCGGGTAGGAGCGCATGTTCTCCCACGTCGTGCAGCACGCCTTGGCCCTCCTCTATCAAACCGCCAGCCTTACGGCCTGGCTGGTCATCTTGACGGTGGTCTTCCTGCCGTTGGAGCGGCTTTTCGCTTTGCACCCGACGCGGCTGCGGGCCCGTTCCATCGCGATCGACCTCACCTACTACTTCCTGAACGGCCTGGCGCCGGCGCTGATCCTGGCGATCCCGGCGTCGATCATCGCGGCGGGCGTGCAGAAGGTCACCCCGCAAGCCTACATCGATGCCGTGGCCGAGCTTCCGCTGTGGGCGAAGGTGACCATCGGCATCGTGCTCAGCGAGCTCGGCGCCTACTGGGGCCATCGGTTCAGCCACAAGAACGCGTTCCTCTGGCGTTTCCACAAGGTGCACCACAGCCCGGAGTCGCTGGACTGGATGGTCAACACCCGCGCCCACCCGGTCGACGTGATCTTCGTGCGGCTGTGCGGCCTGGCGCCGCTCTATCTGTTCAGCCTGACGACGCCCAGGGACGGTGGCCTGCTGCCGCTGATCGTCACCCTGGTGGGGACTGTGTGGACATTCTTCGTCCACGCGAACCTGAACTGGCGCTTCGGGCCCTTGGAGTGGCTGGTGGCCACGCCGGCCTTCCACCACTGGCATCACACCAACGACGAGTATCGCGACCACAACTACGCGGCACTGCTGCCGGTGATCGACCGGCTGTTCGGCACGCACCACCTGCCGAACCACTGGCCGCCGGTCTACGGCGTCGATGAACCGGTGGCGCCGACCTTCATCGGCCAGATGCTGGATCCGTTGAGCGCGCCCGCCGCCAGACCGCAGCGGGCCAGCGCCACGGAAACCCCCTGACCGCGGCCACGCGCCGCATAAGTAGAACTCCTGAAGCAGCCGGGTGAAGCCGACACCCAGGCCCCCGGGCCTTCGGATTGCGAGCACCCCGCGCGCCCACGCGCGCGCGGATTCAAGGGCTCGGCCGACCGCCTGCGTCATCGCGCGAACCAGGTTCGCGGAGGTCCACAGCTTTGTACCGCCATGCGGCATTCGGACGCCTCGCGACGCCGCGAGTCACTCTATAGCTATCCGCCTGTGCTGCGGGGGCGGCCACAACTTCACGACCCGCGTACGAGTCCTTTCGACCTGAGATCCTGAACAAGAACATGGGTCTTCGCGAATAGCGAAGGGCCGCATGAGATCTTGTGCCTGCTTAGGCTCGACTATGGGAAACGCCCTATGAACAACTAGAGTATACAAAATGATAATATTTATTTGTATTAACTTAAGACCTTAACTGGGCTGAAATCCATGCTGTTCCATTGTCCACCTCGGGCATCGGCGACCTTGCCATGAGCACTGTTGCCAAAGAACACTTGGAGATGCGTTGTGATCACCACGGTCAGTAACTCGGATGCATTGTGGGCTGCGATCAAAGCAGCTCACGCTGGCGACACTATTCTCCTTGCGCCCGGCAGCTATTCCGCCCTGTCCCTTTCGAACTTCAAGTTCAACAAGGGCGTTGTGACCATCCAGTCGGCGGATCCGTCGCACATGGCGGTGATCAATGGCCTGACGCTGACCAACAGCACGGGCTTCGCCTTCAATCACCTCGACTTCGCGACGACCAGCGGCACCGCCGCGAACGTCCAGGGCTCGACGAACATCTCCTTCGACGCTTCGAAGTTCCACGGCTCGGTCGTGGGCACGGGCAACGGGATGATCATCCGCGACAGCTCCGGCGTGAGCGTCACCCACTCGGACATGGGCACGTTGGGGACGGGCATCAACGAGCTGAACAGCTCGAATGTCACGATCACCGGCAACGTTTTCCACGACATCAGCAGCGGCGCGATCCGCGGCACGACGACCACCTACGAGACGATCTCGGGCAACCAGTTCGTGGACGCCAAGTCAACGGTCACCGACCACTCCGACGTGATCAACCTGTGGCAGGACAACACCGCCAACCACGTCACCATCACCAACAACACCTACGGCGCGACCACGACCACGACCACGACCACGCCGCCGCCCACCACCACCACCACGACTCCCCCGCCGACCACCACGACTCCTCCGCCGACTACGACCACAGGGGTGCACACGGTCACCGTCACGACGGCTGATGGGCTCGTGGCGGCGCTGAAGACGGCACATGCCGGCGATACGATCCAGCTGGCCGCGGGCACCTACAACGCCGTGGCGCTGTCCGGCTTCAATTTCACTGGCAACGTCATCATTCAGTCGGCAGACAACGCCCACCAGGCCGTGATCAACGGCCTGACCGTGACCAACGCTTCGGGCCTGGCGTTCAATCACCTCGATTTTGCGACGAACAGCGGCACCGCCATCAACGTCCAGAGCGCCACGAACATCTCGTTCGATTCGGTCACCGATCACGGCACGGTTGCGGGAACCGGCAACGGGATGATCATCCGTGACAGCTCCGGCGTGAGCTTCACCAATTCGAACATGGGCACGCTGGGCACCGGCATCAACGAGCTGAACAGCTCGAACATCACGGTGACCGGCAACGTCTTCCACGATATCTCGGGCAACGCGATCCGCGGCACCGGGGCGACCAACGAGGTCATTTCCGGCAACCAGTTCCAGGAAGCCAACCCGACCATCGCCGACCACTCCGACGCGATCTACCTGTGGCAGGACAACACCGCCAACAACGTAACCATCACCAACAACACCTACGGAACCACCTCGACGACGACGGACACGGCCAGCAGTTCGACGACGACGTCGACCAGCACGCCGCCGCCGACCACAGTGACGACGCCGCCGCCAACGACGGTGCAGGCGCCGACGTCGGGCCAGACGGTCACCGTCACCACCACCGACGGCCTGATGGCGGCGCTCAAGACGGCCCACGCCGGCGACACGATAAAGCTCGCCGCCGGCAACTACAGCGCCGTCAGCGTCTACGGCATGCACTTCGACGGCACGGTCACGATCCAGTCGGCAGACGCGGCCCACCAGGCGGTGATCAACGGGGTGAGCTTCAGCAACACCTCCGGCCTGGCGCTCAGCAACGTCAACCTGACGGTCCCCGGGAGCGGCAGCATCGGCGTCTCGGTCATGAACTCGTCGAACATCTCGCTGTCCGGCCTGACGGTCTACGGGACCAGCGGCACGGACGACGGCGTCGGCGCCTCGATCCGCTACAGCACCGGCGTGACCCTGACCGGCTCGGACTTCAGCAAGCTCGGCGCGGCGATCGGCATGCAGGCTTCGGACGACGTGTCGGTGTCGCACAACAACCTGCACGACATCCAGACGGACGGCATCCTGAGCGGCGGCTCCAGCCACGTCGTGATCGAGGCCAACAGCTTCACCGATTTCCACCCGGCGGTCGGCGACCACCCCGACGCGATCCAGCTGTTCGCCGACGGCACGACGGAAGGGTCGGACATCACCATCCGCGACAACGTGATCACCCGCGGCTCCGGCGACGCGATCCAGGGCATTTTCGTGGAATCCACGAACAACCTGCTCGTGACCGGCAACTCGATGATCGGGACGGCCTACAACGGCATCTCGATCTCCAGTTCGCAGACGGTCCTCGTAGAGAACAACTTCGTCCAGGGCTACCCGGACATGGGCACGCGGATTCTTACCCGCGGCGGCAGCTCCGACGTGACCGTGGTCCACAACACCGCCCAGCAGGTGGGTGTCTATCTGGACGGCGGCGTCGCCCTGCCGAACTATTTCGCAGGCGATAACACGATCATCAACGCCACAACCTCGGCGACCGACACCTCCACGCTGACGTCCTGGCTCACCCAGCGCGCGGACCTGACCCTGGTCGGCACCACGTCGAACAACCTCCTCACCGGCGGCCAGGGCGACGACACCCTGGACGGCTCGGCGGGCGCCGACACCATGGCCGGGGGCTATGGCGACGACGTGTATATCGCCGACAACGCCGGCGACGTGGTGACGGAAGGCCTCAACGCCGGCGTCGACACGGTGAAGACCTCGCTGGCGACCTATACGCTGGGGGCGAACGTCGAGAACCTGGTCCTGACCGGGACCGGCGCCCAGTCCGGGTTCGGCAACAGCCTGAACAACACCCTGACCTCGAACGGGGTCGGCGCTACGCTCAACGGCGGCGCGGGCAACGACGTGCTGGTGTCAAACGGCGGGGTCGACACCCTCACCGGCGGCGCTGGGAACGACACCTTCTACTTCAAGAAGATGCCGGCGGGCACGGTTCAGATCACGGACTTCACCCACGGCCAGGACGTGCTCGACCTGCACACGATCCTCGGCGGCTACCAGGGGACCAACCCGGTGACCGACCAGTGGCTGAAGTTCCAGAGCGACGCCAGCGGCACCACTGTCTATGTGGACGCCGATGGCCCGACGGGCGCCGCCGGCTTCGTGGCTGTCGCCAAGCTGGTCGGCGTCACCTCGATCTCCGCGAGCGACTGGGTCTTCCACTAGACCCGGACGCTCCGTCCAGACCTGGGGCTCCCCAGACCAAGCGGTCTGGGGAGCCCTTCTGATTCAGGGGTGTCGTCAGCCCAGACCTGGCCCGGCCGGCGGTCCGGCGAGCCCGCCACCGGCGGCCGCAAGGCCAAGCTCTCCGCCTCTGGCCCAAGCGCGGCGACGCTCCGGTTCCGCGGGTCCGCCGACCTGGTACGCCGCCGGCCATCCCTGGATACGAAAGGGGCCCCCGCCACTGAGGCGGGGGCCCTTGTCTGGGTCCGGCGCGAGGGCGCCGGCAAGTTCGTGGAAGCCTAGCGCGCCCGGACGCGCTGCGGCGTCGCGGCGTCTTCTTCGCGGAAGGTCTGCTGCTGGGCCAGGAACCAGAGGTAGGAGGGCACAGCGTCCTCGATGAAGGCGTAGCGCTTCCCGAACCCGTCGTCGCGTTCCAGGATCAGGATGTGCTGCGAGGCGAGCTCGGCGACGATGCTCTTGCAGCGCGCCGCGCGGGTCGCCGTCCCGGCCTTGGCCTCGAGCATGGCGGCGTCGAATTCGCCGCCCCCAGCCAGCGAGGCCGAGGCGATCAGGGCCAGGAGGTCCGTACCGCTCTCGTTCACCAGGCGATGCACCTGGCCCATGGTGTTCTTGGAGATCCGTGTGCCGAGCTCGCTCAGCGCCTGTTCCAGGGCCGAGGCCACGTCCGACGGTACGACGTCCAGCCGCTGGTCGTCGATCGCGTCCAGCGCGGCGTGGTGGCAGAGCAGGCTCGCGATGTAGGGCGAGCCCGACGAGATCGCCACGATGTGGTCGCGGGCGGCCGGTGTCACGGTGATGCCGCTGGTGCGCTCGCCGTTGTTCACGAGCTCGCCGATCTCCTCGGCGGTCATCAGCGGCACCGGGATCGCCAGGATGTTGCGCCGCACGGACGGGATGTGCTCGACGAGCTCGGCCAGGTCTGCGGCGACGCCGGCGATCACCAGCTGCACCCGCACCGACCGGTCGGAGAGGATCTTGATCAGCTCTGCCAGGTCGCGGCGGAATTCGACGTTCTCGGCGCGGTCGAACTCGTCCAGGACGATCAGCACGCGCGTGCCGGTAAGCTTGGTGCAGAGGTCCCCGAACTGGCGGGGCAGCACCTTACGGGCCGGGAGCAGGCTGGCCAGCGACGTGCCGGCCTCGGCTTCCGCCGTGGTCGGGGAATAGTCGCTGTGGAACAGCAGCGGGATGTCCGCGGCGACGGCGCGGAAGGTCTCGTCGAAGTTCGAGGCCGCGCCGCACGAGGAATAGACCACGATGTAGCGCGCCTCGCGCGCGGCCGAGGTCAGCATGTGCAGGAGCGAGGTCTTGCCAATGCCGCGCTCGCCGTAGATCACCAGGTGCAGCCGCTGGTCTTCGATGGACCGGATAGCGGCCTTCAGCACGCCCAGGCGTCCAGCGAACATCCGGCGATCGAACACCGGCTGGGAGGGCGTGTAGGCGTTGCGCAGCTTCATGCGCGCGGCGCCGAAGCGGTCGTCTCGGCGGTTGGGCTGGTCGGCGGCGCTGGCCGAGAATCGCGGCAGATCCGACGAGGCGCTCGACGGCGCGACCTGCTGGAACATGTCCGGCAGGGCCAGCCGCAGCTTCTGAGCGGGGTCAGGCGCGGGCCGCGCTTTCTTCTGCTTTGACGAGCGGAAGAGTTTGGGCAATGCCACGTCGTATCTCCAATCGTAGCCGCGGCGCGGCGGTACATCGTCAAGCTTACGCCACAGAAAGCTTACTGCTTCATGGCTGAGGCCGATAAATGGCGAACCTAAGCATTTGTTGAAGGCCCTGACCGTAACGCGCCAATCTGTATGTGGCTCAACAGTCTCAGGCTGGCGCGCGACGTTTTTTGTGGCGGTAAGGTCAAGGCAACGTCCGTCCACTAGAGCTGGCGTAGTAAGAAAGCGGGCGCTCCTTCATGACGACTGAACGGCCGGCCAACGCTCCAAGGGTGAGCGTCGTCGTCCCTCACTACCACGACCTGGGCGGCCTGGCGCTGTGTCTCGCAGCCCTGGGGAATCAAACCTACCCGAAGGACCGGCTAGAGGTGGTGATCGCCGACAACGCATCGCCCGAGGGAGAGGCCGCCGTCGCCGCGGTGATCGCCGGCCGCGCCAAGCTTGTGGTGATAAGGGACAAGGGCGCCGGGCCCGCGCGCAACGGCGGCGTGGCGGCCTCGAGCGGCGAGGTCCTCGCCTTCATCGATTCCGACTGCGTGGCCGAGCCGGCCTGGATCGAGGAGGGCGTCAAGGCCCTCGGCGGGCACGACTTCGTGGGCGGACGGGTGAAGGTGCTGGTGGAGGACCCCCAGCGGGTGACGCCGGTCGAGGCGTTCGAGCGCGTCTTCGCCTTCGACTTCAAGACCTACATCGAGCGCAAGCATTTCACGGGGGCCGGCAACCTGTTTTGTCCGCGGTCCCTGTTCGAGCGGGTCGGAGGCTTCAAGACCGGGGTTTCCGAAGACCTCGAGTGGTCGCGCCGGGCCCAGACGTTCGGCTATTCGCTGGGCTATGCGCCCCTGGCCGTGGTTGGCCACCCCGCGCGGCGCACCTGGGCGGAGCTGCTGGCCAAGTGGCGGCGCATCAACGTCGAGACCTATGGCCTGTCGGCGGGCCAGCGGTGGCGGCGGCTGCGCTGGACCGTGCGCACCCTGCTGTTGCCGGCGTCGGCGGTCGTGCACTCCATCAAGGTGCTTGGCAGCTCCGAGCTCGGCTCGGCGCGCGAGCGGCTGGGCGCCATCGCGGTGCTGTTCCGAATTCGCATGTGGCGGTTCGGCGACTCCTTCCGCCTGCTGTTTTCGGCGGCCTGAGCATGTCGCTCCACGTCGCCATCTGCATCGTCGGCTTCCGCAATCCGGGCGACGTCGCCGACTGCCTGGACGCTTTGTCGCGCCTGGAGCACGGCGACTTCGAGGTCGTCGTCGTCGAGAACGGCGGCCAGGCGGCCTTCGAGGCGTTGGCGGCCCGCGCGCCAGCCTCGCTGGCCGGCGGCCAGGCGGTCCGCCTGGTCTGTGCGCCCTCCAACCTGGGCTACGCCGGCGGCGTGAACCTCTGCATGGCGGGCGCGCCCGACGCCGGCGCCTGGTGGGTGCTAAACCCCGACACCTGTCCGGATCCCATGGCCCTCTCGGCGCTTGTCGAGCGGCTCGGGCGCGGCGACTGCGAGGCGGCTGGCGGTGTGTTGCAGCTTCCGGATGGCACGGTGCAGGCCTATGGCGGGCGCTGGCAAAAGCTGCTCGCGCGGGCGGTCTCGATCGGGCACGGCGGCGACATCGCCGCGCCGGTCGACGCGCAATGGATCGAGGGGCGGCAGAACTTCCTCAGCGGCGCCTCGATGCTGGTCGGCCGCCGGTTCCTTGAGGCCACCGGCCCGATGCGCGAGGACTATTTCCTCTATTGCGAAGAGGTCGAGTGGTGCCTGCGCGGCGTGAGCCGTGGCATGCGGCTGGGGTTCGCGCCGCAGGGCGTCGTCCTGCACAAGCAGGGCGCCAGCACCGGCGCTGCGGTCGATCTTCGGCAGCGGTCGAAGCTGTCGGTCTATCTGAACGAACGCAACCGGGTGCTGCTGAGCCGCGACCGGTTCCCGGCGCTGCTGCCGCTGACAGTCTTCACGACGCTGGCTACGCTCGTGCTCCGCTTCGGCAAGCGGCGGGCCTGGCGGCAGCTTGGCTACGCCCTGCAGGGCTGGGCTGCGGGCCTCGCCAACCGGCGCGGGATTCCGAGCTGGGGAGCCGGCTAGTGCGCGTAGGCGGAACCATGCCGGGCGACCCCGTGGCCGGGGTCATCCGCGTCGCAGCTGACGGAAGTGGATTGCGCCGCCGGGTGACGCCCCCTATGGCGGTTCGCGGTGGGCGGACCTCGGTCAGGAGGGGGCGGGCCGATCGGCCCGGGGGAGACGCTTTATGTCGATAGAGGCGCCCGTCGAGGCGACTGTAGGGTTGGTCAGCGTCATCCTGCCGACCTTCAACCGCGCCCGCACCCTGCCGCGGGCGATCACCAGCGTGCTGAGCCAGAGCTACAGCAATCTCGAGCTGCTGATCATCGACGATGGCGGCAGCGACAACACCGCAGAGATCGTCGCGGCGATTGGCGACCCGCGAATCCGCTATGTCGTGATGGAGAAGAACGGCGGCGCGTCGAGCGCGCGCAACGCGGGCCTGCGGCTGGCGAAGGGGCAGTTCATCGCTTTCCAGGACAGCGACGACGAGTGGCTGGCCGGCAAGCTGGAGCGCCAGGTGCGCGCGGCGCAGGAGGCGGGCGAGGCCGCGGTTACGGTCTTCCACCCGAAGATCCTCTACGGCCGCGACGACGCGGGCCTCTACGGGCCGCACCGCGTGTGCCTCCTGCCCAAGATCGAGGACCAGGCCGAAGCTTCGATCAAGAAGCTGATCCACCTGCAGAACCTGATCAGCACCCAGACCCTGCTGATCACCCGCGAGGCCTTCGAGCGCGCCGGGTTCTTCGACGTCCACCTCGTCAATTCCGAGGATTGGGCGTTCGGGATCGAGCTCTTCTACAATTCCAAGGTCGTCTTCATCGATGAGCCGCTGGTCGTCAGCTACATGCAGAACGACAGCATCTCGATGCTGCGCCGGCGCGGAGCCAAGGCGCAGGTGCGCATCCTCAAGCGGCTATCGCGGATGCCCGACGTCAGCCAGGAAGTCATCGCCGGACATCTCGGGCGTCTGGGCTGGAGCATCGCCAAGCTCGGCAATCCGCGTCGCGGCCGCAAGCTGCTGCTCAAGTCCCTGCAGTTGCGCCCGAGCGATGGGCGCAACTGGGCGCGTCTGGCCGTGGTCCAGTACCGCAGCCTGCTTGGTCGCGGCCGCTTCGGGGACGAACGCCCGACGGCGCCGGACGCCGTCTGGCGGAAATAGCCGGACCCTCCCGCCTTTTCGACCGCGACGCCTAGGCGACGCTGCGGCGGCGGCCGGCCACCTTCGCGGCCGGAGCGGCTTTCGGAACGGCGGGCGTTGCCGCCGCCTCCAGCGCCTTCGCGCGAGCCACCAGGGCGAACACCATGCCCACCATCATGAAGATCATCGGGTGGATGTCAGGCTGCTGGAACACGCCGCGGATCACCAGGAAGGCGGAGAGGCAGGTGGCCAGCGGAATCAGCAGGCCGATCTCGCGATCCGGGAACTGCGGACGCCGCAGGATGGTGGTCACCGCCGCGCCGATCACCATGGCGAAGATGGCGACGTAGAAGGCCAGCCCGAGAATGCCGAAATCGAGCGCAACGCTGATGTAATAGCTGTCGATGGCGATGAAATCGCCGGCGCCATAGCCCATGGCGTCCCCTGACTGGCCCGCGCCGTGGCCGATCGGGTTCTTCAGCAGGGCCGGCATGGCCATCTTGAACTGGTTGCTGCGGGCCTCGTTGCTGGCGGCCTGGGCGCCGCCGCCGAACACGATGACATGGATTTTGTGGACGAACATGGTCGCCGCGATCGCCGCCATGAAGACCGTTGGATAGGCGTAGACGATGGCGGCCGTCATCAGGTCGCTCATCCGCTGGCGCCACCGCACGAGACTCCAGAACAGCAGGTAGATCAGGAGCGAGACCAGATAGCCGGCGACGCCCAGGCGCGCGTCGGTCATCCGCACGATGAAGTAGATCGTGGGCACCAGGGCGAGCGCCGCCAGCCTCAGCAGGATGTGGTAGCGCCCGATCGCCCAGTGCAGGGCGAACGGGGTCAAGAGTGAGATGAACTCCGAGAGCCCCAGGGCCGTCGAGAAGGTCGCCTTTGCGCGATATTGGCCGGTGGCGCTGCGGACCGAGCCCGCCAGGGCGCGCTGCGCCGAGGGATCCTCGACGCGCAGGAAGCTTGGGACATGCCCGGACCACAGGACCTTCTCCAGCTCGGATTCCCAGATGGTGAAGGCGATGATCGGGATGGCGAGCGCCAAGAGCAACATCAGGTAGCGCTCGACGCGCCCGGGCTTGCGGAAGATGTATAGCGAGACCAGCAGGGTCCCGGTCCAGGTGATCTGGTCCAGGATGACCTTGTTCACCGACTCCGCGATGCCGTGCGACAGCGGGATGCTGACAAACTCATTGGCCATGAAAAGCAGGAAGATGCGGAACGCCAGCGGCGCGCCGCCCGCCGATTCCATGATGTGATGACGGAAGGTCGGCGAGACCGAGAGGCTCATCAGGAGGAAGAAGGCCATCGGAAAGCCGGTCAGCCGCACCATGGTGATCCACGGCAGGCCGGGCAGGGTGAGCGCCAGGTAGTTGGGCCACAGGATCAGGCCGATGATCAGGGCCGAAAAGGTGAGCTCCATGGCCTTGGTCGGAACCACGTTGTTCTCGGGCAGGGCCCAGATCGCCAGCAGGCCGAGCACGCCAATCGGCACGGCCAGCGGCACGATCAGGTAGGGCGCGGTGATCGCGTAGAAGAAGCCATAGATGACGCAGAAGAGGCCGACGCCGAGCGGCACCAAGAACCTCGCCGCCAGCCGCCAACGGCTGTGGAGGTCGACATAGGGCCGCAGCACCATCGGACGCTTCTTGGCCCGCCAGTCCCGCCACAGGTCGACGAAGGACTGCGGGTCTGGAAGGTGCGGCCGAACCGTCCGCCACAGGGCGGATGGCTGCAGTCGGGCCTTCCTGGCGCTCGGTTCCAAACGGCTGTCCTTGAGTTTGTCAGGGCTGATCGGCGTCGTTGATAGGCGATCGAGCCCTTAAAGGACGTTGATCAAATCGGCGAGGCCACGAATCGCCGCGAGCCATCGCCGGACGGGACCAGCATTCCACAGGTCGGCCCGCCGGGCGAGGCGTCTAGGGCGGCCTCAATGCGTCGGTCGGCCGTTAGACAATTGATGTCTTTTATGGTGCGAGACTGTAGGCTTCCGGTGCGTCGCTAGCGGCACGAACGTCGTGCCGACCGGCGCAGAAACGAAAAGAATTCGGGGCGATCCAAGATGAGAACAGTTTCCATGGCGGCGCTGGCGCTCGCCGTTTGTCTGCCTCTCAGCGGTTGCGGCGGAAGCGGCAAGGCGCCGACCGGCCAGGTCGCCGCCCGGGTGAACGGGAAAGAGGTCACGATCCAGGAAGTCCAGGCCGAGTTGAACGGCTTCAACGCGCCGGACGCCAAGACCCGCAAGCTCGCCGAACAGCGGGCGCTGCAGAACATCGTCGCGCGCAAGCTCTTGGCCAAGGCGGCCGAGGACGCCGGCGTCGCCAAGACCCCCGAGTTCGCCCTGCAGAAGCAGCGGATGGAAGAGGGTCTGCTGGTCCAGGCTTGGCAGAACAAGCTCGCCAAGGCGGTGCCGGAGCCGGCGCCGGAGGAAGTGCAGCAGTTCATCACCCAGCATCCTGAATTCTACGCCAATCACCAGGTCTTCTCGGTCGAGCAGCTGAGGATCCCGCCGATAGCCGACCCTAAGATCATTGAAGAACTCAAGCCGCTGAACTCGCTCGAGGCGATCGGCCAGGTGCTGGCCGGCCACAACATCCGCTTCAGCTCGGCAAAGGCCACGATCGACGCCCTGTCGGTCGACCCGAAGCTCCTCCAGCAGATCGAGAAGCTGCCCCCGGGCGAGGTCTTCGTGGTGCCGGCGCAGAACATGCTGATCGCCAACAAGATCATCGAGTCGAAGGTGGTGCCGGTGCCCAGCGACGTCGCGGCCAAGCATGCGGCCCAATACATCAAGGCTCATCGGTCGCAGGAATCGGTCCAACGGCAGTTCGGCGCCGTCGTCTCCAATCCCAAGGCGAAGGTCGTCTACAACAAGGCCTATGCCCCGCCCGCGCCGCCGGCCGCCGGAAAGCCGGCACCGGCTGCAACTCCCGCCCCCAAGGCGGGTTGACACAAACTGAAGATGCGGGTGCGTCTAGGGCGTCACTCTTGGGGGTCAAATGTCAGCCAACATCCGTCGGTTTCCTCGGAGCGCCTGGCCTGAGGCGGCGCTTCGCGAAAGCTTCGACCTGACGCCGCGGCGTCATAGCCACCACGCCTTCGCCGGCGCCGCGACGCTCGCGCTCGCGTCGCTCGCGCCTTGCCTGGCGAACGCTCAGCAGACGAGTGGGCCGGTGACGGTAGGCGGCGCGAGCCAGCCGCTCACCATCGGCATCCAGGAGCGCACGACCTACGACACCAACGTTGCGCGTGGCACGGATCAGGCGGTGACCCTGCGGGGCCTCGACGACGGGGCGGACGTCATCTACGCGCCCAGCATCACGGTGAACTATTCGTCGGGCATTCCGCGGCAGGGTTTGGCGCTGCGCGGCTACTTTGGCTACGACTACTACCAGAAGAACAAGCAGTTGCGCCGCGAGCAGATCGACTTCTCGGCGGCCGGCAACACCGCCATCGGCTCGCGATGCTTCGCTGGCGGTCAGGTGGCCTTCGACCGCGGTCAGAGCGGGCTGGAGGACCTGACCCTGCTGGTGACCAAGAACACCATCCAGACCTACACCGTCTCGGCGAGCGAAAGCTGCGCCTCGGGCACCGGGCTGACCGAGAGCATCCAGGTCAACCACTCGGCCACCACCAACACCGCGCCGCTGCTGATCAACTTCGACACCACCGGGGTCTCCGCTTCGGTCGGCTACGCCAATCGCGCGATCGGCAACGTCTCTGTCGTCGCGGCCTACAGCAAGACCTCCTATGACAACCCGGTGGGCGCGCTTCCCGGCACGCCCGACAGCCTGAGCGTCACCAGCATCGGCGCGCAGATCAGCCGGCCGATCGGCTCGCGCCTGGCCGGGACGGCGGCCATCTACTACAGCACCTCGGATTCCAATCTCGGGGCGGGTGCGCTGCCGGGGCAGGGCTCTTCGTTCAACGGGATCACCGCCAATGCGGGCCTGACCTACCACGTCGGGCCCCGGCTCAACCTCGCCGCCAACATCTCCCGGGCCGTGCAGCCGTCGATCCGGCAGGGCGTTGGCTATGCGCTCACCGATCAAGTCGGCCTGACCGCCAGCTACACCGTATCTTCACGCATCAGCGCCAACCTCGGCGGCAACTGGTCAAGGCAATCGTTCCGCGGCGACGACCCTTTGGTCCCGCAACTGGCGCCTGACAAAGTGGACTTGAAGACGGTGTTCGCGGGGGTGTCGGTGAAGCTGGGTCGCAATTCAGCCCTTTCAGCTGACGTTAATCATGAGGAGAGCAGTACCGACCTCGCGTTGTTCAACTTCAAGTCCGACCGCGTCAGTCTCACGATCTCGACGTCGTTCTAAATTGGTTTGGGAGGCCCCCATTCGTACGCTGCAATCTGTGATGGCCGCGACGCTGCTGCTCAGCGCGTTCACGCCCGCGTATGGACAAACGCCGCCAGCGCCGGCTGCACCGCCGCCAGCCGCGCCGCCGCCGACGGCCCCCGCCGCCACCGACCCTGCGAAGGACGCGGCGCCCGCCGAAGCTGGAGCGCCCTCGACAGTTTCCGTTGACCAGAGCTTCGTGCTCGGCGTCGGCGACGTCGTGGACGTGGGCGTCATCGGCCGCACGGACTTCAACACCCGCCAGAAGATCACGCCGGAAGGCACGATCGTCCTGCCGTTGCTCGGCCGGGTGAAGGCGCTCGGCCTGACCACCGCCGAGCTCGCGCAGCAGACACAAGACGCCCTGGTCAAGGGGGCCTTCTTCGCGAACCCGGTGGTGCGCGTCGAGGTGTCCGGCGTGGCCAGCCGCTATGTGACCGTGCTCGGCAATGTGGCGACCCCGGGGCTGATGCCGCTGGACCGCACCTATCACCTCTCCGACATCATCGCCCGGGTGGGCGCGAACGCGGGCGCCGGCGCCGGTGTCGTCATCCTGACCCGCTCGGACGGATCATCGAAGAAGTACTCCATCGAGGAGCTGGCGACCGGCGGCCCGGCGAACGACCCCGTCATGATGGCCGGCGACAAGCTGTATGTGCCGGCCGCGACGGCCGAGGTCTTCTACCTCTCCGGCCAGGTCAAGAACCCCGGGGCCATCCCGATGTCCAAGGACATCACCGTCCGCGAGGCGATCGCCAAGGGCGGCGGGCTGACCGACATGGGCAGCGAAAAGAAGGTCAAGATCTTCCGTAAGAATGTCGAGGTGAAGGGCGTCAAGCTCGACACCAAGCTGGAACCCGGCGATATCATCCAGGTCGGGGAGCGGCTGTTCTAAGGCCACGAGCACCCCATGAGCATTATCCAGTTCCTCCGCATCCTCTGGGCCAGACGGTTCCTCGTCTTCGTGTCGCTCATCGCCTGTGTGCTCGGAGCGTTCATCGTCGTGACGCTCGTCCAGCCGCGCTATGAGGCGACGGCCCGCGTGAACATGGACATCCTCAAGCAGGATCCGCTGTCCGGCGGCGCAATCGACACCCGCAACGCGGGCGTCTATTTCGATGCGCAGCAGGAACTGGTGAAGGACTACTCGGTCGCCGGTCCCGTGGTGGACAAGCTCGGCTGGCTGTCGGACCCGGGCCGGATCCGCGCCTATCAGGGGCGACCGGCCACCGACACGCGCGACTTCCGGCGCTGGTTGGCCCAGCAGGTGAGCGACGCGACATCGACCGCGATCACCTCCAGCACCGTGCTCGAGATCACCTTCAAGTCGTCCAATCCGGTGGAGGCCAAGGTCGGCGCCGAGGCCCTGCGGGAAGCCTTCATGAACGCCAGCCTCGCCACCAAGCAGCGCGACGCGTCCAAGCTCGCAGCCTGGTACAACGGCCAGGCCGAGGGCCTGCGCAAGCTCGCCGAGGAGGCCGAGACCCGCAAGGCGGCCTACGAAAAAGAGACCGGCATCGTCATGCAGTCCAATGAGACGGACATGGACAGCGGCCGTCTCGCGGCGCTGGCCGGCCAGCTGGCGATCCCGTCGCAGACGACCGCGGTGGCGGCCAGTTCCGGCGCGCGCCTGCAACTCGCCCAGATCGACGCCCAGATCGCCCAGGTCGCCAAGAACCTCGGCCCGAACCACCCGGAAATGCAGAACCTGCGGGCGCAGCGCGCGCTGGTCGCCCAGGTGGTGTCGCAGGAAGACGCCGCCGCCCGTCAGGCGTCGAGCGGCGTGTCCGGAGCCGCGGCGCTCAGCCGCGTGCTGGCCGAAGAGAAGTCCCGCGTCATCAGCCAGCGCGACAAGGTCGAGCGGCTGCGCCAGCTGCAGTCCGAGGTCGACCTGCGCCGCGACGGTTATAAGAAGACCGCAGCCCGCGGCGCCGAACTGATGCTGCAGGCGGCGCTCACCGATTCCGGCCTGACCCCGATGGGCATCGTGCTGGCTCCGACCAAGCCCACCTTCCCGAACAAGCCCCTGATGCTGGGCGGCGCCGCCGGCCTGGGCCTCGGCCTTGGCCTCGGCCTCTCGCTCCTGCTGGAGCTCCTGAACCGCCGGGTGCGCGGCGTGGAGGACCTCAACCTTTCAAAAGAGGTCCTTTGCATCGGCGTCATTCGCACGCCGCGTCCGAAAACCGGCCTGCTGCGCAGGATCCTGGGCCTCGGCCCGGCCACGCCTCGAATGGCGCCCGCGTGAGCTTGCCCATCGTTTCCCAGGGGTGGGGTGAATGACTCTCCATCAGACCGTCGAAGCGGCGAACGTCCGGCGCGGGCAGTACTCCTTCTCGGAGTCGCTGGTCACGCTGTCGGATCCGTTCGGCATGAGCGCGGAATATATCCGCGCACTTCGCACGCATATCATGGCCCAGCACGTCGAGGCGGGCCGCCGGGCGTTGGCGATCTGCGAGGCGAGCCCCAAGCTCGGCGCGACCTTCGTGGCCGCCAACCTGGCCGTTTCGCTGGCCCAGGCCGGCGTGAAGACCCTGCTGATCGACGGCAACCTGCGGGAGCCGATGATCCAGCACATGATCATCCCGGACCGCGAGCTGCCGGGGCTGCGCGAGTGCCTGTCGGCCACCGGCTCCTCGGTCGGCGACTATGTGCAGGGCGACATCCTGCCGAACCTGTCCGTGCTTTATTCGGGTGGCGCGGCGCCGAACGCCCAGGAGCTCCTGGCGCGCGCCTCCTTCGAACAGGTGATCAACAGCTGCCTGCGTGACTACGAGATGACCATCATCGATACGCCGGCCGCCAACAGCTGCGCCGACGCTCGGCGGATCGCTTCGGTCGCCGCCTACAGCCTTATCGTGTCCCGACGCCACAAGGGGCTGGTCGCCGACGTGAAGACGCTGGCGACGCAACTTCGCGCCGATCATTCGACGGTGATCGGCACAGTCCTGAATGACGCGTGACGTGGTTGCGAACGCCGAAGGGGTCAAGCCGCCTCTGGACGTCAAGCAGGTCCTGATCGGCTGGTGGCCCGCGATCCTGGGCCTCGCCGCCCTGGCCGTGCCGACGATCCAAACGCTCTCCAGTCAGGCCTGGGTGCGCGAGTCCGGCGCGCATGGCCCGATCGTGCTTGTGACGGGGCTCTGGCTCCTGGCCCGGCAGCTGACCGCCGATCGCGGCATCGCCAAGCAGGGCGCGCTCTGGCTGAGCGCCCTGGGGCTGCTCGCAGGCCTGGGCTTCTACATCTTCGGACGGGTCTTCGACTTCGTCAGCCTCGAGACCTTCGGCCTCTACACCGTCGGCGTCGCGATGCTGCACTCGGTCTTCGGCGTCCGGGCCCTGCTCAAGAACTGGTTCCCCTTCTTCTATCTGGGCTTCGCCATTCCGCCGCCGGGCTGGCTGATCGACCGCCTGACCGCGCCCCTCAAGCAGTTCGTCTCGGAAGCGGCGATGCGCACGCTCTCCAGCGTCGGCATCCCGGTCTCGCGAGAAGGCGTGACCATCTATGTGTCGAAGTATCAGCTCCTGATGGAGGACGCCTGCTCGGGGATGAACTCCCTGGTCGGGCTGACCGCGATCAGCCTGCTCTACATCTACCTGCTGCGCGGTTCGTCGATCCGCTATTCGCTGCTGATGACCGCCTTCGTCATCCCGATCGCCATCCTGGGCAACATCATGCGGGTGATGATCCTGATTCTCTTGACCTATTTCTTCGGCGACGAGGTGGCCCAGGGCTTCCTGCACTACACCGCCGGGTTCCTGCTGTTCGCGCTCGACCTGATCCTGGTCTTCGCGGTCGACAGCATCCTGGTGCGGATCGTACCGCGTAGCTGGCGGCCGGCATGATCAATCGTCGCGCAATCTTTGCGGGCTTGGCCTGCGTCGGCGCCGCGCTTACAGCCCGGCAGCTGAAGCCGCACCACTACGTCTCGTTGCTGAAGTCGGCGAAGCTGGACGGCCTGATCCCGCGGGCCTTCGGGCCCTGGACCTCGGAGGACGTCGGCGACCCGCTGGCGCTGAACGGGCCGGGGACGCTGTCCTCAAAGCTCTACAACCAGCTCGTCACCCGGGCCTATTCCGACGGCCGGGGGGCTCAGATCCTGATGTTGCTCGCCCACGGGGAACGGCAGAGCGACGAACTGCAGCTGCATCGGCCGGAGGTCTGCTATCCGGCGTTCGGCTACGCCCTGCTGCGCAACGAGCCGACGCAGATCCGGCTGGGTGAGGGCGTGACCCTGCCGGCCCGGCGGCTGGTCGCGAAGTCGCCCAACCACGAGGAGAGCGTCCTCTACTGGTCGAGGCTGGGTGAGTACTTCCCCATCGATTCCAGCCAGCAGCGCGCCGACCGTTTCAGGAACGCGGTTGCGGGCCTGATCCCCGACGGGATCCTCTGCCGGTTTTCCACACCCGACGAAAGCGCCAAGGCCTGGGCCGCTCTCGAGCAGTTCGTCCACGACCTGATCGCGGCGACGACGCCAGCGGGCCAGCAGGTCCTGGTCGGCACCGAGCGCACCCGTCAGCTGGGTCAGCGCCAGACCTGAGGGCCTATTTCAGCTGGCCGATCGATTCCTGGTGATCGTTGGCCCAGGCCAGGGCTTCGGTGGCCTTCTCCGCCTGATCGAGCGTCAGACCCTGCTGGGTCTGGCTCTGGATGCGCGCGATCGTGTGGTTCTGGGTGTCGTAGACCATGAAGCCGTCCGGCCCCTCGCGCATCTCATAGCGCTTGGTGAAGGTGATCGGCGGCGGGCCGCGCAGGCTGCCCGCGTCCGGATAGATTTCGACCTCTCGCGATGCGTTCGAGGCGTTGCTGGCGGTCACCATCTGCTCGGTCGCCGTGCGGGTGTTCTCCGCGACGTTGGCGACAGAATGCAGCGCCTGACCGCAAGCGGCTAGCGGCAGGCCGGCGACGCAGAGAAGGAGAAGCTTGGTCCGCATGGGTCCGCCCGTTCGACGTCCGATCATACCGCAGACGCGGCCCTGTCACATAATCCCGCGAAACCTAGGCGCGCCGTGACGAATGTCCCGTTAAGGCGCGTCAGGTTACTTTTGCAACGAAAACCGGCCCCTGTAACCCCGGGGCCGCTAGCCCGCGCCGAGATGGAGATGGTCGGAATGTGGACTCGGATCGCCAGAGCGCTTCGCCCCTGGCCGAAGCATCCACTGGACAAGCTCTACGGCATCGAGACCTCGTCGAAGGTCCGGCGCTTCCAGCTCATGACGGGCGATGCGGAGACCAACAGGGCCAACAACGGCTATGGCGGCTCGCAGCCCAGCATCGTGCGCAAGTCGCTCGAGGCGCTGCCGCCGCTGCGCGATGCGAGCTTCATCGACCTTGGCGCCGGGAAGGGCCGGGTGAGCGCCGTCGCGACTGAGTTCCCCTTTGCCCGGAACATCGGCGTCGAACTGTCGGCGGCGCTGTGCAAGGTCATGGCTCGCAACAGCGAGCGGATGAGCCGGGCCTTCCCGGACCGGGCGCGGATCGAAGTCGTGGAAGGCGACGCCTCGCGGCCCGAGCTGCCGGCGACGGGCGACGTGGTGCTCTTCCTGTGCAACAGCTTCCGCGGGCCGTTGGTCGAGCGGCTGGTCAAGCACATCGGCGAGGCCTGGGGCCAGCCGTCGGACCGCAAGCTGTTCTTCGTCTACTACAACCCCGTCCACGCTCACCTGCTGGACGCCGACCCCGGCTTCGTCCGCTACGCGGCCGAGTGGCACAAGTTCCTGCCGGAAGAGGCGGCCACCACGCCGTTCGAGAACGACTACGACAGCGTCGTCATCTGGCAGCGGCGGTCCGGCGTCATGGTCGCACCGAAGCCCGGCGCAGAGCGCGAGGTCGTGGTCGACTTTCCCGACTTCGGCTGCTTTGTGAAAACATAGGGCGCGACACTACGCCGCCCTCCAAAGTGGCTGTTGTCGCCTGAAATCACTGCATATTCAGTCTTCGTTAGCCGTTTCGGCCGTCACTGGCGGACGTGGCTTGCGGACTAGCTTAGACCTTAACTAAGCTTAACCTGAGATTGGGACGAGCGGGGGCTCAAATCACCGGGATCGGGGGAGGCCACCTCCCGCTCGGATCAGGATAGGCGCCGGCCTCCGGCGCCGTGCGAGGTTTTGCGGTGTCAGATCTAGTCCAGCCACACGTGGTGACCGTGTCGGGCTCCGATGGCCTTATGGCTGCGCTGCAGGGCGCCCAGGCGGGCGACACCATCCTGCTGGCCCCGGGGACCTACAGCGCCATCTACATTGGAGGCCTCCACTTCGACGCGGCGGTGACCATCCAGTCCGCCGATCCCGCCCACCAGGCCGTGCTGAACGGCATCACCTTCGACGGCAGCTCGGGGCTGGCGCTCAACAACGTCGACGTGGCGGTGAACGGCTCCTGGGCCAAGGGCGTCACGGTGATGTCGTCAGCGAACATCTCAATGTCGGGACTGACCGTCCACGGCGTCACCGGCGTCGATGAAGGCGTCGGCGTCTCCGTCCGCAACAGCCAAGGCATCACCGTCTCCAGCTCGGACTTCACGAAGGTCGGCTCGGGCATCGGCTTTGCGGACAGCAGCAACCTGACCTTCACGCACAACACGTTCCACGACCTGGAGACCGACGGCATCTTCGGAGGCGGGTCCTCGCACGTGGTGGTGGACGGCAACGCGTTCAGCGACTTCCATCCGATGCCGGGCGACCACCCGGACGCGATTCAGTTCTTCGCCGGCACAGGCGGTGTGCACGGTTCGGACATCACGGTGAGCAACAACGTGATCACCCGCGGCGCCGGCGAGGTGATCCAGGGCATCTTCGTCGAGGCGACCGACAACATCACCATCGTCGGCAACGCAATGACCGGCACGGCCTACAACGGCATCTCGCTGTCGACGACGAGCGGGGCGCTGGTGCAGGACAACTTCGTCCAGGGTTTCGCCGACATGGGCTCGCGGATCATCACCCGCGGCGAGAGCTCGAATGTCACGGTGACCCACAACACCTCGGAGTCCGTCGTAACCTACAACGACGACGGCATGCCTCTGCCGAACTACGTCGCGACGGACAACACGATCATCCCGGCTGCCGCCATCAACGATTTGTCGACCATCAACGACTGGCTTTCGAAGCACGTCGGGACGCCGCTGGTGGCGCCGCCCCCGGTGACCACGCCGGTCGTGACCCCCGTCACGACGCCCGTGGGCCCCGGCGGCCTGGACCTGTCGCCGACGGGTATCGATCACCTGGTGCAGCAGGCGATCGCCGACCAGCTGCATTCGCTTTCCCTGACCAACGGCTGGGTTATGCTCTAGCGTGAGCTGGCGGCGGGCCTGCGCCGCCGTATCCACCGGACCCCGACATGAAGATCCTGCATCTGCTGAACATCGCCGACTGGTTCTTCATGGCTGTCGGGCTGGGCGTGGCGATCCTGATGATCATCATGGGCGGCTCGGAAGACCGGCGCAGATCCGAGCGGCCAAGCACCGCACCGGAGCCGAAACCGCAGACTGCGGGCCGGCGCGGCGTGAGGCGCTAGGCTTCGGGGGCTAGTCCGGCGGGTCCCTGCCGTTCAGCCAAGCCATCACCGAAACGAAGATCACGATCAGCGCGACCAGGATCAGCAGGGCGTAGCGTTCCATGGGCGCACGGACTCTAGGGTTACATCGGCCATCCGGCCCTAGGCGCCGGCGGCGTGGGACGTCAGAACTTCAGGCCGCCGAACGGCTTCAGCACGAGCACGATATAGATCAGCACCGCGACCACGATGGCCGCCGAAATCGGCCCGCCGTAGGGCGGATCAACTTTGTTGCCGACATAGTTCGCCACCGCGCAACCCACGGCCGGCGGGAGGTAGTGCCAGATCGTGTCGTCGGGTTCCTTCTCGCCGACCGAGCGGTGGAGGAACAGCACGACAAGGCCGCCGAAGATCGCGACCGTTATCCAGTCATAGACCGTTTCCAACCCAACACCCTCCCAGTTCCGCCGGTCCGTTCGTAAGGCACGATGCATGGTCGCTGCAACGTGTTGACGCGCCCTTTACCGTCTTAGCGCATTTGCCGCGGCGGGCATGCAATCCTCATGCCCAGGTGCGGCGCCGCCGAGCGTGTACGAAAACAGCGATATATGGCAACCTCTCGCCTTGTCCGGGGCGGGAACGGCAGTCTGGGGGCAGGCGACAGGCGCAGATGAGACGCGCCGGGTTCGCCGAGCTTCGGCGCACGTCCATCTCCTAGTCTGTGAGGCGCCATGGTGCTGCGACGACTGTTGAACGCCTTCCGGCCGTGGCCGAAGCATCCGATCGACGCCGTCTACGGGATCGAGACCTCCCAGAAGGTGTTCCGCGCCTTTCTCAATACGGGTCAGAAAGAGGCGGACGCGGCCAACAACGGCTACGCGGGCTCCCAGCCCAGCGTGGTGCGCCGCGCCTTGCAGGCGCTGCCCATGCTGGACGGGGCGACCTTCATCGACCTGGGATGCGGCAAGGGCCGGGTGCTGGCGATCGCCACCGAGTTTCCCTTTGCGGCGATCCAGGGCATCGAGCTGTCGCCGCCGCTGGCCAGGAAGGCCACCCGCAACGCGCGCCGTGTAGCCACCCGCTTCCCGCAACGCACGCCGATCCAGGTGATTTGCGGCGACGCCACCCATCCCGCGCTGCCGGCGAGCGGGGACGTCATCCTGTTCCTCTATAATTCCTTCCGCGGTCCGCTGGTGGAGGTCCTCATCGACCACCTCAAGGAGGCGATCTCGGTGCGGAAGGGCCACCTCTTCGTCGTCTACTACAACCCCACCAACGCGGCCCTGTTCGACGCCAGCGACGCCTTTGCGCGCTATTACGCCGAGCGGCTGGAGTTCGCGTCGGACGAGCCGATGAACTTCACCAACGACTTCGACAGCGTGGTGATCTGGCAGGCGCGCTCGGCCCACATGGCGACGCCGCGGCCGGGCGCGGATCGCCGTGTCGAGGTGGTGATTCCCGACCGGGCCGCCATCGTTCAGCACGACGCGCAAGCCGTCACGAACGCCTGAAAAGGGACTGGCGAGGCGCGACGCCTTGGCTTAACGCCTCGTCCGCAAATTGAGCTTAATGGTCCTCCACACGGGCGCGGGCGCAGGCGCGCTTGCGCCATGGGCTTGCCGTAAGGCGCGCCTGGGCCGCCGGGCTCGTCGGGTTTTGTAAGCTGCCGCTTGGAGTCTTTATGAGCCAGGTCAACGTCGCCGTCGTCGGACTGGGAAAGATGGGTGTCTCCCATCTGGCGATCGCCAACGCGAGCCGCAGGCTGAACGTCACGGCGGTCTGCGACAGCTTCACCATGCTGGGCCAGATGGTCGAGAAGCAGTGCAGGATCGCCTATGTGCCCAACTACGCCGATGTGCTCTCGCAACCGGGCCTGCAGGCCGTAATCGTCGCCACGCCGACCCGCTTCCACGACGACATGGTGCGCGCCGCGCTGGCCAAGGGCCTGAACGTGTTCTGCGAGAAGCCGATGACGCTGTCGGCCGCGGTCAGCGAGGAGTTGGCCGCCGACGCCCGGGCTCGCGGCCTGGTGGGGCAGGTTGGCTATCACAATCGGTTCGTGGGCACCTTCGCCGAGGTGAAGAAGCTGATCGACGCCGGCGCCATCGGGACGGTCCGTCACGTCCACGCCGAGGCTTATGGCCCGGTCGTGCTGAAGCCGGTCGCCAAGACCTGGCGCAGCCAGTCAAGCGAAGGGGGCGGCTGCCTCTACGACTACGCGGCCCACCCGATCAACCTGATGAATTGGTACGTGGGCGAACCCAGCCTGTGCGGCGGCGCCGAGCTCGCCAAGCAGTACTCGGTGGACGTTGAGGACGCGGTCTACGCGAACCTGCGCTTCCCCTCGGGCGTCACGGGCCAAGTGACGGTCAACTGGTCGGACGAGACGATCCGCAAGATGTCGACGCAGATCTCGATCTGGGGCGATGGCGGCAAGATCGTGGTCGATCGCCAGGAACTGCAGATCTTCATCGGCGCGACCGGCAAGACCCAGCCGGGCTATGGCGAAGGCTGGACGGTCCGCTACATCACCGAGCTGACGCCGAACGTGGACTACTACCTGCGCGGGGAGGAATACACCGCCCAGCTCGAAGGCTTCGCCATCGCCGTGCAGGAGCGCAATCTCGATTGCGTCAACGACTTCAAGAGCGCGGCCGAGACCGACCGCACGCTGGAGATGATCCGCGCCCGCGCCCTGATGGACCTGCCCGAGGCGACGCTGGCGGCCAATGCGCCCACCGCGCCGCGGTCGCGCGGCGTGCTGGCGCGCGTCCTGGGCCGCTGAATGGCCAAGCCGAAACTCATCGCGCTGGCGTCCGGAGGCGGCCATTGGGTGCAACTCCAGCGCCTGCGCCCGGCGTTCGAAGGCTTTGAGACGGTCTACGTCTCGATGTTCGAGAGCTATGCCGAGCAGGTGGCCGGCAGCCGCTACTACGTGGTGCCCGACGCCTCGCGGTTCGACCTGAAGTCCTTCGCGCCGGTGTTCATGAAGGCGCTCGGCATCCTGCTGAAGGAACGGCCCAAGGCATTGGTCACCACCGGCTCGGCGCCCATGCTGGCCTTCGTGCTGCTGGCCCGGTTGATGGGCGCGCGCACCCTGTGGATCGACAGCATCGCCAACTCCGAACGCATGTCGTCGTCGGGCCGCCTCGCCAAGCGCCTGGCGCACCGCGTCGTGTCGCAATGGCCCGAGGTGGCTGAACGCGAGGGCGTCGGCTGCTGGGGGGCGGTCATATGATCTTCGCCTCCGTCGGCTCCATGCTGCCCTTCGACCGCCTGATCCAGGCGGTCGACGAGTGGGCGGCCGCCAATCCTTCCGATGAGGTCTATGTCCAGATCGGCCACGGCGAATACGAGCCGAAGCACGCGCCGTTCGTCCGCATGATGCCGCACACAGAGTATCGCCGGCGGCTCGAGGACTGCGACCTGTTCGTGGCCCACGTGGGCATGGGCTCGATCCTGCAAAGCCTGGAAGTGAAGAAGCAGCTCCTGATGCTGCCCCGCCTGGCGTCGCTGCGCGAGCACACCACCGACCACCAGCTGCACACGGCGGCGCGGTTCCGCGACACCGAGGGCCTGCTGATCGTCGACGACACCGATGCGCTGAAGGCGGCCATGAGCCGGCTCTTGCGCGAGCCCTTGAAGACCTCGGCCGGGATCTCCCGGTTCGCCCCCCAACCGATGATCGACAACGTCGCGCACTACCTGACCGCGCGTTGAGCCCAGATCGAACAGAGCCCAGAGTGAGCAGCCAGGCGATGGACCGCATCTTTTTCGGCGACAACCAGTTCTTCGGCGTGAACCACATGTCCGAGGAGAAGGCGCGTCAGCAGCTGATGCGCTTCCAGGACATCAACGCCATCGTCGACGTGCTGCACGCCGCCTATTCGGCGGGCGTGCACGGTTTCATGTGCACCACCCACGAGCGGATGATCGAGGTCACCGAGATCATCAAGACACAGCCAGGCAAATGGACCGGCATGCGGTTCTATCCGGGCATGCCCTACGCCCATAAGTACGCCAACGCGATGACCGAGCTTGGTCCGCTGGAGGCGCTGAAGAAGTTCCTGCCCAGCGACGGCCTGATGGACACCATGATGCGCGGCGGCAAGGCGCTCTTGAAGCGCGACGTGGAGAGCGTGATCACGCTCCTCGTCGACGCCGAGATGAAGGCGTTCGAGGGCCTGGATACCCCGATAATTTTTCTGCAGAACGTGGTCACCGATCTGGTGCTGGGCCTGGGCTATTACGACGCTTTCCGCGTGTTCTCCGACCACGTGCGCAAGCGCTACAAGGCCGAGCCGGGCTTCTTCACGATGAACCTGCCGACGCTGGTCCCGGCGCTGGCCTCGGTCGGCATCGAGAATCCCATTGTCTGTGCGAATGTGAATAAGATCGCCTTCCGGATGTCCGGCGGCGTCGAGGCCTATCGCGAAGCGACCGCGCGCCACCCCTCGCGGGTGATCGCGATGTCGGTCCTGGCCTCGGGAGCGCTGCCTGCGCGGGAGGCGATCGAGTGGGTGACGAAGGAGCCCTATGTGGAGTCGATCCTGTTCGGCGCCTCCAGCCAGCGCAATATCGAGAACACCGTTTCCCTGATCCGCGAAGCCGACGCCGCGCGCCTCGCGGCCGCTTGAGCCTGGCCGCGGCCGTAGCGGCCGCCGCGCTCTCGGCGCTGCCCGCAGCGGCGGCGCCCGCGCCCCTCGACTATGAGCATCCGGGACGGCTGGTCAGCCTGCCGGACCACCGCAAGATCAACCTGCGCTGCACCGGCCGAGGCTCGCCGCTGGTGTTGCTGGAAGCCGGTTTCGGCGCGGGTTCGGCCGCCTGGCCGAAGCTACAGCCGATGATCGCCGCCAAGACCCAGGTCTGCTCCTACGACCGCGCCGGCTATGGCTTCAGCGACCCCGGCCCCTTGCCGCGGCACGGCGCGGCGATCGCCCGCGACCTCGATAACGCCCTGAAGGCCGCGGGCCTGCCGGGGCCCTACGTGGTGGTCGGCCACTCGGCGGGCGGAATCTACGCCCAACTCTTCGCGGGCCGCCGCCGCAAGGACGTCGCGGGCCTGGTGCTGGTCGATCCGTCGATCATTTACCAGGACAGGCGGATGGCGACGATCTTCGGGGCCGGCGCGGGCAGCGTGGCGGGGATCCAGGCGCGCGTGCAGCGCTGTCTGACGGCGAGCCAGGCGGGCGGAGCTGCGGTGCGTGACCCGGCCTTCAACGAATGCGTGGCGCCGAACGCCAGCCCAGAGACCCGCCGCCAGGCCCTGCAGCCCTCGCTCTGGCGCACGGAGCTGTCCGAGATCGACACATTGTTCGACCAGACCTCGGACCAGAGGGTGCGCCTGGGCGGCCTGATCCGCGACGTGCCGGCGATCGTGCTTACGGCGTCGAGGACCGGCCAGCCGGCGGCCCAGGGCACGCCGGAGCGCGTCTGGGAGGGCGTCCACAGCGCGCTCGCCAACGAGTTCTCGCGCGGGTCGCAGCGCTTGGTGAAGTCCGGCCACCTGATGATGAACGAGCGGCCCGAAGCGATCGCCCAGGCAGTCTTCGAGCTTGTCGACGCCTATCGGGCGGCGCCCAGCCGCTGATTGGACGTCGGCGCGGCGGCCCCGGATGGGCGCGGCGTGGCGGCGATGCGTGCGGCGCCGACGTAGAACCCGGTCTGCATCAGGAACTGCAGGGCGCGACGCGTCGAGCCGATCAGCCAGGCTCCAGCGAACAGAGCCGCGCAGGCGGCGATGCGGAGGTAGAGGCCCGGAAGGCTGCGGTTCACCCGCGCCATGTCGCGCAGGTTGGCGGCGGCGTGGTGGGCGCCGGGCCAGGCGCGCTCCATGTAGGCGACGGTTTCGCCGTAGGAGAGGAAATACTCGTAGACATAGCGCCAGGTCTGGCGCTTCACGGGGATGATATGGCGCACGCGCGCGCCGGGCACCCACCAGCCGGTCGCGCCCCGCTTCATGATCCGGAAGACCGCCTCGGCCTCTTCGCCCACCCGTTTTTGCAGGGGTGAGACCCCGAGGCCAGGCTCGTAGCTGACTGCGCGCTGCTCGGCGGTGCGGACGGCGAAGTTGGCGCCCCAGGGCACGACGGCCTTCTCGAAGCTCAGCGGCACCGGCTGATCGCCGTAGTTGCGCTGGGCGAGCAGGGTGGTCAGCGGCCACTGGCCGGCGAAGCGGGCGAACCAACGCGGCGTCGGCGCCTCCAGCACCGGGATGATCTCGCCCCCGAAGACCGCGGCCTCCGGATGACGGGCGAAGGCCTCGGCGTAGGTCGCCAGCCAGTCGCGGTCGATAAGGACGTCATCGTCCGTCCAGCAGATGTAATCGCCCCTGGCCTCGGCGACGCCGCGGTTGCGCGCGTGCGACAGGCCCGCGGCGTCCTCGCGCGCCACGCGGATCGGCAGGCGCGGATGGAAGCTCATCGCCACCTCGGCGGTGTTGTCGGAGCTGCCGTTGTCGACCAGCAGAAGCTCCCAGCGCAGACCGGCGGGGACATCCATCTGCGCCGCGGATTCCAGCACGTTGCGCAGCTGGGCGGCGCGGTTGCGGGTGCAGATCAGAACCGTGATGTCGACGCGGTCACGGACGGCCATCACAGACCTCCCGCGTTCCACATGCCCCCGGCGGCCAGCGCCGCGCAGCCTGCCGCCGCCGCGCCGAGGAGAAAGAGCAACATGGTGACGGCTTCCGTGCCCAGCGCGCCGCGCAACTCGCGCTGCAGGCCTGGCAACAGGGCCAGGTAGGCGACGATCGGGCCGCCGACCAGCACCCAGATCGCGCCGTGCAGGCCAAGGTGCAACACCCGCACGGTGACGAAGAGGCCCGTGATCAGCACGATCAGGCGGACCACATTGGCCATGGCCGAGTAGCGCGACGCACCCGACGCGAGCAGCACATTGGTCACCGGAATGGCGAAGATGTCGAAGGCGACCCGGAAGCCCAAGAACTGCACCATCCAACCCAGGGCGGCATAGGACTTGTTGAGATGCAGCAGGCCCACCATCGGCGGACCCAGGAGGATCGCGCCGACCGCGACGCTGAGCGCCAAACCGGTGAACGCCCACTTCACCCGCAGGAATTGGCGCTTGGCCGTATCGGCGCCTTCACGGACCCAGCCGGCCAGCATCGGCAGCAGCACCTGAGATCCCAGCTGGGTGATGGCGCTGAGCGGTGTGGTCACCAGCATGGAGGCGAAGGCGAAGCAGCCGAACTCGATGTCCGGGACCGAGCCCTTGAGCATCAGGACTTCGCCGCGGCTGGATAGGAAGTAGGTGCCGGTCGACAGGATGATCCAGCCGCCGAACTGCACGATCCCCTTGGCAACGGCGCCGTCCCAGGCGAAGCGCACGCGCTTCACAACCAGCTGCGAGGCGATCGCGTAGGCCGCCGCCGTCGACACCGTGCCGGCGACCAGCGCCCAGGCCGACGGCGACTTGACCGCCCAGACCACCGTGACGATGAAGCCGACGATCTCGGAGATCACTGTGACGACGGTGGGCCAGCGCAGGGTGACCTGGCGCGTCATGACCGCGAGCGCCGGATTGGCGAAGCCGCGGAAGAGGACGGACATGGCGCCCAGCAGCAGCAGGGGCGCGAGCTGCGGATCGTGGTAGATCCAGGATATCGGGAAGGCGAGCGCCGCGGCCAGGATATAGAGCGCAACGCTCCTCAGCGCCTGGACCGTGAAGGCGGTGCCCAGGAAGCGGGCGTTGGCGCCATCGCGGTGCTGGACGATGTTCACGTTGATCCCGAGGTCGGAGATCATCTCCAGGCCCATCAGGATGGTGGTGATGACCGCCACCGTGCCGAGCGGCGCGGCATTGATCAGCAGCTTGGCCAGCACGATCCGCGAGATGAACCGCAGAGCCGTCTGCGCCCCGTAGCCGGAGATCGACCAGATTCCGCCGCGCAGCACCTTCGCCGCCTGCGCCGAGTGGCGCAGGTTCATGACCTGGCGCAGGGCGCCGGCCATCCGGGCGCGCGAGCCGCCGGACGGCGTGACCAGCTCCGTCACGTGCGGCGGCTCCGGCGTCGGGCTGTCGATGGCGGGGTCCTCCGGACGGGCGCGGTCGGCGTGCCGGGGATCACTAGCGCACCGTCTGTGTGTCGCCCAGCACGCAGGGCAGGGTTCGCGCCATGATCGCCAGGTCGAGCCAGATGGACTGGCGCTCGACATATTCGAGATCGAGGGTGACGCGCCGGCGGACCGCCTCGGGCGTGTCGACCGGGCCACGCGAGCCGTTGACCGCGGCCCAGCCGGTGAGGCCCGGCTTCATGCGGTGGCGGTGGGCGTAGGTTTCGACGAGCTTGGAGGCCTCGGCGCCATTGGTGAGCATGCCGATGGCGTGCGGACGCGGCCCGACGAGGGACATCTCACCCCGGATTACGTTCCAGAGCTGAGGCAGCTCATCGAGGCTGGTGCGGCGCAGGAAGCCGCCGACGCGGGTCACTCGGTCATCGTCGGCCGTCACCTGGCGTGACGCCGAGTGGTCGGTCATCTCGGTGCGCATCGACCGGAATTTCCAGACCAGGACCTCTTCGTTCATGTAGCCGTGACGGCGCTGCTTGAAGAGCACCGGACCTGGGCTGTCGAGACGGATTGCCACCGAGATGGCGGCCAGCGCCGGCGCGAGCACGACGATCGCCGCGACGCTGAAGACCACGTCGACGGCGCGCTTGAGCGAGGCCTGCAGGGCGCCCCTGCGCACGCCCGAGAGGTGCGCCAGCGGCATGTCGAGCAGCCGGTCCTGGGCGGCCTGCTCGCTGCCGGGATCGTAGCCGTCCATCAGGAGGCTGACATCGTTGGGGCAGGGCGCGAGCTCGGCGATCAGCTGGGCGATGCGGGCCGTGGCCCCCGAGGGCACAGCCACGACGATGCGGTCCACGTAGGGCAGGAGGCGATGGTTCTTCACGTCGGCGGTGCGGCCGAGGACCGGGACGCCAAAGATGTGCTTGGGCGCGCGTTCGCCCCGGTCGTCGAAGATCCCGAGGATGTTCACGTCGCGGCTGGCGAGCGCCGCAGCCACCAGGCGCTGCGCCGCGGCCGTCGCGCCGACGATCATCAGGTTCGGCGTCAGCATGCCCTGGCGGCGCAGGCGGCGGATGTAGCTGAACCAGGCCAGGTGCGAGACGCCGAGCAGGACCACCGCGGTCAGGCACCAGTCGACGATGTGCAGGATGTTCGCTGTGCGGGCCGCGGGCGCGGTCATCGAGGCGACGGTCAGCATCATCAGGCCCGACCCGCCGACCGCGCCGATGACCTTGTAGAGATGGTGGTAGAGGCGCTCGCGGGCGTTCAGCTGGTAGGTCTCGAAGCTGATCATGGTGGCCGCCACCAGGCCGGAGGCGGCGAGCAGCAGAATGCTGGAGCCGCCCATGGCCCCGCCGAACCACTTGGCGAGGAACAGGCCACTGATCAGCGCCAGGTCGCTGGCCTGTACGAGCTGCGCCAGCGCGCTGCCGCTCAGCCGCGAACGCGCGCTCGCCAAACGGCTGGGACGTAGCGGGCCGCGCCGCTCGGACCCTGATTTCTCACTCTCGGCGCCTGCAGCGCCCGCGTCGTACGGCATCGTGACTTCAGCCTTGCACCCTATGGAGCCGGACAATGCAGGTTCCGCCTGAGCAAGCGGTTAATCCTGAAGCGAAAACTGGAACGCTCGGTGGTCGTCAGGGGCGCCGGTGGCGGCCTGAATAGGGCAGGCGGCGCGTCGCCGCGGAGACGCGCCCGTCCGCCGGGCGGGCCGGACGCGCAGCGGGCTGGAAGCGTTGCGCCGCCGTTTCCGCGCGGGCCGGCGTTTCGTGGCCGTCTTCGGGCTCCGGCTCGATGGGCGGCGCCGCGCCGTCGCGCACCGCAGGGGACATGCGCAGCAACGAGAGCTCGGTGACGACATCGCCGCTGCGCGCCATCAAAAGCTCCACCGCGTCATCCCCGAGGCCGAGCGCGCAGTAGAGCCGGCGACGGGCGCGCCGCTCCGCCCGGATCATGGCGACGGTCAGGATAACTGCGGAGAGCAGCAGGGCCAGACCGACGAAAAGCAAGATCCACAAGACCATAGAACCCGTCGCGAATGGGGAAGCGTGTCCCGCGGCGAATGTACCGAACCTGAACAATGACAGGCTAGCGTTCGTCTCCTCCGCAAAAATTAAGCCTGATGCATGACAAACCGGCGCCGCGCTCGCACGGCAGGCGCCGGCCTACCGATTGATGTCCGAAAACCGCGAGACTTACGCGCCTCGAACCCCCATCTTCCGTTCATGGAAATGGATTTCGAAGCCTGCCGCCGCGCCTTTCTGACCCGCGATCCGCGGTTCGACGGGCGGATATTCGGCGCCGTCAGGAGCACCGGCATCTACTGCCGCCCGATCTGCCCGGCCCGGACCCCGAAGCCGGAGAACATGACCTTCTATCCGACGGCGGCGGCCTGCCAGGAGGCTGGCTACCGGCCCTGCCTGCGCTGCCGCCCGGAGTCCTCGCCGGACCTCGGCGCTTGGCGCGGGACGTCGAACACCGTCTCGCGGGCCCTGGCGCTGATCGAAGGCGGGGCGATGGACTCCGGCGACGTGGACGCGCTGGCCTCGCGCCTTGGCGTGGGCGAGCGGCAGTTGCGCAGGCTGTTCCGTCAGCACCTTGGCGCCTCGCCGGTGGCCGTCGCCCAGACCCGCCGCGTCCTGCTCGCCAAGCAGCTCATTCAGGAGACCCTGCTGCCGATGGGCGAGGTGGCGCTGGCGTCCGGATTCGGCAGCGTGCGGCGCTTCAACGAGACCTTCCAGCAGCTGTTCGGCCGGCCGCCGGGCGCGCTGCGCCGCAGCCGCGCCGAGGAAGCAAGCGCAGCGGCCGGCGGGATCACCGTCAAGCTGCCCTATCGCGCGCCCTATGACTGGAACGCGATGATCGGCTTCCTGGCCGCCCGTGCGATCCCCGGCGTGGAGAAGGTTTCGGGCCGCCGCTATGCGCGCACCCTGTCGGTGGACGGCGCGGCCGGGGTGGTCACGGTCTCGCCCGGCGCGGGCGACTTCCTGGTCGCCGAGATCCGGTTCCCGAAGGTCCAGGCGCTGCCGGCGGTGATCGCCCGCATCCGCCGCGTGTTCGACCTGACGGCGGACCCCGCTCTGATCGGCGACCACCTGAGCCAGGACCCGGCGCTCGCGCCGCTGGTGGCTGCGCGGCCCGGCCTCAGGGCGCCCGGCGCCTGGGACGGCTTCGAACTCGCGGTGCGCGCGATCCTCGGCCAGCAGATCACGGTCACCGCGGCGCGCGGGCTCGCCGCCAAGCTGGTGGAGGCCTACGGCACCCGCCTCGACGACTCCTTCGCGGCCTCGCTCGGGCTGACCCGGGCGTTCCCGACGCCCGGCCAACTCGTCGGGCAGGACATCGCCGCGCTCGGCATGCCCAAGGCGCGGGGCGCCGCCTTGGAGGCCCTGGCGCGGACCGTCGCGGCGGACCCGTCGATCTTCACGCCACGGGGCGACCTGGAGAGCGCCATCGCCGCGCTGAAGGCTCTGCCGGGCGTCGGTGAATGGACGGCGCAGTACATCGCCCTTCGCGAGCTGCGGGAGCCCGACGCCTTCCCTCAGGCCGACATCGGCCTGCTGCGCGGCATGGCCGACGAAAACGGCGTGCGGCCAACGCCCGCGGATCTGCTCGAGCGCGCGGAGGCCTGGCGGCCCTGGCGGGCCTATGCGGCGCAACACCTCTGGGCGGCGGACGCCGACCAGCTTTCCAGGACCAGCGAGACCAAGAGGATGAAGTCGGATGCCCATCAGCAACAAGCCGCCTGAAACGCTCACCCTCGACCGGCTTTCCACGCCCATCGGGACCGCCTTGCTGGTCACCGACCAGGAGGGCGTATTGCGGGCCTTCAACTGGACCGACTACAAGCCGGCCATGCTGGCCTGGATCGGCCGGCACTATCCGCAGGCGCGGCTGGTCGAGGGCCGCGCCCCGCCGCCTGTCCGCGCGCCGTTCGAGGCCTATTTCGGCGGCGACGCGACCGCCTTGGAAACCGTGCCCTGGCGCGCCTCGGGCACGCCCTTTCAGCTCAAGGTCTGGGAGGCTCTGTGCAGCATCCCGGCCGGTGAGACGCTGAGCTACGCCGGCCTCGCCGAGCGCATCGGCAGGCCCACCGCGGTGCGCGCCGTCGGCCATGCGAACGGAGCCAACCCCGTCGCCGTCGTGGTGCCCTGCCATCGGGTGATCGGCACGGACGGCTCGCTCACCGGCTACGGCGGAGGCCTGCCGCGCAAGCACTGGTTGCTCGAACTTGAGGGCGCCAGCTTCAAGGGCCGCCTCGCGGCCTGACGCCGCGCGCTCTTATCTGCCGCTGACGCGACCGCGGCCTGTGGTATGAGCCTCGTCCCCCAGAAGCGGCCGGCGAGGCGATGGAAGAGTTCCTGCGACAGTACGGCCCGATCGGGATATTCCTGGGCGCCGGCTTCGAGGGCCAGACGGCGCTGATCGTCGGCGGCCTGCTGGCGCGGCAGCACATCCTGAATCTGTGGGTGGTGCTGGCTTGCGCCACCGCGGGCTCGGGGATCGTGGACCATCTGCTGTTCGTGGCGGGGCGCAGCTTCCGGACGCACCGCTGGGTGGTGCGCGCCACGCAACAGGCGGCCTTCGCCCGAGCGCTGAAGTTCATCGAGCGCTACCCGATCAGCTACATCCTGGCGTTCCGCTTCATCTTCGGCCTGCGGATCGCGAGCCCCATCGCGGTCGGGGTGTCGCAAGTGCCGACCTGGCGTTTCGCCATACTGAATGTCCTGGGCGCGGTGATCTGGGCGTCGGCCTTCACCTTCGCGGGCTTCATCTTCGGCGAGGCGGTGCACAACCTCTTGGGTCACGGGCATCACGCCGGGCGCTGGACCCTGCTGGCCGCCGGTGTGATCGTTGTGGTCGTCCTGATCATCTGGGCGGTCCGCTACCTGCTGGGGCGGCGCAAGGCGCGGGCCCAGACGGCGGGTCCGGTCGACGTCGCGTAGGACGGGAGGCTCGTTGCGGGAACGCAACATCGAGCGTAGCCGTATAGCTTCCATGGCCAGGCCCGATCCGTCCCGCCGTTCGCTGCTCGCCGCCGCGGCGGCGCTGGGCGTTGGCTCGACGGCCCAGGCGCGGCCGCCGCGCGCCTGGCCGAACGGCGCGCGCGGCGCGGTCAGCCTGACCTATGACGACGGCCTGAACAGCCAGCTCGACAACGCCGTGCCGGAACTCGATCGGCTCGGGCTGAAGGCGACCTTCTTCCTGACCGAAGCCAACGCGCACTGGCGGCTGCCGGAATGGGAAGCCCTGGCGCGCCAGGGCCACGAGGTCGCCAACCACACCATGAGCCATCCCTGCGCGCTCGCCCACTACAGCTCGGGCCACTTCGAGCGCACCGAGATCGAGCAGATGGAAGGCTATCTCGACGATCACTTCGGCGCCGACCGCCAACGGACCTTCGCCTATCCCTGCGGCTATCTTGGGCTAGGCCAGGGCGACCGCCGGCGACGCTTCGCGCGCTATCGGCGGATCCTGATACGGGACAACGTGGTCGCCGCCCGCACCACCGCAGGCGGCCCGAACCGCCCGGCGGAGGCCGTGGCCGATCCCCTGCGCCTGCACGGCTTCGAGCCGGCCTACGATGGCGATTTCCTGTCGCCGGCCGTGCGCTACCTGAACGAGACGGTGGCCAAGGGCGGCTGGGCGATCCTGGTGTTCCACGAGGTGCTGCCCAAGTGGGCCAACGACGGCGACATCAGCATCGCGACGCACAACAAGATCCTGGAGCGGCTGGCGGGACTCGACCTCTGGTGCGCGCCGATGGGGCAGGTGTTCGACTACGTCGCCGACCGTTGGCGGTAGAGCCCGATGGGGTCAGCCCGCCGTGGCGGGCGCCGCCACCGCCTGGAGTTCAGGCCTGGGGCCTTCGAAGCGCTTCTTCAGCCGAAGGATCGGGTGCTCGACGAAAACCCAGGAGCCGAGGGCGGCCGGCACGCTGACCACCGTCACCGCCAGGGTCAGGAGCCAGCGGTTGGGGATGTGCCCGGTCAGCGCGATCGTCACCGGCAGGTGCCAAAGGTAGATCGCATAGGACAGGCGCCCGATGACGACGAGCGGACGCCAGGAGACCACGCGGGCCAAAAGGCTTTCCGGGGCCGTCACGGTCCGGGCGATGAGCGCGGCCGAGGCGCCGGCGAGGAAGGTCGGCAGGATCGCCAGCACCATCTGGCTCGGGACCGGCTGAACGACGACGACGATCAGGAAGAGCGCCGCCGGGATGGCCAGCCAGCGCGCCACGCGGGCGACCAGGTCGCGCCGGTACAGCATGACGATCGACAGCAGGCAGCCGACCATCAGCATGTCGGCCACCACGTCGGTGCCTCGCATCCGGCCTTCCGAGGCGCCGCCGAGCACGAGCCCAATGCGCCACACCGGCGTCAGCACCACCAGGGCCGCGGCGACCCAGCCGGCGGCGCGGGGACCGAACTTCAGGGCAAGCGCGAGCACCAGCGGCCAGACGAGGTAGAACTGTTCTTCGACGGCCAGGGTCCAGGTGTGGCCCCATAGGTCGAGCGCATCGACGCCGCCGGCCACCTGCACCCAGTTGCCGACGTAGAACAGCACGGCCGGCAGCACCTTGATCGACTGCGACTGCAAAGATTGGGTGCGGATGACCTGGTCGTAGACGGTGAACACCGCCAGCACCACGAGCAGCGCCGGCAGCAGGCGCAGCATCCGGCGCATGTAGAAGCGCCCGAGCAGCAGGCGTCCGACCTTCTCGTGCTCGCGCATCAGGATGGTGGTGATGAGGTACCCCGAGAGGACGAAGAACAGGTCGACCCCGATGAAGCCGCTGGGCAGCACCATGGTGTGGCACATCAGGACGCCGGCGACAGCGAAGGCGCGCAGGCCGTCGAGCCCGTCGACGCGGCCCTGCTCGGCCGTCAGATCGGCCAGGGACTCACGCGCCATCTCCTTCGCGCGCGCCCAGCCGAAACCACGAATTGAACCACCCATGGCCGGAACGTGAGGGGCGCCGCCTTCGCCGTCAAGGCGGCTGATCCGCCCGTCACAGCCGCTTTGTGAGGCCGGCTGCAGTAACGAACATTACGCAAAATTCACGCCGCGGCCTGTCGCTCGGTGACGCTGGGCGGCGTATAACACCGCTCGACGGAATCGCTTCGGAGCCTGGGGTTGGCGATGACGACCTTGACCGAGATTGTCGCCGCGGTGGTCGTGCATTCGTCGGCTGTCGCGCTGTCGCATTTCGGCGTCACCCTGGAGCCAGCCCAGGTCGAGCGGCCGTCGGCGCCTGCCGAGCGGGTGGTGGCCCGCACCCCGCAGCAACAGCAGCACCGCGTCCTCAAGCTGACGTCCTGCCCGCAACACCACAATCCGCCGCACGCGCTCAAGGTCTGAACCGCACGGATGCAGGGGCGTCCGATCGGCGCATGACGCGCGGACGGCTGTTTGCGTCACGACCCATCACGGGTAATCCTTCTTTCGCGGTGGGGCGCCTGGGCCGGTCGAGCCCGGACGGATCGACGGAAGAGGGTAATGAGGATCAAGAAGCGCACTCGGCCGGCGGACTTCGGCGCCTCTGCGCGAGAGACCTTTGCTGCGGTTGAGCCGGCGGCGCCGCAAGCTGAGCCAGAGGCCGAGCCGGAGTTCGACGACCTGGTGGTCGCGGAGGCCAAATCCTGGCCAGCCCAGTCGCGGGCCGCCTCCGCCGTCGCCGCAAGCGCCGCGCGGCCGCCTGCGCACTTGTCGGACACCGACGAGGACTATGAAGACGTCGAACCGGATGCGTTCCGCCCGCCGCCGGCGTGGCCGATCTATCTGGGAGCCCTGGCCGTGGCCGGGCTCTGGTCGCTGGGCCCGATCGCGTTTGCGTTAGGCTACCTGCGCGGCATAGCCCCGCTGAAGGACAACAATTTCGCCCTGCTGGTGTTCGCCCTGCTGGCGGTCGGGCCCGGCGTGTTCGTGTTCTTCGCCGCCTACATGGTTCGCCAAGGCCAGAAGCTCGCTGCGGAGTCGCGGCGCACCAAGGCCATGGCCGAGGACATGCTGGCGCCGGCCATGACAGCCGCCGCTCGGGCCGGCGAGGTGGCCCAGGGCGTTCGCGAGGAGATCGTGCGCGCCGGCGCCGCGGCGGACGAGGCGCGCGGCACGCTGATGGCGTTGCGCGAGGCCCTGGCGGCCGAAAGCGAGCGGCTGGTGGAAAGCACCGAGGTCTCGGTGCGCACGACCCAGGACCTGACGACGACGCTCGGCCGCGAACGCTCAGAGATGGGCGCGCTCGCTCACAGCCTGGACGCCCAGGCGGCGCGGGTGACCGATGCGATCAACCAGCAGGCGCGGATGGTGGCGGAGGCCGCCGAGGTGGCCGAGGCGGGACTTCGCGAAGCCGAGGCCGTGCTCTCCGCTCGCGTGGCCGAGATCGCCGCCGCAGCCGGCGAGGCCGGCGCCACGGCCCGCACGGCGGGCGAGGACCTGACCCGCCACATCGCCCGGCTGGAGACCGCCGGTGTCGGGGTGGCCGAGCAGGTGCGCGCGGTGGAAGGCGGGCTCACCGAACAGCGCAACGCCCTGGTTTCGCTCGCCGAGACGCTGAAGTCCGACAACCAGGACTTCAGCGAACAGGCCCAGACGCACGCGGCCAAGCTGGGCGAATTCATCGAGGTAACCCGCTCGGCGTCGGCGGAGCTAAGCGAACAGGCGGCCAAGAGCGGCGAGAGCCTGCGGGCCAAGATGGAAGACGCCATCGCCCAGTTCCGCGACCTGGCGGCCACCGCCGACGCCGAACGCGAGGCGTTCGGCCAGACCACCGTGCAGTCGCTGGAGACCGTCTCCCAGGCCGCGGCCGAACAGCGGGCCAAGCTGGAAGAGCAGACGCGCTCGGCGATCGACGCCCTGGCGGCGGCGGCGGAGCAGAGCCGCACGGCGGCGGCCGGCCACGCGGCCAGCGCCCGCGAGCAGGTCGATCAGCTCTCCGAGGCCGCCGAGGCGGCCGGCCAGAAGGCCAACGAGGTCTTCGAAGCGCGGCTCACGGACGCCCGCGCCCTGGTCGCGCAGTCGTCCGAGATGGTTGACCAAGCGAGTGCGGCGACCGCCAAGCGCCTGGAAGACGCCGCCGCGGCGGCCCGCGCCTCGATGGCCGCGCTGCAGGACATGATGGCCGAGATCGACCAGCGCGCCGCGCAGTTGCCCGCCAGCGCACAGAGTCAGGTCGAGCTGGTGCGTGCGGCGGTGAGCGGCGGTATGGAAGAGCTGACCGCCCAGGCGCGCCGGACCGCCGAGGAGGCCCAGGCCATCGACGCGGCCTTCCAGGAACGGGCGCGCCGCAACTTCGAGATGCTGGGCGAGGCCGTTCGCCTGATGGGCGGCGCGGTCGCCACGCCCGCCGCGCCTCTGGCCTTCGCGCCGCGGCCCGCACCGTCGGCCAGGGCGCCTGAGCCGGAACCCCAGCCGCAGCCCGCCGCCAAGGCGTCGGAACCGAAGCCCCAGGCGAAGCCGGAACCTGAGCCTGAGCCCGAGCCTGAACCCGTCGTGGAGCCGGCGGCGGAGCTGCTGGTCGAGGCCCCGACCTTGGAAACGGACGAAGCCGGCGACGCGCTCGAAGATCTGATGGAGCCTGCCGCCACGCCGGTCGAGGACCCTGGTCTGCGGCCGCGCCTGAAGCTGACGCCCACGGCCACCGACGAGGAATTCTCCGCGGTCTTCGAGGCGGCCGGCGGCCCGCCGGATGCGGGGGAAGCGCCGCACGACGGCGAGACCTGGACCTGGAAGGACCTGCTGGCCTCGATCGACGGGGCGGAAGGCGAGGGCGAGCGGCTGCAGGACATCCTGGGCGACGAACTTGCCAAGCTTGGGGTCGATCCGGCGCGGCTCTTGCCCAAGGCACGGATCGACGAGATCGCCGCGGCTGTGCAGACAGGCGACCACGAGGGCGCGCGCGTCGTGGTCAAGCGCCTCGCCCCTGTGGCGGCCCGGCGTATCGCCCGGCGCCTGTTCACCGACGACGAGCTGAAGCGGCAGGTGGAGGTCTATCTTCGCCGCTATCAGACCCTGGTGGACGACGCGATGGTGCGCGACCCCGAAGGGTTCCTGATGGCCGCCCTGCTCGGCGACGAAGGTGGGCGGATCTATCTCCTGCTGAACGCGGCGGCCGGCGACCTGGCCTAGCGTGAGGACGCTCGCCGCCCGCGCCGAGCGCTGGCCTCTGGCGGCGGCCTTCGTCATCTCCCGGGGCTCGAAGACCGAGGCGGAGGTTATCGTCGCTGAGATCGCGGATGGCCCGCATCGCGGCCGCGGCGAGGCGGTCCCCTATGCGCGCTATGGCGAGAGCGTCGAGAGCGTGCTGCAGCAGATCGAGGACGTACGGGGGGCAATCGAGGCGGGCGCTGATCGGGCGCGACTGCAGGCTCTGGCGCCGGCCGGAGCTGCGCGTAACGCGCTCGACTGTGCGCTCTGGGACCTGGCGGCCAAGCAGGCCGGCGTCCGCGCCTGGACGCTGGCCGGGCGGACGCGGCTCGACCCGGTGAAGACCTGTTTCACGGTCAGCCTCGGCGTGCCGGATGAAATGGCGCAGGCGGCGCGGGAAAACGCGCGGCGCCCGATGCTGAAGGTGAAGATCGGCGGTCCGGACGACCTGGACGGCGTGGTCGCGGTGCGCACCGCCGCGCCGCGCGCGCGGCTGATCGTGGACGCCAACGAGGCGTTGAGTTTCGAAGAGCTACGCCGGCTCGCGCCGGAGTTCGCGCGGCTGGACGTCAAGCTCCTGGAGCAGCCGCTGGCGGCGGCGCAGGACGCGGCGCTGGAGGGCTACGAGAGCCCAGTGCCGCTTTGCGCCGACGAAAGCCTGCATACCCGCGCCGAGCTCGCGGCCTGCGTCGGGCGGTATTCGCTGGTGAACATCAAGCTCGACAAGGCCGGCGGCCTGACCGAGGCCCTGGCGCTCGCCGATGCGGCCAAGGCGGCTGGCCTGGGCGTGATGGTGGGCTGCATGGTGGCGACTTCGCTCTCCATGGCCCCGGCGCTGATCCCGGCGCAAGGCGCGCCGTTCGTCGACCTGGACGGGCCGCTGCTGCTGGCCCGTGACCGCGAGCCGGGCCTGGCCATCACCGGCTCGCTGATCGCGCCGCCTTCACCGGATCTTTGGGGTTAGAGGGCGGCATGGAGCCCGCCGAACGCCGCGGACGTTGAGGGGGCATGGACGAAAGCCATCGAGACCGCGCGCACCGCGCCTGGCGCAACGCCGAGCGGATCAAGCAACTCTCCGACAACCTGATCAAGCTCGGGCCGTGGGGCCTTGGCCTCGACGGCGTCCTGGCCTGGATTCCAGCCGCCAACACGATCTACAGCGTCGGCGCGGGCGGCCTCCTGATCTACGAAGCGGTGAGGGCGCAGGCGGCGGCGTGGACGATCGGCCGGATGGCGATCTACCTGGCGCTGAACAGCGCCATGACCGAGGTCCCGATCATCGGATGGGCGATGGACACCCTGTTCCGTGGCCACCTGATGGCCGCAAACGCGCTGCAAAAGGACATCGAGGGCCGCTTCGGCGCGCCGGGCGAGACGGTCGATGCGCCGTCGTGGCGGACGGTGACGCGTCCGATCCGCTGAGATGGCCTGAAATCAGAAGCTTTCATTTGCGTGCCCGAGTGGGATCGACCAGTACCTCGACACGCCCTTAACCAAGTCAGGATCAGTCCCCTCTTGGACGTCTCCATCGTCATCTGCACGCGGGATCGCGGCGAGGATCTACGGGAGGTTCTGGCGCACCTTGGCCGCGTGCGCGTGCCGCAAGAATGGCGCGTCGAACTCCTGATGATCGACAACGGATCGACCGATGGCACGCGCGCCCTCGTCGAAGGCATGAAGCTGGCCAACATGGACCTGCGCTATGTGTTTGCGCCGAACGGCGGCAAATGCGCAGCGTTCAACGCGGGCGTCGCCTTGAGTTCAGGGACTGTCCTTCTGCTCACCGACGACGACGTGCATGTTCCGCCCAACTGGATCGAGGCGATGTGCAGGCCGATCTTCTCAGGCGAGACCGAGGTGGTGCAGGGCGGCATCCGGCCGGCACCGCATCTGGAGCGGCCCTGGTTGAAGGGCGTCCTGCGCCGCTGGGTCGCCGCTCTGGAGGATCCCGCATGGCCGCCCGAGGGCCTGATCGGGGCGAACGTCGCGATCAGCCGTCGCGCCTTCGACGTGGCGGGACCCTACGATGTGCGGCTGGGCCCGGGCGCAGCCGGCTTCTTCGAAGACACGGCCCTGGGTTGGTCGCTTGAACGGGCCGGCTTCTCCAAGCTGTTTCTGGCCGACGTCGCGGTGGAGCATCATTTTCGCGCAGAGCGTCTGACGCTCAAGTCCTTCATGGCGGCTGCCCGTCGGATGGCCGCGTCGCGCGTGGTGGTCGATCGCGAACGCGATCCGTCGGCCTTGCAGCCGTCGCTGGCGTCGCTCCTCAAGGAGCTGCCGGGCCTGGCGTTTCGAAGCGTCACGCAACTTGCCCACCTGGCGATCGACGGCCGGCCGGATCACGGCTTCATGTCGCGCTACTACCGGGTGAAGCTCTGGCAGGAGCGCCGCAGGGCGGCTTGAGCCCACCGGCTTCCCGGAGCCAGCACAAACCATGCTAGTGACCGCGCGGACCCACCGCGCGAGATGCTGATGCTGCAGAACCCGTTCACCCAGACGCCGGCGAAGATCGCGGTGATCGGCCTGGGCTATGTGGGCCTGCCGCTGGCGGTGGCCTTCGCCGCCGAGCACGAGGTCGTGGGCTTTGACATCAAGGCGCAGCGGATCGCGGAACTGCGGGCCGGCGAGGACCGGACGCTGGAGGTCTCGGCGGACGAGCTCACCGCCGCCAAGGGGCTGAAGCTAAGCTCCGATCCGGCGGACCTGAAGGCCTGCAACGTTTTCATCGTGACCGTGCCGACGCCCATCGACGCGCAGAAGCGGCCAGACCTTTCGGCCCTGATGGCGGCCAGCCGCACCGTCGGCGGCGCCATCGGCGCGGGCGGCGTCGTGATCTACGAATCCACCGTCTATCCCGGCGCCACCGAGGAGGACTGCGTGCCGGTGGTGGCCGAGGTGTCCGGCCTCGCCTTCAACCGCGACTTCTTCGCCGGCTACAGCCCCGAGCGGGCCAACCCCGGCGATCCGACCCACCGGCTGGCCAATATCGTCAAGGTGACGGCGGGGTCGACCCCGCAGGCCGCGGCCTTCGTCGACGAGCTCTATTCGTCGGTGGTGACGGCCGGCACGCATCGCGCGAGCTCCATCCGCGTCGCAGAGGCCGCCAAGGTGATCGAGAATACCCAACGCGACCTGAACATCGCGTTGATCAATGAGTTTTCTCTGATTTTCCAGCGCCTTGGCGTGGATACCTCGGAGGTTCTAGCCGCGGCTGGGACTAAGTGGAACTTCCTCAACTTCCGGCCTGGCCTAGTCGGCGGCCACTGCATCGGCGTCGATCCCTACTACCTGACGCACAAGGCCGAGGCCCTGGGCTACCACCCGGAAGTGATCCTCGCCGGGCGGCGCATCAACGACGGCATGGGCGGCTATGTGGCCCGCGAGCTGGCGGCGGAGCTGGCGCGCAGAGGAACGGCGGTGGAGGGCGCGCGGGTGCTGGTGATGGGGTTGGCGTTCAAGGAGAACTGCCCGGACCTGCGCAACACGCGGGTGATCGACATCATCGAGCCGCTGGCCGTGCAGGGCGCCGCCATCGACGTCTGGGATCCCTGGATCGACGCCGACGAGGCGCGGGCCGAATATGGGCTGGAGCTGCTCGCGTCGCCGGCGGCCGGCGCCTACGACGCCATCGTGCTGGCCGTCGCGCACGAGCAGTTCACCGAGCTGGGCGCCGAGGCTATCCGCGCCTTCGGGACGGCCGGCTCGGTGCTGTTCGACGTCAAGAGCGTGCTGCCGAAAGCGGCCGCGGACCTGCGGCTCTAGATCAGGTCCTCAATGCGGATCGGCAGTTCGCGGATCCGCTTGCCCGTGGCGTGGAAGACTGCGTTGGCGACGGCGGCGTTCATGCCGACGATGCCGATCTCGCCGATCCCCTTGACGCCCAGCGGATTTACCCGGGTGTCCTCCTCCGGAACGAAGATCACATCGACCTGGGCGACGTCGGCGTTCACCGGGATCAGGTAGTCGGCGAAGTTGGTGTTCACGTAACGCGCGTGACGTTTGTCGATTTCGGTCGCCTCGTACAGGGCGGACGAGAGGCCCCAGATGGCCCCGCCCATGAACTGGCTGTAGGCGGTGAGCGGATTGACGATGGTCCCGGCCGCAAAGGCGCTCACCACGCGCGGCGTGCGGATCTCACGGGTCAAGCGGTGGACGCGCACCTCGACGAAGTGGGCGCCGAAGGCATAGGCGGTGACGTCCTTCCTTCCCGTCCCTCGAGCCATGGCGGTCTTGCCTTGATAGAGAACGTGGGCGGCGTCGGGCGGCAGGCCCTCCGGGACATTTTCCACATGGGCTTCGAGCCGCCCGCCGACGCGGGTTACGGCCCTTTCCAAAGGCTCCCGTTTGCCGTTCGCTCCGACGAGCGCGCCATCGACCAGCCTGAGGGTCGACGGGTCTGCGCCCGCAAAGGGGCCGGCGCTATTCTGGACGGCGGCGGTCGCGATGCGACTGCGAAGCTCTTCACAGGCCTTGGCGGCGACGTTGGCCGTGGAGGCGGCGTTGTTCGAGCCGCCTGCGACCGGCACCGGCGGATAATCGCTGTCGCCGAGTTGGACGGTGACGTCGCTCACCTTCAGGCCCAATCGATCCGCAACGATGATGGCGATGGTCGTGTAGGCGCCGGTGCCGATCTCGTGAGCGGCCATCTGGATCGTGGCTTTGCCTTGCGGCGTCAGCGAGAGGCGCGCAGCGGCGGGACCGATGTTCGAGGGGTAGCAGGACGTCGCGCACCCGTAGCCCACCAGCCAGTCGCCTTCGCCCATCGAACCTGGTTTCGGATCGCGTTTGCTCCAGCCGAACTTCGCCGCGGCCTGGTCGAAGCACTTCATCAGCGACCGGCTCGAGTATGGCTTGCCGTCGAGCGGGTCGGCCTGGGTGTCGTTGACGCGGCGAAGCTCGATAGGGTCCATGCCGAGCGCGTAGGCGAGTTCGTCCATGCCGCTTTCAAGGGCGAACATGTAGGGCGTGTCCGGCGGCGCGCGCATGAAGCCCGGCGTCGAACGGTCGAGGTGGGTGACATTGACCTTGGTTGCGATGTTCGGACAGGCGTACATCCGCGCGGTCGTCTCGGTGCCCGAGACGTTGTAGCCCGAAGGCCGTGAGGTCGCTTCCCAACCTTCGTGGATGAGCGCGGCGAGCTTGCCGTCGCGACCGGCGGCGAGCTGCAGGTGGTGGCGCGTCTCGGCGCGATAGGTGGCGACCGTGAAGCCCTGGTCTCGCGTCGGAACCAGCTTCACCGGGCGCTTCAGGCGCCTGGCGGCCAGCGCCACCCAGGCGGTGCGCGAGGTCGCCGCGCCCTTGGAGCCGAAGCCGCCGCCGACGTAGCGGGACACGGTGCGGACGTTGGCTAGGTCGAGGCCGAGCTGCTTGGCGACCGCCGCCTTCAGGCCGTACATGGACTGCGTCGGCTCGTAGATGGTGAGCTTCGGTCCGTCCCAGACGCAGGTGGTGGTGAAGAGCTCGAGCGGATTGTGGTGCTGGGTGGGCGTCGAGTAGCGCGCGTCGATCTTCACCGGCGCCGCGGCGAAGGCTGCGGCCGCGTCGCCCTTAGCCGGCTCCTCGGATTCCGGGCTGGCTTTCTTGGGTTCGGTCGAAGCGCCGGGGCTGTCGAAGGTCGCGCTTGGGGTTTCAGCGGCGTAGCGGACGACGACCCGATGAGCGGCCTCGCGCGCCGCCTCGTAGGTCTCCGCGACGACCAGGGCCACGATCTGGCCGGCGTGCCAGACCCTGTCGCTCTCCAGGGTGGTTGTGGTGGGCTTCTGGTCGGGACCCATCGGCGGCTTCACCTGTCCGCCGACGTTTTCGTGGGTAAGGATGTCGAGGACGCCGGGGACAGCCTTGGCCATGGCGAGGTCCATGCCAGCGATACGGCCCCGGGCGATGGCGCTCGTCACCAAGCAGGCGTAGGCGGGATTCGGGACCGGCTCGTCGGAGGCGTAGCGGGCGCGCCCCGTGACCTTGGCGGGGCCGTCGATGCGGGTTGCGGGCTTCCCGATCAGGCGTCCGGCGTCATCGGCCATGTCAGACCCCCATCGCTTGAGCTTGCAGAAGGGCGCGCACCAGCGTGCGGCGGCCAAGCTCCGGCTTGAAGGCGCGCTCGCCGGCGGCGGCGGCTTCGGCGAAGGCCGCTTCGGCCGCAGCCTGGGCCGTCGCCTGCGTGAGTCCTTTGCCGCGTAGCACAGCCTCGGCCGCGGGGGAGCGCCAGGGCTTGGCTGCGACACCGCCCAGGCCAATGCGCGCCTCGCGCACGACTCCGTCCTCAAGGTCGAGGGCCACCGCCGCAGAGGCCAGGGCGAACTCGTAGGATTGCCGGTCACGGATCTTCAGGTAGAGCGACCGGCGCGTCCAAGGCCCGGCAGGCACGCTGAAGCCCGTGATCAGTTCACCGGGCTTCAGGTTGGTCTCGATGTGCGGGGTCTCGCCGGGCAGGCGGTGCAGATCTTCGAAGGCCAGCACGCGGCGGCCACTCGCGCCTTCGACGTCGATGGTGGCGCCCAGGGCGGCCAAGGCCACGGCGAAGTCGCCGGGGTAGTTGGCGATGCATTTGTCGCTGACGCCTAGCACGGCGAGCTTGCGGTTCACACCTCCTAGAGCGCCGCAGCCGGACCCGGGATCACGCTTGTTGCACGCGCTCCAACTCGGATCGCGGAAATATTCGCAGCGGGTGCGCTGCAAGACATTACCGCCGAGGCTTGCCATGTTGCGTATCTGCGGGCTGGCGGCGAGATCGAGCGACTGGGCGATGACTGGGAAATCGCGACGCACCGCCGGATGGTCGGCGACTTCAGACATGCGCGCGAGCGCGCCTAGGCGAAGATGATCGCCGTCGAGGCGGATCTCGCTGTAGTCGGCGGCCAAGGCGTTGATATCGACCACGGTGGTCGGACGCAGGACATCCAGCTTCATCAGGTCGACAAGAGTTGTGCCGCCGGCAAGATACTGCACCGCACCGCCGACGGAGCCGGCCCGCACAGCCTGCGCTCGATCGGTCGGGCGCTCGTAATGAAACGGCCGCATCAGGCACGTCCCGTCTTGCCGGCGGCCTCCCGGATCGCGTCGACGATCTTCGGATAGGCGGCGCAGCGGCAGAGGTTGCCGCTCATATATTCGCGGATCTGGTCGTCGTTGGCGGCGTGGCCCTCATGCACGCAGGCGATGGCGGACATGATCTGGCCGGGCGTGCAGTAGCCGCATTGGAAGGCGTCGTGCTTGATGAAGGCGGCCTGCATTGGGTGCAGGGTCTGGCCCTCCGCTAGGCCCTCGATGGTGGTCACGGCCCGACTTTGGACCGCGGCGGCGAGGGTGAGGCAGGCCAGGATTCGGCGGCCGTCGACGTGGACGGTGCAGGCTCCGCACTGGCCATGGTCGCATCCCTTCTTGGATCCGGTCAGCTCCAGGTGGTCGCGCAGAGCGTCGAGCAGGGTGGTCCGCGGGTCGAGGGCGACGCGGTGGACGCGCCCATTGATCTTCAGGGTCATGTCCATGCGCGACCTCTCCTTCACAGAGATGTTCCGCGGGACAAGCGCAGGCCGCGCGGCGGCGGCCAGCGGCAGGGCGGCCGCGCCGCCTGCTCCGGCCAGAAGGCCCCGCCGGCTTGGGCCGCGCCCCTCGCCTATCTCTCGCGCCATCGCATTCTCCCGTCGTCACCGCGGGTGAGAACCCGAGGCGCGGGCGAGCGGTTCCGCGGTGCGCGGTCAGGCGCGGTAGTAGTCCAGGTACCAGTCCACGAAGGCGCCGATGCCGACCTCAATGGGTGTGGAGGGCGCGTAGTCGAGGGCGGCCCTGGTCTCCTCGACGTCGGCCTCGGTGCGGGCCACGTCGCCGGGCTGCATCGGCATCAGGTTGAGGATGGCCTTTCGGCCCAGCTTCTCCTCCAGCACCTCGATGTAGCGCATCAGTTCGACGCGCTGGCTGTTCCCCAGGTTCAGCACGCGCCAGGGGCCGACGCCGCTGGTGGCCGGGTCGGGCTTCAGGGGATCCCACGCGGGGTTGACCTGCGCCGGGCGGTCGATGGCGGCGACCAGGCCGTCGACGATGTCGGCGACATAGGTGAAGTCGCGCTGCATCTTGCCCTCGCCGTAGACGTCGATGGGCCGACCGCCAAGGATCGCCTCGGTGAACTTGAAGAGCGCCATGTCCGGCCGGCCCCACGGGCCGTAGACGGTGAAGAAGCGGAAGCCCGTCGAGGGGATGCCGAAGAGGTGGGCGTAGCTGTGCGCCATCGCCTCGTTGGCGAGCTTGGTGGCGGCATAGAGGGTGATCGGGTGGTTCGCCCCGTCGTGGACGTTGAAGGGCAGCTTGCCGTTGGCGCCGTAGACCGAGCTGGTCGAGGCGAAGACCAGGTGCTTCGGCTGGGTGGCGCGGCAACCTTCCAGGATGTTCAGGAAGCCCACGACGTTGGAGTCGACGTAGGTGCGCGGGCTTTCCAGGCTGTAGCGGACGCCGGCCTGGGCCGCGAGGTTGACCACCGCGGCAGGCTTCACCTCGGCGAACAGGCCTGAGACGCCTTCGCGGTCGGCGAGGTCGAGCTTGGCGTGGCGGTAGGCCGGATGCTGTTCCAGCAGGGTCAGCCGCGCGGCCTTCAGCGCCGGATCGTAGTAGCTGTTGAGGTCGTCGAGGCCCACGACCTCGTCGCCCCGCGCCAGCAGGCGCTGGGCGAGGTGGAAGCCGATGAAACCCGCCGAACCGGTGACCAAGATCGCCATGCCGCCGCTACTCCTTGTCGCCGCCCGCAGGGCTGTGCCACCAGCCGGGCTTAACTTCAAACGCCGGCTCAAATCCGCGACGCCGCTCGAATCAGCCGCTAGGGTCGAACCTTCAGACTTTCAGTTTCGCGGGGGCGTCATGAAGATTTCCACCCTCCTGGCGGCGGGCGCCGTTTGCGCGGCCTTCGCCGTGTCGCCAGCCGTCGCCAAGACGCCGGTCACCCACGAGGCGATCTGGATGATGAAGCGGGTGGGCGGCCCCATCGTCAGCCCCGACGGCAAGTGGGTGGTCTTCTCGATCGTCGAGCCGTCCTACGAGGCGGACAAGCAGGTGAGCGACCTGTGGCTCGTGCCTACCGCCGGCGGCGCGGCGCCGCGGCGGCTGACGAACACCAAGGGAGCGGAAAGCGGCGCGGTCTGGTCGCCGGACAGCCGCGGCCTCGCCTTCACCGCAAAGCGAGAGGGCGACGAAGCCGACCAGGTCTATGTGCTGGATATCGCCGGAGGCGGCGAGGCGCGGCGGGTCACCAGCCTCTCGACCGGCGCCTCGGGCCCGCAGTGGCGGCCGGACGGGAAGGCGCTCCTGTTCGAGACCAGCGTCTTCCCGGGCGCCCTCGACGATGAGGCCAACAAGAAGGCGGCCGCCGACAAGAAGGCCCGCAAGTACAACGTCCGCACCTACGAGCACTTCCCGATCCGCTATTGGAACGAATGGCTGGATGAGAAGCAGCCGACCATCGAGGTCGTGTCGCTGGAGCCTGGCGCAAAGCCCAAGGACATCCTGTCGGGCAGCAAGCTGGCGCAGACCTCGGGTTTCTCCGGCACGGCCGGCGAGACCAGCGTCTCGCTGTCGCCGATCTGGAGCCCGGACGGCAAGGAGGTGGTGTTCGCCGCCACCACCGAACGCTGGAACGCCGCCTTCAGCGAGGCCGGCTACCAGCTTTACCGCCTTCCAGCCGATGGCGGCGAGGCGACACCGGTCACCACAGCACTTGGCGACTACGGAAGCCCGACCTTCAGCCCGGATGGCAAGGCGCTCTATTTCCAGTACGCGCCGCACGACGAGCAGATCTATCATCTGGGGCGGCTGAGTAAGGTGGCCTGGCCCGCCGGCGGCGCGGCCTCCGTTGTGGCCAAGGATTTCGACCGCGAGCCGGCGGAGTTCGCGATCACCCCGGACAGCAGGACGATCTACATCCTGTCGCCGGAGGCCGGGAAGGAGAACCTCTACCGGGTGGCGGCCGATGGCGGAAAGCCGGCGCTGGTCATCGAGCCCGCCACCGGCGGCTACGGCAAGCTGGCGATCCCGCAGAAGGCCGCCAAGCCGCTGCTGGTCGCCAACTACGGCAGCTCGGTCAGCCCGGCTGAAATCGTTCGCATCGACCCGGTGGCCAAGACCCACACGAACCTGACCAATATCGACACGGCCCAGGCGGCGGCTCTGGACTGGGCGGCGCCGGAGCATTTCTGGTTCACCAGCGTCGGCGGGCGGAAGATCCACAACATGATCGTGCTGCCGCCGAACTTCGATCCCGCGAAGAAGTACCCGCTGCTGGTGTTCATTCACGGCGGCGCGGCCAGCATGAACCCCGACCAGATCGGCCTGCGGTGGAACTACCACCTGCTCACCGCGCCCGGGTACGTGATGCTGATGACGGACTACACGGGCTCGACCGGCTTCGGCGAGGCCTTCGCCCAGGCGATCAAGCACGACCCGTTAAAGACGCCTGGCCTGGAGATCAACCAGGCGGTGGACGAGGCGCTGAAGCGCTATCCCTATATCGATGGGACCCGGATGTGCGCCGCCGGAGCGAGCTATGGCGGCCACCTGGTCAACTGGCTGGAGGCGACCACCACGCGATATCGGTGCTTGGTGAGCCACGCGGGCGAATCCGACCTGGCCAGCCAGTGGGGCATGAGCGACGGCATCTATGGCCGCGAAGTGACCAACGGCGGCCCGCCCTGGGAAGGCAATCCGATCTGGCGCGAGCAGAGCCCGATCACCTATGCCGGTCAGTGGAAGACCCCAATGCTGTTGTCGATCGGCGAACGGGATTTCCGCGTGCCGATCGGGAACACACTGGAGACCTGGGCGACTCTGCAGCGGATGAAGGTACCCAGCCGTCTGCTGGTCTGGCCCGACGCCTGGCACTGGATCACCAAGGCCGAGGACAGCCGTCACTTCTACTCCGAGGTCGACGGCTGGCTGGCGCGTTACCTCAAGGAGGCGCCGCAAACCGCGGCGGCGAACGCGGCGAAGTGATCGGGTGAAGGGCGCAATAGGCTGATCGAAACAACAACTTGTGCGTTGATCGGTCGGGCCGGGCTGAAATGCTGGCCCGCAGTATGCAGGCAAGCCGTCTGCATCTAAGAGGGTGTGCAAATTTGACTGCGCCGGGGCGCTGATTCCGCCCGGACATGGCGGCGTGGCGAGGCGGGGCAAGGAGCGTCAATTATGAGCCAACGTACCGTGCCGGGACTCGAGCCCGCGCCGACGAAACACGCGCAACTGCTGCAATGGGTTCGCGAAATCGCCGCGCTGACGCAACCCGACCGGGTCCGCTGGTGCGACGGGTCCGAAGCGGAGTGGACCGAGCTCACCGAGGAGCTGGTCGCCGCCGGAACGCTGAAAAAACTCAATCCCGCCAAGCGTCCGAACTCGTTCTACGCGGCTTCCGACCCGCGGGACGTGGCGCGCGTCGAGAGCCGCACCTTCATCTGCTCGGAGAAGCCGGAAGACGCCGGTCCGACCAACAACTGGCTCGATCCCGACGAGATGCGGGCCGACCTGAAGGACCTGTTCAAGGGCTGCATGCGCGGGCGCACGATGTACGTCGTGCCGTTCTGCATGGGCCCGCTCGGCTCGAAAATCAGCGCCATCGGCGTCGAGATCACCGATTCGGCCTATGTGGCCGTATCGATGAAAATCATGACCCGGATGGGCCAGGCCGCCCTCGACCAGCTCGGCGAGGACGGCTTTTTCGTTCCGGCCGTTCACTCGGTGGGCATGCCGCTCACAGACGGTCAGGCCGACGTCGCCTGGCCCTGCAACGAAATCAAATACATCGTCCATTTTCCTGAGAGCCGGGAGATCTGGTCCTACGGCTCCGGCTACGGCGGCAATGCGCTGTTGGGCAAGAAGTGCTTCGCCCTCCGCATCGCGTCTGTGATGGCACGCGACGAAGGCTGGTTCGCCGAGCACATGCTGATCCTGAAGCTGACCTCGCCTCAGGGCGACGTGCGGTTCATCTCCGCCGCGTTCCCGAGCGCCTGCGGCAAGACCAACATGGCGATGCTGCAGCCGACGCTCGCGGGCTGGAAGGCCGAGACCATCGGCGACGACATCTGCTGGATGCGGTTCGGCGACGACGGCCGGCTCTACGCGGTGAATCCGGAAGCCGGCTTCTTCGGCGTGGCTCCGGGCACGGGCGAGGAGACCAACAAGAACGCGGTCGCCGCCCTGCACGCCAACTGCATCTTCACCAACGTGGCGCTGACCGACGACGGCGACGTTTGGTGGGAAGGCCTGACGGCTGAGGCGCCGGCGCACCTGATCGACTGGCGCGGCCAGGACTGGACCCCCGCGAGCGCCGAGCCCGCCGCGCACCCGAACGCCCGCTTCACCGTGCCGGCTTCGCAGACCCCGGTGATCGCGCCGGAGTGGGAAGACCCGGCCGGCGTGCCGATCTCGGCGATCCTGTTCGGCGGCCGCCGCGCGTCTGCGGTGCCGCTGGTCAACGAGGCCCGCGACTGGGCGCACGGCGTGTTCATGGCCTCCAACGTGGCCTCCGAGGGCACGGCGGCGGCGGAGAACGCCATCGGCGAGCTGCGGCGCGACCCGTTCGCGATGCTACCCTTCTGCGGCTACAACATGGGTGACTATTTCGCCCACTGGCTGTCCATGGGCGCCAAGGCCAAGGACCCGGCCAAGCTGCCGCGCATCTATTTCGTGAACTGGTTCCGCAAGGATGAGCGGGGCAAGTTCGTCTGGCCGGGCTACGGCGAGAACGCACGCGTGCTGAAGTGGATCGTCGAGCGGCTGGAAGGCCGCGCCGAGGCGGTGGACACACCGATCGGCCGCCTGCCGGCGCCGGGCAGCCTGGATGTCTCCGGCCTCAGCCTGACGCCCGCGCAGCTCGACCTGCTCCTGGGCGTGGACACCGAGATCTGGCGGCAGGAGGCGGCCCTGGTGCCGGCCTTCTACGAGCGCTTCGGGGATCGGCTGCCGCCGGCGCTGTGGGCCGAACTCGAGGCGCTGGTGGCGCGGCTTGAAGCGCCGGCCCGCAAGCCCGCGATGGCGGCGGCGGGCTAGGCCTTTTCGCGGCTGAGGAAGGCGGGCAGGTCGATAGCGACCGCCCGCAGCGCGCTGGCCCAGTCGCCCTGGGCCGGCTGCCGGTAAAGCTTCACGGACGGATACCAGGGGCTGTCGGTGCGGCCGTCGAGCCAGCGCCAGTCGGTGCTGACATAGGGCAGCAGCACCCAGCACGGCTTGCCAAGCGCGCCCGCCAGGTGGGCGACCGCGGTGTCGACGGCGATCACCAGATCCAGGCACTCGATAACGGCGGCGGTGTCGGCGAAATCCTGCAACGGCAGCGGGCTGTGGCCGGGCGTCAGCGGCACCGCGCCCGGCAGGGTGTAAAGGAACGCCACGCCTTCCGGCGGCAGGGAGCGAACGGCGTCGTGAGGCGCTGCAGGATTGCCCCGGCCGACCACGCCGATCCGTGCGCCGGGCCCGATGCGGGGGCGCCAGGCGGTCCGGCGATCCTGGGGCGCGGCCAGGTACGGTACGGGGCCGGGCAGAGCCGAGTCATCGACCTGCAGGAGGCGCGGAAGCGAACCGATCATCGCCCAGGCGTCGGCGACCGGCGCACGGATGCGGCCGGTTGCGGAAATCACCGCGACGCCAAGGGTCTCGAAGACCGCCGCCAGGGACGGCCGGCAAATCAGGGTGGGCTCGATGCCGCGCCGACGCAGGGCGGGCAGGAAGCGGGCGAACAGGATCGCGTCGCCAACCCCTTGCTCGTCCCAGACGGTCAAGGTCCGGACAGGGCGGCCGTCCCACTCCGGCTGCGGGAGCTTCGGACGGTCGGCGGCGATGGCGGGAATGCTGAAGCGGGCCTCGTAGGCCGCCCAGCCCTCGGCGTAGCGCTCCAGGCGCAGCAGGGCGATCGCCAACTCGAGCCGCGCCGCGTCGTCCTGCGGCTGTAGGCGAACCAGGTCGCGGCGAAGCTCCAGCGCGTCCTCGAAGCGGTGGCTGTCATCCAGGAGGTGGGCGAGGTGCGGGCGCGCGACATTGGCCAGGGCGGGATCGGCCAGGGCGCGCCGGTAGCCTGCCTCCGCCGCGGACACGTCGCCGGCGAGATGCGCGAGCAGGGCGCGGCGAAGGTCGGCCGGCGTCACGGGATCGGTCGGTGCAGTCATCGGCTCGGGACGATCGGCGCGTCAGCCGTTGGCCACGACGCGCAGGTTCGGCGCGCCGCCGGCGCGTTCGCCGCGGATCTGGGCCACCAGGTCGAAGAGCGCGCGGCGCACGGCGTCCACGTCGCCGCGGTCGGCGAGGTCTTCCAGTTCGGCCAGATGCGTCGCCGAGACTCTCAGGGCGGAGTTGGAGACGACTTCCAGCACTTTGGGCGCGCAAGGGAGCGAGCGTTCGGTCTCGTCGAGCAGGGCCTCGGTGAGCTTTTCGCCGGGGCGCAGGCCGGTGATCTCGATCTCGATTTCGCGGCCGGGCGTGCGGCCGGAAAGGGCGATCATCTGGCGGGCGAGATCCATGATCCGCACCGGCTCGCCCATCTCCAGCAGGAACAGCCGGGCCTCGCGGCCGTCGCCCTCGGCGCAGGTGGCGGTCGCGTGGAGGACGAGCTGGCTCGCCTCCGGGATGGTCATGAAGAACCGCTCCATGTCCGGGTGGGTCACGGTCACCGGGCCGCCGCGCTCGATCTGCGACTTGAAGATTGGCACCACCGAGCCGCCGGAGCCCAGGACGTTGCCGAAACGCACGGCGGAGAAGCGCGCGCCATGGCCGCCGTTCTGCTGGGCCTGGATGACCGACTCGGCGAGCCGTTTGGTGGCGCCCATGACATTGGTCGGATCGACCGCCTTGTCCGTCGAGATCAGCACCATCTGGCCCGCGCCGCAGGACTTGCAGGCCTCGGCCACGTTCCAGGTCCCGATGACGTTGGTGAGCACGCCTTCGCAAGGGTGTTGCTCGACCATGGAGACGTGCTTCAGGGCGGCGGCGTGGAACACCAGGTCCGGGCGCTCGGCGGCGAAGGCCTGGGCCACGCGGTCGGCGTTGCGCACGTCGCAGAGCACCGCCTGGCGGGTCATCTGCGGATGGGTCTCGGCCATCTCCCGCTCGATCTCGAAGAGCGAGGTCTCGGAGAAGTCCATCATCGTCAGGTGGGTGCAGCGGAAGGAGGCGACCTGGCGGCAGAGCTCGGAGCCGATGGAGCCGCCGGCGCCGGTGACGAGCACGCGGCGGCCGCGGATCAGGTTGCCGATGGCCACGCGGTCGAGCTCGATCGGGTCGCGGGCCAGCAGCTCCTCGATGTTGATCTCGCGCATGGGCAGCAGGGTGACGCCGTCGTGCTGCGCGAGCTCCACGATGGAGGGCAGGCGCAGCAGGCGGATGCCGTCGTTCTTGAGCCGGCCGAGCTGGTCGGCGGTCAGGCCCTTGAGGCGTCCCGGCTCCTCGAGGAACAGGATCGCGCGTGGATAGCGGTTCCAGCGGCGCAAGTCGGCCAACGCCTCGTCGAGATTGTGGAGGCTCTCGATGATGCACACCCCGCGCACCTGCTGGCCGACGTCGCGCGGGTCCGTGCCGATGATCCCGACAGGCGTATAGGTGCGATCGTGGCTGCGGCCGATGTCGCGCAGGTAGGTGTCGGCGAGCGCGGGCGGGCCGATCAGCAATAGGGACGGCGACTGGGCGATCCGGTCGGCGGCGGTCTTGAGCGGCGAGAAGCTGTCGAGCGCCCGCTCATGCAGCGCCCGGCGCAGGATCCGCACGCCCATCGAGCCGACCATCTGGAACAGCGGCGCCAGGAAAAGGGCCGAGCGCGGCACCCCGCGCGCGCGGTCGATGACGAACACCCAAAGCAGGAACACGCCGACGGTCAGCAGCGCGATGCGCGCCAGCACCATGGCGTCCGGAATCGAGGCGTAGCGCCACGGCGACAGCTCACGGCGGAACAGCATGCTGAAGCCGCCGGCCAGGGCCGCGTAGAGCACGATGAGCTGGACCAGGCTGAGCGAAGTCGCGCCGCTCACGTCGAGGTTCGGCATGTTGGCGGCGGCGACCTGGAAGGCCAGAGCAAAGGCCACTGCGGCCAGGATCACATCGGCGACGATGGTCTGGGCTCGAAAGGCCATCCGCTCCATGCGCCGCACTCCGCTTGCTCTCCGAATCGTCAACATAGCCCCGAGGGACCTAGCGTCTACCGAAACCGGCGGGAACCGGCGATCTATCCATCGCCTGTGACCCGGTACGCAACCGAAGCGCATTCGCGGGGCGACGGTCCTTTAGAAAGGGCCGCGCGACAGCGCAAATGGAAAAGCCGCCGCCCGGAGGCGACGGCTCTCGAGATAGTGGCCGACTGCTTAAGGGAAGGTAGCTTTTACGCCCAGCACGAGCTTGCTGCCGTAAATGTTGCCGAAGTTGTGCTGATCGGTGTCCCAATAGCGCAGGTCGAAGCCGATATGGCTATTGAGCGCGTAACCAACACCGAGGTTCCAGGTGGTGTAGTCCAGCGGGCCCTTCACGTACTGCCGGCCCACCGCGCCGCTGACCGAAAACGGCGTCTTCTCGATCGGCATGGACGCGTTGAGCTCGATGTACTGCGCAGGGCCGGTCTCACCGAAGAAGTTGTCGGAGTAGAAGTAGGCGAGGCCCACCGTGGCCGGGCCGAGCGCCATCGAGGGCGCGACCTTCCACTCGGTGTAGGTCTCCTTCGGGCCCGGAGGCTCGTTGGTGTAGCCGTAGCGGATTACGCCGAGGTCGACGGTGACGGGACCCAGCACCGGCTTGATGCCCGCGTAGAGGTCGTACTCCATACGCGTACCGTTCAGGAAGTCGACGTTGGACAGCCAGACACCGGCGTAGCCGATGCCTTCGATCGTGGCGTCGGCGCCCCCGAAGATGCTGCCCTTGTTGTCAGTCTGGCTGACCCCGCGGAATTCGTAGTCGGTGTTGGCGCCGACGTTGAAGACGACCGTCAGCGGCTTGACGTCATCGGCGCGGGCCACACCCGCGAGCGCCAGCGTCGTCGCCGCGGCGAGGAGCGAGAGCTTCAGAAATTTCATCCGTATATCCCCTTGTTCTCGGCCTGCGCTGTCCAGGTTGACCGGATCCGACCGTGCCTGGGCATCGTCGCGAGCCGCTGCGGCATATCAATGTGACGGCGCGCAGTGTGGCCTCGCTTGAAGGCAGTGAACGTTTATTAGGCGCCCGAAAGGCCCTGCGCCATTCGTTTGGGCGCCCGGAACCGTAAGGAGAATGTAAGGGCCGACCCGGCGGTCCGCGCCCGCTTCGTCCTCCGAGAGGGGGCATTCGGGGCAGGAATATGCCATCGGAGGCCGACCTCCTGGGTCAATCCCGGGAAAAGATACCCAGGCGCGGTACAGGTTCTGCGCGCCGTGCGATTCTTCTCTGGCTGTTCGGCGGGCGCCCGCCTATCGGGCGACGAGCGGCGCGAGGCTGAGGTGCGATCCGGCGTCGACCAGCAGGGTTTCACCGGTCACGTGGCGCGAGGCCCGCGAGGCGAGGAAGACGGTGGCGGCGGCGATGTCGTCGGGTGTCGAAGCGGCCTTGAGCGGCGTCGCGGCCGCTGCGTTGGCGCGGATGCGATCAACGGCCGCCTCGGGCAGGCCCTTGCCGAACCAGGGCGTGTCGATGAACCCGGGGCAGACGGCGTTGACGCGGATCTTCGGCGCGAGCGCGCGGGCGAGCGAGAGCGTCATGGTGGTGAGCGCGCCCTTCGAGGCGGCGTAGGGGATCGAGGAGCCGATGCCGGTGACGCCGGCGATCGAGGCGGTGTTGACCACCGCGCCCGGCTGCGGCGCGGCCTCCAGCAGGGCGCGGCAGGCGCGGACCATCTGATAGGCCCCGACGACGTTCACCGCATAGAGGTCGAGGAAGTCCTGGGCGGAGACCGCATCGAGGTCGGCGTGGTTGGCGAAGCGGGTGGTCCCGGCATTGTTGAACAGAGCGTCGATCCGCCCGAACGGCTGGGCCGCGGCGGCGATGGCCTGGCAGTCGGCGTCTACGGCGACGTCGCCCTGCACGAGCACGGCCTTGGCGCCCTCGGCCTCGACCAGACGCGCGGTCTCCTCGGCTTCCGCGGCGCTGCGGGCGTAGTTGACGACGACGGCCTTCGCGCCCTGGCGCGCGGTCTCCACGGCGATAGCGCGGCCGAGCCCTGTCGATGCGCCGGTCACCACCACCACGAAGTCCTCGAAACCACCCGCCATCGCGCCGCCTCCCGTTGTTTGGCGTCCTGATTAGCGGCAAGCCGCGCGGCTGTCTCGGTTGCGGGCGCTAGGCGCGAGGGCTAAAGCCGCGCGCATGGACGAGACCTCACTGACCCAGCTCGGCCGCGAGGTGCGCGGCTTCGCGAGCCCCGAGGACGCGGTGCTGGAGCGCGTGCCCAACCCGCAGGCCGGCGTGCTGTACCTGGCGCGGTTTACGGCGCCGGAGTTCACCTCGCTTTGCCCGGTGACCGGCCAGCCGGACTTCGCCCACCTGGTCATCGACTATGCGCCCGGCGACTGGCTGATCGAGTCGAAGTCGCTGAAGCTCTATCTCGGCTCGTTCCGGGATCATGGCGCGTTCCACGAGGACTGCACGGTGGCCATCGGCCGACGGATCGTCGAGACAGCCGAGCCGCGCTGGCTGCGGATCGGCGGCTACTGGTTCCCGCGTGGCGGCATCCCGATCGACGTGTTCTGGCAGAGCGGGCCGCCGCCGGAAGGCCTGTGGCTGCCCGACCAGGGCGTGGCGCCCTATCGCGGCCGCGGCTGACCCGCTGCGGGCGGGCTTCCCAAATTCGTTAATTTGACCTATAGAACAGGGGCCCAACTCTCCTCGGGCGTGTCACCTCAGGCCGGTCGGCGCTCAGCGTCGGCCGGCCGTTGTGTTTCAGACGCCTGGAGCGCTGTTGGAGGCCTAGGCTTCGCGCCAGCGGCTGACCAGGGGCGCGATATCGGGCCGTTCCCGTTCCATCGGCGACTCACGCGGCGTTCCCAGGAGCAGGAACCCGGCGACCTTCTCGTCGGCGGTTAGGCCGAGAATGGCGACCGCGTCGGGATCGTAGGCGTACCAGTCGGTGATCCAGTTCGCGCCATAGCCCATGGCGAGGGCCGCATAGAGCAGGGTGGTGCAGACCGCGCCCGCGGACAGGCGCTGCTCCCACTCGGGAATGGCGCCCGGGCGCGGCGAGGAGACGACCGCGATGGCCATGGGCGGGATCTTCAGTTTGCCGAGCTTCGCCGCGGCCGTGTGATCGCCGCGGCCGGTGGCGAGGGCCTCGAGCTCGCCGGCGAACCGCGACTTCGCCGCGCCGTCCAGGATCACGAAGCGCCAGGGCGCGAGCTTGCCGTGATCGGGCACGCGGGTGGCGAGCCTGAGCAGTACGTCGATCTCGCCGGCGCTCGGGCCTGGCGCTGCGAGGGTCACCGCCGAGGTGGAGCGCCGGGTAGCCAGGAAGGCCAGCACCTGCGGCGCGGGTTTCAGGTCGATGGGCGCGCCGAATTCCGGAGCGGGCGGCAGGGCGACGGTCACGGGCGTCTCGCGGGGCTAGAAGGAGCGGTTTAGGAAATCACGCTAGGGTCGCTCCTTTATGGGTGCGCCCGGGCGCACCGCAAGGCGAGCCCTGGTCCATGCCACAGAAACCCGCCTGGCTTCGTCCCCACGGGACGCCCTGGAAGGCCGGCGACGAGCGCCTGGTCTTCGAGAGCGGCTGGCTGCGGGTGACCGACCAGATCGCGACGGCGCCGACCGGCAAGCCGGCGCGATATGGCCTGGTGAGGTTCAAGAACGTGGCCGTGGCGGTGCTGCCGATCCACGAGGACGGGACCGTGACGCTCGTGGGCCAGCACAGGTTCCCGGCCGGCGACTACAGCTGGGAATTGCCCGAGGGCGGTGCGCCGCTGGACGAGAATCCGCTGGAGGGCGCCAAGCGCGAACTGGCCGAAGAGACCGGCCTGACGGCCAGCGAGTGGCGCGAGGTCATGCAGGCGCAACTTTCCAATTCGGTGACCGACGAACGCATGGTGGGGTTCTTGGCGCTGGGCCTCTCGCCGACGAAAGAGGCCTATGAGGCCGACGAGACCGAGGCGATCGCCATGGTGCGCGTGCCGTTCCGCGAGGCGCTGGAGGCGGCGACGGCCGGTTATCTTCTCGACGTGATGACGCTGGCGATGCTGCTCCGGGCTTACCATATGGCTCGCGAGGGAGCTTTGCCGGGCGCCTTGGCGCGGGCCATGCTAGGATAGGGAGACGCCGAAATGGGGCGGGAGGACCTGATGAGCCAGCAACGCCTGGAAGTCGTCGATCCGGCCAATGCGCCGCCGGTATGGGCCGCGTTACGCAACGAGGCCGAAGCGGCGGCCCAGCAGGAGGCGGCGTTGGCCAGCCTGTTGGCCGCGGTGATCCTGAACCACAAGAGCCTCGGCGGAGCGCTGTCGTACCAGCTGGCCCGCAAGCTCGGCGACCAGGAACTGCGCGCCATGAGCATCCGCGAGATCGCGGAGGAGGCCTACGCCAACAGCCCCGGCCTGGTGGACGCCGCCGAGCTCGACCTGAAGGCAGTGTTCGAGCGCGACCCGGCCTGCAAGGGCTATGTCCAGCCGTTCCTGTTCTTCAAGGGCTTCCTGGCGCTGCAGACGCAGCGCGTGGCCCATTGGCTGTGGGCGCAGGAGCGCGAGACGCTGGCGCTCTATCTGCAAAGCCGGATGAGCGAACTCTTCCAGGTCGACATCCACCCGGCGACGCGGATCGGCCGCGGGGTCTTCGTGGACCACGGCACCGGTATCGTGATCGGCGAGACTGCGGTGATCGGCGACGACGTCTCCATGCTGCAAGGCGTGACGCTGGGCGGCACTGGGGCGGAGCGCGGCGACCGTCACCCCAAGATCGGCAAAGGCGTGCTTCTGGGCGCCGGAGCCAAGGTGCTGGGGAACATTGTGATCGGCGACTACGCCAAGATCGCCTCCGGCTCGGTGGTGCTGAAGCCCGTGCCCGCCGGCTGCACGGCCGCCGGCGTCCCGGCGCGGCTGGTCAACTGCCCGACTTGCGAGGAACCGGCGCGCAGCATGGACCACACGCTCGCCGAGGCCGTCTACGACTACGTGATCTGAGGTTTTCACCGCCTTCCTTGTTTTCGATTGGGTCGCGACCGGCTAGGTTCGCGCCGCCCGTAGCCCAAGGAGCGTTGGCGTGGACGAACGAATGATCCGCAAGATTGAAGGCCACCTTCGGGGGACCTTCGCCAACGCCCGCATCACTCTGACACCGAGGCCAAAGCAGAAGGATTCCGCCGAAGTCTATGTCGGCGAGGAGTTCGTAGGCGTGGTGTTCGAGGACGAGGACGGCGACGGCTCGTTCATGTTCGAGATGGCGATCCTGTCGGAAGACCTGCCCTAGCCGGCGCCTGACCTAGCGAATCTGTTCGACCTTCAGGCTGCCAGCCGGCAGCCCGGGGATCGTTGCGTCCGGCGAGGGGCCCAGCCAGTCGGCCCATTGCGTGCGCGGCAGGATGACGACCTGGCGGTTGTGATAGGGCGCGATGTCCGGCCCTGGCTCGCGGGTCAGCATCGTGAAGCGGTCGTCGCGGACCAGCCCGGCGATGCAGAAGAAGTCATCGTTCGCCGCGGTGAACAGCCACTTCGATTTCGGAGCTTTGTCGCCGGTGAACTCATAGAAGCCGTCCGCCGGGATCAGGCAGCGGCCACTCGGGAACCTGCGGCCGTCGGAGCGGAAGTTGATCACCGGTCCACCCTTCGGCTGGGCGAAGCCCCAGCGAAGCTGCTTGAGCTCGGCGCCCTGCGGCGCGCCGACCAGAATCGGAGCCGGATCCGTGGGCCGAATCGAATCGCGCGGTTCGAGGTTGGGCGCGCCCCCGGCCCAGACGAGCGGCAGGCTCAGCCGCGAGAACTCGTCGGCGATGTGGTCGAGCGATTGCTTGAAGCGGTATTCGTTGCACATGGCGCTTCAGATTGGCTGCCGGGGGCGGCGGCGTCCATGGTCGGGTCGCGTTCGCTGCGAACCGATCATCGCCGCGCGAATGCGTATTAAAGATACATTTGAAATGCAATCGATCCCGTAGATGATTTGCGGATCAGGCCGCGCCGCGGATGATCCGGCGCGCCTGGAAGGGCGGGATGATCGCCGTGATATGCGCGGCCCAGCGCAGCTTGGCGTCCTGTCGCGTCGGTCCCGCGATGCTTTCGAGATCGAAGCGTCCGGGGCGCGAACCGCGCAGCAGACGCTTGACCAGGACCTCGTCGGTATCGACCTCGACCACCACCACGTGGCCCAGCATGTCCGGCGTGGGCGCGGTCTTCTGGTCTTCGAAATAGATCAGGGCGCCGTCGTCGGCGACGCCGCGCATGGAGTGGCCGACCACCAGCAGGGCCGCGGCCTTGTCCGTGCCGCCCGGCGGGATCGGCGCGAGGTCGCCAGGCTCCTGCCCCGTGGCGAAGAGCACCAGGCCGTCGGGGTTGGCGCCCACGCGGCCGATGATCGGCACGAAGCCCGCCTCGGTCGCCGGCAGCATCGCGCCGGCCGCGTCATAGAGCCATTCCGGCCGCACGCCGAAGGCCGCAGCGTACTCCTTGGCCCGGCGATAGGAGAATGGCGCGTTGCCGTTTTCGTTGGAGCCGTAGGTGTTGCGGTTCCAGCCAAACGCGTCGGCGGCGGCTGCCGCGGTCTCGAAGCCCTTGGCGATGCGGGCCTCGCGCAGGCGCAGGAAGCGTTCGTCCATCGGAAGATCCGGGCGGCTCATCGTCGCAGTGGATAATATACGATTTTAATTTGCGCAACCACCGCATGTTTTATACAGTTTGTGTATGAAGCCGTTCAATCCTCCCTCGTTCGCCCTCGTCGCCGCCAGCTATTCGACCAGCCGGCACGGCGGCGCGCCACCACACCTGGTGCAGGTCGAGCTCGATCTTCCGCCGGAAACAGCCGCGCGGCTGGAGCGACTGTTCCGCGCCCGACCGGGCGGCGGGGCGGACGCCATGCGGCCGCGGTTCGCACGGCACGCGGCGCATGTGCGTGCGGTCGTGGCGCTGGGCGGCTATCCGGTGCTGCCGGAGCGCGGCCGATGAGCGGTGGCGCGGACGACGCGGCGGCGGTGGTGGCCCGTGCGCTCAGCCGCCGGCCGCCGAGGGACCGTCCGGGGTTCCTGCGCGAACTGCTGGCGCACACGGCGGCAGGGCTGGTGGTGATCGAGGGCGACCGGGCGGCCGGCGAGGCGGTCTACCGGCTGGCGGACGCGGTGGTGGCGCGCGGCGGGCGCTAACTCACAGGATTTCGAGACAGAGCAGGAGACGGCATGGGACGCGCCTACGATCCGGCCCGCGCGATGCGTGAGCGGCTGAAGGTTCTGGAAGCCCGGGAAAAGCAGCGCACGGAAACCCGGGCGGTCACGGAGGGCGTGGCCGAGACGGTCGCGTTGGGAAGCTTTCGTGGCGCCGAATTCGAGAAGGCCGTGCCGACGCGCGGCGGTCGCGAGACACCCTACCGGCGGCAGGCCGGCCTGGACTGGCTGGCGAAGAAGGGCCGGATCACGGAGGCGCAGAAGCGCGCCGGCGAGATCTATGGCGCCTGTTGGCGTCGCGCCGGGCAAACGCCGACGATCGGCTCGACCCTGGAGGTGCAACCGAGCGGCGGGCTGGCGGCGGGCCCGTCGCTGGGCATGGTGCTGAAGCAGGCCGCCGGGCGTCAACGGGCCGAGGCTGAGTTGGCCGGGATGCGTGCGCGGCTGTTTGGCCAGTCGGACCTGGTCACCGCGTGCGACCTGGTCTGCGGGCAGGAACTCACTCCGCGCGAGGCCGGCGGCGGCGATCGCGACGCCGCGCGCATCGAGGCGGTGCTCAAGGTGGCGCTCGACATCCTCTCGAACCGTGGCGCGCGGCGCCCCTGACGCCCAAGGCCGCGGCCAACTTTTAGGGTGCTCGCCGAGGTTGAATCGCCCGATCAATGTGGCGGCCGAGGGCCTCGGCCTCTATCTGCTCGCGGGTCGAGGAGATGGTGATGGGCGTAGCCGCGGAAGAGCAGTTCGGTTCGAGCGCGGCGCGGCCGCAAGACGCGACGGTGTTCGGCGTCATCCTGGCGATCAGCTTCTGCCACCTGCTGAACGACATGATGCAGTCGCTGCTGCCGGCGATCTATCCGAACCTGAAGGCGACCTTCGGCCTGACCTTTGGGCAGGTGGGCCTGGTGACCCTGACCTACCAGATCACCGCTTCCATCCTGCAGCCGCTGGTGGGCTTCTATGCGGACCGCAGGCCGACGCCGATGGCGCTACCCGGCGGTGTGCTGTTTTCATTGGCGGGGCTGCTGGTCTTGTCGCAGGCGCATAGCTATGGCGTGCTGCTGGCCGGAGCCAGCCTGCTCGGCATGGGCTCCTCGGTGTTTCACCCGGAGTCGTCACGCGTGGCGCGAATGGCCGCCGGACCGCGGCCGGGCCTGGCGCAATCGCTGTTCCAGGTCGGCGGCAACGCGGGCCAGGCGCTGGGACCGCTGGCGGCCGCCCTGGTGGTCGTGCGCTGGGGCCAGTCGAGCCTGGCGTTCTTCGGCCTCCTGGCGCTCCTGTCCTGCGCGATCCTCTGGAACGTGGGCCTCTGGTACCGGCATCACGGCCTGGTCCGGTTGAAAGCCAGCGGGTCGCGGCGCGCGCTTCACGCCGACCTGCCGCGCGGCAAGGCGCGGCAGGGGATCGCCATCCTGGGCGCGCTGATCTTCTCGAAGTTTGTCTACCTGGCCAGCATCACCAGCTACTTCACCTTCTACCTGATCCACCAGTTCGGGGTGTCGGTGCAGGTCGCGCAGTTGCACCTCTTCGCGTTCCTGGCTGCGGTGGCGGCGGGCACGATCCTGGGCGGGCCGCTGGGCGACATCCTGGGCCGCAAGCGGGTGATCTGGTTCTCGATCCTGGGCGCCTTGCCCTTCACCTTGCTCCTGCCGCACGTGGGCCTGTTCTGGACCGGGCCGATCACCGTGCTCATCGGACTGATCCTGGCGTCGGCGTTCCCGGCGATCGTCGTCTTCGGCCAGGAGCTCGCCCCGGGCAGTGTCGGCATGATCTCCGGCCTGTTCTTCGGCCTGTCGTTCGGCATGGGCGGGATCGGCGCCGCGGTGCTTGGCAAGCTGGCGGACGCGCGCGGGATCGCGGCGGTCTATCAGGTCTGCGCCTTCCTTCCGGCGATCGGCCTCCTGGCGGCGTTCCTGCCGAACCTTGGGCGCAGGCCGGATGCGGCGCGAGCGACCTAGCTCCTCGCGAAGCGGATGCGCAGCCACGTGTTCCCTATTTGTTCTTGACTTCTCGGCGCGTTTTCGCTAGGGTTCGGGCAGCCTCGAAGGATCGCGCAATGCGCAGGGGCTTCAGCACACAAGGAGTCTGTGGAGGGGCGCAGTGACGCGTTTCATGCTGGGCGATGATGCGCCTGAATTCGTGGACGGGGCCACGTTCATGGACGAGACTGGCGCTCCACCGCGGACGCCAAGGTCCGCACGGTTGCCGACGGTAGGCCGAGGCGCCCAAGTCCTGCTCAGCCGCCTTTCGGATGCGGAGGGCACGGGCGACGCCAAGGCGCGGGCGCATGGCTACGCCTCAGGCTACGACGCCCTCTACTATGGCTATCGCCCGCCGGCGGGGCAGAAGCCGCTGACGGCGATGACGCTCGACGAGGTGGACGCCCTGCAAGGCGCGATGGGAAAGCACACGCCGGTCGGCCGCTACCAGTTCGTGCGGCCGACGCTGGGCGGGCTGCGCTCAAAGCTCGGCCTGGCCGGCGAGGAGCTGTTCACGCCTGAGCTGCAGGACGCCATGGGCCGGCAACTCATGACCTGGCGCGGCTATGACAATCCAGCGCTGACGGCGGATGAGGTGCAGGCGCGCTTCGCCAAGGAGTGGGCGTCGGTTCCCACGTTGAACGGCCGCTCCGTCGATCCCAATCAGCCCGTTGGGATGAGCGGCCAAGCGTTCCAGCAATACCTGGCGGCGGCGCGCGCCGCCGACGGCATCCGATAGAACGGCAGGCGCGCCGCTATCGATGACGCTTGCGCGGATGGTCGGCCGCGTGGCGTCCCAGGGCCTGGTCCAGTTCGTCGCTGCGGCTGAGCCAAGCATCGTTGTACTGCATCATTTTCGGCGGATCGCCATCGGTCAGGACGGTCACGAAACGACCGTCGGTGTTCCGACGGAAGAGCCAGGTGCAAAAGGAAACGCCGGTCGGAATGCAGTGAATGAGCTCGGGATTGGTCTGGCATAGCCGACCCAGGCTGCAATCGTTGTCCGCCGGATCGCGGACCTTGACCGGATAAGGATGGTAGCCCGCGGCGATCATGCGCCGGCGGACCTCGTCATAGGGCGTGTGCATGCGAATGCGCGGCAGGTCCGGCCTGGGCGTGAAGAGCGGGCGAACCTGTTCAGCCTCCATGGGATAGATGCGTTGGATCCATGGGTTCCGGGCGCTGGGCGTGTCGCTCATCTCGGTGTCGACGGCGACCAGGACGCCGGCGGGCGAGCGCCACAGGAACTCGCAGGCCAACCAGGTGGAGGCGAAACAGCCGACGAACTCGGGGTAGGTGGCGCAATATTGCGCCCACTCATCGCAGCGCGTCGGCGCCGGATAGGGCGGGGTCACGGGCTTGAACCCTTGCTGCACCAGGGCGGCGCGGGCCTGCGAATAGGTCGTCTTGGGTGGAAAGGTCGGCAGTGACGCGGCTGGCGCAGCCGAGGCGGCCACCGGCCAGGCCAGGAGCCAGGCAACGAGGATCAGGGCGAGGCAAGGCACGCAAGCAACTCCAGGTTTCGGCCTAGCTTCACCGGAACACAAGGAGAACGTCAAGTCTGGACCCTATCGCGCCGCGTTGGCCGCCTCTTCGGCCAGGTCCAGCGTCGTCTTGTGGAAGGCGGGCCGCGCGTGGACGCCATCGACGCCGAACTCCAGCACCGTCTCGCTGGCCGGATCGTAGCGCGGCCAGGCGACGCCGGCGGCCGAACCGGGATCCGACGCCTTAGCGAAGGCGACCCACGCGTCGGTCATGGCGGCGCTAATCTTCCGGTCCTCCGGCGTGGCGGCCGCGATGTGGCGGTTTCCGACGTCGAGGTCCTTCGCCGGCAGGGTTCCGAAGACGTAGATCAGCTCGCCGCCGTGGCTCATGCCGTGGACCTTCCCACGCTGTGAGGGCGCCAGGTAGGAGACGTAGTAGTTCCAGGCCTTCTGGCCGTTCTTCGTATGCAGGCGCGCGAGGTTGCGGTCGGGCTCGATGACCGTGGATTCGGTGGCGAAATCCTGGGAGACGACCGGATTGGCCGCGCCGCCGTAGGCCGCGACGATCTTGTCGTGCAGAGCGCCGGTGCGATCGATGGCGTTGTTGGTCGGGAAGAGGCTGGCCTCCCAGCTGTTGCCGCCGGCGATATAGGGCACCTTCATCTCGCGCCCCGCGGCGAAGGCGGCGGCGGGACCTTCGGGCATGATGACGCCGTCGATGATCGGGGTGATCTGGCCGGCGCCGGCGGAGAGCTGTTCGGGGCTGACGGCGCGCAGGGCTTTGAGGGCGTCGGAGCCGGTCCCGGTGATGCCCAACGAGGTTGCGTAGGCGAGGCCCTGCTTCTCGGCGCTCGGGCCGGCGTCGCCCTTCAGCGGCAGGCCCGGGATGCGGCCGAAGCCGGACTCCGAGATCGCCTTGGCGAAAAGGCCCTTCGACTGAGGGGTCGACATCAGGTCGTTGATCAGGATGCCGCCGGCGGATTCGCCGAAGGCGGTGACGTTGTTCGGGTCGCCGCCGAAGGCCGCGATGTTGGCCTGGACCCACTTCAGGGCGGCAAGGTTGTCCATCATGCCGTAGTTGGCGAGCGGCGCGCCAGGCTGCTCGGCGGCGATGGCCGGGTGATAGAAGAAGCCGAGGCGCCCGAGGCGATAGTTGACCGTGACCAGCACGACGCCGCGCTCGGCGAAGTGGGTCCCGTCGTAGATGGCGTTGGTCCCGGAGCCGCCGGTGAAGGAGCCGCCGTGGATCCAGACCATGACCGGCAGCTTGGCGCCGGGCTTGAAGTTGGCGGGCGTCCAGACGTTGAGCTGCAGGCAGTCCTCGGACTGCTTCACATCGGGGGTGACCTTGCGCATCTGCCAGCACATCGGGCCAAGTGCAGTGGCGTCGCGAACGCCGGTCCAGGGCTTGGCGGGCTGCGGCGGTCGCCAGCGCAGATCGCCCACCGGCGGGTCGGCGAAGGGGATGTTCTTGAAGCTGGCCACCTTGCCGGCGACGGCGCCGTGTAGCTCGCCCTGAGCGATCTTGACAGTGTCTGGCGCGGCTTGGGCGGCTGTGGCGGCAAGCGCGAGCGCCGCCGCGGCGATGAATGTGCGAAGCGTCATGTTCCGTCCCTCGACAGCCCGCTTGTCCGAAGGACGCCCGCTGCGGGTGGCCGCGCCCGTTGTCCGAACTTGAGCGAGCGCTCGATGCGCGGTCAAGTCGCCGGACAGCATGGCGCCCTCGAGGGGTATCCGGATTTCAGCGCCGACAACTAAGCGGCGCCGCGCGGCATGCCGAGGCGGCTGCGTCGCCCAACATTTCAGTCTGGAGTTCCGATCATGGCGTCACAGCCGATGTCCGAGGCCGCGCTGCGAAAGGAGGCGCAGAAACTGAGCGAGCTGGCGCTGAAGACGCTGGCCGCCATCATGGGAGGGACTGGCCAGGATGGGGTGAAGCTGGCGGCGGCGCGCGAGGTTCTGGACCGCGCGCACGGCAAGCCGAAACCCGCGGCGAAGGCCAAGCCCAAGGCCACGAAGGACCCCGCGGCGGGGGGCATGACGGTGATCGTCAAGCGCTTCAGCGAGGTGACCCCGCAAGACGAGGCCGAGGCCGAAGCTACCGAGGCGATGTTCCGATGAAGGCCATCCTTCCGGCGAAGTGGGAGCCGCGCGGCTATCAACGGGCGCTGTGGGATTATCTCGAAGGCGGCGGGAAGCGGGCGGACATCGTCGCCCATCGCCGTTGGGGCAAGGACGAGGTGGCCTTGAACTGGACGGCCAGCCAGGCTGCGACCAAGCCCGGGACCTACTGGCACCTGCTGCCCGAGGCGAGCCAGGGGCGCAAGGCGGTGTGGGATGCGGTGAACCCGCATTCGGGCCGCCGCCGCATCGATGAGGCATTCCCGAAATCGATCCGCGCGCGGACGCGAGATGCGGAGATGATGATCCACCTGAAGGAAGGGTCGACCTGGCAGGTCGTGGGATCGGACAACTTCAACTCCCTGATGGGCTCCCCCCCGCGGGGCGTGGTGTTTTCCGAGTGGTCACTGGCCAAACCGGACGCCTGGAGCTTCATCCGCCCGATCCTGGCGGAGAACGGCGGGTGGGCGCTGTTCCTCTGGACACCGCGTGGCCGGGGCCATGCGACGCGGGCGTTCGAGGCGAGGGCGCGCGATCCGGAGTGGTTCACCCTCCGCTCGCCGGCGACGCAGACCGACGTCTTCACGCGCGAGCAGCTAGACCGCGAGCGAGCGGAGCTGGTCGCCGAGCTCGGCAGCGAGGAGGAGGGCCACGCGCGCTATGCCTCGGAGTATCTGGTGGACTTCGACGCCGCGGCGCCGGGCGCCTACTACGCGGGCCTGCTGGGTCAGGCCGAGCGGGACGGGCGTATCGGGCGCGTTCCCTACGACCCGGCGCTCAGGGTCGACACTGCGTGGGACCTCGGCATCGACGACTACACCGCCATCTGGTTCTTCCAGCAGGCGGGGCGCGAGGTGCGCGCGATCGACTATTTCGAGACTTCGGGCGAGGGGCTGCAGGCGGTGGCAAAGCAGGCGATCGCCGGCAAGCCCTATGTCTTCGGGACGCACCACCTGCCGCACGACGTGATGGTGCGCGAGCTGGGCGCGGCCGGTCGCTCGCGGTTCGAGACCCTGGGCGGACTGGGTGTGGCTCCGATCTCGGTGGGCGCGGCGATGGATCCGGAAGAACGGATCAACGCCGGGCGGCTGATGATTCCGATGACCTGGTTCGACGGGGAGAAGTGCGCTGCCGGGCTCGAACGGCTGCGGGGCTACCGCAAGCGCTGGAACCGGGCGACCCGCAGCTACGGCGGGCCGCTGCATGACCAGATGAGCCATGGGGCGGATGCGTTCGGGGAGTTCGCGGCCAACCGGGCGGGCGGGGCGATGGCGAGGCGGGCGCGGGCGCGGCTGGGGGAGCCGTTGGGCTGGATGGGGTGAATTTGTTCTTCATTTGTTCTTGACTTTGCGCGGCGGTTTCGATAGATTTTCGTCAGCGTTGATTGGTGCGTCCGCCGCGCGGCGGTGAGGGCCCTCGACGTTCGTCCAGACAAGCAGTTGGCAGCCTGAGCCGGGACGGTTTTGCGTCCGCGGTTGCGAAGGCGTGTCCGTATTCCCCGCCCTCGCGGCGGGCCAGCCTCACATTCCAGGAGATCGCATGGACACGCCGTTCCACTGGCTCGAGGACGCGACGGTGAAGATCACCGCCACGACCTCAGGCTCCGACCGGGCCAAGCTGCTGAAAATGCCGAGCGGCGCGGTGCAGCTGGAGTTCTTCAACGCCGGCGCTGTGCCGGTGTTCATCCGCAAAGGCGCCGACGCGACGGTGACCGCCTCGGCCAGCAATCCGGACAAGCCGATCGCGGCGGGTGCGATGGAGGTGCTGACGGTGATCAACTCGCCGAGCGCGCCGATCACCCATGTGGCGGCGGTGACCGCGAGCGGGACGGCCGACCTCTACATCACCACCGGCGCGGGCATCTGAGGTGGTGATCCACGCGGGCCTGCGCGGCCCGGGTCACATGTCGGCGGCTTGGCGGCCGGTGTCGACGACGCTGGCCTTGAGCGGCGCGCCGGGGCCGGCCACGCAGAACACGGCCTTCAGCTTTGCGCCGGCGCGGACCGGCGGGACGGGGCCCTACAGCTTCTCGATCGTGGCCGGGACCCTGCCAACGGGGCTCAGCCTGAACAGCACAACCGGCGTTGTCAGCGGCACGCCGAGCGTCGTGGGGACTTCGTCGGGGATCACCTTGCGAGTGACGGACTCCGCGACGTCGCCGGCCACGGCCGACCTGGCAGGCGTCTCGTTCGTGGTCTCGGCGGTGCTGGCGATCAGCGGGACGGCGCCCGCGGTCGGGACGGTGGGTTCAGCCTACAGCTTCACGCCTGGCGCGAGCGGCGGGCGAGGGACAAAAACCTTCGTGCTGACCGGGACCTTGCCGGCCGGGCTCTCGTTCAACGGCGCCACCGGTGTGATCAGTGGGACGCCGAGCGGGGTCGAGACCCAGAGCGGCCTGTCGATCACAGTGACCGACGCGGACGGGCGCACGGCGAGCCTGGCGCCGTTCTCGATCGCCGTGTCTGCGGCCTCGTCGGGCGTCGCCTCAGCTTCGGCCGGCGCGAGCTTCATGCGCGACACCATCGTCAAGGCCGCGCGGCTGGGCGTGACCAACAGCACCAAGTGCACAGTCGCCTGGAGCATGCGCGGGACGATGTTCACCGGCGCGGCGATCCAGGGGAACAGCTTCGCAGGCCAGGTGATCATGCAGTCCGACCCGGCGACGGCGGGCGAGGTGACCGCCGGCGTGGCGCCGGGCCTGCTGGTGGCCTTCGAGAACTCGGGGATCGCGCAGCTCAACTTCAACAACTCGACCGGGGTCACGCCCGGCGTGGACGACATCAAGTTCGGCCTCGCCTCGCCCTACACGCGCTGGTTCACGGACGACGCCTGGAACACCTACCTGCTGACCTGGGACACCGTGACCGGCGACTGGGCGATGTATTGGGGCGACGGCTCAACCGGCGACATGGTCGACCTGCGCGCCGCGGGCGTCGCCACGGCCGTGGCGCTGCCGAGCGGGTGCCTTGCGGACTGGAACAACATCAATGGGTTGATGATCGGAGCGTCCACCTGGGCGTTCGGCGGCGCCTACGGTCAGCTCGGCGACATCTACGCCGGCGTCGGCGAGACGATCTCGAATGGCGCTGGAGCGATCCCGCTGGCGACCCTGCGCAAGTTCTACGCCGCGGGAAAGCCGCAGGACCTCACTTCTTTCCCGACCGGCCGCCAGCCGGAGATCCTGCTACTGGGCGGGGCGGCGGGCCTGACGACCAACCTGGGGACCGCAGCGCCCAGCGGCGGGTTCGCCGTTGCGCCGTCGCTGTTCATCGAGGGCGTCGCGGCGCACGACGGCTACACGGGCGATGAGGCGTTCGGCCTGATGGACGCCGCCTTCGGCCCGGGCGCGGGCGAACCGGCGGGACCGCACTATCGGTGGACCGCCGCCGGCAGCGCCGTCTCACCGGCCAGCGTGACGTTCGGGACTCAGGTCCACGCACCGGACGGCCATCGGATCTCCGTCGGCGACCTCCTGCTGATGCAGATGCAATTGCAGGATCGGAGCGGCGCGTTTGATCACCAGGTCACCGTGCCGGACCTGCTGAAGTCGGCGGCCGGGGCGAACCAGGCGAGCGCCTGGACGTCGCTCACGGGCGGGTCGGTCAATCCGTCCGCCGACGTCTCAACGTTCCAGGTCTGCTACCGTTTCGCCGACGCCGCCGACGTGCGCATGGCCGAGAGCTATTCGCAACGCGACGCCAGCCTGGTGACGACCTCGAGCACCAGCGTCACCATTCCCGGCGGTCCGCCCGGCCTGCCGAACGGCGGCGCGGCGTTCAACATGACCTTCTCGGCGGGCAAGGGTTTCGTCCCCGGCGACGTCGTCGAGGTCTACAATAACAACCAGATCAACGACCGGCTCACCCGGTTCTGGGCGACGCTGAACAGCTATGACGCCGGGACGGGCGTCGCCAACCTTACGGCCTTCGCCTCGGAAGACTCTGTCACCAGCAACACCCACTGGACGATGACGCTCGGCGGCTATCGCTGGCGCTGGACGATGAGCGGGTCCGGCGCGGGCTCGGCCCTGCAGACCGGCCAGGCGTTCCTCGACTGCTATGGCGGGGTCAGCGCGGTGGGCGCCACGAACTTCGCGACGGCGGGCTGGGCCAATCCGGGATCGATCTCGACGGGCGGGATCACCACGAGCCACGCGAACGCGGTCGTGGTCAGCGGTTTCCTGGCCGACGACGCGACGCCACACTGCACGCCGCATGCCGGGGCGACCTGGGCGGCGCGGTGGCGCAACTACAAGACCGGGAGCGGCGGGAGTTGCCAGCGCATCCTCGCCGACGAGCTCAAGGCGAGCGCCGGCGCCTATGGCGCCCAGCGGGTCGACCTGAAGGCGATCGATGCGTCATCGACGTTCAATGGCTTCGTGCTCGGCTTCAACCTCGAACTGGTTCCTTGAGCGCGCGGAGCAGAGATGGCGACCAGCACCGTCACCACCACCGACGCCGCCTGGGCGGCCGTGAAAGCGGCCACAGCCGGCGACACCATCGTCCTGGCGACCGGCAAGTATGGCGTTCTCACGCTCTCCAACTTCAGCAAGGCGCAGCCGGGCGTGACAGTGAAGGCCGGCGGCCTAGTGGTGCTGGACGGCCTGGTCGTCAACGGCTCTCAAGGTCTCAGCTTCGAACGCTTCGAGATCGCCTTGCCACAGCCCAAGGGGCAGTACGCGGTGCAGGCGGTGGGCTCGTCACAGCTGGCGTTCCGAAACCTCCAGGGCCATTCCGCCGATCTGTCCCTGGGCGGCGTCGGGATGTTCGTCCGGGACTGCAGCGACCTGACGATGGAGGCTTGCGCCTTCCATCACCTGGGTGTCGGCGTCGGCCTGATGGACAGCCAGCGGGTGAGTTTGACCGACACGGACATCCACGACCTGGGCGCGGACGGCGTCGACATCGCCGGATGCTCCAACTGCGTGCTGGACGGCGTGCGGGTGCATGACCTGCGCCCGACCGTGGACGCCGACGGCTCGGTGAGCGTGCATCCCGACGCCTTCCAGTTCTGGTCGACGGCGAAGAACGCCCTCGGAGTCGACAACGTGATCCGCAACTGCAGCTATGTGCGCGGCAGCGCTGGCGCGCAGGCGGGGTTCGGCGGCGCCGCGCAGGGGATCTTCGCCGAGAGCCAGCAGAACCTGCAGGTCGTCGGCAACGCGCTGGTCGGCACCCTACTGAACGGCATCTCCTTCTCGACCTGCGTCGGCGGCCTGATCCAGGGGAACCTGGTGCAGGGCTACGAGGACTACGGCGCGCGGATCATCGTGCGCGGCGGGTCATCTGACGTGGCGGTGAAGGACAATACCGCGACGGCGCCGGTTGTTCTGCTGCACCAGGCGGGCGAGGCCGATCCAGTGAGGCCGGTGGTCAGCGGGACGACCGTGACAGCCAACGCCAGAGTGGGTGACGCCTCGGCGCTGGATGCCTGGCTGGCGCAGCGTTCGGAGCCGCCGCCGCTCGCTGAACCCGATCCGAAGGACGCGCAGATCGCCGCGCTGACGGTGCGGGCGCAGGCGGCGGAAGCGTCGCTGGCCGACACCCAGGGAAAGCTCAGCGACGCCTTGACGCAGCTGGCCGCCGCAGGCGCCGCGCTGAACGCCGAGCAGGCCCGCGTCGCCGCGGCGCGGACGGCGCTCGAGGCCTGAGATGCGACAATTCCACTGGAGGTCCAACATGGCTCAGGTGCTCGATAGCGACCCCTTCAGCGTGCCGATCCGCTGGGCGATGCCTGGGATGACATGGTGCGGTGAAACCGCGTCTTGCAGGCCCGGAACGATCCGCTCTTCATGGGCGCGACGGGCCAGGACGTTCTGCGCGGCGGAGCAGGGCCGGCGGCCTCAGCGGCGCCCGACCCGCAGCGGACCGACCCCTGAGGTTTGGCCTACCCTCGCGGTTTCTGCTTTGTTCTTGACGTCGCCAAGCGGCGCTGTCAGCGTCGCGCCGCATTTCTGTAAGGCGTGTTGGGACAATGACGGTAGAGCGCGTTTCGGCTGGCGGCCATTTTCGGGTCCGGCGCGGTCATGGCCTTTTGCATCGTTCAGCTCTTCGGGGGCGGCCATGGCGAGTTGCCTGACGACGTGATCGCGGGCGCGGCGCTGTTTCTCGGCCTGGCCTCGCTGGGCACCTTGATCGGACGGGTTCCGGAAGGACTCAAGTTCACAGGCTCCGCAGGGTTTGTCGGCGCTGCCGACGCGATCGCCTGGATCGTCCGTGTCGGCACGACGGTCGCCATCGTGTGCGGCATGGCGTTGCTGGTGATCTCGCTGGGGCTGATCTTCGCCGATCGAACTCTGCGCAAGGCGTCGGCCGCCCTCGCGCCGCCGGCCAGCTGAGAGAATGTTCCTGATTTGTTCTTGACTTTGGCGCGCGATATCGCTACAGTTTTGTCAGCGTTGATTGGTGCGTCCGCCGCGCGGCGGTGAGGCTCCGGTCCGCTTCCTTCCAGATGTCAGCGGGGCGTGTTTCGGCCCGTCATCCACCCCCGGGTTCGCTCGCGCGGGGTTTTTTGCTTGCCGCCTTGGGAGTTATCCTTGTCCGACGACGAGATCATCCGCGACGCCCGCGAGGCGTTCGAGCTGGCGGCGGACGCCGAGGCCGAGAACCGGCGCGAGGCGCTGGACGACCTGCGGTTCGCGAGGCTGGGCGAACAGTGGCCGGCGCAGATCAAGCGCGAGCGGGACCTGGACGGGCGGCCCTGCCTGACCATCAACCGGCTGCCGGCCTTCATCCGCCAGGTGGTCAACGACGCGCGGCAGAACAAGCCCGCCATCGTGGTGCATCCGGTGGACGACGCCGCGGACCCGGACACCGCCGAAGTGTTCAACGGGCTGATCCGGCATATCGAGCAGTCCTCGGACGCGGAGGTCGCCTATGACACCGCGCTCGATTTCGCGGTGACCGCAGGCTTCGGCTACTTCCGGATCAACACGCGCTACGCCTCCGACGACGGGTTCGACCAGGACCTGGTGATCGAGCGGGTGGCGAACCCTTTCTCGATCTACGGCGACCCGGACGGGACGGCGGCCGATTCGTCCGACTGGAACTCGGCCTTCGTGGTCGACACGCTCCCAAAGGCCGCCTTCGAGGCGCGGTGGAAGGGCGCCGATGCAGTCGACTGGACCGCCGACAGCTACGCTTCGCTGACCAGCCCCTGGCTGGAGGGCGACCGAGTGATGGTGGCCGAGCACTGGCGGCGGGAGGCGGTGCGGCGGACCATCGTGGCGCTGTCGGACGGCCAGGTCGTCGAGATCGCGGTCTACGAGAAACAGAAGGCGATGTTCGACGCCTTAGGCGTCACTGTCGTCGGGCGTCCGCGGCAGGTGGCGAGCCACAAGGTGACGCAGCGCATCCTGACCGGCGCAGAGGTGCTGGAAACTGTGGAGTGGGCGGGGAAGTTCATCCCGATCGTGCCAGTCTATGGCGAGGAACTGCATGTGGACGGCCGCCGGCGACTGCGCGGGCTGGTGCGCGACGCCAAGGATCCGCAGCGGATGTTCAACTACTGGCGCACGACCTCGACCGAACTGGTGGCGCTGGCGCCCAAGATCCCGTTCATCGGCCGCAAGGGCGCCTTCGAGACCGACAGCGCCAAGTGGGCGACGGCCAATACCCAGACGCACGCCTATATCGAGTACGACGGCCCCGAACCGCCGATGCGACAGGGCTTCGCTGGCCCGCCGGCCGGCGCCATGGCCGAGGCGGCCAATGCGGCCGACGACATGAAGTCGATCATGGGCCTCTATGACGCGAGCCTGGGCGCGCCTTCCAACGAGACCTCCGGCAGGGCGATCCTGATGCGCCAGCGCGAGGGCGACGTCTCGACCTTCCACTATGTGGACAATCTGAACCGGGCTATGCGCCACGCCGGGCGGATCCTGTTGGACCTGATCCCCAAGGTCTATGCGGCGCCGCGGGTGGTGCGGGTTCTGGGGCCGGACGGCCAGGCGAGGGCGGCGCCGGTGAACCAGCCCGCGCGGAGCGCGGGCGCGGGCCAGGCGCAACCCGATCCGACCGGCCAGTTGCGGCAGATCGAGAAGATCTACGACCTGACCGTCGGCAAGTACGACCTGACGGTGCGGTCGGGGCCGAGCTTCACCAGCCGCCGGGAAGAGGCGGCCAACCAGATGCTGGAGTTGATCCGCGCCTATCCCGCCGCCGCGCCGGTGATCGGCGACCTGCTGGCCAAGAACCTCGACTGGCCGGGCGCCGACGATGTTGCACAGCGCCTGCAGGCGATGCTGCCGCCGCAAGCTCGCGGGGCCGATCCGCAGGCCCAGGCCGCTCAGGCTGAGCTCTCGAAGCTTGCCCAGGCGCTGGCGGCGGCGAAGGCTCAGATCGCCGCCCTGCAGCAGGATCGCAGTCACGAGGCGCGCAAACTGGAGATCGATGCGTTTGAAGCGGAGACGAACCGGCTGAAGGCCTTGCGCGGCGCGCCGCCGACGGCTTGACGTTCGGTATTTGTTCTGATGAGGTTGCGATGTTCGGTGAGGTGCTGAGGGCGTTCGGTGTGCCGATGCTGAGGGACAGATCGGATGGCGAAGGGCCTGGTCCCTCACGGATTTCGCGGGCCCCAGGTCTTTTGCCGGCGCCGAAGCCGTGGGACGCCTACGCTCAGCAGCCGCCTCCTTCCCGAGAGAAGCAGGGTGGGCTCGATATCTTCGTCGGCGGCGGGGCGGATGATCTCATGCCGGGCGGCGGGGTGATGCGAAGCTACGCCGACGGCTACGCCCGGCAGACGGGACGGCCCACGCGATACCTGCCCAACGCTCAGCTGGCCCAGATCGTGGACGCCATCCGCGAAGGCAATGCGACCGGCGGTCCGGTGAATATCGTCGGGCACAGCTGGGGTGGGCCCGACGCCTACAATGCGGCGGCCGCCGCGGCTACGGACGGCCTGACGGTCGACAACCTGGTGACGCTCGATCCGGTCAGCGGTCCAAGCGGCGCTGTCTATGGCCCGGCGAACGCCAAGACCTGGATGAACGTCTATGCGGCGCCGGCCGACCCTGATTATACGGACAGGATCACGCACCTTCCGCCCTTTTCGCGAAAGCCGTCCAACCTGCCGGTGCACGAAGCCGATCAGCCAGTGGCCGTGACGCGGAACCATTGGGACGTCGGGGGGATGATGCGCGACAGCGGCGCGCGTGCGCTTCTCGACAGCAGCCGAGTCGCGGTTGCCGATCCGTCCGTGGCGTTCGACCGGCCGCCCACTGAAGCTGAGTTGCACGACAACCTGCCCATGATGGATTGGATCCAGGCGCGAGAGGCGCAGAAGCGGGGACCGGGCGCCGTCGCTCGCGTGCCGGGGACCTAGTCATGCTGGGCCTTTTCGGGTGGATTGCGGACCGACTGCCGAACGCCCAGGCGCCGGTCGTTGGCTTCCTGCTGATTGGTGTCGCCGTGATCCTGGCGCTTCCTCTCGCCTCGGCCTTTCTGGGAGCGTTGAGATTTGGACGGCGTGGCGGCGTGGTGGGTCTCGTCGCCGGGTGGATCTTCGCCCTCTATGCGGGCGGATCGATAATGGCGCTGTTCAGCGGTTGCCGCTTCGACCACCGTTGCGATGGGGCCGACGTGTTCACCAGCCTCGGCGCGTTCGCGAAGTGGGCGGGAGTCGGAGTGCTGGCGACGGCGCCATGGCAGATCGCCTGGATCGCGGTTGCGGCGGCCTGCCTCTACGGCGGCTTGCGGGTGCGGCGGCGAAAAATGGCGACTGCCTAGGACGAACCTGGCCCGGCTTCTCCGGGACCAATCTTCGGCGCCGCGAGCGCCACATCACAGGGGACATCATGAAGAACGCTGACGCCGCGGGCGAGGGTAACCTCGTGCGCGCAGACGACCTTGCCTCCGCTTCGGCGGAGGCTCCCGAGGCCAGCGAGGCCGGAGGTCCCGACGACACCTTCGACCTTGAGGTGGATGGCCAGGTCCACACCCTGCCGGCCGCGCTGAAGGGCGCGTTCCTGCGGCAGGCGGACTACACGCGCAAGACCCAGGAACTGGCGGAGCACCGTCGGGCGCTGGTCGTCGAGCGGCAGACGGCGGCCGCCCAGATCCAGGCGGCGGGACAGGCGAGCCACGACCAGGTGCGACTCGCCGCGCTCGATCACCAACTATCGGAGTTCGGTGGCGTCGACTGGCAGGCCTACGCCGCGCAGGACCCGCACGGGGCTCAAGCGCTCTGGGGGCGGTTCCAGGCGATGGCGCAGGCCCGCGACGGCCTGGCGCGGGCGCTGGCGCATCATGCCGAGCGCGGCGAGCTGCGGGCTGCGCGCGAAGCCGCTGAGAAGATGGCCGAGACCGGTCGCGCGCTGCATCAGGAGATCGACGGCTGGTCGCCGGAGGTCGCGGCCAAACTGGTCGACTATGCCCGCGCCTTCGGTGTGACGAACGAAGAACTGGCCCAGATGGCCGATCCGCGGCTCTGGAAACTGCTGCACAAGGCCTACCACGCCGACCAAGCCAGCCGGGGCGAGGGCGCCTCGAGCGCGGCGGTCCTGGCCCAAGCGGTCCGGCCGGCGGTGTTGGTCAGCGGATCTGCGGCAGGCGGCTCCGGCGTTCGCGACGAGCTGGGCACCAAGGAGTGGATGAAGCGCCGCAACGAAATCGTGCGAAAGGGCCACTAGATGGCGGTGTTCCTTGGAAACCCAGGCGGCGCGCCGTTTGGCGAGGCCGAGCCAGCGCCTTCAGGACTGATCAGGGGTCCGCTGCTGACCTTGGATGAACTGGCGGCGCTCGCGCAGGCGCCGAAGCGGTCGCCGGGCACCGAAGTATCGATCCGGGCCACACCGATCGAGGCCCTCGACGGGTGGAAGGACCACATGTTCGTGCACTACGACGACGGCGCGAACCAACTGATTGCGCGAGGCGGCCCAACGGAGCGCTTCGGGCCACGCTTCTTGAGCCGGTCAAATCGGGTCGGCGCCGAGGTGACCCCTGAAGCGTCGAGCAAGGACTATGGCGCGCCCTACCGCACCATCGCGACCCGCTTCCTTCCTGGAGTCGCCGCGGACGCCGCAGCCGCGCCCGCCCGGGCCCATGCCCTGGGAGTCGACCGCTTTGGCAACGCCTACGACTGGGATTCAAACTCCAACAGCTACGCTGCCGACGTTGCTCAACCGATCCTCGGCTATCGTCCCGGCGATGGCCGGACGCCGGGGTACGATCATCGCCTGTCGGATGAGGCCCTCGCGCCTGCGCCCCAAGGATCTGTTTTCACCGGGCCGCTGCGGGCCGACAACTGGACGCCGATCATCCGCAATCCGCCTTTCTAGGTCGGCGGAGGCGGCGCCTCGCGTGGATGATAGGCCATCGCGACCGCGCTGCCGATCATCGCTAGCACCGCAGCAAGTTGAAGCACGGCGAAGTAAGCCAGCAAGGCCAAGCCTTGGCCGTCGCGGTCCCAGCTGTCGTGCGCCGGCCTCAGCATCATGACGATCACGAACACGAGGATCAGCGCGCAAGGCGCCCACGGCAACAGCACCCGCCGAACGATCGGACCCCTGTCCGAGACCGCGGCCACGATCCAGGTGACCAGCACTGCGCCCGCGACGCCCAGAAGCGGCATAAGTCCGATATCCACAGCGGGGCGCGCCGCCGCGACGCCGGAGGCGACAAGAGCCGCGAGCACGCCGGCCAGGACGGGAGCGACGACATAGCGCGTGATCACACGCACCCAACCTGTTTTTGAGATGCCACCCAAGACCGAAGTTCCTGTTTCGTTCAAAACTAGACCTTAGCCGTAGCGAGCGCAAGCCGCGCGGCCTTCTCGAGTTCGCATCGAGGCTGTGCGGCGACGCCAAGAGCTTCGATCACCGGGCTCGGCCCGACCCATCCACGACCTGCCGCCCCCGGCTGAGCGCCGGCCGCCCGAACACGCGCATTCCTTGCGCCTCGGCGGCTTCCGCGCGGCGGTTCCACACCCCATCCTGAAAGGACGACCGAATGGCCAACGCCATCCTGACGCCGACCGCGGTGACGCGGGAGGCCCTGCGCGTGCTGCATCAGAAGCTCAACTTCGTGGGCTCGATCACGCGCGAATACGACGACAGCTTCGCCCGCCAGGGCGCCAAGGTGGGCGACACCCTGAAGGTGCGCCTGCCCAACCAGTACACGGTGCGGACCGGCTCGACGCTGGCCGCCCAGGACACCACCGAGACCTCGGTGGACCTGAAGGTGCAGACGCAGAAGGGCGTCGACCTGAACTTCACGTCGGTAGACCTGACGCTGGCGCTGGACGATTTCTCCGAGCGGATCATCGAACCAGCGATGAGCGTGCTGGCGGCCAACATCGAGGCCGACGCCATGACCATGTACCGCGACGTCTACAACCAGGTGGACAACCAGGGGCAGGCGGCGACCTTCACCAAGGTGCTGCAGGGCCGCAAGATCCTGGTGGACAACCTGGCGCCGCTGAACGGTCGGACCTGCAATCTGAACACCCAGGACAACGTCGACCTGGTGGACGCGTTGAAGGGCCTGTTCAACGACCAGACGACGATCAGCAAGCAGAACCGCGAGGGCTTCATGGGCCGGACCGCCGGGTTCGATTTCATGGAGAACACGCTGTGGCCGTCGCATCCGCGCAGCGCCGCGGCGGGCTATCAGGTGAACGGCGCCTCGCAGGCGGGCGGCGCGTTGACGGTGAACACCGGCACGGGCGTCCCGGCGCTCGGCGACGTCTTCACCATCGCCGGCGTCTTCCGGGTGCATCCGGAGACCAAGCAGTCGACGGGGATCCTGCAGCAGTTCGTGATCAGCGGGACCTCGACCACGACCTCGTTCACGATCAGCCCGGCGATCGTCACCAGCGGCGCGGGCCAGAACGTGTCTGGCTCGCCGGCCTCGGCGGCCGCCATCACCTTCTCGGGGACGGCCTCCACCAACTACGGGATCTCCATGGCCTATCAGAAGGGAGCTTTCGCCTTCGCCAGCGCCGACATGGTGATGCCGCGTGGCGTCGACTTCGCCGCCCGCGAGGCCTTCGACGGGGTGTCGATGCGGATCGTCCGCCAGTACGACATCAACAACGACAAGTTCCCGTGCCGCCTCGACGTGCTCTACGGGTTCAAGACCATCCGTCCGCAGCTCGCCTGCCGGCTGGCCAACCACTAGCGACAAGCTCGCTGAACCCCCGGGCGGTCGGCGACGGCCGCCCGGGTCCTTCCGACATTTCCAATCGAGGCGCCCATGGCGATCACGACCTATGCCGAGCTGCAGGCGGCTGCGGCCAACTGGCTGGTGCGCGGCGACCTGACGGCGCGGATTCCGGAATTCATCGCGCTGGCCGAGAGGCGGCTCAACCGGGTGCTGAGAGCGAGGTTGGCGGAGACCGAGGCGGCGCTGACCGCGACGGTGGGCGTGCGGACTATCGCGCTGCCGCCCGGTTTTGCCGAGCCTCTGGCGCTATGGATCGTGCGCGGCGCCGAGCGGGAGGCCCTGCGGTTCATCGAACCCAGCCTGCTGGGCGTCTCGAGCCTGCGCGGCGAGCCGCGCTGCTGGAGCATCGACGGGGCGAACCTGGCTTTCGAGCGACCCTGCGACCAGGCCTATGGCTTCGTCCTGCGCATGCTCGTGAAGTTCGCGCTGTCCGACACGGCGCCGACCAATCCGCTGCTGAGCGACTATCCCGACGCCTATCTGTTCGCGACGCTTTGCGAGGCCGGGCCGTTCTTGCGGGACGACGCGCTGGCCGGCGCCTACGAGGCCAGGCTTTCGCGGGCGATCGAAGAGATCAACGCCAAGGACGCCCGCGCCCGGGCGGCGCGGGCGCTCGTCACCGACCTTCCGCCGCGCACGGCGGGCGGCTTCGACATCACCAGGGGACTTTGACCATGCTGACGCCCATCGGGCCGGGAATCCCGGCCGCCTTCCACACCGTGCTGAAGTCGATCCACGACGCGATCCGCGAGCTGCAGACGCCGGAGGAGCCCAAGCCGGTGTTCGCCGCCGTCCAGGCCAAGCTGCCGCCGGCCGCGTCCTATCCGCAGTGTGTGGCGCTGGTCAGCGACCTCAGCACCCTGGCCCATTCCGACGGCGTCCACTGGATCCGCCAGGACACCGGCGCGGTGATCGGCTGATGCCCTCGTCCTGGTCTCCCTCGCTGCGGTTCGAGCTGCAGTTCACGGGCGAGAACATCAACCTGTGGGGCGACAAGCTGAACGCGGTCCTGGGCCACGCCGACTATGCGGTGGCCGGCTGGTTGACCAAGGCGCTGACCGCTGACGGAGCGCTCGCGACCGCCAACGCCGGCGACGACGAGGCGCGCGCGGCGATGGTGAAATTCACCGGCGCGGGGCCGTTCACAGTGACGCTGCCGTCCGTGAGCAAGAGCTACCTGGTGTGGAACGCCTGTTCGTCGGCGGTGACCCTGACCACCGGCGCCGGCGCGGTCGTGGCGGTCGACGCCGGCGATATCGTTCAGGTCGCCTGCGACGGGATCAATGTGAAGACGCCGGGATATGGCGGCTATCCTCTAAAAGACTTTATCGCCGCCTCTGTACTTTCTGCGACTGGCAGTCTCCCAGCCGCCACGGGGAATGGAGGAAAGTATCTCTACTGCGACGGAACGGTGTGGCTGCCTCGCCGCATCCAGTCCGCCGACATTGGCGCGTTTGACGCCATATCGATCATCAATGGTTACACTCTCTCGGGAAGTGTAAAAGAAGAAGTATTGTCCATTCTAGGCGCATCTATTGACGTAGCGACTGGAGAATTTTTTATCAAGACAATAAGTGTGAATACGTCATTTGGTTTCGTTGGTGCGACAGCTGGAAAGGCTCAAGCTTTCATTTTGGAGCTAACAATTTCCGCTGGAGCCATACCTACATGGCCGACGTCCGTTGCCTGGTCCGGTGGTGTTGCTCCGACCCTTCCGAACGGGCGTAGTGTCATCTCATTCCTCACCATGAACGGCGGGACTACCTGGACCGGTGCAGTGCTCGCGTTGAATGCATCATGACCGCCTCGAAGATCGCCATGCTAGCGTCCAATCGTCGAGCGTTCCTGATTTCGCCCCCGGTTTCGGGCAAATCGGCCTGGGACCTTGACGCCAATGGTCCGTTGAATCTGGCATCGCCCGGTTCTTGGGCTATCACCCCACTAGGGGCCTTCTATGCCCAAACCAAAGCCTGGGGCGCCGGGGGCGGTAGCACCACGTGGAACGGCGGTGCCGGAGGCTTTGCGGGCGGGACAGTCTACTTCGAGCCGGGTCTGAATTACACCATTGATGTGGGTTCCTCATTTTCAGAGGGAGCGGCCGGTTCGCCAGGCGGAGGCAGCGGCGGGATCGGAGGTGGCGGCGGTGGCGGGTTCTCCGGCCTTAGAAAAGTGGCCGCCTCTCCCGTATTGATTGCAGCCGGAGGCGGCGGTGCTGCAGGAAACGCCATGTCACTGGGTGGCGGCGGCGCTGGTGGCGGATTGGTCGGAGGTGGCGCGCAGGACGCTACCGTTGGCGGCAAGGGAGGCAACCAGACCTTGGGCGGCGGGCGCGGGATCGGTTCGGGTTCCAGCGGACAGGATGGAAGCACGTTGCAAGGTGGCAACGCTACAGCCGCCGGCATCCAGACTGGAGGCGGTGGTGGCGGCTATTTCGGGGGCGGCTCAGGTGGCTCAATCTCGAACCCAAGTGATCCTGACAATCTCTTCTTGCCTAGGGGCGGCGGTGGCGGCTCGAGCTATTGTGACGCAACTCGCGTGCTTTCCGCGGTGCTAAGCGCAGGCGTAGGAGCAATACCCGGAAATAATGCTGACGCAGATCGCGGAGCAGCTGGAAATCCCGGTGTGGCTGGCCGATTAAAGATATCTTAGGTAGGCCGCGCTTTTCGAAGCAGGTTAACCGCGAAATCTGGGATTTTCTTGTATGCAACGTGATAATTGTCGTTGAATGACGCAAATTCAAATCCCAGACTTCTCCACATAATATTTAATGACAATTTCGTATATATTGTAATATGCCCGTTTCTTGGCGCGATGTACCACCATGAAATTCCAATATCTTGGATGTTTTCTGGTTGAATCATTGTAGAAAAAAATATAATACCATGATCGTCAAGCATAGATGACATATCATTTACTGCAAATAGCGGTTTATGAAGATGCTCTAAAGTTTCAAAGCAAGTTATTAAGTTGAACAATTTTTCTGGTTTCGCCGAGAATTCGGCGATCAGCGGATCGTATGATTCATAATCGTTAAAGCCAAATTTTTGCATCAACTTGGAAAATAAACCGTTTCCGCCGCCGTAGTCTAATCCATGTACTTGACTCTCGAATGATCGCAACTCAGTAGAAATCATAGTTGCGTGATTTCTAGGTCTAGATTCAATAAAATCCGGATCTACGCGGATGTATTCGTCGTTATATATTAACGAAGAAAATTCATGTGTAGACCATTGATCAAACGCACTTGTAAAAATCAGCCCACACCTAACACAACGTGTGTAAGGGATCGCGTAGCCAGCCGGCACCAACGGAGATGATCGTTCATCTTCACACGAACGATTGAAGTCGATGCGGCCAAACGGCCGCACCTCTGATCCGCATACCTTGCAGTCGGCGGCGAGGGTTTCGATGATCTTCATAACGCTGCTTCTAGCAGCAGGAGTTCCGCATGCGAATTCCCCTCGACCTTCCGCCGGGGTTGAACGGCGATGACACCAGCTTTGCTGGGAACGGGCGGTGGGCTGATGGGTCCAATGTGCGGTTCCGGCTGGGGCGGGCGCAGACGATCGGTGGGTGGGAGAGCCTGTCGGCGGACCCGCTCACCGGGGTCTGCCGGACGGTGTTTCCCTGGACCGACAACGCCGCGGTGCTGAATATCGCGTTCGGCACCCATTCGAAGCTGCAACTCTGGCAGGGCGGGGCGCTGTTCGATATCACGCCGGCGTCGGGCTTCGCGGCCGGCGCGATCGATGGGGCTGGCGGGGCAGGGTACGGCACCGGCGGCTATGGGGTCGGCGGCTTTGGACAGCCGTCGACGACCGACTACTTCCCGCTGACCTGGTCCTTCGGGGCATGGGGGCAGAACCTGCTGGCGAGCCCGCGCAACCAGACGATCTTCGCGTGGACCAACGACACAGGCGCGCCTGCCGCGGCGCTGGCCAATGCCCCGGCGAATGTCACGCACATGCTGGTGGCGCCGTTGAACGGCGGCTACCAGGTCTTTGCGCTCGGCTGCAACGAGGAGGTTTCCGGGACCTTCAACCCGCTCTGCATCCGCCACTCCTCGATCCGCGACAATACCCAGTGGAGCACGCTCGCCGACGGCTCGACCGCGCGCGAATATGTGCTGACCGGCGGTGGGCGGATCGTCGCCGGGCGGATGGTCGGGCCCTACATGCTGGTGTGGACGAGCGACGCCCTGTTCCTGGGAACCTTCGTCGGGTCGCTGAACCAGCCCTGGCGCTTCGACCGGGTGGGCCGCAACTGTGGCCTCGTCGGGCCGAACGCAGCGGTGGTCGTCGGGCAAACCGCCTTCTGGGCGAGCCCAGACCGGCAGTTCTACAGCTATGGCGTCGGCGGCCAGCCCGAGCCGATCGCGTGCCCGATCCGCCAGGATTTCGCCGATCGGCTGGCGGCCAGCCAGGGCGACAAGGTCGTGGCGTCGTCCAACGCCGAGTTTTCGGAGATCCGTTTCGACTATCCTGACAGCCGCGACGGTTATGAGAACAGTCGATACTTGGCGCTGGCCCTCTCCGGCGCGGATGCAGGCGCCTGGCATCGCGGTGTGATGGCGCGGACAGCCTTCGTCGACGCGGGGCCATCGCTCTATCCGATCGGCGTCACCTATGACGGCGTGGCCTACCACCACGAGAAGGGACATTCGGCGGACGGCCAGGCCTTTTCCTGGTTCATCGAGACGGCCGACAGCTATCTCGATCCGGACAGCTGCCTGCTGGTCCGGGAGGTCTGGCCGGATTTCAAGGATCAACTAGGCCCGGTGGCTGTGAGCATCACCGCGCGGCGCCATCCGCAGGACGAAGAGCTGATCGTCGCTGCGCCCGCCATGTCGCCCGGCGACGCCAAGACGGACATCCTGGTCTCCGGGCGGCTGTTCAAGGTGACCTTCGCGGGCTCCAGCGCGCCAACTGCGTGCCGGATCGGCCAGCCAGTGTTCGACGCCACGGCGGCCGGGCGACGATGAATTTCGCGGCTGAGTGGGCGCGCTCAGCGCCCTGGCTCGACGCCGCGCTCGACCACGCTGGACGAACCCACTCTCTTGAGGATGTGCGGGCCGCGATCGATCGCGGCGAGGCCCGGTTGTGGACCGGCCGAGGCGGCGCCCTGGTGGCCGCCATCGAAGACGATCCGGGCGAGCGGCGGCTGCTGATCTGGCTGGCCGGCGGCGCGCGAGACGAGCTGGAAGACGAACTCTTGCCGCTGGCCGAGGCGTGGGGCCGCGCGTGCGGTTGCCGGCGCGTGCTGGTGATCGGGCGGGACGGCTGGGCGCGGGCGCTCAAGACCAAAGGTTACGCGCCGCTGGCGCGGATCATCGCAAAGGACCTCTAGGATGAGCTTGAAGATCGGAGGCTCGAAGTCGAACTCGAGCGGCACGTCCAACACCCAGACCAACTCCACCACGACGCCGATCGTGCCCGACTGGGCGTCCAACCTGACGCAGAGCGTGGCTGGGCGCGTCGGCAGCTTGGTGGGACAGGACCCGCAGAGCCAAGTCGCGCCGGTCAACCCGCTGCAGAGCGCGGCGGGCCTCAACGCCGGCGTGCTCTCCGGCTCTCCGTGGAATTTCGACGGCGCGCTCGACCTCTACCGCGGCGTGGCGAACCGGCAGGCGCCGAGCATCTCGGCCAACATCGGCCAGTTCATGGACCCGTACCTGAACGATGTGGTCAACGCGACGTCGGCGGACCTCGACGCGAGCGATGGCAAGGTGCGGGCGCAGCAGGCGCTCGACCTGGCGGGTTCCGGGGCGTTCGGCGGATCGGGCGCGGCGCTGACCCAATCGGCGACGGAAGGGGAACTGGCGCGGGCGCGGGCGACGTCGCTGGGCAATCTTCGGTCGCAGGGCTTCGCCCAGGCGCTCGGCGGGGCAACGTCGCAGGCGCAGCTGCAGCAGCAGCAGCAGGCCCAGCGCCTGGCGGCCGCGCAGGGGATCGTCGACGCCTCGACAGCCTATGACGCCAACAACCGCGCCAATATCGCGAGCCAGCTTTCGACCGGCGACGACCTGCGCAACATCACCCAGCAACAGCTTCAGGCGCCGACGACCAGCACGGCGCAGATCGTGGCGATGCTGAGCGGTCTGCCGATCAACCTGTTCACGGGGCAGACGACGAGTGGGACGTCGAACACTCAGACGAAGGGGCAGACGACGAACGTCAACGCCGGCCTCGACGTGCCAATCTTGAAGGGGCCGCTAATCTCGTGACCACTCAAGCTGAGCGAATGGCCGCGCTCGAACAGCGCCTCACCGACCACGAGTCCCGTTGCGAAGAGCGACTCGGCGAAATCAAGATCTCGGCTGCCAGCACCCTCAAAGCCGTCGAGGGTTTGAAGAACCGGTCCTGGGCCATCGCGCTGGCCATGTTGGCTTGGGCCCTGGCGCAGGTGTGGTCCGCCGACCAAGCGCGCGTCACTCGGCTCGAAAGCGCGCAACTCATCGCCAAGCAGGAGGTCACCGATGGCGCCGCCCGTTGAGGTCCGCTGGCTCTGGCGGCGGATCTACACCTACATCGCAACGGTGCTGAACTGCGCCGGCGTCGGCTGCATCGTCTGGCGGCTGCATGATGCGGCGGCGCTCAAGTGGCTAGGCCTGGCGCTGGTCGGCGCCAACGTGGTCCTGGCGACCCTCTACCTAGCCGGCGCGACCGTCACGGACTGGGCGAAGCTGGTCCATGCGGCGCGCAGCCCCACGCCCTAACGGGCCCCATTCACCGCAGGACTGAGATTCATGGTGACTCAGCTGACGGCGCACTTCGCGCTGGAAGAGCTCGCGTGCACGCAGCATCGCGAGTTTGACAACACCCCGCCGCCGGAGGTGGTGGCGACGCTGCGGGAGACCGCGGCGCGGATGGAGGAGGTGCGCCGCCAGTTGGGCGGGCGGGTGATCACCGTGTCGAGCGGCTATCGCTGCCGTTCGCTCAACCGCGCGGTGGGCGGGGCGGCGACCTCGGCGCACCTGACCGGCCATGCGGTGGATTTCAACTGCTACGGCTTTGGCGATGCGCTCGCGGTCTGTCGGGCGCTCGCTGAGTCGGATCTGGATTTCGATCAGATCATCGAGGAGGGGACGTGGTGTCACGTGTCCTTCGATCCGCGGATGCGACGGCAGGTTCTGACGCGGCGGGCCGGCGGCTATGGCCTGGGGCTGCCGCAATGAGCCCGCGCCTGATCCTGATCCTCACGGCCATGCTGGCGGTGCTGGGCGTGGCCGGCGGGCTCTATCTGAAGGGCCGCCATGACGCCGCCGCCCGCGAGCGGCCGAAGACCGAGGCCGCGCTCGCCAAGGCCGCTGTCGCGGGCCTTGAGACGCAGGGCGCGCAACAGAGCGCTCAGCGGGTCGAGGTCGTGGTCCGCCAGCGCGACGCCGCCAACGGCGTTGTCGCCCGCCTGATGCCTGAAGCGCTCAAATCGGAGGATGCCAATGTCCCGCTCGATCCCGCCCGCGCTGCTCGCCTGCGCGACGCTGATGACGGCCTGTGCGGCGCACGGCCCGATCTTGGCGGATGCACCCAGAATTCAAATGCCCCAAGCGGCGCAGGCGCCGTGCGCGCTCTACCGCCTACCGGCAGCGCCGACGACCGCTGACCTGGAGGTGGGCTACGCGACGCGCGGCGCTGAGATTGTCGCTTGCGATGCGGCGAGGGCCTTGGCTGTGCAGACGCATCAGGCCGAGCATGATCTGGAGGACCGGATCAGGGGACAGGGGGCCAAGCCCGCTCGCTGAGCTCGCCGATGTACGCGGCGACATCCTTTGGCCAGGCGGCAACGAGGCCCTCGAACCGCGCGCGATCGCGGGCGAAGAGGGCGCGCGTCGCTTCCTCATAGCCAGGCCGGTCGCCGGCCAGCGCCGTCATAACCCGGTAGGTCACCTCCTGCGTCTGGCGCACCGCGTCGGCGTCTACGGTCTCTCGCCGCGCCTGGTCGACGAGGCGGCGCAGGGTCGCCGAGGCGCCGCCCGGCTGGGTCGCAAGCCAGTCCCAGTGGCGAGGGAGCAACGTAACCTCGCGGGCGATGACGCCGAGCTTCGGGCGGCCGCGGGCGGGCTTCGAAGCGGAAGAGGCTGGGCTCAATCGGGCCAGGACGTCGTCCACGGAGCCACGCAGATCGACTTCGACGGCGTGGCCAGTTGAGTCATTGAGGATCAGGGGAGTGCGATCTTGGTTTGCATGCGCGGCGAGAGCCACCGCTGCCAGATCGCCGCGCGCGATGAGCCGCGATCCTGCGAAACCGGTGACGCTGCCTCCCGGGGAAGACGCCATAGTGGCTCCTGAATAGTTCTGCCCGGGTGAAATTTAGCCCCACATGAGGCGCGGGAATAGCTCCGAATATCGCCCGGCAATTTCTTCGACCCGTCATCGGCAACCAACGGGTCATCCGCGGCGCGTAGCCGCCGCCCATCATTCGCAGGAGGAGAGCGCCGCATGGCTTCTAGCCAGATCGATCCCGCACGCCTGAGTGGCGATGCACTTGCGCGTTGGTATCTGAGGTCACCTGCAGACGTCGAACACGAGCGCCAGGTGGGTGCAACGCAGCGTTACGACGAGTTCTTTTCGCCGCTCGGCGAGGGTGCTCAGGCCGGCAAAAAGCCGGCGATCGATGCAGGCGAAAGCGGCCCCACAATGCTTTGGGCGGCCGGGGACAGCCGGTCGTCGGATGGACCCGAGGTCGGAAGCCAAGGGCTCTTGGGGTCGAGACCAGATACCGGTTCCGGCTACCAACTGGCGGCCGCAAGCCCTCGCCGCTTTGGGGACTATTGGAGTGTTCCAGGCTGCGCCAACTGCCACGGCTATACACCGACTAGCTTGCCTCCGATCGGAGGACACTTTCCTTTCCCACCCAACTACAGCCCCCGCTCTGGCGGATCGGACGGCGCCTCGTCTTCAAACCCGCGTTGGAGCGAACGACCGCAATGCCATCAGCAATTCGAGACCGATAGAAAAATCTGCCAAAAGGCCAGGAATTCCAAGTGCTGGGAAAACAGCAACAAGCGACTTGAATATTGTGACCGCACTGGCGAGGTGACCATACCTCCACTTAAATTTGGGCCGCCTAACCGATGACCAACGGCCGGCGAGATACCAGGATGCTGCTAACTTGGCGCTGCCTCTGCACCGGCCCAATCGATCAGGTTCGGATGGATGCTGGCGGAGAAGCAGAAGGCCGTGACTTTTGCCGGCTCGCCTTGCTTCTCAGCCGTCCAGATATCGACGAACTTCCATACAGAACTGAGGCACGTCAACGCGGGCGCCAAGGCTTCCTCGGGAAGTTCCAAGTTCACCTCAAAGTCTGGTCCCTGCGGGCCTAGGCGCTGCGAATAGAACTGGCCGACCTCGCCGGTGCGGGCGTTGAAGCGAACTTCGCGGCCAAATGGGGATATCCAAATTTGGATAAGCTTGCCTCGGTGGACGCTCGGTGCGCGCACCCGGCCAGTTATCTCGATGGTGCGCGAGTACATCAACCCACGCTGGAAGCGATACTTTACGGGCGTGCCTGTATTACTGAGGCCAACATAGACAGCCCAGTTCCACTCGACGACTTCGACCATGAACCTTCCGTCAAAGAAGCCCGGGTCGGAAGTGGCGTTTGGCGAGGCTGGAGTCATGAGCAAATCCGCGCTGAGGACGTTGGCGGACGATAGCCGCACGGTCGCGCTTGTGCGTGTTTTGTTCTCGAACGACAAGGGCCGCTCGGCCAGACAACAAAAAAGGCCTGCAGCTTTGGCTGCGGGCCTTTTCGCTTAGGTGGTGCCACGACAGGGATTCGAACCCTGGACCTCAGCCTTACCAAGGATGCGCTCTACCACTGAGCTATCGCGGCGAATGGCGAGGCGCGGCTATAGCCAACCGGGCGCGCCGCGTGAAGCCCCAATCGGCTCCGGCGATCTTGACGGCCCTGACGTAGCGCCGCACCCCTTGGCGGTGTCTGCGCCGCCAAAACCGCCGAAGGACCCCGCCGCCGAGCGGGAGGCCAAGCTCGCCCAGGCGCTGCGGGCGAACCTTCGTCGGCGCAAGGCGGGCGAGCGCGCGGCCAGCCAGCCCGCGGCCGGGGCGAAAACCGTGGACGAGGGTTGAGCGGGCCTTTGCGCGGCGCTCCGCCGCAGGCTAGATATCGTCGCTCGCGCCGCCTCCGGGATTTCCCGAAAGCGCAAGTGTTTCGAGGGATTGGGATTGGATCGCATCGCCATCACCGGCGGCGCGCGGCTGCAGGGCGAGATCCCGATCAGCGGCGCCAAGAACTCCGCCATCAAGCTGATGGCCGCCAGCCTGCTCACCGAAGGCGCCCTGCGGCTGACCAACATGCCGCGGCTGGCCGACACGCGTTTCCTGGGCAAGCTTTTGCAGCGCCTCGGAACCGAGGTGGTGGAGTCCGAGGGCGAGGACGGACCGGAGACCCTGCTGCGGACCAAGGAGATCGTGAGCGCGATCGCGCCCTACGACCTTGTCCGCCAGATGCGCGCGTCGTTCAACGTCCTGGGTCCGCTGCTCGCACGGACGGGGCAGGCGAAGGTCTCGCTGCCGGGCGGGTGCACGATCGGCGCGCGGCCGGTGGATCTGCACCTAAAGGCGCTTGAGGCGCTGGGCGCGCGGATCGACCTGCATGAGGGCTACGTCTACGCCCAGGCGCCGCGCGGCCTGAAGGGCGCGGCCATCGGGCTTTCGTTCGCTTCAATGGGCGCGACCGAGCACACCATGCTCGCGGCGGTGCTGGCGGACGGCGAGACGGTGATCAGCAACGCGGCCCGCGAACCGGAGATGAACGACCTGGCCGACTGCCTCAACAAGATGGGCGCCAAGGTCAGCGGGGCGGGAACGTCGACGATCACCATCCAGGGGGTCAGCCGGCTGCATGGGGCGACCCACGCGGTGATGCCCGATCGGATCGAGACGGGCACCTACGCGCTTGCGGCGGCGATGGCCGGTGGGGAAGTGCGGCTCACGCGCACGCGCAGCGACTTCATCCAGGCGATGATCGACAAGATGGTCGAGGCGGGCGTCGAGGTGACGCCGCATAACGACGGGCTGACCGTAAGACGCAACGGCGCGCTGCTGAAAGCCGTCGAATTCGAAACCGACGTCTACCCCGGCTTCCCAACCGACCTGCAGGCCCCCTTTATGGCGCTGATGACGCTCGCCGATGGAGAGAGCGTCATCAGGGAGACCATTTTCGAGAACCGCCTGATGCATGCGCCGGAACTCCGGCGCATGGGCGCCGACATCACCGTCCAGGGCGGCGAAGCGCGAGTGCGCGGCGTGCCGTCTCTGGAAGGCGCCCAGGTCATGGCGACCGACCTGCGCGCGTCGGTCAGTCTGGTGATCGCCGGCCTCGCGGCGCGGGGCGAAACCATGGTCAACCGCGTCTACCACCTCGACCGTGGGTTCGAGCGGCTGGAAGAGAAGCTCGGGGCCTGCGGGGCGCAAATCCGTCGCATCAAGGGCGACGGCGAGGGCGACGAGGACTGACGGTATGGCCGCAACTGCGCCGCTTCGGCTGTTGGCTCAGGACGCCGACGACCTGGCGATCATCTCGGCGGCCATGCAGGACGCCGTCGCCAAGGTGGGCGACATCACCTACGAGCCAAAGGCGCGGCTGCTGACCATCGCCTTCAACCGCTATTGCTGGGAATCCGGCGGCAGCGAGCGCGTGCGTTCGGCCCTGCAGCTCGGCGGTGTGATGAAGCTGCAGGCGCGCAAGGTGCGCCGCGGCGCGCGCGACGCCGTGCTTGAAGTGCTGGCGGTGACCTTCGACGCCGGCGAAGCGCCCGGAGGCCTGGTCACTATCAGCTGCGCGGGCGGCGGCGACCTGCGCGCGACGGTGGAATGTGTCGACGCCGTGTTGGCCGACGTTTCGAAGCCCTGGCCGACGACGCGCGAGCCGGCGCACAAGCTTTAGCCCCGCCGGCATGGCGCTCCCGACGCGGCGCCGCTAAAGAAGCCGCGCCATGCGCCTCTTCCGCTTCACCGACCCCGACTTCGAGACGGCTTTTTCCGCCTTCGTAGACGAACGCCGCGAGACCCCGGAAGAGGTGGACGCGATTGTGCGCGAGGTAATCGCGGCCGTGCGGTCGGAGGGGCTGGCCGCACTTCTGCGCTTCGCCAAGGACTTCGACGGCGTCGCGCTGGACCAAGCCTCGATCCGCGTGAGCCAAGCCGAGATCGACGCTGGCTCGGAGGCCTGCCCGCAGGCGGTGCGCGACGCTATCGCCTTCGCGGCCGAGCGCATTCGCAGCTACCACGCCCGCCAGCGGCCGGCCGACCTGCGCTTCACCGACGAGGCCGGCGTCGAGCTCGGCTGGCGCTGGACGCCGATCGAAGCCGTCGGGATCTATGTGCCCGGCGGACGTGCGGCCTATCCGTCGACGGTGCTGATGAACGCGGTCCCGGCCGCTGTGGCCGGCGTCGAGCGGATCGCCATGGTCACGCCGCCCGGGCGTATGCAGCCGGCGGTGCTCGCCGCGGCCAAGGCGGCCGGCGTCCACGAAATCTGGCGGGTCGGCGGGGCGCAGGCCGTGGCGGCGCTCGCCTATGGCGCCGGTCCGATCCGGCCGGTCGACAAGATCGTCGGCCCCGGCAATGCCTTCGTCACCGCTGCCAAGCGGCAGGTCTATGGCGCGGTCGGCATCGACGCCTTGGCGGGACCTTCGGAAATCGTGGTCGTGGCGGACGCCGCCAATCGGCCCGAATGGATCGCCGCCGATCTGCTGTCGCAGGCGGAGCACGACCCGGCCGCCCAGGCCATTCTGATCACCGACGACGAGGCTTTCGCCGAAAAAGTGGCTGCGGCCATCTCAGCGCAGGTTTCCACCCTCTCCACGGGCGAGGACGCAGCGGCGTCGTGGCGCGACCACGGCGCTATCGTGATCGCCCCACTCGACGAAGCGCCCAGGCTGGTAGACCGGATCGCGCCCGAACACGTCGAGTTCGCGCTGGACGAACCCGAGCGGCTGGCCGAGCGAGTGCGGCACGCCGGCGCGATTTTCCTGGGCCGGTATGCGCCGGAGGCGATCGGCGACTATGTCGCAGGCTCCAACCATGTGCTGCCAACCAGCCGCGCCGCACGCTTTTCCTCCGGGCTTTCCCTGTTCGATTTCCTCAAGCGCACCTCGATCGTGAAGTGCGACGAAGCGGCCTTCTCCCGCCTTGGACCGGCGACGGTGACGCTCGCAGAGGCGGAGGGCCTGCCGGCCCATGCACGGTCGGCGGCGATCCGACTGGGCCAGGGCTGACCAATTCGCCGCAATGAAACCTTGATCAACAGGGTATAGTGTCGGCTTCCCGAAGATTCTCCTGAAAGCCCCTGAATGGCCGCCGACGCCACCCAAGCCGGAGCCTGGTCGAAAAAGCTCGCACCCTATCGCGAGGCCAAGACCGGCCGGGCGATCCTGGAGATCGCCATCACGCTGGTGCCTCTGCTGGCGATCTGGGCGGTCGCCTGGGCGCTGCATGCGAGGGGCCTGTGGTGGGCGGCGCTGCTGCTGACCATTCCGGCCGCAGGATTCCTCGTGCGGCTGTTCATGATCCAGCATGACTGCGGGCACGGCTCGTTCTTCGGGCCGCGCCAGGCCAATGATTGGGTCGGCCGCGCCATCGGCGTCTTCACGCTCACGCCCTACGAGTACTGGCGCCAGACCCATGCCATCCATCACGCGACCTCCGGCAATCTGGACCGCCGCGGCCTGGGCGCCATCGAGACCCTGACGGTGGACGAATACCAGGCGCTGACGCCGATGCGCCGCCTGGGCTACCGCCTCTATCGCCATCCGCTGGTGCTGTTCGGGTTGGGTCCGGCTTTTGTCTTCTTCCTCATGCAGCGCCTGCCGATCGGCATGATGCGCCAGGGCTGGCGTCCGTGGGTCAGCGTCATGGGCAATGGCCTGGCCGCGCTCGCCGGCCTGGGCGCGCTCGTGTGGATTTTCGGCGCGGCCCCTGTGCTGATCGTCAATGTCGTGACCATGCTGCTGGCCGCCACCATCGGCGTCTGGCTCTTCTACGTGCAGCACCAGTTCGAGGGCGCGTCCTGGGCCCGCAACGGCGAGTGGAAGCGCGACCACGCCGCCCTGGCCGGCAGCTCGCATTACGACCTGCCGCCGGTCCTGCGCTGGTTCACGGCGAACATCGGCATCCACCACGTGCATCATCTATCGAGCCGCATTCCGTTCTATCGGCTGTCGAAGGTTCTGAAGGACCATCCCGAGCTGGCGCCGCTGAGCCGCATCGGCCTGTGGGAGAGCTTCCGCTGCGCGCGGCTGGCCCTGTGGGACGAGGCCGCAGGCCGCCTGGTCTCGTTCCGCGAAGCCCGTCGTCCCGCCTGAACGCCTTCCAGCCTTGACCTCAAGTACGCCCGGCGCCTCCGCGCCGGGCGTATTTTCTTATGGCCCCCACGCTTGTTCGCAGGTGCGGGATGACGCGGGGGTGCGGAATGCCATAAAGCGTGGTCGACGCCCTCAAGGACGCCATGGCCGACGACGACCGTCAGACCCATCGCCTGCAGACCGTCGAGCTCGACGAAGAGTCGCTCGCGGCGGTTTCGCGCGACCAGGAGCAGGAACGGCAGATCGCCATCTTCGACCTCTTGGAGGAAAACCATTTCCACCCCGAGGGCGCGGCGGCCGGCCCCTATGATCTGCGCATGGGACTGGTGGAGAACCGCCTGGTGCTCGACGTCACGGGGCCCGGCTACGAACGGCGCCACATCCTGTCGCTCTCGCCGTTTCGCGGGCTCATCAAGGACTACTTTCTGGTCTGCGAGAGCTACTACCAGGCCATCCGCAACTCCACGCCGGCGCAGATCGAGGCCTTGGACATGGGCCGCAGGGGGCTGCACAACGAGGCCTCGGAACTCCTGCAAACGCGCCTCTCGGGCAAGATCGAGACCGACCTCGACACGGCGCGCCGCCTCTTCACCCTGATCTGTGCGCTGCATTGGCGGGGATAGGCGCCCATGTCGGCTGATCCGCCGCCGTCGCGGCCGGGCGCAGTGCTGTTCGCCTGCAACCTGAATCAGGTTCGCTCGCCCATGGCCGAAGCGCTCCTCAAGCACCTTGTCGGAGACCGGGTCTATGTCGACAGCTGCGGGCTGCGGCTGCCGGGCGCGGTGCACGACGAGGTCTCGGACGAAGACGTGGCGGCCGGTGTCGACCCGTTTGTCGAGGCGGTGATGGCGGAGATCGGCTGTGAGCTGGCCGGCCACCGGCCGAAGACCTTCGACGATCTGGAAGACAGCTCGTTCGACCTGGTGGTCTCCCTGACGCCCGAGGCCCAGCATCGGGCGGTGGAGCTTGCGCGGGGCAGGGCGGCCGACATCGAGTATTGGCCGACCGTCGATCCGACCCTGGCGGAGGGTTCCCGTGAGGTGCGGCTCGAGGCCTATCGGCAGGTGCGCGACGCCCTCGCGGAGCGGATCGCCGAGCGCTTTGAGGCCAGGGGGTCTTCGCCCATCGACCTTGCCCCGCGCGGTGCGCTATAATTAAGCGCTAGCTACGGCTCGCGACCTTTCCTATAGGCGCGGGCCGTCATTTTATCGTCCGTTTGGAGCCTGCATGGCCAAAGAAGAATTGTTGGAGTTTCCGGGTACGGTCAGCGAAGTCCTGCCCAACGCCACGTTTCGCGTGAAACTCGAGAATGACCACGAGATCATCGCCCACACCGCGGGCAAGATGCGCAAGAACCGCATCCGGGTGTCGGCCGGCGACAAGGTGCTCGTGGAGATGACGCCCTACGACCTCACCAAGGGCCGCATCACCTTCCGCGTCCGCTGACGCGTCCGGCCCTGTGCCGCAATCGCCGCCGCGCCTTGTGCTGGCCTCCGCAAGTCCCCGGAGGCTCGATCTTCTGCGGCAGATCGGCGTCGAGCCAGATTTGGTCGAGGGCGCCGACGTTGACGAAAATCCCTTGAAGGATGAGACCCCGCGCAGGCTTGCGTTGCGCCTGGCTGAGGAAAAAGCGGCCTGCGTCGCCGCGCGCCATCCGGCCAGCCATGTGCTGGGCGCTGACACGGTGGTGACCCTCGGGCGGCGCGTGCTTCCCAAGGCGCAGGGCGTCGAAGAGGTGCGGGCCTGTTTGAAGCTCCTGTCCGGGCGCGCGCATCAGGTGCTGACCGGCGTCGTCCTGATCGGTCCCGACGGGCGGCGCGGCCGCAAGCTCGTCGAGAGCCGGGTGCGTTTCAAGCGCCTGACTGAGGCGGAGATCGCCGACTATCTCGCCTCGGGCGAGGGCGAAGGGAAGGCGGGCGGCTACGCGATCCAAGGCCGCGCCGGAGCCTTCGTGTGCGCCCTCCAGGGCTCCTATTCCGCCGTCGTCGGCCTGCCGCTGTGCGAGGTCGCAAACCTGCTCGCCGGCCTGGGATTCCAGCGGCCATGAGCGAGCGGCGCAGCTACCTCGACCGCGGCATCGGCGAGACCCGAGGGGTCGTCACCCTCGATGGGCGGCCCGAGCGGCTGATCGTCCGGCGCGACGACGATGATCCGCGGCTGGTGCTGGGCGCGAAACTGGTCGCCAGGGTGGCGAGCGTCGAGCCGGCGTTGGCCACGGCCTTCCTGCACCTGGGCCCGGGCGCGGAAGCGATCTTGCCGTTCCGGCCCGAAGCGCGCCCGGTGCGCGGCCAAGCCCTCGAGATCGAGATCCGCGGCGAGGCCCGCCGGGGAAAGCTCGCCGTCGCTCGCGCGTTTGGGCCGGCCGAAGGCGACCCGCGCCTGATCTCGCCGGCCCCGGACGTCGCCGCCGAACTCCTGGCGTTCGCGCCCGGAACGCCGGTCGAGGGTCCGCCGGCGCGGAGCATGGCCGACGAAGCCGAAACCGACGCCTTGGAGCGCTTCCATCCTCTGCCCGGCGGCGGCACGCTGGCGGTCGAGCCGACCCGCGCGCTCACGGCCATCGACGTCGATCTTGGCGAACGCAAAGGGCCCGACGCCAAGCGGGTCACCCGCCAGGCCAATCTTACCGCGCTTGGCATGGGCGCGCGGCTCCTGCGCTTGAAAGGGCTTGGCGGGATCGTGGTGTTCGACCTGGTCGGCCGTGGTCACGACGGGACCGCGCTGATGGCCGCGGCGCGCGCCGCGTTCGCTCCCGACAATCCCGGTGTTTCGATCGGCCCGGTGGGGCGCTTCGGAACGATGGAGCTCTCGCTGCCGCGCCGCGGCCGCCCGCTCGCCGAGCGCCTGTGCCGCGAGGACGGCGCTCCGTCCGACCGCACCCTGGCGCAGCGCCTGATCCGGCGGCTGCAGGCCGAGGCCTCGGCGTCGCCGGGGGATCGGCTGGTCGCAACCTGCGCGCCGCCGGTCGCTGAAGCCGCCGCCCGGCTCGCCATCCTGCTCGCTGATCAGGTCGGCGCCCGTTTTTCGATCACATCCGACCCGGTGTTCGCCCGCGAGCGGCTGGAGGTGGCGCGCGCATGAGCGAGGCCAAGTGTCCCATCTGCGGCAAGCCCTCGAGCCCGGAACGTCTGCCGTTCTGCTCGGCCCGGTGCGCCGACGTCGATCTGCACCGCTGGCTGAGCGGAACCTACGCCGTCCCGGCGGAGGAGGACGCGGAGGCCTTGCCGGATGCGGATGACGAGGGCTGATAGGCGCCTCGCTGGACTTCCGAAAGAGGCTCTTCTATAGACGCGGCTCCCCGCGACGGCGGCCTTCGCCTGGGTAGCTCAGTTGGTAGAGCAGCGGATTGAAAATCCGCGTGTCGGTGGTTCGAATCCGCCCCCAGGCACCACTGCCTTTCGCGCCGGACGGCGGGCGTCCGCGATCCATGCATCGCCGACTTCATCGCCTTACGCTGTTAACTTTTAGCGCGCCCCGAAGCGCCCATACGGCGTAAGCGAAATACATGCTGCGATGCAGCATTATTTTCGCGCGGAAGTAGAAATTCCGCGCAGGCCGCTTCGGTCAAGAATTGTGCAGTGCGATGTTCAATAGGTAGTCGCGGAACTTTCGCAAGACCCCGTTATCGTCTGACCCCTTGACGCCTCATTAAGGGGTTGCCAAAGGACCCGGGCCGCACGTCTAAGATAAGCGGCAAGACCTCGAAAGCCCCTGTGGGCTAACGAGGTGGCCTCGCGCCTTCGAAACGTTGCCCCTGCATTCGTGTTGGGAGCACGCGTTACGGGTCGCGGCGCGGCGACAGCGGCCTGACGTTCCCGCCCGAGCAATCGAACGGGAACGCCGGGATTGTTTCAACTAGGGTGGAGACGCTCTCGCGCGACGACCCTCCGGCCAATCGTGCTAGACCAACCAGGAACTGGCGACAGATGTTCGACAACAAACTGAAGACCCCTTTCATTGCTCTCGTCGGCGCGGTCGCGCTGATGGCGAGTGTTCCGGCGTTCGCTCAAAACGCCGCCCCCGCCGCACCTGCGGCTGACGCTGCGGCGGCGCCTGCCGCTCCCGCGGCTGCGGCCCCGGCCGCTGCTCCCGCTGACGCTGCGGCTTCGGCCGACGCCAGCCTGCCCCCGCAAATGAAGCACGCGGGTAAGATGGGCATCGGCACCATGTTCATGGACGCCAAGCCTGTCGTGAAGGTCGTGATGCTCGGCCTGCTGCTCGCTTCGGTGTTCTCGTGGACGCTGCTGATCACCAAGCTCCTCGAGTTCCGCTCCCTCAACCGCGTGTCCGACAGCTTCCTCGAAGCCTTCCGGGGCGCGAAGTCGATCAACGACATGGGCCGCATCGCGGTGGCGGAAGAGTTCGACGGCAACCCGCTGGCCGACATGGCCGCCGCGGCCGCCCAGGAAGTCGAGCTGTCGCGTCAGGCTGGCCTGCACGTGGCGGGCGAGCACCGCGATACGACGCTGACCCGCGCCGAGCACGCCGTGTCCGCCGTTCAGGCTTCGCTGACGCGCCGCCTCTCCAGCGGCATGCAGTTCCTGGCGTCGGTAGGCTCCAACGGTCCGTTCATCGGGCTGTTCGGCACCGTGTACGGCATCATGGACTCGTTCATCGGGATCGCGAACACGAACACCACCAACCTCGCGGTCGTGGCGCCCGGCATCGCCGAAGCGCTGCTCGCCACGGGCCTCGGTCTGTTCGCGGCCATTCCGTCGGTTATCTTCTACAACTACTTCCAAACGCGCATCTCCGCTTACGGCGCCCGTTCGGAAGGCTTTGTGGCTGAACTGATGAACGCGATCTCCCGGCAGCTCGACAAAGGAGCGTAAGCCAGATGGGAGCCAAGCTTTCAGGCTCTGGCGGCGGCAAATACGAGGAAGAAGCCAACAGCAGCATCAACGTCACGCCGTTCGTGGACGTCATGCTGGTCCTGCTGATCATCTTCATGGTGGCGGCGCCTCTGGCGGCCGTCACGGTGAAGGTGGCGCTTCCTCCCGCGGTCGCAAAGCCGGGCACCAACCCGCCCAAGCCCGTCTATATCTCGATCCAGCCCAACGGCCGGATTTTCATCCAGGACTTCCCGACGGACCTCGCCTCGCTCGGCGACGACCTCCGCAGGCAGGTGGGCGCCAAGCGCGACCCGACCCACGAACGGATCTTCATTCGCGGGGACAAGGACGTGATGTACGGCGACTTCATGGGCGTCATGAACATGCTGCAGGACAACCAGTTCTACAGCGTGGCCCTCGTCGGCGAAGATAATAACAAGTGAGGCGCTGACGCATGACAGACACATCATCGCGTGGCCTCTCCCCGCTGTCGGGCAGCCACAACCCGTTCGACGACCCGCGGCCGAAACGCCAGAAGGGCTTCTGGATTGCGATCGTCATTGCGATCGTCGTGCACGCCGCGCTGGCGCTCTATCTCTGGAAGAGCAAGTTCGAGCCGAACTTCAAGGAGTACTCCGACGACGTGACGGACGTGGCGATCGTCAAGCCCGCCCCGCCGCCACCGCCGCCTCCGCCTCCGCCGCCGCCTCCGAACACGCCGCCGCCGCCGCCGCCAAAGCTGCAGCCCCGGCCGCCGGTCGCGGTGCCTGACGTTCCTTCGATCCCGCCGCTGCCGGTTCCGCCGGTGGAGCACCACATCGAAGAGCCGAAGCCGCCGGCCCCTCCGCCGCCGACCCCGGTTCGCGAGTCGGTCATCACGCAACCCGACTGGTCGCGTAAGCCCGACGCCGAGGCCCTAGCCCGGTACTATCCCGAGCGCGCCTCACGGATGAGCATCGAAGGCACGGCGACTATCAGCTGCACGGTCAGTGCGCGCGGCACGCTTGAGAACTGCTCGGTGGTTTCCGAAAACCCGCCGGAAGCGGGCTTCGGCGACGCGACGCTCAAGGCGAGCAAGCTGTTCAAGATGCGGCCGCTGTCGAAGGACGGCGCCCCGGTTGACGGCGGCACCGTTCGCATCCCGCTTCGCTGGGTCCTGCCGAAAGGCTGATCTCGCGGACCGACCTGGATCGGCCCCGGCTGCGCAAGCAGCCGGGGCCTTTTCTTTGTCCGGAAGGTCCCTTCACAGGGAACCTCCGACGACCCATTCTGCGCTGGAGCCCTTCCCGCGCACGGTGGATCATCGCGAGCGGACGAGAAGGGCTCCAGACGTGAAGCGGCGACCCTGTTCATCCCGATTGGCTTTGATCCAAGCCAGCCGGGACAGGGGCCAGCGCCGAACGCGGGCGGCGAAGGAACGGCATTGAGCCAGGCAGAGGACGTACGGCCCGCTCAGGCCACAGACCCCATGGCCGCCGATCCGCGCGAGGACCTGCTGTTTACCGGCGTGGCTGCGGCCGTCATGACGGTCTTCCTCTATTTCAACGCGCTCAACATCGCCGACGAGCACGCGCGCGGCGGCCATCCGGTCGCGCTTTGGGAGCCGATCGTCTGGGAGGCGACGAGCGGCCTCTTCTTCCTAGGTGTTTCGCCACTGATCGCTGCCCTGACCCGCCGCTTCTGGCCGACCCGGCCGCCCTGGGCGCGGAAGGTCGCCGTCCATGCGGTCGCCTCGGTGCTGATCTCGCTGGCCCATGTCCTGGTGATCGGTGTGGCCCGGTGGGGCGTCTATCGCCTGGTCGGCGGCTACTACGGCCCGCTCGGCCCGCTCGGGGACTGGCCCTACGAGTTTCGCAAGGATGTGCTGGTCTACGCGGCGATCGTCGCGGTCTATGTCGCATGGCGGACCCTGCGCGCCCGCGCCGCGCCGGCCCCGCCGCCGTCGGCGGAGGTGCTCGAGGTCCGGGACGGTGCACGACGCCACTTCGTGCCGCTGACCGAGGTGGTCTGGGTCGAGGCGGCGGGCAACTATGTGGAGCTGCACCGCGGCGGCGGCGGCCTGCTGCACCGCGCCTCGCTCGCGGAGATGCAGCGGAGGCTCGAAACGGCGGGCTTCGTGCGCATCCACCGCTCGCGGCTCGTTCGGCGCGAAGCCATCGCGGCGGTCGAGTCAAAGCCGACCGGTGACTTTGTCGTACGCCTGCGCGACGGCCGCGAGCTTGCCGGCAGCCGCCGCTATCGCCGGCCGCTGCTCGCCGATTGAGCGGCCGCCGTTCCGACGACTTGATCGCGGGCCTGGGCGCGACTAGAACCGCCGCTCGCGATGCGCCGCCTTAGCTCAGTTGGTTAGAGCGCTAGATTGTGGATCTAGAGGTCCCCCGTTCGAGCCGGGGAGGCGGTACCATCGTTTCGACGGCGTGCGGGCCCAGCGCCGGCCGCGCCCCGCAGCCCATGCTCGACGCTCCGCCTGAGGCGACCCCGATCGGCTATTTGGTCTGGCCGGGCGCGTTTTCGCTGTTGCCCGGCGCCGTTCCGCCCTGGCCGGGAGCTTGGCCGCTCTGCCCAGCCGTGCCGCCGTGATGGCCATGGGACGCGCCGCTCTTGCCGTGCGAGGCGCCGCTCTTCCCCGCCGCGGCGGCCGCCGCCGATGCGGGCGTGGCGGCCGCGGCCGCTGCTGTCCGAGCGCCGGCCCCCGCAGAGGCGGCGCCATCCGGCCCAAAGTTCATGGCGACGCGGTCGACATAGAGCGCCGACGCCCGCAGGCCGTTGCCGAGGGAGGAGCCGAACAGGGCCAATCCAACGGCCACCGCGCCGGCCACGGCCACAAGGATCAGGGCGTACTCGGGCGCACTCCCGCCGCGGCGGTCGTCGAGGAATCTCAGAAGCTGCAGCTTCATGCCGTGCATTGTGACGCTAAAAAGCGGCGACGCGGCGATTTTGTCGATGAAATTCATGTGCGCCGTGAAGGTCGCCGGCCTCAGGCGCCCGCCGGCGCGGGGCGCCCGCGACCCCGAAGGAAGGGCTGCGGGCTCCAGCGGACGAGGGAGCGCCAGGCCCATTCGAAGGGGCCGTAGTGGAACCGTTCAAGCCAGGGCTTGCTCCAGGCCAGGATGAAGATCCAGACCCCGGCCACCACGGCCAGCTGCTCGAACCGCGACAGCTTGCCGTAGAGGCCGAGGCCGAAGCCGCAGAACACCAGGGTCGTGATGATCGAGGTCATCAGGTAGTTGCTGAACGCCATGCGGCCGGCGGCGGCCAACCGGGTCACGACGCCCCGCGCGACGCCCGCCCGCACCAGCAGAAGGATGACGCTGGCGTGGGCCAGGCCGATCAGCGGGCGCGAGATCTGCTGCCATGCCTCCAGCCGGTTGAGCGTCAGGGGCTCGAAGCCGGATTGCTGGATCATCCAGGTCGTCCAGGCCGTCGCCGGCGCGGCCAGCAGATAGCCGATCGCAATCATCGCCAGGTAGCCGCGGTTGGACCATCCCAGGGTGAAGAAGCCACGGCGGAACAGGGCCATGCCCAGGAACATCTGGCCGATCGCCTCGGGGATCTCGCTGGTCGGCATCATGTATATCTGCAGGAGCTTGGCGACCTGCGCACGCGCCTGCAGGGCGTCCATGAAGCCGCCGCCAAAGCCGGCCAGCTCCTGTGCCTTCAACTCGGCGGACGGGGCCACGAGCTGGGACGCTTCCTGCCAGGCCTTGAGCGCCGCGGCCGTGGCCCCCGGCGCAACCGCCGCGGCGCGCATCGCCGCGAGTTCGCGGGCCTCGAAGAGGTTGAACGCCAGCAGCGCGCCCAGGACCGCGACGCCGACCCCGACCTGGATCCGCCAATCCAGCTTGCGGAACGGGAAGATCACCAAGCCGGCCAGCGCATAGGTGACCAGGATGTCGCCCCACCACAGGAAATAGGCGTGCAGCATCCCGAAGACGAAGAGCCAGAACATCCGCCGATAGTGGGTCTGCAGCGGCCCCGGCGCGCCGCCCTCCGCGCGCTCGGCGATCAGGACGGCGCTGGCTCCGAACAGCATGGTGAAGAGCGCGCGCATCTTGCCGTCGGTCAGGACGTTGTTGACCGCCCAGGTCCAGAAGTCCGCGCCCGTCGCGCCGCCGGCGTAGGTCGGGTCGATGTAGGCGAAGGCCGGCAGGCCCATGCCCACGATGTTCATCAGCAGGATGCCCAGCACTGCAAATCCGCGCACGGCGTCGATGGATATGTGCCGCTCGGCTCCCGTAGCCGTGGATGTGGCAAGCATCGCAGAATTCCCCCCGGTCTTCTCTTGACGGAGCATGGGCGCTCTCCCGGGACTGTCAACGCCGGCCCTGCGCGGCCGATTTCGCGGGGTCGCGGCTGGCCGCTTCGCCGGGCCATGCTAAACCTCCGGCCGATTCCGGTCGCCTCGCGGCCGCTGGCAAGGGAGTCGGTCGGTGAAGCGCCTGTCCTCAATTGGTCCGCTGATCGCCGTGGCGGCCGCCGCTGGCCTGCTCTCGGCCTGCCGTCGGCCGACCGACGAGGCGCACGCGCCGCCCGCGGCGCCCACCGTCGAGCGTCCCGGCCCGGTGACCTGGAACGCCGCCACGGGGGGCTTCGAGCTCAATAGCAAGCCGCTGAAAACCTCCAAGCTCTGGACGTTCGACGGATCTACCGAAGGGTTTACCGGCGTGAACAGCAAGGTCACCCCGGCGCCGGGACAGGGCCTGGCGGTGGTGATGGTCGATCCCACGATCCGTTCGCCCAAGGGGCTCAACGTGCCGGGCGGCCAATATCCGCTGGTGCTGGTGCGCCTGACCCGCACGGCGCCGGGGACGCTGTGGGATGGGGCGCTCTACTACGCGACGGCCGCTCATGGCGAGGCGATCGAGTTCCTGGGCAAGCCGTTGTGGGGCGCGAACCCCAAGGTCGGCGAGACCACCACGCTCGTCTACGACATGGGCCATCAGGTTGTGGGCGGCGCGGACTGGACGCAGTCGAACATCGACCAGATCCGCTTCGATGTGGAGGACAAGCCCGGCGGGGCCTTCGTCATCCGCCAGATCGCCATCGCCGAGAACCCTGATCCGGCCGCGCTCGGCCCGACGCCAGCGCCGGCCGCGACGCCTCCAGCGCCGGCGCCCAAGCCCTGACCCTATTGAGCGCAGGGTAGGGGGCGGCGCGTGGTCTTCAGCTCGGTCATCTTTATCTTCTATTTCCTGCCGTTCTTTCTGCTCGGCTACTATGTCTCGGGCTGGCGGGCGGGCGCGCTGCTCGCCGGCAGCGCGGCCTTCTACGTCTGGGGCGAAGGCGCCTACGTCTTCCTGCTGCTCGGGCTGATCGGCCTGAACTACCTGGGTTCACGCTGGCTGGACGGCGTGCCGACGCGCCGACGGCGGCTGGCGATCCTGGCCGCGCTCGTGGTGGCCGACTTCGCCGTGCTGGGCTTCTTCAAATATTCCGAGTTCCTGGCCCACAACCTGAACCTCGTCCTGCCGGGAAACCCGCTGCCGGAGGTCCATCGCGCCCTGCCGCTCGGCATTTCCTTCTTCACCTTCCAGCTGGTCAGCTACGCCATCGACGTCCACCGCGGCGCGGTGAGGGTCGAGCGCGACCCGGTCCGCTTCGCCGCCTACATCCTGATGTTCCCGCACCTGATCGCCGGGCCCATCGTCCGCTACGCCGACATCCGCGACGAGATGCATGCCGACCGGCGCCGGACCGCGCACATCGGCCTTGGCGTGCAGTACTTCGTCGTGGGTCTCTGCCAGAAGGTGCTGGTGGCCAACACCGTTGCGCCGCTCGCCGATCACGCCTTCACGGCCGACCTCGCAAGCCTCGACGCGACCACGGCCTGGCTGGGCGTCTGGGCCTACACCCTGCAGATCTACTTCGACTTCTGCGGCTATTCGAACATGGCGATCGGGCTCGCCTTCCTGCTCGGCTTCACCTTCCCGAAGAACTTCGACTACCCCTATGTCGCCCAGTCGATCACCGACTTCTGGCGGCGCTGGCACATGAGCCTGTCGTCCTGGTTCCGCGACTACGTCTACATCCCGCTGGGCGGTAACCGGCACGGCTTGCCGCGGACGGTCGCCAATCTCCTGATCGTCTTCTTCCTGACCGGGCTTTGGCATGGCGCGGCCTGGCGGTTCATCGTCTGGGGTCTGTTCCACGGCGGCTTCCTGATGCTCGAGCGGTTCGGGCTCGGCCGCGTGCTGCAGGCGGCGCCCAGACCGCTCCGGCACCTCTACGCGATGCTGGTGGTCATGGTCGGCTGGGTCTTCTTCCGCGCCGACAGCCTGCCGCATGCCTTGCACGTGCTGGCCCAGATGGCGCAGCCGGCGCGCTTCCTGGCGCCGGATGCGGCGCTCTCGCTCCTGCTGAACGCACAGTCGGTGGCCGCCTTGGCGGCCGGCTCGCTCCTGGCCGCGCCGCTGCTGCCGGCCCTGATGGAGCGCCTGCGCACCCCGCGCGCCGAACCGCCCCGCCCGGACCTTCCGGGCCGGCTGGAGACCCGCAGCGTCCACGCCCTGCCGATCCCGCTGCTGGCCGCCGGCTTCGTGCTCTCCATCGCCATCCTGGTGGGTTCGACCCTGAACCCGTTCCTCTACTTCCGGTTCTGACGTGACGCTCGCCTCACGCCTCCACTGGCGCCTGCTGGTCGGGACCATCCTGGTCCTGATGGCCGCGGCGTGGCTTGCCCCGCTCTGGGTGCGTGCGCCCGATATCCAGGAGAACCGGGTGCTGGCCGCCGCGCCGCGCTGGCCGCCTCGGCACGGCCTGAAGGCCTACCGCCTGCGCGCCGACGCCTATGTCGCCGACCATTTCCCGGCCCGGCCACACCTGATCGGCCTGCTCAACCGCCTTCGCATGCTGGCCGGGGTCAGCGGATCGAGCTCCGTCATCGTCGGGCGCGACGGCTGGCTGTTCTATGACGACAAGACCCACCTGGGCGCGGCGCGCGGCGACGTGCAGATGCCGGGGCCGGAGGTGCGCCGTTGGCTTGGCGCGCTGGCCGGGCGGACGGAGTACCTGCAGGCCCGCGGCGGGACCTATCTCGTCGTCGTCCCGCCGGTGAAGGAGGTCATCTATCCGCAGCATGGCCCCGTCTGGTACCACGGCCCCGACGCCGATCGCCTGGCGCTGGCGCTTCCGAGGCTCGCGCAGGCCAGCGGGGCCGGCGAGGTGGTCTACCTCTACGATCCGGTCGCCCGGGCGACGCGGGCCGGCCAAAAGACCTACAGCCTGCACGACACGCATTGGACGAGCTACGGCGCCTATGCGGCTTACGTCGCGCTGATGGACCGCCTGCACGCAAAGGGTCTGACCGAGGGGCCGCGCCCACTCTCGGACTTCCAGCGCGTCGACCTCGGGCGCCGCGGCCCGCGCGACATGGCGCTGATGCTGGGCGTCTCGAGCTTCGTGGATCTCGACTATCCGCACTTCGACGACCACGCCGCCGAGGCCCGCAAGCGCACGACCTTCCTCGGCCCCAAGACCGACTGGACGGCGCCGCAGGTGGTCGACACCGGGCAGGTCGGCAAGCCGGTGCTGCTGCTCAATCGCGACTCGTTCTCCAACGAGATCCTGCCGTTCATGCTCTCCCACTTCAGCCGCATAGTGCTGGCGCACAATCAGGACGGCTTCTGGCGGCAGGACCTGGTCGACCGCTTCAGGCCGGGCATCGCCATCATGGAGGTCATCGAGCCGGGCCTGCGGGTGTCGCTGGACGAGAACGACTCCCCGTCGCCCAAACCGTCGCAGGCTGCGCAGGTCCGTATAGACCATGTCCTGGGCACGGCGGGCCTCGCCTCGGCGGCGCCGGTCATGCCGAACCTGACGCCGCCGGACGCCGCGACGGCCGCGGCGATCGCCGCCGCGAAGCCAGCGGCCAACTGCCACCTGGAGATCGCCACTCTGACGCCGGGCCAGAACGGCGAGGCGAGCTTCACGGGCTCCGGCTGGATCTCCGAACTGATTCCGAAACCCACCTCGCCGATGGGCTTCATGAGCTTGACCGGACCCCGCGGCGTGCTGGTCGGTCCGGTGCGCGCCGACATCCCGCGGCCTGATGTCGCGTCTGCCTACAAGAACCCCGGTGGCCGGCTGAGCGGCTTCGTCGGCGCCTATTTCGTCCGCAGCCTCGCCCCAGGCGTCTACACGCCTGCGGTCTACCGGCGCGCGGGCGCCGGCTGGATCACCTGCAAGGGTGACCAGCAACTCGTCGCGCCCTAGGCGCCTGCGGCTCGGGCATTAGAAAAATCTTCCCCAGGTTCAGCTTTCCGCCCATCGACAAGGGGTGATCTTGCCGGGTAAATGCCCGCGATCACGGCCAGCTTCTCAAGAATGAGGGGTTCGGCCGCGTTTCGGCGTGGCTTGAGAGGACGTTATGGGGTTCCCCCGGAAGCAGGGACTGTACGATCCAGCGAACGAGCATGACTCGTGCGGCGTGGGCTTTGTGGCCAATATCAAAGGCCGCAAATCGCACGAGGTGATCGAGGCCGGCCTGCAGATCCTGGTGAACCTCGATCACCGGGGGGCCGTCGGCGCGGACCCGCTGGTCGGCGACGGCGCGGGCTGCCTGATCCAGATCCCCGACGCTCTGCTGCGCGCCTGGGCGGTGGGCGAGGGCCTGACCCTGCCGGCGGCCGGCGAATATGCGGTGGCCATGTGCTTCCTGCCGCGCGACGAGGCGGCGCGGGCCATGGCCTGCGCCCAGCTCGAGCACTTCCTGACGGTCGAAAAGCAGCCGCTGATCGGCTGGCGCGACGTGCCCACCGACACGACCGGCCTCGGCGAGGCGGTGCTGGCGCAGATGCCGGTCATCCGCCAGGCGATCATCGGCCGGGGCCCCAATATCCGCGACCAGGACGCCCATGAGCGCAAGCTCCTGGCCGTTCGCAAGCAGACCCAGAACCCGCTCCGCGAGCTCGCCGCCAAGCGCAACATCCCGGGGCTGGCCGAGCTCTTCATCCCGTCCTTCTCGACGCGGACGGTGGTCTATAAGGGCCTGCTCCTCGCCCACCAGGTCGGCACCTTCTACAAGGACCTCACCGACCCGCTGACGGAGTCGGCCCTGGCGCTGGTCCACCAGCGGTTCTCGACCAACACCTTCCCGTCGTGGCGCCTGGCGCACCCCTACCGGTTCATCGCCCACAACGGCGAGATCAACACGGTGCGCGGCAACGTGAACTGGATGAACGCGCGCCGTCGCTCGATGGAAAGCGAGCTTCTGGGTCCCGACCTCAACAAGATGTGGCCGCTGATCCCGCACGGCCAGTCGGACACCGCCTGCCTGGACAACGCGCTGGAGCTGCTGGTCGCCGGCGGCTATCCGCTCGCCCAGGCGGTGATGATGCTGATGCCCGAGGCCTGGGCCGGCAACCCGCTGATGGACGCCAAGCGGCGGGCTTTCTACGAGTACCACGCCGCCCTGATGGAGCCCTGGGACGGCCCCGCCGCGGTGGCCTTCACCGACGGCCGCCAGATCGGCGCGACGCTCGACCGCAATGGCCTGCGCCCCGCCCGCTTCATCATCACCGACCAGGACCATGTGATCATGGCCTCCGAGGTGGGCGTGCTCGACGTCCCCGAGGAGCGGATCGTCCGCAAGTGGCGCCTGCAGCCGGGCAAGATGCTGCTGATCGACATGGAGGAAGGCCGCATCATCGAGGACGAGGAGATCAAGCGGTCCCTCTCCGAAGCCGCGCCTTACGAGGAGTGGCTGTCCGAAACCCAGTTCAAACTGGAGGAGCTGGCGCTCGCCGCCGAGCCTGAGGTTCCGCTTTCCAACGATCCGGCGACCCTGCTCGATCGCCAGCAGGCCTTCGGCTACACCCAGGAAGACCTGCAGTTCTTCCTCGAGCCCATGGCCAATGCGGGCGAGGACCCGGTCGGCTCCATGGGCTCGGACACGCCCATCGCGGTGCTCTCGCGGCGGCCGAAGCTGCTCTACGAGTACTTCAAGCAGAACTTCGCCCAGGTCACCAACCCGCCGATCGACCCGATCCGCGAGGAGCTGGTGATGAGCCTGGTCTCGATGATCGGGCCGCGTCCAAACCTGCTCGGCCGCCAGGCCGGCACGCACAAGCGCCTGGAGGTGGCCCAGCCGATCCTCACCGACGAGGATCTGGCCAAGATCCGCGCGGTGAACGAACTCCTGGACGGCGCCTTCCGCACCGCCACCCTTGACGCGACCTGGCCGGCGGCCGAGGGCGCAAACGGCCTGGAGCCTGCGCTGGAGCGGCTCTGCCGCGAGGCGACCGACGCCGTCCTCGCCGACATGAACATCCTGATCCTGTCGGACCGTGCGACGGGGCCGGATCGCGCCCCGATCCCCGCCGCGCTCGCCACCGCGGCCGTGCACCACCACCTGATCCGCCAGGGCCTGCGCATGCAGACCGGCCTGGTCATCGAGACGGGCGAGGCGCGGGAGGTGCACCACTTCTGCGTCCTGGCCGGCTACGGCGCGGAAGCCGTGAACCCCTACCTGGCGTTCCAGACGCTGGAGCAGCTGCGCATCGAGAACGGGCTTCCCCAGTCGGCCTATGAGGTGCGCAAGAACTACATCAAGGCGATCGGCAAGGGTGTGCTGAAGGTGATGTCCAAGATGGGCATTTCCACCTACCAGTCCTATTGCGGCGCCCAGATCTTCGACGCCGTCGGCCTGTCGTCGGCGCTGATCGAGAAGTATTTCACCGGCACGGCCTCGACCATCGAGGGCGTCGGCCTGGCGGAGGTCGCCGGTGAGGCGGTCCGGCGTCACCGCGACGCCTATGGCGACAACCCGATCTACGCCACCATGCTGGACGTCGGAGGCCAGTACGCCTGGCGCCTGCGCGGGGAGACGCACGCCTGGACGCCGGAGTCGGTTTCGGCCCTGCAGCACGCGGTGCGCGGCAACCTGCCGGACGAGTACCGGGCCTTCGCGCGCAACATCAACGAGCAGTCCGAACGGCTGCTGACCCTGCGCGGCCTCATGCGGCTGAAGCCCGCCGACCAGCCGATCCCGATCGAGGACGTCGAGCCGGCGTCGGAGATCGTCAAGCGCTTCGCCACCGGCGCCATGAGCTTCGGCTCGATCAGCCGCGAGGCCCACACCACGCTCGCCATCGCCATGAACCGCGTGGGCGGCCGGTCGAACACGGGCGAGGGCGGCGAGGAGAGCGACCGCTTCAAGCCGTTGCCCAACGGCGACTCCATGCGCTCGGCCATTAAGCAGGTGGCCTCAGGGCGCTTTGGGGTGACGACCGAGTACCTGGTCAACGCCGACGATATCCAGATCAAGATGGCCCAGGGCGCCAAGCCCGGCGAGGGCGGCCAACTGCCGGGCCACAAGGTCGACAAGAACATCGCCCGGGTGCGGCACTCGACGCCCGGCGTCGGCCTGATCAGCCCGCCGCCACACCACGACATCTATTCGATCGAGGACTTGGCGCAGCTGATCCATGACCTGAAGAACGTCAATCAACACGCCAGAATATCAGTGAAACTCGTCTCCGAGGTCGGCGTCGGCACGGTCGCGGCCGGGGTCGCCAAGGCGCGCGCGGACCACGTGACGATCTCGGGTTTCGAGGGCGGCACGGGCGCGAGTCCGCTGACCTCGTTGACCCACGCCGGCTCGCCCTGGGAGATCGGCCTGGCCGAGACCCAGCAGACCCTGCTGCTCAACGGCCTTCGCACCCGTATCGCCGTGCAGGTCGACGGCGGACTGCGGACCGGCCGCGACGTCGCCATCGGAGCTCTGCTGGGCGCCGACGAGTTCGGCTTCGCCACTGCGCCGCTGATCGCGGCTGGCTGCATCATGATGCGCAAGTGCCACCTGAACACCTGTCCGGTGGGCGTGGCGACCCAGGATCCGGTGCTGCGCGCGCGCTTCACCGGCCAGCCTGAGCACGTGATCAACTACTTCTTCTTCGTGGCGGAAGAGCTGCGCGAGATCATGGCGCAGATGGGCTTTGCCACGCTGAACGAGATGATCGGCCGCGTCGACCGCATCGACCTCGATCCCGCGCTCGACCACTGGAAGGCGCAGGGCATCGACCTTTCCCGCATCCTCTACGCGGCCCCGGCGGAGGCCGCAAAGGGCCTGTGGAACCAGGACCGCCAGGATCACGGCCTGGGTAAGGCGCTCGACAACACCCTGATCGCCGACGCCAAGGCGGCGCTCGAGGGCGGCAAGCCGGTGCGCGGCGAGTACGCCGTGCGCAACGTCAACCGCACGGTGGGCGCCATGCTCTCCGGCGAGGTCGCCAGGCGCTACGGCCACGCAGGCCTGGCCGACGACACCATCTCGCTGACCTTCCGCGGCAACGCCGGCCAGAGCTTCGGCGCCTTCGCCGCGCGCGGGGTCTCCCTGGAGCTGATCGGCGACGCCAACGACTACGTCGGCAAGGGCTTGTCGGGCGGCCGTGTGGTGGTGCGCCAGCCGCCGGAGGCGCGTCGCGAGCCCACCCGCAACATCATCGTCGGCAACACGGTCCTCTACGGCGCCATCGCCGGCGAGGCCTATTTCGAGGGCGTGGCGGGCGAACGGTTCGCCGTGCGCAATTCCGGCGCCGTGGCGGTGGTCGAGGGCCTGGGCGACCACGGCTGCGAATACATGACGGGCGGCGTCGTCGTCGTTCTGGGCGACACCGGGCGCAACTTCGCCGCGGGCATGAGCGGCGGCATCGCGTACGTCTACGACCCGGCGGGCCGCTTCACCGAGCTCTGCAACAAGGCGATGGTGGAGCTGGAGCCGGTGGCCGCCGCCGCGCCAGCGCCCGCCAACGCCGCCGACGATCCGCAACGGCCCAAGCAGCGCCCGGTCTCAGTCGAGAACAACGGCATGGGCGACATGCTGCGCTTCGACGCCGAGCGGCTGCGCATCCTGATCGAGCGCCACCACCTGCACACCAAGAGCGCGCGCGCCGCCGAGATCCTGGCCAACTGGGACCGGGCGCTAGGCTCGTTCGTCAAGGTGATGCCAACCGACTACCGCAAGGCGCTTAAGGAGCAGGCCTCCGAGCGCAAGGCGGCCGCCGCCGTCGCCGCCGAGTAACCCTCAGACTTCCGGAGATCATCCCCGATGGGCAAGCCCACCGGCTTCCTCGAGATCGAGCGCCACGACCGCACCTACGACAAGGTGGGCGCGCGCCTGAAAACCTGGAAGGAATTCGTCCAGCCCCTGCCGCTGCCTGAGGTCGGCCAGCAGGCGGCCCGCTGCATGGATTGCGGCATCCCGTTCTGCCATCAGGGCTGCCCGGTCAACAACCAGATCCCGGACTTCAACAACCTCGTCTACCGCGACCAGTGGAAGGCGGCGCTGGAGAACCTGCAGTCGACCAACAACTTCCCCGAGTTCACCGGGCGGGTCTGCCCCGCGCCGTGCGAGGCCTCCTGCACGCTGAACATCGACGACAACCCGGTCACCATCAAAACCATCGAGTGCCAGATCGTCGACCGCGGCTGGGAAGAGGGCTGGATCACGCCGCAGATGTCGCCGCGCGGCACCGGCAAGCGGATCGCGGTGGTGGGCTCCGGCCCCGCGGGCCTGGCCTGCGCCCAGCAGCTTGCTCGCGCCGGCCATGCTCCGACGGTTTTCGAGAAGTCAGACCGGATCGGCGGCCTGCTGCGCTACGGCATCCCCGACTTCAAGATGGAAAAGCATCTCATCGACCGGCGCGTCCGGCAGATGGAGGCCGAGGGCGTGATTTTCCGCGCCGGCTTCGAGGTCGGCGTCACGGTCTCGGTGCAGCGCCTGCTCGACGACTACGATGTGCTGGTCATGGCCGGGGGCGCCGAGGCGGGGCGTGACCTGCCGGTCCCGGGCCGCGAGCTCGACGGCATCCACTTCGCCATGGAGTTCCTGACCCAGCAGAACAAGCGCAACGCCGGCGACAGCGAGACCATCGCCGCGCCCGCGGGCACGATCTCCGCCAAGGGCAAGCACGTCGTGGTGATCGGCGGCGGCGACACCGGGTCGGACTGCATCGGCACCTCCAACCGCCAGGGCGCCGCATCGGTCACCCAGCTTGAGATCATGCCGCAGCCGCCGGAACGCGAGAACAAGCCGCTCACCTGGCCCGACTGGCCGCTGAAGCTGCGCACCTCGTCCAGCCAGGAGGAGGGTTGCGAACGCGACTTCGCCGTCGCCACCAAGCAGGCGCTCGGCAAGGACGGCAAGGTGACCGCCCTGGAGTGCGTGCGTCTGGAGCCGGTCACCGGCGACGACGGCCGCCTGCACATGCGCGAGGTCGAGGGCTCGACCTTCACCCTGAAGGCGGATCTGGTGCTGCTGGCCATGGGCTTCACCGGCCCGCGCACGGCGGGCCTGGTGGAGAGCGGCGGCGTCGACCTCGACCCGCGCGGCAACGTCGCGGCTAATGTGGTCAACTACCAAACCTCGCAGCGGAACATCTTCTCCTGCGGCGACATGCGCCGCGGCCAGTCCCTGGTGGTGTGGGCGATCCGCGAGGGCCGCCAGTGCGCCCGCGCCGTCGACGAACACCTGATGGGCGCCTCGAAGCTGCCGCGCTGACGCCTAGGCCCCGAGGGCGAAAGCCGCGACCCGCGCCTCATAGGTCACCGAACCGGCCGGCGGTATCGACGCCATGCCGGTGTCGCGGCCGCGCCAGGCCGCGCCGTAGGGGTCGGCCAGGTTGAACTGCGGCTCGACCACGACGAACGGCTTGTCGGGCGGGGCGTAGACCTGGAAGGCGCGCACCTGGGGCGACGGCGAGGCTATCCTCAGACCCAGGCCGGCTGCCGGGTCGCGCAGTTCAGCGACCGCCAGGCCGCCCTCGCGCTGCAGGTCGGTGAAGCAGTCGTCGAGATAGGCCTCACCTAGCGCTCGGCCATCCTTCGCCGAAAAATCGTACGGCCCGCCCGTCGCGGCTTCGAGTTCGCCGGTCGGTAGGACCTCGTCGTAGTCGTTGACCAGCACCCGCGAGCGCGCCGGGACGCGAAGCCGGGCCTGGCGCCGGTCGCCGCTCGGCAGCGCGAAATAGGGGTGCCAGCCGATGCCCATGGGAACGGGGGTCTCACCCAGATTCTGCGCCATCACCTTCAGGACGAGCGCGCCGCACGTCAGGGACCACTCGAAGTCCAGCGCGGCGTGGCCGGGCCATCGCCCGCCGAAATTGCCCGCATCGAGTCGCCCGGTCAGCCGGTTCGGAGCGTCCTGCCGCCAGGGGATCGGCGCATCGAGGATCAGGCCGTGCATGGCGTACTGCTCGGCGCCGGCAGCCTTGCCGCCCCAGTTGCGCGGCAAGCGCACGGTCTGACTAGCGATCTCAGTTTCGATCTCGCGCGCGCCCGCCACCGGCCGTCCTCGGATGCGGTTGGCGTAAGGCGCCAGGATCGCGCCGCCGAAGCTGAAAGCCTTGTTCCCCGCAAAGTCGTCCGGGCCGCCGTCGAGTTCGCGGGCGGCGGCCTTCAGACCCGGCGCTGCGATGGCGTCCACCACCTCGCCCGAGGCCAGCCGCAGCCGGGCCTGCAGCAGCATCATGCCGCGCCCGGGCAGAACCGTCGCCTCGATAAAAGCCGGCCCGGCGGCGGACGCGTCCCAGGCTGTCAGGGTGACGGGTGGCTCGCCGCCGATCCGCAAGGCCTCGCCCACGGCGACCGGCCTCAGCCGGTCTCGCCGGACGCCAGCTCGACCGCCCGTCTCTGCCGCGCGTCCGACCGCTGCCGTTCGGCCGACGGACCCTCATGCTCCGACGGTGGCACGATCGGCACGATCAAGCAGACGCTCTGCGTCGGCAGCACTTCGCCCCAGTCGGCGATCAGCTGCTTGTAGGAGCGTCCCACCGGGCGGATCTCGCGGTTGAGGTCGTAGAGGCCTACCGGGTGCACCCGACCGTTGACCTCGCGAAGCGCCACGTCCCAGTCGATCTGGTCGGTCAGCGAGTACCAGGTGAACCCCACGGTCGGCACGCCGGAATTCCGCACCCGCAGCACATTGGCCCATTCCTTCCAGAGCCAGTTCACCGCCTCGTCGCCGTTCGGCCCCTCGGCGATGTTGGTCTCGGTGTGCATCACCGGCAGGCGGTAGCGGTTGTAGTACTGCCGGGTGATCTCCGAGTAGCCGAAGATCTCGCCCGAGGCGCGGCTGCCCCCGTCGGCGGAGACCCGGTGCTCGTTGGTCCAGTAGTAGTCGTTCCCCAAGATGCAATGGTGGTGCAGCGAGTTGCCCAGGAAGAAGTGGTACTCGTCGCGCGTCATCCCGTTGTCGAGCAGGTACTCGTACATCTCGGAATCGACGCGGTGGCCGTAGTTCAGGTCCAGCGACAGGAAGCGCTTGGAGTTCTCGATTTCCGCCGGCTTGATCGCCGCGGGGTTCTCGGCGTGGAAATATTCCGAGGACTCGCTCTGGATGAAGATGGCGTCGGCCCGGACCTTCAGGATCTCCTGCATGGCCCGCACATTGGCCCTCACGATGTGCTTCAGCGCCGTGACGAAGGTCTGGTCCGTCGTGCCTTCCTCGTTCCACCAGCCGTACTTGGCCGAGAACTGGGCGCAGATGAACATCTCGTTGACCGGGGTGTAGAGCTGCACCCATGGGAACCGCTGCGCAAAGGCCAGCGCATAGCGGGCGAACACCTCCGGGAAGTCCGGGTTCTGGAAATCGCCGAGCCAGTCCGGCACGCCGAAGTGGCAAAGGTCGACGATGGGGACGATGTCGCGCCGGCGAAGCTCCGCGAAGGTGACGTCGGCGAACTCCCAGTCGAACTTGTCGGGGCCGGTCAGCGTCGTATGAAGCGGCGGCCCGTAGCGCAGGAAGCGGATGCCCATTTCCTCGACGAGGTCGAAGTCCTTGCGCCAATGGCGGTAGTGGCCGCACGACTCCATCTGGTCGACCCGCACGCGGCCGCCCTTGATCTTGGGGATGGAATTCTCGATCCCCGTCGCGAACATGAAAGCGGAGATGGCCGGCCCTCCGGAATTGCGCGCGCCGATACGTCCCGACAGAACTAGAACTCCAGGGCGCGGCCGCGGTTCATTCCAGGCGCGGGCTTTGCCGCGCGCCGGCCTATTCCGCCGCCTGGCGCAGGGGCTCGCCGTTGATCTTCCGGCACCGCGACAAGAGCGCCAGATGGTCGGATCCGTTGGCGATATTGCGCACCCAGGCCTTGTCGCCATGCACGGCGAGGACCTCGAAATGGGGGAACAGATTGGGGCCGGTGCGGACGACATCGCCCGCACAGATCTCTTCGTCGTAGCCGCGATCGTGATCGATCGAGAATACGTCAGAATAACTCGACAACGACATCTCTTGGGACCCCTCCCGATTCTGTCGCCTAAGATAGTAGAGGTGAGACTCTGAACGGAACCGAAACAGCCGTGGGCAGGATGTCGCATCCCCGACACTTGCCCCAAGGCCCAGCGTTCCACGATTCGCGTTCGATTTGAGACGGGGTGTCTGATGCAAGTGCGCTGCGTGGTGAAATCCGACGACCGCCTCGGTGAGGGGCCGGTCTGGTCGCCGCGCGAGGGCCGGCTTTACTGGTTCGATATCAAGGGCAAACGGCTCGCCTGGTACGAGCCGGCGAGCGACGGGCGAGGGGCCTTCGACCTGCCCCTGCGCGCAAGCGCCGCAGCGCCTCGCAGCCAGGGCGGCCTCCTGATCGCCACCGAAAAGGGCCTCGCCGTCTGCGATCCCGACGCCGGGACCTTGGAAATCGTCCAACCGGTCGACCTGCCGCCCGGCTTCCGCACCAACGACGGCAAGATCGATCTCGACGGCAATTTCTGGTGGAGCACCATGGACGACGACGGCGGCAAGCGGCACGGCTCGGTCTACCGCACGACGCCCAAGTTCGAGACCACCAAGGTCCTGACTGGCATCCACATCCCCAACACCATCTCGGTCAGCCATGACGGCAAGCGGCTCTACATGGCCGACTCCAAGCTGCAGACCATCTTCGCCCACGAGATGGCGGACCTGTCGAAGATGGCGCCCTTCGCCCACACGCGCGGCGCGCCCGCGAGCCCCGACGGTTCGGCCGTCGACGCCCACGGCTACCTCTGGAACGCCCAGTGGGGCGGCTGGCGGCTGGTGCGCTATGCGCCCGACGGGCGGATCGACCAGACCGTGGCCATGCCCGTCCAGCAACCGACCAGCTGCGCCTTCGGCGGCGCGGAGATGACGACCCTCTTCGTGACCAGCGCTTGGGACGAGCTGTCACCCGCCGCCCGCGCCCGGCAGCCCTTGGCCGGCGCGCTGTTCGCCATCGAGACCGGCGTGAAAGGGCTGGCGCTGCCGCTGTTTGAGGGATGAGGTGACGCGGCCCTGAACCCCGGCGCCGCTGGCGGGTTCTAACGGGGCATCACTCGAGATCCCCGGAAGGGCGCCGCATGGCCAAGAAACCGCTGCGCAGCACGAAGAGCTACGGCAAGCACGACAAGGACGGCTTCATCCATCGAAGCTGGATCAAGGCGACCGGCCTGCCTGACCATGTCTTCGACGGTCGTCCGATCATCGGGATCGCCAACACCTGGTCGGAGCTGGTCACCTGCCAGGTCGGCCTGCGCGAGCTGGCCGGCTTCGTGAAGCGCGGGATCTGGGAGGCCGGCGGCGTGCCGATCGAGTTCCCGGCCATGTCGCTGCCCGAAACCCAGATGCGGCCGACCGCCATGCTGTTCCGCAATCTGCTGGCCATGGAGGTCGAGGAGTCGATCCGCGCCAACCCCATCGACGGGGTCGTGCTTATGGGCGGCTGCGACAAGACCACGCCGGGCCTCCTGATGGGCGCGGCCAGCGTCGACCTGCCGGCGATCTTCGTCTCCTCGGGCTCCATGCTGAACGGCAAGTTCGAGGGCCGCGACATCGGCTCGGGCACCGATGTCTGGCGCTTTTCCGAGGCCGTCCGCGCCGGCGAGATGAGCCTCGACGAATTCCTCAGCGCCGAGTCCGGCATGAGCCGCTCGACGGGTGTCTGCAACACCATGGGCACGGCCTCGACCATGGCCAGCCTCACCGAGGCCCTGGGCATCTCGCTGCCCAACAACGCCGCCCTGCCGGCCGTCGACAGCCGCCGCAAGGTGCTGGCCCACTTGAGCGGTAACCGCATCGTCCAGCTCGTGAAGGACGACATCAAGCCGTCCGACATCATGACCCGCGCGGCTTTCGAGAACGCCATCCTGATGCATGCGGCGATCGGCGGCTCGACCAATGCGGTGGTCCATCTCCTGGCGCTGGCCGGTCGGCTCGGCGTGCCCCTGACACTCAAGGACTTCGACGAGATCGCCCGTGAGGCGCCGCTGCTCGTCAACCTGATGCCGTCGGGAAAGTACCTGATGGAGGACTTCTGCTACGCCGGCGGCGCGCCCGCTGTGGCCAAGGAGCTGGGTCCGCTCTACCGCCGCGACGCGATCACCGTCTCCGGAAAGAGCCAGGGCGAGATCGCCGACGCCGCCAAGGTCTGGAACCGCGAGGTGATCGGCACGCTCGAGGCGCCCATCGGGCCATCGTCCGGCGTCTGGGTGCTGAAGGGCAACCTCTGCCCGCAGGGCGCGATCCTGAAGCCCAGCGCGGCCACGCCCAGCCTGCTGACCCATCGTGGCAAGGCCGTCGTCTTCGAGGACATCGAGGATTACCACGCCCGCATCGACCACCCGGACCTGGAGGTCGACGAGACCTCGATCCTGGTGCTGAAGGGCTGCGGCCCGAAGGGCTATCCGGGCATGCCGGAGGTCGGCAACATGGGCCTGCCGCCCAAGATCCTTGCGAAGGGCGTCACCGACATGGTCCGCATCTCCGACGCGCGGATGAGCGGCACGGCTTATGGCACGGTGATCCTGCATGTCGCGCCGGAGTCCGAGGCCGGCGGGCCGCTCGCGCTCGTCCGCAGCGGGGACGAGATCGAGTTCGACGGGCCGAACCGCACGCTCAACCTGCTGGTCAGCGAGGTCGAGCTGACTCAGCGCCGCCACGAATGGGAGGCCGCCAGACAACCGTCCAAGTACGTGCGCGGCTGGTACAAGCTCTACATCGACACCGTCCTGCAGGCCGACACCGGCGTCGACCTCGACTTCCTGGTGGGCAACTCGTCCGCCGACGTAACGCGCGAGTCCCACTGATGGCCTACGCCACCTATCCGAGCCTGAAGGATCGCGTGGCCTTCATCACCGGCGGCGCCTCAGGCATCGGGGCGACGTTCGTGCAGGCTTTCCACGATCAGGGCGCCAAGGTGGCCTTTGTCGACCTCGACGAGGCGGCCGGCCAGGCCCTGGCCGCCAGGCTCGATGGCCCGGCGTGGTTCCGCCGCTGCGACGTCACCGACACCGCCGCACTGCAGGCGGCGATCCACGACGCCGCGACTTCGCTGGGGCCGGTGACCGTCCTGATCAATAACGTCGCCAACGACACCCGCCAGGTCGCCGCCGAGGTGACGCCGGAAGCCTGGCGCAAGGGCCTGGCGGTCAACCTCGACCCGGCCTTTGTCGCGGCGAGCACGGTCTATCCGATGATGAAGGCGGCCGGCGGTGGATCGATCGTCAACGTCAGCTCGATCAACGCCCTCCTGGGGCCGGGCGAACTGCCGACCTATTCGGCCGCCAAGGGCGCGATCAATTCGCTGTCCAAGAGCCTGGCCCACGCCTGGGGCGTCGACCGCATCCGCGTCAACGCGCTCTCGCCCGGCTGGGTGATTACGCCGCGCCAGCTCGAACTGTGGCTTACCCCCGAGGCCGAAGCCGACTGGTCGAAGCTCGTCGCGCTGAAGGATCGCATCATGCCCGACGACATCGCCCGCGCCGCCCTGTTCCTGGCCTCCGACGACAGCCGCATGATGACCGGCCAGAACATGGTCGTGGACGCCGGGCGCACCTGAAATGTGCAAGCCCGTCTTGCTGGCCTGCGACTGGGGCACCACCAACCTGCGCGCCTGGACTCTGGACGCGGCCGGCGCGGTGGTCGCGGAGAAGGACTTCTCGCTGGGCGTTTCCAAGCTCGCCCCCGGCGAGGCGGCTAGCCGCTTCGAAAGCGAGGTCCGTCCGGGCCTCGATGCCACGGGCCTGCCTGCGATCCTCTGCGGCATGATCGGCTCCAACCTCGGCTGGACGACCGTTCCCTACGCGGACTGTCCGGCGGGCTTGGCCGATCTGGCCGCCAGCTTGACCGTCGTCGCCGACGGTGTGCGGATCGTGCCGGGCCTTCGCTGCGACGGCCTTGCCGGCGCGCCGGACGTCATGCGGGGCGAGGAGACTCAGGTGCTGGGCTGGCTCGCTCAGCATCCTGAGCGGCGCGCCGGCCGTCACCTCGTCTGCCACCCCGGCACGCACGCCAAGTGGGTGCTGGTGGAGGACGGCCGCATCGCCCGGTTCGTCACCGCCATGACCGGCGAGCTGTTCGCCGTGCTGGGTCGCCACAGCCTGCTGAAGAGCGAAGCGCCCGCCGACGACGCCGCGGCCTTCGACGAGGGCCTGGCGGCCGCGGGGCGGGGCGATGCGCTCGCCGCGCGCCTGTTCACCGCCCGCGCCCGCGTCGTCGGCGGCAAGGCCGAGTCCGACAGCACGCCGAGCTACCTCTCGGGCTTATTGATCGGCGCGGAGGTCGCCAGCGTGCCCGGCCTGCTCGGTGAGGCTCCGAAGCATGTCGCGCTGCTTGGCGACGCCGGCCTGTGCGCTCGCTACCGCCGCGCGCTCGAGCGGATCGGGGTCGCGGTCGAGGCGTTTGATGGCGAGGCCGCGGCGATCGGCGGCCTGTTCGCACTCGGAGCCCCGCCATGAACCTCGACGTCGCGCTCGCCGAATGCCCGGTGGTGGCCATCCTTCGCGGCGTGCGGCCCGATGAAGTGCTCGACCACGCCCAGGTGCTGTTCGCGGCCGGGATCCGCGGCATCGAGGTGCCGATGAACTCGCCGGACCCGATCGACAGCATCGTGCGCCTCGCCGCCGCCTGGGGCGAGCGCATGGTGGTCGGCGCCGGCACTGTTCTGGACGTCCATCAGGTCCATGCCGTCGCCCAGGCGGGGGGCAAGCTGATTGTCGCGCCCAACACCTCGACTGAGGTCATCCGCCACGCCGTGGAGCTTGGGCTAGCGCCCGCGCCGGGCTTCGCCACCGCCACCGAAGCCTTCACGGCCCTGGCGGCCGGAGCCCGCCATCTGAAGCTCTTCCCGGCCATCACCTATGGCCCGGCGCACCTGAAGCAGCTGAAGGCCGTCCTGCCCTCAACGGCCACGATCTGGGCGGTGGGCGGCGTCGGGCCCGACGGCATGGCGGACTGGTGGGCGGCCGGCGCGCGCGCCTTCGGCCTCGGCGGTGAGATCTATCGGGCCGGGCAGTCGGTGGCGGAAACGGCGGAAAAGGCGATCCGGGTCGCGGCCGCCGCCCAGGCGCTCAGCCCGCGGTGACGCGCGCCGGCGGGCCGTCGATCAGCGCCTCGGCCTCCGCGGCGAACTGCGACTCTCGGACCACGGCCACATAGCGCGCAATGGCGTTCTCCAAGGGCGGCATCATCCGCCCGCGCTCCGTGCCCAGCACCGCATAGGCCGGACGCGCCGCCGGCCACCCGAAGCTCGCCGCGGGCGCGGCTTGGATGAGGCCGGGGTCGAGGTCGAGCGCCTGCGCCACCGCCCGCCCGAAGTCGGCCCAGGAGACCGCGCCCACATTGGCCAGGTGCCGAAGGCCGGTCTCGCCGTCCAGCATCAGGTCCAACACCGCGTCCACCAGGTCCGGGACATAGGTCGGCGAGATCGTCAGGTCCTCGGCCGCCGCGAAGGGCTGGCTGTCCGCCAGGGTCCGCAGGACGTGGGCGGCGAAATTATGAGGATCGTAAGCGGAGAAGAAGGCGGCCGTGCGCACCATCAGCGGCTGGCCGCCCAGCGCCATGATCTCCTGCTCGGCGCGCGCCTTGCTGGCGCCGTACACGTTCAGCGGCGCCGGCCCGTCGCTCTCGACGTAAGGCCGGTCCGCGCGGCCGTCGAACACCAGGTCGCTGGAAAAGCCTGTGAAGGGCAGGCCGCGGTCCCGGCAGGCTCGGGCCAGCCCTATCGCCCCCGCGGCGTTGGCGGCGAAGCAGCCGTCGGCGTCGGCCTCGGCGTCATCCACTCGCACCCAACCCGCCGCATTGATCACGGCCCAGGGCGCGGCTTCGTCCAACACGCGGGCGATCGAGGCCTCGTCGTCCAGGGAGAGTTCGTGGCGGCCGGTCAGCCGATAGTCGATCCCGCGCCACTCGCAGGCGCGGGCTAGCGCCTTGCCCAGCGTTCCCGTGGCCCCCACGATCAGCAGCGGCCGCGAGGCGGCCGCCGGCGTACGCACCTCCAACCGCGGTTCTGGGCTCTCCACGGTGCGGAACACCGGCTTGAACTGCAGGCGGATGTCGCGCCGCCACCAACCCGGCCCGGCGGTCGCCGAATGGAGCTCGCCGCCCGCCGCCAGCCGCTTCAGTTCGCCGGCCAGCGCCGTCGGCCGCGGCGGGTCGCACCGCGCGTCGAAGGCCCCGACCTCGTAGTGGCCCGCCTGGCGGGTCAGAAGGCTGTTCCAGTCGTAGGTCCCCAGCAGCGCCCAGGCGGTCACCGCGCGCACGTCGACGCCGCGCCCGCGCAGCCGCTCGGCGGCTTCCCAGGCGTCGCGCATCCAGCGGACCTGCTCCTCGCGCGTGCTGCCGTTGTGACACTCGGTCACCGCCAGCGGCCGGCCATAGCGCGCCCACGCCTCCTGCAGCGCGCCCTCGACGCCGCCCGGCGCCGGCAGCAGGGCGCGCACCGCCTCCACGTCGGCGAAGGCCATGAACTCGTTGCCGCCCACGCGCTCGGCGGGATAGTCGCCGATGCGATGGTCGAGGAAGCGGTCGCTGGTCAGGTAGTGGTTCACGCCCATCACGTCGGGCGGGCAGGGATCGTCGGCGATGGCGGCCAGCCGCTCGGCCAGGCCGAACCCCTCCAGTCTGCGCCACAGCGGATGGCCGCGCGTCACGCGGCCCTCCAGCAGGTCCCAGGTCATCCAGCGCCGGGCGTTGTCGAAATCGGCCTGGTGGGCGACCGCGCGGGTCGAATAGGTGCGCCCGAGGTCCTCCGTCTGGATCAGCCGCGCGTCGGGCCGCACAGCGCGGATTTCGCGCATGGCGAGCCGCGTCGCGTCGATCTGGTTGATCAGCGCCGTCCAGAACAGCCGCTCGTCGGTCCGGTGCGGATACCAGTGGCCGTAGAGGGCGGAGAAGCGCGCCGTGGTGAGCGGTTCGTTGATCGGCGTCCAGTCCTGCACCCACGGATAGCGCTCAGCCGCCGCGCGGGCATAGGCCTTGAACGCCGGCGCAAAGCCGTCATCCAGCAGGTGCGTCGAGGGTGGTCCGCTGCCGTGATGCAAGAGGCCCGCAATCGGGCGAAGGCCCAGAGACCGGATCCGCGCCAGGCGGTCATCGGTCCAACGCCAGTCGAAGTCGCCGTCTCCCTTTGGGTCGACCCGCTCCCAGAGCACCGGATAGCGCAAGGTCGTCAGGCCGAGCGCCGCGATACGGTCGAGGTCGTCCGGCCTGTCCTGGTGTCCGCCGCGAACGGTCTGATCGAAATACTGGTCGCCGACGCGGTTCACGGTGCATTCGTGACCGCCCCAGAGTTCAAGCGGAGTCATCGACACCTGGCTTTCCCGTCACAACCGAGGCTTTAAGGATCGCGGGCTCAGAATCGTTCCAGATCAGCTCGGCCAGGATTGGAACCTGCAGACCGAAAGGCGATTATCGCGACATGGATCGGGGAACAGGCGCCGCCGTGCTGGTCACGGGCGGCGCGGGCTATATCGGCGCACACACGGCCAAGGCCCTGCACGAGCAGGGCTTCACGCCCGTCGTCTTCGACAGCCTAGGCTCCGGCTTCCGAGAGGCCGTCCAGTGGGGACCCTTGGTCGAAGGCGACATCCGCGACCGCGCGGCCCTCGCGCTGGCGATGGAGACCCACGACATCCAGGCCGTGATCCATTTCGCCGGCCTGATCGAGGTGGGCCGCTCGACGGCCAAGCCCGACCTCTTCTGGGAGGTCAATGTCTCCGGCACGGTCGACCTCCTGACCGTCATGCGCGACCGCGGCGTCGGGCGGCTGGTGTTCTCGTCCAGCGCCGCGGTCTACGGCCAGGGCGGCCGCGGGCCGCTGGAGACCATCGCCGAGGACGCCGCCAAGGCGCCGGCCAGCCCCTACGGCGACACCAAGCTCGCCGCCGAGTGGATGATCTCCGCCCAGTGCCGCGCCTATGGCCTCAGCGCCGTCGCCCTGCGCTACTTCAACGCCGCCGGCGCCGACCCCTCCGGCCTGATCGGCGAAGCGCACGAGCCGGAAACTCACCTCATCCCGCTGGCCATCGCCGCGGCGCTTGGCGACGGCAAGCCGCTGACGGTCTTCGGCCAGGACTTCGACACCCCGGATGGGACCTGCCTGCGGGACTACATCCACGTCACCGACCTGGCCGCCGCCCACGTGGCGGCGCTCCGCGTAGAGCTTCCCGCGGGCGCCTTCGAGCCTGTGAACGTCGGCACGGGCCAGGGCCGCTCGGTGATGGAGGTCGTGGAGGCGGTCGGCAAGGCGGCCGGCCGAGAGGTTCCGCACAGCGTCGGACCGCGCCGCGACGGCGACCCTCCGAGCCTCGTCGCCGACCCGAGCCGGGCGCGCGAACTACTGGGTTGGACCGCGAGGCATTCGTCGCTCGACGAGATTGTCGCCGATGCGCTGCGCTGGGAACGAAATCCGTGCTATGGCTCCGGTATTCGCGGATCGGCAGGTCCGCGAAAGTCGCAAGCCGCCGGTTGATTGGTCGGCTTTCCGACATAGACTGTAGAACAAGCCGACATAACTCGGCCACTCCTATGAATACTTAAAACCGGACGGCCGCGCGAAGCTCTCGCGTGGAACCTTTGCCGCGCAGGGGTGTTGTCCTGTCGGGCATCGTGTGTCGGCTATTTTCAAGAAGGATTGCGCCCTTGAGCACTCAATGGGTTTTGCGCGGCGAAGGTGCTGCGTCGACGCCAACCCATGGTTTCGGGCCGCGTTCACGTGACCGACAGACGGTGATCTGCTTCTCGCACCTGCGCTGGGATTTCGTCTTCCAGCGCCCTCAGCACCTGATGTCCCGCATGGCCAAGGGCCGGCGCGTGATCTTCTGGGAAGAGCCGGTGTCCGGCGCGCGGGAGACCTGCCCGCGCCTCGACAGCCGCACCGATGCCGACAGCGGCGTGTTGATCGTCACCCCGGTGCTGCCGGACGGCGGCACGGGCGCCGAGCGCGACGCCATGCTGGCCCTTCTGCTTGATGGCCTCTTGGCCGGCTTCGGCGGCGACCTGATCCGCTGGTACTACACGCCCATGATGCTCAGCTTCTCGCGGCATCTGGAGGCGATCTGCACCGTCTACGACTGCATGGACGAACTCGCCAACTTCAAGTTCGCACCGCCCGAGCTGACCATCCTCGAGCGCGAGCTGATGGCGATCGCCGACGTCGTCTTCACCGGCGGCTACAGCCTGTGGGAGGCCAAGCGCGACCGGCACGCCAACATCCATCCGTTTCCGTCCAGCGTCGACCGCGCCCACTTCGCCAAGGCTCGCGTCAGCCGCGACGAGCCGGCCGACCAGGCGGCGATCCCCTGGCCGCGGCTCGGCTTCTACGGCGTCGTCGACGAGCGGATGGACCTCGACCTGCTCGCCGCCTTGGCCGACGCGCGGCCCGACTGGAGCGTCGTCATCGTGGGGCCGGTCGTAAAGATCGATCCCGCGGACCTGCCGAAGCGGCCGAACCTGCACTACCTCGGCGGCAAGACCTACGCCGAGCTGCCGCACTATCTCGGCGGCTGGGACGTCGCCCTGATGCCCTTCGCCATCAACGAGTCCACCCGCTTCATCAGCCCCACCAAGACGCCGGAATACCTGGCGGGCGGCCGGCCCGTCGTCTCGACGCCGATCGTCGATGTCGCGCGTCACTACGGCGAGCTGGAAGGCGTGAAGATCGCCGCCACGCCTGAGGCCTTCATCACGGCTTGCGACGAGGCGCTGGCGCTGTCGCGGTTGAAGGGGCCGTGGCTGAAGCAGGTCGACGCCGTGCTCTCGGCGCTCTCCTGGGACGAGACGTTCGCGCGGATGAACCTGGAGATCTCCCGCGCCGCCGCCGCACGCGGCGCCGCCTCCGAGGACGGCGGGCCTGCGATCGCCGCGCCTGCGATCCGCCCGGCCTCCCGCGCCAAGCCCTTCGACTATCTGATCGTCGGCGCTGGCTACGCCGGTTCGGTGCTGGCCGAACGCCTGACCAGCCAGCTCGGCAAGCGCGTCCTCTTGATCGACAAGCGCCCGCACATCGCCGGCAACGCCTATGACGAGAAAGACGCAGACGGGGTGCTGATGCACCGCTACGGCCCGCACATCTTCCACACCAACTCCGACGAAGTCGCGGGCTACCTGTCGCAGTTCACCCGCTGGCGGCCCTACGAGCACCGCGTGCTCGCCTGCGTGAACGGCCTTCACGTGCCCATGCCGATCAACCGCACGACGCTCAACATGCTCTACGGCGCCGGCCTCGAGACTGACGCGGAGGCCGAAGCCTATCTTGCCGGCCGCGCCGAGCCGGTGGACAAGGTCCGCACTTCCGAAGATGTCGTGGTCTCCACAGTCGGCCGCGAGCTCTATGAGACCTTCTTCCGCGGCTACACCCGCAAGCAGTGGGGCATGGACCCGTCGGAGTTGGACAAGTCGGTTACCGCGCGCGTGCCGACCCGCACCAACGACGACGACCGCTACTTCACCGACAAGTTTCAGGCGATGCCGGCGGACGGCTACACCGCCATGTTCGAGAATATGCTGGACCAGCCGGGGATCATCCGCGAGCTCGGCGTCGAGTTCGAGGACGTCCGCAACGAAGCGGTCTTCGACAAGCTGATCTTCACCGGCCCGATCGACGAATATTTCGATCACCGCTACGGCAAGCTGCCGTACCGCAGCCTCTCGTTCCGCCATGTCACCATGGACCGGGCCTGGTACCAGCCGGTCGGGACCGTGAACTATCCGGACGAGGCCACGCCCTACACGCGGATCAGCGAATACAAGCATCTGACCGGCCAGGAGATCGGCAAGACGACGATCACCTACGAATATCCGAAGGCGGACGGCGACCCCTACTATCCGATCCCGCGGGCCGAGAATCAGGCGCTCTTCAAGCGGTATGAGGCGCTCGCGCTCGAGACCCCCAATGTGCACTTCGTCGGCCGGTTGGCGACCTACCGCTACTACAACATGGATCAGGTCGTCGGGCAGGCCTTGGCCACGTTCCGGCGGATCGCAGAGCGTGAAGGTCGCGCCACCCTGGCCGCCCAGACCGCGGCCCGCGCCATCGCCGCGAACTGACGATTTTCGCCGCGCCCGACTTATCCCCCGCGGGCTTGTCTCCTGCAGGTTGCGGCCGCTTGCAAATGGCTGGGCGATGCTCAAGGCTCCGCGCTCACCCCGGGGGGGACGATGAGTCAGACCAGCATGGAGCGCGCCCGTAGGCTTTCGCAGAATCTCGTGGAGGTTCTCTCCTCCTACGAGGAGGAGCTGATGGCGCTTGAGCGCGAGGCGCCGGCCATGGGCCAGCTTCGTCGCGCGGTGGGAATCACCATTGCCGAAGCCTGCTTCCTGATCACCGACCAGGATATGGGCGAGGTCGAATGGGTTCCGCCTACGGACGGCTCGACGCGTCGAGCAAGCTAGCCTAATCAGGGATATTGTCGGAGATAACATGGTTCGCAAACCCGAGGCGCTCGCCGACCCCATCGATATCGCCGTCGGCGCCCGGATTCGCCTGCTGCGCAAGGTCCGCGGGCTGTCGCAGCAGGCGCTGGCGGAAGCCGCGGGCGTGACCTTCCAGCAAATTCAGAAGTACGAGCGCGGCGCCAACCGGGTCAGCGCCTCGATGCTGTCGCGCATCGCCACCACCCTGCAGGCGCCGGTCTCCGAGATGTTCGGCGAGGTCAATCCGGCCGCCGGCGCGATCGACGAGGTGGCGGCCTTGCTGGCCGAGCCCGGCGCGCTCGAGCTGCTGCGCGCCTATTCGATGCTGCCGCGCGGAGCGACCCGCGCGACCCTGGTGGAATTCGTCCGCACCCTGAGGCCCGCCTAGGCGCGGCTAGTCGAACCGCTTGGTGACGCTGACGCCATAGGTGCGCGGCGCGTTGAACACCCTGTAGCCCATGCCCAGCCCATCGTCGGTGGCCTGGGTCACGTAGTGCTCGTCGCCGAGGTTCTTGCCCCAGACCGCGAGCTCCCAGCCGTCCGGCGAGGCCAGCGAGACCCGCGCGTCGGCGATCCAGTAGCTGCCGGCGCTGAGGTAGGGCGTGTTCAGCGCCTCCTTGAACACCTTGCTGGAATAGTGCGCGCCAGCCTGCACGGCGGCGGTCCAGTCGCCGGCCACCGTCCATTCGTAGCGGGCCTGGGCGTTGAAGCTGGTGTCCGGCGCGTTGGGCAGCTTGTTGCCCTTCGGCACGACGATCACGCCCGCCGCGCCTGCGGTGCTGAAGGACCCCAACTCGGTGTCGAGTAGGCCCAGCCCCGCGTTCAACGTCAGGCCGCGGACCGGCAGCCAGGTGACCTGGGCGTCGAGGCCCTTCACCGTGGCTTTGCCGACGTTGCCGAGCTTGATCAGCGACACCGCCCCGACGTTGGTGAAGGTCTGGGTCTGCAGGTCCTTGTAGTCGTACCAGAAGGCGCTCGCCTCGACCTGCAGGGTGCGGTCGAGCAGGCGGGCCTTCACACCCACCTCGTAGTCGGTCAGTTCCTCGGGCCGGTAGGGCGCGAGCGCGAAGCTGTTGGTGGTGACGCCGTTGAAGAAGCCGCCGCTCTTGGTCCCCCGCGCGACCGTGCCGTAGACCAGGGTGTCGTCGCTCGGCTTGTAGTTCAGCCCGCCGCGCCAGGACCAGTTGCGGTCATGGATGCTGGCGTCCTCGAACGACAGCGGGTGCGTCCCCGGCGCGCCGAGCGCGCAGGCGCCCACCGCGAAGCAAAGGAAGCTCAGGCCGAAGGGATTGAGGTCGGTGGTCCCGCCCACATAGCTGCGGTCCTCGTCGGTGTAGCGCAGGCCGGTGACCAGCTTCAGTTGCGGCGTCAGCGTCCAGTCCACCTGGCCGAACAGCGCCTTGCTCTCGGTCTTCTGGTCGGCGGTAATCAGCACATTGGTGTTGAAGAGGTCGTGCAGGAAGCCGGGCGCCAGCGTCTGCACCCGGTCCCAGGAATAATAGGCGCCGACCAGCCAGGTCGCCCGCTCGGCCGAGCCGCCGGCCAGCCGCAGCTCCTGCGTGAACTGGCGCACCTTGTCGTTCTGGTTGAACTCCGCGTCGGTGGTCGGGGCGGCGTCGGCGTCGGTGTAGAAGCTGCGCTTGAAGTCGATGTAGCCGGTGACCGACGACAGGCGCACCGTGCCTAAGTCCTGGTCGACGTGCAGGGTCGTGTTGACCTGGCTCACCCGATAGGGCGCGGCATGCGCCGTGGTCACCGAGAACGGATCCGGATTGGTGTCGGTGAACCCGTGGCTGTCGACACAGAGCGCGGGATTGCTGAAGTTCGGGCAGCTCACCCCGGCCGCCGTCGGGATGGTCCCGAAGAACTTGCCCGAGCCGATTTCGGAGCGGTTGCGCTCGGCCTCGACTTTCAGCTTCACGGTGGTGCCGGGCGTCGGGCGCCACAGCATCTGCGCGCGCCCGAGCAGGATGTCCTGCCGGCCCAGATCGGTGTTCAGCGGCCGCGAGGTCCAATAGCCCTCGTCCTGCTTGATCGCCTTGCCGGAAAACCGGAACGCGAGCTGGTCGGAGGCCGCGAAGTTCACCCAGGCCTCGCCCTCATAGCGGCCGAAGTTGCCGGCCGTCGCGCTGATCAGGCCCGAGTTGCCTGCGAGCGAGGGCCCAGCAGAAATGATATTGATGGCCCCGGCCGTGGAGTTGCGGCCGTAGAGCGTGCCTTGCGGACCTTTGAGCACCTCGATCCGATCCAGGTCGTAGAGGTTGAAGTCCATCTCGGCGAACGAGGCCAGGAAGATGTCGTCGACATAGACCCCGACCGTCGAGTTGTTGGTCGAGGAGAAGTCGTTCAGTCCGACCCCGCGCACGGTGACGATCGCCTGGGCGCCGGGGATGTTTTCCTTCACGTCGACGTTGGGGACCTGGCCGACCAGGTCGCCGCTAGTGGCGACGCGCGCGGTGCGCAAGGTTTCGGCGTTCAGGCTGCTCACCGCGAGGCCCACGTCCAGCAACCGCTCCTCGCGCTTCTGGGCGGTGACGATCACCTCGGCGACCTGGCCCGCGACGGGCTGAGCCGGCGCCTGGGCGAGGGCGGGGCGGGCGACGCTCAGCGTCAGCAGGCTTGCGCTGGCGAGCGCCGCGCGGCGGCCGAATCCGTGGATAGCGCCCATGTCCCTGTTCCTCCCCGAGACGTCTCCGGCGACTGTCGCGCCGGATTTAACGTTTGAGTACGATATGATGACGACACGTCAAAACTAGCTTGTCAACGAATTTAACATTCGCGTATGTTGGCGGTGTCGAATGTCAGGTGTCGCACCATGAAGCTGGCCGAAAAGCGGGGCGCGAGGCGATCGAGGCGCGACGCCGTGCTCGACGAGGCGGCCCGGCGGCTCAACGCCAGCGGCGTATCCCTGGCGTCCCTGTCGGACGTGGCCCAGGCCCTCGGCCTCACTCGCGCCGCGCTCTACTACTACGTGGAGGATCGCGACGACCTGGTCTTCCAGTGCTACCGGCGCTCCTGCGAGGTCATGGCCCGCGACCTGGACGCCGCGGCCAAGGCGCCGGGCTCGGGCCTCGAGCGGCTGAAGGCCTTCGTCGAGCTCTCCCTGGACGAACAACGGCCGGAGCCGGCGGTGCTGAGCGAGGTCGCCTCCCTGCCGTCGCCGCAGCGGGAGACCATCGAGGGCCTGCACCACGGCAATGTCGCCCTGCTCGTCGACCTGATCGAAGGCGGCCATGCCGACGGCTCGATCCGCCCCTGCCATGCGCTGGTCATCGCCCAGGCGATCGTCGGCATGGTCTCCTGGATCCCGCTGGCCCCGCGTTGGACCGGCGAGGCGGAGGCCGGCTTCCGGGCCCGCGCCAAGGCCGGTGCGCTGAACCTGGTGGGGCAGGGCGTCGCCGTCGATCCGGAGCGGGCGCTCGGCTACGCGCCGCTCGACATCGCGATCCTGCGCCCCGAACGCGGCAACCTCTTCGACCGCGACGCGGCCGGGGCGATGAAGCTGGAGGAGTTGTTGCGCGCGGCCTCGCAGCTCTTCAACCGCAAGGGGGTCGATGCGACCTCCGTCGACGAGATCGCCGCCGAGGTGGGGGCCACCAAGGGCGTCGTCTACCACTACCTCGCCGACAAGCCGGACCTCGTGGCGCGCTGCTACCGCCGGGCCTTCAGCCTTTCGGACCGCATCCTGAGCGCGGTCGAGATGGCCGGCGGCACGGCGGTCGAGCGGGTGCTGTCCGGTACCGCGCTGCTGGTCGAGGCCAACGTCCGCGACGAGTTCTGTCCGCTCGCGCCCCTGGCAGGGGTCGAGGCCCTGCCGGCCGAGGCGCGCGAGGAGATCGTCGCCCGCGCCCGCAGCCTGGAGCACGGCTACCCCGAGGTGGCGCGCGAGGGCCTGGCCGACGGCACGGTGCGCGACGTCGAGCTGAGCGGCGTGGCGGTCGCCATGGCCGGCGCCTTCGGCTGGCTTCACAAGTGGTTCTCGGCCGATCTCGTGGCGCCCGAGATCGTGGTGCGCGAGCAGGTCCGCCTGCTGGCCAGCGGGCTGATGGCGCGCTGAACCGGATGGGGAGAGACGCCATGGACATCGTGATCGAAGGCTTCGCGGCGCCTGGACTGGAGACGGTTCGCGACACCTTCGCCGCCAACTTCGCGCGCCAGGGCGACTATCAGGAGGTCGGCGCTGCGCTCTGCGTCTATCGCGACGGCCAACCGATCGTCGACCTCTGGGGCGGGTTCGCCGACGCGGCGCGCACCCGGCCCTGGACCGCCGACACGCTGGTGAACGTCTGGTCGACCACCAAGCTCGCCGCCGCTGTCGTGGTGGCCCGCTGCGTGGACCTCGGCATCATCGCCTACGACCAGCCGGTGGCCGAGACCTGGCCCGAGTTCGCTAGCGCCGGAAAGGCGCGGGTGACGGTCGCGCAGGTGATGTCCCACCAGGCCGGCCTGCCGGGGTTCGCAGAACCCACGACGCTGGACGACCTCTATGACGCGGACCTGATCGCCGCGCGCCTGGCCGCCCAGGCGCCGGTCTTCCCGCCCGGGACGGCGAATTCCTACCATGCGGTGACGTACGGCTGCCTCGCCGGCGAGATCGTCCGCCGCGCCTCGGGCCGCACGCTCGGGGCCCTGTTCCGCGAGGACATCGCCGGCCCGCTCGGCGCGGATTTCCATATCGGGCTGGCGGCCTCCGAAGAACCGCGCGTGGCCGAACTCCTGCCGCCGAAGAGCCCGGTCGATGCGGCGACGCTGGATCTGACCGAGCCCGCCCGCATGGCGCTCTCCAACCCCGCGCAGGACCCGACGCGCCCGAACCTGCGCCGCTGGCGCGCGGCCGAGCTTCCCGCCCTGAACGGCCAGGCGAGCGCCCGCGGCGTCGCACGGCTGGCCGCGGCCCTGGCCGGCGGCGGCGCCCTGGATGGCGTGCGCATCCTCTCGGAGGGCGCGGTGAAGGCCATGAGCGTCATCGCCGCCGACCGGCCCGACCTGATGCTCGGCTTCAATCCGCAGTGGGGTATGGGCGTGGCCCACAACCTGATCGGGGTGTTCGGAAGCAATCCCGCGACCGTCGGGCACTCGGGCTGGGGGGGCTCCTTCGGCTCAGCCGACCCTGACGGGCGCATCGCCATCGGCTATGTGCTCAATCAGATGGGCTCTGAGCTGGTCGGCGACCCGCGCGGCAAGGGGCTGGCCGATGCGGTCTACGCCGCGCTCGGACAGCCGGCTCCGGCGGCGGCTTAGGCCGCAGCGCCCAGCGCGGCCATGGCGCGTTCCTTGACACCCTTGTAGTCGACCTTGCCGTTGGGGGCCCGGCCGATGCTCTCCACCAGCACCAGGTCGCGCGGCGCCTTGTAGCCGGCGAGCGTCGCACGCACGTGCTCCGACAGTTCGGCGAGCGTCGGCTGGGCCGCGCCGTCGGTCTCCACCACCGCGCAGATCCGCTCGCCGAAGCGAGGGTCGGGCAGGCCCACCACCACGGCGTCGCGGACGTCGGCGTGGGTCTTCAGCGCCTCCTCGACCTCTTCCGGGAAGACCTTCTCGCCACCGGTGTTGATGCAGACCGAGCCGCGGCCGAGCAGCTTCAGCGTCCCGTCGACGTTCACCTCCGCCCAGTCGCCCGGCACGCTCCAGCGCATGCCTTCCATGGTCTTGAAGGTCTTGGCGGTCTTGTCGGGGTCCTTGTAGTAGCCCATCGGCAGGAAGCCGGTGACCGCCACCAGGCCGCGCTGGCCGGAGCCCGGCTCGACGCGCCGGCCGTCCTCGGTGAAGACCGCGCAGTTGGGGCCGATCACGAAGGCCGCCGTCGCCACCTCCGCGCCCGGCGCCGAGGCCGAGACGCCCAGGCCCACCGCCTCCGACGAGCCGAAGCTGTCGAAGATCATGGCGTTCTTGGCGTAGCTCAGCAGGCCGCGCTTGTTCTCCTGGCTCCACATGGAGCCCGACGAACTCATCGACTTCACGGTCGAAAGGTCCCAGCGCCCTGGGTTGGCTTCCAGCGCCTCCAGCATCGGCGTCGAGAAGGCGAGGCCCACGATCACGATGGCGGTCGCGCCCAGTCGGTCGGCCTCGTCCCACAGCTCCATGGCGTTGAACTTGCGCGACGGCAGATAGGCCGCTGTGCCGCCCTGGTTGAAGCCGATCAGGTTCGAGAACTGACCCGTGCCGTGCATCAGCGGACAAGCGATGAGCGAGATCGGCCGCAGGTGGTCCGGGCCTTGGATGCGCGCAACAAGGTCCTCGATCGAAATCGCCGGCGGAATGCCGAGCAGGGCGTTGCCGCCCGCGCCGATCACGTTGAAGAGGTCATCCTGGCGCCACATCACGCCCTTGGGCATGCCGGTGGTGCCGCCGGTGTAGAGCAGGAGCAGGTCGTCCACCGACCGTCCCCAAGGCGCCTTGACCGGCCGCTGGACGGGGACCTTGGCGACGATGGCGTCGTAGTCCTCGGCCCAGGCCGGAACCGGATGGCCGGGTTCGTCGACCGCGATCCAGGCCTTTACGCCCGACAGCCGGCCTCGGATCGCCTCCAGCACGCCGGCGAACCCCGAATGGAACACCACGGCCTGCGCGTCGGCGTTGTCGAACAGGTAGAAGAGCTCCTCCGGCCCATAGCGGTAGTTGGTGTTGACGGGCGCGAACCCGCCCTTGAACGCCGCGTAGTAGGTCTCGATGTACTCGGGCCCGTTGTAGAGGAAGGCCGCGACCTTCGCCTGATGGTCCAGGCCCTTGGCGATCAGGTGGGCGGCCAGGGCGTCGGCCCGCGCGTCGAACTCGCCCCAGCTGATCGTCCGCTCGCCCTGGATGAAGGCCGGCCGCTCCGGCTGGACGGCGGCGATCGCCTCCCACACGTCCGCAAAGGTCCAAGACGTCACCGGCATCCTCCCAACACTTGTTCGTTGGACGAATTTGGCTGCCCCTGACGCGGGGAAGTCAACCGTCGCGTCAGATCGGAAGCGCGGTGGTGAACTTGATCTGCTCCATGGCGAAGGACGAGCTCACGTCCTGCAACGGCGCGGCGGCGATCAGGCGCTTGTAGAAGGCGTCGTAGGCCGCGATGTCTTTGACGATCACCTTCAGCAGATAGTCGGTCTCGCCGGACATCCGGTAGAACTCGACCACCTCCGGCAGGCCCGCGGCGCCCTTGGCGAAGGCGTTCAGCCACTCCTCGTCGTGGCGGTTGGTGCGTACGGCGACGAATACCACCAGCCCCAGGTCCAGCTGCTCGCGGTCGAGGATCGCCACGCGGCGCTCGATCACGCCGGCCTCGGTCATCCGCTTCACTCGCTTCCAGCACGGCGTCTGCGACAGGCCCGCCCGTTCGGCGAGCTCGGCGATGGCGATCGTCGCGTCGGCCTGCAGCTCGCGCAGGATGCGGCGGTCGGTCTGGTCGAGAACGATTTCCATGCGGCATCCCTTTTGCGGAGAACCACATTCTATCGTGAAGCGGCGCCCGCCGCCATGGATGTTGGCTAATGCTCCGTTGGCGGAGAAATCGCGCCCGGCGCCGGCTTGCAGAAGGGCACGATCGCCAGGACGGCGATGAACAGCCACGCCATCAGCCGGTAGGTGTCGGCGAAGGCCAGGGTCGCGGCTTGCCGCCCGACGATCTGGCCGAACTCCGCCTTGGCCATTTCCAGCGCGCGGCTCGCGTCCGGCGTCCAGGTCCCCGCATATTGCGCAAGGCCCTGGACGAAGGCGCTGGCTCGCTGCGGGGCGCGGCCCAGGCCATCGCTCAGGCCCGCCGCGTGGATCTTCGCGAAGTCGGTCAGCCAGGTGTTGACCAGGGCGATGCCGATCGCCCCGCCCAGGTTTCGCATCAGGTTGAACAGGCCAGACGCGTAGCGCAGGTCGCTGGGCGCATTGCCGTTCATGGCCATGCCGACCGCCGGCACGATGCAGAGCAGGATCGCCAGCCCGCGCACCGCCTGCGGCCAGAAGAGTTCGGCGAAACCCCAGTCGCTGGTCACGCCGGAAAACATCCACAGGCCGGTGGCGAAGAGGATGAAGCCGACCGCGATGACATAGCGGCCGTCCACTCGGGTCGAGAGCCGCGCTGCGATCGGCGCGGTCACGAACATCGCGACCCCGGTGACGAAGACCGTCACCCCGATCTGCAGGCTGGAGTAGCCGCGCACCCGGCCGAGATAGACCGGGGTCAGATAGGTCGCCGCATAGAGGCCGAAGCCGATCACCACGTTCAGCACGCAGGCCATGGCGAAGGTGGGCCTGCGGAACGGCGTCAGCTTCAGCACCGGCATGGTCGAAAAAAAGGTCCGCTCGAAGAACACCACGCAGCCGACCGCCGAGAGCCAGGCCGCCGTCTGCACGCCCACGTCGTTGAACCACTCGTGGCGCGGTCCTTCCTCGAGCACGTATTGCAGCGCGCCCAGGAACACCGCCAGCGAGGCGACGTGCAGCCAGTCGATGCGCTTCAACATGCCCAGGTTCGCCTCGTCGACCTTGCCCAGGAAGGGCAGGGCCACGCTGACCAGCAGGCCTGGCACGACATTGATGAAGAACAGCCAGCGCCAGTCGGCGACCTCGGTGATCCAGCCGCCGACGCTGGGTCCGAGCGTCGGCGCGAGCGTCGAGACCATGCCCAGGATCGCCGGAATCATCGCCCGCTTGGGCCCCTCGAACATGGCGAAGCCGGTGGCGAACACGGTCGGCACCATCGCGCCCCCGACGAAGCCCTGGATCGCCCGGAAGGCGATCATCGAGTTGATGTCCCAGGCCAGGCCGCACATCAGGCTGGACAGCGTGAAGAGCGCCGCGGACGCGGTGAACAGCCAGCGCGTCGAGAGCGCCTGCGACAGGAAGGCCGCCAGCGGGATCATCACGATCTCGGCCATCAGGTAGGCCGTCTGCACCCAGGCGATCTCGTCCGGACCGGCGCTCAGGCCCGCCTGGATCGAGTTCAGCGAACCGGCCACGATCTGGATGTCGAGCAAGGCCATGAACTGGCCGAACGCCATCAGGCCGAAGATCAAGAGCTTGCGGCTCTCCGACAGCGCGCCGGGCGTCGCGGGGGCCGCCGGCGCCAGCGGTAGGGTCGTGTCAGTCATGGTCTTGCAGCCGGGCGATCATGATATTATGATCATCATATAATCCGGAGCCGCGCAATGCGCTACAGCGAGACCCACAAGGAAGAGACCCGCCAGAAGGTGGTGAAGGCTGCCGCGATGGCGGTGCGGGCCAAGGGCCCCGACGGGGTCGGTGTCGCCGAGATCATGGCCGAGGCCGGCCTGACGCACGGCGGCTTCTACGCCCACTTCAAGTCGAAGGAGGCCCTGATCGCCGCGGCGGTCGAGGAGGCCTTCGGCCAGAGCCGCCGGCGCTTTTCCCGCCTCACCGAGGACATGAGCTCCGCCGAAGCGCTGGAAGCCTTCGTCGACGCCTATGTCTCCGCCGAGCACCGCGCCAATCCGCAGCGCGGCTGCCCGATCTCGACGCTCGCCAACGACCTGCCGCGGCAAGGCGCCATGGTGCGCGCGGCCTTCGACGCTGGCGTGGAAGGCCTGATTTCCCGCATCGAGGGCTGGCTGCCGGAGCCCGACCCCGACGCCCGCCGCAGTCTCGCGAGCTCCCTGATGGCCGAGATGGCCGGCGCCGTGGCGCTCGCCCGCGCGGTCTCCGACGAGGCGCTGGCGGCTCAGTTGCTCGAGGCCTCCCGCGCACGGATCAAGGCCCGCGCGGGCCTCAGCCAGGGTGCGATGTCATGAATGCGATCAGCGCGCAGGCCCCCGGCCTGACCGGGCTGGAGCAGCTTCGGGCGATCTTCGATCCGGACCGGCCCGAGCGCGAGCCCGGCATCGGCAGGACCCTGGGCTTCGGCATCGTGGAGATTGAAGAGGGCCGGGTGGTCTTCGCCGGGCGCCCCGACGAAAGCGTCTACAACCCGATCGGCACGGTGCACGGCGGCTATGCGGCGACCTTGCTGGACTCGGCCGTGGGCTGCGCCGTCCATTCGACGCTCCGGGCCGGGCAGGGCTACACGACGCTCGAGCTCAAGGTCGCCTACCACCGGCCGATGACCAAGGACACCGGCCCGGTTCGCGCCGAGGGCACGGTGATCAAGGTCGGCAGCCGCGCGGCCTTCGCCGAGGGCCGGATCACCGACCATCAGGGCCGCCTCTACGCGACCGCCACCTCGACATTGCTGGTGTTCGACCAATGAAGATGGAAACCGTCGCCGGCGTGGACGCCGTCCCCCTGAAGCGGCGCCGCCTGCCGCCGCGCGGCTGGCTGGTGCTGGCCGCCGCGATCGTCATCGGCGCGGGCGGAGTGCTCTACCTGCGGGCCGCCAAGGCCTCGGTCAGCACCGACAACGCCTATCTGAAGTCGGACTCGACCCTGCTGGCCCCGCGGGTGCGCGGCCACGTGGCCGAGGTCCTGGTGGCCGACAACCAGCCGGTCAGCGCCGGCCAGGTCCTGATCCGCCTCGATCCGGAGGAATACGCCGCCCGCGTCGCGGCCGCCCGCGGCGACCTGGCCATCGCCGACGCGGCCATCGCCCAGGCGCAGGCGGCGCTGTCGCACCTGGAGTCAGAGGCGGCCCTCGCCGCGGCCTCGGTTCATGAGGCCGAGACCGGCATCCGCGCCAGCGACGCCCAGGCCGCCCGCGCCGAGGCCGACCGCCAGCGCTATGCGGCCCTGCTGCGCACCGGCTTCGCGCCGCGCCGCGATGTCGAGCGCATCGACGCCGACGCGGCCTCGGCCAACGCGGCCGCCGAACGCAGCCGAGCCACGCTGGCCGTCAGTCGCAGCCAGGAAGCCGTCACCAAGGACCGCCGGGGCGAGCTCAACGCCGCCCTCGCCCAGGCCCGCGCCGGGCGGGAAAAGGCCCAGGCTGCGCTCGACCTCGCCCTGCAGGACCAGACCCATGCCGACATCCGCGCCCCGATCGCTGGCGTGGTTGGCGACCGCCAGGCCAATGTCGGGGACTTCGTGCAGCCGGGCTCGCGCCTGCTGACCATCGTGCCCATGGACCGCCTCTACGTTACCGCCAACTTCAAGGAGACCCAGACCTCGCGCATGCTGCGGGGCCAGGCCGCCAAGGTCGAGGTCGACGCCCTGCCGGGGGTGACCCTGAAGGCGCACGTGGAAAGCTTCGCGCCGGGGTCCGGATCGGAGTTCGCCCTGCTGCCGTTCGAGCCGGGCGTGGGCAATTTCACCAAGATCGTCCAGCGTGTCCCCGTGCGCCTGCGCCTCGATCCCGGCCAGGCCGACGTCGCCAAGCTGCGGCCCGGCCTCTCGGCGAAAGTGACCGTCGCGCTCCTGAACAACGGTTAGAAACCGCAGAGAACGGGGTTTTTCGCCCCTGGGGCCTCCGAGAGCACTTCTCAGGGTGGCGCGGGGCGCAATTGCCCCTAGGATACCGCCAAGCGACTCAGTTCACGCAGCTTCTTTGCGTGGCGGCAGCCGTCTTAAATCTAGCTGGGGGAGCCCCTATGGCCGACGTCAAGAAAACCAATGCGCTGCAGAAGCCGCTCACGCCCTCGGCGGAGCTGGCCGCTGTAGTGGGCCCGGGGCAACTGTCCCGTGGCGAAGTGGTCTCGAAGATCTGGGCGTACATCAAGAAGAACAATCTTCAGGACCCGAAGAACAAGCGCGACATCCTGGCCGACGCCAAGTTGAAGCCCGTGTTCGGCGGCAAGGACAAGGTCAGCATGTTCGAGATGAACAAGCACCTCGCCGGCCACCTGAAGTAGGCGTTTCTCCGTTTGGCGATGGCGTTCGCGCCGCGCCGCGGAAGGAAGCCAAAGAAACCCCGCCGGGCCCAGCGTCCTGCGGGGTTTCTTGCTTTTCGGCTCCGGGTTCGCGCCCAGGCCCGATTTTCACGGCCTGTCGAGCATCTCTTAACCTCTGGTCAGCCAACCTAGGGTTGGGCCCCTTTCGGCCCAGGGAGTTTTCCAGGTGGCCCAGAGCGCCCCGACGGCCGCTCAGACCAAGGAGGTGGCGGGCGCGCGCTCGGCCGCCGACGCTTCGCAGCTTGGCGCCTTGGCCAAGGCCCAGCTCTCGGGCGCGCTTCGCCTGGTGTCCGTCGAGGCCCAGGCCGACGTCGAGCGTTACGCCGACGCCCAGCTGCTGGCGGCCGGAAAAATCTGCATCCTGTCGTTGGAAGCGGTGCAGAAGCACTACGGCGACCGCTGGACCAGCCGCCGCGACGTGGTCTTCGCCTTCGCCCAGCAGGTGCTGAAGCGCAACATGGGCGGGCGCGGAATCCACCTGCGGATCTCCGACAGCGACGTCTTCATCATCCATCCGGGCCTCGGCCGCCTGGCCGGGCAGGCGGCCTGCCTGCGCTACCTGCGCGAGATCTTTGCCCAGTTCCAGGTCGACCCCGGCGAGGCGCCGAACGGCGTCCTGCAGGTGACCGAGATCCGCAAGGGCCGCGTGCTGACCAAGCCGGGCGAGATCGCCGGGCCGGCGGGCGCCGAGGAGGCCAACCGGCTGGGGTCCTACGAAGAAGCGGACCTGACTTCGCAGCTGGTCAACCGCGCGGCGCCCTTCGTCTCCAGCGACGGGCGCCTCCTGCGGGTCTCGGCCAGCCTGGAGCCGATCTACGAGGTGAAGAGTTTCGCGCGCATCGGCTTTCGGATGATCCGCCGGATCATCGTGGTGTCGAGCGGCGAGGCGCTGACCCCGCGCGAGGTCGCCGCCCTGCCATCGGCCGACTTGATCCGCGCCGACCTCGCCACCATCAGCCGCGGCATCGACCGCCTGAAGGCCGAAGGCGGCGCCGAGCGGCAGCTCAGCCTGATCGTGCCGGTGTCGTTCTCCAGCCTCGCCAGCCAGCGGGGCCGCGCCGAGCTGGTGGCCCCGGTCCGCGACGTGGCCAACATGGTCAAGCTCGGCGTGATCTGCGAAATCCTCGACATCGAAGGCGTCCCGCAGAACGCGCTCCACGAGGTGACCTCGTTGGTCCGGCCGCTGTCGCTGCTCGTGGTGGGGCGGCTCACCAATCCGACGCCCGGCGCCTTCGGCCGGCTTAGCGGAGCCGGGTTCCAGGCGCTCTCCTTCGAGTGCCCGCCCATCGTCGGCGACGCGGAGTTCGTCGGCTGGGCCACCTCCACGGTCGGCGCGGCCCGCAAGGTCGCCAAGTCCGTGCTGGTCTACGGCGCGCGCACCACCAAGCGGGCCGGCGCGCTCGCCTCCCTCGGCGCCACCCATGTGAGCCTCGACGCCGCTTGATCTGACGGCGTATTTGCGAGCCCGAGTTGCGGATGCAACCATGCGGCCCCGCTTCCGTTGGGCTCGCAGAGGCCGAATGATCGAGATCACAACGCTGTCGGAGCTGACGATCGACGGCAAGCTCGCCCTGCACCGCACGTCGTCCAGCAAGGAGCTGTTCGACTATTCCACCGACGAGCTGAAGGCCTGGTTCCATGGCCAGCGCGCCGCCAGCGACGCCATCATGGTGGGTGCCAACACCGTGCGCGTCGACGACCCGCAACTCACCGTGCGCCACGTCGAGGGCCCGAACCCGCTGCGGGTGATCCCCTCCTCGGACGGGCTCCTGCCGCTCACCTCGGCCCTGCTCAACGACGGGTTTCCGACCCTGGTGGCGACGGCTGAGATCGCCCAACCCGCGACCGTCGCGGCGCTCTCCGCCAAGCCGGGCGTCGAGGTGATCTGCTGCGGCGAGACCGAGGTCGACCTCGGGGCCCTGATGCGGATCCTGGCCGAACGCGGCATCCGCAGGCTGATGGTCGAGGGCGGTTCGACCCTGCTCTCCAGCCTGTTTGGCCGAGACCTCGTCTCCAAGATCATCATCAAGCACATCCCGGTCATCTCCGGTGATCCGGAAGCCCCGACCTATCTCACCCTCAATCCGCGGCCCGGCGTGGAGCTCGGCCTCTCGCGCTGGCGGATGGACGACTGGTTCGTGAAGGGCGGGATCGGAGTCTCGGTCTACGCCCGCGAGGCCGCGCCTTGAACGCCGTCAGCCTCGATCCCCTGGCCGAGCTGGCGGTCACGCTGCAGCAGGCGTCCGGCCCGTCGCCTACCGCGGCCTTCGACGGGCGGATCGATGTCGCGGGCGACGACCCTGCGCTGGCGGACTTCGTCAAGCACCAGGCGCTGATGCGTTGCTACCAGGCGCGCTACGTTCTGCTGCCGCCCGAAGCTCCGGCTGAGGGCGTGCTGGCGCCGATGCTGCGCCACTATGGCGAGGCGCGGCTGGCGAGCCTCGCGGCCCTGCGCCCGCGTCTGGAGGCTGAGCTGATCGCGCCCGGCGCGCCGGCCGGGCAGGGCGATATCTCAGCCTACGTCGAGCATATACTGGCCGAGATCCGCGAGGCGCCGGAGAACGCCTTCACCGCCTTCCTGGCCGGCGCCGACCATCGCGACGACCACTACCGGAACTTCCTCGTGCAGTCCTCGCCGGACCTGCTGGCGGAAGCCTCGGCGTCGGCGCTCGGCGTGCTGGGCGAATATGGCGAGCCGCAGTCGGCGCTGTTCCGCATCCTGATCGACGAGTTCGGCTATGGCGTCCACGGCAAGAAGCACGCCGTGCTCTACCGCGCGACCATGCGCAGCTTCGGCCTCGACGACGCCTACAACGGCTACTGGCCCTGGTTCGACACCGAGGCGCTGGCCCTGCACAACGCCATCCACTGGCTGTTCCAGAACCCGCGCAATTTCTTCCGCCAGGTGGGTTTCCTCCTTTACGCCGAGACCGCCTACCAGCTCTCGACGCTCGCCCATCACCGCTACCTTCGCGAGTTCCATCCCGACGCTGACGCCCGCTACTTCGCCGAACACGCCCACATCGACCTGCACCACACCCGCATGGTGATCGACGAGGCCGTGGCGCCGTTGGTCGAGCGCTTCGGCGCCGAGGCAGGCCGCGAGATCATCGCTGGGGCGGAGATCACCAAGCAGGCCTTCGCTAGCGCCGGCGACCACCTGCTGGCGGTGTCGCGGGCCTTCGCCGCGGCCGGCTCGGCCGCCTATGGCGCGCCAGCTTCGCCGCGCGAGGGGCTGGGACGGCCGGTCACGCCGCGCAGCGATCTCGCCGCTCTGAACGGCTCGGCGATCCAGGTTGGCGCGCTGGGCGTGCTGCACGATCCGCGCGAGTTCGCGGCCTTTCCACCCGCCGCCATCGCCCGGATGGTCCGATGAGCGTCGCCGCCGAGGCCGACGCCGTCTGGATCGGCCACGACCTGCCCCCGATCCGGCGCGACGGGATCGAGTATTTCCTGCTCTCGGCGCGGGGCGAGCTCTATCTCGTGCCCAACCTCTGTCCGCATCGCGGCGGCCCGCTGAAGTTCGGACGCCTGAACGCCGCCGGCGAGCTGGTCTGTCCGATGCACGGCAACGCCTTTTCGATCGAGAGCCTGATCCGCAACCCGGCGACGCTGCGGCTGACCGCGGCCGCGCGCGATGACCGCTGAGCGGTCGCCGTTTCCGCTGTCGCTGGTCGTCGAGCGCGGCGAGTTCAAGCCGGCCAATGCGGTCACCCTGTCGCGAGCCCTGCTGATCGCGCCGATCTTCGTGCTGCTGTGGGCAGGCCTCACGACCGCGGCCCTCGCCGTCTACGTCGTGGCGGCCGCCACCGACCTCGTGGACGGCTGGCTCGCCCGGCGGTTCAAGCAGTCGTCGGCCTTCGGCGCACAGCTCGACGCCGTCATCGACAACCTCTTCTCGGTCGCCATCCTGGGCTTCCTGGCGCTCGCCTATCCGAGCCTCGCCGCGCGCCAGTGGCTGGCCTGCGCGATCCTGTTCGGCGGGCCGATCCTCTACCTCGCCGTTTCCTGGCTGCTCACGCGACGGGTCCTGATGTTCCACGTCTGGTCGGCCAAGGCCGGCGCGGTCCTGCTGTTCTGCCTGTGGCCGGCGATCGCGATCACCGGCTGGACCGGCTGGCTCTGGCTGAGCGCGGCCGTCGTGGCCTTGAGCCGCCTCGAGCAGGTCGTGCTGATCCTGCGCGGCGGCCGCGACCTGGAAGCCGTCCACGGGTTCGTGGCGGTCGGGCCGGCGCCAAAACCTTAAGGGGCTCAAGCCCAGGATGGCCGGCGAACCCGCCCGGGAGCCGGCCTTGCGAGCGAACCTGACCGTCCGAAGCGTCACACCGTGGGCCGCCGGCCTGCTGGTCGCGCTCGCGGCCTGCTCGGTCCGGGTCCTGAACGACGCGGACACCTGGTGGCACGTGGCCGCCGGGCGGCTGATGATCGCGCGCCACGCGGTGGTGCACACCGACCCGTTCTCCTACACAGCTTTGGGAGCGCCCTGGCACGTCCACGAATGGCTGGCCCAGGTGCTGCTGGGCGGGGCGTTCAACCTGGCGGGCTGGAGCGGCGTGGTGCTACTGACCGCCGCCGCGGCCGGGCTGGCCGCCTGGCTGCTGGCGCGCGCGCTCAGCCGCTGGATCGACGGCCTGCCTTACCTCTGCCTGCTCGGCCTGGGGCTGGCGCTGGGCGCCGGCAGTCTGCTCGCGCGCCCGCACATCCTGGCCCTGCCGATCCTCGTCGCCTGGACCGCCGAGCTCGTCCGCGCCCGCGGCGAGGAGCGCGCGCCCCGCTGGATCGCCCTGCCGCTGATGGCGCTCTGGGCCAACCTGCACGGCAGCTTCATGTTCGGCCTGGCTCTGATCGGCCCCTTCGCGCTCGAGGCCTTGCTGGCCGCCGCGTCCGCCGTTCGCCGCGACGTGGTCCTGCGCTGGGGCGGCTTCGGCCTGGCCGCCGGGCTCGCGGCCATGCTGACCCCCGACGGCGTCCAGACCCTGCTGTTCCCCTTCAAGCTGATCGGCATGACCAGCCTGGCCCACATCGGCGAATGGGCGCCGGCCGACTTCTCCAAGTTCGGCGTGCTGGAGATCGCCCTGCTGGCCGGGGTCTTCGTGCTCGTCACCCGACCGGTGCGCCTGCCGCCGGTCAGGGCAGGGCTCCTGCTGCTGCTCCTGCACCTTAGCCTGCAGCATGTCCGCTACGAGCAGATGCTGGGGGCGATCGGCGCTCTCCTGCTGGCCCGCCCGCTCGCGCTGGCCTTCGGTCAGGGCGCCGCAGTCCTGCCGGCCGGCGCGCAGCCCGCCAGGTCCTGGCCGGTCGCCGGCGTCGCAGCGGTCCTGGCGCTAGGTCTCGCCGCCGGCCGCCTGGCCTGGCCGGTGGTGCGGGTCGACGGCCCCGCGGCCCCGATCTCGGCGGTCGCCGCCACGCCTCCGGCGGTGCGCCAGACCCACGTGCTGAACGACTACAGCTTCGGTGGCTACCTCATCGACCAGGGCGTGGCGCCCTTCATCGACAGCCGCGCCGATCTCTATGGCGACGCCTTCCTGCAGGCCTACCAGCAGATCAGCCAGGGGGACCGCAACGCGCTCGCGAAGGTGCTGGCGGAACGCCAGATCGGCTGGATGCTGCTGAGGCCCGGATCGGCGCTCGCCCAGGCCATGGAGGCGACGCCGGGCTGGCGGCGAATCCATCGCGATCGGTGGGCCGCCGTTTACGTTCTTGGCGGCTAGCTAGCGGCTCGGGCCGCGCTCGCCTCTCGGTTGAATTCGGCGGACCGGGACCGGCTCGTTCTCGTCGCGGAAGGTGCGGGGCTGGTCGTTCGCCGCAGCGCCCGGCGGCGGCGGGCAGAGCTCGCCCACGGACACGTCGAGCACCTGGGCGACCCGCCAGAGATCGGCCGCCGAACAGCCGCGGCCTTTGCGTTCCAGCGCATCGAGGACGGAAGAGCGGACGCCGCTTGCGCGCGCCAATTCCGCTCGTGTCATGCCCAGATTGGTGCGCCGGTCTTCCACGCGCCGCGCGATGACCTCATTGACCTGAGCGTCCATGCCCGTTGCCCCCGCAACATTGTCCGCGAGACGCCCCAACTGTTGGGAAGCCGACGGTCGTGATTCGGACATACAACACCCCCCTTCGGGGTCAACAGGATGCACTTATAAGGCGTGTTGATAAAAACTCGCGTCTGCCTGACCGGCTCCCAGACTGCGGCGATTCGGTGTCTTTCGGACCTTCACCATTAACCTTTTCCGAACCGCGTCATCCCTAGGATCGCTTGTGACGCTGCGGGCCATCGCCCCGGGTCGAGGACGGTCGGATGACAGCGGCGCCAAAGGCTCGGAAGGTTGCGATCGGCCAGCGCGCCGGCGCCGAGGCGGCGGAACCGGCGGTGCGCCTGGTCGACTTGCAGACGATCCCGATGCCGAACGGCATCCTGGGCGTGGCGGAGGTCTCCAAGCACATCGGCTTCCCCGTCCATCGCGCCTACTACATCCGCGACGTGCCCACCGGCCAGAGCCGCGGCGCCCACGGCCACAAGGCCCTGCGCCAATGCTTCCTGTGCCTGCGCGGCAGCGTCAGCCTCGCCATCACCAAGAACGGCCGCACCGAGACCGTGCGCCTCTCGCGGCCCTCGCAGGCCGCGGTGGTGGCCGCCGGCTGCTGGCGCGACCTCAGCGACTTCTCCGAGGACTCGGTGGTCATCGTGCTGGCCTCCGACGAGTACGACGAGGCCGACTACATCCGCCGCTTCGCGGACTTCGAGCGTTGGGAGGCGGGCGACGAGCCGGTCACCGCCGTGCCCTACCTCGACCTTTCCCGCACGTCGCAGATGCTGGGCGCCGAGATCGAACTGGCCATGCGCCGCGTGGTGCGCTCCGGCTGCCTGATCGGCGGGCCGGAGGTCGCGGCCTTCGAGCAGCGGTTCGCCGACTACTGCGGCGCCGGCCAGATGGTCGGGCTTGGCAATGGCCTCGACGCGCTCGTCCTCGCCCTGAAAGCCTGGGGGATCGGCCCCGGCGACGAGGTGATCGTCCCGGCCCACACCTTCGTCGCCACCTCGCTCGCCGTGGACGAGGTCGGCGCGACCCAGGTGCTCGTGGACGTGGAGCCCGACACCGGCCTGATGGACATGAACCGCGTCGCCGCCGCGATCGGCGAGCGCACCCGCGCCATCGTCCCGGTCCACCTCTACGGCCATCCGGTGGACATGGACGGCCTGCGCGCCGCGATCGGCAAGCGCGACATCAAGATCCTGGAAGACGCCTGCCAGGCGCACGGCGCGCGCTACAAGGGCCGGCGCTGCGGCGGGCTGGGCGACGCGGCCGCCTTCAGCTTCTATCCGACCAAGAACCTCGGCGCGCTCGGCGACGGCGGCGCGCTGGTCACCGCCGACCCCGCGACCGCCGACGCCGCGCGGATGGTCGCCAACTACGGCTCGCGCGAGAAATACCGCCACGAGGTCCCCGGCCGTAATTCGCGGCTCGACCCGCTACAGGCCGCGGTGCTGTCGGCCAAGCTCGACCACCTCGACACCTGGAACGCGCGCCGCAGCCGTCTGGCGCTGCGCTACTTCCAGGGCCTGGCCGACGTCCGCGGGCTGGAGCTGCCTGGCGTCCGCGCCTGGGCCGAGCCGGTCTGGCACGTCTTCCCGGTCCGTGCGCCCGGCGTGCGCGACGAGCTCATCGCCTTCCTGAACAAGAACGGCGTCGGGACCAACATCCACTACCCCACGCCGGTCCACCTGCAGCCCTGCTACGCGGGCCGCTGGGCCGAGGGTGACTTCCCGGTCGCCGAAGCCCTCGCCAGGTCCCTCCTCAGCCTGCCCCTCGACCCGACCCACGCCGACCGCGAAATCGACTTCGTGATCGGCCGAATCCGCGAATTCTTCGCCTGCTGAAAGCCACCGCCCCGCAACCATCACGTGGGGGATCTCCTCACGTGATCGCCGAACCGACGAGCCCGATGAAGATTGCGTTTTTTGGATATGCCTGGGGGTCAGCGCGCAAGATCGACGCCTATATGCGCGAGGTGGTCGAGGCCTATGGGCAACTGGGCTTCGAGGTCGACGTCTTTCTCGGCAATGACTTCAGCGCCGATGGGATCGTGACCGGGTTCAAGTCCGAAACCGACCTGGCGCGGCTGGCCGCCCACATCCGCAAGCAGGATTATGTGGCCGCAGTCTCGATCAACAATTCGCTGCTCCTGCCTCAAATCGTCGAGGCGCTGGACGGCCGGGTGGTTTCGGTGATCGTCGACGGCTTCAACCACCTCTTCTCCTACGACGCGAGGGACCGCTTCGCGGCGTTCCGCCTCCCGGTCCACTTCGCCTGCATCGGCAGCCAGTTCGAGCGCGAGCTCCTGGCCGAGGTGCCGGAGATCGCCGGGCGGGTGAGCCTGCTGTCGCCCGCGACGAACGGCATGCTGTTCGAGCGCCAGACGGTGGCTCCGGCCTATCCAATCTCATGGGTCGCGAGCCTGCCGACCGACAACACGACCGCGGGCTTCATGTCGCGGCTGCTGGACAATCCGTCGGCCTTCGCCGTCGTCGAAGCCTGTCTTCGCGCCATCGAGGCGACGGGCGACCTCAAGATCCTGATGACCCAGCACGCCGAGGTGATCGAAGGTCTGGCCGCTCAGATCCCGATGACCTTCCGCACCTATGAGACGATGCTGCAGAACGTGGTGACGGCGCGTCAGCGTGTGGAACTCGTCACCCGCCTCGCGCCGCATGGTTTGGCCGTATTCGGCAACCGTGAATGGGCGCGGGCCATGGTGCTGAACAAGGACGTCTTCGGCGCCTTCAGGCCGGGCCCCGGGGCCAGCACCCACGAAGACCTCATGCAGATCTACAACGCGTCTCTGATCTCGGTAAACCTGCCGCAGTCGCTGATCTCGGAGTCTTTCCAGTACCGACTGCTGGATGTGATGTCCTCCAACGCCCTGCTGGTCACCAAGCGTACGCCGGAGCCGGACCTCTACCGCGTGTTCGGCGCCGATTGCCCCGTGCCCATGTATGACAGCTTGGCTGAGCTGGAGGCGATCTGCGCCCACTACCTCGCCCATGAGGACGAACGACGCGCGGTCGTGGCCGCCTGCAACGCCCTGGTGACTCCCGACTTCAGCTTCCGCAGCCGCTGCCTGGACTATTTGCGGCTCGCGGGCGTCGACTATCAGCCGCCGACCGCGATCGCTGGGGTTCGCAAAGACGTGCGCTTTGTCACTGAGCAGGAATTCGCCTGACATGAAGCCGCTGATCTGTGTCGCCGGAAAGAACGACAACGCCGTCAGCGCCTTGCGCTACGTGCTGGACCACTATCCGGACCACGAGATCTGCTGCATCCCCAACGCGGCCGACGCGGGCGAAGACGGCTGGCAACCGTCGCTCGCGCGGCGCGCGGCCGAGTGGGGCGTGCGCCGGGTGCAGCTCGAGGACCTCTACGAGGTCGAGGACCTGGTGCTCCTGTCGCTGGAGTTCGCGACCCTGATAAAGACCGGACGGTTCCGGTCGCGGCGGCTGTTCAACTTCCACTTCTCGAAGCTTCCGAAGTACCGCGGTGTCTTCACCTCCGCCCACCCGATCCTCAACGGCGAGACGGCCACGGCCGTGACTCTGCACCTGATCGACGACGGCATCGACACCGGCGACATCATCGATAGCTGGGACGTCGAGATCGGGTTCGAGGATACAGTCCGCGACCTCTACCTGAAGAACGTCGAGGCGACGAAGAAGCTCTTCCTGCGCAACATCGCCAAGCTGGTCGACGGGACCTATGTCGCCCGCCGCCAGCCCTTGGAGGGCGCCTCCTACTATTCGAAGAAGTCCATCGACTATGCCAACCTGACCATCGACCTGAAGCGGACCGCCGCGGAGATTCACAACCAGTTCCGGGCCTTCAGCTTCCGAGAGTTCCAGATGGCGCGCTATGGCGGCTGGTCGATCGCCCGCACCGTGCCGACCGCTGAACGCAGCACCCGCAAGCCCGGCCAGCTGATCGAAGAGACCGAGAGCTATTTCCGGATTTCCTCGATCGACAACGACGTGGTGCTCTTCAAGGACTACCACCCGGTGCTGTGGGCGGCCTGCGAGAGCGGCGACATGGGCGCGGCCTGGCTCGCCCTTCGGCACATCGAAGCCGTCGACCTGCGCAATCCCAAGGGCTGGACGGCGCTGATCATCGCGGTCTTCAACGGTCGGACGGACATCGCCCGGTTGCTGCTGGATCGCGGCGCCGACCCGGAGGGCACGAACTACAAGGGCACCACGGTGCTGATGTACGCGCTCAGCCGCTACGAGCTGCACCGCGACCGCGCGCCCTTCGAGCTGATCGCCGCACGTGCTCACCAGTTCAACGTGACGGACCAGGCCGGCAAGTCGGTCTATGACTGGATCGCCGAGAAGGGCTTGGTCGAACTCTTCGACCTCCTGCCGCCGCAGGCGTCAGAGGCCGCGCAGCGCCGCACCGAAGCCGTCTAGAGTTAGCGCCTGAGCCAAATCTCCAGGTCGCGCGACCCCTGCGCCTCAACGAGCCTGATGGTGCGTCAGTCCAGTCCGTACAGACTTACAACAGAGCCATCGACAAAGCTGCCGCTGCCCGGCTTTACGACGATGTGGTCGATGGCCGCTGTACTAGCCCACATGCCGCTCGCGATTTGTGCGTCTTGCCCCGCCGGTGACGAGAAATTCGCGCCGCCTTGGCTAATATATGTTTTGAAGAATACGGTATCACGATAGTTGAAGATTGTAGCTCGAACGACTCCGCTGTAATTTGCAGTTGCACTGGCACCCGATATTCCGCCTATATCGCAGCCATTATTCGTCGCGGTCGCAGTTGCTAAGACTTGCGTTCCTGATGCGTCCAATACTTGACGAAAATATGTCGCAGTGGAGTCTTGGTTGAACTGCAACAGGATGTCGCTGGTATTAGCCGCGAGCGTCCCACGCCCTCTCACGACGATCGTGAGGTCGCGATAAATCTGTGGGACGGCCAAGAAGATAACGGAGGCCTGCGTGTTGGCCGTCACAATTTCTTGAATGAGTGTCACGATACTCTCCTGCGGCTGGCGGATATTATGGCTAAGGGTTCTCGCTTAGACCCACCGTACCAAGCCCCGCGTGACACGTCTAGCGTGCGTAATGAAATTTAATCAACCGGAGATAGTTTTGGCGACATCCACGGCGTCAAGCACATCCTTCAGCTCGACGGCGAAGTTCGCATGCAGGGCCAAGGGGTCGAAGGGATCCGCGGCCGGATTGATCTGCTCGCCAGTGACGTGGAGGACCGGCCCCGTCCCGGCCGCCGCCGCCATCCCGCGCCAGTACCAGTAGGCGGTCTGCTGGAACTTCGGGATCATCACCACGGTCGGGCAGTCCGGCTGGCAGAAGAGCAGGTTGGTGATCGCCGCGCCGGTCGCGCCGACGATCATCCCGGCTCCAGAGTAGAGCGCCATCTGGTCGTCCAGGCTTAGCCGCTCAGGCTCGACGACGACAAAGCCCCGGGCGACCAGCGCCTCCTGGATCTCCGCCTCGTTGACGATGTGGCGGGCGCCTGATTTGCGGCGCAGGAACAGCTTCGGCCTGGCCTTGTCGGCCGGACCGAGCTCGGCGGCCCGCCGAAGGTGTTCGATCGCCTGGCGCAAGGCTCGCGGCGCGAAGATGCCCTGACCGATCGTCTCCTGCGGTTGAGGACGGTTCTTGAAGGCGATGTAGCCGGTCGGTGAGACGCTGTGCAGGACGCCGACCTTCACGAACTGGTCGGGCCGCAGGCTGTAGACGACAGCGTCTGGCCCGGCCACCAGGGTGATCGAACGGACGATGTTCGGGTGCAGGTCGCTGTCGACGATGAGCGGGACGCCCGCGTGTGCGCCGCCACGCACGAAAGCCGCAATGCGCGGCAGCACCTCGGTCATCCAGTGGGCGTAGTTGAACGCGACCCCATCGGTGAAGACGGCCGCTTCGGGCAGGCAGCCGGCGTCGAAAGCGCCGCTCTCTATCCACCGCGCGTCGCGGTGGTCGGCAGAGAACTCAAGGCGGCCGTAGAACTCCTCGGTCGCGATTTCCGAGACCGGGTTGAAGAATTGATGGCGCAGGATGGCGTCGGGCGGCGTGAGGAAGTTCGACTTGCCCCGCACCACGACGTCGCGAAGGGTCGTCAGGGTGACCGCCGGGAAATCGTAGCCTAGAGGCCTTAGGTCGAAGAAGTTCGACTCAGGTTCCGGGAACATGATGGGCCGGCCGCCTTCCACGCGCTCGGCCTCGTAGAGCACCTCTTGTGGCGCGCTCACCGCTTGGGCGTATTCGGCTTCCGTGACGAACGGCAGGATCGGGGGTGAGGCTGCTGCGGGCTTCGCAATTGCGGCAGCGGGCTTCGGCGGATTCTCCGAGCGCGGGGGCAAGCGCTTGCCGTCCTTCGCCTCCGCCATCGCCTCGAACGCCGCTTCCAGCCGCCGCGTGAACCCCGCCTCGTCGCGGTAGGCGGAGTCCTCGAAGCCCGGGCGTACGCGGGCGCGGAGCGCATTGAGGCGGGCAGGGTCCTTGGCGAGGGCGATGGCGGTCTCGACGTAGGCTTCGCGGGTCGGCGCGCAGAGCTCCTCCAGCCCGCAGGCCTGCAGGGTGACCGTGGCGATCCGGTCGTGCATGTGCTTGCCCTCCCAGGTCAGCACCGGAATGCCCGCCGACACGGCGTCCAGCGTCGTGGTCAGGCCCTGGTACGGGAAGGGATCGAAGATCAGGTCGACCTTGCGGTAGGTCGAGAGGTATGCCGCGCCGGTCTCGAAGGGCGGGAACTCGATGCGCGTGGCGGCGACGCCGAAGGCCGCGAACTGCGCGCGGATCGTGCGCTGCAGGGTCGGGTCGTCGTAGTAGCCGGAACGCAGCACCAGCTTCGACGTCGGGACGGCCTTCAGGATCTCCGACCAGGTCTCGATGACCTTCAGGGTCAGCTTCGCCGGATGGCCGAAGCAGCCGAAGGTCATGTGCTTGTTGACCAGCATCGGCGTGTCGCCAGCCGGCGGCATGTCGAAGAACTGGCGGAACGGCGCCACCACCGGCCCGATCGGATAGATCGGCTCGCTGTAGAGCTCCTGTGCGCCCGGCAGGTCATAGGCGTTGGCGTGCAGGACGTAGTCGAATTCCGCGAGGCCCGTGGTCTCGATGTAGTTGAGCCAGGACAGGTTGATCGGCGCGGGCCGCCTCGCGAACACCGGCAGGCGATTGCCCGCCGTGTGGCCCCAGAGGTCCACCAGGATGTCGATCTCGTCGGCGGCGACCTGGCTTGCGAAGGCCTCGTCGTCCATCTGCCCGACCTCGCGCCACAGGTCGCAGCCCTCGCGGATAGCAGCCCCGACCGCGTCCGAGACCGGCGCGCCCGAATAGCAGACCAGGCTGAAGCGCGACCTGTCGTGATGCTCCATCACGGGTGCGAAGAACTTGGTGAGCTGGTGCTGGTTGAAGAGCGGCGAGAAGTAGCCCACGCGCAGTTTTCCGTCCCTGCGGGTCAGGCTGCGCTTGCGCTTGGGCAGGTGGGCCGTGTGCATCTGCGCATAGCGCAGGCCCTCCTCGTACATCGCCGCGGGCGTCGCGCGCTGGAAGGCGATGGCATAGTGCAGGAACGAGTGGTGCGTCGGGTGCGGCCAGCGGCGGACCAGCGACTCGAAGACCGCGATCGCCTCTTCGACGCGCCCCTGGTGCTGCAGGGTCAGGCCGAGCTGCAGGCGCAGGTTCGGGATGTCCGGATTGGCGTCCACCAGGCGCTGGAAGAGGCTGGTCGCCGTGGCCATGTGGTTCTTGCCGTAGAACAGGTTCGCCAGCTCCAGCAGCCGCTGCGGATCGGCATCGACCGCCATGGCCTCCGGCGCGTTGGCCTGCAGGATCAGCCGCGCGTGCAGGTCGCGCGCTTCTGCGAGCGTACGCAGCGCCTCGTCGGCGTGGCCCGCGGCGATCTGGGCGCTGGCGAACTGGTAGCGGGTCTCCGGGTCCCACGGCCGCTTGATGGCCGCGGCGCGGAACAGGGACTCGGCGGTCTCGGCGTCGCCGTTCGCTAGGCACTGCCCCCCGGTCGACATCAGCTCCTGGGTCTCGTGGCCCAGCAGGGAGACGGCGAAGTCCGCGGGCTGGCGGTTCAGGGCGGCGGCTTGTTCAGGCACGGCGGACCTTCTTCTGGCGGGCGGTGTGCAGGGACTCTTCCGTGACCACGACCTTAGCGGGCGCCTTGTAGGCCGCCAGGTGCGCGCGGCAGGCGGCGCGGATGCGGCGCTTCAGGTCGTCGGCGCTCTCCGGCGTCTCGACGATCACCTTGGCGACGACGATCTGGCCGAGCAGGGGATGCGACTCGCCGATCACCGCCACGTCGACAATGTTGTCGAGCTCCAGGATCACGTCCTCGACCTCGGCCGGATAGACCTTCTGGCCGCCCACATTGATGATGTCGCTGACCCGGCCCAGGATCTTGATGTAGTCGCCGTCCACCTCGACCTGGTCTTGGGTGTTGAACCAGCCGTCAGCGTCGAACTTCGAGGGGGCGTTGAGGTAGCCCAGCATGGCGTACTGCGAGCGGATCCACAGGATCCCGTCGCGCACCTGCGTCTCGAACCCTTCGCCGCCGACCCGCACCCACAGCGACCCGTCGGGCCGCGACTGCGAGCGCAGGACGCCCACTTCGGACAGGCCATAGGTCTGTTGCAGCTCGACGCCGGGGAAGGCGGCCGTCAGCCGGTTCAGCGTCGACTGCGGCATCACCTCGGTGCCGTAGGTGATCCGCGTCAGCGAGCTCAAGTCGAGCTTCCTGTGCAGGCCCGAGGTCAGCATCAGGGTCAGGAACGAGGGCGTGGCGGGCAGGAGCTGCACCCGGTCGCGCGCGATCGCCTCGCAGACCGCGTTCACCGAGCGGTCGGCGACCGTCACCACCGTCCCCAGGCTGGAGGTGATCGCCAGCACGGTGTTCACCCCGCCGAAATGGTCGATCATCAGGAAGGGGATGGCCCGCGTGGCGGCCCGCTGCTTGCGGAACTTGTCGGCGATGCGGTCGAAGTCGTGCAGGATCGCCTTGGGCGTCCCGCTGGATCCGGAAGAGAACAGGATCAGGCCCGCGCGCCCGGCCGCCACAAGCTCCGAGACCAGCGCGTGCTCGGCGGCGATGGGCCGCCGTGAGAAGGCCGCCTCGCGCCCCACGACATCGAACTCGACGAACCAGTCGCAGCCGGAGATCGCCAGCGCCGCGTCCTCCTCGACCACGGCCGCGCGGCTGAGCGGGATGACGATCGCGCCATGCCGCGCCAGCGCCAGGATCAGGCAGACGACCGCCGGCGCATAGTCGGCCAGCACGGCCACCTTCTCGCCGGCCTTCACGCCGTGCCGCGTCAGCACGTCACCGAACCGCTCGATCTGGGCGATCACCTCGCCATAGGTCGTCCGCTCGCCCTCGTGGATGAAGGCGGGCGCCTCGGCGGCTGTCGCGAAACGGTCGAGCAGCCACTGCATCGTCAGGCGGCCAGCCGTTCGTTCAGTACCACCTTGATGAGCGCATAGGAGGTGATCTCGGCGGCGTCCTCGTCGGGGATCTCGACGCCGAAGGTCTGCTCCAGCGCCAGCACCAGGTTCATGTGCCGCAGCGAATCCCAGCCGGGGATGGTGTCCGAACTGGCGTCTGGCCCCACGGCCGTCACCGGCACGCCCAGCACCGTCGCCATCACCTGTTTCAGCGCGCTCTCGTCAACCATTCGAAACCTCGATCCAGGGGGTCGGCGGCGGGGCGAAGGCCGCGATCTCGGCCGCGTAGGACCGCGCCACGCCCATCTCGCCGCCCGTCTCGTCCGTCAGCGTCAGGCCCAGCCGGTCGTAGAAGTCGGCGGCCTGGGCGTTCTTGTCGGTGGGCCGAAAGCCCGCCTCGACGCGGGTGCAGCCGCGCGCCGCGGCGTCCGCGAAGATCGCCGGCCAGATGGCGAACTCCACGCCGCGTCCCAGCACCCGGCAGCTCATGAACAGGCTCTCGACCGTGGCGGTCTCGTCCGCGAAGCGCATCACCACGACGCCCGTCAGCCCCGCCGCCCCAAACTTGTCGGCCACCTCCAGCGACCAGACCGCAGCGTCCGGATCGACCATCAGGGCCTCGATCCCGCCGGACGTATAGCGCACCGTGGTCAGGTTGAACTGGTTGGACTTTTGGCTGAGCTCGCTGATCCGTGGAATTCGTGCGGGGTCGTCCTTGGAGAGCGTGACGGTGAGGCCCAGCGAGGCGAGGTACTCCTCCTGGGTCGCGAACGACTGTTGCTCGGCGATGGCCGCTGCGCGTTGCCGGTACTGCTCGGTCTTCTCGGCCCCGTCGGTCATCGCGCCGCCGGCCAGGAACAGGTCCTTGATAGCGGCGATCACGGCCAGATATTCCGGCGGGCTCGCCGGCGCCTGGAAGACCGTCACCTCAGGCAATTGCGTGCGGACCGCCTCGCACTCGAATTCCGAATCATCCAGGAAAACAAGGCTATCGAGGCCGATATTCAGGTCCTGGGCGATCTGGCGCAGGTTGGCGACCTTGTCGTTCCAGTTGACCTGCTTGGCGACGATGTCCGCCTGCCGCAGCACCATGTCCGGATGGCTGTCGATGAGGGCGTCGACGTCCGCCGCCTCGTTCTTGCTGCACAGGCAGAGCAGCACGCCCTGCCGCTGCAGCGCCTGGAACTCGACCTGGGCGCGATAGAAGACGCTGCCCGGATAGTCGTGCGGGCTGAGCTTTATCCCGCTCGCCAGGTCCTCGCCCAGGATGCCGCCCCAAAGGGTGTTGTCGCAGTCGAGCACCAGCGCCTTGTGGAAGCGGGTCCCGTAGCCACGGCTGACGGCGGTGACCTGTCGCGCCCATTCGTCGAGCAGGACGGGCGCGTAGGGCGCCGCGTTCCGCAGATAGAACCGCAGGTCCAACGCCGTGCGGCGTCCCAGGCCCGCCACCATCCCGGCCATATCGATCCAGCGGACGTTGGCGAAGGCCGCCGCCTCTTCGCGCAGCGCCGCGTTCAGCCGCGCGATAATCAGGTCCAGCCGATCCCCGCCGGCGGTCGGCGCGCTGATGCGGTGCAGGCCGCAGAGGAAGACGGCGCGGAACTTCGCCGCGCAGTGCATCACCAGGCGCCAGCGCCCGCGAAGCTCGGATTCCCGCAGGTCGATCTCTTCGTCGGAGAGTATCGCCGCGCGCGCCTCGAAGGCGGGCTCCAGGGCGTCGAGGAAGGGCGCCAGGACAACGTGGTCGACGCCCCAGTCCTCGAAGCGCGCGACGTCGCCCAGCGGGTCGTCGAAGTTGCCCTTGCTGACCTTCAGCGAGACGCCGGACGTCAACGCGTGACGGCGCAGATAGAGGCCCAGGAGGTCGACGGTGGCGCCGGCGCTGATCCCGACGTGGGCGCTGGCGGGCTGGCCGCCCAGGGCCTCGGCGGCCTCCACCGCGGCCATCACCTGGGCGAGCGGCGCGGTCGGGTCGGCCAGGATCGCCAGCGTGTCGGCGGCCTCCTGCGGGAAGACGGGCTTGTTCATCGCATCACCATCCCGCCGTTGACGCTCAGCGTGTGGCCGGTGACGAAGCCCGCGTCCGCCGAAGCCAGGTGCGCAACCGCCGCGGCGACGTCGTCGGGGGTCGCGAGCCTGCGCATCGGTGTCTGGCGCGCGGCGATCAGCTGCGCCTTCTCGGGGATGTCGCCGATCAGCGCCGTCTCGGTCATGCCGGGCGCCACGCAGTTGACCGTGACGCCGCTCGGGCCGGCCTCGGCGGCCAGATAGCGCGACATCGCCGCCAGCGCGGCCTTGGCCATGGCATAGGCGGTCCAGGTCTGCGTCGGCGCCCCTTCGGTGACCTGCGAGGTGATGTTGACGATGCGGCCCTGGCCCCGCTCGATCATGGCCGGGAGGCAGGCCTGTGCCAGCAGGAAGGCCGCCTTCACCTGCACGTCGAGATGGACCTGTATGTCCGTCCAGGTCAGGTCCGCGAAGGCCTTGGCGCCGATGGCCGGCGAGGCGTTGTTGACCAGCACGTCGATGGACCCGAACGCCTGGGCCGCGCGCTTGGCGAGCGAGGCTGCGCCCTCGGCGCTCGCCAGGTCCGCCTGGATCGCCACCGCACGCGCCGGGCCGTCCAACGCCTCGATCGCCGCGACGGTGGCCTGCGCGCGGTCGGCGCGCCCGTTGTAGGCGACGACCACATCCAGGCCGTCTTTCGCCAGGCGCTGGCAGATCGCCCGGCCGATGCCGCCGCCGCCGCCGGTGACCAGCGCCACGCGCCGTCGGCCGGCGTCCGGCGCCGCCGGCTGCGCCGCGCGGCCCTCGAGCACCTTCACCTTGCCCGACCCGCTCAGCACCGTCTGGCCGGACTGGTTGACGATCCGCGTGTCGAGTTCCAGCAGCCGGTCGCGGTCGTGCTTCGCGGTGACGCCACAGATCACCTGCAGGGTGTCGCCCAGCCGCACCGGCAGCAGGAACTCCAGGTTCTGCGCCACCCACAGCGCGCCCGGCCCGGGAAGCTGAGTGCCGATCACCGTCGAGATGAAGGACGCGCCCAGCATCCCGTGCACGACGATGTCGCGGAAGCTGGTGGCCTCGGCATAGGCGCGGTCGACGTGCAGCGGGTTGTCGTCGCCGGTCATCTCGACGAAGCGGCGCACGTCCGCCTCGCTGATGGTCCGCGTCAGGGTGCGGGTGTCGCCGACCTTGATGGCGTCGAAGTCTGCGAACATCAGGCGTGGCCTCCGGCCCTGGCCGGCGCCCAGCGCCAGACGCTGGCTCCGAAGTTGAAGCCGGCGCCCACGGCGGCCAGCACGACCGTCGCGCCCGGCCTGATCAGGTCGCGCTCCACCGCCTCGCTGAGCGCGATGGCGACCGAGGCCGCACCGGTGTTCCCGATCTCCTGGACGTTTGTGTAGGTGCGCGACAGGTCCGCGCCCATCTTGCGCACGATGTAGTCGATCAGGTTGTAGTTGGCCTGGTGGAAGATGAAGAAGTCCACGTCGGCGAGTTCGACATCGGCCTTGCGGCAGGCGGCCTTCACCGTGGCGGGCAGGTGGGTGATCGCCTGCTTCCAGGTCGCGATGCCGTTGAGCTCCATCGTGTCGCCGTCGGCAGGGCCGACGTGGCCCATCACCGGGAAGCTCGACCCGCCGCCGCGCACGCGCACCGCCTCGTAATTGGAACTGTCGGTGTGGAAGGCCGAAGCCACGATGCCTTCGCCGGCTTCACGGCGGCCCAGCACCACCGCGCCCGCGCCGTCGGAGTGGTAGATCACGCTGTCGGCGTTGGTCCGGTCGATGTAGCGGCTGTTCAGCTCGACCCCGATCACCAGGGCGTTGCGCAGCGAGGGGTCGGCCGCCATCCGGTCGCTGGCCGCGGTCAGGCCCGAGACGAAGCCCGCGCAGTTGGCCTGCAGATCGAAGATCTGGCCGCCCTTGACGCCCAGCTCCTTGTGCACTTTGGCGGAGAGCGGCGGGAAGGTGTAGTCGGCCGAGAAGGTGCAGCAGACGATCAGGTCGATCTCGCCAGCGCCTATGCCCGCGCCATCCAGCGCGCGGCGCGCGGCCGCCACCGCGTAGTCCGAGGCGTTCTCGTCCGGCGCGGCCAGGTAGCGGCGCTTGATGCCGGTCTTCTCGACGATCCACTCCGGCGTGACGTCGAGACCGCGGCAGAGCTCGGCGTTCTCCTCGGCCACCCCGCCGATGCGGTGGCCCACGCCCAGGATGCAGACGCCCGATCCTGCGTTCATGACTGCGCCTCGCCCTCGGCCAGGAAGTCGAGCAGTCGGCGGTTCGTCGTGCGGATCGCCTCGAAGGTCGCCGAGGGGCCGTGGCCCGGATGGACCAACCGCTCGCCCGGGATCTCGTCCCACATCGCGAGCAGGCTCTTGCGCAGCAGGCCGTGGTTCTCGCCCGGCAGGTCGGAAAGGCCGACGCCCTGGGCGTAGAGGCTGTCGCCGGTGAACATCTGCTCGCCGAACTGGATGAAGCAGCTTCCCGGCGTATGCCCCGGAACAGGATGGAAAATCAGCCGCTCAGCCCCTGCCGCCGGGCCGGGCAGGGCAGGGTCCACGAAGGTCACTTGCGGCAGGACGATGCGTTGTTCAAGCTTCAGCACCATCAGCAGGAAATTGCCGGTCTTCATGACCTTCTGGTCGGCCATGTGCAGATAGACCGGGGCGCCATAGGCCTCCTGGAAGTGCCGCGCCCCGCCGATGTGGTCGAAGTGGCCGTGGGTGCAGACCACCTGGCGCGGAACCAGGCCGAGGTCCTGGGCGGCCTTGTCGATCTTCGCTGGATCGAGGCCAGGGTCGACGACGAAGGCCTCGTCGCCCACGCCGGTCGCGCAGATGTAGGCGTTGGATGGAAACGCCCCGCCGGTCACCCGCCAGACGCGCTCGCCCACCTGCTCGGCGCCGTCCGGCGGGGTCGCGAATTTGCGGCGCGCTTCGAGCATCAGTTCACGCCGCCCAGGAAGATCGTCTGCGCGGTGATGTAGCCGCTGGATTCGGCGGCGAAGAAGTCGATGACGTTCAGGATGTCGTCGGCTGTCGCGAACCGCGGCACGGGCAGGCCCGCGATGATCGCCTCGATCTTGTCGCGCGGCAGCTGGGCCAACATGTCCGAGTCGATGGCCGTGATGCCCAAGGTGTTGCAGGTCACGTTCATGGGCCCGAACTCCTTGGCCATGACGTTGGCGAGCGTGGAGAGGCCCGCCTTGGTCGCGGCGTAGACGGAGTCGCCGATCGGTTCGAGACTGGCGGCCATCGAGCCGATGTTGATGATCCGGCCCCACTTCGACTTGCGCATGAACTTCGCCGCCTCGCGGCTGACGATGAAGGGCGCGAGCAGGTTCACGTTGACCATCGCCTGGGCGGCGGCCGGCGGCATGATCATGGCGTACTGCGAGGTCAGGACCGCGGCGTTGTTCACGACGATGTCCAGGCTCGTGACCTTGCCGTGCAAGCCTAAGAACGCCTTCTGGATTGCCATCGGATCGGCCAGGTCGACCTGGATGTGGCGGTAGCCCTGGTCGGCGAGGTCGCTCTCGCCGCGGGCGAAGCCCACGACCTCGGCGCCCTCCTTTAGGAAGTGCTCGGCGATGGTCCGCCCGACGCCGCGCGTGGCGCCGGTGACGAGGGCCGTCTTTCCCGAATAGAGGTCCATGCGTGCGTGCGGGCCGAGGTGATTCCGTCGAGACCCGCAGGGTTAGCGGCCAAGGGCGCCAACATCGTTAACGAGATATGGCTGCACGCCTCAAACCGGCGAGATTTCCTGCAGCAGTTCGAGGATGTAGTCGGTGAGGGTCCCGACATCGTCGAAGGGCGAGATTTCCCGGCTCATGGCGCGGTCGTCGGTGAGGCTGATCGGGGCGTCCCACTTGATGGTCAGCGCCGTCTCCACGTCGACGATCACCGAGACGAGGCTGAGCGAATCTAGTTTGGCGTCCGGCCCGAACAGCGGGGTCGTCGGGCCGATCTCCACTCGTTCGCTCTCGTCCAGCTCCTGGTTCAGGCTTTCCAGCGCCTCCAGGATGATCTCCAGCACCTCGTCGCGGCGGCTCATGGGCTCAGGCCCCGCCCGCGCGCGGCCGGCCCAGCGACATCAGGCCGCGCATCCGGGGCAGGGTGGTCGCCCGGTATTCGTCGGCCAGCAGGCTCAGGCTGACCACGTCGACGAACTCGCCGTCCATCCGCATGTGCGCGCGCAGGCGGCCTTCCTCGACCATGCCCAGGTACTTCTGCCACTTGATCATGCGGTGGTTGCGTTCCTCGATCACGCCATAGACCCGCTCCAGCCCCAGCCGGTCGAAGGCCAGTTCGTAGAGCAGCTTCATCGCCTCGACGGCCGCGGGCGCGCCCCGGACCGCCTCCTCCTCGCCGATCAGGAAGCGGGCCGACTCAGCGCGGCGGTTGGCCAAGTCTATGGTGACCAGCGACAGCATGCCTATGGGCGCCCCGTCGGCCATCTCGATGATGTAGTTGAACTCATTGCCCGGCCGGCCTGCGATCCAGCGCGCCTGGTCCTCGACCGTGGCCGCCGAGCGGTTCAGGTGCAGCGCCTTGGCGGCGTGGCGCCAGCGGTGGGTTATCTCCGCGTCGGCGACGGTGAGTGGGCGCAGCACGACGAAGTCGCCGACCAGGCGCGGCGCCTGGCCAAGCGGCGCTCTTGGACGACTCGCCGGCGCTTCGGTCATGGGCCTAGCTATAGTCCTGGCAAGGCGGGGTTCAACACGCGGTTGCGGGGCGCCCCATCTGCGATTACATATCGTCCGGTATGGAAATCTCGACTGTCACGGCCGCCCGCGGACGACCCCGCGAATTCTGTGTCGAGGATGCACTGAGCGCGGCCCTGCGCGTCTTCTGGAGCAAGGGCTATGAGGGCGCCTCGCTCAACGACCTGACCGAGGCCATGGGCATCACCCGGCCCAGCCTCTATGCCGCCTTCGGCAACAAGGAGGCCTTGTTCCGCAAGGCGTTGGACCTCTACGAGCGCGAGAAGCTCGCCTATATCGGCGCGGCGCTGGAGGCGCCGACCGCGCGCGGCGTGGCCGAGCGGCTGTTGCGCGGCGCGCTGGAGATGCAGATCACCGGCTCGGATCCCAAGGGCTGCCTGGGCGTGATCAACTCGGTGGCCTGCGGTGCGGAGGCGGAGTCCATCAAGGCGGAGGTCCTGCTGCGCCGGGCCTCGTCCGAAGCCGCCATGCTGGAGCGCTTCAAGCGCGCCAAGGCGGAGGGAGATTTCGCCGAGCACATTGAGCCGGCGGGCCTGGTTTCCTATCTGACAGCGCTCTGCCAGGGCTTGGCTCTGCAGGGAGGCGGCGGCGCTTCGCCCGCCGACCTGGAGCGGCTGGTCGAAACTTCGCTGGGCCTCTGGCCGGGGAAGTAAGGGAAACCGGAAACCGTCCCAGGTTTTCTGTACTGTACGATACAGAAAGATCTTGACGCACTGCAACATGGCGCCATATATATACCGAACGGTATAAAAAGGGCGGCTGAGTATCGGCGCCCGATTGTGCGGAGCGCCACATGTCCAAGCCCACCCCCAAGCAAATCGTCGTTTCGCTGAGCGCGCTCATCCTCGCCGGCTGCGGCGCCGCGGCCCAGACGCCGACGGCTCCTGCGCCGCCGCCCGCGGTCGGCGTGGCGCCTGTCACCTTCCGGCCCCTGCGCCAATGGGACGACTTCACCGGCCGGCTCGAGGCCGTCGACAGCGTGGCCCTCCGCCCGCGGGTGGCCGGCCAGGTCACCGCGGTGGCCTTCGCCGACGGCGCCCACGTCCGCAAGGGCGAGCTGCTCTTTCAGATCGACCCCAGGCCGTTCCAGGCCGAGGTGGACCGGCTGGAAGCGGAGGCCGAGCGCGCCCGCGCCAAGGCCCAGCTCGCGGCCGCCGACAGCGACCGAGGCCAGCGCCTGCTCGCCCAGGAAGCCATCTCCAAGGAGGAGGCCGAGCGCCTGGTCTCCGAGGCGCGTTCGGCCCAGGCCGACCTCGGCGCCGCCCAGGCCGGGCTGCGCGCGGCCCAGCTGAACCTCTCCTTCACCCGTGTCGTGTCGCCGATCGACGGGCGCATCTCCAAGGCCCTGATCACCCGCGGCAACCTGGTGACGCCGGCGGACCTGCTGACGACCGTGGTCTCGGACGGGCCGATCTACGCGGCTTTCAGCACCGACGAGCAGACCTACCTGCGCTACGCCAAGGCGCAGCGCGGCGGCGAGGGCCCGGTCTACATGGGCCTGATGACCGAGACCGGCTTCCCCCACGAGGGCAAGCTGCGCTTCCTCGACAACGCCGTGGACGCCCACTCCGGCACGATCAGCGGCCGCGCCGTGTTCGACAACGCTGACGGCGCCTTCACGCCGGGCCTCTTCGCCCGCGTGCGCCTGGTCAGCCGCGAGGTCCAGCCGGCCGCCCTGGTGCCGGAGCAGGCGCTGGGGACCGACCTCGGCAAGCGCTATGTGCTGGTGCTCGGGGCCGGCAACCACGTTCAGTACCGCTCGGTGACCCTGGGCCGGGCGCTTGGCGAGTATCGCGTGGTCCTGGCCGGCCTCAATCCGGGCGACCGGATCGTCACCAGCGGCCTGCAGAAGGTGAAGCCCGGCGACGTCGTGGCGCCGCAGCCTGTGGCGCCGATCAACACCGCCGCGTTGAGCGGCCTCGAACCCGCCGGCTGATCCTTCAGGCCAGCTTCCGAACCTCGACGGACGCGCCGCCCCGGCGCGTCCGAAGCCTTCCGCACATCCCTACGGGCGCACCGCCATGAACTTCTCCGACTTCTTCATCAAGCGCCCGCGCTTCGCGGTGGTGCTCTCGATCATCATCTTTGTGGCCGGGCTGATCGCCCTGCCGAGCCTGCCGATCGGGGAATACCCCGAGGTGGTGCCGCCCACGGTCGTGGTGCGCACGGCCTACGCCGGCGCCGACCCCTCGGTGATCGCCGAGACCGTGGCCGCGCCGCTCGAGCAGTCGATCAACGGCGTCGAGGGGATGCTCTACCAGTCCTCCCAGGCGACCGCCGACGGCGTGATGGCGCTGACCGTGACCTTCGCGCTCGGAACCGACCCGGACAAGGCGCAGGTGCTGGTGCAGAACCGCGTCGCCCAGGTGCTGGCCAAGCTGCCGCCCGAGGTGCAGCGCGTCGGCGTCACCACGACGAAGGCCTCGCCCACCTTGATCGAGGTCATCCACCTGACCTCGACCAACGACCGCTACGACATGGCCTACCTGGCCAGCTACGCCCAGCTCCACGTCAAGGACGCCATCGCCCGCAGCTATGGCGTGGGCGATGTGCAGATGTTCGGCCAGGGGCCGTACTCCATGCGCATCTGGCTCGATCCGGAAAAGCTCGCCTCGCGCTCGATGACGCCCGGCGACGTGGTCGCAGCCCTGCGTGAGCAGAACGTCCAGGTGGCCGCCGGCCAGGTGGGCGCCCCACCGTCGCCCGGCCAGGCCGACTTCCAGATCTCGGTGAACACCCAGGGCCGCCTCGAAACCGAGCAGCAGTTCGGCGACATCGTTGTGCGCGCCGGCCCCAACGGCGAGATCAGCCACCTGCGCGACGTGGCCCGCATCGAACTCGGCTCCGACAGCTACGCCCTGCGCGCGCTCCTCGACGGCAAGCCGGCCATCGCCATGCCGGTCTTCCAGCGCCCGGGCACCAACGCCCTGCAGATGGCCGCCGAGGTCAACAAGACCATGGAAGGCCTGGCCAAGGACTTCCCGCAGGGGGTCCAGTACCACATCGTCTACGACACCACCGGCTTCGTGCACGAGTCCATCAACGCGGTGGTGCACACCCTCTTCGAGGCCCTCCTGCTGGTCGTCCTCGTCGTCGTGCTCTTCCTTCAGAACTGGCGCGCCTCGATCATCCCGCTGGCCGCCGTGCCGGTCAGCCTGGTGGGGACCTTCGCGGTGCTCTTGGCGCTGGGCTTCGGCCTGAACGCGCTGACGCTCTTCGGCCTCGTGCTGGCCATCGGCATCGTCGTCGACGACGCCATCGTCGTGGTCGAGAACGTGGAGCGCAACATCGCGCTCGGCCTGTCGCCCGGCGACGCCACCCGCAAGGCCATGCGCGAGGTGACCGGGCCGATCGTCTCGACGGCGCTGGTGCTCTGCGCGGTCTTCATCCCGACCGCCTTCATTTCCGGCCTGACCGGACAGTTCTACCGCCAGTTCGCGCTGACCATCGCCATCTCCACCGTGATCTCGGCGTTCAATTCGCTGACCCTGTCGCCGGCCCTGGCCGCGGTGCTGCTGCGCAGCCACGACGCGCCCAAGGACCGCTTCGAGGTGCTCATCGAGCGCGCCTTCGGCTGGCTGTTCCGTCCCTTCAACCGCGGCTTCGCCTGGCTGTCGCACAGCTATGTGGGCGGGGTCAGCCGCGTGCTTGGCCGCAGCTCCATCGCTCTCATCATCTACGGCGTCCTGATCGGCTTCACCGTGCTGACCTTCGCCCGCACGCCGGGCGGCTTCGTACCCCAGCAGGACAAGCTCTACCTGGTCGCCATCGCCCAGCTTCCGGACGCGTCCACCATCGACCGCACCGAGGCTGTGATCCGCAAGATGAGCGACATCATCGTCCATCAGCCGGGCGTGAAGCACGCCGTGGCCTTCCCGGGCCTGTCGGTGAACGGCCTGGTCAACAGTCCCAACGCTGGCGCGATCTTCATCCCGCTGGAGGGCTTCGACAAACGTCGCTCCAAGGACCTCTCGGTGGAGGCCATCGCCGCCAGCCTGAACCAGAAGTTCGCCGCGATCCCGGAAGCCACCATCGCCGTCTTCCCGCCGCCGCCCGTCCAGGGGCTCGGCACCATCGGCGGCTTCCGGATGCAGATCGAGGACCGCGCGGGCCTGGGTCCCGAGGCCGTCTACCAGGCGACCCAGAAGGTCGTCGCGGCAGCGGCCAAGGACCCGGCGCTGGCCGGCGTCTTCTCCTCCTACCAGATCGGCGTGCCCAAGATCCGCGCCGACGTCGACCGCGAGAAGGCCCGCGCCCAGGGCGTCGCCCTGTCCGACCTCTACGAGACCATGCAGGTCTATCTGGGCTCGCTATACGTCAACGATTTCAATCGGTTCGGGCGGACTTATCCGGTGAACGTGCAGGCCGATCAGCGCTTCCGCCTGCAGCCGGAGGACATTCTGCGCCTGCAGACCCGCAACGCCGCCGGCCAGATGATCCCGCTCGGCGCCTTTGTCACGACGCACGAGGTCACCGGGCCTGAGCGCACCAGCCACTACAACGGCGTGCTCACCGCCGAGCTCAACGGCGGCCCGTCGCCCGGGCACTCCACCGGCCAGGCGCAGAAGGCGCTGGAGACCATCGCCCAGCGCGAGCTTCCCAACGGCATGGGCTTCGAGTGGACCGAGCTCACCTACCAGCAGATCCTGGCGGGCAACACGGCGATCTACGTCTTCCCGATCTGCGTGCTGCTGGCCTTCCTGGTTCTGGTCGCCCAGTACGAGAGCTGGACGCTTCCGCTGGTCGTGATCCTGATCGTGCCCATGTGCCTGCTCTGCGCCCTGGTCGGCGTGGACCTGACCCGCGGCGACAACAACGTCTTCACCCAGATCGGCCTGATCGTGCTGGTGGGGCTGGCGTGCAAGAACGCCATCCTGATCGTCGAGTTCGCCCGCGAACGCGAACTCGAGGGCGACAGCACGCTGGACGCCATCCTGGCGGCCTGCCGGCTGCGCCTGCGGCCGATCCTGATGACCTCGCTCGCCTTCATCATGGGCGTGGCCCCGCTGGCGGTCTCGACGGGGGCGGGCTCGGAAATGCGCCGGGCCATGGGCATCGCGGTCTTCTCCGGGATGCTGGGCGTGACCCTGTTCGGCCTGGCCCTGACGCCGGTCTTCTACTGGGTCATCCGCCGCCTGACCGGCGCGCGCCTGCGCCGCCGCAAACTTCGTCTTTCCGCGGCCGACCCCGCCACCCTCGGCCAATCGTGAGCCAAGCCATGAGTCTTATCCGCACCCTGATCATCACCGCCTCGGCCCTGACGCTCGCCGCCTGCGCCGTTGGGCCCGCCTACCACGCGCCCAACGAGCCGCCGGTCGCGCTCACCAAGGTCGATCCGCAGAAGCTGACGCCCGCGCCGGCCGCGTCGGACTGGTGGAAGGCCTTCGGCGACCCGGAGCTCGACCGTCTGATCGACCGGGCGCTCGCCGCCAACCTCGACGTCCGCATCGCGGTCGACCGGGTGAAGGAGGCGAGGGCGCTGTTCCGCGACACCCAGCTCGACCAGTTCCCGCGGGTGACCACCGAGGCCGCCTATTCACGCAGCAAGCAGCAGGCGCCCGGCTTCAGCACCCAGCGCGTCGACGTCGAGCAGGCCGACATCGGCTTCGACGCCTCCTGGGAGATCGACCTCTTCGGGCGCATCCGCCACCAGGTGGAGTCGGCCCGCGCCGACGCCGAGGCCGCCCGCGCCGACCTGCGCAACGCCCAGGTGACGGTGGCCGCCGAAGTGGCCCGCAACTACCTCCTGCTGCGCGGCGCCCAGGCCCGCCGCGCCGTCGCCGAGGAGAACGCCCGCACCCAGCAGGACACCCTGCATCTGACCGAGGTCCGCTACGAGATTGGCCCCGGCGACCCGGTGGACGTCGAAAGCGCGCGGGCCCGCCTCAGCGCTACCCAGGCCGACGTGCCCGCCCTGCGCACCGCCGAGGCCCAGGCCGCGCACCGGTTGGCCGTGCTGGTCGGGCAGCGGCCGGGGTCGCTGGACGCGGAGCTGGCCGCGGCCTCGACCGCCGGGCCGCAGGCGCCTGCCGCCATCCCGATCGGCGATGCGTCGGACTTCCTGCGCCGGCGGCCCGATGTGCAGGCGGCCGAGCGTCGGCTCGCCGCGGAGACCGCGCGGACCGGCGTCGCCACCGCCGACCTCTTCCCGCGGATCAGCGTCACCGGCTTCGTGGGCTTCCTGAGCGGCGACGTCTCGTCCCTGTTCAAGGGCGGCTCGCGGGCCTGGGCGGTCAGCCCGACCGTCACCTGGCCGGGGCTCGACCTCGGCGGCGCGCACGCACGTCTGAAGGCCCAGGAGGCGCGTGGCGACGAGAGCCTGGCGGCCTACGACCAGACGGTGCTGCGGGCCATCGAGGACCTGCAGAACGCGCTCGTCGCCTACCGCGAACGCCAGCTGCAGGTGGTCAGCCTCTCGCAGCAGGTGGCCGCCTCGCGGCGCGCCGCCGACCTGGCGCACATCCGCTACAAGGAGGGCCGCATCGACTTCCTGCGCGTCCTCGACGCCGAGCGCACCCGCCTGCAGGCCGAGGACAGCCTCACCCAGGCCCAGACCGACGCCAACGTCGACGTGGTCTCGATCTACAAGGCGCTCGGTGGCGCATGACCTTGCAACCTTCCTCTGAGCCTAGCCCCATGAAACGCCCCCTCACGCTTGCGGGCCTCGTCGCGCTCGTCGCTCTCGCGGCCTGCCAGCCGAAGCCGGACATCGCCGCGACCGCCAGCCAACTGCCCGAGTCCTTCAACCAGGTCGTCGTGCTCGACGCCGACCACCTGGTCCTCGACGGCAAGAAGGTCCAGCTCGCCAACGCCGTGGCGCCCAGCGCCATCCCCGGCGCGCGGTGCTGGTCGGAGGCCATGGCCGCCAAACAGGGCCGCCGCGCCGTACGCGAGATGTTCTTCGCTGCGCGTCACATCGACGTGCGCGACACCGGCCAGCGCGACGCCGACGGCCGCAGCGTGGCCCTGGTCCAGCTCGACGGCGTCGACCTGGGCGAGACCCTGCTGCAATTGGGTCTGGCCGCGAAGCCCGCCGCCAAGCGGCTGGACTGGTGCGCGCCGCTCAGCAGCCGCATGGCCGAAGGTCCGAGCCTGGCCGCGCTCGGCGACCTGAACCCCTAGGCGCGGCCCTTCGCCGCGATCCGGGGGCGATGCGCGGGCGGCTGGATATCCACCAGAATGAAATGGTGGGTGCTGGGGGATTCGAACCCACGACCCGCTGATTAAGAGTCAGCTGCTCTACCAACTGAGCTAAGCACCCGCCGTCGCACCGGATCTGAAACAGAGGCAGATCAAGCCCCGGTGGCGAGGGCGCGGAAAATACGCGAAAACACGGCCTTGGCAAGGCGCGTCCGGCAAGGCGATCGAGGAACCCATGAGCGCGATGGATTTCGGCTATCTGGAACGCTTCGCCGCAGGCGATCGGCAGGTGATTTCAGAGGTCCTGGCGCTGTTCCGCCAGCAGGCGGAAGGCTGGTCCGGATCGCTGGACGCGGCCGACCCGCGCTGGCGCGACGTGGTGCACACCATCAAGGGCGCGGCGCGCGGCGTCGGCGCGGTGTCGCTGGGCGACGCCTGCGAGGCGGCCGAGGCTGAGGGCCCCGACGGCCTGCCGGCCGTGCGCGCGGCCCTGGACGCTACGGTGGCCGACATCGCCGCCTACCAAGCCAAATCTTAGCCGGGCTGCGCTTAGTCCTCTTCGTCCAGCAACTCGCCCAGCCGGTCCAGCCGCTTCGCCCAGGTTCTGCGGTGGTCGGCGATCCAGCGCTCCACGGTCTGGAAGCCGGCGGGCTCCACGCGGCAGGTTCGCACGCGGCCGACCTTCTGGGTCCGCACGAACCCGGTTTCCTCCAGCACCTGCAGGTGCTGGGCGACGGCGGTGAGCGTGATCGCCAGCGGCCCGGCCAGACCCGAGACCGACTGAGGGCTCTCGCTCAGCCGGTCGAGGATCGCGCGGCGCGTCGGATCGCCGAGTGCATGGAAGACCCGGTCGATCTCCGTGGCGTGGGCCAGGTTCATTCGCCGAGCGCCTTGCCGAGCTTGTCGAGCAGGGCCACCCAGCCGCCCTTGCGCATCTGCGGCCCGTCGGCGCCCTCGTAGAACACGCCCTGGTGGGTGCAGACGAGCCTGGTCCCGCCGCCCTCGGCCAAGAGCTCGAAGGTGACCAGGGTCGAGGAGATGCGCTTGTCGCCCAGGCTCATGGTGCTGGCGATCACGATCCGCTGGCCGGGCGCGATGTCCTCGATGCGGCCATCCGTGGAGAGGATCGCGCCGGCGATCGGCGTGCCGGGCGCCATGCGGTAGCGGGTGCGCTCGGCGCCGCCCACCTCGAAGGCCATCTCGAACACCTCGACCGCCTGGTGGTCGCTCTCGGCGTACCAGCGGCGCTTCTTGGCGGGGTCGGAGAGGAAGGCGAACACCTTGTCCGGCCCCGCCTTGTAGCTGCGCTCGAGGACGAAGGTGTCGTGGACGGCGGGCTTTTCCAGTTGCTGATCCATAGGGTGTTCCAATTGATGAAGTGACGACTTCAGTATCGGCGCAAATCCCGGGATTGTAAAGCCCGCACTTCAGTGTTGGCCTTGAGCGCCTGCGGCTAGGCGCGTTCGCGCAGCGCGTCCCAGACCCCGAACTCGTGGGCGATGCAGCGCTCGATCAGGGTTCGCCAGACGGGCTCGGCGATCTCTTCGGAGAGACCGGCCTCGCGGGCGGCGGCCTTCACCTTGGCCACCACGTCCTCGATGCGGGCGTTGTCGCGCACCGCGCCGCGGTCCTGTTTGATCCCCGCCGCGGCGTCCATGTAGCGCTGCCGCTCGGCCAGCACGGCGACCAGCAGGCGGTCGATCGCGTCGACGCCCTGACGGACCTCGCCCATCGTCGTGCAGTCGGCGGGCGCTGGGCGCGGGTCGGTCGAAAAATCCATCGCTGCTCAACTCGTCTTCTAGATGCCGGCCCCGTTGTCGATCGCCAGCAGGGCGGCCTCGTGCGCCTGGGCCTGCGCCTGAATCCAGCCCACGAAGGCCTTCACCTGCGGCAGCCGGCCCTTGGCCTTGGGGTGGACGAGGTAATAGGCGAAGTCGACCGCGGTGGCGATCTGCAGCGGCGCGACCAGCCGCCCGGCCTCCAGGTCGGCCTGCGCCAGGGTGCGTTTGGCCAGCGCCACGCCGCGGCCGTTCACCGCCGCCTCGATCACCAGGCTCGACTGGTTGAACCGCGGCCCGCGCATGCCGTCGACGTTCTTCAACCCCCGTGCCGCCAGCCACATCGACCAGTCGGGGCAACTGTCGTCCAGGTCCGGCGAGCCGTCGTGCAGCAGGATGTGGTTGGCGAGGTCCGCCGGCGTGGTCAGCGGCTGGACCGCCAGGTGCTCGGGCGAGGCCACCGGGATCACCGTCTCCGAGAACAGCCGATGCACCTCGAGCCCGGGATAGCGCCCGGCGCCGTAACGGATCGCCACGTCCACCTCGCCGGCGGCCAGGTCCACGAGCTCGATCGCCGCCGAAAGCCAGACGTCGACCTGCGGATGGGCCTGCTCGAAAGCCCCCAACCGCGGCACCAGCCACTTGGCGGCGAAGGAGGGCGGGGCGGTCAGCGTCAGGCGCCGGCCATCGACGGCGGCGGTCAGCAGCGAGGCGGCCTCCGCCAGGCGGTCGAAGGCCTCGCGCAGCGCCGGCAGGGCGGTCTGCGCCGCGTCGGTCAGCAGAAGGCCCTTGGGCGTGCGCTTGAAGAGCGCCGCGCCCACATAGTCCTCCAGGTTCTGGATCTGCTGGCTCACCGCGCCGGGGGTGACGGAGAGCTCGTCGGCGGCGCGGCTGAAGTTCAGGTGCCGCGCGGCCGCCTCGAAGGCGCGCAGCGCGTTCAGCGGCGGCAGGCGTCTTCGTTCCACTGCTCTTTCCATAGAAATCCTGACAGCCCCGGCAGAAGTCCTTGGATTGCGAGTTGGGGGCGCCGACCCCTATTTGCAACCGTCCGCCGGTGTCTTGGCCCTTTTCATCGGTGGATATCGACGGGGCGGGCGAAAGCCCGTCCCGTTCCGGTTTCAAGGTGGTGAGGCTTTAGAGAAGCTAATCATGGCGCAGCGGCAGACGAGGTCAAGGCGCGCGGGCGGCCTGGTTTTGCTGGGCGGCGGGGAACGCCCCCAAGGCTTGCCGTCGGGCTCGGTCTGGCTGGTCGGCGCGGGTCCCGGCGATCCGGACCTGCTGACGGTCAAGGCGCTGAAAGTGCTGCGAACGGCCGACGTCGTCGTCCATGACGGCCTGGTCTCCGACGAGATCCTCGAACTCGCGCCGCCCCAGGCGCGCCGCATCTCGGTCGCCAAGCGCAAGTCGCGCCATTCCTACAGCCAGGAAGAGATCAACCGGATGCTCGTCGCCTTCGCCCTCGACGGGCTGACGGTTGTGCGGCTGAAGGGCGGCGACCCCTTCATCTTCGGCCGCGGCGGCGAGGAGCTGGAAGCCTGCCGTGCGGCCGGCGTCGACTGCCGCATCGTGCCCGGCGTCACCGCGGCCCTGGCCGCCGGGGCCAACGCCGGCGCCCCGCTCACTCACCGCGGCTCGGCCCAGGCGGTCACCTTCGTCACCGGTCACGCTGCGAAAGGCGGAGAACCGGACCTCGACTGGGAAAGCCTGGCGCGGCCCAACCAGACGGTCGTCATCTACATGGGCCTCTCCATGGCCGCCCCGATCGCTGCGCGGCTGCTGGCCGCCGGCCGCCGGGCTTCGACGCCCGCCCTGATCGTCGAGAACGCCAGCCGAGCCGACGAACGCCGGCTCACCACCACGCTCGCGGGCCTCGCCCAGGCCGCGGAAGCCCTCAGCGGCCCAGCCCTGCTGATCGTCGGCGAGGCCATGGCGCTGGCTCAGGCGGGCGGCGCGGACACCCTGGTGGAAACCATCGTTCACGAGGCCCGGGCATGAAGGCCTTGACCGCCAACCGCCTGGTCGACGGCGAGGTCGTCTTCTGGCGCAAAGGCCAGTGGGTGGAGCGCTTCGTCGACGCCGACCTCTTCGCCGACGACGACCCGGCCGGCGAGGCGGCCGAGGCGCACGGCAAGAACCAACCCACCGTCGTGGTCGAGCCCTATCTGATCGACCTCACCCAGTCCGAGGGCCTGTGGGCGCCGGCCAGCTATCGCGAACGCATCCGCGCGCTCGGCCCCACCAACCTCAACCACGGCAAGCAGGCCGAGGGCGGCGCGGCCGTCGCGGCCCTGATGCACGCCCAGGGCGGCGCCCGCTCCAGCGGCCGCATCGACCTGATCAAGCGCAAGTAGAGGGCGTCATGTACCGATACGACCAGATCGACAGGGACATGCTCGCCGACCGCACCGCGGAGTTCCGCGGCCAGGTGGCGCGCCGCCTGGCGGGCGAGCTTTCCGAAGACCAGTTCAAGCCGCTTCGCCTGCGCAACGGCCTCTACCTGCAGCTCCACGCCTACATGCTGCGGATCGCCATCCCCTACGGTTCGCTGAACCCGACCCAGCTGCGCAAGCTGGCCTGGATCGGCCGCACCTACGACAAGGGCTACGGCCACTTCACCACCCGCACCAACCTGCAGTTCCACTGGATCAAGCTGGCCGACGCGCCGGACATCATGGACCATCTGGCCAGCGTCGACATGCACGCCATCCAGACCTCCGGGAACTGCATCCGCAACGTCACCGCCGACCCCTACGCCGGGGCCACGGCGGAGGAGATCGACGACCCGCGCGTCTGGGCCGAGGCGATCCGCCAGTGGTCGACGGTGCATCCGGAGTTCAACTGGCTGCCGCGCAAGTTCAAGATCGCGGTCACCGCGGCCGCCAAGGACCGCACGGCGGCCAAGACCCACGACATCGGCCTGAACCTGAAACGCGCCCGCGACGGCGTCCTGGGCTTCGAGGTGATGGTCGGCGGCGGCCTGGGCCGCATGCCCTACATCGCGCCCACTATCCGCCAGTTCCTGCCGGCCACGCGGCTCTTCTCGTACCTGGAGGCGATCCTTCGGGTCTACAATCGCCACGGCCGCCGCGACAACATCCACAAGGCCCGCATCAAGGTGCTGGTGGCCGCGCTGGGCCGTGACGAGTTCGCCAGCCAGGTCGAGGCCGAGTGGGAGAAGATCGGCGCCGACGCCGACCTGCCCGACACCGAGCTTGCCCGCATCCGAGGCGCCTTCGCGCCGAAGACCTTCGAGATCCTGCCGTCGGTCTCGGAAGCCTTCGAGGCGGCCAAGCAGAGCACGCCGGCCTTCGCCCGCTTCGCGCGCAACAACCTGAAGCCCCATAAGGTGGCCGGCTACTCGATCGTCGAGGTCTCGCTGAAGGCCATCGGCGAGACCCCCGGCGACGCCACCGCCGAGCAGATGGAGGTCGTGGCCGATCTCGCCGAGCGCTACGGCCTGGGCGACATCCGGGTCACCCACGAGCAGAACCTCGTCCTGCCCCACGTGAAGCTGGACGACACGCCCGCGGTCTGGGCGGCGCTGGCCGAAGTGGGCCTGGCGACCCCCAACATGAACCTGGTCAGCGACATCATCGCCTGCCCGGGCCTCGATTACTGCGCGCTCGCCAACGCTCGGGCGATCTCGGTCGCCCAGCACATCGCCGAGAAGTTCGCCGACCCGGACCGCGCCGAGACGGTGGGCGAGCTGAAGGTGAAGATCAGCGGCTGCATCAACGCCTGCGGCCACCATCACGTGGGCCACATCGGCATCCTGGGCGTCGATAAGAAGGGCGAGGAGTTCTACCAGCTCACCCTTGGCGGCTCCGGAGCGGAAGACGCCGCGGTCGGCCAGGCGCTGGGCCCGGCCTTGCCCTACGACCGGGTGGCCGAGGCGGTGGACGTCATCGTCGAGACCTACCTGCGCGAGCGCCAGGGTGCGGAGCGCTTCCTCGACACCTTCCGGCGCACCGGCGTCGCCCCCTTCAAGGAGGCGGTCTATGCCGACGTTCATTAGGCTTCAGGACGGCGTCTTCGGCCTGGCGGAGGACCCCTTCACCAACGTCGGCGACGAACAGTCGGTGCCGCCCGGCGACGTGATCATCTCGCTCACCCGCTTCCAGTCGGAAGGCGAGGCGCTGCTGGGCGAGGGCCGCGCGGTCGGCGTGCGCCTGGAAAGCCATGAGGAGGTCGAGGCCTTGGCCTATGACCTGCCGCAGCTCTCTGTCGTGGCGCTGGCCTTCCCGAAGTTCGGCGACGGGCGGGCCTACAGCTACGCGCGGCTGCTCCGCGAGCGTTTTGGTTTCAAGGGGCAGGTGCGCGCCGTGGGCGACGTGCTTCGCGAGCAGGCGGGCTACATGGTCCGCTGCGGTTTCGACGCCTTCGAGCCGGCGGACGGCTCGACTGTGGATGTCTGGGAAAGGGCCACCCAGCGCTATCGCCACGTCTATCAACGCTCGGTCGACGGCCGTCTCGCGGCCTTCGTGGAGCGGGGAGGGTGAGCTTGGCCTACGACACAACCGACCGCTACCTGACGCTCGCCGCCAGGTTGGATGCGGAGCTGCGCCACGCGCACCCGCGCACCGTGCTGGAAGCCGCCGTCGAGACCTTCGGCGACAAGCTGGCGCTGGTCTCATCCTTCGGCGCGGAATCGGCGGTGCTGCTGCATCTGGCGTCCAAGGTGAAGCCGGACTTGCCCGTCCTCTTCCTCGACACGGGCATGCTGTTCGGCCAGACGCTGGACTATCGCCGGCAGCTGGCCGCGAAGCTGGGCCTGACCGACGTGCGCGACCTGCGCCCCGCCTACCAGGACCTGGCGACCGCCGACCCCGAGGCCAAGCTCTGGCAGACCGACACCGACGCCTGTTGCAACGTCCGCAAGGTGCTGCCGCTGGACCGCGCGCTCGCCGACTTCGGCGGCTGGATCACCGGGCGCAAGCGCTTCCATGGCGGCTCGCGCCTGGCCCTGCCGGTGGTCGAACAGGCCGACCATCAGGTGAAGTTCAATCCCTTGGCCAATTGGACCAAGGAGGACCTTGACGCCTACGCGGCGGAATACGATCTCCCCGCCCATCCGCTGGTCGCCCAGGGCTTCCCGTCGATCGGTTGTTGGCCCTGCACCAACCCCGTCGAAGAGGGCCAGGATGTCCGCGCCGGCCGCTGGGCCGGATCGGACAAGACCGAGTGCGGTATCCATGTCGCCCGCGCGCCGGGCGTGGTCGAAGATGTCGGCGGCGGCATTTGACGCCGAGAGCAAGAGCGTAGACACCGCGATGAATGATCTGTCCCTGGCTCCTGCGTCCGCGCCCGTGAAGGCGGGCGGCGCCTTCTTCGTCGAGACCGTGACCTGGGTCCAGCACTGGACCGGGAGCCTGTTCTCGTTCCGCACGACTCGCGACCCGAGCTTACGCTTCGCCAGCGGCCAGTTCGTGATGGTCGGGCTCACCAAGGAAGACGGCAAGCCGCTGGTCCGCGCCTATTCCATCGCCTCGCCGTCCTGGCACGAGGAGCTGGAGTTCTATTCGATCAAGGTGCCGGACGGCCCGCTCACCTCACGCCTGCAGAAGATCAAGGTCGGCGACGAGGTGCTGATCGGGCGCAAGCCCACCGGCACCCTGGTGCTCGACGGCCTTCGCCCCGGCAAGCGGCTCTACATGCTGGGCACCGGCACGGGCCTCGCGCCCTGGCTGTCGCTGGCCCGCGACCCGGACGTCTATGAGCGCTTCGATCAGGTGATCGTCACCCACACCGTGCGCGAGATCGCCGACCTCAACTACCGCGAGCTGCTCTCCGGCGCCCTGGCGCAGGACGAACTGCTCGGCGACCTGATCGGCCCGAAGCTCCGGTACTATCCGACCGTGACGCGCGAGCCCTTCCAGACCGAGGGGCGGATCACCGACCTGATCGCCTCCGGTCAGCTCTTCCGCGACCTCGGCAACCCGCCGTTCAACAAGGATGAGGACCGCGTGATGCTCTGCGGCGGCCCCTCCGTCCTGGCGGACCTGAAGCAGCAGCTTCTCGACCTCGGCTACGAGGAAGGCTCGATCTCCAGCCCCGGCGATTTCGTCCTCGAGCGGGCCTTCGTCGAGACCTGAGCCTCTTGCCAAGCCGATCACCGGCCGGTTCTCTTCCCGCGCGCCGAGAAGAGGACCCCGCATGCTCTATGTGATGCTCGCCTACCACGACGAAGGCTACGTCCAGTCGTGGAGCGACGAGGAGGACGCGGCCCTCATGGCGCAACTTGACGGCGTGCACGAGCGCATGGCCCGCGAGGCGCGGCTGGGGCCCGCCGCCCGGCTCGGCGCCACCGGCAAGGCCGTCACGGTGCGCGGCAAGGGTCTGGTCACCGACGGCCCGTTCACCGAGACCAAGGAAAGCCTGCTCGGCTTCTACATCCTCGACTGCGAGAGCCTGGAGGAGGCCGTCGAAGCCGCCAAGGCCTTCAAGGCCGCCAACCCCAGCGCCATCTACGAGGTCCGCCCCATCGTCCTCTACCGGCCTGGCAAGGCCATCCCCTTGAGCGACTTCGGCCTGGACGACGTGCGTCCGGCGCAGGTTAGCGGCTAGGCGGACCGCCGATGGACATGGCCCGCGCGCCAGAGCTGTGGCGCGATCTCTTCGCGATGATCGGTGGCTCGGCGGGGGCGCTGGTCGGCCTGCTGTTCGTCGTCATCTCCCTGCATCTTGACCGCATCGCCGAACGCGACGACGCCAACATGCGCGTGACGGTCGAGGGCGCGCGCAACAACACCTATCACCTGCTGACGGTGTTCATCGAGGCCGCCTTGATCCTGACGCCGCAGCCCCTGGTCTGGGCCGGCGCCGAGCTGGTCGTCATCAACCTCTTCGGCCTGCGCCTGCCGATCCGCATCGTCCGCCGCTACCTGCGCCAGGGCATCACCATCAGCGAGCGCGGCGGTTTTCCAACCGCCCTGATCGCCACGGTCATCGCCGCCTACCTGGCCGGCGCGGCGGGCGGCTTGGCGCTGGCCTTGTCGCAGGACTGGGGCCTCTATCTCGTCGCCGCCGCCTGCGTGGCGAAGGTCGTGCGCACGGTGCTGACGGCCTGGATGCTCATGTTCGGCATGTTCCAGGCCCCGCCGGCCTCCGCCGCCCCGCTGCGAGCGCGCCGGGCCCGCAGGCGCTGACCGTTCAGCGGCCGTCGACGGAGAAGGCCAGCAGCAGGTTGCTGGCGCCGGCGGTGCCGTTGTAGCCGGAGTGCACGAACAGCATGCCGCCGGCCACCGTCGGCCCGCCCATGTCCAGCGCCCCGCCCGGCGCGCCCTTGATCCCGTTCACCGTGTCGACCGGCGCTGTGGTGTCGTAGTCCCAGATCAGCTTGCCGTCGGCCGCCGCATAGGCGCGCAGGTGGCCGTCCAGCGCGCCGGAAAGCACCGCGCCCGGGATCGCGGTCGCGGCCTGCGAATAGCCGGGCAGGCAGCGCCCGGACGGCACATTGCAGGCCTGGCCCTTGGGGGCGTCGACCTGCCAGAGCAGCTTGCCGCTGGCCGCGTCCAGGGCCGCCAGCCCCGGACGGCCGCGCCCGGGGAAGTCGGCGAGCGGCGCATAGATGATCTTGCCGTCGATGGCCGGGCCCCATTCGACGCCGCCGCTCGCCCCGCCGCTGCCGAGCTTCGGCGTCGCCCAGACGGTCTTCCCGGTGTCCGGGTCCATCGCATAGACGATCGAGGACTTGTTGCCCGTGATCAGCACGGTCTTGCCGCCGGCCACCTGCACGAGTTGGGGCGAGGAGCCGAAGTCGTAGTCCGGCCCGCGCGTCCCCAAGGGGCCGTTGATCGTCCCGGACATGAAGTTGTCCTTGGCCAGCACCTGGTTGACCCAGCCGATCTTGCCGGTCGCCAGGTCCATGGCGACCACGGCGTCGGAGGTCGGATGCTCGACCTCGGTGTAGCTGTCGCCGGTCGCCACATAGAGCTGGCCGCGCTTGGCGTCGATGGTCGGGGCCGACCAGATCGCCCCGCCGGCCGGGCCGTACATCTGGGTCCCCGCCGCGTTCTTGCGCGTTGGATGCGGCGTCTCGTTGAGGATCGCCTGTTTCCAGAGCGGCCTGCCGGTGGCCGCGTCCAGCGCCGCCAGCGTGCCGATGAAGGTGCAGCAGCCGTAGGCGCCCACGTTGCCCTGGCTCTCCTCCGAGGCCGACAGCGGCACATAGATCACGCCCTTGTAGACCGCCGGCGAGCCGGTGATGCGGCCGACCCGGTGATCGTCGACGCGGGTGGTCCAGAGGACCCTGCCGGAGCCCGCGTCCAGCGCACGGACGAACATCCGGTCGTCGCCCAGGTAGAGGGCGTATTTGCTGGGCGCGCTTTTCAGCTCCGCGACGGTCATCGAGGCCCGCGCCCCGCCCTTGAAGTCGTAGCGCCAATGGACGCAGCCGGTCCTGGCGTCGAGCGAATAGGCCTTGCCGCCCAGGCTCGCCACGAACAGCCGGTCGCCGAAGATCAGCGGCTCGGTGTTCTTGGTGCCCGGATAGGCGAAGGCCCACTTTACCTTCAGCCGCGGGATGTCGGCGGCGGCGAACCCCGGCTTCGGCTGATAGCGGCTGTTTTCGATGTCGCGGCCCCAGCCGTTCCACTGCGGGCCATTGGGCTGCAGCGGCCCGTTGGCCTTGCAGAGGTTCGGGTCCGGCCCCTGCGCGGTCTGCGGGGTCGGCGACTTGCCGGTGATGAAGCGCACCACGCCATAGAGCTCGGCCTGGCTCAGCCCCTGCGCCATGGCCTGCATCCGCCCGGCGGTCAGGATGTCGTAGACATCCTCGGGGCTGCGCGCGCCGAGCTCCTGGCGGGTCGGGGCCCGCTCGGTCGCCGGCTCATGGCAGCTCGCGCAGCGCGCCTTGAAGATCGGCTCGCCGCTCACCGGATAGAGGCCCGCTGAGTTCTCCGGCGGGACGACATAGCCCGGCTTGGGGATCGCCGGCGGCAGGCCCGCTCGGGTCGGCGGCGCTTGGGCTGCGCTGGGGGCCGCCAGCGCCAGGATGGCCAGGACGGCGACGATCAGGGTCCGCAGCATCGATGTGATCCCCCCGAGGACTCGGCCACCTTCAGGCGGCTCGTCTTGTTCGTCTCCAGTCTGCCCCGATCCGCCGGCGGATATCCAGTGGTCAGCTCAGCTTGCAGAACGCGCGAGCCGCAGCACGAAGTCCGCCCGCGCCGCGACATCGGCCTTCGGCACGACCACCGGCGCGTAGCCCATCTCCGGGAAGGCACGCATGATCTTGTCGAAGGTGGCCTCGGCCTGCGCCCAGTCCTGTCGCCGCTCGGCGTCGGTCTCGTAGATTTCGCGCCAGGGCGGAAAGACGAAGACGCGAGCGTTATAGCGCCGCGTCCAGATCGCCTCGAGAAACGCCGGCCAGGGCTCGACGCCCTCGGCGCGGTAGCTGTCGGTGACGCCGCGGTCGAAGAACACCCGGCGGGTCTCGTCCGCCATCCGGTCGAAATTGGCGATGTCGCGCTCGACGGTGAGTTCGCAGAAGGCCTTCGGGTCGATCCAGGGCGCACCCGCGCCGCCACACGCAATCTGTTCGCGGATCACGGCCCGCGCGCTCTCCGCCACCACCAGTTCGCCCATCGCTTCCAGCTGGCGGATGAGCGTGGTCTTGCCGACCCCGGGGCCGCCGGTGAAGACGAAGAAATTCGGTTTATGGATCAATATTTTCTCCAGACATGCTGAGTTGCGCCGGGAATTCGGCGGGAGGCAGTCCGGGGAGATTTTGCGGGCGAGCCTTGCGCTCTAGCCCACTAGCCTGGAGGGCAGCCCTTGAACTCGCCCACCTTCACGGCGGTCAGGCTGGCCAGGTTCAGCTCGCGCGCAGGGCCCATGGAGCGGGCGCCGGCGCCGGTGAAGAGGTCGATGCGCTTGCCCTTGATCGCGCTGCCGACGTCGGAGGCGTACCAGTAGCCGTCGTGGGCGGTGCCGTCGGGCATCTTCATGCCGACGGTTTCCTTGATGAAGAGCACGCTGCGTTTCGGGATCAGGTTCTTGTCGACCGCCACCGTGCGCATGGCGACGACCTTGCAGCCGAGCGCGTCCAGCGCGCCCACGCCCTTGGCGCCGGCATGGTAGAGCGTGGCCTTCAGGTTCCAGCCGGGGCCGGAGGGCAGGGCGCCGGTGACGACCGACATGATCAGGTCGCCCACGGGATCCGCGCCCGCGGCATGGGCGTTAGGCCCCAGGAAAATCAGGGGGAGAACTGCCAGGGCGGCGAGGCGGCGTCGAATGACGGCGTCCTCCTTCGTCGTTGAACTGGTGCGGGCCGAAACCTAGCCGGACTCCGGAGGGCTGCCAACCCCGCGCGGCCTGCGGCCGATGGGCCTGTCAGCATATCTAACAACGCGATTGAGACGACATCGCTTGCCGTGGAAGGCGGATTGGCCTCTATCCCGGCGCGGGCCCAGGGGGACCGCGTCATGAAAATCTATGGGGATTCCATCTCCGGCAACTGCCTGAAGGTGAAATGGGTCGCCGACTCGTTGGGGCTTTCCTACGACTGGATCGAGACTGACATCCTGGCGGGCGAGAGCCGCACGCCGGCCTATCTGGCGATGAATCCGGCCGGCCAGGTGCCCGCCGTCGTGCTCGACGACGGCCGCCCGCTGGCCCAGTCCAACGCCATCATCCTGCACCTGGCTGAGGGCTCTGCACTGATCCCGGCCGACACCTACGACCGGGCCAAGATGCTCGAATGGATGTTCTGGGAGCAGTACAGCCACGAGCCCTATGTCGCGGTGGCGCGCTTCCACGTCGCCTACCTGGGGAAGGCCGTCGCCGACCTGGAGCCGCGTATCGTCGAGCGCGGCAAGGCGGCCCTCCAACGCCTGGAGGACGGCCTGGCCGACGCGCCGTTCCTCGTCGGCGCCTCGCCAAGCCTCGCCGACGTGGCGCTCGTCGCCTACACCCGCGTGGCCCACGAAGGCGGCTTCGACCTGGCCGGCTACCCGAAGGTCCGGGCTTGGATCGGCCGCGTCGAACAGGCGTTGAAGATCGCCGCCTGAAAGCCTTCGCGGGGCCCTTGCCTTCACCGCTGCGAGCCGACAAACGGGAGGCATGAAACGCCTCGCGCCCTTTGCCCTAGCCGCCGCCGTTCTCGCGCTCACGCCGGGCCCCGTCCTCGCCTGGGGCGGCTCCGGCCACCGCATGATCGGCGAGGTCGCGATGGGGGCGCTGCCGACCGAGCTGCCGGGGTTCCTGCGCACCCGCCAGGCGATCGTCGACGTCAGCGAATATTCCCGCGAGCCGGATCGCATCAAGCGCGCGGGCCGGGCCTTCGACGTCAACCGCGACGCCGGCCATTTCCTCGACCTGGGCGATGACGGGACGGTCTTTGGCGGCCCGAGGCTGAGCGCGCTGCCGCCGACGCGGCCGGACTACGAAAAGGCCCTGCAGGCCGTTGGCCAGAGCAGCTGGAAGGCGGGCTATCTGCCGTATTCGATCCTCGAGAGCTATCAGCAGCTCATGCAGGATTTCGCCTATTGGCGGGTCCTGAAATATGCCGAGGCGCACCCGGCCTGGTCGGCGCACAAGGCCTGGTACGCCGCCGACCGCCGCCGCCGCGAACTGCAGATCCTGATCGCGCTCGGCGAGCTTTCGCACTTCGTGGGCGACGGCAGCCAGCCGTTGCACGTCACCGTCCACTTCAACGGCTGGGGCGACTACCCGAACCCGAACGGCTACTCCCAGGCCAAACTGCACGGGCCGTTCGAGGGCGATCTCGTGCGTGAGAGCGTCAAGCTCGCCGACGTCAAGGCCAAGCTGCCGCCGCCGCGCGCGCTGTCCGGCACGGTCGAGCAGCGGATCGGCGACTATCTGGCCGCGACGGGCGCGGAGGTGATCCCCTTCTACGAGATGGAGAAGGCCGGCGGCATGAACCCTGGCGATCCCCGCGGGCCGGCGCTGGCCACCCGGCAGATCGCGATAGGCGCCGGCGAACTGCGCGACATGATCGTGTTGGCCTGGCAGGGCAGCGCAAGGCAGTCGGTGGGCTACAAGCCTGTCCCCGTGGCCGACGTGCTGGCCGGCAAGACCGAGCCCTACGCGGCGCTGAACAGCATCGACTGATGAACATCCCGCAGTTCGGCCAACCCGAACCGGGGCGCGGCTATCCTGACCGGCCCGCGGCCTTCGTCGTCGTCCCCAACGAGGGCCGGATCGCGGTCGTCAGCGTCGACCTGGGCGGCGGTCGCTTCCGCCTCGACCTGCCGGGCGGCGGCCTCGATCCCGGCGAGACGGCCGCTCAGGCGGCGGCCCGCGAATGCGGCGAGGAGGCGGGCCTGAAGGTCGCGGTGGAGGCCGAGCCCTTCGCCCACGCCGACCATTTCTTCGTCAACCAGGACGGCACGAGCGTGAACACCCGCGGCCAATTCTTCGCGGCGCGCCTTCTGGGCGAGGCGCCCGAGCTGAAGATCGAGGACGACCACACGCTCGCCTGGATGACCCCGCACGAGGCGCTGGCGACGCTCACCCGCGGGTCCCACGCCTGGGCCGTGACGGTTTGGCTGCGACGCGGGTTTGCGCGCGACGGCGCGAACGGCTAGTCGGGGCGCCAATTCCAAGGAGGCGTGTTTGGCCGAGTCGTCCGCAAGGGTCATCGACGGCAAGTTCTACGCCGAACGCCTGCGCGCCCAGGTGGCCGCCGAGGTCGCCGAGCTCCGCGCGAACCACGATCTGCAGCCGGGCCTGGCCGTGGTGCTGGTCGGCGACGACCCGGCCAGCCAGATCTACGTCCGCTCCAAGGGCGAGCACTCGCTCGCGGTCGGCATGCATTCGGTCATCCACCGCCTGCCGGAGGACACCAGCCAGCACGACCTCCTGCGGATCGTCGCCGAGCTCAACGTCGACCCGCTGATCCACGGCATCCTGGTGCAGGTGCCGCTGCCCAAGCATATCGACGAGAACGCCGTCGCCGGCGCCATCAACCCGGACAAGGACGTCGACGGGCTGCACGTGGTCAACGCCGGGCGCCTGGCGAGCGGCCAGCCCGCGCTGACGCCCTGCACGCCGGCGGGCTGCATGTACCTGCTGCGCGAGACCCTGGGCGACCTAACCGGGCTTCGCGCCACGGTGGTCGGGCGTGGCCGCCTGGTCGGCCGTCCGCTGGCGCAGCTGCTGCTGCAGGCCGACTGCACGGTGACCATGGCTCATTCGCGCACCCGCGACCTGGCCGCAGTCTGCCGCGAGGCCGATATCCTGGTGGCCGCCGTGGGCCGGCCGCGGATGATCAAGGGCGACTGGATCAAGCCGGGCGCGACGGTGATCGACGTCGGCATCAACCGCGTGCCCTTCGACGATCCGGTGAAGGCCGCGGAAGGTCGCACCAAGGTGGTCGGCGATGTCGATTTCAAATCGGCGAGCAAGGTCGCCGGCTGGATCACGCCTGTGCCGGGCGGCGTCGGCCTGATGACCGTGGCGGTGCTGCTGCAGAACACCGTCACCGCTGCGCGGCGCCAGGCGGGGCTGGAGCCGGCCTAAACCGCCTTCGCCTCGGTCCAGCTGACCAGCTTGCCGAGCACATCGCCCACTGCCTTGTTGTAGGCGCTGACGATCTCGCCGACGCGATTGTCGGCCGCCGGCACGCGCGCCTCGAAGTCCTGCTCGCCGACGCTCGACTGGTCGGCCTTGGTCAGCGCCGCGTGCAGGCGCACCACGACCGTCGGCGCGGCCTTGGGTCCTGCGTCGTAGCGGGTTTCGAAGGTGCGCACGTCCAGGCGAAGCGCATAGGCGGAGCGGCCCTGCTGGCCCCGCGCGATCAGCCGCACGGGGCTCGCGTCGAACACCTGGAACACCGCCTGGTCGAACAGCACCTCGGCCGGCGCCACCCAGCGGCTCTGGGCGATATAGGCCGCCTTGCCGCCGCTGACCGTCAGGATGCGATCGTCCGAGGCCTCCTCCTGGAACTTGCTGTTCGTGCGGAATATCGCGACCGCGTTGGGCGACGCCTGGTGGGGCGGCGCCTCGGCGACCACGAAGCGGTAGAGCGTCGCGGGCTTGCTCTTCGGCAGCAGCGAGATGCAGCCGCTGAGCGCCGCGGCGCAGAGGCCGATGGCGATCAGACGGCCAGCCCTGAGGACGAAGGGACGGATCATGGCTGCACCTTCACTTCTTCGGCGGCGGGTTTGCCGAGCGCCCCGGACGGGCTGCGTTGGATCTCGTTGACCAGCCGCTGCAGGGACTGCGCCGCCCGCTGCAGCTCGACGATCGCCGAGGTGATCTGCGGCAGGCCGTTGTTGGCGAAGTCGGCCGTCGGGCCCTGCAGCTTGTCGACCATGCCGCGCAGGTCGTGGGCGGTCGCCTTGGCCTCCTCGGCGGCGTCGGCGATGTTCTTCAGGCTGCGCTTGGCGTCGCCGTCCACCAGGCCCTGGGTCGACTGCAGGATGCCGTCGGCGTGCTGGGTGGCGGTGTCGAGGTCCTGGATCAGCTTCTGGGCGTCGGCGATGATCGCCTTGCGCTCGCGAAGCTCGGCGGTGACGGCTTGCGCGTCGGAGAGCGCCGCGCCGAAGGTCTTGATGTTCTGGTCGGAGAGCACGCGGTTCACGCGGTCCAGCGCCTCGATGGTTCGCGTCAGCACCGTGCCGCCGCCTTCCAGAAGGTCCGCCAGCGCGCTCCGCTGGCTCTTCAGGATCGGGATGCAGGGGCTGAGGCCCCGGGCTTCGCAACGCGCCTTCTCGACCACCTTCAGCAGTGGCTTGGACGGCGTGCCGGCGGTGATCTGGATGTAGTTCACGCCGGTGATGCCCTGCGGCTCCAGCGTCGCGTAGCTGTCGATACGGATCGGCACGTCGGAGGTGACGCGGGCGCGGGCGATGACTCGGCTCGGATTGGTGCGGTCGAGCGCGATCTTGGTCACCTCGCCGACCTTGATGCCGTTGAAGTGCACCTCGCCGCCCTGGTTCAGGCCGCGCACCGGCCCGTCGAAGACGATGTCGTAGAGGTCGTACTCCTGGGAGAAGGAGACCCGCGCCAGCCAGACGACGAAGATCACCAGTCCGACGAACAGGATCAGCGAGGACAGGCCCACCAGGGCGTAGTTGGCGTTCTTTTCCAATCAGGCCTCCGTCTTCGCCCGGACCTTCGCGGCGGCTCTGCCGCGCGGACCCAGGAAATATTCGCGGATCCAGGGATGGTCCGCATGTTCGAGCTCCCGCACCGGTGCGGTGGCGACCACCTTCTTGTCGGCGATGACCGCGACCCGGTCGGTGATCTCATAGAGCGTGTCGAGGTCGTGAGTGATCATGAACACCGTCAGGTCCAGGCTGTCCGAGAGGTCCTTGATCAGCTCGTCGAAGGCCGCGGCGCTGATCGGGTCGAGGCCGGCGGTGGGCTCGTCGAGGAACAGGAGCTCGGGATCGAGCGCCAGCGCCCGCGCCAGGCCGGCGCGTTTGCGCATACCGCCGGAAAGCTCCGCCGGCTTGAGGTCGCCGGCCTCGGGCCCCAGCCCCACCAGCGCGATCTTCAGGTCTGCGAGCTCGTAGATTTCCGGACGCGACAGGCTGGTGTGCTCGTACATCGGCGCGGCCACGTTCTCGCGCACCGTCAGGTTGGAGAACAGGGCGCCCTGCTGGAAGAGGACCCCCCAACGCCGCTCGATCGCCGACCAGCGCCGCCGTGAGGCGCGCTCGATGTCCTGGCCGAACACGCGGACCACGCCGGCCTGCGGCAGGCGCAGGCCGATGATGGTGTTGAGCAACACGGATTTGCCGGCCCCCGAGCCGCCGACCACGCCCAGCACCTCACCGCGCAGGGCGGTGATGTCGAGCCCGTCGTGGATCACGTTGTCGCCGAACGCCGAAACCAGGCCGCGCACCTCGACCGCCGGGCCCTCGGTGTCGAGCAGCTCGTCGTCGCTGAGTTCGTCTTCGTTGACGGGCTCGGGGTGCTTGGCGTCGGTCATACGTTCAGCTTCATGAACAGCAGCGCGAAGCCCGCGTCGATCATGATGATCGCGAAGATGGCGTGCACCACCGCGGCGGTGACCCGCCGGCCGAGGGACTCCACGTCGCCGCCGACTTCCAGGCCCTGGCGGCAGCCGATGCCGGCGATGACCATGGCCATCACCGGCGCCTTGGACATGCCGACCCAGAAGTGGACGGCGCCGACGTTGTCGACGATCCGCTGCAGGAAGAAGGTCGGCCCCAGGTGCAGCACGGACCAGACGACCACAAGGCCGCCGAACAGGCCCGCCAGCGTCGCTACGAAGGTCAGGAGCGGGATCGTGAACAGCAGGGCGGCGAACCGCGGCAGGACCAGGGCCTCGAACGGATCGACGCCCATCACCTGCATGGCGTCGATCTCCTGGTTCATCTTCATCGAGCCGATCTCGGCGGCGAAGCTGGAGGCCGAGCGGCCGGCCAGCAGGACCGCGGTGATGATAATGTTGAACTCGCGAAGCACCGCGATGCCGATCAGCTCCACGGCGAACACCTCGGCGCCGAATTGCCGCAGCATGTTGGCCCCCAGGAGGCCCACGACCGCGCCGATGAAGAAGGATGTGACCGCCACGATCGGGATGGCGTCGAGGCCGGCGCGCTCGGCCAGGGAGAAGATCGCCGCCCAGCGGATGCGCTTGGGATTGGTGAACAGGTAGTAGAAGGACCTCGCGACGACGACCAGCAGGTGGCCCAGGAAGGCCAGGGTGTCGACCCACTCGTAGCCGACGTTCATCACCCCTTTGCCGATGCGCACGGTGAGCTCGTGGAAGCCGCGCGGCGGCCGCGTGGTCACGGGCTCGACGTGGACGGCCGCGCCGACCAGCTCGAGCAGCCGCTCGCTCTCCGGGCGCGCCAGCACGGTCTTCAGGTCGTAGTCGTGGCCGACGGCGCGGACCAGCGCATAGGCGCCGGCGGTGTCGAGGCGGCGGACCTTGCGGATGTCGACCGCGACGCGGCCGCTATCCCTCACCGCGCGGGCGAGGCGGGACGCGACATCGCCCAGGTTGTTGGCCGTCCAGTCGCCGGAAAGCGCGACAGTTGGTCGCTCCCCGGCGGTGCGGACACTGAATTCGGCCGGCTTCTCCACAGGTCTTGCAGGCTCCGATGTCCGGGCGATCGACTTTCGAGTCGCGCTCCCTTGGGAGATGTGACCCTAACAGAGGCGGCGCACCGCCCGAACGTCTTACGGCGCAGGCTGTTCCGAAAACACCATTGGCGACTGTCGACGCAAGAAAGGGTCCCCATGGCTAAGCTAGGCCTATTTTTGGTCAAGGCTGGGGCACAGCATGAGCCGCGGCCCCTGGCGGGGCCTGAAGAACGCGTTGCCCCGGGGTGGAGAGTTTCGTTGACCCGTCAGTATGAAATCGCCGGCAAGTCCGGCGCCAGATACCGCTACACGCCGCTCGAGGAGTCGCGCTTCCTGCCGCCGGCGGGCGCGAACTTCGTGATCGCCAAGATGACCAAGGAAGGCCCGACCGTGGTCTATGCGGGCGAGACCGACAACCTGGCCAACCAGACCTGGCGCGAGGCGCTCGACAAGGCCAAGGCGGCCTACGGCGACGCGGCGGTGCTGACGCGCCTCAACGTCACCCGCGCGGTCCGCGAGGCCGAGCGCAGCGACCTCATCGAGGAGCACCAGCCCCCGATGAACCAGGGCGCCCAGCCCAGGGCCTGAAGTCCCTACCTCCCCCGCGAAGCGGCGGGAGGGGGACCATCGGTCGAAGCGCCGATGGTGGAGGGGCGAACCGCCGCACGGTCAACGCGACCCGCGCTGACCGCCGGCCGCGCGGACGCTCAGCTGAGAGATCCGGAATGGGCTTGCCCCCTCCACCGCGCGCCCTTCGCTGCGCTCGGCGCGCGGTCCCTACCGCCGCTTGGCGGGGAGGTAGGAGTTCTCCGCCCATGGTAGAGCTTCTTGCGCCAGCGAACTGGCGGCCAGGGAACGCCCATGACGCTCAGCTACGACCTCTATTGGTCCTTCCGCTCGCCCTATTCCTACATGGTGACGCCGCGGCTGATGGCGCTCGAGCGGGACTATGACGTCGCCTGCCAGGTGCGGCCGGTCTATCCGCTGGCCGTCCGCACGCCGGAGTTCTTCGAGCAGCAGGACCCGTTGTGGGTCCGCTATTTCATGACCGACGTCTTCCGCGAGGCGGGGTTCCTCGGCCTGCCGTTCCGCTGGCCGCGGCCCGACCCCGTGCAGCGTTCGGAGGATCAGGGCTACCGTATGCCGCAGCCCTACATCCACCGCCTGACCCACCTGGGCGTGGCGGCGGCCGAGCAGGGCAGGGGCCTCGCGTTCCTCACCGAGGTCAGCCGCACGATCTGGGGCGGCGAGGTCGACAACTGGCATGAGGGCGACCACCTGGCGCGCGCCGCCGAGCGGGCTGGCCTCGACTTCGCCGCCCTGGCCGCCGCCGTCGATGCGGACCCCGCGCACTTCGCCGCGATCGTCGAGGAGAACCAGGTCGCCCAGCGCGCCGCCGGCCACTGGGGCGTCCCGATGATGGTCTTCGGCGGCGAAGCCTTCTTCGGCCAGGACCGCTTCGACCAGCTCAAGTGGCGGATGGAGGCCGCGGGGCTGGCCCGGCGCTGAGCGCGCTCACGCCCGGTGGTTGGTGTGCCCGTTGCCGACCCGGTGGCGCAGCATGTGCAATTCGTAGATGTCGCTGCGGCTGAAGCGAAGGTGCGGCTCGATCGCATGGCGCGTGGCGCGGCCGATCGTGCGGCTGAGCTCCTCCAGCCGCTGGAACTGCGCCCGCTCGACCTCGCCCACCTCCGGCGTCTCCCCGCGCTCGTGGGCCAGCAGGATCTCCTCGGCGCGCAGCACCAGGGTGAGCTGCAGCTCCATCCAGGCGCCGACCGCCTCCGAGATCCGCGCCGGGAACCGTCGGGCCATGGCGGCGACCGCCTGCCCGTCCGGCGTCTCGGCGAACCGCCCGGCGCGGATGTCCGCCAGCATCTGGGCGTGGCCCTCGTGGTCGTGTTCCAGCCAGTCGTGGGCCGTGGCCCCGCCGCGGGAGAAGACCACCAGCAGCGTGATCGGGATCACCACCAGCGCGCCCAGCATCGCCAGCAGCGGCTCGCCAGGGAAATGGTTGAAGGCCGAATGCAGCGCGATCGCCACCATCAGGCCGGGCAGGAATACCCACGGATAGAGCCGCGAGTGGCGCCCCTGGCGGTGGGCCTGGTGCTCGGAGAACTCGTGGGTGATCACCGCGAAGAGCGCAGTCGCGCCCCCGTGCATCACCGCGGTCCCGAAACCGCGGACGATCCAGATGCCCAGGTTGGCCTCCGGGAAGGCCGAGATCAGATAGGCGTTCTCGAACACCGAGAACCCGGCCCCCACCGCGAAGCCGGCGATGGCGGCGTCGAGCTTGAAGCCGATCCGGTCGAGGGCGAAGAGGCCCACGATCACCAACGCCTTGATGGTCTCCTCGATCGGCGGGGCGACATAGCGGCTGTAGTCGGTGAAGCCGATCGGCAGGCCATCCATGACGTGGCCGTTGGCGACGTAGCAGAGTGCGGCCAGCGCGGCGCCGACCAGGGCGTAGGCCACCACGCTGCCGCCGCTCACCAGCCGGAAGATGTCGAGCCGCTCGAACACCACCAGCAGGGTCACCACCGGCGCCAGCGCCACCGCAAGCTTGGCGACTACGGCCCAGTCCATCACAGGATCTTCAACGAGATCATCGCCTCGTCGCCCCGGTGGCGGCCATCCTCGAATCCCGACGCTGCACCCACGGAGAGCACCATGGGCAGGCGCAGCGCGAAGGTGAAGTTGAAATCGAGCTGCCCGCCCACCGTCTCCAGGGTGCGCGCGTCGCGCCGGCCAGGCTCCACCGCCAGCACGCCCGCGAACAGCGCCGAGCGCATCGAGCTCAGGAAGAAGCTCGGCCGCCCGAACTCATTGAAGCGCAGCGGCGGCAGGTTCAGCTCCAGCAGCGACTTGGCGAACCGCTGGCCGGCCAGCTCGTCGATCTTGAAGCCCGGGAAGCTGTCGTACTCGCGGTAGCGCTTCACCTCGCCGTCATCGACGTAGTTGTTGCCGAACCCGCCGAAATAGAAGTCGCTGAGCGGGTTGGTCCGTTCGCCGCCGCCCGCGCCCACGGCGTTGTAGAGCCAGAGCGAGGCGTGCTTCAGCGGCAGCGGCGCGCCGAAGTCCAGCGTGCCATAGACCTTCGGGAAGAAGTCGCCCGAGCCCAGGTCGCCCGCCGCCATCAGCGACCAGCGCACGCCCTTCTCGTAGTCGAGCGCCCCCAGGCTCTTGTCGGTGGCCGTATAGCGCAGTCCGATCTGGCCGGAGACCAGGTTCTTCGAGGTCGTCGGGATGTCCTGCGCGAGCGGCAGGGTGTCGAGCCCGCGGTAGGCGGCGAGGTCGGCCACGAAGTCGAGCTGGTTCGGCGGGTCGTAGATCAGCGCGTCCTTGTAGCCCACCAGCACCGCGTCGCCCCTGCGGCTGCGGTAGGTCGGCCCGAAGAGGTCGTAGAAGTCCGCGCCGTTGTGCCAGTAGCGCAGCCGCCACTTCAGCGTCTTGTACTCCAGGTTCACGTGCAGCCGCTCGTCGTCCGGCAGGTCGCCGGCCGGCGAATAGGCGATCGTGGCCAGGAACTGGTGGAACTCCAGCGGGTCCTCGAAGATGGCGTGGACGCCCGCCGCCACGTCGCCACGATAGCCCTCGACGATCGGATAGATCGAGGCGAGCTTCATCTCCTTGTTGGGATCGTAGTGCCCGCGCTCGATGATCATGCTGTCGAGCGGCACGCTGGCCGCCGAGCCCACCGCCCAGGTCTTCACGATCGGATGCTGGGCTGCGATCTCGGCGCCCAGGAACTTGATCGAGCCCAGGTCCTGCAGCGGGACCGGGTCGATGACGACCGGCTGGAATCCTTCGCCGGTGTATTCGTAGACGACCAGCTTGCCGTCCGCCCGCGGGATCGGCCGCACGAAGCCCGTCGAGGCGTTGGAGACCGCTTCCACCTTCTGGGTGGCGATCTCGTATCGGTAGATGTTCGAGACCCCGGTGTAATAGCTCGACCCGAACAGGTAGCGCCCGTCCGGCGAGAAGACGAAGCCCTCCGGCGTCGAGGCGCCCAGGGTGAACTCCGCCGTCGGGTTGATCGGCCCCGCGTCGAGGTCGGCGATCCGGTAGAGCCGTACCGACTGCTTGCCATCCACTTGGCCCACCGAGGCCGAGAGCAGGGTCCCGTCCGGTGAGATGTCCAGGTCGAAGGGGATCTCGCCATAGGCGAAGGTGTGCACCTGGGTCCAGCCGGCGTAGGGCGGGGCGAGCTTGACCAGGGTCACCAGGCCGTTCAGGTGCCGCAGGCCCCACATGGCCTTGTCCCTGGGGTTCAGCACGATGTCGCCGATCCGTGCGTCGCGCAGCAGCATGCGGCTCTTGCCGCTCGCCACGTCCACCTCCATCAGGTCGCGATAAGCGGCGTTGTCGGCAGTGTAGTAGGCCTTGTTCGCGTCGGGGTCGTAGGCGAGCGCGGTCACCCGGTAGAGCATCGCGCCCTTGATGTCGGCGAGACGGCGCACGCGTCCGTCCTTCAGCGAGATGACGCCCACGTCGGCGATCACGCCCGGCGTGCGGAAGGCGCCGATCAGGCTCTGGCCGTCCGGACTCAGGAACCCCCGCGAGATCGACCCCAGGCCCTGCGGCGTCAGCGGCTTCGTGGGCGTCGCCGGATAGGCCTGCACCTGCGCCAAATTGGCCTTCTGGAAGGCGTGCTCCCAGGCGATCCAGTCCTGCCAGGCCTGGTCCAGCGGCTTGCCGAACACCCGCTTGAACTGGACGGAGTAATAGCCGGCCGAGCCCTCGTCGCGCCGCAGCCAGGCGATCACCTTTTCCGGCCCGTAAACCAGGCCCAGGTAGGAGAAGAAGCGGGTGCCGTAGAGGTAGTCGTTGACCCCCACCTGGAAGTCGACCTGCGTGCCCTCCGCCTCGAGGCCGACCGGCGAATAGAACCTCGCCCCGTCGCGGACCTTGGCGCGGAACACCATCTCGTCATAGCCGCCCTGGGCGCGGCCGAAGCCGCCGGCCATCCAGGTCTCCATGAAGACCGCCGCGCCTTCCAGGAACCAGCGCGGCGAGTTCACGCGCGGCGTGGCCAGGTAGTTGTAGAGGATCGACTCCGGGTGGTCCTCGACCGGCGCAGGCTTGCCGTGGAACAGCCGCCGCCAGCGCGCGTCGTCGCTGTTCCAGACGTCCATGTTGGCCACGTGGACCGGCTCGTGGTTCAGCAGGGTGAAGAACCGCTCGCCCGGGCTGAAAGTCTCGTAGGTCTGGGAGATCGGCGCCACGTCCAGCAGGATGGCGTTGTTGGGCGAGGCGCGCGCCGCGGCGTTGCCGTAGTCGGAGAAGTCCTTGAGCAGGACGGTCGTCCGCTCCCGGGGCGTCCAGCCGAACAGCTTCTTCTGGAACGCCAGCGAATGCTCGAAGGTGCGCGCCACATAGGGCGTCAGGTAGGTCTGCGCCGGATCGAAGTAGAGCAGGGTCAGGTCGGCGGTCCGAATCGTCGAGAGGTCGATCTCCGCGGCGCTGGGCGGCCCGGCCGGGCCCGGCTTCTCGACGATGGTGGTGGGCGCAGGCGGGGCGGCGGGCGCAGGCGTGGACGGAGTGTCCGGCGCCGGCTGCGCGGACGCCGCGACGGCCCCCGCCCACAGGACGGCGGCCATGCAAGCCGAACCCCAGAAACGCCCCACCATACGCCCCCCGTACTGAACGGGCGCCCGTCGGCGCCCGCCCTTTAGCCGACTAGAGGGAGCGCATCTGGGCGGCGAACTGCTGGCTGCCCAGCAGGGCCGAGAAGGCCGAGCTGGAGGCCAGGGACGCGAAGGCCCGCGAATTGGCCATCGCCGACATGGCCTGCACGTTGCCGCCGAGCGCCGCCATCGCCTGGGCGTTCGAGGCCAGCGCCTGGAAGGCCTGCGGCGCCTGGGCCATCAGGGCGAGCGCCTGCGGGTTGGCCGCGGCGACCCGGAACGCCTGGGCGTTGGCGCCGGTGGCGGCGCTCGCCTTGGCCATGGCGGCGGCCTGCGCGGAAACCGCCGCGGCCGACTGGAAGGCCTGGGCGTTCTGCGCCATGGCCGCTAGCGCGGCGGCGTTGGTCGCCGACAGGCGGAAGCCCTGGGCGTTGGCCCCAAGCGCCGCGAAGGCCGGGCTTGAGGCCGAGAGCCGGAACGCCTGGCTGTTCGCCGCAAGCGCCTGGAAGGCCTGGGCGTTGGCGGCGAGCGCGGCGAAGGCCTGGCTGTCAGCCCGAAGCGCCGCCATCGCCTTGGCGTCTGCGGCCAGCGCCTGGAAGGCCGCCGGCGCGCTCGCCATGCCCTGGAAAGCCTGCGGGGTCGACGCCGCCATGGCGAACGCATTCACGTCGTTGGCGAAGTTGGCGAAGGCCTTGGGGTTGGCGGCCATGGCCTCCAGCGCCTGCGGATAGCGCCCGAGCGCCGAGAACGCCTCTGCGTGGTTGGCGATCGCCGCCAGCGCCTGCGGTTGCTGCGCCATGGCGCCGAAGGCCTGCGAGTTCGCGGCCATGGCGGCAAGCGTCGCGTTCAGGACCCGCGCTTGGGCGCCGCCGCCCAGCGCCGCCATCTGCGCCTGCGCCGCGCTGGCGTTGGCGGCCATGGCCTGCAGGGCCTGGGCGTCGGTGGCGAGCAGCCGGAAGGCCTGGGCGTTGGCCGCCATGGCCGCCAGCGCCTGGGCGGTCGCCGCCGAGCTGAACTGGGCGTCGCTGGCAAGCAGCCGGAACGCCTGGGCGTTGGCCGCCAGCGCCGCGAACAGCTGCGCGTCGGCGCCGATCGCCGCCATCGCCTTGGAGTCCGCGGCCAGCAGCCGGAACGCCTGGGCGCCGCTCGACATGGCCGCGAAGGATGCCGGGTTGGCGGCCGCCTCGGCGAAGGCCTTCGGGTTCTGGGCGAAGGCGCTGAACGCCGCCGCGTTGGCTGCCATGGCCTGCAGCGCCTGCGGATGCTGGCCGAGCGCGGCGAAGGCCTCGGCGTGGTTGGCGATCGCCGCCAGGGCCTGCGGCTGCGCCGACAGCGCCCGGAACGCCTGGGCGTTGCCGGCCATGGCCGCGAAGGCCTGGGCGTTCTGCGCCTGGGCGGCGGGGCTCAGGCTCGCATAGGCCTTGGCGTCGCCCGCCAGGGCCGCGAAGGCCTTGGGGTCCTTGGCGAGCGCCGAGAAGGCGGCCGGGTTCTGCGCCATGGCCGCCAGCGCCTGTGGGTTCTGCTGGGCGAGCGCCATGAACGCCGGGTTGGTCGCCAGCGCCCGGAAGTTGGCGTCCTTGACCATCAGCTCGAAGGCGTCGGTCTGCATCAGCTGCGGCACCGAGGTGTCGCCCAGCGTGACGTCGGCTTTCGTCACCTGGCTGGCCTGATAGCGCTGGGCCGGCGCGATGGTGCCGCTCAGCGACGCGCCCTGCGGTGGGTAGACCCGGCCGACGCCGTAGGCGACGCCGGCGACGACCAGGATCGCGGCCCCGGCCACAACAATGCGTGTATTGTTGGAAACTCTGGCGTTCATAACCGCCCCCGACTGTGAAGCTCGGGAGGTGAGGCCCTGTATCGTGTTACGTCAACCACGAAGTGAACGCCGATATCGGCCGACCACAGCTATTTGAACAGTTGCAGCAGTATCTGCGGCGCCTGGTTGGCGATGGACAGCGCCTGGGCGCCCAGTTGCTGCTGCACCTGCAGCGCCTGAAGCTGGGCGCTCTCCTTGGCGAGGTCGGCGTCCACCAGGTTGCCGACGCCGGCGTTCAGCTGGTCGGTAAGTTGCGAGACGAAGGTCGCGTCGCTGGCCAGCGCCTTGGCCTGTGAGCCCAGGTTGCCCAGCGCCTGGTTGGTCTGGCTGATCGAGGTGGTCACCTGCGCCAGCACAGCCGTCGCCAGGGTGATCGTCGAGAGCGAGGCGGTGGAGGGCACCGTGATGATGCCGCCGCCTAGTGAGAGGTTCTGCCCCGAAAGCGTGATGAAGCTGCTGGCGTCGGCATTGGCCAGGAATTTGATCTGCGGGACGCTGCCGTCCAGCATGTTCGCCCCGTCGAAGACGGCATTGCCCGCCACCTGGGTGATCTGGCGCAGGATCGACTTGAAGTCCGAGTCGAGCGCCGTGCGCGAGGCGGTGTCCAGCGACGGGTCCATCGCCGCCACCACCTTCTCCTTCATCTGGACCAGCAGGTCGGAGATGGTCGCCCCGGCCGCCGACGCCACGTCGGCGATCGAGGTCGCCCGGTCCAGGCTCATCTTCACCGCGCCCAGCGAGCCGATGTCCGCCCGCTGCCCCTGGGCGATGGCCCAGACCGCAGCGTTGTCCTTGGCGCTGCCGATCGCCAGGCCCGTGCTGATGCGGTTCTGGACGTCGCCCAGCTCCGACGTCGTCTTGTTGAGGTTCTGCAGCGCGATCAGCGCCGCTTCGTTCGTATGGACGCTCATCGCCATGGAGGTCGGCCTTGGTTAACCCCTCGCCGTCCGCCGATCCGTGATTCGCAGAGGGCGCCTGAACTCTTCTAGCAATTTCTGACGCATAGATAGTTAACACGCGGGAAGGTTGTGGTTGGAAATAAGGGGCGTGATCGGACATTGGGCGATTTCACGCGGGCTCTGGAAATCGGCGCCGCTAGTCCGACGCTGAGCACAAACTCCGAACCAAGGCGTCGCCGATGGCGCCGCCGGCGCGGCGATCGTAGCCCTCAAAACACGGCATCGAGTTCGCCTCTAGGAAGTAGAGTTCCCCGGTCTGCGCGTGCCGTTTGAAGTCGACGCCCGACATGCGAAGGCCCATTTCGCGCGTCAATGAAACGCACGCCTCGCTGACGGCGTCGGCAAGCGAAGCCCGCTCATAGATGTTGGACCTCGAAGTCCGGTAGTCGACGTTTTCGCTTTCGATCTGCTCCGCAAAGGTCTCGGAGCCGACCACGTGCACGCGAATGTCGGGGCCAGGGATTCGTTCCTGGAAGAGGACCGGACAGGCCGAGATCAGGTCGAGGCGGCTTTCATCGGTCGCGTCATCATATGAGGACGCCCACGTCTTGACGGCGCTGACGCCTTTGTAGATCGCCCCGCTCTCGCAGCTTGCCGCGAAGTCACGGGCCTGTGCCGGATCGTTGGTGAGGCAACTGCGCGGCGTCTTCCAGGGCCGCTCGCGGCTGTGAAGCACGGTGTGAAGGAGCTTGGTGAAGTTGGACCGGTCGTTGGCCGGCGGATTGATCACCGGCATGATCGTCGAAGCGCGGCTGCAGATCAGGCCCAGGGCGCCTTCCAAAGCCGCGGCGCGTCGGGCGAGGGCGGCGTCCGGCGCGCCGCCGGACACGCCTGTCAGGCGCACCCAAATGCCGGAGAAGCTAGCGATGGAGACGTCCTCGCCGTCGAGATGCACGGTCAACTCCAGAGGACGCCCCAGCGCGCCGCTGACGGATCCGGCGACCGCGAGTTCGACGACATCCAGGACCTTCGTCGCGACATGGCGCCGGGCAAGCGCTGCGACGCCTGCCCAAAAGGTTTCGTCTGCGACCGAGCCGATGCAGAGGATCATGGTCGAAGTTCCGACAGCAGCGCGTCGTTCACCGCGGCCTCGAAGTGACCGAAATAGGCGAGCTGCGGCAGGTAGTTGATTTGAACGATGCGCTGATCGCCGGCTGACGTCGACAAGACGGCGTGTGCGAAGATCGGCGGTCGGTCGATCAGTCCCAAGGCGGCCGCGACGGGATCATCAGAGCTGACCGCGATCGGCGCGGCTGGAGCGGTCAGGTCAAACATCCAGCGCCCGACCACGAGCACGTGGCGCAATGCCGAGGGGTCGAACACCGTCACGAGTTCCGGCTGCTCGAATGGCGCGTTGCTGGGCTCGCCGGGGCTTCGCCCGAGAAAGGCGTGCGTCGCCAGATCGTGTCGATGCGCAATCAGGCCGCGGGGAAGCACCGGCCAGCGATCGGCGATGCGCCGTTCGACGGCCGGTTGCGCATTGACCTCGAACGACGGTGGGATGAGTCCCGCCTGACTTGGACGATTGATGACGGGCCCGGAGAACAGCGCGAGCGCCGCCCACCAGGCGGCCAAGCTCTCTGACTGCTCGAATTCGTCGCCGCCAGACGACCAGAAGAACCCTCTGTTCAAGATCGCATCGACAGGTTCGCCGGTGCTCCTTATCGCCAGATCGACCGACGGCGCGCCGTCGCTGTTAACCAGCACCCGCAGCCGAAGATCCGCCAGCGACTGCGTCCTTGCGTGCGGCTCCGCGTTGGCGTCGAGCCAGGCCGAGAACGCCTCGGCCGTCTCATCATGGCTTGGGGCGAGAATTAGAAGCACCGGACGCCTTCGCGGGGACGGATGGCTCTGAGCTCGGCTGGAGCACCGATGGATCGGTCGCGATCCTGGTTCGCCGCAGGGTCAGCCCTACGGCCCAGGCGAGCGCGTGCGCCCGATCGCTTACCGCCGGACGCTTTTCCAGCGGAACAAAGACCTCCACGGCCCTAGCGCAGGGCGATCTGCTGGATCTTCTGGGCCATCGACAGGAGCGGCAGCCACTCGTCGGGGTCAGGATTGGAGGCGAGGATCAGCTCGATGGCCCCGAGGTCCTCCTTTGTCTCGGAGGTCTCGCTCGTTTCGCTGGTCTCGCTCGACTCGCTCTCTTCGCTGCTTTCGCTGCTCTCCGAGCTGAAGCTTAGAGTGAAGCCGGCGAGGTCCACCTGGTTGAGCAGCCCCGCGCCGAGTTGTTCCATCTTGCGCGCCAGGCCGTCGCGGATTTCGCCGGGAACGAAGTCCGACCCGGATGCGCCAACCGAACCTTTGAGGGTTTGGGCGACCGCGAGCAGAGCCGGCCACTCGGCAGCGGCGGGATTGATCTCCTTCAGGCCCTCGAGGAGCAGGGATTCGCCGTCTCCTTCCTTTGAGCCTTCCTTCTGTTCGGTGCCTTCGCTGGTTTCGCTTGTCTCACTCGTCTCGCTGGTCTCGCTGTTGTTGGAAGACGCGAGCACCGAGCCGTCCGACAGGCGGCGAGCGATGAATTCCAGGTAGCGGCGAATTTTCGCGCTGACCTCTTGGTCGCGAGGATCGATCCGCACAGTCCCGATATGGGTCTCAGACATGGGAGCCTCCAGAGAGCCACGCGCAAGGGGTTGCAGGCACGAGAATAGACTACCTGTAAGCGAGTGATGTTACGCGCGCAACCTACAATCGGGGTCGCCGTCGAGGACTATGGGGGGGTTTCGCGACGCTGCCATGACGTCCTGCCGGCCGGCGCGCGACTTCACGTCAGGCTGTGCCGCGCTCAGGATGGAAGAGGCGCGGCCAGCAAGCACCGCAAGGAGAATGGTGGATGCGACAGGGATTGAACCTGTGACCCCCTCGGTGTGAACGAGGTGCTCTCCCGCTGAGCTACGCATCCGCCGCGCGACCGGCATCGAAGGCCCGTCGCGAAGGATGGGGCGTATAGCCCGAGGCCTTACGCCTCGCAAGCGCCGAGCAGGCGCGCGGCGGCGGCCGGCAGGTCGTCGAAGTGGTCGATCAGCACGTCCGGCGCGAGGTCGGCGGCGGGGATCTCGCTGTAGCCGAAGCTGACCAGCACGAGGGGCGCGCCAGCCGCGCGCGCCGCGCCGGCGTCGGTGGCGGCGTCGCCGACCATCAGGGCGCGGTCCATCGACCCGCCGCAGGCCGCCACCGCGGCTTCAAGATGTCGCGGGTCGGGCTTGATGGCCGGCGTCGCGTCCGCCCCGACCACCGCCTCGAACAGGCGCGACATGCTGAGCGCGTCCAGCAGCCGCGTGGAGAGACCCGTCAGCTTGTTGGTGCAGACGGAGAGCTTCGCGCCGCCGCCCTTCAGCGCCTCCAGCGCCGCCACGCAGCCGGGGAACGGCCGGCTCTCGTCGGCGATGTGCGCGTCGTAGCGGACCAGGAAGCGCTCGAAGAGCGGCTGCACGCGCTCGGCGGGCAGGGGCGCGCCCGCCGCCTGGAACCCGCGCTCGATCATCCAGCGCGCGCCGCGCCCGATGAACGGCCGCGCCTCGCCGAGCGGCAGGGGCGCCAGGCCCTCTTCCGCCAGCAGCCAGTTTAGCGTCCCGATCAGGTCGTGGGCCGTGTCGACCAGGGTGCCGTCCAGGTCGAAGGCGATGACGGCGCCCGAAAGCGCCGCCCGCGGATCCGCACCCACTAGCCGCCGTTCACGATGGCGGTGGCCTTGTCGAGGTTCGCCGCATAGTCGCTGAGCGCCTGGGCGGTGACGCCCACGTACTTCTGCGCGTCGTCGAAGCGCCGCTCCTCGATGGCCTCGCGCACGCCCGGCAGGGTCTTGGCGCCATAGCCGGTGAAGCGGCCGGGCGCATAGACCATGTTCATGTACCAGGGCCGCCCCGGCAGGCCTTCCGGACGCAGCAGCGTCTGGTCGAGCGGCTTGATCACCGCGTTCAGCTTGACCTTCTGGGCCTTGGGCAGGGCCTCGCCCTTGGCGGCCAACGCCGCGTCGAAGGCCTTGGAGCTGGCCTTCAGCTTGCCGACCGCCGCCTCCAGCGCCCCGAAGTCGAGGGCAGGGGACTGCGCCAGCGGCGCCGGGTCGACGTGGGTGCGGGTCGGGTCGGCGGCCAGGCCATAGGCCTTGGCGCTGAGCAGGCGCGCCTGGGTCTTGGCCTCGTCGCGCTTGTTGTCGGCGAGCTTCTTCACCTCGTCGAGGTAGGTCCCCACCGTGTCGGCGAAATCGCCGTAGCGCTGCACCGGCAGGTCGGCGTCGGCCAGCCGCATCACCGCGCGGCCGACCGTGCGGGCCAGGGTGGCGTCGTAGGCGAAGCCCGGATCGACGAAGCGGCTGTGGTGCTCGTAATCGTCGTAGAGCGAGTGGTAGACCCCGCCGCTCTCACCCTCGCCGCCGTAGCCGAAGTCGATCGACGCCAGGCCCAGGTGCTGCAGGAAGGCCGAGTAGTCCGAGCCCGAGCCCAGCGGCCCCAGCGGGATGTCCTTGGACGGATCGGCGACGATCTTGGCCGTGGCCTTCGCCTGCTCGTTGGCGCCGGGCTCGTAGCCCACGACCTGCAGGCGGGCCCGTGCGCGCTCGGCGACCGAGACGCCGGTCTCCGGGTCCTTCACGTCGGCGGCGACCTGGTTCACGAAGTGCTGGAAGTCGTGACTGCCCTCGGCGCGGAAGAAGCCGCGGCCGTTGCCGTCCGAGTTGATGTAGACGAGCGCCTTGGCCTTCAGCTCGTCGCCGTGCGTCTCGGCCCATTCGGTGGAGCCCAGCAGCATCGGCTCCTCGGCGTCCCAGCTCGTGTAGACGATGGTCCGCTTGGGCTTCCAGCCGGCCTTCTTCAGAGCCCCCATGGCCTTGGCCTCGGCGAGCAGGGCGATCTGGCCGCTCAAGGGGTCCGACGCGCCCATCACCCAGCCGTCGTGGTGGTTGCCGCGCACGATCCAGTCGTTGGGCGCCTCGCTGCCCTTGAGCGTGCCGACCACGTCGTAGATGGTCTTCTGCGACCAGTCGGACTTCACGGCCAGATGGACCTTGGCCGCCTCGCCGCCGCCCACGTGGTAGGTGATCGGGAGCGAGCCGCGGAAGTTGGCCGGTGCGACCGGCCCGTCGAGCGCGGCCAGCAGAACCTGGGCGTCGCCGTAGGAGATCGGCAGGCAGGGGATCTTCAGGATGGTGACGGCGTCCTTGCGGTCGATCCGCTTGGCGTCCTTGGTCGAGCCCACGCCCGGCGTCAGCGGGTCGCCTGGATAGAGCGGCATGTCGGCGACCGAGCCGCGCTGGAAGCCGTGCGCCGGCCGCGCCGGGCCCTTCGGATAGACGTCGTCGGTGGCGTAGCCGTCGTCCTTCGGGTCCGAATAGATGATCGAGCCGACCGCGCCGTGCATCTGGGCCAGCAGGGGCTTCAGGCCGCGCCAGCCGCCGCCGTAGCGGGCGATGGCGATCTTGCCTTTCACCGAGATCCCCATGCGCTCCAGCGCCAGGTAGTCCTCGGGCATGCCGTAGTTGACGTAGACCAGCGGAGCGGTGACGTCGCCGTCGCCCTGGAAAGCGACGTAGGCCGGCAGGGCGTCCTTGGTGTTGGTGGCCGGGTCGCCCGGGACGGGCGGTTCGGTGAGCGTCGCCTTGAACGGCGCGCCGGGCCCGCCGACCAGTTCCAGGTTCACGCTGATCGGCGTGGGATAGAGGACGTCGAAGCTCTCGATCTTGGCGTCCCAGCCCCAGGACTTGAGCTGGGCGGCGATCCATTCGGCGTTGGTCTTGTCGTGGACCGAGCCCACGTGGTTTGGCTCGGCGGCCAGCAGCTTCAGCCAGCCGCCCATCTCCGCCGGGTCGATCAGCGAGTCGAACTTGGCCTCCATGGCCTTCGAATCCATGGCCGGCGGCGGGGCCGCCCAGGCGCTGCTGACCGCGCCAACGGCGCATGCGGAAAAGAGGGCGATAAGGCCGGTACGCAGTTTCATGAAGGGCTCCCCGAGGACGCGGCGGACGCTAGCGCCTTCTCGCCCCGGGCGACAAGGCTTGGTAAGGCTCGCAGGCAGATTGCTGACTCGGCCCGGAGGCCCCTGAACGATGACAGCCCGCGCCGCCGTAATCCTCGCCGCCGGCCAGGGCACGCGGATGAAATCCACCACGCCGAAGGTGCTGCACAAGGTGGGCGGCCGCACCCTCTTGGACCGGGTGATCGACACTGTCGAAGCGACCGGCTGCGAGCGGATTGTCGTGATCGTAGGCGCCGGCGCCTCTCCCGTACGCGATCTCGTGGCGGCCCGGCTGGGCGAGGGCGCCATCGCCGTGCAGGATCCGCCGCTCGGAACCGGCCACGCGGTGATGGCCGCCCGCGAGGCCCTCGCCGATTTCCAGGGCGACGTGCTGGTCACCAACGCCGACTGCCCGCTGCTGGCGCCCCACGACCTCGAGCCGCTGTTCGCCCTGCGCCGCGATGGCGCAGCGCTCGCGCTGCTGGGCTTCGAGCCGCACGACGCGCTGCTCTACGGCCGCCTGATCCGCGGCGCCGACGGCCATGTCATCCGCATCGTCGAACCCAAGGAGGCGACGCCCGAGCAGCTCGCGGTCAAGGCCTGCTACGCCGGCATGCTGTGCGCAGAAAAGACCCAGCTCTTCGGCTGGCTCGACCGCACCTCCAACAAGAACGCCAAGGGCGAGTACTACCTGACCGAGATCGTCTCGCTGGCCGCCGCCGACGAGGTGCGGGTCAAGGCCGCCATCGCTCCGGAAAGCGCGGTCATGGGCTGCGACACCCCCATGCAGCTTTCTCAGGCCGAGGAGATCTTCCAGCGCCTCCGCCGCGCCCACTTCCTGGCCGAGGGCGTGGTCATGCTGGCGCCGGAGACCGTGCACTTCTCGTGGGACACGAAGATCGCCGCCGGCGTCACGGTCGAGCAGTTCGTGGTCTTTTCGACCGGCATGACGGTCGAGACCGGCGCCGTGATCCGCGCCTTCAGCCACCTGGAGGGCGCCGTCGTCCGCGCCGGCGCCGTCGTCGGCCCCTACGCGCGACTTCGGCCCGGCGCCGACATCGGCGAGGACGCCCACATCGGCAACTTCGTCGAGGTCAAGAAGGTCACGGTCGGCAAGGGCGCCAAGGCCAACCACCTGAGCTACCTGGGCGATGGCACGGTCGGCGCGGGCGCGAACATCGGCGCCGGCACGATCTTCTGCAACTACGACGGCTTCGACAAATGGGAGACCCATGTGGGCGAGGGCGCCTTCATCGGGTCGAACACCGCTCTGGTGGCGCCGGTCACGGTGGGGCCGGGCGCCTATACGGGCTCCGGATCGGTGATCACCAAGCCGGTCGCCGCCGATGCGCTCGCGGTCGCGCGGCCGCCGCAGGTCGAGAGGGCCGGTTGGGCCGCGCGCTTCCGCGAAAAGAAGCTCGCCGGGCGCGCCGCGAAGAAGAAGAAATGAGCTCCGCCGACGAACAGAAGCGCGCCGCGGGCGAGGCGGCCGCGGCCCTGGTCGAGAGCGGCATGGTCGTGGGCCTGGGCACCGGCTCGACCGCGGCCTGGTTCGTGAAGGCCCTGGGCGCGCGCGGCCTCGACATCACCTGCGTGGCCACCTCGACGGCTACCGCCGACCTGGCGGCCAGCCTCGGGCTGAAGGTCGCCGAACTGGGCGAGACCCGGGAGATCGACCTCACCGTCGACGGCGCCGACGAGATCGGCCCCGGCCTGTCGCTGATCAAGGGCGGCGGCGCGGCGCTCTTGCGCGAGAAGCTGGTCTGGGAGGCGTCGCGCCGCTGCGTGGTCATCGCCGACGCCGCCAAGTCCGTGCCGGCGCTGGGCAAGTTCCCGTTGCCCATCGAGGTCGTGGCCTTCGGGCACAAGATCACGGCCCTGCGGATCTGCGACGCACTCAGCGAGTGCGACATCGGCATCGCGCCTCGCCTGCGCACGAAAGACGGCGCCCCCGTGCGAACCGACGGCGGCAACCTCATCTATGACGCAGCTTGCGGGCGGATCGAGGAGCCGGCGGCGCTGGCGTTCGCGCTGAAGTCCGTCACCGGGGTCGTGGACCACGGCCTCTTCCTCGACCTGGCCGACCAGGCGCTGATCGGCGGCCCGTCCGGTGTGACGACGCTCGAACCCTGAAGAGGAGGCCGGTTTGGCCCAGTACGACTACGACCTGTTTGTCATCGGCGCCGGCTCGGGCGGCGTGCGCGCGGCCAGGCTCGCGGCCATGTCCGGCGCCCGCGTGGCCATCGCCGAGGAGGACCGCGTCGGCGGCACCTGCGTGATCCGCGGCTGCGTGCCCAAGAAGTTCATGGTCTACGCCTCGGAGTTCTCCCACCATTTCAAGACCGCCAAGGGCTACGGCTGGACGCTGGGCGATGCGAGCTTCGACTGGGCCGAGTTCCTGGCCGAGAAGGACAAGGAGATCGCCAGGCTCTCCGGCATCTATGTCCGCAACCTGCAGAACGCCGGCGCCGAGCTCGCCCACGGCAAGGCCCGCCTGATCGACGCCCATACAGTCGAGATCGACAAGATCGGCAAGAAGACCGCCGACAAGATCCTGATCGCCACCGGCGGGCGGCCCTGGATGCCCGCCGAGCTGCCGGGCGTCGAGCACGCCATCACCTCCAACGAGGCCTTCCATCTGCCGGAGCTGCCCAAGCGGATCGTCATCGCCGGCGGCGGCTATATCGCACTCGAGTTCGCCGGCATCTTCAACGGCCTGGGCGTCGAGACGACCCTCGTCCACCGCGGCCCCAACCTCCTGCGCGGCTTCGACGACGACGTACGCAGCCACGTGGCCGAGGAGCTGGAGAAGCGCGGCATCACCGTCGTGCTCGGGACCCAGCACACCGCCATCGAGAAGACCGCCACTGGCCTCGTCAACCGCTTCAGCGACGGCCACGAATGCGAGGTCGACGTCACCATGTTCGCCGTCGGCCGCGAGCCCTACGTCGAGGGCCTGGGCCTGGAGGCGGTGGGCGTGAAGCTGAACGAGCGCGGCGCCGTGAAGGTCGACGAATACTCCCGCACCAGCGTCGAGAACATCTGGGCCGTGGGCGACGTCACCGATCGCATCAACCTCACCCCCGTGGCGATCCGCGAGGGCGCGGCCTTCGCCGAGACCGTGTTCTACGACCGGCCCACCGCCTTCGACCACGAGACGGTCGCCTCGGCCGTCTTCTCCCAGCCGCCGATCGGCTCGGTGGGCCTGAGCGAGGCCGACGCGCGCCACCAGTACGGCAAGGTCGACATCTACCTGGCCCGGCTGAAACCGATGAAATACGCCTTCACCGGCGGCGACGAGCGCGCGTTGCTCAAGCTCGTGGTCGACTGCGCCACCGACAAGGTGCTGGGCTGCCACGTGGTCGGGCCCGACGCGCCGGAGATGATCCAGATGGCCGCCATCGCCATCAAGATGGGCGTCACCAAGCACCAGTGGGACGCCACCTGCGCGGTCCACCCCACGCTCGCCGAGGAGCTGGTGACCCTGCGCGAGAAGTACGTGCCGATGGGCCTGGGCCAGGTGGCATGACCTCAAGCGCGGCGGCCGAAGGGACGCGCGACCGCCTGGGCGCCTGGTGCGGCTGGGTGCTGGTCGGCATCGCCGCCGCGACGCCGGCCTTCGCCTGGCTGGCCCCCAAGGGCTTCGCGACCCTGGTGGCGCTGGGCGGCCTGCTCACGCTTCCGGCCGTGCGCCTCACCGACGAGGACCGTCCCTCGCTGATCGCCCTCTTCGGCGCCCTGATCTGGGCCGCGGCTTCGACCACCTGGAGCCCCTTCGTCCCGAAGACCTTCGAGGAGCGCACCATCCTCAAGCTGGCGCTGGAGCTGCCGCTCTACTTCAGCCTGATCTGCGGCGCGCGGCGCGCGCGGCCCGACCTGCAGGCCCGCGCCGGCCAGGTGCTGGCCTGGGGCTTCAGCGCCTTCGCCGCCATCCTGCTCGCCGAGACCCTCACCGGCGGCGAGCTCTACCAGACCCTGCGCGGCTCGGTGTACGGCGCCGAGCGCATGCGCCCCGACATCGCCCACGCCAAGCTCGGCCACGCGACCTTCGTGATGACCGCGCTCTTGCCCATCGCCTTCGTCGGCGCGCCGCAGAAATTCCGCCTGTGGCTAGGCCTGCTGATGGCTGCCGGCGCGGCCGCCGCCGCCATCGCCTTCGGCTCCGACGCCCCGGTGATCGCGCTGATCGTCGCCCCCCTCGTGGCGCTCGCCGCCTGGCGCTGGCCGAAGGGGACGCCGCGGGTCCTGGCCGCCATCGGCGCGACGTTCTTTTTGATCGGCCCCGGCGTCGTCTGGGCCGTGCGCCGGCTCTTCAACTACGCGGCCATTGAGAACGCCATCCCTGACTCCTACGCCGACCGCATGGGCTACTGGAGCCACGCCATCGACTTCATCGCCCGCCACCCCTTGCGCGGCTGGGGCCTCGACGCCTCGCGCACCTTCGCGCCCGCCATCGAGCTCCACCCGCACGACGGCTCCCTGCAGGTCTGGCTGGAGCTGGGCCTGATCGGGGCCATCGGGGCTGCGGCCTTCTGGGGCGTGAGCCTGGTGCGCCTGTCGCGGCCGTCGCACGAGCCCGCCATGGCCGCGCTCAGCGCCTGTTCGGCGGTCTACCTCCTCTTCGGGGCCATCAACTTCGGCATGTGGCAGGACTGGTGGCTGGCGCTGGGCGTGCTGATCGTCGCCTTCGGGGCCCTGCTGCGCCCATCGGCTCCCCAAGCATCGACCTGAGGCCCTATCTCGGAGTAGAACCCGCGCTCTTTCGGAGTGGGGATGATGACCGAGCAATGGACGCCGGCCTCCTGGAGGTCCAAGCCCGCCAAGCACATGCCGGGCGACTATCCTGACCTGGCGGCCCTAACACGCGTCGAGCAGACCCTGCGCGGCATGCCGCCGCTGGTCTTCGCCGGCGAGGCGCGGCGCCTGAAGTCCCTGCTGGCCGACGTCTCCGAGGGCAAGGCCTTCCTGCTGCAGGGCGGCGACTGCGCCGAGAGCTTCAAGGAATTCCACGCCGACAACATCCGCGACACCTTCCGCCTGATCCTGCAGATGGCCGTCGTGCTGACCTTCGCCGGCGGCAAACCGGTCGTGAAGGTGGGCCGCATGGCGGGCCAGTTCGCCAAGCCGCGCTCGGCGCCCACGGAGACCCAAGGCGACGCGACGCTGCCCTCCTACCGCGGCGACATCATCAACGGCATGGAGTTCGACGCCGACGCCCGCCGGCCGGACCCCCAGCGTCTCATCCAGGCCTACAGCCAGTCCGCCGCCACCCTGAACCTGCTCCGCGCCTTCGCCGGCGGCGGCTACGCCGACCTGCACAACATCCACCGCTGGACGCTCGGCTTCGTGGCCGACAGCCCACAGGGCGCCCGCTACCGCGAAGTCGCCGAGAAGATCAGCGAGACCCTGATGTTCATGGAGGCCATCGGCGTCACGCCCGAGAGCCAGCCGGCGCTCCACCAGGTGGAGTTCTTCACCAGCCACGAGGCCCTGCTCCTCAACCTGGAGGAGGCGATGACCCGGATCGACAGCACCTCGGGCCAATGGTACGACACCTCCGCCCACCTGGTCTGGATCGGCGAGCGCACCCGCGACCTGGACGGCGCCCACGTCGAGTTCTTCAAGGGCATCAAGAACCCCATCGGCGTGAAGTGCGGCCCGACCATGGAGCCGGACGAGCTCCTGCGCCTCGCAGACGCCCTCAACCCCGCCGACGAGGCCGGCCGCCTGACGCTCTACGGCCGCTTCGGCGCCGACAAGATCCAGGCGCGCCTGCCGGCCCTGCTTCGCGCCACCAAGGCCGCGGGCAAGCGGGTCGTCTGGGCCATTGACCCGATGCACGGCAATACGCTGACCGCCAACAACGGCTACAAGACCCGGCCCTTCGACCGCATCCTCTCAGAGGTGAAGAGCTTCGTGGAGATCTGCCGCGCCGAAGGCGTCCACCCCGGCGGCGTCCACCTGGAGATGACCGGCCAGAACGTCACCGAATGCACCGGCGGCGCCCGCGAGGTCACCGAGGGCGACCTCGCCGACCGCTATCACACCCACTGCGACCCAAGGCTCAACGGCGAACAGGCCCTCGACCTGGCCTTCCTGCTCGCCGAGAAGCTCAAGGAAGAGCGCACCGATGCGGCGAGGGCGGCGGCCAACGCGTCCTAGGCCCGCTTCCCAACACAGCTCATCGCCGCGAAAGCGCTCTGGCTGGCTACCTCGGGACGCTGATGTCCTACGGTTCCACCCGCGGTGCGAGCCCGGCCGAAAATGCGTTGAGCAACCAACCGCGGAAGGCCGTCATGCTGGCGTTCTGCGGCCTCGATTTCAGCCGGGTGAGCCAATAGGCGTCGATCGTCGCCTCGATCGCGAACGGCTGGACAATCTGTCCGCTGTCGATCTCACGCCGGAAGAGCTCGTAAGGCACGAGCGCGACACCTTCGCCCCGCACCGCCGCCTGGATCATGATGAGTGACGAATCGAACAGCGGGCCACGAACCGTGACATCGGCGAGCCCGGCCGTCTCGAACCAGGCCAGCCAGTCCTGCGGACGGTAGGATCGCAGCAGGGGCGCACGCAGCAGATCGGAAGGCTCGCGCAACGTCTTCGCCAGCGCCGGCGCGCAGAGGGGTGACAGAGGCGCTGTACAGATCAATTCAGCCTCCACCCCGTGCCAGGCGCCGTCGCCGAACCGGATCGCATAGTCCAAACCCTCGCCGACGAGATCGACCTTATTGTTATTGGTCAGGAGCCGCAGGTCGATTTGGGGATGGGCGGCGCGAAACGACGGCAGCCGCTCCAGCAGGGCTCCGACCACAAACGTGCCCACGGCGCTCACGGTCAAGACCTCCTGCGTGCCGCCTGACTCGAAGCGTTCGAACAGCCGGTCGATCGCACCGAACGCCTCGAACAAGGTGGGCGCCAACGCAAGTCCCTCGTCGGTCAGCTTCAGCCCGCGGTTGGAACGGCGGAACAGATCGACGCCTAGGCGGCCTTCCAGCGCCTTGATCTGATGGCTGATCGCCGCCTGCGTCACGCACAGTTCGTCCGCGGCTCGTGTGAACGACAGGTGCCTGGCCGACGCCTCGAACGCCTTCAGGGCATTCAGAGGGATTGGAGCGCGCGCCATCTGATCCCTAGTTTTCCTAATGGTTCGGCTGACAAACGGTCTTTTGTCCAGGCCGAGGTCTTGGGTCAATCCTCTGGGGATGCTTCCCCGAAGGATAGAGGCCATGCGGATCGGTCATAAGCTTTTCGGCGCCCTGGCGGCGCTCGCCGGCGCCTCGCGTAGAGGGCGCGCGACATAGCCGCTGCCCTATGGGTCGCCCTGGCGCTGGCCGCCGCCGATCCGCCGCCTCAATCGCCGCCAGCTAGCAATACGACCGTAAGCGGCGTGGTGGTCAACGGAACGCGGGCCGAGGTAGAGACCTCCATCGACCGGAAGAGCTATTCCGTCGCCAACGACCTTGTCGCCCACGCCGGCAGCGCCGCCGACGTGCTGCGCAACATCCCATCGGTGCAGGTCGACGGGCAGGGCAATCCCAGCCTGCAGGGCGAGGGCAACGTCACCGTCCTCATCGATGGGCGGCCGTCGGCGCAGTTCGGCGGCCAGACCCTCGGCGAGGCGCTGCAGGCCATGCCGGCGGATCGGATCGACCGCGTCGAGGTGATGACCAATCCATCCGCCGAGTTCCGCGCCGGGGGCACGGGCGGGATCATCAACCTGGTCACCAGGAAGGCCAAGGGCGCCGGGTGGACAGGCTCGGCGCGGCTCACCGCCGAAACCCATGACCGCGCCTCGACCACCGTCAATCTCGGCTACAATTCCGATAAGCTCAGTGTCACTGGCGACCTGACCTACAAGCACGCGCCCAAGTCGACGTTCGACACCCTGGATTTGAGCCAGATCGACTTGGCCACGGGCCTCGCCATCAACAGCCAGGATCTGAGCCGTGAGGACTGGATTTACGATCACTGGGGTGCGCACGCCGCCGCCGACTATGACTTGGACGGCCGTACGCGGGTCAGCGGCTCGGTCGGGTACTACACGAGCCGATACCGCAGCCTGTATGTCGACCAGTTCGTCCAGGACGATGGCTCGGGCGATCCGATGTCAGCCTTGGACCGGACTGGCCGCGAACGCTATTTCCACAACGGGGGTGACGCCTCACTGACCTGGCGCCGGACCTACGGCGAAGGCCATGACCTGACCTTCAGCATCGACTTCAGCGAGACGGAACTTCGAGACAACCGCACCGATCTGCTTGCGCCGACCTTGCCGTCCGGCCAGCCGGCGTCGAGCCAGCAGGTCATCTGGACAGATCAAGCCAAGCGAACGCGGCTGACGGTGGACTACGTTCGGCCGCTCTTCGGCGGCACGCTGAAGCTGGGCTATGGCTTCGAACGTGCGCCAAACCGTATCGATCAGGCGGCGGGCTCCGGAGACCCCAGCGGCCCGATCGCCCTGGACCCCGCTCAGCACGACGTCTTCCTGGACGAGGAAACCGACAACGAGGCCTATGTCTCGTATGAGCGTCGTTGGGGCAAGGTCACGCTGCTCGCCGGCTTGCGCGCCGAAAACGCCCATTTCGACCTAGACCAGCAGACCCAGGGCGCTCGGGCGACCCACGACTACGGGCGGCTCTTTCCCAACCTGCACCTGGCCTACGATCTGGGAGACGGCCGGCAACTAACCGCGAACTACACTTGGCGCACGAACCGGCCCAGCGAGCGTCAGCTGGACCCATTTATCACCTCGCAAAGCCCCCTCCACCTGCTGTCTGGCAATCTCAACCTCAGGCCCGACGACCAGTCCCGCTATGAGCTAGGGTTCGAGGACCGCCACCGCGATAGCGCTACGGTCGTCACCTTCTATTATCACCACCGCGATCACGCCTTTAACCGGCTCTACTCGAACCTGCCCAATGGCGTCGTCCTGGAGGAAGCCGTCAACGCGGGCGAAGGCGAAACGGCCGGCGCGGAATGGACGATCAACCGCAAGCTGACGCCGACATTCAGCTACAATTTAAGTTTGAACGGCTACTGGATCCGCCTCAGCTCGTCGCCCGACATCGGTTTCTTTCCGGCCCGCTCGGCTGTCACAGGCTTTGGCCATGCAGGGCTGACCTGGCGCCTCTCCCCGAAGGACCTCCTGCAGCTCGATCTGGTCGCCACGGCCAAGGGGCTGAACCCGCAAGGCTATTCATCGCCGACCTACTCGGCGAACATCGGCTACCGGCATGTCATCAACGACAACATCTCGTGGATCGTGGCGGTGAAGGATCCCTTCCGCACGCTCCGCTACAAGTCCGTGGAAGACATCCACGGCGTCGAAGAACGCCGCGTCACGGTGGACTCGAGCCGTTCGGTGTCGCTGACCCTCGTGTGGAACTTCGCCGGTAAGCCAAAAGACCGGGGAATCGATTTCGGATCGGGCGACAGCAGGCCATGAACCGCTCCGCCAAGCCTGCTAGCCTAGGGGCCGACGCCTCGCCTGCCGGGCGCGCCATTGGCTGCGCTCGGCATCGCCCCACGCCTGTCCGAGATTCCGATCGGGTAGGCAACGGTGTTGGACATGCGGCCTTCTTACGGCCCATTTGCCGAAGTCGGGCAGGTCGGATCGCCTCACGCAACGGCCGCCTAGGTTCGCAGGAAGGTCTGGACGTGGCTTACGAACAACTCAGGGTACTGAAACAGAGCGCCGTGGCCGGAGTCTGGGTACAGTATTAGCTGAGCATTGCTCAGAGCCTTGAACATCTCGTAGGCGTTGTTCGCCGGCAGCATGGTGTCGTGGCTGCCGCTGATCACAAGCGCCGGCTGGCGGATGGCGCTCAGGATGGCGTGCTCGGGATCGGGCGTGGCGCACCAGGTGATCAGCGCCTTGGCCTGCGGATCGGTTACCGCGCTGCCGCTGTCGCTGTCCCGGTCTTCCCGACGCCTCTTGGCCCGCTCCAGGAACGCCCGGCCGGCCAACTGGCTGGCGGAAGACTTCGTGAAGAACAGGGGCAGGCGAGGGTCCGGCGCTTCGTTCTGAGAGAACGCATCCTGGAGTACCGCCAACAGGTGTTCCTCTCCGCCTTTCGGAGCCGTACCGACGAGGATGAGCTTGCGGACCAGCCGTCCGTGCTGGGCGGCGATCAGCTGAGCGATGCAGCCGCCGAGGGAATAGCCCAGCAGGTCGACTTCCGAGAGGCCGAGCAGATTGATGAAGGCGACCGCATCCTCGGCCATCGCCTCGACGTTGTCGGGGGTTTGGCCTGTCGAGCGACCGACCCCGGCGTTGTCGAAGGCGATCACCGCGCGATCGGCGGCCAGGGCATTCACGACGGCGGGGTCCCACGCATCGATGTTGCCCGAGAAATGCTGCAGCAGGACCAGTGGTGTTCCGGTCGGCGGGCCGAGGCGGCGATAGGCGAAGCGGATTCCGCTTCCTTCAACGTAGCGGGTGGGCGCCGTCTCGAGTGCGGCGCTGTGCTGGCTCGCGGTGTCGAGTTCAGTCATGTCCATCCTCCGGATGCTTGGGGCAGCGACCGAGGCCCTCTTCAAGGACATCGCCGTGCTGCTGCGGTGTTGGCTGGGTCGCGCCGGCTGCGGGCCGATGCATTCCATGTTGCTTGGAGCAAGCGTTGGGCTCCCGGCGCAAAGCGCCGGGAGCTTTGTCCTCACTTGGCGAGGGCGGCCTTTTCGATCACCGCGGCGACTTCCTTCGCGTGGACGACCAGGGAGGCATGGCTGCCGGCGACCTCCGTCGTCTGGGCCTTCATCCTGGCCGCAAACATCTTCTGGGCCGCGGGTGCGATGACATGGTCCTTCGTGCTGATCACGTAGAACGTCGGCTTGTGGCGCCACGCCGCCTTGTCGACGGGCGCCTCGAACGCCGTGTGGTTCAGCGGCATCTGAGAGTTCGCCAGGGATTCGGCGATGTTCAGCGGAAGGTCGGCCGCCACCGCGGACGGAAACACCTTCGGATCGATATAGAGATCGCCCTTCGCATCCGGATGGATTGCCGCCCCGGCTTCGGTCGGCGGACCGGCCTTGGCCAGGGCGGCCAGGGACTCGCCCACGTCGGGGGCGAACGCGGAGACGTAGACGAGCGCCGAAACCTTGGGCTCATCGCCGGCTTCCGTGATCACCACGCCGCCCCAGGAATGGCCGACAAGAACGGTCTTGCCGTTCTGCTTCGCCAGCGCCCGATTGGTGGCGTCGACGTCCGCCGCCAGGGACGTAAGCGGATTTTCGACGAGCGTAACGTTGTAGCCCTTCTTCGAGAGGATGTCGGCGACCGGCTTCCAGCTCGTCTGGTCGACGAAAGCGCCATGGACGAGAACGATATTGTGCGCGGCTCCCTTGGGCAGGTGCGCCGGCTGGGCAGAGGCGCCGAATGCTGCTCCGGCCATGAGGATGGTGATGGCCGAGAGTAGGATATTTCGCATCGATTGGTCCTTTGGATTGTCGGACGGCCTGGGTCCGGAGAGCGGGCAGCCGTTTCGGCGGGGCGGCGGATGCTCCATCCGCCGTTTGGCGATTGGTCAGCGCACGTCGCGGCGACCGATCGCGGCATGACCTAATGCGGGGATTTCTCAGACGATAGAGCCGGATCGTCCGAATATTGTGTCTGACCGTCCACCGAACTAGCATCGGTATATGGACGTTCTCGACGGAGTGCTCGACCGCATCCGGTTCGGCGGGACCCTGCTCTTCCATTTCGAGCTCGGTCATCCCTGGAATCTGGCCTTGCCGGAGCGGCCTTACGCCCTCTTCCACTATCTCAGTCGCGGCTCGGCGACGCTCGCGCTCGAACAGGGAGAAGAGTTCCAAATGAGCGAGGGCGACCTCGTCGTGGTCACCCGCGGCGCGCCCCACCTGATCTATTCCGATCGCAGCGTCCAAGCGTTGCCGATTCAAGGCTTCGACCGAATACCCGGACGTCTGGGCTTCGTTCATCATGGCGGGCGGGCCGAGCCGGTCTCGACGATGATCTGCGGCAATTTCACCCTGGCGCGGCCGTCGCGGAACGGCGTGCTGGAATTGCTTCCCCCCGTGCTCCTCCTGAAACCGGCGGAAGACGCCGGATGGCTCGAAGCCATTCTGCGACGCATGGTGAGCGAGTCTGTGCTTGAGCGTCCCGGCCAAGGCGTCGCGCTCTCGCGGCTCACGGAAATGCTCTTCGTCGAGGTCTTGCGAAGTTGGATCAAATCCCTCGCTTCCGGAGAGGGCGGGTGGCTGGGCGCGATGGCGGACCGGCACATCGGACCAGCGCTGCAGTTGATCCACGACCGGCCGGATCGGGCCTGGACCCTCGGCGATCTCGGGCAGACGGTGGGGCTCGGCCGCTCCGCCTTCTCGGCCCGCTTCACCAAGCTCGTCGGCCAGCCCATGTACCGCTATCTGATCGAGCGCCGAATGTCCGAGGCTGCGTTTCTTCTCGAAACGACCGACGAGGGTATTGCCCGGATCGCCAGTCGTGTCGGCTACGAAACCGCAGGGGCGTTTTCGAAGCTGTTCCATCGGCATCACGGCCTGTCGCCGGGCCGATACCGGGCCGTTCACCGCTCGGATGGCGGTCGAGGGCAGGGTGACCTTCGGGCGGCGGCGGTCGTCGACTGATCGCTAACGCGAGCAACGCAGAACGAATATTTGACATCCTTGCTTGTTGATGTTCTCTTTTCGTTCTATGTCCGAGGCGCTACCGAGCATATCATCGCCAAGCGATCCCGCGTTGGCCGCCGCGCATGCCCGCGCCCAACAGCGCCTCGCCATGCTGCACGAGCTCGCCGAGATCGGGATGCGCCTGGCGCGCCGCCTCGACGCGCAGGCCGAGGAGCCGGACGCCGGCGATGTCGGCCTGGTGTTCGCCCGCGTCGCGCGCGCGGTGCGCCAGACCTTGGCGCTGGAGGCGCGGCTGGAGGCGGAGCTGGCGGGACTGACCCGCCAGGCCGCGGCCGAGCGCGAGCGGGCCGCGGAGCAGGCGGCGCGGGCCCCGTACTATGCGCGCGGCCGGATCGTGCGCCGCGCGGTGGTCCGCGCGATCGAGGCTGACACGGACGACGACGATGTCGAACAGCTCGTCGACGACCTCGACGAGCGGCTCTGCGACCGCGAGGACGACGCGGATTTTCTCGACCGGCCCATCGGCGAGCTGGTGGCCTCGATCTGCAAGGACCTGGGCGTCCGCGCGGACTTGAGCCTCTGGGAGGACGAGGCCTGGGCGATCGCCGAGGCCGCCGCCCGCACCCCACCCGCCGCGCCAGACGCGGCGGAGCCTCTCGCCCAAACCCATGATCCGCCGCCCATTCGCCCACGGGCGGCCCCGTCGCCGGGCTGGCTCTCGGGCTAGGCGCTCACCGCGCTCTTCACCCGCTGGCGGGCCGCCTGTCTCGCGCCCACGGCGTCGACGATGCGGCCGACCGCGCCCAGGCCATGGGGCGGCATGTTGTTGTAGATGTTCTCGTACCTGCCCGGCTCGATGACATAGGTCTCGTGCCAGATGCCCACGTCGCCGTTCGACCCCACCGCCTTGTTGAACGCCTGCCAGGCCGGCAGGTGGGCCCTGTCGCGCGCCTTGGCGTAGGCCTCGAGCGCCTCGAAGCTCTTCCAGTACTGGACGACCATGACGTTCGGAAAGCCGAAGTGGCTGCGCGCGTGCAGCAAGCCTAGGCCCGGCTGGGCGGCGAGCTCGGCCAGCATCCGCGGCATGGCGCTCGCCACCGGCAGCCAGCTCCAGATCTTCCACGGCTTGTTCACCCGCATGCCGATGAGGAAGAGGACGAAGCCGCCGTCCACCTCCGCGCAGACCCGCCGCTCGATGAGCTTGCCCATGCGCTCGCCTCCCGTTCTCTTGGAACCATACGGCGAACGGTGTGATCCGGATGTGCCTTCCGCGTCACTCTGGGCGCCCTGCGAGGCCGGCGGCGCCAAGCTTGGCTTGCTCCTTTTTGATGTCGGCGCCAGTGTCCCGGCCTCTTTGAAAACCAGGCGCTGCCCCCAATGGACCCCCAAAAGGCCCAGGCGCCCTCCGTTGCGGGAGGGCGCTCCCGTCCTGTCCGCACTGAGCTGGCCGAGCTTCTGAAGCTCTCCGGGCCGGTGGTGATCTCGCGCCTGGGGATCATGGCCATGGGCCTTTCCGACGCGGTGGTGGTCGGGCGCTATTCGGCGACGCAGCTCGGCTACCATGCGCTGGGCTGGGCGCCGACCAGCGTGGTGGTGACCATGGCGATCGGCCTGCTCTCGGGCGTGCAGGTGATGACCGCGCGCGCCATCGGCCAGGGGCGGCGGGGCGAGACCGGCGCGGTGCTGCGCCGCGGGCTTTCCTACAGCCTATGGATCGGGGCGATCTCGGCCCTGGTCCTGGCGCTGGGCGGCCCGCCCTTCCTGCACGCCATCGGCCTGGAGAGGAGCCTGGCCGACGGGGCGAGCCGCGTGCTCCTGGTCTTCTGCCTGTCGCTGCCCGCCTATGCGCTCAGCGTCAGCGCCAGCTTCTGGATGGAGGGGCTGTCGCGGCCCGGCCCCGGCGCCTGGGCCATGTGGATCGCCAACGCGGTGAACCTCGGCCTCGACCTCTTGCTGGTGCCGGGGACCTTCGGCCTGCCGGCGCTGGGGGCCATGGGCGGCGCCTGGGCGACGACGGGCGCGCGGACCTTCCTGGCGGTCTTCATGCTGGGCTATATCGCGATGATGCCGGAGGCGCGCGCGCTCGGCGTCTTCGAGAAGCCCGAGAAGAACCGCGCCGCCGAGGCCGAGCAGCGGCGGATCGGCTTCGGGGCCGGCGCGTCGAACTTCTTCGAGGTGGCGGCCTTCGCCAGCATGAACATCATCGCCGGCTGGATCGGCGGCCTGGCGGTGGCGGCCTGGACCATCGTGCTCAACGTGGCGGCCATCGTATTCATGGTGCCGCTGGGGCTGTCGACCGGGGCGGCGGTGCGGGTCGGCCGGGCCTACGGCGCGCGCGACCCGGTAGGCGTGATCCGCGCCGGCGTCGTCGCCTTCTCGGTGACCGGCGTCTTCGGCCTCCTGGTCTCCTTCGCCATCTGGCCGAACGCCGCCCTGATCTCCAGCGCCTACACGGTCAACCCGGCGACGCTGGCCATGGCGATCCCGGCGCTGGCGCTCTCGTGCCTGATGTACTTCCCGGACTCGCTGCAGGTGGTGACCGCGCAGTCGCTGCGGGCCCGCGGCGACGTGTGGCTGCCCACCGGCACGCACCTGACCAGCTACATCCTGGTGATGATGCCGCTCGCCTGGTGGCTGGCGATCCCCAAAGGACTCGGCATCATGGGCCTCGTCTGGTCCATCGTGATCGCGAGCTTCCTCTCCGGCGCCCTGCTGCTCGGCCGGTTCTGGTGGCTGAGCCGGCGGGGCTAGCCCGCGCCGAGGATCCAGCCCTCTTCGCGCTCGGCGTCCAGCACCGCGTCGGCGGCGGTCCCCTTGGCGGGACCGAACAGAGCGCCCAGCTTGTTCGCCTCGTCGAGCTTGGCGAAGTGCTCGGCGGTGGTGCGCACCTGGGCCTGGTCCTTGACCTCGCCAGGCAGGGCCGCGCCCTTGATCATCGAGGGGTAGACCTCGGCCATGACGACGTCGACGCCGGCCAGGTCCGCCTCGGTGAGGGCGCGGAAGCCGGTCTCGAAGGGCCAGACCCTGGCCGCCTCGCCGCGGGCGTCCTTCAGCCGGCGGACCAGCGGGATGCCCATGATCGCCTGGCCGCCGACCGAGCCGTTGTAATAGGTCTTCCAGATCGAGGCCGCGCCCTTGGCCGCCAGGTCCGCGTGGCGGAACTCCGGCAGGTCGTCGGCGCCGTGCGCCCGGCTCTTGGTGGCCATCAGCGTCGTCTGCACATCCTTGGCCGGCGCGCCCCAGAAGGGGAACGGCCCGTCGGTCAGGAGGCGGTTCAGCTGGGCCGCGACGTTGAAGCGGTTGTTGACGTTCGTGGGCTTGTCGACGACCCGCTTGCCGAGCTCGTCCCAGGCCGCGCGCCACGGTTCGCCCTTCAGCTTCAGCGCCCCGGCGAACCCGCGCGGGAAGCCCAGCGGGAAGTCGAAGCCGACCAGCGCCCGCTCAGAGCGCTTCTTGAGGTCGGCCAGGACGGTGTTGAGCCGCGCCTCGGCCGCCGTCCGCGTCGCCTCGTTGAAGCTCTCGAACGCCAGCCGGAAGCGCACGTCGCGCTTCAAGACGCCGATCCAGATGGAATCAGCGCCCGTGGTCGGCTTGGAGGCCGCGCTCCAGTCGACGATCACATAGGCGCTGAACAGGCGCGGCACGGCAGGCTCCGAGAAAGGCGGCGACGCAGGGTTCTAGACCTTTAGATTGTGACCGGCCAACGACGCTTTTGCCGGCCCCTCCGCGCTAGGCGAGCTTGACCAGCATCTTGCCCAGGTTCTCGCCCTTGAAGAGCCCGATGAAGGCCTCGGGCGCCTTGTCGATCCCCTCGAAGACCGTCTCCTTCCAGGTGACCTTGCCCTCGGCCACCCACTTCGACAGGTCCGCGATATAGGCCGGCATCATCCCGTAGTGGTGCGAGACGATGAAGCCCTCCATGCGGATGTTGCGCCCGATCAGCTGGGCGAGGTTCGAAGGGCCGGGCTCGGGCCGCGTGGCGTTGTAGATCGAGATCATCCCGCAGATCGCGAAGCGGGCGAACAGCTTCGCCGAGTTCAGCGCCGCCTCCAGATGCGCGCCGCCGACGTTGTCGAAATAGACGTCGATGCCGTCCGGCGCCGCGGCCGCCAGCGCCGCGTTGAGATCCGGCTGGGCCTTGTAGTCGATGACGTGGTCGACGCCGATCTCCTTCAGGAAGGCGACCTTCTCCGCGCCGCCCGCCGAGCCGATCACCGTGTGGCCCTTGGCCTTGGCGATCTGGCAGACCATCGAGCCCACCGCGCCCGCCGCGCCGGACACGAAGACCACGTCGCCGTCCTTCAGCGCCGCGATCTTCAGGAGCCCCGCATAGGCGGTCAGGCCCGGCATGCCCGCCGCGCCCAGGAAGGCCTGCACCGGCAGCTTGCCCGGATCGAGCTTCTGCACGTGCGCCGCGGGCGCGTTGAAACCCTCGCGCCAGCCAAAGCCCGATTGCACCAGCTGGCCGACCTTCAATGCCGGATCGTTGGAGATGGTGACTTCGCCGATCGCGCCGCCGTCCATCGCCTTGCCAAGCTGGAAGGGCGGAGCGTAGCTCTTCACGTCGTTCATCCGCCCGCGCATGTAGGGGTCGACCGTCATCCAGAGGTTCTTCACCTGCACCTCACCCGCGCCCGGCGCGGGCAGGTCGACGCTGGCCATCTCGAAGTTCTCGGCGCTCGGCAGGCCGGATGGGCGGCTCTTCAGACGGATCTCGCGGACGGTGGTCATGGCGGTTCGGCTCCCTCGGGCCTCAAAGGCTCGTTCAAACGCTTGTTTAGCTCTGCCGGGCGGGTGGCGTCGAGGGCCATGACCTGATAGGCGGCGGGCCTCATCTCGGAGCGCAGAGCTTTCCATGGCTGAGTCCCCCCATGACTGAACCTTTGCGGGGCGGCGTGATCGGCGCGGGCGTGTTCGGCGGCTACCATGCGGGCCAGTACGCCAAGCTGCCCGACGCCGTGCTCTCGGCGGTGCTCGACACCCACCCCGACCGCGCGGCGCGCGTAGCCATGCCGCTGGGCGGCCGCGGCTTCACGGACATGGCCGAGTTCCTCGGGGCGGTCGACGTGGTGACCGTGGCCTCGCCGGCGAGCTTCCACGCCCAGCATGCGCTCGCCGCGCTCGCGGCCGGCAAGCCCGTCTATATCGAAAAGCCCATCGCCACGAACGTCGCCGACGGTGAGAAGGTGCGGGTGGCGGCCGCGGCCAAGGGCTTGGTGGTCGCCTGCGGCCATCAGGAGCGCGTCGGCTTCCAGGCCATGGGCCTCTTGGACATCCCCGAGCAGCCGCTGCGGCTGGAGGCCCTGCGCCACGGCCCGCCGTCAGACCGCAGCCGCGACGTCTCCGCCGTCCTTGACCTGATGGTCCACGACATCGACCTAGCGCTGGCCATCTCGGCGGCCGATCCGGTGACGGCGGAAGGCGAGGGATCCCTGAGCGACGACGGCGTCTGGGACGTGGCCCGCGCCGAGGTCAGCTTCGAGGACGGCTTCATGGCGATCTTCGACGTTTCGCGCCAGGCGCCGGCCCGCAAGCGCGTCATGCGCATTGTCTATCCGTCCGGCGAGGTGGAGATCGACTTCGTCGAGCGGACTTTCCGGAACACCACGCCCTTCACCTTGAACGCGGACCTGGCCGGCACGCGCGCCGGGACTGACCCGCTCGGCGTCAGCGTGGAAGGCTTCCTGAAGGCCGTGCGCGGCGAGGCGCCCCGGCCGATCGTCACCGCCGAGGAGGCGATCCGCGCGCTCGACCTGGCGCTGGCGGTCGAGCAGGCGTTGGCGAACCCGGGCTGAAAGCGCTAGCGTCGGGCGCCCGCGACCCAAGGAGCCCCGCCATGACCGCCAGCGCCTACGACTATTCGTTCAAGACCATCGACGGCGCGCCGCTGCCGCTCACCAGCTTCAAGGATAAGGTCGTGCTGGTGGTGAACACCGCCTCGGCCTGTGGGCTGACGCCACAGTACGATGGGCTCGAAAAGCTCTATTCGGACTACAAGGACAAGGGGCTGGTGGTGCTGGGCGTGCCCTGCAACCAGTTCGCCGGCCAGGAGCCCGGCAGCGAAGCCGAGATCAAGACCTTCTGCGAGACCCGCTTCAACGTCGACTTTCCCCTGACCTCCAAGGTCGAAGTGAAGGGCGAGGGCGCGCACCCCTTCTACAAATGGGCCGAGGACCAGCTGGGCGAGGCCGCCGTGCCGGTGTGGAACTTCCACAAGATCCTGATCGGCAAGCACGGCGAGGCGATCCAGGCCTTCGGGCCGCGCACCGAACCCGAGGCGCCCGAGATCACCGGCGCGATCGAGAAGGCGCTTTAGGGCCGATCGTGGCGACGACCGCGGCGGAACTGGTCGCCGGCTCCCTGGAGACCCTGGCCGAACACGCCGGCGATCCCCGCGACCAAGTCTACGCGCGCCTCTTTCGCGAATATCCCGAGATGGAAGCCCTGTTCGTGCGCGACACCACCGGCGCGGTGCGCGGCGAGATGCTGGCGGTCGCCTTCGAATGCATCCTCGACATGGAGGGCAAAGGCGCCTACGCGGCCAACCTGATCGCCGCCGAGCGCGTCAATCATGAGGGCGTCGGCGTGCCTCCGGAGATCTTCGGCCGCTTCTTCCCCTTGCTGGCCGAGACCTGCGCGGAGCTTCTGGGCGAGGCCTGGACGCCACCGGTGGCCGCGGCCTGGGACGAAATGCTCGGCCGGCTGGACGCGATCATCGCCCCCAAATGAAGAAGGCGCCCCGCCGGAGTGGAGCGCCTTCGACTTGGTTCGCTGGTTGACCCCTAGAAGCGGTACTGTAGCTCGATCCCGTAGGTCCGAGGCGGCGTGATCGTGTAGCCGGTGGTGATCCCCTGCAGGATCGGCACCGGCGTCGTCGCCGTCTGGCCGGGACCCGGCGTGGCGCCGGTCACGTAGAGCGGAACCGTGCCGGCCCGCCGGCCCGCGCCGCCACCGCCTTCGTAACCCACCGAGTTCCCGATGTTCCGGATGAACCCGATGATCGAGTAGCGCTTGTCCTCGGACTTCCACGTCGCGCGCGCGTCCCACTGATCGTAGGACGGCGCCTGGTAGTACGACCGGTTGAAGATCGAGCCGTACTGCTTGTCACGCCACACGTAGCTCACCGACGGGGTCAGCGAACCGCCCGGCAGTTCCCAGGTGTAGTTGACGTTGAGCGAGATCTTGTTCTTCGGCGCGTTCGGCAGGTTCTGGTCGCGGAGGTTCTGGCCGCGCTGGAACCCGCCGTTGGGCAGACCCGTGGTGAAGATGTCGGTCGAGCAGGCGTTCGCCGTGCCCACAGCCGCGAAGCACTGCGCCTGGGTGATGACCGGCCGCGCTGCAGGGTCGAGGGCGGCCGGGTCGGCCGGGTCGACGACGCCCGACGCCTTGCTGATGTGGGCGTCGAGGTAGGAGTAGTTGAACAGGATCTGCAGGTGGTCGATCGGCTGCCAGGTGGTCTCCAACTCGACACCCTGGGTGATCGATTCCGGGATGTTGTAGAAGATCGACTGGGCCTGGGCCAAGCCGCCGGATGTCGCCGCGACCGTGATCGGGATCTGAGCGTCGGTGTACTTGTAGTGGAAGATGGCGATGTTGGTCTGGAAGGTCGGGCCGAAGTTCTTCTTCAAGCCGATCTCGAAGGCGTCTGCGTGTTCCGGGTTGGTGTTCGGGAAGGCCCCGAGCACCGTGTCGATGCCGATCCGGAAACCGCCGGCCTTGTAGCCGCGGCTGTAGCGGAAGTAGGCCATGGTGTCCGGATCCGGGTCCCATTGCAGGCCCGCCGTGCCGGTCGTTGCTTCCCACTTGTTGTCGTAGTGGCGGGTCGCGAAGCCGGTGGCCGGGTCAACGGTGGTGGTCGATGACACACCCGGTGCGAAATTGCCCGGCGTGCCGTAGGAGACCACCGTCGGAAGCTGGGTCAGGTCGATCAGGAAGTTGGTGAAATTCGACGGCGAGCCGGCGCAGCCGGTGTTGTCGAAGCAGAGCAGCCGGAGCGACTCCGAGCCGGACTTGTGGTCCTGCGTGTAGCGCAAGCCCAGCGTCGTCTTCCAGTGCTCGGCGAAGGACCAGTCGATCTGCGCGAATACGGCTTTGGAGATGATCTCCAGTTCCGGGCGGTCGTCGTAGAGGCGGTTGTTGCCAGGCAGCCGGGGGCAGACGCCGCCGGTGAGCGCGCAGACCGCGTTGGTCAGGAACGGTCCGTTGGTGATCACGCCCTTCTGGTCGGGCAGGGTGGTGGACACCGGCTGGGTGTAGTTCTCGTCGTAGTAATAGGCGCCCACGATCCACTGAAGGGGGCCGCTGCCGGTGGAGGACAGGTTCAGTTCGTTGCTGAACCAGTTCTCCTTCTCCTCGTAGGAGAAGTTGTAGCGCGGGTTGACCACGATGCCGGCGACGCCCGGCAGCACGGTATTGCCGCTGACAAACGGCAGTTGGTACTGGGTGATCGGGGCCTGGTCGACCGGCGTCGGTCCATGCAGGTGATAGTGGTAGTGCGTGCCGCCGGCGACGTACTTCAGGTCCATGTTGTCGAAGTGGTAGATCCACTCGCTGGAGAAGATCGTCGTCCCCGTCAGCTTCACCTGGTAGGGCACGTCGCTGGTGAACTTGCGCGGGTCGTCCTGGTTGGCGTTGCGGCACGCCTGGGCCAGGGAAAGTCCGCCGGCGGTCACGATATTGGTGACGCCCGTTACGGCGGCCGGCAAGCAAGCGTAGCCCGCGTTGATGTAGATGCCGGCGTTGGCGCTTTCGTAGGTCGGGAACGTCGCGTTCTGCAGGAACGACGGCGGTGTGATCGCTGTCCCGCCGACGAACCCGCCAGGGGTCAGGGTGGAGCCGATCAGGCTGACGGGCGCATTGGTGCCGGCCGGGTAAGTCACCTTGCTGTAGGTGTTGCGCGAGCCCGGGCCGCCGCCTTCGTTGTGCCAGTCGATGCCGGAGAGCTTCATCCAGCCTTCGAACTTGTCGTTGAAGTGGAACTTCAACTGACCTTCCCAGATCTTCTGGTCGATGATGTTGCCTTCATTGGGCGAGCCCGGGACCGTGTTCTTGAGCCAGCCCTCAGTCTGCTTCTCCCAGCCGGCGGCCAGGCGGAACTGCACGCCCGGGATCATCGTCGGGCCGGAGGCCGCGCCTTCCAAAATGGTGTGGCCGTAGTTCTGAACCTGACCGCGGACCTCGGCGTAGAAGTCCTCCGTCGGGCGCTTGGAGATGATGTTGATCGCGCCGCCGATCGAGTTGCGGCCGTAGAGGGTGCCCTGCGGCCCCCGCAGCACTTCGATCCGGTCGACGAAGAGCGGCGTCTTGCCGGCCTCGACCGTGGAGGAGGTGTAGATGCCGTCGGAATACTGGGCGACAGAACCTTCGGCGGCGTGGACGTTGGTGTTCCGGCCGACCCCCCGCAGCGTGTTGCGGTCGTTCTGGGCGTTATACTCCAGGCCCGGCGTGAAGTTTGTCAGGTCGGAAACGGTGGTGATACCGATCAGGTCGCGGCGTTCCGAGGTGAAGGCCGAGACCGCCACCGGCACGTCCTGCAGGCTCTGAGCCCGCTTTTCGGCGGTGACCACCAGCTCTTCGATAGTGTTGCTGGCGGCGGCTGATGTGCTTGATTTGGATTGTGCTTGCGCCGTTGTGCCGAGCGCCGCGGCCAGCATCGCGCTGGACGCCATGAGGGCGTGTTTCCACTGCATATGAGCCGCCTCCCCGCAGCTTATGAGTTTTAGAAAGCGCTATTGTCTGCGCTTGCACAGGAGGCTGAAGCAGACGCCAGAGGTCGTCAACGTGATTGGGATAAGTGATCGCTGATAACTAACCACCTATCGCTGATGTTGGCTTTGGAGACACAGTTTCTGGGATGGCCGCTTCTGAAGCTATTTGCGTTTTGCAGCGCGAAGACTGCGTTCAAGGGTTATGCAGGTCTTATATTTGGTCAGAATATGCCAGTAATGATTGAGTTTGAACTTGGGTTTCCCAGCCATACCACCATTTCGAAACCAGGAATTTTCTGAGGCAAAACATCGTTCTGTGGCATACGATACGCTCGGAACTGCATTTCGTTGTCGCAACATTGTTGCGTCCCGGGAACAGGGAAACAGCTTCCGGTTGAGTTCGTCTCGGCTCGGATTTTTCGCCGCTGCCGGACTTTCGCACGCTGCGCCGCACGCTTAAGGAAGACGCCTCGACGTGGGAGGCGTAATTCGCATGCACCGCAAGCCGGACGGCAGCTGGGACAAGACCAGGCTCCCCAGCCGCCACGTGACCGAGGGCCCGTCGCGGGCGCCGCATCGATCCTACTACTACGCCATGGGGCTCGGCAGCCGCGAGATCGCCCAGCCCTTCGTGGGCGTGGCCTCCTGCTGGAACGAGGCGGCGCCCTGCAACACCGCGCTCATGCGCCAGGCGCACGCAGTGGCCGCGGGCGTGAAGGCGGCCGGCGCGACACCGCGGGAATTCTGCACGATCACCGTCACCGACGGGATCGCCATGGGTCACGAGGGCATGCGTTCCTCGCTGGTCAGCCGCGACCTGATCGCCGACTCGGTGGAGCTCACCATGCGCGGCCACGCCTACGATGCGCTCGTGGGAATCGCCGGCTGCGACAAGTCGCTGCCGGGCATGATGATGGCCATGCTGCGGCTGAACGTGCCGTCGGTCTTCCTCTATGGCGGCTCGATACTTCCCGGGCGCTGGGCCAACCGCGACGTCACGGTGGTCGACGTCTTCGAGGGGGTCGGCATGCACTCGGCCGGCAAGATGAGCCTGGAGGATCTCTGCGACCTGGAGCAGCACGCCTGTCCGTCCGACGGCGCCTGCGGCGGCCAGTTCACCGCCAACACCATGGCCTGCGTCTCCGAAGCCATCGGCCTGGCCCTGCCGCTGTCGGCGTCTCTGCCGGCGCCTTACGAGAGCCGCGACGCCTATGCCGTGGCCTCCGGCGAAGCCGTGGTGCGGCTGATCGAAACCAACCTGAGACCCCGCGACATCGTCACCCGCAAGTCCTTCGAGAACGCCGCGGTGGTGGTGGCCGCGACCGGGGGCTCCACCAACGGCGGGCTGCACCTGCCGGCCATGGCGCACGAATGCGGGATCGAGTTCACGCTGCGCGACTTCGCCGAGATCGCGGCGCGCACGCCCTACATCGCCGACCTGAAGCCCGGCGGCCGCTACGTCGCCAAGGACATGGGCGAGGCGGGCGGCATGCCGATGTTGCTGAAGACCCTGTTGGAAGGCGGCTACATCCACGGCGACTGCATGACCGTCACCGGCAAGACCATCGCGGAGAACCTCGAAGGGGTGCAGTGGCGCGACGACCAGGACGTCATCCGGCCGGTCTCCAAGCCTCTGTCGCCCACCGGCGGGGTAGTCGGCCTATGGGGCTCGCTGGCTCCGGATGGCGCGATCGTGAAGGTCGCCGGCATGACCTCGCACCGCAGCCATCGCGGCCCGGCGCGGGTGTTCGACGGCGAGCAGGCCTGTTTCGAAGCGGTCGAGGCAGGCGCCTACGAGGACGGCGACGTCCTGGTGATCCGCTACGAGGGCGCGCGCGGCGGGCCCGGGATGCGCGAGATGCTGTCCACAACCGCGGCGCTGTCCGGCCAGGGCCGCGGCGACAAGGTGGCCCTGATCACCGACGGGCGGTTCTCCGGCGGCACCCGCGGGCTCTGCGTCGGCCACATCGGGCCGGAGGCGCAGCTCGGCGGCCCGATCGCGCTCATCAAGGACGGCGACATCATCCACATCGACGCCGACGCGGGGATCATCGACCTCGAGGTGGATCCCATCGAGCTGGAGAACCGTCGTCGCCACTGGACGCCGCGGCAGACCGCTTATGGCTCGGGCGCGCTGTGGAAATTCGCCCAGATGGTCGGGCCCGCTCACCTGGGCGCCGTCACCCATCCCGGCGCGGCGGCCGAGCGGCACGTCTACGCCGACATCTGATGAAGTGAAGACGCGGCGATGAAGACCCTGGGCCTGATCGGCGGCATGAGCGCCGAGAGCACGACGGTCTACTACCAGACGCTGAACCGCCTGGTGCGCGAGCGGCTGGGCGGCCTACATTCGGCGGAGCTGGTGCTGTGGTCGGTGGACTTCGCGCCGGTCGCCGAGTTGCAGAGCGCCGACGATTGGGACGCCACCGGCGCGATCATGGCCGACGCGGGGCGCAGGCTTGAGGGCGCCGGCGCTCAGGCCATCCTGATCTGCGCCAACACCATGCACCTGAACGCCCCCCAGGTGACGGCGGCGGTGTCCGTGCCGCTGATCCACATCGCCGACGCCACCGCGCGGGCGCTGAAGGCGCGCGGCGTGACCAAGGCGCTGCTGCTCGGCACGCGCTTCACCATGGAAAAGCCGTTCTACGCCGAGCGGCTGGAGACCGCGGGCCTCGCCGTCCTCACGCCGCCGAAGGCCGCGCGCGATCGGCTGCACGCGATCATCTATGACGAGCTGGTGGTCGGCGTGATCACCGAAGCCTCCCGCGCGATTGTGCTGGCCATGATCGAAGACGCTCGAGCGGCCGGCGCCGACGGGATCATTTTCGGCTGCACCGAGATCGGCCTTTTGCTGGACCCGCAAGCCATGCCGCTGCCCACGGTCGACACCGCTGTCGCCCACTGCGAGGCCGCCGTGGACTTCGCGCTGGGCTAGGGCAGGGCGCGCACCCCGAAGAGGAAGGGGTGGGCCCAGGCGAGCGCGGCCCAGACGCCGATGGCGAGCACGATCCGCCACCAGCCGATCTCGCCGAGGCTCAAGCGCTGGCGGCCCTGCGCGATGGCGGCGAACGGGACGTTCGAGGTCTGCGCGGCAAAGGCGTCCCACTTGGCGCCGAGCGCGCGGCGCCGCTTGGCGTCGATGCTGGCCGTGCCGAAAAGCGCCAGCACCAGCATCGCCCCGAAGAGCACGATCGAGGCCGTGTCGCCGTTGACCAGCAGATGTCCGGCGGCCCAGATCGCCACCCCCCACAGAAACGGATGTCGAGTGATGCGCAGCATGCCGCGCACGACGTCGGCGCGATCCAGCGCCCCCTCCTGGCGTACGCTGGTCGGATTGGGCGTGGTCAGGCCGGGCACGATCAGCAGCACGGCCAGGAGCTGCACGGCGATCTGCATCCAGCGTGTGGCGGGCGTTAGGTCCCAATAGGCGGTGTTGGCCGGCGCGTGGCGGGCCTGGGCGAAGGCGATGCCGAGCCAGGCGAGGCCGGCCAGCGAGGAGAGCGAGAACAGGCCCATGTAAGGGCCCAGGCCGATCTTGCCGGTCAGGGCGTCACGCACACGCGTGCCGGAGACGAGCAGGTGGATGGCGAGGAAGAAGCTTGCGGCGGCGATCAGGCTCAGCATGTCGAGGGCTCCATGATCGGCAGTCTGATCGCGTAAATTTACGCTGTCAAATTATAGCTCGGTCGTCTTCCTCGTCCTCGTCTTCCATCTCCTCGTCGGGCTGGGCGCGCCGGGAGACCGGGGCCGGCGGGGCGGGTGCGGCTGCGGGCGGCGTGACGGATGGGGCGGGGCGCCGGGCGGCCATGGGCCGGCGCAGCAGCGCCTCGATCCGCGCGAGCCAGCGGTTGGCCTCGGCGATGGCTTCGCCCGGCGGCAGCTCGTCGTCACGGCCCGCGTCTTCCGGCAGCCACAGGTCGAGCACGAAGTCGGGATGGCCGGGGTCGTCGAAGATCAGCCGCAAGGCCACGCGCTCCTCGGCGTCGAAGGCGTCCAGCGCCCGTCGCGTCTCGCCGCGATAGGCGCGGCCCACGACCTGGCGGTCGACGATCACCTCGCAGCCCATCAGCTCGTCGAGCGCATAGACGAGGCCCCAGGCCCCGGTGTCCCAGGCCACGGCGACGGCGTTGGAGGTGAAGTCGAAGCCGACGCCGCGCCCGCGGCCGCGCGCCACCAGATAGCCGTGCACGTCGCCTTTCAGCACCGCCTTCAGGCCGCGCCGGACGCGGCGGCCCTCGTCCATGTACCAACGCGCGAAGCCGGCCAGCAGGGTCACGGCCACGCCCGCCAGAACGAGCAGGACGGCAAGACGGGAGATATCGTCCATAGCAGCGAGGCTAAGCGCTTCGGCCGCTCAAGGCGAGAGGGCTAGATGTCCAGCTCGACGACGAGCGGAACGTGGTCGGAGGGCTTGTCCCAGCTCCTGACGTCGCGATGGATCGTCACCCCGCTCAAGAGGTCCGCGGCCTGCGGCGAGAGCAGGGCGTGGTCGATGCGGATGCCGTTGTTTCGCTGCCAGGCGCCGGCCTGATAATCCCAGAATGTATAGGCGCCCGGCGCGCCGTCGGCCTGCAGATAGGCGTCGGTGAGGCCCAGGTGCTTCAGCGCGCGGAACGCCTCGCGCGTCGGCGGCTGGAAAAGCGCGTCGCCTTCCCAGTTGGCGGGGAACGCCGCGTCGCGCGCCTCCGGGATGACATTGTAGTCGCCGGTCAGCACCAAGGGCTCCTCCAGCGCCAGCAGGTCGCGGGCGTGCCGGTGCAGCCGGCCCATCCAGGCGAGCTTGTAGGGGTACTTCTCGCTCGCCACCGGGTTGCCGTTGGGCAGGTAGATCGAGGCCACCCGCACCGGCGTCGGGCCGGAGATCACCGCCTCGAGATAGCGGGACTGCTCCTCCTCGCCCGGATCAGGCAGGCCGCGGCGCACGTCCTCCATCGGCGACTTCGAGAGCATGGCCACGCCATTGTAGGATTTCTGCCCATGGACGGCGACATTGTAGCCAAGCCGTTCAAAGGCTTCGGCAGGGAATTTCTCGTCGACGCACTTGATCTCCTGCAGGCAGGCGACGTCGGGCTGCGCGGCCTCGAACCACTTCAGCACTGTCTCCAGGCGGGCGTTGACCGAGTTCACGTTCCAGGTGGCGATACGCATGTCGGCGCGAACTCCCATCAACCGCTCATCCCCGCGGAGGCGCGGGCGCAGGGCTTTTTCCGTTGCTGCGGCATGACCCGCAAGGCTTCGTGATTTCAGGCGGCCGATTTGATGTGATCGATGAAGGCGCGGAGCTTGGGAAGCATCTGGCGCTTGCCCGGGTGGTAGAGGAAAACGCCCGGGGTCATGACGGCGAGATCGTCGAGCACCGACTGCAGCCGTCCGTCGGCGACAGGCGCGCGGATCAGCGGCCCGGGCAGCTGCGCCAGGCCCGCGCCGCCAATCGCCGCGCCGAGCAGCGTCGGATAGTCATGCGCGATCAGCGGGCCGCCGACCGCCGCCTCGATGCGCTCGCCGCCCTGGAGGAAGGCCCAATTGGCGATCGCGCCGTTCGAGCGGCGGAAGCGCAGGCAGGCGTGCTGGCGCAGGTCGTCCACGCTCTGCGGGCGGCCATGGCTCGCCAGATAGTCGGGACTGGCGACGACCGAGAAGGCAAAGGGTGAGGTCAACCGAACCGCGACCATGTCGGGGGCGATGAACTGGCCGAAGCGGATCCCGGCGTCGAAGCCGCCGGCGGCCAGGTCGACCATCTCCTCGCTGGCGGCGATCTCCAGCTCGATCTCCGGATAGGCCTGGGCGAAGGAGGCGATCACCGGCTCGAGCAGCAGGGGGACCACGCCGCGGGGCACGGAAAGGCGCAACAACCCGGTCGGGCGCCGGCCAAGGTCGCGCGCCACTTCGCCTGCGGCCACGAGTTCGGCGAAGGCAGGCCCGGCGCGGTCGAAGAACCGTTGACCGGCCTCGGTCAGGCCGACACTGCGCGTCGTGCGGGTGAAGAGCGCTACGCCAAGCCGTGCTTCGAGGCTGCGGACCGCCTGGCTCACCGCCGACGGCGTCACCCCGAGCTCGGCGGCCGCACGCCGGAAGCTGCGCGCCCTCGCCACGGCGAGGAACGTCTCGACCCCCTCTAGCGCCCCTTGTCGGACTGTGTAGCTGGGCTTCATTCCCTATGGATATTATGCCGGATAGTTGGGCGATAGTCGCGACCCTAGATGACCTCCCGAGACTTTGCAGGAGGCCCAGATGCCGACCGGACCGATCTTCCTCATCCAAATGATCCTTGGCTACGTCGCCTGGCTGCTGTGCTTCGGGGCCTATGGCCTGCCCAGGCTCAGGTCGATGGACTCCGTGCAGGCCCATCGCGCGATCGCCACTCTGCACGGCTTCCGCTTCTTCGGCCTTGTCTTCCTAGTCCCCGGCGTCGTGGGTCCCGGCCTGCCCGAGGGTTTCGCTCCGGCGGCGGCCTACGGCGACTTCGCTACCGGCCTGCTGGCCATCCTGGCGCTGCTGACGGTGCGGATTCCGCCGCTGTTCTGGGCCTTCGTCGTGGCGTTCAACCTCGTGGGCGTCGGCGATCTGCTGCTCGACTACTGGCATGCGGTGCAAGGCGGGTTGCCGGAGCACGCGGGCGCGCTCGGCGCAGCCTATGCGATCCCGGTCCTCTATGTGCCGCTGCTGATGATCACCCATGGCTATGCGCTCTACGAGCTGGCGCGCCGGCGGCCGAGGCTGGCCGCCGCGGGCTGAGCCTTGCCGCTTCAGCACTATTTGCTGGCGGCGGGCGCCTTGCGGGTCATGACCAGGGGCATGGTCGCGCCCTGGCTCCAGGTTCCGTCCAGGGTCTTGCCGTCCGCGGAGAGCTTGGCCTTGAATTCACCGCCGATCGGCAGGAACAGCACCGAAAGCTCGCCGCCGTCGGTCTTCACCGCCGTAGAGGGGATTGTCGCGCCCTGGTCCAAGCTGTCGAGCACGGCGCTCGACGTCCCGCCTTCGGTCTTGATGTGCAGTTCGAGATGCAGCGTCTGGCCCCCCGCCGAGAGCGCGCCGGCCCAGTCGCCGTCATAGGTCTGGGCCAGGGCCGGCGCCGCGATCAGCAGGGCTGCGCCCAACGCCAGGCTCGGGCGGCGGAAACGGATCGAAGGCATTCGACGTCCTCCCCAAGATCACCCGAGGCTACGCCGGCGCTCGCCTTCGCGATAGCGCGCTAGATGGAGAAGCTGACGCCGCAGCCGCAGCTCGACTTGGCGTTGGGGTTGCGGACCCGGAACTCGGCGCCGGCGAGTTCGTCGACGAAGTCGATCTCCGAGCCCTTCAGCAGCACAAGCGACATCTCGTCGACCAGGGCCGCGGCGCCGTCGCGCTCGATCCTGAGGTCATCGGGTTGGGCCTCCTCGACCAGGTCGAACTGGTACTGGAAGCCGGAGCAGCCGCCGCCTTCGACGGCCACGCGCAGCATCAAGGGCCGGCCCTCGGCCTTGCCGATGTCGTGGATCCGTCGGGCAGCCGACGGGCTGAGGGTGAGGTCGCCAGAGGTCACGCGGGGCCTTCACGGTTAGACGAACGAAACGCCTGCACTATATGTGACGCCCGGCGGCCAGGACCAACCCCCGCCTTGCACAGATGGATTTGATGGCCGTCACGAGCTTCGCCCGCGCCGCCTACGCCGAAGACCCCGCCACGTCGCGGGGCCGCAAGGTCACGGAGCCGGAAAGCGCCACGCGCACGCCCTTCGCCCGCGATCGGGACCGGATCATCCACTGCACCGCCTTCCGGCGACTGAAGGAGAAGACCCAGGTCTTCGTGGCCCACGAGGGCGACCATTTCCGCACCCGGCTGACGCATTCGCTGGAGGTGGCGCAGATCGCCCGCTCGCTGGCCACCGCGCTCGGCCTCGACGCCGACCTCGCCGAGACCATCGCGCTGGCCCACGACCTGGGGCACCCGCCGTTCGGCCACGCCGGCGAGGACGAGCTCCAGATCCAAATGCAGGGCTTCGGCGGTTTCGACCACAATGTGCAGACCTTCCGGGTCGTCACCAAGCTGGAGCGCCGCTACCCGCGCTTCGAGGGGCTCAACCTGACCTGGGAGACACTGGAGGGCGTCATCAAGCACAACGGCCCGGTGGTCGATAAGCTGGACCGCCCCTCGTGGAGCGCCATCGCCGAGTTCGACGCCGAGTACGACCTGCGGCTGGGCACCTGGGCGTCGGCGGAGGCGCAGGTCGCCGCGCTGGCCGACGACATCGCCTACAACAACCACGACGTCGACGACGGCGTGCAGGCCGGCCTCTTCAACCTGGAAGAGCTGCGCGAGGTCCCGCTGATCGGCCCGCACGTGGCGAGCGCCGCGGCGGAGTATCCGGACTGCGATCCCGGCATCCTGCGCCTTGAGGCGGTGCGCCGGATGATCGGCGCGATGGTGGGCGACGTGCTGGCCGAGACCCGCCGCCGCGCGGAGGTCAACCGGGTGGGCTCGGCGGAGGACGTCCGCGTGCTGGACAACGCGCTCGTCGCCTTCTCGCGCGACATGGCCGAGGACCTGTCGGCGCTGCGCGCTTTCCTGATGGAGCGCATGTATCGGCACTGGAAGGTCAACCGCACGCGCAGCCAGGCGCGGCGCATGCTGGCCGAGATGTTCAACCTGTTCCTGGCCGAGCCGGACGTGCTTCCCAGCGAATGGTATGCCCGGGCCCAGCCCCGCGACGAGGCTGGCCGCGCGCGCATCGTCTGCGACTACATCGCCGGCATGACCGACCGCTACGCCATCGAAGAGCACCGCAAGCTCTTCAACCTGGACTCGCTGCACTAGGCGTCGCGGCTGGTCGCCGGCGCCATGCCGCGGCCATATCGCCCACAGAAAATAGCGGTCCGGGCGGTTCGGGGCCTGCGGGCTCCGCTAAGCTGCCCTGTCAGGCGCGCGATTCGTTTCGCCCGTTTGCGCCTCTGCGGGAGACCTCGATGTCGGATCACGATCGCGGCGCCTATGCGCCCCCCACCGAAGCGTCGCTGAGCTTCGATGCGCGCCAGCCGGTGCGGGGCTCCCGGCCAATCCCCTTCACGCTGATCATCTCGATCCTGGTGCTGCTGGGCCTGGCGGCGGCGATCTTCGTCTTCTACCGCTCCGGCGTGCGCCAGGCGGGGCAGCCGCCGCAGGCCGTCGGCGCGCCGGTCGCCGGCATCAAAGCGCCGCCGCCGCCCGAGGCCCAGCCGCAGGATCCCGCCGCGGGCCTGCAGATCTATCAGGGCGAAGGCGCCCAGGCCGGGGCGGCCAACAAGTCGGTGCAGTTCGCGCCCGCGCCCGAGCAGCCGCAGGCGCGGCCGCAACCCGGTCCGCCCACGCCGCCGATCGTCGTGACCCAGGCGCCGCCCGCGGCCCCCGCGCCGACCCTGCGTCCGGCCATTCCGGCCGCCAGCCTGCCGCCGGCGGCTCCAGCCCCGAAGGCCGAGGCCCCGGTCGCCAAGGCCCCGCAGCCGCCTGCGCCGAAGGTCGAGAAGCCCGCGGCCAAAGCCGCGCCGCCCGCCGCCGAGAAGCCTGCTCCCGCCAAGGCTGCTACGCCTGCGCCGGCTGCGAAGGCCGCCGGCGTCGCCGCCGTGCAGATCGGCGCCTTTTCCTCGCAGGCCCTGGCCGACAAGGGCTGGAACGACGCCGCCGGCCTCGCGCCCGGCCTCGCCGCTGGGAAGGGCAAGAGTGTCGAAAAGGTCGAGAAGGACGGGCACACGCTGTTCCGCACCCAGGTGACCGGCTTCGCCAGCCGCGACGCCGCGTCCGCCTTCTGCGCCAAGCTGAAGGCCGCCGGGAAGGCCTGCTTCGTCAAGTGACGGCGACGGCCGCCATCCTGGGCTGTTCCGGCCCCAAGCTGACGGCTGAGGAGCGCGCGTTCTTCCGGCGGGTGAAGCCCTGGGGCTTCATCCTGTTCGGCCGCAACGTCACCAATCCCGATCAGGTCCGCGCCCTGGTGGACGCCCTGCGCGACACCGTGGGACGGGATGACGCGCCGGTGCTGATCGACCAGGAGGGCGGCCGCGTCCAGCGCTTGGGCCCGCCCAACTGGGGCCGCTATCCGCCCGGCCGCGCCTACGGGGACCTGGCCGGGAATGACCCGCTGCTGCGCCGCGAGATCACCCGCCTGGGCGCGCGGCTGATGGCCCATGACCTGAAGGCGCTCGGCATCAACGTCGACTGCGCGCCGGTGCTCGACGTGCCGGACCCCGCCGGCCACGAGATCATCGGCGACCGCGCTTACGGGCGCACGCCGGATGAAGTCGCGCTGCTGGGTCGCGCCGCCGCCGAGGGCTTGATCGCCGGCGGCGTGCTGCCGGTCATCAAGCACATCCCGGGGCACGGCCGGGCGATGGCGGACAGCCACCTCCAGCTGCCCGTGGTCGACGCCAGCATCGAGGACCTGGAGGCCCGCGACTTTGCCCCGTTCCGGATGCTCTCCGACATGCCGCTGGCGATGACCGCCCACGTGATCTACTCGGCGGTCGACCGCAAGCGTCCGGCGACGACCTCCAAGAAGGTGATGCGCGGGATCGTCCGCGGGGCCATCGGCTTCGACGGCCTGGTGATGAGCGACGACCTCTCCATGAAGGCGCTGAGCGGCGGCTTCACCGAACGCGCCGAGGCGGCGCGGGCGGCCGGCTGCGACGTGGTCTTGCACTGCAACGGCGACATGGCGGAAATGAAGGCGGTGGCGGCCAGCGCAGGCGCGCTGAAGGGCCGTGCGGCCGAGCGCGCGGCGGCGGCGCTGGCGCGGGTCGCCCGTACGCCCGAGCCCTTCGACGCGGCCGAGGCGAGGGCGCGATTCGACGCGGCCTTCGAAGGGCGGTTCGCGGCATGAGCAACAGCTTCCAGCCCAACCTCGACTTCGCCGCCGCGACCACCGCAGCAGAGGACGGCGAGGCCTTGATCGTCGACCTCGAAGGCTACGAAGGTCCGCTCCACGTGCTGCTGGCGCTGGCCCGCAGCCAGAAGGTCGACCTCCTGAAGCTGAGCGTCCTGAAGCTCGCCGAGCAGTATCTCGCCTTCGTGCAGCAGGCGCGCCGCCAGCAGTTCTCGCTGGCCGCCGACTACCTGGTCATGGCCGCCTGGCTGGCCTACCTGAAGTCACGCCTGCTGCTGCCGAAGCCCGAGCAGCCCAAGGCCGACGAGGCGCCTGCCGAGGAGATCGCGGCGCGGCTCGCCTTCCGCCTGGCCAAGCTCGCCGCCATGCGCGACGCCGCCGAGGCGCTCCGCACCCGTCCGCAGCTCGGCCGCGAGGTGTTCGGCCGCGGCGACCCGGAGGCGATCCGGGTGATCCCGTCGGGTCGCATCGAGGGCGACCTCTACGGCCTGATGAGCGCCTACATCGCCCAGCGCACGAAGGAGCAGAGCCGCCGCTATACCCCGGCCACGCCCAGCGCCTATCCCTTAGAGGAAGCGCGCGAGCGCCTGCGCCGGCTGCTGCCTGAGCTCGACCGCTGGACGCCGCTGGCCGGCGTCGCGCCGCTGGGCGGTGGGCAGGGGCCCAGCCGCGCGTCCTACGTCGCCTCGACGCTTTCCGCCGGGCTGGAACTGGTCAAGGAGGGCGCGCTCGAAGCCCGTCAGCTCGAAGCTTTCGCCGATGTCTACCTGCGCACCCGCAAGGGCAAGGCTGCGGCATGAGCGACCTGATCGATACCGAGCGCGAGGTCGAGGCCCTGCTGTTCGCGGCCGCCGGACCCCTGAGCGACGTCGACATCGCCAAGCGTCTGCCCGAAGGCGCCGACGTGATGGGTGCGATCGCGGCGCTGCAGGATCGCTATCAGGGGCGCGGCGTGGAGCTGGTGGCAGTCGCGGGCCGCTGGCGCTTCCAGACCGCCGCCGACCTGGCGTGGCTGATGACCGACGAGCGCGAGGAGCCCCGGCGGCTGTCCCGCGCCGCCCAGGAGACGCTGGCGATCATCGCCTACCACCAGCCGGTCACCCGGGCCGAGATCGAGGCGGTGCGCGGCGTTCAGGCCAGCAAGGGCACTCTCGACGTCCTGCTGGAACTGGGCCTGGTGCGGATGCGTGGACGCCGGCGCACGCCCGGCCGGCCGATCACCTACGGGACCACCGACGCCTTCCTGGAGCACTATGGCCTGGCCAGCGTGGGCGACCTGCCCGGCGCGGCGGAGATGCGCGCGGCGGGCCTGCTGTCGCTGGACCTGCCCGCCGACTTCACCGTGCCGGATCCCAATGCGCTCGCCGCCGACGAGGACCCACTGGACGCGGGCGATGCGCCGGAGTTCCACACCGACTTCCTGGGCGAGGAGACCGCGTCCTGACGCCGGATTGTCGCGTGGCGTGCGGGCGCGAGACCGACTATATAACCGCCGTAACGATGTCGCCGGGGCGCGACAGGACTTGGAGTTTTCGACGCCATGGGCGCTCTTTCGATCTGGCACATTCTGGCGGTGGTCGTCGTGGTCGCCCTGCTGTTCGGCGGCCGCGGGCGGATCTCCGGGATCATGGGGGACACGGCCAAGGGCATCAAAGCCTTCCGCGAGGGACTGAAGGGCGAGGAAGAGGCGCACGAGGAAGAGCCCCCCGCCAAGCCGCTGCCCAAGACGGCCGCCAAGACCGCGTCCGCCAGCCGCGCCAAGACCAAGGCCTGAGCCTCTCCCGCCGCACTCGGCGCGGTCCCCGTTTCCACCGCGCCTGAAACCGCGCTAAGGCACGGCCATGTTTCCCGAAGGACGCGCAGTCGAATTTCTGGTGGCCGCGGTCGTGGCCCTGATCGTCGTGGGTCCGAAGGACCTGCCGATCCTGCTGCGCAAGTTCGGGCAGTTCATGGCCAAGGTCCGCTCGATGGCGGCCGAGTTCCGCGCCAGCTTCGATGAGATGGCCCGCCAGTCGGAGCTCGATGAGCTGCGCAAGGAAGTGGAGGCCATGCGCAAGGGCCAGCTCGCCGACATGGCCACCCACGCGCCGGAGGTGAACCAGGCGTTCGACGAGATCAGCCAGGGGCTTTCCGACGTCGGCGTGCAGTTGAACGCCCCGGTGACGGCCTACGACGCCCAGGCGCAGACCTCCACGATCGAGATCGAGACGCCGGCCCAGACGGCCAAGCGCAAGGCCGCCGCTGCGAAGAAGCCGGCGGCGAAGAAGGCTGCGGCGTCCAAGGCGTCCGCGTCCAAGGCGTCCGCGTCCAAGGCCTCCGCGTCCAAGGCCGCAGCCAAGGCGAAGGCCGTCGCACCGAAGACCCCGACCGTGACGGGCGCCCCGAAGACCAAGGCTCCGGCCGCGAAGCCGCGCGCCCGCAAGGCCACCGTCTCGTGAGCGTCGCACCCGAGGACGACGAGATCGAGGCGTCGCGGGCGCCGCTTCTCGAACACCTCGTCGAGCTGCGCTCACGCCTGATCGTCTGCGTGATCGCTTTCTTCATCGCCTTCATCGTCTGCTTTTTCTTCTCGACCCCGATCCTGCATCTGCTGCTGCATCCCTGGGCGGTGGCCTCGAGCCTGCTGGCGGTTCGCGCGAAGGAGGCCGCGCCCAGCGGCTTCGATTTCGCGGGCATGTTCATCGAAGCCAAGAACATGTTCCTTGTGCTCGCTGGACTGCGTGAGCCGCCGCCGGTTGTGGGCGGCGTGACCAAGCTGATCTCGACCGGTGCGCTGGAGGTGTTCTGGACGCGGGTGAAGCTGGCGGGCCTTGGCGCGATCGCGCTCAGCTTCCCGGTGCTGGCCCAACAGGTCTACGCCTTTGTGGCGCCCGGCCTCTACAAGCGCGAGCGTCGCGCCTTCCTGCCGTTCCTGGTGGCCTCGCCGGTGCTCTTCGCGCTCGGGGCCTCGCTGGTCTACTTCATGATCCTGCCGTTCGTTCTGTGGTTCTCGCTGAACCAGCAGATCGTCGGCACGGGCGGCATCAGCGTCGAGCTGATGCCGAAGATCTCGGACTACTTCGACCTCGTCACCACCCTCTTGCTGGCCTTCGGGCTCTGCTTCCAGCTGCCCGTCGTGCTGACGCTGTTGGGCATGGCGGGGATCGTCAGCTCCAAGATGCTGATGGCCGGCTGGCGCTATGCGGTCGTCGTGGTGTTCGTCGTGGCCGCCATCGTCACGCCGCCTGACCCGATCAGCCAGTTCTCCTTGGCCTTTCCGATCATCGCCCTCTATTTCGTCTCCGTCGGCTGCGTGAAGCTGATCGAGCTGCGTCGAAAGAAGGAAGATGACGCCGCCGAGGCGATCGTGACCTGAGCGCGCCTTGGCGCCCATCCCGACGCGCTCTAGAGAAGGCCGCTTCCACCACACCCTGCGGCGCCCATGCACGACATTCGAGCCATTCGCGAAACGCCTGAGCCTTACATCAAGGGCTGGGACTCGCGGGGCCTGTCCGGCGCGGCGCTGGTGGCCCAGATCACCGACCTCGACGCCAAGCTGCGCGCGGCCCAGACCGCCTGGCAGACAGCCCAGGCCGAGCGCAACGACGCGTCCAAGAAGATCGGCGCCGCCAAGGCCGCCAGGGACGAGGCTGAGGCCCAGCGCCTGATGGCGCAGGTCGAGGCGCTGAAGGCCAGGCTGGAAGCCGAGAGCGAGGCCGAGAAGGCGGCCGGCCAGGCGCTCAACGACCTGCTCGCCGGCCTCGCCAACATCCCGGCGCCGGACGTGCCCGCCGGCAAGGACGAGCACGACAACGCCGAGGTCCGCCGCTGGGGTGAGCCCTTCGCCATCGCCAAGCCGAAGGACCACACCGATCTCGGCGAGGGCCTGGGCCTGTTGGACTTCGAGGCCGCCGCGCGGATGAGCGGTTCGCGCTTCGTCGTGCTGAAGGGTGAGTTGGCCCGGCTGGAGCGCGCGCTCGGCCAGTTCATGCTGGACTTCCAGACCCAGGAGAACGGCTACACCGAGGTCTCGCCGCCGCTGCTCGTCAATGACGCCGCGGCCTATGGCACCGACAAGCTGCCGAAGTTCGCCGACGACCTGTTCCGCACCACCGACGGGCGCTGGCTGATCCCGACCGCCGAGGTGCCGCTCACCAGCCTGGTGATGGGCCAGATCGTGGCGAGCGAGGAGTTGCCGCTGCGCTATACGGCGCTTACGCCCTGCTTCCGGTCGGAAGCTGGCGCCTCGGGCAAGGACACGCGCGGGATGATCCGCCAGCACCAATTCTACAAGGTGGAGCTGGTCTCGATCACGGCGCCCGAAGCCTCCGAGGCAGAGCACGAGCGGATGGTGAGCTGCGCCGAGGCGGTGCTGAAGCGGCTCGAGCTGCCGTTCCGCACCATGCTGCTTTGCACGGGCGACATGGGCTTCGGCGCGCGCAAGACCTACGACCTTGAGGTCTGGCTGCCTTCGGAGGGCCGCTACCGCGAGATAAGCTCCTGCTCCAATGTCGGCGACTTCCAGGCGCGGCGCATGGACGCGCGCACCAAGGCGGCCGGCGAGAAGGGGACACGGTTCGTCCACACCCTGAACGGCTCGGGCCTCGCGGTGGGCCGCACGCTGGTGGCGCTGATGGAGAACTACCAGGACGAGGACGGCCGCATCGCGATCCCTCAAGCCCTGCATCCTTACCTGCCAGGCGTGACCCACATCGGGGGCAAGGCCGCTTGAGGATCCTGCTCACCAACGACGACGGGATCCACGCCGAAGGGCTGACCGCGCTGGAGCGGATCGCAGCCGCGCTTTCCGACGACGTCTGGATCTGCGCTCCGGACGCCGAGCGGTCGGGGGCCAGCCGCGCGCTGACGCTCGCCGACCCGATCCGGGTGCGGCAGCTCGACGAGCGGCGCTTCTCCACCACCGGCACGCCCACCGACTGCGTGATGCTGGGGGTGCATGAGCTGGTCGAGGGCAAGAAGCCGGACCTGGTGCTCTCCGGCGTCAACCGCGGCGCCAACCTCGCCGAGGACGTCACCATGTCCGGCACGGTGGCCGGCGCCATCGAAGCCATGGCGCTGGGCGTGCCGGGCATCGCGCTCTCGCAGATGGGGTTCTACGAGGGCAATCGCGGCTATGAGGTCGCCGAGGCCTTCGCGCCCGGGATCATCCGCCGCGTGATGGAAACCGGCTGGCCGCCCGACGTGGTGCTGAACATCAACTTTCCGCATCGGCCGGTGGCCGAGGTCACCGAGGTCGAAGTGACCCGCCAGGGCTTCCGCGACGCCCACATCCGGGTGGCGGAGAAGCGCACCGACCTGCGCGGCCGCGACTACTACTGGATGGGCTTTCGCCAAGAGCGGTCGAGTCCGCCGGAGGGCACCGACCTGCGCGCGCTCTACGACGGCAAGATTTCGGTGACGCCGCTGCATATCGACCTTACGCACATGGCGAGCGTTCGCGCGCTGAAAGCGACACTCGGCGGCGCGCCCCCGAAGGCATGACGATGGCGAAGAAAGAGGACGACAGCGCCGAGACCAGGCTCGCCCGCCTGATCCTCGCCCTGCGTTCGCAAGGGGTCAGCGAGCCGGCGGTCCTGAAGGCCATCGAATCGACCCCGCGCGAGGCTTTCACGCCGGACCTCTTCAAGGAGCGCGCCTTCGAGGACTCGGCGCTGCCCATCGCCTGTGGCCAGACCATCAGCCAGCCGTTCATCGTCGGCCTGATGACCCAGGCCCTGAAGGTCGACAAGCGCGACCGGGTGCTCGAGATCGGCACAGGCTCCGGCTACCAGACCACGATCCTCTCGAAGCTCTCGCGGCTGGTCTACACGGTCGAACGCTATCGGACGCTGATGCGCGAGGCGGAGGCCCGCTTCAAGGCGCTGGGCCTCATCAATGTCATCACCCGCTTCGGCGATGGCGGGGAGGGCTGGCCCGAGCAGGCGCCTTTCGACCGCATTATGGTCACAGCCGCAGCGTCTGATGAGCCGAAAGCGCTCTTGGCCCAGCTGAAGCCGAAGGGGATCCTGGTGGCTCCCATCGGCAAGGGGCCGGTCCAGAGCCTTCGTCGCTACACCGGCGACGGCAAGGGGGGCTTCGAAGTCGAGGCGCTGACCGACGTTCGGTTCGTCCCCCTGCTGGACGGGGTGGCGAAGGAACTTTGACGACCACCTATGGCGGCCTGCGGCGGTTTTGCAGGTTGGCGGGGACCGGCGGCTTAACTCATCATCAACCCTGGCGCCCCGACTCATGCCCATGTTCACTTCCGGAGCGGCGATGACGCACTTCCTCCAGCGATCGGCCCTGATCCTGCTCGCGACGACGACACTCGGCGTCAGTCCAGTGCTGGCGCGCGTGCATCACGGCCATAAGGCGCCCGCGGCCAGCAAGGCCGATGATGGCGAACGCGTGAGCTATGTCGTCAAGAAGGGCGACACGCTTGAGAAGATCGCCGCCAAGCTCGGCACGACGATTCCGGAGCTGATGCGGGCCAATAACCTCAAGAAGACCAGCGTCCTGCAGCCGGGCGACACTCTCAAGGGGCCGGTCGTCGAAAAGCCCGCCGCCAAGTCCTCGGCCGGCAAGAAGGCGAAGGCCGCCGCTGAGGCGCCGCAGAGCTACACGGTGTCCAAGGGCGACACGGTATTCGCCATCGCCAAGAAGTTCGGCGTCTCGATCGAAGACCTTCGCAAGGAAAACCATCTTTCGTCGCGCAGCCAGATCCGCGCCGGCCAGAAACTTCGCGTGCCGGGCGGGGATGAAGCCGCCGCGCCCGACAAGGCCGACGAGACCCCGGCCACGTCCGCGAAGGCTACCAAGGGACGGCGCGGCAAGGCGTCGTCGGACGAGGCGAGCTCGAACGACCGCGCCGGTAGCGGCGACGTCATCACCACGGAAGGCAAGCGTGAGACCTACCGCGTCCGGAAGGGCGACACGCTCGCCAAGGTCGCCGCCAAGCTCGGCGTCAGTGTCTCGCAGCTCAAGGCCGAGAATGGCCTGAAGGGCTCGGCCCTGCCGCGTGGCAAGGTGCTGAAGGGCGCGCGGTTCACCGAGCATGCCTATATCGCCCGGTCGGGCGACACTGTGGCCTCCATCGCCCAGCGGTTCAGCGTGAGCACGGCCAGCCTGCGCGCCGAGAACCAGATGTCGCGCCGCGCGACCGTGCGCCCTGGCCAGAAGGTCTTCCTGCCCGACGACTACCGCGACCGCGAGCGCGGCGCGGGCGCCCGCAGCGAGCGCCCGGCGCCCTCCGAACGGCCGTCGCGCAGCTATCCGCGGCCGGCTGAGCCCGACATCTCGAGCTCGACCCTTCCAGCGCGGCCGATCCCCTATGCGCCGTCCGGGTCGACGCCCACATCGCCGCCGCCGGCCGCTTCGACGCCGACCTCCACACCGCCGCCGACCGATACGCAGGTGTCGCAGATGGCGCGCGGGCGGTTCATGTGGCCGCTGAAGGGCGATCTTCTCGGCGACTTCGGCCTGAAGCCCACCGGCCAGCGCAACGACGGCATCGACATCCAGGCCGAGGCCGGGGCGTCTGTGCGCTCCGCGGCGGACGGCGACGTGGTCTACGCCGGCGACCAGGTGCCGGGCTTCGGCAACCTCGTGCTGATCAAGCACTCGGACGGCTGGGTGACCGCCTACGGCCACCTCTCGCGCATCGACGTGAAGATGCAGCAGAAGGTCACCCAGGGGCAGCAGATCGGCCAGGCCGGGACCTCCGGCGGGGTGACCGAGCCGCAGCTGCACTTCGAAGTGCGCTACGCCCCGAACCCGCTGGAACGCGCCCGGCCGGTCGACCCCAAGCTGGTGCTGCCGAAATAGCTAGAGCGGCAGGCTCTTGCCGAGCTCGCCCGCCAGGTCCCGGATGAACTGCCAGGCGACGCGGCCGGAGCGCGCGCCGCGCAGTTGCGCCCACTGCAGGGCGCGGCGATCGAGGTCGGCGACCTTCAGTCCATAGCGCTTGGCGTAGCCCTGCACGGCGTCGAGGTAGGTCGGCTGATCCATGGGCGGGAAGCCGATCCACAGGCCGAAGCGGTCGGAGACGCTGACCTCCTCCTCGGCGTCCTCGGCGGTGGCGATCAGCCCGCGGTCTTCGGCGTGGCCGCGCGGCATCAGGTGGCGGCGGTTGGACGTCGCGGTGAAGAGCACATTCGCGGGCGGGCCGGAGACGCCGCCTTCCAGCGCCGACTTCAGGGCCTTGGCCGCGGCCGCGCCCTCCTCGAAGGAGAGGTCGTCGCAGAGCACCAGGAACCGTTCCGGCCGCCGGCGTAGCACGTCGAACAGCGCGGGCAGCTCGGTTACCTGGTCGCGGTCGACCTCCACCAGCTTCAGCGCCGCCTCGTCCTTGGCCACGTGCATGAAGGCCGCCTTGGCGAGCGAGCTCTTGCCGGTGCCGCGCACGCCCCAGAGCAGGGCGTGGTTGCAGGGCAGGGCCTTGGCGAACCGCTGCAGGTTCTCGACGAAGCGCTCCTTCTGCCGATCGACGCCCACCAGGGCCGCCAGCGGCAGCAGATAGTCGGGCGCCGCGTGGAAGGCGCCCGACGCCGGATCGTGGCGGAACAGGCGGGCCGCGCCGAAGGCGGGCTCAGGCGCGCGCGGCGGCGCCAGCCGCTCCAGGGCCTCGGCGATCCGCGAAAGGACGGGTTCGAGCTCGTGTGTCATCGCCGCGAGGCTTAACCCGCCGGACCGGCTTCGCGAAGGCGGAACCGCCGCGGTGTGACACGGGTGCGTCACGCCGGCCCAAGAAAGGGCCGGTTCCATTGCAAAACGGGGGCGCAGCGCATAGCTTCCGCCGACTTCGAGCGGGGCCTTCGCAAAGGCCGCCGCCAGAGCTGCTTTCCGGAGACGACATGTTCGCGACCCCCGCCTATGCCCAAGCCCTCGGCGGCGCCGCTGGAGGCGGCGGTCCTCAGGAGATGCTGATCCAGTTCCTCCCGCTGATCGGCCTGGTGGTCCTGTTCTATTTCCTGATGATCCGGCCGCAGCAGCGCCGCATGAAGGCCCATCAGGCGATGCTGGCCGGCCTGAAGCGTGGCGACATGATCGTCCTGTCCTCCGGCGTGCACGGCAAGATCGTGCGGGTCGAAGACGCCGATGTGGGCGTCGAAATCGCCACCGGCGTCACCGTCAAGGTCCGCAAGGGCATGATCTCAGAGGTCCAGGCCCGCGGCGCGCCCGCGCCGGCCAACGACTCCAAGACTTAAAGCGCGGCCCAACTCCGCCATGATGAACCTTGCCAAGTGGAAGGTGATCCTCGTCGTTTTGGCGACGATCTTCGGCCTGCTGTTCACCCTGCCGAACGTGCTGCCCGCCAAGGTGCGTGACGGCCTGCCGGCGTTCATGCCGAAGAGCACCCTGCATCTGGGCCTCGACCTGCAGGGCGGCTCGGACCTGCTCTATTCGGTCGACACGGTGGCGCTGCGCAACGAGCGCCTGACCAACATGGCCGAGGACGTCCGCACGACGTTCCGCGACAAGCAGATCGCGTTCACCGACCTGGCGGTCACCAATGGCGAGATCGGCCTGCGGATTACCGACCCGGCGCAATATTCGAACGCGCTGAACGTGTTGCGCCAGTCGATCGGCGCGCCGATCGCGGGCGTTCCCGGCGGGCGCGAAGTCAGCGTCAGTTCCGGCGACAACCAGCGGGTCCGCATCGCCTTCGTGCCGGAGGCCTTCGAGGCCGACGTCTCCAAGGCGGTCGACCAGAACATCGAGGTCATCCGTCGCCGGATCGACCAGATGGGCACGAAGGAGCCGGACATCTCCCGGCGCGGCAAGGATCGCATCGACATCCAGGCGGCCGGCGAAAGCGACCCCGAGCGGTTGAAGAGCGTCATCGGTCAGACCGCCAAGCTCAGCTTCCAAATGGTCGACGATTCGGTGACGCAGGAGGAACTCGCCAGCGGGCGCGTGCCGCCGGGCGACGAGATCCTGCAGTCCACGGACGGCTACGCCGCGAGCTACCTGGTCAAGAAGCGCCAGGTTGTCACTGGCGAAGAGCTGACCAACGCCCAGTCGACCTTCGATTCCCAGACCAACCAGCCGGTGGTGTCCCTTCGCTTCAACGGGGTTGGCGGCCGCAAGTTTGGCGACATGACCCGCCAGAACGTCGGCAAGCGCTTCGCCATCGTGCTCGACAAGAAGGTGATCTCCGCGCCCGTCATCGAAAGCGCGATCACCGGCGGCAACGGCCAGATCCACGGCCGCTTCACCGTCGAAAGCGCCAACGACCTGGCCGTCCTCTTGCGGGCCGGCGCGCTGCCGGCGCCCATGAAAGTGGAGGAGCAGCGGACGGTGGGTGCCGAACTCGGCGCGGACGCCGTCAAGGCCGGCGCGGTCTCGGCGATCGTCGGCCTCGCGCTCACGGTCGTCTTCATGCTCGCCATCTACGGCATGCTGTTCGGCGGCATCTCGCTGATCGGCTTGGTCGTGAACGGCCTGATGATCGTGGGCATCATGAGCTTCACCCAGGCGACACTGACCCTGCCGGGCATCGCCGGCCTGATCCTGACATTGGCCGTCGCGGTGGACGCGAACGTGCTGATCTACGAGCGGATGCGCGACGAGCTGCGCGCCGGCCGCAACCTGATTTCGTCCATGGAGGCCGGCTTCCAGCGGGCCATGGGCACCATCCTCGACGCCAACATGACCCACATCCTGTCGGCCGCGATCATGTTCAGCTTCGGCTCTGGCCCGGTGAAGGGCTTTGCCTGGACTCTGGCCATCGGTGTGCTCACGACCGTCTTCTCCGCGGTGCTCGTCACCCAAGTGCTTCTGGCTTGGTGGTTCCGCGCCACCCGCCCGAAGACCCTGCCGATCGCTTAAGGGAGCCTAGGCTTTGCATTTCTGGCCCCTCATCAAGGTCCTTCCGGTCCGCACCCATTTCCGGTTCGTGCGGCTGGCGAAGGTGTTCTCGACCCTGTCGGCGTTCGCGATCGCCGGTTCGCTGTTCCTGACCCTCTATCCGTTCAAGCTCCCCTGCGGCGGCCTGGCCTGCGGCATCGACTTCGCCGGCGGCACGGTCCTCGAGCTCACCACCGCGCCCAAGGCGGTGGACACCGAGAAGGTCCGCGGGGCGCTCGAAGGCATGGGCCTGACCGACCTCGTGGTGCAGGGAATCAACGGGCCGTCCTCGGCCATGGTGCGCTTCCAGGCGCCGCGCGGGGCGGACATCTCCAAGACGGTCGCCACGGCGCAGGCGCGGCTCACCCAGTCGCTGGGCGCGGTGAAGTTCACGCGGACGGATGTCGTTGGCCCAAAGGTCTCCGGCGAGCTCCTGACGACGGGCCTGCTGGGCCTCGGCCTCGCGATCCTGCTGATGCTGATCTACATCTGGTTCCGCTTCGAGTTCCGCTTCGGCCTCGGCGCCGTCGCGGCGCTGTTCCACGACGTCTTCCTGACCTTCGGCCTGATCGCGATCATGGGCCGCCTCGGTCAGTTCGAGTTCGACCTCAAGGCGGTGGCCGCGATCCTGACGATCATCGGCTATTCGATGAACGACACCGTGGTGGTGTTCGACCGGTTCCGCGAGAACCTGCGCAAATACAAGCGTATGCCGCTCGACGAGGTGATCGACATGTCGATCAACGAGATGCTGACGCGAACGATCATCACCAGCATGACCGCCGTCCTGGCGCTGATCGCGCTTGCGATCTTCGGCGGGCCGACGCTCTACGGCCTGTCGATCATCCTGTTGTTCGGCATCACCATCGGCACCTATTCCTCGATCTACATCGCCGCCCCGGTGATCCTGCTGTGGGGCGTAAAGCGGAACGACGAGGAAGCCGAACCGCTGCAGCCCGCGACCGTCCAGCGGTAGGCCCGGCGGCCCGTGGCCCGCGACGCGCCTTCCATCGACGCCTTTGGCGGCGGCGGGTTTCGACTGTCCGGCGCCTGGCATACCGGCTCGCTGCTGATCCTCGCCGACGAGGCCAGGCCGTGGCCCGTGGCGGCGCTGGCCGAGCTGACGCTCGAGAGCCTTGAGCCGGTCTTCGCGGCGGGCCGGGCGGAGGTCGAGTTCCTGCTGCTGGGGGTCGGCGCGCGCAACGCCCAGCCGCCGCGGGCCATCCGCGAGGCCCTGCTGGCCGCCGGTCTCGGCCTGGAGTTCATGGACACGCCCGCGGCCGCCAGACTCTACAATGTGCTGACCTCGGAAGGCCGCCGGCTCGCCGCCGCATTGATCGCCGTCTGAAGCGTTTCCGCCTGCGTCAAAACGACCTATACCTGAGCGTCAGGGTAGGAATCGCGAGGGGCTTCCAATGGCCGGACTACTTTCCAATTTCCGCAACACCGTCATCGTCAGCCTGATCCTGGCTGGGGTGATGATCTGGGCCTATTCCCAGGGCCCGCAGGGCACGGGCGAGGCGTTTTTCGTGGCGGTGTTCCGCTGGATGCACGTCGTCTTCGGCATCCTGTGGATCGGGTTGCTCTACTACTTCAACTTCGTCCAGATCCGCGTGATGCCCGCGGTGCCCGCCGAGTTGAAGCCCGGTGTGTCGAAATATATCGCTCCGGAAGCGCTCTTCTGGTTCCGTTGGTCGGCCCTGGCCACCGTGATCCTGGGTCTGGCGATCGCCGGCAGCCGCCACTACCTCGTGCAGACACTGTCGTTCGGCCTGGCGGGCGCGTCCGATCCGTCCAGCCACAAGCAGTACATCCTGCTGGGCCTGGGCATGTGGCTCGGCATCATCATGATGCTCAACGTCTGGGGTATCATCTGGCCGAACCAGAAGCGGGCGCTGGGCCTCGTCGAGGCGGACGCCGACACCAAGGCCAAGGCCGCGCGTATCGCCATGCTGGCGTCGCGCACCAACATGCTGCTGTCGCTGCCGATGCTGACGGCGATGACCATGTCGCAGACCATCTTCGGCTAGTCTGCGGCCCGAATTGGAACGCGGAAGGCCCGCCCGGCTTGGCGGGCCTTTTGCATTGAGCGGGTCATGAGCGAAGACTCCCACGACCTCGATGCGCCGGATCCCGACGGCGGCGACCTCGACGCCCAGATGCGGCGCGTCGATCCGGACCGTTGGCTGTCCAGTCGGTTCATCAGCCAGCCCGGCCCACGGGCCGACGTGATCGCGCTCTACGCCTTCGACCATGAGCTGGCGCGCGCGCCGCGGGTGGCGTCGAACGCCCTGCTCGGCGAAATGCGGCTCACCTGGTGGCGCGAGGTGTTGGAAGAGATCTTCGAGGGTCGGCCGGTGCGCCAGCACCCCACGGCGCTGGCCCTGGCCGAGGTGATCGCGCGTCGCGGTCTGCCGCGCGGGGCCCTGGAGACCATGATCGACGCGCGCTACCGCGAGCTCGACCCCGCACCCATGACGGAAGCCGAGGTGTTGGACTGGGCGCGCGACACCGGCGGCCTCGCCGCGCAATTGGCGGCGCAGGTGCTGGACCCCGCGACCGACGCGAAGATGGCGCTGGCCGGCGGTTCGGCCTGGGCGCTCGGCAAGCGCCTGGCCGCCGAGCCGTCGCTGCGGCCCGTCTTCCTCAAGGTGATCCACGCCGCGCGCAGCGCATCTCGCAACCTCAGCGTCGCGGCCTTCCCGGCAGTGGCCCACGCCGCGCTGGCGGGGCGGCCGTCGCAGAACGACTTCGCTCGTCGCCTGCGCCTGACCATCGCCGTGGCGCGCGGCAAGATTTAGCGGCCCACCCGCCAGGGCTTCAGCCTCGGCCGCCAGCGCGGCACGGCCGCGAAGAAGGCGGCGTAGTCCTGGGGAAACGAGCGGCGCAGCGTCGGCTCCTCGTAGGCCAGCACAAAGAGGTGGAAGGCCAGCCAGACGATGGCCGCGTAGGCCAGCAGCCGCAGGTCGGCGAAGAGCGCCGCCTGGCCGGCAATGAGGGTCACGACGGCGACGTACATCGGGTTGCGGACCCGCCGGTAGGGGCCCGTCACCACCAGCCGCTCGGTCGGCGCGATCGGCGCCGGCGTTCCGCGCCCCTGCAGGGCGAAGCGGCCGAAGCACTCGAGCAGCAGATAGAGCCCGCCGGCGATCAGCGCTGCGCCCGCCCAACGAAGAGCGAGCGGGCCGGGCAGCAGCCGCCATCCGGTGATCCACCAGGGGATCAGGCCCGCAACCACGCCGGGCGCGGCCAGCAGGAAGATGAAGGAGGCGACGGCGGCGGACGTACGGCTCATGCCAGGCTCCGGACGCCCCAGCTTAGCATACCGCCCGCTACGCGGCCGCCACTGCAGGCGCCGCGGAGGCCCAGGCGTCGAGCTCGGCCAGAGCGCGCTCGCCCATTAGCCGCTTCTTCGCCCGGCCGCGCTCCTTGTGCGGCAGGCGCTTGCCGTCGGCGCCGTGGCGCGGCGGCTCCAGCGGGGGCAGCAGGCCGTAGTTGATGTTCATCGGCTGGAACGAGCCCGGACCTCCCTCGATATGGCCGCAGGTGATATGGCCGATCAGGGCGCCTAGGGCGGTCGTGGGCGGCGGCGCGGCGATCGGCGCGCCCAGCCGCTCGGCGGCGGCGAAGCGCCCGGCCAAGAGGCCCACAGCCGCGCTCTCCACATAGCCTTCGACGCCGGTCACTTGGCCCGCGAAGCGCAGGCGCGGCTGGACCTTCAGCCGCAGCGAGCCGTCCAGCAGCTTCGGGCTGTTCAGAAAGGTGTTGCGATGCAGGCCGCCGAGCCGAGCGAACACCGCCTTCTCCAGCCCCGGGATCGTGCGGAAGATCTCGGTCTGGGCGCCATGCTTCAGCTTGGTCTGGAAACCCACCATGTTCCAGAGCGTGCCCAGCGCATTGTCCTGGCGAAGCTGGACGACCGCCCAGGCCTTTTCCTGCGGATTGTGTTCGTTGGTCAGGCCCACCGGCTTCATCGGCCCATGGCGCAGGGTCTCGCGGCCCCGCTCGGCCATCACCTCGATCGGCAGGCAGCCGTCGAAATAGGGCACGTGCTCCCAGTCCTTGAATTCCGACTTCGGCCCGGCCAGCAGGGCGTCAATGAAGGCCTCGTACTGCGCCTTGTCCATCGGGCAGTTGATGTAGGCCGCCGCGTCGCCGCCCGGACCTTCCTTGTCGTAGCGCGACTGACGCCAGGCGACACCCATGTCGATCGACTCCAGGTGCACAATAGGGGCGATGGCGTCGAAGAACGACAGCTCGCCCTCGCCGGTCAGGTCGAGGATCGCCTGCGACAGGGCAGGCGAGGTGAGGGGCCCGGTCGCCACGATCACGCTTTCCCAGTCGGCGGGTGGCAGGCCCACGACCTCCTCGCGGGCGATGGTGACCAGCGGGTGGGCCTCCAGACGCGCGGTGACGGCCTCGGCGAACCCCTCGCGATCGACAGCCAGGGCGCCCCCGGCCGGCACCTGGTGCGCGTCTCCGCAGCTCAGGATGATCGAACCCAGCCGGCGCATCTCGGCGTGCAACAGGCCGACCGCGTTGCCGGCCCAGTCGTCGGCGCGGAAGGAGTTTGAGCAGACCAGCTCCGCCAGGCGGTCGGTCTGGTGCGCGTCCGTGCCCCGCACTGGGCGCATCTCGTGCAGAACGACCGGTACGCCGGCCTCGGCGATCTGCCAGGCGGCTTCGGAGCCGGCCAGGCCGCCGCCCACCACATGCACCGGCGCTAGGGAATTGGGGCTCGTCATGCGTGGCTAACTAGCAACGATCCCGCCAGATCGCGAGCGGGGCCTTGCACCGGGCCGGGGCCAGCCCCACCCTTGCATCCAAAGGGGAGGCCGACTCGTTCATACGGTACGGGGTTCGGGCCTAGGGACGAGGATGTCGGGGTTTTCAGCCTCTGAGGCTGCGCTGGAAGGCTTTCGGATAACGCGGGAAAACCCCCGGGCGTTCGGCGCCTGGGTGGCGATTTCGTTCGCCATCAGCGTACTTGGCGCGATCGTCACCGTGCTGATGCCGCCGGAAGTCCGGCATGGTCTGGAGACGCTTCGGGCTGACGAAACTCCGGACATGGCGCGGCTGCTGGACGCCCTGATCGCCGTGGCGCCGATCCTGGTGCTGGGTCTCGCCATCCAATGCATCATGGCGGCCGCGGTCTACCGGCTGATCTTCCGCCACGACGACACGCGGTTCGGCTATCTGCGTTTGGGTGTGGACGAGCTTCGGCTCATGGGCCTGACGCTGATCTACATCGCCCTCTTCATGCTGCTGCTGGTGGGTGTCACCATGGGCGCGGCGATCATCGCCGCGCTGGCGGCCTTCGCCGGGCAGACGGCGGCGATCTTCATGGGCGGCGTGGCGGAGCTGTTTTCCTTGGGGCTTGTGGTCTTCGTGCTGGTGCGCCTTTCGCTGGCGCCGGTGGCGACCTTCGCCGAGCGCCGGCTGGCGATCTTCGAGTCCTGGACCCTGACCCGCGGCCACTTCTGGCGGCTGTTCGGCGCCTATGTGCTGGCGCTCGCCTGCATCGTGGTGGTGGGTTTCCTGGCGCTGGTGGTGTTCACCGGCGTCGCGGGAGTCGTGGTGCTGCTGACCGGCGGCCAGCTGACCGACCTGTCGGGGATCTTCAAGCCGGACGAGACCTCGATCCGCACCTACTTCAACCCCGGCCTGATCGCCTACATGATCGTGGGCTCGGTGTTCAGCGCCCTCTACTACGCCGTGATTGCCGCCCCAGGCGCGGTGGCCTATCAACAGCTGCACGGCCAGCCGCCGGGCCGTCCGCTGACCGCCCAGCCCGAGGCCGGCTGAGCCCGTCGCCGGCATGACCGACTTTTCGGCCAGCGATGCGGCCCTGGAAGGCTTCCAGGTGCTGCGACGCCACTGGCGCGTCGTTCTGGGCTGGTGCCTGTTCGCGGTCCTGGCCTTCGTGGGCCTCGTCGTCGTCGCCTTCATCGCCATCGCGGTTTCCACCCTGGACCGATCGCCGGAGCAGGCGCAGGCCGTGGGCGGGCTGGTCGGCGGCCTGATCCTTGGCCTCGGCGGCGCGGCCATCCAGGGGGTGGTGCTGGCCGCGCTCTACCGGATGCTCCTGCGGCCCGACACAACGCCCGGCGCCTATTACCTGCGCGTGAGCCGCGACGAGGTCCGCCTGTTTGGCCTCTGGATCGTGATCCTGATCGCCTTCTCGTGCCTGATCACCGCGGGCTTCCTGGCGGTCCGCTGGCTCAGCCAATTTGGCGGGCTGGCCGCCTTCCTGGGGACCGCCGCCTTCGCACTTCTGATGCTCTGGCTCTGGATGCGCACGAGCCTCGCCGGGCCTGCGAACTTCGCCACCCAGCGCCTTGGCCTCGCGGAGTCCTGGCGGCTGACGCGAGGCCGCTTTTGGGCCCTGCTCGGCATGACAGCGCTGGCGTTCTGCCTTTTGTTACTGATCGCGGTCGTGCTGTTCGTGCTTGTCGCCGTGCTGCAGGCCGCGATCGGCGGCTTCCAGACGCTGGCGCCCGTCAGCCTCTCCGACCCGCAGGCGCTCGTCGATCGGCCGGGCGCCTACGTCTTCGGGCTGATCGCCGAGCTGGCAATCGGCCCGCTCTACCTGGTCATCGGCCAGACGCCGTTCGTGGCGGCCTATCGGGCGCTCGCCGACAAGGACTAGGCGTTGGCGCTGGGCCGGGCCGAAGCGCGTTCGTGCCAGCCCTTCAGGTTCGCGTATTCGTCCTCCAGCGGCAGGCCGATCCAGCCGGCGAAGTCGATGGTGGTCAAAAGGCAGATGTCGGCCATCGAATAACGCTCGCCCGCTAGCCAAGTCTTCCTCTCGAGCTCGCGGTTCAGGTAGCGCTGGGCGCCCTTGTAGGTCTCCTTGTTGCTCTCGCCGAAGTCCTTGAACTGGGTGAGCAGGGCGGCGGTGCGCGGGTGGGCGTGCCGCCAGAAGTTGCCGACGGGCATCATCACCGTGAACTCGGTGCGGCGGACCCACATGTCGACCAGCGCCTTCTCGACCGGTGTGGTCCCGAACATCGGCGGGTCGGGCTGGGTCTCGTCGAAGTAGCGGCAGATGGCGACCGTCTCGGCGATGCAGGTCCCGTCGTCGAGCTCCAGGGCCGGGAGCTGGCCCATGGAGTTCTTGGCGCGGAACTCCGGCGACTTGTGCTCGCGCTTCATCATGTCGACCCGCGTCTCGGGCAGCTCGATGCCCTTCTCGGCGAGGAAGATGCGCACGCGGCGCGGATTGGGGGCGGGGTTCGGCGCGCCGTAGAGGATCAAGGGTGGCTCCAATCGATCAAATGAATGGAGCCACGCTATTTCAAACGAGCGTTTGAGGCTAGGCGCTCTTCCGCTGCGCGCCGGCCCGTTGGCGGTGGCGTTCGAGGAGCTCGGCGAGGTAGCGGCCGGTCCAGCTCTTGGGGTTGGCGGCGACCTGTTCGGGGGTGCCGGTGGCGACGATCTCGCCGCCGCCGTCGCCGCCCTCGGGGCCGAAGTCGACGACCCAGTCGGCGGTCTTCACGACGTCGAGGTTGTGCTCGATGACCACGACGGTGTTGCCCTGTTCGACCAGCTCGTGGAGCACTTCCAGGAGCTTGCGCACGTCCTCGAAGTGCAGGCCCGTCGTGGGCTCGTCGAGGATGTAGAGGGTCTTGCCCGTGGCGCGGCGCGACAGCTCCTTCGACAGCTTCACCCGCTGGGCTTCACCGCCGGAGAGCGTTGTCGAGGATTGGCCCACCTTCACGTAGCCCAAGCCGACCCGCTTCAGGGTCGCCATCTTCTCCCGGAGCACCGGCACGGCCTTGAAGAACTCGGCGGCCTCATCGACCGTCATGTCCAGGACGTCGGAGATGCTCTTGCCCTTGAACAGGATCTCCAGCGTCTCGCGGTTGTAGCGGTGGCCGTGGCAGACGTCGCAGGTGACGTAGACGTCCGGCAGGAAGTGCATCTCGATCTTGATCAGGCCGTCGCCCTGGCAGGCCTCGCAGCGGCCCCCCTTGACGTTGAAGCTGAACCGGCCGGGGCCGTAGCCGCGCGCCTTCGCTTCGGGGAGCCCTGCGAACCAGTCGCGGATCGGCTGGAAGGCGCCGGTGTAGGTGGCCGGGTTCGAGCGCGGCGTGCGCCCGATCGGCGACTGGTCGATGTCGATGACCTTGTCGAAGAGCTCCAGCCCCTCGATCCGCTCATAGGGCGCGGGCGCGTCCGACGCGTTGTGCAGCCGACGCGCGGCGGCCTTGTAGAGCGTCTCGATCGTGAAGGTCGACTTGCCGCCGCCGGAGACGCCAGTGATGCAGGTGAAGGTGCCCTGTGGGATCTCGGCGGTGACGTTCTTCAGGTTGTTGCCCGAGGCGCCGATCACCCGGAGTCGGTTTTTCTTAGAGATGGGGCGCCTTTCGGCGGGCACTTCGATCTCGCGCGCGCCGGAAAGGTACTGGCCGGTGATGCTCTTCGGGTTGGCCATGATGTCGGCGGCCGTGCCCTCGGCGATGATCTGGCCGCCATGGACGCCCGCCGCGGGGCCCATGTCGATCACATGGTCGGCGGTGAGGATGGCTTCCTCGTCGTGCTCGACCACCAGCACGGAATTGCCGAGGTCGCGCAGGCCCTTCAGGCTGACCAGCAGGCGGGCGTTGTCGCGCTGGTGCAGGCCGATCGAGGGCTCGTCGAGGACGTAGAGCACGCCGGTCAGGCCCGAGCCGATCTGGCTGGCGAGCCGGATGCGCTGGCTCTCGCCGCCGGAGAGGGTGCCGGAGGCGCGCGACAGGTCGAGGTAGTCGAGACCGACATTAACAAGGAAGCGCAGGCGGTCGGTGATCTCCTTCAGGATCCGCCGGGCGATCTCCATCTGCTTTTCGCTGAGCTGGCCTTCCAACCCCTCGAACCACTCCTGCGCGTGCTTGATCGAGAGGTGGCTGACCTGGCCGACGTGCTGGCCGGCGATCTTCACCGCGAGCGCCTCCGGCTTCAGGCGGTAGCCGAGGCAGGCCTCGCAAGGCGTCTCGGCCTGGTAGCGGCCGAGCTCCTCGCGGACCCAGGAGCTGTCCGTCTCGCGCCAGCGGCGTTCGAGGTTCGGCAGGACGCCCTCGAAGGTCTTGTTGACCTCATACTTGCGGGCGTTGTCGTCGTAGATGAAGCGGATCTTCTCGTCGCCCGAGCCGTGCAGGATCACCTGCTTGGCCGCGTCCGGAAGCTTCCAGAACGGCGTATCCATCGAGAAGTCGTAGTGCCGCGCCAGCGCCTGCAGGGTCTGGGTGTAGAGCGGCGAGGGACCCTTGGCCCAGGGCGAGATTGCGCCCTTGTGCAAGGTCTTGTCCTTGTCCGGCACCACGAGATCGGCGTCGAAGGCGAGCTTCATGCCGAGGCCGTCGCAGACCGGGCAGGCGCCATAGGGGTTGTTGAACGAGAACAGCCGGGGCTCGATCTCGCTGATCGTGAAGCCGGAGACGGGGCAGGCGAACTTCTCCGAGAAGATCAGCCGCTTGGGCTCTTCCTCGGTGGGGTCCTTGTCGGCCCATTCGGCGACCGCGATGCCGTCGGCCAGGCGTAGCGCTTGCTCGAGGCTATCAGCGTAGCGGGTTTCCTGGCCGCCCTTGGTGACCAGCCGGTCCACCACCACGTCGATGTCGTGCTTGAACTTCTTGTCGAGGGTCGGCGCGTCCTCGATCGGGAAGAATTCGCCGTTGATCTTCAGCCGCTGGAAGCCTGCCTTCTGCCACTCGGCGATCTCCTTGCGGTACTCGCCCTTGCGGCCGCGCACGACGGGGGCGAGCAGGTAGATGCGCTCGCCGTCCGGGATGGCGGTCAGTTTGTCGACCATCTGGCTGACGGTCTGGCTCTCGATCGGCAGCCCGGTGGCCGGCGAATAGGGCACGCCGACCCGCGCCCAGAGCAGGCGCATGTAGTCGTGGATCTCGGTCACCGTGCCGACCGTCGAGCGCGGGTTGCGGCTGGTGGTCTTCTGCTCGATGGAAATCGCCGGCGACAGGCCCTCGATCAGGTCCACGTCCGGCTTGCTCATCAGCTCCAGGAACTGGCGCGCATAGGACGACAGGCTCTCGACGTAGCGGCGCTGGCCCTCGGCGTAGATGGTGTCGAAGGCGAGCGAGCTCTTGCCCGATCCCGACAGCCCGGTCAGCACGACGAGTTCGCCGCGCGGGATGTCCACGCTGACGTCCTTGAGATTATGCTCCCGCGCGCCGCGCACGCGGATCAGGTTCTGCTGTTGATCGGCCATCTTGTCCCGGAACACCTGGCGCCAACCGAAGGTCCCCGGCGCCGCGCCCTAATGTAGTACCGAAGCGCACAGATAACACAGGAACATAGGGCGAACAAACCCGCTGTGGCGAGGCGTCGCGCCGCCACTGCTGACACCACGGTGTCAGCAGACGTTCAGCCCCTCTCGGCGCGGCGGATGGCCCAGAGGTAGAGGCCGAGCGCCAGCAGGGCGTAGACCGCGCCCGCCAGGAGCTTGCCCGGCGCGAAGTCCTCCGGGACCAGAGCCAAGGGTGCAGCGTTGCCGGTGGCGACGATCAGGCCGGCGTTGGCGACGTTCAGCAGGCTGTCGCCGACGATGTAGCCGGAGACCAGGAGCACGCCGAGGCGCTTGGCGACCTCTCCGTTCGGACGGCCCGCGACATAGCGGTCGTAGGCCCAGCCCGCGAAGGCGCCCGCGATCACCGGCGTGGTAACGCTGGAGGGCAGGTAGATGGCGAGCGCCGCGCCCAGGGGCGGCAGGCTGTGGCGGCCGGTGCGGCGCAGTAGCTCGTCGACGACCACCAGGCCTGCGCCCAAGAGGCCGCCGATACCGATCAGGCCCCAGGGCAGGTTGTGGCTGATCACCCCCGAGGCGATGGTCGAGATCAGGGTCGCCTGCGGTGCGGCCAGCGGCGTCGCCGAGATCGCGTGGCTGTTGGCGCCGGCGAAGCCGTAGGCCTTGTTCAGCAGGTTCAGCACCACCGGGATCACTGCCGAGCCCGCGACCACCCCGAACAGCAGGGCGACCTGCTGGCGCCAGGGCGTGGCGTCGACGAGCTGGCCGGTCTTGAGGTCCTGCAGGTTGTCGTTGGCGCTGACCGCCACGGCGATCAGCACGCTGGTGACCAGAAGGGCGAAGGCGATCAGCGGCTTGGTGTCGCCGCCCTTCAGGATCGGCAGGCCGATGGCGGCGATCAGCAGGGCCGCGCCCAGCACCGACAGGATCGCCATGCCGGAGACCGGGCTGTTGGACGAGCCGATCAGCCCGGCCATGTAGCCGCAGACGGCCGCCACCGCGAAGCCCGCGACCACGATGTAGAGCAGGGCTGCGATGGTCAGGGGGACGACCAGACCGCCGAGCGGACTTCCGGCCAGGAAGACCGCCAGGATCACGGCGATGGGGACCAGGCAGATCAGCGAGATCACCGCCATGACGCCGATTGGGATGTCCTGCTCGGTGCGGACCAGGGCCGCGCCGCCGCCAGCCTCACGCTGGCGCTGGGCGGCGATGGCGTCGCGGATGCCGGTCCACAGCGGCGCGGCCAGCTTGATGAGCGTCCAGATCGCCGAGACGCCGATGGCGCCGGCGCCGATGAAACGCACCTTGTGGCCCCAGACATCCTGGGCGATGTCGGCCGCGGCGCCTGCCGCCGGGGCCATGGCCGTCAGCACCGGCACCGCCACGCCCCAGGTGACCGCCAGGCCGACCAGCATGGACGCTCCGACCGCGACTCCTACCAGGTGGCCCGCGCCGAAGAGCGCCATCGACCCCTGCACGCCGAGGCCGGTGGCGCCGCCATTGGGGGTGCGGAAATAGCCGGAGACTTCGCTGGCGAAGACCCGTGTGGTGGTGATCAGGGCGTAGAGCGCCGAGGCGATGGCCCCGAGCGTGATGGTCAGCAGGCCGAGCCGGCCCTCCGCCGCCGCGCCGGCGTGCTCGCCGGAGCCGACTGTCAGCACCTGGGCGGCGGCCACGCCCTCCGGGTAGGGCAGGGGCGAGTTGGTGACGAGCGCCCGGCGCAGCGGGATCGTGTACATCACCCCCAGCACGCCGCCCGCGGCGCAGACGCCGAAGGTCACCCAGAACGGAAACTCGTTCCAGGCGCCGATCATGATCAGGCCGGGCAGGACGAAGACCACCGAGGCCATGGCGCCGGCGGCGGACGCGACCGTCTGGACGATGTTGTTCTCGACGATGGTCGAGTTGCGGAAGGCCCGCAGCAGAGCCATCGAGATGACGGCCGCGGGGATCGAGGTCGCAAAGGTCAGAGCGACCTTCAGGCCCAGGAACACATTGGCCGCCGTGAAGGCGAAGGTGATCAGTATGCCGAGGATCACGCCCCGGACCGTCAGCTCCAGCCGCGGGGCCTCACGCCCCTCCGCCACCGTCGTCATGCAATCCCCGCCGCAAACCTGCCCCTCGCGGGACCCCAGCCACCGTTAGAGCCGGATGCGCGGCCGGGCTCAAGGGCGACGGCGCGCGCACCCACGCCAACTGCCGCTCATCCCGGCGAAGGCCGGGATCCAGTGGAAGGCTGAGAAGCGGGCTCAATGGGCTCTGAGCCGGTCCGCACCGCAGCTGAGCTATGAGATCTGGGTCCCGGCCTTCGCCGGGACGAGCGGTGAACTGCGTGCGGATGCTAAGCCCGGTCGATGCGGGCGGCGTAGCAGCCCATGCCGGCGTTGTGGGCGTGGAGGTAGGCGACGCCCGGGATCGACAGCAGGCGCTCGATGGCGGGCTCCAACTCCGCGCCCGGCACGACCTCGGCGTCGAGCATCATGCCGGCGTCGTCGAAGGCGCGCAGCGAGATGGCCTTGCGCACGCGCAGCGCGCTCGGCACCTCGTCGACCGCGGGGCGCGCCTCGCGGGCCTGTTCGTTCACATAGATGGCGTGGCTGGCGCGGAAGGGCGTGTCGGCAGGCTGATGCTCGTAGTTGAGCAGCAGCACTGTTTCACCAGGCTTGGCGTCCTCCAGGGTGACGCGGCAGGGGAAGCCGAGGGGCGCGTCGACGGTGCGGCGGACCACGCCGAGCTTGGCGAGTTCGGCCTCCGGGAGGCCGAAGAGCGGGCGGAACGGCTCGACCGGGAGGCCGGAAACGATGAACGACATGAGGGTCTCCTTTGCTGCCCGGAACATCGGGTGGAGCGCCCTCGAGACCAATCTGGCGAAATCAACACATGTCCGAAAGCCGCGAACTCAAGCGCAGGTAGGACGCCCTCAGGAGCCTTCCCACTTGCGCATCCAGGCTTCCTCCACCGCGTAGGAGCGCTCGATGCACGCGCGGGTCGCGCAGCGCTGGCGTTCCGCCTCGCCGCGCTGGGCGCGGTACTGGGTCTCGCCGGAGGTGTCGCGGGTCTCGGCGTTGGCGATCAGAGCCTGCAGGCGCCGCTCGCGGGCGCCGTAGTCGGCGCGGGAGAAGCGGACGGCCTCGGCCTTCGGCGGGGGCGGCGGCGGCGGGACGGTCGCGGCGGCCGGGGTCGCAGCGGCTTCAGCGCCCGGCGCGGCTTCAGGCGCAGCCGCGGGCGCGGCCTGGGCTTCCACCGGAGCGGGCGCGGGTGTCGCCGCGGCCACGGGCGCAGGCGCTGCTGGCGCCGCGCTCCTCCCCGGCAGCCTGTCGCAACCCGCCGCCAGAATCGCCAGAACGGGAACCACCACCCAAGCCGATCCGTGCATCTTTCCGCTCCCCCAGAAATCTCAGAAAACACCGGTCCGCCACGATCCCTCCGGCGGCGCGGTCGTCAAGGGGTTTGCGTCTCAGCCGGCCTCGGCGAGAACTGGCGGGAAGGGTGCGGTGGCGGCCTCCTCCAGCAGCCATTCGCGAAAGGCCTTCAGGCCGCGCTTCGGCGGCGAGCCCGGCAGGATCAGGTGGAAGCGCGCCGGCGTCGGCGTGAAGCCGAAGGGGGCGGCCAGGCGTCCGGCGGCGATGTCGTTGGCGACGTAGATCCAGGGCGAGAGCCCGATACCGAGGCCGGCGACGGCGGCCTCCAGCATGTAGAACAGGTGCTCGTACTCGCGGTTCTCCGTGGCCTCCGGCACCGGGATGCCGGCGTGCGCCGACCACTCGGCCCAGGCCTGGCGATGCGGGCGGGTGTGCAGTCGGGGCGTGCGCGCCAGGTCGAGGCCGCGGGCCAGCTCCGGGGCCACGACAGGGCCGTGGAAGTTGTCGAGGAAGGGCGTCGCCGTCAGGCCGTCGCCGGTGACGCTTTCGGTCAGGCGGATGGCCGCGTCAAAGGGCTCGCGGGTGAAGTCCACGGGCCCGTAAGCCTCGGTGACCCGGATCGAGAGTTCCGGGTGGCGGCTGTGGAATCCGGAGAGCCGCGGGATCAGCCATCTCATGGCGAGCGTGCCCACGCAGGAGATGTGCAACTCGCGGTCGGCGGCGGCGCGCACCTCGCGGAAGCTTTCCTCCAGCTCGTCGAAGGTGCGGCCGAGCGAGCGGGCCATGCGCTCGCCGGCGTCCGTGAGTTTCAGGGCGTTGCGGGGACCCTGGGTGAGCTTGGCGCCGCAGACCGCTTCGAGGCTGCGGACCTGGCGGCTGACCGCCCCGTGTGTGACGCAGAGCTCGTCGGCGGCGAGGCTCATCTTGCCGAGGCGCGCGAAGGCCTCGAACGCCCGAAGGGCCGTCAACGGCAGTTGGCTACGCTTGGCCATGTGATTTCAACTCACAAGCATTTGCCTGGATATAGCGATCGATCTGCGTTGTGCGAAACGACATCTGCGTTCCGTGTCCGTGAGCTCACCTCACAGACTGGAGAGCCATCTCACAAGCGGAGCCAGGGTCTTGAAAGTGGCCAGGGTCTCGGCGAACAGCCGCCCGTCGGCGATGACCGCCGGGTCGGCGATGTCGCGCCAGACGTGGAGCCCCTTGCGGCGCAGGAGCGCGGCGCGTGGGTGGTCCGCGGGGTAGGGCGCGGGCGTGCGCTTCAGCTCCGCGCCTTCGATGCTCAGGCCGGCCTTGGCGAGGTTGTCGAGGATCGCCTGCAGGGCCGGACCCTTCTTCGGATCGGCGACGGCGGCACGGTAGGCGTCCAGGACGGGCCCCGCGAAGTCGAAGCCGCCGGCGCCGACCCGCACCCGCTCGGCATCGAGGCCGAAGAAGTAGCCGCAGGCCGTCCCTTCGCCGCCGCGCGCCGGGAAGGCGATGTGCAGGTGGGCGTTGTAGGGCCGCTTGTCCTTCGAGAAGCGCACATCGCGATGGACGCGGAAGATCTTGCCGCCGACCGGGCGGCCGGTCAGCGCGGCGAGCTCCGGCTCCAGACTGGCCAGCAAGGCCTCGCCCGGCCCGCGGACCGCCTGCTCATAGGTCTGTCTGTGCGCCGCGAACCAGTCGCGGTCATTGTGGTCGCGCAGGTCGGCGAGGAAGCGCTGGGCCTCAGGCGGGAAGCCTGGGAAGCCGTCGGGATGAGGGTCAGCCATGCCGCCAGGGTTCTCCCGCGGGACGGCGGTTGGCAAGGCCGAGCTAGGCCCGCGGCCAACCCTTCAGCCAGTCGGCCGGCGGGGTCTCCAGCGCCTCGCGCCGCGGCAGCAGGTGGGTGTCGGCCACATGGGCCCGGACCAGCCACCACCAGCAGTCGAACGCCTGGCGCAGCAACGCCGAGGTTGGGAGCCCGGGGAGAGCGGGCTGCGCCAGGCGCAGGGGCATCGCGAGAGACCTCCTTTGACGCCCGCGAGCATCGCCAACGCACGCTTGGCCGACAAACGACCATTGGAGGCAGGGTTCGTGAGCCGGGCTCACGACCTCGCGCGGATCAGAACGGCGCCTTGAACTGCACGCCGCGGCCGCCGGTGCTGACGCCGTCCTTCGAGACCCACTCGGGCTTCGGCTCCGGCGGGGCGGCGGCCTTGGCGTTGGCGGACTCCGTGGCGATCTGGGCGGCCGGGCTTTCGGCCGGCGGCGGAGGCTTGGGGCGGGCGAAGGCCGCCTGGGCGAGGTCGCGCGCCGCCTGGTCCTGAGTGGCGGTCGGCTGTGCGGCGGGCGCGGGCGCCGTCGGCGGCGCGGCGGTAGTCTGGGCGTCTGCCGGGAGCGCAGCGGCGGCCAGGATCGCCGCCGCCGCCAGGCCGAGGAACGATGAACGCATCGAGGTCATGCTCGTCCAATCCCTGGCGAGACCGCCGGGGTCCGCGAAAGCTTGCCACAGGTTCGTGAACTTCCTAAGTCAACCCGCTCAGCGAAGGACCTCACGACCATGCGTCACGCCACGGACATCCGCCTCGTCCCGAACGTCAACGCAGCCCCGGTCGACTATGCCTGCCTTCGTCACCCCCGCCTTTGCAACGCTCGACCGCCTCAGCGCACGCACGCCTGACGGTCGTCCGCTCTTCGAAAACCTGACGCTCGCCTTCGGGGCCGAACGCACCGGCCTGGTGGCGCGCAACGGCGCGGGCAAGACCACCTTGCTGCGCATCCTCGCCGGCGAGCTAGCGCCCGCCGGCGGGACGCTGGCGGTGCGGGGACGCCTGGGCGTGCTGCGCCAGGCGCTGCAGCCGGATCCCGGCGCGAGGGTGAGCCACCTCCTGGGCCTCGCCGAGCCCCTGGCGCGGCTCAGGCGGATCGCCGAGGGCGGCGGGACGGTTGAGGACCTGGAGGCGGCCGACTGGGGCCTGGAGGCGCGGCTGGAGATCGCGCTGGGCGATCTCGGCCTGCCTGGCCTGGCCCTCGACCGACTGGCCGCCAGCCTGAGCGGCGGCCAGGTGACCCGCGTTGCGCTCGCCGGCGTCCTGGCGCGCGAGCCGGACCTGCTGCTGCTGGACGAGCCGACCAACAACCTCGACGCGGAGGCCCGCGCCCTGGTGGCCGAGGCGCTGGGCCGCTGGCGGGGCGGCGCCGTCGTGGTCAGCCACGACCGGGATCTGCTGCGCCGGATGGACCGCATCGTCGAGCTGACCAGCCTGGGCGCGCGGGTCTATGGCGGGAACTACGACCTCTACGCCGAGCGCAAGGCCGCCGAGGAGGCCGCCGCCGCCCGCGAACTGGCCGACGCGGCGCGCGCACAGGCCCGGGTCGCCCGCGAGACCCAGGCGGCGGCTGAGCGCAAGGCGCGGCGCGACGCGGCCGGGCGCCGCGCCCACGCCAAGGGCGGCGAGCCCAGGCTGTTCCTCGGCGCCCAGGCCGAGCGGGCGGAGGTCAGCGGCGCGCGGGAAGGCCGCCTCGCCGAGCGGCTGCGCGGGCGGGCCGCGGCGGATGTGGCGGCGGCGCAGGCCAAGGTCGAACGGCTGCGCAAGCTCGGCTTCGAGCTGCCGCCCTCAGGGCTGGCGGGCGGCAGGACGGTGCTGTCGGTCGAGGACGCCGCCTTCGGCTACCCGGAGGGGCCGCTGGTGCTGAAGGGCGTCTCGCTGCGGATCGTGGGGCCTGAGCGGGTGGCGGTCACCGGGCGCAACGGCGCGGGCAAGACGACGCTGATCCGCCTGGCCGCGGGCGAGCTCGCGCCCACCGCCGGCCGCGTCGTGCGGGACGCGCCCTGCGCATTCCTCGACCAGCAGGCCGCGCTGCTGCGGCCGGACGAGACCCTGGCGCAGGCCTTCCGCCGGCTGAACCCGCGGGCCGGCGAGAACCAGGCCCGCGCGACGCTGGCGCGGTTCCTGTTCCGCAACACCGCCGCCGACAAGCGCGTGGGCGAGCTCAGCGGCGGCGAGCGGCTGCGCGCAGCGGTCGCCTGCGTGCTGGTCGCCGACCGGCCGCCGCAGCTGCTGATCCTCGACGAGCCGACCAACCACCTCGACCTGGACTCGATCGAGGCGGTGGAGGCCGCGCTCGGCGGCTACGACGGGGCGCTGCTCGTCGTCAGCCATGACCGCGACTTCCTGGCCGCCATCGGCATCGAGCGGGAGGTCGAGCTGGCTTAAGCGGCGGTCCTTCGCACGTCCGCGGCGATCACCCGGAAGACAGCGCTGGCCTGCGCGCAGGGCTGGCCATCTGCGGTGACGAAGGCCTGGGCGAAGCAGAGCGTGCGGCCGGGCTTGACGAACACCGTGTCGAACTCCAGCCACTGGCCGCAGAAGGCGCTGCCGAGGAAGTCGACGCTGAGGTTCACGGTCACCAGGCCGCCGGTGTGGTTCAGCCGCCGGGCGCAGGACAGCCCCATGGCGTTGTCCGCGAGCGCCGAGATCAGCCCGCCATGCACGAAGCCGCGGCTGTTGGCGTGGGCGGGGCCGGCGCGCAGGCCAAGGATCACCGCATTGTCGGCCTTGCGGCTGTAGAGCGGCTCCCAGGGGTCGGTCAGCGGGCTCTTGCGGTCGTGGCGGGTAAAGCCGACCGGCGGGGCTTGGGCTTCGAGGTCCATGGCCATGCCCTCACGCCGCGGCCGCGAGGCTGGCCAGGCTCTGCAGCGTGCCGACGCAGGCCCGCGCGGCCTCCTGGCCCTTCACCCGGAAGTGGTCGTGGAAGAAGCGCTGATGGACGTCGTGCTCGTGGAAGTGATGCGGCGTCAGCACCACCGAGAAGATCGGCGTCTCGGTGGCGAGCTGCACCTGCATGAGGGCTGCGACCACCGTCTCGGCGACGAACTCGTGGCGGTAGATGCCGCCGTTGACGACGAAGGCCGCGCCGACCACGGCGGCGTAGCGGCCGGTGCGAGCCAGCGTCTGGGCGTGCAGCGGGATCTCGAAGGCGCCGGGCGTTTCGAAGCGCTCGACGGTCTGGGGGCCGAAGCCCAGGGCGGCCATCTCCTCGAGGAAGCCCACATGGGCCTGTTCGACGATCTCGCGATGCCACTGGGCGTGCACGAAGGCGATCCGCGCGGCGCGGAAGGCGCCGTTGGCGGTGGGCAGTTCAAGTTGGATTTTCGTAGCTTGGGTCATGGGTCATCTCCCTGACGGGTTCGAGGAACCACGACTCAGGGAGACGCCGGCGAGGCGCGCCGGGCCGAAGCCAAACGCACGCCGTCGGCGGTTCTCATAACCGGACTCTAACCGTCGGCCCCGGGATCGCACCGGTGTCTGCTTGTCCCTGTCGGCCCATCGCTCGTCTTGAGAGTGGACCGCCAGGCGCCCGCGGGCTCGTCCCTTCCGAGGAAGGGCATTACCGCCGGTGGGGACTTTCACCCCGCCCTGAGAACGCAGATCGCCGGAAACGCTCCGACGACGCGCTCAATCTACCGCCCTGACGCTGCGTCAAACAAGCGTTTGAATCGGGGTCAGGCGCGGCGGTTGAGGGTGATGGCGGTGGCGGCGGGCGTCGCGGCCGTGGTGGCGTCGGCGCCGTAGCTGGCGCCCTTCTGCCGGCGGGTGGCGACTTCCTCGGCGATGGTGCGGACCAGGCCTTCGGTGACGGTCTTGGCGGCGCCGACCGCGCGGGCCTGGCGGGCGAGGACGGCGTCGAAGGCCTCGGTGGCGCGGACCAGCCGGGTGCGCTGGGCCAGGCTCACCCCGGCGATCACGCTGGGGTTGCCGCGGATCCGGGTCGATTCGTGACGGTAGAGATTGGCGAGGCGTCCGGTCTCGCCGACCAGGCCGGCGGCGTCCTGCGGGCGGCGGGCCTCGAAGGCCTGGGCGCTTTGAGCGACCAGCTCGGTGAGACGCTCGGTCAGCAGGATGAGCTGTTCGACGCGCTCGGTGGTTTGCGGATTGGCGTCGGTCATCTAGCGGAGCCCCTGCATCTTGAGCATCTCGCGCTGGACGGAATCGGCCACGCCGATGCCGCCGCCGGCGCTGATCTTCTTGGCCATGGCCTCGGTCAGGAAGGACTTGAACATGCTCTCGCCCGGACCGCCGCCGAAGGGCGCGGAGGTCTCCGTGCCCGCGAACATCTCCTGCAGCATCACCGAGAGGAACGAGGCCTCGAACTTCTGAGCGGTCTGCTTGATCTCGCCCCGCTTGGCCATCTCGGCGGCGCTCGGCGGCGCCGGCGGCGGGGCGGTCAGGCTGGGCGGGACGACGGCGGCGGCGAGGTCGGCCATCACATCACCTCGATTTCGGCCTGCAGGGCGCCGGCGGTCTTGATGGTCTGCAGGATGGAGATCATGTCGCGCGGCGTGACGCCGAGCGCGTTCAGGCCCGCCACCAGGCTGGAGAGTGACGCGCCGTTCTTCACGGTCAGGAACTTCTTGCCCTTCTCCTCGTCAACGGAGAGGTCGCTTTGCGGGACGACGGTGGTCTGTCCGCCCTTGGAGAACGGCAGAGGCTGGCTGACCTGCGGGGTCTCGCGCACCGTGATCGTCAGGTTGCCCTGCTGCACCGCGACGGTGGAGACGCGCACGTTCTCGCCCATGACGATGACGCCCGCGACCTCGTCGATGACCACCTTGGCCGGCGCGTCGGGCTCGACGGAGAGGTTCTCCACCTGGGTGACGAAGTTGACCATGTCCATGCCGTTGATCGGATGGATCGCCACGATGGTCGGGTTCTCGACGACGGCGGAGCCCGGGAACGAGGCGTTGATCACCTGGGCGATGCGCCCGGCGGTGGTGAAGTCGGGGTTGCGCAGCGTCATGCGCAGGCTGGACATGCTGGCGAGCTGGAAGCCGCTCTCGCCCTCGACGATCGCCCCGCCGGCGATGCGGCCGGCGGTCGGCACGCCCTTGGAGATGGTCGAGCCCGAGGCGCCGGAGGCGCTGACCGCGCCGGTCTGCACGGTGCCCTGGGCCACCGCATAGGCCTTGCCGTCTGCGCCCATCAACGGGGTCACCAGCAGGGTGCCGCCGAGCAAGCTCTTGGCGTCGCCGAGCGCCGAGACGTTGGCGTCGATCTCCGCGCCGGTCGCGGCGAAGGCGGGCAGCTTGGCGGTGACCATCACGGCGGCCACGTTCTTGGTGTTCAGCGTCGCGTCGCGGGTGTTGACGCCCAGTCGTTCCAGCATCGCCTCGAGGCTCTGCTTCGTGAAGGGGGCGTTGCGCAGGGCGTCGCCCGTGCCGTTCAGGCCGACGACGATGCCGTAGCCGACCAGCTGGTTGTCGCGGACGCCCTCGAAGGCGACGATGTCCTTGATCCGAGACTTGGCCGCGACGGGCCCGGCGGCGAGGCCGACGGCGAGCAGGAAAAACGAGAACAGGCGGATCGGATGACGCATGAGGACCATGAAGCTGCTTCGCCGCGTGCTATGCGATCAGCATGCCAGTCCGATGCTTTCGAAAATCACAATAAAAACAGTGATGAGGCCGGGCCGGACAAGGCGCGCAACCCACCCGTCGGCAGTTTTTGCCCGGCATTAACCATGCCGCAAGCTTGCAGGGGGAGAACAGGGTGGAGCTTTCGAATTGTCGAAGGATTGAGGCGCGCAGCATGAAGGTCACCGGCCCAGGCGGGATCGGATCCTCTTCGGCCGCACGCCCCGCACGCAGTGGCGGGGGCGAAGGCTTTCGCGTCGTCACGCCGGAGGCCGCGCCCGAGGCGGGCCACGCCTCGTCCGTCTCCGCGACGCGCGGCGTCATGGGCGTCGAGGCGCTGCTGGCCCTGCAGGACATCGGCGGACCCCTGGAAGGCAAGCGCCGGGCCGTGCGCCGGGCAGGCCGAATCCTCGACGTCCTCGATGAAATCAAGATCGGCCTACTTGAAGGCGAGCTCACCGGCGCCGATCTGGAGCGCCTCAGTCGCGCCATACGCGATGAGCGTGACCGGACGGAGGACCCCGCACTTGAAGCGGTTCTCGACGAGATCGAACTGCGCGCGGCCGTCGAGCTGGCCAAACTCGAGCAGGCCGGACATGCGGCGTAATCGCCCGGCCAAATTCTGGCTCATTGAAACCATTGTTCCATTTGCTATAAGCCCCCCGCGTGTCTCGGGGAGTTTAGGGGGCTCGGAGTGTCCATGAAGGCAGCCGAAGTTCTGGCTGACAGGCCTGTTTATCGTCCTTCCGAGGACGAGGAATTCATGAACGAGCGTCAGCTTGAGTATTTCAAGCAGAAGCTCCTTGATTGGAAAGAGGACATTCTCCGCGAATCTGGAGAAACCCTCAAACACCTGCAGAGCGAAACCGAAAATCATCCTGATCTGGCGGACCGGGCGTCGTCGGAGACCGATCGGTCTCTCGAACTGCGCACCCGGGATCGCCAGCGCAAGCTGATCTCCAAGATCGACGAGGCCCTGCGCCGGATCGAGGATGGCAGCTACGGCTACTGCGAGGAGACCGGCGAGCCGATCGGCGTCGCCCGCCTCGACGCCCGCCCGATCGCCACGCTCAGCCTGGAAGCCCAGGAACGCCACGAGCGCCGCGAGCGAGTGCATCGCGACGACTGAGGTCTTACGCGGCTAGGGCTTCCCCCTCCGTCTGTCGTCGCTTTGCTCCGCCAGCCACCTCCCCCTGGGGGGGAGGAGCGAAATGCGCCATGCTCCTCCCCCCCAGGGGGAGGTGGCGCGCCGGGCAACGCGAGGCGTGACGGAGGGGGAACTTGGAAGCGCCGCTCGAAACCCGAATGAAGGCCCGCGCCCTGCGTCGCAAGATGAGCCTGCCCGAGGTGCTCGTCTGGAAACGCATCAAGGGCCGCCGCGAGGACGGCCTGCATTTCCGCAAGCAGCATCCACTCGGCCCCTACGTCCTCGATTTCTACTGCGACGAGGCCAGGCTCGCGATCGAGATCGACGGGCAGGGGCATAGCGTGGACGACCAACCTCAGCGCGATGCTCGAAGAGACGCCTGGTTGCGCGGGCAGGGCGTCCGCACGCTAAGGATCTCCGCGCGGTTTGTGCTGGAGTCACCGGACGATGCCGTGCGGATGATCCTGCACGAGGCCTTGGGGGGCGGCTGAGGTCTCCCCCTCCGTCACGTCTCGCTGCGCTCGGCGCGCCACCTCCCCCAAGGGGGGAGGAGCGAAATGCGCCACGCTGTCGGAGCGAAGCGACGGCAGAGGGAGGGGGAAGCCTTTTGCGAAATCTTCAGGCTCGCCCTATATATGCTCAAAGTGAGCATTTCTCCCGGACGGCAAATCGGTCGTTAGTGCGGAGACGAGAGGCGGGCCGCCGGCGATGAAACCGTTCCACGCGATGCACAGCCACGGCTTCGTCCGCGTGGCGGCGTGCACGCCGGCCGTGGCGGTCGGCGATCCAGGGTTCAACGCCGCCCACACCCTGGCCCTGGCGCGGGAAGGGCACGACCGCGGCGTCGACCTGATGGTCTTCCCGGAGCTCGGCCTGTCGGCCTACGCCATCGACGACCTCTTCCTGCAGGACGCCCTTCTGGCCCGGGTCGAGGCGGAGATCGGCAGGATCGCGACGGCCAGCAAGGAGATCGCGCCGGTGCTGGTGGTCGGCGCGCCGCTGCAGCACAACGGGGCGCTCTACAACTGCGCCGTGGCCATCTCGCGCGGCCGAATCCTCGGAGTCACGCCCAAAAGTTTCCTGCCCAACTATCGGGAATTCTACGAGAATCGCTGGTTCTCGCCGGGGGCCGGCGTGACCGGCCTGACGATGTCGCTGGCGGGGCAGGAGGTCCCGTTCGGCACGGACCTGGTGTTCGAGGCCTCCGACCTCGCCGACTTCACTTTCGCCGCCGAGATCTGCGAGGACGTCTGGTCGCCGGCCCCGCCGTCGACCGGGGCCGCGCTGGCCGGCGCGCTGATCCTCTGCAACCTCTCGGCCTCCAACATCGTGGTGGGCAAGGCCGATGAGCGGGAGCTGCTCTGCGCCTCGCAGTCCATGCGCTGCCAGGCGGCGTACCTCTATTCCGCCGCCGGGCCGGGCGAGAGCACCACGGACCTGGCCTGGGACGGCCAGGCGACGATCCATGAGCTCGGCCGGCCGTTGGCGGTCAGCGAGCGGTTCCCGGACAGGCCGCAGATGGCGGTGGCCGACGTCGACGTCGAACGCCTCCGGCTGGAGCGCACGCGCACGCCCACCTTCGCCAACGCGGCGGCGGCGGCCGGCCGGCCGGAGACGCGGTTCCGCCGCATCCGCTTCGAGCACAAGCCGACCTTCGAGGACGTGGGCCTGCTGCGCCCCCTCGACCGCTTCCCCTTCGTGCCCAACGACGCGGCGCGGCTGGACCAGGACTGCTACGAGGCCTTCAACATCCAGGTGCACGGCCTGACCCAGCGGCTACGGGCCACCAAGTCCAAGCATCTGGTCATCGGCGTCTCTGGCGGCCTCGATTCGACCCACGCCCTGCTGGTCGCCTGCAAGGCCTTCGACGCGCTCGGCAAGCCGCGCTCGGAAATCCTCGGCTTCACCATGCCGGGCTTCGCAACCAGTGAGGGGACCAAGTCCAACGCCTGGGCCCTGATGAACGCGCTGGGCGTCACCGGCGCGGAGATCGACATCAAGCCCGCCGCCCTGCGCATGCTGGAGGACATCGGCCACCCCTTCGCCAAGGGCGAGAAGGTCTATGACGTCGCCTTCGAGAACGTGCAGGCGGGCCTTCGCACCGACTATCTGTTCCGGCTGGCCAACCAGAACGGCGGCCTGGTGCTCGGCACCGGCGACCTGTCGGAACTGGCGCTCGGCTGGTGCACCTACGGCGTCGGCGACCAGATGAGCCACTACAACGTCAACGGCTCGCTGGCGAAGACCCTGATCCAGCACCTGATCCGCTGGGTGGTGAAGACCGGCCAGCTGGAGGAGGGCGCGTCGGAGACCCTGCTGGCGATCCTCGACACCGAGATCTCGCCCGAGCTGGTGCCGGCCGACGCGACGGGGGCGATCCAGTCGACCCAGGCCAAGGTCGGACCCTACGAGCTGCAGGACTTCAGCCTCTACCACATCACCCGCTTCGGCCTGCGGCCGTCGAAGGTGGCGTTCCTGGCCTGGCACGCCTGGCATGACGCGGCCATCGGTCCCTGGCCGCCGAATTTCCCGCAAGCCGCGCGCAACGCCTACTCGCTGGAGGAGATCAAGCGCTGGCTGGGCGTCTTCCTCTATCGCTTCTTCGAGATCAGCCAGTTCAAGCGCTCGGCCATGCCGAACGGGCCGAAGGTGATCTCCGGCGGGGCGCTGTCGCCCCGCGGCGACTGGCGCGCGCCGTCAGACGGCACCGCGAAGGTCTGGCTGGACGAGCTGGAAGCGAACGTGCCGTAGCGCCTTCCTTTCCCGTGAAGCGGGAGAGGGGAACCGCGCCCCGTAGAGGGCGTGGAGAGGGAAGGCTGCACGCGCCGAGCTTTCGGGGTCCCCCTTTCCCAAGGATGGGAAAGGAAGTGGGAGTCAGGCGAGGCTTGCCAGCATCCGGGACGAGCCCGCCTTCGGGCCGGCCAGCAGGGCGGGCACAATCTCCTCGACCTGCTCGACGACCGTCCAGGCGCCCATGAACTCGGGCGGGGTCAGCTTGGCGTCGACCGTGTGCTGGAAGAGGGCGAACAGCGGCGCCCAGAAGTTGTCCGGATTGTAGAACACCACCGGCAGGGCGTGCAGGTCGAGGCGGCGCCAGGAGAGAAGCTCGATCACTTCCTCCAGGGTGCCGATCCCGCCCGGCAGGATGACGAAACCGTCCGACTCCTCAAAGAACATCTGCTTGCGCTGGTGCATGGAGGTGACGACCACGTGCTCGACGGTCTCCAGCGCGCGCTCCTTGCCGACCAGGAAGTCGGGGATGATGCCCAGCACCTTGCCGCCGGCCTCGTGCGCCGCGCGCGCGGTGGCGCCCATCAGGCCCACGCCGCCGCCGCCATAGACCAGACGCAGATCGGCGGCGGCCAGGGCGCGGCCGAGGTCGCCCGCGGCGCGCAGATAGGCCGGGGCCGCGGCGTCGGACGAGCCGCAGAACACGCACACCGAGCGCAGGGTGTTGGGCGCAGGCCCCATCGATCGACACTCCAGAAGACGTCGGCGCGCTTGCGAGCGCGCTGCGACAGCCCCATTAGCTATGCTCGGGGTTAAGGAGTTTCAACCAAACCGTGGTTCCGGCGAAGCCCCCGTCCATGAGGATCAAGATCGCGCTGGCGCTCGCCGCGTCCGCCTTGGCCCTGGGCGCCTGTGACGGCAAGCCCCTGGCGCCGGCGGCCGGCGAGGCTCCGCCGGCCGACGACCCCGTCTACCTCACCCCGCCGATGCCGGACGCCGTCCAGGCGGTGGGCGAGGGCTGGCGCCTGTCGGGCGGCGCGCCGCCGCTGGCGCAGGTGCGGCTGGCCACGCCGCAGGGCGAGGCCCTGACCGCGACAGCCGACGCCCGCGGCCGCTGGGCCGTCGTGCTCGGGCCGTCAGCCCAGCCGCGGATCTTCGGCCTGTCGGCGACCGCCAAGGGACGCCAGCTGCAGTCGGAGGGCTATGTCCTGCTGACGCCGAAGGGCCAGGCGGCGGTGCTGCGGGCCGGCGCCGGAGCGCGCCGCATCGACGCAGCCGCCCGTCCGGGCCTGCGGGCCATCGATTTCGACCGTGGCGGGGGGCTGCAGATCTCGGCCGCGGCGCCCGCCGGTGCGAGCCTGGTCGTGCGCCTGGACGAACGGCAGGTGGCCAACGGGCGCACCGACGAGGCCGGCCGCTACGAAGTCAGCCTTCCGCAGGCCGGCTCGCAGACCCGCATCCTGGCCGGCGGACACCAGGCGCAGGTGTTCGGCGACGGCATCTCCGACAGCGTGGCCTTCCAGGTCACGCCGGCAGCGCCCCTTGTGGACGGGCCATTGCGTAGCCAGCTGACATCTGCCGGCCTGCGGGTCGACTGGATGACGCCAGGCGGCGGCGTGCAATCCACCATCCTGGTCCACTAGGCACAGAGGTACGGTTGGCTTTCGCACACCCAGGCATGACGCGCGGATTCGGCGGCGAGATCGCCCCGCCGGAGGCGAAGTTCAGCTTCTGGGGTTCCTTGGCCGACCTGGGGCGCCTGGTGATGCGCTCGGGCGCGCCGCAGCTGCGCTTGAGGATCGGCGCGGCGCTGGGCCTGGTGTTCGCCGGCAAGCTCGCCGGCGTCATCGCGCCGGTGATGATGGGCGACGCCATCGACACGCTGCGGCCGGTGGCGCAGGGCGGGGTCCCGATCGGGGCGACCTTCGTGCTGTTCGCGCTCGCCTACGCCGGCCTGCGCCTGGCCTCGGCCTGCGCGCCCTACGCCCGCGACGCGATCTTCACCCGCGTGTCGCAGTCGACCATGGCCAAGGCGGCGGTCGAAACGTTCGCGCATGCGCTGGGCCTCTCGCTCGACTTCCACCAGAGCAAGCAGACCGGCACGCTGACCCGCGTCATCGACCGTGGGGCTCGCTCCACCGACTTCCTGATCCGCAGCCTGATCTTCAACCTCGGCCCCACCGCGGTCGAGCTGGTCATGGCCATGGCGGTGATGATCGTGCGGCTGAACTGGACCTTCGCGGTCACCGCGCTCGCCACCCTGGTGGTCTATGTCGTCGTCACCTTCAAGATCACCGACTGGCGGCTTTCGCACCGGCGCGGGCTGAACGACGCCGACAACCGCGTGGCCGGCCTCTCGTCCGACGCCCTGATCAACTATGAGACCCTGAAGACCTTCGGGGCCGAGGACCGCGTGGTCGCGACCTACGAGAAGGCGATGGGCGACTATGTCGACGCCAGCGCCCAGGCGAACTCCTCGCTGAACCTGCTGAACGGCGCCCAGTCGGTGATCCTGAACTTCGGCCTTGCGGCGCTGACCGTCATGGCCGGTTTCCAAGTGGCGGGCGGGAACCTGAAGATCGGCGACGTGACGGTGGCGCTGCTGCTGCTGAATGGCCTCTACGCGCCGCTCGGCATGCTGGGCTTCCAGTACCGCGAGATCCGCCAGGCCTTCATCGACATGGAGCAGATGGTCTCGCTGCGCGACATCGCCCCCGACATCGTCGATGCGGCCGACGCCAAGGACCTGCCGCCGGCCAGCGGGGCGGGCGCCTCGATCGCTTTCGATCATGTGGACTTCCAGCATGACGCCCGCTCGGTCGGCCTGCGCGACGTGAGCTTCCAGGCCGCGCCGGGGACCACGACGGCGCTGGTCGGGCCGTCGGGCGCCGGCAAGACCACGGCGGTGCGGCTGGCCATGCGCCTGCTCGACCCCAAGGGCGGCCGCGTACTGATCGACGGCCTCGACATGCGCCAGGTGAAGCAGTCGGCGCTGCGCGCGGCGGTGGCCCTAGTGCCGCAGGACGTGGCGCTATTCAACGACAGCCTCTACGCCAACATCGCCTTCGCCCGGCCCGGCGCGGCCAACGACGAGGTGCGCGCCGCGGCCGAGGCCGCCGAGCTCGGCCCGTTCATCGACAGCCTGCCCAACGGCATGTCGACCATGGTCGGCGAGCGGGGGTTGAAGCTCTCCGGCGGCGAGCGTCAGCGGGTGGGGATCGCCCGCGCCCTGCTGGCCAACCCGCGGGTGCTGATCCTCGACGAAGCCACCAGCGCGCTAGACGGCCCAACCGAGGCGGCGATCCAGGAGACCCTGCGCAAGGTCAAGGCAGGGCGGACCACGCTGGTGATCGCCCACAGGCTCTCCACCATCGTCGACGCCGACCAGATCCTGGTGCTTCGCCGCGGCCGCATCGTCGAGCGCGGGACGCACGCCGAGCTCCTGGAACGCACCGGCGAGTACGCCGCGCTCTGGCGGCGGCAGACGCGCGAAGCCTGAGGCGAGAGCTCCTCCCCCTCAGGGGGAGGTGGCGCGAAGCGCCGGAGGGGGTTTCATCGAGGCGTCGAGGTCGGGGGCGTGAACCCCCTCAGTCAGTCTTCGCTGACAGCTCCCCCTGAGGGGGAGCAGCTATGAGATCGCCTTGCCCATGCGGGTGAGCGGGACGGGCGCGCCGCCGCGGGCGTCGACGATCTCTTCGATGGCTGTGAAGCCGTAGCTTTCGTAGAGCGGGCGGCCGGACATGGTGCCCATCAGTTCCAGGCGCCTGAAGCCCTCGGCCCGGGCGGCGTCCTCGCAGAGCGTCAGGATCAGGCGGCCGACCCCGCGCCGGGCGAAGTCGGGGTGGGTGTACATGGCGCGGACCCGCGCGGCGTCTGTGGCCGGGTCGAGGAGGGCGGCGTCGCGGCCCGGGGTGTGGTCGCCGCCGTAGAGGGTCGCACGGCGGCTCCAGCCGCCGCAGCCGGCGACGCGGCCCTCCGCCTCCACCACGAAATAGGTCCGGTCGGCGACGAGCTGGCGGTCGAGGCCCATGATCGCGCGGCTGGCCTCGATCTGCGCCGGGGTCAGGAAGCCGCGCTGCAGCTCGGCGATCGACGCCGCCATCACCGCCTCCAGCGCGGGGAGGTCGTCAGGCCCCGCCAGGCGGGACGTCAGCTCCGCCATGCCTATTCGGCGGCTCGGGGGATGTCGTAGGGCTTCACGGCCTGCGGCTTGGGCTCGATGCCGAGCTGCCGCTGGCCCCAGCGCCAGTAGCCGGCGAACCGGCGCGAGGCGACCATCGGGGCGGCCAGCAGCACCGGCGTCAGCACCAGCGTCAGCAGGGTCGCGAAGGAGAGGCCCCAGACCACGGCGCCGGAGAGCTGCACCCACCACTCCGAACCGGGCGCGCGGTACTCGATGTGGCCGTTGTGGAAGTTCGGGTGGATCTGGAACATCAGCGGCAAGAGGCCCACCACCGTCACGAGCGTCGTCAACATCACCGGGCGGAACCGCTGGGCCGCCGCGCGCACCGAGGCCTCGTCGGCCGGGAAGCCCTGGCGGCGCAGCTGGTAGTAGGTGTCCACCAGCACGATGTTGTGGCCCACCACGACGCCGGCCAGCGACACCACGCCGGTCCCCAGCATGATCACCGAGATGTAGTCGAAGGTGTGCAGCAGGTTCACCTGGATGCCCAGCAGCACGCCGATCGTCGACAGCGCCACCGCCGAGAGCGTCACCAGCACGCCGTAGAAGCTGTTGAACTGCCAGAGCAGGATGACGCCCATCAGGAACAGCGAGACGGCCATGGCGACGGCGAAGAACTTGGCGGCGTCCTGACCCTCCTCGTCGGCGCCGGTGAACTTCACGTGCACGTCGGGGTCGAGGCCGGCCTTGGCGACCCAGTCCTTGATCTGGGCGACCTTCAGGTTGGCGGCGACGCCCTTGATGGCGTTGGCCTGCAGCAGCACCACCCGCTGGCCTTCGCGCCGCTGCAGCTGGGTGACCTGCTGGTTGGGCACGCGCTTGACGAAGTAGCTGGCCGGCACCGGGCCCGACGGCGTGGTGATCTTCAGCTGGTCGAAGGCCGCCACGGTGCGGGCGTCGATCGGGAAGCGGACGCGGATGTCGAGCTCGTCCTGGGCGTCGTCGGGGCGGAAGCGGCCCACCAGCACGCCGTCGGTCATGTACTGGATCGCCTGGCCCACCGAGAGCACGTCGACGCCGTAGCGGCCGGCGGCGATGCGGTCGACGGTCAGGTTGTACTCGATGCCGGGCGAGGTGCGGTTGTCCTCCAGCTCGATGAGCTGCGGATCGGCGGCGAGCTTGGCCTTGACCTTGTCGGCGGCCACGTCGAGCAGGGCCGGGTCGTGGCTGGTGAGCTGCACCTGCACGGACTTGCCGACCGGCGGGCCGCCCTCGGGCTCGCGCACCTCGACCTGCATGCCGGGCAGGTCGGTGACGCGCTTGCGAATCTCCTGGGAGATGTCCTTGCCGCGCACGCCCAGCAGCTTGCGCTGCTCATACTTGTCGAACTCGACCTCGATGCGGCCGATGGTGTCGTTGGGCGGCGAGGCAGGTCCGCCGTTGCTGGCGACGCCGCCGGCGCGGACGTACATGGAATCAATGCCCTTGATCCCCACCAGCCGGGTCTCGACCTGGCGCATCAGGGCGTCCTCGGCGTCGGGCGAGAGGTTGCCCCGCGCCTTGACGAAGATGGTCACCTGCTCGGGGTCCTGATCGAGGAAGAACTCGGTGCGGTGCTTGGTGGCCCCGAACCAGACCGCGATGCCGACCACGATAGCCAGCGTCGCCAGCACCGTGCGGCCCGGGTGGCGGCCGAGCGTCGAGATGGTCTTGGCGTACCAGCCCATGAAGCCGGTCATATCGCGCGGGTCGCCGTGCTCGGACTTCTCGATCTCGGCGAGGTGCGCGGCGTCGACGGCGGTGGGCCGCCCGAAAATAGAGCCCAGGGCCGGTGTAAACACCAGCGCCACGAAGATCGACGCGCCCAGCACGAAGAATAGCGTGAGCGGCAGGTAGCTCATGAATTTGCCGGAGATCGAGTTCCAGAACATGAACGGCAGGAAGGCGCAGAGCGTGGTCAGGGTGCCGTTGACCACCGGCCAGAACATGCGCTTGCCGGCGGCGGCGAAGGCCTGCTCCTTGGGCATGCCTTCGGCCATCTTCCGGTCGGCGTACTCGACCACCACGATGCCGCCGTCGACCAGGATGCCGACCGCCAGCACCATGCCGAACATCACCATCTGATTGAGCGTCACGCCCTTGGCGTGGATCATCAGGAAGGCGATCAGGAAGCAGGCCGGGATGGCCAGGCCGACGATGATCCCCTGGCGGATGCCGAGGCTGGCGACGATGATCATCATGACCAGCAGGCTGGCGGTCATGATGCCGCTTTCCAGCACGGTCAGCGTCCGTCCGATGAACTCGGAGTTGTCGTAGGTGAAGTCGACCTTCACGGTCGACGGCCAATGCTTCTGCTCCTCGGCGACGACCGTGCGGATGGTCTTCACGGTGTCCAGGATGTTGGCGCCGTTGCGCTTGGAGACGTCCAGCGCCACGGCCGGCTGGCCGTTGAAGCGGGTGATGAAGGCCGGTTCCTTGAAGGTCCGGCGCACGTCGCCGATGTCGGCGATGGTGATGATCCGGTCGCCGCTCTTCTTGATCGGCAGGGCCAGGATGTCGGCGGGCTTCTGGACGACGCCCGGAACCTTCAGCGCGAACTGGCCCGGGCCGGAGCGCAGGTTGCCGGCGGGCACCAGCTGGTTGTTGCGCGCGATCACAGCCGACAGGTCGTTGGCGGTGACGTTGTAGGCCTCCATCCGCAGCGGATCGATGGTGACGTCGAGCAGCTCCTCGCGGGCGCCGCTTTCGAAGGCCTCCTGCACGCCGGGGGAAGCTTCCAGGCGCTCCTTCAGGCTCTTGGAGATCCGGGCGAGCTCGCGCTCGGGCGCCTGGCCGTGCAGCACGACGCCGATGATCGGGCGGTCGGAGAAGCTCTCTTCCTCGATGATCGGCGGCTCGGCGTCCGGCGGGAAGCGGCCGCGGGCGAGGTCGGTCTTGGAGCGGACGTCGTCCAGCGCCTTCTGCTTGGGCGCGTCGGGCTCGAACTCGAGGGTGACGATGGCCAGGCCCTGGCGGGCCACGGCGTTCATGTGCTTGACGCCCTGGATGGTCTGGAGCTGGACCTCCAGCGGCTTGATCAAGAGGCGCTCGCCGTCCTCGGGGCTCACGCCCGGGAAGGGCACGATCACCGAGATGTAGGGCAGGTCGATGTCCGGCTGCGCCTCGCGGGGCATGGCCAGGTAGGAGAAGAAGCCGAAGATGCAGGCGATCGCAGTGACGCCCAGCACCACCTTGCGCCGCTTGATAGCTCCGTCGATCAGCGCGCCGATCATCGTTCCTGTCTCCACTGGAATTTCCGCCAGAAATTCCAGAAACCTTTCAACAAGACCATTTTCCCCGACGGGAAAATGGGGGTCGCCCGGGCGGCGCTAGCGCGCCAGGGCGACGCGAACCTTCTGGCCGTCGGCGACATAGGACTGGCCGACGGTGATCAACTGCACCTCGCCCGAAAGGCCGGTCACCCAGACGCCGTCCTTGCTCTCCTCGAGGATGGTCACGGGCGCGAAGGCCACGCGGCCATCGGCGCCGACATAGCGGACGCCCTGACGGCCCGCGGAGTCCAGCACCATGGTGGAGACCGGCACCAAGTGCGCAGGCCCGTGGCCGGCCCCGATGTGCATCTCCGCCGAGAGGCCGGAGCGCACGTCGCCGCGCGGATTGGGGACGGTCATTTCCAGGTGATAGGTGCGGGTCTGCGGGTCGGCGTCGTGCGCGACATAACGGATGCGCCCGTTCAGCACCTGGCCCGAAATGAGCTTGGCGGTGGCCGGCGCGCCCACGTGCAGGCTGGCGGCTTGGGTCTCGGGGACGTCGCCCACCACCAGCAGGGGGTCGATCTCGATCATCGTGCCGCAAGCCTGGCCGGGCGCCAGGTAGGCGCCGATCTCGGCGTCGCGGTGGTCGAATACGCCGGCGAAGGGCGCCTTGATGTTCACCTGCGCGAGCGCGATCTCGCCCTGGCGCACAGCGGCGTTGGAGGCGTCGAGGTTGGCCTGGCTGGCCAGCACCTGGGCCGGCGAGCGGAAGCCCCGCTTGGCCAGCTCGACGTTCTGCTGCTGGACGAGCTGGTTGGACTTCTGCATGGCGCGCGCCTGGTCAAGGGCCGCCTGACGCGCGTCGACGGCCAGCCGGCAGAGCACCTGGCCCTGCTTGACGAAGCCGCCCTGCAGAACCGGCGTCTCGGCGACGTTGCCGGCGGTCTCGGAGCGCACGACGACGGTGCGGGTCGCCTGGGTGCGGCCACGGATGACCACGTCGTAGGGACGCTGGACCTCTGGAACGAGCTTGGCCTGGACGCTGGGCGGCCCGGCCTGGGCGACCGGCTTGGCCTGGGCTGTATTAGTTTCGCCGGCCGAGAAAACACTGCGCACGATGAAATACAGGGCGACGACAGCCACCACGATAACGACGAACAAATACTGCGATTTCATCCGCATAAAGCTGTCCTGGTCCCCCTCAGCTCACACGAATCAGCGACGCCTCCTCGCGCGGTCCCGTTCCGGGTATCCGGGCGCTTTTGATGCCACCGTTACGCGAGCGCAAATGAAATCGCGGACAGGATGGCGGGGCGACGCTTATTCTGGTTCGCAGCAGTCCATTGCACCACGCGCGCGCGACGGACGCCGCGTGACCTGATGCCGCGCGAGCTTACTTTGTAAAGGATAACCAGACGTGAAGTACCTGCACACCATGGTCCGGGTCACCGACCTGGACGCCTCGCTCGAGTTCTATTGCGACAAGCTGGGCCTGGTGGAGGCCTCGCGCGTCGAGAATCCCGGCGGCCGCTTCACCCTGGTGTTCCTCTGCGCCCCGGGCGACGAGGCGCACGCCAAGGCCAACCGCGCCCCGATGGTGGAACTGACCTACAACTGGGACCCGGAGGCCTACGAGGGTGGGCGGAACTTCGGCCACCTGGCCTATGCGGTAGACGACATCTACGCGCTCTGCCAGCGGCTGAAGGACAAGGGCGTGGTCATCAACCGGCCGCCGCGCGACGGGCACATGGCCTTCGTCCGCTCGCCCGACAACATCTCGATCGAGCTCCTGCAGGCCGGGCCGGCGCTGCCGCCGGCCGAGCCCTGGGCGTCGATGCCCAACGTCGGCAGCTGGTAGCTGTTGCATCGCTTTGCACGTCTGCGACAGCGCCGCTCGAAGCGGTCGTAGGCGCGAGACACTTTAGAAACGCCTTTCTGCCAAGCTTGCGTTGCGTCGACGCGCCGAAGCGCTGCGCCGACGCCGCCGTAGCCCGCTGCAAGCCGGGCGCGGCGTGGGGTGTCCGAGGTCCCGAACGGGCCGAAGCGGAGGCTGGTAAGGCATGGACGGCGAGGGCGTCCTCAATCTCGTTGCGTCCGTCCCACAGGTCGGCCAACCGGCGCCGTTCGTGACGGCGGCGACCGACAACACCGACAGCTACAGCCTGGACGTCGCAGCCGGCCGCTGGATCGTGCTGATGATCTTCGGCACGCTGGCGGAAGCCGCCTGCGCCAAGGCGTTCACAGAGGTCGCGGCGCGCCGCGACCTGTTCAACGATGCGGACGCCGCCTTCTTCGGGGTCAGCGCTGACCCCGCCGACCGGCTGCAGCGGGGCCTGGCCAACTCCGAACCCGGCCTGCGCTTCTTCTGGGACTTCGATTGCAAGGTGGCCCGCACCTATGGCGTCGCCGACACGCTGAACCTGAAGCCCACGATCTTCCTGATCGACCCGGCGTTCCGCATCGCCATGGCCGCGTCCATCGAGGAGACCGCGGTGGTGCTGGACAGGCTGGCCGCGGAGCTGGCCGACGCGCCGCGCGAGGCCGAGGTGCAGTTTGCCCCGGTGCTCACCCTGCCCAGGATCCTCGAACCCGAGCTCTGCGCGGCGCTGATCGACTACTACCGCGCCGGCGAGCAGACGCCGTCGGGCTTCGCCAAGGACATCGGCGGACGGACGGTCCAGCAGGTCGACCCCTTCTTCAAGCGGCGCACCGACGTCACCATCGAGGACGAGGCGGTTGTCGAGGCGCTGCGCTACCGGCTTGAGACGCGGCTCTTCCCGATGGTCAAACGGGCCTTCGGCTGGCAGGCGAAATATGTCGAGCGCTACCTGATCTGCCGCTATGGCGCCGACGACCAGGGCTTCTTCTCGCGCCACCGCGACGACGTCACCGCCGGCACCGCGCACCGCAAGTTCGCGGTCTCGCTGAACCTCAATGACGACTACAGCGGCGGCGAGCTCAGGTTCCCGGAGTTCGGGCCGCGCACCTATCGCCCGCCGGTCGGCGGGGCGACCGTGTTCGGCTGCAACCTGCTGCACGAGGCGACGCCGGTCACCCGCGGCGAGCGCTATGTCTATGTGCCGTTCCTCTATGATGAGGAGGGCGCCCGGATCCGCCGCGCCAACCTCTCGCGGGTCGCCATCGGCCAGCCCGAAAACCGCCGCATGCGCCGCGCCCAGCGAGGGCGCTAGACCGGTCGCCCGGCGAGCCAGCGGGCCAGGTTCTCGTAGTAGCGGTGGGTCTCGGCGAGCGCCGAGGGATCGCGTTTGAACCCGTCGCCGGGCGCCTCGGTCACGAAGCTGGGGCAGCCCATCGACGGGTCGAGGTTGTAGTCGGCGAAGTGGTGGAAGGTGCTTTGCGCGATCGCCGGCCCGCCCTCATCGCTGGGCTCGAAGGCCACGGCGATGTTGAAGGCCCGCCGGGTGGTCCGGCTGACGCCGGTGGCGATCACCTTGGCGGACGGGTGGCTGGCCGGCGCGCCGACGGCGCCCTCATGCGGATGGGCGGGCAGACGGCTGACGCCCTTGAACACAGGGTGCGGCTCGCCGACCAGGGTCACCGACTGGAAGTCCCCGTTTGCCCCGGAGTGGTAGTTCGGCCAGTCGATGTCGCGCGTCACCTGGTCGTCGCGGGTGTTTCGGCTGGCGTCGGGGTCGAGGTGCTTTGAATGGAAATAGTGGGCGTCGCCGACCCCGCCGAGGGTGCAGACGGAGGAGCCCAGGTCCATGTGGTCCCGGGTGACCATCAGCCCGCCGCCGCGTTTGCGGAACCGCCCGATGGCGGCGCATTCCTCGGCGTTCAACCCGTCGCCGGTGTCCACCGCGAAGAGCCACATCTCGTCGAAGTTGGAGGCGTCGAGCACGCCAAGCACCGGATCGGTCTGGCCGGCCGGCGCGCCGCGGTTGCGCGCGGTGACCTCGACGCCGGGCATCTGCGCCAAGCGGTCGTGCAGCTTCGAGAACCGGCCCACATGCCAGTCATCCTCGGTGAACGGGATGGTGGTCTGCAGCAGGATGCGGATGGGGGCGGACATGGCCCCAATCTAGTACGCCGCCGGCGTCGGACAAGCGCGCCCGGCCCCATTGCGCCTGCCGGTGAACCGGGCGAGGTTCCCGCCCCTGTAAGCGTGGGGAGGGACCGATGGCGTCGCGTGGCAAGGGGCAGGGCTGGGCGCAGTGGGCCGCGGTCGGCCTGGCGATCGGGCTCTGCGGGCTGGGCCTGCTGTCGCTGTTCTACCGCGACTTCGCCGAGGTGTGGCAGCCCGTGCCCAAGTCCTGGCCCGACCGCGCGATGCTGGCCACCGGCTCCGGCCTGATCCTGCTGGCGAGCGGGGTGATGCTGCTCGTGCGGCGCACCCGTACCTGGGGCGCGCTGCTGGCCGCCGCCTTCATCGGGCTCTGGGCGCTGGTGCTGCACCTGCCCGGCGCGCTGGCCAAGCCCCTGGTGCTGGGCGGCTGGCAGGCGGTGGCCGAGAGCCTGGCCATGGCGCTGGGCGCCTTCCTGGCCGCCCGGGACGGCAAGACCGGCGGGCTCGAGCGGATCGCGGTCACCGCCATGGGCGTCTGTTTCGTGGTCTTCGGCCTGTCGCATTTCGTCTATGCGGGCTTCACGACCTCGATGGCGCCGACCTGGCTGCCGGCGCGCCCGCAGCTCACCTATTTCACCGGCGCGGTGCACGTCCTGGCGGGCCTCGCCGTGATCTTCGGGGTTCGGCGCGCCTGGGCCGCGGCGGCCGAGGCGCTGATGATGAGCTCGTTCGTGCTTCTGGTGCACATCCCGCGCGCCGCCGCCCATCCGACGGACCGCATGGAGACCACCGGCCTCTTCATCGCAATCACGCTCGCCTCGGCGGTCTGGAGCCTGGCGGCGTCGCGGGCCGCGGCGAAGGCCTGAGGACGCTTCGCAAGACCGAAGCGATTCTCGTCGGTTAACCCTGTTACTTTACGCGCTCGCTACGGGTGCGGCCGTACGCATGAGCCTGGTCCTTCACGGAGCCGGGCATGCCAAGGGCGCCTGTCATCTCGATTGTGCTAACCGCCCTGGCCCTCGCCGCGCCGACGCGCACGGTGGCGGACTCGCGCCGGTTCGAGGACGTGGTCCTGGCCCAGATCAACTTCGCCCGCCAGCACCCGGCCGACTATGCCCGCCAGCTGGAAGCTGCGAGCGTGCAGGAGGCCGTCGCCGAGACGGAACCGCAGGCGCTCGATGAAGCCATCGACTTCCTGAACCGCCAGCCCTCCCTGAGGCCCCTGAGGCCCGACCCGCGGCTCGCGGCCTCCGCCATGGACCATGTCGTCGAGCAGGGGCCCGCAGGCGGCGTCGGCCACGGTCAGTTCGGCCGGCGCCTGCAGGCGCGGCTGATGGGCGCCGGCCTGTCCGCCGAGGACATCGACTACGGCGAGCACAGTCCCGACCAGGTGGTGCGTCGCCTGATCGTCGACGCCGGCGTTCCCAACCGGGGCCACCGCAGCAACATCTTCGGCCCGGCCTTCGAGCTCAGCGGCGTGAGCTGCGGCCCCCATCGGGTCTATGGATCGATGTGCGTGATCGACTTCGCCGGCGCCCTCGTCGCGCGCTGACGGTGCGGGCGACGCGCGTCGCCCTTTGAAACCTCCCCGAATCCTTATCAAGGCGTTCGCAGGCGCCTGGCGCGCCGCATTGTGAACAAGCTTCGCGGGCTCGGGTCGTCGCCGGATGAAGTCTTCGAACCGCATGCTTGTTCTGGCGCTGGGCCTCGCGCTCGCCTGCGCCGCCGTCACGGCGCACGCCCAGGGCTACTCGAAGGCCGCGCAGGCGGTGCTGGCCCGCGCGCGGGCGGCCTCGGGCGGAACGGGCTGGAACTTCCTGCGCGGCTGGCACGAGACGGGCAAGCAGGGGACGGCGGCCTACGAAAGCTGGTTCGATCCGCTGCGCCTGGGCATGCGGGTCGAGACGCACGCGCCCGACGGCCTGCACGTGCGCGGCTTCAACGGCCAGGGTGAATGGCGGATCCTGCCCGGCGGGGCGACCACCGGCGGCGCGGAACGGGCGCCGGTCGCCGAGGCCCGCGCCGCGGCCTTCTTCGGGGTCTACGGCTTTTTCTATCCCGGCCGCCTCGACGCCCAGGGCGAGTATGTCGGCGTCCGCCAGGCCGGCGGGCGCAGCTTCGAGGTGCTGAACGTCAAGCCGTGGAACGGCAACGCGCGCGAGCTGTGGTTCGACCGCAAGACCCACCTGCTGGCCCGCACGGTGGACCGCAGCGGCCCTCAGCCGGTCGTCGTCGAGCTCTCGGACTACCGCAAGGTGGGGCCGGTGCGGGTGGCGTTCCGGTACGCCGTCGAGGGCGGCGAGGCGCGCCAGGTGGAGAGCCTGGCGTTCCCGCCCGCGGACCGCGAGATGTTCAGCCTGCCAAGGTCGCTCGGCGGCGCGAAATAACTCAGGCGGGTTCCGCGGCCAGGCTCATGCGCACGCGTCCGGCCTGAAGAGGCGCGCCGACCGCCTCGTAGCCGGCGGCGGCGCGATGCAGGAGCTCGCCGGCGGCCTGCGGGTCGCCCAGCGTCGCCGCGAGAGCCGCGCGCCATTCCAGCAGCGAGGGGGCCAGCGTCGCCGCTCCGGTCCGCTCGATCAGTTCGCCGGCGCGGTCGAGGGCGGCCTCGGCCCGGGCCTTGGCCTTTGGCCCGTCGCGGGCCAGCAGGGCGACGGCCAGCACGCCCTGCGCCTGGGCCTCCAGGTTGGCGCGGAGCATGGCGCGGCACATCTCGACCGACTCTTCGGCCGCCTCGACCGCGCTTGCCGGGTCGCCGGAGAAGAGCAGGGCCTGGGCCAGCAGCATGGCCGACATGCCGGCGTGCTGGCGCTCGCCCACCTTGTGGATCTCCAGCGCGGCGCGGGCCGTCTCGGCGGCGTCCTGCGGCCGGCCGGTCCCCAGGGCCACGTAGGTGCGGCAGAGCAGGCGGTGGGCGACGATGGTCAGCGGGTCGCCCAGCGCCGTGCAGACCTTGTCCACCTCCTCGGCGCAGGCGATCACCTTGGGGATGTCGCCGGCCGTCAGATAGGCGAGCGCCGCCCAGGACCAGAGGTAGGCGGCGGCCTCGGGCGAGCCGTCCGCCTCGACGATCGCGCGCCCCTCCTCGTAGGCGGCCAGGCCCTCGGCCAGCCGGCCGGTCAGGCTGAGGCAGGTGGCGCGCCAGAAGTGCAGCACGGACCACGGGTTGAAGCCCTGCAGCCACTCCGAGCGCGGGATGTCGTTGGCAAACTCGGCCATGCCGGTCTCGGCGACGGCGAGAGCCTCGGGCAGGCGGCCGGTGTAGAGGAAGGCGTCGGCCAGGAAGCCGGTGGCGTTGGCCTGCAGGGCCACGTCGTCGATCTTCCGCGCCGTCTCCAGGTTCTCCAGCGCGATGTCGACATAGGTCGACAGGTCGCCCGCCGAGCAGCAGGCGCGGTTGTAGACGATGGCGACCTTCACCTCCGCGGCGACGTCGCCGACCGCGCGGGCGAAGGCGCGGCCCTCGTCCAGCATGGCCTTGATCTCGTCGGCGCTGACCTCGTAGCGCCAGCTCAGATTGAGCAGGTGGGTGCAGGCCATCAGGCCAAGCCCGGCGGCTTGCGGCACGTCCGCCAGGTTCCTGACCTGGGCGCGGACGCGGCCCCAGTGCCAGGCGGCTGCGTTGAGGTCGGTGAGGCCCACCCATTCGGCCGCGTCGCGGTGGGCGCTGGCGGCGCGCAGGCACTCGCCGGCCTCTTCCCAGTGGTGAGCGAGCAGCGCGGCGCGCTCCTCGGGACGCCCCGGCTCCTGCTCCAGCGCCCGGGCCACCGTGCCGTGGATCTGCTTGCGCCGCTCCTTGAGCAGGGCGCCGAGGGCGATCTCCTGCGCCAGCGGGTGCTTGAAGGCGTAGATCGGCACGGGGAACAGCGAGCGTTCGACGATGAACTCCGAGCGGCGCAGGCTGGAGAGCGCCGAGGTCAGCTCGCCGTGCGGCAGGCCCGCCACCGCGGCCAGCAGAGGCTCGGAGAACTCCACGCCGATCACCGAGGCGACCTGCAGGAGTTGGCGCTCGCGCTCGCCCAGGCGGTCGACGCGCGCGGCGACCACGGCGGCGACGGTGACCGGCACCTCGAGCTTCTCCACGCCGGAAACCAGCCGGTAGGCGCCGCGCTCGCCCTCCAGGTGGCCGGTTTCCAGCAGGGTCTGGACGATCTCCTCAACGAAGAACGGGTTGCCGTTGGCGCGTTGCTCGATCAGGGCGGCGAGCCCGGCCAGGCTGGGATCGGCGCCGAGCAGGTCGGACAGAAGCTCCTGCAGGGCCGAGTGGCCGAGCGGCGCCAGAGCGATCTGCCGGCACCAGGCGTTCTTCATCCACTTGGGATGGTACTCCGGCCGGTAGGTGAGGAGCAGCAGGCTGCGCGCGCCGTCGCGGGCGTCGACCATGTGCTCCAGGAACTGCTCGCTGGCCGCGTCCATCCAGTGCAGGTCCTCGATCAGGGTGACCGTCACCTGGGCGCTGCCCGCGCGGTTGATGACGTGGCGCATCAGGGCCAGCAGCTGGCGCTGGCGCGCGTCGGGGTCCATCTGCGGAGTCGGGCTTGACGGGTCGGCGACGCCCAGGAAATCGAAGACCAGGGGGCTCATCTCGCCGAGCGCCGCTTCGATGCTCCGCAGCCGATGGTCGATCTTCTCGCGCGCGGCCTGCGGCTCGTCCTCGGCGCGGATGCCGAAGAAGGCGCGGAAGATTTCCAGGACCGGAAGCAGCGGCACGTTGCGGCCGTGGGAGACCGCCCGGCCCTCGAACACCGGGATGCCCTGCGCGCGGCATCCCTCCAGGAACTCGAAGCACAGGCGGCTCTTGCCGGCCCCGGCTTCCGCCACCAGGCCGATCACCTGGCCGTCGCCGGCGTCGGATTGCGAGACGGCGTCGCGCAGCATCTTCAGATCGGCCTCGCGTCCGACGAGCTGGCTGAGGCCGCGGGCCCGGGAGACGTCGAAGCGGGTCCGGGTGGGTCGCGGGGCCAGCACGCGGAAGGCGCGCACGCCGAACGGCTCCAGGTCGAAGGCGCCGCCCGCCAGCGCCGCGGTCGCAGGGCTGATGACCACCGACGCCGGCGCGGCCTGGCCCTGCAGCTGGGCGGCCACGTTGATCGGCGCGCCGTAGGGCGCAACGCCGTCGCCGCCGACCACCACCAGGCCGGTGTCGATCCCGACGCGGACGGAAAGGGACGGGGCGGCCTTCGGCTTGAAGGCCTTGATCGCCTCGACCAGCGCCAGGCCCGCGCGGACCGCCTGCTGGGCGTCGTCCTCCCGCGTCTGGCGCGCGCCGAAGATCGCGGCCACCGCATCGCCGGGCGCGGCCTCGATCTGCCCCTCGAAGCGGGCGATCGTGGCGGCCATCTCCCGCTGGAAGGCCAGCACGATGTCGCGCCAGTCTTCGGGGTCGAGCTCGGCGGCTCCGTCGGAGGCCAGCAGGGCGCAGTTGACCACCGAGACCTGCCGACGTTCCGCAGGCCTCGCCTGCGGCCGCGGCGCAGGCGAGGCAGCCTGAGCGCCAGGGCCGGGCGCGCGCTCCACCACGCGGCGGACGTCGTCGACCAGGTCGCGCCAGGCCTTGTCGTGGCGGTCGCCGCTCCAGTGCGACATCTCCGCGGTGTGGGTGAGCTCGAAGATGATCGGCCGCTTGCAGGCCTCCAGGGTCACCGGGACCAGGTTGCCGGCGCGGTCGGCCTGGGTGGCCTCGGCGCGGACCCAGCGGGACTCCACCGACCTGGGCGACCAGAAGACCACCACCGCCTTGGCCGAGGCCAGGGCCTGCTCGATCACCTGGTCGAAGGCGTCGCCGGAGCGCAGGGCCGAGTCCCACCAGACATCGAAGCCTTCGGCCTCGAAGGCCTCGGCGAAGCGGCGGACCGCCGCCTTGTCCTGATGGCCATATGAGAGGAAGAGATCCGGCACTGGAAGGCCCGCCCCAAGCCACGCTTCAGCACAGATATGCCGACGATCGAGCCCACCGTCGTCGGAAATGTACCTTGCCGACAAGCGGGCGGGCCGCGCAATCTAAAATCACCGCGTTCGGTGAGAGCCGGCGCGGGCAATCCGCAGGAGGATCAATGCCGTACGCCGACATCCCGGCCCAGGGGCCGCGCCGCTTCTACTACGAGGACACCGGCGGCTCCGGACCGGTGATCGTCTTCTCCCACGGGTTCATGATGGACCACACCATGTTCGCCCCGCAGGTCGCGGCCCTGCAGGCCGACTACCGCTGCATCACATGGGATCAGCGCGGCCATGGGCTCACCGCGACCAGCCGGCTCTCGCCCTTCGACTTCTACGATTCCGCGAACGACCTCAGCGACCTGCTCGCCTACCTGAACCTGCCGCCGGTGGTGCTCGTCGGGATGTCGCAGGGCGGCTTCCTCACCCTGCGCACCGCGCTCACCAACCCCGACGCGGTGGCCGCGCTCATCCTCATCGACACCGAGGCCGGCGTCATGCCGGGCAACGAGATCCAGGGCAACGATCAGCTGCTCGGCATGTGGATCGCCAATGGCTTCAGCCAGCAGCTGGGCGGGATTATCGCGGCCCAGATCATCGGCCCCGGCGACGGCCAGCCTCTGTGGCCGGGCGCCCAGGCGTGGATCGACAAATGGGGCCAGGACCAGCTGGTCAACCTGATCCCCTGTTTCGAGGCCCTGACCCATCGCCAGGACGTGAGCGCGCTGATCGGGGCGATCAAACAGCCGGCGCTGGTGATCCACGGCAGCGACGACCAGTCCATCGCGCCGGCTGCCGGCCAGGCGATGGCCAAGGGCCTGGGCGCGCCCGGCGGCGCGCAGTTCGAGCTGATCCAGGGCGCCGGCCACGCTTCGAACTTGACTTACCCCGAGCAGGTCAATCCCATCATCCAGACCTTCCTGACGACGCTGGCGCTGCTGCCGGCTCCGCCGAGTTGAATTCGAGGGCCTGGCCGACGATCAGTCCGATCAAGCAGAGTACGGACGAAAGGCGGGAACGCTTTCGACGATCAAGCGTTGCCGCTACACGGGAGGTTGTGGGCGCATGACGACGCTGACAGTCAATGGCCAGGTCCACGAGGTGGATGGCCCGCCCGAAATGCCCCTGCTCTGGGCGCTTCGAGACCTCCTGAAACTGACCGGCACGAAGTTCGGCTGCGGGATCGCCCAGTGCGGCGCCTGCACGGTGCACGTGGACGGGGTGGCGCTGCGCTCCTGCATGCTGCCGATCGGCGCTGTCGGAAGCCGCGCCGTCACCACCATCGAGGCCGTCGGCGAGACGGCGGCCGGTCGCAAGGTCCAGCAGGCGTGGCTCGATCTGGAGGTGATCCAGTGCGGCTACTGCCAGTCGGGCCAGATCATGGCCGCCGCCGCCCTGCTGGCGGCGACGCCAGACCCCGACGACGCCGACATCAACGCCGCCATGGCGGGCAACATCTGCCGCTGCGGCACCTACGTGCGTATCCGTGAGGCCATCAAGCATGCGGCCAAGGCCGTCTGAGGAGGATCGCACATGGCCCTCTTCGACAGACTGCCCGACGACGCTGCTCGGTCTCGCCCCTCCCGCCGCGCCTTGCTGCAGGCCGGCGCGGCGGTCGGCGGGGGCCTGCTGGTGGGCTTCCTGGCGCCCGTGGGCGCAGCGACCGGGAGGGACGAGGCGGCGCCCACCCGCGGTTTCGCTCCCAACGCGTTCATCCGCATCGACCCGGCCGGCAAGGTCAGTCTGGTCATGCCGCAGGTGGAGATGGGGCAGGGCACCTACACCTCGATCTCCATGATCCTGGCCGAGGAGCTGGACGCGGCCTGGGACCAGGTCACGTACGAGCACGCCCCGCCGAGCGACGCCCTCTACGGCAACCCGGCCTTCGGCCTGCAGGCGACCGGAAATTCCAATTCCGTCCGCGCCTGGTGGACGCCGCTGCGCAAGGCCGGCGCCGGGACCCGGGCGATCCTGGTGCAGGCCGCGGCCTCAGGCTGGAACGTCGATCCGGCGTCGTGCCGCACCGAAGCCGGGCAGGTGATCCACGACGCCAGCGGCCGTCGGATCGGCTATGGCGCCCTGACCGGCCGCGCGGCGGGGCTGAAGCCGCCGGCCGATCCGCCGCTCAAGGACCCCAAGACCTTCCGCCTGATCGGCAAGTCGCTGAAGCGCCTGGACACGCCGGCCAAGGTCGACGGCTCGGCCCAGTACGGCATCGACGCCATGCCGCCGGGCGTGAAGTTCGCCACCCTCGCGCACTCGCCCGTGTTCGGCGGCAAGGTCGCCCACGTGGACGACAGCCAGGCCAAGCTGCTGCCCGGCGTCCGCCAGGTCGTCGTGCTGGACGACCTGGTGGCCGTGGTCGGCGACCACATGTGGGCCGCCAAACAGGGGCTGGCGGCGCTGAACATCACCTGGGACGAGGGGCCTAACGCCAACGTCGACACCGCCCTGGTTCGCGAGCGGCTGGTGGCGGCGAGCACCCGGCCGGGCGTCGTCGCCAAGTCGGTGGGCGACGTGGCCAAGTCGCTGAGCCGGGACGCTGTCGAGGTCACCTACGACGTGCCGTTCCTGGCGCACGCGCCGATGGAGCCGATGAACTGCACGGTGCATGTGACGCCGGCGAGCTGCGAGGTCTGGGTGGGCATCCAGGTGATGAGCCGCGCCCAGGCCACGGCCGCCCAGGTCACCGGCCTGCCCCTCGACAAGGTCACCGTGCACAACCACCTGCTGGGCGGCGGGTTCGGCCGGCGGCTCGAGCACGACATGGTCACCAAGGCCGTGCGCATCGGCCAGCACGTGGACGGGCCGGTCAAGGTCGTCTGGACCCGCGAAGAGGACATCCAGCACGACGTCTATCGCCCCGCCTGGCACGACCGCCTCTCAGCCCGGCTGGACGGCGGCAAGATCGTCGGTTGGAAGCACGTCATCACCGGCTCATCGGTGCTGGCGCGCTGGCTGCCGGCCGCCTTCGTCGGCGGCAAGGATTTCGACGCGGTCGATAGCGCCGCCGACATGCCCTACGACATCCCGAATTTCCACGTGGAGTTTGTGCGCGAGGAGCCGCCAGGCGTGCCGACCGGCTTCTGGCGCGGGGTGGGGCCGGCGCACAACGTCTTCGTCATCGAGAGCTTCGTCGACGAGCTGGCGCACAAGGCGGGCAAGGATCCCGTGGCCTTCCGCCTCGCCATGCTGGGCAAGGCGCCGCGCCTGCAGGCCGCGCTGAAGCTCGCCGCCGACAAGGCCGGCTGGGGTTCGCCGCTGCCGCCGCGCTGCGGCCGTGGCGTCTCCGTCCAACCCTCGTTCACGAGCTGGATCGCCACCGTGGCGGAGGTCGGGGTCGACGCCGACGGGGAGGTGACCCTGCGCCGCGTCGTCTGCGCCGTGGACACCGGCATCGCCGTCAACCCGGACACCATCGCGGCGCAACTCCAGGGTGGTATCATCTTCGGCCTGACCGCCGCGCTCTATGGCGACATCACCGTGGCCAGGGGCCGCGTCCAGCAGAGCAACTTCCACGACTACCGCATGCTGCGGATCAACGAGACGCCGCCCATCGAGATTCATGTGATCCCCAGCGGCGAGTTCCCCGGCGGCATCGGTGAGGCGGGCGTGGTCACCGCCATGCCGGCGCTGGCCAACGCGATCTTCGCGGCGACCGGCAAGCGGCTCCGCCGCCTGCCCATCGACCGAGACGTCCTGGCGGGGAGGAAGCAGGCATGAGACTCCTGCGCCTGCTGCTGATCGCCGTAGTGGCGGTCGGCGCCATCGGCTTGGGCGTGCTGGCGTGGTTCGTCACCGGCTCACGGCCGATGGCCTTCGCCGGCGGAAGGACGGTGAGCCTCGCGGCCTACAAGGGCCCGTCGCCCACCGGCGTCCCCGCCGACTTCCCCTCGACCGACCCCGTCGCCCGCGGCCAGTACCTGGCGCGCGCCGCGGACTGCCAGGCCTGCCATACCGCCAAGGGCGGGACCCCGTTCGCCGGCGGCCTGGCGTTCAATCTGCCGTTCGGATCGATCTGGTCGCCCAACATCACGCCCGACAAGGAAACCGGCATCGGCGGCTGGACCGACGCCCAGTTCCTGCACGCCCTGCGTGAGGGGGCCGGCCCGAAAGGCCATCTGTATCCGGCCATGCCCTATGCGGCCTACGCCTATATGACCGACGCCGACGCGCTCTCGATCCGGGCCTATCTGGCGAGCCTTCCGGCCGTTCACAACCAACGACCGCGGCTCACCTTCGCCTTCCCCTTCAACCAGCGCTGGCTGATGGCGATCTGGGGCCGGCTGTTCAATCCGGCCCAGCACTTCCAGCCCAACCCGGACCGCAGCCCGCAGTGGAACCGCGGGGCCTATCTGGCCGAGGCCATGGCCCACTGCGGCGACTGCCACACGCCCCGCGGCCTGACCCAGGCCCTCGACAATCGGCGCAAGTACGCCGGCGCGGTGGCCGCGGGCTGGAAGGCCTACAACATCACCGGCCACCGGCTCTATGGGATCGGCGCCTGGACGGACGCCGAGCTTGCCCAGTACCTCTCCACGGGCCACGCCGCCGGCCGGGGCGCCGCGGCCGGGCCGATGGCCGAGGCGGTGGACCTGAGCCTGCGCTACCTGACGCCTTCGGACATCCAGGCCATGGTCGTCTACCTGCGCAGCATCCCGCCGGTCTCGACCCCGGACCAGCCGCCGCCGTCGCTGCGCCCCGCGCCCGCCTCCGCCAAGCAGGGCCTGGCCGCCGACTACGACCCCAAGGGCAAGCGGATCTTCGAGGGCGCCTGCGTGAGCTGCCACAGCTGGAGCGGGCAGGGCGCGCTCAACGAATGGGCGACGCTCACCGGCGGCCGCGCCGTCAACGACCCCAGCGCCACCAACGTCGCCCAGATCGTGATTTCCGGGGCGAACCGGCGGACGCCGGACGGCCTGACCTTCATGCCCGCCTTCGGCCACGCCTACGCCGACGACGAGATCGCCGCCGTCGCCAACTACGTGACCGCCCGTTTCGGCGCGAAGCCTTCGAAGGTGACGGCGAAAGACGTGGCGGCGCTGCGCAAGGCGGCGAGCTGAGACTCCGACCGCTACGCCGGCTACCGGCGCGGCGAACCCGCCGCCTCGAGGATCAAGTCGGTGATCTCCGACGGGTGGGAAATCATCGACAGGTGGCTCGACTTCACCTCGATCGTCCGGGCGCCCATGCGCTTGGCCATGAACCTCTCGAGGTCCGGGTTGATCGTGCGGTCTTCCGTGGAGACGGCATAGAAGCTCGGCTTGGAGCGCCAGGCGGCGTGCGTGGTCTTGCCGGTCAAGAGCGCCTTGTTGAACGGTTCCTGGACGGCATAGAGCGCCTTCGCCTTCGCGGGCGGCAGGTCACCGGCGAAGTCGCGCAGGAACGCCGCCTCGCTTAGGCGTCCCTCGTCGCCGTCGAACACGATGCCCGCGGTGGCCGGCGGCGTGGGATAGGTCTGGGCCAGGGCCGTGTAGTCCTCGCCGGCGTCCGGCGCGCGCGCCGCCACATAGACGAGCGCCGAGACATTCGGGTGCGCGCCGGCCTCCGTGACGATCATGCCGGAAAAGGAATGGCCGACCAGAACCGTGGGGCCGTCCTGGCGCGCCAGGACGCGCTCAGCCGCGGCGACCGAGTCCGGGAGCGTCGTCAGAGGGTTCTGCACCGAGGTCACGTTCAGTCCCGCCGCCTGCAGGCGCGGAATCACCTCGGACCAGCAGGACCCGTCGGCGAACAGCCCGTGCACCAGCACGACGTTGCGCGCCTTCGGCGGGACCGGCGCAGCGGCGCGGCTGGAAGGGGCGATGAGCGACGCGGTCGCCGCGGCCGCCAGGCCCACAGACAGCTCGCGTCGATTGACGGCCATGGGACGCCTCCCTTCACGCGGGGATTTCGGGGAGACGCCTGAAGCGCCTCTCGGTCACTATAGGGCCGATCGTGGGAACGGCGGAACCCGAGGTTCGCGGTGTCGGTCCTCGATGGCTCCCGGAGCAGGACTCGAACCTGCGACAAGTCGGTTAACAGCCGACTGCTCTACCAACTGAGCTATCCGGGATCAGGGCCGTCGAGGGGCGGGGGTATACGTTGGCCGCCGCCGCCATGCAAGTGAGGCGCAACGTCTCCAGAAAAAGAGCCCGGCGCGAGCGCCGGGCTATGAAAAGTCGGTGATGGTGGGGTGCCTTCCAAAGAAGACGCTCGGAGGGTGGACTCACGTAGTTAAGGGACGGTTAACGGCCTCTGGCCGTCGTAAGGAGCTCGTAACGGGGCGCTTCGTCGCGCCGGATTGGAGCGGCCAGCGCAATCGGCTAGTCCTGATCGCGGGGCCTGGAACGAGCACGAAAGGAAGCGCGAAAGCATGCGCATCCACTTCACCGGCGTCGCCGGAGCCGGCATGAGCGCCGCGGCCCTGATGATGCGCGAGGCAGGCCACGAGGTCTCGGGCTCGGACGAGGACGTCTTCCCGCCGATGTCGACCTATGTGGCGAGCCTGGGCTTTCCGTTCCATCGGCGATTCGACGCGGCGAACCTGCCGGAAGGGCTCGACGTGCTGGTGCTTGGGACCAGCGCCAAGCTGGGCGGGGAGGCCAATCCGGAGGTCGCCGAGGCGCGCCGACGGGGCGTGAAGGTCACCACCTTTCCGGAAATGGTCGGGGAGGCCACGGCCGAGCGGCTGGTCACCGTCGTTGCCGGCTCCTTCGGCAAGTCGACCTGCACGGCCCTGATGGCGCACATCCTGCGCGCCTCCGGCTGCGACGCGGGCTGGATGGTGGGCGCGATCTCGCCCTCGCTGCCGGACACCGGCCACTGGGGCTCGGCGCCCGAGGTGGTGCTGGAGGGCGACGAGTACATCGTGGCGCCCAGCGACCGGCGCTCGAAGTTCCTGCTCTACCATCCGCGCGACGTGCTGCTGACCTCGCTGGTCCACGACCACGTCAACGCCTTCCCGACCTTCGCCGACTACGAGACGCCGTTCCGCAAGCTCCTGGCCCTGCTGCCCGCCGACGGCCTGCTGGTCGTGCGCGAGCACCCGGCGATCCGCGCCATCGCCGGCGAGGCCGCGAGCCGGATCGTCTGGTACGACACCGAAGGCTGCGAGGGCTGGTGGGCGCAGGACGTCGCCTATGGCGATGTCACCCGCTTCACCCTGGTGCGTCCCGATGGCGGCAAGCTCGCGCTCTCCACGACGCTGCTGGGCGAGCACAACATCGAGAACATCGTTGGCGTCGCCGCCTACCTCCTGGAGCGCGGCCTGGTCAGCGAGACGGCCTTGCAGGCGGCCGTCGCCAGCTTCGCGGGCATCCGCCGCCGCTTGGACCGGTTGACTACGCGCTCCGTCGTGCCGGTGATCGAGGGCTTCGGCTCCTCCTATGAGAAGGCGCGCTCGGCCATCGAGGCCTTGCTGCTGCATTATCCGCACCGCCCGCTGACGGTGGTCTTCGAGCCGCACACCTTCTCCTGGCGCAGCAAGGACGCGCTGCCCTGGTACGACACCGTGTTCCAGGGCGTAGCCAAGGTGCTGATCGTGCCGCCGCCCACGCACGGGGCCGACACCCACCACCAGTCGAGCTTCGAGGAGATCCTGGCCCGAACGGCGGCCACCGGGGTCGCGGTGGAGGGTGTGCGGACAGCCGACGAGACCACCCGCGCCCTTAGCGCGCTCTCCGGCGACGAGGTGGTGCTGCTCCTCTCGTCCGGCCCGCTGCTCGGCCTGCCCGACAGCCTGCCGCCGGTCTTCGACGAGCTCTACGCCAGCGCGGCGGCGGCCTAAGGCCGCGCGGGCGTCGGCTGGACGTACTCGCCCTTGGCCGCCGCGTTGGCCTCCTTGAACTGCGCCCGCTTCGGCCCCGCGTAGCCGAACAGGTAGGCGGCGACCTTGCGGATCTGGATCTCCTCGGAGCCCTCGGTGATCCGATAGCGGCGGTGGTGGCGGTAGATGTGCTCGAAGGGCTTGTGGCGCGAATAGCCCATGCCGCCGTGCACCTGCATGGCGCGGTCGGCCGCCTCGCAGACCAGGCGGTTGGCCCAGTAGTTACACATCGAGACCTTGTCGGAGATGGTCCGCTCGATCTCCTTGTGGTCCATGTGGTCCATCTGCCAGGCGGTCTTGCGGATCAGGAGGCGCAGCATCTCGCACTGGGTCTGCAGCTCGACCAGCGGCCACTGGATGGCCTGGTTCTCGGCCAGCGCCTTGCCGAACGGCTTGCGCTCGCGGGCGTACTTCACGCTCTCGTCGACGCAGAACTGCGCCGCGCCCAGGGACGAGGCCGCCTGGCGGATGCGGTTCTGGTGCACGAAGCTCTGCCCGAGGCCCAGGCCCCGGTCGATCTGGCCCCAGTAGCTGTCCTCGGGGATCCACACGTCGGTGAAGCTCACCCGCGGGTGGTCCGTCGGCATGTTGAAGGTCCACATGTATTCCTCGACCTTCACGCCGGGCGTGTCGGCCGGGACGATGAAGCAGGTGATGCCCGTGGCGTCGCCGTCCTTGCCGGAGGTACGGGCGAAGACCATCACATGGGTCGCCACGTGCATGCCCGTCGTCCACATCTTTTCGCCGCGGATCAGCCAGCCGGGCTGGCCGTCCTTGTCCTGGCGGACGGCGGTGGTCTCCATGAAGGTGGCGTCGGAGCCATGGTTCGGCTCCGTCAGGCCGAAGCCGGTGCGCATCTTGCCGCCCAGCAGCTTCTCGGCGTCGCGCTCGTACTGGGCGTTGGTGGCGAACTCCTTGAACATCAGGATGAAGGGGTTGTTGCCGACGATCGAGTGCTCGGTTTGCAGGTCGTTGAAGAGGCCCAGGCCCTTCGCCGCCAGGTGCTCGCGGATCACGGCCATGGAAAGCTGGCTGCCACCCTTGCCGCCCATCTCCGGCGGCCAGGCGTAGCGCAGGTGGCCGGCGTCGTCGGCCAACTTGCGGGCCTTGGCCAGGAGCTCCTCCCACTCCTTGCGGGGCAGGCCGTTGTTGTCCCAGTCGGTGCGGGCGTGCTCGCGGCGGTGGTCGAAGAAGCGCTCGTTGTCGTCCTGCGCCTGCAGCGGCTTGATCGTAGAGTCGATGAAGGCGTCCAGCTCCGCCAGATAGTCGACGAGGTCCTTGGGCAGGTCGAAGTCCATGGTCGCTTCCTCTCACACAAGCTCTTGGGCGGCTTGACGTCGGGTCGGGATTTACAAGCGGGTCAGGGACCCGCCAGATCGCCAGCCTAGATCAAACCACCTATTCCGTCGGGTCATGACAGTCGATGTTCCGCTAGCCCTCGAAAAGCTCGCCGTCCGCCTGGGCGGGGTGGGCGCGAGCCTGGACGGAGCCCAGCGGCTGTCCGGCGGAGCCAGCATGGAGACCTGGGCCTTCGCGGTCGTGGGGTCGAAGGGCTGTGAGGAGTTGATCCTGCGCCGCCGCAGCGCGCCGTTCGATCCGGAGAACGCCCGCTCGGTGAGCCTGGCGACGGAGGCGGCGCTGATCCGCGCCACCGGCGCCAGGGGCGCGCTGGTCCCGCCGGTGCGGCATCTCTGCGACGAGGCCGACGGGCTGGGCGAGGCCTATGTGATGGGCCGCGTCGACGGCGAGACGCTGGGGCGCCGCATCGTCGGCGATCCGCGGTTCGACGCGGTGCGCGGCAAGCTCGCGCGCCAGTGCGGCGAGGCGCTGGTCCCGATCCACGCGACCCCGCCGCCCGAGGGGCTGAACCTCAAGGTCTCGGACGCCGAAGGCGAACTTGACCGCTATCAGGAGGTCTATCGTGCGACCGGCGCCGAGCGGCCGATCCTGGAGCTGTCCTTCCAGTATCTGCGCAGGCATTTGCCGCAGCCCGTCGCGCCCAAGCTGCTGCACGGCGACTTCCGCAATGGGAACCTGATGTTCGATCCCGAGCGCGGGGTCGTGGCCGTGCTGGACTGGGAGCTCTCCCACATCGGCGACCCGGCCGAGGACATGGGCTGGATCTGCACCAACTCCTGGCGCTTCGGCCGGCCCGACCGGCCGGTGGGCGGGTTCGGCGACTACGCGGACCTGCTGGCCGGCTACGCCGAGGCGGGCGGGCGGCCGGTCGAGCTCTCCCGCGTGCGCTTCTGGCAAATGCTGGGCTCGCTGCGCTGGGGCGTCATGTGCCTGACCATGTACCTCTCCTGGGCCAACGGCGTGGAAAAGTCGGTGGAGCGGCCGATGATCGGGCGGCGGGTCTCCGAGACCGAGGCCGACCTGGTGGTTCTGTTGGAGCAAGGGCTGTGATCACCCATCCGACGACCGAGGAGCTGGCCCAGGCCGTGGCCCTGTGGATCGACCAGATCCGCCCCAGCCTCGACCCGCGCAACGCCTTCCTGGCCCGGGTGGCGGTGAACGTGCTGGGCGTGGTGGGGCGTGAGCTGGCGCAGGGGCCGGCGGCGGAGGCGCGGGCGGCCCGGCTGATGGCGGATCTGCTGGGCCACGAGGGAAGCCACGCCGCGCTCAACGCCGAGCTCTGCTCGGCTATCCGAACCGGCGACATGACCGTGGAAACCGCGGGCCTGCTGGCGGCGCTGCAGACCATGGCCCGCGACCAGCTCGCCATCGACCAGCCGAACTACAAGGCCGAAGGCAGCCTCTAGGCGGCCTCCAGCACCCGGATGATCTGGCTTTCGTCCTCGTTCCACAGGATGGCGACGTTGGCGGCGCGGAGGGCGAGCTTGCCCAGGGCCTTCTTCACCTCCGGCGTCCGGAGGCGCTTTTCGCTGAGGCGAAGCAGGGTGCGGCCGTAGCCCTGGTCCTGCTCCTCGTCGTGGAAGCGCAGCACGGCGTCCACCACCGAGCCGGGCAGGGCGGCGCGTTCGAGGCCTTCGGTCGGGATCGGGGCCGGGGCGGGGCGGGGACGGAAGCGGCGGTAGGCCATGGTCTGAAACTCCGTTGCGGGTTGCGACGGCCTCAGGTGTGATGCTCCGGAACGACAGAATCGGACGTAGGCTCCTTTCGAGGGTTCCATGCGACACGAAAAGGCCGGCCGGTTGCTGGAGCTGGCGCGGATGCTGGCTTCGACCGCGGAGGGCCTGACCCTCGACGAAATCGCCGAGCGGCTGGGCGTCGGGCGGCGCACCGCCGAGCGGATGCGCGACGCGGTGCGCGACGTCTTCCCGCAACTGGAGGAGGTGGACGACCCGCCGACCCGGCGCTTCCGCATCCCGGCGGGGCTGGACGGCCTCTTCCAGGCGCCGACGGCGGAGGAGCTGGCGGCGCTGGCCAGTGCGGCGGAGACCTTCGCCGGCCAGGGTGCGACGGCGCGGGCCGCGGCGCTGCGTTCCCTGGAGCAGAAGGTGCTGTCGGCCACCCGCGCCGCGGCGCGCCGCAAGCTCGCGCCGGACCTCGAGGCGCTGCTGCAGGCCGAGACCATCGCCGTGCAGGCCGGGCCCCGGCCGTTCGAGGACGAAACGGTCCTGTCGGCCGTGCGCGAGGCCCTGAAGGCGCTCTCGACGCTCAGCTTCCGCTACGAGGGAGGCTCGACGCCAGGCCGTATCCGTGAGGTGACGCCCTACGGCGTGCTGTTCGGCCGCGCCAACTATCTGGTGGCGGCGGAAGGCGAGGGGGCGCCGCGCAACTGGCGGCTCGACCGGCTTCATGACGTGGCGGTGACCGGCCGGCCCGCCAGCCGGCCGCCGGGCTTCTCGTTGCAGGACTATGCCGACGAGAGCTTCGGCATCTACCAGGACGACACCGAGGACGTAGCCCTGCGCATCCTGCCCGCTTCAGCGGAGGGCGCCCTTCGCTGGCGCTTCCACGCCAACCAGAGCGTCGAGCCGCAGGCCGACGGCTCGGTGCTGGTCCGGTTCCGCTCCAGCGGCATGCGCGAGCTGGCCTGGCACCTCTTCACCTGGGGCGATCAGGTCGAGGTGCTGGGTCCCGCGCGGCTGAAGAGCCTGCTGGTCGAACAGATCGAACTCGCGAGACGTGCGCATGGTGGGGCGTCCGTGCGTCCGGAACTGTCGTAGCGGGCGCCTAAGCCCTTCTCGTCATCGAACGAGGAGACCGCCCATGACTGTCGTCGCCGACTACGCCAATCTCTACGAGACCGAGTTCCGCCCGCGCCGCCGCGGCGTCCGTTACCTGGGCGTGCTTGCGGTCTGGCTGGCGCTGTTCTTCGTCCGGCCGGGCCTGGCGCTTGCCCTCTGGCGCGAGCGCGGCTGACGCTTCCAAGAGGCGGGCGCCACAATTCCCGCGGCGCTCGCCACATTCTACCCATACGGGAATTCCCCTAGGTAGTCGTCTCAGGGTGAAGCTCGCGAATCACCGTGGTTTAAAGCGTTAACCATAAGTCAACGCCGCGGGTTCGCCACAAATGCCCAAAAGTCGCCACATTCCGCCAAGCGCCGACGGGTCGGCCGGCAGGGTGCTGCTGATCGATGACGATCCGGCGCTCCTCTGGCTGATGGGGCAGGCTTTCGCGGCCGCCGGCTACACCATCAAGTCCGCCGAGAATGGCCGCAAGGGCCTGGGTCTCATCGACGCCTATCAGCCCGACCTCGTGGTCACCGACATCGTCATGCCCGAGATGGAGGGGATCGCCGCGATCCTCGAGATCCGCCGCAAGCCCAGGCCGCCCAAGATCATCGCGATCTCCGGCGCCGGGCCGGGCGGCCGCCGCAACTACCTGAAGTGGGCCAAGCACCTGGGGGCCGACGAGGTCCTAGCGAAGCCCTTTCGCATGTCGCAGATCGTGGCGCTCTCGAACCGCCTGATCGACAATCATTCCAATGACTTAGGGAAACAGGGGAGCTGAAAATGCATATTCTGCTGGTGGAAGACAATCCGGTTGCGGCCAAGAGCATCGAGCTGAAGCTCACGGCCGACGGGCACAATGTGTTCACGACCGACCTGGGCGAGGACGCTATCGAGCTCGCCGATCTCTACGACTACGACCTGATCCTGCTCGACCTCGACCTGGCCGACATGACCGGGATCGAGGCGCTGCGCGCCATTCGCCTGAAGAAGGTGGAGACGCCGGTGATCATCCTGACCGCGACAGGCGACATCGACACCAAGGTCAAGACGCTCACCGCAGGCGCCGACGACTTCATCACCAAGCCCTTCCACAAGGCCGAGCTGGCCGCGCGGATCAACGCGGTGGTGCGCCGCTCGCGCGGTCACTCGGAGTCGATCATCCGCACGGGCGACATCGCGCTGAACATCGACACCCGCAGCGCCGAGGTCGCCGGCATGCCGATCCACCTGACGCCCAGCGAATACAAGGTGCTGGAGCTGCTCTCGCTGAGGAAGAACAGCGTGCTGACCAAGGAGATGTGCCTCAACCACCTCTACAACGGCCTCAAGGAGCCGGAGGTGAAGATCATCGACGTCTTCATCTGCAAGCTGCGCAAAAAGCTCGCCGAGGCCTCCGGCAGCAGCCAGATCGAGACGGTCTGGGGCGGCGGCTACATGCTGCGCGACACGCCGGCGCGGACCGCCGAGCCCAAGGAACAACAACCGCTGGCTGCCTGATCCCCCCCAACAGGCCAGCGCAGGGCCGGACGCCGCGAGGCGTCCGGCCCTTTCTTTTGCGCGCAAGGGCGGTGGAGCCTTCAACGTCGCACGTCATCCCGGACAGCCGTAGAGCCGATCCGGGACCCAGGGCGACGCACTGCTTGAACACCTGGGTCCCGGCTCGGAGTTCATCCTCGGGCCGACCCCTGGTCGGACCCGGGGGCTTCGCTGCGGCCGGGATGACTTGGATTTTGGGACTTCGAGTGGCCCGAGCGTCGCCGCCTTGGGCCTAAGCCGCGGCCGCGGTTTCGGCGGCCTGGACGAGCGGAAGGTAGAGGGTAGCGGTCGTGCCTTCGCCCTCGCACGACTGCAGCGCCAACGCCCCGCCGGCCGAGCGCGCGAAATCGGTCACCGAGCTCAGGCCGAGGCCCGTGCCGGCGGCCTTGGTCGTGAACAGCGGATCCGTCGCGCGCGAAAGCGTCTGAGGCGACATGCCCTGGCCGGTGTCGCGGACGCTGAAGGCCGCATAGGCGCCGCGCGCCAGGCCGAGCCGGCGGGCCTCGGCGACGCTCAGCGTCACAGGCGAAACCCGCACGAAGATGTCGCCATCGTCAGCCATGGCCTGGCTGGCGTTGAGGCAGAGGTTCAGCAGCGCCATCTCCAGCCCGGTGCGGTCGCCGCCGCAGAACAGCGGCAAGGCCGGAGCAGGGACGCTCAGCCGCACGCCGGGCGCGATCGCCTGGCGCGCCAGGTTGCGCAGGGTCGAGAGCGCGTCCGCGCAGTCGGTCGGCTCGGCCTCGGCGGCCTCGGCCTGGGTGAGCGACAGGGCCCGGCGCAGAAGCTCGGCGCCGCGCTCGGCGGCCTCCAGCCCGATCAGCGCCAGCTTCTGGGCGTCGCTGCCCTCGGGAAGCTCTTCGGCGAGGCGTTCGTTGGCGCTGAGGATCACGCCCAGCAGATTGTTGAAGTCGTGGGTCAGGGCGCCGGACATGCGGTGCAGGGCGGCAAGGCGATCCGCCTGCGTTCCGCCGGCCCGATCCGGGCGCTGCATCGCTGTGGTCAAGCCTGTCATCTTGGCGCGAATCAAACACACGCGAGAGGGGAAATCACGTCGGCGCCAGTACCTATGTAAACCTACGTAAGGCTCCTAGGCCGCGCCGCTCAGCAGCGTCATGCGGATCAGGTCGGAGAGGGTGTCGGCGCGCATCTTGGACATGACGTTGGCGCGGTAGATCTCGACGGTCCGCGGGCTGATGCTGAGGCGGGCGGCGACGATCTTGTTGCTGGCCCCCTGGATGACCAGGTCGAGCACCTGGCGCTCGCGCTGCGTCAGGCTCTCGATGCGGCGCAACACCCGGTCGCGCTCGGCCACGGCGTCGACCGCGTCATCGTTTTCCTCAAGGCAGGCGCGGACCAGCCGCAGGATCAGCTCGCTCTCGAAGGGCTTCTGGACGAACTCCGCCGCGCCCGACTTCATCGCCTGGACAGCCACGGTGACGTCGGCGTGGCCGGTGATGACGATCACCGGCAAGAGGCAGTGCATGGCCTTCAGCGCGCGCAGGAGCTGGACGCCGTCCATGCCGGGCATGCGCACGTCGCTGATGATGCAGCCGCGGGCCTCGGGGGTCAGGGTTTCGAGGAAGCTAGTCGCCGACGAAAACCCGCGTGGGTTGAGCCCGTCCGAGCGCAGCAGCATGACCAGCGAATCGAGAGCGGCCTCGTCGTCATCGACGACGAATACGGTCCGTTCGGCCGCTGGCGTCATCACCATTCGCACCCGTCCGCGCCAATACGAAACTAAAAGCAGCGCCACCCAGCGGACTGGGTTCAACCCAAATCCGTCCGCCATGGTTTTCTACTATAGCGCGACAAATCGAAAGGCCTAGTCCCATTCCCGTCGGCTTGGTGCTAGCCAGCGGTTGGAAGACCCGACCGGAGACGGTCGGATCGACTCCCGGCCCACTGTCTTCGACTGTCATGACGATCTTGCGATCTTCCCCGACTCGCGTGGAAATGCGGATTTCTCGGTCGGGAAACTTTGCGATTGCATCTATCGCGTTCCGCACCAGGTTAACTATAAGCTGCTGAACTTGAATGCGGTCGGCCAGGACTTTGTCCGAGCCATTGTGAAGGTTGTAGGATATCCGCGCGTCAGCATCCCGCGCCATCAAGTTAATAATGAATTTGATCTCGTCGACGATGCCGGAAAGGCTCTCGGGCTTCTGTTCCGTGCCGCCGCGGGTCGCCAGGTCGCGCATGGTGCGAATGATCTCGCCGGCCCGGACAGCCTGGTCGCCGGCCCGCGAAACCGCGTCGATCAGGTCGTCCTCATCGATCTCCAGGTTGGCGATCAGGGTGCGCGCGGCCCGCAGGTAGTTGGCGACCGCGGACAACGGCTGGTTGAGTTCGTGGGCCAGCACCGAAGCCATCTCGCCCATCGAATTGAGGCTCCAGATCTGGGTGAGCTGGGCCTGCAGATGGTCCGACCGGCGCTCGGCGTCGCGGATCGTGGTGAGATCGCGCATCACGCCGGTGAAGTAGCGGCGCGGCCCGATCCGCAGCTCGGCGATGCGCAGCTCCATGGGGAAGTCCGAACCGTCCCGGCGGCGGCCCATCACCTGGCGTGTGTTGCCGATCACCCGGCGCTCGCGGGTCTGCAGATAGCGCTGGACGTAGCCGTCGTGCGCCGCGGCCTCGTCGGGCGGCATCAGCACCTTCAGGTCCTGGCCGCGCAGTTCCTCCGCCGTCCAGCCGAACAACGTCTCTGCGGCGTTGTTGAAAGCGACCACGGCGCCGGACTCGTCGATCGTGAGGCTGGCGTCGGAGACGGCGTCCAGGCTGGCGCGCAGGATGGCCTCGTGCTCCTCGCCCGCCCCCAGGGCGGCGCGCAGGCCGCGGAAATGCCGCCGCAGCCAGCCGCCCAGATAGGCGACCGCCGCGCCCAGTACGAGGAACAGCGCCACTCGGGCGATGCGCTCGGGCTCGGGCAGGCGGGTGTAGGCGTCGGCCACATAGGCGCCGGCCGCCAGGATCAGGGTCGCGCTGAGGCCGCTTGAGCGACCGCCGAGCCCCGAACAGACCAGGAGCGCCGGCAGGCAGAACAGGTAGACCGAGTTTCCGAACAGCGGCCCGAAGGCCAGGTGCGCGGCCAGGGTGGCCACCGCCGCCGACAGCGCCAGGACCTGCCCAAGGAAGAAGCCGCGCAGCGATCTTTCGCCGTTCGCCGCGACGGGGTCGAAGGCGGACCACAATCTATTCATGGGCTTGGGTCCGCCGGCCACCGAGCATCACCTATTCTGCCCGGCTCCGCCCGCAGATAAAATCCGTATGAACACCTAAAGGAATCTCCGAGGGGCGGCGACCATCGGCTAGATGCGTTTCAGCCGGAAAACGCGCGATCTCCGGCGGCGCCGGCCTACGGAAACTTGGCGGCGCGCAGGGGCGCTGACGGCGATTCCCATGCCCGATCGACTGAACTCGCAGGCGCGCGAGGCCCTCGAGGACCTCAGAAATCGTCGCAACGATTGGTCACCCGAGTTCGTACAGAAGGAGCGATCAGCTCTTATACTCGCTAACAGCGCCCCTTTGCCTGAAAAATATGGTGACGCGGCCCGCGATTCCCTTAAGTCTTGAAATTGTCGCGAAGATGCACCTCCAGCGGCCATGAGCGCCTTCGGACCGATTGCACCCAGGTCCGAAGGCGCTCACGTCACCGCCGAGCGGCGTCGATCCTCCGCAAATCGAGTGTTGATCTAGGCCGCCGCCGTCCGTGCGCGGGGCGGCTCGATCAGCTGCACGACCTCATCGGTCTCTCCGACCAGCACGGCCGAGCTGCAGGGCCGAAGCGCGTCAAGCCATTTGAGCGCGACCAGCTTTGCGATCGTGTCCTCGGGAGCCTCGAAGGTGAACCGGTCGAGCGGGATCTCCCGCCCTTGGCCGCCGGGCTCCAGAACGAAGGTTTTGAGGGTGTACCAAGCCATACCCCACCTTAGCGCAGGCCGGCGGATGGCGGAACGTGGTTATCGGTCGCATCGGGGGCCGGGCGCGAGGCCGGGCGGCGGTGCTGGACTCGGTCTCAATGCCGACCACTAGGGACCCAGAGCTCCACGCCTTCAGCCCGCCTGGACCTTCAGCGGTTGAGCCGAGGACTTGCCATCCAATAGCCGGATAACCGGCAGCCCGAGCGCCGCCAGCACCGATAGGAAGCCGAACATGACCGTCATGTAGAAGGCGCAAGCAACGACCAGCAGCGGCCAACGGCGATCGCCAGTGCGGTTGACGTAGATTGCGACAGCCGGGGCCATCAGCGCCAGCTCGTAAGCCAGGGCGTAGGGCGTCACCAGAAACGCACCGCCAAAGATCGCCAAGATTCGATCGGCGGTGCTGGTGGGCCCGCGAAATACTGTCCAGACCAACGCGATGCCGATCGGGACGAACGCCCAGGCGAGCACAGCGTCGTGGCCAGTCTGTCTGATGAGGGCGAACGGGGCGATGTCGCCTCGAAGAATGTCCGGGTCACTGAGAACCGAACTCTGGAATTCACGCATAACCGAGAACCAGTCGAGCCAAGCGGAGACGCCCAGCATAGCCGCCGAGGTTGCGGCAACGGCGGTCGCGACAAGGGCCGACACCACCAATGTGATCCACCGCCGCTCTGCCAGGAGCGCGATCGGCACGAGCACGACGAGCTGAGGCTTTATCCCCACGGCTATGCCGTAGAGGATGCCCGCGACGATTGGGCGGGTTCGTTGAAACGTCAGGCCACCGATAACCAGCGCGCCCATTAATAGAGTGGCTTGGCCAACCATCGCTGACAAGCCAACCGGCGGCAAAAGGATGAACCACCACGGCGCGCCGGCCTTCATGCCGGCGGCCAGAAACAGTCCGCCAGTTACGGTCAGCCAGAGAGCAAAGCCCAGCCAGACGCCGCCTAGGCTGAAGGGCAGGAAGACCGACAGGCTCGACGGTGGATTCACGAACGCGTGCAGGTGTCCCGCCACCCCATCGGCCAGCTCGGTCGTATATGCCAGGTCATAGAGGCGGTGCGGCGCATGAAGCGCCGTCTGTGCGCCAACCCAGGACACCCGGAAGTCGCTCGCCCAGTACCCCAGCGGTTGGCGCGCCAGCAGGCCTATTGTGGTCATTGCAATCCCGGCGACCACCAGGGCCAGCAGCAACCCGCGGCCGTTGCGTCGCGCAGCGTCGGCATCCGTCATAGCTCGACCGTAGCCGCAAACTCCGCCGGTGGCACAGCCTGAACACGCAGCGGGCGGGGCGAGGCGCGGGACCACGGGGAATCCGGCAAAGTCATTCCGACCGTCGCGCCAAGTCGGCGTCGCCGAGCTCAACCCATGACGCCTGACTGTGTCAGTGAGAACCGAGGCGTGGCGGGCCGTAGCTGTCTTTGAGGAAGGTTGGAGGCCTGACCGAGAATCGAACTCGGGTGCACGGATTTGCAGTCCGCTGCGTCACCACTCCGCCATCAGGCCGCCGGAGGGGCGGATCGCTAACAGATGGGCCGCGCGAGAGCAACGGCGCAGCGGGGGCGCGGACGACGGGGCCGATTGCCTTGGTCGGCGGCGCAGACCTATAAGCCGCACGAGAGTTGTTGTGCGTCGAAGGACCTCCTGGAATGGCCGATAACGCCGCCGCCCGGCTGAACATGGTGGAGAGCCAGGTGCGCCCCGCCGACGTCACCGACGTGCGCCTGCACGACGCCATGCGCGCCCTGGCCCGCGAGGACTTCCTGCCGCCGGGCAAGTCCTATCTGGCCTATGCCGACATCGAGGTGGAGTACGCGCCGGGCCGCGCGCTCTTGAAACCGCGCGACGTGGCCAAGCTGCTGCAGGCGGTGCGGCCGATGCCGGGCGAACGCGCGCTGGCGATCGCCGCGCCCTATGCGGCGGCCGTGATGGAGCGCCTGGGCCTCAGCGTGACGCGCCTGGAGGAGGGCGATCTGTCGCAGCCGCCGGATGGCCCGCCCTACGACCTCATCGTCTGCGAGGGCGCGGTGGGGCGCGTCCCGTCCGCCTGGCTCTCGGCGCTCGCGCTGCGCGGGCGACTCGGCGTGGTCGAGCGCGACGGGCCGGTGGGCAAGGCCTGCGTGTATCTGCGCGCAGATGACGGCTTCGGCCGGCGCGAAGTGTTCGACGCCACGCCGCCGGTGATGGCCGGCTTCGCCGCTGAACATGGTTTCGCCTTTGAATAGTGATGTGAAACGCCGCGGGAACGGCGTGGTGAAAAAAGCTTAAGGTGACGGGGAGTAGGTGTTGGCGCCACACGTCGGCCCACAGAACAAGTCTCTCTCGCCTATTTTGGGGATACGGAATGTCGAAGATGCTTCGCGGACGCCTGCTTGCCGCGATCTTCAGTGCAGGCGTCGCCGGGAGCTTTGCGGCGCCGGCCTGCGCCGAGACGCTCGCCGACGCGATCGCCCTGGCCTATGACACCAATCCGTCCCTGCAGGCTCAGCGCGCCACCCAGCGCGCGCTGGACGAGAACTACGTGCAGGCGCGCTCCGGCTGGCGGCCGCAACTGAGCCTGCAAAGCTCGGCGGCCTGGACCGAATTCCGCACGCCGCGGGCGGCGCGCAACCAGCTCATCGACACCAACGGCGACGGCGTGCCGGACACCCCGTTGCCGCTGTCGGGCGACGGCATCAACCGCGTGAACTCCGGCAGCCTGGGCTTGAGCCTCTCGCAGCCGATCTGGACCGGGGGCCGCACGGCCGCCGCCGTCTCGGCCGCCGAGGGCGACATCCTGTCGGGCCGCGAGACCCTGCGCCGGGTCGAGTCCCAGGTGCTGCTGACCGTCATCCAGGCCTATGTGGACGTGCGCCGCGACCAGGAAGGCCTGCGCATCCGCCAGGAGAACGTCAACGTCCTGCAGAAGCAGCTCGAGCAATCCAGGGCGGAATTCGAGGTCGGCCAGATCACCCGCACCGACGTCGCCCAGTCCGAATCCCGCCTGGCCGGCGCCCAGGCCCTGCTGCAGACCGCGACCGCCCAACTCGCCATCAGCCGCTCCAACTACGCCGCGGTGGTCGGGCAGAACCCCGGCGAACTGGCCCCCGAGCCGTCGCTCGCCTTCCTGCTGCCGGGCAACGCCGACGACGCCTTCGCGATCGCCGAGAAGTTCAACCCGACGCTGCGCGCCCAGCAGTTCGCCGAGCAGGCCAGCCGCGCCCGCGTCGCCGCCGCCCGTGCGGAGCGGATGCCGAACGTCTCGCTGCGCGGCACGCTGGGCTACAGCGGCGGCATCAACCCGCTCGACAGCGACCTTTATTCCCGCGAGACCCAGGCGGTGGCCGTGGTCAGCGTGCCGCTCTTCAGCGGCGGCCTGATCACCTCGCGCATCCGTCAGTCGATCGAGCGCAACAACACCGACCGGATCAACATCGAGACCCAGCGCCGCTCGATCCTGCAGACGGTCACCCAGGCCTGGAACCAGCTGATCGCGGCGCGGTCCAACATCGACTCCACCGAGCAGGCCGTGCGCGCCGCCCAGATCGCGGCCGAAGGCACGACCGAGGAGCAGAAGGTGGGCCTGCGCACCACGCTCGACGTGCTGAACGCCGAGCAGGAACTGCGCAACGACGAGCTGACCGCGGTGGCGGCCAAGCATGACGAGTACCTCGCCGCGGCGTCGGTGCTGGCCGCCATGGGCCGGCTGGAAGGCAAGGACCTGATCCCGTCGATCACCCAGTACGATCCGAAGCGGAATTTCCGGAAGCTGCGCTTCGCGCTGGGCTACGTGCCGTGGGAAGAGCCGATCTCGGCCGTCGACCGCATCCTGGCCGCGCCGCCCATCCCGATGAGCGCCGACAAGCCGAGCGAAGCCCCCATCGGCCCCGGCCTGCAGCCGCCGCCGGCCGCGGGCGCAGCGAAAAAGTAGGCTTTCGAAGCAGGCCTCCCCTTCGGCTGAAAATGGTCTAGGCTAAGCCGCAACGGATTCATTCTTTCGCTCGGCGGCCGGCCTCATGTCCGAACAGACCTCACAAGAACCGACCATGGAGGAGATCCTCGCCTCCATCCGGCGGATCATCTCCGAAGACGACGCGCCGCCGCCGGAAGAGGCCGCGCCCGCCCCGGCCGAGGAGCCTGCCGCGCTGGAGGCGGAAGCCGCGCCGGAACCGGAGCCGGAACCCGCCGTGGAGCCGGAACCGGTCGCAGCCGCCGCGGAGCGCGAACCCGAGCCCGTGGTCGAAGAGGAGGCGTTGGAGTTGACGGACAAGGTGGAGACCCACGGCGATCTCGACGTCGTAGCCCCGGCGGCCGCGCCGCCGCCCCCTGAGCCGGAGCCCGCCCCGGTCGCCACGGCCGAGGGCTTGGTCAGTGAGCATGCGGCCACCGCGGCCGCTTCGGCCTTCGGCCAGCTCTCGGCGGCCATCGCCATGCCGAAGGGCGACCGCACGCTGGAAGACGTCGTGCGCGAACTCCTGCGGCCGCTGCTGCAACAGTGGCTGGACGAGAACCTGCCGCCCATCGTGCAACAGTCCGTCGAAGCCGAAGTCGCCCGCATCGCCCGCGGCCGAGTACGCTAGGTCTTCAATTCACCGCTCATCCCCGCGAAGGCGGGGACCCAGGTGTTTTTGTGTTGCTGAGCCTGCCCCGTGCAGGGCCTCGCCGGCCGGGTCGCTGAAACGAAAAAGCCTGGGTCCCCGCTTTCGCGGGGACGAGCGGGTATGTATTCAGCGCCTCGCCAGAGCCCCAAGACACCATGCTTGAAAAGACCTTCGATCCGAAATCCGTCGAGCCGCGCCTCTATGCCGCCTGGGAGGCGTCCGGCGGCTTTGCGCCGACCAGCGACCCGGCCGCCGAGCCGTTCTCCATCGTCATCCCGCCGCCGAACGTCACCGGTTCACTGCATATCGGGCACGCGCTCAACAACACCCTGCAGGATGTGTTGATCCGCTTCGAGCGGATGCGGGGCAAGGCCGCGCTCTGGCTGCCCGGCACCGACCACGCGGGCATCGCCACCCAGATGGTGGTGGAGCGCCAGCTCGCCGAGGCCGGCAACCAGAGCCGCCGCGACCTCGGCCGCGACGCCTTCGTCGAGAAGATCTGGGAGTGGAAGGCCAAGTCCGGCGGGACCATCGTCAACCAGCTGAAGCGCCTGGGCGCGTCCTGCGACTGGAGCCGCGAGCGGTTCACCCTGGACGAGGGCCTCTCGGCGGCGGTTCGCAAGGTCTTTGTGACCCTTTACAGGGAAAAGCTCATCTACCGCGACAAGCGGCTGGTGAACTGGGACCCGCACTTCCAGACCGCGATCTCCGACCTGGAGGTCGAGCAGCGCGAGGTCGACGGCCACTTCTGGCACTTCGCCTATCCGCTGGAGGACGGCTCCGGCGAGATCGTCGTGGCGACCACGCGGCCGGAGACCATGCTGGGGGACACCGCGGTCGCCGTGCATCCCACCGACGAGCGCTACAAGGGGATGATCGGGCGCGCCGTGCGCCTGCCGATCGTCAACCGGCCGGTCCCGATCATCGCCGACGAGTACGCCGACCCCGAGAAGGGCTCCGGCGCGGTGAAGATCACGCCGGCGCACGACTTCAACGACTTCATGGTCGGCAAGCGCAACAACCTGCCGATGATCAGCGTCTTCGACGACTTCGCGCGGATCAACGACAACGCGCCGCCCGAGTACCGGGGGCTGGACCGGTTCGCGGCGCGCAAGAAGGTGGTCGAGGCGTTCGAGGCCCTGGGCCTGCTGCGCGGCGTCGAGAAGACCCGCCACATGGTGCCGCACGGCGACCGCTCGGGCGTCGTCGTCGAGCCCTATCTGACGGACCAGTGGTACGTGAACGCCGAGGAGCTGGCCAAGCCGGCGATCAAGGCCATCGAGCAGGGCGACACCGTCTTCGTCCCCAAGGCCTGGGAGAAGACCTACTTCGAGTGGATGCGGAACATCCAGCCGTGGTGCATCTCGCGCCAGCTCTGGTGGGGCCACCGCATCCCGGCCTGGTTCGGCCCGGGCGGGAAGATCTTCGTCGCCGAGACCGAGGACGAGGCGAAGAAGCAGGCCTACGAGCACTATGGCCGCGAAGAGCCCCTGCGCCAGGACGAGGACGTGCTGGACACCTGGTTCTCCTCGGCGCTCTGGCCGTTCTCGACGCTGGGCTGGCCGCAGAAGACCGACGACCTGGCCCGGTTCTACCCGACCCACACCCTGATTACCGGCTTCGACATCATCTTCTTCTGGGTCGCCCGGATGATGATGCAGGGCCTGCATTTCATGGGCGAGGTCCCCTTCAAGCGCATCTTCATCAACGCGCTCGTCCGCGACGCGGAGGGCAAGAAGATGAGCAAATCCAAGGGGAACGTCATGGACCCCCTGGAACTGGTGGACGACTACGGCGCCGACGCGCTGCGTTTCACGCTGACGGCGATGTCGGGGCAGGCGAGGGACATCAAGCTCTCCCGCGAGCGGATCGAGGGCTACCGCAACTTCGGCACCAAGCTGTGGAACGCCACGCGCTTCACCCAGATGAACGGGGCGGCGAGGGCGGAGGGCTTCGACCCGGCAAAGGTGAAGCTGCCGCTTAACCGCTGGATCGTCGGCGAGACCGCGCGCACGGCCCAGGCGGTGACGGCCGCGCTCGACACCTGCGGTTTCGACGCGGCGGCCGACGCGCTCTACCGCTTCGTCTGGCGTCAGTACTGCGACTGGTACGTCGAGCTCTCCAAGCCGGTGCTCGGCAAGCCGGAAGAGCCGTCCGCCGACGAGGCCGCCCGCGACGAGACCCGCGCCACCGCCGCCTGGGTGCTGGACGTGATCCTGAAGCTGCTGCACCCGGTGATGCCGTTCCTGACCGAGGAGCTCTGGGGCCAGACGGCGGCCCTCGGCGCGGCGCGCGACCACAAGGGCTTCCTGATGACGGCCCCCTGGCCGGACCTGCCGGCCTCGCTCATCGACCCGGCGGCGGACGCCACCATTGGCCTGATCGTCGAGACCATCGCCGAGGGCCGCTCGGTCCGCGCCGAGCTGAACGTGCCCAACTCCGCGCGGCCGCCGCTGCTCGTGGTGGACGCGAACGAGGCCCAGCGCGGGGTGCTGCGCGACGCGGCCCCGCTGATCATGCAGATGCTGCGGGTCGCCGAGGTGAAGATCGTCGACGCGCCGCCGCCTGGCGCGATCCCCTATGTCGTGGAAGGCGCGACGCTCGCCCTGCCGGTCGCCGAGTTCATCGACGTCGCCGCCGAGCGCGCACGACTGGGCAAGGAGGTGGGCGGGCTGGCCTCGGACATCGAGCGGACCGCCAAGAAGCTCGCCAACGCCGACTTCGTCGCCCGTGCGCCGGAAGAGGTCGTCGAGGAGAACCGCGAGCGCCTGGCCGAAGCGGAGGCCGCCAAGGCCAAGCTGGAAGCGGCGCTCGGACGGCTGGGGGCGGTGGTCTGAAGGCCTACTTCGGCGTCACGCGGTAGAGGCCGCCCTTGGTCGAGTCCTCGAGGAGCCAGAGCGCGCCGTCGGGGGCCACCTCCACGTCGCGGACGCGAAAGCCGACGTCCCAGCGCTCCGCCGACTTGGCCGTCGCGCCGCTGACGATGACGCGGATCAGGGCCTTGCTGGCCAGGCCGCTCAGCAGGGCCGAGCCCTTCCACTGCGGGAACATCTTACCGTCGTAGAAGATGAGGTTCCCCATGGCGATGACCGGCGTCCAGTAGATCACGGGCTTGGCCAGGTCAGGCCGCGTGTCCGGGCTCGGGATGGGCACGCCGTTGTAGTTGACCGCATAGGAGACCAGCGGCCAGCCATAGTTCTTGCCGGGCTCGATCAGGTTCAGCTCGTCGCCGCCGCGAGGGCCCTGCTCGGCTTCCCACAGCCTGCCGTCGGGCGCGAAGGCCAGGCCATAGGGCGTGCGGTGGCCGCTCGTCCAGGTTTCGGCCGGGGTCAGGTTCGGCCCGGGGAAGGCGTAGGTGCGGATGACCGGCGCGGTCTTGGCGGCTTCGGTGTCCTTCGGCGGGTCGATCACCGGGACGGTGGGCGCGCCGACCTTGCCGGCCATCGGGTTGCCGGGCGCGGGCTTTCCGTCGAGGGTCAGGCGCAGGATCTTGCCGAGCGGCTGGTTGGGGTCCTGGGCGGGCGTCATGCGCTGCCGCTCGCCGACCGTCAGGAACAGGTATTTCTTGTCCGGCGAAAAGGCGATCTGGGCGCCGAACTGGCCGCCCTTGCCGCGCTCGCCGTCGCGCCAGATCACCTTCAGGTCGTCGAGGCTCGCGGAGGCCTTGCCGATGGTGAGCCTGGCCCGCGCCAGCGCCAGGCTGGAGCCGCCATCACCGGGTTCGGCATAGGTCAGGTAGACATTGTGGTCGCTGGCGTAGTGGGGTGACAGGAAGACGCCCAGCATCCCGCCCTGGCCCTGGGCCAGCACCGCCGGCGCGTTGGCCACCGGCGTCTTGGCGCCCTGCTGGGTGACCATCCAGATCGGCCCCACCTTCTCGGTGATCAGCATCCGCCCGTCCGGCAGGAAGGCGATGCGCCAGGGCAGCTTGAAGGTCGCGACCGGGGTCATGACGAAGGGGAGGCTGGCCTCCGCCGCCTGCTGGCCGGCGTTGGCCTGGGCGCTGGCGCCGCCAGGCGCGCAGGCGCTCGTGGCCGCCAGGGCCGCGAGCGCGGCCGTCTTCGTAAGGTTCATGCTCAGTCCTCTGTGGGTCGCAGCCCTGCCGTCGCCCGGCAACGCGCCAGGTTCGCTATCGTTCTCGTGTTTGGCGCTGTTCGGATCCGACCGCCCGATGGCCGGGGGACAGCCTAGCGAGGCGAAGCTGGGCCGTCGACCGCCCGGGCGGCAGGCTCAAGACTCGGACGGGTCAGCGGCGGGCGCGGCGGCGTGCAGGCCGTGCAGCGGATCGCCCAAGAGGGCGGCGCGCGCCTTGCCGGCGGCGCGCATGAAGGAGAAGTCGCGCGCGAAATAGGCGCGGGGCGGCATGCCCATGAAGTGGCGGAAGTCGCGGACGAACTGGGACTGGTCCACATAGCCCGGGTCGATCATCCGGCCCCAGAGCCCCGGCGGATGCTCCCGGATCGCGGCGAAGCTGCGCAGGAAGCGCTGGCGGCGCAGCAGGGCCTTCGGGCCCATGCCGAAATAGGTCAGCGCCAGGCGCTCCAACTGGCGGGGCGAGCGGCCTAGGCGGCGGGCCCATTCGGCCACCGAGCGGACTTCCGGATCGAGCATCGCCTCGTGCGCGGCGACCAGCATGGTCTCGGCCGCCTGCCGGCCAGCCATGTGGGCCAGTAGCCAGGCGTCGAGCGCAGCCACTCTGGCGGCGTCGTCGGAGGCGGACAGCACATCGCGCAGGAGCTCGTCGGCGGCGGCGCCGATGAAATTCGACAGCGGAATGATGTCGTCGACGTAGTCGCAGGCCGGCAAGGCCGTGAACACCGCCCAGCCGGCCGGCAGGAAGCCCACGCCCACCAGCCGCCCCGGCGCGCCGCGGACCCGCGCGGTGCGGCTGATCACGCCGCTCATCAGGGCTGCGGGCGGCGCATGGGTCACAACGCGGCCATCGCCGAAGGTCTGGCTCCATTCGCCGTCGAGCAGCAGGCGGATGTTGGCCCATTCGGGGAACAGCAGTTCCTCGATCAGCCCGTCGCCGCCGACCTCGAGCACATAGTAGGTGGTGATCGTCGCGCGCAGCGCCGGCGCGGGCAGGAAATACCGAAACGAGACGCTCGTCTCAGGCATCATGCGGGCATGATCCGGAGGTCTGGCACCTGGGCAGTCTAAGGTGTTGGAACGGCTAGAGGAAGCGCCCAAGGCCAAGCCGCTCTTGGAGCGCCTCGGCGCCCGGGTCTAGCATCCGCCCGGGCGGGGCGGCCGCCGAGGCGAGGGGGCAGGTCATGGTCAGGCGGGATTTCGCGCGGGTTTGGGCGGCGCTGGCTGCGGCGGCCATGTCGATCGCCTGGGCGTGGCCGGCCGCGGCTCAGCCGGCGCCGACGGTCTCCGGGGTGCAGGCGCTCTTCCTGCTGAGCGATGCGAAGTCGCGCTCGATCGGGCCGGAGAACCTCACCGGCGAACCCGGCATGGGCGGCCGCACCGAGCTCAAGGACGGCAGCGCCAAGTACGCGGCCAAGGACCTGGGCCGCGGCTGGAAGGTCAATCCGTACATCGTCATCGCGCCGGGCAAGACCTTCACCTTGGGCGACGCGAAGGGGCCGGGCGTGATCAACCACATCTGGATGACGCTGGGCGGGGCGGCGGACTACCGCTCGGCGATCCTGCGGATCTACTGGGACGGAGAGGCGACGCCGTCCGTCGAGACGCCGGCCGGGGACTTCTTCGCGGCCGGCTGGGGTCGTGGCGCGGAACCGGTGATCGATTCCGCGGTGGTGGCGGTCAATCCGGGCAGCGGCCTCAACAGCTTCTGGCAGATGCCGTTCCGCAAGCGGGCCCACCTGACCCTGGAGAACCGCAGCGCCAAGTCGCTGACCATCTACTACCAGATCGATTTCTCGCAGACCGCCGTGCCGGCCAACGCCGGCTATTTCCATGCGCAGTTCCGGACCGGCAAGGCCGATCCGGCGGCCGGGGCCTACACCCTGGTGGACGGCGTCAAGGGCCGGGGCCAGTACGTCGGGACCTACCTGCGCCACCGGGCGCTCAGCCCCGGCTGGTGGGGCGAGGGCGAGGTGAAGTTCTACCTCGACGGGGACAAGGACTTCCCGACCATCGCGGGCACCGGCGAGGAGGACTACTTCCTGGGCTCCTACTCCTACTTCAAGCACGACCCGAAGGGGCCCTACGTCGAGACCTCCTATGCCTCGACCTACGCCGGCTTCCTGGCGACCCAGGCCCGCAACATCGACCCCGACTACTTCAAGCCGGACAGCGAGCGCCGCTATGGCGAATACCGCTGGCACATCCTCGATCCGGTGCGGTTTTCCAGCGCGCTGAAGGTGACGATCCAGAACCTGGGCTGGAAGGGCGCGAGCCTGACGCGGATCATCGGCGACGGGACCTATCTGCCGCTGCACGACGAACTGTCGTCGGTCGCCTATTGGTACCAGGCCGAGCCGCACGCGCCGTTCCCCAGGCTGCCCGACGATGCGGCGCTGGTCGAGCCGCCCAAGCCCGCCGCGCCCTGACGTCGGCGCGCTCGCCAAATCTATCGCCGGTTTAACTTGCGGCGGCCGGGGTCTTGGCCATCCTGGCGCGATCGCTGGGGGATTCTCGCGCATGCGTAGACTGATGATTGCGGCCGCGGCCGTCGTGGCGCTGTCGTTCGGGCTTTCGGCCGCGACCGCCTGGGCCGCCGACGACGCGCCGGCCAAGTCCGACGCCAAGGACAAAGGCGACAAGAGCGGCGACAAGAAGGATGGCATCGACCTGCCGCCGTTCCCCGCCGACGCCAGCGTCAAGCAGGTGACCCACGTCGCGGGCAAGACGCTGAACTACACCGCCACCGTCGGTTCGCTGCCGGTGCGCGACGAGAAGGGCAAGAAGATCGCCGAGGTGGTGTTCACCGCCTACACCCTCGACGGGCCGAAGGATCCCAACCGGCCGGTGACCTTCGCCTTCAACGGCGGCCCTGGCGCGGCCTCGGTCTACCTGAACCTCGGCGCCATCGGGCCCAAGCGCGTGCAGTTCGGCGCCCAGGGCGACAGCCCGTCGGATCCTGCCCGGCTGGTCGACAATCCCGGGACCTGGCTCGACGTCACCGACATGGTGTTTATCGATCCGGTCGGCACCGGCTTCTCGCGCTCGCTGGTCGACAAGGACGAGACCAAGAAGCACTTCTATTCGATCAAACCGGACATCGAGTACCTGTCGCGGATCGTCTACGACTGGCTGCTCAAGAACGGCCGCATGGCCTCGCCCAAGTACATCACCGGCGAGAGCTACGGCGGCTACCGCGTGCCGCGGATCACCTACTTCCTGCAGACCCAGCTCGGCGTCGGCATCAACGGCATGGTGATGGTCTCGCCCTACCTCGAGCCGCCGATGGACCAGGCGCCGAACTTCTCACCCATGCCCTGGGTGACGACGCTGCCGTCGATGGCCGCCGCCAACTACGAGCGGCAGGGCAAGGCGCTGTCGCCGGCGCAGATGAAGGAGGTCGAGGACTACGCCCGCGGCGAGTTCGTCACCGACCTGATGAAGGGCCGCCGCGACGTGGCCGCGGTCGACCGGCTGATAGGCAAGGTGACCGCCTACACCGGCCTCGACCCGGTGTTCGTCAAGCGCTCCGGCGGACGCATCGACACCCGCGCCTTCCTGCGCGAGCTCTATCGCGACACCGGCAAGATCGGCAGCGTCTATGACTCGAATGTCACCCAGGACGATCCCTTCCCGTGGGCGCCCGACGGCCAGCGCGGCGACCCGATCCTGGACGCGATCATCGCGCCGACGACCAGCGCCATGGTCGACTTCGACACCCGCGTGGTCGGCTGGAAGGCCGAGGGCCGGTTCAATGCGCTGAGCTACGACGTGGGCGAGAACTGGGAGAAGGGCGTCGAGCTCACCGAGGCCACGACCGATCTCCGCCAGGCGATCGCCGCCGACCCGAAGATGAAGGTGCTGATCGTCCACGGCTACGACGACCTCAGCTGCCCCTATTTCGTCTCGCGCCTGGTCATCGACCAGATGCCGATCACGGGCGACCCGAACCGAGTGAAGCTGGCGATCTATCCGGGCGGGCACATGTTCTACAGCCGCCCGGGCAGCCAGGCGGCGTTCCGCGAGGACGTGAAGGCCGTCTTCGGAGCCCGGTGACCACCGCGCTGGCCCACCGTGGCGTGAGAGCTCAAGCTCAGCATCCCACGCCGATTAGGCTGGTGCGAACAAGGCCGCCTGCCGCACGCCATCGAAGATGAACTGGACGGCCAGGCCCGCCAGCAGCACCCCGGATATCCGGCCGACAACGTCGGAGCCCGTCTGTCCCAGCCGCCGCACCAGGCGCTCAGACACCAGCATGGCGATATAGGTCACGGTGAGGCAGATCACGACCATCAGCACGACTGCACATTTCTCCAGCCAAGCCTGCGTGCGGCCCATGACCAGCACGACGGCCGCAAGGCTGCCAGGGCCGGCGATCAGCGGAAACGCCAGGGGAAAGATGGCGATGTCGCCGGCCTGTTGCGCATCCCGCGTTTCGCGCGCGTTGATCGAGGATAGGCCAGGGTTCGAGAAGGTCAGGGTCAGGGCTTGAAGGAAAAGGAGCACGCCGCCCGCGACCCGAAACGCCGGCAGCGACACGTGCAGCAGCGAAAGCGCTGCGCCGCCGCCCAGGGCGAACAGCAGCAGGACAACGCCCGCGATGGTCACCGACCGCGCGGCCAGGCTCCTGCGCTCCGGCCGATGCACGCCGGAAGTGAGGGAAGCGAAGACCACTGCGGTTTCGATCGGACCAATTGTCACGAAGACCGTGACGAAGGCCGAAAGGAGGTTCGGGGGCAGGATCATTTCCGGGGCTTGAAACTGTCGGGCGTTGGGTCGCCTGCGGTCCGTCGGCGACCGAGTTAGGGGTCGCGAAAAAATCTGCAAGCCGGGGCCTTGACGCTGTTTTCGGCCTTCCTAATTTTTTCGCCGTCGAGCGCCGCGAGGGCTCGACGACAGTCAGGGGGCGCCCGCGCTTCCGGGCGCCTCTCAGGTCCAACTTGCTCGTTCTGAGGAGATGGAAATGAGAACGGCATATGACTTCTCGCCCCTCTACCGCTCGATGATCGGCGTCGACCGCATGGCGGATCTCATCGACAGCGCGATGAGGAGTGAGGGAGATCGCAGCTATCCGCCTTACGACGTCGAAAAGACCAGCGACGAGGGCTACCGCATCACCCTGGCCGCGGCGGGCTTCGCCGCCCACGAGCTGGAAATCACGGCGCAACCGAACCTCCTGATCGTCGCCGGCCGAAAGGCCAAGGAGGAGGAGGACGACGGCGCGCGCACATACCTGCATCGTGGCATCGCCGCGCGCAATTTCGAGCGCAGGTTCGAACTGGCCGATTATGTGGTGGTCAAGTCCGCCAGCTATGACAACGGCGTGCTGGCGATCGACCTGGCCCGCGAGGTTCCCGAGGCGCTGAAGCCCCGGCGGATCGAGATCGGCGCCCCCGAGGCGATCCCCAACGTGCGTCGCATCCACAAGGATCAGGCGGGACATCGCGCCGCCTGACGAGCACGGAACCATCAAGCTGAAGTCCGGAGCGCCCCCGGGCGCTCCGACGCACGTGACGAAAGGAGGACTGTCATGAACGTGCGCGATCTTGTTCCCTGGACCCGGGACAACGACCGGGACCGCACCCTTCCGGCTGCCCAGGAGGCGGCGGCCAGCCCGCTGTTCACCCTGCACCGGGAGATGAACCGGCTGTTCGACGACGTCTTCCGCGGCTTCGATACGCCGTCCCTGTGGGGCGGCCGCGCCGCGTGGCCTCAGTTGGAGGTGCAGGACGCCGACGGTGAATACCGGGTGACCGCCGAGCTGCCGGGCCTGGAGGAGAAGGACGTGGAGGTGCTGTTCGAGGACGGCGTGCTGATCCTGCGCGGTGAAAAACGCGCGGAGACCGAAGACCGTAGCCGCGCCTTCAGCGAGCGTGTCTACGGCCGCTTCGAGCGCCGCCTTGCGCTCGGCGACATCGACGAGGACCGCATCCAGGCCAAGTTCCGTAACGGCGTCCTGACCGTGACCGCGCCCAAGACCGCGCAAAGCCAGGCGCGGGTGAAGCGGATCCCGATCAATTCCGGGGCGACCAGCCACTGACGCAGCGGCCCGCCGCCCGAGGCCGGGGACGTCTTGGCCAGCCTCGGGCTGGCTTCCTCAAACCCCTTTTGTCGGAGACGATTATGCGACCCCTTCGCAAAGCCATTCTCGCGGGCGCCGCGGCGATCGCCTTGGTGGGCGTCGCCGGATTGGCGGTCGCGGAGATCAAGAACGCTCACGTGCTCGATGTCCGCCTGCCCGACGGATCCCTGGCGCATATCCGATATGTCGGTGACACGCCGCCGGCGGTGAGTTTCGCCTCGGCGCCGCCGGTGCTCTCAATCTTCTCGCCGGCGTCCGATCCCTTCGGACCAGGCTCGCCGTTCGCGGCGCTGGAACGGATCTCACAGGCGATGGACCGTCAGGCGGAAGCGATGCTCCGCGAGGCCATCGCTCGACCTGGGCTGTTCACCGGGCCTGACCTGATGCAGGTCGACGTCGGAAAGCTGCCGCCGGGCGCGCGAGGCTTCTCGATGGTCTCGACGATGTCGGGCGACGGTGTCTGTACCCGAAGCGTCGAGTACCGTTCGCTCGGCGATGGCAAGCCGCCACAGGTCGTGACCCGTACGTCCGGGGCCTGCGGAGCCGACGAGAAGCCTCCGGCGCCTTCAACGACGGCCTCTGCGCCGGGTCGCGCGGGGCGACAGCCCATCTGACGGAACGACGCGAGCGGCGCGCCTTCACGGCGACGGCCGCTCGCGCAGCGACTGAGAAAGGAGACGATAGGAGACACGATGATGCGACTTGCAACGTCAGAACAGATCTTTGAGCTGCAGGGCGGTCGCGCGCCCTACAGCCTCAGGACCGCCCTCGAGCGCGGCGTTCGTCCTGCCGTTGGCTTTCAAAACCCGGATGACGTGGTGAAGGACCCGCACCTCACCTTCCGCGATAAGCGGGAAATCCTCTCATCGTGGGCGTCAGACGCGTCGGCGGTGCAGGACGAGCCGCGCCTGAGGTGGCTGTTGGGCACCGTCGAGCCGGTCCCATTGGATGAGGTGCGCGCAGCGTTCAAGCGCCTGGACGCGATGGAGGCGGGTCATGGCGACGGCACTCACTAACACCTTGAAGGTGGCTCTCGTCGTCGGGCTGGTCGGCCTCGGTGTCTTGGCGCTGGTGGCTGCGACCCAGGCGGCCTGACGACAAGTTCCTGGGAACACGACAAGATACGCATTGTCGAAGTTGAGCGGCTTGCGCACGGCTGGACGGTGCGGAGGGAGGCGATCCGGGCGTCCGCCCGCCGCCGCCGGCTGCGGAGTTACGCCTGCTCCGCGGGGCTTCGACGTTTGCCTCTCGCCCTGGGTTATGCTTGTTCACCTAGGACGCCGCGCGGGCGAAAAGACCCGCGCGCGAACATAGGAGAGGATGCATGTCAGAGGCCGTTCTGCCCCCCGGCTGGCCCGCCATGTCGATCGAGCGGGCGAACGCCCTGATCACCCAGCCCGGCTCGGTCCTAGAGATCGAGGAAATCGATATCCGGGGCATCCGCACCAAGGTCTGGAAGAACCTGCCGCCCAGCCTGCGGGCCGTCGTGGAGGCCTCGCGCGTGCACGGCGAGCGCATCTTCCTAGTCTACGAGGACGAGCGGGTCAGCTTCGAGGCCTTCCATCGCGCGGTCGCGGTGTTGGCGACCGAGCTCGCCGCCCGGGGCGTGGTCAAGGGCGACCGGGTCGCGGTGATCATGCGCAACCTGCCGGAGTGGGTCGCGTCGTTCTACGCGGCCATCTCGCTGGGCGCGGTGGTGACGCCGTTGAACGCGTGGTGGACCGGACCGGAGCTGGAATACGGCCTGACCGATTCCGGGACCAAGATCGCGCTGATGGACGCCGAGCGCTACGAGCGGATGACCGAGCATCTGCCCAACTGCCCGGAGCTGCAGCGCGTCTATGTCAGCCGCGCCCGCGAGGAGATCGCGCACCCGCTGGTGACCAAGCTGGAGGACGTGATCGGCGCGCCGGAGACCTGGAAGGACCTGGCCGACCTGCCGTTGCCGCCGGCCGATATCTCGCCCGACGACGACGCGACCATCTTCTACACCTCCGGCACCACGGGGAAGCCGAAGGGGGCGCTCGGCACCCAGCGCAGCGTCAACACCAACATCTTCACCGCCGCCGCCGCCGGCGCGCGCAGCTTCCTGCGCAAGGGCGAGGCGCCGCCGGCGCCCGACCCCGACGGGCCGCAGCGCTCGTCGCTGATCTCGGTGCCCTTCTTCCACGTCACCGGCTGCATGGCCGTCCTGAACCCCAGCCTGTTCGGCGGGGCGAAGCTCGTGATGATGCACAAGTGGGACGTGATCCGCGCCTTCGAGCTGATCGAACGCGAGAAGATCCAGTCGGCGGGCGGCGTGCCGACCATTGCCTGGCAGCTCATCGAGCATCCGGCGCGCGCCAACTACGACCTCTCGTCCCTGGAGTCGGTGGCCTATGGCGGCGCGCCGTCGGCGCCGGAGCTGGTCAAACGCCTGCGTGAAGCCTTTCCGAAGTCGCAGTCCGGCCAGGGCTGGGGCATGACCGAGACCTCCGCCACGGTGACGTCGAACGGCGCCGAGGACTACGCCAACCGCCCCGATAGCTGCGGCGTTCCCGCGGCCGTCGCGAAGCTGGAGATCCGCGACCCGGTGGACGGCAAGACCGTGCTGCCGGCCGGGCAGGTCGGCGAGCTGTGGTCCTTCGGGCCGATGAACGTGAAGGGCTACTGGAACAAGCCCGAGGCCTCGGCCCAGACCTTCGTCGACGGCTGGGTGCGGACCGGCGACCTCGCGAAGCTCGACGAGGAGGGCTTCTGCTACATCATCGACCGGGCCAAGGACATGCTGATCCGCGGCGGCGAGAACATCTACTGCGTCGAGGTGGAGAACGCCCTCTACGACCATCCCGCGGTGATGGACGCCGCCGTCGTTGGCATCCCGCACCGCACGCTCGGCGAGGAGCCCGGCGCGGTGGTGACACTGAAGCCCGGCATGCACGCGACCGAGGACGAGCTGCGCGCCCACGTCGCCGAGCGGCTGGCCGCCTTCAAGGTGCCCGTGGCGATCAGGTTCTGGCACGAGGTCCTCCCGCGCAACGCCAACGGCAAGATCATGAAGAGCGAGCTGAAGAAGCTCTTCGTCGACGAGCAGGCCCCCGCCTGAGGACCCGCGCCGACCTCCTGCTGGTCGCGCGCGGGCTGTTCGAGAGCCGCGCCAAGGCCCGCGCCGCCATCGAGGCCGGCGGCGTCATGGCCAACGGGCGGCCGGTGCTGAAGGCCGCGGAGTTGCTGGCCGACGATGCGGTGATCGACGCGACGCCGGCCCATCCTTGGGTCGGCCGCGGCGCGCTGAAGCTGGAGCATGCGCTCAGCGTGTGGCCGATCGCGGCCGAGGGGCGCGTGGTGCTGGACGTCGGCGCCTCGACCGGCGGGTTCACCGAGGTCTGCCTCGCGGCCGGCGCGCGGCGGGTCTATGCGGTCGATGTCGGGCGCGGCCAGCTTCACGCGAGCCTGCAGGACGATCCGCGGGTGGTGAGCCTGGAGGGCTTCGACGTGCGCAGCCTGACCGCCGCTGAGCTCTCCGAACCGCCGCAGCTTGTCGTGTGCGACGTGAGCTTCATCGGCCTCGCTAAGGCTCTGCCGCAGGCGCTCGCCCTGGCTGCTCGAGGCGCGGACCTGGTCGCCCTGGTCAAGCCACAGTTCGAGGTGGGCCCCGAGCGGGTCGGGAAGGGCGGCCTGGTGAAGGATACCCTCGCACGGGCCGAGGCGCTGGCCGGCGTCGAGGCCTTCCTGGCGGCATCTGGCTGGGCCGTGCGCGCCTCGACCGACAGCCCGGTGGCGGGCGGCGACGGCAATCGCGAGTACCTGCTCTGGGCGCAAAAGGCCTGGGCGCAAAAGGAAGGGCCGCCCGCGGGGAGCGGACGGCCCTGATCTCTCGGCTGAGGCTGCGTTAGTCGACGATGTGGTAGCGGCCGCGATAGTCGGGGCAGACCCGGACGAAGCGCGTGTCGACCCGGCCATCCGGCATGTAGACCGGGCTCTCGGCCACCGTGCAGCCGTCGGGGCCGCGGCGGTCCTCGATCACCCGGAAGCGGGCGCCGTGGCGGCCATAGACCCAGACGGTGTCCCGCTCGGCGTAGCGCGAGGGGCCTGCGTCATAGTAGGCGCCGCTATAGGCCGGCGGGGGCGGCGGAGGCGGAGGCTCGGCGTAGACCGGCGGCCCGGGGGGCGGCTCGTCGTAGGCCGGTGGGGGCGGAGGCGGCGGCGCGTCGGCATAGCGCGGCGGGGCGTTGTTGCAGGCCGCCGTCGAGTGCCCGATGGCGGCGCCCGCGATGGCGCCCACGATGCCGCCCAGGAGCGAGCCGTCGGTGCGGTGACCGCTGGCGGCGATCTGCGAGCCGATCACCGCGCCGCCCGCGCCGCCCACCAGGGCGCCGGTGACGCCGCGGCCGTTGGCGTCGCGCTGGCAGGGGTCGTAGTTGCTGTAGCCGGGGCCGCCGTAGGGCTGGGCCGAGGCGCTCGCGGCCAGGGCGAGCGCCGCCAGGCCGGCGGCCGCCGCCAACGCGCCCTTGGCGAAGGTCGAAGACTTGTTCATGGGTATCCCTCTCTCGAATTCTTTAAGCGGCCCTTCGGCGGCTTCGGGAATGGTTATGCTTCGGCGAAGCTGAACGGAGTTTGAGTGGACCGTTCATCTTCGTTCATCGCCGCTTAACGCGCTCGCGCGAGGACGCCTTTCACGCCCATGAAGCCGCATCCGCGACGCCATCGGCCGCCAAGCCGGCCGGCCCGTCCGTCCGGCCCGCCGGCGGAGCTGACGATCGAGGCCATGGGCGGCGAGGGCGACGGGCTCGCGCCGGGGCCAGCTTTCGTGCCCTTCACCCTGCCGGGCGAGCGCGTGCTGGCCGCGGGGTCGGGCGAGCGGCGTGAACTGGTCGAGGTGCTGGAGGCGAGCGCCGAGCGCGTGGCCCCGGCGTGCCCGCACTTCGGGACCTGCGGCGGCTGCGCCCTGCAGCACTGGGCGCACGAGCCCTACCTGGCCTGGAAGGTCGAACGGCTCGCCGCGACCCTGGCGCGCCAGCACATCGAGACGGAGCTTCTGCCGCCCTTCGCCGCCGCGCCCGAGACCCGGCGGCGGGTGGCGTTGCACGCGCGGCGCGGCAGCCGCGATGCGGCGCGGCTCGGCTACAAGGCGCGGAAATCGTGGGACCTAGTGGACATCGCCGTCTGCCCGATCTCCGACCCGGCGATCCAGGCGGCGATCCCGGCGCTGGAGCGGCTGGCCGCGCCGCTCTTCGAGCACCCAAAGTCCGCGCCGACCCTGCATGTGACCCTGACATCCAGCGGCCTCGACATCGACATCTCCGGCGTCGAGCGGAAGTCCGGCGGCCTCTCGGCTGACGCGCGCGTGCAACTCGCCGAACGGGCGGCGGAGGCGGATTTCGCCCGCGTCACCCTGGACGGCGAGGTCGCCTATCTGGCGCGGCTGCCGCAGGTGCGCCTGGGCCCGGCGGTGGTTTCCTTGCCGCCCGGCGCCTTCCTGCAGGCGACCCCGCAAGCCGAGGCGGCGATGGCGGCCTTCGTGGCCGCCGAAGCCGCGGGCGCGACACGGATCGCCGACCTCTATTGCGGCGTGGGGACCTTCACCTTCCGCCTCGCGCAGATCGCCCAGGTCCACGCCGCCGACTTCGCGCCCGAGGCTGTCCGCGCGCTCTCGGCCGCGCTTGCCGCTGCGACCGGCCTGCACGGTGTCACCGCCGAGGCCCGCGACCTGGTCCGCCGCCCGATGCTGGCCGAGGAGCTGAAGAAGACCGACGTCGCCGTCTTCGACCCGCCCCGCGCCGGGGCGGCCGAACAGACCGCCGAACTCGCCCGCTCGCCGGTCGCCCGCGTCATCGGCGTCTCCTGCAACCCCGCCACCTTCGCCCGCGACGCCCGCTCGCTGATCGACGCCGGCTTCACCCTCGAGCGCGTCCTCCCCGTCGACCAGTTCCTTTGGTCCCCGCACATCGAGCTGGTGGGGGTGTTTTCACGCTAGAAAACCTCCCCCGAAGCCCTGGCTTCGGGGGAGGGGGACCACGAAGTGGTGGAGGGGGCGCCGCGACTGCGCGCGAGTTGCACGAGGCCGTTGGCGATGCCCTGAGCGTCCGCGATCACTTCGCTCGCCGTGCACCGCACGACGTCGATGCGGAGCGACCGTAGGTATCCATCGCGCCGCGCATCACGAGCGGGACGGTCAGCGGACCCATGCGCGCCGCCGTCGATCTCCACGCATAGCCGCGCCCGTGCGCAGAAGAAGTCCAACACGTAAGGGCCGATGGGGTGCTGCCGGCGGAAGACCGGCTTGCCCTCTTCGCGTCCACGAAGCGCCTTCCAGAGCATGACCTCCGGCAGGGACATGCGTTTGCGGAGTTGGCGGGCGCGTTTGGTGGCGTTGCTGGTGACTCTCATGGGGCGGCAGCGCCCCCTCCACCGCCTCGCGGTCCCCCTCCCCCGCGGGCGGGGAAGGTTTTTGGCTTCAACCTCATGAGTTTATTACCCAAAAAGATCGATCTGACTGCCGGCTTTCGGCGGGACGCGGAACTGGGTGAGGTCTAGGGGCGGGAGCTTGGTCCCCAAGCCGTAGCGGGCCTTGGCGGTGGCGAAGCGGCGGGACATCAGGGCAGCGATGGGGCCTTCGCCCTTCATGCGCTTGCCCCACTGGCTGTCATAGGTCTTGCCGCCGCGCATCTGACGGACCAGCGACATGACGCGGGACGCCCGATCCGGGTGGTCGGTTGCGAGCCATTCCTGGAAGAGGTCGGCGATCTCCATGGGCAGGCGAAGCGCCACATAGCCCGCGCCGCGCGCGCCGGCGGCCGCGGCGCTCTCCAGCACCGCCTCCATCTCGTGGTCGTTGAGGGCCGGAATGCAGGGGGCGAACATGACGACCGTGGGCACGCCGGCTTCGGTGAGGCGGCGCAGGGCGTCCAGTCGCTTGCCGGGCGTCGCGGCGCGCGGCTCCATCGAGCGGGCGAGCCTGCGGTCCAGCGTGGTGATCGAGATCGCCACCCGCACCAGGTTCTTCTCTGCCATGGGCGCGAGCAGGTCGAGGTCGCGCAGGATCAGGCCGGACTTGGAGATCACCGAGAACGGGTGATTGAACCGTGACAGCACCTCGATGACCTGGCGCGTGATCCGCAGGCGACGCTCCTGTGGCTGGTAGGGGTCGGTGTTGCCGCCGATGTGGATCACCTCGGGGACATAGGTCGGCTTCGAGAGTTCCCGCTCCAGCAGGCGCGCGGCCTCCGGCTTGAAGAACAGCTTGGATTCGAAGTCGAGGCCGGGCGAGAGGCCCATGTAGGCGTGCGCGGGCCGCGCATAGCAGTAGATGCAGCCATGCTCGCAGCCCCGATAGGGGTTGATCGAGGCCGAGAAGCCCACGTCGGGGCTGTCGTTGTGGCTGATGATCACCTTGGCCTTCTCAGGCGTGACGGTCGTGGTGAGCTGCGTGGGTTCGATGTCGTCCGCCGTCCAGCCGTCGTCGAAGGCCTCGCGCGTCTGGCTCTCGAAGCGACCGGTGGCGTTGGTGCGTGCGCCGCGCCCGCGGACACTGCCCGGGATCTGCTGGGTGAAGGTGGTCACTCGCCCAAACTAGCCAGCCGAAAAGAACAAAACAAGAACTCATTGACCTTGTGCGCGCGCCTGCGCTTGGTGCGGCCATGCTCAGCGTGATCGTGGAGACCGGCGACGCCAGCGAACGCCTGCCGGCCCTGCTGGCGGCCCTGACCTCGGCCGCGGTGGACGGGCTGGTGCGCGAGGTGCTGATCGCCGGCGGCGGCCCAGCGGAGCTGCTGGAAGTCCTGCGGGATGAGACGGGCGCCGAACTTGCGGCGGACTTGGCCTCCGCGGTCGCCGCAGCGCGATCGGAGCGGCTCCTTGTGGTTGCGGCGAAAATTCGCCTGCGGGCGGGCTGGCTCGAGGCGCTGGGCGGCCATCTGCGGAATGGGGGCGGCGACGCCCTGATCGTCGGCGAGGGCGGGGCGCTCTCCGGCCGTGGCTATGGCGTGCTGATCGGCCGAGCGGCGGCGCGCGGCCTAGTGCAGCCCGACCTGAAGCGTCTGCGTGGCGAACTGGGGCGCGGGGCCGCGCGGCTGACCTAGGTCGAGGCGGTCGTCGACCACCTTGTCGCCGGAGGCCAACGCGTCGAGACTGGGCGAGGCCTCGCCCCACATTTTGCGATAGGTCCAGTAGCCGGCCAGGACGCGCTGCACGTACATCCGCGTTTCCCGGGCCGGCAGGCTTTCCATGAACATCAGGCTGTCGGTGTCGTCGCCCAGGGTCTGGACCGTCTTGGCGATGGCGGCCGGACCGCCGTTGTAGGCGGCGACCGCGCGGACCAGGTCGTGGCCGACGCCGCGTTCCAGCAGCCAGGTGAAATAGTCCTGCCCGACCCGCAGGTTGTAGGCGGGATCGAACAGCGGCGTGCGGTCGGACTTCAGCTTGTCGTCGCCGGCGGCGCGGGCCGCGGCGTCGGGCATGAGCTGCATCAGGCCCGTCGCTCCAACCGGCGAGACGGCTTGCGGATTGAAGCGGCTTTCCTGGCGCACCAGAGCGTAGACCAGGGCCTTGTCGACCGTGAAGCCGTCGCGGGGCGCGAGCTCCGGCGTCGGATAGTCGAGGTCGGAACTCAGCGGCGGGCTGGCGCGGTCGGCGAGAGAGGTGCCCATCGCGAGCGTCAGCGCCTTCCACTTCGCCTGCTGGTCCGGGGTGCGGGCCAGCGCCATGCCGGCGCGCAGCTCCTGGATGGCGTCGGAGCCGCGGCCAATCTGGGCGAGCGCGGCGGCGCGGTGGGCGCGCGGGTCGCTGGCCACGAACTGGGCGAGCTCGGCCTGATCGGCGCTGGCGGTCTGCGTCGTATAGGCGGCGAGCAGGAGCTGGCCGACGCGGTCGTCGGAGGCCGCAGCGAGGGCCTGGTCGGCGAGCTTGAGCTGGCGGGCGGCCAGCATGCCGTAGAAGGTCTCGCCGTTGCGCGCCGCGACCCGCAGGTGCTGGGACGCGCCCTGGACATCGTTCAGAGCTTCGGCGGAACGGGCCGCCCAGTAGGCCGCGCCGGACTGCAGCCAGGCGTCGCACTCGCCGTCGCGGGCAAGGTCGGCGAAAGCGGCGCGCGCGCGGTCGTAGGACTTCAGGCGGTAGGCGGCCAAGCCCTCGATCCAGCGGTCGCCGGAGCCCGAGGCGAGCTTCAGGGCCTTGTTCAGGTCGCCGGCGTAGTAGGCGTCGCGGCCTTTGCGGGCTTTTTCGGTGAGCACCGGATTGGCGACCGTCGGGCCGTCGGACAGCGCGATCAGCGGTCGCTGGGCGTCGGCCGTCGGGTCGGTCTTGCGCTTGGAGGCAAGCGCGAAGATGCGGTTGGCGACGGGCAGGTCGCTGAACTTGGCGAGCCAGCTGGAAAGCTCGTCGAAGGCCGCCACGTGGGCCGTCGGATGCATGAGTTCATGGAACGACAGGTAGCCCAGCAGCGAGCGGTCCTTGACCTCGGCGGTCTGCATCTGGGCGTCGATGAAGTCGCCGCGCTGAGTGGCGTCGAAGGCGGCGGCATAGGCCTTGGCGTCATCGCTGGAGAGCGCCTGGGGCGCTTCGGCCCGAGCGAACGACGGGGCGATCAGAGCTGTGGAGCAGGCGAAGGCGAGGGCCCCGACCCGCAGGCGCTTGTGCAGCGTCATGCGTCTCCTCTTCCGCGCGGGCCCGTCTGACGCGAGCGATGCGCGATCCTCTTCTCGAAGCCCCCCACAGCTAGGGTTAGGCGGGACGATCCTGCCGATCAAGTCTTTCCGTAAGGGTAAGAAGGTCGGCCCAGGCGCGTTTTTTCGCCGCGGGCTGACGCAGCAGGAAGGCCGGATGCAGGGTCGGAAGAGCCGGCAGCTCAAGGCTTCCGTCGTTCGAGCGCCACTCGAACCAACGGCCCCGAAGTGACAGAATTCCCTCGTCTTTCTGCAACATCGCCTTGGCCGAGGCGCCGCCGGCCAGGAGCAGCATTTTCGGCTGCACCAGGGCGATGGCGCGCTCGACGAAGGGGGCGCAGACGGCCTGCTCGGCCGGCGTCGGCGTGCGGTTGCCGGGCGGACGCCAGAAAACGGTGTTGGTGATCAAAACGCGGTCAGTCAGGCCGGCGGCGCCCAGCATTCGGTCAAGAAGCTGGCCCGCGCGTCCGACGAAGGGCTTGCCCTGGCGGTCCTCTTCCTGGCCCGGACCTTCGCCGATGACCATGAGCTGGGCGGCGGGATCGCCACGATAGACCACCGCCTGGGAGGCCGCCCCCTCGAACTTCAGAGGGCAGCCGTCGAAGCTGGCGATGGCCTCCACCAGCGCCTCGAGGGTCTCCGCCGCGGCGGCGAGTTCGCGCGCCTGGGCGATGGCGGCCGAAATGTCCGGCCCGCTGGCGCGAGTCGGGGCGGGCGCAGGCGCGGCGGCCTTGCGGTCCGGCGGCCGGGGCGGGGCGATCCGACCCGCGGCGATGCGGTCGACCGGCTCATCCAGCAGCATGGCGTCCACGCCGCCTTCCGCCCAGAAGGCGAGGAGCGATTCGGAGAGCCGGGCGGCGGACTCGTTGGCGGCGGGCATCGCCAGCAGTCTTGGCGGCTGCAGGCGGCGCTGTCATCCGCCGATTGCGCCCCCAAGCTTGCGTCCCAAGCTTGCGTCATTGGCCGGACGGGTCCTGAATGGGCGCAACGAGACAAGACCCGGGAGGTCGCGATGCACGACGGTTCGGTGGACCTGAAGGCCGAGGCGCGGGCGCGCATCTACGCCCAGCCGATCGAGGCGGTGGATCCGGCCCAGCCGGACCTGTTCGCCCAGGACAGCTTCTGGCCGATCTTCGAGCGGCTTCGCGAGGAGGACCCGGTCCACTACGTCACCTCGCCGGACTACGGGCCGTTCTGGTCGATCACCCGCTGGAACGACATCATGGCGGTGGATTCCAACCACGGCGCCTTCTCTTCGGCGGACGGCATCACGCTTCAGAGCCTGGAGTCCAAGGCCGAGCAGGCGCGGCGCGGTACGCGGCCGAGCTTCATCTCCATGGACCCGCCGCGCCACGACGAGCAGCGCAAGACGGTGAGCCCCGTCGTCGCGCCGTCGAACCTGCAGGTGATGGCGCCGGTGATCCGCGAAAGGGCGGGCCAGATCCTCGACCGCCTGCCGATCGGCGAGGAGTTCGACTGGGTGGAGAACGTCTCGAAGGAGCTGACGGCGATGACGCTGGCGACGCTCTTCGACTTCCCGCAGGAGGAGCGCCAGCTCTTGCCCTACTGGTCGGACATGATGACCAACGCGCCGGGCCACGGGCCGGTGAAGAGCTGGGAGCACAAGCGCGAGGTGCTGGACGAGATGGTCGCCCGCTTCGTGGGCCTGTGGAACGAGCGGGTGAACGCGCCGCCGGCCGGCGACCTGATCTCCATGCTCTGCCACGGCGCCTCGACCCGCGACATGGACCGCGCCGAGTACGCCGGGAACCTGGGCCTCTTGATCATCGGCGGCAACGACACGACGCGGAACACGATCTCCGGCTCGGTCTATGCGCTGAACAAGAACCCTCGCGAATACGACAAGCTGCGGGCCGATCCGGCGCTGATCCCCTCGATGGTCTCGGAGACCATCCGCTGGCAGACGCCGCTCGCCCACATGGCGCGGACGGCGACCGCGGACACCGAGGTGGGCGGCAAGACCATCAAGGCCGGCGACCGCGTGGTCATGTGGTACGTCTCGGGCAACCGCGACGCTTCGATGGTGGAAGACCCGGAAAGCTACCGGATAGACCGCGAGCGGCCGCGCCAGCACATGTCCTTCGGCTTCGGCATCCACCGCTGCGTGGGCAACCGGCTGGCCGAGCTGCAGCTCACCATCATCTGGGAGGAGATCATGAAGCGCTTCCCCGTGATCGAGCTGGTCGCCGAGCCCACCCGCACGCACTCGATCTTCGTGAAGGGCTACGAGACCCTGCCGGTGGTGATCCCGCGCCGCCACTAGGGCGTCTCGACCCGCGGCCTCCGCTCTGCGAACCTGGGCTGCATTGGAGTCGGGGATCGTGGATGTCGTTGAAGCTGCCTGTTCTGGCGCTGGCTGCGCTGACGCTAAGCGCCTGCGCCACGCCGAAGCCCGCGCCGGTCACGCCCGTGACCTATAGCGGCACGCCTCAGGAGCAGTGGGTGCAGGGCCAGAAGGCCTACGAGGCCTGGAGCGCGGCCCGACCCGGCTGGGCGACGACCGCCAGCGGCCTGCAGTACCACCGCGACAAGGCCGCCCCGGCCAGCGCCGCCAAGCCTGCGCCAGACGCGGTCGTGACCATCCACTACGTCGGCAAGTTCATCGACGGGCGTGTGTTCGACTCGTCCCGCGAGCGCAACGAGCCCGCGACCTTCCCCCTGAACCGGCTGATCAAGGGCTGGCAGGAGGGCGTGCCGATGATGCGGGTGGGCGAGACCTGGAGCTTCGTGATCCCGGCTTCGATCGCCTACGGCGACCGCAGCGACCGCGGGCCGATCCCGCCCGGCAGCACGCTCCTGTTCGAGATCGAGCTGATCGCGATCCCGGCGGAAGGCTAGGTCATCCGCATCCAGAAGCTCGCGCCGTAGAGGTCGAGCTCGGCCATTGGTCCCTCGCGCAGCATCGCGTCGGCATGGGCCCGAAGGTCGGGGTCACGCCCCACGAACCAGCTCGGGAACAGGATCTCGAACCTCGGCCCGCCGAACAGCAGCGCCGTGGCCAGCAGGTACTGCTCGTTCCACAGCCTGGGCACGTGGCCGGCGATGTAGTCGTCGGGCAGGTAGATGTCGTGGATGTGGACGATCACGCCGCGCTTCAGGCGGGGCAGGATCTCCAGGAAGAAGACCGTGACGTCCGAGTTCTGGAACGCGCGGTGGGAGGAATCGAGGAAGCAGATGTCGCCGGCGTCCAGAGCTTCGAAGATGCCGAGGTCGCATCGCTCCAGCGGCTCGCGGAGCACTAGGTCGCAGAGCTGGTCGATCTCGTTGCGCGGCTGCGGGTCGATGGACGTCAGATGTGTGCGCAGGCCGTACCTGGCGATCGCGCGGCGGGCATATTTGGTCGAGACGCCGGAACCGACCTCGACCATCCGCGCTGGGTCGTGGGCGCGCAACAGCCCGGTGAGCGCTATGGCGTCGAGGGGCGAGAACCAGGCGTTCAGCCAGAAGGGTGTGGTCGTGTCGTAGGTCCCACCAGGCGGCACGTCGGTGAAGTCGCCCGGCAGGTCCGCGAGGTCCGTCAGGAGCGCGCGGTACCGCTCCCGGCCGGCGCCGATCAGGGTCGCCAGCTCCGGGTGCGGTGGGCGGCCGGCGCCATAGCGGATCTCCGCGCGGTAGGGGTAGTCGACGACCCGGAAATCCTGGTGAGCAGCCTCGGTCGAGAAGGCCCGTTCGGCGAGCGGACCGCCGGCGGCCGCCCGCGCATAGGCCGCCTGCGCCGCCTGAGGGCGATCCAGGTCGCGCAGCGCCACCGCGAGGTCCGCCCAGGCCTCCGGGTTCGAAGGCTCGCCCTCGGCGCCGGAGGCGATCTCTGCGGCGCCTTCCTCGCGGCGACCGAGCTTATAGAGGGCGATCCCGTGCAGCCGACGAGCCGGCGCATTCTGCGGATCGGCCGCAAGAATGCGCTGGAAGGTGATCTCGGCGTGGTTGAGCAGGTGGTCCCGCAGCCAGCCCAGCCCGCGCTCGAGTTCAGTGTCGTGCGGACCAGGCGCGTCGGGCATGGAGCCTAGGCGAGGCCTTTGTTCGGGTTGATCAGGTACTTCTCGCCGGTCGCGCGCTTGTTGTAGGCGGCGATGATCTCCGGCTTCAGCACGTCGGCCAGGCCGATCTCGGCGGTGTAGTGGCTGGCGAAGGTGGTCTTCAGCTCGTCGGCGACGCGCTGGCGCAGGCGCTGCGCCTCGGCGGGCGGGGTCTTCATCAGGAAGTAGGTGAGCAGCCAGCCGCCGATGCCCCAGGCCATGCCGTAGCTGCGCACCAGCTCGGTCGGCGAAACGTCAAGGCCACCGTAGATGTACACCTGCTTGTGGGTCGCCGAGCCGTAGCGGCTGTAGACGGCGGCGGTGCGGTTGAGCGCCGCTTCCATGGCCCCGAGGATCTGGCTGGTCAGCTTGGCGCCGCCGATGGCGTCGAAGGCGAGCGTCGCGCCGGTCTCGGCCAGCGCATCGGTGAGGTCGGCTACGAAGCTGGGCGAGGTGGAATCCAGGACGTGCTTGGCGCCGATACCTTCGAGGATCTTCGCTTGCTCGGCGCTACGCACGATATTGATCAGCGAGATGCCGTCCTTCAGGCAGATCTTCTGCAGCATCTGGCCGAGGTTGGAGGCCGCAGCGGTGTGGACGAGGGCCGTGTGGCCCTCCTTGCGCATGGTCTCGACCATGCCCAGAGCGGTCAGCGGATTGACGAAGCAGGAGGCGCCGTCGGCCGCGGTCGCGCCGGCCGGGAGCACCAGGGCGTCGGCGGCTTTCAGCGTGCGGTACTGGGCGTACATGGCCCCGCCGATGCCGGCCACCAGCTTGCCCAGCAGGGCCTGGGCGGCGGGATCGGAGCCCGCGGCCACCACCGTGCCCGCACCCTCGTTGCCGACCGGCATGGACTGGTCGATCCGCGCGGCGAGCGCAGGCAGGAAGCGCTGCGCCACGCTGGCGGTCACCGTCGAGCCGGCGGCTTTCAGCGTGGACAGGTCGGCAGGCCCCAACAGCAGGCCGAGGTCCGACGGGTTGATGGGCGAGCCCTCGACGCGGACCAGGATCTCGTCGGGCGCGGGATCGGGGATATCGACCTTGGCCAGCGACAGCTCGAGCTCGCCGCTGGACTTGATCAGCGAGCGCAGCTGCAGGCCGGAGCCCGGGTTTCCGTTGGCCATGGTGGTTTCCTCGTCCCGTCGTTGAAGCGGCCGACAAAACCGCGTCGCGGCCTTCGGGGCAATACGAGAAGGGCTCGCGGCGCGATCAGCGGCGCTGGCGGCCGATCCGGGATAGGGTGGCGGAATGACCAGCACGCTTCCCGAGGGCGCTCGCAGCTCGCCGTCCACGCAACGCAATCGCCAGCCGATCCTGGACGTCCTGGCGCCGCGGCTGGCGCAGGGCGCACGGGTTCTGGAGGTGGCGAGCGGGGCGGGCGAGCACGCCCTGTTCCTGGCCGCCGCCTTGCCCGGCGTGCGCTGGCAGCCCACCGACCGGGACACCGAGGCGCTGGCCAGCATCGCCGCCTGGCGCGCCGCATCGGGGGCGGCCAACGTCTTGGCGCCGATACGTCTCGACGCGGCGGACGCAGGCTCGTGGCCCGAGGGGCCGTTCGAGGCGGTGGTCTGCATCAACATGATCCACATCTCGCCGTGGGCGGCGAGCGAGGGGCTGATGGCTGGGGCAGGGCGTGTGCTGACGCGCCGCGGGCGGCTGTTCCTCTACGGGCCGTTCCTGGAAGCCGGCGTCGAGACCGCGCCCAGCAACCTCGCCTTCGACCAGAGCCTGAAGGCCCGCGATCCGGACTGGGGCATCCGTGATCTGGCGGCGGTGACTGCGCTCGCCAAGGCGCATGGGCTGGCGTTCGCCGAGCGGATCGCCATGCCGGCCAACAACCTCGTGGTGATGTTCGAAAAGGCCTAGGGCTTGTCGAGGTCCGGCCGGGCGGCGAGGAAGGCCGCGCGCTCGGCGGCGCTCAGCACCTTGCCGGGCTTCTGCCGTGAGACCCTGGGCGTCGGCGGGGCGTAGACACCCGCCGGGGCCGAGCCGCCCTTGAGGTCCGTCAGACGTTTGGGCGGCGGCTTCATCGGCGGGTCCTAGCGCTTGCGGAAACGTCGGGCATCGGCGGCGAGCGACGTGGCCCAGGGGTCGGGCCGGTTGTCTTCCGGCTGGAAGGGAAGCGAGCCGGCCACGCCGCGCATCGCAAGCCAGAGCTGCTGGTTGAAGTGGCCAAAGGTGCGCAGCGGGCGGCGCTTGTCGTCGGTGACGTCCCAGCCCTCGGCCTCGAAGGCCGCGACCTGGGCGGCGAGCGGCAGGCGCTCGGGGGCGTCCCAGCCGGCGGGCCGAGCCTGATCCTCGGCCTGGTCGGCGGTGAGGCCGAAGTTCTTCAGCGAGCAGTCGTCGATCTCGGGATGCTCCGCGCGGGCTTCCGGTTCGGCGAACTCGCGCTTGAGCAGCGCCCGGTATTCGAGGTCGGCGACGCCGGGCAGGTCGATCAGGCGGCGAAGGGCGGGCATGGCGCTGGCCTAGCGCGGTTTGCGGCCCCAGGGTGGAAAAATCCGTGTCCGCCCGTCGAAACGAGCGGACGCGCCAAGTCCTCGCCGCCTTTGGGCTGGGTCGGCTTCCGGCGGCTTTTCCTTGACCGCCGCTAGGTGACCTTCCGATAAGTCCGCCAAGGGATCAACGGAGCATCGGGGCACATGAGCGAAGAGGCCAACCAAGCCGAAGAACGCGAGGCGATGGAATATGATGTCGTCATCGTCGGCGCGGGGCCGTCGGGGCTGTCGGCCGCGATCCGCCTGAAGCAGCTTGCGGCCGCGGCTGGAACCGAGGTTTCGGTGGCGGTCCTGGAGAAGGGCTCCGAGGTCGGCGCGCATATCCTGTCGGGCGCTGTGATCGATCCGAAGGGGCTGAACGAGCTCTTCCCTGACTGGAAAGCGATGGGCGCGCCGCTGGAGACGCCGGTCACCGAGGACAAGTTCGTGCTGCTGGGGCCGCAGGGCTCCGCCGAGCTGCCGATGTTCGGCATGCCGGGGCTGATGCACAACCACGGCAACTACATCGCCTCACTGGCCAACGTCTGCCGCTGGCTGGGCCAGCAGGCCGAGGCGCTGGGCGTCGAAGTCTATCCGGGGATGGCCGCGTCGGAGGCCGTGTTCGACGAGGCGGGCGCGCTGAAGGGCGTGGTCGCCGGGGTCTTCGGCATCGACAAGGCCGGCGCCAAGGGCCCCGACTACCAGCCAGGCATCGAGCTGCACGGCAAGTACATATTCATCGGCGAGGGCGTGCGCGGTTCGCTCTCCAAGCAGCTTCGCGCCCGCTACAGCCTGGCGGAGGGCTGCGACCCGGAGAAATACGGCATCGGGCTGAAGGAGATCTGGCAGGTGCCGGACGCGGTCTTCCGGCCGGGCTTCGTGCAGCACAGCGTGGGTTGGCCGCTGGACGACAAGACCGGCGGCGGCAGCTTCCTCTACCATTTCGGCGACAACTACGTGTCCGTCGGCTTCGTGGTGCACCTGAACTACCAGAACCCCTGGCTCTCGCCCTTCGACGAGTTCCAGCGCTTCAAGCATCAGCCTGACATCGCCAAGCACCTGGAAGGCGGCAAGCGTATCGCCTACGGCGCGCGCGCCATCTCCGAGGGCGGCCTGCAGTCGGTGCCGCGGCTCTATTTCCCGGGCGGCGTCCTCCTGGGCGACAGCGCGGGCTTCGTGAACGTGCCGCGCATCAAGGGCAGCCACAACGCCATGAAGAGCGGCATGATGGCCGCCGAGGCGGCCTATGCGGCGATCCAGGCCGGGCGCTCGCGCGACGACCTCGTCGAGTACGAGCAGGCCTACCAGGCGTCATGGGTGCGCAAGGAACTGAACATCGTGCGCAACGCCAAGCCGATCCTGTCGCGGTTCGGCACGCTCCTGGGCGGAGCGATCAGCATGTTCGACATGTGGTGCACCAGCCTGCTCGGCGGCTTCTCGTTCTTCGGGACGATGCACCACCACAAGAACGACGCCGACTCCACGGGTCTGGCGAAGGACTTCAAGCCGATCATCTATCCGAAGCCGGACGGGGTCTTGTCGTTCGACAAGCTCTCCAGCGTGTTCCTGTCGAACACCAACCACGACGAGAACCAGCCGGCGCACCTGAAGCTGCGCGACCCGGCGGTGCCAATCTCGATCAACCTGCCGAAGTATGGGGAGCCCGCGCGGCTCTACTGCCCGGCCGGGGTCTACGAGGTGCTCTACGACGACAAGGGCGAGAACCCGAAGTTCCAGATCAACTTCCAGAACTGCGTCCACTGCAAGACATGCGACATTAAGGACCCCTCGCAGAACATCGTCTGGACGACGCCGCAGGGCGGGGACGGGCCCAACTACCCCAACATGTGACCGTCGTGACAGCACGCCGCCTTGCGGCGGCCATCCTTAGGGCCGAAGGTCGAACCATGCGCCTTTCTCTGCTGCTGCTGACCGCCGCCGCCCCGCTTGTCCTGCTGGCTGCCTGCGCCACCGCGCCGGTGGGCCAGAAGGCCGCGACGCCGCCCGCCAACGACCTCGCCTCCGGCGTCTCGTCCTACGGCATGTTCCTGGCTGGCGAGTCGGCGCTCAACAATGGCAAGAGCGGCGACGCGGTGCGGTTCTTCGACCGCGCCCGGGCCGAGACCGGCGACCCGATGATCGCCGAGCGCGCCTTCACGGCCGCGGTGCTGGCGGGCGATATCGACCGGGCCGCCGCACTCGCGCCCACCGGCGACGACGCCTCGGAGGCCTCCAAGCGTCTCGGCAAGCTGGTGGTCGCCGTCGAGGCCATGGCCGACGGCAAGGGCAAGGAAGCCAAGGCATTGCTGGCCAACGACAGCATCGCCTTCCCACACAAGCCGGCCGCGGTGCTGCTGGCGCCCTGGGCGGCGGCCGAAGCGGGTGACGTCGAGGACTCGCTGGTCAGGCCACAGGTGCGGGGCGACCGGCTGGTGGACTACTTCGGCCAGCTCGGCCAGGCGGCGCTGTTCGAACGCGCCAAGCGCTACGGCGAGGCGGAGACCGACTACAAGGCTGCGATCTCGGTCGCCAATCCCACCGAAATGGCGGTGATCGGTTACGGCGAGTTCCTGGAGCGGCGCGGCCGGCGCGTGGACGCGCTGGCGCTCTACGAGCAGCACCTGGGCCGCGAGCCCGGCAGCGTCGCGGTGAAGGCGGCCAAGGCGCGGGCGGCGGAGGGCAAGGTCACGCCGCCGATGATGACCATTCGCCAGGGCGCGGCGCAGGCGCTGCTGGCGCCCTCGGCCACCATGATCGCGGCCAAGCAGACCCAGCTCTCGCTGGCCTATCTCCGGCTGGTCCTGCGTCTCGACCCCCAACGCGACGAGGCCTGGGTGATGGTCGGCGACCTGATGCAGGGCGCGGGCGACACCGACTCCGCGCGCGCCGCCTACAGCCATCCCAAGCCCGGCTCGACCGAATATTCGACGGCCCAGGCCAAACTCGCCTGGACCTACCAGGCCAGCGACGACAAGGAGACGGCGCTGAAGCTCGCGCGGACCGCCGCGGCGTCGGGCGACACCGATGCGCGGATCACGCTGGCCGACCTGCTGCGCTCCGACGAGAAGTACGCCGAGGCCGCAGAGGTGCTGACCGGGGTGATTTCCGAGTCCAAGGCGCCGGACTGGCGGCTGCTCTATTCGCGCGGGGTCTCATATGAGCGGCTGAACCGCTGGCCCGAGGCGCAGGCCGACCTGCAGGCGGCGCTGAAAGAGCGCCCGGACGAGCCGGAGCTGCTGAACTACCTGGGCTATTCGTGGATCGACCGCGGCGAGCACCTGAAGGAAGCCATGGCCATGGTGCAGAAGGCCGTGGGCGCGAACCCGCGATCCGGCGCGATGGTCGACTCCCTGGGCTGGGCCTACTACCGACTGGGCGACTACAAGCAGGCGGTTCAGAAGCTCGAGGAAGCCGTCGAGCTCGAGGCGGGCGATCCGGAAATCAACAATCACCTCGGCGACGCCTACTGGAAGGTCGGCCGCCGCGACGAGGCGCAGTTCCAGTGGCGCCGCGTCCTGACGCTGAAGCCCGACGACAAGATCAAGCTGAGCGCCGAGACCAAGCTCGCCTCCGGCCTCGGACCCGACGGGCCGGCGCCTAAGCTCGCCGACAAGTAGCCGTGGGGCGGACCGCGTTCGCCCCGGCCAAGGTCAACCTCTTCCTGCATGTGGGCGCGCCGGAAGAGGGCGGCTTCCATCCGATCTGCAGCCTGATGGCCTTCGCCGACGTGGGCGACCTCGTCTCGACCTTCGAGGCCGAGGCGCTGGCGCTGCGGGTGGCGGGCCCGTTTTCCCGCGGCCTTTCCGCCGACGATGACAACCTGGTGCTGCGCGCGGCGCGCGCCCTGATCGCCGAGGCGCGGCGGCCGGTGGCGCCGATGGGGCTAAGCCTCGACAAGCGCCTCCCGGTGGCCTCCGGGCTCGGCGGCGGCTCCAGCGACGCTGGCGCTGCGTTTCGGGTCCTGCGCGAGACGCTCGGCCTGAAGGTCGACGATGCGCGCCTGGGGGCGTTGGCGGCCTCGCTGGGATCCGACGGCGCAGCCTGCCTATGGGGCGTGCCGGTGATCGCGCAGGGCCGGGGCGAGCGGCTGTCGCCGGCGCCTATCCTGCCGCCGCTCGACGCGGTGCTGGTCAACCCGCGGGTTCCGGTCTCCACGGCCGAGGTCTACCGGCGCTTCGACGAGGACGGACGGGTCGGCGGGGTCGTCCCACCGGCGGCGCCGGACGCCTTCGAAGACGCGACCGAGCTCGCCGCCTGGCTGACGGTCCAGCGCAACGACCTCGAAGCCGCCGCGGTCGCCACGGCGCCGGCGGTGGGCGCGGTGCTGGAAACCCTGGCGGGCGAGCCGGAGGCGCTGCTGGCCCGGGTGTCGGGCTCCGGCGGCACCTGCTTCGCGCTCTGCGCCAGCGACATCGAGGCCGAGAGCCTGGCCGAACGCATCGAGGCGTTGGCGCCCGACTGGTGGGTTCAGCGCTGCCGCTTGGGCGGCCCCTGGCCGGATCCAGCGTAGCGGCCAACGAAAACGGGGGCCCCGAAGGACCCCCGTTCCGCAGGCTTGCCGTTCGGATCGTGCTTAGCCGTGCACGATTTCCCCGTGGAGGTTGATGTCGAGACCCTCGACCTCGACCTCCTCGGAGACCCGCAGACCCAGGGTGTACTTGATCACCAGCAGGATCACGAAGGTCGCCACGGCGCAGTAGGCGAAGGTCGCGCCGACATCCAGGAGCTGGAGCTTCATCTGAGCCCAGTTGCCGTCGTGGATGCCGCCCTTGCCCGCCGAGTTGATGGCGCTGGAGGCGAAGACGCCGGTGAGCAGGGCGCCCAGCGCGCCGCCGACCCCGTGCACGCCCCACGCGTCGAGCGCGTCGTCGTAGCCGATCATCTTCTTCACGTGGACGGCGGAGATGTAGCAGACCACGCCGGCGATCAGGCCGATGAGCAGGGCGTCGCCGGGGTTCACGAAGCCGGAGGCCGGCGTGATGGCCACCAGGCCCGCGACGGCGCCGGAGACCATGCCCAGGACCGAGGGCTTCTTGGAGATGATCCACTCGGCGAACATCCAGGCGAGCGCCGCGCCGGCGGTGGCGATCTGGGTCGCCGCCGCCGCCATGCCGGCGTTGACGTTGGAGGTCACCGCGGAGCCGGCGTTGAAGCCGAACCAGCCGACCCACAGCAGGGACGCGCCGATCACACTGTAGGCCAGGTTGTGGGGCGCCATGTTCTCGACGCCCAGGCCTTTGCGCTTGCCGAGCATCAGGGCTGCGACCAGGCCCGCGGTGCCGGCGTTCAGGTGGACGACGGTGCCGCCAGCGTAGTCGAGCGCGCCGGCCTTGCCGAGCCAGCCGCCGCCCCACACCCAGTGGGCGATCGGGCAGTAGACCAGGAGCAGCCAGGCGCCCATGAAGGCCAGGAAGGCCGAGAACTTCATGCGGTCGGCCAGCGCGCCGGCGATCAGGGCTGGGGTGATGATCGCGAAGGTCATCTGGAAGAACATGTAGACGGACTCAGGGATGGTCGCGGCGAGCGAGCTCGTCGAGTTCAGCCCCATCGGACCGAGCAGCAGGTACTTCACCCCGCCGATGAAGGCGTTGTTCGAGCCGCCGTCGGTGAAGGCGATCGAATATCCGATCACCATCCAGAGCACGGTGATCAGCGCCGTGGCCGCGAAGCTCTGGGCGAGCGTGGCCAGGATGTTCTTCTTGCGCACCATGCCAGCGTAGAACAGCGCCAGGCCCGGGATGGTCATCATCAGGACCAGCACCGAGGAGGTGAGCATCCAGGCGGTGTCGCCGGTGTCGATCTTCGGCGTTGCGGGTGCGGCGGCTGCGGGCGCAGCCGGAGCCGGCGCTGCGGCGGCGGGCGCCGCAGCGGTTGGCGCGGGCGTCGCCGCCGGCGCGGCTGCGGCAGGCGCGGCGGCTGCGGGAGCCGCTGCGGGCGCCTGGGCGAGGGCGGGGCCCGCGAGGGAGCCTCCCACCACGGCGGCTGCGAGCGCGAGCCCCGCCAGCCTTTTCAATCCGATGAACTTCATTTGGTCAGGTCCCCTTGTTCTTTTTGACCGCTAGAGCGCCGCGGCGCCGGTCTCGCCGGTCCGGATGCGCACGGCGTCCTCGACATTGAGGACGAAGATCTTGCCGTCGCCGATCTTGCCGGTGGCCGCGGCGGCCTTGACCGCCTCGACCGCCTTGCCGACCGCGGCGTCGTCGACGACCGCTTCCAGCTTCACCTTGGGCAGGAAATTCACCTGGTACTCGGCGCCCCGGTAGATCTCGGTCTGCCCCTTCTGACGGCCGTAGCCCTTAACTTCCGAGACCGTCAGGCCCTCGACGCCGGCGCCCACGAGCGCTTCGCGCACGTCGTCCAGCTTGAAGGGTTTGACGATCGCCATGATCAGTTTCATCCGCTCGCTCCCGCGCGGCCCTTGAGGCTGGACCGGCCGTACCTGTTGACGTTTTTCCGACGCGAAGTGTCCCCATCCCCGTCCCGCGGCGGTCGGCTGACGCTATCGGCGCGGGACGCGGGCGCAGGCGGGCCGGGCGTCCAAGCTGGGCAAGAAGCGCGTGCGCGCCCGATTCCTGGGCGGCCCCGCTGTGCGGCGCCTGAAATTTGGGCGATTGTGGCGTCCAGCGGGCGGAGCTTTGGCCGTGAACGTCACATTCACGACGTGCGGACGTGGAAGGCTCACCACCGGCGATAGCTGGACAGCGGCGAACCCTGGCCGTACCCAGCGCGTTCCCGCCAGATAGTTCGCATCCCAATTTCGAGGACCTGATGAAGATCGATCGCTTGCTGACTGCGGCCGCGGCCGTTTCCCTGCTCGCCGGCGCCGCCATGGCGCAGACGCCCGCCGCCCAGCCGCCGGCAGCGGCCGCCCCCGCAGCGCCGGCCGCCGCCCCGGCCGCGCCCGGCGCGAAGCTGGTGCCCAACGGCGACGTGATGTCGACGCTCAGGTCCTCCAGCCAGTTCTCGACCTTCGTGAAGGCGCTGGACGCCACCAACCTGGCGAGTCTGCTGCAGAAGCAGCCGAACATCACGGTCTTTGCGCCGACCGACGCGGCGTTCGCGGCCCTGCCGCCGGGCGAGCTCGACAAGATGATGGCCGACAAGCCCGGCCTGCAGAAACTGCTCGTCTACCACCTGATCAACGCGCGGGTGGACTCCACGAAGATCAAGGGCGCGCGCGGCCCGGTGCCCTCGGGCGCCGGCGACAAGATTGTTCTCGACGGCTCGACCGAAGGCGTGCTGAAGGCGGAAAACGCCACGATCATCCAGTCCGACGTCGCCGCTTCGAACGGCCTGATCCAGGTGGTCGACCAGGTCTTAAAGCCGGGCTCCGTGCCGGAAGCCAATCCCGAGCCCGCGGCCGAACCCGCTCCGGCCGCCGAACCGGCGCCCGCCGCCCCCGCCAAGGCCCCCGCGCACAAGAAGAAATGAACCTTCACCGGCGTGGGGCTTTCTTATTGCCGACGAAGGCAATGGAGACCCCACGCCATGAAGATCCAGCATCTGCTCACCGCCGTAGCCGCGACCGCGCTAATCGGCGGCGCGGCCTACGCGCAACAACCGGCCGCCGGCACGACGACCACCACCACCACCACGACGGCGGCGACGCCTGCTCCGGCGGCGGCGACCGGCGACACCGCCGCGTCGCCCGGCGCTCCGACCGGCACGGCGGTCTCGACCTCTGTGACCACGACGGACCCGGCTTCGGGCGCCACGGTCACCAACACCACCACGACTAACGGCCCGGTGCCGGACACCCCGGAAAACCGCGCCAAGTACGGCAAGCCGATGTCCAACGCCGGCAAGCGTACGGCCCCCAAGGGCAACTAAGCCCGAGGGACGCTTTCCCGCCCTTCGGAGCGGGTTGAAGCCACGGTCGGCGGGCCCTATGGTCCGCCGACTTTTTTTGCGCCTGCGAACAAGCCCCGAATCCGATGCCCGAGAAGCCGCTTTCGTTTCAGGACCTGATCCTGAAACTGCACGAATATTGGAGCGCGCAAGGCTGCGTGATCCTGCAACCGCACGACATCGAAGTCGGGGCGGGAACGCTGCATCCGGCGACGGTTCTGCGCGCGCTCGGCCCCAAGCCATGGCGCGCGGCCTATGTGCAACCCTCGCGGCGACCGGCCGACGGACGCTATGGCGAAAACCCCAACCGGCTGCAGCACTACTACCAGTACCAGGTGATCCTTAAGCCGAACCCCGATGATCTGCAGGACCTCTACCTGGGCAGCCTGCGCGCCATCGGCCTCGACACCCGCCTGCACGACATCCGTTTCGTCGAAGACGACTGGGAGAACCCGACGGTCGGCGCCTGGGGCCTCGGCTGGGAGGTGTGGTGCGACGGGATGGAGGTGACCCAGTACACCTACTTCCAGCAGGTGGGCGGGCTCGACGTCTGGCCGGTGGCCGGCGAGCTGACCTATGGCCTGGAGCGCCTGGCCATGTACCTGCAGGGCGTCGACCACTTCACCGACCTGGCGTTCAACGACCCCGACGGGCCGGCGCCGATGACCTATGGCGAGGTGTTCCTGGAGAACGAGCGCCAGCAGTCGGAAGCCAATTTCCACGGCTACGACGTCGACATGCTGAAGCGTGAGTTCGAGGACATGGAGGCCGAGGTGCCGCGCCTCTTGGCGATCAAGGGGCCGCAGGGCCAGGCCATCGTGCTGCCCGCCTACGACCACGTGCTGAAGGCCAGCCACCTGTTCAACAAGATGGACAGCCGCGGCGCGATCGCCGTGGCCGAGCGTCAGAGCTACATCGGCCGCATCCGCGACCTGACCAAGATGTGCGCCGAGGCCTGGGTCGCCAACGAAGGCGGGAACGGCTAGGCGATGCCTCAACTCCTCCTCGAACTGTTCTCGGAAGAGATCCCCGCGCGCATGCAGGCGCAGGCGGCGCGCGACCTCGAGCGCCTGGCCCGCGAGCGGCTGGCGGCTGAAGGCCTGCTGCCCGAGGCCCTGAAGACGTTCGCCGGGCCGCGCCGCCTGACCCTGGTCGTCGAGGGCCTGCCGGCCACGCAGAGCGATCGGCATGAGGAGCGCAAGGGGCCGCGCGTCGGCGCGCCGGACCAGGCCCTCGACGGCTTCCTGCGCTCGACCGGGCTGACGCGCGATCGGTTGACCGAGAAGGACGGCGTCTACTTCGCCCATATCCACAAGGCCGGCCGGCCGACGGCGGAGATCGTGGCCGAGATGGTCGACGGCATCGTCCGCGGCTTTCCCTGGCCGAAGTCGATGACTTGGGGCCGCGGGACCTTGCGGTGGGTGCGGCCGCTGAAGCGCATCCTGTGCGTCTTCGACGGCGAGGTGGTCCCGTTCTGGATCGACGAGGTGCAGTCGGGCGACACCAGCGAAGGCCACCGCTTCATGGGCTCGGCACAGCCCTTCAAGGCGCGGGACTTCGACCGCTACGCCGACGAGCTCCAGCGCCACTTCGTCGTGCTCGACACCGAGGAGCGCAAGGAACGCATCATGGACGCGGCGCGCACGCTCTGCTTTGCGCGCAACTTCGAGCTGGTCGAGGACGAGGGCCTGCTGGACGAGGTCTCGGGCCTCGCCGAATGGCCGACGCCGATCCTTGGCGACATGGACCCGGCGTTCCTAGACCTGCCGCCGGAGGTGATCCGCACCTCGATGCGGACGCACCAGAAGTACTTCGCCGTGCGCGATCCGCAGACCGGCTTCCTGGTCCCGCATTTCGTCACTGTCGCCAACGTCGAGGCGCCCGACGGGGGAGCCGCGATCGCGGCGGGGAACGCCAAGGTGCTGTCGGCCCGGCTCTCCGACGCACGGTTCTTCTGGGACGAGGACCGCAAGGTCCGGCTGGAAGACCGATTGGATAAGCTGAAGGGCGTCACCTTCCACGCCAAGCTCGGCACCCTCTACGAGCGGGTCGACCGGATCACGGCGCTGGCCGGCGAACTGGCCCCCTACGTGCGCAACGACGCTGAGACCAAGACACTGGCGATGCAGGCGGCGCGCCTCAGCAAGGCCGACCTCGTCACCGGCATGGTCGGCGAGTTCCCGGAGCTGCAGGGCGTCATGGGCGGCTACTACGCCGAGAAGGAAGGCCTGGAGCCGGAGATCGTCGACGCCATCCGCTGGCACTACAAGCCGCAGGGGCCGACCGACGACGTGCCCGTGCAGGCGGTGGCCGCGACGGTGGCCCTGGCCGACAAGCTGGACACCCTGGTGAGCTTCTTCGCCATCGACGAGAAGCCGACCGGCAGCCGCGACCCATATGCACTGCGCCGCGCGGCGCTGGGGGTCATCCGCATCATACTGCAGACCCGCACGCGCCTCCCGCTGACGGCCTTCGCCTCGGCCGACCTGATCGCCTTCTTCGCGGACCGGCTAAAGGTGCTGTTGCGCGAGCAGGGGCAGCGGCACGACCTGGTGGACGCGGTGTTCGCGCTGGGCGACGACGACCTGGTGCGGATCGTCTCGAAGGTGAATGCGCTGGAAGGCTTCCTCGGGGCCGAGGACGGCAAGAACCTGCTGGCCGGCTACAAGCGCGCCGTGAACATCCTCAAGGCCGAGGAGAAGAAGGGCGCGCTGCCTGCGGGCGATCCCGTCGAGATCAAGGGCGCGCCGCCGGAAGAGGCGGGGCTGGTCAACGCGGTCGGCCACATGGAGATCGAGGTCGGCAAGGCGCTCGCCAAGGAAGACTACGAAGCCGCCATGCAGGAACTCGCGGCGCTGCGCCCGGCGGTGGACGCCTTCTTTGACAAGGTCTTAGTGAACTCCGAGATAGCCTCGGAACGCGAAAACAGATTGCGGCTTTTGCTGAAGGTGCGCGACGCCATGGGGCGCGTGGCGGACTTCGGCCAGGTCACCGGATAGACGGTCCCCGCCTGCGCGGGGATGAGCGGAAAGAGGACATCGATGCCGGCCGAGACTATGGTGAAGACGCGGTGGGTCTACGCCTTTGGCGGCGGGCGGGCGGACGGCGACGCCTCGATGAAGAACCTCCTGGGCGGCAAGGGCGCGAACCTGGCCGAGATGTCCTCGCTGGGCCTGCCGGTGCCGCCGGGCTTCACCATCACCACCGAGGCCTGCACCCACTACTACGCGAACGCCCAGCAGTACCCGGCCAACTTGAAGGACCAGGTGGCCGAGGCGCTGAAGGTGGTCGAGACGCTGACCGGCAAGGCCTTCGGCGACCCGGCCAACCCGCTGCTGGTCTCCGTGCGCTCGGGCGCCCGCGCCTCGATGCCCGGGATGATGGACACGGTCCTGAACCTCGGCCTCAACGACGAGACGGTGGAGGGCCTCGCCAAGCTGGCCGGCGACCGCCGGTTCGCCTTCGACAGCTACCGCCGCTTCATCCAGATGTATTCGAACGTGGTCCTCGACCTGGACCACCACATGTTCGAGGAGATCCTCGACGAGCATAAGGAACGGCTCGACGTCACGGTCGACACGGCGCTCACGGCCGACGACTGGGAAGCGGTGGTCCGCGACTACAAGCAGGCTGTCGAGGACGACCTCGGCCATCCGTTCCCGCAGGACCCGCAGGCCCAGCTCTGGGGCGCGGTGGGCGCGGTGTTCGCGAGCTGGATGAACGACCGGGCGAAGTTCTACCGCCGCATGCACGACATCCCGGAGAGCTGGGGCACGGCGGTCAACGTCCAGTCGATGGTGTTCGGCAACATGGGCGAGACCTCAGCCACGGGCGTCGCCTTCACCCGCAATCCGTCGACCGGCGAGAACCGGCTCTACGGCGAGTACCTGATCAACGCCCAGGGCGAGGACGTGGTCGCCGGCATCCGCACGCCCCAGGCGCTGACCAAGATGGCGCGCGAGGAGATGGGCGAGAAGAACCCGTCCATGGAGGAGGCGCTGCCCGACGTCTTCGTGCAGTTCAAGGCGGTCGTGGAGAAGCTCGAGAAGCACTACCGCGACATGCAGGACATCGAGTTCACGGTCGAAAAAGGCCGGCTCTACATGCTGCAGACGCGCAACGGGAAGCGTACAGCCAAGGCCGCGCTGAAGGTCGCCGTCGACCTGGCCAACGAGAAGTTGATCAGCAAGGAAGAGGCGGTGATGCGGGTCGAGCCTGCGTCCCTCGACCAACTGCTCCACCCGACCATCGATCCCACGTCCAACCGCGAGGTGATCGCCACCGGCCTGCCGGCCTCGCCCGGCGCGGCCACCGGCAAGATCGTCTTCACCGCGGCGGAAGCCGAGATCCAGGGCGGGTCGGCCGGCGCCGTCATCCTGGTGCGGGAAGAGACTTCGCCAGAGGATATCCGCGGCATGGACGCGGCCCGCGGCATCGTCACCGCCCGCGGCGGCATGACCAGCCACGCGGCGGTCGTGGCGCGCGGCATGGGCCGCCCTTGCGTCTCCGGCGCCGGCGAGATCCGCATCGACCTGAAGGCCGGCGAGATGCGCGTGCGCGGCCGCACCTTCCGGGCCGGCGACACCATCACCATCGACGGCTCGACCGGCGAGGTGCTGGCCGGCGTGGTCAAGATGATCGAGCCGGAGCTGTCCGGCGACTTCGCGACCCTGATGGGCTGGGCCGACGCCGTGCGCCGCCTGAAGGTCCGCGCCAACGCCGAGACCTCGGTCGACGCCAAGACCGCGCGGCAATTCGGCGCCGAGGGCATCGGCCTTTGCCGGACCGAGCACATGTTCTTCGATCCCGCCAGGATCGCGGCGGTGCGCGAGATGATCCTGGCCGACGACGAGGCCGGGCGCCGCACGGCGCTGGCCAAGATCCTGCCCATGCAACGCGACGACTTCGTCGAGCTGTTCGGGATCATGGAGGGCCTGCCGGTCACCATCCGACTGCTGGACCCGCCGCTGCACGAATTCCTGCCGCATACCGAGGAGGACGTAGCCGCGGTCGCCGCCGCCACCGGCCTCGACGCCGGCAAGCTGCTGCGCCGGGCCCAGGAGCTGCACGAGGTGAACCCCATGCTGGGCCTGCGCGGCTGCCGGCTTGGGGTGAGCTTCCCCGAGATCTACGAGATGCAGGTCCGCGCCATTGTCGAAGCCGCCTGCGAGGTCGCCGCCGCCGGTCGCCCGGCGCCGATCCCGGAGATCATGCATCCGCTGGTCGCCAAGGGCGAGGAGATGAAGTTCCTGCGCGAGCTCACCGACCGGGTCGCCAGGCAGGTGATCGCCGAGAAGGGCCGCGAGATCGAATATCTGGTCGGCACCATGGTCGAACTGCCCCGCGCCGCCATCCGCGCCGCGGACCTGGCGGAGAACGCGGAGTTCTTCTCCTTCGGGACCAACGACCTGACGCAGACCACCTTCGGCATCAGCCGCGACGACAGTGGCCGGTTCCTGAACGCCTACATCGAGAAGGGGATCTTCGAGAAGGACCCCTTCGTCAGCCTCGACCAGGAGGGCGTCGGCGACCTGATCCGCATCGCCGCCGAGCGGGGGCGGGCGGCGCGGCCGGACGTCAAGCTCGGCATCTGCGGCGAGCATGGCGGGGACCCGGCCTCCATCGCCTTCTGCGAGAGCATCGGCCTGGATTACGTGAGCTGCTCGGCGTACCGCGTGCCCATCGCCCGCCTGGCCGCCGCGCAGGCCGCGATCGGCGAGCGCGAGAAGGACCGCTAGAACAACAGGTCCTAGCGGCCGCGCGAGATCCAGCCGTCCACGTCAGGCAGGCGCCTGGCCTGGATGTCGGCGTTGTTGCGGATGCGGGCCAGCGCCACCTGCACCTCGCCCTGGGCGTCGCGCGGGATATTCTTCTTGGCGTAGTCCAGCAGTTCGAGCGCGAGCCTGAGGTCGTTGGACGCGCCCGCGACCCGCGGCACGAAGGTCGACCGGCCAAGGGTGTCGAGCGTGCGGGTGATGGCCGGCAGGTTGGCCAGGGTGAAGCGCCAGGCGAGTTCGGGATGGACGCCCGCCACCTCCCGAACCAGTATTGGCGCCATGTTCGAGGGCGCCTCGTCCGTGATGGACAGCGCCAGGACTTCGCCCGCCAGGCTCTCGTCCTCGACGGCGCAGAGGGCGATGTAGAGGGCGTTGCGCTCCAGCGGGTCGCGGGCGTCGCGGGCCAGCTTGCGCAGGGCCTCGAAGGTCGGCCGGTCGGCTGAGCGGGCCGCGCCGATCAACACCCAGCGCCGCTCGCCGGGGGCAAGGCGCGAGAGGTCGGTCCGAGCCTCGGCGAAGCGGCGGCGCGCTTCGGCCTCGACCTTGGGGTCGCCCGCCTGACCGAGGGCCAGCAGCAAGGTCTCGCGCAACAGGGCGTCGGCGGCCGGCTCGCCGTCCCGCTCGTCGAAGCCGACCCGGCTCAGGACGGGCTCGAGGACGTCCGCAGCCCAGGCTCGGTAGGCCGCCCGGCTGGAGCCGGGCGCGTAGAAGCCGTCGAGGCCGGCCAGCGTGCGCGCCTGCTCGCGCCAGACAATCGCGTCGCCGCCTGCGGGCAGGGCGGCGGTCAGGCGAAGATAGGCCGAGATCGGCCCGCGCCCCGCCATGCCGAGCGCCAGGGTGTCCTTGAGCAGGCCGAACTGGTCGGCCGCTGGCAGGCTGTCGAAGCGGCTCGCGAGCTTCGCGAACGCCGCATTGTCGTAGCTGACCCGATAGTAGCCCGCGCCGCCGGCGTTCACGACGGAAGCTTCCCAGGTCTCCTGAGGCCTCCCGCGCGACACCAGTCGCTCGACGGCGGGGCCGCCCTTCAGGGGCTGGATGCGCACCGGGGTGAGCCAGGAAAGCTGTGGCGGCTTTCCGCCGTCGGTAGTGAACCCGCCCTGCGCCAGCGTCATGCGATCGCCGGCCAAGCTCACCGAGACCAGCGGCACGCCGGGCTGGGTGGTGAAGTCCCGCGCCACGGTCGAGACCGGCTTGCCGGCCGCCTTGTCGATCGCGCGCCAGAGATCCGCGCTGGTCGCGTTGCCGTAGGCGTGCTCGGCGATGTAAGCGCGCACGCCCTCGCGCCAGGCGTCCGGACCCGCATAGGCCTCCAGCATGCGGATGACGGCCTCGCCCTTCTTGTAGGTGATGCTGTCGAAGGCCTGCTCGGCCTGGGAGACCGTCGCCACCGGTTGGACGATGGGATGGGTGGCGCCGCGCGCGTCGAGGTTCATGGCCTCGTCCTTGTCGGCCAGGCCGCTCAGGCCATAGCGCCACTCCGGATGGAAGTGGTCGGTGGCCTTCGTCGCCATCCAGGAGGCGAAGCCCTCGTTGAGCCAGAGATCGTCCCACCAGGCCATGGTGACGAGGTCTCCGGACCACAGGTGCGCCATCTCATGCGCCACGACCGCGAAGACCACCTGCTGGTCGCCGGCGCCGGAGAGCTTCGGGTCGACCACGACGTTGGTCTGGCTGAACAGGATCGAGCCCCAGTTCTCCATGGAGCCGGCGACGTCGCCGGGCGCGGCCACCAGGTCGAGCTTGGGCAGCGGGTATTTCCGGCCGAAGTAGGCGTTGTAGTAGGGCAGCAGCTGCTCGGCGGCCTCGAGCGCATAGCGGGCCTGGGCGCTCTGGCCGCGGCGGATGACGACGCTGACGGTGGTCCCGTCCACCACCTTGGTCAGCCGCTCCAGGTCCCCCAATCCGAAGAACAGCAGGTAGGAGCTCATCCGGGGCGAGGGCTGGAATCGCACCCGTTTCAGCCCGTCGGGCAGCGCCTCACTGGACGCTTCGGGCATGTTGGAGACCGCCAGCTGGTCTTGCGGCACGACGGCCGAGACCGTGAACACCGCCTTCTTGGAGGGCTCGTCGAAGACCGGCATGAACCGGCGCGCGTCGGAGGGTTCGAACTGCGTGGCCAGCATCCGTCCCCCGACGTAGTCGACGTGGAAAAGGCCGGTGGGGCTGTCGGCGATCCTGGCCGTGTAGTCGATGACGAGGACGTGGGAGCCCGGCGCGATCGGCTTGCCGGTGGCGAAGGCCACAGTCTGGGCGCGTGCGTCGAGGGTCGTCGCCGCCGGCTCGTCGTCGAGCACGGCCTTGCCGATGGTCAGGCCGAGGGCGTTCAGCACGAGCTGCTTCACGGGCTTGGTCACCTGGACAGTGACACGCACCTGGCCGGTCAGGGTCAGCTTCGTCGCATCCGGAGTGATGGCGAGGTCATAGGCGACGGGCTCCACGCCGGACGGAAGCTGGGTGGGGACCTGCGGCGCGGCGAAGGCCGGCGCGGAGCTCAGCGCCAGCAGCAGGCCCAGGAGGGGCAGGGCTGGTTTCACCAGGTCCAGGCCTTTGCGGAGGCGCGGCAACCGCCGTCTTTCCAGCCCTTCCAGCCCCGCCCGCGCACCACCTGGCCGGCATGGGCGCCGGTGGCCTCGCTGTCCTTCAGCACCTGCTGGCCGTTGACCCAGACGTCAGTGACGCCTGTGGCGAGCTGCTGGGGCTTCAGGAAGGTGCCATGGTCGGTGACGGTCCTGGGATCGAAGACCACCACGTCGGCGTAGTAGCCGGCCTTCAGCAGGCCCCGGTCGTGCAGGCCGAGGTTGTGGGCGGGCAGGGCGGCGAGGCGCCGCACGGCTTCGGGCAGGGGGATCACCTTCTCGTCGCGGGCGTACTTGCCGAGCACGCGCACGAAGTTGCCGTAGGCGCGCGGGTGGGTGGACGAGAGCAGGAACACGCCCTCCGGCGCCTGGGCCGAGGCGTCGGAACCGAAGCTGACCCAGGGCAGCTTCATCTGCTTGGTGACGTTGGCCTCGCTCATCGAGGAATAGACCACCTGGATGCGCGAGCCGTCGGCAATGATCAGGTCGATGATGGTGTCTTCCGGCGAGGTTCCGCGCTCCTTGGCGACCTCGGCGAGCGTCTTGCCGGTAAGCGGCTTCAGCGCCGCGCTCTTGAAGCCCACCAGCAGGGTGCCTTCCGGCCCGGCCTGGCGGTAGGAGTTCTCCCAGTCCTTCGGGTGATCCTGGCGCATCTCGGCCAGCACCTTGGCCCGCGTCGCCGGGTCCTTCAGCCGGCCGATCCAGGCCTCCACGCCGCCCGCCTGCACCCAGGTCGGCATGGCCGCGTCGAAGCCGGTGGAGGAGGCCGGGTAGGTGTACATGTCGGCGGTGATCCGCTGGCCCTTGGCGCGGGCCGCCTCGATCTTGGCGATGAAGGCGTCTTCCTTGGGCCAATTGTCCTTGCCGGCGGTCTTCATGTGGAAGATCTCCGCAGGGGCGCCGGAGCGCTGCGAGATCTCGATCAGCTCGTCAGTCGCCTCGAAGATGTGATCGCCTTCGGAGCGCATGTGGCTGATGTAGTAGCCACCGCAGCGCCCGGCCTCGGTGACGAGGGCGGTGAGCTCGTCGGTCTTGGCGAAGGTCCCAGGCGCATAGATCAGGGCCGAGCCCACGCCCATGGCGCCGTCCTCCATGGCTTGGCGCACCAGGGCCTTCATCCTGGCGAGCTGTTCCGCCGTCGGTTGGACGTCGTCCTCTCCCAGCACGTTCACCCGCACGGTCGCCGCGCCCACGAAGGAGGCGACGTTCAGCGAGACGCCGCGCTTCACAAAGGCGTCCAGCCCCTGGTCGAGCGTGGTCCAGGTAACCGGGAACTTGATGTCGTGCTCGCGCTGCTCCTCCAACCGCTGCATCTTTGGCGTGAGCGGGCCGACCGAGCTCCCTTCGCCCATCACCTCCAGCGTCACGCCCTGGCGCAGCTCCGACAGGCCGCGGCCGTCGGCCATGAAGCTGTCCTCGGAGTGGGAGAGCATGTTGATGAAGCCGGGGGCGACGGCCTTGCCCTTGGCGTCGATCTCCGTCTTGCCGCGGCCCGGCGCGCGCGGGCCGACATAGACGATGCGTTCGCCCTTCACCGCCACGTCGCCGTGGATCGGCTTGCGGCCGGAGCCGTCGAGGATCTCGCCGCCGCGGATCACCACGTCATAGGCAGGCGCAGGCGCAGGCGCCTTGGCCGCGCCGAGGCAGGCGGCGGCAAGGACGGCGAGCGAGGCGGCGGCGAACAGCTTCATGAGCGACTCCATAATTGTCACACATCAACCTAGCGGTTTCGGGCCTGACAAGCTTCGCAATCTCTGGCCTCCTCCGGCGGGAGAATGAGGGGGAGGCCAAATGGCCCAGGGATTCGATCCGGCCGCGGCGACGGCGGCCTATCTGGCGACCTTGCCGCCGGAGGTGCACGCACGGGCCACGGCCTATACGCAGGGCGGCCATTGGTTGCTGCTGTGGGGGACGCTGATCGGCGTCGCGATCTCGTGGCTGGTGCTGAAGAGCGGCGTGCTGGTGGGCGTGCGCGCGGGCGTGGAGCGCAAGAAGCCCCGTCCGTGGCTGGCGGTGCTGGCGGTGGTCGTGGCGGACACCATCATCGAGGGGGTGCTGTCCATCCCCTGGGACGCCTACGCCCATTGGTGGCGGGAAAAGAGCTATGGCCTCACCAGCCGGGCGTTCGGCGGCTGGCTTGGCGAGCACTTCCTGGCCCTCGCGGTCGGCGTCGTGCAGGCGCTGATCCTGTTCTCGCTCTTCTACTGGATGGTCCGCCGGTTCCGCAGGACCTGGTGGATGTGGAGCTCGGCCGGCGTGATCGTGGTCTTCCTGGGCCTGTTCGTGCTGCAACTGTTCCTCGTCGAACCGCTGTTCAACAGCTACAAGCCCGCGCCGCCCGGCCAGGTCCGCGACACCGTGGTCGCCATGGCCAAGCAGGTCGGCATGCCGTCGGACAAGATCCTGATCTACGACGGATCGAAGCAGTCCAACCGCTACACCGCCAACGCCGGCGGCTTCCTGGGCTTCGGCCGGGTGGCCATGAGCGACGTGATGTTCAAGAAGGACGCCGACCTCGCCGAGGTGAAGGGCGTGGTGGGCCACGAGATGGGCCACTACGTGCACGGGCACGTGCCGCTCGCGGCCGCGGCCTACGGCCTCTTGGCCCTTGTCGGCTTCTTCCTTGTCGACCGGCTATTCCCAGCCACGCTGCGTATCCTGGGCGCCAGGGGCGTGACAGGTCTTTCCGATCCCGCGGGCCTGCCGGCGGTCAGCATCCTGTTCGCGGTCATGGGCCTGCTGGCGACCCCGATCACCAACACCTTCAGCCGCTGGCAGGAGGCCGACGCCGACCACTTCTCCGTCGAGCACTTCAACGAGCCGGACGGCCTGGCCAAGGCGCTGGTCAAGACAATCGAGTACCGTGCCGCGACCCCCTCGAAGCTGGAGGAGTTCATCTTCTACGACCACCCGTCGGTCGGGGCGCGGGTGCGCGCGATGATGGACTGGAAGGCGACGCATCCGGCCGCCTCAGCGCCGGCGCCTGCCGCCGCTCCGGCTACGGCGCCTAGCGCTTCCTGACGAACACCGTGCCGGCGGAATAGCCGGCGCCGAAGGAGCAGATCAGGCCGGTCTCGCCGGCGGCGAAGTCGTCGCTGGCGCGGTGGAAGGCGATGATCGAGCCGGCGGAGGAGGTGTTGGCAAACTCGTCGAGGATGATGACGTTCTCGCCGGGCGCGGGATCGCGGCCCAGCACGCGCTTCCCGATCAGCTCGTTCATGTTGATGTTGGCCTGGTGGAGCCAAAGCCGCTTCAGGCCGGTCGGGTCGATCCCCAGGTCGCCGGCGTGCTCGATGATCATATCGGAGACCATCGGCACCACCTCGCGAAAGACCTTGCGGCCTTCCTGCACGAAGAGCTTGTCCGTCGCGCCGATGCCCTCGGGGGCGGCGCGGTTCAGGAAGCCGAAGTTGTTGCGGATGTTGTTGGAGAACTGGGTCTTCAGCCGCGTGCCCAGGATCTCCCAGCCGTCCGCGGCCTGGTCCTCGGCCTCGACGATCACTGCGGTCGCGACGTCGCCGAAGATGAAGTGGCTGTCGCGGTCGCGGAAGTTCAGGTGGCCCGAACAGATCTCCGGATTGACCATCAGGACGGCCCGCGCGGAGCCCGAGGCCACGAAGTCCGCAGCGGTCTTTACGCCGAACGTGGCCGACGAGCAGGCGACGTTCATGTCGAAGGCGAAGCCCTCGATCCCCAGCGCTTGCTGCACCTCGATGGCCATGGCGGGGTAGGCGCGCTGCATGTTGGAAGCCGCGCAGATCACCGCGTCGATCTGGCTGGCCGGCTTGCCCCAGCGGGCTATGGCCTCCTTGGCGGCTTCGACCGCCATCTCGGCCAGCACCGACAGCTCCTCGTTGGAGCGTTCGGGGATGTTCGGCCGCATGACCTCGGGATCGACGAGGCCGGTCTTGTCGACCACGTAGCGCGCCTTGATGCCCGAGGCCTTCTCGATGAACTCGACGGAGGAGGGCGTCAGCGCCGTGACTTCGCCCGCCGCGATGGCCTCGGCGTTGGCCGCGTTGAAACGCTCGACGTAGGCGTTGAAGGTTTCCACCAGCTCCGCGTTCGAGAGGCTCTGCGGCGGGGTGTAGAGGCCGGTGGCGGCGATCACGGCTTGCGGCAAGGGGCGTCTCCGGCGGCGAAAGCGGAGTGATAGCACGCCGCGCCCAAGCGTCAGCCCGCCATGTGGCCACCGAGCCACAGACCGTGTTCGCCATAGGAATAAGGCCGAACCGACAAGCCGGGGCCGCGTTTGGAGCCGAACCCAAGAGGGTGGGCTGTTCGGACAGTGTAAGGACGACTTTGAGATGAAAGTACTGATTGCAGCGGCCGCCGCCACGGCTATCGCCGCGCTCTCGCCGGCCATCGCTTCGGCCCAAACCTCGACCACCAGCGGCACGACCTTCTACGGCACACTCGGCTACGCCGACACCGACCTCGACCACATCAACCTCGGCGCGATCCAGGGGCGGGTCGGCGCGCGGTTCGGTCAGTACTTCGGCGTCGAGGGCGAGGTGTCCGGCGGCGTGAAGAATGACAAGGTCAACGTCGGGGGGACCGACGTGAAGGTGAAGCTGGATAGCCAGGAAGCGATCTACGGGGTGGGCTTCCTGCCGGTGTCGCCGAACTTCGACCTCCTCGCGCGCGTCGGCTACGGCCACACCCAAGGCTCGGGCTCCGTCGCCGGCGTCTCGGCCACCGCCAAGGGCGATTCCTGGAACTATGGGGTCGGCGGCCAGTACACCTTCGACGGCGTGAACGGCATCCGCGTCGACTACACGCGCGAAGCCTTCCAGAGCCATGGCTCCGACGACGCCAACGTCTGGTCGGTAGCCTACCTGCGCAAGTTCTAGCTACGATCGGCTGCGGCGAAGCGAAGCCCTCCCCGGACACGGGGAGGGCTTTTCCTTGACCGGAAGGGGGCCTCGCCCCCACCTTCGCGGCGCGCGGAGGACCTTCACGGTTGAACCAGGCCTTTTTCATCCAGCTCGCGGCGTCCGCCGCCGCAGTGGCCGCCATGGTCGGCCTGGCCGCCTGGGCCAACATCGGCCGGCCCGTCCAGCCCCTGGACGAGGCCCGCGCCCGCCGCCTGCTGGCGGAGGAGTTTCCCGAGCGGACGCCGGAGGGCCTGTGGGTCGCCGTCGACGGCCTGGGGGCGATCGCCAAGTCTGGAGCCATGGCGCTCGTCCTGTGCCGGCTGGGCGACGGCTATGTGGCGCGCCAGATCCCCTGGGCCCAGGCCTTGGCCGCGGGCTTCCGGGACGGCCGCATCAGCATCGACCTGGCCGATGTCGCAGCGCCCCGGGCGGTGATCGCGCTCGACGCCTGGCCGCCGAAGGGGCCGCACAGCGAGCTCGCGGCGTGATGAAGGCCGCCATCGATCCGGTCACGCTCGCGACCCCGTTCTTCATCCTGACGGTGATCCTGGAGATCGTACTGGCCCGCTTCGGCAAGGTCGAGGCGCGCTACGAGACCAAGGACACGGCCACCTCGCTCGTCATGGGCCTGTTCTCGACCCTCTCCAGCCTGCCGGTGGCCGGACTGAGCTTCGCCGCGGCGGTCTGGATCTACCAGCATCGCCTGTTCAACATCCCGATGACCGCGGTCTGGGCCTGGGTCGCGGTCTTCCTGCTGGAGGACCTGACCTACTACTGGTTCCACCGGATCAGCCACGAGCGGCGCGTCTGGTGGGCGGCGCACGTGAACCACCACTCGTCCCAGCACTACAACCTGTCGACGGCGCTTCGGCAGACCTGGACCGGCGGCGTGGCTTTCACCTGGGCGCTCTGGCTGCCGCTGTCCTTCCTGGGCTTCCCGCCGGCCATGGTGGCGATCCAGAAGGGGATCAGCCTCGTCTACCAGTACTGGATCCACACCGAGACGATCCGGCGGCTGCCGCGCCCGATCGAAGCGGTGTTCAACACGCCCTCGCACCACCGCGTGCACCATGCGCGCAACCCGCGCTACCTCGACAAGAACTATGCCGGCATCCTGATCGTTTGGGACCGCCTGTTCGGCACCTTCCAGCCGGAGCTGGACGAGGAGCCGTGCCGCTATGGGCTGGTGCACAACCTGGGCACCTTCAATATCCTGCGCGTGGCTTTCCACGAGTGGGTCGGCATCGCCGCTGATGTCGTGCGCGCGCCGCGCCACGTGCTGGGTTGGGTCTTCGGGCCGCCGGGCTGGAGCCCCGATGGCAGCCGCGACACCTCGGCGTCGCTGAAGGCGCAATGGGCGGCGCGTCAGAAAACGCAGGCCCCGGCCGAGCGCGAGGCGGCCTGACGGCAACCAACCCATGGACCCCGAACTGCTGCGCCGCCTGCTGCGCGCCAAGGACCGGATGGACGCCGCCTCGGAGGAAGAGTGGCCGGTCCGGCGCCTGGCGAACGTCAGCGGCGTCTCGCCGGCCCACTTCGCACGCTCGTTCCGCGACGCCTTCGGCTTGCCGCCGCATCGCTACCTGCTGACGCGGCGGATCGAACGGGCCAAGGCCCTGCTGCGCGATACCGACCTCTCCATCACTGAGATCGCGTTCGAGACCGGCTGGAGCAGCCTGGGCACCTTCGGGCGGACGTTTCGTGACATCACTTCCGAAGCCCCCGGCGAGCTGCGGGCGCGCGAACGGGCCGCGCCGGGCGGCTTCGATCGGGTGCCGGCCTGCTACCTGATCGCCGCCCACCGACCCGATCTCAGGATCGCAGTTTCGGAGAAGCGCCGGCAGGAGGCGGAGGCTAAGACCGCTCCCGAAGACAGGGAGGTCCCATGAAACAGGTTATCGGCGTCGTCGGTCTGTATGTCCGCGATCAGGATGAAGCCGTCGACTTTTATGTCGGCAAACTCGGGTTCAGCATCCATACCGATGCGAAGAACGGCGACTATCGCTGGTTGACGGTGCAGCACCCCGACCAGCCATCCTTCCAGCTCGGCCTTTTCACGCCGCAGGCGCCGCTGGTCGACGCCGCGACGGCCAAGAGCCTGAACGAGGCTGTGGCCAAGGGCGCCATGCCGCCGCTGGTCCTGGTCGTCGATGACGTCCGCGCCGCCCATGCGGAGATGGCCGGCCGCGGCGTCGAGTTCACCCAGGAACCCGTGGACCGCTACGGGGCGGTCGACGCCTCGTTCCGCGACCCGTCCGGCAACGGCTGGAAGCTGATCGAGGCCCGCTAGGCCACTACCGACCAGACGTCTCGCAGGAGGTTTCCTTGAGCAGGCTTGTCCGAGAGTTCCATCGCTGGGTGTGCATCGTCTTCACGCTGGGCGTATTCGCCAACACCGTCGTCATCTTCGTGCTGAGCCGGGGGCGGCAGCCGCCGACGTGGATGTACCTCTTCGCCCTGATCCCGCTGTTCCTGCTGCTGTTCAGCGGCCTCTACCTCTTCGCGCTGCCTATCGCGAGACGGGCGCGCGCGGGCGCGTAGAGGCGCAATCCCTAGTCGCGGAGCAGTGGCAGACTGAGGCCGGAGACCGGTCGTGCGCCCAGGATTTCGCGGCGGAAGCGGTAGAGCTCGGCGGGCCGGCCGCCGGTCTCGGAGTCCATCCGGCCCAGGCCCTCGACGAGGTCGGCGCGTTCGAGCGCACGGCGGAAGTTCTGCTTGTGCAGGGGCACGCCGGCGATGGCTTCCACGGCGCGCTGCAGGGCGGAGAGCGTGAAGGCGTCGGGCATCAGTTCGAAGACCACGGGGCGGTACTTCAGCTTGCCGCGCAGGCGGCTGACGGCGGTCGCCAGGATGCGGCGGTGGTCGGAGAGCATCGGCTCGCCCAGCGCCGCAGCGAGCGGGGCGGGGAGCGCGATGGCGGTCTCGCCGCGGTCGCGGGACGCCTCGCGGGCCAGGCCCGCCTCGTAGAGCAGCTCATAGCGCTCCAGCACCCGCTCCTCGTTCCAGGGCGCGCCGTCGAGCGCGAACAGCAGACGCGCCCTGCTCATCCGCTGGGGGTCGCCCGCAGCCCAGCGGCGCAGGGCGTCTTCGATCAGGCCGAGCGCCGCAGGCCGGCCCTCGCGCCAGTCCTCATAGGGGAAGAACCGCGACCAGGGCCGCCACTCCGAGCCCGGCGCGTGGGTGTCCACCGCGGCGGTCGCCAGGGCCAGGTAGCCTACCGAGATCACCCGTGCGTGGTCGGATGGCTCGCCGCCCAGGTCGCCCATGTCGGCCAGCGGCGCATCGCGGCCCTTGTCGCCGAAGGTGTAGAGCTGCTCGACATAGCCCAGGGTGAAGCGGGTCTGCTCGGTCACGAAGGCGCGCATGGCGAGTTCGAAGGTGCGATGGCCGCGCGGGTCGAATGGACCGAAGGGCAGGCCCTCCAGGCTGGCGCCGGGCGGGCGGACGGTCAGGACCACCGCGTCGTCGTCCTGGATCGCCACCACCACCGCCGAGAGGCCAATGACGACCGCGCTGTCGGAGGCGACGCTCATTCGGTGTCGAAAGCCTGGGCGTGGCTGCGGTAGCCGGCCGCCTCGGAGAGCACCGCGTAGCGCTGAAGGTAGCGCGCCTGCGCCTGCGCCGGCGGCAGCGGGTCGATCGCCAGGCTGTAGCCGCGCGGCGGCGCGTCGAAGAAGGCCAGCGACTCCTCGTGCGTGAAGCCCGCGAGCTGGGTCGCCTCGAAGAAGGCGCAGGCGCGGTCGGCCTGCTTGATCAGCTTCTTGATCTCGACCGGCGTCCTGGCCGGCAGGCCGAAGCGCACGTGGATCGCCGTCTCCAACCGTTCCTCGAAGGTCCTGTAGTCGACGCCGAGCGCGGCCTTGAACGGCGAGATCATGTCGCCGATCACATATTCCGAGGCGTCGTGCAGCAGGGCGGCGAGGCGCCAGCGCGGCTCCACGTCGGGCCTGATGTGGGCGACGATCTCCTCGACCACCACCGAATGCTGGGCCACCGAGAAGGCGTGCTCGCCGACCGTCTGGCCGTTCCAGCGCGCCACGCGAGCCAGGCCATGGGCGATGTCCTCAATCTCGATATCCATGGGCGAGGGGTCGAGCAGATCGAGCCGGCGGCCCGACAGCATACGCTGCCAGGCGCGCGGTTCCGGCTTCGAGCGACGCAGCCCTTTCCTCACGAAAGCATTCCCTCCACAGTCAAGCCGACGTTGGGCCGAGACTGGGGGCCCAAGCCTGGGGTCCAGGACTGGCCCATGGCCTGATAAAGATCAATGCGGGCCTATGCTGGCCCGGATCGAACGGAGCATAGGCGCGGGACGAATGAAGTTCACGCTGAAGGAGCCGAACCGATGAGCTGGGCCCGGATCATGGCGCCGCTGTCCGGCGGCGCGGGCGACAAGGCCGCCGTCGCCGCGGCGGTGATGCTCGCCGAGCCGTTTCAGGCGGAGATGGCGGGTGTCTATACGCCCGCCGACGTGGCCGACGTCATGCCTTGGATGGGCGAAGGCTTCCTGGGCGGGGTGCAAACCACGGCGCTGGAATCCCTGAAGGAGGCCGCCCAGGCGGGCGAGAAGGCGGCCCGCGCCGCCATGGACTCCACCGCCTACGCCAAGAGCCGCTTCATCGCCCTGCAGACGCCGGTGTGGGCCGGCTTGTCGGCGGAAAGCCGCCTCTCGGACGTGGTCGTCTTCACCTCGGACCCGGCGCGCGGACGCGGGCCGCTGGCCGAGGCCTTCCAGCAGATGGTCGCCGACGAGCAGCGCCCGGTGCTGATCGCGCGCGAGGGCCTGAAGGTCGGCGGCTCGGTGGCGGTCGCCTGGGACGGCGGCAAGGAGGCGAGCCGCGCGGCGCGCCTCGCGCTCCCGCTCCTGGAAAAGGCGTCCAGGGTGGTGATCCTGGCCGCGCCGAAGGCCAGCTCGCGCAGTTTCGACCCCGGACGGCTGCAGTCGTACTACGCGGCGAGAGGCGTTGAGGCGGAGGTCGACGTGCTGCCCGACAGCGGCGACGCAGCGCCGGTCCTGCTCTATGCTGCCCGCAAGGCGCAGGCGGATATACTGGTGGCCGGCGCCTTCGGCCATCCACGGCTGCAGGAGTTCATATTCGGTGGAACGACGCGCACGCTGTTGAACTCGGACGAACCGTCGTTGTTCTTGTCTCACTAGCCTTCAAGAGGACGTCCAATGACCCTGTCGCGCATCGTCATGCGGCTTGCCCGCAATCCTGGCACGGAGTTCGCCGGCGGCGACGATCACCGCGGCTATGCGCTCACGGCCCCGCTGACCGACGATGGCCACATCGACGAGGCGGCCTACGCCAAGTCGAAGGACGCCTGCGCCGTGCGTCGGTTCGCGCCGGACGAGGACCCCGCGGACGGGCGGCTGGCCAAGCGCGGACAGCGCTGGTTCTTCGACTACGACGAGGGCGACGAGCCGGCCGACGACGAGCCGCTGCACCGCCTGGGCGAGCACCGTTTCGCGGTAGGGGAATACGTCACGGTGACCGACGAGGACGGCCGGCCGCTGACCTACAAGGTCGTCGAGGTGCAGCCGGCCGGCTAGACGCCGGCGTTGCGGCGGACGAGGCGCTTGACGTCGCCGAAGACGTCGTGGTGCTCGCCGGTCTTGGACTTGACCACCGCCACGGTGATCGGGCCGGTCTTCGGGCCCCCCGCCTCGTAGCCGACGGCCTTCCAGCCGTCCTTCAGGTTGTCCTTCGCCAGGATGTAGGTGGCGCGGAAGCCGCGCTTCTCAGGCGACAGCGCCTCGCCGCGCAGGCGCACGTCGCGGGACATCCGCACCGTCGCCCCGTCTTCGCCGGCGTTGACGTGGATCATGCCGACGTTGACGTCGGCCTTGCCGTTATCGTCGGCGTCGATGTGGATGCCCGGAAGGTCGATGTGGGCGCGCTCGTTGCGCGGGCCGTGCGGGCCCTTGCCGCCGTCCTCGTCATCGGCGTCCTTCAGCTCGCTGACCGCATCCTCGGCGGCCTCCTTGGCGGCCTTGGCGGCTTCCGAGGCGGCCGAAGGCGAGGCCTTGGTGTCGGCTGCGACCTTGGCGTCGGCGTCCACACCTGCGGCCTTGGCGTCCGCCGCCTGCTGCTCGGTCTGAAGTTCGCCCTGCAGTTCCTGCTCGATGGGCTGGAGCGTGGCCTCGTAGCTGGCCGAGACCGGGATCAACCGCAGCGAGACCTCGTCGCCGTCGCGGCTGGCGTAGACGCAGCTCTTGCCGTCGGGGGCGACGCTCTTGCGGTCCAGTTCGCCCTGGGTCGCCGGGCAATCCAGGGCCAGGCGGGCCTTCGGCGGGCCGCTCGGCGTGCAGGCGGCCGTCGAGAGCGCAAGCGCGCCGGCGGAGAGCAAAAGCAGCGGCTTCATAGCAAGGAGGCTCCGGTCCATTCCGCGAGAACGTGACCGGAGCCCCTTCGATTGGCGAGTGAATTCGGCGTAACGCCCGTCGACTGGACCGCTATTGGCCTGGACGAGACCCCGCGCCCTCGCGCCGCGCCAGGAAGGCGAGGCGCTCGAACAGGTGCACGTCCTGCTCGTTCTTCAGAAGCGCGCCGTGCAGGGGCGGGATCAGCTTGGTCGGATCCTTTTCCTTCAGGGCTTCGGCGTCGATATCCTCGACCATCAGCAATTTCAGCCAGTCGAGCAGCTCCGAGGTCGAGGGCTTCTTCTTGAGGCCCGGCACCTTGCGCATGTCGTAGAAGATGCGCAGCGCCTCGGCGACCAGCTTCTGCTTGATGCCCGGATAGTGCACCTCGACGATCTCGTTCATCGTCTCGGCTTCCGGGAAGCGGATGTAGTGGAAGAAGCAGCGGCGCAGGAAGGCGTCGGGCAGCTCCTTCTCGTTGTTGGAGGTGATCAGGACGATCGGGCGGACGGCCGCCTTGATCGTCTCGTTGGTCTCGTAGACGTAGAATTCCATCCGATCGAGCTCCTGCAGGAGGTCGTTGGGGAATTCGATGTCGGCCTTGTCGATCTCGTCGATGAGCAGGACGGGGCGTTCCTTGCTCTCGAACGCCTCCCAGAGCTTGCCCTTCTTGATGTAGTTCTTGACGTCCTTGACGCCGACTTCGCCGAGCTGGCTGTCGCGCAGGCGGGTCACCGCGTCGTACTCGTAGAGGCCCATGGTGGCCTTGGTGGTCGACTTGATGTGCCAGGTGATCAGAGGGGCCTTCATCGCCTTGGCGATCTCGTAGGCTAGCACGGTCTTGCCGGTGCCGGGCTCGCCCTTGATGAGCAGCGGACGCTCAAGCGCGATCGCGGCGTTGACCGCGACCTTCAGGTCCTCTGTGGCGACGTAGTCGTCCGTGCCTTCAAAACGCTTGCTCATTCGGGCTCCTCAGGCGCGGGCCGCGGCCCCGCTTTCGAACAGTTGTTTACTTGCCGACAGCCTAGAGACAGACGCGCGTCATGCAAGCGGCTTCGGCGACACGGCCAGGCGGCGTTGTCGCAGGCGCAGATTCGGCGCTAGTTGGGGCATCGCAGAGAGGTCCGCCGGCTCTTGAACCTCGCCATCCTCCAGGCCCGAATGACCTCCTCGCGGCTGCCCGGCAAGGTGATGGCGCCGGTGTTGGGCGAGCCGATGATCGGTCGGCAGCTTGAGCGCCTGCGCCGTGCAGCGCGGATCGACCAACTGATGGTGGCGACCAGCGTCGACCCCAGCGACGATCCCCTGGCGGCCTATGTGGAAGGCCTGGGGCTGCCTGTGTGCCGCGGGTCGCTCACTAACGTGCTCGACCGCTTCCGCCAGGCCGCCGACAGGTTCCCGCAAGCCGAGACGATCGTGCGGCTCACCGCCGATTGCCCTCTGGCCGATCCCGCCCTGGTCGACCAAGTGATCGCTCGCCACCTCGAAGCCGACGCCGACTGGACCAGCGCCGGCATGGTTCGTAGCTTCCCGCATGGGCTGGACGTGGAGGCGATCCGCCCCTCGGCGCTGCGCGAGGCGGCTGAGCAAGCGAGCGACCCCTACGAGCGTGAGCACGTGACGCCCTACATCAACCGCCGGCCCGAAACCTATCGCCTGCAGAGCGTCTCGCGCACGCCGTCGCTGGCCCACCTACGCTGGACCGTCGATCTGCCGCAGGACCTGGAGTTCGTGCGCGGCGTTTACGGCAAGCTTTATCCGGCCGATCCGGCCTTCACCACCGAGGCCATTCTGGCGCTCGAGCCCAACAGCGCCCCGATACCCGCATGAGCGAGCCCTCCAAATCCGCGCCGCGCGTCGTCCTGCGCCCGCTTCAGGCCGACGATCGCGACCGGCTCCTCGCCTGGCGAAACATGCCGGAGATCGGGCGCTGGATGTACACCGACCACACCATCGCGCCGGAGGAGCACGCGCGGTGGTTCGAGGGCGCCATGGCCGATCCCCGGCGGCGCTATTGGGTCATCGAGGCGGACGGCAAGCCGGTGGGCCTAGCCAACCTCTATGACCTCGCCCCGGAACACGCGCGGAGCGCCTGGGCCTACTACCTCGCCGAGCCCTCGACGCGCGGGCAGGGGATCGGCGCCTTCGTGGAATATTGGGTGATCGAGCACGTGTTCGGCGAACTGAAGCTCAACAAGCTCTGGTGCGAGGTGCTGATCGACAACGAGCCGGTCTGGCGGCTGCATGAAGGGTTCGGCTTCCAGCGCGAGGCGCTGTTCCGCCGCCACGTGCGGAAGGGCGGAGAGCCCGCCGATGTCGTGGGGCTGGGCCTGCTGGCCTCTGACTGGGCGGATGCGCGGGAGGCAAGCCGCGCGCGCCTCGTCGCCCGCGGCTTTGAACTGCCGGCCTAACTAGCGATCGGGCTTGGCGCGGGTCTCGCCGCCGCGGTTCTCCGAATAGCCCATGGCCTGCAGGTCGGCGTCCGACAGGGTGGTGGCCTGGAAGTCGGTGACGTCGTCCTCGCCGCCCTCGACGCTGTCGGCGTCCGCCACCTCGTCCAGCCCTTCGATGTCCCGCGCGGAAAGGCGGTCGTCGTTGTAGCCGTCCTCCGGGCCCTGGCCGTCGAGGTCGTCCTCGCGCTCCTCCGTGGCGGCGCGGTAGTCGAGCTCGTGGTCCTCCTCGGTGTCGCTGTCGTCGACGGCGTTCTCGTCGAACTCATCGGCGTCGAGGGCCACGGCCTCGTCTTCGTCGCGGTCGCCGGCCGCCTGGGTCAAGTCGAGCAGGTCGGGCAACTCCTCGAAGGTGCGCATGTCCTCGCCGAGGGCGAGCGGCGAGTCGTCGGCGAGGGGAGAATCCCCTTCGCCGCCCGCGGTCATGCTTTCGTCGAGCGCTTCGGCTTGATCCTGGGCGTCGCCGTCGCCGTCGAAACTTTCGCTGGGCATCGCAGGGCTCCCTCGCCGCGCGCCGCGTCACGGCGCCTGCGGGATCAACCCTCGGCGGCTACTCGCGTTCCGCGGATTTGGCGAAGGCGCCGAGCGCCTGGGCAACCTCAGCCATCACCGGCTCCCATTCGCCGAAGGCTGGCGGCAGGAAGACGCGTGTCTGCGGGTACCAGGGATAGCTCGTTGTCCCCAGCCGCGGCCAGGCGCCAGGCGTCGAGATCAGGAAGTTCGGGACCCCGCAGGCCGCAGCGATGTTGAGCGTTGCATTGGAAAAGCCGACCACCAGGTCCATGGCGCAGCAGAGCGCGGCCACATCGTCGAGGTCTTGCTTCAGGTCGATGCCGGGCGGCGACCAGATGTCGACCCCGAAGTCGCGCTTGGCGGCCGCCAGCTCCTCGCCGCAGTCGCCATACTGCAGGTTGACGAACGAGACGCCCTTCTGCGCGAGCACCGGCTCCCAGGTCGCGAAGGGCGAGAAGTAGCGGTGGCGGGAGTCGCGGCTGACGGCGCTCTTCCACAAAAGGCCGACCTTGGGCCCCTTCGGCGCCTCGGCCTCCAGGACGTCGCGCCAGTAGGCGACCCGCTCGGGGTCGGCGGCCATGTAGGCGGCGCGGGCGGGATAGGCCTCGACCGAGCGGCGGAACTCGCGCAGCAGCGAGCCGATCGGCGTCCAGAAATCGTAGGGCGTGTCGGCATTCAGGAAGGGCGCGCCGCGGGCCAGCTTGCCGCCCAGGATGTAGGTGGCGTGCGCTCCGACCTGCGCCCGTGGGAAGGCCCGCTGGAACATCGGGACCAGCCGGCTTTCGACGGCGATGATGAGCCGGCCGCTCGGCCCCAGGTTCTCGATGACGTCGGGCAGGGTGTTGGCGAACAGGATCTCGTCGCCCAGGCCTTGCTCGCCGACCACCAGCAGGGTCTTGCCCTCGATGTCGCACCCGGGCTCCCAGCGAGGCCCGTCGAACAGGAACTGGGTGCGCTCGTTGAACTGCGGGTGCAGGCGGGCTTCGTAGTCGTCCCAGCCTTCGCCGATCCGCCCGAGCGCCATCAGGATGGTCGAGCGCGCCAGGCGCATCATCTGACGCTCGTCCTCGGCCAGGACGCCTTGCTGAGCGGCCTCGCAGTCGACGATCGCGCCCTCGGAGTCGCCCAGCAAAAGCTTGGCGTTGCCCAGGTTGTAGCGCGCCTTGGGAAAGGCCGGGTCGAGCCGCAGGGCCTCCTGGAAGAACACCAGCGCGTTCACGAAGTCGCCCTGGTCGGAGACCACGGTGCCCATGGTGTTCCAGAGCATGGCGATCTCGGGCGACTTGACGATCGCCGGACGCAGGATATCGATCGCCTCGCCGTGCCGGCCCTGGTCGCGGATCGCGCAGGCCAGGTTGTTGGCGCCCTCGGGATGGTCCGGGTGCCGCGCCAGGAAGTGGCGGAACAGGTCCTCGGCCTGCGGCGGCATGCCGAGCCGGAAGGCCAGCCGGCCAAGGTCGTTGGCGATCTCGGCGTGGTCCGGCAGCAGCTTCAGCGCCGACTCATAGGCCGCGATCGAATTGGGGAAGTCGCCAGCCCGCTCGAGGGCGATGCCCAGGAGGTACCAGCCGAAGCCGCTGCGCTCGTCGAGTTCCAGGGCCTTCAGCGCCCACTCGCAGCCGCCCTTGGCGTCCTCCGCCCGGATCGCATCCACCGCACGCTGCAGCAGCGGGGCGGCCGACAACGCCTTGAGCTCGCCGATCGCGTTGTTGAGCTTGGCGAGCGTGTCGCTGGACCCGGCCCGGCCGAGGGAATCGGCGGTCAGCCGCCGCGGCGTGGGCGCAGCGGTCTGCAGGGCTTGCGCGGACGCGCTGTGCTGAGCCTGACGCGACATGGGAAATTGAGTCTCCAGGGGAACGACCGACTCCTCCGCGATCATGGCTAACGGGAGCTTAAGATCGCGGCGCATTCGATGAACCGCGATCTCGCGGCAGGGTGGCAAGGCGACGTTAACTCGCGAGGCTTAACTCTCTCGTGCGTCCGGCCCGTCAGAAGGCGACAATGGGTCATTCGAATCGCGAGTGCGGTTCGTACGCGCTGGCACGGGAGGCGGATTTTGCCGCTCAAATTGTCGCTCAAGCCGGGAGAGAAATTCGTCCTCAATGGCGCAGTCGTCCAGAACGGCGACCGTCGCGGGGTGCTGGTGCTGCAGAACAAGGCCTCGGTGCTGCGCGAGAAGGACATCATGCAGGAGGAGGAGGTGACCACGCCCGCGCGGCGCATCTACTTCCCGGTGATGATGATGTACCTCGATGAGGGCGGGGCCGATCGCTACTACGACGAATTCGCACGGCGACTGACCGAGTTCATGAAGGTCATCGCCAATCCCGTCGTCCTCAACGAGTGCGTCGAGATCTCGAAGAACGTGATGGAGCGCGAATACTACAAGGCGCTCATGCGCTGCCGGAAGCTAATGGACTACGAGGGGGAGAGACTGGGGCATGTCCCTTCAAGCTTACCACCAGGCGGCGACGCGGGCTGAGAGCCCGCGCCAGACCGAATATCGATTGTTCGCCCAGGTGACCCTGGCGCTGATGGAGGCCGCGCGGGCCGACCCCGGCGACATCGCCGCGCGGGTCGACGCGCTCGACTGGAATCGGCGGGTCTGGACGGTGCTGGGCGAGGACTGCGCCAATCCGGCCAACGGCCTGCCGGCGCCGCTGCGCGCCTCGATCATCTCGCTCTCCATGTGGGTCAGCCGGCACACCAGCGCCGTGATCCGCCGCCGTGAGGAGATCGAGCCGCTGATCAACGTCAACCGAATGATCATGCAGGGCTTGGCCCCGCAAGCCGCCGGCGCGTCCGCCGCCGCCTAGAGGCTCCGGCCGTCAATCCCGATCGCAGGACGAAAGAGCCCGAAGGCCGCCTTCGGGCTCTTTCGATTCCGGGGCCGCGGCGGCTTTTGCCGGGCCCGACCGGCAGGAATTGCCGACCACCGCGGCGACTGGGCAGAAATTGCCGGGCAAAGTCATGGCTAACGAAGCTATAACGCTGCAAAATCAAACGTTTAAAAGCTGAGCCATGAGGGCGGAAATGGCCCGGCGTTTGCTTCCCAGCTAACCGAGCAAAACGCTCGCGGTTGTCAAAATGACGGCCGAAGACCTGAGAAAAGGAAGTGCTATGACGTTCTCCGTCAACACCAATGTCGGCGCGATGGTCGCGCTGCAGAACCTGAACTCCACCCAGGCGTCCCTGGCGACCACCGAGAACCGCATCAACACCGGTCTGAAGGTGGCCTCGGCCAAGGACAACGCCGCGATCTGGGCCATCGCTCAGAACCAACGCGCGACCTCCAGCTCGCTGAACTCGGTCATCGACTCGCTGCAACGCGGCCAGTCGACCGTGGACGTGGCGCTGTCGGCCGGCAACTCGGTGGCTGACCTTCTGAACCAGATGAAGGAAAAGGCTCTCGCGGCTTCGGACGCCACGCTGGACACCAACAGCCGGGCCGCGCTGAACGACGAATTCAAGTCGCTGCGTGACCAGATCGACAAGGTCGTGAACAACGCCGAATTCAACGGCGCGAACATGATCAAGTCGGGCGGGACCACCATCAAGGCGCTGGCTAACGCCGACGCCACGTCGGTGATCACCGTGGCGTCTCAAGACCTGTCGCTGGGTGGCAGCGTGCTCACCACTTCGCTGGGCACGGGCGCGACGATCAATACGGTGACTTCGGCCACCAACATGATCTCGACGATCAACACCGCCATCACCAGCGTCGCCAGCGCTCTGGGCAAGCTGGGTACGGGCAGCAAGGCGCTCGCCACCCACCTGACGTTCATCCAGAGCCTGCAGAACACCATCGATGCCGGTGTCGGCAACCTGGTGGACGCCGACCTGGCGAAGGAAAGCGCGAATCTCCAGGCGCTGCAGACCAAGCAGCAGCTGGGCATTCAGGCGCTCTCGATCGCCAACCAGTCGTCGTCGATCCTCCTCGGCCTCTTCCGATAGGCCGACCGCGGCGGCGGGAGGGCTCGTCCCTCCCGCCGTCCGCTTTTCCCTTCATGGAGCGTAGGCGCCTCCGGCGTCCACGACAGGAGAGATGCAGAACAAGGTTGCGACCGTCGCAGCCACTCCCGATCCGACATTCGGCCAAAGGCCAGCTTCCGCCGCTCCCGATACGGGGGCGTCGACAGAGCCAGCGGTCCAAGGCCCGGATCCGGTGGACATGCGACTGGTCATCGAAGAGGACAAGGCCAGCGGCACCTACGTCTACAAGACGGTCAACCGGCGCACCGGCGAGGTCGTCCAGCAACTGCCTCGGGAACAGATCCTGAAGTTGCGGGAAGCCCTCAACTACGAAGCCGGCAGCATCGTCCGCGCCAAGGCCTGATCCGCCGACCCTTAACGGGTTCGGTCCGAGCGTTAACCTCCGCCCCGGCGCGCCGGCGGCGGCAAAACGCGTTCGGCGTTAACTTTCTGCTCACCACGAATCCATAGCTTCTCCTGCGAGACGCCAAAGCGACTCGTCCGAACGCGGGCGACGGGCGCGGCGACAAGGAGACTGCTCGATGGCGATGAGCGTACATACCAACGAGGCTGCGCTCATCGCGCTGCAGAACCTGAACAAGACCACGTCAGATCTGCAGGACGCGCAGAACAAGATCAGCACGGGCCTGGCGATCGGCAGCGCCAAGGACAACGCTGCGGTCTGGGCCATCGCCCAGGGGCAACGGGCGGACATCGGCTCGCTGGGCGCGGTGAAGATGAGCCTGGATCGGGCGACCTCGATCGCCGACGTCGCCTCGACAGCGGGCTCGACGATCTCGGACCTGCTGGTCCAGATGAAGGAGAAGGTGGTGGCGGCGATGGACCCGTCGCTGGACACCGCCTCGCGCACGGCGCTCGACTCGGACTTCAAGTCGATCCTTCGACAGATCACTCAAGTCATTCAAAACGCTAACTTCGATGGCGCGAACATGCTGGACGGCAGCGTCCCGCAGATCAAGTTCATCGCCAATGCCGACGCCAACGGTTTCATCACGCTCTCCAGCCAGAACCTGTCGCTGGGCGGCGGGATCATCACCGTTCCCTCGACCGCCTCGCTCTCGACGATCACCCTGGCGACGGCTGTGCTGGCGCAGGTGACCGCCTCGATCAGCCAGACCAACCAGGCGCTGGGCAACCTCGGCTCGCAGAGCAAGGAAATCAGCAACCACGCGACCTTCGTCGGGCAACTCACCGACCAGCTGAACTCCGGCGTCGGCAACCTGGTGGACGCCGACCTGGCGAAGGAAAGCGCGCGATTGCAGGCTCTGCAGGTCCAGCAGCAGCTGGGCGCCCAAGCATTGTCGATCGCCAACCAGTCGCCGCAGATCCTGCTGCAGCTCTTCAAGTAATCTGGCCGCCCGTCGCGGGCGGCCAACCCCTTTCCGTTGGGGCGTAAGGAACAACCCGGGCGGGTCTGACGCCCGGGTTTTTTCTTGAGTGTTTTCCGGTGCGGTCCCGAGGCTCTTAACGAAGCCTCAGGGGTATCCGGGCAAGCTGAAGGGGCGGAGCTCTCTCCGCAGTAAGGCGTACCATGCTGATTGGCGCAAATCAGAGCTACTTGCTGGGGCTTTTCAACGCGCCCGACAGCAACGGCATCATCAACATGGACCTCTCGAGCCTGATCACGGGTTCGAGCGGAACCGCCTCCGCGGCCGCAGCGCCCAAGGCGCCCGTCGCCCCGACGCCGCCCTGGAACACCTCGGAGACGCCGACCCAGGCAAGTGCGGCCGTGCAGAGCGCGCTCGCCGGACACTCGGTCATCGATCCGAACGCCGCCCAACTCGATCTGCCGGGCGCGAGCGCCGACTACAAGAAGCTGTTCAGCCTCTACCAGGGGCTTAACACCCTGCTGGACGTGGCGACCCAGGCACAGAGCAAGGGGCTGTCGCCGACCGACCAGAGCCAGCTCGCCAAGGCCTTCGCCAACGGCATCGGAACCATTTCGGACTATGTGGACAACACCAGCTTCGACCAGCTGCGCCTGGCCAACGGCGCTCTGACCAGCAACGCGGCCTCGACGCTGGCGATCACCAAGACGAACTCGACCTATGTGACGCCGCCGATCACCACGACGCCCTCAGATCCGGTCACGGCCTTTCAGGGGCCGGTGCAATTCAACATTGCAGTCAAGCGGATAGGAATAACTCATAATGTGTCGATCAACCTCGACGACATGGGGACGACGCCGCGGACCTGGGCCAACGTCATCAACTTCATGAACACCCAGCTGGCCGCGGCCGGCGTGGAGACACGCTTCCAGAGCCAGCGCACGGCGGGTGCGCCGAAGACCCTCACGGTCGGCGGCCAGACCATCACCTTGCCGACCAACAACCCGGACCAATATTCGCTGAAGGTGGCGGTGGGCACCAGCGAGACGGTGACGTTCAGCGCGCCGCAGACGGCGGGCGCGGTCTATGTCGCCCAGACGGTCGGCGACCCGAACCCCGACAAGGACCCGACGACCGACGACAGCGTCACTCAGCAGCAGCTCCTGAAGTTCCAGACGGACACGACGAACGTCGCGACGCCGCCGTCGATCTCCGGCCAGGGCAACTTCGTCGACGGCCGCACCTTCGCCGATACCCTGGGCTCCGAGGTGGGCGCGGTGCACGCGACCGAGGTGGGCCCGGACGGCTCGGTCTATCTGCTGGCCGACGTCACCGGGACGACCGCTGGCCAGGCGATCCAGGGCGACCAGGACGTCGCGCTGATGAAGTACGATTCGGCGGGGCACCTGATCTACACCCGCACCCTGGGCGCGGCGAATTCGGCGACGGGCCTTGGCCTGGCGGTCTCGGCGGATGGGAAGGTGGCCGTAACCGGCTCGCTGACCGGGACGCTGACCGGCGACGTCGAGGGCGCGCTGAACTCGGGCGCGACGGGCTCCTTCGCCGACAACACCGACAGTTTCGTTACGCTCTACGACGCCAGCGGCAACGAGGTCTGGACCGAACGGCGCGGCTCGCGGCTCAACGACGAGGCCAGCCAAGTGGCCTTCAGCGCCGACGGCAGCACCGTCTATGTGGCCGGCCGCGCGCAGGGCCAGATGCCCGGCACCTCGTCGCCGATCGGCGGCTACGACGGCTACATCGAAGGCTTCACGACCAGTTCCAAGGGCACGCCCGCCGCGACCTTCACCCAGAGCTTCGGCACCACCGATAGCGACAAGCCGCAGGGCATGGTGGTGAACGGCAACTCGCTGATCGTCGCCAGCGTGGAGGCCGGCCACGCGGTGCTGCGCAACTACGACATCTCCTCCGGCCAGCCGGTGCTTTCGGCCACCCGCGACTTGGGCGACCTGCAGGGCGGATCGATCGCCGGCCTGGCGCTGGACGGCAGCAACAACATCGTGGTGGCCGGGACCACCACCAACGGCGCGCTCGCGGCTGGAACCGTGACGCGGGCCGCGTCCGGCGGATCGGACGCCTTCGCCGCGACGCTGTCGGCGGACCTGTCGTCGAGCTCGAGCGATCAGATCGCCTACTACGGCGGTTCCGGCAACGATCAGGCGACCTCGCTGGCGGTTTCCAACGGGCAGATCTGGATCGCCGGCCAGGCGGGGACCGACCTGCCGGATCAGACCGGCGGCAGCCCGGGCGGCATGGCGCCCGTCGGGACCAAGGACGGCTTCCTGGTGAACCTCAACGTCGCCGCCGGCACGATCGACTGGTCGCGGCGCTTCACCGGCAAGGACAACATGGCCACGCCGGTCGCCATCGCCGCGGCGCCCACCGGGTCCAGCATCCTGGACCGCCTAGGACTGCCCTCGGGCACCCTGACCACCTCGGACTCGCAACTGCTGACGGCGCAGAGCTCGCTGCGCGCCGGCGACACCTTCATGGTCGGCCCGGGAGACGGGGTCATGACGAAGGTGACCATCGACGCCAACGAGACGCTGCAGACCCTGGCCACCAAGATCCAGCGGGCCTCGGGCTTCGAGGCGACGGTGACGGTCGGGACCAACCTCAACGGCCAGCAGCAGCTGCACATCGCCCCGGCCAATGCGCGCATGACGGTGCAGATCGGCGCCGGGACCGCCGACAAGGACGCGCTCTCGCTGCTCGGCCTGCCCGAGGGGGTGGTGCGCAGCACCACGATCAACGCCGCGGGGCAATCGGTGCCCGGCGACGGCAAGAGCCAGCTCTACGGCCTGGGCATTTCGAGCACGCTGAACCTGAACGATCCGGCGCAGATCACCCACGCCCTGGCCCAGGTCTCGGCCGCCATGGGCGTCGTCCGGCGGGCCTATCAGGACCTGGTTGCGGCGGCGACGCCGAAGAGCAACCTGCCGCCCGCAGCCGCCGCCTCGGCGAACGGGCCGGTGCCGACCTACCTCACCGACCAGATCGCAAATCTGCAGGCGGGCCTCGCGCGCCTGACGGGTGGAACGTCCGCCTGAGTCGCCTGGCGACTGACGCCGCCTTGAATCAGGCGCCGGCCAGGGTTAGCCAAGCTCATGGACTACCTGAAGGACCGCCGCACCGTGCTGGCGCTCGCCGGCGCCGCCGTGGCGCTGCTGGCGGGCCTGGCCATCGCCTGGGCGCTGGTCGCGAGTCACCGCGGCGAAGTCGCGCCGCCGCCGCCGGCCTCGCAGGCGGGCCTTGTCATCGATTCCGCCGACCTGCCCGACGCCCACATGGATCCCGCCAAGCCGCTGCGCTGCTTCGTGGCCGGCCAGCCGGTGGGCGAGCTGACCCTGGCCGAATGCGCCAAGCGCAATGGGGTCTCGACCGACGCGCTGGACGTGGGCCTGGACCAGAGCGGCGCGCTCGCCGCCGCCAATCCCGCCGCCGCGGCGCTGACGCCCTTGCCCCCGGCCGCCGAAAGCCCGGACGCGCCGCAGGTGGACGCGCCGCCCGCGGCCGCGCCGCTCCCGCAGGTGATCAGCACGGGGCCCGGCGCCTGCTGGCGCTACGCGGACGGCCAATGGCGCAAGCTGACGCCCGACATGAGCCTGGGCGTCTGCGCCCAGACGCTGTTCGGTTCTCGCTGCGAGCGCATCGGCGAGGCCGCCTATGGCCGCTGGGGTCAACAGACGCTCCGGCTGGTGACCGGCAGGGTGGAGATCTCGGCTGACAACCACAGCTTCCGCACGCTCTTCGACCAGCCGGGCTGCGGGTCGAACGGCGCGGGCTGACGGCTCGCGCTACGCTGCGGGCTTGTGTAGGCTTTCGCCCATGCAACGTCCTTCGATCTTGATTTCCGTCGCCGCGGCCCTGGCCGGCCTCGGCGCCGTGCTGTCCGCCTGCCAGCAGCGCACGGAGCCGCCCGGCGATGCGGGGATCTGCTACCACGTGGTGCCTCAGAAGGGCGGCAAGCTGAAGTACAACCGGCTGGTCAATGCGCCCAACCTGGAGACCTGCGCGGCCAACCTGGAGGCGATGCGCGTGAAGTTCCTGCGGATGGGCGGCACCCAGCAGAACATCTACGGCGCCTACCAGGCCAACTTCCTCTTCCTGCAGCCTGAGGGCGTCCTGACCTCGACAAGCCTGGAGGGGCCACGCTTCGTGGCGCTGGTCCGCACTGGCGACGGACGCCTGGCGATCCCGGGGGCTATGCCGACCCAATAGGTCGCAGGCGAATGTCTGTGGACGGTTCCGCCCAAACGTGAACGTAAGAAGAACAAAGTCCTTGCCCGCACGTTAACGGATGGGTAGCGTGCCGACGGGCCATACGCCCGCAAACACGGAAGCTTAGGACATCGACATGGCGGGCAGCGTCAACAAAGTCATTCTGATCGGCAACCTCGGGGCAGACCCCGAAATCCGCTCGCTCACCTCCGGCGACCGCGTCGCCAACCTGCGTATCGCGACCTCGGAAACCTGGCGCGACCGCAGCTCGGGCGAGCGCAAGGAGAAGACCGAATGGCACCGGGTCGTGGTCTTCAACGAGAACATCGTGAAGGTCTGCGAGCAATACCTGCGCAAGGGCGCCAAGGTCTATGTCGAGGGCGCGATCCAGACGCGCAAGTGGACCGACCAGTCCGGTGTGGAGAAGTACTCTACCGAGATCGTGCTGCAGAAGTTCCGGGGCGAACTGACCATGCTGGACGGCCGCGGCGAGGGTGCGGGCGAGGGCGACACGGGCGGCTACAACAACGGCGGTTTCTCGTCGGGCCCGCGTGCGCAGAGCTCGGCGCCGCGCGAGGACTTCTCCGCCGACCTGGACGACGAGATCCCGTTCTAGCCGGACTCTAGCGGCCGTCGTCGGCCGCGTCGGTCGGGCAGGTTTCGCCCAGGCGCTTGGCGTCGGTGCTGGCGCGCACCGGCACGTTCAGGCCGCCGATCTGCGGCACGATCCGCGCCTCCAGGTGAAGGCTGTCGCTGCTGAACACGCCTTCGCCGGTGATCGGGATCGGCGCGCCGTCGCGGGTCTTGCAGGTGCCCGCCAGCTTGATCTTGCCCGCCCCGACCTCATGGGTCGGATAGGTGCAGGTGTAGATGTGGTTGATCTTGCCTTCCATGAACTTGGAGACGTCCTGCGGCTTGATGCAGCGGCGCTCGGTTTTCTTGGTCGGGAAGGGCGAGGTGACCTTGCTGGTCGTCTCCCAATAGCCGGGACTGATGGCGTTTTGCGCCGCGGCGGGGGCAGGCGCGGCGACGGCGGCCGCAAGCGCAGCGGCGGTCAGCAGAGCTGAGAATCGTTTCATCGCGTCGCACCACAGCAGGGGATTGCGGCGGAGTTGGGGGCGCGGCCGCCAAAGCTCAAGTCGCTCTCGCCGCTCAACCGTCCGCGCCGGTGGGCGTCGCCGTCGCCAGGGCGGCGATGTTGGCCTCGCGCAGCTTCTGGCCCGCCTCGTCGTAGAGGAACGGCAGGAAGGCGTAGCGGCGGCCGTGAGTGACCGGCGTCGCCTCGTGCTGCAAGCCGCAGGCGAAGATCACCGCCCCGCCGGTGGGCGGACGATAGGTGCGCCGGCCGAATTCCGGGAAGCGCAGGTCGCCGCCCTCGAATTCCTCGGCGTTCAAGTTGATCGAACAGGCGAACTTGCGGTGCGCGGTGCCGAGCGTCTCGTTATCGCGGTGTGGCCGGAAGTAACCCCCTTCCTTGGCGTCGTAGCAGGCGACGATGTAGCGCTCGATCCGCGTCGCCTGGAATTGGAAGACCTTGGCGATCTCCGGAGCCAGCCGGCGACTGATGCGGCTGAGCAGCTCCGCCCGCAGCCGCTCATCGGCGATGGTCATGTCGCGGCGGCGCTTGAAGTCGTCCAGCACGCCAACCGTGCGGCCGTCGACGTCGCGCATCACGCCGGAAGGCTCGCCGCCCTGGGCTTCGTAGAGGTCGATCAGCCGGCGGCACATATCCGCCTCGAGCACCCGCGGCACGATGAGGACGGGCGCATTCAGCTCGACGCCCGCGTAGCCGTCGACGGGCGGCAGCCGATCGATCGCGTCGAACAGGCCGGCGGCGTCCTCGATCCCGAAGGCGCCCAGGACGCGATGGGACGGGTCGAGCAGCAGCCAATAGGGATGCTCCGCGCCGGCGCCGTCGAGCGCGCCGTAGAGCCGGCTGAGCGCGCCGTCCGGGTCGAAGAACCAGCGCAGGCCGTTCGACCGGTTCTGGGCGTGCCCAAAGGAGGCTTCGTCGCGCAGCACCAGGAAGACGGCGAGCCGGTGGTCGTCCATCTGTGCGGCGTTGTCGGTCAGGGCGGCGAGGGCGGCGTCCCTCGCGGGCCCAGGCGGCGGCAGGAACCCGAGAACGGTGTAGCGGCCGACCGTAGTGCTGAAGTGGAACTGCGGCGAACCCGGCGCGGGCGCGGCGAACCAGGGCGCCGGATCTCCGGGCGCGAAGGGCGGGGCGAAGGTGGCATGGCCGTCCATCACGCTGCAGGCTCCTCGGCTGCGCCGACGCGGGCGCGATAGGCGGCGAGCACCTTGGCCCCGGCCTCGTCGTAGAAGAACGGCAGGAAGGCGTAGCGTCGCCCCTGGGTGACGCGTGTGGCCTCGTGCAGGAGCGTGCAGGAGAACACCACCGCCCCGCCGAGCGGCGGGCGATAGGTCTTGGCGCCGAACTCAGGGAAGCGCAGGTCGCCGCCCTCGAAGTCGTCGTTGAGGTTGAGCGAGCAGGCGAACTTGCGGTGGGCGGTCCCGAAGGTCGTGGAGTCCCGATGGGCGTGGAAGACGCCTTCGTCGGCGGCGTCGTAGCAGCTCACGAGGTAGCGCTCGATCTCGCTTACGGCGAAGCCCAGGGCCCGGGCCATGAGCGGGAACAGCCTGCGCTCGAGCCGGTCGCGCAGGGTCGACCGCAGGGTCTCCTCCTCGACCAGCACGTCACGCCGCCGCTTCAGTTCGTCCATCACCGCCACGGTGCGGTCGCCAGCGTCGCGCATGACCCCTGTGAAGCGCCCGCCGTCGGCCTGGTGCAGGGCGATCAGCCGCTGGCACAGTTCAGGCTCGAAGATGCGGGGCGCGATCAGAACCGGGGCGTGCAGGGGCACGCCGGCATGGTCGCCCGGCGGCCCCAACCGACGCACGAAGTTGAAGATCATGTCGGGATTGCCGAGCCGCACCCGGCCGATCACCCGCAAGGTCGGGTCGAGCAGCAGCCACATGGGGTGCTCCGCGCCGTCCTCGGCGAGCGCGCCGTAGAGGCGGCTCACGGCGCCGTCGAGGTCGAGGAACCAGCGCAGGCCGCGCATGTCCTGCGCCGTCGCCGCGGTGCCCTCGTCGCGGGTGACGACGAAGGCGCTTGCCCGCTCGTCGTCGAACTGGTCCTGGTTGGCGGCGAGCGCCCGCAGCGCCTCGGCGGAGGCCGCTTGGTCCGCCTTCGGCAGGAAGGCCAGAAGCACGTAGCGGCCGGCGGCCGTGTCGAAAATGAACTCGGGGTTGGAGGGCGTGGGCGCCCTGAACCAGGGCGCGGGCTCGCCGGGCATGAACGGCATAAAGGCTGTGGTATCCCTGATCTGGCCTGCTTCTTAGGACGCCGCCGCGGCCCGGTCACCGTCCGTTTCCCATCCGTCTCCAAGACCTCGCGCGGGCGCACGCGCGTACGCGCGCACGAAAGTTGGCGTCCGGGGCTTCAGAATGCTACTCATGACCCCCACATAAGCAGTCCGATTCTCACGGCTAAATCCCCACCTTGACCGACGAAAACACCACCCCGCCGGCTGACCGGCATGGGGGCATCGCCCCTATCGCGATCGAAGACGAGCTGAAGCGCTCCTACCTCGACTACGCCATGAGCGTGATCGTGAGCCGGGCGCTGCCCGACGTGCGCGATGGGCTGAAACCGGTCCACCGGCGGATCCTCTTCTCGATGAACGAGCAGGGCCACACGCCCGACCGTTCCTACGTGAAATCCGCCCGCGTCGTCGGCGACGTGATGGGTAAGTACCACCCGCACGGGGACCTCGCGATCTACGACACCCTGGTGCGGATGGCGCAGCCGTTCTCCATGGGCCTGCTGCTGATCGACGGGCAGGGCAACTTCGGCTCGGTGGACAACGATCCGCCGGCGGCCATGCGCTACACCGAGTGCCGCCTGACCAAGGCCGCCATGTCGATCCTAGCCGACCTCGACAAGGACACGGTCGACTTCAAGGACAACTACGACGGCTCCGAGCATGAGCCGGTGGTGCTGCCGAGCCGGGTGCCGAACCTGCTGGTCAACGGCGCCGGCGGCATCGCTGTCGGCATGGCCACCAACATCCCCCCGCACAACCTGGGCGAAGTGGTCGACGCCTGCCTGGCCTACATCGACGATCCCGAGGTCAGCCTGGAGACCCTGCTCGACATCGTGCCGGGCCCGGACTTCCCGACCGGCGGCGAGATCATCGGCCGCACGGGCGCGCGCCAGGCGCTGATGACCGGGCGCGGCTCGGTGATCATGCGCGGCAAGGCCTCCATCGAGGAGATCCGCAAGGAACGCGAAGCGATCATCATCCACTCGATCCCCTATCAGCTGAACAAGGCCGCGCTCGTCGAGCGCATCGCCGAGCTGGTGCGCGAGAAGCGGATCGAGGGGATCGCCGACCTGCGCGACGAGAGCGACCGGCAGGGCATGCGCATCGTCGTCGAGCTGAAGCGAGACGCCAGCGCCGACGTCATCCTGAACCAGCTCTACCGCTACACCCCGCTGCAATCCTCGTTTGGCGTGAACGCGCTGGCGCTGAACCGCGGCCGTCCCGAGCAGATGGGCCTGCGCGAGATGGTCACCGCCTTCGTGGACTTCCGCGAAGAGGTGGTGGTCCGGCGGACCAAGTTCGAACTTTCGAAGGCGCGCGACCGCGGCCACGTCTTGGTGGGCCTGGCCATCGCCGTCGCCAACATCGACGAGTTCATCCACATCATCCGCTCGTCGAAGGATCCGGCGGAAGCGCGCGAGCGACTGATCGCCAAGGACTGGCCGGCGGGCGACATGCTGCCGCTGGTCGAGCTGATCGCCGACCCTCGCACCCTGGTGATCGACGGCGACAAGATCCGGCTCTCCGACGAGCAGGCGCGCGCGATCCTGGCGTTGACGCTCTCGCGCCTCACCGGCCTCGGCCGCGACGAGATCTTCGGCGAGGCCCGCAGCCTGGCCGACGCCATCGCGGACTACCTGGCGCTGCTCGCCTCGCGCGAAGCGATCATGGCCATCGTGCGCGAAGAGCTGGTGGAGGTCCGCGAGGCCTTCGCTGTGCCGCGCCGCACCGAGATCGTCGAAGGCGACGCCGACGTCGAGGACGAGGACCTGATCGTCCGCGAGGACATGGTGATCACCGTCACCCACGGCGGCTATGTGAAGCGCACGCCGCTGTCGATCTACCGGACCCAGCACCGCGGCGGCAAAGGCCGCTCCGGCATGGCGACCAAGGACGAAGATGCGGTGACCCGCGTCTTCTCGGCCAACACCCATACGCCGATGCTGTTCTTCTCCTCCGGCGGCAAGGCCTATCAGCTGAAGGTCTGGCGCCTGCCGGTGGGCACGCCGACGTCGCGCGGCAAGGCCTTCGTCAACCTGCTGCCGATCGAGCCCGGCGAGAGCATCACCTCGATCCTGCCGCTGCCCGAGGACGAGTCGACCTGGGACCAGTACGACGTGATGTTCGCCACCCGCTCGGGTGGTGTGAGGCGCAACAAGCTTTCGGACTTCATCGGCATAAAGCGCAACGGCAAGATCGCGATGAAGCTCGACGAGGGCGACGCGATCGTCGGGGTTGCGGTGTGCAACGCCGAGGTCAATGACGTCCTGCTGACCACGGCGCTTGGCCGCTGCATCCGCTTCAAGGTCGAGGACGTCCGGGTCTTCGCCGGGCGCGACTCCACGGGCGTACGCGGCATTCGGCTGGCCGACGGCGACAGCGTCATCTCGATGGCGATCCTGCGCGCCGTCGCCGCCACGCCCGAGGAGCGGGCCGCCTACGTCAAGCATTCGCGCGCGATGGCCAAGGCCGCCTCCGGCGAAGGCGACGACGTCGATGAGGCGAGCGCGCCGGACGAGGACGACGAAGCCGTGGCCGACGCAGCCCTGTCGCCGGAGCGGATCGCAGAACTCGGCGCGGCCGAGGAAATCCTGCTCACGGTCTCGACCGAGGGCTACGGCAAGCGCACATCGGCTTACGAGTTCCGGCGCACTGGCCGTGGCGGTCAGGGCCTGCTGGCGCAGGACCTGACGAAGCGGGGCGGCCGCCTGGCGGCGTCGTTCCCGGTGGACGAGAGCGACCAGATCCTGCTGGTCACCGACCAGGGCCAGCTTATCCGCACGCCGGTGAAGCAGGTGCGGATGGTCGGGCGCAACACCTCCGGCGTGATCATCTTCCGGACCTCGGAGGACGAGCACGTGGTCTCGGTCGAGCGGCTGGCGGACACGGGCGAGGACGACGCCGAGGACACGATCGACGGCGGCGCAGGCGAGCCCGAGGCCGGCGGCGGCGCCGAGGCGCCCGAGGCCTAGCTGGCGGCAGATTTCCCTTGCCAGAACCGCGCGCTACGGCGAAAGGCGGAGATCGGTTGTTGGGGGACCAAGCCGCATGACGCGCGTCGGCCTTTATCCGGGTACGTTCGATCCCATCCACAACGGCCACACCGACATCATCGGGCGGGCGGTGAAGCTGGTGGACAAGCTGGTCCTGGGCGTGGCGATCAACACCGGCAAGGGGCCGATGTTCAACCTCGAGGAGCGCGTGGCGATCGTCGAGGAGGCGGTGGCGCCCTTGCGAAACCGGGCCGAGATCGTCGTGCAGCCTTTCGAGGGGCTGACCATGCACTTCGCGCGCGAGGTCGGCGCCAGCATCATCGTGCGCGGCCTGCGCGCCGTCGCCGATTTCGAGTTCGAGTTCCAGATGACGGCGATGAACCAGCAGCTCGACCGGGAGATCGAGACGGTCTTCCTGATGGCCGATCCGCGCCACCAGGCGATCGCTTCGAAGCTGGTCAAGGAGATCGCCCTGCTCGGCGGTGACGTCACCAAGTTCGTCAGCCCGAGCGTCAAGGACCGCCTGCTGGCCAAGGCCGGTCGCCATTGATGCTGCCGCTGGCGCCTGATGCCCCCGGCCGTTACGAGTGATTTCATGAGAACCGTCCTGCTCGCCGCCTGTGTCGCGGCCCTTGCCGTCTCGGCCTCCGCCGCGCCGAAGAAGCCGCCGCCCGCGCCCGCCAAGCCCGCGGCGCCGGCCGGCCCCGGACCTGCCGACTGGCGAACCCCAGATCCCAACGACGTGCTGGTGATCGACACCAACAAGGGCCGCATCCTGGTGGAGATGATCCCCGAGGTGGCGCCGCAGCACGTGACCCGGATGCGCGAGCTGGCCCACGAACAGTTCTTCGACGGCCTGCGGTTCTTCCGCGTCATCGAGGACTTCATGGACCAGACCGGCGACCCGCAGAACAACGGCCAAGGCGGCTCGTCCAAGCCGAACGTGCCGCAGGAGTTCATCTTCCGCCGCGGCGCCGACACGCCCTTCGTCATGGCCGACGACCAGACGGTGGCCGAGATCGGCTTCGTCAAATCGCTCCCGGTCACCAGCCAGTCGATGGCCATGGCGCCGCTGACCGCCGACCAGAAGGTCCGCGCCTGGGGGCTCTATTGCCAGGGCGTAGCCGGCATGGCGCGTGACAGCAATCCGGACTCCGGCAACAGCCAGTTTTTCCTGATGCGCGCGCGCTTCCCGTCTCTGGAGAGCAAGTACACGGCCTGGGGCAGGGTGATCTCCGGCATGGACGTGGTTAGGGCGATCAAGACGGGCGAGCCGGTCGAGCAACCGCAGGACCGGATGGAACGGGTTCGGGTCCTGGCCGATTTGCCTGACGCGGAGCGGCCGAAGGTCCGGGTGATCGATCCCAAGGGTCCCTGGTTCAAGGCCGAGATCGCACACGAAAAGACGGTCAAGGGCGCGGGCTTCTCCGCGTGCGACGTAGAAATTCCTGTCGAGGTGAAATGATGGACGCCGAAAATACGCTGAACCTGGAGCTCTCCACCGGGCCGGTGACCATCAAGCTGCGTCCGGACCTCGCGCCGCAGCACGTCGAGCAGATCAAGGAGCTGGCGCGCCAGGGTTTCTATGACGGGGTCGTCTTCCACCGCGTGATCCCCGGCTTCATGGCCCAGGGCGGCGACCCGACCGGAACCGGTTCCGGGGGCTCGGACCTGCCGAACCTGCCCGCCGAATTCTCCAAAGAGCCGCATGTGCGCGGCGTCTGCTCAATGGCGCGCACGGCCAACCCGAACTCGGCCAACAGCCAATTCTTCATCTGCTTCGATGACGCGCGCTTCCTCGACGGCCAGTACACGGTCTGGGGCGAGGTTACCGAGGGCATGGAGAACGTCGACGCCCTGCCGAAGGGCGAGCCGCCGCGTGCGCCCGGCGTGATCGTCTCCATGAAGGTGGCCGCGGACGCCTGAGGCGTTCGGCGGTGGCGGCGCGCCTCAAGGTCTTCGTGACCTCCGACGGGCTCACCGACTACGTCGTGGCGGTGAGCTCGCGGGCCAAGGCGCTGGCCGCCTGGGGCGTGCGCCAGGATGTCTTCAAGGAAGGCGCCGCCCACGAAACCGACGACCCCGCGCTGGCGAGGGCGGCGCTGGCCCAACCGGGCGAGGTGCTGCGCAGGCCCGCCGGGACGCGGGGCGACCTCGCCAAGCTGAAGCCCGCGAAACGGGCCGAGCCCAAGGGGCCCACCAAGGCGCAGCTGAAGAAGGTCGCCGACCTGCAGGTCAAGCTCGCCGAACTCGACGCCGCCCATGAGCGGGCGGTGAGTGAGATCGATGAGGCGCGGGCCGAGCTCGACCGCCGGCGGCAGACGCTCGACGCGCGCCACGCCCGGCGGCGCGAGGCGCTGGAAGCTTCGCTCAAGGCCGCGCGGTCGGCGCCAGGGTGACCACCACCGGATAGTGGTCCGAGCCGAGCGTTGGCCCGCGCTCGACCTTCACCGTCGCCCAGCCGCGCCCCGCATAGACGTGGTCGATCGGCAGCACCGCGATCGTGCGGTGGCGGTAGGCGGCGACCGGGTAGGTGAACACCGCGCGCGTGCGTCGGATCAGCCCGAAGTCGCGGTCGTCCCGCTGGCGTGCGAACGACCAGGGCGTGGAGTTGAAGTCGCCGGCCAGGATGGTCGTGGCGGCCGGATAGCTGCGGACGATGGGCACAAGCCGGTCGTGTTCCCGCTTGAAGTTCGCGTGCGACGGCCAGGGCTCGTGGACGCCGAGCACGGTGACCGGCCCCGAAGGAGAGGCGATCACCACGCCGTTCAGCTCCATCGGCCCGCTCACGCCGTCCGTCGGGATGATCGCGGAGAGCGGCCGTTTCGGCGTGAACAGCATCGTCTCTGAGCGGCCGGACACCGACCACCAGCCGGCCTCGGCGAAGGCCCGGCTCACCCAATTGTTGGCCTCCTCGACCACCACGACGTCGGGCTTCACGGCCCTGACCCAGCGGATCAGCTTGTCGTTGCCGTTGCGGCCGCTCCAGGCGTTGAACTGGACGACCTTGAAGGTCGGGCCGGCGCCTGGCGTGGCCTGTGGCCCAGTGGAGCGTAGATATTCCGGCGCCATCAGAAGCGCGGCGGTGAATGTGCAGGCCGCGCCGGCGGCGGTCACGGCGCCGCGCATTCGGCCCACGAAGACGAAGCTGGCGGCGACGGCGAAGAGACCGACGGCCAGGTAGATCACCGCGAAGTGGGTGAAGAGGTCCCAGGTCGGGCTCCAGCGGCCCAGTTGTGCCAGGGCCGCCAGGCCCGCGCACAGGGCAGCGCCCACCAGGATCGGCGGCCCGAGGATGGCGGTGGTCAGGAGTCGATCGGAGGCCATGAACCGCCTCTCGTAGCACGGGGCGCGACTTGACGGGAAAGCCGGCGCATGCGCTTCACGCGCCTTCCATGCAGCTTGCCGATTTCGACTTCGACCTGCCCGAGGAGCGCATCGCGCTTCGGCCCGCGAGGCCGAGGGACTCGGCGCGCCTGCTGGTGGTTTTCCCCGGCTCGGCGCTGCGTGACCTGACGGTTTCTGACCTGCCGGGCGAGCTCCGCGCCGGCGACGTCCTGGTGCTGAACGACACCCGCGTGATCCCGGCCCGGTTGAAGGGCGTGCGCCATCGCGGCGAGAGCCAGGTCGCCGTCGAGGCGACGCTGCATCGGCGGCTTTCCGGCTCGCGCTGGACCGCCTTCATGCGGCCCGGCAAGCGGTTGGCGGAAGGCGATCGGATCGCCTTTGGCGAAAGCTCCGACCGCGCCTGCCTGCTGGGCGCGCTCGACGCCACGGTGACGGGCAAGGGCGAGGGCGGCGAGGTGACGCTGAGCTTCGACCTGGCCGGGCCCGACCTCGACGCGGCGATCGCCGAGCGGGGCGAGATGCCCTTGCCGCCTTACATCGCCGCCAAGCGCGCCGAGGACGAGCAGGACCGCGCCGACTACCAGACGGTCTACGCAGAGGAGGACGGCTCCGTCGCGGCGCCCACCGCGGGGCTGCATTTCACGCCGGAGTTGTTCGCGCGCCTGAAGGCGCGCGGCGTCACCACCGAATTCGTCACGCTGCACGTGGGTGCGGGCACCTTCCTGCCGGTGAAGACCGAGGCGGTGGCCGAGCACCGGATGCATCCTGAATGGGGCGAGGTCGACGCCGCGACGGCGGAGCGGCTGAACGCAGCGCGGGCGGCCGGCGGGCGCATCGTCTGCGTCGGCACGACCTCGTTGCGGCTGCTGGAGTCGGCGACCGGCGAGGACGGCGTCACCCGGGCCTTCCAGGACGAGACGGCGATCTTCATCACGCCCGGCTACCGCTTCCGCGCGGCCGATGGGTTGATGACCAACTTCCACCTGCCGAAGTCGACGCTCTTCATGCTGGTGTCTGCCTTCGCGGGCCTCGACACGATGCGCGCGGCCTACGCCCACGCCATCGCCGCAGGCTATCGCTTCTACTCCTACGGCGACGCAAGCCTGCTCTGGAGGGCGGCCTGATGGCGGCCTTCCCGTTCGCCATCGCGGCGCGCGACGGCAAGGCGCGCGCCGGCGTGCTTTCGACGCCGCGCGGCGAGATCCGCACGCCGGCCTTCATGCCGGTCGGCACCGCCGGGACCGTCAAGGCGCTGACGGTCGACCAGGTGGCCGCGACCGGCGCCGACATCCTCCTGGGCAACACCTATCACCTGATGCTGCGGCCCACCGCCGAGCGGGTTGCGCGGCTGGGCGGGCTGCACCGGTTCATGCGCTGGGAAAAACCGATCCTCACCGACTCCGGCGGCTTCCAGGTCATGTCGCTGTCGAAGATCTCCAAGGTCACCGAGGATGCGGTGACCTTTCAGAGCCACATCGACGGCTCCAAGCACGTGCTGACGCCCGAGCGGTCCATCGAGATCCAGGCTGATCTCCTGGGTTCCGACATCGTCATGCAGCTCGACGAGCTTGTTTCGCTGCCGGCGACGGACGAGCGGACGGCCGAGGCCATGCGGCGCTCGGCGCGCTGGGGCGAGCGGTCCAAGGCGGCCTTCGGCGCGCGGGAGAGCCAGGCGCTGTTCGGCATCCAGCAGGGCGGCGTTTCCGAAGCCCTGCGGTGGGAGTCGGCGCAGCGGCTCACCGAGATTGGCTTCGATGGCTATGCGCTCGGCGGCCTGGCGGTGGGCGAGGGGCACCAGGCGATGGTCGAGGTGCTGGACTTCGCGCCGGACATGCTTCCGCCCGAGCGGCCGCGCTACCTGATGGGCGTAGGCAAGCCGATCGACATCGTCGAGGCCGTCGCGCGCGGCGTCGACATGTTCGACTGCGTGCTGCCAACCCGCTCGGGCCGCCACGGCCAGGCCTGGACCTGGGAAGGCTCGGTGAACCTGAAGAACGCCCGCTTCGCCGACGATGAGGCGCCGCTGGACGAGACGAGCGCCTGCCCGGCGAGCCGCGAATATTCCAAGGCCTATCTGCACCACCTGGTGAAGTCCGAGGAGATCCTCGGCCAGGTGCTGCTCTCCTGGCACAACCTGGCCTTCTTCCAGCAGCTCATGACCGCCTTGCGCGAAGCGATCGCCGAAGGGCGCCTGAAGGCCTTCCGGCGCGACTTCGCGGCGCGGCAGGCCGTGCGCTAGCGGATCGGGAACTTCGGCTTCACCGACTGGTCGATGACCGGCGCGCCGGCGAGCTGGTGCGAGGGCGTGGCCGGCGGGTCGCAGCCCTTGGCTTCGCCCAGGCCCTCCAGATAGGCGCGACGCACGGCGCCTGCGGTGATCGCGGCCTGCACGTAGCGGTCGTGACGCTCCGCCCCCGAGAGCTTGCGCAGCCAGCCGCGGAACGGGATCACGTCCTGCGCCGCGCCGGCCATCAGGCCGAAGGTGGTGGTCTTGCCGCGGCCCATCAGGTCGTCGGCGTCCGGCTCGGGCGCATCGAGGTCGGCGCCCAGGGCGTCGTTCAGGGGCTGGATCAGGGACGCCAGCAACTGGCAGCTCTTGCCGTTGGGCCGCTGATAGGGATCGGCCATCGCCTGCAGCAGCACAGGCGGAATCTTGGTGCGTAGGAGGTTCAAGTCCCGCAACGGCGCCTCCGCCGCGCCCTTGACGCTCTGCCGGTTCGCCTCGTTGGTGGTCTGCACCTTTGGAGAGCCGTCGGGGCGCTCCGTGAGGCATCCTGCCAGCGTCAGGCCGGCCAGGGACAGGGCAAGTACGAATCCGCGGCGCATTGCGGCCAAGTTTAGCGGACAACACTGTGGCGGTAAGGGGGCGCTGCGGCGGGAAGGCGCGCTTGCGCAGACGCCCAGACCCTTCGTCCGGATGGGGCCGAACTGGCGCGCCGAAGGGTCGTCGTAGCCCGCCGCAGCACTCCTGAACTTAGGCGCCGATAGGCGGCGTTGGTAGGCCGGGTGAGGTTCGAACTCACGACCATTCGATTAAAAGTCGAATGCTCTACCACTGAGCTACCGGCCCACATTCGCATGGCGCTGGAGGCCCTGGCGAAGCGGCGCGGACCTTAGGCGCCCGACCCTTTGGACGCAAGGGCGCGCGCCCTACTGCTGTTGCTGACGCTGCTGGTCGTAGGCGAGGCCGGAGTACTGGCTGCGGCGCTGGCCGGCGCGCGGCGCGGGCTGGGAGATGCGCAGGAACTCGGGCTCGCTGGCGGCAGCGCGGGCCTTGCGCACCGTGACGCCCACGGCAAGCTCGCTCTCCGCCTCACCTTTGAAGACGCCGCGTGAGGGCGGCACGTCGGAATAGTCGCGGCCGACGGCGCAGGCGATGTGCCGCTCGCCCGCCAGGATGTTGTTGGTTGGGTCGAAGCCGACCCAGCGCAGGCTGGGCAGGAAGACCTCCACCCAGGCGTGGGTGGCGTCGGGGTCGGAGCGGTCGCCGGCCTTGCGGTCGGTGAAGAGGTAGCCGGACACATAGCGGGCCGGCACGCCCCACTCGCGGCAGATCGCGATCATGACGTGGGCGAAATCCTGGCAGACGCCTCTGCGCGCCGCCAGCACGTCGTCGATGGGGCTGTCGGCGCGGGTCACGCCGGCCTCGTAGGCGAAAGCCTCGTAGATGTGCCGGGACAGGTCGCGCATGGCGCTCAACGGATCGCGGACGCGCAGCTCATTGAGCTTCTTCTCGGCGACGAAGGCCTCCAGCGCCGCGGTCGGTCCCGCGAATCCGTGCGGATGCAGGAAGTCGAACTGCTCGCCCAGCACGAAGTCGGACCGCAGCCGGTCCCACTCACCACGGTCCAGGGCGTCGGGCAGGGCGGCCGGCGCCTCGGTCTCGACGGCCGAGCGGGCCATGATCGTCAGTTGCTGGTGCGGCTGTGGGATGTCGAAGTGATAGACCGCGTTGCCGAAGGTGTCGGCGTAGGAGAAGAGCTGGGCCGCCGGATCGAGCTCCAGGTCGAAGCTGATCAGCCGCTGGCCGGCGCGCTTCTGCGGCTGCATCCAGACCTCCATCACGCTCTCGCGGACCGGCTCGTCGTACTGGTAGCGGGTCGAGTGGCGGATCGAGAGAAGCACGGGCGAGGGTGTCCTTAGGCCGGAAGGCGCTGTTCGAGGGTGTAGGCGACGAAGGTCTCGTAGACCGCTCTGTGCACCGCGGCGCACTCGTCGAGCACCGCGCCCAGGAAGGCGCTGGCGCCGCCCGCCTGGACCTCGCCGATGTCGGCGTACTGCAGGCGGGCGCGCAGGCGGCCGGCCAGCCGGTCGGGACCGGTGGCGCCGGCGGCTTCCGCATGGCGGCTGATCGAGCTGAGGTGCTCCTCGATGCGCGCCGTGCAGAACCGCATCGAGCGGGGGAAGTCCTCGTCGAGCAGCAGGAACTCCAGGATGAAGCGCGGCTGCATGTCGGCGGTGTAGACCCGCAGATAGGGTTCGAGCGCGCAGCTCATCCGCAGGAGGCCGGTCAGCGCCGAGTGGTCGTTGATCGCGCGGCGCTTGCGGTCGCCGAAACAGACCTCGAGCAGGGCGCCGATCAGTTGGGCGCGTTCCAGGTAGACGCCGAGCAGCAGGAACCGCCAGCCCTCGCCGTGGCTCATGGTGGCGTCCGCCGCGCCCTTGAAGAGGTGCAGGTCGGCGATGGTGTCGTGCAGGAAGGCCTGGCTGCCCTCGGAGAAGGCGCGCCCGGCCTTGGGATCGCTCATCCGCAGGTGGATGAGATTCAGCCGCTCCCAGGTTTCGGTGGTGATCTGGTCTCGCACCTGCCGGGCGTTCTCGCGGGCGCGGGCCAGCGAATTGGCGACCGAGCCGGCGTCCTCGCGGTTGAGCACGAGCGCTCGGGCGGCCTGATAGGGATCGAGCGCCTTGGCGGCGTCTTCCGGGTCGCCGACGGCGGCGAGCGCGATGCGGGCGATCTGGGTGGCCGACTCGGTGCGGTCGAGCGCTGCGGTCAGCATCACGTCGGAGAGCCGGCAAAGGTGCTCGGCCCGCTCAACATAGCGGCCGATCCAGTAGAGGCTGTCGGCCACGCGCGCGAGCATCATGGCTGCCCCCTCACGGCTGCAAGTCCTTGCGGTCGGTCAGCACCCAGGTGTCCTTCGACCCGCCGCCCTGGCTGGAGTTGACCACCAGCGAGCCCTTCCGAAGCGCCACGCGGGTCAGCGCGCCCGGCGTCACCACGATCTTATCGCCGGACAGAATGAAGGGGCGCAGGTCGACGTGCCGAGGCTCGATGGCGTGGTCGATCAGGCAGGGCGCGGTGGAGAGCTGGATGGTCGGCTGGGCGATGTAGTTGTCCGGATTGGCCTCCAGCGCGGTGGCGAACTCGGCCTGCTGAGCCTTGGTGGAGTGCGGCCCCACCAGCATGCCGTAGCCGCCGGACGCGCCCACCGCCTTGACCACGAACTTGTCGAGGTTGGCGAGCACATGGCTGAGCTGGGCGGGCTCGCGGCAGAGGAAGGTCTCGATGTTGGGCAGGATCGCGTCCTCGCCCAGGTAGTAGCGGATGATCTCCGGCACATAGGCGTAGACCGCCTTATCGTCGGCCACGCCGGTCCCGGGCGCGTTGCAGATGACGACGTTGCCGGCGCGGTAGGCGTTGAACAGGCCCGCCGAGCCCAGGCCGGAGTCTCTTCGGAAGGTCACCGGGTCGATGAAGTCGTCGTCGACGCGGCGGTAGATCACGTCGATGCGGCGCAGGCCCGTGGTGGTGCGCATGTAGACCATGTTGTCGTGCACCACGAGGTCGCGGCCCTCGACGAGGGGTGCGCCCATCAGCCGCGCCAGGTAGGCGTGCTCGTAGTAGGCGGAGTTGTAGACGCCGGGCGTCAGCACCACGACCTGCGGGTTGGGCCGCCAGTCGGCCGCCATGCTCTTGAGCGTCGCCAGCAGAAGGTCGGGGTAGCGGTCGATAGGCCGCACGCCCGCGCCGCGGAAGGTGCCGGGGAAGACCCGCTTGGACGCCTCGCGGTTGGCCAGCATGTAGGAGACGCCGGAGGGGACGCGCAGGTTGTCCTCCAGCACAGCGAACTTGCCGTCCGGCTGGCGGATCAGGTCGGAGCCGCAGACGTTGGCGTAAGCCTGGTGCGGCACATAGAGGTTGCGCATCTCGCGCTGGTAGGACGGTGCGTTCAGCACCAGGTCCCGCGGCACCACCCCGTCCATCAGGATCTGCTGGCCTGAGTAGATGTCGGCCAGGAACATGTTCAGCGCCTTCAGGCGCTGGGTGAGGCCGGCCTCGATGGTGCGCCACTCGTCGGCGGAGATGATCCGCGGGACGAGGTCGGTGGGGATGATCCGCTCGGTCGAGCTTTCGGCGCCGTAGACCGTGAAGGTGATGCCCTGCAGCAGGAAGAACCGCTCCAGCGTCCGCTGGCGTTCGGTCAGCTCGTCAGCGCTGAGGGTTTCGATGCGGGCCGCCAGCGCGGCATAGTGCGGACGCACCGAGCCGTCCGGGTCGCGCATTTCGTCGTAGGGCATGGACGCAGGCGCCGCCGTGGCCGCAGCTTTCGCCGCAGGCTTTGCGCGCGCCGCCTTTGCTGCCCCCAACTCCACGCCGGACTGTTCCTTCCCCACGCCTAATCCTTAAGGCCCTTAGGGGTTCACAGGAAGACAGGCGCGGCCTTTCGTCCGGTAAAGGTCTCCGCGGCGGCGACTGCCCAGGCTTTGGGCGCCGGGGTTTCGCCCGCAGGTGACAGTCTGGCCGAGCGCCGTTACACCCGACAAAGGGGCGCGCGAGGATTCGAGAGCTTGGCTCGTCTTGTCTACGCCGTCGCGGCCGGGGCGGCCCTCAGCATCCAGGGCTTTTCCACGCCCGCCCGCGCCGCCGAGCCCAAGGCCTCCATCGAGGGTGAGTTGCCGTCGGACCTGCGCGCCGAGGTGACCCGGGCGGTCGGCGACACCGACCGGCCGATCGAGAACCGCTTCGAGGCGCGCCGCCGCGCGCGGGAGGCGGCCGAGGACGCCATCGCGGTGCTGCGCTCGGAAGGCTTCTACGCCTATGACGTCGAGCCCGACGTGGGCGAGGGCGACGCGCCCAAGGCCATCGTGAAGATCGCGCCCGGGCCGCGGTTCGTGCTGGGCCGGGCGAAGATCGACTGGGTAGGGCCGCCGCCCGACGCCGCCGCCCAGGCCGCGGCCCAGGCCGCGCTGGCGCTCACCCCCGGCCAGCCGGGCCGTGCGGCCGAGGTGGTCAGCGCCGAGGGCCGCGCTGTCGCCGCAGTGCAGAAGCGCGGCTATGCGGACGTCAAGGCCCAGCCGCGGCAGGTGGTCGTCGACCACGCCGACCGCACCGTCAGCCCGGACTATCGCATCGCGGCCGGCGACATCGCCCGCCTCGACGGCATCCAGCTCACCACCAACGGCCGCACCCATCCGGAGTGGCTTCAGGGCCTGGCCCCCTGGAAGCATGGCGACGCTTACGATCCGGAGGACGTCGCCGAACTGGAGCGGCGGCTGCTCGACACCGGCGTTTACGAGTCCGTGACCGTCGCGCTGGCCCCCGCCGACAAGCTGACGCCGGACGGCCTGCGTCCGGTGGTGGTCAGCGTCGCGGAGCGGCAGAAGCGGACCATCGAGCTCGGCGGCAGCTATGACACCACCGACGGCCTGGGCCTCGACGCCAAATGGACGCGCTACAACCTGCTGGGCCGGGCCGACACCTTCTCGATCCTGGGGCGGCTCTCGACCATCGACACGCGGCTGGAGGCCGACCTGTCGCTGCCGCACTGGCGCACACCCCAGCAGACGCTGACCACCAGCGCGGCGCTCTATCGGGCCAGCACGCCGGCCTACGACCAGGAGGGCTTCAAGGTCAGCGCGGACGTGACCCATCGCTGGGGCCGCAACGCCACCTTTGGCCTCACCGGCACCTACTTCACCTGGGGCGGGTCGATCGACTTGAGCCGCACCGGCGAGGTCCGGATCGGCTCGCTGACCTCGCTTGGCCGCGACATCGCCACCGTCGCCGGCTTGGCGGACATGGCGCTCGACCGCTCCGATGACCCGCTGGACCCCCGCCACGGCTGGCGGGTCGGCGCCCGCGTCGAGCCGACGCTGCTCACCGGCGATGGCACGCTGCCGTACCTGAAGCTGCAGGGGCAGGTTTCCGGCTACCTGCCGTTCGACGTGCAGGGCGACACCGTGTTGGCCGGCCGTCTGCATCTGGGCAGCATCATCAACGGCTCGGTCGCCGACCTTCCGGCGCCCCAGCGCTTCTACGCGGGCGGCGGCGGGTCGGTGCGGGGCTTCGGTTACCAGGAGGTCGGCCCGCGGCTCGCCGACAACACCCCGCAGGGCGGCCTGTCGCTGACCGAGGTCTCGCTCGAGCTGCGCCATCGCCTGAGAGGGCCTTGGGGGCTCGTCGCCTTCATCGACGCCGGAGCGATCGGCGACCACCAGTACCCCGACTTCCGCGACCTGAGCGTCGGGGCCGGTGTCGGCGTGCGCTACAACCTGGGCTTCGGGCCGATCCGGGTGGACGTGGCGACGCCGGTGACCGGACGGCACGGCCAGGCGCCGTTCCAGATCTACGTCAGCATCGGACAGAGCTTTTGAGCCCGCCCGGCGACATGCCCGAGGAAGCGCCAGCGGTGCGGCGGTCGCGGTTGCCACGGGCCATCGTGGCGGTGGCGTTGAGCTTTCTGGTGCTGGTCGCGCTCGGCCTGGTCAGCCTGCGCTTCGGCGTGCTGCTGCCGCAGGCGCGGCTCTTGATCGAGGCAAGCACCGACGGGCTGAAGGTCGGCCGGTTCGGCCGGCTCAAGATCGAGGGCCTGAGCGGCGACGTCTGGCGCGACCTCACCATCCGCAAGCTGACCCTGCGCGACGAGGCCGGTGTCTGGCTGGAGGCGGACAACCTGCACATGAAGTGGCGTTACGAGGAGCTTTTCGCGCGCAAGTTCCACGCCGACCGCATCGACGCCCAGACGATCCGCATCCTGCGCCGTCCGACGCTCACGCCGAAGGGCGAGGACACGGGCAATCCGGTCTCCTTCCACATCGACGAAGCCCAGGCGCGGGTCGAGATGCTGCCCGCCTTCAGCTATGTGCGCGGCGCCTATGACCTCGGCCTGCAGGCCGACATCGCCCGAAAGGGCGGCGGGCGCGGGAAGGTGCGGGCGACCAGCGTCCTGCATCCGGGCGACTATCTCTACGTCGACTTTGACTTGCCTCAGCGGCGACCGATCGAGGTGTTTGTCGACGCCGAAGAGGCCAGGGGCGGGGCGCTGGCCGGGGCGCTGGGCTTGCCGTCCGACCAGGCGTTCACGCTGAAGGCGGTCGCCGGCGGCAAGGCCTCGGAGGGGCAGTTCGGCGTGGTCGCGGGGTCCGGTGCGGCGGAGCCGTTGCGGGCGCTCGGCGGCTGGACCAAGGACGGCGGCGTGGCGCGCGGCCGCATCTCGCTCGCCGCTTCCAGCCTGACGGCTCCCTATGCCCGGCGCTTCGGACCGCAGGCCAGCTTCGTGCTGGCTGGACGGCGCGCGGGCTCGGACCTCTTCGCGCTCGATGCGCGCGTGGTCTCGGAGAACCTGACTGCGCGCGTGCGTGGCCTCGGCGACCTGGGCCAGCGGCGGATCGGGCCGCAGGGGCTCGAGATCAACGCCGAGTCCGCCACCCTGTCTCGGATCACGGGGGGACCGCAGATGGGACCCGCGCGCTTTAGCGGCCGGCTGACCCAGGCGCCGGCGCAGTGGCGTTTCGCAGGGAGCGCCTCGGTCTCGCAGGCGAGCCTTGGGAGCTACGCTCTGGGCCAGGCGAGCGGACCGGTCGAGATCACCGAGCGCGCCGGGCAATGGGACGTCAGGGCCAGGATTGCCGGCGCCGGCGGCAAGGGGTCCGGCTTCGTCGCCGCGGCTCTGGGCGGCGCGCCGAAGGCCAGCCTCGACGGCGCGCGGCTCGCCGACGGGCGGCTGCTGCTGCGCGACCTGCAGCTGACGGGCGCGGGCCTCAAGGTCGAGGCGAACGGTGGGCGCAGCCTGCTGGGCGGACTGACCTTCAAGGGCAAGGCCCTGGTCTCCAACCTGGCGGCGGCGCGGGCCGGCGCGGCCGGCTCGGCGCAGGCGACTTGGTCGGCGATCCAGGCCAAGGCGGGCCAGCCCTGGACCTTCTCCGTCGACGCGCGCGGCGATCGGTTGGCCACCGGCTATCCGGAGGTCGATCGGCTGCTGGGCCCCAAACCTCAGCTGAAGGCGCAGGCGAACCTCCATGGCCGCCGGCTCGCCGTGGGCTCGGCGAGCCTCAATGGCGCGGCGCTGAACGCCAGCACGGCCGGCGTGCTCGCCGAGGACGGCGGGCTCACCTTCAAGCTGGACTGGAGCGCTGACGGGCCGTTCCACGCGGGCCCCGTGGAGATCGCCGGCAAGGCCAAAGGGTCCGGCGCGATCACCGGCACGTTGAGCGCGCCGCGCGCCGACCTGTTGGCCGACGTCGCTTCGATCGACGTCCCGCGCCTGCCGCTGAAGGACGCGCACCTGACCCTGAGCTTCCTGCGCAAACCCGACGGATCGAGCGGCATGGCGGCGCTGACCGCCACCAGCACCTACGGACCGGCCCGCGCGCGCACCGACTTCGCCTTCCCGGAAGGCGGCGTCGACCTGACCGGACTGTCGGTGGACGCGGGCGGGGTGAAGGCCTCCGGGTCGCTATCGCTGCGCAGCCGCGCGCCCTCGGCGGCCAACCTGGAGGTTGCGGTGACCCGCGGGGCCTTGCTCGACGCCGGGCAGGTGGCCGGCACGGTGAAGATCGCCGACGCCCCGGGCGGCGTGCGCGCGACGCTGAACCTCAACGGCGAGAAGCTGCGGTTCGGCGGCTCCGACGTCACCGTGCGCACCGCCAAGTTGACCGCGTCCGGCCCGATGGCGCGGCTGCCCTATGCGGTCCAGGGGGAAGGGCAATCCGGAGGCGGCCGCTGGGGGCTGAACGGCAGCGGCGTGCTGGCCGACGCCAAGCCTGGCTATGCGCTGACCTTCGACGGTCAGGGCCACCTCGGGAGCCGCGAGGTGCGTACGACGGAGGCCGCGCAGATCCGCTTCGGCGGCCCGGAGCGCAGCGCGCGCCTGAAGCTTGCCGCCTCGGACGGCGGGCGCATCGACCTCGACGGGCGGCTGTCTGACGCGGGGACCGATGTCCGCGCCCAGGTGACCGGCCTGACGCTCGGCATGCTCGACGAGGACCTGACGGGGCACACGGATGCGATCCTCACGCTGCAGGGCCGCGGCGCGCGGCTGGACGGGGCGCTGGACGCGAAGCTCTCCGGCGCGCGGGGACGCGGGACGCCCACCGCCTCGGGCATCGACGGCTCGGTGCGCGGGCGGTTGGCCGGCAATGTCCTGTCGCTCGACCTCAACGCCGCCAACGCCCAGGGGCTGACCGCCAACGCCAGCGTCACCCTGCCGGCGGAGACCTCGGCGGCTCCCTTCCGCGTAGCGATCGCCCGCCAACGGCCGATGAGCGGCAAGTTCGCGGCTCAGGGCGAAGTGCGCCCGCTGTGGGACCTGTTCGTGGGCGGCGAGCGCAGCCTGGCCGGCAAGGTGATGGCCCAGGGAACTCTCGGCGGCACGCTGGCCGACCCCAGCGCGACAGGGCAGGTGGCCGTCGACGGCGGCCGCTTCGATGACGGCGCGACGGGCTTGTCGCTGCGCAACGTCGCTGTAAAGGCGGATTTCGCGCGCAATGCGGTCGACATCACCCATGCAAGCGGCGTCGACGGCCATGGCGGCTCGGTGGCGGGCGCGGGCCAGATCAGCCTGATGCGCGAGGGAGCTTCGAGCTTTCGCCTGGACCTGAAGGGGTTTCGGCTGATCGACAACGACCAGGCGACGGCCTCGGCGACGGGCCGGGCCACCATCGACCGCGCGGCGGACGGCAAGGTGCGGCTCTCCGGCGCGCTCAGCATCGACCGCGCCGACGTCTCCGCCCGCGTACCGACGCCTTCGGGCGTCGTGGCCATGGACGTGGTGGAGAAGAACCGGCCCGCCGACCTGCCGGCCTCGCTGCCGCCGGCCGCCCTGACGGGCGACGGCTGGGCGCTTGACGTGGCGCTGAAGGCGCCTCGCGGGGTCTTCATCCGTGGCCACGGCCTCGACGTCGAGCTGTCGCTGGACGCCCATGTCGGCGGGACGACCGCGCACCCCGACCTCAGCGGCACGGCCCACGTGGTCCGCGGCGACTACGACTTCGCCGGCAAGCGATTCACCTTCGACCCGACGAGCGTGGTCTACCTCTCGACCAAGGCCGAGGCGGTGCGCCTCGACCTCAGCGCCACGCGCGACGACCCGACGCTCACCGCCTCGGTGCGCATCCGGGGCACCGCGGCGCGCCCGCAGATCAGCCTCACCTCGACCCCCAGCCTGCCCAACGACGAGGTGCTGTCGCAGGTGCTGTTCGGGCGCACGGCTTCCCAGCTTTCGCCGCTGGAGGCCGCGCAACTGGCCTCGACGTTGTCGGCCATGGCGGGCGGCGGCGGCTTCGACGTGATCGGCAACCTGCGGACCTTCGCAGGCCTCGATCGGCTGGCGTTGGGCGGCGGCGACGCAGCCTCGGGCGGCGTCTCGGTCTCTGGCGGCAAGTATCTGACAGACAACGTCTATCTCGAACTGACCGGCGGCGGACGCGACGGCGGCGCGGCGCAGGTCGAGTGGCGGGTGAAACGGAGTCTGTCGATCGTCTCGCGGGTCGGCGGGCAGGGCGCGAGCCGACTGTCGATCCGCTGGCGGCGGGACTACTGAGCTGCGGCGCGTTGCCGGGCGTAGGCCTGGGTGCCTTTGCTGATCACGACGTCGGCGGGCTCGATCCGTTCGATCGGGATGTCCTGCGCCTTCGCCAGGCGGTCGTAGATCGGAGCGAAGTCCTGCAGGGTCGCGTCGAGCAGGGCCTGCAGGGACGGGATCACGAAATAGACCTGCTGGAAGTCGTCGATCCGGTAGGGCGTGCGCATCACCCGCTCGAGGTCGAAGCCCAGGCGGTTGGGCGATGGGTCGTCGAGGGCGAAGACCGATTCCGCGCGGCTGGAGACGATGCCGGCGCCGTAGATCCGCGCGCCGTCGGGCGTCTGCAGCAAGCCGAACTCCACAGTGTACCAGTAGAGCCGCGCCAGGTTGTGCAGGCGACCGAGCTGCATGGCCCGCTGCCCGCCGCGGCCATAGGCCTGCATGTAGTCGGCGAACACCGGATCGGTGAGCATCGGCACGTGGCCGAAGACATCGTGGAAGATGTCCGGCTCCTGCAGGTAGTCGAGCTCCTCGGGCCTGCGGATGAACTGGCCGGCGGGAAAGCGGCGGTTGGCCAGATGGTCGAAGAAGACCTCGTCGGGCACGAGGCCGGGGACGGCGACCACGCTCCAGCCGGTGAGCCGGTTCAGCTCGGCGTTGATCCGCGCGAAGTCGGGGATGCCGGAGCGGTGCAGGTCCAGCGCCTCCAGCCCCTTCATGAAGGGCTCGCAGGCGCGGCCCTCGAGCATCGCCGTCTGGCGCTCGTAGAGGGTGATCCAGACCTGGTGCTCCGCCGGCGTGTAGCGGTCCCACCCCTGGTCGATGGTCCAGTCGGGCCGGGCGCCCGGCGGCGGGCTCTTGGCAAATCCGTCAGCGCTCATGCCGCGCAGAATGGCGCGGTTCGCGCGGAAGTTCCGTTCTGAGTTGGCCCGCGACGGCGGCGCTTGCGGGAGGATCGTCCGCAAACCCAAGCGGGCGCGCACAAATCGCCCAAATGCGGCGCTACGGTCGCGCTCCCGCCGCGATTGCCGGGCCTAAGGCGTTCGGACTAAGGCTTCTTCGTCGCCCAAAGCAGGAACCTGGATGCGTCATCTTCTCTGCGCCGCCTGGCTTGTGGCGGCCCTGGCCGCGGGCGGGACGGCGCAGGCGCAGACCACAGCGCCGCTGGCGCTCGGCGTCCGGGCTGACGCGCCGCCGCTGCAGACCGACCCCTCGGTGCGCTATGGCCGCCTTTCCAACGGCCTGCGCTACGCCGTGCAGCACAGCGCTACGCCCAAGGGCGCCCTGTCGCTTCGCCTTGGGTTTGACTTCGGCAGCTACGAGGAGGCGGACGACGAGCGCGGCGCCGCCCACTTCGTGCAGCACATGGCCTTCAGCAGCACGCGGTCGTTCCCCAACAACCAGCTCGCGCTGACCTTCGCACCGCTGGGCGTCGCCTTCGGCCACGACCGCAACGCCTCGACCGGCTTCAGCCGCACCGTCTACCAGATCGACCTGGCGACCCCGACGGCGCGGGAGTCGGAGCTTGCGCTCAAATGGCTGAGCGACGTCGCCGACGGCATGATCTTCTCCGGCCCCGAAGTGGAGCACGAGCGCGCGGCGATCCAGGCGGAGCGCACCGCCAACGCCTCGGCGTTCCGCCAGCTGCGCGATCGGATCGAAGCCTTCGAGGACACTGGGCTGCGCTCGCATGACCGTCTGCCGCTCGGGACCGCCGACAGCGTCGCCGGGCTGACGCCGCCGAAGCTTAAGGCCTTCTACGACCGCTGGTACCGCCCGGAGCACGGCTTCCTGGTGATCGTCGGCGACCTGCCCGTCGACGACCTGGAGAAGCAGGTGAAGGCGGCTTTCGCGGACTGGGCGCCGCGCGGTCCGGCAGCGGCGCGCGCTGGGGCGCCGCCGCTGGCGTCCCGCGCCCCGGACGCGCAGATGCAGACCGACCCGCGGGTCGCGGCCGTGGCGCGGATCTGCCGGGTCGCGGCACCGGAGCCGGCCGGCGACGAACTTGCGAACCTGCGCAGCCTGCTGATGCGCGGCCTCTGGCAGGCGGCGCTGGAGCAGCGGCTGAACGTCTACAAGTCGCGCCGCGACACGCCCTACAGTGAGATCAGCATCAGCGACGAGCTGCGGCCCGATGCGCTGAAGACCTGCGTGGCCGTGACGCCACTGAAAGGCCGCGAGCTGGCGGCCATCGCCGCGGCCTCCGGTGAAATTCGCCGTTTCGGCCAGGAAGGGCCGTCGGAGGGCGAACTGGACGCCGCGGTCGAGCAGTTGCGCGCCTCGATCCGGCGCGGCATCGACGCGCCGCCCAGGCCCTCGCCGGCCCGGGCGGACGACCTTGTGGACCGCGCGCTCGACGGCCTGCCGCAGCTCTCGCCGCGGGCGGGGCTGAAGGCCCTGGACAGCCTGATGGACGACGTGGGCCCGGACGCGGTGAAGGCGAACTTCACCCGCGACTGGTCCGGCTGGGGCCCGCTGGTCACCGGCACGGCCCCGCAAGCCTTGCCGCAGGGTGAACTCATGGCCGCGGTGCAGGCCCAGCCCGAGCGGCTGCCGACGGCCGCCGTGGCCAAGCCGACGCCACGCCGCACCGCGCCGCTGACCGCCGCCCAGGCGCGCGAAGTGGCCGACCTGGCCGACCGCGGCCGGGCGCTGGCCGCAAAGCGCAAGGGCGACAAGGCGCTGAAGCTGTTCGCCCAGGGCCTCGCCATCGATCCCGACAGCGCCGACATCCTGAACGCGCGGGGCAACCTCTTCCTGGCGGTCGACCGCGCCGATCTCGCCATGGCCGATTTCGACCACGCGCTGGCCGTGAACCCCAAGGACGACATCGTGCTCTTCAACCGTGGGATGGCCGACAAGCAGCTCGGTCACAACAGCGAGGCGCTGCGCGACTTCAACAAGGTTCTGCGGCTGACGCCCAACGATCCGGCGACGCTGGCGCAGAAGGCCGACACCTATCGCCAGCTCGGGGACCTGTTGCTGGCGCGCGACTTCTACGACGCTGCGATCGCCGCGGACGCGCGGAATGCGGCGACCTGGCAGGCGAGGGGCGAGGTGAAGGGGCTTTTGGGGGATACGGCGGGCGCGGCGGCCGACCAGGCGCAGGCGCGAAAGCTCAATCCCGCTCTGCAGTAATCGCGGCTAGTGGCTGATCCGGGGGCGCAGCTTGTATTGGCCCTCGCGGAACGACTCGAAAAGCATGGAGGCCTGCGGGTGGCCGACCGGCTGGCCGGAGTCGTCGGGCACCAGGTTCTGCTCGGAGACGTAGGCGACGTAGGAGCTTTCCTCGTTCTCGGCGAGCAGGTGGTAGAACGGCTGGTCCTTGTGCGGCCGGATGTTCTCCGGGATCGACAGCCAGTATTCCTCGGTGTTCGAGAAGGTCGGATCCACGTCGAAGATCACGCCGCGGAACGGATAGACGCGGTGACGGACGACCTGGCCGATGGCGAATTTGGCGCTCTGCGTGTCCATGAACCCGAATCTAACGCCCTTCTCCTGACCGGAAGGTGAACGTAGCGTTCAACACTCTCCGTACAAGGCCAAGCCTTCCGAGAGGCGAACAGGCTTGCTAAGCTTAACACCGAAGTGAGGCGCGCCAGGTGTGGCCGCGCCTGCGAAGGACGGAAACGGTCCATGACTGAGGCGCCGAGCGCGCCCGGCGCCACGCTGCGTGGCCGGGGGAAGCCCGCTGGCGAGCTGCCCTGCTATGGCGCGCTCGACCTGGGGACCAACAACTGCCGCCTGCTGATCGCCACCCCGCAGGGCGCGGGCGGGTTTCGCGTGGTGGAGGCCTATTCGCGGATTGTGCGGCTGGGCGAAGGCCTGAGCCAGTCGGGGCGCCTGTCGGAGGCGGCCATGGAGCGCGCCATGGCGGCGCTGAAGGTCAGCGCCGAAAAGCTGCGCCGCCGCCGCGTGCTGCGCCTGCGCGCCATCGCCACCCAGGCCTGCCGCATGGCCGAGAACGGGCCGGCGTTCATCGAGCAGGTCTTCGCCGAAACCGGGCTTCGCCTGCAAATCATCCCGCCCCAGGAGGAGGCGCGGCTCTCGGTGGCCGGCTGCCTGAACCTGATCGACCGCAGCCTGGACGCGGCCCTGGTGGTCGACGTGGGCGGTGGCTCGACGGAGCTGTCCTGGGTCGACCTTCGCGGCGCACCGCCGACGGGCGCGCCGCCGCTGCGCGCCTGGCTCTCGGTGCCGATCGGGGTGGTGACGCTGGCCGAGCGTTTCCCCGAGGGCGAGGCGGCCACCGAAGCCTGGTTCCGCGCCATGGTCGACACCATGAAGGCCGAGATCGCGGCCTTTCGCCGCGCCGACCCGCTGCGCGAGGTGTTCGACGCCGACCGGGCCCACCTGATCGGGACCTCGGGCGCGATCACCAGCCTGGCGGGCCTGCACCTGGAGCTGCCGCGCTATGAGCGCAGCCGCGTCGACGGCATCTGGATGAGCCGCGACGAGTGCGACGCGGCGGCCGGACGGCTGCTGGCGATCACGGCCAAGGCGCGCGCCGAGCAGCCGTGCATTGGACCGGACCGCGCCGACCTGGTGCTGGCGGGGGCCGCGATCCTGCAGGCGGTGCAGGAGCTTTGGCCTTGCAGCCGGGTGCGGGTCGCCGACCGGGGCTTGCGGGAAGGCATACTGCTGTCCTTGATGTCGGAGCGTGGCGCGCGGCGCCGCAAACGCCGCCGCCGCGCATCCGAGCCCATGGCGGCCCAATGACCGAGCCTCCGCGCAAACGCATGGTCCGCCCGCCCAGCGGCGGGACCGAGGCCGGCCGCGCCACGCCGGAGCGGCTGAAGACCGCCTGGAAGCGCACGCCGTCGCAGCAGGCCTGGCTGAACCGCCAGATCAACGATCCCTTCGCGGCCAAGGCGCGGGCCCACGGCTACCGCAGTCGCGCGGCCTACAAGCTGACCGAGCTCGACGACAAGCTGCGCCTGCTGAAGCCCGGGGCGCGGGTGGTCGACCTGGGTGCGGCGCCCGGCGGCTGGACCCAGGTGGCCCTGGAGCGCGGGGTCACCGACATCGTGGGCGTCGACCTGCTGCCGGTCGATCCGCTGCCGCCGGCGACCATCCTCGAGATGGATTTCACCGACCCGGCCTGCGGGCCGGAGCTGATCCGCCTCTTGGGCGGAGCGCCGGACTTCGTCATGTCGGACATCGCGCCCAACACCGTGGGCCACCGCCAGACCGACCACCTGCGCATCGTGGGGCTGATCGAGGCGGCGGTCGATTTCGCCGTTGAGGTGCTGAAGCCCGGCGGCGCGTTCGTGGCCAAGGCCTTCCAGGGCGGCGAAACGGCTGAGGTGATCGGCACGCTGAAGCGCCATTTCGCCAGCGTGAAGACCGTCAAGCCGAAGGCCAGCCGCTCGGACAGCTCGGAGCTCTACCTCGTCGCGACGGGGTTCAAGGGGCGCTAGCCATGGCCCGGCTTGTCCGAGCCACCCAGCCCAAGGCGCCGGCCGCATCCGATGAAGGACGACATCGGACGCGCGGTCATCCCCTACCTCCCCTGCGAAGCGGGGGAGGGGGACCGCGCCCCGAAGAGGGCGTGGTGGCGGGGGCAAACCCCATCCGCTGAGTATCGTACGCCGATCGACCCCCCGAACCTGAGGCTCGCCCCCTCCACCGCTCGCTCTACGGCGAGCGGTCCCCCTCCCCCGCTTCGCAGGGGAGGTAGGCGGAGCCCTCGCAGAGGCTGAGCGTCACGTCTCCGGAAAGGCCCATGTCGGCGGCGACGCGCCGCGCGAGGGCCTCAATGGGGAGCGTCGCGAAATCGTCGCTGAGCGCGGCCTCGTCGAGGCGGGCGGAGAGGTCGTCGAACAGGACCGCGTAGTCCTCGCTGTCGCCTTCGCACTCGTTCCACAGGAGGCGGTTGAGCAAGTTCTGCACCCGGGATTTGCGCGCCTCGCTCGCGTCGGGCGCGGCGTGTGGGGCTGAGGCTTCGGCTCGTCTGGCGGCCTGGGCCTGCGCCTCCGCCTCCGCTTTCCGGGCCTCCCGGGCGTCACGCGCGGCGTCCCGCTCCAGCTTGACGTCCAGCGCCAGGGTCAGGCGCACGACGCGCGAGACCTTCTGGAACGCGTCGGCCAGCGCCACGGTCTGCGCCACGTCCTCGCTCTCGCGCGTCCGGACGGCGAGCTCGCGCGCCACCATCAGGCCAAGCTCGGCGAGCTCGCCCAACATGGCCTCCGCGCGGGCCCGCTTTTCGGGTTGACAGGACATGAACAAAACGAGAACACAGGGGTGGCCGGGAGTCAAGTTTTTATGCTTTTGTCAAACGGGGCCTGTCCCGGGCGCGCGGGATCGCAAATGCCGCAGGCTCAGGACAGAGGTGCGGCCTTGTTCGGAGGCAGACTCTAGGGATGGCTGCGATCGGTGGGAAGCGCACATTGGGCTGCGGATAGGTCACTTATGCTAGGCTGCCGCGCTGTGTGCGCTTGGGGGTTTCGTTGAGCGATAGTTTCAAATGCTCGATTTGCGGTGAAGAACACGAGGGTCTTCCCACCGATTGGGCCTACACGCTGCCAGACGTGGTCTGGGAAATCCCGGAAGAAGAACGCGCAGAACGAGCGCGCTTCAACAACGACCTGTGCCAAATGGGTGAACGCTATTTCATCCGTTGCATGTTGGAGGTCCCGTTTAAGGATGCCGCTGGCTACTTTGGCTGGGGTGTCTGGGCAGAAGTCGAGTGGCCGGTGTTCGAGCGCTATTTGGAACTCTACGACGAGGATGGATCGTCGGAGCCTTCTGCTCCTGGAGAGCTGGCCAACGAATTGTCGCCGTATGCCGGGTCGCTTGGCACGAGGGTCACAATCCGCTTCAGAGACCCAAAGAACCGTCCGACGCTCCAGCTGAAGCCGGAAGATGCCACTCAGCTAGCGCTCGACCAAAACGCAGGTATCGACCAGGCCCGCCACCACGAAATACTCCATCTTTTTCAGGTGTAGATCCGAGCTCGGATTTCTAAATAGCGGTCCTTCTGAACATCCGACATGGGGCTCGAAGGCGGTCACCGTTCTTGTCCCCGGGAGCGGACGCGGTTCGCCGCCAGCTGCGGCGTTTAGCCTTACGGCGGCGGCGAGGTCAGCTTGCCCTGCGCCACCAGCCACCTGCGAAAGGCCGCCAGCGGACGGCTGTCCTCGCCGGGCGCCGCCAGGATGGCGAAGGCGGTTTCCGTGCGGCGGAAGCCGAGCGGGGCGGCGAGGCGGCCCTCGGCGACATCTTCGGCGACCAGGGGCCAGGGCAGGATCGCTACGCCCAGGCCCGCGAGCGCGGCGTCCATGGCGAAGTGCAGGTGGGCGAAGGGCTGCTCGGGCGCTGGCGCGAGTTCGACGCCGGCCACCGCGGCCCAGATGGCCCAGCCCTGCGGGTGGGACTGGGCGGCGAGGCGCGGGGCGGCGAGGGGATCGGCCGCGAAGCGCCGGGCCAGCGCCGGCGTCATCACCGGGCCGATGTGGTTCTGGATGAAGGGCGTCGCCGCGGGATCGGCGAGGCGGCCCGCGGGCACGATGCGCACGACCGCCTGGGCGCCGCGATGCGAGGTGGCGTGCGAGGGCAGCTCTTCCAAGTGCAGCCGCACCTCGGGGTGGGTTTCCGTGAACCGCGGCAGGCGCGGGATCAGCCACTTGACCGACAGGCTGGCGTTCACGGCCAGGTGCAGGTCCTCGCCGTCGCTGCGCAGGCGGCGCACGGCGCCGGCGATCTGGTCGAAGGCGCCGGTGAGGGCGGGCAGCAGGTCCTGCCCGGCCTTCGTCAGCGTCAGGCGGTGCTTGGGCCCCTGGAACAGGCGCACGCCAAGCGCCGCCTCCAACGCCTTCACCTGCCGGCTGATGGCGCTGTGGGTGACCTTGAGTTCGTCGGCGGCCAGGGTCGCGCGGCCGGTTCGGGCCATGGCCTCGAAGGCGCGCAGGGCGTTCAGCGAGGGCAACGGGTCGGATGTGAGATTATCGAACATCTCAGGTCGAATATGTCGATTTATGCGGAACGGCAAGGCGCGCATAAGCGGCCATGGAACCCTTGAATCAACAAACGCCCCTCAAGCCGGTCGATTACGATCGGGTCCAGCACGACGCCTACGCCAAGGCCCGGGCGCTGCGGCCATCCGCGATCCAGGACTACATGGACGTCTTCACCCGCCACCTGCCCGGGCGCCGGCCGCTCACGGTGATCGACCTGGGCTCAGGCACGGGGCGGTTCACGCCCGCTCTGGCGGAGACCTTCGGCGGCCCGGCCTATGGCGTCGAACCGGCCGCGGCCATGCGGCGGGCGGCGGAGACCGGCTCGGCGCATCCACGGGTGACCTACCTCGCCGGCGAGGCGGCCAGAATTCCCCTGCCGGACGCCATCGCCGACTTGGTCCTGATGTTCCTGTCGTTCCACCACGTTCCCGATCAGGCCGCGGCGACGCGCGAGATTGCGCGCGTGGTGAAGCCCGGCGGCCGGGTCATCCTGCGCAGCACCTTCAAGGAGCGCATTCCCGATCATTGGTGGCGCGGCTTCTTCCCGCGCAGCCAGGCGATCGAGGAGGCCATGTTCCCCTCGGCGGCCGAGGCCCGCGCCCTCTTCGAAGGGGCCGGTTTCGTGACCGTGGAAACCGTCTTCCGGGAAGTGCCCTTCGAGCGCGACCTCGGTGAGGCGGTCGAGAAGCTTCGCCTGCGCGCCGTCTCGACGTTCGAGCACATGACCGACGAGGAGCTCGACGAGGGGTTCGCCCGGATCGACGCGGCGCTGGCCGCCGGCACGATCGAGGAGAAGCCCACCTTCGGCGACTTCATCGTCTTCGAACGCCCCGACGCAGAGCCGGATCGGGCCTAGCCCCATGTGGCTGCGGCGGTTGTTCCGGAAGCCGAGATCTCCGCCGCCGCCGCACCGGTTTTTCGCCATCTATTCGGGGGCGATCAGCCCCGCGCAGCTCAAAAGGTTCACGCGAAGACTATGACGTTCCACCAGCCCTTGCCCCTTGAGCCCTCGGACGCGTATACGCAGCCCGCAAAACGAGGTGTCTCCATGGAGATTCGCGAAGGGCTCACCTTCGACGATGTTTTGCTAGAACCCGGCCCGTCCGATGTGATGCCCACCCAGGTGGATGTCTCGACCCGGTTCACGCGAGAGATCAATCTGAACATACCGCTGGTGTCCGCCGCCATGGACACCGTCACCGAGAGCCGGCTGGCCATCGCCATGGCACAGAACGGCGGGCTCGGGATCCTGCACCGCAACCTCACCGTCGAGGAGCAGGCCGACCAGGTCCGCGAGGTGAAGCGCTACGAAAGCGGCATGGTCATCAACCCGCTGACCATCCATCCGGACACGCCGCTCAGCGAAGTGCGCGAGATCAAGGCGCGGCGGAAGATCTCCGGCTTCCCGGTGGTCGACGACAAGGGCAAGCTCTGCGGCATCCTGACCAACCGCGACATGCGCTTCGAGGGCAGCGGAGATGTTCCCGCCAAGGCCCTGATGACGCATGAGAACCTGGTCACGGTGAAGGAGGGCGTCGGCCAGGCCGAGGCCCGCGAGCTGCTGCGGCGGCACAAGATCGAGCGGCTGATCGTCGTAGACGACGACTACCGCGCCGTGGGCCTGATCACCGTCAAGGACATGGAGAAGTCCGAGGCCCATCCGAACGCCGCCAAGGACGCGCAGGGCCGGCTGCTGGTCGGCGCGGCCTCCACCGTAGGCGACGCGGGCTGGGAGCGGTCCATGGCGCTGGTGGACGCCGGCGTCGACGTGGTGGTGATCGACACCGCCCACGGCCACAACATCGACGTCGCCAAGGCCGTCGGGCGCATCAAGCGCGAGACCAACCGCGTGCAGATCGTGGCCGGCAACGTCGCGACCTATGAGGGCGCCAAGGCGCTGATCGACGCGGGTGCGGACGCGGTGAAGGTGGGCATCGGCCCGGGCTCCATCTGCACCACGCGGGTGGTGGCGGGCGTGGGAGTGCCGCAGCTCACCGCGATCATGGACGCCGTTCGGGCTGCCGGCGGCTCCGACGTGCCGGTGATCGCCGACGGCGGGATCAAATATTCCGGCGACCTGGCGAAGGCGCTCGCCATGGGGGCGTCGGTGGCGATGATGGGCTCGGTGTTCGCCGGCGTCGACGAGGGGCCGGGCGAGGTCTTCCTCTACCAGGGCCGCTCCTACAAGACCTACCGCGGCATGGGCTCGCTGGGCGCCATGTCCCGCGGCTCGGCCGACCGCTACTTCCAGAAGGACGTCACCGACGCGCTGAAGCTGGTGCCGGAGGGCATCGAGGGCCAGGTGCCTTACAAGGGCCCGATCGCACCGATCCTGCACCAGATGGTGGGCGGGCTGCGGGCGGCCATGGGCTACGTCGGCGCCGCCGACCTGGCGCAATTCCGCAAGCGCGCGCGGTTCATCCGCATCACGGGCGCGGGCCTTCGCGAAAGCCACGTCCACGACGTGATGATCACCCGCGAGGCGCCCAACTATCCGAGCCCTGTCTAGCGAGCGGGGACCGGCCAAGTCTCTAGCGCCAGCCGGCCGATCCCGAGCCGGCGGCGGAACAGGGGGAGGCGACGATGGGTTCCAGCGTTCCTGTGGAGTTGAAGCTGCTCGTGGCGGCCGCGATCATCGGCCTTGTGCAGATCGTCTGGGCCGCAGCGGCCGGCGCGGGCGGCGAGCGGGATTTGGCCTGGCTGGCCGGGCCGCGCGACGAGGCCAAGCCGGTCAGTGTCGTGGCCGCGCGCCTCGATCGGGCGCTGAAGAACTTCCTCGAGAGCTTCCCGCTGTTCGCCGCGGCGCTGCTCGCTTGCCTGGCCGCGAGCAAGCTCGGCCCGCTCACCCTATATGGCGCGGGCCTGTACGTGATCGGCCGGGCGCTCTATGTGCCGCTCTACGCCTCAGGCGTCGCGTTTTTGCGGACCCTCGTTTGGACGGTCAGCATCGTCGGCATCGTGATGGTGATCGTAGCTTTCTTCAGGTGATGTTCCTTGCGTGACGCCGGACGCCTCGCGGCGGCAATTGATGTCCTGACCGAGATCGAGACCCGCCACCGGCCTGTCCGGCTCGCGCTGAAGGCTTGGGGAGACGCAGCCCGCTACGCCGGGGCGAAGGACCGCGCCTTCGTCTCGGGCCTGGCGCTGGACGTGCTGCGCCGGCGGCGCTCGCTGGCCTGGCGAATGGGCGACGACACCCCGCGGGCGGCGGCGCTCGCGGCGCTGCGGTTCCTGTGGGACTGGCCGTTGGAGCGGGTGGCCGAGGCGGCCGGCGAAGCGCCGCATGGGCCGGGCCCGCTGAGCGAGGCCGAGCGGTCGGCGCTGGAGCATCCGCGTGACCTCACAGACGCATCGCCGGCGGTGCGCGGCGACTATCCCGATTGGCTGGACGCCTCCATGACGCGGGCCTTTGGCGAGGCGCGGGCGGAGGAGGGCGGCGCGCTCTCCGAGCGGGCGCCGGTGGACCTGCGGGTCAACCTCCTGAAGTCCGACCCGCAGCGGACGCTGAAGGCGCTGATGTCGCTGAAGGCCGAGCCGGTCGACCTGCTCGAAACCGCGCTTCGGATGCCGGCGCTCGACCCGATCGCGCGCAGCGGGGCGGTGGAGACCATCCCGCAGTTCTCCAAGGGCTGGTTCGAGGTGCAGGACCTGGGCTCGCAGATCGCCGCCGCGGCGGCGGGCGAGGTGAAGGGCAAGCAGGTGCTCGACCTCTGCGCCGGCGGGGGCGGCAAGACGCTCGCGCTCGCCGCGGCCATGGGCAACACCGGCCAGATCTACGCCTACGATTCCGACGCCCGGCGCCTGGCCGACACCATCCGCCGGGGCGACCGCGCCGGGGTGCGAAACCTGCAGGTCCGCTCGCCGGTGAACCCCGATCCGCTCAAGGGTCTCGAGGGCAAGATGGACGTGGTGTTCATCGACGCGCCCTGCAGCGGGACCGGCTCCTGGCGGCGGCATCCCGACACCAAGTGGCGCCTGACGCCGGAGACGCTCGCCAGGCGGGTCGCCGACCAGGATGCGGTGCTGGACGCCGGCGCGGGCTTCGTGAAGTCCGGCGGGCGGCTGGTCTATGTCACCTGCTCGGTGCTGCCGGAGGAGGACGAGGACCGCGTCACGGCCTTCCTGGGCCGGACCGAAGGCTTCGCCGCACGCCCTGCCGCCGACGACCCGAAACTCACACCCTTCCTCACCCCTGACGGCTTTTTGCGCCTGACGCCCCGAAGCTCCGGAACGGACGGCTTTTTCGTCGCCGTGCTGGAGAAAGCCCGCTAACGGAGCCCCATGACCGCCACGCCCGCTCACGAACGCGTCCTGATCGTCGACTTCGGCAGCCAGGTGACCCAGCTCATCGCCCGTCGGCTGCGCGAGAGCGGGGTCTATTGCGAGATCCACCCCTACGACAAGGTCGAGCCGATGCTGGCCGACTTCGCCCCCAAGGCGGTGATCCTGTCCGGCGGGCCGGCCAGCGTGCACGAGGCGCAGAGCCCGTCCGCGCCGCAGAAGGTGTTCGAGCTCGGTGTGCCGGTGCTGGGCATCTGCTACGGCGAAATGACCATGTGCGCCCAGCTGGGCGGGGCGGTGGAGGGCGGCCACGACCGCGAGTTCGGCCGCGCGGAGATCCTGATCGAGCGGGCTTCTCCGTTGCTGGACGGCCTGGGCGAGGTCGGGGCGCAGGAAACCGTCTGGATGAGTCACGGCGACAAGATCACCGCGATCCCGCTGGGCTTCGAGGTGGTCGCGGCGTCCGAGGGCAGCCCCTATGCGGTGATCGCCGACGAGGGCCGCCGCTTCTACGGCATCCAGTTCCACCCGGAGGTGGCGCACACTCCGCGCGGCGCGCTCATGCTGCGCAACTTCACCCACAGGATCGCGGGCCTCAGCGGCGACTGGACCATGGCCTCCTTCCGCCAGGAGATGGTCGAGAAGATCCGCGCCCAGGTGGGCCAGGGCCGGGTGATCTGCGGCCTCTCCGGCGGGGTGGATTCCTCGGTGGCGGCGGTGCTGCTGCACGAGGCGATCGGCGACCAGCTCACCTGCGTCTTCGTGGACACCGGCCTCCTGCGGCTGAACGAGGCCGAGCAGGTCGTGACCATGTTCCGCGACCACTACAACATCCCGCTGGTGCACGTGGACGCCTCGCAGGAGTTCCTGGGCGAGTTGAAGGGCGTCAGCGACCCGGAGACCAAGCGCAAGATCATCGGCCGGGTGTTCGTGGAGATCTTCGACCGCGAGGCGGCGAAGGTGGAGGGCGCGACCTTCCTGGCCCAGGGCACGCTCTATCCGGACGTGATCGAGAGCGTCTCGGCGCGCGGCGGGCCTTCGGCGGTGATCAAGAGCCACCACAATGTGGGCGGCCTGCCGGAGTACATGAAGCTGAAGCTCGTCGAGCCGCTGCGCGAGCTCTTCAAGGACGAGGTGAGGGCGCTGGGCGTCGAGCTCGGCCTGCCGCCGGCCTTCGTGGGCCGCCATCCGTTTCCGGGACCGGGCCTGGCGATCCGCATCCCCGGCGAGATCACGCCGGAGAAGGTCGCGGTTCTGCAGCAGGCCGACGCCATCTACCTCGACGAGATCCGCAAGGCGGGGCTCTACGACAGCATCTGGCAGGCCTTCGCCGTGCTGCTGCCGGTGAAGACGGTCGGCGTAATGGGCGATGCGCGGACCTATGAGGACGTGCTGGCGCTGCGGGCCGTCACCTCGACCGACGGCATGACCGCCGACTTCTTCGAGTTCCCCTGGGAGGTCCTGGGCCGCTGCGCCACGCGGATCATCAACGAGGTGCGGGGCGTAAACCGCGTCGTCTACGACGTGACGTCCAAGCCGCCGGGGACGATTGAGTGGGAGTGAGACAAACAAAAACCCCGGCCGCGAGGCCGGGGTTTCCGTTTCCCTGAAGCGGGAAGGTCTGTCTTAGGCGGCGAGCGCGCGCTGACGACGCTGGGTGCGGAGCACCGCGCCGAGGCCGCCGAAGCCCATGAGCATCATCGCCCAGGTCGCCGGTTCCGGAATGCCGCCGGGCACCAGGGTGGCGCCGACGTTGCCGGTCTTGACGACACCGTCGGTCACGCCGGCCACATCGACGGTGAAGAAGATGTTCTTGCCGCCGACCAGGTTGGGATCCAGCGTCAGCGCCGAGGGACCCGTCACCGTGAAGGTCAGGCTCTGGACGCCCAAGGTGTTGTTATTGGTCGGCGGGCCCAGCCACTCGATCGAGTAGTCGAAATTGCCGAACGCCGATTCATGGTGCGAGCCGGCCGCTTGGCTGCCGTTCACGCCGAAGGTCGAGGGCAGGCCCGAAACCGTGATGGTCGGGTTGCCGATGAGGCTGAACGCTTCGTCAGGCTGACCAGCCTGGTTGAAGTAGACGTTGTTCGCCAGTTCGATGTCGAAGGTCAGGGTGTTGGTGCCCTGGCCCGTGACGTCGACCGTGCCGTAGTTCGAATAGCCGCAGCCGCCCGTGCAGCCGTCGACATTCAGGACATAGGTCGTAGCGCCGGCGGCGTTGGCCGCAGCGAGAGAGATCGCCAGCGCCGAAGCGGCGGCTGCAAAACGAATGTTCATTAACGTGCACCCCAAATACATTGAACATTCCATATAGCATCGGTCGCCTGGATTCTGAATAATGAGATGTTAAATTTGAATCGCAGAAGTGCTGCGTTTTCCTCGCTTTAGAGGCGAGTTTTTCACCGGCTGCGGGAGGTTTTGTCGGGTCGGCTCTCGCAGCCAGCGATCGCGATGCATGGTTGTTGTGTTAATAAAATCACCGCGTTATTTCCCCGCCGGGCGCGGCCTGAAGCGCCGTCGAGGGCTAGAAGACCTGGCGAAATGGCCGAGGCGGAGGACGCCCCCAGGCCCCTGCCGCGTGACGAGGCGACGATCGAAAACGCGGCCGCCGCCATGAAGGCGCAAGAAGGCTTCGGTTGAAAAATCAGTATTAATGCGTGTATCCAGTGTTCTGTTCGGTGAAGCTTGATCGGGTGCTTATCCAAGCGCTCACTTCCACATGAGGCCCAGGCCTCGGTGTTAGGTTTTGTTAGAATTTGCGATCGGTGACTTCGCCGTTCGCGGAGAAGGCGTCGATGTCGGGGGCTTTCCAAGACAGGGGGGTTGCAGGAGGCGCTGAGCGCCCCGGACCGGCGTGGAATCCTGTCGCCGACACCGCCACGATCATCCTCATTACGGTGTCGGCGACAGCGCTCGCCGCCGTGTTGGTCGTCGTCGCGCAGATCGCCTACCTGCCGGCGCTCCTGCTGACAGGCGCCCTCGTCGCAGCCGTGCTCTTCGGCCCGACCCATGGGCTGCTGGCCGTCGCCGGCGCGATGGTGGCGGCGAGGCTCTATGGCGAGCGGCACATCTCGCATGTGGATTCCCGGGCCGTCGTCTTCCTGCTGACGGCGGCGGCGGCCATCGTGGCGCCCTGGCTGGGCGTGCTGGTCCGCACAGTCCAGGCCGACCGCCGCGCGGCGGCGCAGTTCCCCCAGCCGGCGCCGCCGCTCGGCGAACGCATGGCGGCTTCGCTGGCGGGCTTCGCGCGCCGCCAGACCTCGGACTTCAGCTGGCCGCTGACGCTGCAGAAGACGCGGCGCGGGGTCGTCCCGTACCTCATCCTCGCGGTCGGCGCGTTCGCCGCCCTGGTAGTTCGCGCCGAGGTGGGCGCGGAAGGCGGCATGCAGTTCATGCTGGTCGCCACGCTCTGCGTCGCGGCCGCCTTCGGATCCCGCTACGGCGTCGCGGCCGGGATCCTGGCCTCAGTCGTGCTCAACGACATCGTCATCGCGCGATACGGTGGCGTCCCGCTGCGCGCGCCCAGCGCCGCCCTCAACGTCATCGTCTTCGCCGCGGTCGGCTGGTGCGTGGGCCTACTGGCCGACAGCCTGCAGGCCAAGCGCAGCGCCCTGAAGGTGGTGGTCTCGGCGAGCCGCGAAATCTCGACGACGACGGACGAGGCCGTGATCCATCGTGCGCTGTTCGACAGCCTCGTGAAGCTGATGCCGCGCAGCTGGGTCGAGATCCACGACGAGGAGGGCGCGAGCGTGGTCGCCTCGCCTGGCGTCGCGCCGTCATCCGACGCGGGCCCGGAGGCCCTGGTCGGCTGGCACGCCCGCCCGCTCATCGCCGACGGCCGCCGGGTCGGCAGCGTCCGCTGGCGCTATCTCGGTTCCGAGGCCGACGTGGCGATCGCCGACGAGATCGCCGGCTCCCTGGTCGACCTGGGCGGCTCGGCCATCGTGCGCGCCCGCCTCAGCGTCGAGAAATCCGAGATGGAGTTCATGGCGCGCAGCGAGCACCTGCGCACCATCCTGCTGGACGCCGTCTCGCACCATTTCCGCTCGCCCCTGGCCGGCATCATCGGCTCGGTGACCAGCGTCCTCAACCTGCCCGATCAGCATGACCGCGAAGTGCGGCGCGAACTCCTGCTGATCATCAAGGAGCAGGCCAACCGGCTCAGCCGCTACGTCGACAACTTCCTCAGCGTGGCGCGCCTGGAGTCCGGCTCGATCGACGTCAACCTCGCCGACGTGCTGATCGAGCCGCTCATCTACGACGTCTGGGAGACCTTCGGCGAAGCGGGCGGGGCGCGCCGCTTCCTGCAGGTCAAGGTGGATCCCCAACCTGTTCGCGCCGATCCCGGCCTGCTCGCGCAGGTGCTGGGCAATGTCCTGGAGAACGCCATCAAGTTCAGTCCTGAAGAGTCCATCGTCGACGTCCGCGGCCACCGCGAGGGCGACAAGCTTGTCATCGAGGTCACCGACCAGGGCGTCGGCGTCCTATCCGGCAACGAGGACCACATATTCCGCCGCTTCTTCCGCAGCCCAGGGGCCAAGGCGCCCGGGCTGGGCCTGGGGCTCTACATCACCCGCAGCCTGGTGCAGATGCAGGGCGGCGAGGTCCACGCGAGCAACCGCAACGATGGCGAGAGCGGCCTGAAAGTCGCCCTCATGCTGCCGGTGGCGGCATGACCACGGAACCGCGCATCCTCGTGGTCGAGGACGAAGAGCAGCTGTCGCGCATGCTGCGCGCGACCCTGATCCAGGCCGGCTATGCGGTGACCCTCGCCAAGACCGGCGCCGACGGCCTGAAGGCGATGATCATGCAGTCGTTCGGCGTGGTGCTGATCGACCTGGGCCTGCCCGACATGGACGGCAAGGACGTCATCCGCGAAGCCCGCGCCGTGTCGTCAGCCCCGTTGATCGTGATCTCCGCCCGCGGCTCGGAACGCGAGAAGATCGCCGCGCTCGACATCGGCGCCAGCGACTATGTGGCCAAGCCGTTCGACGTGGGCGAACTCCTGGCGCGCATCCGCGTGGCGCTGCGCGACCGGCCGGAGGCCTCGATCGGCAGCGGCGCGGCCAACCGCGGCCTGAAGATCGAGGTCGCCTCGCGCCGGGCGATCATCGACGGGGTTTCGGTGCGGCTCTCGCGCAAGGAGACGGAGTTCCTCCAGCTCCTCGGAGAGGCGGCCGGCGAGATCGTCAGCCACGAGCGGATCATCGAGGCGATCTGGGGCCGCGGCGCCGACGCCGACCACATGAACGTCCGCGTGCTGGCCTGGCAGGTGCGCCGCAAGATCGAGCCCGACGTCACTGCGCCGCGCTTCCTGATCGCCGAGGCGCGCGAGGGCTATCGCCTCAACCTGGAATAGCCGCGGGCGCGCCTCCGATGGCGAGGACCCGACGTAAGGTTGTTCATGGTGCTGCGGCGTAACGCCTCATGATGTTAGGAGGTATTAAGAAATATTCGCCTGCGAGTTGCTTGCGATTTCACGAAACCTGTTCGGTGATATAAAGAAGAGCGCCTCCGTCTTTGCCGCGATGCGCGGCGAGGCGTGGCGCACCGGAGGGGGTTTCGATGTTCGCGGTCCATCGCCTGAGGCGCTTCCTCGCCGATCAGCGCGGCGGCGTCAGCGTCATGCTGGTGCTGATGCTGATCCCGATGATCGGGGTCATGGGCATGGCCGTCGAGGGCGCGAGCTTCTACTTCACCGGCCGGGCCATGCAGAACGCGGCGGACTCCGCGGCGCTGGCGGCGGCCACGAACACCTGCGACGCCGGAGCGAGCTGCCACACCCTGGCGCCGTTCCAACCGAGTTTCGTTCAAGAGGCCGCGGCGGTCGCCACGAACTACGGCTTCACCGACAGCGTCAACGACACCACGGTCAGCACGAAGACCAAGGCCTGCCCCGCGGATCCGACCGCAACCTGCTACTGGGTGAAGATCACGCGGGTCGTTCCCGTCAACATGCTGCGGATCATTGGCTTCCGCGGCGACGCGACCCTGAGCAACGGCCTTGGCCGCGGCCAGACGATCGCGGCGCTTTCAGTTGCGAGTCCGCGCTCGCTCCCCTCGACACTGTGCCTCTGGGCGATGAACTGGAGCGGTGCGTCTCAAGGCATCAATACCAACGGGACAAGTAATCCTCTGCCCTTCACCGGATGCTCGATCGGCACCAACGGAGCGGCGAACTGCAATCAGCCGCAGGGGGCGTTGTCCACGCTCGCCACCAACAGCAACTCGCAATGCGGCGGGCCGGTCAAGAATATTCCGGTGACGGATCCCTATGCGGCATTGGCCTCCAATATCCCGGTGAAGAGCCCGGCGTGCGACCCCAAGGCCAAGGCCGCGACGCTGAGCGCCGGCTCCAATATCGCGCTGTCGCCGACCGCTCCGGTATTTTACTGTAGCGGGTTGAGCATCACCGGAAACGGAAAGGTGACCACCAGCGGCACGGGCGTCATCGTGTTCGAGAACGGCCCGCTGACGCTCAACGGGAACACCTTTCAGTCCGGGCCGAATTCCGGCGTCACCCTGATCTTCACCGGGACCGGGACGACGAGCAGCACGATTGAGGCGAACGGCAAGGGCGTGATCGATATCGCCGCGCCGCAATCCGGCGATTGGTCAGGGGTCGCCATCTATACGGACCCGGCCATGAACACACAGGTTTCGTATACACAGAACGGCGCGAACGCGGTGTCCTGGCAGATTACGGGCCTCGTCTACATGCCGCACGCCGCGATGACGCTCAATGGCGACGTGACCCATGCTACGAATGCGGCTGTCGGCGCGCAGGATTGTTTCGCACTCGTCAGCGACACCTTCACCTCCAACGGCGGCGTGAGGTTCCTGGAGCACCAGAGCCAGTGCGCGTCTGCCGGGCTGATACCGCCGCAGGGCGGAACGGCCATTCGGCAAGCGCTCGTCCAATGATCGGGACGAGCGGAGCTGCAAAATTCGCGAAGGATCGCAAGGGGAGCGCCGCGGTCGAGTTCGTGCTGTGGCTGGCGCTGCTGATCGTGCCGGTCCTCAGCATCGTTGATATCGGCGCCTACGTCTTCCAGAAGATGCAGCTGCAGATCGCCAGCCAGGCGGCCGTGCAGTTCATCTGGCACACCTGCGATCCGAACCTGGGGGGTGTTCCAGCGTTCCAGAAATGCAGCGCGCTGACGTTCGCCGACATCACGACGTCAGCTCAATCGACGACGCTCGGGACAGACATCACCGTGACGCAGGTGAAGGAGGGCGGCGCGTGCACTAAGACCAACAGCACCCTGACCTGGGTCGGCACGCCTAGCTCTGCGACGCCGGCCGCTCAGACATTCACGCCGCCGACGATTCCCGCGACCTGCACCGGGACGGGCAGCACGACACCCCCCGGCGACTATGTCACCGCCACGGCGTCATATCCCTACAAGCCGATCTTCAAGGGCCTGTCGGTGGGGTCACTCTTGACGACGCCGATTACCAACACCTCCATCCTTCGGCTAAACTGACCATGTCCAGTCTTCGAAGGCTCCTGGACCTGGACCGCTTTAGCGCCGACGAGGCGGGCGGCAGCGCCGCCGAGCTGGTGCTGATCATGATCCCGCTGATCGCGCTCACGCTGGGCACGATCAACCTGGCGATGATGATCTATACCGTGGCCAACCTGCACTACGCGACCCAGGAAGCCGCGCGATGCGCGACGGTCAAGCCGACCGTCTGCGCCGACTCCACCACGCTCACCACCTACGCCTTGAAGAACTACGGCGGCCTCACTGCGTCGCCCACCTTCACCCTGGTGGTCGAGCCGAAGACGGCGACGGTCTGCCCGAACGGCAACTATGTGACGGCGACGGCCAACTACCATTTCGTGACCGGTTTCACGACGACGACGATCCCGATCACCGCCAACGCCTGCTACCCGCTGCCTTAAGGCGCGCGCGGCGCTCAGACGAGCTGCAGCCCCAGCTTGGCCGCCGCGGCGGGCAGCAGGATCACGTACTGGACGAGGGCGACCGTGTAGAGCGCCGCCAGGATCGGGCGGCCGCCTTTCAGGTTGATCACCACGCCCGCGAACAGGGGTCCGCTGATCGGCCCGATCAGGAAGTAGGGGGCAAGGCGTTTCAGGCGGGACACGGCGGACCTTTCGGCTAGCTGCAGTCGAAGAGGACGCTGGTTCGCGAGGCGCGTCCAATAGTTTGCGAGGACTTAACCTTGACCTCCGCCCGGGGTTCCGGACCGAAGGTTGTTTTCGCTCAATGGCGGTGTGTTAGCTGGGGATTAACCGCGGCATAGCCAAGTCATGGCGTGGCCGGCCCTGCGACAACCGATGTCCTTCAGGTCGTGGACCTGAAAAAGCGCTTCCGCGGCGGCGGGGGCGTCGACGCCGTCTCCATGCGGGTCCAGGCCGGCAGCGTCACCGGCTTCATCGGCGTCAACGGGGCGGGCAAGAGCACCACCCTTCGCTGCATCCTGGGCCTCATGCCGCCGGACGCGGGCGAGGTCCTGCTGTTCGGGGCCTCGGCGAACGAAGCCAGCCGGCGGCGCGTCGGCTTCCTGCCGGAGGAGCGGGGCCTGTTTCCCCGCGAGCGGGCGCGCGAGGCCATCGCTTTCCATGCGCGACTGAAGGGCCTCTCCAAGCGCGACGCCCTCGGCGCCGCCGACCGGCTGCTCGAACGGATCGGCCTGGGCGGGCGCCTGTCGGCCCGTATCGAGGAGCTGTCCAAGGGCAACGCCCAGCGGGTGCAGATCCTCTGCGCGCTCGCCCATTCGCCCGACCTGCTGATCCTCGACGAGCCGCTGAGCGGGCTCGATCCCGTGGCGCAGAGCGAGGTGCTGTCGCTGTTCGCCGAGTTCCGGGCGGGCGGCGGCGCCATCCTTTTCTCCACCCACTCGATGTCGGCGGCCGAGACCCTCTGCGACCGGGTGGTGATGCTGGCCAACGGCCGCACCGTCTTCGAAGGCGCGCTGGCGGACGCCTCGGCCCGGGCGCCGCACGGCGCCGTCGTGGTGACGCCCGACGCCGATGGCCTGGCCGCGGCGGCGCGGTCGCTGCGCGGCGAGATCCAGCCCATGCCCGGCGGGATGGGCGAGGCGACGCGGTGGCGCGTGACCCTGCCGCGGGAGGTGACCCATCCGGCGCTGATGCGGGCCCTGGCCGAACGGGCCGTGCCGATCTTCGCCTTCGAGCCCATCAAGGCCGACCTCGAGGCCGCGTTCTGGGACCTGGCCGCGCCGCAAGCCCGGCGCGCCGCATGATCCGCCGCATCGGCCTCATCGCCGGGCGCGAGTTCCGCGCCTACGCCATGACCGCCAGCTTCTGGGTGGCGCTGGCGGTCGGGCCGCTGCTGATGGGCGCGGCGCTGCTGCTGAGCGGCGGGCCGGGCGGCGGCGCGGCGCAGCCCGCGGCGACCTTGACCCTGACCCAGGATCGCTCCGGCGCGGTGACGGCGGAGTTCGGCGAGGGTTTCCCGCTATCGGCTCAAGGACGGGCCCGGTTCGTCGAACTGCTTCATCGCGACGGCAAGGTCCACGGCGCGGTGCGCGTCGTGGAGCCGGAGCCCAAGTCAAACATGGATTCCGACGCGCTGCGGCGCTTCGCTTTACTTATGATGCTCTGGATGACACTTGCCGGCTCCCTCGGGATGCTGTTGCAGGCGGTCGTCCGCGAGCGGTCCAACCGGGCGCTCGAGAGCCTGCTCGCGGCCGCCCGGCCGGCGGACATCGTATTCGGCAAGCTGCTGGGCGTGGGTGCGGTCTCGCTTCTGGTGGTGTCGACCTGGCTGGGAAGCTCGGCCGCCATGGGCGCCCTGGCGCCATCGTCCGGCGGGACGGTTGCAAGCCTGCTGCAGGGGCTGGCGCATCCGGCGGTGCTGCTGCGCGCCGCGGCGATCTATGTGCTGGCTTTTGGCTTCTATGGCCTCGCGACCGTGGCGATCGGCGCGCTCGCGCGCGACAACGCCGACGCCCAGAACCTCGCGCGTCCGATGTTCGCGACCCTGCTCGTCGTCTTCTTCACGGCCATGGCCTCGACGGCCGGCGCGCACAGCCTGGGCTGGCTCGTCTACATTCCTCCGTTCACACCCTTCATGCTGCTGATCCAGCCGCAGCCGGCGGGGGTGGAGCTCGTCGCGCTCGGTCTTCTTGCCGCGGCGACTGTACTCGCGGGATGGATGGCCGTGCGCGCGCTTCGCCTGGCCTGCGCGGGATCGCCCCGCATCAGCCGCACGGCTCGCCTAAAGTCCTGATTTTGAACGTGGAAGGCCGGCGCCGGCCCGAGCCTCGGGGCGGACGCGGCGGGCGCGGCGTTCGGCCGCGCTCGCGGAAGTAGTGGGGGGGGCCCGCCTCAACTTCCAACCAAGGGTAGTTGAGTAACAAAAAACCTTAACATCCCTTAATATTCGCTCACGTCTGGTAATGCGTTCGCTTGGTAAGGGAATTGCGAGTGGCGCCAACAGTCATCGCCTGTCGTTAACCATTGATTTAGGTTTACACAATCTTAAATCCATGAATAACCTTTCAGTGGGGTGCAGGGGTCGGGGCTTCCAGACGCTTCACCTAACCCAGGCCGGGCCTGACCGGGGCCGGCTTATCAAAGCGAAGTGAATGGAGATTCACATGACCAAGCTTACGTCTTTCCTGAACGACGAGTCCGGCGCCTCGGCGGCCGAATACGTCCTGATCCTGGCCGTGATCGGCAGCGCCATCGTTGTCGGCGCCGCTCTGCTCGGCACCAGCATCTCGAACGCGCTGTCGAAGGCCGCGACGTTCATCGACACCAAGGCTTCGACCTTCTCCTGAAGTCGCTGCGGCCGGCGTCGCCCGCGAGACGGGCGGCGTCTGCCGCATCCTTCGGTTCCGCAGCGGCCGCATGGCTCAACCGGACATCGAAGGTTCCGCGACATTCGGTCACGCAACAGGAAGTCGAGGGGTGCTCTTCCTCAACCAGGACCAGGAGAGTTGAGTAATAGGTTTCTTTAACAGAGCCTAATATCTCGTAACTCTTGGTAATTGGTTCGCTTGTTGCGCGAATAGAATGAAACAGTAGACAGTCTTCGTGAGGTCAGGAATTCTAATTTTAGTTTACAAGTGATTAAATCTGTGAATAAGCTTTAACAGGGTGCAGGGGTCGGGGGTTCCAGACGCTTCGCCTGAGTAAAGCTGATCCCATCGGGGTCGGTTTCATCACTTGAAGTGAATGGAGATTCACATGTCCAAGTTCGTCTCTTTCCTGACCGACGAGACCGGCGCTTCGGCGGCCGAATACGTTCTGATCCTGGCCGTGATCGGCAGCGCCATCGTGGTGGGCTCCGCTCTGCTCGGCACCAGCATTTCGAACGCGCTGTCGAAGGCCGCGACCTTCATCAACACGAAGGCCTCGACGTTCTCCTGAGTACGACAGGCCTGGGCGCCGCCTGCCCGGCGGGCGGCGCCCAGGTGTCTTGCTAGCCCTTCGGGCGCCCGACGGCGACCATCCAAGGCGCAGCTGCAGTTAGAAGGGCCAGGCTTTCTGAGGCCCGTGGTTTTCTAGGCGGATTGGACACTCACCGATGTCCCTGAGAAGTATTGCCTCGCTTGCGATCGCCCTGCTGCTGGGCCTCATCGCCGTGGTCATTGTCCGCAACTACCTCATCACCAAGAACGGAACCGGTCCGAGCGCGGCTTCGGCCAGCCTCACGCCCATCGTCGTGGCGGCGCTTCCGATCGAGCGCGGCGCCGAGCTGAAGCCGCCGATGCTCAAGGTCGTGGGCTATCCCGCCGGCGCGGTCCCGGCCGGCGCGTTCAAGACGGTCGCCGAGGTCGCCGCAGCCAATGGCGCGACGCCGCGCCTGGCGCTCCGCGCCATCGCCGTGAACGAGCCGCTGATGGCCGACAAGGTCAGCGGATCGGGCGGCAAGGCCAACCTGTCGGTGACGCTCACGCCGGGCATGCGCGCCGTCAGCATCCGTTCCGATGACGTCTCCGGGGTTGCCGGTTTCGTGCTGCCGGGCGACCGGGTCGACATCCTGCTGACCCGCGCCATCGGCTCGGGCCCGACCGGGACCTCGATCACCCAGCTGCTGGCCGAGAACGCCCTCGTCGTGGGCGTCGACCAGTTCAGCGACACGACGGCCGAGAAGCCGGTGGTGGCCAAGGCGGTCACCATCGAGGTCACGCCGGACCAGGCGCAGGCCATCTCGCTGGCGCATGCGATCGGCTCCATCTCGCTGTCGCTTCGGCAGGTTTCCGACCACGATCCCGTGGCGCACAAGCTGACCACGATCGCCGAGCTCGGCGGACCCAGGCCCGCGCCCGTCGCGCGGCCGCGGCCTCGCGTTCAAAAGGCGGCGCCGATGGTGATGCAGGTTCGCGTCACCCGCGGAGTCGATACGACAGGCTACCCTGTGGGGGGCAGCTAGGGTCAGAGGACAACGAAAAGTCCAAGGGATGCGTCCGCAAGGGCGCTTGGGGGGTTCAGTGAAGACGAGATCAGTAGCCGGGAGTTTTGCACGCGGAGCGGCGGCGGCGATCTGCCTGGCGCTCGGCGTTGCCGGCGCGGCCTCCGCGCAGGGCCTCGCGACGGCTCAGAGCACGTCGCCCGAGGTCGTGGTCCCCGTCGGCAAGTCGCAGGTCATTGAGCTGCCGTCGACGTACAGCGACCTGATGATCGCCGATCCGAAGATCGCCGACGTCCTGCCGCTCACCAGCCACTCGGTCTATGTGGTCGGCAAGGGGATGGGTTCAACGGCGCTTACCGTTTACGGCCCGGGCAAGCGGCTGATCGCGGCGGCCAATGTGGTGGTCTCCGCCGACGTCGAGGGGCTGAAGACCCGGTTGGGCGAGATCCTGCCCGAGGAGCGCGACATCTCGGTGCGCCCGGCGAACCAGTCGATCGTCGTCTCCGGCACCGTCAGCAGCCCGGCGTCCCTGCAAAAAGCCCTGGCGCTCGCCGAATCCTACGCGCCGACCAAGGTGGTCAACATGCTGGGCGTCGAGGGCACCCAGCAGGTGATGCTCTCGGTCCGCTTCGTGGAGATGAGCCGCTCGACCGCCAAGAACCTGCGGCTCAACGTCAACCGCAGCAACCTGAACCCGGCCAGCGGCGCCAGCCGCTCCGGCGACGCGCCTTACGTCTCGGTGTTCACCGGCGACACGAATGTCGCGAACGGCGGGGCGTTGGTGAACAGCTTCGGCGCCGTCAGCGCGCTGTTCAACGGCAACCTCGAGGTGCTGCTGGACGCGCTGGAGACCAAGGGCTTGGTCAGGACCCTCGCAGAGCCGAATCTGGTGGCCATGTCGGGCGACACCGCCAGCTTCCTGGCGGGCGGCGAGTTCCCAATTCCCGTGTCCCAAAGCAACGGCACCGGCGCCGAGGCGCCGACCATCACGGTTCAATTCAAGCAGTTCGGCGTCTCGCTGGCCTTCACGCCGACGATCCTCAAGGACGGCTTGATCAACATGCTGGTCGCCCCGGAGGTCTCCTCGATCGATCCGACGGTCTCCTTCGACGTCGGCGTCATCAAGGTGCCCGGCATCAAGGTGCGCCGCGCCAAGACCACGGTCGAGCTGCACGACGGGGAGTCCTTCACGGTCGCAGGCCTGCTGACCCAGGACTACCAGACCCAGATCCGGCAACTCCCCTTCGTCGGCGACATGCCGATCCTGGGCGCGCTGTTCCGCTCGAACGGATACCAGCGCGACGAGACCGAGCTGGTGATCGTGGTCACGCCACACCTGGTCGTGCCGCGCCGCGGCAAGGTCGCCATCCCCGGCGAAGGCTTCGTGCCGCCGTCCGATTTCGAGCTCTTCCTGCTGGGCGCGGACCATGGATCGAAGAACAACCTGCGTCCGGAAGACCGCGCGCTGATGTCGGGCGATCCCGGCAAGGCCGGCGTCGAAGGGCCGCACGGCCATGTCCTCTACTAAGGAGCCCGCGATGTCCCTCGCCAAGATCCTGTTGCTTACGGTGGCTCTCGGCGGACTGGCGGGCTGCGTCCAGAGCCAGAAGACCCTGGCCTCCGACTTCGGCGTCGCCGTCCGACAGGACATCGCCGCCCAGATCGCCGACCCGGAAGCGCGCTATCCCGCCGACACGCCGACCGACGGCGCGCGGGTCGGGCTCGCACAGGAGCGGTACCGAGCCGGCAAGTCCCTTCCGCCCAGCACGGGCACCATGACGGTGGGCGGTTCCAGCGGTGGCTCGGGGGCGCCGCAATAGGATGCCCGAGATCCTCTCCTTCGAGGTCGGAGAGTTCCCTGCTTGCACGGCAGGGAACTTGCAGTGCGACCCCGGCTGGACCGCGAGCTTCACGGGAGCGCGCGGTCTTCCCGTGGAAGGAAGATCGCAATGACACAGTTTTCGCGCATGTTCGGCGGCGGGCTCGACCGAAATGACGCAAGCCAAGGGAGCGGGCCTTTGCAGTGTGTGGGCGTAGTCGATGGCGCGATCGGCGGCGCCGAGCGCTTCGCCTCGATGGCCGCCCTCTTTCCCGACGTGCAATTCGAGCCGATCGGTGCGGACTGGCCGAGGCGCCAGGACCCGCGTCTCGACGTCATCATCATCGGCGTCTCGGCGGCGTCGACCGAAGAGGTCGAAGCGGCGATCAAGCTGCTCAAGGCTCGTAACTTCGCCGCCAAGGTCCTGATCACGCTGCGCGAGGCCGACGTCACCACGACACGGCGACTTGTGCGCGAAGGCGCAGCCGACGTCCTGCCCGCGCCGGTCAGCGAGGCCAGCCTGGCGCTTTCGCTCGAGCGCCTGCTGGTCACCGACGGCCCCGGCGCCGTCCCAGAACGCGCCGGCCGCGTCATCGCCGTGCTGAAGGCCGGCGGCGGCGTTGGGGCGACCGCGCTTTGCGTGCAGTCGGCCATCATCATGGCGAAGGGCGGGCAGGGCGTCTGCGTCGCCGACCTCGACCTCCAGTTCGGCGCGGCGGCGATCTATCTCGACCTGCCCGACGCCATCAGCGTCGCCGACCTCCTGGGGTCGGGGGCGGGCCTGGCCGATTCACCGCTCGCTGCGGCGCTCGCCACCCACAAGAGCGGCGTGCGCGTGCTTGCCGCGCCCTCGGACGTGGTGGCGCTCGAAACCCTTTCGCCGCACGATTCCGACGCCCTGCTGACCGCGCTGCGGCGCGACTTCCGGGTGACGATCGTCGACCTGCCGGCGGCCTGGACCGCCTGGACCAGCCAGGTGCTGAGCGCCGCAGATCACATCGTGCTGGTGACCCAGCTTTCGGTGCCCCACGTCCAGCAGGTGAAGCGTCAGCTTCGCGCGCTTGCGGCGCAGGGTCTGGCCGACCATGCGCTGACCCTGGTCTGCAACGCGCTCTCCTCCGAGCAGACCGCGAGCGTTTCGGTCAAGGCCGCCGAGCGCGCGCTCGGACGGTCCTTCGACGTTGTCATCCCTGAAGATCGCCGCACCATGGCGGGCGCCATCAACGAAGGCGTCGAGCTGGCGGCCATCCGCCGCGGGACGAAGCTGGAAAAGGCCGTTGAGCAGGTGGCGCGCCGCATCGCCGAACCGGCGGCGGCTCGAGTGTTGAAGTGAGAGTGGCATGCTGTGGAAACCCACTGAACCGGCCCCCCGCGGGATGAAACCGTTGGCCGCGTCCACGGTCGCGCCGATCGAAGGCGCCACGGCGCTGAAGGTCAGGATCCACCAGCGCCTGATCGAACTGCTGAACCTCGGCCTGCTCGACAAGACCCCGCGCGAGACCCTGCGCCTCGAGATCCGCGGTGCGGTCACCGGCCTGCTTACCGAGGAGAAGCGCATCCTCGGCCTGGGCCAGACCGACCAGCTGATCGAGGACGTTCTGGATGAGCTCCTCGGCCTGGGCCCGCTCGAGCCGCTGCTCAAGGACGAGACCGTCAGCGACATCCTGATCAACACCCACAGCACGGTGTACGTCGAACGCCTGGGACGGCTGGAAGCCACGGGCGTCCAGTTCCAGGACACCAAGCACCTGGTGCGGATCATCAACAAGATCGTCTCGGCGGTCGGACGGCGGGTCGACGAGTCCCAGCCCATGGTGGACGCCCGCCTCGCGGACGGCAGCCGGGTCAACGCCATCATTCCGCCGCTGGCGGTGGACGGGCCCCTGGTCTCGATCCGCAAGTTCGCCAAGGTTCCGATCCACATGAACCGGCTGGTGGAGCTGGGCAGCGTCACCAAGGAAATGGCCGAGCTGCTGCAGGGCGTGGTGAAGGCCCGGCGCAACGTGCTGATCTCCGGCGGCACCGGCTCCGGCAAGACCACGCTGCTGAACGCGCTCTCCGCCTTCATCGACGTGGACGAGCGGATCATCACCATCGAGGACTCCGCCGAACTGCAGCTGCAGCAACCCCACGTGGGGCGCCTGGAAACCCGGCCCTCGAACATCGAAGGCCGCGGCGAGGTCTCGCAGCGGGACCTGGTCCGTAACGCCCTGCGGATGCGCCCCGACCGGATCATCGTCGGCGAAGTCCGCGCCGGCGAGGCGTTCGACATGCTGCAGGCGATGAATACCGGCCACGACGGCTCGATGACGACGGTCCACGCCAACACCGCCCGGGACGCCCTTTCCCGGATCGAGCAGATGATCGGCATGGCCGGGCTGGAGCTTTCGCCCCGGTCGATCCGCCAGCAGATCGCCTCGGCGATCAACGTCGTGGTCCAGGCCGAACGCATGGACGACGGCCGGCGCCGCATCGTCTCGATCGTCGAGATCGTCGGCATGGAAGAAGACGTGATCAGCACACAGGAGATCTTCCGGTTCCGCCGCGCCGGTCGGACGGCCGCCGGCGGCGTGGCCGGCGAGTTCGAGACGACGGGCGTGCGCCCGCGGTTCCTGGACGCCCTGGCGGCGCGTGGCATCGAGCTGCCGCCGATCAATTTCTCGGCCGGGCGAAAGTCGGTCTGATCATGAATTCCCTGCTCACCCCCCTGGCGTATGTCCTGGCCTTCGTGGCGGTGGTGGTGTTCGTGCAGGCGGTCGCCAGCCTGTTCTTCGCCGCAGGCGACCGGACCCGCCGGGTGAATCGGCGCCTGACCATGCTCGACGCGGGGATGTCCCGGGACGAGATCTTCTCCAACCTGGTCCGCAAGAGCGCCGGGCCGAAGGTCGGAGGCGTGCGCTTGCTGCGCTTCTACGAGGCGGTCGAGCTCTACGTGCAGCAGTCCGGTCTCGCGATCCCGCCGGCCCGGCTCGGGCTGTTCGTGGCGCTGGGCGCAGGGGCGCTGTGGCTGGTGGCCCTCAGCCTCGCCGGCTCACGAAGCGGGGGCGCCCTGTTGTTGAACGGAGCCGTTTCGCTGGTGGCCGCCGTGGGCATTTCCAGCTTTGTGGTGTGGTTCTGGGTGCGGTCGGCCCGCACTCGCCGCCTCAAGACGATCGAGGAGCAGCTTCCGCTCGCCCTCGACATCATCAACCGCGCGGTGCGGGCCGGCCACCCCGTGATCTCCGCCGTCCAGCTCGCAGCCGACGAGCTCGGCGATCCGGTCGGCTCGGAGTTCGGCCTGATCGTCGACGAGACGACCTACGGCGTGGAATTCCGCGACGCGCTGTCGAATTGCGCGCACAGGACCGGATCCTCCGACGTCCATTTCTTCGCCGTCAGCGTCAGCATCCAGTCGGAGACCGGGGGCAACCTAGCCGAAATCCTCGAGGGCCTCGCCGCCGTGATGCGTGGCCGCGCGACCTTGGCGAAGCGGGTCAGGTCGCTGGCCAGCGAGGGGCGCGCGTCGGCGATCCTGCTGAGCGTCCTGCCGCTGTTGATGATCGCCTTCCAGATGCTCGTCCACCCCAGCGTCTACACCAGCAAGGTCTCGGACCCGGTGTTCTGGCCGACGGTCGGGGTGACCTTGGTCATCTACCTGATCGGCTGGATGATGATCCACCGCATCATCAACTTTAAGTACTGACGGCCGTCATGTCCGCACTCGACATCTTCATCCAGGTCCTGACTTTCACGATGGTCTTCGTGGGCGTCCTGGCGGGACAACGGACCATCGCATCGATTTCGGCGGTCCGGCGCAGGCTCGGCGACCGGGCCAAGCCGGCGTCGCAGCAGCAGCGCTCCGTGGTGCGCAGCGACACGGTCCGCAACCGCTTCCTGCTCTGGGTGCAGGCGACGACGGCCTCCGGCGGCCCGCAGGAAGCCAACAAGCTGCGTCGCGAACTGTCGCTGGCCGGCTTCGAGCAAGCGACAGCGCCGGTCTGGTACGTGATCGTCCGCTTCTCGCTGGCCATCGGCCTGCCGCTGCTGGTGATCTTCGGCCCGGCCTTGCTCGGCAAGCCGATCGGCGGAATCGGGGCGCTCGTATTTCCGCTCCTGTTGTGCGGGATCGGCCTGATCGCGCCGAACGCCTTCGTCCGCAATCGCGCCGAGGCCCGGCGGGTGCAGATGGAGCAGGAGTTTCCCGACGCGCTCGACCTTCTGGTGGTCTGTGTCGAGGCCGGCCTCGGGCTGGAGTCGGCCTTCGTGCGGGTGACCTCGGAGGTGCGCACATCGCACCCGCGGATCGCCGAGGAATTCGGTCGGATGTCCGCCGAACTGACGGCGGGCCGAGGCCGTACCGAAGCCCTGCGCGCCATGGCCGAGCGGGTGAACGTGGACTCGATCAAGTCGTTTGTCGCCCTGCTGATCCAGACGGATTCCCTCGGCGTCAGCATCGCCCAGAGCCTGCGAACCTATTCCGCCGAGATGCGCCAGAGCCGGTTCCTCAAGGCCGAGGAGAAGGCGATGCGGATTCCGGTGCTCCTGACCGTGCCGCTGGTCACCTGCCTGATGCCGGTGATCATCGTGGCCCTGTTGCTTCCGCCGATCATCGACCTCATGCGCACCCTGGGCCCCGCCCTGGCGCACACCCCGGGAGTCGGACCATGAGCTCCAGCTTCGCTCGAACCCTCCTCACGACCGCCGCGCTCGTCGGCCTGAGCGGCTGCGCCTCGGCGCCGGCCGAGCGCCATTGGGTCAGCGTCAAGCCGGTCCGCACCCCGCCGCAGACGGAATTGACGGGGATCGACGGCGACTACGCCGCTGCGGTGGCGGCGATCGAGCGCCGCGACTACGCGCTCGCGCTGGACCTCCTGCAGACCGCCAACGCCCAGAAGGGCGGCGACGTGCGGGTCCTGAACGCATTCGGCGTGGTCTACGACAAGCTCGGGCGGTTCGACCTCAGCAGCCGTTACTACGCCCGCGCCCGCACGGCCGACGCCAATTCGGCGATCGTGGCGGCCAACCAGGCCTATTCGGCGATCCTGCAAGGCCAGAGCCCGCAAACGGCGGCGCCGCGCGCCCTGGCTAGCGCCTCCGCGCCCGCGCCCGTCAGCGCCCCTGCGGCCGTCAGTCTGTCGCCCGCGCCCCTGACCGAGGCGCCGCGCGGGCCCGTCCTGACCGTCGCGGCGGCGAAGGTCTTCCGGACCGCGGCGCAGCCAGCCGTCCCGGCCGTGGCCGCACCCGTCAGCGCACCCGTCTATCTGGCCGCGGCGTCCACCGTCGCTCCGCCAGCAAGGTTCTCGCCCGCGCCCGTCGCGGTGGCGCCCCGCGCGCCGGTGCTGGCGATTGTCGCACCCACCGTCTTCCGGTCCGCCGCGCAGCCGGCCATTCGGGCCGTCACGCAGACGCCTGCTCCGGCGGCAAGCCCACCGGTCTATTTGGCTGCTGCATCCAGCCTGGCGCCGCCGGTCAGGTTCTCGCCCGCGCCGGTCGCCGTGGCGTCGCGAGGGACCGCGCTGGCCATGGCTGCGCCAACGGTGTTCCGGACTGCGTCGCAACCCGCCATTCGGGCCGTTGCGCCACCCGCCGCTCCGCCGGCAAACCCGCCAGTCTACCTGCCGGCCGCGCCGAATGTCGCAATGACCGCGAAGCTTGTCCCGGTCCCGGTCGCCGAGGCGCCGCCCGCGCAGGCCGTCGCCCTGGCGTCGCCCGCCATTGTCCGCGACGGCGTGCAGCCGAGTCTCCTGCACACGCTCATCCAGTACCTGATGCCGGGGCCGGACGCCGAGCCGCCGGCCATGCCGGTTCCGCTTGTCCGGACCGCCCTCGCGCCTGGGCGTGCGACGCCGGTCGTCGTCGGGACACACGAGCTGTTCGCGCCGGCGGGCGCGCCCGTCGTCCTGCGCGCGCTGCCTCAGACGCCCGTCCCGCAGGGCGTCGTTCAGCCCGGCGTCGTCCGGCTGGCGGCGATCTCGCCGGTCGCGATCGGCCCGGTGGCCAAGCCGGTCGCCGCCAAGTCAATTGCGCAGCCGCACGTCGTGCGGCTGGCCGCTCTCTCTCCAGGCGCCGTGCGGACCTTGCCGGCCGTCCGCAGGCCCGGCCTGGAGATCGCGGACGCGTCCGGCCGGATCGGCGCGGCGGCTCCGATCCGCCTGCAGCTCGCGCAGCTTGGCTGGACGACGCAGAAGGGGCCCATCGCGCTCGCCCCGCGCGTCAGCCGCACGACCATCACCTACGCCGCCTATCGGGCGCCGGTCGCCCTGTCGCTGGCCAGGACGCTGCCGCGCGGCGTCAGGCTGGTCGACTGCGGCAACGCCTGCGGCGGCATCCGCCTGACGTTGGGCGCCGATTCGCTCTCCTGGCCGGCCCGCATCCGCGCCGCCCTCAAGGCCTTCGGCTGACATGTCCCGCAACCGCATCGCTGTCCTCGCCGCCGCCCTGGCGCTGAGTTGGGCGCCCGCCGCCTTCGCCGCGCGCGGGCCCGCGCCCGCCGCCGCGAGCGCCGAGACGATCGCCCAGATCCGCCAAGCGGTCGACGAGCAACGCCTGGTCGACGCCGCGCGCCTGCTCGACGCGGCGTTGCTGAGCGGCGCGCGCGACCCGAGGCTCAGCCTGTTGAGCGGCGATATCAGCCTGGCCCGGGCGAACTATGGCCTGGCCCTCAGCAGCTACCGTGCCGCCCAGGAGGCGCCCGAGACGCGCGCGGCGTCGCTGGAAGGGCAAGGCATCGCGCTGTCGCTGATGCAGCGCTCCAACGAGGCTGTGGCCGCCCTGCTGGCCGCGGTGCAGGCCAATCCCGGCGCCTGGCGCGCCTGGAACGCGCTGGGTAGCGAATACGACGAGGCCGCGCAGTGGCAGAAGGCCGAAGACGCCTACAAGCACGGCATCGAAGCCTCGGGCGGCGCGGCGATCGTGCTCAACAACCGCGGCTATTCGCGCCTCCTGCAGCGCCGGCGCGACGAGGCGGTCACCGACCTGATCGCCGCCCTAGACAAGCGGCCCAACTTCCCCGAGGCGCGGACGAACCTGCGGCTTGCCCTGGCGCTGGGCGGCGACTACGAGCGCGCGATCGCGGGCGGCGCGCCGGGAGACCAGGCGGCCCTGCTCAACAACGCGGGCTTCGCGGCCGGCATGCGCGGCGACTACGCCCAGGCCGAGGACCTGCTGGGCCGCGCGTTGAAGGTGAAGAGCGAGTACTACGCGCGCGCCGCGGAGAACCTGAAGATCGTTCGCGCCCTTGCGGCCGGCAGCAGCCCGGCGGGCCATGCCACTCCCTGAGGTTTTCCGCTACCTGATCGCCGCCGTCCTGACCGGAGTGCTCATCTGGGCCGCCGCCAGCGACGTCCGCGACCGCCGGATCCCCAACAGGGCGGTCCTCAGCGTGCTCGGCCTCTTCGTGCTGTGGATGGCGGCGAACGGCGGCGCCGGCCTGCTCTCCGCCGTCGTGGCCGGGGCCATCGCCTTCGCCGTCGGCTACGGCCTCTATGTCTTCAAGGTCGTTGGGGCCGGCGACGCCAAGCTGTTCTCGGCGCTGGCGCTCTTCGCGGGCCTATCCCACCTGCCGTTGTTCGCCCTGGCGACGGTCTGGACGGGCGGGCTGATGGCGCTCGCCTCCCTGGCCGCGAGCCCTCGGCGGGCGATCGTCATGCTCGCCATGCGAGGGCAGGGCGACCACGGCCGCGGGATTCCCTATGGCGTCGCGATCGGCATCGGCGGAGCGATTGTCCTGTGGGGCTATCTGTCGGGCCTGCTTCCCCTGACCGTGCAGGGCCTGCAGATCGGCTAGGCCGCGGCGTCTACGGCGGCGGGGCGCGGTGAGCGGAGCATCCAGCCGACGACCAAGGCCAGCCCCACCGCGCCGGCCGCGACGTCCCACCACATCAGCTGCGGCGTGCTCTGGGTGAGGAGTCCCGGACTGCCGCGGAACGCGTCGTCGGACGAGACCAGGACAACGGCGCCGAAGAAGTTGTTGGCCAGGTGCAGGCCGTAGCCGAAGGCGAGGCCGCCGGTGCGGATCGCCAGGAGGGCGAGGGCGAAGCCGAACAGCGTTGCGCTCACCGCCTGCGGTATGCCGTTGGGAATATGCAGCGCGCCGAACAGGACCCCGCTGATCAGCACGGTGGGAACGGTGCGCTTGGTGGCGAGCAGCAGACCTTGCGTGAGGTAGCCGCGGAACACGAATTCCTCGGTAAAGGTCTGCACCGCCAGCGCGCCGAGGGCTACGGCGGCGAGCTGCAGCGTCTGCGCGTTGGCCGTGAGGCGGAAGCCCTTCGGCGCGATCAGGAAGTCCACCGCGGTCCCGGCCACGAGCACCGCTGTCCAGACGACCAGCCCCTGACCGAACCCATGCCAGTTCCAGGCTCCGATCAGGTCGCCAAACGCCTTACCGTGCAGCCATCGGGCCATCAGCACGAACGACAGCAGAAGGAGCCCGAACATGACGCCGTTGGCCGGGTAGAACCGGGTGGGCTGGCTGGCGTCCTGGACGTTCTGCGCGAACTGCGGAGACAGCACGTGCGCCATCTGCAGGATGAAGACGAGCAGAACGGCGATCAGCGTGCCGAGCACCACGCCGCCAACGAGGCCGGCCACATATCGCCAGGCTGCGTTTTTTCCCCGCCGGGCATAGTCGAGAAATACCATCAGACAGGCGCGCGAAGGCTGATCATCGCGCCATAGGTCCTGATTCCGGTTTCGGCGATCCTAATGCAGGACGATCCGTGCGGCGGCGGTGTCGGGCTCGAACCGACGGAATGTCCTGGAGGCGGCGCTGCGCGGTTTCGCCAAGGGCGGAGCGCAAAGTTCCGCCAGTGAGGCGCCAAGCGCCTGGGCGATCCGCCAGAGATCAGCGGCCGAGCAACCTTCCTGGCGGTCCTCGAGGTCGCTCAGCGCCGCGAGGTCGACGCCGCTTGCCTGGGCCAGGGCGGAGAGGCTTACGCCCAGGCGTCTCCTGCGCGCCCGGACCCGCCGTGCAATCGCGGCGTTGGTCTCATCCATCGCCAATTGATGCGCCCCAAGAGCGCCAAATCGCGGCGCAGTCGATTTCATGTGGGGGATTCCAGGTCCGAGCGGTGGCTGGCGACCCCCGACTGGGTCGGGGGTCGCTACTTCGATGACACGCTTCGAGGTGGGACGAAGCGCATCGCCTAAGTGATCCCCCTTGTATAGATAAGCAACATCGCCAGATAGTCTTCAAAACTATAATAGTTCTAAATACTACTGAATTCAAAGATCATGAGATCTGAAAACTTAAGAGCGCCGGCGACGGTTCGCCCGGGCGTAGTGCAGGCTGACGCCGCGCGGCCTAGTTGCCGCCTTCCTCCTTGATCTGGCCTCGGGCGCCTTCGATCGGGCGGCCCTCCTTCTCGGCCTGGCGGGCGCCGGCCAGGATGCCGGTCATGGCGTAGTTGCCCTCGTGGCAGGCGTATTCGTAGATGCGGTCCTTGGTGGCGTTGAGCGCCTCCTCACCCTTCACGGGCGCCGAGAAGGCGGAAGGATCGGCCACCTCGAACTGGTAGAGGATCTGCTGCGGCGAGACGCGGGTGAACCGCTCGACGACCTTCATGTCGTCGGTGGGGCCTCGCAGCCCTTCCTCGCGGCGCAGGTTGGTCGTCTCGACGACTAGGGTGTCGCCGTCCCAGTGGCCGACGGAATCGCCCATCCAGAGCCGCATGCTCGACGGCGGGTGGCTCGCCCCCAGCCGCACGATCCGGGCGTCGTGGACCATCTCCACCAGGATGACGACCGCGTCCTTGGTCTGCTGGATCTCATAGTGGTTGTTGTAGAGCACCGGCAGCATGGGCGGGCCGGAGGTGCCGCCGAAGCCGACGATGCAGCGCTCGCCCAGCGAGCGACGCTCGGGCCCGTCGAAATTGCCGCCGAGCTGGCCCCGCGCGCGAGAGGCGGCCCCGCCGGGATTGGTCGGAAGCCTTCCGTTCGCCGGCGAGGTCAGGATCGAGGTGCGGGCCTGGCCGCCGATGCGGACGAGGCGGGTGCCGGGATCGGTCCAGAAGGCGTTGTAGCCGCAGGCCGCGCCCTGGGCTCCGCTCTGGCATTCGGGCAGGTCGTCGACCTTCTTGGACTGGTCGGTGTTGGCGCGCAGGCGGGCGTTACGGGCGTCGCTGGCGCCCTCGATCGCCTTGGCCTCGTCCGGGCTCAGCACCAGGCGCTCGCCATACTTCGGGTCGCGCTCCAGGCGGGTGATGGTGGCGTTGCTCCAGACGCCGGAGAGGTCCGGCTGGCCGAAGGCGTTGCGCGCAGCCTTGTAGCCCTTGGCGACCGTCGCGGGATCGGTCTGGGCGGCGGCGGGGGCCGTCATGGCCAGCGCCAGGGTCAGGGCCACGAGGGCAGGGCGAATAGGCCTGCGGATCATCACGATGTTCTCCCGAGCCGTCGCTCTGAGCGGCGACGTGCGCCGCGCAGGAGATGGATGGGCGCGGCCGCGGTCAAGGGGCGGAGTGGCGTGGTGTCGACTCGCCCTGCCATGAGAGGCCCATGTTCGCCAAGAAGTCCCCCGAGGCTCAGGACCCGGAAAGGTTGTTGTTTTTCTAGAAGCCGTCGCGACCTGCCGTCTGTTGTCGCCAGTTGACCATTTTCAAGGCCTGCAACAGGTCGGGCAGTCGCGCGACGTTGCTGGCGATGCGGCGGGCCAGATCTTCGCTCACGCGGACGCCGCCGTCCGTCCCGACCATCACATCACGCCGGTAGTAGACGAAAGCGAACTTCTGCCCGGATGCGTCCTCGACCCAATAGGAGTCGGTGTTGTGATGGACGGTCCAGGGTGGCGGCACGTGGTCGGTCATGGATCGAACAAAAACAGAACATGGAGCGCTTTTCCAGCCCCAACTGTGGGCACGAAGCTTGGCTGCAACCGCGGCAGAGCGGTGTTACGCTGCCGGGTCGCTCGGCGGGAGCGGAAAGGCCTCGGGGAGGCGCGCAATGATCCTTGGAATGTCGGTCGGAGCGTTCACGACGCTCCATGTCATCATCAGTCTGGTCGCCATCGCGGCGGGCCTGGTCGTGCTCTTCGCCATGATCGCCAGCAGTCGCCAGGATGCGCTCACGGGCGTCTTCCTGCTCACCACCGTGCTGACCAGCTTCACGGGCTTCTTCTTCCACTCCAAGGCCATCGGGCCGCCGCACATCGTCGGCGCGATCTCGCTCGTCGACCTGGCGGTCTGCCTCTACGCGCTCTATGGCGCCAAGCTCGCGGGCGTCTGGCGGCCCGTCTATGTGATCACGGCTATCCTCTCGCTGTATCTGAACTGCTTCGTGCTGGTGGTTCAGGCCTTCGCCAAGATTCCGGCGCTGAACGCGCTCGCGCCCAAGGGGACGGAGCCGCCGTTCCTGGTCGCGCAGGCCGCCACGCTTCTGGCCTTCGTCATCCTGGGCTATCTGGCCGTGCGGAAGTATCACCCCGCGGCGAGCGGAGCTCAGTCCGCGCCCGCCTGACGGGATCCTTGCGGAGATCTGCGTGACCACCGAGCCTGCGACACTGAACGGCATCCGAAACTGCGACACGATGAAGAAGGCGTGGACCTGGCTCGACCAGCACGGCGTCGCCTACGCCTTCCACGACTACAAGAAGCAAGGCGTGTCGCGCGCCACGCTGGAAGGCTGGGCGCGGCAGGTCGGCTGGGAGGTCCTGCTGAACCGCGCGGGGACGACCTTCCGCGCGCTGCCGGACGCCGACAAGCAGGGGCTCGACGAAGCCAAGGCCATCGGCCTGATGCTGGCCCAGCCCTCGATGATCAAGCGCCCGGTGCTGGAGACTGGCGGCAAGCTGATCGTCGGCTTCAAGCCGGAGATCTATGCGGCGACGTTCGGCTAGTTGCCCGGCCGTCGGGGTGCCGCTAGGCTCGTGGCCTGTTTGGAGGCCTGAGCGCCCATGATCAGTATCGTTCACGCGAAGCCGTAGGCCGGCCGGGCGCCCTGTGCGCCGCCGCCTGCCGAACTGTCCGGACATGCCCCCGCTGGCCGGGACCGCGCGCTGTCCGGCGCCTGCTTCATTCGAACGGATGCTTTCATGCCCCCTTCCAGAGACCCGCGCGCGGCTGCGCGCCAGCCCACGCCCTATGCCGACCTCAACGCCGTCCTCGCCCACCTGCTGGCGGGCGTGCAACGCCTGCTCGGCGACAATTTCGTAGGCGCCTACCTGCAAGGCTCCTTCGCCGTCGGCGATTTCACGGAGTTCAGCGACTGCGATTTCATCGTGGTCACCGCCCGCGACATCACGCCTGAGGAGATCGCGCCGCTGCAGGCGCTGCACGCCGAGATCCATGAATTGCCCTACGCCTATTGGCGCACCGGCCTGGAGGGATCCTACGCGCCGGCTGCGATCCTGCGGCGCTGGAGCGACACGCCGCGCGATCCGCCGGGCGAGCCGCGCGGGGCCGACTGGGGCGATCCGGGAACCTCCGGCAGCCCGCCCCACGGTTATCCGTTCTGGTACCTGGACCACGGCTCCAAGACCCTGGTCCGATCGGAGCACGACAACACCCAGGTCGTGCGCTGGTGCCTGCGCGAGAAGGGCGTGGTGCTGGCGGGCCCCGATCCGCGCGAGCTGATCGACCCGGTGAGCCCGGCGGCGCTGCGGGCCGAAGTGCGCCAGACCATGGACCTTTGCCTGTCGCTCAACCTCCAGCCCATGCACCTGGTGGCCTGGCAGGCGTTCTGGGTCGGCCTCTATTGCCGCATGCTGCACACGCTCGCGACCGGGGCGGTGTGGTCGAAGAAGGCCAGCATGGCCTGGGCGCAGGGCGCGCTGGATCCGGCCTGGCGCGGGCTGATCGCGCGGGCCGCGGCGGTGCGGAAGGGCGACGGGGCCCAGGCCGGCGGGCCGGCGGACGCGGCGGACGTCGAGGCCACGCACGCCTTCGCCCGCTACGCCGTCGACTACGCCGACGGGGCCGAGCGGGCCCGCCAGATTCTGGAGCGCCGCTTGGCGGAAAAGCGCAACGCCAGCGGCGGCTTCCGGCCCGGTCGGCCCGGTGGACCGCCGGTCCACGGCGGCAAGCCGGGCGCAGGCCGATTCACCCCGCCGCCGAACCGCCCGGGCCAGCGCGGGCGGCGTGGCTAGAGCGCCGCATACGGCGTAGGCTCCCTTTGCATCCGAAGGTGGGATCGGCGGCGACTATTTGGGGAAAGGGCGGCGCGGGAAATGTCCCGCCGGCCCACGCTTAGGGAGCTTATGGCTCATGGAAGACATCTTCCGCAGCTACTGGTGGCTGCTCTTTCCAATCGGCGCGTTCGTGTTCGGGGCCTGGGACCGCTGGCTCGCCTATCGGCGCAGCCGCGATCACCTGGACCTGCTGAAATCCTACGCCGCCCAAGGCAAGGAGCCGCCGCCGGAACTGGTGCGCGGGGTCAGCGACGACATGCCGGGCGAGGCGCCCGGCGGCTATCCGGGCTATCCCGGCTACGGCAGCTACTGGATGAGCCCGCGGCACATGCGCCGCGCCTACCGCCACTACTATCGCTGGGGTCCCTATTGGCAGTGGCGCAGCGTCTTCGTGACGGGCGCCATCGCCGCCGGCTTCTGGTGGGCCTCGGAATGGTCCGACTGGCCGGGGACCTACGGCCCATTCCGCCTGGTTGCGATCATCCTGAGCATCGTGACGCTGGGCAACCTTGTCTTCGCGGTGCTGTCGTCCAGTCACAGAGACAGATGAGCCCGGCGAGCCTCGACGAGGAATTGGTCGCGGCCGCCCAGGGCGGTTCGACCGAGGCCTTCTCGCGGCTCGTGGAGAGGCATCAACAGGCGCTGCGCGCGTTCCTTCGGCGCGCCTGCGGCGACTGGGCGACGGCGGACGACCTGGCGCAGGAGACGTTCCTGGCCGCCTGGTCGCGGATCGGGCGCCTGCGGGCCGGGGCCAGCGTGCGCGCCTGGCTTTGCGGCATCGGCTACAACAAGCACCTGACCGCGGTGCGCTCGGCCGGACGCGAGCGGGCCCGCGGGCAGCGCTACGAGGAGGACCGGCCCACGGTTTCGGTCTCGACGCCCGAGGATCGGCTGGCCCTGGAGGCCGCGATGGCCGAGCTTCCGGCGGAACAGCGGGCCTGCGTCGCGCTTTGCCTGGCGGCGGACTTCAGCCACGCTGAGGCCGCGGAGGCGTTGGACATGCCCTTGGGCACGGTGAAGAGTCACATATCGCGGGGCCGCGCGCGGCTCATGCAAGCGTTGGGAGTGTGCGATGACTGAGGCTGACCATCGGCTGAAGGCCCTGTTCGCCCTGGACGAGCCGCCGCAGCGCGACGTGGGGTTCTCGACCGCGGTCATGGAGAAGGTGATGCGTCGCCGGTTCCAGGAGGACGTGGCGCTGCTCTCGGCAGCGAGCCTCGCCGGCGGCGGGGCGTTGTGGGCAGTGTGGCCGACGCTGCAGCCGGCGCTGGTCGCGGTGTCGCAAGGGCTGGCTCCGGCCCTGGGCGCCTTGGCGCTGGCGGCCTGCGCGGCGATGATCCTCGGCGGGCGGGCCCGTTCGGCGCTGGGCCTGGAAGCATGAACAAGATTTCACGCTATAGATTGCATCTGACGACCGCGGCCTAAGGCTCTTCCTCATCAGAGACGGGCCCAAACGGCCTGCTTGGGATCGAGAGAGGAGATCGACTTGGAAATTCTTTGGATATTGGTGCCGCTCAGCCCTTTCCTGCTGGTCGCGGCGCTCGTGCTGGTTCCCGCTTACTTCAAAAGCAAGGAACGGCAGAAGATGCAGGAGACGCTGCGCCTGGCCATCGAGAAGGGCCAGCCCCTGCCGACCGAGGTGGTCGAGGCCATGTCGACCAATGTCCAGACCCTGCGCCTGCCGCCCTCGCCGGGGCGCGACCTGCGGATCGGCATTATCTGGATGGGCGTCGCCATCGGCTTTGCCGCCTTCGGCGTCGCGCTGGGCTTCGAGGAGCCCGACGCCGTCTTCCCGATCGTGGCCTGCGCGTGTTTCCCGGGTTTCATCGGCCTGGCGTTCATCGTGCTCGGCCTCATGAACCGGACCAAGTCCTAGGGCTGGATAGCCGGGGGAACACCGCCCATGTCGGGCCCAGAACACTCAAGGTTCGCCGCGCTTCACGACGTGGAGCTCTGCGCCCTCGCGGCAGCCGGGGAACGCCGCGCCTTCGGGGAGCTGGTGCGCAGGCACGGCTCGGCGGTGCGTGGCGTGCTGCGACGGATGGGGGCCCATGCGGCCGAGGCGGATGACGTGGCTCAGGACGCTTTCCTCACCGCCTTCGAACGCATTGCGGAGTTCCGCGGCGAGGGCACCTTTGCGGGATGGGTGAAGAAGATCGCGGCCCGGCTCTATCTGCGCAGGCTGCATCGCGACCGCAGGCTTGGGGCCCTGACGGTCGAGGAGCCCGCGGATGACGCGCCCCGCAGTGACGCCGACGCGGCGATCGATCTGGAGGGCGCCTTGAAGGCGCTCGGAACGGCGGAGCGGATCTGCGTGACGATGTGTTTTGGCGCAGGACTTTCTCACAGTGAGGCGGCGGAGGCCTTGAACCTGCCACTCGGAACGGTCAAATCCCATGTCAAACGTGGTCTGGAAAAACTCAGAACGCGACTGGCGCCGGACAACGGCGCGCTTGTTGAAGGGAGGCGCGGCAATGGTTGAACACGAGTTCGAGCGCCGCCTGGAGCGCCTCTTCGCGGAGGCTCCCGAATTGCCCGACGCCGGCGCGTTCGCCGCGCGGGTCGAGCGCCGCCTGGACGCCGGCTGGACCGCCAGGCGCTGGCTGATCGGCGCCGCGGGCGTGGTCGGCGGCGTGATCGGGGCCAGCCAGCTGATGCTGTCCAACGTCTTCCAGCGGGTGGAGACGGCCGGCGATTCCGCGCGCCTGCTTTCGACCAGCTTCAACCACATCTCCACCGGCACCGACTGGATGGCCGCGATTTCCAGCGGCGGCGCGGTGGTCTGGGTGGCCGCCGGCATGGCGGTGGTGATGATGGGCTTCGTGCTCACCCGGGTGATCGGCGAAATCTGACGCCTTACGTGGCCACACCGCCCCCTCGGGGAGGATCGGTTGCGGCGCGAAGCGGCGCGCTATAGGTTCCCCGCCTCTGAAGCGCGACGCTAAATTCTGGCCGGAGTCCCCGATTGACCGATCTGTTTGAAGAGGTCGAGGAGCAGCTTCGCTCCGACCGCTACCGGACCCTTGTCCGCAAGGCCGCGCCGTGGGTGGTCGCGCTCGCGGGGGTCGCGCTGGCGGTGGCGCTCGCGATCTGGGCCTGGCAGCAATACCACCAGAAGGTCACCGACAAGGCGTCCGAGCAGTATTCCGCGGGCATCACCGCCCAGGCGCAGGGCGACAACGCGACTGCGGAGAAGCTCTGGGACGCGGTCTCCAACTCCGGGTCGAAGGCCTACAAGTCGCTGGCGCTGATGCAGCTCGGCGCGCTGAAGATGGGCGACGGCAAACCGGAGAACGTGAAGGCCGCCGTGGCTCTGTTCGACAAGGCCGCCGCGGCCGCGCCCGACGACCTGATCGGCGACGCGGCGCGCCTCAAATCCGCCTTCGCCATCCTCGACACCGCTCCCTTCTCGGAAGTGGAGGGGCGATTGACGCCGCTGATGAAAGACGGTCACCCCTATCGGGTGCAGGCGCGTGAAGCCTTGGCGTTCGCCAAGCTGCTCAAGGGCGACAGCGCCGGCGCGCGCGGCGACTTCGTGGTGATCTCGCAATCGCTGGATGCGCCGGACAGCGCGCGACAGCGGGCCAAGGCGGCCATGGACCTGATCGACACCGGCTCGGCCAAGTCGGTGCCGGCAGCCGTGAAGGCGGCTCAGAACCTGCCGCCGCCGATGCTGGTCGGACCGGGCGGCCTGCCGATGGGCCTCGTGCCGCAAGGGCAACCCCAGGGTCAACCCCAGGCGCCTGCTCCGCAATGACGCCCAGCCGAAAGAGTCTTCTCGCCGTCCTCCTGGTCGCTGCGCTCGGCGCGAGCGGCTGTTCGACGATCAGCCGGATCAATCCGTTCCACGGCAAGGACGCCGCCAAGGAGACCGCCAGCGAAGGCGAGCGCATCTCCATCGTCGCGGCCGACCAGAAGCTGGAGCCCGCTGAGGCGCTGAAGGGCGTCAGCTTCGCCCTGCCGCCGCCGGAGGCCAAGGCCGACTGGCCGTTGCCGGGCGGCGCGCCCGAGCAGGCCACGCCCAATATCAACGGCGCGCCGGAGCTCAACATCGCCTGGCGGCGCGGCTTCGGCATGGGCTCGAAGGAGGGCCAGCTGGTCACCGCCCCGCCGATCGCGGCCGGCGGCAAGGTCTTCACCATGGACGCCCAGGCCACGGTCTCGGCCCATGACGCGCGCACCGGCGAGGGCCTCTGGCGGGTGAACATGCGCCCGACCGACAACAAGCGTGACCGCGAAGGTTTCGGCGGCGGCATCGCCTACGCCGACGGCAAGATCTACATGACCTCCGGCTTCCGCCTGGTCGCGCAGATCGACGCCAATACCGGCCGCGTAGGCTGGCGCGCGCGCACCGAGCAGCCGATCCATGGCGCGCCGACCGTGGTTGGCGGCCGCGTAATGGCGGTGGCCATCGACAACACCCTTCTGACCTACGACGCGGCCACCGGCGCGCCGGGCTGGACCTACCAGGCGTTGTCCGAATCGGCGCGCATCCTCGGCGCCTCGAGCCCGGCAGTGGCCGGCGATACGGTCGTGGCGGCCTTCGGCTCGGGCGAACTGGTCGCGCTTCGCGCCGCCAACGGCAACGACCTCTGGAACGAGGCCCTGTCGCGGGCGAGCCGCACGAGCGCGCTCTCCGAGATCCGCGACATCGCGGGCCGCCCGGTCATCTATCAGGGCGACGTCTTCGCGGTGAGCCACTCCGGCGTCTTCGCGGCCACCGACCTGCGCACCGGCCAGGCGCGCTGGAGCCTGCCTGTCGTGGGCGTCTCCTCGCCGCTGCCGGCCGGCGACGTGGTCTATGTCATGTCCCTGGACGGCCAGCTGATCTGCGCGGCGCGCGAAAGCGGCCAGATCTACTGGATGCGCAACCTGAACGCCGGCTACGTCGCCAAGCGCAAGGGGGGCTTCTGGGGTATCGGCGGCAAGAAGGTCGTCAAGCCGATCTGGGCCGGGCCGATCCTGGTGAACAACCGCCTGATCGTAGTGGGGTCCACTGGCCAGCTTGTCGCGGTCGACGCCAAGACCGGCGAGGTGGGCCGCAGGGTCGACCTCGGCGCGCCGGCGCTGATCTCGCCGATCGCGGCCGGCGACATGATCTACGTGGCCCTGGACAACGCCCAGCTCGTCGCGCTGCGCTGATTTTTGGGCCTATGCTGACGCCATGGCCCTGAAACTCGCCATCGTCGGGCGGCCCAACGTCGGCAAATCCACGCTGTTCAACCGGCTGGCGGGCCGCAAGCTCGCCATCGTCGACGACCAGCCGGGCGTGACCCGCGACCGGCGGTTCGGGACCGGCCGGCTCGGTGACCTCGACCTGGAACTGATCGACACCGCCGGCTTCGAGGACGTCACCGACGAGAGCCTGGAGGCGCGGATGCGCGCCCAGACCGAGCTCGCCATCGACGAAGCCGACGTCGCGCTGTTCGTGATCGACAGCCGCGACGGCGTGACCGCCATGGACGAGGTGTTCGCCGAGATCCTGCGGCGGCGCGACATGCCGGTGGTGCTGGCCGCCAACAAGGCCGAGGGCAGGGCCGGCGACCAGGGCGTGCTGGAGGCCTTCGGCCTGGGCCTGGGCGAGCCGGTGCCGATCTCCGCCGAGCACGGCGAAGGGATGGCCGATCTCTACGCGGCCCTGGTGGCGGTCGCGCCGGACCAGAGCGATCACGACGGCGACGACGGCGAGAAGGCGATCAAGATCGCCATCGTCGGGCGGCCCAACGCCGGCAAGTCGACCCTGGTCAACAAGCTGATCGGCGAGGACCGGATGCTGACCGGCCCGGAGGCCGGGATCACCCGCGACGCGATCCCTGTCGACTGGACCTGGGACGAACGGCCCGTGCGGCTGGTGGACACCGCGGGCCTGCGCCGAAAGGCCAAGGTGCAGGAGAAGCTGGAGAAGCTTTCCACCCACGATTCCATTCGCGCCATCACCTTCGCCGAGATCGTGATCCTGGTGATGGACGCGACCCACCCCTTCGAGATCCAGGACCTGCAGATCGCCGACCTGGTCGAGCGCGAGGGGCGCGGCCTGGTCTTCGTGCTGGCCAAGTGGGACCTCGTCGAGGATCCGCAGGCGAAGCTCGCCGAGATCATCGACGAGGCCCAGCGCCAGCTTCCGCAGGTGCGCGGCGCGCCGATCGTGGCGCTATCCGCCGAGACCGGCCGCGGCCTGGAAAAGCTGATGCCGGCGGTCTTCAAGACCTACGCCGACTGGTCGACCAAGGTGAAGACCCGCGACCTCAACGACTGGCTGCGGATGGCCACCGAACGCCACCCGCCGCCGGCGGTGAATGGGCGGCGGATCAAGCCCAAGTACATGGCCCAGACCAAGTCGCGGCCGCCGACCTTCGTGCTGTTCGCGAGCCGCGCCGACCAGCTTCCGGAGAGCTACCGGCGCTACCTGATCAACTCGATCCGCGAGAGCTTCGACCTGCCGGGCGTGCCGATCCGGGTGACCGTGAAATCGAACAAGAACCCCTATGCCGAGGGTGAGGAGAAGTCCGGGCAGGGCTCCGCCAGCGCGCCGTTCGGCGTGCCGCTTCCCACGACCGGTCTGAAGGCCAAGACGCGGATCGCGGCGGCGACCAAGGCCAAGGCGGGCGCCACCGGCAAGCCCAAGCCGTTCGGCAAGGCCAAGCCGCAGGGGCCAAAGGCCAAGGCCGGCAACCCGCGCGGGCGGGCCGCCAAGCTGCTGCGGCCTGGCGTCAAGCCGAAGCGAGCGTCCCGGCCGCCTTCCACTGGGCGAAGACCACGTTAGCGTGTGGCAGGCCCAGGTCGGCCTGCGCCAGCTCCACGATCAGCGGCCCGATCTCGGACGGATCGGTGACGGTGGCCGGATCCTCGCCGGGCATGGCCTCGGCCCGCATCTTGGTGCGCATGGTGTTCGGGTCGAGCAGGACCGCGCGCACCTTGGTCTGCTCCAGCTCGTCGGCCCAGGTGCGGACCATGTGCTCCAGCCCGGCCTTGGTGATCCCGTAGGGGCCCCAGAAGGCCTTGGGGCGGGCGACGCGGCCGGTGGTGAGGAAGATCGCCCGGCCGGCGTCGGAGGCCCGCAGCAGCGGCTCCGTCGTGCGGATCAGCCGGTAGGTCGCCGTCAGGTTCACCGCCACCACCCGGTCCCAGTGGCTGGGCTCGATGTGGCTGACCGGGGTCATGGGGCCGAGGATCGCGGCGGCATGGACCAGGACGTCCAGGCGGCCGAACCGCTGGTGCAGCGCCAAGCCCAGTTGGTCGAGGGCGTCGCCGTCGGCGATGTCGAGCGGCACGAGCGTCGCGGCCTGACCGGTGGCGGCGCGGATCTCGTCGTCGAGTTCGGTGAGGCCGCCCTCGGTGCGGGCGACGGCGACCACGTGGGCGCCGGCCTTGGCGAGGGCCAGGGCGGACGCGCGGCCGATGCCGCGGCTGGCGCCGGTGACGAGGGCGATCTTGTCGGAAAGGGGCAGGGACATGCGGCGGGTGTCTAGCGGGTCTCGGCCGGATTGTCAGTCGCAAGGGCGAGGCCGACCTGGGTTGATCCTTGGCGTCCGTCGTGCGCTGACGCTACGCTCGCTTCGCGCGGTCAGCGCGCGGGCGGGGATTCGAGCCGTGACAGAGCGTGATGCGCCGGTGCGCGAGTACGCGCCGCTTCTGTTGCGGCTGTTGCTCGGTCTTCTGTTCGTCGCCCACCTCTACTGGAAATTCGCGGTCTTGCCGGGCGGCCTCGAAGCCTGGTGGAGCGGTCTGCTGAAGATCGGCTACCCGACCTTCGTACCTGCCTATGTGCTCTCGGCTGAGTTCGTCGGCGCCACGCTTCTCATACCCGGCGTGTTCACGCGCTATGCCGCGCTCTACGCCATGCCGATGATGGCCGGCGCCGCGCAATTCTGGCTTGTCCGGAAGGGCTTCTACTTCACGGGCGGGGGTGCGGAGCTGCCGCTGGTCTGGCTGGCGCTCCTGGGCCTCCAGGTCGTGCTCGGCGACGGGCGCTGGGCTCTCGTGGCGTCGCCTAGCCTTCTGCCCGCTTTGCGTAGCGCTGGGCTATCACCGCGCAGGCCATGAGCTGGATCTGGTGGAAGAGCATCAGGGGCAGCAGCGCCAGGCCCGCGGTCGCGGCGGGAAACAGCACGCCCGCCATCGGCACGCCGCTCGCCAGGCTCTTCTTAGAGCCGCAGAACACGATGGCGATCTCGTCGGGCTTGGAAAACCCAAGTGCGCGGGCAGCGAAGAAAGTCGCGGCCAGGACGGCGGCCAAGATAACGCCGCAGAGGACCAACAGGCGCGCCAGATCCAGGGCGCCGATCTGCGACCAGACGCCTTCCACCACGGCGCCGGAAAAGGCCGTGTAGACGACCAGCAGGATCGAGCCCCGGTCGACGATCTGCACCAGCTTGGCGTGACGCGAGACCCAGCCGCCGACCCAGCGCCGCAGCACCTGGCCGGCGATGAAGGGTGCGAGCAGCTGCAGGACGATCGCCCAGGCGGAATCCGCCGAGATCGCCCCCTTGGCGTGGAGCAGCAGGCCCACAAGCAGCGGCGTAAGCAGGATGCCCAGCAGGTTCGAGGCGGAGGCCGCGGCGACGGCGGCGGCGACATTGCCGCGGGCGATCACCGTGAAGCCGATCGAGGACTGGATGGTCGAGGGCAGGCAGCCCAGGAAGACGATGCCGCCCGCCAGGGCCGGCGGGGTGATCGCGGCGGGCAAGGCGGCGATCCCCAGGCAAAGCAGGGGAAAGAGGCCGAAGGTCGCGGCCAGCACGATCAGATGCAGGCGCCAGTGGGTGAGACCGCGGATCACCGCCTCGCGCGACAGGCGCGCGCCGTGCAGGAAGAAGACCAGGCCGATGGCGATCTTGGTCGCCCAGCCGAAGCCGACCGCGGCCTCGCCCCGCGCCGGCAGGAACGAGGCGGCCACCACCATGGAAATGATCAGCAGCAGGTAGGTGTCGACCTTCAGGCGGCTCAACAGGCCGCCCGACCTCGTTTCGCTCACGCGTCGACCAGGAAGGAGAGTTGGCGCTCGGAGAGCTCGTTGCGGCCCTCGGCGATCTCGCGGTCGAGCAGGCGGGTCGGGTAGTCGCCGGTGAAGTAGTGGTCGGTGAACTGCGGGCAGGCCGGATCGCGGGGCGCGGAGTCCATCGCCCAGTAGAGCCCGTCGACGGAGAGGTAGCCCATGGAGTCGACGCCCAGGATCTCGGCGATCTCCTCGACCGAGTGATTGGCGGCGAGCAGCTTTTCGCGGTCGGGCATGTCGATGCCGTAGAAGTCGGGCCACATGATCGGCGGCGAGGCCGAGCGCAGGTGGACCTCCGCCGCGCCGGCCTCACGGACCATGCGCACCACGCGTACGGAGTTGGTGCCGCGCACGATGGAGTCGTCGATCAGCATCACCCGCTTGCCGGCCAGCACCGAGCGGTTGGGCGAAAGTTTCATGCGTACGCTGCTCTCGCGCGTCGCCTGGGTGGGCTGGATGAAGCTGCGGCCCACATAGTGGTTGCGGATGATGCCCATCTCGAAGGGCAGGCCCGCCTCCTGTGCGAAGCCGAGCGCGGCCGGCACGCCGCTGTCCGGCACAGGCACCACCACGTCGGCAGGAACCAGGCTCTCCTGCGCAAGACGCCGGCCCATGCGCTTACGGACTTCGTAGACCGAGCGGCCGTTCACGACGGAGTCCGGGCGCGCGAAATAGACGTATTCGAAGATGCAGGGCCGCGCCTGCTTGGCCGGGAAGGGCTTGAGGCTCTTCACGCCGTGCGCGTCGATCACCACCATCTCGCCATGCTCGACGTCGCGGACGAACTTCGCGCCGATGATGTCGAGCGCGCAGGTCTCGGACGCCAGGATCGGCTTGCCGTCCAGGTCGCCCAGCACCAGCGGCCGGATGCCCAGCGGGTCGCGCACCCCGATCAGCTTCTTGTTGGTCAGGGCGACGAGCGCATAGCCGCCTTCGATCTGCGACAGGGCGTCGATGAAGCGGTCGACGAAGCGCGCCTTCCGCGAGCGGGCGATCAAGTGAAGGATCACCTCCGAGTCGGAGGTCGACTGGAAGATGACGCCGTTGGCGACCAGCTGGTCGCGAAGGGTCAGGAAATTGGTCAGGTTGCCGTTGTGCGCCAGCGCCACGCCGCCGGCTTCCATGTCGGCGAACATCGGCTGGACGTTGCGGATCACCGAGCCGCCGGCGGTGGAGTAGCGGGTGTGGCCGATCGCGAAGCGGCCGGGCAGGCGCTCGGTCAGGTCAGCGCCGCCAAAAGCGTCGCCCACATGGCCCATGTGGCGCTCGGTGTGGAACCGCTGGCCGTCGAAGCAGGCGATGCCGCAGGCTTCCTGGCCGCGGTGCTGCAGGGCGTGCAGCCCCAGCGCGGTGAGGCCGGCGGCCTCGGCGGTGTCGAAGACCCCGAAGACCCCGCACTCAAGCCGAGGCGAGTCGTCGAGCGGATCGCGGTATGGCGGCGACTCTCGCTCGTCAGCACTCATCTGGATTTCTCCACCAGGTCCTCGATCTCTTGCCGCTGGCGCGCGTCGTAGCCTTCTGACTTCAATCTGTCATCAAGCGCATCATGCCGGGAGCTGTGCAGCGCCCGGTCGAAGGCGGGTTTAAGGCGCCCGGCGATATCGAGGCCCTTGGGGGCGAGCGCCTGCAGCATCCGGCCCATGTTCTGGGCGAGCGGCCAGGTCCGGGCTTCGGTGATCCACTTCGGCTGCAGGTCCGCAGGCGTGGCGGCGTTGAACATCAGGTTCAGCGCGCCCAGCACGATCAGGCCGCGGGCCAGGCCGATCGCCAAGCCCACGCTGCGGTCCAGCGTCCCGATGAACCGGGTCTCCTGGATGCGGCGCGCGACCACCGCGCCCGCCAGGCGAGCGGCGATGTAGACGACGATGAAGGTCGCCACGAGGGCGCAGGCCGCGGCCAGCCAGTCCGAATGGAAGACCTTGTGCCCCAGGGGCGCAGTATAGGGCAGGGTGTAGATGGCCAGTACGGCGGCGAGGACCAGGGCCACGACTGAGGCGATCTCCATCGCCGCGCCGCGCCAGAAGCCCACCAGGGCCGAAATTCCCAGCAGCGCGAAGACGATGAGGTCGAGCTGGGTCATGGGACTAATCCCAACCGGCGTCGCCGATGCGGCGGACCGCGTCGGCCAACCGCGTGGCGCCGATCGCCTGCATCGCCGCGCCGCCGTCCAGATCGCCGGGGCCGAGCGCACGGCGGAAGCCGAGCTTGGCGGCTTCCTTCAGGCGGCTGTCCATACGGCTGACCGAGCGGACCTCGCCGGAAAGGCTGATTTCGCCGAACACCACGCAATCCTGCGGCAGGGCCTGGTCGAGGGCCGAGGACGCCAGCGCCGCAGCCGCCGCCAGGTCCGCCGCCGGCTCGGCGATGCGCAAGCCCCCGGCCACGTTGAGATAGACGTCGCGGTCGCCGAAGGAGAGGCCGCAGCGCGCCTCCAGCACCGCCAGCACCATCGCCAGGCGCCCAGAATCCCAGCCGACCACCGCGCGGCGCGGCGTGCCGTAGGCCGACGGCGCCACCAGCGCCTGGAACTCCACCAGCACCGGGCGCGAGCCCTCGATGCCGGCGAACACGGCCGCGCCCGCGGCGCGCTCGCCGGAGGTGTTGAGGAACAGGGCCGACGGGTTCTTCACCTCGGCCAGGCCGGCGTCGCCCATCTCGAAGACGCCGATCTCGTCGGTGGCGCCGAAGCGGTTCTTGGCGCCGCGCAGGATGCGGAACGGGTAGCCGCGCTCCCCCTCGAAGGCGAGGACGGCGTCGACCATGTGCTCGATCACCCGCGGGCCGGCGATGGTCCCTTCCTTGGTGACGTGGCCGACGAGTACGATCGCCACGCCCTGCTTCTTGGCCAGGCGCACCAACTCGCCCGCGGCCGCGCGGACCTGGGTGACGGAGCCGGGGCCGGCTTCGTGGGCGTCGCTCCAGAGGGTCTGGATGGAGTCGATCACCACCAGATCGAAGGGCTCGCGCTTCAGGCCATCGACGATCGCGCGCAGCGAAGTCTCCGCGGCGAGCTTCACCGGCGCGTCGGCCAGGCCCATGCGTTGCGCCCGCGAGCGCACCTGCTCCACGGCCTCCTCGCCGGAGATATAGGCGCAGCGCGCACCGCGGCGGGCGGCCTCGGCAGCCACCTGTAAGAGCAGGGTGGACTTGCCGACTCCGGGGTCGCCGCCCAGCAGAATGGCCGAGCCCGGCACCACGCCGCCACCACAGACGCGGTCGAATTCGTCAACGCCGGTGGAGATGCGCGGCGGGGCCAGCGTCTCGTCTTCCAGGCCCTCGAAAGCGAGGCCGCGGCCTCGCGTGGCCTTCGACGGTGCCAGCGCTCCGGGCGGGCGCGACTGCAATTCCTCGACCAGGGTGTTCCACGCGCCGCAGGCCGGGCACTGGCCCGACCATTTGGTCTGGACCGCCCCGCAGGACTGGCAGGCGTAGACGGCGCCGTCGCGGGCCATGGCGTCGGTGGAGCTCCTGATTCGGTGTGCCGGCACAGTCTAGCCGACCCGCGGGCCGGGCGTCTGTGCAGCCGCTTGCCGCGGCGTACAGTTGGGATAACTTCGTAACTTGGGCAGGGTGGGAGGAATTTCAATGAGCGTGCTGGAACCGGGCTCGGCGGGATCGAGCCTCATCGGTCGGGTAAAGAGCCTTCTGTTGCAGCCCGCGGCGACGTGGGACGTGATCGACACCGAAACGGCGACGATCGGCGGCCTCTATCGCGGCTATGTCCTGCCGCTCGCGGCCATTCCGGTGGTCTGCAATCTGATCGGGCGGCTGGCGTTCGGCTTCGGCGGGATGTTCGGGATCTCGTTCCACCTTTCGCCGGTCTGGCTGATCACCCAGGCGATCGTCAGCTACGCGTTGAGCCTCGCGATGGTCTATGTCCTGGCCCTGATCATCGAGGGCCTGGCGCCGAATTTCGGCGGGACCAAGGACCGCATGCAGGCCTTCAAGATCGCGGCCTATGCGCCGACGGCCTCATGGGTGGCGGGCGTTTTCGGACTGATCCCGTCCATCAGTCTCTTGGCGATCCTGGGCGGCCTCTACAGCCTTTACCTGCTCTATCTGGGCCTGCCGAAACTGATGAAGGCGCCTGAGGACAAGGCCACCCCTTACTTCGCCGTCGTCCTGGTCGTGGCCATCGTCGTTGGCATCGTCATCGGCGCCGTCACCTCCAGCATCGCCAGGATCGGCGGGCCGCTGAGCATCGCCTCCGCCGGAGCCGTCGCCTCGGGCACGGTGAACCTGCCGGGGCATGGCAGCGTCAACCTGAGTGACCTGCAGGCGGCCTCGAAGCGCGCCGAGGCGGCCGCCGCGCAGATGCAATCGGGCAAGGCCGTTCCGGCCACCGACCCCGAAGTGCTGAAGGGCTACCTGCCGGCCAGCGTCGCCGGTTTCACCCGCACCGAGGTCAGCGCCTCCGGCGGCGGCGCGGGCGGCATCGAGGGCTCCAGCGCCGAGGGCGCCTACGCCAAGGGCGACGCGAGCATCCGCCTGGCCGTGACCGACATGGGCGCGGCCGGCGCCATGGCCGGGATGGCGAGCGCCTTCAACATCAAGGGCTCCAAGGAAACCGCCACCGGCTACGAGAAGGTCGGCAAGGTCGACGGCCGCATGACCACCGAGAGCTACGACCGCAATTCCCACCACGGCGAGTATTCGGTGCTGGTGGGTGACCGGTTCATGGTCGCGGCCACTGGCGACAACGTCTCGATCGACGACCTGAAGTCGGCGGTTCAGGCGATCGGGCCATCGCGGCTCGAAGGCCTGATCAGGAGCTAGGCTTCACCGAGGTAGATGCGTTCGGCGCGGCGGCTGAGTCGCACCAGGATCTCGTGCGCGACGGTTCCGCCGGCCGTGGCGAGGTCGTCGAGCTGTGCGTTGACGCCCAGGATCTCGACCTCGTCGCCGATGGCGGCCGGCGCATCGCCCAGGTCGATGACCATCAGGTCCATGTTGACCGTCAGGATCGGCCGCGCGGCGCCCGCGAACCAGACCGCGCCGCCGGCTTTCGCCGCGCGGATGATCCCGTCGGTGTAGCCGGCGGAGACGACCCCTGCGCGGGTCGGGGCGGGCAGGCGCACGCTGTCGCCATAGCCCACCAGGTCGCCGGCGTTCAGGTTGCGGATGTCGAGGATCGGCGCGGTCAGGGTCGCGACCGCGCGCAGCCGCGCGTCCGGCTGCTCGCGCGGGCCGCCGCCGAAGAGGCTGACGCCCGGCCGCACGAGGTCGAAGCGGTACTCTTCGTCGAGGAATATGCCGGCCGAGGCGGCGAGGCTCGCCCGCGCGCCTGGATATCGGGCGCGGACCTCAAGAAAATCCACCAACTGACGGGCGTTGCGGAGGTTTTCCGGCTCCGCGGCCGAACCCAGGTGGCTCATCACCAAGTCGATGTCGAGGCCGCGCAGGCGGTCGATGGACTGCGCCAGGGCGCCGGCCTCGTTCGGCGTCAGCCCTTGGCGGTTCATGCCGGTGTCGATGTTGAGCGCCACCGACCAGGGCCGCCCGGCGCGTGCGGCGTGCGCGGTGGCCTCGGCGATCTGCGACAGGTTCCACAGGACCGGCGTCAGGCCGGCGTCGTCCAGGCGCCGCCCTGCGCCCTGCGTCATCCCGTCGAGCACATAGATCGTCGCCGGCCGCCGCGGGGTCAGCGCCTCGCGCAGAGCCTCGCCTTCCGCCAGCCGCGCGACGAAGAAGCTCCGCGCGCCTTCGGCCCACAGCCGCCGCGCAAGGGGACCGGCGCCCAGGCCGTAGCCGTCGGACTTCAGGACCGGCGCAACTTCCGCCCCCGCGGCCTCTGCGCGCAGCACCGCATAGTTGTCGGCCAGCGCATCGAGGTCGATCGTCAGTCGCGCGGCGGCGGGCATCCTCAGCGCGGATCGTAGCGGGCGGCGTCGCGAGCGAGGTTGCCGAACTTGGTCAGGTCTTCGTTGTAGGAGAGCTTCACGTTGCCAATCGGGCCGTGCCGCTGCTTGCCGATGATGATTTCGGCCAGGCCGCGGACCTGGTCCATGTTCTCCTGCCACTTGAAGTGCTCTTCGGTGCCTTCACGAGGCTCCAGGCGGCTCAGGTAGTAGGCCTCGCGGTAGATGAACATGACCATGTCGGCGTCCTGCTCGATGGAGCCGGATTCCCGCAGGTCCGAGAGCTGGGGCTTCTTGTCCTCGCGGTTCTCCACCTGGCGGGAGAGCTGGGCGAGCGCCAGCACCGGGATCGAGAGCTCCTTGGCGAGCGCCTTGAGGCTCTGGGTGATCATGCTGACTTCCTGCACCCGGTTGTCGTTGCGGCCCATGCCGTCGCCGCCGGTGATCAGCTGCAGGTAGTCGACGATCAGAAGGTCGAGCCCGACCATGCGCTTCAGGCGCCGTGCGCGGGCGGCGAGCTTGGCCATGCTGATGCCGCCAGTGGCGTCGATGTAGAGCGGCGCTTCCTGGATCTCGAGCGCGGCGTCGCGCACGCGGCCGAACTCCGAGGCGTCGATCTCGCCCTTGCGCAGGCGGTCGCCGGAGACCCCGGAGGCCTCGGCCAGGAGGCGCATGGCGAGCTGCTCGGCGGCCATTTCCAGCGAGAAGAAGGCGACCACGCCGCCGCGCACGGTCTTCTTCGACCCGTCCGGCTGCGGCTCCCAGGCGTAGTTGCGGGCCACGTCGAAGGCGATATTGCAGGCCAGCGAGGATTTCCCCATCGAGGGGCGCGCGGCGAGGATCACCAGGTCGGAGGGATGCAGGCCGCCGATCTTGGAGTCCAGGTCGATCAGGCCGGTGGAAAGGCCGGCCAGGCCGCCGTCGCGGCTGTGCGCCTCGGCGGCCATGGTGACCGCGCCGTGCAGGGCGTCGGCGAAGTTCACGAAGCCCTGCGAGACGCCGCCGGTTTCGGCGAGCGCGTAGAGCTGCTGCTCGGCGGCTTCGATCTGGTCGCGGGCGGAAAGCTCGGCGTCGCCTTGCGCGGCGACGTTGGCGATGTCTCCGCCGATGCGGATCAGGTCGCGGCGCAGCGCCAGGTCGTAGATGGCTCGCGCATAGTCCGGCGCGTTGGCCGCGGGCGGGGCGCGGTCGACCAGGTCGGCGAGGTAGCGGATGCCGCCCAGTTCCTCGAAGCCCACATCGCGGGAGAACTGCTCGGCCAGCAGGATCGGCTCGGCGAGCTGGCCCTTGCGGATGTGGCTCTCGATGGCCTGGAACAGGCGCTCGTGGAACGGTTCGAAGAAGTGGCGCGCCTGCAGGTAGTCGCCGATCCGCTCGAAGGCCGCGTTGTCGTAGAGCAGGGCGCCCAGCAGCGCCTGTTCGGCCTCGACGTTGGCCGGCGCGTGGGGGATCGAGACGTCGTTGGACACCGGGCGGAGGTCGAGAGCGGGGACGAGGGCCATGGGTTACCGATAGCCTAACGCAGGCCTCGCGAGCGATGCGACATCACCGCCTTTCCACTGAATAAAGCTGAGGCTGTGGACAAGCCTCACCATGGCCGCCCACGGACGAAAAAGGGCGGGCCGGAGAACCGGCCCGCCCTTAAGCGGTCAGCTTGTCCAGAGCCTGTCAGGTCACCAGGCGACGCTGATGCGGCCATAGAGGAACCGGCCATTGAAGCCGAACGGCGAGAACGAGGTGAAGGGCGCAGCGCCCGTCGTGTCCAGCGCCTGGCCGATCTGCTTCGGATACTGGTCGAACAGGTTATCCGCGCCCACCGCCACCGTCACGTCGTGCGGGAAGGTGTAACGGCCTTCCACGTCCCAGACGGTGCGCTTGCCGGTGTGGATGTCGGCGCTGCCGTCGGCGAGCGTGCCGGGCGACAGGACGTCGCCGTAGAAGGTGGCCCGCACCGTCGCACCCCAGTTGTCCTTCGCCCAGTCGGTCTGGCCGGTGACCTTCCACTTGGGCGTGCCGTCGGTGAACCGCAGGACGGCCTGACGGGCGAACAGCGAGGTCAGCGTCGGCAGGATGGTCTGCTTCGTCACCGGCGTGGCGGTGACGTCGATGTGGTTCGCGTTGGCCGCCGTCATGAAGTTGAAGGTGCCGAGGTCATCGGTGGGCAGGCGGTAGCTCGCCACGAAGTCGACGCCCGTGGTCTCCATGTTGACGCCGTTGGTGAAGAACCGGGCCGCGGAAGCTCCGAAGGGCTGCAGCAGGTTGAAGATCACCGCCGCGTTGGTGCCCGGCGCCGCCGTGGCGCTGCCGGTCAGGGTTTCCGTCAGGACGATGCGGTTGTCGACGTCGATCTCATAGCCGTCGATGGTGACCTCGAGGTTCCCGTGGTGCAGGACCGCGCCCAGCGAGTAGTTCTTCGATTTCTCGGGCTCCAGCGGCACACCGCCCAGCGCCCGGCCGACCGGGCTGGTCGCTGGGAAGGTGCCGGTGTCGAAGGGCACGCCGTTGATGAACAGGATCGAGGTGGAGGTGAAGTACTCCTGCTGCAGGCTGGGCGCGCGGAAGCCGCTCTCGACGGAGCCGCGGAAGGCGAATTCCGGCGTTACCTCGAAGCGGCCCGAGATCTTGCCGGACGTGTTGTCGCCGAAGTCGGAGTAATGCTCCTGGCGCACCGCCGCCGAGGCGCTCAGGCGGTCGGTGAGCTTGCCTTCCAGCGCGAGATAGGCGCCGACGTTGGTGCGGCTGGTGTCGATGACGTTCTCCGGCGTGAAGCCGGTGAAGCCGCGGGAGCCGAACGACAGGGTGGGCGCCACCGTGCCGCGGGCGTAGGAGCCGGGGTCGCCCGCGCCGATCTCATAGTGCTCGTTGCGCGCTTCCAGGCCGAAGGCGACGTTAAGCGGGCCGGCCAGGCCCACGTCGAAGTCGCGGCTGAAGTCGGCGTTGCCCACGGTCTGATCGTAGGTCATGTCGCCGGCGTAGAAGGAATGCGGCGAGGTCGGGCCCAGCGACGGGTTGAGCGTATGCTCGACACCGTACTTCAGGCGGTTCCAGCCGTAGTCGACGCTGAAGCTGGATTTCCAGCCGGCGATGTCGCCCTTGAGCGCCGCGCCCACGCTGTAGTCGTCGGAGTGGGTGTTGATCAGCGGCAGGTAGCCGTCAGGATAGACCGACGGGATGTTCTGGGTGGCGTCGTTCGGGGCGCGGTAGGTCGCCGCCGTCTCTGAGTGGCGCTGCTGGCCGCCGCCCCAGAAGGTGAGGTTCCAGTCGCCGATCGGTTTGCCGCCGTTGAAGTAGACCGTCTTCTCCTCGACGTCCCCGTCGCCGAAGCGCGAGCGGACCTTGGCCGGCGTGAAGCGCGGGTCGGTGTCGCTGCGATTGGTGTGGTCCTGGTCGCGGTACTGGGCGGAGATCGTGAAGAAGCCGTCCGAGCCGAGCTTAAAGCCCTGCCAGGCGCCGACCGTGGTCGCCGCGCCGTCGGTGATGTCCTTCGAGCCCTGGTTGAAGAAATTGATGTGGGTGACGTGCTCGCCGTAGGTCACCACAGCGCCGCCGCCGTGGTCGGCCTGGCGCAGGCCGATGTTGATGACGCCGGCGATGGCGTCGGAGCCGTAGAGAGCCGAGGCCCCGTCGCGCAGCACCTCGATGCGGTCGATGGCGATTTCCGGAATGGTGTTGAGGTCGACGGCGGCCGAGCCGCGGCCCACGGAGCCGTTGAGGTTCACCAGGGCCGAGGTGTGGGCGCGCACGCCGTTGATCAGCACCAGGGTCTGGTCGGGGCCCTGGCCGCGCAGGGTGGCGGGACGCACGGAGTCGGTGCCGTCGGTGTTCGACGGCCGCGGGAAGTCGATGGACGGAACGGTGATCGCCAGCGCGGCCGCGAGCTCGGTGTTGCCCTGCTTCTGCAGCGCCGCGGCGTTCACCACGTCCACCGGCGACAACGATTCAAGGCGCGAGCGCGGTTCGGCCCGGCTGCCGGTGACGACCAGCTCCTGGACCTCGGCGGCGCCCGGCGCAGACTTGGTTTGGGCCAAGGCCCCACTTGCGAACAGCGTGGCGACCGACGCCGCAGCGAAGAGAATTGTACGCGAACTCATCAAAAACCCCCTGGAACGGCCCGCTTCCCACTGGAACGCAGAGCGTTAAGCACCCTTATCGGCGATAAGCTAAGGTGCGCCGTCCACGGACGTTATGACTTTTTTACAACAAGACATGCAAAAGGCGCGGGACCGAAATCCCGCGCCTTCGCAGTGTTTCAGACCGACGCTCTAGGCTTCGCCGAACCCGGTGTCCTGCGAGCCGGCGCCGCCTTCCAGCAGGTCGGCCTGCGCCTGTTCGTCGGCGATCCGCTCTTCCTCGAATTGCGAGTCGATGACGTTCTCGCCACGCGCCTGACGCTCGGCCTCGTCCTGCGAACGGGCGATGTTGAGCGTGACGGTGACGGTGACCTCGGGGTGCAGGCGGACCTTCACCTCGTGCAGGCCGAGCGTCTTGATCGGCTTGTCGAGCACGACCATGGACCGGTCGACCTTCGACACGCCCTCGGCGTTCACCGCGTCGGCGACGTCGCGGCCGGCGACCGAGCCGTAGAGCTGGCCGCTTTCGCCCGCCTGACGGATCAGGATGTAGGCCGTGCCGTCCAGCTTCTCGCCGGACTTGCCGGCCGCGTCCTTGGCCTTGGCGTTGCGGGCCTCGATGTCGGCGCGCTGGCCTTCGAAGACCTTCAGGTTGGCCGCGTTGGCGCGCAGCGCCTTGGAGCGCGGCAGGAGGAAGTTGCGGGCATAGCCGTCCTTGACGTTGACCACGTCGCCGAGGCCGCCCTTGCCTTCCACACGTTCGAGCAGAATGACTTTCATGTGCGTCGCTCCCTTACTTCACGACGTAGGGGAGCAGCGCCAGGAAGCGGGCGCGCTTGATCGCCTTGGCGAGCTCACGCTGCTTCTTGGCCGACACCGCGGTGATCCGCGACGGCACGATCTTGCCGCGCTCGGAGACGTAGCGCTGCAGGAGCTTCACGTCCTTGTAGTCGATCTTCGGGGCGTTGGCGCCGGAGAACGGACAGACCTTGCGGCGGCGGAAGAACGGCCGGCGCGCGCCGGCCGAGGCGCCGCCCGCAGCGGGGGCTTCGATGGTGGTTTCGTCGGTCATCAGAAGGCTCCTTGCGGGGCGTCGTCGCGGCGCTCGCGGTCGCGATCGCGGCGGGCGAGGATCGGGGAGAGTTCCAGCTCCAGCTCGTCGACGCGCACGGTCAGGTACCGCAGGACGTCTTCGTTGATGCTGAGCTGGCGCTCCATCTCCTTCACCGCCTCGGCGGGGGCGTCGATGGCCAGCAGGGAATAGTGACCCTTGCGGTTCTTCTTGATCCGATAGGTCAGGTTACGAAGACCCCAATACTCGATCTTGGCGACGTTTCCGCCGCCGGCTTCGATCAGAGCTTTCATGGTGTCGTTGAGGGCTTCAGCCTGTTGCGGCGAGATGTCCTGCCGCGAAATGACGACGTGCTCGTAGAGCGCCATAGTTTCCTTCTTCCATTGGGAGGGCGGCGCAGCCGGCGGCGGAAGGTCCGCTGGTCGCGATGGATCTCTGGCGCGGCGGCCGGGAGTTTCCCGAGCCCTTTGGTGTTCCGCGAGAGACCGCTCTCCGTGAAGAGGCGGGCTGATAGGCGAAAAAGGCCGCGGAGGCAAGCGATTGCGCCCCGCGGCCTCGCCTTTGGCCGAAGCCTATTTCTTGAGGGCCTTCACCGCGTTCAGCGTCTCGGTGACGTGATCGTTGGGGCTCAGGTTCGAGTAGACGTGAACGATCTCGCCGTTCTGGGCGATGACGTAGGAGGTGCGGCTCGACCAGTCGGGCTTCTGGGCGAGGATCGCGTCGTATTGCTTGGCGATCTTGGCGCCGTCGTCGGCGGCGACAGGGAACTTGCCGCCGCAATGTTCCGTCTCCTTGGAGAAGTCGGAAAGCTCCGAGACCTTGCCGGCGGTGACGCCGATCACGCTGGCCTTCTGAGCCTTGAATTGGTCGATCGCGTCGGAGAACAAGTGGGCTTCCAGGTTGCAGCCCGTCGTATGAGCCGCGGGGAAGAAGTAGACCACGACCGGCCCCTTCCTGAGCGCGTCGGAGAGCTTGTAGGTGAACGGCTGGCCGGCGAGGTAGGCGGGCGCGGAGAAGTCGGGCGCCTTGGCGCCGGGCTTCAATTCGGCGGAGGCGGAAGTCGCCAGGGCGGCGGCCCCGAGGGCTGCGACGGCGATCAGTACGGCGAGACGTTTCATGCTGTTCATCTCCTGCAATTCTTGACGGTCCGGCAGCGCTCTACACCCGCGCGGGGAGCTTGTCTTCGCAGGCCCGAAACGTAGCGACTTGTTTACATCGTCAATTCTCAGCGGCCCGGCTCGACGAGGATTTTCACCTGTGCTTCCGGATCGCCAAGGTCGACGAACGCCTGGGCGACGCCGTCCAGCCCGACCTTCGAGGTGACCAGGCCCGAGACGTCGATCAGGCCCTCGGCGATGTGGCGCAGGGTGTCGGCGAACTCCTCGGGCGTGTAGCCGAAGACGAAGGTCAGCTCGATCTCCTTGGTGATGGCGATCGAGGGCTCGATGCGGTCGGTCTCCATGCAGACGCCGGCGACGACGATCTGAGCGCCGGCGGGCGCGGCCTCGATCAGCGCCTGGACGACGCCCGGCGCGCCGACGCATTCGAAGACGACGGGGCGGCCAAAGCTCCCGCCCATCATCCGGATCATCTGCTGGGCGCCGCGCGCCTTGGGCACGCCCAGCGCTTCCCAGTGGTCGTGGGGCGACTCCTTGGCGGGATCGAGGACGATGTCGGCGCCCAGGCGCTCGGCGGCGGCCCTACGGCGGGGCGAGAAGTCCGCAGCGATGACCGGGCCGTGGCCCTGCGCCTTCAGCGCGGCGATGACCGCCAGGCCGACCGGGCCGCAGCCGACCACGAGCGCCACCGAGTTGGCGTCCATCCGCGCCTTTGCGACCGCGTGCAGACCGACCGCAAAGGGCTCCGTCAGCGCCGCCTGGTCGGTCGCAAGGCCGTTGGGCACTTCGAGGATCAGGGCCTCGCTCAACAGCATCCGCTCGGCGAAGCCGCCCGGCAGGCGGTTGGAGAAGCCCAGCAACTCGACACCACCTGCGGTCATGGTCGCGGGCACGCTGACCACGCGGGTCCCGGCCTTCAGCGTCTTGGCCGAACCCGGGCCGTGGTCGAGGATCTCGGCGCAGAACTCGTGGCCGAAGACGGTGTCGGCGGTGGGATCGAAGCCGCCGTCGACGCCGCCCGCGCGGCGCGACAGCTCGATCATGTGCTCCATGTGATGCAGGGCGTGCAGGTCGGAGCCGCAGATCCCGCAGGCGAGTGTCTTGACCAGCACCTGGCCCTCGGCCGGCTCCAGTTCGCCGATCTCGTCGCAGACCAGTTGCTTGTTGCGCCGAACCACCGCCCGCATGGGTCGCCTCCCGTCGCGCCTTGCCGCGCCTTGCCTTATTCCGTAACCCTCGCGCCGCGGATTCCATAGAGCCCGAAGCAAAAGCCTGGAGCCATTCGATGAGCCTCGCCTTCCTCTTTCCCGGCCAGGGCAGCCAGGCCGTGGGCATGGGCTCCGAGCTTGCCGACGCCTTCGCCGCGGCCCGCGAGGTCTTCCAGGAGGTCGACGACGCGCTCGGCCAGAAGCTCTCGAAGCTGATGCGCGACGGTCCTGAGGACCAGCTCACCCTCACCGAGAACGCCCAGCCGGCGCTGATGGCGGTGAGCCTGGCGGTCACGCGGACGCTGGAAAAGGAATTCGGCGTCGGCGTCGACAGGGCCGCCTTCGTCGCCGGCCACAGCCTCGGGGAGTATTCGGCGTTGGCCGCCGCGGGCGCGATCAGCCTGGCCGACACCGCGCGCCTGCTGAAGCTCCGCGGGCAGGCCATGCAGCGCGCGGTGCCGGTGGGCGAGGGCGCCATGGCCTCGCTGATCGGGCCGAAGAGCGACGTGGCGCTTGCGGAAGAGGCGGCGAAGGCCGGCTCGGCGGTTGGCGTCTGCGTCGTCGCCAACGACAACAACGCCGGCAATGTGGTGATCTCCGGCGCCAAGGCGGCCGTGGACCTGGCGATCGAGAAGGCCAAGGAGTTGGGCGCACGCGCTATCCTGCTGAACGTCTCGGCGCCCTTCCATTGCCCGCTGATGCAGCCGGCGGCCGACGAGATGGCCGCAGCCCTGGCCGAAGCTGCCATCCTGGCGCCGCGCGCGCCGCTGGTCGCCAATGTCACTGCGCGGCCGACCCTTGACCCGGAAGCCATCCGCCGCATGCTGGTGGAGCAGGTGACCGGCCGCGTCCGCTGGCGCGAAAGCATGCTTTTCCTGGCGGAACAGGGCGGCGTGACCCGCTTCGCGGAGGCCGGCGCCGGCAAGGTGCTGTCCGGCATGGCCAAGCGCATCGCGCCGGACGCCGAGGCGACGCCGCTGAACGCGCCCGCCGACCTCGAAGCCTTCGCCAAGAGCCTCTGAGAGAAGAGCCCGAATGTTCGACCTGACCGGCAAGACCGCCCTCGTCACCGGCGCCACCGGCGGCATCGGTGCGGAGATCGCCCGCGCCCTGCACGCGCAGGGCGCTCACGTCGTGCTCTCCGGCACCCGCGAGGCGGTGCTGCAGGAAAGGGCCGCGGAGCTTGGCGCCCGCACTTCGGCCGTGCCGGCCAACCTTTCCGACCCTGCGGCCGTCGACGGGCTGATCGAGGCGGCGGAGGCGGCGGCCGGCGCGCCCATCGACATCCTGGTCGCCAACGCCGGCATCACCCGCGACGGCCTGCTCCTGCGGATGAAGGACGAGGACTGGTCAGAGGTCCTGAAGGTCAACCTGGAGAGCTATTTCCGCCTCAGCCGCGCCGCCGTGAAGGGCATGATGCGCCGCCGCAACGGCCGGATCATCGGCATTACCTCGGTGGTGGGCGTGATGGGCAATCCGGGCCAGGCCAACTACGCGGCCTCCAAGGCCGGCATGATCGGCTTCTCCAAGGCGCTGGGCCAGGAAGTCGCCACGCGGGGAATCACCGTCAATTGCGTGGCGCCAGGCTTCATCGAAAGCCCGATGACCGACGGGCTCAACGAAGCTCAGAAGGCGCAGATCCTCTCGACGATACCGACGGCGCGCCTGGGCACGGGCGCCGAGGTGGCGGCCGCCTGCGTCTACCTGGCCAGCAACGAGGCGGCCTACGTCACCGGCCAGACGCTGCACGTGAACGGCGGAATGGCGATGATCTGAAGCCTCGCCTTCACCTATCGGAACATGCTAACGCGCCAACGACTTTGAGCCTCCAGGCCGTTGTGGTTGACTTCACGGCCCGGCTCGCCGATGCAAAGCCTGAACTTAGAGGGACCTACCTAATGTCCGACGTCCTAGAACGCGTCCGCAAGATCGTCATCGAACACCTGGACGCCGATCCGGAGAAGGTGACCGAAAAGGCCAGCTTCATCGACGACCTGGGCGCCGACAGCCTCGACAACGTCGAGCTGGTCATGGCCTTCGAGGAAGAATTCGATATCGAGATCCCGGACGACGCGGCCGAGCACATCCAGACGGTGGGCGACGCCGTGAAGTTCATCCAAGAGCGATTGGGCGCTTAAGCGCCTGATTCGGCTTAGGGTTTTCGGACCGCCGGGTCGGGGCTTCCCCCGGCTTTGGCGGTCTTCCCTTTTGTGGATCGCGCCCGATTGAGGACAGGCATGCGTCGAGTTGTCGTCACCGGTATCGGCCTGATCACCCCGCTGGGGCAGGGGACGGAAGTCTCCTGGGCCAACATCCTGGCCGGCAAGTCCGGAATCGGCCGCGTCACCACCTTCGATCCCACCGATTACGGCTGCCAGATCGCCGGCGAGGTGCCCCGTGTGGACGGCCGCGGCGGCGGTGGCCCCGACGTCGAGGGCTCCTTCGACCCCGACCAGACGCTCTCCACCCGCGATCAGCGGCGGATCGACGACTTCATCCTCTATGCGATCGCCGCCGCCGACGAGGCGGTAAGGGACTCGGGCTGGCAGCCGGAGGCCGAGGAAGACCGCGAACGCACCGGGGTGATGATCGGCTCCGGCATCGGCGGCCTGGCCACCATCGAGCGCACCTCCGTCGAACTGCACGAGAAGGGCCCGCGGCGCGTGAGCCCCTTCTTCATCCCCTCGGCGCTGATCAACCTGGCGAGCGGCCAGGTCTCGATCCGCTACGGCTTCAAGGGCCCCAACCACGCCGTCGTCACTGCCTGCGCCACCGGCGCCCATGCGGTCGGCGACGCGGCGCGGCTGATCAAGTACGGCGACGCCGAGGTGATGCTGGCCGGCGGGGCGGAAGCGGCCATCTGCCCGGTGGGCATGGCGGGTTTCATCGCCGCACGCGCCATGTCGACCGGCTTCAACGACACCCCGGAGAAGGCCAGCCGCCCCTACGACAAGGACCGCGACGGCTTCGTCATGGGCGAGGGCGCGGGCGTCCTGGTGCTGGAAGAGTACGAGCACGCCAAGGCGCGCGGCGCGAAAATCTACGCCGAGGTCGCGGGTTATGGCCTCGCAGGCGACGCCTATCACATCACCGCGCCGGCCGAGGACGGCGACGGCGGGTTCCGCGCCATGAAGGCGGCGTTGAAGGACAGCGGCGTGGCCCCGGCTGACATCGACTACATCAACGCGCACGGCACCTCGACGCCGCTTGGCGACGAGATCGAGTTGGGCGCAGTGGAGCGCCTGCTGGGCAATGCGGCGGCGAAGGCCACCATGAGCTCGACCAAGTCGGCGACCGGGCACCTGCTGGGCGCGGCCGGCGCGATCGAGGCGGCCTTCACCTGCCTGGCCATCCGCGACCAGATCGCGCCGCCGACCATCAATCTGGAGAATCCGTCCGTCGTGACGGCCATGGACCTGGTGCCCAACAAGGCCAAGCCCATGGAGATCAACATCGCGCTCTCCAACTCCTTCGGGTTCGGCGGGACCAACGCCTCCGTGGTGTTCAAGAAGGTCTCGTGAGCCGCAGGCCCCTTTTCTTTGGAAGAGGGGGGCGCCGGCCGGTCCGGGAGGATCAGGGGCCGCTTAAGGTCGTGGCCCGCTCTGTCGTCACGCTTGTCGTCCTCGCGATCCTGGCTGCGGGCTGGGTATTCTGGACCTATCGCGGACCGGGGCCCAAGGCGCGCGAAGGTGCGGCCACGACCGTGATCCTGCCCCGAGGCTCCAGCGTCGGCGAGATCGCCCGGGACCTACGGGCCGCCGGCGTGATCGGGTCCCGCGAGGTCTTCCTGCTGGCCGCCAAGCTCGGGGGCGCAGCGCGCAGCCTCAAGGCCGGCGAGTACGAGTTCAAGAGCGGCCAGTCGATGGCCCAGGTTCTCTCTGACATCGAGCAGGGCAAGGTGGTGCGCCACTTTGTGGCTGTGCCGGAGGGCTGGACCAGCGCGATGGCGGCGGACGCCGTGCGCGCGGAGCCGGTGCTGACCGGCGACGTCGAGACGCCGCCCGAGGGGTCGATCCTGCCCGACAGCTACCAGGTCGAGCGCGGCCAGGACCGCGCCCAGGTGGTGCAGAAGATGCGCGCGGCGCGCGACAAGCTGCTGGCCGAGCTCTGGGCCTCGCGCTCGCCCGACGTGCCGCTACAGACGCCCGAGCAGGCGGTGACACTGGCCTCGCTGGTAGAGAAGGAAACCGGCATTCCGGCCGAGCGCCCGCGGATCGCGGCGGTGTTCGAGAACCGCCTGCGGGCCGGCATGAAGCTGGAGAGCGATCCCACCATCATCTACGGCATCTCCCAGGGCCGGCCGCTGGGCCGTGGCCTGACGATGAAGGAGGTCGTGACGCCGACGCCCTACAACACCTACCGGATCGCCGGCCTGCCGCCGACGCCGATCGCCAATCCGGGCCGCGCGTCGCTGGCCGCGGTGCTCAACCCACCGAAATCGGATGAGCTGTTCTTCGTAGCCGACGGCACCGGCGGGCACGTCTTCGCCTCGACCTACGAGCAGCACACGGCCAACGTGGCCAAGTGGCGCGCCATCGAGCGCCAGCGCGCGGCGGGGGCCGGCAAATGACCATCTCAGGCATGACCGGCTTTGGCCGCGCGGAGGGCGCGCTGGGCCCCTGGAGCTGGGCCGCCGAGGCTCGCTCGGTGAACGGCCGCAATCTCGAGGTCCGGTTCCGTGGGCCGCCCGGCTTCGAAGGCCTGGAGCGCGCGGCGCGGGAGGGCGCGCAGGCGCGGTTCCAGCGCGGCCAGCTCACCGTGGGCGTGCAGGCCAAGCGCAGTGAGGGCGCGGGATCCGTCCGCCTGAACCTGGAGCAACTGGAACGCTACCTGGCCGCCGGCGCGCCCTATGTCGACGCGGGCCAGGCCGCGCCGCCGAGGCTCGACGGGCTCTTCAGCCTCCGCGGCGTCATCGAGGCCGCCGACGCGATCGAGGATCCGGAGGCGCAGGCCGCGCTGGAAGCGGCCATGGCGGCGTCCATCGCCTTGGCCCTGGATGGCCTGGCCGCTGGCCGCGCTGAGGAGGGTCGGGCGCTGGAGGGCGTGCTGGCCGGCCTGATCGCGCACATCGGCGGACTGACCGCGAAAGCCTCGGCGCTCGCCGACGGCCAGCCGCTGATCATCAAGGCGCGGTTCGAGAAGCGCCTGACCGAGCTGGCGGGCGAGGCGGTCACCGAGGAGCGCATCCTGCAGGAGGCGGCCGCCATGGCGGTGAAGGCCGACGTGCAGGAGGAGCTGGACCGCCTGCGCGGCCACGTGGACGCCGCCCGCGCCCTGCTTGAGGCCGACGGCGGCGTCGGCCGCCGCCTCGACTTCCTGACCCAGGAATTCATGCGCGAGGCTAACACCCTGTGCTCGAAGTCGGCCTCCGGCGCCTTGACCTCGGTGGGCCTGGACCTCAAAGCCGCCATCGAGCAGTTCCGCGAGCAGGTGCAGAATGTCGAGTGAGCGATCGGGCGTCGCCACGGATGACCACGCCAAGCCGTGGGAGACGGTGCGCCGGGGGCTGCTGCTCCTGGTGTCGAGCCCAGCCGGCGCCGGCAAGACCTCGCTCTCGCGCAGGCTGGTGGCCGACTACGCCGACATGATCCTCTCCATCTCGGCTACGACCCGGGCGCCGCGTCCCGGCGAGGAAGAGGGCCGCGAGTACTTCTTCAAGACCCGGGCGCAGTTCGAGGCGATGGCCGAGGCCGGCGAGTTGCTGGAATGGGCCGAGGTCAACGGCAACTGCTACGGCACGCCCAAGGCGCCGGTGATGGCGGCCATGGAGGCCGGCAAGGACGTCCTCTTCGACATCGACTGGCAGGGCGCTCGCCAGGTGGCCGAGAAAGCGCCGGACGACAGCGTACGGGTCTTCGTGCTGCCGCCGTCCTGGTCGGACCTGGCGCGGCGGCTTTTCGCCCGCGCGCAGGACAGCGTCGAGATCATCCAGCAGCGCCTCGACCTCGGGAAGCGCGAGATCGCGCACTGGAGCGAATACGACTACGTGATCGTCAACAAGGACTTCGACCGCGCCTACGCCGACCTGATCCACATCTATCGGTCCGAGCGGATGAAGCCGGGGCGCAATCCATGGCTGCCCGAGTTCGTCCAGGGCCTGGCGGACGAGTAGGGCGGTCTAGCGCCGTTCGCGCATATCCATGCCCTTGGCGACCAGCACCTTCACGAGCGTTGCGCCGGGGACGAACAGGTTGATGGTCTCCGCGCCCACCTCCAGCAGGAAGCGCGGCTCCAGCACCTTGCCGAGATAGGCTTCGAAGGTCGCCCCGCCGAGGCGGACCTCTCCGTTGACCCCGTCGACCTCGACGACCGCCTCCTTGCCCTGGCGGCGATAGCGGAAGGCGTAGACCGGGCGATAGTAGAGGTCGATCGCCTCGAAGCTGACCGTCTCCTCGATCAGCCGGTCGGCGTCGATCTTGTTCGAGAGGCCGTTCAGCAGGTCGCGGACCACCACGGCGGCCTTGGCCTTGGGCGGCACCAGCACGGTGTTGCCGGCGAGCGCTGAGAGCGCCTCTTCGGTCACCGGCATGGCGGCGGTTCGGGCCGCGGCGGGAATGTCTGCGGCCGGCTCGCCGGTCAGGGCGTCGAAGACCGCGTCCTTGCGGCTCTCCTCTCGACAGGACTCCATCAGCTGGATGGCCGCCTGCTGGGCGCGCACGTCATAGAGCTCGCCCACTACAGTGATCTGGCGCACCTCGGGCGGCAGCTTCAGGACATGCTGGCGGCTGCGTTCATAGGCGCAGACCCGTGTGCACGTGAGCACCCAATAGGGCTGCAGGCGGCGTTCCTTGTAGACGAGCTCGATCTCGTCGGGCTTTGGCTTGGAGAGCAGGCCGGCCATCTTTGCCAGCGTCCCGAAGGCGTCGATGCGGCGAGGGGCGGCCAGGGCCTCGGCGGACTCCGGCGTCAGCGCATCCGGCAGGACCAGGATCCGTTCGTCCGCCAGCCGGATATCCATCTGCGCCCTCCGCGATCGTCCCGAGGGCTATCCTAATCCGGTTTTGCGTTCGGCGAACAAGGACCTGTCAAGCGGCGCAGGCGCGCTCACAGGCGTCGGCCAGGGCGCGGCGGGTCAGCGGCTTGTCGACCACCGGCGCGGCGGTCTTGCCGGCCAGCATGTCGGCGTTGCCGGTCACGTAGACGTGCGGGATCGGGCCGAGCTTGTCAGTGATGGCCACGACCGCCTCGATGCCGGTGCCGCCCAGGATGCGGATGTCGGCGGTCACCAGGTCCGGGCGGTGCGCCAGCGCGCTTTTCACCGCGTCCTGAGGATTGTCGACGATGTCGCAACTGTCGAAACCGAAGTCGTGAAGCAGGCTCTCCACCTCGAGCGCGATGAGCATCTCATCTTCGATGATCAGGGCGTGCTTATGGGCTTGGGGCGGTCTCATCAGGCGGCCGTCTGGGTAAAGGTTACTGAATGTGTGGGAGCTGCGTCGACCTGCGACATTCTGTCCATTGTCATGCCAGGGGTCCGCTCCGCAACGAAATAAAGAAGCTTAACCAGTGATTTGATCGCTTTGCCTCAAGGCCGGACGCAGGCTGCGGTGACTTGGGCGACCTGCCGGGCCATCATGTGCCATGGAAGGTAAACGACCGCCTGACGTCGATGCGGAATACCAGCTGGTCCATGGGCCGTGGCCGCGTTGGGCGCTGCAACTCGGCCTGCTGAAGCTCGCGCTCAGGGCGGCGGGCGTTGTGGCGCTGATGCTGCTGGCGGCGGTTTTGGTGGCCGCCTGGATGATGTTCCGGCGCTGAGGGCCTAGGCGTCCGGCCACTGCACGAGGTTGCGCGCATGGGCGCGGGCCGCCATTTCGGCGAGCAGGGCCTGCGCCAGTTCGTCCAGCGGCGAGCCTTCGGTGTAGTCGCCGGGCCCTGCCAAGTGGGCGCGGCCGTCCTCGCGCAGCTCGAGCGCGGCCTCGCGGCTCTTCTCGCTGTGCGGGTTGTAGACCGCCACCGCCGAGCCGCCCTGGTCTGTGACCAACCGCATGGTGGGGACGTCGGTGGTCCCGTCGCCGAAGTAGGCGATGCGATCGAAAGGCACCGGGCGTTCGTCCTTGGCCAGCGCCTTGTTGATGGCCACGTCGTCCCATTCCTCCAGCGTCCACTTGTTGATGCGGAAGAGGTACTGGGTCTTGGAGGTGTAGTTGACCGCCAGCGCCGGGCCGACGGCCTCGTCCTTGGCGTCGAACAGGAAGGCCGAGGCGTAGATCCGCTCGAAGTGATGGGCGATCGGCGAGCCTTCGATAAGCTCGCGGTTGCCCGACGAGATGATGAAGTGGCGCAGGTCGAGCTCCAGCGCCGCCGCCCGCGCGTTCTGCCGGTCGAACCAGTCCACGACGCCGGGGAACAGGGGCAGGGCCGCACCGCGGCGCCGCCATCCCTCGCGGCTGAGGTCCTTGCCCGCCGCCTGGGCCTTTTCGAGCATCAGGTGCATGTAGGCGAGGATCGGGTCGCCGCGCTGGGCCTTCGCCAGCGCCCGGGTTTCGGCCCAGAAGTCGCCGTGGCTCATCCCCAGCTCGTCGGGGATGAAGGCGTGCTCCTGCATGTTGCCGGGCGCGAGCGTCCCGTCGAAGTCGTAGGCGAAGACCACCCGGGGCCGCTCGAAGCTCATGGCCAAGTCTTAGGCGGCCTTCAGCCCGTAGCCTAGCGACCCTTGAACTCCGCGGGCCGCTTCTGGACGAAGGCCATGATGCCTTCGCGTGCGTCTTCGGTACGGCCGGCGTCGCCCTGCACGTAGGCTTCCTGCTCCACCTGGTCGTGCCAGGCGGCGTCGAGGGAGGCCCAGATCAGGTTGCGGGTGTAGCCGAGTGAGATCGGGCCGTCGGCGAGCTGGGTCGCCAGGCCCATGGCCGTCGGCATCAGCTCGGCGTCGGGCACGCAGCGGTTGATCATGCCCCATTCCAGCGCCGTCTTGGCCGGCAGCTTCTCGCCCAGCAGGGTGAGCTCCATGGCCCGCGCCTTGCCGACCAGGCGCGGCAGGAGGTAGGTCGCGCCACCGTCCGGCACCAGGCCGATACGGCGGAAGGCCTGCAGGAAATAGGCGCTCTCGGCGGCGACGATCAGGTCGCAGACGAGCGCCAGCGATGCCCCGACGCCCGCGGCGACGCCGTTCACCGCGGCCACCAGCGGCTTGGGCGACTTGCGCACGGCGCTGACAAAGGGGTTGTAGACCTTGAGCAGCGACTGGTTCGGCCCCCCGGGGGCGTCAGCGATGCGCGCCCCGCCGCCGCCGGAGAGGTTCGCGCCGGAACAGAAGCCGCGGCCTTCGCCGGTCAGCACGATCGCCCGCACGTCCGGGTCGGCGACCATCGCCTCGAAGGCGCTGCGCAGGCCGTCCATCAGCTCCATGCCGGCGGCGTTCAGCGTCGCCGGATCGTTCAGGGTGATGATCCCGATACGGCCCTGGACCTCGGTCTTGACCTTCGCGGGGGTTGTGGCGCCGTCCATGGGAAGTCTCCTCAGTCGGTTCTGTCGCCCGACCCTAGGAGAGCATACGCGGCGTCAGCCTAGCGGGAAACGCTTAGGCCCCAGAACCTAGGCCGCGGCGACTGCGGCCACGGAGGCGGCGGCCGTGGTGCGATTGCGGCCGGCGTGCTTGGAGGCGTAGAGCGCCGCGTCTGCGCGTTCCACCAGGCTCGCGGTGGTTTCGCCCGCCAGGCGCTCGGCGAAACCGGCCGAGACGGTGATGGCGCCCAGGTCTTCGTTGGTCGACCGGCGCTTGAGTGCGCGCGACGACACTTCCAGGCGGATGTCTTCCAGCACCGACATGGCGGCGCGGGCGCCTTCCGCGGGGAAGATGATGGCGAACTCCTCGCCGCCGTAGCGCGCGGCGACGCGGGGCGCGCCGCCCAATCTGCCGATGACGCTGGCCACATAGCGCAGCACCTGGTCGCCGATCTGGTGACCCCAGGTGTCGTTGAAGTTCTTGAAGTGGTCGATGTCGATGATCGCCAGCGTGACGGCTTCGCCTTCCGCGTCGGCGTGGGCGCAGATCTGCGCGAGCTGCTCGTCGAAGGCCTTTCGGTTGGTGAGGTTGGTCAGGCCGTCGGTCATGGCGTCGCGGCGCACCTGGTCCAGGCTTTCGCGCAGGCGGCCAAGCTCGGCGTTGGTCTCCGCGAGCTGGGTCTCGAGCACTTGGTTCTCATTGCGCACCTTGCGGGTGGCGGCGGCCAGGTCCTGGACGATGGTCTTGGCCTCGGCGGCGTTGTCGCCCACCAGCCGTTGGGAGGCGGTGGCCAGTTCCTGGCCGTACTCCTCGCTGGATCGCTGTGCGGTCTCGATGGCGCGGGTGACCGTCTGCAATTCCTTGGACAGCGCGTCGCCGGCTTCGAGGATGTCGCCGTTCAGTCGGGCTTCGGGCAGGAATTGGGCGGCGAGAGCCTCGCTGACGCTCTCGGTGATCGTTTCGCCGGCGGCCAGCAGGCGGTTGATCTCTTCGGCCAGAGGGCTCGTGCCCTCGATGATATAGTTCACCCAGAGTTCGAAATTGCGCACCGTCGGCCAGACCTGGTGCGCCTGCATGATCTCAAGCGCCTGGCGCGCCACGTCATAGCCCTTCGGGCTGCGCAGCGAGGCCTGGATATCCGCGGGCATGGCTAACTTCCCAGTCGGCCAACCGCGTTATGCGGCGGACCCTTCCATGGGGAATGACCGTAGCGTCGGAAGACCAAACGCCGGGTTAAGGGGCGTTAGGGCCGGTTCTTAATCTTCGGAGCGCGGGGGCGGCGGCCGGGAAAGGAACGCCGGCACGTCGCGGCCAAAGCCCACGACCCCGTCGTCCCGGTCGTTGTCCGGGCGGTGATCGGAACGTTGCTCGGGGCGGTCGCGGCGGTTGCGTTCGGGCGATGGTCCGCGGTCCTGGGCGGCGCGCTGGGGCCGCTCGCGTTCGGGACGCTCGCGAGGGCGTTCGGGCTCGCGGGGCGGTGGCGCGGGCCTGGCCTCCGCGGGGGCTGGCGCAGCGGTCTCGGCGACCGGGCGGTCTTCCGAACGCCCCCTGCGGGACCGCGTGCGGCCGCCGCGTTCCGGCCGTTCGGCGCGCGGGGCCGCGGGCTCAGGCGGCGGGGCGGTGGTCGGATCGAAGGGCGTCATCGACGCGACCTCGCCGTGCACTGGCACCGGGCGAGGGCGCCGGTCGCGGTCGCGGCTCGAGGGAGCACTGCGGCCGCCGCGGCCGCCACGTTCGCCGCCGCGGCTGCTGCGCGGCTCATCCTTGATGTTCGCCCAGTCGAGGTCGAGCTTGATCTCCTCGGGCGCCTTGCCGATCAGCTTCAGCACCTTGTCGAGGTTACGGGTGTCCGCCGGCGTGGCGATCATGAAGGTCTGGCCAAGCTTGCCGGCGCGGCCGGTGCGCCCGATCCGGTGCACATAGTCGTCGGCGTGGTGCGGCACGTCGAAGTTGAACACGTGGCTGACGTCGGGGATGTCGAGGCCGCGCGCGGCGACGTCGGAGGCGACCAGCAGCTTCAACGAGCCGTTGCGGAAGCTTTCCAGCGTGCGCATGCGGGTCTGCTGGTCGAGGTCGCCATGGATCGGGGCGGCGTCCAGGCCGTGCGTTTTCAGCGACTTGGCGACGATGTCGACCTCGGACTTGCGGTTGCAGAAGACGATGCCGTTCTTCACGTCGTCGCGCGAGATCAGCATCCGCAGCGCCGTGCGCTTGGCCTTCTGGTCGGTGGTCGGGATGCGCACCAGGTACTGGGTGATCGTCTCGGCCGTGGTCGCTGGGCGCGAGGCCTCGATGCGGACCGGATCCTTCAGGAATTGCTTGGTCAGCCGGGTGATCTCGGGCGGCATCGTGGCCGAGAAGAACAGCGTCTGCTTCTTGGCCGGGGTCAGCTTGAAGATCCGCTCGAGGTCCGGGATGAAGCCCATGTCGAGCATGCGGTCGGCTTCGTCGACCACCAGGATCTGCACCCCGGTCATCAGGAGCTTGCCGCGCTCGAAGTGGTCGAGCAGGCGGCCAGGCGTCGCGATCAGCACGTCGACGCCGCGGTCGAGCTTCAACTCCTGGTCGGAGAAGGAGACCCCGCCGATCAGCAGGGCCCAGGACAGCTTCTGGCCCTTGGCGTAGCGCTCGAAGGAGGCGGCGACCTGATCCGCCAGTTCGCGCGTGGGCTCGATCACCAGGGCGCGCGGCATCCGCGCCCGCGCCCGGCCCGCGGCGAGACGGTCGATCATCGGAAGCGTGAAGGCCGCGGTCTTGCCGGTGCCGGTCTGGGCGATGCCCAGCACGTCCTGGCCATGCAGGGCGTGCGGGATGGCTTCGGCCTGAATCGGGGTCGCGGTCGTGTAGCCGGTGTCGGCGACGGCCTTGAGGGTCGCGGGCGATAGGCCCAGTTCGGAGAATTCGGTCATTTTGCCTGAGGTGCGGTCGGGTGGGACCAGCGTGGCCCCAGAATGGCTGTCGCAGCGCCGGATGCGCTGAGGCGGCGCACGGACGACGGTCGCCGCGCGCGGCGGAACATACGGTGGGCGCCGCTTAAGTCAACGCACGCCAGATCGCACAGGTTTCCCCACGACTCAGTGCGCCTTGGCGAGTTGTCGTTCGCGCGTCGCCAAAACGAGTTCCCCGGCCAGCTTGCGCAGCTCGACAGGCATCACCTGGGAAAATTGCAGAACCGCGGTTCCCATTTGCATGCGGAGCAAGTTCGCCATGGGATTGGGCGGATCGCCAGGCTTCTCGGGCGGCACGATGATGTCGCCCGTTTCAGGGTCAACCTTGGCGTCGAACTTGAGCGAGATAGGCGGTGGCTTCCCGGGCCCTGGCGATACCTGCGGGATCGCAGTGGCCATAGAACTGAACATCCGCACGTAGGTCTGGTTCAGCTCGTATTTCGTCACGCGATAGACCTGGTCGGCGCAAACGTAGGTTATCAGAAAGTCTGCCGCAGACTGCATGTTAGGTTCATCGGTGACCACGCGGTCGACGTTGCTGCGCAGGCACTCTTCAGCTTTCAGATAGATGCTTGGTCGCTCCTGAGCCGAGGCGGCGCTGGCCAGCATTGCGAAAAGAAGCGCAGGCGCGACGAGTGCGCGGATCATGTTGATCGCCATGATTACCCCGGGCTGGAAAAGCCTATGTGCCGTCCACCGAATAGGCCAGCAGCACGTTGACGCCGTTGCCGCCGGTGCCGGACGCCCCGTTGAAGCCGCTCATCACGAACACCCGGCCGCCGGCGATCGCCGCGCCCAGGCCGTCGAGGCTGCCGCCCGGCTGGCCCTTGACCTGGTTGACGGTGTCGTAGGTGCGGTCGGTGGTGGAGTCGGCCCAGACGATCTTGCCGGTCGCCGCGTCGTAGGCGCGGAACCAGCCGTCCAAGGTCCCGGAGAAGACCACGCCGGGCATGGCCGAGGGCGCGGCCGACTGGGCGCGGATGCAGGCGCCGGCGGTGCGGTCGCGGGACCGGTCGCCCGCGTAGTGGCAGGGCGCGACCGGGGCCGGCGTCTTCCAGAGCACCTTTCCGGTCGCCGGATCGAGGGCGTAGAGGCCGGGCGTCGCCGGCGGCGCCTTTTCGGCGAAGCTGGACTTGCCGAGCGGGCGCAGCACCTCGTCCATCAGGTTGAGGGTGTCGGCGTTGGCGACGTAGAGCCGCTTCAGATCCGCGGCCATTCCCCATTCGATTCCGCCCAGGGCCGAGCCGCCGCCGACCTTGGCGGTCCACAGCGTGCGGCCGCTGTCCGGGTCCATGCCGTAGACCGCGCCCGACTTCTGGCCGGCCAGCAGGATGTCCTTGCCGTTCGCGAGCTTGAACAGGATCGGCGAGGCTCCGAAGTCGTGGTCCGGGCCGTCGGGGCTTGGGCAGTTGACCGGCTTGCTCACATCCTCGCAGCCGACGATGAAGTTGTCCTTCTCGGTGACCTGGTTGGACCAGCGGATCCTGCCGGTCTTGGTGTCGATCGCGACGATGGCGTCGGCGCCCTTGGTGTCGACGTCGGTGTAGCTGTCGCCGGTGGCGACATAGACGAGGCCGCGCTTCGCATCGACCGTCGGCGCCGACCAGATCGCCCCGCCCGCCGGCCCCTGCAGCATGGTGCCGGCGGAGTTCTTGTGGCTGTCCCGCAGCGGCTCGGGCAGGACGACCGTGGTCCACTGCGTCTTGCCGGTCTTGAGGTCGAGCGCCACCAGCGCGCCCTGGAAGTAGCAGCAGCGATAGGTGGGCTGGCGCGCCGCGCCTTCCTCGCCGGAGGTCAGCGGCACGAACACCTGATTGCCGGAGATGACCGGGCTGCCGGTGATGCCGACAACCGCATTCTCGTGCAGCGGGGCCGAGCGCCAGAGCTCCTTGCCCGTCTGGGCGTCGAAGGCGCGGACGGTGCGGTTGCGCTCACCGATGGCGGTCAGCCAGCCGCTGGGCGACAGGTCCGACTTCACGATCATCGGCGTGGTGCGCGAGACCGCCCCCTCGACCACCCAGCGCACGCAGCCGCTGGCCGGATCCAGCGCGTAGAACTTGCCTGAACGGTTGGTGATGAACAGCCAGTCGCCGATCACCGTCGGCATCGAGCCGCCGGTCATCGAGAACGCCCACTTCACCTTCAGCTTCGGCACGTCGGCGGCCTTCAGGCCGGGATTGGCCTGGTAGCGGTGCGAGGCCTCGAGGCCGACGCTGGTCCAGTCGGAGCCCGAGGGCTTGATCGGCGGATTCACCTGGCATTTCACGTCGACGCCGACGGGAGCCGCCGGGGTTGACGCGCGACCGCGGGCGACCTGCTGAGCGCCGCCCGAGGCCGTCAGGTAGGCGGCGACCGCCTGCTTGTCGGCGTCGGAGAGGCCCGCCGCCATCGGCCGCATCACACCGGTGGTGAGCGCGTCGACGATGGTGTTTGCGGGCATGGCAGCCAGGGTGGTGCGATCGGGCGCGCGCTCGATGGCGGGTTCGTGGCAACCCTTGCAGCGGGCGTTGAACACGCTCTGGCCGGCGGACGGCTCCTGGGCGCGCGCCGCGATCGGCAGGGCCAAAGCGCAGGCGAGGGCCGCCATAGCGGCCAGTGACGTGATCCTCATATCCCCCCGAACCTTCTCTTGTTTCCGGCCAGTCTGCCGGCGCGGTCTTGCAGCCAGATTGCAGGGATGTCGTCAGCGGCTCAAGTCCGGTGGGGCGGCCGGGCGCAAAACCGTCGCCGAGTTGCCGCTGCGGCGCCGAAAGTTCGCCACGAAACTGAGCAGTACGGTTGGCAAAACCCTCTCAGGAGGGACGAACGCGAGAGGTGGAACAGGAGATGAAAACCACAGGATCAATCGTCAAGCTAGGCGTGGCGGTCGCTGCGCTGGGCCTAGCCGGCGCAGGCGGATACGTGGCGCGCGCGGAAGGCGTCCCCGGCGCGGTGAATCCGCGCCCGCTGCCCGGGACGAACGCCGGAACGCCGGCGTCCTTCGCCGACATCATCCAGCGCGTCGCGCCGGCGGTCGTCTCCATCGAGGTCGAAGGCAAGGCCGCGCCGCAGCGCATTGTGCAGTTCGGGTCCGGCGGGGCGATCCCGTTCGGGGACCAAGGCGGCGGCGACGGCGGCCCGTTCGATCTGCGGCGGTTCTTCGACCAGGTTCCAGAAAACCAGCGGCCGCAGACGGTGCACGGCGCTGGTTCTGGATTCTTCATTTCGGAAGACGGCTACCTAGTCACCAACAACCACGTGATCGAGGGCGCGGACAAGATCACCGTCCATACGAGCGACGACCGGACCTTCAAGGCGCGCGTCATTGGTCGCGACGCGGCGACCGATCTGGCGGTTCTGAAGGTGGAGGCGGGCGGCCTGCCGTTCGTTAGCTTCGAGGACCGCGCCAAGCCGCGAGTAGGCGATTGGGTCGTCGCGGTCGGTAATCCATTCAACCTGGGTGGGTCGGCCACTGCGGGCATCGTCTCGGCGCTCGGCCGCCAGAACGTGTCAGGATCGAGCTACGTCGACTTCATGCAGATCGACGCGCCGATCAATCGCGGCAACTCCGGCGGGCCGACCTTCGACCTGTACGGGCGCGTCGTGGGCGTGAACACGGCGATCTTTTCACCATCGGGCGGTTCGGTCGGCATCGGCTTCGATATTCCCGCCGACGTCGCCGCCTCGGTGACCCGCCAGTTGATCTCGACCGGCAAGATCAGTCGCGGCTACATCGGGGCCACGGTGCAGAACGTGACGCCGGACATTGCCGAGAGCTTGGGCGTCGACAAGACCGGCGCGCTGGTGGCCGATGTCGTTCCGGGCGGGCCGTCCGACCAAGGCGGGCTGCGCTCCGGCGATCTTGTCTACAGGATCAACGGCCATCCGGTGACGAGCGCCGCCGACCTGACGCGTCAGGTCGGTCAGGTCCATGCCGGCGACACGATCCGTATGGATATCCGGCGCGACGGCCAAAGCCGGAGCATAGCGCTGAAGGCCGGCCTGCGGCCCTCGGAGGATGAACTCGCGCAGAACGACAGCGGTTTCGACGGCCAGGGCGACGGCTCGGGCGGCGCACAGGGCGCGGGCCTGTTGGGCATGCGCCTTGCGCCGGATTCCCAAGGGCGCGGCCTTCGCATCGCCGGCCTCGACGGCGGCTCCGACGCCGCCCAGAAGGGGTTGCGGCCGGGGGACATCATCGAGAAGTCCGGCCAGTCGTCGATGCGCTCCTCGGCGGACCTCGCGGGCGCGGTGTCACGGGCGCGTGCGGCGGGCCGCAAGGATGTCCTGCTGATGGTCGCGCGCAACGGCCAGCACATCTTCGTACCGATTGAACTCGGGAAGGGCTGAAGCTTTCATCGGCACGACGACCGAAGGCCCTGGCGTCTTTCTGACGCCCGGGCCTTTTTCGTGCGAGCTCGCCGGTTGCAGATGAAATGTCTAACCCAATTTGACTATAACTAGAGTGAAGTATGAGTATACAGGTCTGCGTTATTGTGTGTTGTCATGGTAACACAAGATGACAACTTGATACCCAGCTATGAATTTCTTATGGCGCTCCAGGTGTGGCTGCGATGACAGTCACGGCCAAGATTTGCGGCCTGCGGGTCGTTCTGGAGAGCCAAAATGCGCAAAACGATCACCAACCGCAGCGTTCTGCTGGGCACGACGCTGTTTGCAGGCATGACGATGGCCGGCGGCGCCTTGGCCCAAGCCGCGCAGACGCCCGCGCCGGTCCGAACCGCGGCGACAGAAGTGGGCGAGCTGGTTGTTACGGGGTCGCGGATACCGCGGCCGAACCTCGAGCAGCCGACGCCGGTCGCCGTGCTGTCCAACCAGGTGATCGAGAACGCCGGGCCGCAGAACCTGGGCGACATCATCACCCAGCTTCCCTCGGTGGGTTTCACCGGGTCGGTGCGCGCCAACTCGAACAACTTCGGCAATGGCGCAGGGGTAAGCTCGATCGACCTGCGCAACCTGGGTCTTTCCCGGACCCTGGTCCTGGTCGATGGCCAGCGTCACGTGGGCGGCGACGTCACCTCGAACGCCGTCGACATCTCTTCGATCCCGCCGGCCCTGGTCGACCACATCGAGGTCGTCACCGGCGGCGCCTCGGCCATCTACGGCTCAGATGCGGTGACCGGCGTCGTCAACATCATCCTGAAGAAGAAGTTCGAGGGCCTCGAAGCCGAGGCCCAGTACGGCGGCTACGGAGAGGGCTACGGCGACAAGTGGAGCGCTTCGATCACGGCGGGCCGCAACTTCCTCGACGGACGCCTGAACATCGCGGTGACCGGCTTCTACAGCAAGGAGAAGGGCATTGAGGCCAACCAGCTGCCGGCCGCGCACAACTATGGCCTGATCACCAATCCCAACGACATTCCGCCGGGCACCTTCGACCCGACGTTCTATTCAAGTGGCGCCCCGATCAAGAACGACGGGATACCGGACAGCCTCTACGTCCCCAACGTCGGCAGCGATCTCGTCACGCCCAACGGCGTACTGCTGAACGCCAACACCTTCGCCCCGCAGTTCACCTTCGACAAGGCCGGCCACCTGGTGCCGATTCCGCCGCGCACCGGCTTCAACAGCTTCGCTTTCGCCCAGCTGCCGGCCAACTGCCAGGACTGTTATTTCCCGGACGACTTCGTCCAGGTCGCCTCGCCGATCGAGGCGAAGGGCGCGGCGTTCAACGCGCACATGGACTTCACCGATCACCTGCGCGCCTCGATCGACGCCAAGTTCGTCCAGACCGACACCAGCAACCTCGTCCAGCCGTCGTTCTCGTTCGGCGATTTCCAGTTGCAACCCGACAACGCCTTCATCGCGCCCGACCTTCGTGCGGCGCTGGCCGGCATCGCGCCCGCCGACTATCCGTTCATCGGCAAGTTCCTCAACGCCGGCCGCGGCCAGGACGTGCGCCGCCGCACCTACCGCGTCGTGGCCACGCTGGGCGGCGACTTCGACGCCAAGTTCGCGACGATCAACTGGGACGCCGCCCTGAACTACGGCGAAACCGACACCCACCTCGTCAACCAGAGCCTGGAGATCACCGAGAACTTCAATGCGGCGCTGGACTCGGTCATCGACCCGACGACCGGCCGCCCGGCGTGCCGGATCAACGTGCCTTCGGCGCCGCAGACCGGCATCGGCGCGGGCGCGATCAACAAGAGCGCCTGCGTCCCCTACAACCCGTTCGGCGTGCCGGCGACGGTGAACAGCGCCGCGGCGCTCGCCTACGCGTTCGGCGCCTTCGCCACCGACGACAAGCTCACCCAGCAGGTCGCCAGCCTGAACGTGAACTTCGACACCAGCCGGTTCTTCAACCTGCAGGGCGGCCCGATCGGCGTCGCGGTCGGCGCCGAGTACCGCAAGGAGCACACCCAGGACACCAACGATCCCTTCGTCATCGCCGGCAACACCGAGAACCTCGCGGCCAATTCCTCAGGCGGCTACCACGTCTCGGAAGGCTACGTCGAAGTGAACCTGCCGGTGTTCAAGGACTACGCGGCCTTCCTTCAGGAGCTGACGCTGGACGCCGCCTTCCGCGGCGCCAACTATTCGACCGTCGGGAATGTCGGAGCCTACAAGTTCAGCGGCACCTACGGGCCGGTGAACTGGTTCAAGCTGCGCACCACCTATTCGCGCGCGATCCGGGCCCCAAACATCACCGAGGCCTTCCTGCCGGCCAGCTCGGGCTTCTTCAACATCACCGACCCGTGCTCGACCGAGAACATCGGCAGCAACGTCAACTATGCGAAAAACTGCGCCGCGGCGGGCCTGCCCGCGGGCTTCAAGGCCAGCACCAACGCCTCGATCATCGGCCAGGCGTCCGGCAACCCGAATCTCGATCCGGAAAAGTCCATCAGCTACACCGGCGGCATCGTCCTGCAGCCGCCGATGGTCCCGAACCTGGCGATCACGCTCGACTACTATTCGATCAAGATCAAGAATGCGATCAGCCTGGTCGCGGCGCAGGACGTGATCAACAACTGCTATGGATCGAGCGCCGGCCTGGATCAGAACTTCTGCAGCCTGCTGACCCGCGGCGGCGACCAGAACATCAACTTTGTCAACACGACCTATGTGAACGCGTCCAAGCTGTTCACCGATGGCTATGAGCTGCAGGTCAGCTACTCGACCGACGTCTCGCCGCTGACCCAGAACTGGAAGTTCACCCAGGCTCTGGACGGGCGGCTGTCATTCAATTTGACCGCCGACTACGTCTCCCACCTGCGGACGTTCCCGTTCCAGAACAACCCCAGCCAGGTGCACATCCTGGAGGGCGTGGTCTCGAACAACGGCTTCGTGTCGGCCGCCGTGACCGAAGGCACGCCGCACCTGAAGGCGCTGACCGACGTCACCTATCGCCAGGGCCCGCTCAGCCTGACGTGGCAGACCCGCTACGTCGGCAAGGGCGCGCTGTTCAACCGCGACGCCAGCGCCGCCGACCATTCGGAGTCGGTGAACGTCCCGTTCGCGGAGGCGACCTTCTATCACAACATTTCCGCCCGCTATCGGCTGAGCGGTGGCCTGGAGGGCGCCGAGATCTTTGGCGGCGTGAACAACGTCTTTGGCGAAGAGCCGCCGGCCGTGACCATCGGCACCGGCCAGGATGTCGCCTACGATCTCGGCCGGTTCTTCTTCGTCGGCGTGAAGTACCGCCACTAGGCCGGCCTGCGAATTCGGAAGACAGCGTGGCCCGCCGGATCCGTCCGGCGGGTCGTTCTGTCAGACGTCGAGGTCGGCGACCGCGAACTCGGCGTTTTCCTGGATGAACTGGAAGCGCAGCTCGGGCTTGCGGCCCATCAGCTGCTCGACCAGGGCTTCGACCACCTCCTCCGCGCGGGGCAGGGTGACGCGGGCGAGCGTGCGCTTGGCCGGGTCCATGGTGGTTTCCTTGAGCTGCGACGGCATCATCTCGCCCAGGCCCTTGAAGCGGCTGATCTCCGGCTTCTTGCCCTTGAATTCGCCGGCCAGCAGCTCGTCGCGGTGGGCGTCGTCGCGGGCGTAGACGATCTTCGTTCCGTGGCTGAGGCGGTAGAGCGGCGGCAGCGCCAGGTAGAGCCGGCCCGAACGGATCATGTCGGGCATGGTCCGGTAGAAGAAGGTGATCAACAGGCTCGCGATGTGCGCCCCGTCCACGTCGGCGTCGGTCATGATCACCACGCGGTCGTAGCGCAGGTCCTCTTCCTTGAACTTCGAGCCGCCCTGGACGCCCAGCGCCAGCAACAGGTCCGAGAGCTCCTTGTTCTGGCCGAGCTTGTCGAGGGTGGCGGAAGCCACGTTCAGGATCTTGCCGCGCAGGGGCAGGATCGCCTGGCTCTTGCGGTCGCGGGCCTGCTTGGCCGAGCCGCCGGCAGAGTCGCCCTCGACGAGGAAGATCTCGGTGCCGTCGATGGCGTTGCCGGCGCAGTCGGCGAGCTTGCCGGGCAGGCGCAGTTTGCGTGTCGCCGAGGCGCGGGCGACCTCCTTGTCCTTGCGCCGCTTCAGGCGCTCCTCCGCGCGCTCGATGACGAACTCCAGCAGGGCGGAAGCGACCTTGGGCTGGGCGGTCAGCCAGTGGTCGAAGGGATCGCGCAGCGCGGTCTCGACCAGGCGCTGGGCTTCGGCCGACGACAGCCGCTCCTTGGTCTGGCCCTGGAACTCCGGGTCGCGGATGAAGACGCTGACCAGCGAGCCCGCCTGGGCGATCACGTCGTCGGCGGTGAGGATGGTGCCGCGCTTCTCGCCGGTGAGCTCGGCGTAGGCCTTCAGACCGCGGGTGAGCGCCGCGCGCAGCCCCGCTTCGTGCGTGCCGCCCTCCGGCGTGGGCACGGTGTTGCAGTAGGACTGCATGAAGCCGTCGGCCTCGCCGAAGCCGGCCGGCGTCCAGGCGATCGCCCACTCGACCTTGCCGCTCTCGCCGGGACGGGAATAGCGCCCGGCGAAGGGCTCCGGCGTGACGGTCTCGACGTCCTTGATCCGCTCGGCCAGGAAGTCGGCCAGGCCGTTGGGGAAGCGGAAGGTGGCCTCGGCCGGCGTCTGGTCCTGGATACGCGACGGGTCGCACGACCAGCGGATCTCGACCCCGCCGAACAGATAGGCCTTGGAACGGGCCATGCGATAGAGGCGCGCCGGCTTGAACGCCACGCCCTCGCCGAAGATTACGGGATCGGGTGTGAACGCGATGGCCGTCCCATGCTTGCGTGTCGGCCCCAGCTTCACGATGCCGCCGATCGCCTTGCCGCGCGTAAAGGCCTGGCGCCACTCGAAGCCATCCTTCCAGGCCGTCACCTCGACACGCTCGGAGAGCGCGTTGACGACGCTGACGCCCACGCCGTGCAGGCCGCCCGAGGTCTCATAGGCCTTGCCGGAGAATTTCCCGCCGGAGTGCAGGACGGTCATGATGACCTCCAGCGCTGACTTGCCCGGGTGCTTGGGATGCGGGTCGACTGGGATGCCGCGACCGTCGTCGGTGACGGTGAGCTGGCCGTCGGCGTCGAGGCGCACGGAGATGACCTTGGCATGGCCGGCGACCGCCTCGTCCATGGCGTTGTCCAGCACCTCGGCGAAGAGGTGGTGCAGGGCCCGCTCGTCGGTGCCGCCGATGTACATGCCCGGCCGCTTGCGGACCGGCTCCAGGCCCTCCAGGACCTCGATGTCCTTGGCTGAATAGCCGCCGCCGGAGGCCGGGCGCTCGGGGCGCGGCTCATGGCTTTCGGCCAGCGGCGAGGCCGGCGCGGGGTTCAACGCGTCGTCGAACAGCGAGGCTTGGGGCTGGGCGGCGGACTTGGCGGAAGGTGGGGACATGGACCCGCAACGGTGACGCGATTCTGACTGCGCCCGATATGAGCGGCGCGGCGTGTGAAGGCAATGCGACAGCGCGGCGCCGCGGCCCCTCGACAGCGACGCTCCCCCGCGCTCCTATCCTTTGGAAACGGGGTAGGGCGATGGCGAGCTGGAAGGATCCGGAGATCGCGGGCGTACGCGCCCTGCTGGCGTCGCGTCAGCCGCCGCCGGGCGCGGCGCGGCCGAGCATCGAGCAGCGCCGCGCGGCGATGGACGCCTTCGGGGAAATGGGTTCCCTGCCGCCCGGCTGCCTGCACGAACCCTTCAGCGCCAACGGCGTGAAGTGCGAGCGCGTGGTCCCGACTGGCGCGACCGCGGGGCGCCAGATCCTCTATCTGCACGGCGGGGCTTACGTCGCGGGCAGCCCGAAGAGCCATCGTCCGCTGGTCGCGCGGCTGGCCGACGCGGCGCGGGCGGTGGCCGTTGTTGCGGACTATCGGCTGGGCCCTGAACACGCGTGCCCGGCGGCCGTGGACGACACGGTGGCGGTCTATCGCTGGATGCTGGAGGCCGGCGCCGAGCCGGAGCGCTTGGTCGTGGCCGGCGACTCGGCGGGCGGCGGCCTGGCGATCGCCATGGCTCTGGCGCTGAAGTCCGAAGGGCTGCCGCAGCCGGCGGGGTTGTTCGTCATCAGCCCCTGGGCAGACCTGACCCAGTCGCACGACACCTACCGCTCCAAGGCCAGCGATGACCCGATGATCGCCAAGGACCGACTGGACGAGAGCGCCGCGGCCTACCTCGGCGACTTCGACGCCCGCGATCCGCGCGCCTCGCCGGTGTTCGGGGACTTCACCGGCTTGGCGCCCATGCTGATCCAGGTGGGCTCGGAAGAGGCGCTGCTCGGCGACAGCCTGCTGCTGGCGGAGCGGGCCGGGCACGCGCGGGTCGAGGTCCGGCTCGAGGTCTGGCCGGAAATGATCCACGTCTGGCATGCCTTCGGCGGCCAGCTCGCCGCCGCGCGGCGGGCGATCGCGGGGGCCGGGGCCTGGATGGACGGCCGCATGGTCGGCTGAGGCGGGCCGCGCCTACTTCTTCGGCGCGTAGATCGCCGACAGGAGGTCGGGCGTCCCTTCGATCCGCTCCAGGCGCGGGTAGCGCAGACCGCCGTGGTAGTCGATCGAGACGGTCTTGAAGTGATCGCCGGCCTTGATCAGGAAGTTGAGCGGCGCGCCGCCCTTCTTGCCCTCGGTGATCGCCTCCTTCAGCCGGTCGGCGTCATAGGCGATGCCGTTCACGGCCAGCAGCTTGGCGCCGATGGTCAGCCCCGCCTTGAACGCCGGGCCGCCCCATTGGACCGCCATGATGTCGGCGTCGCGGCCCAGCGTCAGGCCGATGGAGTAGGTGAGGTCGGTGGATTTGCGGCGCGCCTCCGCGGACTTGAAGTAGTCGGTGGGCGTGTCGGTGTAGACCAGCTTCCAGCCGCCGCGCGCCAGGCCGTCGAGCGGCGGCTTCGGCGCCACCTTGTTGATCCGCTCGTTGAGGAAGGTCGCCCAGTCGTAGGGCTCGACCTTGTTCAGCGCGGCGACCACGTCGTCGAAGGTGTAGGTGACCGGCGTCCAGCTGCCGTTCTCGATGCCGAAGAAGGCCCTGGCGAAGTCGTCGAGCGAGCGCTTCCCGCCGGATTTCTCACGGATCAGGGTGTCGGCGTCGAGCCAGACGAGCTGGCCTTCCGAATAGTAGTCCTCGCTGCGCTGGTAGCTGGTCCAGGGGATCGGCCGGCGCGAGGCGATGACTGGGTCGTTGGTGGTGTCCTCGACCGGGCGCCATTCGCGGCCGATGCGATAGGCGTAGGTGGCGGCGGTGGCGGCCAGCGCGTCCAGGGCTTCCTGCTTCGAGAGCAGGCCCGAGCGGCCGGAGAGCACGAAGCCCCAGTACTGCGTCTGGCCCTCGTAGACCCAGAGCAGGGACCCACGCATGGGCACGTTGAAATTGGGCGTCCAGAGGTCCGCAGGCCGACGGAACTTGCCGTTCCAGGAGTGGGTGTACTCGTGGGGCAGGAGGTCGCGTGACGCCGGGCTCTTGGCCCAGCCGGTGAAATAGTCGGGGATCGTGCCGTCCTCGCTGGAGCGGTGGTGCTCCAGGCCCGAGCCGCCCATCCGGTCGGACAGCGAGAACAGGAAGTCGTAGTGGTCGTAGTGGTGCGAGCCGTAGAGCTTGTAGGCCTGCCGCACGAGCTCCTTGTGCCGCTCGATCTGGTCGGGGGAGGCTTCGAGCAGCTCCGGCCGGTCGGCGATTACGTCGAGGCGCACGGGCGCCGGGCCGCCCGGGTCGAGCTCGATCTGCCGGGCATAGCGGCCGGCGATCATCGGCGAATCCGCCAGGGTCTCGAAGCTGACTGGCTTGTAGTGGGTGACGCCGTCGCTCACGCCGCTTGTCTCCAGCGCCGAATAGGGCGTCCAGCCGTCGGGGAAGCGCACGCTGGGCTCGATCTGGATGCGGCGCGTGTAGTGGCCGGCGGGGTACATGGCCAGCGAGATCCACTGCAGGCTGAGCATCTCGGGCGTCATGACGATCCGGCCCTCGTCGCCGGTCACCGCCGAGAGGAAATCGAAGTCGACGTCGATGCTGGTCGTGCCCGCGGGCACGTCGATGTGGAAGGCGAAGACATCGACCGCATCGCGCATCCAGGTGATCGGCTTGCCGCCCGCGCTGAAGGCGACGCCGGCGATGTTCTTCATCGGCCCATTGGCCGCGTGGTTGCCGGGCAGCCACTGCGGATAGAGGATCGTCATCGGCCCGGCCTTGGCGACCGGGATCGTCTCATGGACGCGGAAGATGTGGCGGTCGGTGTCCGTCGCGTCGACCTGCACCTTCAGGAGGCCCGGATAGGCCACATCCTGCGGCGCCTCGGTCCTGGGCGGCATCGGGTACGGCTGCGGGCCGTTCGACGTCTGGGCGGCGGCCGACCCTGGAACGATGGAGCTGGCAAGGCAGGCGAGGGCGGCGCAAGCGAACAGGGCTGACTTCAACGGAGATGACCTCGATGCGGGGTGGATTTCCCGTTTTAGGACCTGTTCGGAGCAAAGCTCAACCGCGGCGAAAGAGATAAGGGCCGCGGCTTTCGCCACGGCCCTCGTCTTAGGTCGCTTGCTCGTCAGCCCTTGCCGACTAGCACTTGTAATACATGTCGAACTCGACCGGGTGCGGGTGCAGGGCGAGGCGCATCACCTCTTCCATCTTCAGCTCGATGTAGCTGTCGATGAAGTCGTCGCTCATGACGCCGCCGGCCTTGAGGAAGGCGCGGTCTTTGTCGAGGTTCTCGAGCGCTTCCTTCAGCGAGCCGCAGACCTCCGGGATCTTCTTCTGCTCGCGCGGCGGCAGGTCGTAGAGGTTCTTGTCGGCCGGGCCGCCCGGATCGATCTGGTTGATGATCCCGTCCAGGCCGGCCATCAGCAGCGCCGTGAACGTCAGGTAGGGGTTGCCCATCGGGTCGGGGAAGCGGGCTTCCAGGCGCTTGCCCTTGGGGCTGTCGACGTGCGGGATGCGGATCGAGGCCGAGCGGTTGCGGGCCGAATAGGCCAGCTTCACCGGGGCTTCGTAACCGGGCACCAGGCGCTTGTAGGAGTTGGTCGTCGAGTTCGAGAAGGCGTTGATGGCCTTGGCGTGCTTGATGATCCCGCCGATGTACCAGAGGCACATCTGGGAAAGGCCCGCGTACTTGTCGCCGGCGAACAGCGGCTTGCCGCCGCCCCAGATCGACTGGTGGACGTGCATGCCCGAGCCATTGTCGGCGAACATCGGCTTGGCCATGAAGGTGGCCGTCTTGCCGTAGGCCGCGGCCACGTTCTGGATCACGTACTTATAGAGCTGCAGCCGGTCGGCCATGACGATCATGGTGTCGAACTTCAGCCCCAGTTCGTGCTGGGCCGGCGCCACCTCGTGGTGGTGCTTTTCCGGCTTCATGCCGAGCTCGCCCATCACCGCCAGCATCTCGCCGCGCAGATCCTGGGCGCTGTCCACCGGGTTCACAGGGAAGTATCCGCCCTTGGGCCCTGGGCGGTGGCCCATGTTGCCCTCGGGGTATTCCTTGGCCGAGTTCAGCGGCAGCTCGGTCGAGTCGTAGGAATAGCCGGTGTTGTTCGGCTGCACCGACCAGCGCACGTCGTCGAAGATGAAGAACTCAGCCTCGGGGCCGAAATAGACAGTGTCGCCGATGCCGGAGGACTTCACGAAGTTCAGCGCCGACTTGGCGATGGAGCGCGGGTCGCGCTCGTAGGGCGTGCCGGTGTCGGGGTTCACGATGTCGCAGAACAGCGCCAGCGTGGTCTGCTGGTAGAAGGGGTCGATGATCGCGGAGTCCAGGTCCGGACGCAGCTTCATGTCGCTTTCGTTGATCGCCTTCCAGCCGGCGATCGACGAGCCGTCGAACATGGTGCCGTCGGTCAGGAAGTCGTCGTCGACGAGGTCGATGTCGAACGTCACATGCTGCATCTTCCCGCGGATGTCGGTGAAGCGCACGTCGACATATTTGACGTCCTTTTCCTTGATCAGGGCCAGGATGTCTTTGGCGGTGGCCATGGTGGTAATCCCCTTTGACAGTCTCGAATTGATGATGGGCTAGACGGCTTCGGCTCCGGTTTCTCCCGTCCGGATGCGCATGACGTCGAGGACGTCGGAAATGAAGATCTTGCCGTCGCCGATGCGGCCGGTGCGCGCGGCGCCGGCGATCGCCTCGATGGCGCGGCCGGCCTGGTCGTCAGCGACCACGACCTCGATCTTGATCTTAGGCAGGAAGTCCACGACGTATTCCGCCCCGCGGTAGAGTTCGGTCTGGCCCTTCTGGCGCCCGTAGCCCTTGGCCTCGATCACCGTCATCCCCTGGACGCCCAGCTCCTGCAGGGCCTCTTTCACTTCGTCCAGCTTGAACGGCTTGATGATGGCTTCGATCTTTTTCATGGGTCCTCGGACGCGCGAGCCCTCGTGCGGCCCGCGTGGTCGGGGCGACGGAGCATGGCTCTAGGGGGGCTCACAAGCGCCCTCGCGAGCGTCGCATCGCCGGGCGCGCGCCAAGCCAGCCGGCGCCCAAAAACAAGGCGCCACGAGATCAAAAACCGGTCAATGCCGAAATGCCTTCAAGAGGCCGGTCGCGGCGCCTAGGATCGCGCGCTCAAGCAGTCGGAAGGCGGGCGAAGTATGGACGGAACCACCCCAGTTCTCATCGGAGCGGGCCAATTCACCTATCGTGGCGATCCGGCCGCCTCGCCGTCTCCGGTGGCCCTGCTGAAGATTGCGGCGGAACGCGCGGCGGCGGACGCCGGCGTCGGGGCCGCGGGCCTGGCGGCCATCGACAGCCTCGCCGTGGCGGGCTTCACCATCGATGCGCCGGGCTCGACGCGGAACACCATCCCGCATTCGTCGAACCCGCCGGCCAGCCTCGCCGAGGCGATCGGCGCCGCGCCGGGCTGGGCGGTTTATTCCCACATGGGCGGCAACACGCCACAGCAACTGGTCAACGTCATCGCCGAGCGGATCGCCCGCGGCGAGACGGAGCTGGCGCTGGCGGTGGGCGCGGAGTTCCTGGGCTCAGCGGTGAAACGACTGACCAAGGGGCTTGGCTTCGACGACTGGAACGAGGACCAGGACCTGCCGGAGCCGCCGCGCATCGGCGATCCCCGGCCGGGCGTCACGCCCTACGAGGCGCGCCACGGGCTGAACCGGCCGATCAACACCTATCCGTTGTTCGAGAACGCGCTGCGGGCCCGCGATGGCCGGTCCGTGCCCGACCACCAGGCGCGGCTTGGCCGGCTGTTCGCACCCTTCACCACGGTCGCGGCGCACAACCCGGAAGCTTGGTTCCCCGTCGAGCGGACGGCTGAGGAGCTCGTCACGGTCTCCGACCGGAACCGGATGGTGGGCTTCCCCTATCCGAAGTTGCTGAACGCCATCATGGAGGTTGACCAATCGGCCGGGGTGCTGATCGCCAGCGAGAAGAAGGCCCGCGAGCTCGGTGTGCCGGAAGACAAGTGGGTCTACCTGCATGGCTGCGCCGACGCGGCGGACCTGTGGTTCCCGCTGGACCGTCAGAACTTCCATTCGAGCCCCGCAATGCGGCTCACCGGACAGCGGGCCCTGGAGATGGCCGGCGTTGGGCTCGAGCGCATGGACTTCATCGACCTCTATTCCTGCTTCCCCGTGGCCGTGGAGATCGGGGCGGAGGAACTGGGTCTGGCGCTGGACGATCCGCGCGGCCTGACGGTGACCGGCGGGCTGCCCTACGCCGGCGGACCCGGGAACAACTACGCCATGCACTCCATCGCGGTGATGGCGGGCAAGCTGCGGGCCAAACCCGGCGCCTATGGCCTGGTTACGGCGAACGGCTGGTATCTCACCAAGCAGTCGACCGGGGTCTATTCGACGAGGCGGCCCGAAAGGCCCTTCGAGCGGCAGGATCCCAAGGTGCTGCAGGGCGAAATCGACGCCCTGCCGCATCCGGCCGTCACCGAAACGCCGCAGGGCGCCGCCAGGATCGAGACCTACACCGTCGTCCACCGCCGCGAAGGGCCGTTCATGGGGATCGTCATCGGACGCGACGAAGCTGACCGCCGCTTCGTCGCCAACACGCCGGCCGATGCCGCGACCCTCGCCGACCTGGAGCAGGGCGAGCAGGTGGGCCGCACGGGGCGCGTCAGCCAAGGCCCCGACGGCCAGACCAACCTCTTCGTTCCGGATTGATCTGATGGCCCGCCTCTACCTGATCCGCCACGGCAAGCCCGCCGCCGTCTGGGGCGGCGATGACGACGATCCGGGGCTCGACGAGACAGGGCAGGCCCAGGCCGCCGCCGTGCGCGACTGGCTACTGGCCCTGCCGCCGGCGGAGCGGCCGACCAAGGTGGTGAGCTCGCCGCTGCGTCGCTGCAAAGAGACGGCGGAGCCGACCGCCAAGGCGCTGGGCGTGGCGGTGGAGATCGAGCCAAGAGTGGGCGAAATCCCGACACCCGCGGCGCTGGCTCCCGACGAGCGGGGTCCCTGGCTGCGCAAGTCCTTCGCAGGCGCCTGGGCGGACATCGACGGCGATCTCGACTACGACGCCTGGCGGCGCGAGATCGCCGCCTCCCTCGTCGGCCGCGCTGGCACGGCGGTGTTTTCCCACTATGTGGCGACCAATGCGGTGGTCTCGGAGTTGCTCGGCGACCCGCGGGTCGTGGTCTTCCGCCCGGATCACACCTCTGTCACGGTGCTGGAGAGCGATGGCTCGGCGCTGAGTTTGGTGGAGATGGGCCGCGAGGCGACCACGGGGGTACTGTAGGCTGGCGTACTTTAAGACAGGAACCTAAACGCTTGATACGCCACGTTCTCACGGTCGACGAGATGAGCCGGGCCGACGCCGCGGCGATCGCCGCCGGGACCTCGGGCGCGATGCTCATGGAGCGGGCCGGCACGGCGGTGGCCGACGCGGTCTGCGCGCGCTTCGCCCGCCAGGCGGCCGTGGTGCTCTGTGGGCCGGGCAACAATGGCGGCGACGGCTATGTCGTCGCCCGCGTGCTCAAGGAGCGCGGCTGGCCGGTCGAAGTGCGCTCGGTGGGCGAACCCGTCACCCAGGACGCCCAGGCCGCCAGCGCGCGCTGGTATGGCGCAACCAAGCCGCTGAACGGCCAGGGCCTGGAGCCCGGCGTCTGGATTGACGCCCTGTTCGGCGCGGGCCTGTCGCGTCCACTGGACGGGCCCGCGGCGGCGGCGGCCCTGCGCATGGCCGAGACGCCGGGCCGCGTCGTCGCGATCGACGTGCCGAGCGGCGTCCCGGGCGACACCGGCAAGCCGCGAGGCGTCGCCGCGCGTGCGGCGCTCACCGTGACCTTCCACGCCAAGAAGCCGGCGCACCTGCTGGAGCCCGGCCGCAGCCGCTGCGGCGAGGTGGTCGTGGCTGACATCGGCCTGGCGGCGACGCCGAGCCAGACGATGGAGAACGGGCCGGAGCTGTGGCTGCCGCGTTTCCCGTGGCCGACGGCGACCTCACACAAGCATGCGCGCGGACGGCTGGTGGTGGTGAGCGGCGAGGCCTGGAGCACGGGGGCTGCGCGCCTCTCGGCGCGAGGGGGTTTGAGGATCGGGGCCGGGCTGGTGACGGTGTTGTCGCCGCCCGAGGCCCTGGCGATCAACGCCGGCCACCTCGAGGCCGTGATGCTGCGGGGCTTCGAGACCGATCTCGAGCTCGAGCAGGCCGCCAAGGACGTGGACGCCGCCATTATCGGTCCCGCAGCCGGCGTGGGAGAACCGACCCTGCTGAACGTGCTGGCGTTGGCGCGCACCGGGGCGGCCTTGGTGTTGGACGCCGACGCGATCACCGTCTTCCGCGACGACCCGGAGGAGCTGTTCTCGCTGCTCGACCGCGACGACGTGCTGACGCCGCACCCGGGCGAATTCGAGCGGCTGTTCCCAGGCCTGCTGGCCGGCTCGCCCGAACGGATCACCGCGGCGCGGCGCGCGGCGGAGAAGGCGGGCGCTGTGGTGCTGCTGAAAGGGTCGGACACCGTAATCGCGGCGCCGGACGGCCGCTGCGCGGTCAACGGCAACGGCTCGCCCTGGCTGGCCACGGCGGGCTCCGGCGACGTGCTCGCGGGCTTCGTGGGCGGGCTGGTGGCGCAGGGGATGGAAAGCTTCGAGGCCGCCTGCGCTGGCGCGTGGATCCACGCCGAGGCCGCCGAACTGCATGGCCCGGGCCTGATCGCCGAAGACCTGCCGGGCCTGGCG